>ENA-UOOA01000001-UOOA01000001.1-human-gut-metagenome-genome-assembly--contig:-P61old-NODE-1-length-1086531-cov-14.269952_pt1 | contig 1086531 bp, 902 predicted proteins | sample MGYA00242467_ERZ724014 | MGnify/ENA metagenome assembly ERZ724014
TTTTTTTGAAAAAAATGTGGACTAGATTTTTTAGCCGATAAGCCAAAGTGAAGAAGCGGGAAACGTCCATAAGGGACGTTTCCCGCAATGGTATTTTGCAAGCGGAATGATTAAAGACTGACTTTTCCGCTGGCAAAGGCGATGATCGCAACCAATGCAACGATCACAACCACGGCAACGCCGATTTTTTCCGCTTTCGTGAACAGCGGCGGAACCGGTTTTCCGGCTTTACGCTCATCTTCCGCCGCGTCTTTCCGTGCCCAGATATAGACCGGAATACCGACGACCAGGAAGAGGAACGCCATCAGCAGATAGGTGAGCCCCGCCGCATAGATCATCCAGACCGCATACAGCGTTCCGGCGACACCGCAGACAAGGGCGAACCCTGCCTTGACCGTTGCTTTCGCCGGATATTGGTGAGTCGCGCACATCTTCCAGAGATATGCACAGCACGCCAGATACGGCGGCAGAATCATCACTGCCGTAACCGACAGCATGGTGTTCCATGCGTTGTTCGCGAAATAAACCAGAATCATGGCAACCTGCATCATGAAACTGGTGACCCACAGGGATACGCTCGGTGTCTCATTCCGGTTCTCTTTCGTGAAGATCTTCGGGAATGTTCCGTCAAGAGCTGCCGCCTGCGGAATCTGCGCAATCATGATGGTGAATGCCAACCAGCTGGTGAGCAGCGCCACGATCACGCCGAGGTTCATCACAACGCCGCCCCATGTGCCGACAACATCGGAAAGCAGAGGCGCCGTGGACGGATTTGCAAGTCCGCCAAGCTGCGGCTGATACATCCTTCCGAACGGCAGAATCGAAAGCAGTGCGTAGATCACCAGACAGCCGAGGAAGCCGAACAGAGTAGCGGTTCCGACCGATTTCTGGTCTTTCGCCCGTGAAGAAACCACCACAGCGCCTTCAATACCGATGAACGCCCAGAGAGTCACAAGCATTGTCGATTTGACCTGTGAAAGCAGAGAGCCGAGAGGACGGATACCGTCTGCGGCAATCGCTTCATGTCCCCACATGTCCGTCGTAAAGACCGACCAGCGGAAAGAAAATATCATGATGACGATGAACAGCAGAATCGGCACGAGTTTGAAAATCGTTCCTACTGTATTGATGAATGCCGCCTGTCTGGTTCCGCGTAATACGAGGATGTTCATTACCCAGATCATGATGGAACCGCCGATAATGGACGGAATGTTATTTCCCCCCTTGAACGTTCCCGGGAAAAAGTAATCCAAAGCATCCATCAGAAGAACGGCATAACCGACGTTTCCGAAGATGTTGCAGAGCCAGTATGCCCACGCCATCTGGAATCCGGCGAATTTGCCGAATCCCAGACGTGCATAAGCATAAATTCCGGCGGTGGCGTCGGGACGCGCGTCGGAAAGAATGCGGAAGGTGTTGGCGATGAAGTACATGCCCACCCCCGTAATGATCCATGCGATAATGACTTCCATGACAGCCGCGCCCTGTGCCATGTTCTGCGGAAGACTGAAAATGCCTCCGCCGATCATGGCACTGACTACGATAGCCGCCAATGGAATCACTCCAAGTTTTTTTGTGTTGTCTGCCATAATCGATCTCCCGGTTTACTGCTTTGCAGCGACCTTTTTCAGAAGTGCTTCCACTTCTTTGGCTCCTGCATCGTAATGGGCGAACTCGTCCGGTGCAAGCTCTTTCAGCAGACGGAGAAACTCTCCGGCGTGAACGCGTTCTTCATCGGCGATATCCTCCAGGACTGCTTTCGATCTTTCGCAGTCGATGGAGTCGATCAGCTGAGTATAGAGCCCCGCGGCTTCATACTCTGCGGCGATCATGTAACGGATCGCGCGGATCAGTTCGCTTTTGGTGAGTTTGCGTTCGGCTTTAACGGACGACGGCAGTGATGAACAGAATTCAGGCATTTTTCAATCCCCCCAGTTTGATAAGTTTCATCCGGACCCCCTGTCCGAATGTTCTGAAAGACAAAATAACGGCTTTTTTTCATTTTGCAAGCGGGGAAAAATACGCTGACAAATCAATGTTAGCTGTTTTTCGCGGAGTTTGTTTCTCAAAAAAAATGAAAAAAATAAAACAGGACGTCCCCGGAAGATCAAACAAACCGGGGACGTCCTGTTCCTGACCCGATACGGGATTGTGTTACTGTCGTGCGGCAGGAAGCCAGACACGGGTTCCGATCAGTTCCATGCGGTGAAGCGGGACCGGCGCATACGTCAGATGCCCGTTTTCGGCAAGTCCTTTCTGAAACGCTTCGGTTTTCAGCGGACCGTTCATATTGCGCACATAGGAGGCAAACCAGTTTTTCAGGAATGCCGTCAGCTCATCCGCCCGTTCGCGTCTTGTTTCCAGACTGGAAGCGGCACGGCCGATTTCGCCCAGAAAATACGCATGAGATTTCCGCTGAAGTTCGAGGATCGCAAACTGATGTTCTTCCAGCCAGCGTTCCTGCTCGGCAAAGCAGCGTTCAAACTTACGGATCAGTTTGAGGATCTCCTTGCGGAATGAGTGGTCAATGTTCATCCGCCCGGTTTTCAGCTTCCGTTCCAGTTCCGCGATGTCCCGCAGAAGTGCATCGTTGCTGTGGTCCAGCGCCCGGATCCCGATTGATGTGTGTTCCAGACTGTTCATGGTCGTTCCCTCCATAGTTTTTTATTTTGTTGTCTGATTCTGTATGACAGCGGGGGGATAATGACAATATAGAGGGCGCATGTTAAAAATCAAGTCTGTTTTTCCGGAACCGGATTATTTATTCGCCATTCCGAACGGAAAAAACGGACGGAAAAAGTTCATATTGCAGACGAATCACCACTCTTCCGTTCGCATTGTGAACGCCTTGTTCTTTTTATGAAAATCATCGTGGTTTTCCGGTTGTATTTATTTCCCGGACCGTTATTTTATCGGAATAAAGCAAAAAAACGGAGGATTTGTCATGAAAGAGCTGGAGGGAAAAATCGCACTTGTGACCGGGGCTTCACGCGGCCTCGGTCGCGGAATCGCGGAGGTGCTGGCGGAAAAAGGCGCGGCGGTGATCGTAAATTACCGGACGGACGCCGCCCATGCGGAGAGCCTTTGTGAGGAGATCCGCGCAAAGGGCGGAACGGCGGTTCCGTTTCAGGCGGATGTGGGAAAACGGGAAGATACAGACGTCCTGTTCGATTATATCAAAACCGGGTTCGGACGTCTGGATATTCTGGTCAACAATGCCGGAACCACCAAGGCTCAGGACATCTTTGAGACATCCGAAGCCGATTGGGATTTCATCCTTCAAACGAATCTCAAAAGTCTGTTCCTCATGTGCAAACGTGCAATGGAGATCATGCGGGAACAGAAAAGCGGGCGGATCATCAACATGTCGTCGATCGTCGCTTACCGCGGCGCATTGTTCGGTCATGTCCACTATGCGGCGACCAAAGCGGGAATTCTCGGATTCACCCGCACGCTTGCCCGTACCGGCGCACCGTATAATATCACGGTCAACGCACTCGCTCCTGGAATCATCGAAACGGAGCTGCTGTTTCAGACTCACGGAGCGGAAGGCGTTGCCAAGCTGGCAAAAACCGTTCCGCTCGGTCTTGGAAAAGTCCGCGATGTCGGCCTTGCCGCCGCGTTTCTCTCCGGCGAGGGCGGACGCTATCTCACCGGCCTCTGCCTTGACATCAACGGCGGTATGAATTTTCACTGATCCCGGTCAGAACATCCGGTACAGCACGGTTTCGCCGCGTTTGAGCTTCAGATGCAGTTCACGCGACGGAACCGTTGTTTTTTCTCCGGTAATGACGTTTTCAAACAGGCCCGCCTGAGCAAACGGAACGGTCAGTTCGCCGTCCAGTTTACTGTGAAGTCCGAACCAGCCGGGACCGGTGAATACCTGATCGCCGCGTTCCGAATAGATATGCACCCCGGCTTCTCTCGCAAATTTCGTCAATATGCAGGATGGCAGTTCGGGGGAGGCGGACCAGATGCTGCGCCAGTCGCCGAACTGTTTTTCCGCAAGCGCCGTGCCGTTGCCGTTCGTCTGATTGACAATCGTCGTGCCGTTGACAAAATAACCGAGGGAACGCGCCGCGGGATCGTTCGCCGTCAGGCGCGGGTAGACCGCACGGGTGAGTCCGTAGGAGATCCGCATTCCGTTGATCCAGGTTTCAGTCAGCATGGGCATGATTCCCTGTTCGACGCCGGCAAACCGGATGCCGGTCAGCTCTTCCGCGTTTGCGGCACTGCGCTTCCCGTCGTGAATATACCCCGGAGCATAAAACCAGAGCAGGGAACGGCTGCGGCATGCGACATGCCGTTTCACCACATCGCGGATCGGGCCGGACATCGCAATACTGTTGAGGAAAATACAGAATTTATACTGTTCCAGCCGTCCGCTTTGAATCAGCAGAGGAATGTCCTCTTCCTGAAACAGGTCGTAAGATGCGCCGATCGCGCCGATTTCAAACAGCTGCTGTTCGATCAGGTTTCCGGTCAGCGGGGCAGGGGTGTCCCGCATGTAAAAACTGCTTTCCAGAGAAACAAAAACCGCGATTTCCGCCTTGCTCCTCCGGTCGGCAAGATGCTGTTCCGCGAATACGCGCAGACGGCTGAATTCCTCGCGCAGACGCTCATCCAGAAACCAGTTGGTCCCGTAAAGGTCCATCCACCATTGGGATCCGCCGGCCCGCCAGGTCTCCATGAAGTTCCGGCGTTCCGCATGGACCGACTCTTCCGCGGTTGCGGGGATATATCCATGATGTTCCCGCTGGACGACGTGAGTCCCGGTATCGTCTTCATTATAGAAAAATTTGCCGTTGGCAATGATGCTTCCGGGGATCATCTGCGGTAGAACCGTTCCGCCGTTCTGCCGGGCGCCGTAACTCAGAGGCCCGCAGATGAAATCGACATTCTCCGAACGCAGGACCTTGGTCAGTGCACTGTGTCCGACGGTCGTCTGCGTGGAATTGCCGACGAGGTTGATATAACCGTAAAACACACCGAACAGCTTTTCGCGTCCAAGTTTTTTCAGTGTCTGTTTGACCGTTTTTGCTTCAAGCAGAATTGTATCCGCCATCAGATCGGAGGAGAATTTCTGAAAATCAATCAGGTCGGCTTCCGTTTCCGGCAGCAGCAAGGCAGGGGTGCGAACGGTGTAGTTGACGAACCGTTCCGCTGCGGGAAGCGGAATCTCTTCAAAATCACGGTATCCGGTATGCCAACGGCGGTTGAGCTCACCGATTTCCGGATATTGCTGCTTCAGCCAGATGCGGAACGCGCGGTTCTGGGCTTTGCTGAACTCGCAGATGGAATCCCACCACTGATAGGTATGTTCGCCGCAGTGTCCCATTCCGGTGTGGTAGCCGATGATATGTTCGCTCCAGCGCGATTCGAAATGCTCAATCGTCTTTGCCAGCGTCTCCGTCCAGAGAGATCTCCACGATTCCGCGGCGATGTTCGGACGCGGTGCCGTGACGTACTTCCGTTTATTGACGTCGTAGTTGAGCTGTACTTCATCCGGATGGCTCTTGAGCCACCAGACAGGAGCATTCAGGATAATGCGCGGCAGAATTTTGATTTCCGGATTGACCGCAATCAGCATGGACATGGTCCGGTCGATGTTTTCCGGGGTCATGCGCATACGGTCCATTGCTCCGTCCAGGGTGGTTCGTTCTTCATCCGGAACATTGTCGTTTTCCACGAAGAGATTTCCCATGAACGAATAAAAATTGACTCCCGCATCGCGGAACAGTGCAGTGTCCTTTTCATTCGGATAACGATTCCAGTTCATCAACCCGGTGACCGGCCGGTCATTCAGATAAACGGTCGGCATACCGTTGTACGGCGCAATTTTTACATCCATTTTCAGGTTCCTTTGTTTATCGCTCCGCTGTCAGATGATATCCGCAAAACGGCGTTCCATGGAACGGAACATAAAATACCCTATGATCAGCAGCAGAAACGACAACAGGAGGGAAAGCCAGACCGCGGGAAGATAAAGCGGAGTCCCGAACAGCGACCAGCGGACGCCGTCAATGACCCCCGCCAGCGGATTGAGACTGTACAGCAGCCGCCACTGTTCCGGAACGATCCCGCCGACAAAGCCGACCGGGGAAATGTACGTTCCCAACTGCAGGGCAAACGGAACGACATAGCGGAAATCGCGGAACCGCACATTCCATGCCGAGAGAATGCAGGTCGCCCCCATTGAAACCATCCCCCCCAGCAGAATAAACAGCGGCAGAAACAGCAGGCGCCAGCCGGGGATGTAACGGTACCAGAAAAACAGCGGCACAAAAAGCAGAAGAGAGATCATGAGATCCACCAGACAGACGGCCATGCTTGTTGCCGGAATGATCAGTCGCGGAAAGTAAACTTTTGCGACCAGTCCGTTGTTGATCAGCAGGGATTCGCTGCCCATGGAAACGGTATTGCTGAAAAACTGCCAGATCAGCATGCCGGAATAGGCGATCAGCGGATAGGGAATCCCGTCCGAGGGCAGATTGGCGATCTTCCCGAACACGATGGTAAGCACGAGCATTCCCAGCAGCGGACGGATCACGCCCCACGCGAGCCCGATAAACGTCTGCTTGTAACGGACGGTTATATCCCGCCACGTCAGAATCAGAAACAGTTCCCGGTATGTCCAGAGATCGCGCAGATAGCGGCTCTGCGGATGCCCCGCCCTGATATGCAGAAAATATTCTTTTTTTGCCGAGTTCGTCTGTTTCATCTTTCGTTCCATTCCGGTTATTCCGGTAAATATATCTTGCTTTTACGCTTTTTCAATATGCCGGATGGTTCTTTTGCCTTGAAAAAACAGGACTGTGCGTTATACTATTTTATGATTGCATCAACAGAACGGAGAAATTAAAATGAAATCATTATCGGGAAAAGTTGCCATTGTAACCGGCGGAGCGAAAGGGATCGGAGAAGCGATAGTTCGACGGTTTGCCGCAGACGGCGCCAAGGTCGTGATCGCGGATATGGATACGGAATGCGGCAACGCTCTGGCGGCGGAGTTGAATACGCCGTTTGTCGCCTGCGATGTGGCATCGGAAACGGATGTCCGCAATGTCATGGATTTTACAGACCGGACGTTCGGACGGCTTGATATTCTGGTCAATGATGCCGCATGGCAGCTCAACAAACCGCTGCTGGAGACCACGACCGCGGAGTTCGAGCGGGTTATGAATGTAAATGTCACCGGAACCTTTCAGTTTATGCGGGAAGCCGCGAATTACATGATTGCAAAGCAAATCCATGGAGCGATCGTCAACTTTTCCTCCACGTTTGCAGTCGTCGGTTCGCCGGGGTATCTGGCATATCACGCCTCCAAAGGAGCGATCAGCTCCATGACCCGCGCCGCCGCCATTGCTCTTCTGCCGCACAACATCAAAGTCAACGCCGTCGCTCCCGGCACGACGGACACTCCGGGATTGCATGACGGCGCCCGCGATACCGGAAACGAAGCAGAAGGACTCGCCGGATTTCTGGCTCTTCAGCCGTTGAAGCGTTTCGGAAAACCGGAAGAGATTGCAAATGTGGTCCGGTTTCTTGCCGGTGAAGAGTCGGATTATATCCGCGGCGCCACCGTGATGGCGGATGGCGGTTACACGATCGTATAACCGGGCTGTTTGTTTATTCCGAAACGGAAAACGGTGCTTTCATGAACGAAAATCCCTTCAGACGTTCCAGCCGGGTCTTGAACGAAAAACTGATCTATGAAATCTTGTCCGTCGTGGAAGAGATTCCCGCAGGGTGTGTGGCGACCTACGGGCAGATCGCCTGTCTGATCGGCAGGGAACGGAACGCTCGGCTGATCGGCAACGTGCTGAATCAGGCGGAAAATTACGGAAACTATCCCTGTCATCGGGTGGTCAATCATGCCGGACGGCTGGTTCCCTGCTGGCACGAACAGGAGTTTTTACTGAAAGAAGAAGGAATCCCATTCAAAGAAAACGGATGTGTGAACCTGAAACTCTGTCAATGGGAATATTGAGCGGATACGAAACGCCCCGGTTTTCTGAATCAGAAAACCGGGGCTCACTGTTTCCGGACAGGAAAGCAATCAATAATTTTCCGCTTCGATCTGGAAATAGGCTTTCGGATGCTTGCAGGTCGGACACATTTCCGGAGCTTTTTCTCCGATATAGATGTGACCGCAGTTCAGGCAGATCCACTTCTGCGGAGCAACACGGGCAAAGACTTCGCCTTTCTTGATGTTTTCAAGAAGTTTGCGGTAACGCTCCTCGTGATGTTTTTCGATTGCGGCAACGCGCTCGAACTGACGGGCAATATCGTCGAAACCTTCTTCTTTTGCCTCTTTTGCGAAATCTGCATACATTGAGGTCCACTCTTCATGCTCTCCGGCGGCGGCAGATTCCAAATTCGCCATTGTGTCGCCGATGCCGTTCAGCTCTTTGAACCACAGCTTGGCGTGTTCCTTTTCATTGTTGGCGGTCTCTTCAAAAATCGCGGCGATCTGATTGTAGCCTTCCTTGCGGGCTACACTGGCAAAATAGGTATATTTATTACGGGCCTGAGATTCTCCCGCAAAAGCATATGCGAGATTCTTTGCGGTCTTGCTGTCTTTGAAATCAACCATTTTTTCCTCCTTGATGTTGGTTTGATGGAATTGTTTCCATTTTGATTAATTAATAATAATTCTTAAATTTTATTTTTCAAGCGGACTTTTGAATTTTTTTCAGAATTTCTTTCAGTCCGGCGGCGAATTGGTCGGGGCAGGAGGTCGGTTTTCCGCCGCAGCGGACGCCTTCCAGCAACGCGGCGATCTCTTCCGCTTTGCGTCCTTTCACCAGCCGTGAGATTCCGGTAAGATTCCCGGGACAGCCTCCCATGAATTCAACGGAATCCACGATATCGTCATCAAGAGTAACCGTGATCTGCCGGCAGCAGACGATTGGAGACGGAGCAAATGAATAAGTCTGTTTCATAAATTTCCCTTCTGAAGTACTTTCCCGTCCGTGTCCCGGACGTTTGCAATAGTCTAATCCGTTTTTCCGGAAAATCAAGAAAATTTTTCAAAAATGTGGAAAACTCTCCAAAGCATGAAACGGCGTGTAATGCGCCGTTTTTTAATTTATGGACGGGTTTCGGCATAAAACATAAGCAGAACAACAGCAAAGGCAAGCCCGAAAACAAAAAGTAAAAAATTATAAATCGGATGAATTCCTTTTTTTGTCGATTCATCTTTTACCGGTTCTTCTTTTGCCTGTTCTCCTTTCATTTTCTCTATTTTCCGTTTTTCCGATATACCTGATTTTATCAGTATAAACAAAGCCAAAAACCAACAGGAAACGCAAAACACCAAATCAAACCCGAAATGATAAACGGCAAAAATGGGAAGGACGATAGCTATGCACCACAAAGAAGTCGTTATTACATCTTTAAAGGTCATATTGACATTGTTTCCATGACCGTTGTCAAAAAGCTTCAAAGCAATCAGTGCAAGAAGAAAATTCGTCATAACAGCTCTCCGTTTACTGTTTACAATATCCCCTTATTTAGAAAAGTCAAGTAAAAAAACAAGGGGAACAGCAATATGCGAGTGCTGCCGCTAAAATAATGTTTGGTATGAATCCAGTTCAAACCGATTTGCAGATACCGCTTTTAATAACCTGCCCGAAAGGAATAATACAAGGAAAAGACGGATAGATTAGATTTTTTTCAGGGAGTTCAGACGTTTGATAGAGGGTAAAAATGGCTGCCCAATAAGGATTCGAACCTCAACAAACTGAACCAGAATCAGTTGTGCTACCGTTACACCATTGGGCAGTGCCTTGCGGTTGATGGTGCTTAATATATTATATCTTCGCAAAAAAGCAAATGCTTTTCTGAAAAAAAAACAGAAAATTTATTGTTATCCGGACCTTGAGAATAAAACGGCTCCCGGCTTAACACTATTTTTGTAAAAAAAACAGTGTTTCGGACGTTCCGGAATGTTTCTTCGGGACATCAGGGTACAAGCACAACCGGAGCATAATGAGGAATTCAGATAAAAACCATCTGAACAAGAATCATATACAAAACCGTTCCGGCGATAATGGAGAGCAGGGGATTGCGCAGTTTTAAATGCAGAATCACCACGGCGGCGGAAGCCAGCAGCTCCGGGACCGCGCAGGGCCATACAAGAGGATCGACCGAATTGAAACAATAAACGACAAGCATTGCGATTGCTCCGGGCGATACGACACGGCCGAAATACAGCACCAGTTCCGGCGGTTTGCGTCCGCCGAACAGCAGAAACGGAAACGCACGGAGAGCAAGCGTTACAACAGCCATTATCATCACGGCTCCGAACAGATACCGGAAACTCATGCGGCAGTCTCCTCATAATCCAGCTTGCGCCGCAGCACAAGAAATCCGGTCAGCATCAGAAGCATGGCGGGAATCAGCATGTGTTCCGCCCCGAACAGTATGCGGCAGATCAGCGTGGCTCCTCCGCCGATCAGAGAGGGAATGCGGTTCCGTTTTTCCAGACACTGCTCCGTCAGGATCACCAGAAACAGCGCGGTCATGGCGAAGTCGATCCCCTTTTTGTTGAATGTCATCCAGTGTCCCGCAATGCTTCCGAGCAGACACCCTGCGATCCAGTAGCAGTGATTCAGCAAAGCCACCGTGAAGCAATATTGCGTGGAATCGCCGCCTTCCGGGACTTTGTTTTCGACCTGAAGCGCATACGTTTCGTCGGTCAGGGCAAAGATCATGTAGAGTTTTTTCCACCCTTTGCCGCGGAACCGCTCGATAAGCGCAAAACCATACATTGCATAACGGATATTGATGAAAAAGGTCAGCAATGCGACTTTGTAAAACGGCAATCCGGCATTGAGAATATCCACGGCGGCGAACTGCATGCTTCCGGAAAGGATTGTCAGGCTCATCAACAGGCTCCATCCGGCGCCGAGTCCCGCATTGGCTCCGAGCAGAATCCCGAAAGCGCACCCCATGGCGGTATATCCCGCCAGAACGGGCAGGGAGGCAAGAAATGCAGCCTTGAAAACCGGAGTGGACTTCTTCATGACGGAAGAGTGAAAATTATTTCAGCGTGCCGCCGTTGATCGGGATATAAACCGACGGTGTGAAATGACTTGCCGACGTCAAATGCGGATCGACCTGATCGTCGAAGAAAATATGCGGCTTGAGGATCGCCAGAATACGCCCCTTATCCATTCCGCCGAGAAAGAACGTCTGATCCACATTGATGTTCCATGCCCGGAGAGTGGTTACAACCCGCTCATGCGCAGGCGCACTGCGGGCTGTGACGATCGCGGTTTTGATATGCCGTTTATAACCCGGTTCGTGTTTTGCCCGTTCGTCTTCCAGATCGCGGAGTTTTGCCAGTTTGGCGAAGAGATCGGCAAGGGGACCGGGGGAGTGCGGAATCGCCGCCCGTGCCTTTTCCGCTTCATAAAAACGGTCAATCCCCGCTTTCTGATACACATATTCCGCGCTGTCGTCGGCGATCACGCCGTCAAAGTCGAACGAGATCCGCAGTTCCTCGTCTTCTTCGCTGTCCTCCGACGTGCTGGCGAGCACCTGTCCTGCGGCGTACCCCTCGGCGTTCGCCTGCCGGACGTCCGCGGCATTTGCCGAAAGAAACAGGGAGACATTGTACGCGGGAATATATTTGAACGGCGAATCTCCGGTCGTAAACGCCGCGCGGATGATATTGAGTTTGTAATGCTGAATCGAATTGAACACCCGCAATCCGGTATCGGGATCATTGTGGCTCAGAAGGACAACTTCCACCGGCTGACTGTCGGGATAGTATTTGTTCATGGCGAGCAGGCGTTTGACAAACGGAAACGCCACGCCTTTTTTCAGAATATCGTGCTGATGTTCGAGCTGGTAGGCGCGGTATGCCGCCAATCCCTTTTCCCGGAAAACGGAATCCGCTTCATCAAGTTCAAAGAGTGCACTGGATGCAACTCCGATCACCAATTTGTCTTCGATCTGAAATGCCATCTGTAAAAATCCTGTTTTTTCATACTATACCATCAAAAAATGGAAAAACAAGGCACCGCTGCACTGGAAAACAGTATTACGGATCATATTTGCCGGAAAATTTTCCGTTTTTTTTATATTGCTTCTGGACTTTTTGGAAAAACAGGCATATATTGCAAAAATAAAGATGATTCGTTGGATCCCCGGCGTGCCGCAAACCGCCGGATACGACAGATCCCGCGACAGTTTGTTTTATTTTATTTTCTGAAAAATTCCAAGGAGAAACAGAGAAATGGCAGAGGTAATCTTAAAGGATGTCTGCAAAATGTATGACGGCGGAGTTCTCGCTGTCAAACATGTCGATCTTGAAATCCGGAACCGGGAATTCATGGTGCTGGTCGGGCCCTCCGGCTGTGGAAAATCCACAACGCTCCGGATGATCGCCGGATTGGAAGAGATCAGTTCCGGAACCGTTACTATCGGAAACCGTGTCGTCAACGACGTTCCGCCGAAAGACCGCGATATTGCAATGGTTTTCCAGAATTACGCGCTCTATCCGCACATGACCGTATACGACAATCTCGCATTCGGTCTGAAACTCCGCAAACTCCCGAAAGCCGACATCGACAAGCGGGTGAACGAAGCCGCCGAGATTCTCGGCATTCACGATTATCTCCAGAGACGCCCGAAAGCTCTTTCCGGAGGACAGCGCCAGCGTGTCGCCGTGGGACGCGCAATCGTCCGGAAGCCGGAAGTGTTTCTGTTCGACGAACCGCTCTCCAATCTCGATGCCAAAATGCGCGTGCAGATGCGCACCGAAATCTCCAAGCTGCACACCCGCCTTGAAACCACAATGATCTATGTGACGCACGACCAGATTGAGGCGATGACGATGGGCGACCGCATTTGTGTTATGAAAGACGGCATCATTCAGCAGGTCGATACCCCGCTTCACATTTACGACACCCCCGCGAACATCTTTGTCGCCGGATTCATCGGCACGCCTCCGATGAACTTTTTCTACGGACATGTGGAAAAAGACGCGTCCGGTTTGTACTTCAAAACGCCGAATGTCTCCGTCCGTTTGCCGAAAGAGTGGCACGCCAAGGCGGAAGAGTATATCGACCGGGAAGTCGTTTTCGGAATCCGGCCGGAAGAAATCGGGTCTGAACGGGCGGAGGCGGAACCGGATCCGCAGCGCCTCAAAGCCAAAGTCGAAGTCATGGAGCCGATGGGGGCGGAAACCTATTTGTATCTTGATACCGGAGACAAGAACACCTGCATTGCCCGCATTGACGCGCACCGCAAGGTCGCGATCGGACAGGATGTGAACCTTGCCCTTTCTCTCTCGACGGCACATCTCTTCGATAAAAAGACCGAACTGCTGATCGTTTGATGTTCCATGAAAGTCCGGGGCTTGAAGAATCGTTCAGTCCCGGACTTTGTACAGCCGCCGGTATTGGTTCGGAGTGCAGTTCATTTTTGAATGAAAGAAACGCATGAAATAATAAGGATCGGCAAATCCGGTCCGGGCGGCGATTTCATAAATTTTCAAATCAGATTCCTCCAGCAGCCGCCGTGCTTCCTCCAGCTGCCGTTCCCGGAGATAGACTGCGGGAGTTTTGTCGAACAGCCGGTTCCATTTCCGCAGAAAAGAACGGTACGACATTCCGTATTTTTGAGCAATCTCTTCCATATCCGGGTTTTCCGCAAAATGCAAGTCCAGATAAGAGGCGATCGGATAGATTGCAGACGCATCCCCGTTTCCGGCGGACTCCAGGTGCAGGCTTGCGCTCAACTGTATCTCCTGCACCAGACGCATGCAGCAGGCGTCAATCCGGTCGGCAGAGCCGGGCTGACGGATCGTCTTGCAATGCTGAAAAATCTCATGGATCATTCCCGCCAGGTTAAAATCATTACGGAAAGGAATCAGCACCCGGTCCGGACGCCGGAAAAATTCAAACATCGGCAGAATACTGTCCGGGTAGGAGAAAAACATCTTTTCCACCGCGCCGCCGTTCAGCGCCGCATAACGGGGTCCGGGACAGGTGAAGACAAACGCGGGAACCGGGCATTCAAAGCTCTGCCCGTCGATCCGGTATCCGGTTTTCCGTTCCGGCGAAGACAGAACGATTCCGAAATTCACCGTCTGCCGATACTGGAAATCCCGCCGGGAATTGAAATCCTGTTTGTTGTATGCAATGTGCGAGACCGGGGGAAAGAGTTCCCCGGTCCGGTGGATTCCGTTCATGATCAATGAAAAGTTTTCCATGTGTTCCATCCCGCAATGTCCCATTATCCGTTATAGTTTATCCGTCATCCGGAAAAAAACAAGCAACATTTCCGGAAAAACCTTCTTTTTTTGCTTGACTTTTCCCGGAAATGTTGCTATAATTAACTTCACATATCTGAATCGGTCATATATTCCAAAATATAAAAATAAATACGGAGTGGAAAGGTTTTCCGCAGCGGAATGATGTCACAGAAACACTCAAAATTTGACAAACTGGATCCTGTGACCCGCGCATTTGCGGAGACGCACCCCGAAACCTGCGCGGCAGTCACCACGACATGGCAGCAGAAACTGTACTACTCTCTGTTGGTGCTTTTTCTGCTGTTCCTCCTGAAATACCGTTGGGACCTTTTTGTGTTTCTTGTCTGCGGCGTGCTGATGCTGCTTTATGCGGGCGCGGTTCTGATGCGTCTGATCGCGGGAGTCTATACCGTTTTCGGTTATGGCGAAGAAAGAGTTTCCTCCGGAGAACTTGCCGCGCTTTCCGATAAGGAGCTGCCGGTTTACACGATTTTGATTCCGCTTTACAAAGAGCCGGAAGTTGCCCAAAAAATTCTGAAACGGATTGCCGCATTGGACTATCCATCGGACAAGCTGGACGTGAAACTGCTTCTGGAAAGCGATGACATGGAGACTTACAACGAGCTCACGAAAACGCATCTGCCGGAAAATTTCACGATCATGCGGGTTCCCGACGCTCAGCCTAAAACCAAGCCGCGCGCCTGTAACTTCGGCTTGCGGGAGGCGAGGGGAGAGTTCTGCGTAATTTATGACGCCGAGGACATTCCCGATCCGGACCAGCTCCGGAAGAGTGTGGCGGTGTTCCGGCGCGACACCTCCCGGCGTCTGGCGTGTGTGCAGGCGAAACTCAATTACTATAACTCCCGGCAGAACTGGCTGACCGGATTCTTTACGGTGGAATACACCACTTATTTCGATCTCGTGCTCGCCGGATGGCAGAAATTCAATATGCCGCTTCCTCTCGGCGGGACCTCGAATCATTTCCGCACGGAATACCTGCGGATGATCGGGGGCTGGGATCCGTTCAATGTCACCGAGGACTGCGAACTGGGAATCCGGATTTACGAAAACCGTTGGCGTACAACGGTGCTTGACTCCACGACAATGGAAGAGGCGAACTCCCGTCTCTGGAACTGGATGCGGCAGCGTTCCCGCTGGGTCAAGGGATTCATTCAAACTCATCTTGCCCACTACCGGAATCCGTTTGCCACGATCCGGAGACTTGGCCTTTACGGTGCCGCGGGCGGCTATATGGCGGTCGGTGGCGCGGCGCTGATGATGTTGACGAATCTGGTTTACTGGCCGCTGACTCTGCTCTATCTGTTCCTTCTGATTCACGGACTCACCGCCGGAGAAAGCCTGAGTTCCCTGCTGATCGCCTCCAGTACACGCGAAAGCGTTTATCAGGGCGTGAACTTTGCAGGAATCACATGGCGCGCGTGGCCGATGCTGTACATCGGCCCGGGCGAGAGTCCGTTCTGGTCGCTGATTTCGCAGATTTTCTGTGCGGGAACGGTGTTTCTGTTTTTCTCGAACATCCTTCTGGTTGCGGTGCATGTCGCGGCGGTCCTGAAACGCCGCTTCTATCATCTGATTCCCCATGCGTTGCTGATGCCGTTTTACTGGATCCTGATTTCCTGCGGAGCATGGAAAGGATTCCTGCAAATTTTCACGAAACCGTTTTATTGGGAAAAAACCGTGCACGGACTCGATTCCGGATGCGCTAACCAACTTCAAGGAGAATCCATCAAATGAAAAAGCACCCGTTTTCCCTTATCGAACTTCTGGTAACGATCGCCGTCATCGCTATCCTGATCGGGATTCTCGTTCCCGCTCTGAACATGGCAAAGCAGAAAGCGATCGACTTGCATTGTATCAATAATCTGAAGCAGTTCGGAACCGCATTCATGACCTATCGCTCGGACTGTGAAGACAAGATGCCCATGTGGAGTTCCGATCTGTTCCCGACCTATATCTCCTCCGCGCAAGTCTTTGAATGCAAACGGGATTTGAACGCCAGAAACAGTTCCTATCCGAATGATGACTGGAAACTGAATGTGCCTGGCAACAGTACCGATGAACGGAAATTCAAAGAGGCTTATGACTTCCCCTGTACGGCGGACAGCGGACGGCAGATTGAAAGCGATGATCCCAAAACCAAACTGCGGATCAGCTATTTCTACGAATTCGCGTATGCCAAAGCCTCCTGGGAACTGGCGGAAGCCGCCGAAAATGCAACCTGGTGGGATTTGAAATATTATCAGCTGAAAAATATGGCTCCGGCCGGAATGGCGGATTCGGTGGACGGATCGCAAAAACAACTTTTTCAGGATAATACCACATTTTTCCGTGACCGCCAGTCAACATTCCCCGTCCTGCGCTGTTTCTGGCACATGAAAGGCATGAGTCCGGAACGGGAGAACACTCCCGTCTACAATCTTGCTTATGACGGCAATATTTTTTACAGCGGGCCTCCCGCATGGGAAGTGAATTCGTGGACGCAGAAGTGAGCCGCATGAAAACGCATGTCGTCTTTTTGTTCCTTTTCTCCTGTATGCTTCTGCATGCCGCTTATCTGTTCCCCGGCGACTGGAAGGCGGAGCGGAACGGAGCTGCGGCAGTTCCGGAGACCGCCGCGGAAGCTGCGATTCTCAATGCGGAGTTTCCCGGTGGTGTTCTGCTTTATAAAGAACAGCCGCGGTTCCTGTTTGCTCCGGACCGCCGCGCTTTTGCCGCCGGGGAGCTGATTATGGAAGTTCGTGCGGATGAAATCACGCATCCGCTCAAAGCATGGATCTTTTTGAAGGATAAGGACGGTGCCTGGTTTCAGTCCGGCAGGGAATACCGGCTGAATCCGGGCGAATGGACTCGTCTTTCCGTCCGTCTCGACCAGCCGGGACGTTCGCTGTTTCCGATGGGGCACCATGCCGCATGGAGCGGCTTTTTCGCCTCCAAAATATTCGCCGCCGGTATTTCGCTTTACGGAGAGCAAAAACAGAATGCCGTCATTCAAATGCGTTCCCCCGTATTTGAGGGAGAACGGGATCAACAACCGCCGTTGATCAAAGACTGGGTTCTTCCGGAGACCGGGACAAAGTTCAAGCGTCTGATCTCGCGCTTTAATTTGAGCAAAGAGTATTTCAACCCGTTTGATCCCGAAGAGGTCGCCGTTGATTTTGAAGTACTTCTTCCTTCCGCGCAGGGAAAAATTCAGACATGGCCGGCGTTCTATTCCTCCGACTGTCTGCGCGGATTTCATTTCACTGCGGAACAAGTCCGGATGCAGGGATTGCCGTTCTGGGAATTCCGTTATACGCCGCAGGAACCCGGCGAACATAAAATCCGGCTGAAAATCACGGATCCGGCTGCCGGAAACAAGCCTTTTTACAGCGAATGGCGGACGGTTCGCGTTCAGGATTCCAGGGAGCGCGGATTCATCCGGATCAGTAAACGCAATCCGCGTTATTTTGAATATGACAATGGACGTTTTTATTTTCCGGTCGGTATCAATATACATTCCAACACCGATCAGCGCAGCGAACGCGCCTGTGGTTTTCCGCATCTTCCCGACCGCGGCAATGCGGATTATGAAGATTATATTCTCCGCTGTTCCGAAAACGGAATCAACCTGATGGAAGTCTGGATGGCGTCGTGGACCTATTCGATTGAATGGAGCGCCTCGCGGAACGGTTTTTACGGACTCGGTCATTACAATCTCCAAACCGCCTGGAAACTGGATTTTCTGCTGGATTTCGCCCGCCGGTACGGCGTCAACATCAACCTTGTACTGGACAATCACGGAAAAGTCGCCGATATCTGCGATCCGGAATGGTATGATTCCCCCTATAATGCAAAAGGGATTTTCGCCAAAGCCAACAATGGTTTTCTTCAGGCCGCCGATGAATTCTGGAGCGATCCGAAAGCAATCGCCTATGCCCGTAAACGCAACCGCTATATTGCCGCCCGCTGGGGCGCGGACCCCGCAATATTCGCCATGGAACTTTGGAGTGAAGTCGACCTGGTGGCGAATGCGCACGGAAGAAGAAATGAAATGATTAAATGGCACAAAATGACAGCAAACGACATAAAACGGGATACACAGGCACGCTATCTTGTTGCCACCCACATCTGTGGAGAGATTGGTAATCTGATGGGATGGCGGGATCTTGCCGTCGATCCGCCGGAGTTGTCCCATATCTGCTGTGACGCATACCGCAACAACCGGATCCCCATTGTCAATCAGATGCAGCTTCATCAGGAACGGATCAATCCGCTTCTCAAACCGGTTCTGATTACAGAATACGGCGGTACCAATGCCGCCGGCGGGACTTCCCAGCTCAAAGCCGATATTCACGGCGGACTCTGGGCGGCACTGTTCACCCGCCACGCAGGCACTCCGCTGCTGTGGTGGCATGATTTCATCCACATTAACAACCAGTATCCCCATTTCAAGGCATTCAGCCGTTATCTTGAGGGAATTGATCTGACCCGGGGCAATCTGCAATACGGTGTTATGCGGATCTCTTCCCGGAAAGCAAAACTCTATCAACCGTTTCTGAAACAACTCCGGAAGCGGCTGCCGGAGCGGGTCCGGAAACTGGCATTCCCCGATTACGGACTGGGCGGTTTGTGGCTGAAACAGGAATACCCCGGACGCGCCACATCCCTGTTCGGCTGGTTTTACAACGCATACGAATTGAAGAATTATCGTAACGAACAGTCGGAAGTTCCGTTGTCTTCCCGGATTGTTCTTCATATGCAGACGAACATGTCTTCCGGTCATTATCTGGTCCGCTGGTTTGACACAATGAGCGGTGATTGTATATCATCGTCCCTCATAGATTGGACAAAAGGCGGCGAACTTTGGCTGAAAGCTCCGGAGATCAGACTGGATCTGGCGTTTAAAATGATCCGGATCGGGGAGGGGAAATGATGAAAAGACTGTTTCTGTTTTTATTAGGCATATCGCTTGCCGCCGCCGAATGGCATGAACCGGAAGCGATGTACCGTCTGACCGTTGAACATGATGTCACCGGGGAATACGGCTATCTGGATTTCAGGAAAATCTGTCTGCCGGAAACGGTGGACAACGGGCTCCGGGTCTATTCTGTCCGGGGCGAAAAAATTCCGGTTCATCAATACGATGCGGATCATCTGCTTCTCCCGTCGTCGGACAAAAAAGAAACCTACTACATTTATTACGGTTATTCCAAACACCAGCCGTTGCAGTGCTGGGATCCGCAGCAGAATCCGGTTCCGGCGGATTACCGGCTGCGCCAGCGCGATGTCAGCCGCCGTTATCCGAACGCTCCGGAGCAGGTCGGAACAATAGACAGTCTGAAACAGAATTCGCCGTTCATCCGCAACCGGCGGGAGTTATGGAGTCAAACCGGAACTTTTGCCGTTGCCCGGACCGATTATCTGACCCGGCTCCACGAGGCGCTTGTACGGAAGAAACCGCCGGAACAAATATCCGCTGCCGAATTCCGGAAACAGGAAAAACAGCTTTCCGACAGAAACCGTTCCATCCGTTCCGTGGCATCGGAAACCTTGGAATCCGTATTTTTCAACCACTTCCGCAACCGTCACGGAAGCAACGCATCCCGTATCTTTTTCACGCAGCGACCATTTGATACCGACCGCAACTTCATTACCTGTTTCTTTGGCAATCTTGCCATCGAGGAAGCCGGAGAATATGAGTTCCGCCTGAATACCAACTCCACCCGTATTTTCCGCCTGAACGGGAAAACGGTGCTGCGCCGGTTCGGCGAGTTTCAGAATCCGAATTCCTATGCGATCGGTTCCTCCGATATTCTGACCGTTCCGCTCTCCCGCGGATCACACTTTCTGGAATTTCTCTATTACAAAGGACCGATCGCCAACTGGGCGGCAGTATCCTGGCGGAAAAAGGGGCAGGGGGCATTCCGTCTGCTGACCGAAGATGATTTCGCTCCGGCGATTCCGCTCTTTCCCTCGTATTCAGCAGACCGGAACGGAAAACTGTACCCGGTTGTTCTGCGCGATGATTCGCTTGCGCTTTATACTGCAAAGCATCACGCCTACTCGCTGGACCGCTATCAAGTGCTGAACGGAAGCAGTTTTCCGTATCACTGGATGCTGGATGAAAAACGTTTTGAATCGGATGTCAATGTTTTCGCCCTGCGGGATCCATCCACGCCGGTATTGAAACTGGTTCCGGAAAATCCGGATTTCCTGCCGATGGAGATCATCCGGAAGCCGCGCACGGGAACAAAAGCTCCGCTGCGGCCGGATCTTTCCCTGCGGTTGTGGGCTCCGCATTTTCTGTACGACGATGAATATGCCTCAATAACGTTGGAAATCAACTCCGGTCTGCCAGTGGATTACAAAGCTCTGTTGAAAGTGGAGTCCCCGGCAATGAATCCGGTATTTCACACCTCGGAAGAGTACCTGTCTATTTCCGCCATCCCGATGGAGCATGAAGACCGCTATGCGAAAAACCGTATTCTGAAAAAAGCCTTCTTTTTGGACGGACGGGGCATACAACAGGACTTTTCAACGGATTTCCGGTTGATTCTGCCCGGTCTTGTGGCGGACGCGAAATCGTTGCGGATTCTTCCGGTATCCAAGCTGCCGGAGGAGCTCCAGACCTCCCCGGAAGGTTTGCTGGATGCCGAGGGACGCCGTCTGCTGCCGATTCTGCATCGTGCCTCTCTTCATGAGATTCGCGCCTGGGAACTCCCCCGGAAACTCGGTTCGGAGTGGAAAGCGCACAAACGGATTCTCGTTATTGCCGAGGATCTTCCCGGATTGCGCGATCAGCTTTCCGCGCACTTTTCCGCCCACAAAATGGAACTGGAATTCCTGCCATGGAGCAAAAGTGCGCTGCCTTCGGGAAGTTTCGTCATGGAGACGCTTCCGGCGGCACGCAAACTGATCGGTTCCACGGAAGCCGACGGTGCGATTCTGATTCCGCCCGGTCCGGACCGCTACGGCATTCTCGGCAGACGCGAGGAACTGAATATGCTGTCGTTGCTTTTGGAACAGTTGTCCGGAGCAGGAAAAATGCGGACGATCATCCTTTCCACACCGTTTCCACAGCGTCCCCGTCAATTCCGGAACTCCGGAGAACCGGAATTACATGAGTCCCTGCGCAAACTGAAGCGGGAGCGCGGAATCTCGTTTCTGGAACTGAACGCCGTTCTGCGGAAGAGTCCGGAATGGTCCGATGACGCTTATCTCAGCAACGGTCAGGAATTGCCGCAGCCGCCCGCCTTGATTTCCGCCGCAGCCGCCCTGATCAGCGCGGAATTTGAAAGAAAATAAATATAGTGACTGGAAAACTGCCAAACTTCATTTATATTATATGAATTTAATTGAAGGAGTTTATCAGGCATGGATACAGCAACCGAAAATTCATCAAATTTCATTACAGAGATCATTGACGACGATCTGAAAACCGGCCGGCACGGCGGTCATGTCGTGACACGTTTTCCTCCGGAACCGAACGGCTATCTTCATATCGGTCATGCAAAATCCATCTGTCTGAACTTCGGTCTGGCAAAACAGTATGGCGGAAAATGCCACATGCGTCTGGATGATACCAACCCCACGAAGGAAGATACGGAATATGTGGAATCTATTCTGGAAGACGTTCACTGGCTCGGTTGGGATTGGGGCGACAATCTGTTTTATGCATCGGATTACTTCGACAAACTGTATGCGTATGCGGTTGAATTGATCAAGCGCGGCAAGGCGTATGTCTGTGATTTGTCCGATGAGGAATTCAAAGTATACAAAGGTTCGCTTACTGTGCCGGGAACGGCAAGTCCGAACCGGGATCGTTCAGTTGAAGAGAATCTTGCTCTGTTTGAACGGATGAAAAACGGGGAATTCCCGGACGGTGCTTATGTTCTCCGGGCGAAAATCGACATGGCTTCGCCGAACATGCATATGCGCGATCCCGCGATATACCGGATCCGCCATGCACACCATCACCGGACCGGCGACAAATGGTGCATTTACCCGCTGTACGATTTCGCTCATTGCCTTTCCGATTCAATCGAAGGAATTTCCAATTCAATCTGCACGTTGGAGTTTGAAATTCACCGTCCGCTCTATGACTGGATTCTGGATGCTCTTGAAACGCCGAGTCATCCGCAGCAGACCGAGTTTGCCCGTTTGAACCTGACCTATACCGTCATGAGCAAGCGCAAGCTGCTGGAACTGGTGAAAGAGGGCAGGGTGGCTGGATGGGATGATCCCCGCATGCCGACAATTTGCGCTTACCGCCGTCGCGGAGTTCCTGCCGCAGCCATCCGCAGCTTCTGCGAAAAAGTCGGTGTGACGAAATTCAACAGTCTGACGGATGTCGCGCTTCTGGATTACTGCATCCGCGAAGAGCTGAATAAAACCGCAAATCGTTTCATGGCGGTGATGAACCCGGTCAAACTGATCATTGACAACTACCCGGATGATCTTGTCGAGGAGATGGACGCCGTCAACAATCCGGAAGATCCGTCTGCGGGTTCCCGTAAAGTTCCATTTACGAAAGAGCTCTATATCGAAGCGACGGATTTTATGGAAGAGCCTGTCAGACAGTTCCATCGTCTCGCTCCGGGCAAGGAAGTCCGTCTGCGTTATGCCTATCTGGTAACTTGTGTTTCGGTGGATAAAGACGCCGACGGCAATATTACAGCGATCCACTGTACATACGATCCCGCAACGAAAGGCGGTAACGCCCCGGATGGACGCAAGGTGAAAGGCACGATCCACTGGCTTTCGGCAAAATACGCGAAAAAAGCCAAAGCGCGTCTGTACGACCGTTTGTTTACGATTGAAAATGTCGGTGAAATTCCCGATGGCGAAGATTACCGGAATTATCTGAATCCCGAATCTTTAAAGGAAGTGGACTGCTTCATCGAACCGGCACTTGCCTCCGCCGAACCGGGCATTGCCGTTCAGTTCGAGCGGACCGGTTATTTTTGCCCGGATGCCAAGGATTCCACACCGGAGCTTCCGGTATTCAACCGCACGGTGCAGCTGAAAGATTCGTGGCAGAAAAAAGCGGCACAGTTATAACAAGAAATCTATAGGACCTGTTGCAAAACAGGTCTTTTTTTTATTTGCACTATAACAAGAAAAGGGAAAGGGGATTTATGGATACGGAAACCTGCTCCGCTCCGACAATCCTGGTGGAATCTGTCGGAGTCTTTGAAACGAACTGTTATTTTGTATATCCGCGGAATAACGGGCCGCTTTTCATTATTGATCCCGGCGGGGATCCGGAAAAGCTGTTGGCAAACATTCCGCAATTTCCAACCGGAGAATATGTAATTCTCCTGACTCATGCGCATGTGGACCACATCAGCGGGGCAGGGGCTGTCGCCGAAAAACTGGGAATCAAAACGGTTTTCGTGTCTCCGGAAGACCAGCCGCTTTATCAAAGCCGTGAAAACGCCCTTCTTCCGTTTCTTCCTCCGGCTCAGGGACTTCCGCCGACAGTCTGGCCGCCGGAATATCCGGATTTCAAGGTGATTTCTACTCCGGGTCATACCCGTGGCGGAGTCTGTTACTGGTTTGAATCTTTGAATGCACTGTTCAGTGGAGATACATTGTTCAGCGGTTCAATCGGCCGCACGGATCTTCCCGGCGGCGATTTTGATACCATTATGACCTCCATCCGGAAAAAGCTCCTTACTCTTCCGGAAAATCTTCGTATCTTCCCCGGACATGGTGAAGAAAGTACGATCGGAATAGAGAAATCTTTCAATCCTTATCTTCGCTGAAAATCGCCATGTTTGTCCGGGCAGGGTGTTGATTATCTTTAACCCCTGCCCGTTTTTATTTTTTATTTACAGATCCTGCCGTTTTATTTGCAGATTCTCACGGTTGACATCAACCGCTTTTCAGACATCACAAGTCGGACTGCTTAAACATATGCACAGTTATGTTCAAAAGCCACAATAAGTATCAACATTTTATTGACAATTAACGATGAAATGGACATAACCTGCTGATAATGAACATGCAGTCCCTCGCATCCCCTACCCGGAGAAATACGCTTGACTTAACATAATATATATTATGCGACATTCTAAAACCTGTGATACTAATACTGCATCAAGAGTAATTTGTCAAATAGATTTGCATAAAAAAAGCGTTTTTTTGTTTCGGCTACCGCCGACCAACTTATTCAGTTGGATCGAACCAGGTGCCCAGCACCTGGACCATAGACAATCTACTGCAAATAAACTTATCGTATTGAATGTCATAGAGAATTCTCTATTTTTTGATATTTTATATCAAAAAATACTATTATAAATCATTTAAAAATATTCAAAATTTTATTTAAATAAAATAACTGAAATAAAGCGATCCATTTTTCGAAAAAGAAAAAATGAATCTGTTTGAGTTATTCTATATTAAATCAAGTATGAGGGGCGGTGCCCCTCAACCCCCTAAGCGCTCACGCGCTGATCAAGCAGCCCTGCCCTTTTAATCCTCCCGGATAAAAGGAGGGAAAGGAAAATAAAAAAACAGAGCGTCCGTAAACGGACTTACACGCTCCCAAAGGAGCGAGCAATTAAAAATTGCTGAATCAGAAAACGCCCAGCGGGCTATAAGGAACGCCTAAAAAACAGGCGAATGGATTGAGATTAAATAAATCCGCGTTTTGCTCTGAAGAGCAAAAGGAGCCCACTACATCCGGGAACTACTCACTAAAAACTTGATTTTTTCCTGTAATTTTTTCTGCTTTTTTAGAAATCGTTGTTTCAAAAAAGCAAAAATTCCCGGAACCGTTCGGAACAAATCAGAGTATTTGTCCTCACTAAAAACGGCGTTTTTTGCTCCGTTCGGCTACGCCGATCCCGGACCGCGCAAGCGCTTTCCGTTAAAACTCTGCGAGTTTTGCTCATCAGAGCAGAACGCAGGTAAAAAGAAAAACATCATTAACAAAAAGGAAAAACAAAATGACAGAATACCCGGAAATTATTCTGTATACTTCTGATCCCGGCAAAATACCAGTTCTAAAACTTACAGCAAGAAACGGAATGTTTGACGGATGCTATTATTCATCATATAAACTATACATTAAAGGCGTGGAAATGTTTCAGACAATGTATTTCGATCAGATGTCTAAAAGGTTCGAACAAGCCAAAAAAGAGGCTTTCAAAGAAGAGTACAAAATGGCTGAAGAAGAAATCAGAGAAAAATATAAGTAAAACGATCCCGGAGAAATCCGGGATTTTTTGTTTTTTCCTGACTTGTTTATTTAAGAAAATTGATGTATATTTAAAATTGCGGAACTGTAACCAAAAAGGATATATCATGATTTGCAAGGAATTAGAATCTCTCTATACTGATGATAAACTAATTAAAGCAGGATACGATGCTTCAAAACAAATCGCCTACTATCTGAAAAAGGAATTTTCATCGGATAAAGATATTCAAGTTTTCAATAATCTGAGATTCTTATACAATGGTGAGTATACGCAAATAGATCATCTGATTATCCATAGATATGGTTTTATTATTATAGAATCCAAAAGCGCAAAAACAAAAATATCATATAATGAAATAGGCGAGTTTTCAAGATTTTTTAACGGCGAATGGAAAGGTGAAAAATCATTTGTAAAGCAGGCTGAAGAACAAAAAAATATTTTAAGAAAAATATTGACGGACAACGAAGAAAAACTATTTCAGAAAAATAAAATCCGAATTCAAAGAAAAGCAAAAGATTTTCAGTTCGATACATTGGTAGCTGTATCCAGTTCCTGCCCGGAAATCGTACGTCCTCAAAAAGATCAATACAAGAATAAAGTTATAAAAGCGGAGTTCGTCGTAGAAAAAGTAAAAGAAATAATAGAAGCCTATCGAAAAAAAACAGCACTGTTTTCTTTATCTCTGGAAATCATTATGGACCTGGCGGATAAAGAGAAAGAAGACATTGCAGAATTCTTTTTAAGCATAAATGAACCTTCAAAGGAATATATTCCCCCTACCCCGCAAAAGAAAGAAAAAATAAAGCCATTATCCGCATGCCCAAACTGTGGATCTGCTGTAAAAATATTATGGGGAAAATTGAAAAACTATTACTGGCATTGCTACCGGTGCAACTATAACCAAGCAATTAAACATCACTGCCCGGAATGCAATCAAGTAATGAAGATACGAAAAGAAAAAGAAAATTTCTACATATACTGCGATAAATGCAACCTTGAAGGACTTTATTACCAAGAAAAGAATTCCTGAAAATATTTTTACGACATCATTTTTCCGGAACGCTTCCGGCTCAATCGCGGAACGCGTTCCGGAAAAATGAATTTACACCCTGACCTAGAATCACCCGACCAGTCTTTTTCAACGCTTCCCCTCCCCTGTATAAACCGGCTTCAATGCATCTATTTATCTGATACGCTCTACACCATAGCTGAATCCGTGTATAATTATCTGTATTGGAAAAATCCAGCAACTGATCCAGAGCCCTGTTACCATTTCGGCGGAACAATTCACCCAATAGATATATCCGACCAGATTCCACATCGGCATTCACATTTAATTCCGATTTCGAAATTATCGGCTGATAATCATTATATCCTTTTATATCAGAATCGGTGTATTTCACCGTCAAAACAGCTCCCTTCAACGATTCGCGGAGCGAACAAGTCAAGTTTAACCCCGTATCTATATTCGTATAGCCATTCGTTGTAACAGTTCCCGAATCTGATACTGTCTTCTGTGGAATCGGAACTGTTAAACCGTCCTGCCAATTCGCGCTTGTACCATCCCGCAAAAGAAGAACAGGAGAACTAACAACTTTCACAAATTCAGATTTCGACTGCAAAACCAAATCTATATTTTGTGCCAAATTAGAAGCGTCAGAAAAATCAAATCCGGAACCTGTTTCACCTTTTGTCAATTCATAAGCAATTTTCCCCGATGTATTCACCCTCCCCCCAAGATTCAGGTTAAATTCCCGTTTCTGATTCAATATAAAAAACTGAATGATCCATGTACCTGGAGCGCTGTTTTCCAATCTTGAAACGGTGTCCGAAATCCGTACTAAAATACTTTGCAAATCCGATACGACCAAAACACCATCTCCGGAAACGGAACATTTCCCATGATCCGAAAGCATTGTCGATATAATATTTTTTAAATCGTTGATAACGACATAACGAACACGCTTAACATAGACACCTCTATCTTCTTTACGGGTTTTCCCGATAAAATAAGTATTACCCATACGAACATAATTCAGATCAAGCATTCTGGATACAGCATCTAATATGTCATCAACGGAACCCTGCTTAATTTCCGCTGAAAAATCTTTATTCTCAATGCCTGAAGCACAGACTATGCCGAAGCCGGTCACATCTGATAACCAGCGCATAAAATACGAAAACGGCATTTTAGAAGCAGAAAAATCATAAAGCCGAACCGCAGAGGCAATTCTACCCTCTGGAGATACCGATTTCAGCTGATAAGAATAAAGCTGATGGAACGGATCACGCTTGAACCGTTCATCGGTTTTACATCCGCAAAACAAAAGAACCGCCAAAACTAACAGCACGATCAGAAAAATTAATCTTCTCAACTCGCTTACCGTGACACAATGGATTTTTTTCATCATCAATAACATCTCCTGATTTATAACCTTTACCATTCGCGAAAATCACATAGTCCTCAGTCAAAAAAGAAATTCTATAATCTTTCTCAAAGCGTAAACGCTCCTCATCTGCTTTCTTTTTCTTCTCTTCCTCAAGACGTTTCTTTTCTGTTTCCCGATCAGATTTCAACTTTTGGAGTTCTGAATCCGTCACAGGAACAACCAAGGAGCTATTATCTTTTGCAGGAAATACAGAAGCATTGTCTTTCTGCGGATTATCCAACTTATTCGACTTAACAGATGAATTCATATAAGAAATAAAACCATCAAACAGAAAAGAAAAGCCACCGAAAAAAGCGATCCAGAGAAATAGAATTACAAAGGAAAAACGGAAAAACAATGATAAAAAATTCCGTCGGCAAAACCAAAAAAGCAAACTTAACCGACTGCGTTTCTGATACTCATATAGAGGAGCTCTATTTTCATCCTGTACACCATCAGCTTTTTCTGATAATGACGCTGAGAACGAATTATAATATTTAAAATATTCAGGAACAACCAAAAAGCGACGTGTACTATTCGTTACAAATCTGCGATCAGTTTTCCGTTTTTCGACTTCACAAACTGTTTTATGATATTCGCCAGTCAAAGAGGCTTTCAACTCATACCAATCTCCAAGAGGAATATTGAAATATGGATCACGAACTGTTTCCAAAGGAACTATTTCAAGACGAATCGAAGCTCGACCAACTAGACATTGTGCGACCTGGGTAATGTCCTGGGTCAATCCTTCAAACGTACAGCCCATGTGCCGAACTTCACCTAGCCAATCATCCCAGCGCTGAAGATATTCAGAAGATTTATTGTCAGAAAGAAAATTGTGAATCTCATCAATAGCGATATGGCAATAACGCAAATCACGCCCCCGAAAATAATCCCAAGGTCCCGACCGTTCCCACTTCCAAGACTGAAGAACAATATCAGGAATGATTTCTATCCGTTTTTTATATCATCTAATGTTGTTTTATTATGTTTAATACCAAAAAGACGGGAAATCTTACCGCCAAGGTGCAACTTTTTATAAACAGTCTCTGAAATGGCGTCAATATTCAAAGGAAAATTGCTGATATGAATTCCATTAGAGTTTATCAGAAAATCATCAACAAGAAAACGGGCTGCTCGAACATAAGTTTTACCAGCGCCCGGAACTCCTGTAGTTATTGTAATAACACTGTTCATTGCCATGGATTAACCTACCGTCGGAATGAAAAGTTTAATAATCAGTTTTACGCAGATCATGGCAAGAATGAAAACAAAATACGAAGTTGCAAGAGTTGAGAGCAAAGAAAGATCAACCCACCGTGAAGCATGATACAAGAAAACGGAAAAGTTATCTCCCCAATAACCAGATAAATCCGGAATAAGATCTATTACCGGGGTAAGAAGAAGGTTAATCCCCTCCAGAAAAAAATCCAATATCCATTCAAAAAAACTTTTCAATGCTTCTATTATATATGTAATAAGAGCATCAAAACCTGCCTTGATTAAATCTAAAATTTCCTGCATGACTCTTCCTCCTGTTAATTACCACTGACGCAGTGCCAGTATTATCAACCAAGCAAAAAATAAAGCAAAAGCCAACCGCGACAGATTAAAGCAGAAGATACGAAGATAATCCAATCTTTCATCTGAAAAATCCAAAACCACATCTGTAGAAAAAACACCTTCCAAACCAAGATTGAATGTTAAAACCTCCGTCCCGGAAACCCGGTTTTTCAAAAACGAAAAATCGGGAAGCAATTTACGTTTTAACTCCGAAAGAGCCGGATATTTTTCCGCATCCAATGAAAAATCATTTTCCTCAACTTCCTTTAATGTAACTGTAGTAATCGTTTCCTCTTCTTCACCATCATTATTAATATTGACTTTATGTGAATGTTTCTGATGAACTTTGCAATACTGTTCTCCACAGACAGTTCCATCAAGTTTCTTAACCTCACATTTAACCAAAACACAACTTGGAGTATTAGGGCAAAATGTTCCCGGCACATCATGATTGATATAACCACATTCCGGGCATTTATCATTATGTACTACACAATAAGAATTCCGGCAGATTGTACCGTCTGATTTCGTCTGATTACAAGGACGAACATCACAAAGTTTCGTATTCGGACAAGCGCACTTATGACCGCAAGTCGGGCACTTCAAAACACCGCAGACTGCACATCGGGGAAGATTACTATATTTCTTTCTTTCCTGATCACGAAGCAATTCTGTTTTGAAACATGACTCGTGGGCTACAGGTTTGGAATTTTTTCCCCCTGCCCCTTCACAGGTAACTTCAAGAGCAAAATGTGGATCATGAACCATACAGCCAATCTTATCGCAGACCGTACATCTGACAGGTTGACAATCGTCAAGCTCCGGACATTCCTTATCCGGAACAGATTGTTCATTATGACCGCAGATATGACAAACAATCAAACTACACTTTGAACATTTCGCCCGGATTTCCGCCCAAACAGAAGACTCGTTATCTATATCTGATTGTTTTTTCAGACACAATGTATGCAACTTTCCTCCCTTACCGGGAACGCCGGGCGTACAATCCGGTCCGTCACAAGTCCATGACAGTGTTTTATGAGCATGATGCTTGATACAATAAGTTTCTTTGCAGTGCGGACAAATAGTAGGTGTGCAAGGATTCCCGTTAACACAATCTTGACACTTGTCATGACCGCCACAAATTGAGCACTTAATTTTACCGCAATACTCACAATTCTCTGTTTTCAAAAATTCCAATGCTTCATCCTGTGTCTTGAAGCAGCGGGTGTGTTTTGCGAAACCACAATTAAGAGTTTCTACCCAGTGACTAGGATTATGTGTAGCACAATATTCTTTATTATGAACACTGCAGACTGTTTTTGTGCAATCTAAAAGCCCTGCCCCGCCCTCATTAATACAATGATTGCATTTGCTGTGATCGAATGCATTACATATCTTGCAATCTATTTCACCGCAATAATCGCAGATATTGTTTGTCTGAAAATCATCCCGTTTAGATTCATTTTCCAAACAGTCAGTATGTGTTATCGTTCCTCCGTTTACTCCTGCATGGGTCAAAGTCCCGACCCAATGTTCCGGATAATTGTGTCCACTGCAATATCGTTCCTTATGAAAGGGACAAACTGACTCAACGCACCCCGCTTTTCCTTTCCCCCATCCTTGATCTTTTTTAATCCCGACACAAATTCCACAAAGAGAATGATAATCCGGACGGCAAATATCACACTTGAACTCCTCACAATATTCGCAATAATCCGGAGTTTCAAACTTCAACCGTTCTTTATCTGATTCAAAACATTTTTTATGAGAAACTCCGTTTCCATGGTCCAATATACCTTCCCAATGACTGCGTTTATTCTCATGAGAACGAGCCGTACAATATACTGCATTATGTTCCGAACAAGTCGCTTTTATACAATCTTTAGTACCTTTTGCATAATCTGCTACATTATAACAGACATTACAGCCTTTATGGTAATCCGGACGGCAAATATCACATTTAAAATCACCGCAATATTCACACATAGTCTCAACAAGAAATGAATTCAGATCATTCTCATTTTGAAAACAATTTATATGTGTTACATCATTACTATGTTTTTTGGTTCCATAATAATGCTCTTCCGGGAGCTTGTGCGTTTTGCAAAAAAGTTTATTATGAACTGGACAAGTTTCTGCATCACAGGAACCTGAACTGTCATTCAATCCATATCCACCTTCCGCAATACAGACATTACATTTCGTGTGATCCAATCCTGAATCATCATGAAGACCACAATAATTTCCATGAACCGGACACTCTTTTTTCTCACAAGGTATGTAAGAAGAAAAAGAAACTGTTCCATGACTGCCGCCACAACCTCGGCAAAAAGAAGAACAGCTAATAGAAACATACGATGAAAAATCAAATGTAAAGGAACGTGTATTACCCGATATGGTTCCATCTAAGATTCCTGTCTCCGTTTCACCGGAAGATTTTACAATGACATAAGAAATCGAATATGCAGGATCATGAGTGGGTGCCGATGGACAAGATCCATAGGCTGATCCCGAAAATGTCACTCTGGAATTTTTACTGCAAAAATAATCCGGTACCGTGAACGTATCGGCATAAACTGAAAAAGAACAAAGAATCAGGAGAAAACAAATATTCCGAAACATCATCAAACCATTAAATTATGTTTTTCTGATTTTTTGTATGAATAATCATCTGCATAAATGCAACTCCGCATAAACAAGAAGAAGAAATACACAATGTCTGCAACAGAAATATTATCTGTTTCATCATATCCAACAAAACCGAATAATCTTGCGTTTCCATTGTGTATTTCTCCCTGTCAGTTCATCAGCCGAGACAGCGACCGATCCACTTGAGACCTTTCTTCACAAGAAGAAAAGCCACATATCCCGTAGAAACAGCCAAAACCACTCCCCCCATCGAAGTAACGGCAAGTTTCACCAATTCCGGAACATCAACGCCAGTTTCCGGAAGAGTCATTGATCCAGAAACAGTTTCTTCTGCCATTGCAGAAACTGCAGTGGCAGCGGTAAGCCCGATGATTGCTGTACTTTTTCCGACATTTCCGACCTTCTCAACGAAAGCAGAACCTACTTTTTTCAGACCGTCAAACATAATTTTTCTCCTCTTTTTGACGTTCCTTTTGTGAGTTTTTCGGCTCCATACCGAAAAGAATAAACTCACATTTTCTCCATTAACCGCAACCCATAAGCGATTTTAAAAACGATAATATAAACAATCAGAGCCATCATAAAAAATGACCACGACAAGAAAACGAAATAAGAAAAAGGCGTACTAAAATTTGTCATACGACGAACTCCTCAATATCATATTCATGTTCTTTCATAGAGAAAAACTCCTGCAGCGCTATTTCAGCATCATAATAAACTTGCCTGATCCGGTTATATTCCAATAAATCATCTTTCGTTTCTAAAAGGCGTTTTTTGTCATGGAAAAAAACTTTCAAATCATACATATCGTGCCGTAATGATTCCTGAAAAAGCGGATGTTTGAATTCAAAATAACCGGCTATTGCCTGATCCTGTTCGTTGTTCTGCCAATGATTAATAACCGTGGTCAAACGATTGTAATCTGCATTGCGATAAAACATATTGAAACTACGGGGAAAATTAAGCTTGAATTGCGAACATGCCAAACGCCATTTTTCCGAAGAACCGCCGACCCAAGAAAACGGAAGAAATACAACGCGACACCAGTTTCGGGAATAGGCAACATACCGAACCCCCTTTTCCCGATGTTCTTCTGATTTTTTAAGATATTTGGTCATGTAACAGGCAACCCCCTTATAATCTTCACCATGTGTCCATGTACATTTGCAAAAACCAAATTTTTGGCGAGAAACAGAGCAAAAACCATTAATGAAAGTAATAAATTGTCTCATACTGGAAAGCCCCGGAATAAAACAGAGACAGTGAAAATGCCAGGATCCCCGCTTCTGACGTTCCGCTACAAGAATATAACGGAAATCAAGATAATTTTTCTGTATCGCCGTTCTCATAATGTTCCACCGTGCCCCCGCTTCTTTACGGGATTTGCAATTATCCTTAAAAGTCAAAGTAAAAAAGAAAGTTTTTCCCTGCCCGATACCGTGTAATTTCGAGAATGCAAATATATTCTCGCGGTCACGGTAAACCGCTTTGCGCTGATACGAAGTAAGCATTTTTAACCCCTGCTAAAGTTAAAAAAGAAAATGCCATTTTTTGCGATCCCGGAAATGGCAAACCGGCGTTCCCTTTTTGCGGAACCTACCGGAAGGTTAACCGGTGCGTTTACTTCAAAGGCTCAAACGCTAAGGCCTTAGCAGGTGTAAAAGAAGTTTTCGAACGATTACGGGAATCCATTAAAACTTCCGGATCAGATTCAAATACCGCACGAATGCGAGTCCCGGGCGCAACATCCTGTGGCATTTCAAGCAGAAATTTACCACCCTCAAAAAGGAAAGTAGAATACCACTTATTGTTTTTCTCTGATTTGAACGGTTCCGAGAAGCGACCAATTACGACAATTAAGATGGCATACGGCGAGATTTTCGAGAAATCAATCATTTTCTGTCCCCTGTTTTGGTTTGTTTTAATTACCTTAACAGGAGATTAAATATCGCATAATAGAGTTTTATGTTGATTAAAATCAAACATAAACCTTTATATTATGCGACGTTTTAAATGGTGCTGTAAAACAAGATTATTCTCTGCTGATGAAACAGAATTTTGATGAAGCCGAATGGACAAACTGGATGTAAAGGTTTCAACTGTAACTTCTCTATTATAATGACTCTCTTATCCTGGTTGAGCTTTCTATCAGATAAGAAAGAGGAAATATTTAATGCCGTTTTATACTGATATATATCGTTTTATATCGGATAAAATAAAAAAATAGTTGCTGTGATTGAAAGAGCGAAAAATGGTGCTAATATACAATATTTTGATTTTTACAGATGCAGGAGTTTACGAAGGATTCGGGGATATGGCTATCCGGAAGAGAGATACAGTAAAGAATGGGGATAAAAGTTTTTCCAAACTGTTTGATATTATTGAAGAAATTGCCCGGAGTCGAAACGGGTTGAAAGGACGCGAAATAGCCGAGCGGAACGGACTGCCCGTCAGCACGGCATTCCGGATGCTGAAGTTCCTTGTCGAAAACGGATACCTGCGCAGCTCGGCTTCCACTTATACACTCGGCCTTGGAATCGCACGGCTGGGGAATATTGCGGCGGCTCAGAATCCTCTGCTGAAAGTCTCCCGCCCTCTCCTCGCGGAACTCTCCGCAAAAACAATGGAAACCGTACATCTGGCAGAATTGAAAGACCATCAAATCCTGTATGTCGATAAAGTGGAAGGCGTCAGGTCGGTCCGGATGGGATCGCTGATCGGAAATTACTCTCCGCTTTTCTGCACCGGGATCGGCAAGGCGATTTTGGCGTTTCTGGATTCGGAAACACTGGATGAACAGCTGCAAATGATCGAATGGAAACAGTACACAGACACCACGCTGCTGTCCGCCCCTGCCCTGCTCCGGGATCTCTCGGAAATACGGAAACGGGGATATGCGATTGATAATTGCGAACATGAAATCGGCGTTTACTGCCTTGCAGCGCCCATTCTGGACTATACTGGACATGCAGTTGCCGGAATCAGCATTTCCGGATCCGAATTGTATTTGCGCAACCGGACCGAAGAACTGGCGGCTCTTGTCAAAGATGCCGCGCTCCGGATCTCAAAAGAATATCACGGATAATTCCTGGCATCTCCTTTTCCTGACAGCTGACTGTTTATTGCTTCATTTGCATAAAATAATGTCTTCCCCTGTAAAATGTCATTTCTTTACATACAGCTTTTCAAGAAAAAGTTTCTGCGATTATTGCAAAAAGTGATTCAGACAGTATTCTTACCATATCAGCCAAAAAGTCTGCAAACGAAAAACAGAAGGTGAAGTATGAGCAAAAAAGTTCTTGTTCTCGGAGCGACCGGTGCAATGGGACGTTATCTGGTTCCCTGTCTTGCGGAAATGGGGTATCAGGTGGATGGCGTTTCCGTGGAAGACAAGGTCAGCGATCTGCCCAATGTAAATTATATCAAAGCCAATGCAAAAGATAAAACGGTTCTTGCATCGCTGTTGAAAAACGGATACGATGGAATCGTCGATTTCATGTGGTATCCGACCGGCGAACTGCCGTTTGCCGTGCCGCGTTTCCTGGATCATACCGAGCATTACATTTTTCTTTCCAGCTGCCGAGTCTATGATGATCTGGAACATCCGGTCAAAGAAACCTCGCCCCGGCTCCTGGATTCCACAAAAGACGTTCTTCTCCGCAACTCCGATGATTACAGTATTTACAAAGCCCGCGGCGAGAATATTCTGAACGGTCTCCCGAAAAAAAACTGGACGATTGTCCGACCCGCCACGACGTATTCGTTCATGCGTTATCAGCTTGTAACACTGGAAGCGGCAGATACGGTCGGGCGTGCAATGGCGGGGAAAGCCGTCGTTGTTCCGGAACAGGCCCGAAAGGTTCAGGCTACGATGAGCTGGGGCGGCGATGTGGCTCAGATGATCGCGCGGCTTCTGTTCCGCGAAGAAGCTCTGCGGGAAACTTACTCCGTCACGACATCCGAACATCATTCCTGGGAGGAAATTGCCGATTATTACAAAGATATCTGCAACCTGAAAGCCGTCTGGGTGGATAAGGAGGATTATCTCAAAATCCTGAATCCGGATCCGTACTGGCTCGGAGCAAGATGGCAGTTGGAATATGCACGGCTTTTTGAGAGAGTCATGGACAATTCCAAAATCCTTGCCGCCACCGGGATGAAACAGGAGGACCTGATGCCGCTTTACGACGGTCTCAAACTCGAAATTTCCCGCTGCCCGGAAAATCATGCATGGCCGGTCAACAAAGCGATGGACGAATATCTGGCGTCAATGCAATAAAGCGGGAATCGTTGTTCCGCTTTCGTCTCAATCTTGCTTCATTTGCATAATAAGACGGTTTGTTTTTGCAACAGAGCCACGGTTTGCATGGTCTTTTTCTGAAAAGAAAAGCGGAGACGGTTGCAAACGGCTTCCGGCGCAAGTACTGTATGCAAGGAATTCCGCAGACGCGGATTCATTTATGAAACGAAAAAAGAGGTTGGAGCATGACAAAAAAAGTTTTAGTTCTCGGTGCGACGGGCGCGATGGGCAAATATCTGGTGCCGCGTTTTGCGGAAATGGGGTATCAGGTGGATGGCGTTTCCTTTGACGATGTGACAAGCGGGCTTCCAAACGTAACGTATCTCAAAGCGAACGCCAAGGACAAAGATGTACTGCGTCAGCTGCTGGCGAAAAAATACGACGGCATTGTCGATTTCATGATCTACCCCACCGGCGACCTCCCCTATTATCTGCCGCAGATGCTGGACAACACCGATCATTATATCTATCTTTCCAGCTACCGGATTTATGACAATAAGGAACACCCGGTCAAAGAGAGTTCGCCCCGGCTGATTGACACAGCAGACAATCTTATCCTGCGCAACTCCGATGATTACAGCATCTACAAAGCCCGCGGCGAAAACATCGTCCGCGCATTGCCGAAGAAGAACTGGACCATTATCCGTCCAGCGATCACTTATTCGCTCATGCGTTATCAGCTTGTCACTCTTGAAGCGCCGAATACCGTCGGCCGCGCATTTGCGGGGAAAGCGGTTGTTGTTCCGGAACAGGCTCGTGATGTTCAGGCTACGATGAGCTGGGCCGGCGATGTGGCGCGTATGATCGCCGGACTTCTGTTTAATGAAAAAGCCCGCGGCGAAGTCTTCACCGTCGCCACAGCGGAGCATCATACCTGGGGTGAAATCGCCGATTATTACAAAGATATCTGCAACCTGAAAGCCGTCTGGGTTGACAAGGAGGATTATCTTAAAATTCTGAATCCGGATCCGTACTGTCCCGGAGCAAGATGGCAGCTTGAGTATGACCGTCTGTTCGACCGGATCATGGACAACTCCAAGGTTCTTGCCGCAACGGGAATGAAACAGGAAGAGCTGATGCCGCTTTATGACGGACTCAAGCATGAAATCGCCCGCTGTCCAAGAGATTTCCAGTGGCCGGAAAACAAGCTCATGGACGATTATCTGAACAAGATGAAGTAAAATCCACTGGAAAAACGGCGTCCGTTTCCAATGCCAGGAGAAGCGGACGCCGTTTTATATGTGCAATCAGGCTTCCTGATGCTGTTTGCGGATTTCCGCAATGAAGGAATTCAAATGCATCAGGTCCAGTTTACCGCTGGCAAGGATCGGCAGTTTATCCACCCGCCAGTAATTCTGCGGACGCGGAATCCAGAGATTCGGAATACAGCGATCCCGCAGTTGTGTGTTCAGCTCCTCCGGAGTTCGTTTCAGCTCGTCGGTATGCAGAACGACAAGCGCCTCTCCTTTCACCGGATCGGGAATACCGGAGACCGCAATGCAACGCTCCTCGGATCCGGAAAGCTCATTCATGATACATTCCAGCATTTCATGCGGGACCATTTCGCCCGCGATCTTGCTGAATCTTGAGAGCCGTCCGCTGATCGTGATATATCCGTCAATATCCATCCGGGCAATGTCTCCGGTATCATACCAGCCGTGGTCAAGAACGCGGGCGGTCTGCACCGGGTCGTCCAGATACCCCTGCATGACATTCGGTCCCTTGACCAGCATTAACCCGTCGGTATCCGGCGGGAGCTCCACTCCGGTAACGGGATCCACGATTTTGACACAGATGCCCGGCATTGCCGCGCCGATACTGCCCGGACGGCCGATGTCTTTTCCCAGTTCCAGAATGGAGCTGCCGACGTTGATCGACACGATCGGGGAAAGTTCCGTGCAGCCGTATCCCTCCACCAGTTTGATACGCCCGTTCATCTTCTCTGCGAATTTATCCGCAAGATCCGAACGCAGTTTTTCCGCTCCGACGATTGCCAGCCGGACGGAATCGAACTGGTCCGGCGTACAGCGGCGGAGATAAGACTGCATAAAAGTCGGAGTCGCAAGCAGAATCGAAAGCTGATGCTCTTTCAATGCGCGGCCGACCATCGTGCAGTCAAGCGGAGAAACGACATAAACAACTTTGCAGGCGATCACCAGCGGCATCCAGAATCCGGTCGTAAAACCGAATGAATGGAACAGCGGAAGATTGCCCAGCAGTTTGTCATGGTTGGTCCACCCCATGACGCGGGTAAAGGAATAAAGATCGCCGTTGATATTGCGGTGCGAAAGCATAACCCCTTTCGGCTCTCCGGTCGAACCGCTGGAAAACAACAGAACCGCGGTGCCGAACAGATCGCGGTGCGAAACCGGAGAAACAAGATTCATCAGCTCCTGATGGGGAAGCACCGCCGCCAGAAACGCCCACCGGAGTTTTGCCGTTTTCGGAATTTCCGCCGCAAGATCTTCCAGAAAAACCATTTCCGGAAGCGGCTGACGATTCAGTTTCGCCAGGAATTTCCGGCTGGTGAGGATATGTGTCATCCCCGCCTTGCGGATGGAATAACGGAGCGTTTCATCGGAAACGGTGAAATTCAGCGGGGAAGGAACTTTGTCGGCAATCATGACGGCGAGAAGAGCCACTGCGTTCACGACCATGTTCGGAAGCATGACGCCGACATACTTCGTTTCTTCCGGAACAAGTTTGCGTATGGTGCGGGAAAGGACAATCGCCCCGACGAGAGTCTGAAACAGATTCAGTTTCTTCCCGTCATAGTCTTCCAGAATCACACGGAACGGATGCCGCTTCGCATGTTTCGCCACCTGATAATGCAGAGTACGTTCCTCTTTCCGCGGATGCAATTCCGCTTCCGCGCCAAGTTCACTGACCGCCTGCCGGAGCTGAAACGCGGAAAACGGCTTCGGAACAGGCTTGCCGATCGACACACTTGCCGGACAGGGCAGCTCCTGCGGAATCCGGAATTTGATCCTGCCGTAATAATAACTGAAAATGCTCCCCCAGAGCATTCCAAGGCTCACGGGGATCACTGGAACATCAAGGTCGTCCGGCAGCATACGGGAATATCCGGCTTTGAAATCATCGGTCAACCCGTTTCGGGTGACTTTCCCTTCGGGGAAGATGCAGACGATTTCCCCTGCCCTCAACGCGTTCTGAACTTTTCCGAACATCTCCTGCATACGGCGCGGCCCGGCGGCTGGGACCTCGATGAATCCCATCATGCGGGCAAACGGATGAAGCAATGGATTCTTATAATAATCCTCATGCATCAGGAAATGTATGTTGCGGGAGGTACAGGAGGTGATCAGCATCGCATCCACGAATGAAACGTGATTGGAAACCAGCAGTGCCGGTCCATGCTCCGGGATATTTTCCGCTCCGTGAATCTGCAGCCGATACAGGGAACGGGTCATGGCAACCACAAGAAAACGGAGCAGAAGAAGCGGTTGGAGAATCATCGAGATCACCGTCACTCCGATTGTCAGAAGAGCGATCAGCAGGAACAACTGCGGCGGAGTCAGCGCGGGAATCCACTGAACCGTCTGTTCGACCCATGCAGGGGTGCCGGACGGCAGTTTTTCCGCTCCGATCATCAGCAGAAATACGACCGCCGAAGTCAGCAGAACAAACGTGAAACAGACTGCATTGGACAATGCAAGAGCCGCACCGCGGGCAGCGGGATTCAGCCGCTGCTGCAAAAACGCCCGGAGCGGGATCACAAAAAAACCGCCGCTGACACCGCCCGCCATCAGCCACAGCAGACAGAGCGGGTGCAGAAGAAGCGTCCCCAGCATCCCCGCAGGTCCCGGACAGTATACCGCGAGCGGGAGAAAAACCGCGATTCCGATCGCTCCGAACGGAACAAACCCAAGTTCGATCGTGTTGCGGGACAACCGTCCGCAGAGATAGCAGCCGAGTCCCATGCCAATCGCCGGAGCCAGCTGCAGCGCGGCAATCTCAAGTTCGCCGCCGAATTCCGGCAGCGTATATTTGGCAAACATCACAAGGATCGTCTGAATCGCGACTCCAATACCGACGAAGAACGCATCGCCGAACGCGGAAAGAAAGATCGAGAGACGTTCGGTCAGCGCGTTCCATCCCTGTTTCAGACTCTGAAACGCGTTCGTCCTCCGTTTGCGGAAATGCTGTTCGTACTCCGCCGTCGGAGCGATCCGGAAAGCGGCGCCGATTCCGAGGAGAGACCCAAGCATCAGGAATATTCCGGAAATATACAGTTCATTGAAAGCGGGAAATCCATGGGCGGAAAGACCGACGGAAATCGAACCGGCAAGCGATTTGAGCAGCGGAGCCGCGCCGATGCCGGAAATCGCCGCAATGAAAGAAGCCATGCCAATATCGCCGTTGGCTTTCGACAATTCCTTTTCCGTGAACGTCTCCGGCAGGATCGCCTGAAACGCCGGACTGAAAAACGAGGTCTGCGCAGTCATCAGAAACATCACAGCCAGAAGCGGCACAGCCCCCCAGAACGAAGTCCGTCCGAGACAGAACGCTCCCAGAGTCATCACCAGCAGTTCCACAAATTTGGCGAGGATCAGCACATAACGTTTCTGAAAGCGGTCCGACACCGCGCCGGCGGGCGCCGTCATCAGCAGAAACGGCAAGACATAGGCAACCGTCATTGCAAACATGAACGCCGCGTCGCGGAAATATCCGGTCTGCGAGCCGATCACGGCAAGAATCGCGAGCATTTTGAATGCGTTGTCGTTAAATACTCCGAGAAACTGCGCGAACAGCAGAGGAAACAGCCGTTCCGCATACGGACGGGACGCAAGATAACCGGACATGAAGATACCCCGGATTATTTACGGGGAATCTTGAGTTTTTCACCAACCCGGAGCATGTCGGATTTCATATTGTTTGCCCGGCGGATTGAATCCACCGTAACACCGTAAGCCTTGGCAATCGCGGTCAGAGTGGCGCCTTTCTGAACGACATACTCCTCGTAATCCGTAACAAACCCGTCACCGCCGGAACGCGGGAGCGGCTGATTGACCGGAACCGATGCCGCGGCGTTGAGTTTTGCGGCGAAATCGGAAAGCTGTCTGTCGCGTTTTTCCGCATTCTGGGAAATCGTCTTGCGAAGCTCGGAAATATCTTTCGTCATAAGTTCGTTGCTGCGGGCGATCGACTCCAGCTGACGCTGAAGATTCTGTACGGACGCGGAGAGACGGGCGTTCTCATCCTGCATGGACCGGACCTGTTGAGCCAGATTGCCGACAAGATCCTCATAATAGCGGACCGCTTCCTGCGTATTGCGGAACGAACCGTTCTGTGCCCAGGCAGAACCGGCAAGTAAAAAAGCGGCGGAAAAAAGAATAAGTTTTCTGTTCATCATGATTCAGTTAATACCTCCGTTGTTTCTGTTATCACACCATAAAATACAACGCAAACCGATTTTTGCAATACAAAACCGCAAGAAAAAAATATTTTTTGAGTCTTCCTCTTGAAAAAATGAAAAACCGTGTTAGTTTAGGACGCAACTAAAACGGAAACGTGCCTTACGAGCAAGGAGACTTTACTATGAGTGAAGAAAAAAAAGTCAGACGACTGACAAAAAATAAACTGTCCAAAACCAAGAAACAGTTTTATTACGATCTGCTGATGAAAGCACGCAGCGAGTTCATGACGCAGGTCCGCTTTCATGCGGATGAAGCGTTGTCCTCCCAGAAAGATTCCGCAGGAGAACGCGCCGGAATGGCGACTCATATGGCGGATCTCGGAAGCGACAACTCCCGTCATGATCTGGAACTCGGTCTGATGTCTTCCGAAGTGGACGTGGTGGAGATGATTGAAGAAGCGCTCCAGCGGATCCATGAGGACGAATACGGTATCTGTCTTGACTGCGGCGACCTGATCGCGGAAGCACGTCTGGCGGCAAAGCCCTATGCCAGATACTGTACCAAGTGCAAGGAAGAACGCGAGTCGTTCGAAGATCCTTCCCGCAGAAGCAGATAATGAGCCTGCCGTCCGGTTTCCTGCAATCGAAATACAGCAGAACAACAGCGTTGGCGTCTGCCGTCGCTGTTGTTTTCTATATTCTGGATCAGCTGACCAAAGAGATAATCGTCCGCTCCGTTCCTCTGGGAACGATGACACAGGTCATTCCGGATTTCTTTTACATCTCTCATGTAACGAATCCCGGAGCAGCGTGGGGAATTCTTGCGGGACGCAGCTGGCTGCTGTTGGCGATCTCGTTTTCGGCATTCGCCGCGATTCTGTTCTTTCTCCGCCACTTATCAGAAGAATACCCGGAACGGATCTTTGCTCTGCTTGCGGTCTGTTCGGGCATCGCGGGCAACTGTACGGACCGCATTTTCCGCGGGGAAGTCGTGGACTTCCTGTCGTTTTTCCTGGGACGTTACCAGTGGCCCGCGTTCAACGTCGCGGATATCTGCATCACCTGCGGCGTAACGCTGTTTGTCCTGTCCTCGCTGATCCGCCCGGAGCGTAAAAAAGAGAAAAAATAACATGCCGGATCCCTCCCCTTTCCCCGTCATCATGGGACCGACCGCATCCGGCAAATCCGCTCTTGCCCTTGCCCTCGCCCGTCTGTATCATGGAGAAATCATTTCCGCCGACTCCATGCAGGTTTATCGCGGTTTGAATACCGGAACCGCCAAGCCGACTCCACGGGAACAGCAGGAAATCCCCCATTATCTGATCGACATTCTTGACTTGCAGGAGCGGTTCGACCTGTTTTCTTTCCGTGACCGGGCGGAAGAACTGATTGCCGCAATCCGGTCCCGCGGGCGACTGCCGATCCTTGCAGGCGGAACGGGACTCTATCTCCGTGCCGTTGTTTACGGACTCGACGATATGCCGTCCGACCGGGCTTTGCGCGCGGAACTGGATGCGGAATTCGATCATCCGGAAGGTTTTGAACGGCTGAAAGCGATCATGCGGCAGCTTGCCCCGGACGACTATGAGAAAAGTTCCATGCACCGGCGGCGCCTGATCCGCTCTTATGAAATTTACCGGCTGACCGGAAAATCCATGAGCGAGCTTCAAAAGACCTGGAAGAAGAGCGGCCCCCGTAAAGACGCCGTTCAATTTGTTCTACAATGGGAGCGGGATGAGTTGAAAAGACGGATCGCCGCCCGCTGTGAAGAGATGCTCCGTTCCGGATGGATCGAAGAAACGGAACGGCTCCGGGAACAGGGGTTGTTTTCCGCGCCTACCGCATGGCAGGCGCTCGGCTACCCGCTGATCCGGGATTTTCTGGACGGCAGAATTCCGCGCGGGGAACTGGCGGAGCGGATCGCCACGGCGACATGGCAGTTTGCCCGGAAACAGCTCACCTGGTTTCGCGGTCAGCATCCGGAAGCCATTCCGCTGGATATGCGGAGACCGCCCGATGAACTGCTGTCCATCATCCGAACCGCCTGCAGACTCCGCTCCGGAACCGGAGATTGACGAAAAGTTTTATTTTTTGGGAACTTTATTTGTTAAATCGCTGTATCTGTGGTAAATTACCATACTGCAAACAACCAATTTGAAAGAGGAGGATGCCTCTATGTGGGACTATACCAAAAAAGTAATGGATCATTTTCTCAATCCGCGCAATGTGGGCGAGATTGAAAACGCCGACGCCGTGGCGGAAGTCGGCAACATCACCTGCGGCGATGCGCTCAAACTGTATCTCAAGCTGGATCAGGACGGCAAAATCTGCGACGCAAAATTTAAAACGTTCGGCTGCGCCAGCGCCATCGCCTCCTCTTCCGCTCTTACGGAACTGGTCAAGGGTATGACGCTCGACGAAGCGGCGAAAGTCACCAACAAGGACATTGTCGCGCTGCTCGGTCAGCTCCCGGAAGAAAAAATGCACTGTTCCGTGATGGGAATGGAGGCGCTTCAGGCGGCAATCGCCGATTACAAGGCGAAACACGGCGAGGCTTATGAAAAAGTGGAAGACGATCCCGAAGATCACGAAGGCAGGATCGTCTGTCACTGTTTCGGCGTCACCGACACCAAAATCCGCCGTGTCGCCAGGGAGAACAACCTGCATACCGCCGAACAGATCACCCAGTACACCAAAGCGGGCGGAGCCTGCGGCGCATGCCTTGATCAGATACAGGAAATCCTCGACGGTCTCTGGAAAGAGCATAAGGCGGAACCTGCACAGAAAACGGAAAAAGTGGATGATTTCAATACCCTCTCCGTTGTTCAGAAAGTAATCAAGGTGCAGTCGGTAATCGACCGTGAGATCCGTCCGCAGCTGGAACACGACGGCGGTGACATTGAACTGGTCGATATTCAGGGAACGCAGGCGATTGTCCGTCTGAAAGGACACTGCGCCTCCTGCATGGCGGCAAAAGTGACTCTGAAAAATCTTGTCGAAGCAAAGCTCCGCGAATTTGTCTCCGACTCCATTGAGGTCGTGGAAGCAAAGTGAGCGTGAAACATGGAAAAGATCGTTTATCTTGACAACAATGCAACGACTGCCGTCGCTCCGGAGGCATTCGAAGCGATGCGTCCGTTTCTGACGGAACTTTACGGGAATCCGTCAAGCATTCATACGTTCGGCGGACAGGTCGCGGCGCATGTCGAAACAGCCCGCGAACAGCTTGCCGGGCTCCTCGGCGCACAGCCTTCCGAAATCATTTTCACCAGCTGCGGAACGGAAAGCGACAGTTCGGCGATTTACAGCGCGTTGAGCCTCTGCCCGAAACGCCGCAAAATCGTGGTCTCCTGCATGGAACACCCCGCGATTCTCGCTCTCGGCAAAGAGCTGGAGCGGCGCGGATACTCCGTTTCCCATATTCCGGTCGATTCCAAAGGCCGGCTCGATATGGAGTGTGCCAAGGAGATGATCGACACGGAAACCGCGGTCGTTTCCGTTATGTGGGCGAACAATGAGATCGGCAACATTTATCCGGTAAAAGAACTCGCCGAACTGGCGCACAGTCAGGGCGCCCTGTTCCATACGGACGCCGTACAGGCGGTCGGCAAAGTGGAAATGAACCTTGCCGGGCTTCCCATTGACATGCTGAGTCTTTCCGGCCACAAACTGCACGCGCCGAAAGGCGTCGGTGCTCTCTATGTAAAACGCGGCGTGCGCTTCCGTCCGTTCATCGTCGGCGGGCATCAGGAACGCGGACGCAGAGCGGGAACCGACAATGTGGCAAGCATCGTTGCTCTCGGCAAAGCGGCGGAGCTTGCCAAAGCGAACCTCTCCGTGGAAAACACACGCGTCAAAGCCATGCGCGACCGTCTGGAAGCCGGACTGCTCAAGCTGCCGGCGACCCGTCTGAACGGAGATGTCGAACACCGTTTGCCGAATACCAGCAATATTTCGTTTGAATATATTGAAGGGGAATCCATTCTGATGCTTCTGGATATGTTCGGTATCTGCGCCTCCAGCGGCAGCGCCTGCACGACGGGCAGTCTGGAGCCGTCGCATGTCCTGCGGGCGATGGGGGTTCCCTATACGGCCGCACACGGAGCCATCCGTTTCAGCTTCTCCCGTTACAACACGGAGGAGGAAGTCGATTTTGTCTTAGAGAAACTGCCGCCGGTCATCAGTCGGCTGCGGGAAATCTCTCCGTACTGGAAAGGCTGACGCCGACTCTGCCGGGCGGAACGGTTCCACAACTGTTCCGCCCGCATTATTTTTTAAAAATATGTTTTATCTCCCTTGAAATAATTTCTCTTTACAGTTACATTAATTGCCGCATTTTTATCCGATGCGGTGTCGCATGAGTAACAATGCAGTAACCCCCCAAAAGTCTAACATAGAAAGTCCACAAACAACAATGATTGAGTTGGACGCCCAAACGAGGACCATCCTCTGGATCGGTATCGGATTTTACACCCTCACCATGCTGACAATCGGCTACATCTCCGGCAGACGGGTCAAAGACATGAATGATTTTCTTGTCGCAGGACGGCGGCTGCCGCTTTGGATGGCGACCGCCACGCTGCTGGCGACCTGGTTCGGCGCAGGTTCCAGCATGGGTGTGGCAGCAACGGTTTATTCCGGCAGTCTGCGCGACGTGATCGCCGATCCGTTCGCCGCGGCGATCAGCCTTGTCCTTGCCGGTTTCTTCATCGTCGGCTACCTGCGCAAAATGAACTGTTACACCGTAACCGACATCATTCTCAAAAAATACGGCCGCCGTGCCGGGGTCTACGCCTCTCTGTGGATGATTCCGGTCTACATCGGCTGGCTCGGAGCGCAGATGCTCGGACTCGGCACGATTCTGCACCTGCTGACCGGTATCAACATGCTCTGGGGAACGATCATCGGCGCCGCCGTGATCCTGATCTACACCGCCTCCGGCGGAATGTGGGCTGTAACGCTGACCGACATCGTTCAGGTCTCCCTGATCGTGCTCGGCCTGCTTCTCATCGTTCCGGGAGCCGTTGATCTTGCAGGCGGATGGAGCGCAATCTACAACAATCCGCAGGCGGACCTTTCCCTGCTGCCGGCGAAAGATTCCGGCGGATGGAGCGGCAGTGTCAACTACATCGGCAACTGGATGATTATGGGACTCGGATGCATGGTCGGTCAGGACCTCGTTCAGCGTTCCCTGGCATCGCGTACGGAAACGATCGCAAAGCAGAGTTCGGTCTATTCCGGTATTCTGTACATGCTGATCGGCATGATCCCGATCACAATCGGACTCGCGGCAAAGATCGTGTTTCCAAAACTCGGCATTACGACAGAGGCATTCGGCAACGATCTGGAAAATCAGGTGCTTCCGCGCATGGCGATCCAGATTCTCGGCGGCATTCATCCGGTGCTCCTGACGATCTTTCTGAGTGCGCTGATCTCTGCGATCATGAGTTCGGCGGACAGTTCCCTGCTTGCCGCGTCAAGCCTGTTTTCAAACAACGTTCTGCATACGCTGTTTCCGCAGATTCCCGAACGGAAAATGCTGATGCTGGTCCGTCTGATCACCGTTCTTATTCTGGTGATCTCCACGGTTCTGGCGCTGAAAGTGCAGAGCATCTACGCGCTGATGATCAACTGCTGGGCGTCACAGCTCGTCATTGTGTTCATACCGGTCGTCACAGCGATGTACTTCCCGAAATCGACGAAACGGTCCGCTCTCTGGACTATGGGAACGGCAACGGCGGTCTGGCTCGGTTACATGGTCGTTTCCGCATTGCAGATTCAGGGCGGATTCGTGGAAGTGATGGATTCGGACGGCTTCCAGTTCGCTCTGACAAACGGCGCGGTATACGGATTCTTCTCCGGAGCTGTCGCGTTTGCGGGCTCCTATGCGTTTGATCTTCATGCACTGAAACGCACCCGGCGGGTGAACCATGGACCTGTCGTCAGTTGTTGATCCGCTGCTGAAATGGTACCGTGTCAATGCACGGATCCTGCCGTGGCGCGAGGATCTCTCACCGTACCGGGTCTGGCTTTCGGAGATCATGCTTCAGCAGACCCGTGTCGAAGCGGTGATCCCGTATTTTAACCGTTTTCTCGCCGCCCTGCCCTCTATCCGCGCTCTTGCGGAAGCGGAAGAAGAACAGCTGCTCAAGCTGTGGGAAGGGCTCGGCTACTACACACGCGTCCGCAACTTGCAGAAAGCGGCGCGGATGATCATGAGTAACTATGACGGGAAATTCCCCCAGGATTACGCGGCGATCCGTTCCCTGCCGGGAATCGGCGAATATACGGCGGGAGCGATCGCATCCATTGCATTCGGTCAGCCGGTTCCGGCTGTGGACGGCAATGTCCTGCGTGTGCTCTCGCGGCTTCTTGAAAGCCGCGAGGACATCCGCAAACCCAAACTGAAAGCGGAGTTCACGGAAGCGCTCCGGCAGGTCTATCCGCAGGAGCATTGCGGTGACTTTACTCAGGCGCTGATGGAACTTGGCGCAACGGTCTGTCTGCCGAACGGGGACCCGAAATGCGGCGAATGTCCGCTGGCGTCCCTCTGCCTTGCTTTCCGGACCGGGACATTCCGCGAAATCCCGGTCAAAACGGAAAAGAAACCGCGCCGGATTGAACAGCGGACCATTCTTCTGATTCACTGCAACGGCGAGTTTGCGCTGCGCCGCCGCCCTCCCCGCGGTCTTCTTGCCGGGATGATGGAGTTTCCCGGTCTTGACGGAACATATACCATAGCCGGACTCCGCCGCCATCTGGAAAAAAGCGGGATCCGTGCGGAGACGATCCGCAGGGGAATCCGTTCCAGACATATCTTCTCCCACGTCGAATGGCACATGGAATCCTGCGAACTGGAATGTCCGGAACGTCCCGCAGGATTTGAATGGTTCACACTCCCCGCCCTCCGGGATCGAGTATCCCTGCCGACGGCATTTCAGCCGTTCGCGTCAAGGCTGGCGGAGCTTTACCGGGACCGTTTCGGGCAATAGAATCCCTTCCCCGTAAGGATTGGACGGAAACAGGCATTGCAGGTTACGCAGGCGGAACGGAAAGAATCCTCGGCGTTCCAACGCCGGATCAAGTCCGGTTCCGCGATCAGCGGACGGCTCAGCGAAATGAAATCACAGGCTTCTTCCTCAAGCAGTCGCTCCGCCGTTTCCAGCCATCGGATCCCGCCGACCAGAATCACCGGAATCGACACTGCGGATTTCACCCGTTTCGCAGCAGATTCATAATAGACCGGTTCCGCCGCTTTCTCCGGATTCACTGCCCGGACCGGCGACAGTTTCGCTCCCGCTTCGGGGATTCCGCCGGAAATTTCAATTCCGTTCAAGCCGCGCCGTTCCAGTTCCCTGCACACCGCCACACAATCGTCAGTGGTAAAACCGCCATCAACGAAATCCCCGCTGTTGATCTTGATCAGCACGGGGAACGCTTCGCCGACGGCGCGGCGGACTGCATCATAAACCCGGATCAGCAGACGCATCCGGTTTTCCAGCGTTCCGCCGTATTCATCTGTCCGTCTGTTGTAGAACGGCGACAGGAATTCACTGATGAGATAACCGTGGGCGGCGTGGATCTGGACCGCATCGAATCCTCCCTCTCTGGCACGCTTCGCAGCGGCGCCGAATGCGGAGACAACGGCGTCCAGTTCCGCGGCGGAGGCTTCGCGGCACTCCCCTTTTTTCGACGGATGACGGAACGGGGACGGCCCGATTGCCGCAGTCCAGTCCAAGGCGTTTCCGCCGCCGTGGGCGAGCTGGAGCGCGATCGTTCCGCCGTTCCGGTGAACGAGTTCCGTTGCGATCCGCCACAGTTCCACGGCGTCATCGGAGGCGGCAGCCTGTTTCGGTGATGCTTTGCCTTCCGGCGAAACGAAAGTATGTCCGGTGATGATGAGCCCTGCTTTGTCCGCCGCCAGTCTGGCATAAAGATCCGTCAGCTGCGGCGTATAGAGTCCGGAGTCGTCGGCGAGTCCCTCGTGGGTCGCGGAACGGACAAAACGGTTGCGGAGAAGAAGACTGTCCAGAAAACAGCTTTCAAACAGATGCTTTTTCATAAAAACCCCCTTGAATTGTTAGACTTTTGTCAGTAACATATCTTATTTTCCGGAAAAAGCAAAAAGTATTTTCTCTTTTATCGAATGGCGGATTGAAAATACTGTTTTTTTTTGTATATTATATCCTGATTATTGTTTCAACCAAAAAAATGAAGGTGAACTGATACGAGATGAACATTCGCAGAGAAACACTGGAACGGTGGTCCGTCCGGGATTCCGCAGATCTGTACGGGATCAACAACTGGGGTGCGGGATATTTCACACTCAATAACGACGGTGAAGTCGCCGTTACGCCGTTCCGGGATCCGGGGTCCCCGTCCGTCAGCCTGATGGAGATCGTCAAGGGCGTGAAGGAACGCGGCATGGATATGCCTGTTCTTCTGCGGATCGGCAATATTCTGGATTCCCAGATCCGGCTGCTTCACAAATGTTTCGCAAAAGCCATTGAACAGACCGGCTACAAGGGTTGCTACAAAGGCGTTTATCCGATCAAAGTCAATCAGCAGCAGCAGGTCGTGGAAGAGATTACAAAATTCGGTTACGATCATCACCATGGGCTTGAAGCCGGAAGCAAACCGGAACTTCTCGCGGCGATCGCCAGTCTGCGCGATCCCGAATCCTGTCTGATCTGCAACGGTTACAAAGACGATGAATTCATCGACCTGGCGCTTTATGCGACCAAAATCGGCATCCAGTGTTTTCTCGTTGTCGAAATGACCAGCGAAGTACAGGCGATCATCGAACGCAGCCGGCAGCTCGGCATCCGCCCGAACATCGGCCTGCGCATGAAACTGACCACACGGGCGGGCGGACAATGGAGCGAATCCGGCGGAGACCGCAGTGTATTCGGGCTCAATACCGCGGAGCTCATCACCGCCGTGGACGCGTTCCGCGACGCCGGTATGCTGGACTGCGTCAAACTTCTGCATTACCACATCGGTTCCCAGATACCGAACATTCGCGACATCCGTAACGGCATCATTGAGGCATCGCGCATCTATTGCGGACTCGTGGAGGAAGGCGCAACCATGGGATTCCTCGATCTGGGCGGCGGACTCGCCGTCGATTACGACGGTTCCCACACCAATTTCAATCTCAGCCGCAACTACTCGCTGGATGAGTACTGCGTGGACGTTGTGGAGACGGTTTCCGAAATTCTCACCGCCAAGAAAATTGATCATCCGACCATCATCACGGAGTCGGGACGTGCAACCGTCGCCTACTATTCCGTACTTCTTTTCAATATTCTTGACGCGACAAAATTTGAATCCGCAAAGATTCCCCCGCTCAAGGAGGATGCGAACGAACACACCAAAGATCTCGTGGCGATTCTGAATCACATCTCCCCGAAAAATATTCAGGAGTGTTTCCATGACGCCATCTACTACCGGGACGAGATCCGTATTCTGTTCAAGAACGGGCGCATCTCGTTCCGGGAACGCGCCACCGCGGAAAGTGCATTCTGGAACATCATGGCGGCGGTACAGCGGGAAGTCAAAAAACTGAAATACGTTCCCGACGAGTTCGAAGGTCTCGACGCCTCGCTCGCCGACATTTATTATGCGAACATCAGCGTCTTCCAGTCGCTCCCGGATACCTGGGCGATTGATCAGGTGTTCCCGATCATGCCGATTCACCGGCTGAAGGAAATGCCGTCCCGTCAGGGAATCCTTTCCGACATCACCTGCGACTGCGACGGCAAGATTGACAAATTCGTCGATCTTCACGACGAGCGCCATACCCTGCCGCTCCATGAGCTCAAGGAAGACGAGGAATATTACCTTGCGGCGTTCCTCGTCGGCGCTTATCAGGAAACGCTCGGCGACCTCCACAACCTGCTTGGCGACACCAATGTCGTCAGCGTCAACATTTCACGGGAAAGCGGACAGTTTGAAATCGTCAAGGAAATTGAGGGCGATTCGGTTTCCGATGTGCTTTCCTATGTGGAATACGACCCGAAATCGCTGATCAGCAATTTCCGCGACAAAGCGGAAAAAGCGATCCGGGAACACCGAATCACACCTGCCGAGCGCAGGACAATCATGGCTGCTTACGAAGACGGTCTTCGCGGCTACACCTATTTCGAACGTTAAACCGAAGGAAAGGGAAATCATCATGGCAAAAGTCTTAATCATCGGCGCGGGCGGCGTCAGCAGTGTGGCGGTTCACAAATGCGCGCAGGCGTCCGACGTCTTTTCGGAAATCTGTCTTGCAAGCCGGACCAAATCCAAATGCGACGCAATCGCCGCCCAGCTCAAGCGTCCGATCCAGACGGAACAGGTTGATGCCGACAACGTGCCCGAACTTGTCGCTCTTATCAATGATTTCAAACCCGATGTCGTGCTCAACCTCGCTCTGCCCTATCAGGATCTGCACGTCATGGACGCCTGTCTGGAAACCGGCGTTCACTATGTGGACTCCGCCAACTACGAACCGCTGGACGAAGCGCATTTCGAATACAGCTGGCAGTGGGCGTATCAGGACCGTTTCAAAGAAAAAGGCATTATGGCGCTTCTCGGCTCCGGATTCGATCCCGGCGTGACCAACGTCTACTGCGCGTATGCCGCGAAACACCATTTCGACACCATCGAAACGCTGGACATCATCGACGCCAACGCCGCCGACAACGGTCATCCGTTCGCAACCAACTTCAACCCGGAAATCAACATCCGGGAAGTCACCGCTCCCGGAAAATACTGGACGGAAAAAACCGGATTCATCGAAACCGCCCCGATGGAATACTCCAAAGTCTATGATTTTCCCGCGGGAATCGGACCGAAAAAAATCTATCTTCTCTGGCATGAAGAACTCGAATCCCTCGTGCCGTTCCTCCGGAAGAAAGGTCTCCGGGAAGCCCGTTTCTGGATGACGTTCTCCGACAACTATCTGAAACATCTTGAAGTGCTCCGGAACGTCGGTATGACGGGAATCGAACCGGTCATGTACGAAGGCAAGGAGATTATCCCCCTCCAGTTCCTGAAAAAGCTGCTGCCGGATCCCGCCACCCTCGGCCCGAAGACAGTCGGCAAGACTTGCATCGGCTGCCTGATCAAGGGAACGAAGGACGGCAAACCGCGCACCTATTACGTTTACAATGTCTGCGATCATCAGGAGTGCTTCAAAGAAGTCAACTCGCAGGCGGTTTCCTACACGACCGGCGTCCCGGCGATGATCGGCGCGATGATGGTTGCCACCGGAACCTGGAAAGGTGCCGGCGTTTACAACATGGAGCAGTTTGATCCGGATCCGTTCATGGAAAAACTCAACCAGTACGGCCTGCCGTGGAAAGAAGTCATCACGGAATGAACGCCGGACTGCCGCTGAATTCCATCGAAACGCCCTGTTTCGTCGTTGATCTGAGCCTGCTCCGCCGCAATCTTGCCGTTTTGGATGACGTGCAGAAGCGGACAGGCGCAAAGATTCTGCTGGCACAGAAAGCGTTTTCCATGTTCGGCGTCTACCCGATGCTTGCAAAGGTTCTGCACGGGACCTGCGCAAGCTCTCCGCACGAGGCTGAACTGGGACGCGATTGTTTTCCCGGCGAAGTCCATGCGTTTGCCGCGGCGTATTCCGAACGCGATCTGCGCGAACTGCTGCCGGTTTGCGATCACATCATTTTCAATTCGTTTTCGCAATGGAACAGGTATCGTCCGCTGGCGATGCAGTATGCGGACCGCGTGGAATTCGGGCTGCGCGTGAATCCGGAACACTCGGAAGCGGATGTGCCGATCTATGATCCCTGCGCCCCCGGCTCCCGCCTCGGCATTCGCCGCAGGGATTTTACAGGTCAGGATCTCTCGCCGTTTTCCGGGCTTCATTTTCACACGCTCTGTGAAAAAAATTCCGATTCGCTGGAACGCACGCTTGCCGCATTTGAAGAAAAATTCGGCGATCTGATTCCGCGGATGAAGTGGATCAATTTCGGAGGCGGACACCATATCACCCGTCCGGATTATGACGTGGATCTGCTTTGCCGTCTGATTTCGGATTTCCGGAAACGTTACCCGGTGGAAGTCTATCTCGAACCGGGAGAAGCGGTTGCCCTGAATACCGGATATCTGGTCGGAACCGTGCTCGATATTGTTCACAATGAATTCGATATTGCAATCATGGACACGTCCGCCGCCGCGCACATGCCGGACGTTCTGGAAATGCCGTACCGTCCGAACGTGATCGGAGCCGGACAGACCGGCGAAAAGCCGTACCGCTATCGTCTGGCGGGAGCCTCGTGTCTTGCCGGCGATGTGGTCGGGGACTACTCGTTTGACCATCCGCTCAAACCGGGCGACAAGCTGATTTTCTGCGATATGGCGCATTACACAATGGTAAAGACCAATACGTTCAACGGACTCCAGCTTCCCTCGATCGCAACCTGGGATCCGGAAATAAACGAATACAGGGTTCTGCGCCGCTTCGGTTATCAGGACTTCAAGTCGCGGCTTTCATGAAAAACATCCTTCTGACTTTCGACGATGCGGTGACAAGCCAGTATGGACTGGCGGCACCGCTTCTTGTTCAATATGGATTCGGGGCGACTTTCTACGTCTGCCGTTTTCCGGAGGCATGGCGGGAAAGACACTCGGCGCATCTGCTCTGGGCGGAACAGTTGAAAGCTCTTCATGAAATGGGGTTTGAGATCGCCAATCATACATGGAATCATCCGGATCTGCGCCAATGCGGTGAAGCCGCGGTCTGCCATGAACTGGATTCTCTCACCGGTTATCTGACCGCCATCGGTATTCCGGCACCCGTCAGCTTCGCCTATCCCGGCGGTCCGTTCGCGGGAAATGCGGTTCCGGCACTGAAACGGCGCGGGTTCCGTTCCGCCCGTTCCACCGAACAGCGGACGTTCAACCGGAAACGCGACGACTGGATGAATCTGCCATCCTTTCCGATTCAGGGAAACAATGAACGGCTGTTTTTGAATGCGGTTGCCCGTGCGGACGGCGAAGAAGCGGTCTGTCTGGTATTTCACGGCACGCCGGAATACGTTCATCCGTGGGTCAATACCGATTTTCCCCGTTTTGCTGAATACATGTATTATCTGAAAGAAAACGGCTTCCGCGTGATGAGCGTCCGGGATTTCCTCACGGAATAAGTTCCGTTTTCCTGAAATATCCGTTCAGAAGCCGATACAGGTCCACGATCAGCCGGCCGAACAGAAACAGGCAGATGGCAAAAAGCAAATGCCATGATCCCGCAAGGAACAATCCCAGAAACAGCCCCAGAAACAGCAGTTTCCGCCGTTTTTTCCGCAGAACGGCCACCGCCAGCACACAGGACGTCAGCACTGCGAGAACGGTCAGAATGTTGACGATCAGAAAACCGTTTTCAAACCGCTGAAACTCCCATTGCAAAAGTCTCGGGAACGTATAATTGGATGGTGCGGCAATCATCAGCGGCAGAAGAACCGCGACTGCCGCCGCAAGCCGTTCCTGCAGAGACGAGCGGTCGAAAGTCTCCGTACAGAAAATACAGCCGGGAAGAACGATCAGAACCGACAGCAGAAACCGCGATACATTGTTGTCGATTTGCGGATACCCCGCAAAGAAGAACAGAAGCGGAAAAATCCAGAGTCCGAAAACAGTCCGCGTTAACCGGTCCCGCATCAGGCAGAGTCCTGTCAGACCAAGCGCGAAATAGGCGAACTTCACGGACAGAATAAATTCCATTCCATACGGGAATACCCGCCACAGGAACCCCGCGTACACTTCCGCCGGATGCAGATAATAAGGGAACCGGAGGAAATCACCGAACTGGAGCCGGTTGATGAGCAGCTGAAGCGAAAACACAGCCAGATAACAAGCCGCCCCGGTCAAAACGAACCGGCACAGAAAACACCGGTTCCGCAACTGTTCCCGGAAATTCCAGAACAGCAGAAACGCGATCAGCGGAACGAAAAAGATGTTGTTTACACGCACCAGACAGGCATAGCCGAACAGAAGAGAAACCGTGACCAGTTTGCGCCACCCGTTTTTCCCGTAAAGCAGCAGAGCAATACAGCCGAGCACCGTCAGCGTGGAAAGGGTGTCGCTGAGCGCATTGAAATGCAGAATGGTATATTTTGTGTAAAGATTGTAAGAGAAATCCAACGTCGGAAACGCGAAAAACGACTTATAGATATTCTGTCCCCAGTCCTCCATTTTTTCCGCCCACTGATCCTGATATTGGTAAAAAACCGCCATCAGCTGGAACAGGACTGCGGCGCAGAACGCTTTCGTATCGCTTTTCACCAGTTTGCGGAGAATGGCATAAAGCAGAAGCATGCACAACGGCCCCCAGACCCATGCGTTGAACAGGACATACGGGACTTCCAGATCATAATACTCCTTTGCTCCGGTCAGCAGGATAAACGGAACGTACATCAGCGGCAGGCCGATCGTATACCGCCATTGCATTCCCGTGAAACGCCCCTGTGAAATATCCAGCGCCGCATTGAAATAATGGGTTTCGTCTATCGGGTGTGAATAAAGAGTCGGCACACATCCGGTGATATAAGCCATGATTCCCCATTGGAGCAGCAGAACGGCGATTGCCGGAAGCCACGGATCGCGTTTCCGGAAATAATAATATCCGCAAAGAGCGGCGCCGAATACAAGCAGAGTCCCGAACGCCATCCGCAACGGGGAACGCATGGGGAAATAACGGAGAAAACGCCCGTTCTCCTGTTCGGTCCCCATCATCCGGGTCGTCCATGCCGTCGTTTGTGGATTCAGCCGGAACTCCTCCATGACAAACCGGTGAGCCAAAGCGTTTTTATGAATATGATAAAGCCGTTCCCCCGTCTTTTCCACCAGCATGCCGGGATCCGGTACGATCCCGGCGGGCGGTCCGACGATTTCGGGTCCACGGAACAACGGTGTTCCCGGTTCCAGAAAAATCTGCTCTCCGGCAAATGCGGCGGCGCAGGTCAGCAGAAAAAACAGCAAAAAACGCATCATTATACGGCTCCTGAATGAATTTCAGCTATAATAAAGTTCATTTCCCCGGCTTTTCAAGTTGATTTTCGTGAAAAAGCGTATAATTTATAAGATACAAGGAATCAGGATTTATATGGAACTGTTTGACACACATCTGCATCTTTCTCAGGAGCAGGATAATCATGAGATCGTCCGCCGCGCACAGGAGGCGGGCGTCCGTTTCCTGCTCGTATGCGCGGGAAGTTATGAAGATTCGCTGACGGTGAGCGATTTTGCCCGCTGTCACGCCGGAACATTTTTTGCCGCCGGAGTCCATCCGCATGAAGCGGACGGCTTTCAATACGAGCCATCCGTATTCGACCGTTTCACTTCCGATCCACGTTTCTGCGCGGTCGGCGAAATCGGAATAGACACCTATTATTCGATTTCCGGACTCGGAAAGCAAATAGCCGTTTTAAAATCCATGCTCGGCCTTGCGCTCCGTTATCAGGTTCCCGCCATCATTCACTGCCGGGCGGCGGACGGCACGGACGATGCGTACCGGATCTGCTTTGAAGAACTTTCCGCCTTTTCCGCACAGGGCGGACGCTTCGTCGTTCACTGTTTTGCGGGATCTCCGGACTGGATGAAACGGTTTGCCGGACTCGGTGCATATTTCGGCGTCGGCGGCATGTTGACTTTCAAGCGGTCCGACAATATCCGCGAAGTCGTCATGCAGATGCCGGAGGACCGTATTCTGCTGGAGACCGATGCGCCCTATCTGGCGCCCGTTCCATTCCGCGGTAAGCCGAATACGCCGGAATATCTGCCGCTGGTGGCGCATAAACTGGCGGAATTGAAAGGAATCCCGGCGGAACGGATCGCGGATTTGACAACCCGGAACGCTTTAACGCTTTTTCAGCGGGTGAAAAGGAGTTGAATATGCCCGGTGACGACTGGATCGACATACAGAAAGACGATGCGCATGTTGCCAGAGAACGGGCGAAAGCGCGGGAACTGCGGAATTCCGGCTGGTGGCGCGGAGAGCTCGCACGGGGAATCTGCCATTACTGCGGCAGGAAATTCCCGCCGGAGGAACTGACGATGGATCATATCGTTCCCGTTGTCCGCGGCGGTAAAAGTGTCCGCGGGAATGTCGTTCCATGCTGCAAGGAATGCAACAATGAAAAAAAATATCTCACACCTGCTGAAATAATCATGAAAAAACTGGGGCTGTAATATGGGAACGACTGTTGAAATCAAGGGAATCTCGAAATCCTACGTCAAGAATGTCAAAGTGCTGAATCCGGTTGACCTGACAATCCATTCCGGGGAACTGTTTTTCCTGCTGGGCTCTTCCGGATGCGGGAAATCCACGCTGCTGCGGATCATTGCCGGGCTTCTGAAACCGGATTCCGGGTCAATCCTGTTCGACGGGACCGAAATAACCGGTTTCCCGCCGGAAAAGCGCAAGGCCGCAATGGTCTTTCAGAATTATGCCCTCTGGCCGCACATGAACGTTTTTGAAAACATCGCGTTCGGACTCCAGATTCAGGGGGAAAAGAAAGCGGCTATCCGGGAAACGGTTTCGGAAATGCTCGAACTCGTGCGTCTCGCCGACTGTGCAGACCGTAAAATACAGTCTCTTTCCGGCGGACAGCAGCAGCGGGTCGCCCTCGCCCGCGCACTGGCGGTGAACCCCTCGGTCCTTCTGCTTGACGAACCGCTTTCCAATCTCGACGCCCGGCTGCGCGACTCCATGCGGCTGGAAATCCGGCGGATCTGCAAGGAACGCGGAGTGACAGCCGTTTACGTCACGCATGACCGGCGCGAAGCTCTCAGCATGGCGGACCGCATCGCTGTACTTGATAAAGGGAATCTGGTTCAGCTCGGCACGCCGCATCAGCTTTACCGCCGTCCGGTAAACAATTTCGTCGCCGGTTTTCTTGGCGACGCCAATTTCCTGCGCGGCAAAGTCGCCGCTTTTGAAAACGGCGTGGCGGAAGTGGAGTGTTCCTGCGGACGCCTCCGCGCCTCCGCATTCGGCAAACTCTCCATCGGTACGGAAGTGGAACTGATGATGCGCCCGGAACATATCCGGTTTGAAAAGAACGCGGATGACATGAACGAATTCACCTGCGTTCTCAAAGACGGCTCCTATCTCGGCGACCGCACGGAATGGCATTTCTTTTCCAAAAACGATCCCGTTACGGTCTTTGAGACCGATCCGCCGCACCGGACTCCCGGCTCCGAACTCCGGCTTTTTATCGAACCCTCCAGAGTGATTGTCCTGAACAGCTGATTTCCGGCAGGAAGTTACAATTCCTTTGCGATTTTCCGCAATTTCGCCGGAATCTGGATTTTCTGCGGACAATGCTTCGTACATTTTCCGCAGTTGACGCAGGAAGCAATTTTTGCATCCTCCGGAAGAACGTTGTAATTATTCGTAAAGAGCCATTTGTTTCCGGAAATCTTATACTGGTTGTAAAGCCCGAAAATTTTTGGAATTTCCACCCCGGCCGGACAGGGCATGCAATAACGGCATGCCGTACACGGCACAGCGAGACGCTTCCGGTAAGCCGCCAAAGCCTGATCCAGAGTTTTGCGCTCGCTTTCCGTCAGCGGCTTCAGCGGGGAGAATGTTCTGATATTGTCCTCCACATGTTCCGGCAGGGTCATGCCGGAAAGAACGCACAATACGTTCGGCAGGCTTGCCACATAACGGAACGCCCACGCGGCATTGCTTGAATGCGGATCAGCTTTCCGGAGAATGTCCGACGCATCCGGCGACAACGCTGCCAACGCGCCTCCGCGCAGAGGTTCCATCACGATCACCGGAATCCCCGCCCCGGTCAGGATTTCATATTGTTCACGGGAACGGTAAAGTTCCCAGTCAAGATAATTGAGCTGGATCTGTGCGAAATCCCACTCCCGCGCATCGACGATCTTCCGCAGGACTTCCGGCGAATCATGGAACGAGAATCCGAGTCTCCGTATCTTCCCTTCTTTTTTCATCCGCTCCAGAAATTCGCAGGCTTTATATTTCTGTGCCAGTTCCCAGTTCGCCGAATCCAGGGAATGAAGCATATAGAAATCGAAATAGTCCGTCCTGCAGCGCTCCAGCTGTTCCCGGAAAATCCGTTCGATCCCTGCGGCGTCTCTGGCAAACCATACCGGCATCTTGTCGGTCAGATAATAGGAGTCGCGCGGATAGGCTTTCAGCAGATCGCCGAGACAGCGCTCGCTGCGTCCGTCGTGATACATGTAGGCCGTATCGAAGTAGTTGCATCCGGCTTTCATAGCCCGGTCGATCATCTGTTTGACGGTGCCGTAATCAATTTCCGGTCTGTCCGGCGACAACTGCGGCAGCCGCATACAGCCGAATCCCAGCAACGGCAACGTCTGTGCGGTGTTTTTATAACGGCGACGGGTGATCATCCGCCCCTGCAGGATGTCCGATGTTTTGTCTCCATCGGCTCCGGCTTTCGCCGCAAGACGGGTGACCGGTGCAAGAGCGGCAACGGCAAAAGCGCTTTTCAGAAATTCACGTCGGTTCATTTCAAAACTCCTTTCTCATCGAATGTTCAATCCTTTCCAGAAAACAATATAAACCTTAGAGCAGCTCTCAATCAATAAAAAAATTGCAAAAATCTTTTTTACCGGAAAATCCGTTTTTCATGAGATTTTTTTGAATCAAAATCCTTTCAAATTCCGTATATCATGGAAAAAGCTGGGACAGAATATGAAATAATCGTTTGTTTTCGCAGAAAGAGACTTGTAAAACCGGAAGTAAACGAGTAAATTATCAGATGATGGATTTATAAACAAAGGGTACGAGTGCATGAAAAAAATCAATCTCATTTTCAAGACTCATCTGGATGTCGGTTTTACCGGTCTGGCAGAAGATGTCATTCACAAATATTTCAAATGCTTCATACGGGACGCCATCAAAACCGCCGACTACTTCCGGAAAAGTGTCCGGACAGGCGATTTCCGGTATAAATGGACCGTCGGTTCGTGGCTGATTTCCGAATATCTCAGAACCGCCGATCAGGAAAAACGTAAAAAGCTGGAAGCCGCGATCAAGCGCGGCGATATTGTCTGGCATGCTCTGCCGTTCACCATGCACAGCGAACTTGCGGATGACGCCCTCTATCGTTTCGCGACGTCCATTTCCGCACAGCTCGACCGGAAATTCAAGAAAAAGACCATCGCGGCGAAGCTGACCGATGTTCCCGGTCATACCCGTGGGATCATCGCCCCGCTTGCCGATGCGGGAATCAAATTGCTGCACATCGGTATCAACCCCGCTTCCGCCATGCCCGATGTTCCCCCCGTTTTCCGTTGGAGAGACTCCAAAGGCAATGAAATCCTCGTGGTCTATCAGAAAGAATATGGTTCATCCCTCTCCATCGACGGTGAGGAATTTGTCATCTGCATGACCGGCGACAATCAGGGACCGCACACGCCGAAGCAGGTTAAGGAGATTCTTGCCCGTTATCGCGGAGCGCAGGTCCGGAGCTCCACGCTTGACGAACTGGCGGAACGCCTGTTGAAGCATAAAAACAAATATCCGGTCGTCACCAAAGAGATCGGTGACACATGGATTCACGGTATCGGTTCCGACCCAAAAAAAGTGGCGGATTTCCGGGAACTGCTCCGTCTGCGGAAAGACTGGGATGATTTCCCGGAACGCGAAGAATTCGAACGCGGGCTTCTTCTTACCACGGAACACACCTGGGGGCTTGACGAGAAAACCCATTTCAACGCTCCGAAAGCATGGGATCCGAAAAAACTGCGGACCGCCGCTGCGCGTGAATTCGCCTCATCCTGGCGCGAACGCCGGAAACTTTTGAAAAACACGATTTTCACACTCCCCGCGGACAAGGGCGTTGACGCTCTCCGGGCGGTCAAGCGCCTGCGTCCGGCGGAAGATCTCTATCTCAAACGCAACGTCACCAACGATCTGCTGTTCGAGAATAAATATTTCCGTTTTGAACTCAATCCATCGAACGCTTCCGCGGATACGATCTATATGAAAGCCAACCGTTTCCGCTTCAAAAGCTCCGCGCTCTTCACTTACGAAACATTCAACCGCAGCGATTATGACCGCTTCCGTCAGCAGTATCTCCGACTGCCGGACGAACCGTGGGCAATCCGCGACTTTACCAAACCGGACATGCCCGCCGACACAAAACAGATCCGGCTGGAAGGTTTTGAGAGCAAAGTCCACAAAACCGAATGGGGACATGGACGGCGGATTACGTTCGTCACCAACGATCACCCCGGATTCCGCAGAATCGAAATCGACTACATCCTGCCGGATGAGGATGATTATTTGGAAATCCGCCTGAAATGGTTCGGTAAAGTTCCGCACCGTCTTCCCCATGCGGCATGGTTCTCCATGGTTCCGCAGAAATCGAAATGCACTTACAAATTCAAGAAGATGGACGAATATATCGACCCGGCGGACGTGGTCAGCCGGGGGGCGCGCACACTTCACGCCGTGGAGGAGATGATCATTGACGACCGTGTTCTGCTGGAAAACTTTGATGCTCCGCTGGTTGCTCCGGGAGCCCCTGCCCTGCTGAATTTTCATAATCAGCTTCCGCAGATGAAAGGCGGCGTGCATTTCAACCTGTACAACAATGTGTGGGGAACCAATTTCCCGATGTGGTTCGGCGATAATATGACCTATCGTTTCCGCATCCGGGCGATCTGACACTTCCGCAATAAACTTTTCACATGGACGTATCCGTTTTTTTTCTGGTACGTCCGTTTTTTATTTATTTTTTCCGGAATTCAGAACTTCCCTCGGAAGCGTACCGATCAGCGGAATCAGGCACAGCATCAGGATTCCGCCGATATAAAAGATCCAGCGGACCCCGAAGTAATAGATAATGAATCCGCCGCACAGAGAGCTGAACAGCGATCCGCCGACTTTCGCACTCGCGCCCCAGCCGAACACGGAACCGCGTTTTTCCTGCGGAGTCACCCGCGACATGAGCGTCAGAAACACGGGATCGAGTCCGCCTGCAAAGAAATAATTCAGAAAACGCGCCCCGCCGAACACCCACAGATTCGCCGCCAGTCCCTGCGGGATCATCAGCAGACCGGAAAGAAGCGCTGCGGGAATCGCGATCTTTTCCGGCGAAAAACGATCGCAGAGCCAGCCGAGCACGATACCGGAAAAGACTCCGGAGATCGCGGCGCCGGCACAGATGATTCCCGTCCAGAATGCGGCGCGGTCGGGTCCGTGAATCAGCTCCACCTGGATTGCAATAAACGGATCATCGAATTTCCGGACGAATCCGAGGAAAATAAACAGGAACAGAATGGTCCAGATCACCCGTCCGAAATCCGGAAACAGTTTCCGCAGGGAAAACGGCTCTTTCGTTTTTCGGGCACGAGGCAGGGCAACCGGACGGGGAACAAAATCGTCCTTAACGAAGAACAGCACAATCAACCCTGCAGCCAGCAGCATGCTGCCGCCGGAGAAAAAAGCGGGAGTATACCCGAAACGGTCGACAATAAGCCCGCCTGCCATGTAACCGATCATGTGTCCGCTCCAAAGCGCGGAACTGAGAGCGCCGAGTGCGAACCCCTGGTGTTCCTCCGGCGTCGTACTGCCGACAAGCGTCTGTGCGGCGTTGACGGTTCCGGAAAAGATCGACATGATGAACCGGATCGCAACCAGCCATCCCACGCTCGGCACATACGCCATTAAAGGAAACAGCAACGCTGTAACCAGATTCGCCCGCAGAAGCATCACCCGCCGTCCGAAACGGTCGGCAAGCGCCCCCCAGATCGGCATGGATATACAGAAACTGAGCTGTCCGCCGAAATAAAACGCGGAAACCCAGAGCCCGCGCTCGCCATCGTCCATCACACCAAGAACATTGCGCATATAAAGCGGAATAAACGGTATCACCGATCCGAATCCCGCCAAAGCAAGAATCTGGGAAAGCCAGACAAAAAAGAGATTGCGTTTCCAGTTGATCATACTTCTGCCCTTTTTGCTGAAAAGAATAATTTAACACGGAATACAGGGAATTCAAATCGCTCTTTATGAAATTAATGAACATCCCGGACCGCTCAAATATTCCGTCAGCCGGATTTCCGGACAGCACCCGGCAATGAACATTCCAATAGTTTTTCTTCGGGACGTTTTACCTCTCTTTCTTGCCGATTTTTTCCTTTTTGATTTGTTGAACGGAAAAATGATGTTATATTATTCCAAAGCAATCAAGACAAAGGAGCTGTTGCAGGAATGTCGACATTCATACCGGATCCCTCACCCGTCTATACGCCGGAATGGAGAAAGCACCCCGATGCGGAGCTGATCGTGTTCTGCGGACGCGATATGCTGCTGCGTTCCGATAACGATCAATATGAATTTCCGCGTACCGCCGAACTGGAATATCTGAATATTTCTTCAGCGCTGAGCATCGGCCTGCGCAACGGCCGGCCATGCTATGCGGTGGATCTAGCCGAACTGCCGGAACCGCCGCCGGAGCCTGTGCAGAAAGTCGCGGTCCGCCATGCGGTCGGTTTTCTGCGCGACTCCGCGTTTTCCGCCGGATGCCGCGCAAAAGAGCTGCTGCACTGGCGCAGACAACACCGTTTCTGCGGACATTGCGGAGAAAAACTCAGCGAATCGCACAGTGACATAGCTTTGGTCTGTCCCTCCTGCGGGGAACGGTTCTATCCGCAGCTGGCGCCTGCGGTAATCGTCGCAGTCACCCGCGGCGACGAAATTCTGTTGGCACACAACCGCAACTTTCTGCCGGAGATCCACGGACTGATCGCGGGATTCGTGGAAGCAGGAGAAAATATCGAAGAAGCAATCGCCCGTGAAATCATGGAAGAAACCGGCGTGACAGTTGGAAACATCCGGTATTTTTCCAGTCAGTGCTGGCCGTTCCCCAATTCGCTGATGCTCGGTTTCTATGCCGATTACGTTTCCGGCGAAGCACACCCGGACGGCACGGAACTGGAGACCCTTGGCTGGTTCCGTGCCGGAGCCCTGCCGAAGATTCCGCCCAAAGGCAGCATCGCACGGCGGATTATTGAGGATTTTGAACAGAACTGCATGAGAAGGGAGTCCGTATGAGACAAATCCTGCCTCTCTCCTTTCTGCTGTGCGGAACTCTAACCCTTTTAACAGGATGCACCACCATGAAAGAAAATAATTTCCTTGAAGACGTCAAGTTTCTCCGTGAGCATGACGTCCGCCCCATCGTCCTGAAAAACGAATCCGGCGCCAGACTCGTGCTCTCCCCGAAATATCAGGGACGGGTCATGACCAGCACAATGGGCGGCGATGACGGTTTCAGCTGCGGATGGATCAATTACAAGTTGATCGAATCCGGCAGGCAGACTCCCCACATCAACGCTTACGGCGGTGAAGACCGTTTCTGGCTCGGTCCCGAAGGCGGACAGTTCAGCTTCTATTTTCCGAAAGGCGCTGAATACGTTTTTGAAAACTGGCAGGTTCCCGCGATATTCGACACGATTCCATGGACAGTGACCGACCGGGACGGCGACCGGGAAGTTTCGCTGGAAGCCTCGTTTGAACCGGAAACCTGGAGCGGGACAAAACGCCGGATCCGTCTGGAACGCCGGATCGTTCTGCTGAATGAACAGGAGATCGGCAAAGCGCTTGGGGTTGACCTCGCCGGAGCTTCCATCCGTTCCGTCGGCTACACCACTGCCAACCGGCTGATCAATCAGGGAGACGCCTGGACCCGTGAAACAGGCGCAGTTTCCATCTGGATGCTCGGCATGTTCAAACCCTCACCGAAAACAACGATCGTGATTCCGTTCCGCAAAGACGCGGACGGTGTGATCGTCAAAGACGATTATTTCGGCAAAATCCCGGCGGAACGTCTGACCGTCAATCCGGAAAAAGGCGTTCTTTACTTCTGTGCGGATGGCGACAGCCGCGGTAAAATCGGACTCAACAAGAAACGCGCCAAAGAATTTCTCGGCAGTTACGATGCGGAAAACAATATCCTGACAATCGTCAAATACACGCTCCCCGCCGGGGACGCGGATTATGTCAATGCCGCCTGGGAAAAACAGCAGGATCCCTACAACGGCGATGTGGTCAACGCCTACAACGACGGAATTCCAGGGCCCGGCCTTGAAAAAATGGGTCCGTTCTATGAACTGGAATCCTCCTCGCCCGCCGCATTTCTGAAAAACGGCGAATCCATTCTGCACGAACACAGCACATTCCATTTTTCAGGAGCAACCGAGGATCTGGACAAGATCGCATTGAAAACGCTGGGAGTGACGATCGCGGAGATCGGTCAATAATCAAATCGTCCATCAACAAAAAAGCTCCGGAGAAGCTCATGTGTTTTCCCGGAGCTTTTTTCTGTTCCGGTTACCGTTGCCGCAAACGGTGAAAAAGACGGATCAGCTCGCCCGCCCACAGAATCACGGAAGTCCCGGCAAGCAACGCGATCCATTGCATCACACCGAGCGGAACGGTACGGAAAACCCGTCCGCCGAACTGAACGATCAGGAATTGCCCGGCAAGAATCCCCAGCGCGATCAGCCAATAAGTCGGATTTTCGCCCAGCCGGGAAAAGATGGAGCGGTTTGATCCGAAGCACTTGATATTCAGCAAGTTCCAGAATTGAAGCAGAACGAATCCGGTAAACAGAAGCGTCAGCATTTCAAGACTTCCCTCCTGTCCGGCGGAACGGGAGAAGAAAATAAAACCGACAACACAGACCAAAACAAATCCGGCTGTTCCGAAAATATTCCACGCCATTGCCGGAGTGACGATAAACGCACGCGGACTGCGCGGCGGATGATTCATGACTTCCGGATTCGGCGGTTCTGTTGCCAGAGCCAACGCCGCCAGAGTATCCATGATCAGATTGATCCACAGCATTTGAATCACGGTCAGCGGCAGTTCCACACCGATGAACGGGCCGAGCAGTGCAATGGCGACCGCCGCCACATTGATTGTCAGCTGAAACATGATGAACCGCTGGATATTCAGATAAAGCGAACGTCCCCACAGAACAGCTTTTGCAATCGTTCCGAATGAATCATCAAGCAGAATGATGTCCGACGCCTCCCGTGCGATGGCGGTTCCCGCTTTCCCCATGGAAATCCCCACATCCGCATAATTCAGCGCCGGAGCGTCATTGGTTCCGTCTCCGGTTACAGCCACCACCTCCCCGTTTGCCTGAAGAGCTTTCACCAGCTTCATTTTGTCATTCGGCCGGGCACGCGCGATCAGGTGCAGGGAACCGACACGCGAACGGGTTTCTTTTTCGGTCAGCGCATCAAACTCGCGTCCCTCCAGTACACCGTCCGCCCGGTCGGCGTCCGTCTGCCAGAGCCCGATCTGACGGCCGATCTCACCAGCCGTTGCCGGTGTATCTCCTGTCACGATCTTGATGTCAATCCCCGCTTTCCGGCAGCTTTCCACCGCCGCGGGGACTTCCGGGCGGACCGGATCCGCAATGCTGATAAAGCCGAGATAGGTCAGCTCTTCCGCAAGATCCGTCAGCCGTTCCGCTGCTTCGCCGTCATACTCCCGGTATGCGAATGCCAGCGTGCGGCAGCCTGCGGACTGCGCAGCCAGAAAATCAGCCGTGACTCTGCTCCGGACCTCATCGGTCAACGGATGAACGCCGGAAACATCCCGGAATGACGAACAGTTCGCCAACACGATTTCGGGCGCACCCTTGACGTGCAGGACCTCCTTTTCAAGAACGGGCGATTCTCCGAGCGTTCCCATCATTTTAACTTCCGTGCGGAACGGATACTGGCGGATCAGACGGAATCCGTTGCGGATCTCCGTATAGGCAATCCCCTCCTCATGCAGAGCAAGCAGGGCAGCCCCTTCCGTCGGATTGCCGACGACCTGAACCTCATTTTCCTGAATACTGAGATTCGCCGTTGAATTCGCGCAAAACGCCTCCTGAACCAGTTTCCGGTTCCCTTCCCCGGCCCCGGTCTGATCCACAGACGGAAAGAACTGTTCGCGGATGCGCATCTGATTCATTGTCAAAGTTCCGGTCTTATCGGTGCAGATCACGGTTGCCGCACCGATCGTTTCGCAGGCATGAAGTTTACGGACCAGGCATTGACTTGCCGTCATGCGGCGCATACTGTACGCAAGACTCAGGGTCACACTCATTGCCAGTCCTTCCGGAACCGCAACCACAATCAGCGTGATCGCGATCATGAAGAAACCGAGCAGGGTACCGATCACCTTGAGATCAGCATACGCGGCAAGATCCGCCGGGAGCTCTCCATTCAGAACCGCACGGACAATCAGAACGATCAGCAGAAACAGCGAAAGCGAAGAGCCGACAACCGCAATCAGTCTGCCCAGCCGGTTCAGCTGTTTTTGAAGCGGCGTAACAAGATCCGTCACTTCCGAAGCGGCTGCGGCGGTCCTGCCGATCTCCGTTTTCCCCCCGACGGCGATGATTTCCGCATAGGCATTTCCCTCCAGCACGGTGGAGCCGCGTAGAAGAAGATCATGTCCATAGGAAGCCTCCCCCAGGTCCGCAAACGCCGGTTCTCCGGCAGCGGCTTTGGCGACCGGTTCCGGTTCCCCCGTGAACTTGGACTGGTCAACATGCAGGTTGACCGATTCCAGCACTTTGGAATCCGCGGGAATTTCCTCGCCGGTTTCCACAAAAATCACGTCGCCGACCACCAGATCCTGCTTCGGTACAAATACAAAACCTCCGGAACGAATAGTCTTGACCGGCGTGGAATCGTCGACTCTGTTCAGAATATCGAACTCTTTCCCCGCCCGATATTCGTTCAGAAACGCGATTCCCGTTGCAAGGAAAACCGCCAGCAGGATACCGATGCTCTCGATCACTGCTCCCGTAAACGCGGAGATCAGCGCGGCGGAGATCAGAATGATGATAACCGGATCCCGGAATTTTTCTGCGAACAGCTGCCAGGCGGTCTTTCCCCGGGCAGGTTCCAAAAGATTGGCTCCGTGCTCCGACCGGCTGGCGGCGACTTCGTTTTCCGTTAAGCCCTGATAGCGGCATGTTTCCGTACATGAAGAATTTGCAGTCATAATTGTTGTTTTCGTTCCCTTGTCCGTCCATCATGCACTCCGGCATGAAAAACGGCTTTTTGTGTTCTGGTTCTGTTTGCTGAATGTTCTGAAATAAGCGGATTCAGAGGAACCGTGGACCGGCACGGGCAGGAAATACAGAGGTCAGGATAAGTTCGGGAAATAACATGCACCGGAATTCTCCGGCGGAAGATTCCGCAGAGCACTCCACTGTTTCCGCAGTGGAAAGAATCGCGAAAAGCGGCGGGAAACCGGGATTCTGCGGCGTGCGCTTCAAATTCAGAGCGCGGAGAGCACCGCCGCCGGGTAGAAAATAAAGATCGGATACCGCGATATCCGCCCCGGTCAGCAAACCGTGGCATTCCGCCTCAAACATCCGGATCAGCGAAGCATAGTCCGGATGTCCCCCGGAAACCGGATGAAACAAGGGCGCCGCCGCGAAAATCACGGTCAGCAGACAGAAGAATGGTATGAGTCGTTTCACAAGCGCCCCTTTACGGTGTTGATTTTGGTAATATACACCGCCATCATTCTGTTTGCAAATCGTCCCTTCACGGCGGAACGGAAGAACTTTAATCCTCCATCATGTAATACGGTACGGCATCGACCGGCCGGATGTTGGTCAGATCACCGCGGTAATGACGCAGTTCCGTCCGGATATACGGATGCTTGAGCAATTCGGTTTCGTTCAGGTCAATGCCGAGTCCGGGACGGTCCGGTATCACCATTTTTCCGGCTTTGATCGTCAGATCCTCATCACAGATCTCCGCACGGTAGGGAACATCGGTCATCATCATTTCCAGCATGACGAAGTTCGGCACGCACGCCGCAAGCTGAAGCGTGGCTGCATTCGCAACTGGCCCCGACGGATTGTGAGGACAGAATCCGATATGGCGCACTTCCGCTTCCGCACCGAGCATCCGCATTTCAAACAATCCTCCGGCATGGGAAATATCCGGCTGGATATAATCGGAACAGCCGAGTTCAAAGAACTGGCGGTATTCATACCGGTTGTACAGCCGTTCGCCCGCCGCGATGGAGACGCGGACGCGGTCCTTGACCTGCTTCATTCCCTCCTTGTCATCCGGCGGAATCGGCTCTTCAAACCAGAAAATATCGAATTCCTCCAGACGGCGGCCGATCTTGACGGCGGTCGGAATGTCAAAACGTCCGTGTCCCTCAATCAGCAGCTGCACATCCTCGCCGACGACTTCCGCGACTTTTGCAATGCACTCCATCGCTCTGTTGAGGTCATGCTTGGAAATCTGCTGCCACGCCTTGCCGAACGGGTCCCATTTGCAGCCGAGAAATTTTTTCGCGGCGACTTCCTTTGCCTTTTCCGCAAACTCATCGGGCGTTTTGGCGGGCGAAAACCATCCGTTGACGTAAATAGGAACGGCATCGCGCACCTTGCCGCCGAGAAGCTGATAGCAGGGAACGCCGAGCGCTTTGCCCTTGATGTCCCAAAGCGCCATCTCGACTCCGGCGAGCGCACTCATGAGGACCGGGCCGCCGCGCCAGTAGGCGTCGCGGTAACAGTCGTGCCGGAAAGCCTCGATATTGTGCGGATCCTTGCCGATCAGGTACGACTCCAGGTCATGGATTGCCGCCTGAATCGTCAGCTCCTTGTATTCCAGTGTTGCCTCGCCCCAGCCGTGGAGTCCGGAATCGGTTTCGACCTTGACAAACACGAAGTTCGTGCGGAAGGCGTTGCAGATGAATGTTTTGATCGCAGTGACTTTCATGATCGTTATCCTTGGTTTATAAATCAGGGGGCGTAATAAAGCCCGCCGTTGATATGAATGGATTCTCCGGTGACATATCCGTTCTTGACGGCGAACAGCACTCCGTCGGCCATCTCCTCACAGGAGCCGCCGCGACGGACCGGAATCCGGGTACAGGTCTTCTGATACTGTTCCTCCGTAATGCGTTTCGTCAGGTTTTCCGTCATGACTACGCCCGGACAAACCGTATTCGCGGTAATGCCGAAGGGTCCGCCGTTCTCCGCAAAAGAACGGGTCAACCCATGCATGCCGAGTTTGGAAACACCGTAAGCGATCATGTGCGGTTCCGCCGGAGTGAACGAACGCGACGACGCGATATTGACAATTCTGCCCCAGCCGCGCGGTTTCGCCTGATCGAAGAACATCTGAGAACAGAGATACGCGCCCTTGAGATTGATTTTCATCACAAGGTCCCACCACTCGCCATCGGTCATTTCCTGTTTGCGGAAATAAGGATCAATACGGGCATTGTTTACAAGGATGTCGACCGGACCGACCGATTCAAACATGACACGCACGGCGGATTCGTCGGAAATATCGCAGGCGTACACCACGGCTTCCCCTCCGGCACTGCGGATCTCCTCCGCCACGCTCTCCGCTTTCTGCGGATTGTGCGCACAGTTGACAATGACTTTGCATCCCTCTTTTGCCAGTTCCAGAGCAATCACCCGACCAAGCCCCTGTGAAGCTCCGGTTACGAGTGCGACTCTCCCTTTGATAGATTCTCCCATGATTCACCCCGTTGTTTCTATTGTTGAAAGTTCATTGGAAATCAGCATTGCTGTTTTTTTGATTTCATCGACCATGCGGGCGCGGTCCGGCATGGAAGCATCGGCGGAAAGAGCGGAAACTCCGAGCGCGGCAACCGTCACACCGTTTTTCGTGACCGGAACCGCCGCGATCCATTGCAGGGTCCGGTATTTATCCCGCACATAAAGACGTTCCCGCCGGATCCGTTCCAGTTCCGCGACGACGGATTCAAACGACTCGAATTCCGGGAACATATAGGCTCCCTTTCTCCGGTATTCCTCAAAAATCCGCTCCTGCTCTCTCCGCGAAGCAGCGGAAAGCAGCACCATTCCGGTCGCAGTATCAAGCAGATCGGTATAGGAAAGCTGAGCAATCCGGATATTGAGCGGCGAAAAATTGGAATGATGCAGAACGTAACGTTCCGCGTCCCGGCGTTCGCAAATCAGAACCGACTGCGCCAGCGTCCGCGCACAGTTTTTGACATACGGGATCGCCTTGTCCAGAAACGACGGCTTGTATTTCACCATTTTTGAAAACGTGTAGGAGCGCGGCCCGATCGTATATCCGGCCTGTCTGGAAACACGCATGAGATACCCCCTTTCCGTCAGTTCTCCGAGAATCCGGGAACAGGTCGGGCGGTTCATGCCGAGTTTCAACGCGATCTGCATCGGTGTGACCGGGTTCGGCGATTCCGCCGCCACCACTTCCAGCACCTGAAAAATTTTATCCAGAACTTTGATCATTTTGATTCAATCGTTCATATTATGAACTTTAGTTTTATATTACGGATTACAATATCACGATACAAACGATAAATCAAGAAAAACAGACAAAATAATGAAAAAAATCTTCACGGAAAAGAGTAACGGGCGCGACCCGGCACGCCCGTTAAAACGCATTGCACTTACTCTTTTATATCCCGTATGAACGAAAAATCCATCCGGGTCCAGTGATCCGCATGGTTTTTCCAATGCATCCGGTACGGAAGCAGAGAAGGAATATCGGCACGCTCCCCGTTCAAGAACTGCCGCAGCTCGATTTTTCCGTTGTACTGTCGGATACTGATTGTTTGAAACGGTTCCCGGTAATCAAGCAGATGAGCGGAATTCAGCGTAAAGCAGAGCAGAAACACCACACAGGCGCCGCGCCAGAAACCGACCGGCTTCAGGTTCCAGTTCCAACTCATGATAACAGCATAACAGACCGGCAGGAATACCGTCAGCTCCAAATGCCTGCCGCTCCATCCCCCGGTCAGCCCGCGGGCGGTAGTCGCAGCAGCCATGCTGGCAAGAGAAGCAAGAAGCAGAGCCGCCACGCCCCAGTTTTCCGGAGTCTCCCAGTTTTTCCGGTTCAGGCATCCCGTCAGGACGAAGAACATCAGAAGCAGCATCTCCACCGCAACGATAAAAAACGGAAGCTCAAACTGCGGACGAGCCAAAAACCAAATATTCCAGCACCGTCCGGCGGAATGCTGGGTAACGAACTCGCCGAGAGCGGCGGCATTCATATCCGCAAGCAGATACCACCATCGCCAGTCCCACGGCATCATCAGCGCAGGATGCTCCGCAGGCTTTTCGTAACCGATAAAAAACAATCCGGCGAACAGCAGAGCCGTTCCGCACCAGATCAGGGAACGGTGTTCCCGGAAATACAGGCTTTTTCCCGCTTTCATCAGGATCAGCGGCAGAGCAAACACCGGCGACATGGCATACATGCAGCAGATACAGCAAATGCAGAACAGCAGATCTTTCCATACCGTTGTTTTCTGTGGAAAACCAAAAACAACCGCCAGCATCCCCCAGAACAGCATCCAGTGAAAGGAGTTCTGAAACGAATTCAGCATGTTGCACCATGCAAACGACGCGAAGAAGAACGATCCCAGACCGAGCATCAGAATCGGCAGACGCAGAAACGTTTTCCGCAGATAGAATACAAAGAGGAAAAACACCGCCAGAAACACATAGAAGCTGAGAACGATCCCCTGCGCGATGTTCCAGCCGTTGAATTGATACAGCAGCCAGCTTAAAAGACGGGTGAACACAATGCGGTGCTCGTTGTGCAGTTTCAGCAGCCAGTTGACATCAAAATGGCGCGGGAAATCGTAGACGAGTCCCCACTCATCCCAATACGGAACATTCACCATGTATTTCATCACAGCCTGCAATTCCCGGACCGCCAGACAGAGAAACAGCAGCAGAAAGGTGTAAAAACAGAACTTTCTCACCCGTTCCGAATGAAAAAATCCTTGGAAAAACCAGTGCAGATATTCCGGCAGCCATTGAAACAGCTTGAAATTGGAACTGCCTTCGGTCCGGTCCCGCCAGGTTGTGGGAACTTCCGCGATCCGGAAACCGCCGCGCCACGCTTTCACGACCAGCTCAATGCCGAACATAAAACCGTTCCCGCTTTCAATCGTCATCTGCTCCAGAAACGATTTGCGGTACAGCTTGAAGCTGTTGGTCGGATCATGGGTCGGAAGCCCGGCGGCAGACAGAGTCAGTCCCGCCATCCGGGACAGGAACCCCTTGACGGGCGGTCCGCCGTACTGCTTCCCTCCTTTCATGTAGCGGGAAGCGCAGACGACATCCGCACCTTCCTCCTCCGCTTTTTTCACCATGTCGTTCATGACAGCGGGCGGATCGGAGAGGTCTGCCATCGTGACGATCACGAATTCCGAATCCGCGGCTTCCATGCCGCTCCGGACCGCATTCAGAACGCCGCGTCCGTACCGGTTTTTCAAGCGGACGACATTCCGGAGCAGTGCGGAATCCGCCCGGTCAAGCGCCGGAAGCGTGGAATCCCCGTCAAAATCGTATACGATCAGAATCCGGTATTCTATTCGGACCCCGTCCCGGATTGCCTCAAGAGCTTTGCAGATGTTCGCGCCCTCGTTGTATACCGGAATGACGATCGTGAGTTTCCGCTCTGCGTCCACAGATCAGATCCCCCCGACGCTGATCTGTTCCGCAATCCACGGGATCAGCTCATCAAGAATCCGGTCGAGCGGCGTATCCGCATGGAATCCGAGCAGTCTCTCCGCTTTCTCCACCGAGGGAACGCGCTTCTGCACGTCATAGGGATAAGGCTTGTCGGAAACATAACGGAACGGACGGCCATCCGTATGGATTTTATTCCATATCTGCTCCGCGACCTCCAGGACCGTCGTGGAAACCGGAGTCGAAAGGTTGAAATCCTCGTTCACCGCCTTGTCGCTTTCGATGCAGAGCCGGATTCCGGGGGCAAGATCGCCGCCATAGGTATAGTGACGGATCTGGTTGCCGGCTCCGAGAATGTGAAGCGGATCCTGCCCCTTGAGTATCTTCTGAATCAGGTCCGGAATCACATGACTCATCGCCATCCGGACGTTTCCACTGGAAATAATCTTGTCGCAAAGCGCCCGTTTTTCTCCGACGCCGACGCAGTTGAACGGACGGATGACCGTGTACGGAAGCCGATACTGTTCCCAGGCTCCCTGGGCGAAATATTCACACGCGAGTTTCTGGAATCCGTAAGTGGAAAGCGGCGGCGGACATTTGTGCTCATCCCCCTCCCGGCTCGGAAAGGTATCGGCGCATTCAAAAACCATACTGGAGCTGAGCACGTTGATTTTCTGCAGACGGTGGTGTTTTTTCGCCCAGATTGCGGCATCGAATGTCGCCGCGATGATCCGCTCGTTTTCCGCCAGCAGATCGTAGGCGAACTCATGAAAATAGGAGATCCCCCCGATCATGGCGGCGGCGCCGAGAACCTGATCGCATTCGCAGATCAGTTCCCGCATCAGTTTTTCATCCTTGACGTCCCCCTCGACAAAATGGTAATCGGGGTGATGGTCATATGACTTCTCGACTTTTCCGTATTTGGAATAGTTGTCAATCCCGTAGACCGTATGTCCGTGCGCCAGCAGTTCCTCCACAAGATAGCCGCAGATAAATCCAGCGGAGCCGGTAATCAGAATATTCATTGTTCACCTGTTGTTGATTCGTTTTCTCTGTTCAGCCACACGCCCCAGCAGTCGACAAACGGCTTCCGGACGGAAAGCGCAAGGTATTCGTCATGGGGCACGCCGAGAATCACTCCGTCCGCACGGTTCAACGCTTCCGCACAGGAGCAGGTCTCCGGCAGATAAGGATCGGATTCAATGACTTCCGCCATTTCGACTTCCAGCAGTTTTTTGATCTTGTAGGAGAGCGATTCCCGCGTATCGTCGTTATTCGCTTTGAATGTCATGCCGAGAATCGCGACCGCACGGTTCCGCAGGGAGCCGCCCATCTTCTTTTTCAGGTCTGCGACCAGATGATTCGGCAGTCCTTCATTGACCAGCATGGCGGCATGACCGAGAAAAAACTTGTTGTTGTAAAAGGAAGCCAGCTGCATTGTGTCCTTGAACAGACACGGTCCTGCGGCGAGTCCCGGCGATGCAAACGATTTTGCGCGGGGATAATCCTCTTTCAGTGCGCGGTAAACGTTGTAGAAGTCAATTCCGTACTCCGCCGCCATCATATAGAACTGGTTTGCAATCGCAAACTCCAGATAACGCCAGGAATTCGTCATCAGTTTCGCCAGCTCCGCTTCTTCGGTCCGGACGCGGATCAGTTTCGGCGCGATCCGGCTGAAAATTGAGGCGACCGCCTCTTCCGATTCTTTATTCACGCCGGATATGATCTGCGGAAGCTGAAAGATTTCCGCGATTCCCTTTCCCTGAAGAATGCGTTCCGGGCAAAACGCCAGTTTCGGTTTCCACCCGTTCCGTTCCAGAATGTTGCGGATGACCTGAACGGTCCCCGGAAACAGTGTGCTCCGCAATACGATCAGCTGCTTTTCGTTCATCAGCGGCAAATATTCCTGAATGGAGTGCACAACTCCGCGAATCTTCGGAACCAGATGTTCGTCAACGGGAGTTCCGGTGACAAAGATCACCGCTTCCGCGGCAGACACGGCGGAACGTTCCGTCACGGCACGCAGATTTTTCCCGATATGATCCCGGAGCAGCTCCGCCGCCCCCTCCTCCTTGAACGGCACGACTCCGCTGTTGACCAGTTCAACGGCATCCCGGTTGATGTCGATCAGAGTTACATCAAAATCCCGTGACGCAAGCGCGAGCCCCAAAGGAAACCCGACGTGTCCGCAGCCGCCGACAATCGCAATTTTATTCATAAAACTTCCCCGATCCATGAACGATACAAGATATAATAAACAGTCCCCCGTTTTTATAATATATTGCATCGCCGGGCATTTTCAACCTCATCCGGCGTTTCTGTATCATTATTTGTGATAAAAGCAATTATTCATACCGTTTATTTTATCATAACAGAACGAACAATACGCTCGTTTTTTATCAACCATAAAAAATATTTTTTATTTTTTGCATTTTAAATTTGTAAACTGCGCCGTACGGCATTATAGTATTTTTAAAGGAACCGGACAAGGAATTCAATCATGGCACGCGGAAACATTTACCGGACATTGCTGGGGAAACTGGAGAAAAAATTCAGTACACTGCCGGAAGGCGCACAGCTCCCGGCGGAGCAGGAACTGGCCGATACATTCGGCGTCAGCAAACCGACCCTGCGCAGAGCGCTGGCGGAACTGGCGGAACGCGGGATGATCGTCAAACAGAACGGAGTCGGAAGCACGGTCGCGCGAAGCTCCAAAGTAATTTCCAGGGAACTGGTCTTTCTCTGTCATGACGTCGTGTTCTTTGCGGAAAGCCTCAAATCGTTCAGCCGCACCGTGGCGGACGCCAACTATCTGCCGTCGATCATACCTTTGTCCGGAGACGCTTCCGGACAGGAACGGATCATCGCAACCGCCATCGCCCGGAAACCCGCGGGGATCGTCCTGTACGCCGATCCCGTGCACGCCAGACTGGATGCGTACCGTCTGCTGACGGAATGCGGGATCCCCGTTCTGTTTCTCATCCGTACCCCTGAAGGACTCGACGGCAATCTGCTCACGTTTGAAAACGCCGACGGCATCACCGGAATCGTCCGGCAGTTCTATCAGGAAGGACGGCGCCGATTTGCCCTGTTCGGCGCCTCTGCAATCAATCCGCTGGCGGCACGGGAACGAACGCTCGGCTTTCTCGCCGGACTGAAAAAATGCCGTCTGCTTCCTCAGCCGGACTGGATATGCGGGCCGGACCGGTCGCCGCAGGAACGGAATGCGTTTTTCAATCTGTTCCGCACACCGGAAAAAGCGCCCGATGCGGTCTGCTGTCTCAACGATTACTGCGCGGGCGAGCTGATCCGGCAGTTGAAAGCACGCGGTATCGACTTCAGCGGTCTCCGGATTTCCGGATTCGACCATTCGCTCCTGACCGCATTCATTCCGCACGCGATCCTGACCGTCGAACCGCCGATGGAGAAACTCGGCAGGGAAGCCGCGGCAATGCTGATCCGGCAGATTGAGAATCCCGCATTCGGTTTCACAATGCGCAAACTCTCTTCCAGGCTGATCGAAACAACGCCATATCAATAAAAACAAGGAGATATTATGGAGAATTCCAATTCGAAGAAATGGCTTAAACCGGGCACACGGCAATGCCTGCTGCGGCGGGCGCTCGTCAAGTCGATGGGCTACACCGACTCCGATCTGAACAAACCGATAGTCGGCATCGTCAACACCTGGGCGGAAACCAATCCGGGACATTACAATTTCCGGCAGATGGCGGAAGCCGTCAAACGCGGCGTATGGGCGGCAGGCGGCTTTCCGCTGGAAGTCAATACCATGTCAATCTGCGAAGTGTTCTTTGACCTCTCAAGCCTGATCTACCGCAACCTGCTCTCCATTACCACCGAGGAACTGATCGCACGGCATCCGTTCGACGGCGTCATCCTGCTCGGCTCCTGCGACAAGAACGTTCCCGCCCAGCTCATGGCGGCGGTTTCCGCCAATAAACCGATGATTTTTCTGCCCGGCGGCCCCATGCTTCCCGGAAACTATAAGGGGGAATCGCTCGCGTGCGGAACCGACAGCTTCAAGCTCTGGACCCGTTACCTTGCCGGGGAGCTGACGGAAAACGACCTCCGGGAAGCGGAAGGCTGCCTGTACGGCAGTGTCGGAGCGTGTCCGATCATGGGAACCGCAAACAGTATGCAGTGTGCGACGGAATCGCTCGGTCTCGCCCTCCCCGGCAGTGCCTCCGCTCTTGCCGTTTCCGCAGAAAAGATGCGTTTCGCCGAAGAAACCGGACGCCAGATCATGGAGTTGATCAGGCGCGACATCAAGCCGACGGACATCGTCACCAGAGAAGCGATCGAAAACTGCATCACCGTTCTCATGAGTTCCGGCGGTTCCACAAACCTCATCATTCACCTGACCGCGATCGCCCGCCGCGCGGGGTTCGAACTCAAACTGGAAGAATTTCAGAAGATCAGCGAGCGTACCCGCGTGCTGGTTGACGTCAAACCGTCGGGCAAAGGCACGGTCGGGATTGAATTCCATCAGGCGGGCGGCGTTCCGGCTCTGATGAAAGAACTGGAACCGCTGCTCCATACCGGAGTCCTGACCGTTACCGGCAAGACCTTGAAAGAAAATCTGCAAAATGTGCAGCAGTCCTGTCGTCCCGACGTGATCGCGCCGTTCAGCAAACCGCTGAAACCGGAGGGCGGAATCGCCGTTCTGTACGGCAATCTTGCTCCGCGCGGCGCCGTCATCAAGCGTTCCGCCGCTTCAATCATGAAATTCCGCGGAGAAGCGCGCGTATTCGATACCCTTGCCGATGCGGAACGCTATCTGCTGGATCCCGACTCCGATATGGACGAAAACAAAGCCGTCATTCTGCGCGGTTACGGTCCGAAAGGCGCGCCCGGAATGCCCGAATTCGGCAATTACATGCCGATTCCGCCGAAACTCTATAAACGCGGAATCAACGATTATCTCCGCATCACCGATGCCCGCATGAGCGGCGGCGCGTTCGGCACCGTGGTCCTGCACGTCTGCCCCGAAGCATGCGACGGCGGGCCTCTCGGAGCCGTCCGCAACGGCGACATCATCGTAATGGATGTGGAAAAGGGCATTCTGAATGTGGAACTCTCCCCCGGAGAGATCGCGGAACGGCTCAACAAGACCGGATTTGAACCACGGGAAACATTCAAACGGGGATTCGTCCGCCATTATATCGACAATGTCATGCAGGCTGATGAAGGCTGCGACTTTCCTTATTTATAATCAGAATTCAGGGAGTTATCACCATGCGTTTTCTCACACCGGCTCAAGTCGTCAATGGCAAACTCTGCGACCGGGGACTCTATCCGCTTGCTCTCCGCGGCGTCGATTACACACCCGTTTCCGAAGAACAGACGGTCCGCGATCTCTTCCGGTTCCGCCACGACGGAATCAACCTGATCCGTCTGAATATCGACGACTCCGTCCTCTCCGGCCCGGACGGTCACCTGACCGACTGTTCGCTTTACGATCATGCCGTTGAAACCATTTACCGTCACGGCATGTATCTTTACCTCGTTCCGATAACAAAAGGCAATCTGCGCCCGTTCTCTCCGGAAGCCATCACGCGCCAGCAGCATTATATGGGCGATCTCTGCACGCACGTCAATCCGCTCAGCGGCAGGACTCTTCCGGAATACGACAATATCGTCTGCATTGAAACCCTGTTCGACATGAACTGTTTCACCGATGAACAGTTCGGGCTGTACGTCTCCCGCGTCATGCATCAGGTTTATATCGAGCACCACTTTTCCGGCATGGTTCCCCGCGTTTACAGCATGGAACGCGGCGGACTCTCCGCCCGGCGGAAAGAGCTTCTGCTCTGGTTCGGCGCCTCAATTCTCACCGAAAACTATTTTCAGAAACCGGCATATCCAATTCAGTGCGAGCCGTTTCTCCCCGGCATCCCGGGCTCCGCGATCACGGCACGGATCCGTCCGGAAAACGGCTGTGAATGGTTCCATATCGCCGCCGGACAGGCCAGTTCCGCCGCAATTCATCCGCACCGGAACGGCGGCATGGAAGCATTTCTCTCTTACGCGGCGGATGTTCCCTGCGTACTTCATCTGGAATTTCCCGCAAAAGTCTTTACGGCGAAATTCCGCCCGTCGCTGAAAGAAGCGCTCCCCGTAACAGTTGACGGACGCTGCGTCGAACTTGCCCTTCCCTCCCCGCGGTACGGCGCATTGGAAATCAATTACGAAATGGAGGACGCTCCCGCGTATACGGTCTACATTCTCGGCGACCGGATCATGCCCGAACCCGACCTGTCCCATGCCAGATTCATCGCTCCCGGACATCATAAACCGGCGGAACTTGTCTGCGGCGACGCCGATACTCTCTGTTTCCTGCCCGGTCTTCATGAAATCGAAGGCCGGCTGCTGTATATGGAATCGCATAAAACGGTCTGGCTGCCGCGCGGCGCTGTGGTTCGTGCCGGATTGCGTGCCGAACAGCTCGAACACGCGGCAATTCTCGGTCAGGGCATCCTCGACGGTTCCCGGAATCTCCGCGACGCCGGCGAAAACAAAGGCAGCCGCATGGGGGAAAAATGGATCGCCGACGCCGGACACGAGGGGTGTATCTGTTTCCACAAGGGACACGACCTGCTCTATGACGGTCCCCTTCTCTACAATCCGCAGTTCTGGAATTTCGTCATCAGCGGAGCTTCCGACTGTACCATACGGAATTACAAGACGGTTTCGTGGATTTTAAACAACGACGGCATACAGCCGCGTTCCTGTCGGAATCTTCGGGTGGAACACTGTTTTCTCAAATGCAACGACGACTGCGTGGCGGTCAAGACCCGCCGTTCGTTCGATATGATTTCCGGCAATCTGCTGTTCCGGGATCTCGTGTTGTGGAACGACCGCGCAGGGAACGCGATGGAGATCGGGCACACGTCACAGGGCGATCTTCTGCACGATGTCCGGTTTGAAGATATTCAGGTCATTAACTGCAGCGGCGGAGTGATTCACGCATACATCATCGACCATTCCACGGTGGAACGGCTATCATACGAAAACATCTATGTGGAAGGCACGCCGGGAGCCTGCGATTTCGGATTTATCATCGCCCCCTCCTATTACACAACCGACAGGGAACGCGGACGCATCCGCGGAATCCATGTCAAACATTATTTCAGCGAGCACCCGCATCTTCCCGGAATCGTCAAGGGATTCGATGCGGAGCATAGAGTGGAAAATCTCACATTTGAAGACATCAATTTCCGGCTCGGAACGGTAAAACAGTACAGTGCCGACAAACTTTGCTGGTGGGAAAACGAATTTGCGGAAAACATCACGGTCATAAAAGGAAACTGACATCATGGAGATCAAAGGAATCTGTCCGATCGCCCCCGCCGTTTACAACGCCGACGGGGAAGTCAACTACGACGAATATGAATCCTGCTGCGCGGAACTGATCCGGCGCGGCGCGCAGGCTCTGACGCTGTTCGGAATCGCCGGAGAATACTATAAAATGGATTACGAAGAGGAACTTGGACTCATCGAACGCACCATCCGGGTCTGCCATGCGAACGGCGTTCCGGCAATCGTCTCCAACACGCGCCATTCGACCGAGGTCGCCGTCAAGTGGGCGAAACACATTGAGGCTTCCGGAGCGGACTGCATGATGGTCCTCCCGCCGTTTTTCCTCAAACCCGGCGGAGCGGCATTGTTCGAACATATCGACGCGGTCTGTTCCAGCGTGAAAATTCCCGTCATGTTTCAGTACGCGCCGGAGCAGACGGGTGTAGCCATTGCGCCGGAAATCCTCGCCGGACTCGCCGCCAGACATCAGAATCTTGCCTATTTCAAGATTGAATGCAAACCGCCGGGAACCTATATCTCCAAACTCGCGACGCTGCTGCCGGAAGGACGCCGGATCTTTGTCGGAAACGCCGGGTTTCAGATGATTGAAGGATTCCGCCGCGGAGCATACGGCGTCATGCCCGGCCCCTCCATGCCTGATGTCTACCGCAAAGTCTGGGACGCCCTCCTCGCCGGCGACGATGCGGAAGCCCAACGGGTCCACGATAAGCTCAACGCTCTGCTGAATCATATCCGCCAGAATGTGGAAATGATCATCCACTATGAGAAGGAGATTCTCCGCCGCCGCGGCTTTATCTCTTCCGCTTACTGCCGCCGTCCAGGCTATGTCGCCGATCCGGTTGCCGACTCTCTGTTTGATGAACTTTACACGATGATCGAAACGGAGTTTACCACAAACGTTTATACCGGGAAGCAGGCATGAAAGAACTGAGCGGAAAACGCATTCTGGTTACCGGTGCGGCGAAAGGTATCGGAGCGGGCATCGCGGAAGTATTTGCCGAAAACGGCGCGGATCTTCTGCTTCATTACCGCTCCTCGCCGGCAGAAGCGGAGAATCTGAAACAACGTCTCTCCGGCAAAGGCGGCACGATCCGCCTCTGCCGCGCCGACCTCGGAACGGAAGAAGGCCTCCAGTCTCTTTTTGCGGAAGTCGACCGTGTTTTCGGCGGACTCGATGCCGCAGTGAACAATGCCGGATGGGATCCCGGTTTCATGCCGCTGGAAGACGTCACGTTTGAACGCTATGCGAAACTGACGGATATGAACATCCGCGGAACCCTGTTCTGCTGTCTGAACGAGATCCGTCTGATGCGGAACAATCCGTCCGGGGGCAGTATCGTGAACATCGGTTCGGTGCAGATGGAAACGACCGTTACGGGCCGGACGCTCTATGCGATGAGCAAAGGCGCGATCCACTCTCTGACAGGTCAGTTGGCATTGGAATGCGGAAAAGACCGGATCCGTCTCAACACGATTGCGCCGGGTTATATTGAGGTTGAGCGCATGACGAATGCGCCGGGTTTTGACCGTTCGGAGATTGCCTCCGGCATTCCGGTCGGCCGTCTGGGAATCCCCCGCGACATCGGTGAAGCCGCACTGTTTCTGATTACGGACCGATCTTCATTCCTGACCGGTCAGACATTGATCGTCGATGGAGGAGTTTCCCGTAAACTTGCCCGCAGCGCCAAAATCTGATAAAACTCTTTAAAAAACAAATTATTTTTCATACGGAGACTTGTAATTTCTTGAATCTGGATTATATTCCCAAATCATCCCGATACGGAGAGATGCCTGAGTGGCCGAAAGGAACGGTTTGCTAAACCGTCGTACGGGTAATACCGTACCGCGGGTTCGAATCCCGCTCTCTCCGCCAGTTATTTCCCTTTCTTTTTTTGATAAAATAGAGAATCATTCTTCAAAAATTCTACAAGCGCTTCTGCCTTCTCAATCTGGTTTGAAATGAGTTCTCCTTTTCTGACTCAAAAATAGTTTTATTTGACAAAAATGATACAGGAAAATTCATGTCTACCTCTTTTTCACTCAGTTTCCTGATTTTTATGAAATTTTCTTCAGGGAGCACTTCTCTTTTGCCTTTGCGGACTCTTGAGACATTTTTCTTATTGGAAATCCGAAAATGATTGAACGGGAGAATAGATATAATCTACTTTTCTTTCCGCACCATGCAGTCTCCAATGAATGACGGTATATCCATTTCAACATGATGCAAGACTTCTGATTTGTAATAAGAAGTTTCTATGCTATTTTATGCTTAACGGTCGTATATGATGTAATGTCGCTTCATATTTATAGTCAATATTAACAATAAAAAAAGAGTCTTCTGTTTTCAGTACTCGGCAAGAACAAGCTGTTATAGCACCTGTGAATAGAGTAATGTTGCCTTTTTGACTACTATGGTGTAATTATAAATATGGCTTGATTGAAGTCGAAAATGATGGAGAATATGGATGACTTCAGAAGTTTTTTGGCATTACAAACCTTCTGGTATTCCATAATATTCACTATCCCAATCATCTCATAGACATAGTTTATAAAGTTAAAATTTTAGAGAGCGTTTTTCCCGGCACCTGTTTTCTCTGTTGAATTTTTCGTTTCGATGCTTATATTATCCTCATGAAAATCACAAGGAACAATACGGAAAAATCGCAAAATATTGACTCTACCATCCGGAGGTTACATGACATGAAACTGCTTGTTGATATAATTTTTTCTGATGTTATAAATTTTTCCAATGGCGGGTTTAAACTATATCAAGGATCATTGCTATGTTTTTCAGAAAGACCGTGTTATATCGACATCAGACTTGATACTTCAATCATATATGAAAGCAGAAAAATTGAGCTCATCAGATGTTTTTCTCGCGGAGGAACGATTGCAGGATTTTTTAATTATGAGGTTTTTCCTTGTTCTTTTGCAGATGCCTCATTAGAACCCAAAAACCGATGTTTTGATTTAGGTGGAATTAGTCTTAAAAAATACGCAGACATTTCGCAAGAGCAAGACCATGACAATCTTATGAAAGAATAAAAAAGAGATTACTGTGCAAGGGCTTTTTGACATACCGTGTGTGCAATCAGTCGCCCCCTTATATTCCTTAAAATATGGAAATTAAGTACATTAACATTGCATTGTAAATCATCCTCTTTACGATAAAACATATTTCGAACCAATCTTTAGAATGCTTACGGGAAATGCTTGAGACACATACATGTAAAACAATCCATCATCCTGATGATATTGTCTCATTTATTTTTAACCTATGGCAGAAGAGTCTTTTATTCCAAATACAATTATGAAACTTGTCATAATGAATGCCTGAGAGAAAAATTCATTATGCAGAGAAAATACAGGAAATAAGAATAGTGGACTATGTAATCCTCAAACGCAACCAGCTCAGGACCTCCGAAAAATCTGGAAAGCGTGACACTATTGACCGACAGTTTGCCAACCAACGGACTGCCCTGCTGAATTTCATGGAGACCGGAATACTCTACAACTATACCGTCCGCTTCCATTCGGTCGGGGAAATTGTTCGGAGAATAACTTGCTACAGCACTCATTTCTTGAAATTCTCCTTTGATGTGATGTTTTGATTTTAAAATATAGTACAGGGAATTCAGTATCTAAAAGGATTACTTAAAATTTTAGTTATTACCATATTAATCGCAGTTTCTTCCCCATATGTTTTTTCAAAAGCATTCATAGCTTCAAGAATAGTCCTATTCTTCAATTCATCATATTTTTCATTCACAAAAATTTCATTCGGAACAAATTCTTCAGGATTCAATTCGCTACAAATCGCTTTTCGAAGAAGTTCCGGCAGTTCAGAAAATGATTTATACTTATCCTTTCTTCTTTCTTTGTATTTATCACCAAGAGTACGTAGTCTTTTTTTGAATTTATACATATAAGACAATATTTGCTTGCGATTTTCCAAATCATTTGCCGATAATAATTTTCGCGGAAACTTAAAACTATATTCTTTGAATATGATTGTTATGGTCTTTTCGCTGCAATCATGCAACATCACAGGGTGAAAATAATTCCTATCAACGGATACTTTTTTCAAGGAAAGGTCTTTTGAAAAAAATTCAACCCAAGAAACATCATCCGTTAAAGATAAAATGAATTTTGACGTTTCATCATGGATTCCAGATAATACAACTTTATTCTCAAAAAATTTAATTTGTGAAACATTCAGTTCTATCATATTTTTACTCATCTTGAATGGTAATAAATCAATATTCAGAAACTCTGCCCATTCACTCTCGCAGATCGCATCAACATCTTCAGATACCGCGGAATCAAAGGCATCCCGGGCACTGCAATGAGGACAATACAGCGGTGGCTGGTTGCTGATGGTATACAGGAATCTTTCTGAAAGATCATGCGCATTCAGATAGATTTCGCAACATTCATTGTCGTAGAGTGCGAACGCCCCGCAATTTCCGCATTTCATCAGTTCAAAATCGCCGTAACGAGAACCTCCGGCGGTGATGATTTTATCATAATCAAGCGGCAGACCAGCATCGGTGTGGGTGGAACAGAACGTCGTGGGTTCCATTTCAGGATCTTTCGTCGGTGCGATTGTGAAAAGCCCATGCCGCAGTCCCCATATGGCGAACTCAATTATCCGTATTTCGCGTTTGAGTCGATGCGGAAGTTTTTCGGAACGGTGAATTTGATATAAAATAGACGCGGAAGCATCCAGCATCTCCCCGACAGTTCCACCGCAAAGCGCGTTTCGGATTTGCTCCGCCTCTTGAGGCAATCCCGTTTTCCGCAAAGAATCGGCAAGACGTTCAAGCATGGAATAAATCCTGAGCTGCCGTCGCGGTGTCAGCTTGCACCATATTTTAATTTTCTCAAAGATGGTCATGATTATTGCTCCGTTATCACCGAAGCCGTGTCTTTGAAATTCAGGAATCTTACATCGTCAATTTCGGGCGTCAGATCGCCTGCGTAGATCACATACCCCGGAGCGAACTTATCGGACAATTTACGCAGTTTCAACAGATTCTTGCAGAAATCCCGGTTCCAGGTCATGCCGCTTTTGATTTCGACCGGGACCAATTTCCTGTGGTTTCTCTGAAAAATCAGATCGACTTCCAATCCTTGCGAATCCCGCAGAAAATAGAGGTTCGGCACTTCTCCGGCATTGAGACGGGCCTTCATCGCCTCCATAACCACCATGTTCTCAAAAAGTCCGCCGAACAACGGATCACGCGCCGCCTGTTCCGGCGTTTCAATGCCCAGCAGCCACGCGGCAAGACCCACTTCGGAAAAATAGAGTTTCTTGCTTTTAACCAACCGTTTTCCAAAATTTTCATAGTAACAGGGCAACTGGCAGACGATAAAGCTCGCCTCCAGCACCGAAAGCCATTCCTTGAGCGTCGGCACGCTGACTCCGACATCACCAGCCAACGCCGACAGATTGATCAGTTGGCCGACCCGTCCGGCAAGCAGTTTTACAAATGTTTCAAACGCGCCGAGATTTTTGACATTCAGCATCATGCGCACATCCTTCTCCACATAGGTGGAGAAATAGTCGCGATAAAGATTTTTCGCGTCCAGCGCGGAATCATAAAGGCGGGGCATGAACCCCTGAGCAATGTATTGATCGCGTTCCATCGTGATTCCCGCCGCGTCAAGTTCGGCGATGGAAAGCGGCAGAAGCCGCAGAATCCCGGTTCGTCCGGCCAGAGATTGCGAAACACCTTCGCCGAGCATCGGCTGGTGACAGCCGGTCAGAATATACTGTCCGCAAGTTTTGTTTTCATCGACAATCGTTTGAATGTAACTCAAGAGCGCCGGGACACGCTGGATCTCATCAAAAATCACCGGAGAAGCGTAGCTTTTCAAAAATCCTTTCGGGTCGGCTTCCGCCATCTGCCGCACGTCAAAGTTTTCCAGACTGACATACCGGTAATCCGGAAAGGTCATTTTCGCCAGCGTGGTCTTCCCTGACTGCCGAGGGCCGGTAATGGTGACGACTGGATACATCTTTGCCAGTTTTTGCAACTGCGCCTGAATGGTTCTCTGAATCATGGTGTTGCCTCATGTGATGGTATGACTTCAAGCATAAGATAACACGTTAATATATATTTTGCAAGTCAAATTTTAAAATTGTTGAAGATTGATTTTCAGCAAGGATTCCCATGCGTCGCCTCGAATTTTGCTCTGACTTCTTCAATGATCTCTTTTTTGCCGCAAAGTCTCAGGCATTCATAATCCCACTGCTCTATCTTAATTCTATACCCATTGACCTTGTAGATTTTTCCATCCATGACAGTGGGCATGCCATATCCCTTGACCAAACGACCACCCATGTCTTTCAGGATATTTTCAATTTTTCCATAGTCGCCGAACGACCATGTATCAAAAACAATAGTACCCTGTCCGAAAAATTCTTTGATTTTTTCAATGATTCCCATGTATCTCGACCTTTCTTGTCTTTCGAACTCTTGAGCCGGCAAACGACAACGTCCCGAAACGCTCGTTATCCGTCAAGCCGGAACGCAAACGCAGATACAACTCCCAAAATGGAAACTGAACCGGCGCGGAACAAGTAATTTCAAACTTACAGCCATTCTTGACCCGTTCAATATAAAAATCATCATTGAAAACAAATTCATTCTGAAATCCAACCATTTTCGCTTCGCAGAACCATTCTGAGATGATCTTTTCGGATTTTTCAATCGCGTTTGTGAAGTTCGGGACTTCGCCTTCCTCAAGATACATGCTTCGATGGCGGAATTTCAATGTAACGGTCATGGGGTGATTCAGTGCAATCGTGTCGGTATGTGTTACCTTGAGCATTAACTGATTGTAAGAATCGGATTCCGCCATCGAGGTCACTACCATAATCCGGTTTCTTCCATTGGGAAAGTTGATATACCGACTGTCCAGAAGTCCGGTATGCTCATGCCGGACAGAGTGGAAAAAATCACTCATTTCCGATAAAATCGTTTCTTCCTCCGGCGACCGGGAATCAATCGCCTTGGAAGCCGGAAACGCAAAGGAAAGATCCCGTCCATGATTCAAGAGTGCGAAATGCCCCCAATCGGCGAAACGCGCCTGTGCTTTACACACAAGTTCGGAAGCCGGTTCACGAAGATTCTCTCCCGGAATAAGATAAATGACTCGAAGCGGTTTTGTCAAATCCCATGTCGGCCAGCCGTTTTCCGTTGTATTCAGAATTGTGTCATTCTCTTTCTCATTATTCACCGGAATACCGCCGCTCCCGGCAGCGGGGGCGTCAATGGTCCACCCGGCGAAACAGATTTGCACAGGTCTGTCGTTTTTGTAAAGCGTCACGGCCCGCGCTTCGCCGCGGTCAAAGGATTCCCAGAACGGAGCGCATTGCTCGATTTGAGCGAACGTCGGGCGTTCCGAGCCGAAGAATTCGATCAGTTCCTCCGACGTCAGCGGACAGACAGAACAGAGTTCCGGACATTCGCTGACACCCGTAATGTCCAGAATCGAACCGGTTCCCGCTTCCGCGCCGAGATCGACGGCTTCTTCCATAGTCGCGGGATGTTCGTCCGCGCCGATGAACTTCCCCGCCGCGAACGTTTCTTCCCGCGCGGCCCGCAATGCGTCCGCGAGATTTTTCTTGTATTTCGTCACCCAGGTATATGCTTCCGCGCCCATGTGTTATCTGCCTTTCTTTGCGATTTCAATGCGTTTAGCAATTTCCTCTAAAGAATGGGATTTGATGAAATTCCAAAATAACCCGATGGTTTCGGCATTCCTCACCACTCCCGTTCAGAGTCAAAGAGCTGTTTAACACAATCTTCCGTGATTTTCAGACCGCTTCGGTTACGGGCAAGATTTAGAAATTTATCGATAGCACTATAGATCATTTCACGATCTTCATCATCAATAAATTGTTCTGCACCTTTTCCGTTCAACTGATTCAGTCTGTGGATAAATTCACGGATTATGCTTAGAAATTCCGGAGTAACTTCCTCCGGGGGGAGTTGTTCCAATTGCTGAATCCGCGCATCCGCTTCTTGATAAATCAGATTGGCGGTTTGAACTTTCTCAAGCGGTATCCAATCCCGATCTCCCCAATCCCAGAATGGATTATAGCGATTTTCCTCCAACCATTTTTTTGTTCTGTCTTTTGAGAGGTTTAATGTCACTCCTTCTACCGAACGCCACAATTTTTCCAGCATTTCCTTTGCCTCTGCCGGATACCCCTCAAGCTCAATCCAGTAAAGCCGAGGCAAGTCCTCCGGGCCGGGTATTTCCGAAGCATTAAATCCGAATACCTTTTGCAGACGTAAGTATTCCAGTTTCGGAAGTCTTTTCAATGCGGAAAGATTGTTCAGCATAGTACAGGTAATTTGATCATTATCAATCATCAACGCGGTCAATTCAGGATATTTCGCGGCAACCTCTTCCAAATCAATTCGATAAAGATCCTGAATCAACAGTCGCGTCAGTTTTTTCAAGCCGTCCGGGAAATACTGACTTTGCAGCAAGTGCAAATATAACCGTCGACCGCAATCCTGATCGACAACCCGTCTGACGGAGGACAAGCAAAGGCTAAGGTTATTCACATTATAATCAATTTTTACCACTCCCAGTTGCGAATTCCGGATGGTAACAAACTGTTTTCCACATAAATCAATATTTTCTGCCTGAACTTTGATGAATTCTTCATGCCGAAAGCCCCGGTATCCACCGGCGGCAAGCATCTCAAATTCATACCAAAACGTATTCCTGCATTTTGCAGAGGAATAACGATGAAACGGAGGAGCCTCGAAGCAATATTCAAGAATCCGCGGACGCGGCGGGAAAAAATAGTGTAGCGAAGCTTTGGATCGCATGGTTTGGAATTCATCAGCGGTTATCGTTTTGTCGCCTTGCCAGTTGAAAACGACCACGCCATCCATTAAACAGCCGTATTTCCACTTCTGCCGGATAAACTGGCAGACCAGATATTTTTGCAATCTGGCATTGTACCAGCAATAAACAGGACACATTCGTGGTCGGCCCAAAAGAGCTTTTATTCTCTCTACAATCCTCATATCTCACCACTCCCGATTTTCGTCAAAGAGCGCTGAAAATTCATCATCATCCATCACAATACCAACTTGCTCGCGCGCCAGTTCCCGGAGTTGAAGAGCTGCTTCGTAGATTTCCTCGCGTTCCATGGTTTCGATCCACGGTTCATAACGGTCCAGAATATTGAATCCTTCCACAAAGTCAAGAAGCACGCGGCAGAATGCGGAAACCCGTTCTGATTCCGGAAGCGCGCTCAATTCAAGGATTTCCGCATACGCTTCCGCAAAAATATTATATGCCTCGGTTTGCAGAGCGGCACAGGGGATCTTACGTTCCAGCCAGACGGAAAAGGGGGTCGCCGAAGACCTCAATTCCTCCGGAATTTCAAAATCGGCAAAAGCTCCTTGTGAAATCATCCATGCCCGATAATTCCGGTCTATGATCGGGGCGAATTTTTCGTAGTCGCCGGGCGATGGCACATAAAGCCCTGTACGCGGATCGACATGACGGCCGAACCAGCAGAAATATTCATTCTGATAGTGCGGATAATAGCCCCGCACAAACTCATGGGCCTCCGGGTTGACGCTCTCCAATGTAAGAGTTGAATCACAGCAGAACATGATGAATTCCGCCGCCTCCATGGTCCCGTTCCGCAACGCCGCGCATTCCGGTGTATTCTGGTGAATTTCGCCTTCCAGATGATTGATCACAATCCATTTCATAAAAAATGCCAGCGGGGCAGCCGCGGCGGAAAAGATGTATTCCTGATCCGTTTCAGTCAGCTGACCAGAAGAACATTGATAAATTTCCGCCATATCATCCCAATGTCCAGCCACATCATCAAGCCAATTCGAGTTGATTTGCGGAGGAGGTGCGCCGAAAAGCGTTGCAGTTTGCACAATCAGCGCATTCCAGAAAAAAGATATGAATAATGGAAGTACGAAAATGCCGATCAGATACAGGAAACTCCATAAAATCACTCCCCATCCCGGAGATTTTACGGTGCGGAAATTCTCGTGATTCACAATTTCAGTAAAACGTTTCATTTCTTCGGCATTGACCGCGAGTTCAGCGAGCATCCATAGAAAGATTCCGGTCAAAAAAGCGGCGGCCATTCCCCAGAGCAGGAACATCAACAGCCAGCGAAGATTCAAACGCTGTTTTGCAAGTTCGGATCGTTTCAGCAGGAACACCGCCAGAACGCCTTGCGGGATCAGCAGAACGGCACTGACCGCCAGAAACTTCCCGGCATATCCATTTACCCCGAAAGTCCCGCAAAGAGCATTCCCCAGCAGAGCCAACGGAATGGCGGCACACAGACTCCAATAAAAAAGTTTGCTGATTGGCTCGGATGCTTCCCGTGCCAGTCGTCCGAATTCATCCGCCGGAGCCAGCAAAATCCGCCGTCCCAGTATTTCTCCTACGGTTGACTGCAAAAAATGATTAAGATTGCCCATGAGTTCCTCCTTCCCGCGCGGCCTGTAAAGCGTCCGCAAGATTCTTTTTGTATTTCTTCAGTCCAATATATCCGCCCATAAACAGAGATCCTCGTCAGTTAAATATGCCGTCTGACAACTCGCCATGCAATGCCGGACAGGTGTTGAAGTCGCGTCAAAAGTTCCTCCTGCTGAAACGGCAGTTCATTATCATCAAACGTCAAGGAAGTTCTACCGAAACCAATAGGCCAGTTGTAATCCAGCTCATTCAAGGAAGATTTTCTACCGCAGCATGGTAATGAAACAGAGAGATTGGAGAACCCGGATTCCGGAGAATAAGCTGTATTCATCGCCTCGCTCCACCAGTCGGACAAATCCGCCCGGCAAAAAGGACATGTTATTTGTTCAAGATTTTCGCCACAGTCAACGAATTGTACTTGATCAAAAATTTTCAAAACAGCAGAAGCAAGCTCTTTGATCCTTTGGACGGTGTTATCATCCGGTACATAAGACGGTTCAACCGGAATGAAGATTGTTTGATTGTCTGACATGCTGTATTTCCCTTACTTTTCTTATTTGTAAAGTGAACGCTCTGCTGCAACTCGTCCACGAAATTCTTCCTGTATTTCGTCATTCAAGTATATGCTTCCGCGCCCATGTGTTAATCCTCTGTGTCGTTATATAAGTTCCAATCGAAAACCTTGTTGGGAACCGGTGGAGAACTTTTTGATATTTTTTCGAGAAACCCATGAAACTCATACACGGCGTCATCGCCGCTGTCATCGGCGATGACACGGCACACTTGATAATTTCCCACCGTGTAGATTTGCGCCAAAGTTTCAAGCATGGTTTTATCTTTTGAATAAATATCAAGATACCAGTTGTCATGTCCGGCAGTTTCAATGAACAATTCGCATGATGCGGAAAGCCGATGATCAAACGAACCATGATGCATGTGTTGATAAATTTCCGCAAATGGAATAAACGTGTTGAAAAAAGCGGCGACACCCATACTCATTCCTAGCCCCAACTTTAAGAATGAATAAAAATCCTCATCGCATTCGGCAAGACGATAGGTCGAGTTTCTCCATAAGCGCAAAGCGGACTTGTCAAGAGCATGATATTCATTCCAATATTCCGGAGGGAAAAAATCCTTGGGGATGAATGGCTCGGACAGGTAAAATTTTTGTGCGGCATGGTCGTCCGCATCCATGCCGGTTCCATCTCCGCCATTGTCATACAGACAGAACTTGAAATTCCGGGATTTGATGAAATCCCAAAGGAGCCCGACGGTTTCGACGGTATTGACTACGGAGATTCCGCGATATACTTTCTTTTGAGGGATCGGAAGTTCATCCATTCGCCAGCCTCGAAATGGTTTCCAGCGCACCCACGGCGTTTTTCGATTCTGCTTGTCCAAAACAAAACAGCGTCTTTCTTTTTGCAGATAGCGTTCACCACATTGACGGCATACCATCGTCCACGCTCCGTCCACCTTGCAGGAGGCCTTGCCATTCGTCATTTCCGTAACAATCAGCCCCTTTGCTCCGCAACAACGGCAAGGCGGTCTGCCATTTCCGTCAATGGCGATCATCAACAGATTCAACAACTTCAATGCGAGACAGAAGGCCAACAGTCCGACTGTCGCACCAAGCACATATCCATACCATGCGGACCGGAAACGGGACACTAGAAGCGCTCCCGCGGCTATAAAAAACAGCAATACCCCAAAAAGGCCCCCGTAGAGACAGGAACAGCCGTTTTTTGCATTTTCCGCGCCCATGTATTGTATCTCCTATCCTTTGATTGTCTGTAAGATTAAAACCACAGCCATGACCGCAACCGGGACGAGAATCCCAAGCCAGCGAACGGTAACGGAAGCGGTTGTCGGGAAATTGTGCCCGTTCTCTTTTCGGCGCAAAAACGGATGAAGAACAGCGCAGCCAAGCCACCACAGCAAACATCCGCCAAGAATAAAGCCCTGTGTCCAGCGGCTTTCGGAATAGCCTTTTGCTATGATGCGGGTGATGCGGTCATGGGCGGCGCGACCGTGTTTGCGAACATATTCGATTTCCTCGCGGCGCTCCCGATATTCCCTGGACGCAGGATCCCATGCGGATAAATCCCAAAACCTGATGGTTCCATCCGGATACGCCTCGTCATCGAAACGGTCCGGCAGATAATTCCAGCTCAACAGCAACAGCAAAATCCGCTTGTCCCGGCATCCGGCCGGGTACTGCCGCCATTTGAGTTCCAGCGATTCGCCCCCGTAAAGTTCCCGCAGAAAAACATAATTCAAAAGCTGTTCGTCGAGAGCGGCGATATCCTGCCATGCCCGTACCGCTTTCATGCTTCCCGGCCTTGTCGATGCGGTAAAGGTTTCCGGCGGCAGTTCTTCCAGTTTGCCGACTGCTTTCTCTGCCGCCTTGAAAATTTCCTGGACCGGAGCGGACGGCTCGACATACAGTTCCGAATCGGCGGTCAATGTCGAAAACGGAAACAGCACGCATCCGAGCAGAACCGCCAAGCCGATATTTCGAAGATTCCGTTTTATCTTCATCATAAGTCCCCTCCCCCGTGCCAGCCCGTTTTCCTGCAATGGAACACGACCGTATAAGCACACCATGCCAATCCAATCGGTAAACAGCCAAGATCCGACAAAAGAGGAATCCAGAACCAGCATAACGCGAGTTTCCAATCCAGTATCGCCAATCCAACCACGCCGGAAATACCGCCGAGGAATGGAACCATTGATCCGACTTTCTGCTTTTTTACATAAAACAGCCACATGCCAACTATATGTCCTATGGCAAGAATGCCGAACAGCAGAAAGAACGGTATTGCAAAAATCCAGCGAATCATCGTTTCCTCCTGAATTGTGCGCCAAAGGTGAGGTTCATGCTATTTTCCCAATGTCATAAATGTAAATGGTGGACTCCGCAAGCAGAAACCACGAATAATTCACCGATCCGTAAAGCATCAGTAATGCCAGAAATATCACTATTCCCGATATTCCGGAATGCGTACCGTTCCATATCTTTTTCCAATCCGGCATAATTCACAAATCCTTTCCATCATTTACCGTTCCCCGTAACGAATCCGCCGGAGAACGGTATTTGAAAATTATAAAAATTCTTCTGCGGCTACGTTGATGGAGCCATGTTTCCATGCGGTCAGAAAATCAGACACTGATGAATAGAGTTCCTTTACCATATATGGATCATGGCAAAGCAGAAAGACTGCACCTTTGCGGTCAACTGCCAGAAAATTTCCGCTGTCATACTGTTTAATCGTATGGAAGATCCCGTTATCAAGCTCAATCTCAAACATATCGTCGATTTCCAGTTGTGCCAGAAGTTCCGGCGAAACTCCGTGGAAAAGTTTGGTGATTTTCTTTGCGTCTTCGGATTCCGGAGCTTTTTCATGCAAAATCTGTTCTTCCAGATCGGAATAATCCACGGTTGAGATGTCAAGTTCGTTCAAAGGAATGGTGCAGCGGTATTGGATCAGCACCCCTCTGTTCAGATGCAATTCGATCTCAGCAGGGGACCCAGTCTTCCGGCTTTTCGCACGAATTCTGCGGATAACCATATAGTGCGGGAAAATTTTGTCATAAAAGGAACATTCCTCCCCTGTATCGTCGAACTGAACGACGAGAGCATGCATCCCCGGCTTTCCTCCGGCGGGGATGCTCTCCTGCCATAAATCCGCGTCCGCCTGCTTTGCAATATTTGCATATTTTCCGGGAAGAGCTTTCACTATTTCACGGAGCACGGTCAACTCATTCCCCCCGCGATTCGTTTTCCTTTTTATACACCGCAACAGAAAAACGACCGAAAGGCAGATAAAACTAACGGCAACGATTAGAAGAATGTTCATGATATCATACGCCTTTCTCCTTTATTGCCCGACCGAATCATCTTAAAAGGGCGGTACGCTCAGAATAGGTTCAAAACACCCCTTTCTTAGCAGCTTGTTCTTCAAAATGATTTGACGGACTTTTTGACTTACTACAATCCATCTATTGGGAAATCTTCCCCCGCCAATCCATTCACAGGTCAGATTAAAATCAAGAGCTTTATCTAATGTCTTTTGATCATAATATAAAATATCAAACAAGGTAACTCTTGGGATATTACAATGGTTACAACCTTCTTCCCCATTAGGGACAAAATTTGTTTTTTTATTTGCTTTGTTAAGAACGTTTGAAATCTTAATATGAACAAATTGCTTAAGTTCTTCTTTGTTTCTGGAGTTTAATATCGGTTCAAAGGTTATACCAGAACAATCTTTAAAAAGCTCAATATACTCTACTGGAATTATAATAAAGGGATCTTGACTCATAAGAAGCGTAACAAATGTTATTTTATTCTTCTTTAATCTTGATGGAGGTATTTGTAATTGACTTTTCAATGATTTGCCAAAATGGCAAAAAGAACATACTTCTGAAATATCACTATTTAATTTAATGGAACCATCATAAATAGCCTCAGCACCCATCTCAAAATATTGAAATGAATTCAGTTCTTCATGGGAGAGTTCCAGCTTTCTACCGATATCATAATTTATTTTCTTTGCATCTAAATAATTTATAATATCAAAATATTGTGGTGTGTCAGATTCAACTTCAAATTTGGCTCCATAACAAATCTCTTTATCTAAAGAATGGTTAAAACCATCTTCAACATGAAAATTATGAACAACATATTTAAGATATTCTGTTGGAAATTTACCCCATACTCTTATCTCAGCCATCATTTTCATAACGACACTCCTGAGTTGAAAGTTTCAATTCTATCCGGTTTTATCCGCAGACAGTCAGGATAATATAAGATTCCATCAATAAATATATTATGGAAAACGGCAATTACAATTACGGTTTCCTGTTTTTCTGAAAAAACTTCCTCCCGGGCTACTCTATTCGCGACAGATGAATACCGCATTCCTTGTTATCGTTCTCCATCCCCGTAACTTATCGCCGGGAAGCGGAAGATACAGCCTAAAAAGATTCTATAAACGACCCGACGGTATTGCATTCGAAACAGACGAATACATAAATCATACCGCAGTCGGCAATACAGAATTCATCGTTGATCGAATCCAACTGTGCGTAAAAAGTCATTTCCGCGTCGCAGTCCGGACATTTCGGATATATCGCAGCTTGAATATAATCCGGCTTTCCACCGAGTTTATGCCGTGTCCCGATTTCCTCTCCGGTCCATTTGAACTTCGGCAGTTTTTTTGCATCTTCGTTTAACGGTTGCGGGACCAACTTGAATGGCGGTATTTCCTTGCGTCTTTCGTCATCCATGATGATTTCCTTATTTCCTTTGCTTATATTCTCTGCTTTCAGCTTCCGCATACTCCAGAAACTCCTGAAGGGACGAAAACTTCCTTTGAATATCAATAAAGGATCTGAAGCGCATACCGCAATTCATCGTCATTCTGAAAATGATTCAGATAGTAGAAACCGACCGGCCATGTCTGAACCATTTTCCGATATCTGCGCCAGTGAAGAACAGAAGCTGCAATCACCATTTTCTGCAGCTCCATAATTAAATTCATTTTCCTATTCATTATCTTTCTCCGGTTCAATGACGGAATCATCGCTTTCATAATAATAAGAATAATCAATCCCTTTCATGAACATTTCACGGTCATTGATTTTATCAGTCAGAACCGGCTGCAGCAACTGTTTCAGTTTTTTACTGTCGCTTACACTTTCCCGCATGGCTTCCAGATAAGCATTCTTATTGACTTTACTCCAATCCACACACTTCTTCAAGGAACGTTTCAGAATCAGATCCAGCCAGATACGGGAGCTTCTGCCGTTCCCTTCCATAAACGGATGGGCCACGTTCATTTCCACATATTTGTCAATAATTTCATCAAATGTGTTTTCCGGCATCTTTTCAATAGCCACAAGAGTTATCGGAAAATATCGCGCATTGGCAAACTGGAATCCACCCTTGCTGATGTTCCTGTCCCGGATTTGACCGGCAAAATCATACAAACCGCCAAACAAAAAACCATGTATCTGCTGTAAACATTTGACGCTTCCCCGTTCCAAACTCGCCAACAATCCGCTTTCAAAGAGAGCGTACGCTTTAGCACGGCTTTTTCCGTCAATGGTGTCATCACTGTATGTCAGCCATTTGATGAATTGAACAGCGTGTTGACTTGGCACAACTTCCACCAGCGACAGAATATCTTTCTGACTCAAGCAATCGGTCAGGTACTTTTTCCCGTCAGCCGCCGTCATTTTCAGTTGACTACAACGTGTAGTCAACTCAGGGTGAGCTTGTTTCAAACGTTTTTTCAGGACGCTCCAATACTTTCGCGGATTAGCGCTTTCGGTCAGAATTCCGATGATGTCCGCAACCGAAAAAAGCCACTGAGCAGACTCATCGTCCCATGCCGCCCGGACTTCCCGGTCATTGAAAAATCGTATTGAAATTTTATTGCTCATCGTTTTTCCTCGTGTAAATTATCATTTCGTTTGTCAATCCGCAATTCCGGATTGACGTATTCGGGATCAACCCTATAGCCGCATTTTGAACAGACCTTCAACCCGTTTGCATTATAATACATGTGACTGCCGTTATCTTGTCCATATAATACATATCCGACCAAAGCAGTACCGGCAAGTCGTTGAGCCTTTTCCGTCAGTTCCATTTTTTTCAGAACGTTGAGAATGTCATTCACCCAATTCCGATTGTCATACGATATAAGAATGGTTTTGAAGCCATGCATCCGCCCCTCCTGTTCCACACCGGGACTGTCGTCAATCAAAACGTCAATCCCGAAAGCAGGCGGATATTTTGAACACGGCGCTTTTACCTGATTGTGTCGATCCTGATTGACGATGCCGTGCGGTCTCAAACCATACGCGCGGAACAAGCGTGAAATGTACGCTTCAGAACGGCAGGAGGTCGTGTAAATCCATATCTTGTGTCCATGATTTTCCAATTCCCGGAAAAGCCGTTTCGTTCCGCGCCGCAATGTTTCTTTCAGAAAAAACCTCCGGAACCAGAAACACTTTTCCTCCGGAAAGTTCGAAGAGATCAGGGTACCGTCAAGATCAAAAGCGATTTCCATAGCCAGGTATCCTCCAAAGCCGAGAGTTTTTCTGAATATTAATCATTTTTGTCGATGCCTTGCGATCGACCCATAGCTGCATAACAATTTTTCTATAAATCCTCCGAATTAGGAAATAATCTAATGCAACTTGTTCGCTTTTTCAATATCATGGTTTGAAATTCAACCATATTTGTGGTACGAAGTTTTCGCATCGCGTTCAGGGATACGATGTTTTGTTCGCTCATGGCTCAGCCACCTCCCGCCGGGCATCCGATGCGATTTTGAGCCGTTTCATCAGCCCGGCCAACTTTATCGGGGAAACGCCCGGACTTCCGATCAGATCATTCAACGGTTGTAACAATCGTCAGGTCGGCAAACAAGAGTTCATCCGCCGGATTTTCGATCATTCGCGGAAAAGCAATCATGTCCTCGCCCAGTAATTCACTGCACAACGGGCAGACCGAAGTGGGAAAAATCAACGCCATGTTACTTCTCCTCCTTTCGGGCGGTATCCGGCAATCCGTAAGCATGAGTTTTCAGGTTTTGCGGAATCCATTCAGCTCCTTTGCCACTGACTTGATTGATCCACAAACACAACGCAATCGAAATTTTGCCGGAGGTCTGCATATCAGTTAAATCGGGCAGTACCGGTGCGTTACCATTGCCAGTACAACCGTATAATTCTTGATAAATTACAATCTTGGGCGGATTTTCCGGGGGACATTTCATGATTTCAAGAGACTCAAGTTCCTGCTTGAGATTCGTCCAATCGAAGGCATTATAAAAGACAATCGTTCGACATCTCCGGCTCTTGCGGATTTCCGTATCGATTTTTGCGATACTTTTCGGCGTAATAATGGACATCGCCGACATAGTGAAACATTTTTCCACCACTACATTTTTCTGCAATGCTTTATCAATATTCAAAAGTGCTTGCTGTTTACATTCCCGTGTGCGATTCGGCAGAATCAGCAAAACTTTCTCCGTCCCGGCAATTTCTGAGAGTCTTACGCCAAAAAGATCACGCGTATACGCAATTTCGGCCTCGGTTCTTTCCGCCCGCTTGATACGCTGCTTGCGGACTTTATCGCGCTTCATGCGGCATGCAAAAATCCAAAACATGAGCGCAAATACCCAAAGCAGGCTCACCACAAAAATCCCGGCAGCACCAAACAAATGTACGGAAAATGGCAATGAAACAAGGAATAAAATCAAAATGACAATGCAACCGACCGGATGCTTCCATGAAGTCCGTGAAGGTTGTAACAATTCGTTTCGGGAGTCGGGAGGGGGCAAAAACTTTTTGCACTCGTTCCAATACTCGCTGTCGCGATAGTTGTCTCCATCTTTTCGGAAAAATGTTCCATCAAAGTCTTCCCAAAGTCTGGCATTCAATTTGTCGGCCGCGTCAATCAATTTTTCCAAAGGCAAATCCTCAAACTCCACATCTGTGACAATATCGATTTTACCTTGGTTTAAAACAAGTTGATATGCATGGCGCTTTCCCATTCCTCTGTTTTTAACAGACGAAAAATCTAATTCGGGATCGTTTTGAATCAGTGATTCAAATTCCTGTTGTGTAATCGGCTTTGGTCGTATAATGGTTAACTGAATAGACATTACGATTTTTCCTCCAGTCCGGCATGTTTTAATGCCTCCAGGAGTTCCGTATTTTCGGAGTAGAAACATGCCTCCACTTTGCCGGAATCGGGGAATACCAGTTTGATAAAAAGCAGCAGACAAACCGGATAGCCATTGAATTCCACCGTCAAGATCATGCCGTCAAAACGACAACCAGCAAGCAAGCTGCGACTGATACATTCATATAGATCATCCATCCGCATGTGGGTTTTGATTCCGGCAAGGTTCAGACGTTCCGGCCACTTTTCCAACATGGAAATATCAGGACATACCGGAAATGCCTTGAAGCCTGTACCTTTGGAACATACATCCGCCCAACGCACAGCATTTTCAAATCCATGTGCAAGAGATTCCCGATTGAATGCGGCAAGATCATCCGCAGCAAACAGGGATATTCCCGGCGATGGTTTATAGGATACCGTCTGCATCTTTTGAGACGCCGGTGTATATTCTAACGGAAACATCGCACCATCCCGAATGGGTGCGACTGCATTCAAAAAGCACGGTGACGGTTCCGAGGAAACAACCGCTTTCCCCTCCCGATTTTCAAATACGATCAATGCCAGAATACGGCGGTACGCCCCATGAATCAGCAACTTCCGGGAACCGTCCTTGAGAAGTGCAATCACTTGGCAATGTTCTTTTTTGCCGGTGGAAACGATTTGCAAAGCCTGAATCTGATCGAATGGCAGTTGATCGAATTGTCCGTGCTTGAATTCAAAGCGGTCGATGCCGCGATAAAAAAAGCGACCCGGCAAATCGAAATGCGGCATATACCGAAGCTGAATCCACGAAAATGCCGTAATAAAAACAAGCAGAGGGATTCCGATCGCCACCGACCAAAGTATGCTTTGAGTAAAACCATAGACAGTTCCCGCCGCAATCATAACCGAAGCCGCATTGAACAAAATATTGCCGTCACTATATCTATAAGTCGTTATCTTGTATCCGAGGCTGGAACCTCCAATTTGAAAACGATATTGCTTTACCGAGGGCAGATACCAGGGACACGGCAATGGTTCCCAAGACAATCGGGGGTCTGGATTATCGTATTCGGGTATAATCATGGTTTAGCCTCTTCTTTTTTCAGGATAGCGAATTCCCGGCGGATAAAGGTATGAAAAGCTTCAGGTATTTGCGGCTTGTCATGAATTCGATGCCGTTTCAGCAAGGCGGAAAAACCAAAAGGCACAATACCACAGACAGCCTCCTGAGCTTCGCAAACAGCGTTTTTCCAGTTCGTGATGTCCCCGTGCTCCCGTGCAATAACGGCGGCAGCACATGCTTTTACAATACGAACTTGACAGAATGGAAGAACCGGATCTTTTGCAACCGCTTCAAAAATTTCCTCCAGTTCCCTGGAATAAGAAAATTTCTGAGCGATAAGGAGTGTTTCCAGCAGAGGAAAATCGGCATTCCAAGTGCAACCGCCGGGCTTGTCGATTTCCCGCCAATGTTCTATCAGCAAATATCTTGCATGACGAAAACAATCAATGGCAGCCTGATAATCTGTCACGGCACGATAAACCTGACCTTTCCGTATCCATATTTCACTCTGAACGTATTTGCTGATATTGGGGAAACGGACCGGACAAACTTCTAATAAATCAATGATATAGCGCAATCTTTTTGCCCCGTATCTTTGAAATATTTTATCAGCGAACAGCCAGCAATGCTGGCAACGCATTTCATCACCGTTACTGCGCCGTAAAGCAACAAACAACGCTTCGCGGGTCTCCTCGCTGAAATCTCCATTTTCGATTGCAGAAAGAATCTCGTTCAGCTTCAATTTTCGTTGTTTCTTTGGAGTAGATGTTGTTGGCGATAATTTACCGAAAATCAGATTTTTCAGAAATTTTTTCATGGTTTGTCCTCCGGTTGTTTCTCCGGTTGCCCGAAAAGGGATCCGAAAGGATAGTAGTCTTCCCGTTTCGGCGGCTCCGGTGGAGCGGGAAGCGGCCATTGCGTAATGACCGTGAAATAATCGCGGCGTCGCTCGTGTTGATCTTTCGATGGCGCCCCGAAATTGCCGCCCGGTGCGGAAAGCTGCCAGCCGGGGAAATCGTGCGGAATCGTGTCGCCGTTGTCGTCATTCCAAAATACGCGGGCGTAATGCGTAAAGCGGAACCCTTCGCCGCTCAAGGCGTCCACGGGAAGCGGAATGCCGAGATCGGAAAGCGTTTCCGGCAAGCGCCCGTGTGTGCGGCGGAACCGCTCAATTTGCAACGCCAGATCGCTCATGCGCAAGATGGAAAAAGTCCGTGCAAAACGGTCATACGAGTTGAGCTGACCAGGAAGAATGAGGCTCTCCAGCGGAAGTGGACGTTTCCCGAATTCTCGATACAAACTCTCCCACCGGACGGAACGCTTGGAATATTCGGTCGGATCGTCGTAATAATCCACCACCGTGCGTTGATGACGCATCGCGGTGAGGAAGTCACGGTTCATTATCGCCAAAGTCCAAAGACTGGGCGGTGTGGGAACCGCCCTTGTGTCGCCGCGAAACAGAAATGTCAACAAGGGAGAGTCCAAAGATCCGTCTCGATCCGTGTGAATTTTGCGGATGAACTCCGGATAGGGGACGGTGAGCTGTTGTATGAACTCAACGTTCTGATACGCTTCCGCGCGGATGCCGCGGCGAATGGCGGCGTACAATTTTTCGCTCCGTCCGCGATTGCGACTTTCCAGTTCCGTCAGCTGTTCGGAGGAAAGCAGTCCGCTCCCGACCAAATTTCCGACCGCACCGGCGCGGATGGATTCCATGGAACCGGCTGTAAACGAGCCGATAATAAGATCGCTGTTCAATGCGGATTCCAACAACCGGTCCGCCAGCCGGAACAAGCGCATAGCCTCCGCCGGATTTTTCCGTTCCAGAGCGAGTATCTGCCGGGAGACAAAATACCACATGGATTGGCGGTAAAAGTTCAAATGCGGCAACGAAGTCATGACGATGTCCGGGTCGAGGACAATTCGATATTTCAAAAGCGGATTGGAAGAAATCAGCTCTTCCAATCCGGCAAAATCCCGTTGCGCGGCTTCGCCGTCCAGATAGTTCCGCAGGACAACGCGTTTGCTTTCCGGCAGATCGCGAAAATCGCCCAGCAGTTGATACCCTTCGTCTTTTTCAATTTTATAGTCGCAGCTGCGGTCAACCAGCGCGGAAAACCTGGCATTCGGTTGTGCGTCATGATAAAACAGCGCGGTCAGTTCCGCGCGGTTCGTCGGAATCCCCGCGGAACGGAACATCAGCATTTCCGCTTTGATTTCCGCTTGCGTGTAATAATATACGCCGTATCCGCAAAGCGCGGAGAGAATCCAGAGACACAGAAACACGACGCCTCCCATCCGCGCCCGGCGTTTCAGCGGAATGCCCGTCAGTTGTCTGCCGATTTTCACCCAGAGAATCAACGCCACCGCCAGCAACAGAAGCGGAAGCGGACTTAATGGTCCGATGGCGACAAGGCAAATCCAGAACAAGAGAGAACAAAGAATCATGGCTGCGGCATGGATTTTTACGGATTTTCCGCCGAATTCGGAGAAAATCCGCCACAGCACGGCGTAGCGGAGCAGCGGCGCAAAGAGTCCGATTTCCTTTGCCGTTGAGAGTGACCGTGACCGCGCTTCCGCATAAGCGGACAGAAAATTACCCCAGCTCGCCGCGATGCCGATTGCCGCGAACACCAGCAACGACGCTTGAGCCAGAGGAATGAGCCAAACCACGACTTTCAACAGCAGAATATCGGCATTCTCGGTTGAAAAGGGATCGCTTTTCCCGGTCGCTTCCGGCAGAAGCACGGCGGTCAGGAGATCGAGAATCCACGGCATTTGCATGACCACGAGATAAACACCCGCAATAATCAGGGTGTCCCGAACGGTGCAATGGAAAAATTCCTCTGCACTTTTCTCTTTGCGCGGTCCCATTTCTATTTTGAAAAACTTCATGACTTCGCCTCCTCTCACCGTGCGGATTTGTTCAAAATTTCATGTAACGCGGCTAAATATTTCCTTGAGCAGAGAATACCGCTTCTGCGGCAAAGAGATTTCAGCCCATCTTCATCGCCGGACTGCAGAAGAAAATACATCGCGGCAAATATAACTGAAGCACCGGGAGCATAGCCCAATTCCACCCGGTTGTCAGCAACATCTTCATCGTCCGGTTCTTCGCCTTCCGGATAAATATCATCGTCTTTCGGGTTCCACGGATAAGACCAGTACGCACAAAGGAAGTCGAATAGTTCCTGCCGATGAATTCGATAGTTTTCCAGAAAGTCGCCGATATTCCAATCAACCGCTGCCATAGCTTGATACGAGGAAGTTTCAAGCCGCGAATCGTTCTCAAGATATTTTTTCCCGATGGTGGTTAAAACCTCCCGCTCCAGCGAGCGGATGATTTCATTGCGGGATAATTGTGCGATTTCCGCACGCGTCCATACCGGATTGTTTCGCGGGGATTCCCAATGGAATTTTTGCGATTGTTTCGGTTTGTGTTTCTGATGAGACTCCTTGCCCTGATGTGAAAAAATAAATGATTTTGTCGCGATGTCCCACCACATACCTTGCACCCAAACAGAATTCTGCAGTAAAAGGAGTATTTCCGAAACCGCGCCTGTTTCAGTCATTTTATGCAAATACTCAACCGGAATATCACTGCAATCGACTTTGCTCCGATCAGCAAGAACGCCACACTGCCCGAAAACGGCTATCGAGGGAGAGTTATCCGTCGGATCGACAACGACAGCCAGTTGTTCCAAGTCCTTTTTCAGCGCAGTAATCGACAATACATTGAAAAAGACAATCGTCTCGCAGGCGCGGCTTTTCTGAATTTCGGCATTGACTCTGACAATATTTTTCCCTCGCAAAATAGAACCATCCCGAAGCGGAAAACGTTTTTCTACGATGATGTTGCCGCAAAGCGCATTGCACAGCATCTGATATTGCGGATTTTGCTTGAGTCCTTCACCTGTTGGAACAATCATCAGAACCCTGCCCGTTCCGGCAATCTGCCGGAGCCGCATACAAAAGTCATGCATAGCCGCGGTCATTTTCTCATCGGAGAGCTCCTGAAGTTTTTGATATTCCGCAAGTAATTTCTTTTGCATTTGTCCGGAGCAGAGTTTCCAGATGAAATAATATGGCACCAGCAAACACCCACCGGCGAACGCACCGATTGTTCCGGCGAACCAATAGCCGCCGCCGATCAGATAAACCGGAGCAAACAGAAAAATTATCCCAATGATTCTGTCCTCTCGATGATATCGTGAAGAATACCAGGGCAGACAGTTTAACCACACTCCGAGCCACACGACAAGTATAGTGCAGAACAGCAAAAATTTCCAACTGAAAAAAAACATTTACACCTCCTTCCACCGGGCAAGAACGGAACTGTCCGCGCCCGGAATATCGCATTGTGAACAGAGGGCAATCATGGTGCCGCCTCCTGACGGTTGGATTCGGTTTCTTGCTCGCGCTGCATCGCGTGACGTAACGGTCTGAGAAAGACAAACCAGTTCAAGAAAATTCCGCAGATGATTCCGGCAAGAATGCTGAGTAAAAGCATTTTACGCATTCCGGGATGGCGAACCACCGAAATCCAAGCCGGAGCAAGCGGTATCAATAGAATGACCAACCACACAAGCACCTCCGCCGGGCTGCCCATCATAATGAAGGGCAATGCCAAAAGAATGATTCCAAAGGTCAAGAGAACGAACACCGCGACGCCTTTCAAGAAACGGTAAACAGACGACCGCATCCAGTCATCGTAATCAACCGCATCCGGCATCGTTCTTTCGATGGCATGACTGATCCCCTTTGGCACGCATGCGAGAATGACCAGCAAGCAAATTCCGGGAGAGATGAAGTCCCACGTCACTTGCCACCAGAAATATCCGAAAATCATCGGAATCAGCAAAAACAACATCAACAGAAACAATCCGCATGCGTTTGCTTTCCAGCGGTGTTTTCCCGAACAGGCTATTTCCGGTGTTTCTATATCTTCAACAGTCTCACACAATGTTATCTGGCAGCGCGGGCAAAACACCGCCTCGGCATCCTCGTGCCGGAAGGTCGTGTTACATTTCGGACAGCGGTAGGTGATCATGTTTTTATCGTCCTATATAGTGACCAATTAAAAGCGGTCCAAAGAAAGCTGCTGTTCCGACAATAGCTGCAAGTAATAATATTTTCCAGTAATCCTTATACATGATAAAACAAAAAATTGCCGGGATCAATAAAACCGTGCTGTTGGCAAATAAAAGGAATCCCCGGGCATCGTGATTTTCCATACTTGCCCAAGCGAGAAGATCAACAAAAGCGGCAATAAAAAAATTACAAACAATTACCACAAACGCCACGATCAATCCCACGGGGATGGTATTGAAAACGCATCGTTCTTGCATTTCAGTACCATCACTTTCTCCTATTTTGTCACACAACGTCGTTTGACAGCGCGGACAAAACACCGCCTCGGCCTCTTCGTGCCGGAAGGTCGTGTCACATTTCGAACAGCGATAAACAGTCATGAAAACATCCTCTTTTTTTATCAGTCGCAGGCATGGGTCACTCCGATACTGCCGCATTCCGGACAGAAGGCGAATACCAGTTGTACCCCGTCATAAGTGGTTTTAAAAGAAAATCTTTTTTGATTCGCCATCGTCACGATATAGGACATTTCACGGACAACGCCGCTGTGTTTTCTGCAATATGCACACGTCATGACGCCGATATTCTGAATGAATTCAAGTTCGCCGCCAATCTGATTCGGCCCGCAGTAATCGCCATTCGGCACCGGTTCCGCATCCGCTTCTTTCTCGGGAATCGGACGCAGTTCAAACGGGTTGCCTGGCGGCAGTTCATCGTTTCCGAAAGCCTCCAGCCATTCATCCAGATATTCTTCTGCGGTTACGGGAGTTGCTTCCTGATTGTATTCGGTGATGAGGATTGCATCCGTTGCCGGATCGATCCGGTATTGAAAGTCGCTTTCGAGAATGGCGCAGCGCATACAGTAATAGAAATCCAACGATTTCCGGTTGGCGGGAACCCGAAGCCGTGCCAACTCCGGAGCGGTCAAATCCAGATGCAGATGACGGGGCAGCGGCAGATGACATCCGGGGCATACGGCGTCCGGACGGGTTGTCTTGCCGTTGGCATAATGATCATATTTCGCGGTCTTGCAGAAATCCAGAAAATATCCGTCCGACAAAAACAGATTTTCAGTCTGATTATACGGTTTCCATTTTTCCGGCAGTTCAAGTTCCGGAAAAAAACAACGTTTCACAGCCGGATGGTGCAACAGCAAAAGCATCCAGAGATTCCAGCCGAGCGGGAGAAAAAATGCCGCCATATGAATTTTTCCGGCACCGTTCGGAAAAAATGTTCCCGTCTGATAAAACGTGACTCCCATCAGAAACAACAGGATCCCGACAAGCAGATAACAGGCAAAGATGACATTTTTTCGCCCGTCGTCATTCCGTTTCAGAATCAGAAGCCCGTTGTAGAAAAAATTTCCGGCCAGCAACAGGCTGGCCCAGATATTGAGCTTGCCCATGCCGTGTTCAAATAAGCGGCAAATGTTGCAGGCGATTCCCAGTCCGGCAATGCAGACCGTGATCCATGTGGAAAAATTCAGCAGACACGCCGCCCGATGTTCATTGATTGTCATCATTATTCGATCCTCTGTTTCAGCTTTATCTTCTCCGGTCCCGCTGCCGGAACTTTCCATCGGCTACAATGCTTTTGCCGTTTTTCGATTCCAGTTCGCGGCGTTTCACCGTGAACCGGCAGTCGCGCGGATTGGCGCTGCCCGGTCAGCGCCCCCGCCACGTCGACGACGAAAAAGAACCGCTCGTCATCAACAAGTTGTTGCCGGACTTCCCGGTTCTGAAAATTAACCGACACATTGGCGGGTATTTCCAGATTACTCATGATATTTTCTCCAGTTACACCGTATTACGCATATAATAGCATGACCAACAGAGTTTTTCCAGCGCTTGGAATTCATTTACGCACTTCTCCCTGCGGGGCGGAGGGCGTTGGGTCAAAAGTCATTCTGTCGGAATCGGAACAGCCGAAGCAACAGAAAAAGAGATACAGGAAAATTGCCACCCAGATGACACCCCCAGGAGAAATCGCGTTTCGGCGGAGTTTCTGGAGGTGCGTCCGCCACTGCCACCCGTTTTGCCGCTTCGGCCTGATTGTCCATGGTTTGCAGAAACTCCGTCCAGTTTTCTGCCTGGCCAAAAGAGCCGCTTGGCACAGAAAAAGTAAAATCCCGCTGGAATCAGCACGGGAAGCGCGGCAATTCCGCCGCGATACAGTGCATAAACGCCGCAGAGTAACGCAGTTCCCCAGAGTAGACGATACCCGCCGCGCGGCGAATCGTACAGTACCGTGGGAGTCAGCGCGGCGATTTCCTCCCGGTTCAACGGTTTATGTATAATCGTAATATCCATATTGAAATTTCCTTCTATTTGCTGACAGGTTTATGATATTGTAAATGAATCGGTTCGCGCGTCTCATGGTCGCACGGCATGGAAATATCCCGGTAACGGATCAGAGGGAAATCCTTCCAACTCCGCAGCAAAACATCCATATAACAAGGTAACATTCGATTGGATAGCACCAACCGGAAATGATACCATGTTTCCCGATATTCCGGCGGCAGGGAATTTGCCGTATCCGTTTTCTGCGTCAATCCGGCATCAACGATTACAATATCCTGCAATTTTTCCGGGCGTCCAAGCCATTCGCCGGAAAGCGTAATCTGCCAGTCACATGGATGAATCACCGGGTACAGAATCAATTCCCCGTTCACCAAACAGATCGGATGCAACCGGCCATTTGTCCACTCTTCCGGATGACGGAACAACGGAATCACCAGCCGCCTGCGGTCATAGCGGATTTTATGAAAATCAAACTGGGCGTCGTGCAATAATCTCCTAAGAACACGCATATCCGCGACTTTCTCCATCCGCAAATCCAGCTTCCGGAATTTTTCGGTTTGCAAGTCTTGCCATTTCATAATTGATTTTCTCCCATTGACTCCGTTTCTCCGGTTTTAAGCGGCACAGATAAAGCAGCCGGATTTGATTCCTGTTCGGTGAACTTCACTTGCAGCCTCCTCTGCGTAAGATACGATTCCACAGAAGAATCATAATATTTGCGCCACTATGGCAGGACCTTAGAAAAAACAGTGAAAACAGAACGACAGCAAGGCACAGTTCGCTGTAAAGCAATATCGAATCAGGCAAAGCCGGCAGTATTTGCGGATGACTATAACGTTCCGCCGGAAACATTGACTTTGTTCCGCAACGGCTGTCGCGACAACTGTAATATTGAATCATGGCTTCCGCAAATTGAACAGGAAGATACATCGGCAAGCACCAAACAGTTTTGTCCCGTCCACCAAAATCCTTGTCATTATAGCGGATGAGGAAAAAATAATTATGGATGGAAAAAGAAAATGCCGGCAATTCCGGAGAAAACCGGGGATATTGGATTTTACCATCCGCAGAAATCTTCAAATTATGTATGGGATGAGTTCCTGCCGTCTCATTGTTCAGACAAAGAATCATTGGTTTTTCCTGATCCAGAATAATTACGCCGATTCCCTGACAGCCATTTAGAAATCCGGCAAAATTATATTCCGGGAAAAAATAAACGCCCAATAGCGGAGGAATGAAAAACCAGATAAATACACAAACATCTATTCCGCGCAGGAGCTTTCGGAATTTACATTTCCTCCATACGGAATCAGGAATTTCCGTGTTCAGAAATTTTCTAAACCAATTTTTCTGCCGTGCAAAGATCACTTATCACCTCCGGAAGGATAATCTTGTGCTCCAATGGATTTCAAATAATTGATAACGTCCTGATGCTTTCCAAGAATCGCGGATCTCAGAACCGGAAAATAATGAGGATTCACTTCCGCGCCATGTTCGACAAGATAACGAACGATTTCAAGATTTCCGGAATATGCGGCATGGTGGAGCGGGACGCCGCCCTCCCGGTCCGGGGCGTTGACATTCGCACCGGAATCAATCAGGAGTTTTACTATTTGCGTATGCCTTGTTCCCGTAATATCTTCATGCCACAGAGCCATACTCAACGGAGAAAACGGTACGGCGCCGTTTCCATCAGGCGAAAAACCGTGGTTCAGCATAAAACGGATTGTATTCAACGCTTGTTTTTCATCTTCCGGACGGGATCGCGCGGCATTGAAAATCACGATGTCCAAAGCAGAATTTGTTAAGTTTTTCACTTGATCCGACATATTAGCCGCAACAATGACCGTTTGAAAAAAATCCTGATAAAAATTTTCCTCCGGGTCAGCGTTCCGTATATCGCAATACCGACAGTGAAACGTCTCCTCTTCCGGCAAATCAATTCTCGCTTTACATACAGGACAATACCAGGTATTCATTCTACCGCCTCCCCCCGCAGGGGTCAAACTGCGCAGACACGGCGGACAAATTGAGCTTCTGCATATTGAAGATCATTTCACGCCTCCCCCCGTTGTTTTCCACGGATAATATGAATTGACCACTCCATCCGACCAGAGGCGGTGGCGCAAATCCCCGGCATGGGTTCGCGGGGCATCCTCAAAAATAACAAAACGCTCGCCGGATGTTTTTTTCTCCGGCGACAGAGTAATGCAAATCTTGCCGGCTCGACCGACTTTAATATCGAAGTTCTCCGGAAATTGTTGATATTCCTGAATATACTGAATCAACTGCAAACTGCTGGATTTCAAATTCTTTTGACATGAAATCCGATAGCTATACTCACGAGCCCGGCAAAGACACGGCAATAGGCTGACTATCACGATAAAAAAAGATATGAAAATAATAATCAACAGGCCAAAGGTTAGTTTTTTCTGACGGAAGGACAATATAATGGACACAACAGCCAACACCAAAAATCCAAGAGAGGGTAGCCAAGAATTGTCGTGAGCGTTGAGCACAATAAATTCTTCTCCGGGAAAAAAGATGTGATCCGGCATAAATCCATATAAATCTTGCCATCTGCGAAATAATATCCCGCTAGTCCAAAGACCATTCCATACCCACGCAATAAAGATACCAAGAGTCCCCAAAAGATAAGACTTGTGCTTCCAAATAAACACAAATAAACGGTTTATCACTTACCGCCTCCTTCCGTTTTCCACGGATAATAGGATTCAATTTTCCCATCAGACCATAGACGGTGCCGGAGGTCGCCCGCATGAGTGCGAGGAGCGTCTTCTATGACGACAAAATGCGAATCGTCCGTTTTTTCTCCCGCGCCCGGATAAAGATAGCTCATCCCCTTCCAATAGCGGACCTGGGAACGATACTTTTCATTTTTTTCCTCTTTTTCAGGAAGGACTGCCGGATATTGATGAAAGTCTGCTGTGTAAATCGTTAGAGCTGAAGCGTAATTTTTCAGATTTCTGAAACAGAATTTCCGGTTGTTTTTTTCCTTGGATTGACACATACAGATGGAGAAGAAGAGCACAAACCCGGCAAGGCTCATGACCATCAGAAGCGCATAGACATTCGTCCGCCCCACACGCGCCAGCCGCAACAGCAGAAAGACTGCGCCAGTGATTAAAATCAGATAAAAACCGCAGCGTCCCGGCCATTCATTATTATGGGAGTGGAGCGCGATGAATTCCTCCCATTCAAAAAAGACCGGATCGGCGAACCGCCCCTCCAGAGTCCGCCACCATTTTAACACGGCTCCGCCGCTCCAGACGCCCCACCACCAGAAAGCAGGAATGAACAGGAATAGCAACACGCAAACCGACCAATTGTTTTTCCAGTCCAGCCTTTCCCCAAATTTCACTTGCCGCCTCCTTCCGGTGAACGTATTTGCGGGAAAAATTTTTTCTGAAATTGTTCAAACGTCGCTTCCCGGCAGATCAGTTTTCCCGACTTGTCATAAGTCCATACTTCCTGTTCAATGGACTCGGCGATCAAGTTGACGAAATGCGTCAGGGAACCGACGTAGTCATCCGTACCAGGCGTCTCAAGCACGTCGTGATAAACTCCGGTATTTCCCGGTGTCAGAGCAAGGAAAAAACCATCGCCCGCGTCATCATGCAGCAGTATCAGGGAAGCCGCCCGGTCGGGCGATACCATGCGGATCAAGGGGGTGTCACACTTTTCCCGGAGATTGACCGCGAAATCAATTCCCGCCACATTACAGCCGGGGATCAGTTCGCAATCCTCCATGCCGGAAACGAATTCATACCACATGTTCAATGCTTCAACCGTTTTCGTCTGTGTCGCATTACCAAGACGAATGCGCATTGATGGCTCCAGAGGTTTCCGCTTAGCCTGCAACCCGGGAGCCTTTGCGGTCAGAACTCTGTCCAGTCGGGCAAAGGCCTGCGTGAGTTCAGCTCGTTCCCCGGCACTCAGCAAAACGTCCGTAAATTTTGCCGAGTGCGCGAGCGACGTAAAGACGATTCCGACCAGAACCACGACCAGTATTACACCGATTCCGATCAGTCCGACGCATCCCAGTAGACACCCCTTGACGCCCTTGCCGTCGCGATCGGCAGTTTCTTCCGGCCGAAACGCCTGTAACCGTTTCAACTCCCGCCACGCTTTGATCCCGGAAAAGAGAGTCCACAACACCCAAGCGTGAAAAACGACCTCAATCCAGATACTGCCTCCGCCTTCAGGGATAAGCGGGATCAGCAGAATGGTATCGAACACAAAAAGCAGAAACGAAATCAGAATGAAACAGCGGTATTTCCGGGCAAGAAGCCAGCACAAGGCAAGAAGCACCACAAAAGCAATCGCAAAAGAAAGACAGAATGACGCAACAATTTCCGGCGATCCCGCTTCGACAGTATTTTTTCCCAGAATTACCATCAGAGATGGAAAGAATGCTGAAAATGGAAACGTAATACCCGAATCTGTGGAAATCAGTATCACATTGACTGCGGAGAGCAGAACTGCAACGGCGAAATTGGTTACCGACCTGGCATAGCGGTTCCGCGCAGCCTCCCATTCCGATGTGGTTGCCTCCGGCGCGGCGGAAACCGGAGGCAATGGGACGGATTCAGCGGGAACCGGTTCCGGTATTTCCGCCTCCGTCCCGACTTTTTCGTGAGGCGGAAACGCAGTACATATCTTGCGGTATTTCTCAATCGCAGCATCACTGAATCCCTCTTTTTTCAATGTTTCATTGGATGGAAACTCCTGTCCGCTGTTTTTGAAGTTGAAATAAATTTCTGCGGAATACATGGCTTTCTGAAAGGCTTCCAAATCCAAATGTTCAGCGGGATTGACTCCGTTGTTTTCAATCTTCCGTTTCCATTCCATCGCGGATTGCAGGAGTTCACGCGGAGATTGGCCGGGGAGTCCTTCCTTCTGAATACCGGGGATTGGTCTCAGGATGGGAATTTTCACGTTGCTGACAATCAGAACATTTCCATGTTCGAAGTATATGGAAATATCCGTCACAGTCCGGAAATTACATCCCCCGCCCAAAATCGTCAGCCCCCAGCGGACCAGAAAATTCGGACGCATGCGTTTCACCTCCGCCCAGACCGTGCCGTCCGGTGAATGGAGAATCCGGGAAAAATTCTTTCTCCCAAAACCTGCGACTTCATCCGGCGGCGAACAAAAATCCCCGGCGGCAATCATTCCGGCGTCGGTTAGTTCATTGGAGACGCGATCAATTTCCCGGACATAACTTGACGGATAATTGTATGTGTCGGCTCGCGAAAACGTTTTGCCGCATTCCAGAAAGTCCCGAAAAACATTCCGGAAAGCCACGGCAATTTCCTTCTGTGATTTCTTTAAAGACACAAAGGACAGTATGGCGGAGGCTACCGGAATCCACCAGCAGGCATTCGGCAGATCAATGCCGGGAATCACTTTCACAAGAATCATCACGATGAACGAAACGATAAACAGAATGATGGAACCGAGCCAGATATATGTCCATTTCATACAGCATACCTCCTTGATCAGGTTGCGTTTGATTCACATCCGAGCATATCGGGGACAACCGGAGAATCCTTGAATGGTAATATGGAACATAATAATCCCCGAGTTTATTATACTATAACAGGAGAATTTTTACAAGAGGCATTTTCCAAAAGTTCGCATATTTTTGTTGAAAAATTTGATTTTCGGATATTGATGATGTATCTTTTTGATGGCGGGGTATCATCGGCAAATGAAAAATGCTTTCATTATGCCCGCAGGAAACTGGCGATAGGAACGGCTGAGCATGTAAAACATAATAGTTCGTTGATTTCAACGGGAGTGAAGTTTGATTCTGCATCCAGACAATCAGTTCAAACATTGCCGGACTAGCGGCTCCGGCAGTTCACATATTTCATCCATCCGCTTACCGACACAGACCGAATTTCTCCTCGACAGTTGGAAACGCGGCATAAAGAGAGATCGCTTCACCCGGAATTTCGCCTTTTTTCAGGGAGCACTATTTGTTGCTGCAGGTTGTTATTTCCCGCAGCTGCTGCAATTAACCGGCCGCTGTATTTCTTCAAAATATTCTTTGGCAGTCTATGGCGTGACGGTCAGTTCATTGTGCATCGGTCTGATCGCGTCCGCAATGCTGTTGTCGGCAGTGGACTTATGGCGGTCGAGTTCCCGTTGTCCTCACTGCCATCGTCGATTTCTGCGGAAATCTTATCTGACGGCGGGGAACCGCTGCCCTCATTGCCGCGGAACGCTGTATGTTCCCGAAAAAATCGGTCGCCTGACTCTTCCGGAGTTTTCCTTTTACACTCCGGCCTATTTCTGTTTTCTGTCCGTTCCCATGCTGACTTGCCTGGGATGCGTGTCTTTTATCGGGGAAGTACCCAAAGCACTGTTGTATACTCAACTGGCATGGATCGGCACGGGAATATTGTGGATCGCGTTTTTTCCGCTGTTTGCATGGTACTTCGGTAAGTATTTATCCCGATGCGCGGGAAAAAAGCGCAGAGAAAACAGCTGTTCCGTCTGCGGAGGATATTATGATCCGCTGATCCTGCGTTTGAGCGGCAATTGTTCCGTCTGCGGTTCGCAGCCTGATCCCGATTGGCCGCCGCCGGAACCGGAATTACCGGCGGATCTACCGACTGCTCGGGAAGTTTGTGCGGTGCGGCAAAATAAAATGGATGCCGTTTTCGTGATTTTCCTGATTGTCTGGTGGATTTTTTCAGGGATTCAACTGTTTTTGCCGAACGAACACCTGCTCCAAATGATTCCGTCATCGTTTCCATGGGGATTTCTTCTCATATTTTTCTATATCCTCATCCGCATTTTTCGATCGTGGAAAATAGTGAAACCATTCTGGAAATGTCCCTATTGTCACTTTGGTCCGTTTCAACTTCAAAAAGAACCGCCGGAATGGAATCCGCAAGGGCGTGACGTTATTGCCTGTCAATATTATTTCCTGCGCTGTCCAAACTGCCGCCACAAGCTCGTCCGAGATGAGGACGACGGGAAAGGAGGCAATGCATGAATTTCTATTATGGTGCAGGCAAAATTCCTCATGATGAATTTCGTGAACGGTGTAGTGCAGCCGAAGCCGCCCACGTCAGACGCAGTGCGATTTTTGCTTTGCTCCTTGGTGTGGTCTATTTGGTGATCGGTAAGTACTACTGGCTGGAATGGATGTCGGAATGTTCCAGCAAATCTCCAATACACAATGTACTTTGGCAGGCAATTTGGTGCTTGGTAGCTTTAACCGTCGGACCGTTTTTGATTGGTATATTTTCTTTTTTAAGCAAAAATCTTGGAGATTGGCCATGTTGTCCGGCTTGCGGCAAAAAGATTTGCAGGCTGCTGCCGACTATTGCCAGTAAGCGTTGCTTACACTGTAATACGGTCATCATTGAGGATAAACGGCAATTTGTCTCCGGCTTTGAATTACCGCCCAGTCTTGATGAAGCCATTGCCAAGGGGATAAGAGTTCGCTCTGGCGGCAGTGATACGCAGTCCCTGCAAAGTATGCGGATTGTCTTTATCGGTACTCCGATGGTTGTATTAAGTTTTTTCCTGGTTGGTGTCAAGGGCGATATAGAGCTTGAACCGCTGATGGAAAAAATTATATTGCTCATGGGCTTTGCGATTATTGCTTTTTTGGGGATTGCACCATTGATTCCGATCAAGTGGATGATTGGTGTCATGAAAAAATTGCACATCTACCCAAAGGAAGCGGGCGCATTTTGTCCGGAATGCGGAGTAGTTCCCAGTATCTATGTGGCACGGGTAAGCGGTTGTTGTGCCGATTGTGGCGCAAAGATCGCAGAACTGCCGGTGGACTCTGACGAATTTCCCACCGTTGACTGGCATCGATTTAGACACTATTGGATGTGGGATATTCGTGGAGGAATGATTCCTGCAATTCTGACTTTTCCATTGTCGATTATGATGAAAGCAGCGGTTCTCTGGTGGTGGCCGTTGCTTTCCGTCGGAGTGATTTGGCTTTTTTATTTTGCCATTTTAATAAAGCGCAAGCGTGAAGCTCAAATTCCCCAAAAGTGTCCGAATTGCCAGCGGTATTTATCGCAAGCGATGTGGTCACTGCTCCATTATGGTCGCTGTCCAAACTGCCGCCGCAAGCTCGTCCGCGATGACGACGACGGGAAAGGAGCGGGAAAGTGAAACAATATTTCAAACGAAATCTGATTTACGGCATATTGTTTATTTCCTTGCCGCTGCTATTGCTTGCAATCACCGTTGGAGGCGGACTCTGTTTTGATGAACTGCGACAATTGCCCAATAGCGGCTGGTTGTTGTTTAGGGACGATGCGGAAAAAGAACTTGCAATTCCCGGTTCTACTTTTAGGGGAAAACTGGTCACCGATTCCCAATATGAATCTGTCGAGTTGCTCCTATCGAATCATGTTGACAATGATGTCCATCGAGTCGGCGGCAAAAAAGGTCGTACAGTGATCGGAATGTATGATTTCAATCGGGACGGCTTACCGGATCTTTATCTTTTCAGCTCCTCCCGCTGGCCGGAACAAGGAGTATGGCTTGCGCCGGATTTCCGGCGTGAAGATTTTCCCATGGGGTGGCGATATCAGGCCGTTCGTTTTCTTGCTGCGGCGAATCTTGCCATGCCATTTCTGGCACTGATTGCGCTGATCTGTTTTCTGTGGGGCATAAATATCATTTTTCTGGAAAAAGAGATTGGAAAGAATTTCTGTTATCTCAATGCGGTTCTTCTGCTGATCGCTCTTGTCGTTTTTCTGATCTTTTGTTCACGACAGTTTTCAACACAGTACCAGCCGAACTTGCCTCCCGTTTACTCGTCCTCCAACAATGGCATGGAAGCCGATGCCGCGAAGCCGGAGGTAGAGCTATGAACTGGTGGCACATACTGTTTGTTGCATTCGTTGGTGCTTGTCTGTTCAAATTCCGCAGTTTCCGTGTCCGTTTCCGAGGAGCTTCTCTGGAGGAAAGTGCGCGACAAAAAGCCCGGGAAAAACTTTCCGGTTTCAAAAAAGCGGTGGAGATGGAAACGTCTCCGAATGAAATCAAAATTTCCGCCGATTGGTTTTCATCAATCTGGCCGCCCATTTACGCGATGAAGCCCGGTCGATGGCGCGATCAATGGAAAAAGGACTTGATCCGGGAGATCGACTCCTGTTATGAAAAAATTGCGGAAGGCAATTTTGCTGCTTACTTGAATACGCCGTTATATCAGAAAACCGAACTTCTGCGCTTCCGGGTAAAGTTTGTGCAATGCCCGAAATGTCAAAAACGGATGCACATTGTCTATCAAGCGTACTACGGCGGATTTGAGGGCAATGGTCTTGTCTCTCTTTTCCCGGTCAATGAAAAGGAGCAGACCGTGATTTTTGAGAATTGGTTTGTCAAGGACCGTAATCAACTGCCTGCCGGGACTCATCTGGATCATTGTCCGAATTGCCGGACCCTTTACCCGCTGGAAAAGGAACTGTTTACAGAACAGCACGGAATATCTCCTTACCGTTTCCTCCAGGACTTCACGCTGATTCTGCCGGACGGCAAGCGTATCTCCTTTGCGGAGACACAAACCGCCGATGATGCGGGGAAAGGAGCGGGGAAATGATTGCCGCTGAATTTTTAGCAGTGATGACCGCTGTCGGAGTCTTGCTGGTTCTCTATTTTATTGGCTGTATTGTTTGGAAAGAGTCCATTGTCCCAAAAAGAAACCGAAAATGGATTCTTCAACAACCATCGGTGAGCGATGCGGATTTTTTGAATGATTGCGGACTCAAAGAAAATTCCGAATATGCCGAACTCGCATTGGTGGTTCGTTCGACCATCTCCGAGCTTTATCATGTCCCTTACGAAAAGATCGTCCCGTCGCTGTTATGGAAGGATATCAAACCGCGAAAGCATATTTGGAGCATCGTCGATTATTGGAAATATATGGAGATGATCACGGAGAAGTTTGGACGAAAGTTTGAGTTCCGCGATAGCGATTTTCTGCTCTTTCCATACGAGGGGATTGCACCTCGAACTACCATCCGGGATTTTGTTAATTCCTTGACTGATATTTTTGATCGCTATGAACGCTTGAGTAATTACCTGCCGTCTTCCGGTCCGGTTCACGTCGACGTCACGCCGGAAAAGGTCGTTCATCACTTAAAATCGCGCTATGTTTTGCTCCAAGGCGCAACGCCGCAAATTCGACAATTGGCAGTTCAACAGGCGATTGCCGCATTCGCAACAGAAAAATACACGATTTGCCGTTTTCCCGCCGCCATCAAAACCAAACAGGATTTTTGGGACGTAATGCATTCATTTGCCCCCATGGGACCACGTTATGAGGTTGATGGTCAATCCGGTCTGGATATGGAGGCCGACTATTTTGAACGCCGGGAAGCCATTGCAAAAAGACCGGATAATTTGTTGTTTGTATGGGAAGATGTTTCGCCCGACACGGTAATGAAAACACTCGGATTTATTCTTGAAGATTATTACGAAATGGCGTATCTCCGAAAACCGGAAAAGATTCGCTATCTGATCACTTTGAATAGATCAATAAGCGAACTGCCTGAGATAAAGCTGACTAATTCTGATGATTCGCTCAGCAGTTATTGTCCCGACTCGGTCGCGTCGTTCAATTTACCCCGGCGAGTCATGGTGCTTTGCGACCTTGCTGATACGGGAACGGAGGCGAAGAAATGAACAGAATAATTATTTTTTTAATTCAGTTGATCATTTACTCCTTACTGATCTGGAATTATCAGATTGGCGATGTCTATTTGCAAAGCACAAAAGGATGTTGGTTCGTTGGAATTTTCTTACCTGTCATCTTTTTTATAACTGCACTTTTTTTTCGAAAAAAAGACATTGGCTGGAAAGAATGGTGGATATTTCTGCCGACTATACTTTTTGTATCTCTGCTAAATCTCATCGTGGGACTGGTGATTGCTTTGTGGTTGCTTTGTTATGCCTATGAACGGGAACTAAAACGTCTCATCGGAATCAAAGATAAGTCCGACTTTATTGCCGAGCAGTTACAGTTTATCCGTCATTTATGGGATAATTTGCCGAATTCCCACCGGGTGGCATTTGCGTATATCTGGCTTCATCATCATCAGAATTTTTATCGGGTATTCGCTGGCGGAAAACGTTGGTATGATCCCGAAATGTTTCATGCCGGACTTGCTCTTTTGGAAGATGCGGCGTTTCATGGCGTGTCTCCAATACAGATTTCCGATTTCATGCACGAATATTCGAAGCAAGCAGCGCTTGCAGATAATGAAAAAGACGTAGATTGGCTTACGGTGTTTTCTGGTAAATTTTTATTCCATGTCATGGAATATTTTCAGTCTCCGACTGATAAGAAATTAGCGGATTTTCTTTTGTTTGACCGTCCATACGATGATTTAGTATCAGAAGCCAATGATGCTGAAATCAATATCCCGTTTGATGATCCTCAGGATATAATGGATCAGCGCATGGTCGATTTTTTGAAGGAACTTGGCTCTTTCCCTGAACTCCCTGTCGATTGGCAAACACGTTTTGCCCATTATGGCGAACCGTTAGTTGATCTGCAAAAAGTAAAAAAGGCGCTTGATAACGCCTATGCCGATACGGGAACGGAGGCGAAGAAATGAAGTTGGCCGATATGATCAAAAAAGGTGAAGGCGGACAGACGATTCTCTTTGTTCTGACCGGATATCTGCTGACCTGGCTGTGGTTTATCTTTCTTTCGGCGGAAATCCATTATTCCTTGGAGAATGGGGTGTCGTGGATTTTTTCCCTGTTGGGAGTTTGGTTCGGCGGAATTGCCGCTCTTTTTGCCGGATTGCTTCTGCCGTGTCTTTGTTTCTGGTTCAAATTCTATCGTTGGAAACTCGCGTGGGCATTGATGATCTTAGTATTTGCCGGAGGTATTTTGCTCGTTGCGTTGCGGGAAAATCAGCCGGAACGTATTTTCAGAAATCGTTTCGGTCACTTGGCGCGAGGCGTCCAACTTGAAGCAATGACGGTTTCGCCCGCCTATGCAAACAGTTATGAGGTATATAAACTCTCCGGCGACACCGAGAAAATTCAATCCGCGCTGAGACGGCTTTTCCAGGGAGAAGAACGGGATTTGTTATTGGAGCTCCGGCATCTGCCGGAATTTATGCGCCCGTCCGGACTTCCGGAAAAAGCGGTCGGCTGGAACTATTCCATTTACGTTTGGACATGGACGGACGGTCCATATCTTTATATCCGGTTCAATACTTGGAAATACCACGCGCTCAATCAATGGGAGCAAATGCTCCGCGAGACAACCCCGGAGGCGAAGAAATGAAGATTACTAAAACGACAGGACGTATAGAATTCGGCTCCATTGCCGTTTCACCGGAAACACTGGCGGAGGAAGTTCAATCCCGATACCATGATATGATTCTGCAAATCAATGGCGCTGTTCCGGACGAAAAAATCGTTTTGCAGAACGACGCATACTGGGTTCGGTTGAATTTCAACGATGACAAACTCGTACAAATTGATTTCACTCAGGTTTGGGACGGAAAACCGACCGATGACTATGATGATGTATGGGAGTTGCTCCTTTTTATGCTAGATGATTATGGAAAACAACCGGGCGCTCCATATTGGGAAATGTTGAACTTTTCCGGTGGCGGTCCACAAGAACCTCCGATTGGCGGTGTGAGCTTCAAACGGATTGAGAATCCCAAGCCCCTGAATTCATTTCAGCAGTTATTAAATCTCTGTTCGGTTACTCCGGGAAGCGGAAATGCCGTGTGGGTATCTTGCTTGCTCCAGCTTTATGCGGCGGGCGGCAATCTGAATGCGGATGCCATCACTGCGGAAAAACATTTGAATGAATTCGTTCCGCAATGGTATGAGAAACAAAACAAACCGGACGAAGATAACAACGAATTGCAGGAAGACCGAATGGCTCTTTCCGTTCAGTGGCTGGGCGCGGATGGATCGGCCGTCTGGGAGTTGCTGAAACCGCGTGGCGATTGGACTTTCCGGGAGCTGGTGAAAAAGTTTCTGGACGCGCTGGATTCCCCGCAGGCATTGGATAATCTGAAAAAAGGTTCGTCCTTGAAAGAATTTTTGAAAGTAACGCCGCTTGTCATTGTCGTGGGCTCGGCGACCGGCATCGGTTATACATGGTTTAACCATATTCATTTTGAATGGCCGTTTTTCATTTTGTTTCTGCTCGTAATATATGGCGTTTTTGCCGCGTCATGGGGACTTTGTTATCTCTGCGAACACAGTAAAACGGGACGCGGGACAAAGAAAACTTGGAATCCGGCGGAGTTGATTCTGTCGCGTTTGTTTGATTGTCATTGGGGATACGCAGAGGGAAAATTCGGAAAAATCCGCAATCTTGACGGAAAGTTGTTGTTGGAACTTTCTCCCGACAATCTTTTGGAGGTTCGTGGAAGAAATGAGGATTTCGGCGGGTTTTCATTATTTATCCTGAAATGCCTGATTCGAAACGGGACGGGGCAACCCAAACGGGTTGAAATCGACAATCGGTATATCAATCCCACCGTTATGGACTTTTTCCTGTTTCTGGATGGATTTGACCATTCGACATATCAGGAGATTGTAAACGGGCCAGTAAATGCTGGAGCCTTGCTGTGGAAACGCCCGGATGACGACAACGAACCGGAGGCGAAGAAATGAACCTTTCTGATCTGTATGCGATTTGCTGTCTGCTGGTCTGGGGCGGCACGATTGGATTTGCCGTGGCAATGCTTTGTCAGGGAAAGTCGAACCATAGCACAGACAAAACGTTTCCAAGCGGAGCATTTTTAGCTGCGTTGATTGTCGGAATTCTATTGCAAATGATTCTACAGGTCGGGAATCCCAACTATCTATCCTATTTCTTGTGGTTTTTCGCATCGCTTCTCGCCGTAACCGGACTAATAACCCGTCGATTTCGAATGCAGAGAGCCGGAACCATTTTCATCACCGTTGGAACGATATTTTTATACTTCTTTTTCACGAATAGCGGTTATACGTCGGGAAGCGATGGCAGACTGAAGGCTCAATTGATTTTATTTACTAATACATTGGCGGACACGGCTAAAAAGGATAAAAATATCTATCCGACCGGAATTTTGAATGACCGTCATCCGGCTTTGACGGCAAATGTTGAATTGGCGGAAGCGATGAAGAATCTCACCCGGATTCCGCTGTGGCACACCGCATTCACTGATTTGTATAAAAATGCGCCGTTGCCGCTTTTTGAGTTCCAAGCCGGAACGATTGCCGATAATCAGGAAGCGTTGTTGAAACACGCCCGACAGGAACACAAGGGCGGCAACGCCATGCGCCCGGTGCGGCGGATGCTTTACAGAATCAGCCGATATGCTATTCCGATAACGGTTATTTTGGGGTTATTGATGATTGGAGCGATTTTGTTGCGTAAGCGGCGAAAATACCGGCGAAAATACCGCAAAGAATTTCTCCGCCGTCCCCGTCTGGATGATGAAGAATATTTACATGAAGGCAATTTTGCGTCCGATTCTGTTGATGCGAAAATCGCTTTGGCTTTACGACAAATCATTGCCGAAAAAGCCAAGATTCCGCCTGATGTTATTACTCTTGATTTGTTGTGGCATGATATTTACAGCCTGCCGCATATTGATGAACTAACTTTTGATGCTGTTGGTATTATTATGGAATTAGAGGCAAAACTTCAAATTTCCATCTCTGATGAAAGTCTTGAACGTTGCGTTTTTGATCCATCGCTTGCGGCATACGCAAAAGAGAAAACCTTGTTCGACTTTGTTAATGTACTTGCAAAGGCAATAACGGAGGCGAAGAAATGATGAATCCATCGATATCGGATGATTTCATTTCCGCCAATACCAATACTGGCGAAATCTCTGTTGGAACGGTAAAAATCTATACCGCTATTCCCCCCGGTGAAGTAAAAAAATCCTTTCGGAAGTTCATCACCGAAACAGGCAGTAATATCCCATGGGAACGGATTTACCTGACCATCGGTCAATATTATTTGCATCTGTATTTCAATTCCGGGAAACTGGATTCTCTCACGCTTGGACTATGGAAAGATGAAGTCTATGAATATGATATGGAGAAAGTGAAAGCGCTTTGTGCCAACCTTTTTGCAGAAGCCGAATATTTCCCGTGGGGAACAGCATATATTGTTAATGGACAATGTCATGATGAACCACCGGGCATCTCAATCCACTTTTGCTTGACGAAACCTGATACATCTTCCCCCTCTACGCGAGCTTCCCGAAAGAGTAAATTCAAAATAACTTTTTACAGTCTTCCACCGTTACTTCTGCTTCTCGCGTGGCTGTGGCCGGTCAATAACGGCATCACCCGTTGGCTGATTGTTTTCGGCACAATCGGCGTTTTGACTGACATGGTGTTCATTGCTGACCGACTGTGGCGAAGAAAACGGAAGTCGGTTTATATTTTCCTTCTCGCAGCCGTCGGACTGATTGCCGGACTATTGGTGCCGAGTTTATCTTCCACGCCGCTGTTTGCCCGTTTGAGAAATCAGTACGTTCAGGAATTAAGATCGTATGAAGGAACCCGCTATCTTTGGGGCGGGGAAAACCGGTTCGGGATTGATTGTTCCGGTCTGCCGCGCAAAGCGATGCGGAATGCGCTGGTCATAACCGGGTTGAAAAACGGAAACAGCGATTTCATTTTGTCGGCATTGAAAAACTGGTGGTTCGACGCTTCGGCAAAAGCGCTATCCGAGGGGTATCGGAACTGCGTCTATCCGCTGAATGTTTCGGGGACGGTGAAAGACAGTCCGACTTACTTTCTGCAGCCCGGCGACCTCGCCATTACCGATGATGGGGTGCATGTGATGATTTATCTATCGCCGAATGAATGGATTTCCGCCGATCCTGAACAAGACAAAGTTGTGATTGAACATCCGTCCGAATCGAAAAATCCATGGTTCACCCGCCCGGTGCATTTTTTCCGTTTTCGCCTGTTCCAAAATGCGGAAATCCGTTCGGGAGCAAGAACGGAAAGTATGAGAACAGCGTGGCAAAATTTTTTGAAAGGCTCTCAAACCGGATGCTGTCTTTCCACACCGGATACCTATGCGAAAAATCCCCATTGGAATGTTTTTGTCAGTTGCGGACACGATTATACTCTTTCTTTTCTCGCGGAACGCTTGGATTCCAAGACCGCGACCGGGCAATATTTTTGCGGTTGGCCGAAAATGAACGAAGGAGAAGTCGCCTTGGTTTGTCTGGAGCGGATTTCTGGTAAATCCATTTTAAAATATTCCGGCAATCGTTCAACACTGAAAAAAATCATCGCGAATGCTGACGGTCTTGCCGCACCATATTTTTATGTTGTATCAGAAATACTTAAAAATCCCGAGGCGCTTGACCCCGTCCGGGACTATCTGCTTGAGTCGGAAAAATCGGAGGTGAAGAAATGACCGATATCAACGGCAACGATAATTTTTGTTTTAGAGCACTCATTCCGCGCCTTTCCTCGCTCCGGGAGCTGGTCGAGTTCATCTTATGTCGTTCGCGGGAGAGTTATGTGCGGCCGAGTATGTACGGCTTGATTCCTTCCGGCTACCGCGCGTTTCTTGGCGCACAACTGCTTTGTTTGGAGCGATGTGTCAAAAACGCCATGTCGGACTATCCGCTCAATTCGCTCGGAGAATTTTCAGCCGTCGCCTTTCGGGACTTTGACGATATCATCGGCAAACACCGTGAGTTGTTGACGCGGTTTGAAGATGTCTGTCCATCATCGAATCTGCCGCCGATAGCGGCGGAACGGTTGGCCGATGTGCTTTTGAATGCTTTGCGGGAAGCCTACGCTCATCCGGAATGGTATGTCGCGCCGACATCTATGAAACAAGACCCGTGCCGAATGTTTGCCGAACTTACCGTTTCATCTCTTTTGTGAAGAAATCCTTGAAGTGTGGGATGCTTTGCATGACAATTTTGCGGAATATGCCGGATGGAGCATGAATTTTGTTTTTCTGCCGTTTGGAAACTCACGGGATGAAAGGTTGTCTTTTGCCGATCCGGTGTTGACTTTGACGGAAAACTTTGCCGCCGTCATCGCCTCCATAGAGAATCGAATCGCCGGAATATCGGCATATTATGCGTGGCGCAAGCAACGCCGGAAACCAATTCTGATTTCCGGAACATGGCAGGCAAAAAGCGAGTTTTCTTATTGGAATTGCGCTGAATTGTCTTTTTCCGAAAAAGCGGAAGTAACGCTGACGTGCGGCAAGAACCGCCATGAATCGGATTCCCTCTCCGGGAGTTATATTTTCACCGACGATACCAGCATTCGCACTTCGCTTTTTCTGAACGAGGATGGCCGGCGTGTTAGGCTCCTGCATTCGGAAGGAATGCAGTTGATTTTGCAGCATTCGCCCCGATGCATTTCTTTGCATGCTCTTAACGGCCAGATTATTAAGTTTTATCCGGAGGCGAAACCATGACCGCCCTTGCAAGACGCATGATAAAATGCTATTGTTACAACACAAACACAAAGGAGCAATACCAATGAGCATAACGGATTTTTTCAAAAGATTGTTCCCTCAGCAAAAAACGACATTGCCGCCTCGTCCGGAATTTATTGAGTCAATCCGGCAGGGACTGCAGGATGGTTCTCTTCACATCCGGGCAGTATACGGAATCGCCATTGATCGGGATACTCGTCCAAGCGGCTATGACGATAAACGACTTCTTGAATTGTACTGGTCAATCAGAAAAGGTCGCGAACCCGAAGAGGAATTGATTCGCATCATCAAACAGGCCGATCGGGACTTCTGGAACAAACTGAAAGCCGAAAGCCGGAAAAACAAACAAAACAAACCGAAGAAATCCCGTCCGGCCATTCGTTTGAGAAAAAAACAGGAACGTCAAAAAAGCAAACTCGGTGGAAATCCGAATCTTCCGGATTCCATCGCATGGCCGGTGAACCCTCAGGGGATTCCATTGGATTTTCTCGCACAGATTTATTGTCCGGATTTACCCGGAGGACTTGGTCTTCCGGATACGGGAACACTCTTTTTCTTCTATGACGCGGAAGAGATGCCATGGGAGGGCGAAGGAGACGAAAAACGTTATCGTGCGGTCATATATACTTTGGAATCTCTGCCGGAAGCAACGCGAAGCTCCGGCGGACGCCCTCCATTCGGTGAAGTCTTTTTGACCTTTGAGCAGATGGAAACCTTTCCGCCTGACGATGACAGTTTTGAAGAAAATGACGATAATGATGCTGTGGAATGTGGAGCACACCATCAAATGCTCGGATATCCGGTATATATTCAAGATGAAGATATGGCTCCCGGAAAAATTCTATTGCTTCAGCTCGATACCGATGATGATACCGGCTGGATGTGGGGTGATATGGGGATGATTTACTTCTGGATCGCACCGCAGGAGCTTGATGCCCGCAATTTTGATGACGTACGCCTGATCCTGGAGTGCCATTGAAACCTGATGATAACAGAGAGGCGCAAAGGAAATTGCGAACAAGGGAAAATCGGCATAAGTTTCAACGCAACTGAAATGGAATAAATTATTTGGCAAATCCAAAAATGATTTTGAATTTGCCAAATAATGGTTTGAAAAATATTTTCGCACATGTTATATTGGAGATGAAGAGTTCCCAAAATATAGGCAGAGGTTCAAGATATTATGTATATCAAACGAAATTTAACCGAGGCATTTTCCGCGGCCAATGATTATTTTCCCGTTCTGCTGCTGACCGGTCCCCGACAGGTCGGAAAAAGCACATTTTTAACGCATATCGCTGAACCGAATCGCAAATATATCACGCTTGATGATATCAATTTGAGGATGCAGGCACAGGAGGATCCGCAACTTTTTTTGAGGAATAATCCGCCTCCAGTCATCATTGATGAAATCCAGTACGCCCCGGAACTCTTCCCCTACATCAAAATTGCGGTGGATGAGGCAAGACGCAGCAATCCTCTTCAGGCAAACGGTCTCTATTGGCTGACGGGAAGTCAGCAATTCAGCAGGATGAAAAATGTTTCCGAATCCTTAGCCGGACGTGTCGGAGTTTTTCAAATGCACGGACTGTCTTTGCAAGAGCGTATGGAGGTTAAAAAAGCTCCCTTTTTACCCCCGACCTGCAGTGCAGTTCCGTCGGCGAAGTTTTCGGAAAATGAATTGTATTCTTTGATCTGGCGCGGAAATTATCCGGGGGCAAAGGATTTTCCGGATGACCGCATCGGTCAATTCTATAATTCTTACATCCAAACTTATCTGGAGCGGGATATCAGTGCGCTGACACAGGTCGCGGACAAAAATACCTTTTATCGATTTTTGCAGGCAGTGGCCGCTCGTCAGGGACAACCCTTGAAATATGATTCCATTGCGCAGGATGCCGGGATCAGCCAGCCAACCGCCAAGCAATGGATAAATCTGTTGGTCGCCTCCGGGATCGTCTATCTGTTGCAACCCTATAGTTCCAATTTGAATAAACGCCTGACCTCAATGCCCAAGATTTATATGCTTGATGGCGGGCTGGCGGCGCATTTGTCGCGTTGGAGTTCGGCCGAGGTGTTGCGCGCAGGGAACATGAATGGAGCCTATTTTGAAGCGTGGTGCATCGCTGAAATCCTGAAAAGTTATTGGAATAACGGCGAAGAACCTCCGGTCTTTCTCTATCGGGACCGCGACAAACATGAAATTGATTTACTGATTGAAAAAGACGGCTGTATTTATCCGGTGGAATTTAAGAAAGCCGCCAATATCAAAAAAGATGATATTAAAAATTTTGCCATCCTGCAAAAAGAAAAGCTGAAAATCGGCATGGGCGCATTGGTTTCGATGTACGAATCCGACATGCTTATCTCGGAGGATTGCCGAAATATTTTTGCCGGATGCCTATAAGGAGGTTGCGATGACAAAAGATATGAATTTGCGGGATACCGGAATCGTTTTGTCTTGGCTAAGCGGTCTTCTGGCGGCTTTGATGTCGTCTCTGGCGAGGATATGGGGCAAAACTGGCCTGGCAGCCTTGTTTGGGGAAGAGGCTCCGCTGCCGAATTTGACGGAATGTTTTTTTACCGTGTCTCACGGGTTCTGGCTTGTTCCGATTTGTACGGGAATCCTGTTGGTTACGACTCGAAAGCAAAAGGCCATTCAGGATACGGTCGTTCTCGCCTCATGGAGTCTCTCCGTGTTGTGGCTGGCTTATGTCATTGCGGCGTTTCTGCTCCAGGTGATGGGGTTGGATTGGAGGCTTAGGATATGATAAACATCCGACAAAAACTTTTCCCGCCACGTTCTCCATTCTGCTGTCAGTTCTTTCAGTCGTTGTGGGAAAAACGGGAGAAACGCGGACTGTCCGTCATGGTTGAAGAGGACGATCACCAACCGCTCTTCTGGCTGCAAATGCGCGGACTTGATTCCGATAAAGAAGAACAGTATGCGCGAATCGGAAAGGCAACAACTGTCGACAAAAGCAAACTTTCCGAGTCCGATCTCACCACATCCTGCGAATTGACGCTTTGGACAAGAACGCCGATTCGGTATTGTCCGCATTGCGGAAAAAACTTGCATCGGTTTTACGGTCGTAATTGGAGAACACTGTTTGCTCCGGTTCCGGAACACCGTATGCCGGGAATAATAACGAAAGGCGAATGATGCGGTATTCAAAATCAAACCTGATCGAATGCATCCGCAAGGGGGAGACTCTGAAGTATCTCTTCTTCTGGGGACATCAGCCATCCGCCGACGGGAGCTTATCGAACAGTTGTTTCAGCCAGTGGTGGAAATGCGAATTTTCTGACGGGCATATCCGGTATTGCTGTGCCGAGCAATTCATGATGGCCGCAAAAGCCCGCCAGTTTCATGACGAATCCACGCTTTCGGAAATTCTTGCGGAAACGGATCCCACTAAAATCAAACAGCTGGGACGTCAGGTTAAAAAATTTGAAGCGATCCTTTGGAACGAGCGAAAATTTGCTGCCGTCGTTGAGGGGAATTTTCTCAAATTCTCGCAGAATCCGGCCTTGCGTGAGTTTTTGCTCGCCACCGGAAACGCGGTGATTGTGGAAGCCAGCCCGCGCGATTGCATCTGGGGAATCGGCATGGGCAAGGATCATCCCGACAGCCGGAATCCTGAAAAATGGCGCGGGGAAAATTTGCTCGGCTTCGCATTGATGGAAGTCCGCGACCTGCTGCGTGAGAACAGTTGTTGCAAACTTTCTCCAGCCGAACAGATCGTGGCGGAACTGGCGCAAATCGGCGTTTGCGATGAAAATTTCGATTTTCTGACCAAGCTGCGGCTGGGCGATTGGGATGAAGAATTATTCGCTGCTCTGCAGAAGACATTGGAAAAACTGAGACCCGTCTTTGAGCAGCTCCCCGACGCCGTGAAAATTTTGCTGGTCCTTTACATTGACTTGCCCAACCTGATGCTGGGATATATCGAACACTCCGCCAAAGAGGAACAGCCCCGGCTATACGAGCGGTATTTCGATATGCTTACCGCCATGTCCGAGAATACCATGTCCGTCAAAGACTTTGAAAACAAACTGGTTCACTGGAAATGTGTAGCGCGCAAGTGTCGCGAAAGCGATTAACAGATCGGAGGAAATACCAATGGACAAAATGCTGAATCGCGAAGAATTTCTCTGCAAAGCGGAAAAATTGCGCCGCATCAATTGGAAGATGTGGTTTCTCCTGATTTCCTTCATTGGCTATGCGTTGGTATTTTTCGGAGCCGGTGTTTTGGGGAGAGAGCACATCGGCGGTAAGGATAATCCACTTTTTGTGCTTATTTTTATTCCCGCCATTTTTGCCATGGAAAAAATTCTCAACGGAAAATCATTCCGTTGTCCGGTCTGTGGCGAGCCTTTCAAAAATCATACCGCGGAATTGGTCATCGCCTCCGGTAAGTGTCCGGCCTGCTTATCGGAAATTCTTGAACTGCCGAGCCAGAACAATGCTGTTTTCGAACGGGATAACTTCATCCGGTATCACCGCAAAAACCGATATTGTGCCAAAGTCGAATGGGTGGTACTTGGATTGTCGGCAGTGATTGTAAGTCTGTTTATTCTGATGACATTCCCGGAAATTGTCTATATTTTTCCTCCGATACGCTGGTTTTATCGCGTATTGTACTATATGAATTCAGCTTATTTATCCATTCCCATTTGGGTGTTTGCATTGTTTATGCTAGCTTATCTGGCTTGCCGGATGCACTACCGCCCGGCACGAAAAATGGAACGATGTCCCCATTGCGGAGACCGTTTCGACCGTGACATGCCGCAAATCATCATTGCCACCGGGCGCTGTCCGCACTGCAGTCAGATTCTTTTGACCGGTACACAGCCTATGCGCCATGATCTGATTTATCGCAAGAGCCTGAGCAACTCGTTTGCACCTGAATTTCACTGGCTGACCCAAAGTTTTTTCGCATTTGCGCTGATTGTGATTGCTGTATTGGAAAATCCGGCTCATGTTCTGTGGGGAGCGGGCATACTGATCGGGTTCGAGCTGTTGTTGGTTATGTTTTTTCAGAACCGTCGTCGGCGGTGCCGACATCAATATCCCTCCCGCTTGCTTAAAGTCAGCAACCATTGCAGAATTTGCGGTAAGGATCTAAGTTGCGACGCTGACTTATTCCATCCGGTGACCACTCGGGAAAAATGGATTCACCTACGGGATGACGGCGTGTGGCGTTCGGCGATTGTGCTGGTGGTTTTATTGATCGTCATCGGATTTGAATCCCGGGCAATTCCCGTATTGCTGAAAGAAGATTCCATGATCAACATGACCGGGCTTGCTTTGGCAAATGTTTTATTCATGGCAATTCCGGTCGGCTTTGGATATCTGATGTGGAAAACCAAAAATCCAACCGGCATTGTATTGACCGATGAGACCCTGACCATCATTGGTGACAATGATACGGTCATTGCCAAAACAGATTTAGTATCTGCCGACAGTCAGGAAACGTTATCGAGCCAGGATGGCAAGCTGGTGCGGACCTGGCGATTGAAAACAGTTCGGGGCACAGTCACAATTCCGGCAAAAGCGCTAGCCGATCCATTGAGCGATGTTCAAGTAATCGCGCAATGGCTACCCCATTATGAACCACCTCGGACAATTTCAGGTGAATTTAGCGAAGCCAGTTTTACCTTTGTGCACAAGGATGACCCGGAATTGAAAGCCGCGCAACGAAAGTTGAAACATATTCTGCAGTGGGGCTTCTCCGCTTCGTTTGTCTTTGGCTGTGCTGGCCTTTATTGGGACATCATGGGATTGTTTGTCATCGGTGCGGTCATCGCCATACCGCTCTTGCTACTTTTACAGCTGTTATATCTAAAGTCAGCCCAACGGCAGGTGTATAAAAAATATGACGGCATAACCTTTCTGTACGACGGTCTGTCCCTGAACGGCCGCAAAGGCAGAAAAATTCCGCAAAAGAAAATCGATAAAGTATCCCTGAGCTGGGAAAACAAAAACGGAATCAACGTTCTGATTGCCGGATTCTATATCAAACCGATGCGCGGCATGGAAGAATTTCAACTCCGTTCCGATTGCTTTGCCGAGCCGGAAAAATTCATTGCCGTTTGTCAAAGCTGGCGCGCACATTTACTTGAAGCCAAAGATAACCGGGAGAAGTGAGCGATGACCAAACGCAGGAAAAAATCACGGGCTCAGATTTTCAGGGACAATTATCGCAGAACAAAGGGTATCTCTCGCAAGAAGGCGGAGGCAAGCGATTTTCTCCCCTGTATTTTCAAACCGCGATGGGCATTATTGCCGATGGTATTGGCGATTGGGATATTTATCTGGCAATTATGTTTCCTGCCGCCGTTGGAATACTACTGGCAGCCGATCTCCGGTTTCCTTTGCTTGTTTTTTCTCTGTATGATGGGTTACTTTGAGAAAAACGCCAAGCATCTGCTGCAATGGTTCTACTCTTTGCTTGGATTACTGGCTATATTCATTACGCCCTATTGCCTGTCGTTCATTCTGGTTTTTATCCTCGTCATGTGGTTGCTTTGGTCTTGGGGATTCGCCGCAACGTTCAAGGATAAGGGCTATCCTAAAATCGGAATGATTGTCGGGATCTTGATTTTTTCCGTAGGGGCGACCGCCTTTTATCTCTTCGGATGGAATATCATCGCCCGGCAGGCATACGATTCGATTATTTTTCCATACACGGGCAATTCGATTCAAAAAATTGTATTTGAGCGGAAAGGTCGTGCGCCACTGGAGATAAGCGAATCCGCGGAAATTGAAAAAATCGTTTCCGCATGGAAAACATATCTGTTCGACGCCGGGCATGGCCGCTGGCTTCCGCCCTATGATATTGAGGCACATCAACCGTGGCAATGCCGGGTGATTTATCGGAACGGAGAAGAAAAAAACTATATTGTCGCTTCGGGATTGAGAAGAACACCGGATTCAATCTGTGTGATTGACACAACCCGGTATCGAAAATTCGATCTCTGGCCGTGGAAACGCGCTTATCAAAGTCCTGAACTTTACAAGGTTCTGTATCCATTGCTGTGGAATAGCAATCGAAAGGAGAAATAACCATGCCCGACACGTTCAATATGACGGTTCTGATGGACTGGGGAACGGAAACGCTGCGCTGGACAGCAGGCAATGAAGATTTATCAATGCCCAATATCGCCGTATCGCCGTCGCAATGCAAGCCGGTGTGCGCCGTGGGCAACGATGCAATACAATTATTAAAAGTTCATCCGGAATATTATGTATTAACGCCGCCTGCCGGAATTTTATTTGACGAACCCGAGGTTATGGCAGCACAAAGATTGACGATGATACGTTTGGCGGGAAAAGCCTTGCCGTGGTGGAAGCGTCTTTTGCATCCCAAGATTTTAGTTGCCGTTCCGCTGGGAACCAGCGGTATTGAATCCTTTGGTGTTCGTGACGTTTTGAAGCGACAGGCACAACGCATTATTTTCGTATATGCACCAATGGCCGCAGCCATGGGGAGCGGTTACGACGGGTATTCCGAAAAAGCCTTTACCGTTCTGGATATTGGCGCGGGATTTACGCAGTTTGCCGTAATCAGGCAAGGCGGATTTCAAGTTTCCGGCGCATTGCGCATAGGCGGTCGCGATCTTGATCGTGCGTTGAAAAAGTATCTTTTCAAACAATACGCCGCCGATTTTCCCTTTCACGAACTGCGCGAAGTCAAGCACGCATGGAATCGCCGCAACACATTTTCGCTCGGCAAACTCCGGTTGGAACGCGATGAACTGCAATCCGTCTGGCTGCCGCATTGGAAACGCGTGGCGGAGCTGATCGACGATACCTTAACCGATGCGGAACTTCGCCGGGAAGTCGCTGCCAATGGTGTTGCGCTTACCGGCGGATTGTCGCAGATGCCCGGTCTTCCGGAATTCCTTGCGGAGCGTTTCGGCATGAAGTTTCAGATTGCCCGGAACCCCGCCGGAGCCGTCTTGCGCGGGCTTCAACGGATGTTGACGAAACTCCCGCCCGATCTGTGGAAATAGATAGAGGACAATGTGGCGCGCCGGATGGACTGGTATTGCCCCTGCCCCGGTTGATTGTCCCCGGCACGGCAGAAAACGGAGAAAATTTAACGATGAAAGGTAAGCCATGAACTATAAGAAATTTTATCGGGAACTGATACTGACAACAACCGGAAGCCTTCCTGCCGCCGAAGACGGCATGTCCGAAACCGAATTTGATGCGCTGTGTAAAATCGCCGTCCCGCAGGCTTTGAAAGAATATTATCTCGTTGCCGGAAAGCATTCCATAAGTATGGAATATAATCTTTTTCTGCCACTGAACCAATTCGAGCGGCATGATGGATTTCTATGGTTTATGGAAGAAAATCAGGCGGTCTGTTATTGGGGAATCAAGGAAGATGACTTGATGCAAACCGATCCGGAAGTCTGGCAACTGCACGCCGATCCATCCGGTAAACTCGCTCACGCATATTCAGAGGAAAGAACTTTCAGCGAATTCGTCAGCGGTTACTTCGCTTTTATAAAAAGCGACAAAGAGGGATAACGCAGATGAAAACAGAAAAATAACACTCTATCTTTCTGATGCAGACGGGCGAAAGAATCCGGTTTATCTTATCCGGTGAAAAGTAAAGTCTCCCGGCGGAGAATCCCCGCCGGGAAAACGATCTGTCATTCTGCGACGATTCGCTTAATGTTCTTTTTCCCGGCTTTCAGAATGACGGAGCCATCGGAGAAATCGGCGGCTGTCACCGTATAATCAACGGAGTCAATCCGCTTTTCGCCGAGATAGGCTCCGCCGCCCTGAACCAGACGGCGCGCATCGCCATTGGATTTGCAAAGCCCGGAATCCGCAAGGAGTTTCACAATCCAGATACCATCCGCAGGAAGCTGAAGTTTGTACGTCGGAAGGTCGTCCAACGCAGAAGCATCGGGCATGACTTCCCGGATCCGGCTGGAGGTCGGAATTTTCGCGTCCCGGTCGGCAAAACCGAACTTGGTACAGGCCGCCAGATAGGCTTTCGCCGCTTCCTCGTGACCATGGGCAAGCGATGTCGCTTCATACGCCAGAACCTCTTTGGCGCGATTGATGGATGCAGCACAAAGTGCGGCGATCTCATCCAACGGAAGCGCGGTGAAGTAGCTCATCAGCTTCCTGACGTCATTGTCATCCACATTGCGCCAGAACTGATAATAGTCAAAAACGGACGTTTTGGTTTTATCAAGCCAAACAGCGCCGCCGACCGATTTTCCAAACTTTTTCCCCTGGCTGTTCAGCAGCAGCGGCATGGTAAAACCGTGGACCTCTTTCTGGGAGAGTCTGCGGACGAGGTCGATCCCCGCGGCAATATTGCCCCACTGATCCTGTCCGCCGCATTCCAGAGTGCAGCCGTAATCCCGGTTGAGAATGTAATAATCGTAAGACTGAAGCAGCATGTAGCTGAATTCCATGAACGTGATTCCAGTCTCCATCCGGAGCTTCACGGACTCGGCGGTCAACATTCTGTTGACGCTGAATTTGGAGCCGATATCCCGCAGGAAATCCAGATATTTCATCTCGCCGAGCCAGTCGATATTGTTCGCCATAACGACATTGTCATAAGGCAGGAACCGGCGGAGCTGCTGTCCGATGGCTTCACAGTTCTGAGCCACTTTTTCGCGGGTGAGAATCGGACGTGCCTCCTGTTTGCCGGAAGGATCGCCAACGAGACCTGTTGCGCCGCCGACCAGTGCGATCGGATGATGCCCGGCTTTCTGAAGCCACCGCATGCACATGACAGGCAGCAGATGCCCCACATGAAGACTGTCTCCGGTCGGGTCAAAGCCCACATAATAAGTAATGGGGCCTTCGGCTAACGCTTTTTCAAGAGCTTTCTCATCGGTCGACTGGTAAACGAACCCGCGAGCCTTCAGATCTTCCCATACGTTTGTTGTCATTTTTTCACCTTATTATGTTAAAATGGTTGAATTCATAATATACTCCGTTTTGATTCTGATGGCAAGCTGTGTTTTATCGTGAATCCGTTTTTTTTCATTTTTTATTATGGGTGACGATTGTAATAATGGAAAAAAGAGAGAGATAAAATTGAAAACAGGGATTGAAAAAACATCAAAACCGTGGTATTTTACTCATTTCAACCTTTCAGAGGAGATTTGAATAAAAATGACAGAACAGACCGTCAATCAGACGCCGGAATTGAAGCCGGAAGACATTTTCGAACAGAGAAAAGCCAAAATCGGAGAATTCGCCAGCGCAGGCTTGAAACCGTTCGGGAAACGTTTCGACGGAGCAATTTCCACGGCAGAAGCGCGTTCTCTCTTTGTTCCCGATGCCGAACAGCAGCCCAAAGTGAAGATCGCCGGGCGCATGACCGCATTCCGTGCAATGGGAAAAGCCGTATTCGCCGATGTCAAGGACTCCTCCGGCAGAATGCAGATCTATGTCCAGCGCGATACCGTCGGCGAGGATTTTTACAAACTTTTCAAGCGGTTTGACATCGGCGATATGATCGGTGTCGAGGGAGAACTCTTTCTAACCAGAACCGGAGAGGTCACGGTCAAGGCAGCCGCCTGCACTCTGCTCTCCAAGTCGCTCCGTCCCCTCCCCGAAAAATATCACGGGCTCACCGATATGGAAGCACGCTACCGTCAGCGTTATCTCGACCTCATTACGAACGATGAAAGCCGCGCAGTCCTGCAGAAACGTTCCGTTATCATCAAGGAGATCCGCAATTATCTCGACGAACGCGGCTATATGGAAGTCGAAACGCCGATGCTCCAGTATATTCCCGGCGGAGCTGCAGCGAATCCGTTCAAGACCCATTACAATGCGCTTGACACCGACATGTATCTGCGGATCGCCACCGAGCTTTCCCTGAAAAAACTGCTCGTCGGCGGATTTGAAAAAGTCTACGAAATCAACCGGAATTTCCGCAATGAAGGCATGGACCGCCGCCACAATCCGGAGTTTACCGCCATTGAACTCTATCAGGCCTACGGCAACTGTGAAACCATGATGGAACTGGTGGAAGACCTGATTAAAACCGTCGCAATGCGCGTCAACGGGACTCTGGTCATCAAAGCCGGTGGAAAGGAAATCGATCTCGGCAAGCCGTGGCGCAGAGCTGCTTACCGCGATCTCGTGAAAGAGGTTGCGGGCGAAAACTGGTTTGAGCTCTCCCGCGAAGAAAAATACGCAAAAGCAAAAGCGCTCGGAACTCAGGTTCTGCCCGACTGGACCGATCTGGAAATCACCCACGAGATTTATGAAAAACTTGTGGAAGATACCTTGATCGAACCGACGTTCGTGACCCGCCTGCCCTCAGAACTTGTCCCGCTTGCGAGAAAATGCGAGGACGATCCGACTCTCGTCGACGTTTACGAGCTGGAAATCAACGGACAGGAGATCAGCCCCGGATATACCGAGCTCAACGATCCGATCGACCAGCGTCAGCGCTTCATGGATCAGGTGACTCTCTCCGGAAAGGATCCGGCTCAGGCGGTCGACGAGGACTTCCTCACAGCGTTGGAATATGGTATGCCGCCGACCGGAGGCATGGGAATGGGTATTGACCGCCTGGTCATGCTGCTGACCGGTGCAGATTCGATCCGGGATGTGATTCTGTTCCCGCAGCTCCGCCCGCGTCAGTAATCGTTTTTCAGACACATACGCCCTGTGATTTTTTGAGAATCACAGGGCGTTTTGTTTTTCATTCTGTTTTCCTGACCGGACGGACAACGTTTGCAGAGCTGTTCTCTAAACAACGTTCTTCCGGGAAATTACGAATCTTTCACAGATACGTTTCAAACCCGGCATACTGCCGGATTTGAATCTGCCTTATCGGATCTGAGCGCAAATGGTCATCCGGACCGTGTCTGCGGAAACTCCCGCGATTTCAAGAATCTTATTTTTGTTCGTCATTCCGGATACAACGCTGACCGCTGATTTCGGACAGCGAAGCAGAGAGGCAAAGAATTCACAGAGGGCGGCATTGGCTTTGCCGTCCACCGGAGGAGCAGTCAAAGCGATCTTCAACGAACCATCTAAAATACCCGCAATCCTGCAGCGGGACGAGCGCGGCTGCACCCGGCAGGTTATGCGGGTGCAGCCGTTATGATCGGAAATAACAGCTGACAGTTCCGTTTCCGAAATTGCCATTTTATTCCGCTTTCGGAGTTTCGGCTCCGGAATCCTGAACGACCGGTTCCTCCCGGTGAACAGGCGGCATACCGAGAAGTGCACGGATCTCCGCCGCGTCCAGGGTCTCTTTTTCGAGAAGGGCATTTGCCAGTTTGTCGAGTTCATCCCGGTGATCGGTCAGGATCTTCGTCGCAGTGGCTTTTGCCTCCATGACAAGCCGTTTGACTTCCAGGTCGATTTCACGGGCGGTTTCTTCGCTGAACGACTCGTTACGGGTGATGTCGCGTCCGAGATAAATGTGATCGGCACGTTCCCCGTACTGAACCACACCGAGCTTGTCGCTCATGCCGTAAGCGCAAACCATCGCTCTGGCAACTTTGGTTGCATGTTCAATATCAGCCGCGGCACCGCTGGTGATGTCGCCGAGAACGAGCTCTTCGGCAACACGCCCGCCCATTGAGAGCGCCATGGAGTCGAGCATTTCCAGACGGCTCTGCGAATAACGGTCCTCATCCGGCATCATCATCGTAACACCAAGAGCGGGACCACGCGGAATGATTGTGACTTTATGCAGGCTCATAGCGTGTTTACAGTGCAGATTGACGATCGCATGTCCGGCCTCGTGCCACGCGGTGAGACGGCGTTCCCGCTCGGAAATCTTGCGGCTTCTGCGTTCACGTCCCCAGCAGACTTTATCGCGCGCCTCCTCCAGATCCGCCTGAATCGCGGCCTTGCGGTCGTTGCGGGCGGCAAGCAGGGCTGCTTCATTGATCAGATTCGCAAGGTCCGCACCGCTGAATCCGGACGTGCTTCTGGCGATGACATCCAAATCCACGGAAGGATCCAGTTTAATATTTTTCGCATGGACATTCAGGATCATGCGGCGTCCGCGAATATCGGGGAGATCCATCACGATCTGACGGTCAAAACGTCCGGGGCGCAGCAATGCCGGATCGAGCACATCCGCCCGGTTGGTCGCGGCAAGCACGATCACGCCTTCCTGTGTCTCAAGACCGTCCATTTCCACGAGCATGGCGTTCAAGGTCTGTTCCCGCTCGTCATGACCTCCGCCAATTCCGGTGAAGCGGGAACGGCCGACCGCATCAATTTCATCAATAAAGATCAGGCACGGCGCATTTTTACGCGCCTGTTCAAACATATCGCGAACACGACTGGCGCCAACGCCAACAAACATTTCCACAAAATCCGATCCGCTGATCGCAAAAAACGGAACGTTCGCCTCCCCCGCGACGGCTTTCGCCATCAGGGTTTTACCGGTTCCCGGAGGACCGAGCAGCAAAGCGCCTTTCGGAATCTTTCCGCCGAGCATTTTGTATTTGAGAGGATCTTTGAGATAATCAACGATCTCCTTTGTTTCCTCTTTGGCTTCGTCACAGCCGGCAACGTCGTCGAATTTCTTTTTATTTTCATCGGCGGTGATCATGCGGGCACGGCTCTTGCCGAACTGCATGGCGCCTTTTCCCGCCATTTTCAGCTGACGCGAAAACAGGAAATAGATGAACGCGATGATCAGCATTCCGATCACCAGATTGACGATCAGGTTGGTCCACCAGCTGTCGCGCTGAAGGACCTCCACCTGTTTCAGTTTGTTCAGTCCCGTCATGATCGCCGGCGTTTTGATCACTCTGGCGGAATAGTAAAGTTTTCCGCCGGTTTTGCCTGCCGGAAGCGTCAGATCGGTTTCCGACGGAGAGACGGGAGAAGCCTTGAACTCCCCTTTGATGTCCATAACATCGTCGGAATCCGGCGTAATTACAGCGCTGACCACATTGCCAACCGCCAGATTCTGCTCAAACTCTGTCTGATTCCATTCGATCCGGTTTCCGACGGACGGATTGTATTTGTAAACAAAAAGCGTCACCATCATCATGATGACAAGCAGCCAGATGAATACGGACATCGGCGGTCTGCGGGAAGGCAGACCGGACCGGTTCATCGGCGGCGGTGTGTGTTTTTCCGGTTCATTACTCATTCGTTTTTACCTTTTCTCTCTTACACTGGAACGGAGCGTTCCGTGTATTTTTCTTAATATACGGCGATAACGCCGGAAAAAAACCGACGCCTATGCAATGATTCATCAGGGGGAGATGAAAACAGCGTATTTTATTTTTTGGACAGCAGAATCACGACGAACGCAATGCCGGCAATGATCAGCAGGGTCAACAGACCGAGCAGAGCAATAATCACAATGGGAACCCAGCTTTTCTTCTGGCTTCTGCCCTGTGATACTGTTTCCAGGCGCTGAAGGGTGGAAGTCCCCACAGTCGACGTGGAAGTAATGTCGATCTTCGTCATGGTTTTCAGTTCGCGGGTACTGCTTTTTTCCTGGCAGTCATACAGCATTTCCACGTTTCCGAGCTGGATCATATCCGAACTTTTCAATTCAACATCTTCCGTAACCGGCACATTATTGACTTTTGAGCCGTTGGTGGAATTACGGTCCCGCAGAATATAGGTGGCTCCTTTTTTGATAAAATCAGCGTGATAAGAACTGATGGACGGGTCCTTGATGCAGATATCCCGCGCGTCAACGCGTCCGGCTGTATGCAAATCCTTGGTCAATTCAAAGACTTTTCCTCTGAACTGTTCCGACAAAACAATCAATTTTGGTGTTTCAGACATGGCAACTCCTCATAGGCTTGCTGTTACGCAAATTACTGTCACCCCGGAACATAACGCTATTTAGCCCCGTTGTCAATCGGAAAAACAAGAAAAAAATGAAAAAAAACAGGATTTTATTTTATTTTTTTCAAAAAAAGGACTGGAAAATTTGCCAGTCCGGGCTATATTCATAAGTTCAGTAGTTTTTTAACAACACGCTTTGTGTCAAAACGTAAACATAATGAAAGGTGGATCAGATGTCTGCTGACTCTTTGAAAAACGCGATTCAAGTCGAATACAAGGAAACTGCGCCCTGCACTCAGGAGGTCGCGGTGAAAGTCCCTGCCGCGGAAGTTGAAAAAACTTTTAATGATATTGTCAAAGAAGTTTCCCGTGAAGTTCAGATTCAGGGATTCCGCAAGGGCAAAGTTCCCGCCGCGATCGTAAAAGCGCGCTTTGCGCAGAACATCGTCGAAGATGCCGCCAAACAGCTTCAGAATGCCGCAATCGAAAAGGTTCAGAGCGAACGCGATCTCGTTGCGGTTACCGCTCTTGACGACGACAAGAAAGCTCCGGAAGCCAAACAGGAATACAGCTTCAAAATCACGATCGAAGTCGCTCCCGAAATCAATCTTCCGGATTACAAAAAGCTCTCCATCGAAGTGCCGAAAGGCGAAGATGCTGCAAAGCTGATCGAAGAACGCATTGCGAACTTGAAAGATATTTATGCGGATGACGTCAAAGTCGAAACGGAATCCGTCAGCGGCGACATGCTGAAAGTTTCCTATGAATCCGATTTTGTTCCGGCGGAAGACGCCTCTCCCGCTCTCAAACGCATGGCGAAAGCCGATGAGGCATGGATCTGGCTGCATGATCCCGAATACGTTCCCGGCGCGAATGCCGCTCTGACCGGAGCCAAAGCCGGCGACGTCAAAGAGTTTACCTCCGAATTCCCCGCCGACTGGCGCGAATCCGGACTTGCCGGAAAAACGGTCAAATACACCGTTAAAATCAACGAAGTCCAGCGCAAGCAGCCGATCACCGACGATGCGGTTCTGGCGGAAAAACTGCACATGGAATCGTTTGACAAGCTCAAAGAAGAGATCAGCAAATCCATTGACGCCAAGATCGAAAGCGACCGCAAAAACGCTGCCCGTGAAAAAGTTCTTGACATCCTGATGGAAAAAGCCGGTGATTTCACCCTGCCGAAATCCATCCTTGACGGGGAAACCGAACGGGAATTCACCAAGCTCGCCAATCAGCTTGTCCGCAGCGAAGCAGATGTTGAAAAATTCAAATCCGAAAAAGACAAACATCTGGAAGAAGCCAAAAAAGAGGCGGAAAAGAATCTGAAACGCTTCTTCGTCATCAAGAAAATTGCGACGGCGGAAAAAGTCGAAGTTTCCAAGAATGAGTTTGATAACCAGATCAAACAGATGAGCTCCTATTTCGGCTACAAGGAAAAGGATGTTCTGAAAGCCATTCAGCGCAACGGCGCGATCGGAGAAATCCACGCGGACCTCCTCACCGGAAAGGTCCTTGATCACATCGTTGCAACCGCGGACATCAAAGAAATCTGAGTCCGTTTAAACGAGTTATTCAAGAAAGAGAGAATCGCATGATAAAAAATTCAATGCTTGTTCCCATGGTCGTCGAACAGACCGGTCAGGGGGAACGCGGATATGATATTTATTCCCGTCTGCTGAAAGACCGGATCATCCTTCTCGGCACCCCGATTGACGACACCGTGGCAAATCTGATTGTTGCGGAACTGCTCTATCTCCAGTCGGAAGACCCGAAAAAAGATATTGATCTTTATATCAACAGTCCCGGCGGGGTCATCACCTCCGGACTCGCGATTCTCGACTGCATGAAAGTGATTTCCTGCGACGTCAAGACCTACTGCGTCGGTCAGGCCGCGAGCATGGCGGCAGTCTTGCTCTGTGCGGGCGCCAAAGGCAAACGGTTCGCCCTGCCCAACGCACGGGTCATGATCCATCAGCCGCGCGGCGGATCCGAGGGAACCGCCGCGGACATAGACATTCAGGCGAAGGAGATCCTTGCCATGAGAAGCAAACTGAACAAGATCATCGCGGACGCGACCGGACAGACGGTCCAGAAAGTTTCGCGCGACACCGACCGCGACTATTTCATGTCCGCGGAAGAAGCGTTGAAATACGGTATTGTTGACAGCATCATTCCACACCGCGCAATCTGAGAGGCTTTGAATGGCGAACGATAAATTCGACAACGAAATCCCCCATTGTTCATTCTGCGGGCGTGGGGCGGATGATCCGGGCGTGGGACAGATCGTCTCCAGTCCGCTCGGCGCTTCCATCTGCTCCGAATGCCTGAAAGCATGCGAAGAAGTACTGAATCCGTCACAGAAGAAGAAAGTAAAAGCGGCGGAAAGCACCAAAGATCCCATCGCGGAACTCAAAGTGCCCAAACCGGCGGAGATCAAAGCGGAACTCGACAAATTCGTGATCGGACAGAACGATGCGAAAAAGATTCTTTCCGTTGCCGTGCACAATCATTACAAGCGGCTTCAGACACATTCCCCGTCCATTGCGGACGACGGCGTGGATATTGAAAAAAGCAATGTCCTGCTGATCGGTCCCACCGGATGCGGAAAAACCCTGCTTGCCCGCACGATGGCAAAACTGCTCGACGTGCCGTTCTGTATCGCCGACGCAACCACGCTGACCGAAGCGGGATATGTCGGAGAAGATGTGGAAAACATCATTCTCCGTCTGCTCCAGGCTGCGGACGGCGATGTCGCCCGCGCACAGATCGGCATCATCTATGTGGATGAAATCGACAAGATCGCGAAGAAGAGCGAAAACGTTTCCATTACCAGGGACGTTTCCGGCGAAGGCGTGCAGCAGGCTTTGCTGAAAATTCTGGAAGGCACGATTGCCAATGTTCCCCCGAAAGGCGGACGCAAACATCCGAATCAGGACTATATTCAGGTGGACACCACCAATATTCTGTTCATCTGCGGCGGCGCGTTCGTGGGGCTTGACAAAATCATTCAGCGGCGGATCGGCAAACGGGTCCTCGGCTTCAACCGGCAGCAGTCGGATGTTCAGCAGGCGATTGAGCTGGACAGCTCCAAGGCGCTTGCCCATGCCGAACCGGAAGATCTCGTCCGTTACGGTGTGATACCGGAATTCATCGGGCGGCTTCCCGTTGTAACAGCGCTCCAGCCTCTCAACAAAGAGGATTTGATGAAAATTCTCGTCGAACCGAAAAATGCGATTACCAAGCAGTATGAAAAACTGCTGGCGATGGAAGGCGTGAAACTTGTGTTCGAACGGGATGCCTTGGAAGCCATTGCGCAGAAAGCCTGCGATAAAGGGACCGGAGCCCGCGGTCTCCGTTCCATCATTGAAAAACTGATGCTTGACATGATGTTCGACCTGCCGTCGCGCAGCGATGTCGAAACCTGCGTCATTACGCGTAAAACGGTGGAATCCGGCGAACCGGAACTCATCAAACGCAAAATCAGAACACCCCGAAAGAGTGTTTGAATCCTCCGTGCGGTTCCGGTTGTCAGAACCGCACGGTAATTTATTGAGATAAGATCATGGAAAAGAACATTCAGATCCGAAAAGAGTTGGTTTCATCCTGTAAACGTATTGTTATCAAAGCCGGAACCCGTCTGCTGACCGATCCGGAAGCATTGGCGCTTCTGATCCGGCAGATCAAAAGCGTCCGGGATTCGGGAATTCAGGTTCTTTTGGTTTCTTCCGGAGCGGTCGGCACCGGAATGCGGACCCTCGGCCTCAGGAAGCGTCCGCGCAAACTCTCCGAGGTTCAGGCACTGGCGGCAATCGGGCAGATCCGCCTGATGTCCGTTTATGAAGCGGAGTGTGAGCGTCTCGGTTTTCATGCGGCACAGATTCTGCTTACGGCGGACGATCTCCGTTCCCGTGAACGTCATCTGAACGCTCTTAACTGTATTGAGGCGCTGCTGGCTCAGGATATTTTGCCGATCATCAACGAAAACGATCCGATATCCGTTGATGAACTGAAATTCGGCGACAACGATATTCTTGCGGCCCTGTTGGCATCCATGACCCGTTCCGATCTGGCAATTATTCTGACCACGGTGGACGGACTCATGCGTCCGAATCCGGATGGTACGCTGGGCGAGCGCATTTCGCTCGTTCAGGGAGTAACCGACGAACAGCGCAGCATGGCAAACGGAACCGATGACGCCAGTATGTCCATCGGCGGTATGAAATCGAAGCTCCGCTGTGCGGAAATCCTCAATTCCGCGGGGGAATGTCTTTGGATTGCTTCCGGCAAAGACCCGCATGTGATCGAAAAGATCTTCAACGGAGAAGACGTCGGCACGGTCTTCATCCCGAAACACCGGGCCAAAGTCGAATCGAAAAAACGCTGGATCGCCACGTTCGCCAGAACCAGCGGAAAACTGATCGTCGACTCCGGCGCGGTCCGCGCTCTGGAAACCCACGGGAGCAGTCTGCTGCCGGCCGGATTGAAATTCGTTCAGGGAACTTTCAAACGCGGAAGCGTTGTGGAAATATGTTCACTGGAAGGAGAAACCATCGGCAAAGGACTCGTCAATTTCAGTTCCGAGGATTGCACCCGTCTGATCGGCTGTCAGAGCGCGAAAATCCATGATATACTCCGCAGCGACGCCGATCATGAACTCATTCACCGCAACAATATGGCAATCCTCAAAGACGCGGAAGAATAAGCCATGAACATCTATATCAAGACCTATGGCTGTCAGATGAATGAACGCGACAGCGATGCCGCCGCCGCAATGCTTGCCGCAGACGGTCATGTCATTGTGCATTCCGAAGACGATGCCGACCTGATCATTCTCAACACATGCAGTGTGCGCGATCAGGCCGAGCGGAAAGCCATCGGCAAACTCGGCATTCTGAAACGGCTGAAAGAAGAACATCCGCAGCTGCAGTTCGGTATCATGGGATGTATGGCGCAGAGCCGCGGAGCTGAACTGCTGAAATCCATTCCCCACCTCAATTTTGCCGTCGGGACCGACAAGATCCATGAACTTCCGGAAATTGTTGCCGGACTTGCAAAGGCTGGAAAGATCGAATCCACCGGACATGACACTCTGAGCGATGTGGACGGGATTGACGCCCATACGGTCAAACACGGATTCTCGGATTTTATTTCGATTATGCGCGGCTGCAACCGGTTCTGTTCGTACTGTATCGTGCCTTATGCCCGCGGACGCGAGCGCAGCCGTTCCCCGGAAGGGATTCTGGAAGAGGCGCGCAAACTGGCGGAATCCGGAGTGAAAGAGATCATGCTTCTCGGTCAGAATGTGGCGGCATACGGAATTGACGGGATTACGTTTCCCGACGACCATTCCCCGTTTGCAGAATTGCTGGAGGCGCTGGCGCGGATTGACGGGATCAAGCGGATCCGCTTCACCTCCCCTCACCCGGCATTTTTCAACACGCGCCTGATCGACGCGATCGCAAACACGCCGAAAGTCTGCAACAGCATCCATCTGCCGCTGCAATCCGGTTCGGACCGGATCCTCAAAGCGATGAACCGTCCCTACACGGCGGAACAGTATATGCGTATCGTCAACCGGCTCAAAGAAAAATGCGGAGAGATCGCGTTTTCAACGGACATCATCGTCGGATTCCCCGGTGAAACAGACGGGGATTTTGAAGAAACGCGGAAACTCATGAATGAAGTCGGCTACGACAATGCTTACATTTTCAAATACTCGCCGCGCAAAGGCACAAAAGCCGCGGAACAGATGCCGGACGACGTCCCGCAGAGTGTCAAGGAAGAACGCAACCAGATTCTTCTTGCCGATCTGGCGAAAAGTTCCGAACGTGCGAATGACAAATTCGTCGGCCGCACACTTGAAGTCCTCGCGGAAGGAGTCAGCAAACGCAACGCCTCCCGGTGGAGCGGACGGACCGAATTAAGCAAACTCGTCGTCTTTGAACCGGATGCGGCGATCCGCCCCGGCGATCTGGTACAGGTCCGCATCAATCATGCCACAGCCATGACGCTGTTCGGCACACTGCTCTGAAGCTTCATCCTTTTCAGAAAATATCCCGGAAGCCAATCAGCTCCGGGCGATCTTCATAATATAAATCGCTCCGAAAATCTGATAGAGCGCAGGCGGGATCCAGACAATATATTGCGGAAACGCCCAGGTAAACGATTTCAACGAGTCGGAAACCAGCACGGAACCGAAGTAGAGTCCGGCGAGCAGAACGCTGAGAAAAAGACCGATCGAAGTTTCCCGGCGGGAGGTACGGATTGCCATCGGCAGCCCAAGCAGCAGAAACGCCATCGGAGCAAGAGCCAGAGCGACGCGCTGGTTCAGTTCCGTTTCGATTTCGCAAATACGTTCCGGCTGATTGCGCTGACGCATCATGATGGAACGGGCATAGAGTCCTTCATATCCCAAGTGTTTATCCCGGAGCGAAATCCGCTTGCTGTTGAACTGTTTGCCGTATTCGATCGCGAACGACATTTCCTTGCCGAAACTGCGGCGCGGATGCGGATCGTCGTCGTTCTCATACGCGATAATCGTGGCGTTCTGCAGAACGATATTCATAATCTGCGCTTCTTTATCCACCACGATTTTCCCGGAAGACGCGGTCACGTCCTGTTCAATCCGGCGGTTGTTCTTGTTGAGACGGTAGACCTGAATCCCTTTGATCTCCCCGGTTTCGGCGTTTTTCTGATCAATGAACATGCTGAAATCATTGAAGTCAATCGGAATTCCCGGTTCGAACAGGGCAAGCGGATGATCCACCGCCACACTTTTGACCACCGTCTGCGCTTTTCCCAGATAGCGCGGACCGACCTCCAACTGCAAATAGAGGCAGATGCAGGTCAGCATAAACGCCAGCATGATGATCGGCGCCACGATCTGGAGGATCGACACCCCGCACGCGCGCATTGCGGTAATCTCGTTGTCGGCGGAAAGACGCCCGAACACGAGCATGATGGAGACCAACGCCGCCCACGGAATCGTAAACGCCATTGCGATCGGCAGAACATAGACCATGAACATCATTGCGGTTCCGATGTCCACGCCGTTCGACACATATTCAAAAACTTTCACGAGACGCGCACCCGTCATGCCGAACGTAAGGACACCCATCGCCATGACAAATGTATAAAGAAAGTTTTTTGCAACATAAAAATTCAGAGTTTTGAGCATTCCAGTATCCTTCAAGGTTAAATCAGAAAGTTTGACTCCGCATAATTTAGCACACGTTCCACCGGATTGAAAGCCGGAAAAACGAGAAAAAACGGATAATATTCGGAATATATGGAAAAATCATCTGGTAAATTTTAAAAGATGCGCTAAATTATAGCTTCCAAACAATTTCGCAACATCTATTTATGGAGAAGACAATGAGAGTTGTAAACTTCAGTGCAGGGCCGGCAATGCTGCCGACGGTCGTCATGGAACGCGCTCAGGCGGAATTCTGCGATTACAAGGGCAGCGGTTGCGGTGTCATGGAACATTCCCACCGCGGACCTCTCTTCGATGAAATCATCGCCCGTGCCAACAGCAACGTCCGCGAAATCCTCGGCATTTCCGATGAATACGATGTCGTTTACATTCAGGGCGGCGCAAGCATGCAGTTCGCTATGATCCCCATGAACTTTATGAAACAGGGCGGCTATGCGGAATTCGCCGACACCGGAACATGGTCCTCCAAAGCCATGAAAGAAGCCAAACTGTTCGGCGAAGTCAAAACCGTCGCATCCAGCAAAGCGGACAAATATACTTATATCCCGGCATTCAACACCTGGGAGCCGACCACGGAAGAGTCTTCCTACCTTCATATCACCAGCAACAACACGATCTACGGAACCCAGTATCAGGAGTTCCCGGAGAGCAAATGCCCGATGATCGCCGATATGTCCAGCGACATCATGTCCCGCAGATTCGACATGAACAAGTTTGCGATGATCTATGCCGGTGCACAGAAGAACCTCGGTCCCAGCGGCGTGGCGCTCTGCGTGATCCGCAAAGATCTGATCGCCAGAACTCCGGCAAACGTTCCGACCATGCTCCGCTATGAGACCTATACCAAGGAAAACTCCCTCTACAACACCCCGCCGACCTATGGAATCTACATGATCGCGCTCGTCACCGACTGGATCAAGGAAATCGGCGGCATTGATGCGATCGAAAAAATCAACAACGCCAAAGCCGCTGCGCTCTACGGCGCGATCGACGGTTCCGACGGCTACTACCGCAGTCCGGTTCAGAAAGACAGCCGTTCCAGAATGAACGTCGTCTTCCGCCTCCCGAACGAAGAACTCGAAGCGAAGTTCGTCAAAGAGGCGAAAGCTGCGGGCATGATCGGCCTGAAAGGACACCGCTCCGTCGGCGGCATCCGCGCCAGCATCTACAACGCCGTCCCGATGGAAGGCGTCGAGAAACTTGTCAACTTCATGAACGACTTCAAGAAAGCAAACTGATTTTCTGCAAAGTCTGTTAAAAAACGGTTAATCCGTTTGTATTTATGTTGACAACGGTGCATATTAAGTATCACTGCTGATATGCACCGTGTTTTTCTGATTTACGGGAGGATCGCACCATGCTTCAAAAATATTCTGTGATGAACGGCAGAATTGTTCAGGGCGATGAAGGTTCCATTCAGGTCGAAGTTTATATCATGCCGGATGAAGCCGAACGCAGCAAACTGATCAATGACTATGAGATGAACGAACATACCATCGCCTCCTCCATAGACCCCGACGAAACTCCACGTATTGAATTTGAAGACAATCATACCGCGTTCATTCTGAAATATCCCAAAAACTATTCCGCTGACGACAATTTTCTGTTCCGCGTCAAATCCATGGGCATTTTCGTTTTCGCAAGCAGAGTCGTTATTATCATCGACGAGTATGTGCCGCTGTTTACCGGCAAGATCGCGAACAACGTTCATACCGTGCAGGACGTTATCATGAAAACACTGCTGCTGACGATCCGTCACTTTGAAAGTCATCTGCGCGTCATCAACATGTGCAGCGATGAACTGGAACACGCAATCGTCAGTTCCTACGACGGAAAAGAACTGCTGAATATGTTCACACTGGAAAAAGGGCTCGTCTACTACGTCAACGCGCTCAACGGCAACCGGCGGGTGATCGAACGGATGCGCGCCGCGGCGCTCCGGCTGGGATTCACCGAAGAGAATATTGAGCTGCTGGAAGATATTTCCATTGAAAACCGGCAGTTTCTCGATCAGGCGGAAGTCTATTCACAGGTGTTGTCCGGCATGATGGATGCGCGTGCTTCCATGGTCAACAACAACCTGAACGTGATGATGAAAAACATGAACGCGGTCATGATCGCAATCGCGATCCCGTCATTTCTGGCGGGCGTCGGCGGAATGTCCGAGTTTTCCGCCATGTTCGGAACCGATTACAAGCTCTCCTATACGATTTTCCTGCTGTTGATGATCCTGTTTGCAGTCGTCATCTTCTGGGTCATAAAAATGATCGCGAAACATAACTGAAAAAAATCCGGGGAACGGTTTTACATTCCCCGGCGGTTAGAAGTTAATCCCGATGCTCCAGTGCGAGCAGAGCGGCTTTCAGGTCCACCCCTCCCCTGTAACCGGCGAGCACACCGTTCGCGCCGGTCGCCCGGTGGCACGGGATGAAAAGCGGGATCGGATTGCGGCGGACCGCCATCCCGACGGCACGGACCGTATGCGGTTTTCCGAGCTGTGCGGCGATCTCTCCATACTCCCTCGTTTCCCCGTAAGGAATCTGCATCAGCACGCTCCAGACGGAGCGCATGAACGGAGTCCCTTCCGGAACAAGCGGCAGATTGAAGTCGGTACGAAGCCCGTCGAAATACTCCTGAAGCTGCTGAAACGCTTCCGCCAGAAGGGCGGACCGCCACCGGCAGGTTCCTTTTTCAACGATCTCATCCGGGAGATATACACGGACAATCGCACCACCGGTCTCTTTTATCCCGATCGGGCCGAACTGGGTCTCCTGAACCATGCATGTGTTGTGTTGTCGTTCATAATAACCTCCTGTTTGGTCCGTTGGACACCCCGGAAGCTCCGGATGTTCAACGGACTGCGCCGGAACGGCGCGGCAGGAAGTTATTTGATCACGAGATTCAGCATTTTTTCCGTGGCGACAATCGCGGCGGCAAGCTGATCGCTGTCGACGCCGGTCGTCGTCAGCTTTTTCTCGGCGGAAACATCCCAGCTGATCGTGGTCTCCACAAGGGCATCGGTTTTGCCTCCGGGCGGTATGCGGACCTGATAATCCGCCAGACGCGGGAATGTGATCCCCTGTTTTTTCAACAGTTTGCGCAAAGCCTTGACGAACGCATCATATCCGCCGTCCCCGCTTGCTTTTTCGGAAAGCGGACGACCGTCCAGCTCAATGCTGACTGTTGCTTTCGGCAGGTTGTTCATGCGGGTTTCAATCTGATAATCAGTCACACGGACCCGCCCGCTGATCGGCGCACGCAGGACGCTGGCGATGATAAACGGCAGATCCGCCGCGGAAACCTGTTTTTTCTTATCGCCGAGACGCACAATTTCCTGAAGGACTTTCGCGCGGACTTCCGGTTCAAGTTCGGACATGCCGATCGACTGGAGATTCTGATCCAGCGACGCCTTACCGGAAAGTTTACCGAGCGCATAATCCCGTTTGCGTCCGAAGCGTTCCGGAAGCAGACGGTTCGCATAGAGATTGCCTTTTTTATCCCCGTCCGCATGAACGCCGCAAGTCTGGGTGAAAACATCGCTGCCCACGACGGGCGCGTTCCACGCATAGCGTTTTCCGGAAATGGTCTGAACCATCACGGAGGCATGCAGCAACTCTTTTTCCACCACGCGCGTTTCACGGTCCGTATGGTCGTTGATCGCCACGACAAGCTGGGCAAGCGACTGATTGCCGGTCCGTTCGCCGAGCCCGTTCACGGTTACATGGATTCCGTTTACCCCCGCTTTCACGGCAGCCAGACTGTTTGCTGTGACAAGGCCGTAATCGTTATGTCCGTGGAAATCAAGGTGGAGTCCGGGCACGGCGGAGTAGACCCAGTCCAGATAACGGGTAACCTGTTCCGGTGTCAGAATACCGAGAGTATCCGGCAGCATGACCCGCTCGACCTCCATTTCAGCGAGACGGCGCAGAAATGCCACGACATAGGGGAACGAATCCGCCATGCCGTTGGACCAGTCTTCCAAATAAACATTGACCGAAAGTCCCATTTTCCCGGCGCGTTCGATTTCCCGGCAGACATCGGAAAAATGCTGTTCCGGTTCTTTGCGGAGCTGGATGCGGCAATGATTTTCGGAACCTTTGGCAAGAAGATTGAGAACTCTGCCGCCGCACTCGTGAATCCAGGCGGCGGATTTTCCGCCATCCACAAAACCGAGGATTTCCATACGCTCAAGGCAGTTCCGGTGTTCCGCCCATTTCAGGATGGAGCGCAAACCTTCTTTTTCTCCTTCGGACACTCTTGCCGAGCCGATTTCAAGCCGGTCAATATGCAGGTGCGAAATGAAAAGACGTGCGATCTCGAACTTTTCAGCTGGAGTGTACGCGACGCCGGGAGTCTGCTCGCCGTCGCGCAATGTGGTGTCAAGCACCTCGACATAACGGGCGAATCTGTTGTTCTGTTTCATTCTGTACCTGTCTTTCTACATGTTGAATATAAATAGAGAACGATACAATACAATCGTTTTTGTTTTTTGCAAATAAAACGCGGAAAATCAGCGATTTTTTCGATACTGATCCGGTGTCACACCGTAACGCCGATGGAAAGCGCGGCAGAAATAGCTGGTATCCGGGAAACCGCAGCGGACTGCGACCTCTTTCACACTGCAATTTTCCATGTGCAGAATACGGGCGGAATGCCCCAGACGCAGCTCCCGCAGGAACTGTCCGGGTGAAGTGCCGTGAATGCGGGTGAACATCCGGGAGAAGTGACAGCGGCTGTAACCTGCGGCATCGGCGATGTCCGCCACGGTAATGTCTTCCGCATAGTGTTCCATGCAGAACCGGACGGCGTCAAGCACAAAAGAGGCTTCCGACGCGGTAATGTCCAGAACGGTCAGTTCTTCAAACAGGGTCATCAGAAAACCGTATGCCAGTGACGACGCATGAAGCGCGGAACGGATCCTTTTGTTTTTTGCCGCGGAAACAATGCTGAAAGCGGAATCCAGACTTTTCGAACGGTCGATCGGCAGATGCACCACCGGACCGAACTTCCGTTTCAGTTCCGTCCAGATACGGACGGACTCCGATCCGCTGAGGTTTACATAAACGTGTTTCCAACAGGGAGAATCCTGCGGAAGCCGGTAACGGTGATCCTCCGGAACGGAGAGCAACATGGTGTCTCCGGTTTTCAACCGCCAGGTACGGCCGCCGGTCATCAGTTCCCCCTCCCCGTCCAGCGTGCACTGGAAAATACACATCGGCTTCTCCCCGCGGCAGAGCCCGTTCCAGTCATAGGATGCATTGCGCCGCTCTTCGAATCCGCACCCCGCCAGCATCGTGTGCAGATGCTGCGGGGCCGGCGGGAAATAGAGTGCGGCGGAATAATATTCCGTTTCCGACCACAGCGGCATGATCAGAACCCGGTTGGAATATCCGTGAACGCACAGGGAATGCCGAACTTCTCTTCGACCAGTTCCTTGACGGCGAGCACGCCGGGGATTTCACTGCGGTAATGGCCGAGAGCGATCACGGGAATTCCCGTTTCCAGCGCGTAATGGTAAGACTCGTGTGTAAATTCACCCGTAACGAGACATTCCACGCCTTCCGCGCGCATTTCACTGAACAGAGCGGGGAACGCTCCGCCGCCGGAGATCACGCCGATCTTCTTGACTTTTCGCGACGCCTCGCCGATAATCGAAAGATCGCATTCCGAGGGCAGATTCTCATTCAGATACTCCGCGACATCCTCCACTTTGCGCATCCGTCTGAGACTTCCGGCAAATCCGATCTTATAACCGTCATACGATCCGAACGGTTCCACCTTATCCAGTTCCAACTGTCTGGCAATCAGGGCATTGTGTCCGAAATCGGGGTTGGCGTCAAGCGGAAGATGCGCCGCATAAAGGGAAATGTTATTCGCGGCAAGGATGGCGATCCGCTCCGCATCCACTCCGGTGATCCGTTTGAGACTTCCGCCCCAGCTGAGTCCGTGATGAACAAAAATAAAATCGGCGTCCGCATCGGCGGCGTCCATGAACAATCCGGCGCAGGCATCCACGCCGAATACGGCTTTGGTTACATTCTGCGAACCTTCAAACTGAAGTCCGTTGTTGGAACAGTCATTCCCGAACGCTTTCAGGTTCAGGATTTCGTTCAGATACGCGCTCACTTCGTTGATCGTCGGCATGTTGCGGGTCTCCTTCTTTGTGTTGGAATCGTGTCAATATGATTTTCATGCGCAGATCGCTCTGCGCAAGTTCGTTCAGAGTCCGTTTCAGCTCCTCTCCGGTGAGTCCGGAAAAACGGGCGATCTCCGCGCTGGTGCAGCGGAACAGAGCTGCGGCGGGACGTTCAACCCCGCATGAGCGCAGGTTGCGTTCCGCACGGAAATAGATTTTCCGCTGTACGGCATTGCGAATCAACAGATAGCCCGGCCACACAAGTGCCAGAATCCAGAACAGATAAACCGGAATATTCCACTCATGGTACTGCACCAGAATCTGCACCCCCAGTAAAAGCAGAACCGGAAAAAGAAACAGCATGGCGTCGCGGTCCGTCTGAAAACAGTTTCCCATATAACGGCGCAGGGGGCTGTGCGATCCGGCATAGGCGAAATGTTCCTCCAGCATCCGGTCCATCAGCGGAGCGCGGGCGGCATGGCAAAGTTCGTGCGACAGCAGTTCATCGCGGGAATAGATGAAGAATTTCCGGGAGTCGCGGAATTTCCGGCGGATCAGAAAGACCGGAACGGAATCCGGTTCGTCATCCGAAAGCGCGCATCCGCCCCACAGGGGACCGAGCCCCCGGCTCAGAAAATATCCGGGCACCCAGCGGATTGCGAAACCGTAACGCTCTTCCGTCGCCTGTGCGGCCTCCTCCATGATCCCGTCGGGAATCCGGGCTTCTTCACGGATGTGGATTTTCGGATAGACTTCATACACTTTGCCATCCGCCGTTTTTTCCTGAAAAAAAAGCGAACGGGTGTGCATTGCCCGAATCCGGGCGACATATCCGGCGGCATCTTCCCCCGGTTTCAGGAGAAAGCCCATCGAATCCAGTGTGCAGAGAGCTTCCGTGTCACCCTCCGCGGCACGGTTCAGCAGTCCCTCCTCCGGAAACTGATCGTTATTCATGCGGAATCCTTGTTATTTTGTCATGATTTCCGCAAAACGTACAGCGGCGTCATCCCATCCTTCGGTATTTTCCGGAGTATAAATTTCAGGTTCAAACGAGGAACGGATCAGACGGCGCGCCGAACTGACGGATTCCAGTTTGCCAATCGCGATCGCCTGAAGCATGGCATTGCCGATCGCCGTTGCTTCAACGGGTCCCGCCATTACGGTGCATCCGGTCGCATCCGCCGTATACTGGCAGAGCGTGGAGTTCTGGGCTCCGCCGCCCATCAGGTGAATCACTTCCGTCTTTTTGCCGGAAATCGTATCGGCTTCCCGGATCGTTCTGCGGAACAGCAGAGCGAGACTTTCCAGAAACGTCTCAATATATTCCGCCGGAGTTTCCGGCAGCGGCTGCCCGCTCAATCTCATAAACTCATCCACCGATGCCTTCATGGATTCCGGGTTGAAAAACAGCGAATGGTTCGGATTGTAGAAACAGCGGAACTTGCGCGCTCTGCGGGCATCCTCCATCATGGAGTCATACGACTGTTCTTTCGCCACGTCATCTTTCAGACCGCGCAGAATCCAGAATCCGGTAAGATTTTTCAATACACGATAGGTGTGGGCGACGCCGCCCTCATTGGTAAAATTCAGTTCCGCAGACTGCGGAGTCGCCAGAGCTTCCGGCGACTCGATACCGGTCAGGCACCAGGTCCCGGAAGCGACGTATGCCCAGTTCCGGTCGCCGGAAGCCGGAGCCGCCGCCACGCCGGAGGCGGTATCGTGCGATCCGACCATCACGCAGGGTACGCCTTCCAAACCTTTGACTCCGGAAAAATCACAGGTCCCGATCGTTGTTCCGGGCTGTGTCAACGGTTTGACGCAGCGGCGCGGCAGGCGGACCGCTTCCAGAAGCTCGTCGGACCAGTCGGCTTTTGCACAATCCAGCAGCTGAGAAGTGCTCGCGATCGTAAACTCGTTCGCCATCACGCCGGAAAGCTGATAGGCGATATAATCCGGAACGAACAGCAGATGCTCCGCGTCCGCCGCGTAATCGGGATTTGCCTTGCTTTCCGCATAAAGCTGGAACAACGTGTTGATGTTCATGATCTGAATTCCGGTCAGACGCTGGAGACGCTCCCTGCCGAAACGGTCCGTGAACTCTTTATCGAGTCCGACTGTGCGCGGATCCCGGTAACAGGCGGGGTCCGCAAGCCGTTTTCCATTCTTGTCGAGCAGGACATAATCGACTCCCCAGGTATCGACCGCCACCGCATCCGGCTTCATCTCCGCCGCGCCTTTGGCAAGACCGGCTTTGATGTCCGCCAGCAGGGCGTCGATATCCCAGCGCAGAACGCCGTCCACTTCGCGGCTGTTGTTCGGAAAACGGGAAATCTCGACCAGGTCGATCTTGCCCGCATCCGACACCGTGCATCTCATGATCCTGCCGCTTCCGGCTCCGATATCAATCGCCAAACAGTTGAACATAACACACTCTCCCTTATTCAATTCATTCATGAATTCCGTAAATCATCCGACGGACGCGCCGCCCGGAAAATCCGGTGCGTCGACAGTCACAAGCCGCAGATTGTCCCCGTTTTTCGCCGCCAGAAGCATACCGTACGATTCCACACCGCGGATCTTCGCCGGTTTCAGGTTCGCGACAAGCACGATCGTTTTACCGATCAGTTCTTCCGGAGTGTAGAATCCGGCGATTCCGGAAACGATCTGACGTTTTTCCGAACCGGCGTCGACCTGAAGTTTCAGGAGTTTTTCCGCATCGGGAACTTTTTCCGCCTGCACGACTTTCGCCGTAATCAGCTTGACCTTGGCAAAGTCGGTGATCGAAATGATTCCTTCCGGCAGAACGGGTTCCTCCCTGGCAGCCTTGACTTTTTCCGTTTTCTTCTTCGGTTCCGCTTTCGGCGCCTCGGCTTCCTCAATCTGAATGCGCGGGAACAGCGCATCAATATCCCGGATCGCCGATCCCGGATTCAGCACGCCGTGGTTCTTCGCCTGTTCAAACGAAAACACTGCCGGAGCTCCGATGGTGGACAGCAGTTTCGTCATTTTTTCCGGCATGACCGGAAGCAGAAGCTGGGCGACAACGCGCAGAGTTTCCGCCGCCGTATAAAGAACGCTCGCCAGACGCTCCGTCTTTCCCTCTTTGGCAAGCGTCCACGGCGCAGTCGTTTCCATATAACGGTTCGCCTTGCGGACGACGTTCATAACGGTCTCGATCCCCTTGTCAAGATGCAGGTTGCGCACCGCGTGTTCCATCGCATCGGCGGCATCAGCGGCGGCGGCAAGCAGCTCCTTATCCTCATTTTCCAGCATATTGCCGGGAGCGGGAACCTTGCTGTCGAAATACCGGACGATCAGCTTGACCGCGCGGTTCAGCATATTGCCAAGATCGTTTGCAAGATCGCTGTTGTAGCGTTTGACAAACGCCTCTTCGGAAAACGCGGCGTCCTGTCCAAGCGTCATTTCGGAAAGCAGGAAGTAGCGGAACGCATCCACGCCGTATTTATCCGCCATCTCCATCGGGTTGACGACATTGCCCAGCGACTTGCTCATTTTATCCCGTCCGATCAACCACCAGCCGTGTGCAAGAATCGTTTTCGGGGGTTCGAGCCCGATCGCTTTCAGCATAGTCGGCCAGTAGACCGTATGCGTGGTGAGAATATCCTTGCCGATCAGGTGATGCGCATTGCTCCAGTATTTCATGCAGCGTTCATCATCCACGCCGTAACCGATCGCGGAGATATAATTGATCAGCGCATCGAACCAGACGTAGCAGACGTATTCCGGATCGAACGGAAGCTCAATTCCCCAGGACAGACGCGCTTTCGGACGCGAAATGCAGAGGTCTTCCAACGGTTTTTTGAGAAAGCCGAGCGTTTCGTTGGCGCGGTAGGCGGGCTGGATGAAACCGGGATGCGTCTTGATATAGTCGATCAGCCACTCCTGATACCGGCTCATACGGAAGAAATAATTCGATTCGATGATCTCGTTCGTCGGACGGTGACAGTCCGGACAGAGATTGCCGTCCACAAGATCCTTGTCGGTGAAGAAGCGTTCGCAGGGAACGCAGTAGTGCCCCTTGTATTCCGCCTTATAAATCAGATCCCGGTCGTAAAGGTCCTGCAGGATCTTGCGGACGATCGTTTTATGCCGGTCTTCCGTGGTGCGGATGAAATCGTCATTCCTGATACCGAGTTTCTTCCAGAGCTCCTGAAAGCGGACCACGGTGCTGTCGCACTGTTCGATCGGGGACATATTGTGTTCGGCGGCGGCTTTCTGGACTTTCTGCCCATGTTCATCGGTTCCGGTAAGGAACCAGACATCTTCCCCCATGCCGCGATGATACCCGGTAATCACGTCGCCGAGAATGGTGGTATAGGCGTGCCCGATGTGCGGCTTGTCATTTACATAATAAATTGGCGTAGTCAGATAAAATGACGACATAACGACTCCTTCTGTTTAAAATAAATCCAACAATTTAATATAATGCAACTTGAGGAATATGCCAACAGGATATACATTAAAGAGTGTCAAAAAATAAGGAGATTTTATGAAAGAACCGAAAAAACACTCCGAACTCCCGGTCGAAATGACATGGGATCTGTCAAAAATGTATGCAACAGCCGATGAGTGGGAAAAGGATTTCAGGAAAATAGACGGTCTTGTCCGCAGCGTTCAGAAGTTCAAGGGACATCTCGCCGACTCCCCCGCGACTCTCGCAAAAGCCTTTCAGGCGGAAGACAAACTGGGGTTTCTGCTCGAAAAACTTCATACGTTCGCTCATCTGCGTTCCGATGAAGATACCGGAAACTCGGAAAACCGCGGGCGGGTCGACCGCATTCTCTCAAAGTCCGCAAAGATTGAAGGGGATACCGCCTGGTTTGAACCGGAAATCATGAAGATCGACAAAAAGAAATTCAAAGAATTCGCCAAATCTCCGGAACTCAAATTTTACGCGCTTACGATGAAGCGTCTGGAAGCCGACCGTCCACACACGCTCTCGGAAGCGGAGGAACGGGTGCTCGGCTTCTCCTCGGAAGTCTTCGGCGGCGCCTATAAAACATTCTCCATGATGAATGACGCCGATCTCAAATTCCCAATCGTCAGGGATGCGGAAGGCAGTGAACTGCGTCTTACGCACGGCAATTACATCAAACTGCTGGAATCGCCGGACCGCACGGTCCGCCGCGATGCGTTCAAAGGCATGTACTCGGTGTACGGTCAGTTCAAAAACACATTCGCCTCCATTCTTGACACCGCCGTAAAGTCCCATGTCGTGGATGCCAGTCTGCACAAGTTCAAATCCGCGCTGGAAGCCTCCCTGTTTGAGGATGCCGTTCCCGTAAGCGTTTATGAATCGCTGATCTCCACCGTTCACGACAACATCAACCCGCTGTACGATTATTTTAAATTCCGCGCCAGACGCCTCGGACTCAAAAAGCTGGATATGTACGATATTCACTGCCCGCTTGTTCCGGATGCCGCCATGGAAATCGAATGGAACGATGCGGTCCGTCATGTGAAAGACGCTCTCCGTCCGCTCGGCAAAACCTATTGTTCGATTCTGGACAAGGCGTTTCAGGAGCGCTGGATTGACATTCCCGAAGCGCAGGGCAAGCGCTCCGGCGCCTACTCCAGCGGCTGTTACCGCTGCCCGCCCTATCTTCTGCTGAACTATTCCGGCACGCTTGACAGCGTATTCACCCTTGCGCATGAACTCGGTCACTCCCTGCACTCCTATTTCTCGGATCAGGCAAACGATTACCACTACGCCGGTTACAAAATCTTTGTCGCGGAAGTCGCGTCCACGACCAATGAAATCCTGCTTCAGCGCCATCTGGTTGCCCGCACCGACGATCCGGCACGCAAAGCCTATCTGCTCAATCATCTGATTGACACGATCCGCGGCACCCTGTTCCGTCAGACGATGTTCGCCGAATTTGAACGCGATATTCATCAAATGGCGGAAAACGGCGAACCGCTCACCGCCGACGCCCTTTCCAGCCGTTATTTTGAACTGAACAAACGCTATCACGGCCCCGGCGTCAATCCGGACAGCGATATTCAGTTTGAATGGGCGCGGATCCCGCATTTCCACTATGATTTCTATGTGTATAAATACGCCACCGGAATTTCCGCCGCGCTTGCACTTTCCAAAAAGATTCTCGACGGAGAGACCGAGGGGTATCTGCGCTTCCTCAAAGCGGGAGACTCGAAAGAAGTCATCGACATCATGAAAGATGCGGGTGTCGATTTCACGACTCCCGCCCCTGTGCAGGATGCCATGACGATTTTCGCGGAACAGGTGAAAGAGCTGAAAAAGTGTCTCAAGTAACGTTTTCCGAGCCGCTCCCTCTGAACAGCGGCTTTGTCCTGCCGTCACGGGTCATGCTTTCTCCGATGGAGGGAGTCATGACTCCGGCGTTTGTCCGTGCAGCCAACTTGCTGAAACTGACGGACCTGTGGCTGACGCCGTTTATTTCCGTCACCGGCAGTGTGCCGTCCGCTCCGGTTCTGCGGAGACGCCTGGAACCGTACACGGAATCGGGTCTTCCGCTGATCGTTCAGCTGGTCGGCCGCACTCCGGATTCTCTCGCGGAATGCGCGGTCTCACTGGAGCGGCTTGGAATCCGTGCGATCAATCTCAATCTGGCGTGTCCGAGTCCGACCGTTACCAGTCATGGCGCGGGAGGAGCCCTTCTGCGCTCTCCGGAGAGCGTGCGGCGGATCGTCTGCAGAGTCCGGACAGCATTGCAAACCGGAACCTCGTTGAGCGTCAAGCTCCGTGCCGGGTACGACGAACCGAACATCGCCGAACTGCTGGACGCCGTTTCCGGGGCGGAATTCATCGTCTTCCACTACCGGACGGTCCAGGAAAACTACCGTCCGATCAGGAACGGACTTTCCCGGCTTGCGGAAGCGGTCCGTCTGACTCCGGTTCCGGTATTCGGCAACGGCGATATTGCTTCGCCGGACGACGCGATCCGCATGAGGGAAAAAACGGATTGTGCCGGTATCGCATTAGCTCGTTCTTTTCTGAAGACTCCCGGTTTGCTGAATCAGATTCGGCAGGGCGACTCCTGTGCGTTGAGCGTATCCGACATGCTGGATGCGATGATCCGTGCGAACTCCCCCATCGGTCCTCTCCGGGAATTTGCCCGCCGCGCCCTTCCCCCGGATGAATTCCGGCGTTTCCTGAACCGTAAGGAAACAAATGAAACCGCAAAAATGTAATCGGAACGTTTTGGGCAAAGGCTTGCCAAGGCGAAATCTCCGCGGCAACAGCTGAACTCCAATTCAACGGCTATCGCCCGGCTTCATTTTATTTCGCCGGGGCAGTCTTCCCCTGCGGGTTCGCTTGGCAAGGGCTTGCCAAGGCGAAATCTCGGCTGCGCCGAGATGAAGACTGGTGGGCCCTGCCGGGCTCGAACCAGCGACCCGGTGATTATGAGTCACCTGCTCTAACCGACTGAGCTAAGGGCCCGATCATAAAAATCGTTCCGTACTATAACACGCTTTCAAAAGAACGCAAGCAGTTTTTGAAAAAAACACAAAAGAAAACGGTTCTCCGTCCCGAGCGAAAGGAGCAGAGAACCGTTTTCAACTATCTTTCAGAGAAAGTTCCCGATAAAAAAACAGCGGAACAGTCAATATCCAAGTTCAAAATGAACCTGTTTCCGCCTGTTCCGCATTGCTTAATCCATACCGTTTCAAGACTGCAAGCCAGAAAGCTCACAACGTGAAAAGGCACAGGTTCGCCTGAACTGCATTTCCCTGGGGACATACAGCTCCGGCAACAACACGGAACCCGTTTTTCAGAGATGTTTTCACATCCCGGATCACCCGTCTGACCACTTTGACAAACGGTGATTCCACAAAAAACGATTTACAATGAACATAATACGCTTCCAACGAAATCCGCAACGAAAACACCGGGGCTTTCATTGCCGTCCAATCCGCGGAAACATTCCAGACACGGTCGCAATAACCGCCGGAACGGTCCTCCACGAACCGGAACTCATCGCAGGAAGACACGCCGGAACTCCACGAGAGGGTGAATTCGTGGAGAGCATCCGCAGAAAATGTCAAATCGGTTGTCATCATCTGAGAAATCCGGCGTTTACGAGGTCAATCCTTTAACAATTACTTCGCGGCTTTGTCGTTCTTCTGGAGAACTCCAGCATCAAGAAGTTTGTCGATCAGCTGCTGCATGGAGTTGAACGCTCCGAGGAAGCCGTTCGGCGGCATGATGACACGGACAGTTCCCTGCGGAACCGGTGCCTTGCCGTCTTCCGTCGGCTGGAGGGTTACAAAGTCAAATCTGACCATGCCGCCCGCAAAATGGATCTGACCGATACCGTCTGCAAAGATTTCTTTCTTTTCGCTCATTTCAAGAACCTTTCTCTTTACTGTTCTTATGTTTGGAATCCACCGTGGACTCCTTTTGATTTCAACTACTATAATGGAGAAATGCGGGATGTCAAGGCGGAACCAAAATAAAAAATGCTTTTTTTTCATTTCAGGGGATTGACTTTTTCCGGAAAATGTTGTATAATTAAAGCAGAATGTATTATAACGTATTATCTCAAAGGAGCTGTGGGCATGGGAAACGCGATACCGGAGTATGTAAAGGTTCGCTCTTTCATCTATTCTCTGGCAGTGAACAGAACTGATCCGATGCAGAAAATGCCGTCGGAAAAGGAGCTGTGCTCAATGTTTCAGGTCAGCAGAGTGACCGTGCGGAACGCGTTGGAGCCGCTGGTCAGCTCCGGTGTCCTCATCTGCAAGCGCGGTATGGGAACATTCGTCAATCCCGCGTTTCAGACAAACCGGGAACGGAACTCCTATACGCTCGGTTATATCCGTTACGGGGGAATGCAGTCCACCGGACAGCTCACCGGAAGTGCGGCGGATGCGATCGAACTCTGCGGCATGGATTATGAACCGCTGGACACGGCGTCCGGCTCCGTCAACCAGTTTTCCGAACTGCTCAAAGGACTTTCCGGCATTGTATGGGACTTCTATATGGAACGGAGTCGACCGTATCTTGATATTCTGCACCGGAGCGGACGCCCCTATCTTCTGCTGACACAGGAAAAACAACTGCAATGCGACGTCATCCGGGAAGATAAAGCGGCGGAGGGACGTTTGCTGACGGAATACGCGTTGAAAAACGGACACCGCCACATTCTGTTTCTCTGCCGTACCGAACCGGAAGCACAACTTCTGGAGGGCACCACCTATTCCAATGCCATGCGGATTCTGTTCAACATCCCGCCGGACCAGCCGGTACCGGGCGATCATCTGCTGCATTACAGCAATCTGCATGATTTCATCCGGAAGCCGGAATTCAAAAAATTCACCATGATTTATGCAGGCGGCACCATAGCACGCCAGTTTATGCAGGAACTGAACAATGCGGGGATCTCTGTCCCGGACGATATATCCGTCGTGACCTACGGGGATGCGTATCCGCGGTTCTTCGGCGGATTGACGCCTGTCCGCCTTTCCCTGAAAAATGAATTGGAAAACGCCGTTATCGACTGGCTGATCCGGCGGGTTGTAAATAAAGAAACCGGCGGAACGTTTGAACGGACGGTTTCCGTTCAGCTTTATCCCGGTCAAACAGTCAAAAAACAAAACGAAAGGATGTAGAATTATGCGGAAAAACAGAAAAAGAAACGGAAACAGCTTCACCCTCATAGAGCTCCTTGTCGTCATCGCGATTATTGCGATACTGGCAGGAATGCTGCTTCCCGCACTGAACAAGGCACGCGACGCGGCAAAACGGATCTCCTGTACGAACAATATGAAGTCGTACGGGGTGACAGTCCATATCTATGTCGGCGATAACGACGACTGGTGCCCGGCGGAAAAAGAGATGTTCCGCTGGGTGGGCAACCGCAGTTTCCCCGCCGTCTTTTACGGACTTCCGGGAACGACTTCCATCACTCCGCAATACGATCAGCCGGGAATCAAAGGCCGCTGGATGTGCCCCGCCCAGCCTCCCGTCGCAAATGCGACCTGGTATCGCACCAACTATCAGCCGATGCAGGGAGACGCCGACACGGTCGGAAAAAACTTCGGCGGTATGTTCTATCAGGATTCCAGAAATGACGACAGCACCTACACCATCCGCCGTTTCACGGAGGTACATTCCCAATCCGTCATCGTCGTTGAAAAAATGATGACAGAACAGGCGGAAGCCAACGGACTGGCACTCTCCTATTTCGGCGGAAATCCATATTATTACAATAAACATTTCGAAACACTCGAAAGCGGAAATTATCAAAGCTGCATTGACTACCGCCACAGCATGAGCGCCAATTTCGTATTCAAAGACGGGCACGTCGGCAATCACAGGGTGACAGGATTCCGGATCGACCCGAAAACCGGCGTCATTCAATATTAATCCATATCAGGAGAACCAGCGATGAAAATTTCCGTACTTGCTCTTGCCTCCATGATCCCGTTCTGCGGAATGGCGGCAACTCTTCCCCTGCCCTCCGGAAAAGCGGAATTGAAACGGCAGGCAACAACCGTCATGGCTCAGAAAAAATTTATGCCGCGGATCGTCAATCAATCCATCGTCAGTGGAAACAAAACGCTGGAAGTCAATCCGAACGGACAGCTCACCCTGAATTCCGACGGCGGCACTCTGGCGCGCTTCTTCTGCTATTTCACCGGAACCGATCAGCAAACCGGACAGAAACTGTGGATTGACGCGGGCAACCGTTATTACAAATCCACGCTTCGCAGAACGGACAGCGGATTTCTCTATGAGGGTATTCTGCGTCTCGGTGAACTTGAGTGGAAGCAGTACCGGCAGGAACTTACCCTCCAGCCGGACGGCCTGATCCGCATTGATTGCGAATGGTTCCCCTCGCCCGATCCGGAAAAGCTCACCCTGCGCAATCACTCGTTCTGGATCACCCTTCCGCGCGCCCAAATGGATGGAAAGACGCTGGATCTCTGCGGTCGGAATATCACAGTAACTCCGGACAAAACAAACGGAATTCTCGGCACGAAACGGGAAATCGACCATATCCTGACCGTCTGTAAAGGCAATCCGGCGGAAGAATTCAAACTGATCGGAACGCGGAAATCGGAAATCGGCGGAATTGCGGTATTCGCATTTCAAAACACGGTCCGCATTTCCATAAACGAAGTTTCCGGAACCCGGAAAACCCGTTTTTATCTCGACCTGCGAACCGGGACCGAAACGCAGCGGAAAACGGAGAACCCCGCCGGGATCGACTTCAAAAAAATCGAAAATCTGGAACTGCCGGACCGTTCTTCCAAAAATCTGTTCCGCAATCCGTCTTTTGAACAGGGATTTCATGAATACCATCTTTATCATTACGGCTATGATCCCATTCCGGGCAAATGGCACAAAGAGCCGTTTGTGATTGACGGGAAAGATTCTTTCGCCGGGGAAAAATCCCTGATGATCCGGATTTTGAACGACCGCGATACGGATCCCCGTTCTCTCCGGAAAGCGGCGAACCTCAGCACCTCCCCCGTAATTCTGGAACCGGGAATCTACACCTGCAGTTTTTATGCCAAAGGCGACGGGGCGGATCAGATTCTCAACGTCTGGTTCAACCGTTTCCGTTCGGGTTCCTCCTACGGCGCTCTCCGGAAAGCAATCCGCAGTTATCCGCTGACAAAAGAATGGAAGCGCTATTCCTTCACGTTCCAACTGGATTTGCCGAAGCCGGTCATGTTTCACATGAATGCGGTTGCGAAATCAAAAAGCGGAACCGTCCGGATTGATGCGCTCCAACTGGAAAAAGGCAGCTCCGCCACTCCGTTTGAAACGAAAGCCGTCGAAGGGGAACTGCGGACCTCCGCCCCCGATCATTTCATCTCCGCCAAAACTGCGGTCAACGCGAAACTGCGTCTTCACACAGCTCCCGGAGTCAAGGGAAATGCGACGGTTTCCGTGAAAAACTTTTTCAACGAACCGCTGTTTCAGCAAAAACTACCGTTCACGGCGAATCAGAACGGCATTGCGGAACTTGCGCTTCCGCTGGACGGCAAACTCGGCAAAGGCATCTTTATGATCCGCACCGATTACGAACTGGAAGACGGGCGGCGCTGTTATGACCAGCACCGGCTGACCGTTGCCGATTTCCTCGAAAACAAGCATCCTCTGAAACGGATGTTCGCCAAGCAGTACGGAGGAATGGACCTTGATCTTCCGGATTTTCTGCGTCTCGCCGACCGTCTCCGCAAAGTCGGTATCGGATCGGAAACGCATCTGACACAGCATGAGAAACAATACTTTGACGCCTATCGCGCGTTCGGGATCGAACCAATCGACGGTGTTGTTTACAATCCGGTTTACAGGGATGGACGGCAGAAAGCCGGATTTGCGATTCTGAAACAGAAGCCGTATCGCGATTACCCGCAGTTGAGCGATACAGAAAATATTCTGATCCGGGATTTTTATCTGGAAGCGGATGGCAGAATCACTCCGGAGTATCTGAAAAAACTCAAAGAAGCGGTCAAAACCTATGTTTCCGCCCGCCCATGGATCAAGGTCTGGGGATTCGGCTGGGAAGTGTTCGCGGGGTTTCCCGTCAGCTGGTGGAGCAAGACAAACGACCCGGACGAAGCCGCCGCGAAATTCGCTCTTCTGCTGAAAGCCTTTGCGGAAGGCGTGCGGGAAGCGGATCCGTCCGCGAAGATCTATCAGGATCAGCCCTGCAGCATGACTCCGGAAAACAGCATTCCCGAAACCGACCGTCTGCTTGCCGCCTGCCGCAAGCTCGGCGTTGAATTTGACATCATCGGCTTTCATCCCTACCGTTTCAGTCCGGAAAATCCCGACCTCGATGCCGATGCACAGACGGCATTCCGCATGATGAAAAAAAACGGATATTCCGATACGACTCCCGTTTACTGGGGCGAAATGATGCACTGGGGTCCCTACAATATTCCGCAATGGAACACAAAATCTTCCAGCTGGTCCGGCTCTCCGGTCACATGGAACGGGCAATGCACGCTCAGTTACGACATGGGCTGGACTGAAAAACTCAGTGCCGCATGGCGTGCCCGCGCGTGGCTCGTCGCGCTGAAATACGCGGATCGCATCCTGACGGCGCAGTCGGGCAACACCAACAATTTCGCGCTTGATTATCTCTATACCCCGCGCGCTTCGCAGATGGTTTCCAACACGCTGGGCAATATTCTCGGCGACGCCCGGTTCCGCGCGGACATCCGTTTCGCTCCGTATATCCGCGCCTATGTGTTTGAAGATGCACGGAAACGCCCGGTCGCGGCGATCTGGTGCCACAAGGAAAGCGTGGACGAGGGCCGTTCCGACGCACCCGTCGCGGAAGCGGATTTCGGCGATTCTCTGGAAACGATCCTTGATCTGATGAACCAGGAGCGGAGCTTTGAACCCGGCAAGCTGCGGTTTCCGGTCATGAGCGCACCGCTGTTCCTGCGGGGCAAACCCGGAACGCTTCCCGCGATGATCGCCGCGCTCGAACGGGCGACAGTCATTTCCGGAGAAGGAATTTCCCCGCTGATGCTTTCCGCAAATCCGGTTGCGCCGGACTGCATGAAAGTGACGATGAAAAACTTCCTTTCCGCGCCGTTCCGCGGCACGCTCAACACCCGTCCGGTCGAAGTTCCCGGAAACGGATTCGCCGCGGTGGAACTTCCGCTTCCGGACCGGCTTACGGATTCCGCAATCACCCAGGAGAATCTGCCGGTGACCGTCACCGCGAATTCCGGACAGCGTTATCAATATGATCTTTCATTCCGGGCACAGCTGGTGCGGTCCGTGCCGGAAAACGTTACACTGGACACTCTCGACTGGAAGCAGATTTCCCCGGTCGTTATGACGAACTACTATAAAAACAATGCCGATCCGTCATTCCGCGCATCCTACCGTGCGGCATGGAACCGGCAGGGGTTCTTTCTGGAAGTTTCGGTAACGGATCCGAAATTCGTACACAAGGAGTTTCCGGTCACGGAGACGCGCTGGGACAATGATTCCCTGCAGGTCTACTTCGACGCGCTTGCCGACGCACGGTTCCGCACGGTACGGGGCTATGATGAAAACGATTACGATTATGCCGTTTATCCGAACGCGGCGGGAACGGACTCCATCGTCTGGCGCTTCCGGTCGGCGGATCAACAGCTCGGACTCGGCATCCATGCGCCGAAAGACAATACTGTTGCCGGGGATATTCCGAGCTCATTCACCAGAACGGAAAACGGGTACCGCTACCGGGTTTTCTTCCCCGCCAAGTATCTGCTCCCGGCGGAATTGAAACGGGGTGCGGCAATCGGCGTGGGGATTATGGTCAACAACGTAAACGATCCGGCGCGGAAACTCTACCACCGCCGCGTCTCCGCGCTGTCGAATCTGACCGACGGGCAGGACTGCAGCCGGAAACCGCACCTATGGCCCGTGTTTCTGCTGCAGAAATAAACAGAAAAACGGCGGCAGCCGGAAAGACCGCCGCCGCAACTCAGCCGCGCATCAGGGAACCGCAGCAGGAACGTCCGCCGGAGGATTCCGAACAATCCGAACGGAGTCTGCCGAACATCCGGACACAGTTCAGCGCTTCCCGCGCCACGGTCTCTCCGGCGTTTTCTCCGTTCATGCTGACGGAGAGACCGCCCAGAGACGCACTCCGGATACCGGAACGGTTCAGCCGGCGGAATTTTTCCCGCTCAGGATCCCCCAGCCAGAACGCCTGTTCGCAAACCGCGCGCTTCACCGCATCGGGAATCACAGAGTCGGAAACCGGAACTCCGTCGGCGTCCGTCACTCCCCGGCGGGGCCATCGCAGAGACTGTCCGGGTTTCGCGGGAATGCCGTTCCAGATCATGCAGGCATCCAGCAGTTCGCCCGCCCGACAGAGCAGGCTGAGCTTCTCCTCCCCGGCAAGCGTCTTCCAGAATGCGGCGTCATCGCGTCCTTCCGACAACGCATCCGCCTCATCCGGAGACACATACAACAGTTTTGAACTCATTCGCTTCTCTCTTTCCAGGGAGGGGACGGATACTCTGAAATCCATCCCCTCCCCCGTCTGTTACGGCTGAACCTTGTGCACGATCCGGATCGTCATTGCTCCGGCGGAAAGATCCGCATCCGTCGTTACGCTGACTTTTTTCCAGAAAGGAAGCGCGGAAGACGGAACGAAACGGAACAGCTCCCCGGCGATCAATGCTTTGTCCGTTGCCGAAAAGAGCACTGCGGTTTCCTGATAACTGCCGTCCCGCTCATCGCAGGCAAGCAATTTGACGGAAAGCGTTTTATCTTTGGGAACCGTCACGCCTTTTTCCAGGGAACCGACCAGTTCCATGCCGAGCTGGCTCCCGCTGCAGGAAAACCGGTTTGAAGACACCGTTTCCGTATTGGGGAGAGCGGCGGAGAAAACGGGTTCCGCATCATGCAGTTCCGAAGAAATCGTTTTGGAAAAACTCATTGCATCCTCACTTTCTGCTCAAAGAGTGACAGCGGTTTCCGTGCCGTTGTCGAAATTGAAACTTGTGACGATCGGCACGCCGTTCCATGCATCGATCTGCGTCGAAAAACCGTTGTCTCCGGAAACGAGAGTCATGTGTTCCAGCTTGCAGGTGGTTCCGAGATACGCCTTGACCGCCGGATGACAGAAAATGAATGTGTTCTGTCCGGCGCGGGCGTCGATCAGAAGTCTGTCCATCTGCCGCATCGTCGGGAACGTGCGGGAAGAAGCGGTATCGGATTCGATATCGCAGTTGACGATGGCGCTGATGTAATCCGGGTTGGCGAGCTGAATGCCGAAATAGGTTTTCAGACGCATTCCGTACACCAGCCGTCCCTCGGCATTCTTGTACAGATTTCCGCCGGAGATCGGAGTCAGGTCAAACGTTTTTCCGTCGCCGAATCCGGCAGGGTCGTAAACGCCGGTGATCTCGCCGGGAACGTAATGCACGCAGAGGATCGTATAATTTTTGGAACCGGAACCGCCTCCGGACTGGACTTTTCCGTTCTTCAGGGCGAAGTCACGGAAACTGTTATAGATCAGGCTGCGTTCGGCGGACATTCCGGTTTTCCGGAGAACGGGAGTCGCCTTTTTGGCAAAATAAGCGGCGGGTCCGCCGAGTTTGCGGGCAGTGTCCTCGCCGACTTCCATTTCACCGCCGATGATTGAGAGATCGGTCTGCCGCAGCTCGGAGTCCGTACCGACCGACGGCAAAGGCTCGTCCAGATCCACGATGTCTCCGCCGGTAACATCCTTCATGGATTCGTACACATTCCAAAGTCCGTGCGAGGACGGTTCCATCGGCAGATTTTTGAGAATCGGGGCCTCGCAGGTGATCGCATCCACGACGGCGAGTTGCGTTCTTTCGGGACCGATTGCGATTTCATAAAGAGAAGATGCCATAATGAATGATATTCCTTATTATTTCAATTTGTTCCAGGATTCGGCGATCAGCTCCGCCATGGAGCAGTCGCGGACCGGTCGGGTGTGGGAGAACGGGCTCTGCCGCACACCGGCGGACCGTGAGGGATTCAGCCAGTGCGGTGACTCTTTCAGCTGTCTTCCGAGCCATTCGGCGACGCCGAGTCCGCCGTTTTCCGCTTTGCTCCGGACGGCTCCCCCTTCCCCGAGTTCGAAGATCGACGCTCTCGCGAGCACATCGGACAGGGCTTCCGGGCGCACTCCCATTTTCAGCGCGGTTTCCCGCAGTTCATTGCGGATGCGTTCCGCCCGCAGTTCCGAATCGCGTCCAGCGAGCTTTGTTTTCAGATCGGCGAGCTGCTCGGAAAAGTGTTCCAAATCTTCCGGTGCAATTCCGTTTTTTTCGCATGCGGCACGGATTCTGTCCACCTCGGCAGAGCGCTGTTCCAAATCACGCAGCCGGGCTTGAAGCTCCTGTTCCGTTCCGACGCCGTCGATTCCGGTAAGACGCCAGACACCGGGCGACGTTTCCGAATAAAGCTCCCTGAACTTCTCCGGAACATCGGCGATGTCGTGAAAAACCGCTTTCAACGCCATAGTTCATCTCCTGTTTTTGCGGATCCGTCTTCATGACGTATCCGGCGACAAAACCGGTGTCAACCGAAAATCGCAAGAAAAACACGGAATCCGATTGAAAAAGAGGCGATTGAATGGTATCTTATCAGAACAGTAAAAGATCCGATCCAAAGAGTAACGATAAGGAGTTCTAACATGGGTGCGGCAGCATTTAACTACAAAAAAATCATCCTCGCCTTTTCCGGCGGACTCGACACCACAACGGCGCTTCATTATTTTGCGCATCAGTACCCCGAAACCGAGATCATCGCGTACTGCGCTGATGTCGGAATGGAAGAAGAGACCGACGGGCTCGAAGCCAAAGCACTGGCGCTCGGCGCAAAGAAATGCATTCTGGCGGACCTCGCGGAAGACTTCATCCGCGACTATTATTTCCCCGCTCTTCAGATGAACGCCATGTACGAAGGCAAATACCTGCTCGGCACCTCGCTGGCACGCCCGACGATCGCCAAAGGGCTCGTTGAGCTCGCCCATCAGGAAGGCGCGGACACCATCATGCACTTCGCCACATTCCGCGGAAACGACCAGGTCCGTTTTGAACTGAGCATCAACGCGCTTGATCCGGAACTCAAAGTTCTCGCCCCGTGGCGCCGTCCGGACCTCTGGCCGTTCAAAGGTCGTGAAGACATGGTGAATTACTGCAAGGAAAACCAGCTCAATATCACCGCCTCGATCAAAAAGACCTATTCCATGGACCGCAACCTGCTGCATATTTCGTTTGAGTCGCAGGATCTGGAAGACCCGTGGGTCGCTCCCGACCTCGAACACATGTGGGTCATGACCAAACCGGTCTCCCAGGCGAAAGATGAAGCGGAAGACGTGGTGATCTCGTTCGAAAAAGGCATTCCGGTTGCCGTCAACGGCAAAAAGATGTCTCCCGCCGAACTGATGCGCACACTGAACAAAATCGGCTGTGACCACGCCGTCGGCACGATCGACATTGTGGAAACCCGCTTCACGCAGATGAAATCGCGCGGTGTTTACAACACTCCCGCCGGAACGATCCTTCTCGAAGCCCATCGCGATCTGGAAACGATCTGCATGGACGGCGCAAGCATCGGTCTGAAAAACATGCTGATGCCGAAATACGCCGAACTCTGCTACAACGGTTTCTGGTTCGCTCCGGAGCGCGAGATGATTCAGGCGCTCTGCACGAAATCGCAGGAATTCGTAACCGGTGACGTCCGCGTCAATCTCTTCAAAGGCGCCGTCATGGTGACCGGCCGCCGTTCTCCGTACAGCCTGTACGACGAATCGCTCGCGACCTTCGAAGACGACCACGGACTTCAGGACCCGACCATGGCGTCCGGCTATATTGCCCAGAACGCGATGCGTCTGAAAGTCCTTTCCAAGAAACAGCCGCGTTACACGACGAAATAACGGTCGGCAAAACAGTTTCCCGCGGGGCTGCCGGAACATTCGGCAGTCCCTTTTTCATAATTTTCGATCAGAATAGCACATGGAGCAGCATATGGACTGGATGCTGGATCTGAAAGCCCTGATTCTCGGAATCGTGCAGGGCATCACGGAATTTCTCCCCGTCAGCAGTACGGGACACATGATTATTGTGGATGAGTTCATCAAACTGGAACCGGCATTCAAAGAGATGTTTTTTGTTGTGGTTCAACTTGGTTCCATCTTTGCCGTACTGGTTTATTTCCACAAAAAACTGTTCCCGCTTGGAGCGGTCCATGATGCGGCGCTCCGCAAATCGACGTTTCTGCTGTGGTGCAAAGCAGCAGCCGGAGTTCTTCCGGCAATCGTGATCGGCGGGCTGTTCGGTTCCCGTATTCAGCATGCGCTGTACAACACGGTAACGGTGGCATCGGCCCTGATCATCGGCGGAATCGCGCTGCTGTGGATCGAATCGGTGAAGCGCCGGGTCACGGTTCGGACAACCGATAATCTGAGTTTCGGAAAAGCCCTGGCAATCGGTCTGATTCAATGTCTGGCAATGATTCCCGGAACCTCGCGTTCAGCGGCAACGATCCTCGGTTCGCTTCTTCTCGGAACCTCCCGCGAAGTCGCGGTGGAATATTCGTTTTTTCTCGCAATCCCGACCATGTTTGCCGCCTCGGCATACAGTCTCTATAAAGACGGCTCCGCATTGACGGCTCCGCAATGGATCGCAACGGGCATCGGTTTCGTCACGGCGTTTTTTGTCGCCTGGGGTGTAATTGCTTTTTTCATGGACTACATCCGCCGCCGCGATTTCAAGCTGTTCGGCTGGTACCGGATCGTGCTTGGAATCATTCTGCTGATCTTTTTTCTGATTGTTCGCTAAAAAAACAGCAAAAACGTTTGTTTTTTTGCAAAAGCGGATTATATTATGGACTCAAACATCCGCCCTGGTAGCTCAGAGGATAGAGCAACTGCCTTCTAAGCAGTGGGTCGTGGGTTCGATCCCCGCCCGGGGCACCATTCTTTTCTCGTTCAGAATCAGCAAGTTATGCAAACGTCCGCTATCAATTTTCTTTGAAGAAGAATTGCGTTTCTGCCGATAGTGCGAATCCGGATATTTTGACGCAGGAGTATACAGGATCCCACAAAACAGACGGGGCGCAAAATCGTCTATTTCCTGCGTTGTTCGATCGGGATTTCCGAAAACAATCCATTGTCGCAGTTCCAGTTTCTTCTGTTGCGGAATATGCGGGGAGATTCCCCGTAATCACGTTTAAATTCTGCCGAGAAGGTCAACGAGTTGTTATATCCGACCTGTGCGGCGATCTCCTTGATCGACAGCTCCGGATTGTTCAAAAGCAGGTTCACCGCCAGACGCATCCGCAGATTCCGGTGCATCCGGTGCGGAGTCTCCCCGAAGTAATTCCGGAACGCCCGAACCAGGTGAATCGGTGTGCAGTGCGCCTCGTCCGCCAGCATCTTCAACGGAACCGGACGGTCCGGATTCCGGCGGAGTTTTTCCAACACAGCCTGATACCGTTCCGGGATTTTCCGGACCGGCTGAGGATTCCGCAGGAACTGAAGCAGTTTCCACGTTGCCAGCCCGTTGGCATAAAGCGCCTGTTCGGAATGCTGTTCGCTGCACTGGCGAAAATCTTCGAGGAGAAGTTCAAAGCGGTTCCGGTCGATCCGGGACAGAAGCCTATGCTGATGGAATCCGCTTTTATTCTGCCAGTCGGAAAGCAGAATTCCATTCAGAGTCAAAGAGACTTTCCGGCAGAATCCTTCCGGACCGGTTCGAAGCAGGGTTTCCCGGATCGGAGGAATCCAGAGCAAACTTCCGGACCGGATATGCAGCGGATGCGGAAAATCCGGTGATTCCGCCACAAGGGAACCGTCGCGGACAAATTCCACAGATGCCCATGGAACATTTCTCCTGCCGAAGCGGGCTTTTTCCAGCCAGTGGGTTTCAAAAAAATTTTCGACATACACCATCTCTTCCATTCCCTGTGGAAGATTGAGGTAGTAAAGACGGCAATTCTTCCGATGCAGAGTCAGCAGCTGCTCCCCGAACCCCTTTCCGGTAATCATTTCCGATTTGAACTCTTCCCGATCGGAAAAGTGCGGTTTCACCTGAAAATTTGCCATGTTTATTTTCCTTATATTTTTATCTGTTTCAAAGATATAATATAATGGAATACGGGTTGACTTTCAACAAGTTCTATTGTAAATTTTAATAGAAAATTTTCATTGGAAACCATCAGAATGATTCAAAAAAGGACAGAAAAATGAGACACCGTTTTTTCAGTTTAATAGAGTTGCTGGTCACGATTTGCATCCTTGCAATTCTGGTTTCGCTGCTTCTTCCGGTTCTGCAAAAGTCGCGAATTCAGGCCCGGAGCATTGAGTGCGCGGGACATTTCAAACAGCTTGCTCTCGGATTCAGCTCCTATGTAACAGAAAACGAAGATTATACCCCCATGGAGGAATGCACTGCCTATTCCACAGTCTGGCGGGAACGATGCGCCGGAAAGACAGGTCAGGCGGCAATCTCCATCTGTACGGAATATAGAACCGCTGTAGAGACCTATAACCGGAGTGTACCGGAAAGCAGCCGGAAAGATTTGAACAATCCGGCACATGCCTGGATTAAAACGGCATTTTATACCGGGAATCTCAATTTGAACAATCTACGGATCGTCCGGGTCCGCCAGCCATCCCGGACCGGAACAATCATCGACGGATCGTTCAAAAGGGGAAAGCATCTGACAGACACGCTCAATTACGATCAGGCTGGCTGGCGGCATATCCGCAATGCGACGATTCTGTCGTATGTGGACGGTCATGTCCGCACCTTTTCCGATGTTGGAAGCAATTATCAGATTAAAGATGAATTCAAATTGAAAGAGTGAAACTGAAAGGAATCTGAATGAAAAAGGAATTTATTCTGGCAGCGGCCCTGATTCTGACCCTCGGAGTCTTCGCCGGAGAGAAAGAAAAACTATCCTGGCTCCGGATTTCGGAAAACGGGATCTTCACCGCGGAGAACGTTACCGGAAGGATTGTCGTCATCAAGCCGGATTACAAAATCAGCGCATCGGAAAACGAACTGAATGCACATTTTCTGGAACAGCTCTCCACGATCGAACTGGACAGTAAACGGATCGCGGTCCGCTTTACTCCGTTCAAAGACTGGAAACCAATCCGCCTTGAAAAGAAAATCACCATTCACGGAAGCGATGCCGCCAACTGGCACTTCCGTCTGCAAAGCCCGGATGCCCATCCGATTGCCGATCTCGGCTATACCTTCGGCCTCCCCGCTGAGACATTCGCAGGAAAAGAACTGCTGATCGACGGAGTCCCCCTCCGTCTTCCGGCCAGATATTCCAAACTTCATCTGAAATCCGGCAATGTAAAGTCTGTCACCATCCCTTTGGAACACGGAAAGCTCACCATCTCCGGAGAATTCAAACTGAAAATTCAGGATATGCGCAAATGGAACGCCGGCTTCTTCAACATTTACTTTCATATACCGTTTAATCCACCGTTCCGGGAGGCAGAGTTTGAGTTTGATCTGAACTACACAGGTCTGAAACTTTCCGTGCAGGAATTTGAAAAGAAGAAACCGCGCTTCACGCTGATTCCGCTGGACCGCGCAGCCAACGCATCCACAGTCGATGATGCTCCGGAAGACGGGCGGGGCGGATGGACCGATCAGGGCGGAGGAAACGATCTGCGTTCTTTCGATCAGACAGGAGAGGTTCTTCTGAAAGGGATTCCCTACCGGATCACCGACCGGCTGAAAAACGGGGATCGGAACTGCCTGATTGCGGCAGGCTCAAATTGGAAACAATATCCGCGCAAATTCACCGTTCCGCTGAACGGACGGAAGGCCGGCGGACTCTATTTTCTGCATACATCCGCCTGGACTCCGGCCGAATTGGGGAAATACACGGTTCGCTACACCGATGGAAGCTCTGTCGAAATTCCCCTGCGGAATCTGAAAGAGATTTCCAACTGGTGGACACCGGGCGAGTCGGATTGTTCCGTGATTGCCTGGCGCGGGCGCAACCCCTCCCTTCCGATCGGCATCGGAACCTTCGCATGGAGTAATCCGCATCCGGAGCGGGCCATGGACGCGGTGGAAGGAGCCGTTTCGCCGGATCATCCGCAGGCGGTCATGATGCTGCTCGGCTTGACTCTGGCGGACGGATTTCCCTATCTTCAGTCGGAAAAGATGACTCCTGCGGGAAATATTGATGATTCCGACTGGATCGAAGTTTCCGGCATTGACGAAACAAGCGCTGCCGGTACGGTTCTGGACGTCTCGGATCTGGTCCCTGCCCCCGCGGGCAAGTTCGGTTTTACCAAAGTCGATGGAGAAGATTTCGTCTTTGAAAACGGCAGAAAAATCCGTTTCATCGGAATGAACATCGAAGCCGAACACTGCTTCCCGACACGGGAACAGGCGGAATTTCACGCAAAACGCCTGCGGCGGCTCGGCGTAAACGCAATCCGTTTCCACAAGTTCGATATGCTCACCCGCGCCAGACGTCTGATTCTGGATCCGGAATCGGAATCGGGAGAATTCTCCAGAGAGAATCAGGACCGTTTCGAATATTTCATCGCCAAGCTCAAGGAGAACGGCATCTATCTGGTAATGGATCTTCAGACGATCCGGGTAATCGGAGCGGAGGAGTGTCCTCCTCTTGCCCGCGAACGCTACAACTCCTACGGGATGTTCGTACCGGAGCTGATCGAAGCTCAGAAACGCTTCATCACCCGTCTTCTGACGCACCGGAATCCCTACACCGGCCTGACACTGGCGGAGGATCCCGCGCTTGCACTGATTATCTTCCATAACGAAAATTCGATGCTCTACCAGCCGAACCGCAACCGGATCACCTCTCCGTATGCCCTGAAAATCCTGAAAAACCGCTTCAACGGTTATCTTCAGCGGAAGTACAAAAACCGGAATGCGTTGGCAGGCGCATGGGAAACGCTTGCCGCGAACGAGGATCCCGCAAACGGAAGTGTGGAACTGCCGATGAATCCGAGCGGGAAAAAATATTCGCTCCGCCGCCTTGCGGACATGCGTCTGTTCTATTACGAGATTCAAAAAGCATATTATCGGGAAATCCGGACGCACTTGAAAAATCTCGGTGTCCGGGTGCCGATGACCGGAAGCAACCACTGGACTCGCGATCCGTTGGATTTTGAACTGAATGCACAGCTGGATTATACGGACCGTCACAATTACTGGTCGCATCCGACCGCTTCAGGCAGCTGGCTTCTGGAGAATATTCTTTTTGCACCGAGTCCGATGATCCAGAGTCCGGACGGCGGAATCATTGGAACTCTTGCCGGACGGCGCATTCTCGGCAAACCTTTCGCGGTGACGGAGTGGAACGACGGCTCAACCAACGAATACCGTGCCGATGCCCAGATTCTGGTTCCCGCCTACGCATCCCTGCACAACTGGAGTATTTTCCAGTTTACCTACTCCACCCGCCAGAAAGACGGAACATTCCTCCGGCCGATTACTTACTCGTTCGGAATCGACGATGATCCGCTCCAACTGGCTCTCTATCCGGTCATCACCCGCATGTTCCTGCGCGGCGACATTCTTTCAGCTTCCGGTGAATACGCCCATTTCATCACCGGGAAACAGCTGAAAGATCCCGCCTATTACCTGGATCCGGCCGATGCCCGTCAAGCGGCGTTTTACACGAAATCCGGTCTCCGGTTCGGCGATGGGAAAACGGACCGATCGCGGTTGCCCAACCCAGCGCTTGAAGTCGTCAGTGAAACCGGAGAACTCTTTTGGAACAACAAAACCGGACAGGCACGGATCAATACGCCGCATACACAGGGATTTGTCGGATTCCCGGATGTCAGTAAAACGATCGTTCTGCGCGATACGGCGTTCCGTCTGCAAACAGACTTTGCCGCAGTGGTACTGATCAGCTGCGATGGAAAACCTGTCAGCAGTTCGCGGCATCTGCTTCTTGCAGCCGTTGCACGCGCCTGGAACAAGGGGATGAAGTACAACTCTCTCCGCAACCGGATCGTCAAAGCGGGAACGCTTCCGGTGGTAATGCAGCCGGTCAAAGGATCGGTGGAACTTTCCGGGAATGCGAAAGGTTACCGTGTCAGCCGTCTGGACATCTCAGGCAGAAAAATCGGAGACTGTCCCGTGGAAATCCGGAACGGAAAAACGGTTTTCCAACTGAACCATGCTCTCTATTATGAACTCAAGGCTTTACCGGACAGATAAATCCATACCGCAGAGTTTTCGGAACGGGGAAATTTCCGGGACAGAAACGCGTCGGCAAAAGAAATCATCAACTATTAAAAAGAAAAGATTTTATGAACGAACAACGGAAACAGGCCCTGAACCTTGCCTGGACTCAGATCACACGGAAGCTGTTTTGCGGACAGACCAATCTGATCTACGACTATCTTGCATCTCTCGACGAACACCGCTTTGATTTTCTTCCACTTCCGGAAGAGATTCAACGTGGATTTCCAAACAGCAAAGGCTACTCCACCGGTATGGAAGACAGCATGATCAATGCCGGCATGGCAATCGACATCTGCATCCTCCGGGCGGAACTGTTTCCGGAAACATCCGAGGAATGCGCCGAATTTGCCGGAAAACTGTTGAAAGGAATGGAACTGTGTGCGACCGTACACGGACGAAACGGCTATGTCGTCCGCAGCGTTTCCCATCGCGATGGAAAAAGCTGCTATCCCTGCTCCTCCCGTGATCAGATGACCTTCTGGGTCTGGGGACTCTGGCGATATTTTCACTCGGTCTTTGCCTCAGCGGAAGAACGGAAGCGGATCACAGAGCTTATCGTCATGCTGGCGGAACGGGGAGAGAAAGAGGTCATTCCGGAAAACGACTGGTGTATTCTGACCCTGGACGGATATCCGAATATTCTGAATAAAATGAATCACGTCCAGCCTCATGAAATCCTTCGTCTTCCGATGTTCTACCGGGTGGCGTTCGCTCTGTCCGGCGAGCAGCACTGGAAAGAGTGTTACAACCGTCTCATCGACCAGGCATTGTTTCAAGCAGCCTGTCCAAAGGAGAACTGGAATCATTTTGAACTGTCACAGTTTCTTCTGACGCTCTCTTTATGCCAGGAATTAGACCCGCGTCCGGAATTTGTCCGGATTGCCCATACCATCGCCGGAATTACGGAAAAGGCACTTCTGGAAGAATATCTTCCTCTTCTGGAGCAATGGAACGGAAGCTGGTCTTTCCCCGCGGCTTCATGGAAGGAGTCCGGGAACATCGTTCTTATCCGGCGTCCGGACGGAGGTGCGGTCGGCAGAGATGGCCGTTTGGATCTCCGGTTCCGCCAGCCCCCGGCTTCGCATCGCTGCTGGATCTCGTCCGCATTCCCGGCAATCTGATGGCGGGAATTCTTCTCGCTCCGGATTATCCGGTCGGTCCGGTTCTTCAGGAACGCTTCCAGAACGCTTTTCTGCTTCCTGATTATTCGGCGACCTATACCTGTTCGGTTGTCAACATGCTTTATGGAGCTCTTCTGCTGGAGTATTCGATTCAAAAGGGAAAGGACCGCTGATCCGGATAAGTTCCGATTGCATGACAGCCATCCTCTTTCATCTGTTTGCCGGAAGATCGGCAAGTTCAGCTGTTTTCGCGGTCGTAAAACAGCGCTCCGGGAATATGGTCAAGGTATTTCCGGCAGAATGATTTCTCCCTTACTTCAAATCGGAAACAGAACTCTTCCGACAGCTCATCCAACAGATCTTCAACCGGACGCACAAGCCTGAATGAAGAGCCGCTTGTCCGTTGTTCAAGCACGATGAATTTGACGCTTTCCGAACTTCCTTTTTCAATCTTCCGTTGAACGCAATAAGCACGAGCCACCTGCTTGAGTTTCTTCAGACGTTCCGTAAGATGTTTCAGCATTGCGGCATTCGGAGTGAACGCCGACAGTTCATCGCGGCAATCAAGCTCCGCTTCAAGTTTGTCGGAAATTCTGTTCATTTGACCGGAACGCATCTCAAAAAACGCTTTAAGCCTTGCGGTATCGCCTGTCTCAAGGTAATACATGACAAGCGTGTCATTCGCCATAAAGATCAAAGACGGGCATGCCGAAACAGCCTGTTCAATGATCTCAATTCCCTTTTCCGGATCATCACGACCGGCAAGCACGATTCCGTAACGGCATGCAACTTCCGGAATTTCCGGATGTGCGGCATAGCAACGCATGATGAAATCATCGCACTCCCTTTCCCTTCCCGTCACCTGAAGCGCGTTGACCATATCGCTGATGTACTCCATACAGACTTCCGGATCATCGGAATTGTGGCGGAGCAGATAATCAGCAGCCTCCTGACGGATGATCCGGGAATCTTCCGCGACAGGATCGCAGAGTTCATGCAGGAACCTGTTCACGTCCTCGTAAAAAGCCGGATCTTTCCCGATCAGTTTGTCGAGTGCATCGGGTTTCGCGGCGGAGTAGCTCCGCCAATCCCGCACCCCGGCGATTTCCAGCCGTTTCCTGAACGGCGGGTGTTCCTCATTGACCGGCGTCATTGAACGCATGGCGGTTCCGATTATCTTCCCGGCCTCCTCCGGCGGCAGCGGAGCATGAAAGTAATCACGCAAAAATGAAGCGATGTCAAAAGAGTCCCATTCTTCGGAAAAATATTTCTCCCGGATGTCAAACTTACGGTATCGTGCAGCGGCAAGAGTGTTTTCGACAAGAGCCGCAGCAGCGTATTCCGGGCCGAGCGCTCCGACGATGAAACGATCCGCCTCAATCTCGTGTCTGCGGTAGATCGGAAGAGCCGCGACGTGAACCGCCGGCAGATAAAATCGGAGCCACAAACCCGTTATGAAGTTGAAAACTCCGAGATACAGATTCTCCCAGAATGTTACAAGCGAATAAAAGACGCAGGAAACCGAAAGATGATTGTTTGCAAGATGCCCGATCTCATGCGCAAGGAGTCCGGTAACGGCTTTCCCGCTCATGGAAGAAAGCAGTGGATAACCGAGAATCAGCACATTCCGTCTCAGGAAAGGCAGGAACGTGAAAACAGAACTCACCGAGGCGTTGAATTCCGGGGAAAGATAGACCGCATGGATCTTCGGTCCATGCACTTTTCTGGAAATCCAGTTGATCCTTCGGTAAATCGCGGCATATTTTCTGCGTTCCAGTTTCAGCAATCCTTTCCATGGACGGTTCAGCATCACTGTAACATATACGAAAAGGGAAATGCCAAGGCATACCAGCAGGAACCCCCATTCCCGGAAAAAGAACAGAAAAAACAGAATACCGGCGACAAGGAGGAACATCAGACATGACTGCGCAAACAACCATGCCAGTTTTGCATAATAACGTTTCGGGGAACGCTCAAAAAGCGCAATGCTTTTCTCGTATTTCTCCCACTCATCAACAGTAATTCCTTCAAGCATCACAATATGTTTCTCCCCTGCCGGAGCGGCGGAAGTTTGAATCCCTTCCGGACGATTTACCAGTTTTCCGGATGAATGCGGTCAGCAACGGAAACGGGCGGCTGCTGAATCACTTTCGCCGACGGAGACGCATAGCCGACCGCAAGGTAGCAGGGCATACGGTATCCCTCCGGGGCGTGAATACAACTCAGCACATAACGTTCTTCATCCCGGATCGGGATCCGCAAAGAGCACGCCAATCCTTCCGCAGTGGCAGCCAGCAGCATATTCTGAATCAAACACCAGATCGACGCAAAAGAGTTCAGCGAGCTGATGTCACGGGGCGTCGTCAGTTCGGCTCCGGCACGGAACAGCGGCAGAACCAGACATTGGCTTTGCGAAAGCATCTTTACCTGTTTGGGAAGAGCATCATAATACATTGATTTCTGGCACTCGGTCGCGGTGTCCCAGTGATTGATAATGTCCATCTGCACATCCGCTCCGCCGGAGACATGCCGCAGAATTTCCGTAATGCGCTCCGGACGGCGGACAACAACAAAATGCCAATCGCGGGCGTGATCATGCGACGGAGCTTTCAAACCGGCATCCAAAATACGGGTCAGGATCTCATCAGGAACCTGTTTTACCGTAAAATCACGGACAGTCCGGCGCTTTTCAATCGCTTCATAAAGTTCCATTATAATACCTCCTTATTATTTTGTTGCAATTTCATTTACTATACATCTTTGAAAAATAATGTCAAACGAAAGTCGTCGGACCAGTCATCTCCGTTTTCCGAGATGGCACAAACTTTATAGATTTTGGCACAAAAACAACTTTCCATCGCAGGAAACTGCTGTACATTGATGATACAACCACAAATTGCATAAGGAGATGCAGCGATGGATTATCTGAAAAGTGTCGGAACAGTGAAAGCTGTTTCCTCCGATCAAGTCGGGCAATCGCCGATCGGACTCGGATTTGAAAAACTCGACCGCGGGGTATTCGATCCGGAAAAGGCATATGACAAGGTCGCACAACTCGGCGTCAAATGGATCCGCATCCAGTCCGGCTGGGCGCGGACGGAGACTGAAAAGGGAGTCTATCACTGGGAGTGGATCGACAGCATCATCGACAATCTGCTCCGGCGCGGTCTGCAGCCGTGGGTCTGTCTCTGTTACGGAAACGGGCTTTATGACGCCAGCGCCGCCGAGATTTTCGGTGCAGTCGGCTGCCCCCCGATCCATACCGGAGAGCAGAAACAGGCGTGGCACAATTATGTCTCCGCATTCACCGCCCGCTACCGCGGAAAAATCCAGTGGTATGAAGTCTGGAACGAGCCGGACGGCACCTGGTGCTGGAAGCACGGAGTCAGCGGAACGGAATATGGCGAATTCATCAAGGCGACTGCAGCCGCGGTCCGGTCCGGAGATCCCGATGCAAAAGTCATCGGCGGCTCCACCTGCCTGCCCGGCTATCAGTGGATCAACGACGTACTTGCCACCGGAGCAGCCCAGGTCATCGACGCCGTCACTTATCATGCATACAACGCCGACGAAACCGGTGTGTTCGAGCGGGTCCGTGCTCTGCGCAAGCTCTGCGACGCCTACAATCCCGCCATTCAGCTGATTCAGGGCGAAACCGGAACCCAGTCCCGAAGCGACGGCGCGGGCGCGCTCCGCGGTGCGGCGTGGACTCCGGAACGGCAGGCGAAGTTCCTGGCACGCCACATCATGGCAGACCTGTTTCAGGATATAAAGTTCGCCTCCTATTTCTCCTGTCTGGACATGATCGAAGCGCTCAGGGGACGAGTCGGCGACAAAGCCAGTTATCTTGATTACGGCTACTTCGGCGTACTCGGCGCGGAATTCGACGAAAACGGCATTGCATCCGGAGAATATAAGCCGAAACTCTCCTACCGCACGCTCCAGGTACTCGCCTCCATTTTCCGCGAGGAATTCACCCGGGAAGAATTCCCGTTCTATTTCCGCAGTCTCGGTTCCACACGCCTGATGCGCGATGAAGACCATGTGGAGTCCCTTCTTTATCAGGGCTTCCGCAAACCGAACGGCTCCTGCGCCGTCGTCTACTGGAAACCAACGGAACTGCTTACGACATCGTACGAAGCGACGATCTGTATCGAAATCGCCCTTGTCAGCGGGAAACCGCACCTCATCGACATCATTGACGGAACCGTTTATGAAATTCCGGAAACATTGATTGAGGACAATGGAAAAGGCGTACGGGTTTTCCGGAACATTCCGCTGAAAGACTCCCCGCTTCTTCTCACGTTCGGAGATTTTGCGGAATTCTGATTTTTTTAACGGAATTTTCATCTTCCGCCGGAGCGATACTGAAATCGTCCGGCGGTATTTTTTTTTGCAGAAGTCCGTTTTTCACCGTTGCCGGAGCAGTTTTTTCTCGGAAAAATACTTTTTTTGATATTTTTATAAAACAGGGGATTGACAAAAGTAAAGAAATGGCTTATAATATAAAGCAGAAAGATTAAATGATAAGCATTGTAAACAAAACATAAAAAAAGGAGAAACATCATGAAAAAAGTAAAAACAAGAAAAAACAGGTTCACCCTCATAGAGCTCCTCGTGGTAATTGCGATCATCGCGATTCTTGCAGGTATGCTACTGCCGGCTCTGAATGCGGCACGGGAAACAGCAAGGCAGATCTCCTGTACCAATATGATGAAACAGATGGGGACCGCCGGAATCACCTATACCTCGGACAGCGATGACTATTGGGTCCCGTTTGAAATGGCCCTGCCGGAAAACGTCCGTACCCGTTGGTTCATGCATCCGCAATTCCAGTCACTGCTCGGCATAAAGAGCTATGCGGATCAGGAACCGGAATGGGGCTCCCAGTACTGGCCCGCCAACTCTCTTTGTCCCAACACACGGACTCCCGACGGACGCCGCAGCATGAGTTATAAACATGCCGGACAGACCTTCGGTATGCAGAAAAACAACTGGGATCAGACAGTCAACTGCTATAAAATGTCGAAAATTACCCAGGCGTCCCGCCGCCTCGTTTTCGTGGAAGCGGTTGCCGGCGGCGAACTGCCCGGTCCCTGGACGGCTGCCGACTTCGAACCTTCCGCCTACATTTCTTATGATTTTACAACGACTCAACCGGATAAGAAAGTCATCGGATACCGTCACCGCGGCAATATGACAGCCAACGCGGTCTTCTTTGACGGTCATTCGGAAAATCTCGGCTCATCCCGTCTGAATCCCTATAATGCCGCCAACATTTGGAGCTCTGCCAACCTTAATATGATGCAGTGGCGTCCATACGACAAATAAACCGAACGGGAACATTCGGCAATAAAATACGTTCTTCCGCATAGCGACTTGCAAACTCACAGAAGCGTGATATAATGCGGAAGAACGGGACTGATGACAGAAACAATCAACTTTGCATAGAAAGAGGTAAGTATATGAAATGGAAATGTCTGACGGTTTTATGTCTGGCAAGCCTCGTGGCGACAGCAGACGCTAATACCCATTACTTTAATTCCCTGAACGGGGAAAATTCCCTCCAGCGGTGGTGGGTCGCACCCGGAACAAAGGCAAAAGCCGTTGCCGGAACAGGGATCGAGATCACCGCGGACAAATCGGCAAACGGCGCATTCCGGGGCGTGATCCGCGGAATTCCCGCGAAACCGCTTCAGGGGAAACGCGTCAAAGTCTCCGTCGATGCCAAAACCGTGGATCTGAAACCCGTCGGCGATACCAAAACCGGCGGTAAATTCATGATGACCGTCCGCACTCCCGGCGAAACATTCTATCCGCAGAACAATCCCGTCACTGGAACCAACGATTGGAAAAACTATTCTTTTGAATTCACCATTCCGGCAAACGGGGATAAAATTGATTTCTGTCTCGGCACCGAGCGGGGAACCGGAACCATCCTCTTCCGCAATCTCAAAGTGGAAGTTCTGGCGGACGGCAATGCACATTACTTTAATTCCCTGAACGGGGAAAATTCCCTTCAGCAGTGGTGGATCGCACCCGGAACAAAGGCAAAAGCCGTTGCCGGAACAGGGATCGAGATCACCGCGGACAAATCGGCAAACGGCGCATTCCGGGGCGTGATCCGCGGAATTCCCGCGAAACCGCTTCAGGGGAAACGCGTCAAAGTCTCCGTCGATGCCAAAACCGTGGATCTGAAACCCGTCGGCGATACCAAAACCGGCGGTAAATTCATGATGACCGTCCGCACTCCCGGCGAAACATTCTATCCGCAGAACAATCCCGTCACTGGAACCAACGATTGGAAAAACTATTCTTTTGAATTCACCATTCCGGCAAACGGGGATAAAATTGATTTCTGTCTCGGCACCGAGCGGGGAACCGGAACCATCCTCTTCCGCAACCTCAAAGTGGAAATTCTCGACACCCTGCTTGATCTTTCCAAGCTGATGAACATGGGGTATGCCGATCCGAAAGCCGGCGACGGAAAAGGCGGATGGTCCGATCAGGGACCGGACAACGATGCCCGGAAATTCGATTTCAAGGCAAAACGTTATGCCAATGTTCCGTTCAAAGCGGTCGATCCGGCAAAGAACAACGGTAAAAGCGTTATGACATTCCGTTCCGGCACTTTCGGCAAAGGACTTTCCGACGCAACGCTTGATCTCAGCAAAAATGACCTGTCCGGCAAATATCTCTATCTGTTGCATACCCTCACCTACGGTTCTCAAGGTCTGATCGGAACGATTACCGTCACCGGCAAGAATGGCGAAACACAGGTAATTGAAGTTCAGGGCGGACGAGACGTCAACGACTGGTGGATGGCGAAACCGGGTAAAAATGCACATCCGGCTTCGGTCTGGACCAATTCCAGCGGCGGAATCGTCGGCGTATTCGTCTCCGTTTTTCCGCTTTCCGACAAAATCGGCGCAATCCGCGACATCCGTTTTACACCGAAATCCCAAACCTCGGTCTGGATCGTTCTTGCCGCAACCCTCTCCTCCAACGCCTATGAATTTCCCAAGGCGCAAATTGAGACGACCAAAATCAACGACACCTGGAAAGTATTCCATCTGCCGAAAAAAGTCGGTGTCGTTCCCGGTTCGGCATTGGATCTTGGCACGGAAAAACGTGCCCCCGCGGGAGCGTTCGGTCGCGTAATCATCAATGAAGACGGTAATTTTGCATTTGAAAAGGCTCCGGAAAAACCCGTTCGTTTCTTTGCCGCCCTGTTTCCGAATACGTTTATCCAACCCGATATTTCCGTCGGGAAAAGAACTTACTGCGATTTTCTGTATTCCGACTCCGGCAAGGATCAGAAAAGCAAGATCCATGACGCCATCCGCACCTACCGTCACAAGGGCTACAACATGCTCCGTATGCACTTCATCGACAGTGAGCTCGCCCAGAAAAAGGGACTGGATTTCCCTGCCGACGTATTCGACAACTTCTTTTATGCGCTCAAATGCATGAAGGACAACGGTATCTATCTGAATCTTGATATCGGTTCGAGCAGCCTCGGCTATTATCCCGGTATCACCTGGGCGGACTGGACCTGGCGCAAAGATCATAAAGACGCCAGAAAGCACATCTATTTCGACAAGGACAGTCAGGAAAACTGGAAAGCCGGAGCCCGCAAGATCCTGCAGACCGTGAATCCTTACACGAAAATGCGTCTGGTCGACGACCCGATGCTGGTATGCCTGATCGGTTACAATGAGCAGGAGTTCGTTTTCAGTTCCGCGAAAGACTTCCCGGAAGCCATGCCGCGCTGGAAAGAGTTTCTCAAAAAGAAATACGGAACTATTGACCGTGTGAAAGCCGCATGGCAGCTGAAAAACGACTGGAAAAGTTTCGACGATCTTCCGGTGTTCCGCGGCTCCGACATGATGGAAACGACTCCCCGCGGCAGGGATGCCTTTGAATTCACACGGATGATGGAGCGGGAAATCCTTGATTTCTATATCGCCACTCTGCGGGAACTCGGCTGGAAAGGACCCGTCACGAACTTCAACATGGGCAAATCCATCCAGTATGTGATGGCACGTGAAAAAGCGGATTTTGTCGCCATGAACTCCTACCATGCGCATCCGAGCAACTACGTTCAGCCGGGTTCGACGATTAATCAGAGCAGCTCCATCGCCAGCGCCGCGAACGTCGCCCGCGGATTCTATGCGTATCAGATGCCGGGCAAGCCGTACATCATCACGGAACACGGGCACGTCTTCTGGAACCGTCACCGTTACGAACAGGCATTTGTGACCGACGGTTATGCGGCGCTTCAGGGACTCGGCGGCGTTACGGCGTTCATTGACCAGATGTCCGCACACGGCGGCCGGAATCATCCGTTCGGCGGCGTATGCGACCCGATCATGTATGCAAGTGAATTCCTCGCATATTATATCTATGCCCGCGGCGACGTACGGGAGGCGGACCTGATCAGCCGAGTCATTCTGAACGAGCCGGAGGTCCTTGAGAACCATGCTTACCGCTGGGGACTCGGATCCGAACAGACCCGTCTCGTTCTCCTCGGACGCTTCAACGTGGAAAATGCAAAAGACGGCAAACCGGTATTCCCGCTCCGGAAAAATGAAGTGGCACTGCAGCGGACCGGCGGAAGCGCCGTAACGGTCGCCGCACTCGGAACGGCAGGTTTCTCCAGCATTGTGGACGGCGGAGAAAAATCCGTTTTCAATCTGGATTCGCTTGTGCGCGACTTGAAAAAACGCGGCATGATTCCGGCGGACAACCGCACGGACGCTTCCAAAGAGATCTTCGAAAGTTCCACCGGCGAACTGCTGCTCAATGCCAAAAAATCTTTCATGAGCATTGATACGAAACGGCTTCAGGGCATTTGCGGACTCGCCGGAACCAAAGCAAAACTCTCCGCGCTTGAGATCCTTGAAATGACCCGCAACGGCAACCTCGCGGCGGTCTCCATCGACGAAGCGCCCGCGCTGGACTCCTCCAATCACCTGATGGTCGTTTATGCGACCGATGCCGTCAACTCCGGCATGGTGTTCAACGACTCCTCGCGCAGGGTCATGCAGAAAATGGGGTCCCTTCCGGTACTCTATGAGACCGGAGTGTTTGAAGTGGCAATCCGCAATCGGAATGCCGCGAACCTGAAAGCGTTTGCCGTTGATCTGAGCGGAAAACGCCAGGGCGAAATCCCTGTAACAGTGAAAAACGGCCGTCTGCACCTGCGTGTGGACACGGCAAAGCTGCCGGGCGGTCCGGCGGTCTTCTTTGAAATCGCGGAAAAATAACAAAATGCGATTGTAAAATCGGGATTCCGGTTCTATCTTATTAAGGAATGATTGATAAGAGTGACCGGAAATCCCGGAAAGTTATCGTGAATTATTATGGCAGACAGAGAAAAATTTTCAGCAGAATACATGAAAATCCGGCGTTATGTATTGAACCGGATTCACCGGGCGAACGGAACCTCGACAATGCTTCCCACAGCCCAGGAGTTGGCAAAACAGTTCGGGTGCAGTCGTCCGACCGTCTGCAAGGCGATGAAAACCCTGACGGAAGATGGTTTTGTAATCGGCAAGCCGGGCATCGGTTCGTTTATCAACCCGGCATTGGAAACCTGCCACGACGGCGGAAGCATGAACGGACTCCCGATTATCGGCATTATTTTCGGCGACGGCATGGTGGTGCATTATGAAATATTTTTCGGCAAAGTTCTGGCGAAAATCCTGGAACTCGTCACAGGTCGTCCCGCTGTTCTGCATATCATCAACCTCACTTCAACGAACCCGGACAAGATCATCCGCGAGATTCTGAGCGAGGATCTGGACGGACTTCTCTGGGAAGCCCCGACCGTATCATCCGAAACGCTTGCCGCGCTCCGGGAAAACGGCTTGCCGGTTGTTTCACTCGGCGGAGAACCGACGTCCGAAGCGGATTGCGTCTATTTTGACATGGAACAGCTCGGCATCGACATTGCGGAACGGCTTCTGGCTCTGAAACGACGGAATATCGTTTTTCTGGCGGACCGCCCCCCGTGGAACGCTTACCGCCACTCTCTGCTCCGCTCTTTTGAGAAAGAGGGAATCACTCTGAACGACAAGCTGTTTCTGAACAGCGGAGAAAATTGTCTTCCCCGTCTGCGCGAGATTCTGGAGCTCGGAGTTCCCGTTGACGCGGTGATCAATCCGCTGTTTCAAGTGCAGAGAGTGCTGGAGATCTTCAAGTCCATGCGGATCACTCCCGGCGATCGTTGCACTGTTGTGAACAACGGCATCTACAAAAGGGAGTCCGATGCTGTTCCCGGCGGTCTGCACTACGATCTGCCGATCGGAGAATACACCGCGGCGGCAGTCAGACGGATGTGGGAGCTTCTCGACAACAGAAAACTTCCGCCGAAACAGATTGCCATCCCCGTCCCCCTGCTTGAAACCTGACAGAGACCTGCCGGGCGTCCGGGAAATACACTCTTTCCGGGCGCCTTTTTCATTTCCTCCTTTTCCACGGAAAAATAATTGTTCAAAAACGCTTCCGAGCCTTGAAAATCGACTCTTTGATAGTATATTGCTGAGTGATATTGAACATATTGAAGAATAGAAACATTGTCGCCGGAACGCTTCCCGCATCCGGTCCGTCAATGGGAATCAGGAGTTTGTAATGTCCGAAGAAAACGCAGCGGCGAACAGTCAGTATACCGCCTCCAAGATCACGGTGCTCGAAGGTCTGGAAGCAGTGCGGAAACGCCCGAGTATGTACATCGGCGACACCGGAGAACGGGGTCTGCATCATTTGGTCTATGAAGCGGTCGATAACAGTATCGACGAAGCGCTTGCAGGATTTGCCAGCCATGTGGAAGTCACCATTCAGCCCGACAACAGTATCCGGGTTTCCGACGATGGACGCGGTATTCCCGTTGACATGCACGAAGAGGGAAAACCGGCGGTCGAAGTCGTAATGACCATTCTTCACGCAGGCGGCAAATTTGACCACAACGCATATAAGGTCTCCGGCGGACTGCACGGCGTGGGTATTTCCTGCGTCAATGCGCTTTCCAAATGGATGAAAGTCGAAGTTCACCGTGACAATATGGCGTATGAAATCGGCTTCGAACGCGGAAACACCGTTTCCCCGCTCCGGCAGCTCGGTCCGGTTTCCGACCGCGGAACCACCGTCACATTCAAGCCGGATGATGAAATCTTTTCGACGACGGTCTATGTCTGGGATATCCTCAAGAAGCGTCTCCGGGAACTTGCGTTCCTCAACAGCGGCGTCCGGATCTCCCTTGCAGACGAACGCGAAGGACAGGAGAACAAGGAAGTATTCCACTACGAAGGCGGGATCTCCGAATTTGTCACCCTGCTGAACAGCGGCAAAAAGCCCCTGCATCCCGTCATTTACATGCACAAGGCAAAAGACGGTCTCGATGTCGAAGTTGCCATGCAGTACAATGATTCGTTCTCCGAAACCATCTACTCCTACGCAAACAATATCAACACATTTGAAGGCGGAACTCATCTTTCCGGCTTCCAGACCGCTCTGACACGCGTAATCAACAGCTATGCGAAATCCGCAAATCTGCTGAAAGGCGAAAAAAACATGTCCGGTCCGGACACCCGCGAAGGACTGAGCGCCGTTGTCAGCGTCAAGGTTCCCGATCCGCAGTTTGAAGGACAGACCAAAACCAAGCTCGGCAACAACGAAGTCAAAGGGATTGTGGACTCCGTCGTCAATGAAGCTCTCGGCACGTTCCTGGAGGAAAACCCGCAGGTTGCCAAGGATATTGTCGGCAAAGCCATCGTGGCGGCAAACGCCCGTGAAGCGGCGCGTAAAGCCCGTGAACTGATCCAGCGCAAAGGAGCGCTTGAAGGTTTCTCCCTTCCCGGCAAACTCGCCGATTGCTCCAGCAAGGATCCTTCCATCTGCGAACTCTACATCGTTGAGGGTGACTCGGCAGGCGGTTCCGCAAAGCAGGGACGCAACAGTCTCTTTCAGGCGATCCTCCCGATCCGCGGTAAACTTCTGAACGTTGAAAAGACCCGCAAGGACAAGATGCTGGAAAACAAGGAAATCCAGTCCATGATCGCCGCGATCGGCTGCGGACTGGATGACAATTTCGATATTTCCAAACTGCGTTACAACCGCGTCGTCATCATGACAGATGCCGACGTGGACGGTTCGCACATCCGCACCCTGCTTCTGACGTTCTTCTACCGCCAGATGCCGGAGCTGATCGAAACCGGTCATGTTTACATCGCAAAGCCGCCGCTTTTCAAAGTCAAACGCAAGAACGACGAACAGTATATCGAAACCGAAGAACAGCTCGACGCCTATCTCTTCAACATCGGCAGTTCCGATATTGAAGTATTCCGTCAGGACGGAACCATGCTGACGCAGGAGCAGGTCCGGGCAATCACCGGTTTCATCGCCAAAGCGCACCAGATTTCTCAGGGACTCCAGCGTCACGGACTGGCGCCGGAATACTACTTCTCCCTTGCCAAAGGAATGGACTTCCCGACGGCGCGGATCATGGTCCGCGAAACGGACGGCCGCATGACCGAACAGTTTGTCTATTCCGAAGAGGAGAAACGGCAGTATGTGGAAGAAGCGCTTCAGCGTCTGCCCAAATACGAACCGGAAGAGGAAGAGGGCGAAACGATCTCTGTTCCCGGCGAAACCGTGGATTCGGAAGAGACCGGAGCGCTCCGCCAGACGTTCCATCCGTCAATAGACGTCACGGAGATCTTTGAATGCCGGAACTGCGGCGCCCTGTTTCAGGAGATCGCCGCCGCCGGTTACAATCCCGTCAATCTGTTCCAGGAAGCCGATGACCTGTTCCGGGTTGTCGAAAGCGACAGAGAACAGAAAATCCGTTCGCTCAAGGGACTTGCCGAAGAGGTCAAGCGCAACGGACGGCAGGGGCTCGCGATCAACCGTTACAAAGGTTTGGGTGAAATGAACCACGATCAGCTCTGGGATACCACAATGGACCCCGAAAAGCGGAAAATGATTCAGGTTAAAATGGAAGACGCCGTGGAAGCGGACCGCATGTTCACGCTCCTCATGGGCGACGCCGTCGAACCCCGCCGCGATTACATCGAAAAACACGCGGCAGGAGTCAAAGATCTTGACATCTGATAAAATCACGCGGGCGGCATTTTCCCGTACCGGCGCCCGCGCATCAATAAACCAATGGAGAACACCATGGCAGAAGATTCAAAAGTGAAAAGAGTCGCGATCGACCCGAACGCACGGGACAAAAATCTCAGCGTTGCGCTCGGCATGATCGAAAAAGAGTTCGGAAAAGGCGCCATTATGAAGCTCGGCGACAACAGCGCCTCTTCCGATGTATCCGTTATCAGCACCGGAGCGCTGTCTCTTGACATCGCCCTCGGCATCATGGGTGTACCGCGCGGAAGGATCGTGGAAATCTTCGGTCCGGAATCCTCCGGTAAAACTACGCTCTGCATGCATATTATCGCCAATGCCCAGCGCGCCGGCGGCGTGGCGGCGATCATCGACGCGGAACACGCGGTCGATCCCGTCTACGCGGCAAAAATCGGCGTCAATGTCGACAACCTGCTGATCTCCCAGCCGGACTGCGGCGAAGACGCGCTGAACATCGCCGACATGCTTGTCCGCAGCAACGCCGTGGACGTGCTTGTGGTGGACTCCGTGGCGGCACTCGTTCCCCGTGCGGAAATCGAAGGACAGATGGGGGATTCGTTCGTCGGTCTCCACGCCAGATTGATGTCCCAGGCTCTCCGCAAACTCACAGGCGCGATCAGCCGCAGCCGCACCTGCTGCATCTTCACCAACCAGATCCGCGAAAAAATCGGCGTCATGTTCGGAAATCCCGAAACGACCACCGGCGGTAACGCGATGAAATTCTACAGTTCCATCCGTATGGATATCCGCCGTATCGGAACCATCAAGGAAGGCGATGAAGTCGTCGCGGCGCGCACCAAAGTCAAAGTCGTCAAAAACAAACTCGCGCCCCCGTTCCGCATCGCCGAATTCGACATCAACTGGAATGAAGGCATCTCCCGCGTCGGGTCGATCATCGACGTCGGATGCGATCTCGGCATCATTGAAAAACGCGGTTCCTGGTTCTCGTTCAACGGCGAACAGCTTGCTCAGGGACGTGAACAGGCAAAGGCCGTGATCGGCGAAAAAAGCGATCTGGAAGCACGGATTCTTGCCAGAATCCGGGAAAAACTCGCGGAACGCCGCGCAGCCGCATCCGGACAGGCCACGGCACCTGCGACAGCGCCCGCATCTGCTCCTGCGACAGCTCAGACGGAAGCTCCCGCCGCAAAATAACAATGGGTTTCAGCAGATATGAGAACCGGAATCACAGACACCCGATCGGCTTTAGCGCGTTTTTGCGCCCTTTCGATCCTGTTGATTCCGGCATCCGTCTCCGCTCTCGGTGAACTTCCTTACAAAAGCAAACTTTCCGGAGATGAAGCATTCGCGGCAGGAGATTATCCGATCGCCGCGAATTATTACGCTCTTTATGCCCGCGATGCGGCGAATGCGGATGACAAAGATGCCATGCGGGACGCCGGGGAACGGCGTCTCGACGCTCTTCTGCTGGCAGGAATGACGAAGGAAGCGGAACAGGAATTTGCCGATTACGAACTCAAATATCCCGGTGTCAACTCGCTTTCCCTCTCCATGTGGAAAGCTGATCTCCGGATTCTGCAGGGGAAATACGGGGAAGCCCGGACCATCATCCGGCGCATTCTGCCCGGCATGACCGGCAAAGACCCGCGCCGTCTCCGTACACTTGCAGCCCTCGCCCGTGCGGAAGAACTCGACAAGCATTATGCCGAAGCCGCCCGGGCTTATGGCGAACTGTTCCGTCATGCCGGAGACACACCGCTCGGCATGACGGCTTTTGTCCGGCAGGTGTTCTGTCTGGCAAATACGACAAAGCCGCAGGACGCGTTGACGGCTCTGTTTTCCGCCCCCGCCCCGAAACAGCCGCAGGAACGGGCATTGCTCCGTCTTCTCGCATTCTACGTTCATTTGAAAACAGAGGGACCGGACAATCTGTCCGCCGCATGGCAGACGATTCAAAAAGATTCCCGTGAACTCGGCTTTCCCGTCGCATGGACCCTTTATTCCGCCATCGGGGATGAAGCGGCTGTCCGCAAGGACTGGGCTCTGGCCATCTCCGCCTACCGGAAAGCATATCCCGAAGCGCCGGATAAGAGTGCGGCTTTTGAGACGCTCAACCGCATCATTCTTCTTCTGGAAAAACTTGATGACCGCGAACAGGCGGCTCTGCTCGCATCCCAGGCACTCGAACTGTTCAAAGGCTCTTATGCGACACCGGACATCAAACTGCGTCTGGCACGCATCTTCCGTTCTGCGGGAAAACCGCTCCCCGCGATCGAACTTTACCGGGATCTGATCCAGAATAAAAACACGCCGCGTTCCGTACAGGAAACCGCCGTCCGCGAATGCGCGTATCTTCAAAATGCGATCAACGATGATGCGGGGGCACAAAAAACGATCCGCACTTTTTACAACACCAGTGAGACTCAACCGGAGGCGGAATTTCTGCTTGCAGACCTGCTGCTCCGTTCCAAACGTCATCAGGAAGCGGCGGAAGCATTTCTGGAAACAGCCAACAAATACCCGTCCATCACTGCGCGGGCACTCTATCAGAGCGCTCTCGCATGGCTTTCCGCCCGGAAATCCGATCAGGCGGAGATCGTCGCAGACCGCCTTCTCGGACTCGTGAAGAATGATCCCGCCCAGTATTCCCCGGCGCTCTATCTGAAAGCGATGATTCTTGAAGACGCCGGGAAACTTCCGGAAGCTCAGAAAATCTATATTGAGTATGCCGGACTGAAAAATGCCGATCCCGAACTTGCCGCACGGGCCTTGTTCAAAGCGGCAAAAATGGCGTTTCAGCAAAAAAATCCGTTGGAAGCGGAAACGCTTTTCCGCCGTATTCTCAACGATTATCCGGACAGCGCTCTCGCACCGATCGCGGCGTACTGGCGGATCTATTCCTTCCAGTCCCGCGGCGATGATCTGCTTGCGGAACGGGAGACGTGGCTTCTCGTCGACCGTTATCCCGGATCCCGGTACGCGACGGATGCACTGTTCAACCTTGCAACGCATTATGCCGACGCCGGAGCGTCCATGCGTGCCAACGCCGTGCTCGACACTCTGCTGAAACGGGTGGGATCCACAAAACTCTACTCCAAGGTTCTGCTGGAAAAAGCGAATCTTGCATTCCGCGGCAAAGATCCCGAAGGTGCGCTTGCGCTGCTCGACCGACTGTACCGTTCCAATCCGGATGCGGCATGCCTTGCAGAGGCCTATTATCTTCATGCCGATATTCTGAAATCAAAAAGCGATTACGAACAGGCGATTGCCTACTATCACAAAGTTCTGGAACGGCATCCGGACGCCCTGATCGAATTTGCGGCAATCGGTTCGATTGCAGACTGTCAGTTCACTCTGGCTGCGCAGAAGAATTCCGCGGAACTGTTCCGCAGCGCATTAAGCCGGTATGACAATCTTCTTGCCCGCGCCGAACTGCCGGAAGCCCTGCGCGTCATGCTGCTTTACAAAAGCGGACGCTGTGCCGAAGAGCTGGATGAAATCGACACGGCGTTGAAACGATACAAAACAGCGTCCTGCGCACTGGTCCCGAAAGTCTCCTCCGCAGCAGCGCTGTGGGGAGCGAAGGCGGTGGAAGCCATTGTTAAAATTGCCGAAAAAGCGCCGCTCCGGGCACATGTGGAATCCGCAGTACATGCTCTTCAGCGCCTTGCCGACGCGGAACTCATGGAACAGGAAATGGCGGATGAACGGATCCTGAAACTGGAAAAAATGAAATTCAAACCGTAACAGGGGTGTTGCAAATATGGAATATATTCAGATGATTAAAAACGGCGACCCGGTCATGATGATCCTGCTCGGATGCAGTGTCGTGGCAGTGTTCATTTTCGTGGAAAAATGGTTTCAGTTCCACCGGTCGCAAGTCAACGTGAAAGAACTGGTCAACGGGCTGATCAATGTGCTCAAACGCGACGGCATGATCGAAGCGATCACGCTTTGCGATCACACGCCCGGACCTGTGGCGCGGCTCCTCACTGCGGCGATTCAGGCGCACCAGAACGATGACGACATCCGGCAGTCCATCGAAGATGCATCGATCGTCGAACTTCCCCGTCTGGAATCGCATCTGAACATCCTTGCCACGATCGCTTACATCGCTCCGCTGCTCGGACTGCTCGGAACCGTTGTCGGTATGGCGGACGCATTCCAGGCGATTGAAACCAAACAGGGAATCTCCATGACGCTTGCCGACCTCTCCGGCGGCATTTATTTGGCTTTGACCAGCGCCGCCGCCGGACTCTGCGTCGCCATTCCCTGTCACATCGCCTACAACTATCTGGTCTCGCGTGTCCAGTCGCTCTGCGTGGACATGGAAAAAGCGTCGTCCGAAATTCTTTACTTCTTCCAGCATCACACAAAAAGTGAACTGAAAAAATGAAATGCTTCAGCAACAGACTCAAGATTCAGACCCGTCTGAAAATCTCGCAGGGACGTCCCGATTTCGTGCCGTTTCTCGGAGTCTTTTTTCTTCTGCTGATCTTTTTCATGCTCGGCAGCTCCTTTATTCAGGTATCCGGGATTCCGGTCTCTCTGCCCGAAGTGCAGGTCCGCCACAGTTTCGGTGCCAAAAAGATCATTGTCACGGTCGATAAACAGGGACGCATCTTTCTGAACGATATTGAATTTCAGGAAATGTCCGCTCTGAAAACCCGGCTTCTGGATATTGTCAACACGGCGGCGCAGGACCGGAGCACGATCATTCTCCGGGCGGATGCACAGGCGGAATACGGCACCGTCGCCCGGATCATGTCGCTTGCCGAAGATCTCAAGATCAATGTGTTTCTGCTGACGAGCTCCCCCGCTTCCTCCAGGGAAACGGTCCGGCTCATTGAACAGGAGTGACACCCGGCATGGGAAGTGGAACAGTCAATTATTCCCGCGGAGGGGAACGGACCTGGCAGGTGTTTCTTGCCGCGCTTCTGCTTGCCGCGGCGGTCCATGTCTTTCCGCTTCTCTTTTTCAAACCAATGGAAAAACAGGATGCCGCAGTCGAAACGGGACGCCGCTTTACCGTAATGATCGGCAGGGAACCGACCGCGCAGGATGATCCTTTTGACCTTTATTACTGGCTCCAGTACGGCAACCCGACCGATTTTTCCGCACCGGATTACGACCACGGTTTTTCCGCAGGCCTGCGTGTCCGGCAGGTAAAAACCGTTGAGCTGCGCCCCATTCCGCCGGAAAGCGTTTCGCTGACCCGGAAGTACGCCTATCCGGTCAATCACTATTTCCCTGCTCCGCGCACGCCCGAAGAACTGCTGTTTCCGCTTTATCCGCATACTCTGACGCAGACACCGGCTGCCTCGAAAAACACCGCCCGGCAATCCGGGCGTCCACTTTGGACAATGGCGGATGGAACGGAACTCGGAGATCTGTTTGCGGATTCGCCGGATATCCTCCGCCATATCGCCAGAACCGCACCGCAGCGCGGCACGGTTCTGCGCCTGACACCGTCCGACCTTCCGGAACTTCCGCCCCGGATTCAGGTAATCCAGTCCTGCGGCAATACGGAACTTGACATTCAGGCGGCGGGTGCGCTTGCCGCCCATGCCGGAGCCGGACTCTCCCGCGAACAGCTGGAACGGCTGAAATATGTAATCGTGGACTGGCAAACCGCAATCCGTACAAAGAAGAAGGAGAAAACAAAATGATACCTCTCCCGCTCGGAGACCTGTTTACTCTTTATCTTTCGCTCTTTGTCATTACGCTGGCTTATCTCTGGTACCGCGATGAACGGCGGCGCCAGTCGGATGACTGGACTATTGCAAAAGAGCGTCTGTACATCTGTCCCCGCTGTCATCTTTCCTTTCTGGCAAAAGACGACAGTGCCAATATCACGCGCTGCCCGCGCTGCAATGAAATGTGTTTTCTGAAAAAAAAGAAACGGTTCTGAACCCGAGGTTTGCATTATGACTCTTCTTGAACTGCTGGAAGATCCCCGGATCTTTTCCATCGGGAAACTTCCGCCCCGGACCACGGCGCGGCGGTCCGCACAGCTCAATTTCCCGGAAGGAACCTGTCTTTCGGAAATCAATGATTATGTTCTTTCCCTGAACGGCACCTGGAAATTCCACTGGTCCCCCGATCCGGATCATCTTCCGGAAGGATTTGAAGCTCCCGGTTACGACGATTCCGCATGGGACGACCTCGCTCTCCCTGCGACCTTTGAAACTTCCGGTTACGGAACTCCGGTCTATCTCAACTTCGGCTATCCGTTTCTCTGCGATCCGCCGCATATTTCCGGAACTCCGCCGGAGCACTACACCACGTTCCGCGAACGCAATCCGACGGGGTCCTGCCGCCGCACGTTCCGGCTCCCGGAGGAATGGAACGGCGACCGGATTCTGCTTCATTTCGGCGGAGTGCAGAGCGCTTTCCGCGTCTGGATCAACGGTCTGTTCGCCGGATATTCCGAAGATTCCGCCGGAATTTCCGAATTCGATATTACAGAACTTCTGCGGTCCGGCGAAAACCGGATTGCCGTTCAGGTATACAAATACTGTTCCGGTTCTTATCTTGAGGATCAGGACTGCTGGCGGTTCTCCGGTATATTCCGCGATGTGGAGCTTCATGCGCGGAATCCGCGCCACATCCGGGACGCCCGGCTCACGGCTGATCCGGGAACCGGCATCATCCGGGCGGAAGTCGATCCGTCCGCGACAGACTGCACGCTGGAGCTCCGTTCCGGCGCACTCTCATCCGGAGAACAGACCGGATTCTGCGCGGAAGTGCGTCTGCCGGAATACCGTCTCTGGTCATACGAAAAACCGTTTCTCTATCCGGCAACCCTGATTCTCCGTCACAACGGAACGGTCTGCGACATCCGGCATTTCCGGGTCGGTTTCCGCTCGCTCGAAATCCGGGATCGGCAACTGTTTCTCAACGGCAGATCCATCAAACTGCGCGGAGTGAACCGACACGAAATCGACCCCGCCCGCGGACGGGTCATCGACCGTGCAAGCATGGAGCGCGATATCCGGATGATCAAGGCCGCGAATTTCAACGCCGTCCGCAACAGCCACTATCCGAATGCACCGCTCTGGTACGAACTCTGCGATCTGCATGGTCTTTGCCTTGTGGATGAGGCAAACATCGAAAGTCATGGACTATCCTATCACCGCTGCGAACTTCCCGGCGACCGTCCCGAATGGCGGGAGTGCACGCTGGACCGCATCCGGCGGATGGTCATGCAGAACCGCAATCATCCATCGGTCCTGATCTGGTCGCTCGGCAACGAAGCCGGATACGGCGACGCGTTCACCGACGCCCGCGCCCTGATCCGCTCGCTTGATCCGCGTCCCGTCCAATATGCCGATATGAATGCCGCCGCGGACTTCGATACCCAGACGTACCCCAACTGTCAATGGCTGTTGGACTACGTTGCCGGAACCGCGGTCCGCAAGGGGGAACACGGAGAAGCCACCTCGCTGCGCCAGCATGGGCCTCAGCCGTCGGATAAACCGTTTTTCATGAATGAATATGCTCACGCGATGGGCAACAGCACCGGCAACCTTGTCGATTACTGGCGCGTAATTGAATCAAACCCGTGCCTGATCGGCGGATTCGTCTGGGAATGGTGCGATCATGCGCTCGACAGGAACGGTCACGCCTCCGCCGCATACGGCGGCGATTTCAACGACGCCCCCAACAACGCCAATTTCTGCTGCGACGGGCTGGTCTCCTCGGACCGGATCCCCCATCCTGGTTATTATGAAATGCGATCCGTTCAACAGCCGTTTGCATTCCGGTTGGCAGAAAACGGCGATTTCCTGATTACAAACAAATACGATTTCACCGACTTTTCCGAACGGACAATCCGATGGACTCTTCTGTCGAACGGAAACGAGTCCGCCGCCGGGGAACTCAACGTTGCGCTTGCTCCGGGCGAAACCCTGCGTCTGTCGCCGCCGCATCCTCTGCCGGATACCGGAGAGCTCATCTGGCGGATCGGGCTTGCCGCCGGAGAACAATCCATCGGCGAAGCCGAAGCGGTTGCCCGTGCCGTCCCTCCGATCCTTGGCAGCTCCCCGGAACAGCCGGAAACCGCGTTTTCTCTCCCCGGCCTGCTGGAACAGCCGGAAATCGTTCTGGAACGGGTCTGGACGGATAATGACATCGGCTGTCATTTTCCCGAACGCTGTGTCAAAGCGGCGGCGGAAGCCGAAACTGCTCTCCGTTTTTTCCGGCGGACAAGCGGTCTGCGCGCCGAATTGAACTTCCGGGGCGACGAAACCGCCAGAGTCGGTCTGCGCCTTCTGTTTTCCAAAGAAACGATTGCCGGTGTGGAGTGGTACGGGCGCGGTCCCCTGCCCTCGTATTCCGACCGCAGGAGCGCCGCTCTCACGGGACGTTGGCAACTTCCCCCTGAAGCGCTGTTTACTCCGTACACACGCCCACAGGAGAACGGGCAGCGCAGCGACGTCCGCGAACTGCTGCTGACTTCCGCCGACGGCTGCCGTCTCCGCATTACCGGAGATCGTCTGTTCGGATTCACTCTTTTCCCGTTCCGCAGCGAAACGCTTTCCCGCTGTAAACACGATTATGAGCTTCCGCGTCCCGGCGAACTGTGGGAACTGACGCTGGACCTTGCCCAGCGCGGTGTCGGCGGCGACAACTCCTGGGGAGCGGATGTCTATCCGCCGTATCGCCTTTCCGGTTCCTTCTCCGGCAGCTTCCTGTTTGAACGACTCACCTGATCGACCGGATGGCGTCAGTCCCCGTTCCGTTTCACGAAAAGGTCGTCAAAGACGAACGGCGTCCCAGCCTTGTTTCAGCGCTTCGGGACCGCACTTCATCAGTGTTTTAATCTCCGGAGCAAACCGGTTGATGTTCGCTTCTTCGTAAAGCAGATAAAATTCATACAGCGATTCGTTCTTTTCAAGGTCGGGCGTCGCCTCAAGCGCCAATCGGAGTTTGGATGTGTAAGGAATCAGGTCGGCTCCTTTCTGCGTGTCGCGGGCGGGTGCGGAAAGCGCACGTTCCGCACGGACTTTGAGCGCTTTCAGATAGCGGTCATACCGTTCAAACGCACGGCGGCAGCGCAGGAAACCGCGACGGAACAGCAGTTCGAACCGTTCCCGGATCGCGTCGTATGCTTCCGCATTCTCCGGCAGACGGTCCACCAGGTTTTCCGTTTCCTGATACAGCCGGAACACCTGCCGGAGCTGTTCCAGTTTGCGTGACAGAATTTCCGCCACACTGTCCCGCGACACTTCCACCGCCTGCGCAAACGCCCCGGAGGAACGGATCTCCCAGCAGGGACACGGAAACGAATCACGGATCGCGGAGTCGATCATATCGTCCATCCAGTTGCGGTCCTCCATGAAAAAACTGAGCTCCATGTCATGCGGAATCTTCAGCATCGACCGCAGCGGCTTGATTATCTGCGGAACTTCCAGACGGTAGAGGCGGAGCAAACCGCGTTCGTGCATCAACCGCGCCTCCTCCTCTTTCAGGAACACTTTCCGTCCCACACTATCCTCTTCCGCAACGACCGCCGGGAAACCGGACGTTCCCGCCTCTTTGGAAACGATAATGGACCGTGGCAGCTCCCGATCGATCCCCGGCCAGCAATGCGAACCCGAAAGCTCCCATTTCCGCACAGCCGGAATGCTCGTGCTGAGGGCGGAATTCATACGATGCACTTCCGGGAATTCCCGCACGACTTCCCGGATTCTGCCCTGTTCATTCCGGATCGCCAGTTTCATTTGCAGATACTCCGGCAGTTCCAAAGCGTCAAACGCTCCCGCGGGAATCTCCACGCCGTATGTGGAAAAGATAAATTCGGAAACGGCATCGGCAATCGGCTGTTCCGTAAAAATACCGTCCTCATGCCAAAGCTCCATGAACGCGTCCACCGCGTTCTGCAGCGGCATCAGCTCCACCCGGATCCGTTTCGGAAGCGCACGGAGCATTGCCTCGATCTTCTGCGGCAGATACCCCGGAACCAGATATTCCAACACATACGGATTCAACAGATTCAGGGCATCGCCGGGAACGGTCAGAGTCACACCGTCGTGTTTCTCTCCGGGCGCATAGGAATAAGCAAGCGGGAAACGCTGTCCGGCAAATTGCAGAAACGAGGGATAATCGTCCCCGTCAAGTGCCGCGTACTCCTCCGTCGTGAAGTCTTCGATCCGGGGAATATAACTCCGGCGGTGCGCATTCCAGTCCCGGCGGACGGCATCCACCGAACAAACCGTTTCCGGCAGAATCCGGTCGTAATGTTCAAACAGCGCCTGATCGTCCACAAGGGAATCCGGACGGCGGATCTTGAGTTCCAGCATACGCAGACCGCGGATCAGACGGCTGTTCTCTTCAAGCCACGTCCCGCGCAGAGTCGCCGCCCCGGTCACAACGCCTTCCCGCAGGAACACTTCCCGCGCCTCTTTCGGATGCGTCTTGGCGTAATGACAGCGGCGTCCCGGATGAATAATGAGCTGACCGGCAGTGACCCGTTCCCTTGCATGGACAAATCCCGTGCGTTCATCCCAGCCGACATTGTCATAGACATAGGAACAAAGCTGCGGCGCAATTTGCTCCAGCCACTCCGCTTTCACTTCCGCATTACAGCGGCCGAACACACGCGATGTTTCGACCAAAGCAAACGACAGCATGAAATCCGGCGGGTTCTTGCGTTTGGCAAGTCCGGAACCGGGAAAGATCAGATATTTTTTCCCGCCCATGTCGGAAAACAGCCGCGTTTCCCGGTTGTATGCGCCGAGCTGACGCGGCAAGCCGCTGAGCAGAACTTTATGAAGCGTGTCATACGGCAGACGTTCCAGGTCGATCGTCCCCTCCGCGCTCCATTTGTTTTCCGCGACCATCCCTGTAAGATCGTCGACCAGATTCCGCCATTCGCGGATACGGCGGTAATTAAGATAGTGTTTCACGGCAAACCGTTTCAACGCCTGATTGGAATTTTTCGCACGGAATTCCTCCTCCAGCGCAAGCCAGAGATTGAGAATGCCGAGGAAATCCGAACGGTCGGAAGCGAAACGGCGGTGCGCGGCATCCGCCTCCGCCGCTTTTTCAAACGGACGTTCGCGCGGATCGGGAATGCTCAAAAACGCCACGATCACCAACATTTCCGGCAGAACTTTATTCAAATGGGCTTCCAGCAGCATTTTGCCCAGCTGCGGATCAAGCGGCAAAGCGGCAAGCGAACGCCCGGTCCGGGTCAGACGCCGACCGTCAAGCGCGCGCAGGTCGTTCAGCGTGCGCATTCCCTCGCGGATCAGCGCCGATGCGGGCTCATCCACCAGCGGAAACTCGCCGAGCGGCGGCAGGTTCAGCGATGCCATCTGCAGAATCACTCCGGCAAGCGAGGATCGCTGAATTTCCGGCGGCGTGAACTCCGCGCTTTCATTCAGCGCCTCCTCCGAATACAAATGAACGCAAACGCCGTCGCGCAGACGTCCGCACCGGCCGCGGCGCTGTCGCGCGCTCGCCTGCGAAATCTGTTCCACCCGGAGCTCCTGAATCCGGGTACGCGGATTGTAGCGGCTGAGACGGACGAGTCCCGAATCGACCACATAGCGGATTCCGGGAATCGTCAGGGACGTTTCGGCAACATTGGTTGCAAGCACGATCCGGCGGAAAGGAGACGGGCTGAACACGCGCTGCTGATCCCCTGCGGAAAGACGGCCGAACAACGGCAGAATCTCGGTATTCGGAAACCGTCGGCCGCCGAGCACCTCGGCACAATCGCGGATTTCCCGCTCTCCGGGAAGAAAAACCAGAATATCGCCGCGCGGATCCATCTCGTTGATGAACGTCACGCCGCGCGCCACGGATTCGGTCAGCTCCTCGTCTTCGCCGGGCTCCAGCCAGCAGTCCTCAATCGGGAACAAGCGTCCTTCGACCTCCTCCACCGGAGCTCCGGCAAAAAACGCCGCAAGACGGTCCGACTCCAGCGTGGCGGATGAAATGATCAGTTTCAAATCGTTCCGTTTACGCAGAAGCAGTTTGAAATAACCGAGCAGGAAATCCACATTCAGGGAACGTTCGTGAACCTCGTCAAGAATGATACAGTCATACTGCCAGAGCATCGGGTCATCCCGTGTCTCCGCAAGCAGAATGCCGTCGGTCATGAACTTGACGACCGTTTTATCCGACGTTCTGTCGTCAAACCGCACCTTGTAACCGACTTCGCGCCCGAACTCCGCTCCGAGTTCTCCGGCGACACGGCGGGCAAGCGAAGACGCCGCGATCCGGCGCGGCTGCGTACAGCCGATCCGTCCCGTTCTTCCGCATCCGGCGGCAAGCGCGATCTTCGGAAGCTGCGTCGTTTTTCCGGATCCGGTGGAACCGCAGACGATCACGACCTGTCCGTTCCCCAGTTTTTCCCGGATGGAATCCGTATGCGCGGAAATCGGCAGCTCGTCGGGGAACTGATAATGAAGTGATCCGGCGACCGGGACAAGGGACCGTTCCACCGCCTTTTCAATCCGGGCGCCGAGCATCCCGATCAGCCGATCCGCCAGTTCCGGTTCCCTGCCCAAAGACGCCGACGCGCGGTCCAACTCCCGGCGCAGACGTACCTGATCGGAAAGACGCAGCAGGCGGAACTTCTCTTTCAGCTCCGCCAACTGTTTTTTCAGATTGCTCCCGTCCGCCATGAATCTTTATTCAACGGTTACGCTTTTCGCAAGATTGCGCGGATGGTCGATCTCGCATCCGCGTGCCTTGGCGAAATAGTAGGCGAACAGCTGAAGCGCCACGACCGTGGTCAGCGGAGCGACAAAACGCGAACTTGCCGGAACACGGATAATATCTTTGGTAAACTCTTCCACCCGGTGATCGTCTCCCGTCACCACGGCGACGACCGGCGATTTGCGCGCAAGGCATTCCTGAATGTTGCCGATCATCTTCTCCTGTCCGGGAATCGCATTGGCAAGCGCCATCACAGGAACTTTTTCGTCCAGCAGAGCAATCGGTCCGTGCTTGAGTTCCGCCGCATGATACCCTTCCGCGTGAACATAGCTGATCTCTTTGAGTTTGAGCGCACCTTCCAGAGCCGTCGGATAAAGCGTACCGCGCCCGATAAAGAAGAAGTCGTTTGCAAACGCGTATTTATTGACAAGCCGTTCAATCTCCGGCGCCTGAAGAAGCGTCTCCCGGATCAGGTCGGGAATCCGCTCGATCTCGCGCAGAAGAACTTCCCCGTCTTCACGGCTCAGACGCCGGTTGCGTCCGAGCATCAATGCCAGCATCAGCAGGACAGAGACCTGACAGGTAAACGCTTTTGTGGAGGCGACACTGATTTCCGGTCCCGCATGCAGATAAATGCCGCGTCCGGTTTCGCGGGCGATTGTGGAGCCGACCACATTGCAGAGGGCGGCAACGATCGCGCCCTTGTTCATGGCTTCGCGCACGGCGGCAAGCGTGTCGGCGGTCTCGCCCGACTGACTGATCGGAAGAACCAGCGTGTCCGGATCAATGATCGGATTACGGTACCGGAACTCGGCGGCCTGTTCCACCTCCGAGGGAATCCCGGCGATGTCTTCAAAGAAATATTCACCGACCATTCCCGCATGCATACTGGTGCCGCAGCCGGCGATCACGATCCGGGAAATCTTGGCGAGTTCGTGCGGCGTCAGACCGAGCCCGGACAGCATCGCACTCTTGAGCTTGTAGTCGAGACGGCCGCGGATCGTGTTGGAAATCGAATCCGGCTGTTCAAAGATCTCTTTGAGCATGAAATGCTCGTATTTGCCTTTTCCGGCGGAATCGACGTCCCAGTCGATATTGGAAACGGCACGTTCGACCGGCATGTTCTCAATCGTGCGCAGTTCCACGTTGTCCGGCGTGAGAATCGCCAGATCGCCGTCATCCAGATAAATCACTTTCCGGGTATACGCCGCCAGCGCCGCCACGTCGGACGCCACCAGATTGCAGCTGTCGCCGAGTCCGATCACGATCGGGCTTCCGTGACGGGCCACGATGATCATTCCGGGGCAATCCGTGCAGAGGATCGCCAGACCGTAAGTGCCGTTGATGCGGTGAAGCGCGGACGCGACAGCCTGGACAAAGTCGCCTTTATAAAATTCAGAAATCAGGTTCGCCACCACTTCCGTATCGGTATCGGACGCGAACGTGTAACCTTCCGCAATCAGTTTCTGTTTGAGTTCCGCGTAGTTTTCAATAATGCCGTTGTGCACAACCGCGATTTTACCGGAGTTGTCCACATGCGGATGCGCATTCCGGACGGATGGAATACCGTGCGTAGCCCAGCGCGTATGGGCGATTCCCGTAGTCGAAGTCAGTTCGCCGCAAGCCTGCGTTTCCTGTTCCAGATTCCGGACCTTGCCGACGGCTTTGACCGTTTTCAGTTCCTTTCCGCCCAAGGTAAGCCCAGCCGAATCATAACCGCGGTATTCCAACCGCTTCAATCCATCCAGCAATATTTTCACTGCAGGTTTATTTCCGGTATATCCGACTATTCCGCACATAAGACCTCCTGTTCTGCAAAACAGCAATTCTGTTATTAAAATTAGTTCAGGAGATATAATATACACGAAAAATCCAAAATTGAAACTTCATTCCTTAAATTAATGACGGAAAATTTATTCCGTTTCCGCGATATTTTTCAAAAAAGATCACTTTCCCCTATTGACAAATCACGGATCATGGAGTATAATGTATCATACAAACATATTTGTAAACGATAAATCAGAACAGGATCCGGTAAACAATGGCGGAACGGAACATACACAGAGTGACACTCCGGGATGTGGCGAAAGCGTGCGGGCTTTCCGCACCGACCGTCTCGCAGATCCTCAACAACCGGTCCGTCAATTTCAGTTCCGAAGAAACGAGACGGCTGGTCCGGGAAACCGCCAGACAAATGGGCTATCAGCCCAATATCGGTTACAAACTCATGCGCGGCATGACAACCAAAACAGTGGCGCTGATCCTCGGCTTTGCCATTCAGCGGGAAGAGGAATATGTGAAAGAACTGGTTTTCCTGCTGCTGAACCGTCTCAGTTCACGCGGATATGCGGTCTATATCGACACCATGCCGCCGGAATGGGACAGACGCGGCAAAGCGATGGAAGCGATGCTTCAGCGCGGAGTCGAACACTTCATCTCCATCGGAAAACCCTGTGAATGGGAAGAGCTTGATGCTCTTCAGCAACGTTCCGGATGCACGGCACTGATTTTCGGAACTCAGGGACAGGAACATGTCAATGTCTGCGTGGACGTGGAACAGGGAGTCATGCAGCTGCTGGAACACTTCCGGAACAGCGGCTGCCGCAGGATCCGCGCGATCAGCGACAGGACTCCGACCCGGTTGAACGCTCTTCGCCGTTTCTTCGAAATCCCGCCGGAGCGGCTGCCGGAATATCTGGAAGAAATCCCCGGACAGAGCTATCCCGTTTCCGGCATTCAATACCCGCGCACCGCCGCGCATCTCGGATTTGAACATACCCGGCGCCTGCTGGAGCGGGAACCCGATACCGATGCGATCCTGTATCTTTCCGACAGTTTTGCCATCGGCGGCGCCGATTACATCCGTTCCACCGGCCGCAGCATCGGGACCGATATCCGTCTCGCCGGATTCAACGACACGCAGGCGGTCTGCTCTTATCCGTTCCCGATCTCCTCCGTCTCCCACAATCTGGAACAGGTCGCTGACTGCATCATGGAACATTTCAACACCGGAACCACAGAACAATACATCATACAACCAACCGTCACGATCCGTGACTGACAAACAGGAAAGGATCCCGTCCATGAACCGGAAAACAGAACATTCAGCCTCCCCGCGCGGGAAAACGAAAAAATTCACCCTTGTAGAACTTCTGATCGTTATTGCTATTATTGCAATACTTTCCGGTATGCTTCTTCCAGCCCTGAACTCGGCGCGGGAAAAAGGACGGATCACGACATGCGTCGGAAATCTGAAACAGTTTTCCTCCTATGCCATTTTCTATACGGATGACAACGACGGCTGGTATGCCGCCGGAGAGTGGCGGAGACAGTTGTGGGATTATCTGAAAACCGGGATTGTTTATGACACCACCCGGAATTACACGGTAATTTCCCGGTATTCCAAACTGCGCTGTCCCACGGTTCCGCGAAAAACATGGGAAGGAAACGAAATCAATATCACCTATAACATCGCGGGAGTCTCCTATCTTCCGACGGACGGCAGTTATCAGGGATTCGCGGCAAGAGACGGAAGCGGGGCATGGGTCCGGCGGGTCCGCAACTCCATGGTCCGGATGCCGTCGCAGAAAGGATATATGGGGGATTATTATATGATCAGCCACAACTATGTCATCGGATGGCAGGATTCCTCCTCCGCCAATCAGCGGATCCTGTACACTCCGCATTACCGGACCCGCGGCACTCTGCTTTTCGTGGACGGGCATGTCGAAAACGGATCGTTTCCGACCGGAACCCTGGCAATGGACGCTTACGGAGAACCGACACGGGAATTCAAATCAACCTACACAAACGCCAACCTTTTCCGTCCGGACACCACTCTGCCGTGGCGCTGAACAGCTGGAGAACAAACCATGAATACGCATACGATTCTCGCACTCTCCGTTCTGCTTCCGCTCTCTGCGGCGGATTTTGAACACACGCTGACCGACGCACCCGATCCGTTCCCCGCATTTGACCAGGTGGACAGAAAACTCCGGTTGCCTCGCGGCAGAATGCCCGAAACCGCGCCGGACGGCTCTCTGACCGTCAACGGCAAACCGAAATTTCTGATCGGAATGCAGTACGGGCACCGCGCCAGTCACGACATCCGCAACCTGCCGACCGGAAATTATCCCCGATCTCTGAAATGGCTGTACGAAAAAACACTGGATTACGAAACCGCCCAGCGGATCGGTTTTGACGCCGTAGGCGATATGCCGCCGAATCACTGGATTGATGAATACCGGAACAAATGGCCTTATCAGCGGACTCCGCGCGATCCGGAATTCTTTTCCCGCTACGCCCGTTCCGGTCTGCCGCTTTTTGTCGATATGACGCTCATGCCGTCCTATCAGGGCGGAATCGCCGGACACATTCCCGGAAAGAAGCCGGGAAAGGACGCATTCACCGTACCGGGACCGATGAACGACCACTGGATGCCGTGGAGTCTGCATGATCCGGAAGGACGTTCGCTTTACCGGAAGATGTTCCGCTTTTCCGCGGAATATTACCGGAACGGGAAACTCAAACCGTTTGCCTACGAACTGTTCAATGAACCGGATTACAACGATTACGGCAATCCCGCCCGCAAGGCGTTCGCCGGAGCGATGCGGAAACGCTACGGAAGCATCGACAGACTCAATACCGCATGGCACACGAACTATTCCTCTTTTGAATCGGCGGCGGCATTCCGGAACGAAAACGAAAACCCCGCTCTCGGAGTGGAATGGAAACGGTTCATGCAGCAGAGCTTCGCCGGGATCGTCCGGGAGGGTGTGGAGATCATCCGCGGCATTGATCCGAGGCCGGAAGCGCTGTTCTGCGTCCAGCCGAACAATTTCCGCACCAGCAATAACGATCTGTTCCTCATCAACCGGTATCTGAACGCGGTATGCGGTTTTACCGGCGGCGGCGACCTGATGCATTCCCGCGTTCTGCGGGCTCTCGCCGACGGCAAACCCATGTTTGAAAACGAAACCTACGTCGGCAAAACCCGGAACTCCATGCGCGGAGCGTTCCTGACCAACTGGCTGCGCGGCTTCAACTCCTCCCTGCTTTTCCAATGGAGCACCAGCTACTGGGCGTGGCACAACAAATCAGTCCGGGATCCGCTGGCATACATTACCCGGACCGCTCCGTGGTGCGTGCTCAATCCGGGAAACGTTCCGCCGGAAGCGATCACGGGGATCATGGACGCCAAAAAAGAGATCGTTCTCCTGAATGACCTTTTCACCCCTCGCGACCGCGGGATCAAACCGGAAATCGCACTTCTCTACTCCAACCCGGTGGAACGGCTCAGCCGCACACGGAAAGACAACCGTCATCTGGAACTGGAGAACTGTTTCTACGCGCTGGAATACTCCTGGCAGAATCCGGAAATCATATTTGAAGAGCAGCTCGCAGCCAACCGTCAGACCCGTTACCGCGTACTGATCGCACCGGGACTCTTCGCCTCTTATCCGGAAACAGCAACCAGGCTGGAACAGTTCGTCCGCAACGGCGGAACCCTTGTTCTCTACCGGGATCATCTCCAGCAGAATGAATACGGCTTTCCGGTCGATCCCGGCAGATTCCCGTGGATCGTCACGGAAGGAGAAACCGGACAGCAGACGGAGCCGGCCCGTTGGAACAGCGTAAATTTTGAAGCCGCCCCCCTGTACCGGATCCGTTCCGCGGCGGATTATCAGACGGAGCTGACGATCCGCGGACTTCCAGCCATCCTCTCCCGGAAATCCGGAAAGGGAACCATCGTCTTCCTGAACTTGAAAATGTCGCCCGACAATACTGCAACGGTGTTGAACGCCCTGTTGCGGCGGATGGAAATCCTGCCGTATTGCAAAGTCACCGACCTTGACAGCGACGCAGTCGCGGACCGTATCGAAGTGGTCAGGGCGCTCCGCGGCAAGACGGTGGCTTACGCTCTGATCAACCACAATCCCGGAACCGTTGCGGCACTCCTCCATACGCGGGAACGGCTTCTGTTCTCCGATCCATCGGGAAAAGCAGTCACCGGGCCGGAGATTCCCGTTCTGCTCCGTCCCCGTTCCCCGCTCATCCTCGTCGGAGACTCGCAGGAAGCTCTGCAGGCGCGGTTCGGAACGCTGACGATTCTTCCGCCGGACAAAGCGAAACAGGAAGTTCTCCGTCAGCGTCCCGTCCCCAAGCCCCGCGAAACCGCGTTCTCTCCGGATGCCGGCCGGATCCGTTTCCTTGATCTGCGCCCATTCGTCAACCGGGGATTTGAAGACACTGCCGCCGGAGACGGAACCGGAGGCTGGACCGATCAGGGACCGAAGAACGATCTGCGCTTTACGCAGTTCGGACGCGTGGAATGCGCCGGAGTCCCCATGGACATCATCCGCTGGGATTACAACGACGGCAGGACCTGTCTGGTGCTCGGCTCCAAAAACTCGCCCGGCTGTCCGGATGAAGTCCGGGGCATTCCGGTCGGAACGCGCGCCGTCGCTCTCTATTTTCTTCAGGCGGCGGCATGGGCGAACCACTCGCTGGAAGAGATCTGCCGTTATATCGTCCGTTATCGCGACGGTTCAACGGCTTCGATCCCGATCCGGGACGGAATTGAGACCGGAGACTGGTTCTGGGTCCGCCGCGATACGGAAACACCAAGCGGCGACCGTGATAATCCGACGCCGGAAGACCGGCTCCATGCAATCCGCTGGAGCCGTCAGACGCCTGTTCTGTTTGAAAAATTTCAGAGGGTCCCGCTGGACCGGCGTGCCGTACGCGGCTGGATCAATCCCGCCGGCAAAGGCTTTTACCTCTGGCGCTGGCGGAATCCGCACCCGGAAAAGATCATCGAAAGTCTCGACATCGTTTCCGCCGGGAAAGCACAGATCCCCATTCTTGCGGCGATTTCCGCCGAACTGCCGGAACCGAAACAGGCATCGCGATGGCACAACACTGTACCGTCATGGAAATTCTGGCGATGGGGCGATTTGAAACTTCATCGGGAAGAGAACGGTTTTGAACTGGAGTTTACGGAAAAAACACAGGCGGGCGCAGGAACGGTCATTGCGTTTTCCTCCCCCGTTGCACTCACCCCGGAACTCCGGAAAAAACACCTGACGTTCCAGATCAACGGCGGCAGGGACCCGTGGGGACGCCGGAACTCCGGCGGAATGAAAATCCGTCTGCGTCTGCGCGGAACGGATTCCGGCGGCAAACACAGGCTTTCCCGTTCCATTACCCCGGTCATTTCCGGAGAAGTGATTGACTCCGATCCGGAAACCTGGCAGAACGCCGCCGTTCCGCTTGATGAACTGCCGGACGACATAACCGCTCTGACGGGATTTGAAATCCAGTTCGATCACTCCGCCAACCCGAGGACCGGAATTCTCTGCCGGAACTTTTCCCTGGATTATTGCTCCGGCAACTGAAGGTGTTTGCATGTTGAAAGAAATCTTGCGACGCAGGTATTTTAATTGCCCAGGCAATAAACTTCGCGGCGGCGTCCCCGCATGATATGCTCCCGCAGAAGTACGGCGGAACGCTCCCGGTCCCGTTTCGCAACCGCGTCAAGAATCATCAGCCGGTCTCCGGTCAGCTTCTCCGGATTTTCCCGGTTGAGAACATGCCGGAACGGAGCGGTCTTCCGCATAAACTGCCGGACCAGAGACGCCAGATAGCGGTTGCCGCTGCAATCTGCGATCAGCTCGTGCATTTCGCTGTCCGCCGCCAGAACAAGAGACGCATTCCGTTTTTTCACGGCGTTTTCCAGTTTCCGTTTCAATGCGGAAATCTCTTCCTGCGGGATTTTTCCGATCGCAAGCTCCAGCGCCATGAGTTCCAGCCCCACGCGGCATTCATACAGTTCATCCAGCGCTTCGTCATCCGGAAGAGAAACCCGGTACCCGCAGCGCGGAAACAATTCCACAAGCCCTTCCGCGGCGAGACGCCGGAGCGCTTCGCGGACCGGCGTGCGGCTGATCCCGAATTCCGCCGACAGTTTTTCTTCCTGAAGCGTTTCTCCCGCTGAAAATCCGCCCGACACGATCCGGTTCACCAATTCATCATACGCCTGCTCCGAAAGATTGATTTTTTTCAGCATTTTTCAAACACTCCACTTGTTTTAAATACAATATACTGTATATTGTATACAATACACCCGAAACAAACCATTTACAAAAGGGATTCGTATGAAAATCAAAGAAAAATTGCAAATCGGCGCACTTCTGCTGATGCTGGCGGGAGCTCTCACGGCGGCGGAAAAGAAAAACATTCCTTATTATGATGCGGAATTTCCGCAGACCGGCAACAAAGAATATCTCAAAAAACGCTGTATGCTGGACCTCTCCACGCCGGACGGCGTCAGGAATTTCCCGACCCTCGTCTGGTTCCACGGCGGTGGAATCACCGGCGGAAACAAACATTATCCGGTAGGAGTCGACCGGAAAAAAATCGCGGTTGCCGCCGTCAATTACCGTCTTTCCGGCAAAGGGGCGGAGTGTCCGGATTATATTTATGACGCGGCGGCTGCCGTCGCATGGGTTCTCAAACATATTAAAGAATATGGCGGAAATCCGGATATGGTTTATGTTTCCGGTCATTCCGCCGGCGGTTATCTGAGCGCGATGGTGGCGCTCGCGCCGAAATATCTGAAAACATTCGGAGCGGATCCCCGGCAGATCGCGGCGGCGCTGCCCGTCTCCGGACAAATGACGACCCATTTCCAGATTCTGAACGAGCGGCGGAAAAAAGATCCCGCCACGCCGTCGATCCAGCTGGATGAATACGCGCCGATTTTCAACGCCTCCGAAGACGCTCCGCCGATGATTCTGATCGTCGGAGATTCCGCGATCGAATGGCCTGCCCGCGTGGAAGAAAACCAACTGCTCGCCGCGCGTCTCCGCCGCAATTTCCGGCATAAGAACGCCCGCTGCTATACCTTTGAAAGTTTCGACCATGGTTCTGTGGCGGTTCCCGGCGGCGCAGTCATCAACAACTATATCAACAGCGCAGTAAAAAAACAAGTTGCAAACGAAAAGAAAAAATAATGATGCAGAAGCAATGGAATGACTTGTTTGCTCTCCAGCCGGACCGTTACACCCGTTCGATGGTCCGTTACGGAGCTCAACTTCCCAAACAGGAACTTTACGACGGGGAGACACTGCCATGAATCTTCAGCAGGAAGCACAGCGGATCATAGACAAAGCCGTTGCAGACGGTTCCGAAAACAGCCTCCAGTTCTGCGTCTACAAAAACGGGGAATGCATCGTCAATGTCTGCGCAGGCTGCATGGATTTCAAGCGGACACGCAAAATAGACGAACACACCCTTTTTCCGATCTACTCCACCAGCAAAGGCGTTCCGGCAACCGCGCTGAACCGTCTGATCGAACAGGGAAAACTGTCCGCGGAAACACCGGTCCGGGAAATCTGGTCGGAATTTGCCCGGAACGGCAAGGAAAATACGCTGATCCGGCATTTTCTCAATCATACGTCCGGGCTCCATCAGCGTTTTCCCGAACAGAAAACCTACGAGTTCGTCGCCGACTGGAACAGCATGCTGCGCGTGATTGAAAACTCCGCGCCGGACTGGATTCCGGGCACACAGACCCGCTATCAATCGCTGACATACGGCTGGGTCACGGCGGAGATCATTCAGCGGATCACCGGAATGAGTTTCCGGGAATACACGATCCGCGAACTGTTCGAACCAGCCGGGATCGAAGATTTCTATTTCGGTATGACCGATGAATCCGAACAGCGCGCCGCGGAATTCCGTCTCGGTCCGGGCTGGGAACCGAGCCGGTCGATTTCGGTCTGCGATCCGCTGGACGAACTGATGCGTCAGCCCTGCATACGCCGCGCCGCCCTCCCCGGCTTCAACGGTTTTGCCTCCGCGCATGCGCTCGCCCGGTTCTACAATGAAATCCTGCACGAACGCTACTTCTCACGCGCCATGCTGATCGACGCCACAACGATGCGCCGTCCCGAACCGGGACCGCCCACGCTGAACAGCTGGAACTGCTTCGGAAACGGATATGCGCTCAGCGGGCCCGTCGACGATGTCGGCTGTGTGTTCGGCCATGGCGGGTACGGCGGTTCAGATGCTCTGGCGGACCGCTCACAGGATCTGGCGGTTGGTTTCACCGCCGGAATCCTCGGCGATCATCCCTGCAAAGCGGAACTGTTCCGTCTTGCCGGACTCGTTCAACGGCGCGGCTGGAAGGAATCGTAACCGATGGGGACCGCATTTTACATCGTCGCTCCGCTCGTCGGCTTCCTCGGAATGATGGCGGGCGGTTATTGGGGCGTCGGCTGCGGCTGGATCGTGGTTCCGACCATGCTGATCCTCGGCATGGACCCGTTCGAAGCGGTCGGGATCGGACTCCTGCAAATGGTTCCGTCCACGCTCCTGACCGTTTCCAGACAGGCGCCGGAAATCGGCTGGAAATGCGGGGAACCGGGATTCTCCCTTGCGCTTCCGCTCGGACTCGGTGCCATGCTGACCTCCCTGCTCGGCAAGACGCTGAACACGCACCTGATCGGATTCTTCGGTTCGGCACGGCCGCTCCAGTGGATGCTGATCGGATTCATCTCGTTCATCGTCGTTCAAACGCTGATGAGCCGGACGGCATGCTATGGCGACCGGATGCCTGTGATCACACCCGGAAAATCACGGATCGCATTCGGCACCGGAGTGGCAACCGGGATCGTATCCTCAATGCTCGGACTCGGCGGCGGAATCTTTGTACGTCCGCTTCTGACGTCCGGTTTCCGCGTTCCGGAATACTACACCAGCCGGATCGTCCGCCTGATCGTGCTGGTTACAACCGTTACCGGAGGAATGACGTACCTGTTCTCCGTCAAGGGGTTCAATCTGCGGATACTCGGACTTTCAATGATGGTCGCGGCCGGCGGAATCTTCGGTTTTCCGCTCGGTGCCGGACTGCACCGGATCGTTTACGATGCGGGATACGCTCAGCATATCCACAAGAGTTTTGCGATCATCGCGGCGGCAATCCCGATCAATACGCTGTTCAGCATTTTCGGCTGGGAAGCCCTCAGCCGGTGGCTGATGCTTGCAATCGCGCTGATTCTGGCATGTTATCTCGCCGCGTTCTCGCTTTATGCGAAACAGCATCCGCGCCGTCATTGACAAAATAAAGAAATAAAGTTATAGTAACGGGAAAAATTCATAAACAACCGGAGAGCTTTTATGAAATTTCCCGTTATTGCAATACTCGGTCTTGCGATCTGCACGGCAGTCGCTCAGGATACCGCCGCAATCCTCGACAAACTCCACAAGGAACAGCAGACCGTATCGCTGCGGCCCGCACAGCTCCTGAAGCAGTATACCGCCACGCAAAAGCCGGACGGCAGCTGGGAGGATATTGATTACCGCGACCGGAACCACAGTCTTTGGGCAGCCGCCGCGCATATCCGGCGGACACTCCATCTGGCACAGGCCTGGGCGAAACCGGGACAGCCGATGTTTCACGACGAAACCGTCGGCAGGACGGTCCGGCGGGCAGTCGACTACTGGAGCAGACACCGGTTCCAATGCGGAAACTGGTGGTGGAACGAGATCGGCATCCCCGAACGGATGGCAAATATCCTGATCGCCGCCCCGGAACTGTTCCATGATTCGGAAGAACGCCGAAACGCGCTGGCGGTAGTCCGCCAAACGGCATTCGGCAAAACCGGCCAGAACCGCGTCTGGCAGGCGGAAATCGTTTTGAAACGCGCCCTGCTGGAACAGGATGAGCCGACCGCACGGCATGCCGCTGCAGAAATCACCTCCGAACTTCAGATCCGCAATGGGGAAGGCATTCAGGAAGACGGCAGTTTTCATCAGCATGGGCGGCAGCTTCAACTCGGCAATTACGGTCTGGGCTTTCTTCAATCCATGAGCTATTGGAACCGCATCCTTGCCGGAACACCGCTTGCATTTCCGCCGGAACGCACAGAAGCACTGCGCCACCTTGTTCTCAACGGTTACCGCTGGGTAATTTGGAACGGACGGTTCGACCTGCTCGCCCAGGGGCGGCAGATCGGGCGCAACTCCCAGACCGGAAAAGCAAAGGCGGCACTGCGCGCAATCGCCGCTCTCCAAAAAGCGGATCCGGAATCCGGCAGGCTGTACGCGGAAATCCTGCGGCAGAAAACGCCGTTCACCGGAAACCGTCACTTTTTCAATTCCGACTACATGGTCCACCGCCGCCCCTCATGGTACGCCTCGGTACGGATGAACTCAACCCGCACGGTCCCGGTCGAAGACCGGATCAACTGGGAAAATGCGTTGGGACGCTATTTTTCCGACGGGGTCATGCTGATCATGAGGAGCGGCGACGAATATCGGGACATCACCGCCTGCTGGGACTGGACCCGTCTGCCGGGCACAACACTCCCCGCAACTCCGATCCTGACGGAACAGGAGTGCCGGGAACTCAAAATCAAAGAGGCTTCCGGCAAAACACCGCGCTGGACCCTGAGTCGGCACTGGCGCAAAACCGGGGAATCGGAATTCACCGGAGGAGTCTCCGACGGAACCCGCGGCGCAGCTGTGTATACCCAGAATCTGGACGGAGTCCGCGCGAAAAAGGCTTATTTTTTCGATCATGACGCCGTCTATGCGCTTGGGAGCGGAATCAGTTCGACCAGTCCCTATCCCGTGGCGACCACCGTGGAAAATTCCTTACGGAACGGAGAGATCAAATACGGCGACGGCTGGTTCTGGCATAACGGAATCGGCTATCGCGGAACGGGAATCACGAATTGCAGCGGCTTCCGGAACGGCGACTGGCGGTATGTCGACGGCGGACTCAAAACGCCCTCCCCGGACCGGAAAGAGCTGTTCGTTTTGCAGATCAGGCACGGAACCGGATGCCGGAACGCCGCCTATTCCTATGTGATTCTGCCGGATGTTTCCGCAGGGGATACCGCCGCATGGAAAGGCGGAAAAGTTCTTGCCAACACTCCGGACGTTCAGGCGGTGGAGTTCGCCGACGGAACCCGCGCCGCCGTCTTTCACAAACCCGGTTCTCTCGGAGATTTCTCCGCACGGAAAGCCGGGCTGTATCTGATCGGGCCGGATGCGGTCCTGTTTGCAGACCCAGCCGGCGATGGAAAAACGGTGCGGCTGAGCCGTTGAACGGACCGGCGGCAACAACCGGATACCGAGGAAGAAAATTTTCCTCCATATTTCCGGGTTCCGGTGTTTCCTGTTTGAAAAAGAATGAAAACGGCGGTATTTTACGGAAAATGCAACAAGGAAAGTATTGCGATCATGAACGAACTTGTATTCCGCCCCGCGACACCGGAAGACGCCGCACCGGTCTTTTCACTCTATCGCTCCCTCGTCGGCACACCGTATTGCGCATGGGATGAAACGTACCCGTCGAACGCGCATGTATCGGAAGACATCGCCGAAAAGGCTCTGTACTGTCTCCACGACGGTACGGAACTCGCAGCGACGGCAACGATCAGGCTCTGCGAGGAACACAACGCATTCCCCTGCTGGTCGGCGATGAAGAATCCCTGTGATCTTATGCGAATCGGAGTCGCCCGGAACCGTCAGGGCCGGGGCACGGGACGTTTTTTCCTCATGAAACTGCTTGAGGAGGCAAAGCGGACCGGGTACGACGGAATGCGTATTCTCGTTGCAAAAACCAATCTTCCAGCGGTCTCTCTCTATCGCCGCATCGGCGCCCGGTATTGCGGCGATGTGTTTTCCTACAACATCGACTGGTTCTGTTATGAACTCAAGTTCTGACAGCGGGACCGTCTATTCATTGAAGAATTATGAAAGGAACCGTTATGAAATCCTCATCCGCTATTCTTGAAGAAAATACCCCGGTTCTCGAAACAGAGCGCCTGATCCTGCGGAAGCTGACCGCATCGGAGGAAGACCGGAAGGCAATGTTCACCGTCCTGAGCGATCCGGAAGTCAATACGTTTCTCCCCTGGTTTCCGGTCCGGAATTTGCAGGAGACGGAACGGCATATCCGGGAACGTTATCTGGATTGCTACACCCTTCCCTCCGCATACCGTTACGCGATCTGTCTCAAAAAAGACAACCGCCCGATCGGCTATGTCGGGATGAGCACGGATGACAGTCATGATTTCGGCTATGGACTGCACAAGGATTTCTGGCACCGGGGAATTGCGTCAGAAGCCTCTGCGGCGGTCGTGAAACAGATCCGGAACGCCGGTTACCCGTACATCACCGCCACTCACGACGTCAACAATCCGCGCAGCGGAAACGTTATGAAAAAACTGGGAATGCACTATTGTTACAGCTATGTCGAACAGTGGATGCCGAAAGACATTTCTGTCACGTTTCGCATGTATCAGCTGAGTTTTGACGGACAACAGGAGCGGGTGTTTCAAAAATACCGGTTGCAATCTCCCCGGCACTTTATCGAAGCCGGCGTATAACAAACGCCTGCGGCAGACACATCTTCCGCAGGCGCACCGTTCCAGAAAGCAACTGTTATTTGCAGTTTCTGACTGCGCGTTTGAATCCTTCCGCCGAGCGCTCAATGATCTCTTTCCCGACGCAGAACGCAAGCCGGATATAGCCCGGACACCCGAAACCGCGACCGGGCACCGCAAGAATCCGCTCCTCCACGAGCTTGTCGATGAAACGGCTTTCGTCCGCCAGCGGAGAACGCGGGAAGAAGTAAAACGCTCCGCGCGGCATCGTATATTCAATGCCCGCACCGTCGAGCACGGCAGCCATCGCGGCACGGCGCTCCCGGTAGACGTTCAGATCGACTTGCGAATCAATGCACGATTTCAGAATCTGCTGGGCGACGGTCGGCGCATTCACATATCCGAGAATACGGGTTGTCAGCGTCACCGCCCGGATCAGCTCTTCCGCATCGGGCATTGCGGGATTCACGGCGACGTACCCGATCCGCTCTCCCGCCAGGGACAGGTTCTTTGAATAGGAACCAATCACCACGCTGTTCGCATAAACGGAGAACAGCGACGGAATTTCCACATTGTCAAAATTCAGGAAGCGGTACGGCTCATCGGAGATCAGACAGATTTCCGTATTGTGACTGCGGGCGGCTTCCGCAAGGCGCGTTCCGAACTCCTCCAGTTCGCGGCGGGAATAGATCTGACCGGTCGGATTGTGCGGGGAGTTGAGAATCACGGCACGGGTGCGCGGCGTCACAGCCGCAATCAACGCATCCACGTCCAGTTCAAACGTGAAGTCACGGGACGGCACGGGAACCAGTTTGCCGCCGTAGTTGCCCGCATAAAAGCCGTATTCCACGAAGTACGGCGACGGACAGATGACTTCGCTTCCGGGGGTAAGGATCGCGCGGAACAGCGAGTTCAGTCCCCCTGCCGCACCGCAGGACATGACGACATGTGAACCGGAAACCGGTGTTTTCTGCTCTTCCGAAATCTTTTTCGCCACAATCTCACGGACATCCGGGAATCCGGCATTCGGCATATAACCGAGAGAAAACGGCTGGTCGGCGCGTTCCGCAATCCGGAACATCGCCTCTTTCACCGCCGGGGGCGGCGGAAGATCGGGATTGCCGAGACTGAAATCACAGACGGCATCCGCACCGTATTTCTTTTTCAATTCAATCCCCGCCTCAAACATTTTGCGGATCCAGGAGGAGTTTGACATAAAACCGGAAACTTCTGTACTGACAAGACTCATGTTCATTCATCCTTCATTTACTTGTTGCAACAGTTTAAAATAATATATTTTATCCATTATTCAAGGAGGAATTTGAAAATCTTCCTTGCGTTTCCCGTGAAAACGCCTTATATTACACCATTATGGATTTTCGGAACAGGGAGGCTGTATGCAAATCGTCAATGTGAACAATGTGGAAATCGGCGCCGGGAAACTCGCCGTTCTTGCCGGACCGTGCGTTGCGGAGTCGCTTGATCTCTGCCTGGAGATTGCGGAACGGATGAAAACCATCTGCCGCGAACTCGGACTCGGCTATATCTTCAAGGCGTCGTTCGATAAAGCGAACCGCTCTTCCATCACGTCCTACCGCGGGCCGGGACTGGAAAAAGGACTCGACATTCTGAATACGGTCAAATGCAGACTCGGCGTTCCGGTCGTTACCGATATTCACGAATCCGTTCAGGCGGGAGAAACGGCGGAAGTCGTTGACCTGCTCCAGATACCGGCATTTCTCTGCCGTCAGACCGATCTGCTGGTCGCAGCCGCGGAAACCGGACTTCCCGTCAATGTGAAAAAAGGCCAATTCCTGGCTCCGGAAGATATGGCGGGAGTCGTCAAAAAACTCCGGCAGGCGGAATGCTCCGGGATTCTTCTGACAGAGCGCGGAACGACGTTCGGGTATCATAACCTCACCGTTGATTTCCGCGGACTCCAGACCATGCGGGAATTCGACGTTCCGGTCATATTCGACGCAACCCACTCGGTCCAGCTGCCCGGCGGACTCGGAACCGTTTCCGGCGGACAGCGTCAGTTCATTCCCGCGCTCAGCCGTGCCGCGGCAGCGGTCGGGATTGACGCGATTTTCATGGAAGTCCATCCGGATCCCGATAAAGCGCTCTCCGACGGAGCGAACTCCCTGCGGCTGGACGATGTGAAACCTCTCTTAGCGAAAGTGAAGCAGATTCATGACCTTGCATGACAAAGCTCTCCGCATCAAAGCGATCGTGCTTGACATCGACGGCGTGCTGACCGATGGAAAAATCGGTTACGGCTGCGGCTCCGATGAGGAGATCAAATTTTTCCATGTCCGTGACGGTCATGGGATCGTTCTTGCACGCCGCGCCGGGCTCAGGATCGGAATTCTCTCCGGACGGGCTTCCGCCGCAAACGAACGCCGCGCCAAAGAATTGAAACTTGATTTTCTCTATACCGGGATCCTCGATAAAAAAGAGGGGATCGAACTTCTCCTGAAAGATCAGGGACTCGCGCCGGAAGAGTGCATGTATATCGGCGACGACATCGTCGATGCGCGTCCGATGGCGGTATGCGGACTGGCGGTCGCCGTGGGTGACGCCGTGCCGGAACTCGACCGGGTCGCCGACCTGAGAACCCGACACAACGGCGGCTGCGGCGCTGTCCGGGAGGCAATCGAATTTTTACTGAAGGAACAAGGACGATGGGATTCTCTCATGACCCGTTATTTCGATCTCTGATCGCGCTTTCCGTCCTCCTGACGGTGCATCTGCATGCGCAGGACGGTATCGGGACCTCCGCAACGATGGAGGATTTCGCCCTGCCCGAATACAAAAAAGGCGGTGGACAGCTTCAGTACATCGTTTACGGCAGAAAAGCGCGGAATCTCGGTGCATTCATCAATTTGGAGAATCCCGTTCTGGACGTCGTCAAAAAGAATACGAATATTTTCGATGTCAAACAGCTTCTCGGCGAGTCTTTCTATCCGTTCGGTTCGGACCCGAAGACCGTTGCGGAGTTCTGGGAAAAACACCCGACCTCGGAAGCGATCCTGAGTACCGCCTCGGCGGTCTACGATAAAAATACCAAAATTCTACGGGGCGACGACGTGGTCGAACTCCGAGCCCGTGAAATGGACATGCAGGGAGTCGGATTCGATGCGGATTTCGATAAACGCCTTGTCCATATCCGCAGTAAAGTCAAAGTTATCATCCGTTCCCAGGCGCGGGAACGGGCAGCCGAATCCAAACAGATGAACAACAAATTCCAGGAGCCAAAATGAAAAAATCCATCCTGTTCGCCGCCGTCTTTCTGCTTGCCGCGCAGATCCCGCTCTTCTCTCAAATCTCTCTTTTCAGCGCCGCGAATAAAAACCGTGCCAGCCGCGGCGACACCCCCACCACCATCAATGCGGACGCCATGGATATTGACATTGCCAACAACAAGGCGACGTTCCTCGGCAACGTGCTTGTGGACGACCCGGAAATGCTGATCACCTGCCGCAAAATGGTGCTCTTCCTTGAAGACTCCAAAAAGAATGCCAAAAATACGGAAGCAGCCAAAGATCAGAAGAAAAAAACGAAAAGCGAAGATCCCGCCGGAGGAAAAACGCTGTCGCGGATCGAATGTATCGACGATGTTGTCATCACCCGCAAAGCGCTCCTCTCGAACGGGGAAGAACAGAAAGCCTTTGCCGGGAAAGCGGTCTATGATGTCAAAGGCGACTCCATAACCCTGTTGGACAAACCGGTCGTCATCAAGGGAAAATCGCGGGTGCGCGGCGAAGTCATCACCCTGCATCTGGATTCCGAACGCGTCGAAGTGGTCAACGCCACAATCCATTCCACGGAAATCGGAAAATAACGAAAGGAGCGGATCATGGCGGAACAGGAAGAACTGCTGATGGATGCCCGCGGTCTGAAAAAGACCTACAAGGGCAGAACCGTTGTCTCCAATGTCAACCTCAACGTCCGGAGCGGCGAAGTCGTCGGATTGCTCGGACCGAACGGAGCCGGAAAAACCACAAGTTTTTACATGATTATGGGGCTGATCCGTCCGGACGGCGGAACGATCCACTTCAAAGGCGTGGACATCTCGCAGGTCCCGATGTACATCCGCGCCCGCATGGGCATGGGGTATCTCGCACAGGACCCCTCGATCTTCCGTAAACTGACCGTGGAAGACAATATCATGGCAATTCTGGAAACGCTTGATATTTCCGGAAAGGAACGTAAAAAGCGTCTCGCGGAACTGCTCGACGAACTGGATCTGACACGCCTGGCAAAACAGAAAGCCATGACGCTCTCCGGCGGAGAACGCCGGCGTCTTGAGATCACGCGGGCTCTGGTGACCAATCCGTCGTTCATTCTGCTGGACGAACCGTTCAGCGGGGTGGACCCGATCTCCGTTTACGAAGTGCAGCAGATCATCGCCCAGCTGAAACAGAAAAATCTCGGAATCCTGATCACGGACCACAACGTCCGCGAAACGCTCGCCTGCGTGGACCGCGCTTATCTGATGTGCAAAGGGGAAATTCTCTGCGAAGGCGCCAGCGACTTCCTGATCAACGACCCGGAAGCACGGCGGCTTTACCTCGGCCCCGCATTCTCCATGTAAACACACATCGGTCACAAAACAGATAAGCCGCTGCCGTTCAGCCGTCCATACGGCGAACCACAGCGGCTTTTCTTGACGCTCCCCCCGGTTACAACTGGCGGACCGGAATGGAACCGGACTCCTGATCGGGAGCCATGCGGAACCAGTTGCGCGGGGATTTTGTCACCGTCAGCGTAATGGTTTGAATCTGCGAACCGCGCCGGATCTCCAGCTTCAGTTCGGAATTCGGAGAAAGCGCAAACACAGCCCCCTGCAGGTCGTGCGGAGCGTTGACCGGTTCCCCGTTCGCCTTGAGAACGACATCGCCGCGCCGCAGTTTTCCCGCTGCGGGCGAACCGCGGAATATCTGCGACACAAACACGCCGTGTTCCAGCCCCAGCCGCTTTTTTGCATCACGGTCAATCGGCTGCATGAGAATGCCGAGCCACGGGCGCTCCACATGTCCGCGGGCGATCAGCTCATCCGAAACTTTTTTCGCAATATCCGATGAAATTGCGAAACTCAGCCCGATATTGCCGCCCGACGGAGAAAGAATAAAATCGTTGACGCCGATCACTTCACCGTTGATGTTCAGCAGCGGTCCGCCCGAATTTCCGGGATTGATCGACGCATCCGTCTGCACATAACTCTCGTAAAGATTCATGCCGACGCCATTCCGTTTTTTGTTGGAAACGATCCCGACCGTCACGGTCCGGCTCAAGCTGAACGGAGCTCCGATGGCGATCGCCCAGTGCCCGATCTCGACACTGTTTCCCTCCGCGAATTTCAGCACGGGGAATTTCTTTTTTTCATTGACTTTCAGCAACGCAAGGTCAGTCGGCGGGTCGATTCCCACAACCTGGGCGGGGAATTCCTCTCCGCTGTGCGTCGTGATCCAGAAAGAATCCTGATTGCGGACGACATGATAATTGGTCAGAATGTAACCGTCTTCACGGATAAAGAAGCCGGACCCCTGCCCGCTCGGCACATCCATATAATCAATCCGCCTGCGGCTGTAGTCATAGATATTGGAATACGGCGTCATGACTCCGATCCGTTTCTGCGCGGTAATTAACACCACGGCAGGCATTGTTCCGTGGATCGCCCCGGAAAAATCGGTTTGAAGCTGCCTTGCCGAACGCGTCACCGGAGAGACAGGCTCCGGCGTTTCCGGTTTCGGGACCGTTTTCTGTTCCGGACGCATGACATAAGCAGTCAGCACACTTCCGCAGACCGATGCCGCCAGCAATGACAGAAAAAATTTCGCACTGTTCATAAAAAAAAACTCCCATATATTTATTTGTCAGTATCAGACACGAAAATAAATGGAAGAGTTCGCCCGTTCCGGAAAAGATTTTCCGATTTTCCGGAACGGGACGGAAGCGGACCTGCGGAGTTTACAGCTGCATGCCGCCGGCAATCGGGATTTCCGCTCCGGTGATGTAGCTGCCCGCCTCCGATGCCAGAAGCAAAACCGCTCCGGCGCAGTCGTCGGGAGTTCCGAACCGTCCGGCGGGAACCATCGCCTGAAGTTTCGGGATCCACTCCGGATCCGCCAGTATTTTACGGTTGCGGTCCGTACAGATAATGCCTGGAACGATCGAATTGAACGTGATACCGTCTGCGGCATACTCTTTCGCACCGTTTTCCATCAGATTCTGCAGAGCGGCTTTCGTCACGGAATAAACGCTCAACCGCGCCGCCGGACGCATCTGATTCACACTGCCGACGTTGATCACACGGCCCCACTTCCGGGCCTGCATCGGCGGAAGGAACTGCTGCATCAGCAGATAGGCGCTGCGCAGATTGGCGTTGATCTCACGCTCGAATTCCGCCGCATCGAAATCCCGGAGGTGCATGTACTGCTGAACGGAAGCATTCAGGACGAGAATATCGACCTTGCCGCCGCAATCCGCCGCGATTTTCGCCGCGGATGCCGCATCGCCGAGATCCCCGGTTACGGCAGAACAGCTGATCCGCTCCGCCACAGCCTCTTCCAACGTCTTTTTCAAGGCGTCTCCCATTTCAACACCGTGAAAAATCACATGCGCACCGGAACGTCCGAGCAGAAACGCGACCGCTTTGCCAATGCCCCGGCTGGAGCCGGTCACAAGCGCGGTCTTTCCGCTCAGATCAAATGGATTTGCATTCATGACAACCTCTTTTCTCAATGAAGTACGACTTCTTTGGAGCATTCGCATCCGGAAGCATCGTTCCAGCTCAACCGGTAGGTTCCACGGAAACCGCGGAATTCGACTTCGCCGTCTTTTCCCGCTTTCACAACGGTGCGGGTTTTCCACTGATTGTTGATCAGGTCATTCAGAGCGAAATACGCCGGTTTCGGTTTCATGTCACGGGAGAAAAGACCGGAAACGGACGGCTCGCCCGGAGCGCCGCAGTCGTCCACGACATTCCACCAGGTGATTCCCATCATCGGCTTGATGCTGAACCACAGACGATACAGGTTGCGGGCGATCACCGCCTGAATCGCCTGTCCGCGTTCATCGTTGCCCGGCGCCGTGATCGTGATCTCACTGAGGTGAATCGGAAGCCCGGCCTTTCCGAGACGGTCGAATTTTTCATAGACCAGCTTCGGTGATTCCGTGTCGGAAATTCCGGCGGCGATGTCCAGACAGCTCTGCGGATTGAACAGATGCATCTGCGCCCCCATGATGTCGATCTTGCATCCGCGCGCCCGGAGATCGCGCACCTGATTCAAATAATCATCGCTCATATTGTAATCGTTGATATTGAGCTTGGCTTTTGCGGGGAACACGCTTTCCGCAATTTTGAAACCGCGGTAGGTGTAATCGCCCGGCATGGGGCCGTACCAGCTTTTGCAGAGCTTGGAACCGGGAATCATGTTCCCCTTGCCGAAATCTCCGGCGCTTTCGTTGACCACATCCCAGCTGTCGATCCTGTCGCCGTAGCGCAGCGCGATTTCCATGATGCGCTTTGCCATCCGGACATTGAGTTCCGTAGTGAATTCCGGGTATTTCTTTGCAAATTCATCGGCGGTCATATCGCCGAACACCGATCCGGTTGCTTCGGAAAGCAGCGTATTGTCATTCGGGTTGCGGTTCAGATTTGCATTTTTCAAAGCATCCAGCGGAATTTTCGCCATCAGCCATTCCGGGATCTGCCAGCGGTTGTTGCCCCATACGAGGGTATGACCATGCAGACGGATTCCCTTGTTCAGGCAGAATTCGACAACCGGATCGGTCGCCGGTCTGCGCCAGTGCGGCTGGTGCTTGGGATCCGTGCATTTGTTCCAGAAATCGGCGCTGTCGCGGTACTCCGCACGGAAACGCGGTTTATCCTCTTCCAGTTCGAACTGCTTCCAGTAGAAAGCGATCGTCGCGGAATTGAACAGCGTACCGTACAACTCCTTGTACGCCTCGTTGCAGGCATCGCTGCCGAGCTGGTCGTAATTGAAAATATGCGCACCGAAAATAAACTCGCTTTTGATCTGCTCCACCTTGACTTCGGCACCGGCGGGAACGTCTCCGGGCTTGAAAAAACCGTCCGCTTTACGATTGGCTTCAATATCGCGATCAATTTTCGTCTGAACTTCGCTGTTCCAGCGTTCCCAGTATCCCGGACTCATCACCCTGTTCTGTTCTTCCATCGTCATCATGGTAATTCTCCTGATCAGAAATATCCGCCTTTTGCAATAATTTCCTGAATGGTGTCTCCGCTGTGAACCCAGTCAAAAATATCCACTTCATTGCGCTGAATGGCTTCGGCACGCAGAAGAACATCATACGCGATCTCGCGCGGAATGCAGAGCACACCGTCAATATCGCCGAAAATGATGTCGCCGGGACGGACCGTGACCTTGCCGATCTTGACCGGAACCTGATAGTGCGTGATCATGCAGCGGCCGAGCGAACCGTTGCTGGTACGGTATTTATAGAAAACGGGGAAATTCTGTTCCAGAATCTGTTTTGTGTCACGGATTCCTCCGGCAATGACGGCGCCGCGGATCTTTTTGGTAATTGCGGTTGCGGTCATGACGCCGCCCCAGAGGGAAGCCTCGGTGTCGCCGGAGGTATCCCAAACAACGAGTCCTTCGGGTTTCATGTCGTCGAGCATCTGCGCCCGGAATGTCATTTCTCCCTCAATCATGCAGTTCGGAGCGCTCTTCACGGTAAACGCCTCCCCGCAGACGACCATCTCATCCCGCAGCGGCATAATGTCGGAAGGCAGGTTCTGGTTCAGCAGGCAGAGTTCGCGCATCACGTCGTTGATGCATCCGGTATACAACTTCTCGTAGCGCTCGCACAGCTCCCGGACGGGGATCGGGAACTCATTGGTCGGGATGTGCTGACGGTTTGCGATCAGCCGGTCCAGTTTCATCAGTCCGGCCTCCTGTGCACGCTGTCTCATGTCTTGCAATGATGGCATTTTCTATTTCTCCTTCTGTTTCAGGTTGTTATGCCAGTTCATAAAGTTGGCGGATCACTTTGAAACGATCCGCCTTCGCGCGGTCGTAATCTCCGCACCGGGTCGTCAGAACGACCGCAAACATCATTTTTTCAAAATTCAGAAACACGGTCTGCCCGCTCCAGCCGGAATGGCAGAGCGACGAACCGAACCCGGTCTCTCCGAGATATTCATCATAGACGATCCATCCGAACCGGCGGTAGCCGTCCGTTCTTTTTGCACGGTCCGGAGCGATCTCCCGGAACGCCTCTTCGCTGAAAATGCGGCAGCCGCCATCGCCGGCGCCGTGACGCAGATAACAGCGGAGCAGTTTCGCGAGATCGTCCGCGGAGGAGAACATTCCCGCATTTCCGGTTGCTCCGCCATCCCGGTAAATACGGAATGCAACGAAATCGGAAATACATCCCGGCCGGTCCGTTCCGAATGTCTGCGCCAACCGCTCCGGCGGAACGGAAACGGGAACGCCAAGCGAGCTGTCGCACATTCCAAGCGGCAGGAAAATCTCCTCCCGGCAGAAATCCGGCAGACTCTTTCCGGAGATCCGTTCCACAATCATGGAAAGCAGGATATAATTCCAGCAGGCATAGCGCGCATCCGCCGTCGGCGGATAAGGCGGAGGTACGGTCAGCATATTCTCCAGCATCCGCATTCCCGATTCGTCAAAATAGAGACGCTGCGGTTGTCCCGGAACGTCTCCGAAACCGGATGTGTGATTGGCGAGATCGCGCACCCGGACCGGTGCGGGAAGTTCCGCCCGGAACTCCGGCAGATAACCGGTGAACGGTGCGTCGAAATCAATCAGTCCGCGCGAACGGCAGATCAGCAGAGCCGTCACACATGCCGCGGCTTTCGTGACGCTGGCGATATCGACCACCGTATCCGTCTTCATCGGATAGCGGTGATCCGCCCCGGTGAATCCGAATCCTTCCCGGAACAGTTCGCGGTCCGGCATCCCCGCATAAACGGCGGCACCATGGATGATCCCGTCACGGACATCATTTTCCAATATGGAGCGGATCGTGTTCATAAAAATCCTTATTCCAGCGTCAGGACAAAGTCCCTGGAACACAGTTTGTCCAGATGGATCGTCCGTGTTTCGGTCTTTCCGCCGTATGAGATCTCAAGTTCGTACTCGCCGAAAAAGCCTTTGAAACCGGCACAGCCGTCAGAGTTGCTCTCCACGGAGGTTTCCGTATGCCACGTTTTCCGGAACAGCTCACGGAGCAGATAATACGACGGCTTGGGTGTAAAGTCGTAACGGACAAGTCCGCCGTGATAATAGTTTTCTCCGGCGGTCATGTCACCCTGCGGAGCAAATGCGGCAAATCCGTCGATCAGATTCCAGTAAACGATGGCCTCCATTGCCGGATGGCTGAACCACATACTGTAGATATTCCGCATGATCTCCGCCTGAATCTCCTCGTCCTCCGCCGTATAGGCATAGGCGGGAATCGTCAATTCGGTGATCTGAATATTGCGTCCGAGCATCGCATAAGAATCAAGCACATCATAAATGCGGCACGGATCGTAGTACATGGCAGTGATTTCCTGTTCTTTTTCCGCACGGAAGAACATGTGATACTGCATACCGATCGAATCAATTCTCGCCCCTTTCAGCAACGCGCGTTCGATCTGCATGTAATAACAACTGCGGTCTCCATGAAAATCAGCCCAAGCCTTTGTTGGCCCTTCATTGATGATCAGGCGGTTCGATGGAAAACAGCGGTCCGCCTGCTCAAAACTCCACTCCACGAAATCCGGCTGATTGTAGAAATTCATTGCGATCCGCGGATTGTGCCAGCCCCACCATGTTTCGTTGGTGACCTCCCAGTCGCGGATGCGTCCGGCATAGCGCTCCGCCAGTTCCCGGAACCGTTTGATCAGCAGCGTCTTTTCCTGTTCGATATCGCCTCTCACCCATTTCGGAGTAAAAAAGGCATAATTCAGACAGTGCGCTTTCGGCATGATTCCGTTTGCTTCACAGTATTCCAGACAGAGATCGGGCGCCGGGCGGCGGTAAATCTTCGGGCTGTCTTTCGCGAAACGCGGCTTTCCCTGCTCCGGCTCCAGATCGGACCAGTAAAACGGAAGCGTCGCAATGTTGAACACATCGGCGAACAACTCCTTGTAAGCCTGATTCTGCTCCTGAGAGTTGAACTCGTCCAGCATGAACAGATTTGCTCCGATCTTGAAATCGTGCGTCTTCTGCCGGACGTTTACTTTGACGCCGCCGACCGGTTTCCGCTCCGCGTCCTCAAAATGAAGAGCCGCCCAGCCTTTGCGGTTGTTTTCGATCCCGGTCCGGATCCGGTCTTCCATCATCGCCCGTTTTTTTTCAAACGGCTTCAAAACATCTCTTCTGCTCATGATCGCATCCTCAATTTATTGAAAATGTCAGGACCACTGACGGTCGTTCGCCCACTCTTTGTCCCACTCCGTCGTGGGAGCCCATGCTTCGGGAAAATCCGGGTGAAGCTTCTCACGGATCAGCTCTTCGTTCAGCGATTCGATGCCGAGTCCGGGTGCGTTCGGAACGTCGATATAGCCGCCGTCGTACCGGAGCGCGGGATTGACGAGATCACCCCACCATGGCACATCGACCGAATGCAGTTCCAGCGCCATAAAGTTGCGGGTCGCGGCGGCGACATGCACCGCCGCCATGCAGGCAATCGGACTCTCCGCCATGTGAATGTTCATCTGAACGCCGTATTCCTCCGCCATATCGCCGATTTTCTTGGTTTCCAGAATTCCGCCGGCGGTCAGCAGATCGGGGTGGATCACCGCAAGGGCACCCGATTCCAGCAGCGGCTTGAACGACTCTTTCAGATACATGTCCTCCCCGGTGCCCAGCGGAGTCGTGGTGGCATTCGCAAGCCGGACGTACTGACCGGTATACTGCCAGGGCACGGGGTCTTCCATCCATGCGAGATTGTATTTTTCCAGACGCTTTCCGAGCTTGATGCAGTCCTCCAGCGGAATATGACCGAGGTGGTCGATCGCGATCGGCACTTCATACCCGATTTCCGCGCGCACATCCGCCATGTACTGCTCCAGATAGTCGAGTCCGGTTTCCGTAATATGAATCCCGGTGAACGGATGGGCGGTGTTGAACAGATCATACGCCTCCCCGCGCATCGCGCGCGGATCAATGGAACCGTGCGGCGTGCTGAAAACGGTTTTCTTGTATTCGCGCATCTTCTCCAGAAAACCGAGCGGCGCACTCAACGCACCGGGAACATCCATCAGCAGTTCGATACCGAGGTCCATTTTAAGGAAAGTGAATCCTTTTGCCATGCGCTCCCGGAGAGCCTTGCCCATATCGCGCCCGCCGCCTTCGGAATCGGTGTCGCAGTAGCAGCGGATCCGGTCGCGGTATTTGCCGCCGAGCAACTGCCAGACGGGCACGCCCCAGGCCTTTCCGGCAAGGTCCCACATCGCAAGCTCAAGTCCGCAGACACCGCCCGCCTGACGGGAATCGCCGCCGAACTGCTTGATCCGGCGGAAGATCTTTTCCGGATTGCAGGGATTTTCGCCGAGAATACGGCTCTTGAGCATCGCCGCGTAAGTGCGACTGGAGGCATCGCGGACTTCTCCGTAACCGACAAGCCCCTGATTGGTGTAAACCTTGATGAGCGTGCAGCGCTTCGGCGCACCGTCGATGTCCGCAAAACGGACATCCGTGATTTTCAGTGTGGATGGATCAATACTGGAATTCATTCTGTCTGTTCCTTTCTATATAAGTGTTATAACTGTTTCCCCATTACAATTCCGATTCTATCTTCCCGGCGGCACGCCTCAAAGCCGCGACTCGGTCCGGAAGATTGTCCTCCGTGAAATCATCCTGTATGCCGAGCAGCGTCAGCGCCGCGGCAACGGAACCGGATGGATCCCGCAGCGGCATCGAAAGCGCATCGACGCGCCACCGGCTGTTTCCCCGGTTGAAGATCCAGCCTTTTTCCCGAACTTCCGCGATTCTGCCGGACAGCAGAAGCGGATCCCGCTTTTCGGCAATATCCGCGGAGGTCTCTTCAACAAGCGCCCGGATATCCTCATCGGACTCTCCGGCGAGCAGAGCCGCCCCGACGGAACCTTCGATCACCGGGAAACGGACGCCGTTTTTTCCGCCGACCGCGAACGGCTCCGGCGAATCCGCCCGCAAAACGGCAACCTGCTCATTCCATTGACGGATCGAAAGTTTGCAGGTCAGTTTCGTCTCCTCCGCAAGCTCGTCAAGAACGGTCTGTGCGGCAGCAAACAGAAACCCGTTTTTCTGCGAACGCATCAGCACGCTGATCATGCCGATTGAGAGAGAGTAAGTATTGCTGCGGTTTTTGCGGATCCAGTTGTGCTTCATCAAACTCTGTACAATGCGGTATCCGGTGGTTGCGCTCACATCCACGCCTTTGCAGATCTCCGCCTGTGTCACCGGACGCTCCATCGAACACATGTATTCGATAATCGAAAGCGCCTTGTCCACAGCCGGAACCATATTCTTATTTTTCATATATGAAAAATCCCTTTTCATTTCTGAAACAACTATACAATCGGAAGAAAACGATTTCAAGAGCGGAACAGAAAAAAATCAAAAAAATTTTCAAAAAAATAACGAACACCCTCTTGACTTTTCCGACGAAACAGTGCATAATTAAAAGCGATACATCAACATTCAGAGATTGACAAATGGAAATTGGCGATACAGATTTTATGAAAATACGGCGCTGGGTGATCAACACGATCGCGACCGGCGGCAATCAGCCGGTCCGCTTTCCCGCCACCCGCGTTTTAGGCAAGCAGTTCAACGTTTCCCAACCGACCGCCCAGAGAGTCATAAAATCTCTGATCGAAGAAGGCTTGCTGATTCCGTGCAGAACCGGAGGAACCATTTCGCGCCCCTGTTCCATCGGAAACACCGAGCATCTGAAAATCTTCGGGCTCGTCGAGTATCAGGGGAAACAGGCGTTTGACATTCTCTACTTTGAACTCATCCGCCATGCGGTTGCCCATGAACTGCTCCGCCGCTCCATCTCCTGCACGACCAAAACGCTGTATCTGGAGACGCCGTCCCATCTGGAACGACAGACACGGGAAGAAAATCTCTCCGGCGTGGTTCTCCTCGGCTCGGAGCCGCATACGGCGGAATATGCCCGTCAGCTCCGCGCTCACGGAACCCCCGTTGCTTCGTTCATGCACCGTTTCGACGGCATTTCCTGTTTCTACAATCCGATCCGGGATCGAATCCGGAACACGCTCGAAACGTTGTTCTGCGACGGAAAAACACGGGTTCTGATCCTCGGCTGGCCGGATCGTCCCGATTTTTCGGTTCCCATCAGTACCGGCATTCAGGAGGCATGCGACAACACCGGCACACCGCGCGGAAGAGTCGTTTTTCTGGACCGTCCGTTCGCCGAAACCAAAGAAAAACTCAAAGAGATGCTCGAATTCGGAATGAAGTTCGACGCCGTCATCATCAACAACTTTCAGCGTGATACGTTTGAACTGCTCCGGGAACATCTGAATGAAAACGAAACGAGCTATTTTGCCGACCGCTCCGCCGTGTTCGACGAGCTCCACTTCACCGGATATATGTTTTATTACGACCTCGAAACGGCGGCGAAAAGTCTTGCGGACGATCTTTTCCGGCAGCTCAGTGATCCCGCTTCACCGCCAGTCTATGAAAAAATATCATATCGCCTGATCCGCTACCGGGACGGTGTTCCTCTGGAACCGGTTCATTGAATAAAATAATCCATTACAAATAAAAATTATACAAATAACAGGAATGAAGGAATCAACGGGTATGAAAAAAAAGTTCTTCTCCGCCTCTCTGGCTCTGCTTTCCGCGTTTTCTCTGAATGCGGAAACCCTGCTCGACCTCCAACTGCGATCCCCCGACGACCTCAAAGGATGGCAGAAACAGGCGAACACCGATTATTTTCCGAAAGAAAGCGGCAGCAGCGTTCTGACGATTTCAAATGCGGATCCGAAAAACAGCCACCTGATTCTGTATCCACTCGAATTGAAGCGCATTGCGGGGAAACGGGTCACGATCTCTGCGGAAGTCAAACGCGATCTTTCCGTTCCCTCCGTGCGCTGGCAGGGCGGAAAACTTCAGTTGAACTACCGCGCAGGCAACGCCTGGAACTGGCCCGGCGTCTACATGGCGGCGCCGAAATGCGACTGGGAAAAACGCACGCTCACGGTCGATGTTCCGCTGGATGTAAACAAAGCCGATGTCGTTCTCGGCACACAGTCCGCCTCCGGAACGATCCGTTTCCGCAATCTCAAAGTGGAAACCGGCGACACGATCCTTCCGCTCAAATCCGCCGCCAACATGGGATTCCGTGACCGGACCGCCCGCGACGGCAAAGGCGGTTGGTCCGATCAGGGCCCCCAGAACGATGCGGCAAACTTCAATTACAAGCTGTCGAAATACGCAAATGTTCCATTCGGAATCACCGCTCCGGAACGGAACGACGGAAAATCCATTGTCGTTTTCCAGTCCGCCCAGCTCCCGAACGGAGTCCGGGAAGTGAATATCAACCTTGATTCCGCGGCGGTTTCCGGCAATTACCTTTATCTTCTTCACACACTGACGTTCGGCTACGGATTCAAAGGCACGGTCGGAACCGTCGAACTGACCGGAAAGAACGGAAAAACCGCCGTCATTTCCGTACAGGGCGGCAAAGATGTTTCCGACTGGTGGATGCCGAAACGGTTCGAAAACGCATTTCCCGGTGCGCTCTGGCAGAACCGGAGCGGCGGCGAAGTCGGCGTTTATGTTTCAAAATTCCGCATACCGGCGGAACTCGGCGGTCTGGCGTCGGTCAGGTTCCGTCCGGCAGAGCAGAAAGTTACCTGGATTCTGCTCGGAGCAACGATCTCCGAACACGATTATCCGTTCCCGGAAACCAGCCGCCACACCATTCAGGCAAATAAGGTGTGGCGCCCCCTCCCCGTTCCGGCAAGCCCGGACATCATTTCCGGCAGTGCGCTTGACCTGACGGGGATTCTGTATCAGCCGCCGGTCGGAACAACCGGTCGCGTCGTCATCAACAAAGACGGCAATTTTGCATTCGCCAAAGAACCGGAAAAAGCGGTCCGCTTCCTCTCCGCAGTCTATCTCCGCGGACTTTTCAAAGGACACGGCTATTTCAAATCCCCTCTCTCCTCCAAAAAATCGACAGCCGAATTTGTCCGTCAGCTCAAAATGCAGGGTTACAACATGATCCGGTTCCATTATCTGGATTCGACCCTGCTGGAGGGGGCAAAAGAAGACTTCCGGCTCAATCCGCAGACACTCGACAAGTTCGACTATCTGATCTACTGTATGAAACAGAACGGCATCTATGCGAATATCGACTTCATGGCGTCCCGTATCGGCTACTCCCACGGTTACAGCTGGTCGGCGGCACCCGGTGACAAGCGTCAGTTCAAACTTGATATATTCTTCCAGCCCGGCGTCCGCGAAAACTGGAAACGGGGAGTCCGCGCCCTCCTCACCCATGTGAACCCCTACACGAAAACGCGTCTGGCAGACGATCCGGTTCTGGCAATCGCCGTCAGCTACAATGAACAGGAATTCGCGTGGGGAATGGAAAATCTCGGTCAGGCGCGTTCCGAATGGCAGGTCTTTTTGAAGTCGCGCTACAAGACCATCGAAGCGCTCCGCAAAGCGTGGGGCGGTCAGGCAAACGGCATCACCGGGTTTGACCAGATCCCCGCATTCACCACCGCTCAGGTTCAGGAAAATTCCCCGCTCGGAACGGACATCGCCCGGTTCATCGCAAACAAGGAAACGGAGCTCGTCGACTGGTATCAGAATACAGCGCGCGGACTCGGTTTCAAAGGATACCTCGGCACCTATACGATGGCACAGTCCCTGCGGAATATCGTCAGCCGCCGCAACAGCGATTATATCGCGCTGAACAGCTATCACGCTCATCCGTTCTCCAATGCGATCGACACCGCCAGCAGTATTGCGCGTCACGCGAAGCCGATCCGTCCGATCATCTCGGTCCGCGCCTGCGGCAAACCCCTGCTCGCCACCGAACTCGGACACGCATTCTGGAATCCATACCGCTACGAAGAAGGCATGGTCGCCGGAGCTTATGCAGCGTTTCAGGGAATCGACGGTATTTCTCCGTTCGCCCAGCAGGTGACGAACGTTCCGGGCGTCCATCCGGTCAACACATTCGATCTCACGCATGATGCGATTCTGAAATCACAGGAATTTCTCATGGCGTTTCTGTTCCGGCGCGGCGATGTCTCCCGTTCCGAAAACATGGTCCGGGTCCAAATCGACCCGGAAGCGATCTTCACGACCGGAACGTATTCCGATGCGCTGAACGCAGACCAGAGCAACCTGATCCTCGTAACCGGATTTGCGACGGAAGTCGGCGGCAATGGCAAAGCAAAGAAAAATGAATATCTTCTGCCTGCTGCGGGCGGCTCTTCCCTGCTCATCCGTTCCATCGACGTGGCGGGCTATACGGAAGTCCGGAACACGAAAAGCGGCATGTTCGACTTCAACAGAACACTCGCCGAACTCAAGCGCGCGGGTATCGTTCCGAACGGCAACCGCACCGACGCGGCAAAGGGAATCTTTGAGTCCGCCAACGGCGAAATCCTCCTGAATGCGAAAACAAACTTCATGTCCATCAACACCCCCCGTTATCAGGGTATCTGCGGAGAAGCCGGGGCCGCCGCCAAACTGAACGATTTTGAAGTGAAATCGCTTGGCGTCCGCGGCAATCTCTCGCTGGTCTCGCTTCAGAATGACAAGTCGCTTGCCGATGCCAGCCGTATGGTGATGGTATTCGCAACCAACCTCCTGAACTCCGGCATGGTCTTTGAAGACGCCTCCTTCCGGACCCGGCTGAACAACGGCACAACGCCGCTTCTGCTGGAAACCGGAACGTTCCGCGCCGTGTTGAAAAACAGCAACGCCAGAGACCTCAAACTGTTTGCTCTTGCCACAAACGGACAGCGCATAGCGGAACTTCCGCTGAAAAAAACAGACGGAACAGTGGAAATCAATGTCGACACGGCGAAGATCCCGAACGGACCCGCCATCTATTTTGAACTCACAACCAAATGAACTAAGGAGAATATACCATGCAAAACAAACAGAAGAACTGCAGATTTACCCTCGTGGAACTCCTCGTGGTGATTGCCGTGATCGCCATCCTGGCGGGCCTGCTTCTGCCCGCGTTGAACTCAGCGCGGGAAACCGCGCAGCAGATCAAATGCGTCAGTTCCATGAAACAACTGTCAACAGCCATGATGACGTACAATGCACAGAGCGATTCCTGGAACGTTCCGTTGAAAACAAGAACGGCGGAAAACCCAAACGTGGTTTGGGGAGAAAATGAAATTTTCGCAGACCTCGTCGGTGTAAAACATAATCAGACTTACCGGCATATCTGGGATAAAAAATTTCTCTGTCCTTCCATTCAATATCCGGTCCATGTGGACAACTGGAGCAGCGGGATGGCGGCGGTAACAGGCGTTTACGGTATGACGTACTGGGGAGCGACCTGGTGCAACAATCAGAAAAAAGCAGACCCCGTCGGATGCCCCTGGGAAGAATACCGTGCCACTCTCATGAGCAAAGTGAAACGTCCCTCCAATCAGCTGCTGTTTACGGAAGTGACATTCGGCAGCAGCGGCGGAAAAGCGTCACCCTCCTATCGCAACCCCAACGAGCACTGGTGGGTCAACGGCGAAAACGACTGGGCTGCCGCCCTGCGCCACAAGGGACGTTCCATCATCAACCTTACATTTCTTGACGGTCATGCCGCCTCATGGGGAAGTTCCAGACTGATTTCGGAACCCAACAGCACCTGGTACCCGTACAAGTAAAGATCTGCGCTTCCGATGGAGAAACGCTCATTCCGCCAGTTTCTCCATCCGGCGCAGAGCGGAATCCCGTTCCTGAAACAGGATGGAAAGACGCGTCTTCTCCCGGCGGGCGATCGCATGATCCGGCCCGGAAGCGGGAAGCCCCCTGCCCGACAGAAGAGAATCGTACATATCAAGCGTCTCCACCTGATCCGAATCAACCGGATAGCACCAGTCACGGATCAGCATCCCCAGAGGGCGGAACACCGAACCGCGTCCGCCGAACGCCTCCCGGAACAACGTGGACGGCATCGGTTCGCCAAGGAAAAAACGGAATCCGTTCAGGCGCACTTTCTCATATTCCCGGAGCGACGATACCAAAGAACAGCGGATCAGATTTTCATCCGGAAACGGCATGGAAAGAAAGCCGTTGAGAATCTTGCGGAACCGCGTCCGCTGGGACGGGCTCAAGTTCTGTCCGCCGAGCTCCGCCGCGGTGGCGGAACAGACGGTCAGATAAAGAATATCGGGCTCGTCGGAATTCAGCATCATCCGCGTATGAGCACACAAAACGGAGAATATCCGCAAAGCGGTGTCGAACTTCTGTTGAGCTGCCGCCTCCTGGACACCCTTCTGCAGAATCTGCTGAAAATCGGAAAAGATCCCGGCGTACGGCTCCACTCCCCGCAGAGAAGTCTCCACTCCGGCTATATGAGCTGCCAGTTCTCCCGCATAACGCGGATAACCGGGAAATTCCTCCTGATAAAGCCCGTGGAATTTCCGGAACTGAACCAGTACCGCAGAACCGGGACCGTTTCCCGCCTTGATCAGCGGGGAGATGGCGCGCAGTCTTTTCTTCAAAGCAAAGGAACCGGTGCGGAACGTTTCGGCAAAACGCCCGTCGGAAACATCGTCCAGACGCGTAAACCTGCCAATGCACGCTTTCAGAACCGGAAAACAGACCGCAAGCAGGCAGAGGATCACAACGGTCCTCAAAACTCTCCGACGCCTGTTACTGAGACAATCGGTTCTGCGAATGACCGGCTGCATCCGGGTTGTCATCCTCCATAACGGTTTCCGCTTCAATCACTTCCGCTTCTATCGCATCGTCGTCGTTCCGCGGATTCTGCGGTCTGTGCGGCGGAACGGGACCGCCGAACGATGTACGGGTATAGATAAAATTACGCGCAAATCCCAACCGTCCGGTCAGCCACAAAAACAGCAGCAGAAACAGGGCAACCGGCAGACACGCCACCAGACACGCAAGAATCACCAGCCCCCAGAAAAGCCGGATTATGAGCCGGGCAGGATCCATATCACTGTCCCCGGTTTCTGCCGCGATGAGAATTGCGCCGGCGTTTCGGTTTGCGGTTCGGATCGCCTTTCGGCCAGAACTGTTCAAATTCCGGACTGTGCGAATGCACCGTGTTATGGATCAGCGCAAGTTCCCGCGCATGGGAATAGCCGGGATGCGATTTCAGACGTTCCCGGTTGTCTTCCGATTCATTGAGAAACTTCGGCTGGAGCAGAAGAGTCCGCACCGCCGCCGCGACCGCCCGCTTCGTCGGGACACGCGGACGCAGCATGCGTCCAATCGCATTTTTCAGCTCGTTTTCAATCCCCGGATGATAGGTGAACAGACTGCCCCGGTTCACGAACTGTTTTTCCGCAAACGGCAGCACGATCAGCGACATTGCCAGTGAAATGCTCTCACGGTACTCTCCCTGACGGATCCGCTCGTTGCGGACGCGCCACAGTTCCCGCATGTGCTTCATATCTGGATCATTCCACCGGGCATTGAGCGCAGGCAGGAAATATTCCAGGAAGCCGTATTCGTGAAACGTCTCCAGAATGCGGTCGCCATAAGGAGACTTTAAAATCTTTTCCAGTTCCAACGTCATGCGGGAGTCGGATGCGAGACGGATCAGCGGCATACAGGTCCGTACCGCCCGTTCGGTCTCAGGTTCCATCCGGAACCCGTACTGACCGACCAGTTTCAGCGCGCGCAGAATACGGACGGGGTCCTCTTCCAGACGCGTCACAGGTTCTCCGATGATCCGGACGACGCCGTTGCGGATGTCCTCAAGTCCGAGCCCGGTATAATCATGAATCTTGTCGTTGACGGGATCATAGAACAGCGCGTTGACCGTGAAGTCACGGCGCCACGCATCCTCCTGCACGGTTCCGAATTCGTTGTCCCGGAAAATCATATTCTCCGGGGCGGCTGCGGCCTTGTCGGGATTCATCTTTTCCGGAGCCGGAGCAAGATGTTCCGGCTTTTTACGGAATGTGCTGATCTCAAGAATCTCCTTGCCGTGGTACAGATGTACCAGACGGAAGCGCCGCCCGATGATCATGCAGCGCTGTTTCCGGAATACTTTTTTGATCTCTTCCGGCGTGGCGGATGTGGAAAGGTCGTAGTCTTTCGGCTGACGGTCCAGCAGGAAATCGCGGACGGCTCCGCCGACAATATACGCCTCGTATCCCGCGTTCTGCAATGCGGCGATGATATCCGCCACATATTGAGCGATTTTCGGTTTCAGTGTCATTGTTTGTACGGTTTTGTAATGATCGTATCCACACCGTCGAGCGACGGATCGCGGTCCGGATAATCGGCGTTGTAGTTGAGTCCCCGGCTTTCCTTGCGGGACATGGCGGAATCAATGATCAGCTCGGCAACAGTAGCGATATTGCGCAGCTCCACGAGCTCCTTGGTGATATGAAAATCCCAATAGTATTTGTCGATTTCCTCCAGAATGTTCTTCACCCGGCGTTTGGCGCGCTCCAGCCGCTTGTTCGTGCGGACGATTCCCACATAGTCCCACATGAACCGGCGGATCTCGTCCCAGTTGTGGGAGAGCACCACCTGCTCGTCGGAATCTGTCGCATTGCCGCGGGACCAGTCGGGAATATTGCCGTTCGGACGTTGGTTTCTGAGTTCGTCATAATGCTCCATGATGTGCTTTGCGGCGAAATCCGGAACCACCAGAGCTTCCAGCAGGCTGTTGCTCGCAAGACGGTTTGCACCGTGAAGTCCGGTACAGCCGCTTTCGCCCACGACATAGAGACCGGGGATCCCCGTATAGCCGTTGATGTCGGTCTTGACGCCGCCGCAGCTGTAATGCGCCGCGGGGACTACCGGGATCGGCTGGCGGGACATGTCGATTCCCGCTTCCAGACACTGGGCAAAGATTTTCGGGAACCGTTTCTCAAGGAACTCTCGGTCAAGCGACGTCATATCCAGATACGCACAGTTGAGCCCGCGCACCTTGAGTTCGTTGTCGATTGCGCGCGCCACAACGTCGCGCGGCGCAAGACTCGCCATCTCGTGATATTTTTCCATGAACGTGACCAGCTTGCCGGAGGTGTCGCGGACTTTCAGGATTCCCCCTTCCCCGCGCAGCGCCTCGCTGATCAGGAACGAATTGACTTTCGGGTGATACAGCAGAGTCGGATGAAACTGCAGAAACTCCATGTTTGCAATCGGCACATGCGCACGGTAGCACATTGCCACGCCGCTGCCGCATGCCGCTTCGGAATTGCTGGTGTAGAGATACACTTTCCCGCATCCGCCGGTCGCCACGGTCACGGTATCCGCAACAATGGTCTTGACGAACCCGGTGCGGATGTCCAGCACATAAGCACCGAGACAATGGTTCCCGCCCATCCATCCGAGCCTCCACGACGTAATCAGGTCGATTGCAGAATGCTCTTCCAGAATGTCGATCTTCGGATTCGCGCGCGCTGCGGCAATAAGAGTGTTGTGAACCTCCTCACCGGTAATGTCGCCCGCGTGAATGACGCGCCGTTTATGGTGTCCCCCTTCGCGGCCGAGATGAAATTCATCCCGTTTGTTCTCTTCATTGTTCTCACCGATCTCGCCCCGCGTCGTAAAATGGGTTCCGAGATCCATAAGCCACTGGATTTTCTCCGGTCCGGCTTCGACGATACCGCGCACATTGACCGCATTGCAAAGGTGATCGCCGGCGGCAAGGGTGTCGGCGATATGCTCGTCGAACGTGTCGCTCTTGTCCAGTACGCATGCGATGCCGCCCTGTGCCAGACGCGAATTGCAGATCTCGGCTTTTCCCTTGCAGACGACACAGACGCGTCCGGGAGACCGTTCCGCCAGCATAAGCGCCGCGGAGAGACCGGCGACGCCGCCGCCGATAACCAGATGTTCGTAGGTGATGCTCTTGTCTTTCACTCTGTTATCCTCACAGTTCGACAGAGCTGACGAATTGACGGCGACGTTTTCGCTGCCCATTCTTCAACTCTGTCATGGGAAACGTTATTCATAAGTTCCGGCCCGCTCTGCCCAAACGGCAGGAACAGCCCGATGCGGTAAGATACACGCTGTTTTTAACTTTTTCTAATCATTTTATAAAAAAGCATGGTTTTTATTGCAAAAATTATCGCGGGCGGACACGCGGATCCACCCACGCATACGCAAGGTCCGTCAGCAGATTGATGAACACAAACAGAAACGCTCCGAGAATGACCAGAGCTTTCAATGTCTGAAGATCGGAACTGTTGAGCGCATCCACGCCACGGAACCCCAGACCGGGAATACCGAAAAAACTCTCCAGCAGCAGACTGCCCGTGAACAGAAACGGCAGAACGGTCGACGCCCGTGTAATAATCGGAATCGCCGCATTTTTCAGCAGATGACGGAAATACACCTGAAACGGCGGCTCTCCTTTCGCAACCGCCGTCCGCAGATACGGTTTATTGATCTCGTTAAGAAAAACGGTCCGGTAGAAGCGGACTCCGCTTCCCGTTCCGCTGACGATTCCCACAATCACCGGAAGCGCAAGATTGCGCCAGTCATCCCATCCCCACACGGGAAACAGGTTCCAGTAGTAACCGAGCAGCCATTGGCTGAAAATGATCAGAGCAAGATAACTGACACTCATTCCCGCGACCGAAAGAACCATGATGCACCGGTCGATCCAGCTGTCACGGAAAACGGCGGAAAGCATCGCAAGAACGATTCCCGTCAGCAGCTCCCCGAAAAAGATCGGCAGCATCAGCATCAGCGATGTCACCATGCCGTCCCGCAACACTTCGCGAATCGGCGTCCGGGTCAGAAGCGTATCCCCGAAATTGAAAAAACTTACATAGGGAAATGTGGAACGGAACGAGATCAGCTCCCGGACCGAATCGGCAAGCTGGCTGTCAAACCAGTTTCCGGTCGGAACAAAAAAACGGACGCTCTCCAATACTGTGCTCTTTCCCGAATCATTCTTCAGGACGAACTCCGTTCCGCTCTCCGACAGAGTCAGCGGAACACCTTCCGGCTTTATCTCCCCCCTGACACCGGTCCGTTCAAAATTACGGCGGAAACGGAGTTCCGCTCCGGGTTCCAGAACCAGACCCGCCGGAGACGGCCGGACCGTGCCGGATGCCGTCACTCCGGGCGGGACTCCGCGTCCGGCGGAAAAGTCCGCGCCGCTGTACGCCTCCGTGATCTTCCAGCCGCCGAAAAAAAGCGGCTTGTTGGAACCGAGCTGGTCGCGCATCGCCTCCAGTTCCTCCGCCGACGGATTTTTCCCGAGCACGGTCGCCGCGGGATCCCCTGCCGCCACACGGAACAGGGTGAAAGTCAGGATCAGAACACCCAGCATGATCAGGATGGAATAGGCGCAACGCCGCAGAATGTATCGAAGCATAAAAAGTTCCCCGTTTTCCGGCAATATACTCCGGAAAACGGGGATCCGCAACCTGAAAATTAAAAATTACGCAAGTTTTCCATCTGCGAACAGAACGTAATATCCCTGCATGGACTCCGCATACTCTTTCAGGATTCCGCTTCCGAGCGGATTCTCCGGAGCGCAGACCGTCAGAGCCTTCGCCAGATAGAGTTCTTTCAACTGACTGTTGCGCACCGAAGTATCGTTCCGTTCCGCACGGTTTGAATTCAGAGCATCCGCAAGGGTACGCACTGCGTTGCCGCGCGCCCCCTCTTCCGACAGCAGGCGCACCAGTTCGCCTTCCGCCTGCGGATCGGGATGGTGCATCAGATTGACACACACCGCGCGGATATGCGAAAACTCCTGGCCGAACGACAGTTTCCGCAGTTTTTCCAGGATCAGCTCCGGAGCGCCGCCGATACGGTCCAAAGCAAAGATCAGGCTGTCCAGCGGGCTGATCGAGGGACCGAACTGTCCCATTCCCGTATAGCACCAGCCGTTGTCCCACTCTGCATCACGAACGGCAGACTCAAGCAGGGCACGTCCGGAATCATCGCCGAGAAACGCAAGAATATGGGCGGTGTGCAGATCGGGCGACGCGGAAAATTTATCGTGCAGCTCTTTGCGCGCGGTCTCTCCGGCGAGGAAAATGGAAGCCAGTTCGTAATGGCTTGCCTCCGGAGAAATCTCCCCGACCGCATCCGTCTCCGTCAGAACGGATTCCGGCAGAATACCGCGGGCGATCAGCTCTTTCTGAAGGGCTTTCAGATCAATTTTCCGCAGCGGCAGCCTGTCTTTCGCCGACATTGCGGCGGCGAGTCCGGCGGCATATCCCTGATTCTGGACATCGGGCTGCATGCGGATCAACGGCATACAGTCGCGGTGCGCACTGACGCCGAGCCCGGTCACGAGCACACCGTCAAGAGTCCGGGGAAGCAGTGCGCGGTACGGCACTTCTGCATAATACGGCTGATGCTCGGTCGCTTTGAGCATAAACATCGGATGCAGAATAAAACCGTGCGTATCAAAATTGCTCATGGCAATATTGATGGTGTCGTGATACGTTCTGTGGGCGAAGAAATCCTGCGGCTGAAGAACAAGATCACCGATAATCCTGCGGCGTTCGCGGGTGTCGAGTATCTGCGTGCCGTCGAACCAGTCCGCAAACTTTCCGCGGGACATCGTGAACATGCGCGTGCCGTCCATCACATCGGAATCGCAGACAAAGCTGTAATCGGTATTTTCATAACTGGAACCGAGGCGCACCGGAGCGAGTCCGGCGCCCTGCACCGCGGGTTCTTCCACAACCAGCGGTGCGGTCTCCCCGCCCGCTGCGGCGGCAATATCGGCGTTTCCGGTCGCATCGACCACCGCCCCGGCGGTAATCACACCGATCCCGAACGGTCCCGCAACCACCGCGCCGCAGACGCGTCCGTCACGCACGGCGGCAGCCACAGCCGTCGTCTGAAAACGGAACTCCGCACCCGCATCATCGCCCTGCTCCAGCAGCCATTCACGTTTCCATTGCGTATTGCTCTGTCCGCGCTGCATATCGTATCCGGGTTCCGGTCCCATCTTCCAGGCGCCGTTGTCAAGCTCGGCGGTAAAACCGACCCGGTTTCCGAACCAGTAATTGCCGATCATTCCGGCTGTACAGATTCCCCCCAGACACGACAACGTTTCCGTGCAGACCGTTTTCGCTCCGGCACGGGCGGCGGCAATCGCGGCAGGCGCTCCACCCGTTCCGCCGCCAACGACCAATACGTCGCATGATTCCGAATGCGGCAGGGAATCCAGATCGAATTCCACCGTTCCGCAATCCCGGAACCGGAAAAAGCGGTCTTTCCGGACAATTTCATATTCCTTCTTCTCCGGAACGGCGGATCCGGCGGTGCAAGGCTTTCCAGGACGCCGCATCTTCAGCACTTCTCCGGCGCGCTCGAAGGTTTCCGGCACCAGAATTCCGCTCTGCGGATCGGGTGCGACAACTTTTCCCCCGCAGTCGATCCGGCAGAGATCAGCGGTCGCGACGACTTCCGGAGTCCAGCAAAGACGGCGCATCGCGGTCGTTACCCGGTCGAACTCGGATGCGGACAGCGCATTGATCCGCATCATCGCCGTTGCGCGGAATACGGAAAACGTCTTTCCGTCATCCGTCACCGTCTGCGGCAGTTCTTCCGTCCGGAGCCCCTCTTTGCGGGCGCATCCGCCGATCTGGATCAAAGACACGGGATATTCTCCCGGCACAAACGGCTCGGTTTCCGCTCCTGCGAGACGCGCCGCCAGAGAATGCCCGGTCGCATCAAGAACGCACCGCGCGGCGACTGCCTGAAAACCGCTGCGGTTCGCAATCACCACCCCGGCGATCCCACCCGCCGCATCGCGGAGAAGCGCCGCAGGATGCGATTGAAACAAATAATCAATTCCGGCATCAATGAATTTCCGGTCAAGGCCGTGTTTGACGGACATCGGGGACGGATGGGAAAGCTCTCCGAAAAGAGCGCGGAAATCACTGGATTTTTCTGACTGCAAATCCAGATATGCGCACAGATCCTCTCCGAAGTAGCTGAACGGAGTCGCGGCAAATACCGTCTTTCCCTGCCGTTTGAGTTCCAACGCCCTGCGGCACGCGGAAACCGTTCCCCCAAGCAGAAGAACATCAACGGATTTGATCACCGGAATCGAAATTTTCATACAGAAACCCTTTCTTTGGTTGTTCCGCGTATAGTATAGCACCGGAACCGCAAAAGAAAATGTAATCCAATGACAAAAAACTGGATTTCAGTGACATTTTTAATTTCCGGGTATCTGAAACTCCCGTATCTGCGGCACCACGGTTTCACAATGCTCCAGAAACCAGATCGCAGCCTCCGTCTGCCGCACGCCGAACAGCGGATCCGCAACATGGCTGACGCGCGTTCCAAGCTCGTTGATCGTTTCAAAGGTCAGCAGAACATCGTGACTGATCGCGCGGATCTGCCTCATGATGGCGGGCCAGTCGAGAATGCCCTGTCCCGGGAACCAGTGCATCTCGTCCACACCGTCGTAATCGTTGATATGAAACGCGCGGATACGCGGCGCAAGTACGGAAATCATCTCCGGAACCTCCCGCCAGCGGTTCATGGCATGATTGACGTCCATGCAAATCCCGACATGTTCCGGAGCGAACCGCGACGTAATCGCCTGCAGCTCTTCCACGCAGTTTCCGATACAGGTCCGCGGCAGAAATTCAACGTTGATGGAAAAACCGAGTTCCTCCGCAAGCGGAATCAGCTCTTCGATGCTCCGGCACACCTGGTCGATCCGGACGGGATGCTCGGAAAGCGGCGGTTCATGACTGGCGTGCAAAGTCGCAAACGGCGCCATGATGTCCATATTGCGGCGGATCAATTCCGTGAAATTTGCAACAACCTGTCTGCGTACCGTTTCGTCCGGAGCGGAGGGATCCCAGCATTTTTCCCCGCCCCAGAACGGCAGGTGCACGCTTGCCGCCCGCATCTTTCCCTCCCGCAGCAATTCGCGCGTGAGCCTGCCGGAAAGCCGGGAAGCCTCCGTATCCTCATCAGGCTGAAAAATCAATTCCAGATTGCGCATTTTGCATTTCCGCAGCGTGTCCGCCAGCTCCGGCGTCATGAAATGCCCGAACGATGCGATCGAAACAGCGTATGAAATCATGGTATTTTCTCCTGTTCAGGTTCTGTCTTTCCGTAATTATAATGCACTCCGTTGCCGATTGCAAATCCGGAATGGAAAAACAGCAGTACACGCATGCGGTTTTTATGATCTGCACAAAAATCCATACCCCATTTATTCGCAGATTTCCGAAAAACACCGCTCCATGATTCTGTCCGGCGATTTGAAGAAACTCCTCCTTCCAGAGAACTGCAGCAGAGTCTTCCGCTTTTTGTTTCATCATTCCGCCGAATAAGTTTTAAAATTGCCTCTTTGTTTTTCAGGAGAGGATCGAGCATCTCACTTTGCGGCGGTATTCTCCGGGCGGAATTCCGTAGAGGGATCGGAACCGGCGCGAGAGTTGAAAGGGATCGCTCCAACCTGTTTTTTCCGCGATTTCTCCGAGAGTCAGGTCGGTTGTTGTGAGCAGAAGTTCAATTTCATGCAGACGCTTTCTCATAATGTAGTCACGCGGGGAAAGTCCGGTTTCACGCCGGAAGACCGCATAAAACTGCTGACGGGAAAGTCCAGTCTGTTCCGCCAGTCGCGTAATCCGGATTTCTTCCCGCCGATGCGTCTGGATATATTCCAGCACGGGAGTCAGTCTTGTTCGAACCAGACTGTCCGGGACGGACTCTTTTTCCGGTGAAATTTTCAGGAGTTCATACAGAAACAGCAGAATCAGGGCCCGCTCCTTCAGAAGGTCTGCCGGATTGCCGGACGTATGGAGTTTCGCGATATTCAAAAGATGCTTTGTCAAGATCTTCGAATAAAAAAGAACTGGGATCCGGAAAAAATTCAGGACATTTTCCCCGGATGCCGTTTCATAGCGCGGCATGATGGCGGTGTAGGAGCCCGGTATTCTCATCTTCTGAAGCCGCGGGATTCCGGCCGGATAATAGATGATGCTCCCTTCACGGCGGATCAATCGCTCGGGATTGTTTCCGCCGAGCAGCGTTTCCATCTCGCCTTCATGAAGAAATGTAAAGACGGGCCATGGTCTGGACATCCATTCCAAAGCGTTTCCGGTTCTCCCGCATTTGACATCAAGACAGGATGCGGTGAGATTGGCAAATAAGGTTTGAAAAGATTCTTTTTTCATCATAAAAAAAGATAGCACACCATATTGATCCTGTCAAATAAAAGTCGGATAAAAGAATGATTTAAGAGGCGGACAAGACAAAAGGACATGAAATCAGGACGAACCGCCATTCCCAAGCCCCCGCATCCGGTGTATAATATCCGCATAAACGGAATCGTGCCCGATGTCAGAAAACAAATTGGAATGGAGGTCTTTATGAACGTTGAAATCGACTCGGAATATCGTGCGCGCTGGAGCGAACTCCGGCCACTTCTGGATGCGGAAATCGAGCAGAACAGAAAGCAGAACGCCGTGCTGCGTGTGACGGACCGGAACGGCAGGCCCGTTCCTCATGCCCGGATTCGTGCCGTACAGAAAACACATGCCTTCGATTTCGGATGCAACGTGCTGTGGCTCGGACAGAAAGGACGGGAAAACGCTCGTTATGAGCATCTGATTGCCGAACTGTTCAATCTGGTCACAACCACATTCTGCCTTTCTGATATTCAATATGAACCCGGACATTGGCGGTTCGAGGAGGGTGTCAAGGAGATTTTCCGCCGTCCCCCGCCGGACCGCGTGCTTCGTTTTGCGAAAGCGAACGGGCTGAAACTGAAAGGACAGCCGCTGATGGCGGGATCCTGGTATCCGGAATGGGCGAAAAAGCAGAACTTGAACCCGGATGGAATCTGGGCGCTTTACGAAGATTATTTCCGCCGGGTTGCCATGCGTTATGGTGAAATGTTCGAAATATATGATCTGGTGAACGAAGCGGTTTGCCATACGGGATTTCCTCTTTACACCGGGAAAATGGAGTACGTCGCGAAAGCGTTTGCCATCGGGAAAAAATATTTTTCGCCGAAGGTCAATCTTGAATTGAATGAGGCGACGCCTCATGTGTTCAATCATCCGTCCTCTTCCGGGAAAAACCGTTTTTTCAATCTGATTTCCGATACGCTGGCATTGGGTCAAACGCCATCCTTGATCGGGATGCAGTTCCATATTTGGAACGAAATTTCCGAACTGATTCATTGGAAGGGCGCATATACGCCGCTTGAGATCCGGAACCGTCTGAATGAATTCAGTTCGTTCGGCCTTCCGCTCTACATTTCCGAAATTACGATTCCGTCCGTGATCAACGGTGTTCAAAAGGAAGAGATTCAAGCAGAAATCGTGGAGGATTTTTACCGTCTTTTCTTCAGTATCGCATCCATGCGCGGAATTCTGTACTGGAATTTGTGCGACGGTCCCGCGTGGCGGATGGAAGGCGACTGCCGGGGCGGTCTCGTCGATGAATTTCTCCGGAAAAAACCGGCCTGGCACCGGCTGGAACACTTGATACACCGGGAATGGTCCACCGCATTGGACGGAGAAACCTCCGATGCGGGCGAATTCCGTTTCCGAGGCTATCAGGGAAATTATCTTTTTGAAATCGGAGAGGGATCCGGTACACGCCGCATGTCCGGAACTCTTTCCGCCGAAGCATCCGCTGAATTTGAAATCAAGGAGTTCGAACAATGAAAATTACAAAGATAACGGCAACCCCCGTTAATGTCCCTCTGGTTGCGCCGATCCGCTGGTCGTGGGGGCTCCGCCGGGAAACCACCCGTCTGATTATTCAGATTGAAACCGATGAGGGCATCGTCGGAATCGGAGAAACCATGGGACGCGTCGGTGCGGAAAACATTCATTATGAATCCGGAAAATTGATCGGACAGGACCCGTTCAATCTGGAACGGATTCTTGCGTTTCTCCGTCCGCGCCCCTATTTTTTCGGGTATGCCGGACATGGACTGATCGCCGGAATCGAGATGGCCTGCTGGGATATTATGGGAAAAGCGCTGAACAAACCCGTCTGGGCTCTGCTGGGCGGTAAATTCCGGGACAGGATTCCCATTTCCGGCTATGTCTTTACCAGGGCCAGGAACGAACGGACCGGAGAGGGCGGCGAAACAACGCCGGAAGAACTGCTTGAATTCAGCCGGAATCTGGTAAAAGAGCATGGATTCCGGAATCTGAAACTGAAGGTCGGCGCATCCCGTCCGGAGATCGACATTGCAACGATCGGGATGTTTCGCGAAACCTTCGGTCCGGAAATGGGTCTGCGGATTGATCCGAACGGAACATGGTCGCCGCAGACGGCCCTTTTCATCTGCAAACAACTCGAACCGTACAATCTGGAATATATCGAAGATCCAACCTGGGGGCTGGAAGCCATGGCACGTCTCCGGCGCGACATTGACATCCCGCTTTCGACCAATATGTGCGTGGTGGATTTCGATCAGATTCCACCGGCGTTCCGCATGAACTCCGTGGATGTGATTCTCGGCGACGTCCATAAATGGGGAGGTCTTCTCGCCACAAAAAAATTGGCAGCGGTCTGTGACACCCTCATGTGGGGAATGTGCATTCATTCCGGGGCGGAACTGGGGATTTCCGAAGTCGCCAAACTGCATATCGCAACGTGTACGCCGAATCTGACCTATGCCATTGATACGCACTATCCGCATCTGGCGGACGATATTCTGCTTGGCGGGAAAATGTCCTATGAAAATGGAACGATGCGCGCGCCGGACGGTCCCGGATTGGGCGTCGAACTGGATCCCGACCGTTTTCAGCGCTATGCCGAGGCGAACCGGAAAGCGGGTCTGACCGAAGGATATGAAAAAGATCCGAACCGGGCGGACGATTGGTGTCCGAAGAAATTTCAATGGTGATCGGATGAAACGTGTGTTTATAACCGGAGCGAGTCAGGGGCTGGGGCTCGCTCTTTCCAGATATTTTTCAGCGCATGATTATTTCGTTTATGCCGGCTGTTTTTCAAAAGACGCGCCGCTTTTCGGTCCCGGCGAGGTGCTGCGCGGGGATCTGTCCGACGAGGCTTCCGTCCGGGCGTTTTTTGCGCGGATAAAATCGCTGGATGTCTTGATCAACAATGCAAGGTTTTGCCCGTCCCCGCGCGATCCCTCTCTCTCCGAATCGGAATGGTGGGACCGGAATCTGAATATTTCACTCAAAGCAACCTATCTCTGCTCATTGTCCGCCATGGAGATCATGAAGAAACAGCATTCCGGCGCAATCGTGAATATTTCCTCCGTCCGGGCGGTCATTCCGAACGATCCGGATCGGATTCCCTACGGAGCGGCCAAGGCCGGACAGATCAGCCTGACGCATTCTTTCGCGGCGCTGGGCGGTCCGTACAACATTCGGGTCAACGCTCTGCTTCCCGGCGCGGTCATGACGGAAAATCTGCGGAAGCGGATTTCCCCGGAAAATCTGCGCACGGTTTCCGAAACGATTCCGCTCGGACGATTGGCCGAAATGGAGGAAATCTGTCATGCGGCGTTCTTCCTGGCTGAAAATACCTATATGACCGGGACGGAGCTCAACTGCAGCGGCGGTTTGATGATTCCTTGATTCCTCCGGCGTTCTCCCCGGTTGTTTTTCCGGGGGGAACATACTCTGAAAATTGAAACAGAGTTTTTTGTATAATTCTGAAACTCCTTCATGGTGGAATATTCGAAGACAGGTATCCGGTTCGCCTATCAGGAACGGAAAAAAGCAGTACACGCACGCAATTTCTATAATCTATATAAAAAATCTATTCCCTATTGACTTTTTTAGAGAAATGTTGTATAATTAAAATAGACAAAAAAAACACAAGGAGCGTTCAAATCATGACGGACTGGGCAAAAGTGAAGCTGGATGTAGACCGGAATCTGCCGCTTTATTCGCAGATTTCCGAAAAACTCCGCTCCATGATTCTGTCCGGCGATTTGAAGAAAGGCGAACGCATCCCACCCTCCAGCGAACTGCAGCAGATCTTCAGCGTCAGCGCGATCACTGTGGAAAACGGCATTACCGCTCTCGTGAAAGAACAGCTGCTCCTCCGCCGGCCGCGTCTCGGCACCTACGTTGCCGGAACCGAATCCGTCAGACGGCAGCTTCCACCGTCCGGAAAAATGATCAACATCGTTTTCAACTCGAACCGTCCCGGCGGGCACTCCTATTTCGAATGGATCTGCGCATTGGAACAGATCTGCAAAGCCGACGGTTACATGATCCGTTTCACGATCAGTCATCCCGACACTCCGGAGTCCGTGAAATATCTGGCGGCGAACTGTGCAGGAGTCATCCTGATGGGAATGCCGAAACTTCAACTGGTCAGGGCATTGCAGCAGAAACTGCCGCTTGTGCTGATCGGCGATCCGGAGGACGATTCGCCGCAGGACCTGAAAGATCTGGACTACGTTGTCAATGACGACGCCGGACGCGCGTATCAGTGCATCCGGCATCTTGTGGATCTGGGTCACCGGCAGATCATGGCGATCATCACTCCGGCGAACACTCCGTATGAGCGCAGCCAGCGGAACGGTCTGGAACGGGCGGCGAAAGAATTCAAGTTGACTCCGGAAGAGCTGCAAATCCATTCCGTCCCGGATTATCTTCAGGAATGCGGTTACAAAGCGGCTTATCCCGCTCTCTGTTCCGCTCCCCGCCCCACGGCGTGTATGGTCACCGAAGCCAGTCTTGCAATCGGAATCATGAAAGCCGCAAGCGATCTGGGACTCTCCATTCCGAAAGACTTGAGCCTGATCACATTCGGCTCACAGTTCGACTGCGAACGCAAAGAACCGCAGCTGACCTGTTTTGAATCGAACATCATGGAAATCGCCCGGAATATCATTTGGAAAAAACTGAAAGGACAACTGGAAAATCCGAAATACAAACCGTCGAAAACCGTCGTTCCTGCCGGAAAATTCTTTTTCGGCAATTCAACAAGATATTATAAAGGAGAAAAATAATGACAAAGCACATCTTTCATCGGAATCGGAAGAAAAGGAAGTTCACCCTTATAGAACTCCTGGTCGTAATAGCAATTATTGCAATTCTTGCCGGAATCCTGCTGCCAGCATTGAATAGCGCAAGAATGAAAGCGAAAATGATCAACTGCACCGGCAATCTGAAACAATCGGTGACCGCGCTTTTCCTGTACAGCAATGATTTCAACAGCATGATCCTGCAGGAACATATAGACAACACCAACTGTCAGGCGCCATGGACCTTGATCATCCTGAAACAACTGAACTACTTTCCGCTGTCCCCTTTCAACAATAATCTTAAATATTCCAAAGGTCTGCTCTGCCCATTAGCCCCGCGACCGCCGGAAACCACTACAGATCCGTTCGTCTATACCTATGCCCAGCCGCTGTACCGGTTCGCCCAGAAAGGAGGGATCGGCGGAAATTCCGTCCTCTCCAAAGCCCGCAAACCGACCGGCGGGGAAATCAATGCCTGTGTCGACCTCAAACGGGTAAAGAACGGCTCAAACGCCCCCATTCTCCTCTGCGGAGCGTCAACCGACAGACCGGAATACAGTTACTCCCTGGCGGATATTGAATATAAAATCGGCGGCAATCCCTACGTCCACTGGACAGCCGCCAGAACCGGAATGGCGTTGAAGCACAACAACCGGGGGCTCGCCGCCATGCTGGACGGACACGTCGCAGTCAAAAACCGGGCGGGATGGCGCGCAAATCCGGTCCGTATCCGCCGTTTCATCCTGACCGACGGCTCGGAACTTTATGAACCATAAACCAAATTTTTAAGGAATCAACAAAAATGAAATTCACCTGTCTGCTGACATCGTTTCTCGCCGCGGCATCGCTTGTCTGTTCCGCCGTTTCGCTGCCCAATTCCCTGAAAACGGAAAAACAGGGCGCCATTCTCTGGAACGGAGTCAAAATTTCCCATGACGTAATCTACGGCAAGTGGCAGAGCGCACGGAAAGAAGTTCCGGAAATTCACAGAAACAATGGAAAACTCACCGTCACACAGACTCATATTTATCCGGACTCTTCCGGGAAAGGCAGCATCTCGCTGACGCCGCTGACGGAAAACTCTTTTCAGCTGGAAAGCAAGGACGAGATCCCTGCCGGAATCAAACCGAATCTCCGGTATCTCTCGCTCACCGTTCCCGTTGCCAACGCCGGAAAAATCATCTTCAGCACGCCGAAAGGCACAAGGGAATTCCGTTTCCCCGAAAAATACGGGAAAATGATTCTCGGTCATTTTCATCAGGTTTCCAAAGCGGAATTGTTCCTGAAAGACGGCTGCCGTCTCGTTTTCCATCCCGGCGGAAAAACCGTCTATCTGCAGGACGACCGTCCGTTCAGCAAGCGTCCCGGTCAGAGCGAAACATTCAGCATCCGCATCTGGCACTCCGGCGACGTTTTTTCCTGTAAAATGGAAACTCTGCCGGTCAAAAACACCCTGCTTGATCTGACTCCCGTTGCCACCCGCCCGGTACGCGACGATATTGCCGAGGACTGCCGCGGCGGCTGGACCGATCAGGGCGCGCAAAACGATCTGCGCATGTTCAAACCCGGCAATTATTCCTACCGGACGATCCGCTTTCAGGTAAAAAAGCCGAATGTCATCGCCGTCGCCGGGAAAAAACGTTCCATGCCGGTGGAAATGCGGGAACTGGACCTTCCCGCCGGAAGCAAAGGCAAAACCCTCGCTCTGTTTCACACTTCCGCATGGACTCCACGGGAGACGGCTCTCGGAGAACTGGAAATCGTTTACGCCGATACCGGAGTTCAGCACATCCCCGTCCGCGGCGGAATCGACTGCGGCAACTGGTGGGGTCCCGGCGACCTCCTCAACGCCAAAGTCGCATGGACCGCACGCAACGGTACAACGAACGTCGGCTTTTATGCCTCCGTTTTCCCGCTGACGGGAACGGATCCGATCCGCATCCGCTTCAAATCATCGCATCCGGAAGCGGTCTGGCTGATCGCCGGAGCCACCCTGCTGGATCAGGAAGTCAAATTTGAAAACCGCGTCGCCAAACCGAAAGTCATGAAAGCGGACCACGAATGGATGGAAATGGATTTCGAGCATTACACCCGTAAAGGCTCTCCGCTCGACTTCTCATTCCAAAGCCGCAATGACGCGCCCGCCGGAAAATACGGACGCGCCGTTCCGCACCCGGACGGCACACTCCGTTTTGAAAAAGCTCCGCACAAACGGCTCCGCATTGTCGGAACCAATCTCTGCGAGAGCGCGATTTACGTCAGCAAGGCGGAAGCCGTCAAACTCGCGGACTACATCGCCTCCATGGGAATCAACTCCGTCCGCTTCCATCATCATGACAACGGACTGGTCGCAAAGGGCAGCAAGGTCTCCACTGCAATCGACCCGGAAAACCTCGACCGGATCGAATTTCTCTTCGCGGAATTGAAAAAACGCGGTATCTACATCACGTTCGACGTTTACACGAGCAGAAGACTTCTGCCCGGAGACAACATCCCGGAAATGAAGCAGTATCCGAAGCTCGGCTCCAAAACAGCGGTCTGTCTGACACGCGCCGGACAGGACAATCTGAAAACATTCGCCCGCAACTGGCTGACGCACCGCAATCCCTACACCGGAATGAACTGGCTGGAGGACCCCGCCATCGTGTTCGTCAATCTCGTCAACGAGGATACACTCACCTACAACTGGCAGGCGCGGAAAGACTTTCTCGGAGCCTGTTTTCAGCGCTATGCGGAAAAACACCGGATCGCCGACCGGACAGTCAGTTCCGGCAACATCCACTTTCTGCGTTTTCTTCACGAAGTCCAGCGTGAAGACCTCGGCGAGCTTGAACGTTTTATGAAAGAGGAGCTGAAAGCCGCCTGGCCGGTCACCAGCTGCAATTACGGCGACAATGCGGGAATCCTCCGCATCCGCAACATGTTCCCCGTCTCCGACACACACATGTATCACGAGCACCCCGCATTTCTGAAACATGCGTGGTCGCTTCCGCACGCGTACAGTCAGACCTCCATGATTCCCTCCAATTCTTACCTGCCCACCGGAATGATCTGCAACCGGATCTTCAACAAACCGTTTTTCATGACGGAGTTCAACGCCTGCGCACCGAACAAATACCGCGCGGAAGACGGCCCTCTGATGGGCGCTTACAGCGCTCTGCACGACATCACCGGGATCTACCGTTTCAATTTCAACAGCAGTTCAAGACGTTTTCTGCAAACAAAGTCGATGATCGTGTTCGAGAGCGTCAATGATCCGGTCATGCAGCTTTCGGACCGCATCATCTCCCTGCTCTTCCTCCGCGGCGACGTCCGTTCCGCAACGGAAAAATTCGCCTACACGGTTCCCGCCGACCTCTTTTCCAAACACCGTGACAACGGCATCCCCGGCGCGGTCCCGCTCCGTATGATCGCTCAAGTCGGCGTGCAGTTCGAGGAGGAGAAAACAGCAAAACTGCCCGGCTATGACCGGATCGGCGACGAACGGATCCGCCGGAAAATCGCGGAGTTCGACCGTACCGGAATCGCCGTCAGCTCTACCGGTGAACTCGCGCTTGACACCAGACGCAACACGTTCCGCGCCGTCACTCCGCGCACGGAAGTGTTCACCCTGCCCAAAGGCGATATGAACGGAAATCTCTTCCGCGTGAAGAATGTCAGCACCTATCAGACGCTCGCCGCAACCGCACTGGACGGCAGAACATTGGCGGATTCGGCTTCCATCCTGATCTTCCAGGTCTCCGACGTTTCCCAGACCGGCGTCCGGTTCGCCAATCAGGAGCGAACGATCCTTGAAAAAACTTCGACCGGCCGTCTTCTGCTCCGCAAGGCAAAAGCGGAGATCGAATTGAAACTCAAACGTCCGATGACGGTCACCGCCTGCAACATGATGGGCGAACCGGTCGGTACGGTCAACTCCACATTCCGCAGCGGCGTTCTGCGCTTCACCGCCGACAACTCCGCATACAAAGGCGGCGCCGTCGCCTATCATCTTACCCCGGCAGACTGAAACCGGAAATCCGGCGCTTCCCGCGTGGAGGGGAAGCGCCGATTTAAAGATTCAGCTTTTTCCGCGCACCCGCCGGAGAAACGCCGAAATATTCCCGGAATACCCGCGAAAAATAGAACGGATCCCGGAAACCGAGCCGCGAGGAAATTTCCTTCACCGACAGCTCCTCCATCTGCAGCAGATGATCCGCCAGCGTCATGCGGTACCGGAGCACATAGTTCTGCGGACTCTCATGCAGGACTTCCCGAAACATCCGGTTCAGAGTCGGAACGCTGCATCCGGCTCGTTTTGCAAGCTCCCCGCAGGAAAGTTCCGCTTCGGGATGACGCTGGATATGTTCCAGCAGCGGATCCAGCCTGCTGTGCGGAGTCCGGTCCGGCAGACGCCGCATATCCTCCATCGCACACTCCAGCAACTGATAGCAAATCCCCGAAACCTCCGGTTCGCTCCCGGAGGTCTTCGCATTCAGAAGCGCCAGCATCCGGTCGAACAGACCGCGGTAAGCCGTCATGGACGACACGCGGAACACATACGGGTGATACACCGACAGCCGTTCCGCAAGAAGCGGAAGCAGAGAACCGCGGATCTCAAACGCAAACCGCTTCGATTCCGCCGCGGACGTGCTGAAAAAACGGAACCGTCTGCACTGCGGAAGCAGCATCACCTCCCCCGCACGACAAACGTACCGCTCTCCGCCGGTCTCATATCCAAGTTCGCCCTCCGTCATGCACTCGATCAGCAGACACGGGAAGTTGATCCGCTCCAGATACCAGTTTCCGCGCCGATGTGATTCATACAGACAGCGCGGCCACAGGTGTACCGCCGGAGAACTCTCGGAAAGCCATGTGCATGAATATGCCTCGACGATCGTTTTCTTATAATTCGGAGAACGCTGTTCCTGAAATTCCATATCCCAAACCTCCTGATCGGATTTGACAGTCCTTTGATCGTAAAATACAGGTTTTTCCGGATTATTCAACTTGAAAGCAAAGATTTTATGAACTATTTTATCCCGCACCCTGAAACAATAAAAAAGGAAACAGCTCATGCAGACAAGCGCCCCCTCTCTCCGCCAATGGCCCGCTTACGCGGAAAAAGCCGTAATCTATCAGATCTTTCTACGCTCGTTCACACTGGAAGGAACCCTGAAAGCGGCGGAAAAACTGCTCCCGCATCTTGCCGGACTCGGAATCGACATCGTTTACCTCTGTCCGCCCGTTGTCGCCGATGACGACATGGATAAATCCCACTGGAGCGACCGTCAGAACAAATCCGGCTTTGAAAATCCCAAAAATCCGTACCGTCTCAAGGATTATTACCATGTGGACCCCGAATACGGGACCGATCAGGACCTGAAAGACTTTGTCGCGGCCGCTCACAGGCTCGGCATGAAAGCCCTGCTGGATCTCGTTTATTTCCACTGCGGCCCGAAAGCCGTATTTCTGGACGAGCATCCGGAATATGTACAGCTGAACGACGACGGTTCCATCAAGTTCGGTCGTTGGCATTTCCCGATGCTCAATTTCGACAATCCGGAACTCCGCGAATACCTCTGGCAGAATATGGAATATTTCATCCGCGATTTCGATTTTGACGGTTTCCGCTGTGACGTTTCCGGCATGATCCCCCTTGATTTCTGGGTGGAGGGACGACGCCGGATTGAATGTCTCAAACCCGGCGGCATCTTCATGCTCGCCGAAACGAACGGTAATCGCGAGGAACAGCTCGAAGCGTTCGATCTCTCCTACGGTTTCATCAACGGACACAAAACCGTAGAGGTGATTGAGGGAAAACTTTCCGCAAAAGGTCTGCGCGATGTCATGACAGAAGAACGCAAGCGTCTCGACGGCGCCCGCATCATCCGCAGTTTTGACAACCACGATATTGCCAGCGACCATTACGAGCTCCGCGCCGAACGCATCGCCCCCCTTGCCAAAACCAACGCCGCACTCGCCATGGATTTCGCCCTTGACGGCATCCCGTTCCTCTACAACGGACAGGAGATCGCCGACGGCCGGCGCCACAGTCTCTGGGGCAACCGCGATCATGGTAAAAATCTTGTCATCGAATGGGAAAACGCCGTCACCGAACGCGGCAAAGCCCGGATGGCATATCTGAAAAACCTGATCGCTCTCCGGCGCTCGCTTCCCATTCTCACTCGCGGAAGTTTTGAATGGATCGACAATGACCGCGACGAATATGTTTTCTCTTTCCTGCGCAAACTGGACGGGAAAACCATGCTCTGCGCGTTCAATTTCAGCGGAGATCCGCAGACTGTACGGTTCACGCCGCCGCTTCCTCCGGCAGCGGAATTCCGGTTCAACGACGGAGCGGAACGTCGTGGCGATGCTCTGCTTCTCGCTCCTTATGGAGTCGCATGGATGGAATATTGAACGGAATCCGGAATTATTTTTTAATAATCACTTGCAAATTCCGTTTTTTATGGTACATTGACTTTGATCCTGAGAACAAGGGATTTTCCCGCGTTTGAAGGAAAGCACAACAGAAATCGTTCTGATCCGCGAGGGTTCGCCCGAACGGGAAGGCGGTGACAGCCTGGATACGGAATCTCCTTATCCCCGCGTTCCTGCCCGGAACGCGGGGATTTTTATTGGAGGATCCGTATATGGAAACACGCATCGCACTGGTCGGAATCATCGTGGAAGATCACGGCGAAACCGAAAAAATCAATCAGATCCTGCACGAATATGCCGGATTCATCATCGGGCGCATGGGCATTCCCTATCGTCAGCAGGGCATTGCCATCATCAGCGTCGTGCTCGATGCCCCGCAGGATGCCATCAGCTCGCTTTCCGGAAAACTGGGAATGCTCAACGGCGTCAGCGCAAAAACAGTCTATTCCAGAAAAACCATTCAATCATAAATAAAAAGGAGTGCTGCGATGTATAACCCGAAATCATCCAAAGCAACCGAATTCATCGACGATCAGGAGATCCTCGACACCCTCGCCTACGCACAGGCAAACAAAAGCAACCGCGCGCTCATCGACTCTATTCTGGAAAAAGCCGCAACCTGCAAAGGGCTCACGCACCGGGAAGCCGCCGTTCTTCTCGAATGCGATCTTGAAGACGAAAACAAGCGCATGTTTGAACTGGCGAAACAGATCAAACAGAGATTTTACGGCAACCGCATCGTCATGTTCGCCCCGCTCTATCTTTCCAATTACTGCGTCAACGGCTGTACTTATTGTCCTTATCACTTCAAAAACAAGCACATCCGCCGCAAAAAACTTTCCCAGGAGGAGATCGCTCAGGAAGTGATCGCGCTTCAGGATATGGGCCACAAGCGGCTCGCGCTCGAAACAGGCGAAGACCCCGTCAACAATCCGCTCGAATATGTTCTTGAAAGCATCAAAACCATCTACGGCATCAAACACAAAAACGGCGCCATCCGTCGCGTGAACGTCAACATCGCCGCAACGACGGTCGAAAACTACCGGAAACTCAAGGACGCCGGTATCGGAACCTATATTCTCTTTCAGGAAACTTACCACAAAAAAACGTATGAGGAACTGCATCCGACCGGCCCCAAACACGATTATGCCTGGCACACGGAGGCAATGGACCGCGCGATGGACGGCGGCATCGACGACGTCGGCTGCGGCGTGCTGTTCGGCCTCAATCTCTACCGTTACGATTTCGTCGGACTCCTCATGCACGCGGAACATCTCGAAGCAGCCAAAGGTGTCGGCCCGCACACGATCAGCGTCCCGCGCATCCGTGCCGCAGACGACATTGACCCGACCGCGTTTTCCAATGCGATCTCCGATGATATTTTTGAAAAGATCGTTGCCGTTCTCCGGATCGCGGTCCCCTATACCGGACTCATTATCTCGACCCGTGAATCCCAGGAGGCGCGCCGCCGCGTGCTGGCTCTCGGCGTATCGCAGATCAGCGGCGGCTCCCGGACCAGCGTCGGCGGCTATGTCAAAGAGGAAACCAAAGAGGAAAACTCCGCGCAGTTCGATGTCAGCGACAACCGCACTCTTGACGAAGTCGTCAACTGGCTTCTGGAACTCGGTTACATTCCGAGTTTCTGCACCGCCTGCTACCGCGAAGGACGCACCGGAGACCGCTTTATGAAACTCGTCAAATCCGGTCAGATCGCAAACTGCTGCCAGCCCAACGCCCTTATGACTCTGAAAGAATATCTGGAAGATTACGCCTCTCCCGATACGAAAGCCAAAGGCGAAAAGGTCATCGCGGAAGAGCTGAACCGTATCCCGAACGAGAACGTCCGGCGGATCGCCGCAAAGCATCTGACCGAACTGCACGACGGCAAACGCGATTTCCGGTTCTGAACCGTGGACTCCGCCAAACATTACACTCCGGCAGAAGAGAAAGCAAATATGCTGACTCATCTGCTGGGAATTGCCATCGTTGCCGGCGGCATGGCGCTGATGTTCCGCACCGTGTTCCACAGCGGAGCACGGCTGCTGATCGGCGCCGCGATCTTCGAATTCTGCCTGCTCGCGATGTACGGAGCCTCAACCCTGTATCATCTGACAAAAGACGGCGCCCGCAAACAGTTCTGCCGCCGTCTTGACCACAGCGCAATCTATCTTCTGATCGCAGGGACTTATACGCCGATTCTTCTGACCGCCGTTCCGACGGCTCTCGGCGGATGGGCGCTTGCCGTCATCTGGATCGCGGCGTCTGTCGGAATCGCACTCAAATTTTTCTTTCCCGGACGTTTTCACAAACTGGCGGTCGCGCTTTATCTGGTGATGGGATGGCTTTGCGTCCTGCTGATCCGGCAGATGATCGCCGGCATGACGCCGCAGGCTCTGGGATTTCTGATCGCCGGCGGCATCGTCTATACCGCCGGAGTCGGTTTTTATCTCTGCCGGAAACCGTTTGCACACGCGGTGTGGCATCTGTTCGTACTGACAGGCAGCATTCTTCACTTCTATGCGGTTCTGAATCTCGCCTGACTCAACGTTTGACAAAATCGGCTTCGTAGAGAATCACGGAATCCGCATTCCCGGCAAACCGGTTCTGTTCCGGCTGCGGCTGAACTGGAGACAGCAGGGAGTAACCGAGAGCTTTGCAGGTCTTCACAAACCGGACCGTCTGCATCTTCGTACCGCGGAAACGGACCGCGAACTGCCCCTCCCCTTCCTTGAAGCTCACTGCTTTTGACGGAATTCCGAGTGACTGGATCAGACTCATCAGGTTCTGGCGGAAATCCACGGAACGGGCGGGTACACTCCACACCTGATTGACTTCGTCCGGAATGGGAACATAGTTTTCCGCAAGGTTGCCCTCCGGTGGATAAACCGCCGACGGGGTATTGGAAAAACTTGCGGCGGCAAGATCTGCCGCGTCGATCGAACCGAGTTTACGGAATGCGGGACTGACCGGATCGGGTACACCGAGTTCCGCTCCTGCCCCGGCACTCTGCGCCACACGCGGCGGCAGGACGGGAGCGCCGGAATCCGAATCCGCCATATCGTTCCAGATCATATAACCGACCACGCCGAGCACGGCGAACAGAGCCGCGACACGGGCGGGCATCAGCAGGCGGGAATAAAAGTTGAATTTGCGTTTCCGCGCGTCCTGTCTGGTGCGGATCCCGGCAAGAATGCGTTCGGAAATATCAGCCGGGGTCTCCTGCTCCAGCGCAAGTTTCAGGGTCCGGTCCAGTTGCTCCAGCTCTTTGAGATGAGTGCGGCAGGCGTCACACTCCCGGACATGGCGGAGAATCGTCTCCTCGGTGCATTCCCGGTCGAAAACGGCGGAAAGCGTCTCCGGTGTGGGGCATTTCATTTTTTCCGGCGTGGGGGATTCCATAAACTCTTACTCCTTAAGCAACTGTGTATCCAATACCATAGTATGACTCCGGAAACCGGAGCGGAATCAGGGACGTGCAGAGCGGTCGAGGTTGAGAAGGTACGTTTTCAAAAGTTCCCTTCCCCGTGCGAGCCGTGATTTCACCGTTCCCACTTTGCATTCCAGCTGCTCCGCTATCTTTTCATACGGCATATCATTCACATGCCGCAGGATCATCGTTTCCCGGAGCGATTCCGGCAAAGCCTGCAAGCCTTTGAGAACGTGTTTCTCCATCTCGGCATTTTCCAGCTTTGTATCCGGCCTCAACCGCTCGTCGGGCAGCGCGATGACCTTGGTTTCCCCGGTTTCATCAACCGTTTCCGAAATACTTGTCATCAATCCCTCGCCGCGCCGGCGGTTCCAGTGGAACTTATTGCGCGACAGATTGATTACGATCCGCTGCATCCAAGTTTCAAAACTGGAATCTCCGCGGAAATTGTCGAGTGCCCGGAAAGCCCGGACAAACGCATCCTGAACCACCTCTTCCGCATCCTGCTTCGAGCTCAGCAAGCCGTATGCCGTCCGGTAAAGTTTCGGCGCATACAATGTGACCAAACGGTCAAATGCCATTTTGTCACCGGCTTTGAAAGCCTGAATCAGCTGCGCGGTCTCGCGTATGATTTCATTATCCTTGTCTGCTGCTACTGGCATAAGACACTTCCTTCTTAAAAAAGTTCCCGTTTTTCCATTTTTCCAAAGAAAAATTTCTGTTCCGGCACGGGACGATAAGCGGACCACTACACATGCTCCTCCCCCTTAGACTGTAACATACTGTGAAAAAAACAGTTTTTCAAGTTGAAAAACGGAAAAATCATCGTGAAACATCATGGATGTTAGCCGGTTTTACTCTTAAAAAAAATGTAAAAAAAACTTTCCGGCAATCTTTCCGCGCAAAACTTTGATTTCTTCGTGAAACGAGTGTATAGTATAGGGAATAACTTTAAAATAAATATAGTAAAATGAAAAGGACAGCAGCTATGCAGATCTCGTTTTCCAGAAAAACAAAGATGTTCCGCCTTGACACTCAGAACTCCACATACGCCATGATGATCGGACACGGCGGCGAACTCCGCCATCTCTATTACGGCGCCTCCATTGCCGATGACGACATCACCGCGTTCGCCCATCGCCGCGACCGCGCGTTTTCTCCCTATCCCGAAGGCCTCACTTCCGAAGAATCGCTCAATATCGCCTGTCTCGAATACTCCACGTTCGGAAACGGAGACTTTCACAACACCGCCGCAGCTCTCCGTAAACAGAACGGTACAGCCGTCACTTCCGCTGTCTATAAAACGCACACGATCACAAAAGGCAAAGCCCCCCTGCCCGGTCTGCCCGCCAGCTTCGCTCCGGAAAAACAGGTGCAGACTCTGGAAATCACGCTGACCGATACTTTTTCCGGCGCGCTCATCGTTCTCCGTTATTCGATCTTTGATGACAGCGATGTAATTGCACGCTCCGTAAAGATCGTCAACAAAAGCAAGGAGACGATCCGTATCGAAAAACTCATGAGCGCACAGCTTGACTTTGACTCCATGCAGTATGATATGGTCTATCTGCAGGGCAAATGGGCGCGGGAACGCCATGCGATGCGTACACCGCTTCAGCCGGGAATGCAGGGCTTCCGCAGCGCACGCGGCTCTTCCGGCCACCAGTACAACCCCGGCGTGGTTCTCGCGTCGAAAAACGCCACGGAACAGCAGGGCGAAGTCTACGGTATGCTTCTTCTGTACAGCGGCAGTTATGCCGTGGAAGTGGAGGCGGACGAATACGAATCCACCCGCGCAATGATCGGCATCAACCGCGAAACATTCAGCTGGACGCTTGAAAAAGGCGCCGAATTCAACTCGCCGGAAGCCCTGATCATGTTCTCCGCAAACGGCTTCAGCGGACTCTCCGCGCAGAGCCATGCGTTCCTGACCGATCACGTCATCCGCAGTCCGTGGAAACACGTCAAGCGCCCGATCCTCGTCAACAACTGGGAAGCCACCTACTTCGATTTCACCGACAGCAAAATCTATGACCTCGCCAAATCCGCCTCCAAGCTCGGCATCGAAATGCTCGTGCTCGACGACGGCTGGTTCGGCGAACGCAACGGCGACAACTCTTCCCTCGGCGACTGGTTCGTGAACAAAAAGAAAGTCGGCGACCTCGGCAGACTCGTTGCCAGGATCAACAAACTCGGCATGAAATTCGGTCTCTGGTTTGAGCCGGAAATGATCTCTGAAATCAGCGAACTTTACAAAACACATCCCGAATGGGTCCTCTCGGTCCCCGGCGGCAAACGCTCCCTCGGACGCAACCAGATGGTTCTCGATATGTCGCGCGGCGAAGTCGTCGATTATCTGTTTGAAGCGATTGCCGGAATCCTCCGTTCCGCAAATATCGAATACATCAAGTGGGACATGAACCGCAATCTGACGGAAATCCATTCCGGCGCCCTTCCCCCGGAACAGCAGGGCGAAGTCGCGCACCGTTATGTTCTCGGCGTATACGAGCTCCACGAACGCCTCCTGAACGAATTCCCGAATCTCCTCATCGAAGGCTGTTCGGGCGGCGGCGGACGGTTCGATGCGGGAATGCTCTACTATGTTCCGCAAATCTGGTGCAGCGACGATACCGACGCCATCGAACGCGTCAGCATCCAGCTTGGCACATCGCTCTTCTACCCGTCCGCCACAATGGGCGCGCACGTTTCCGTCTGCCCGAATCATCAGACACACCGCTCGGTCTCGTTCCAATTCCGCGGCGATGTCGCTCTTGCCGGAACATTCGGCTATGAACTCGACGTCACCCGGCTCGACAAGGAGGACCAGCAGATGATCCGCGAACAGGTCGCCCGGTATCACAAATACAACGACCTCATCCGCGAAGGCACGTTCCACCGCATCACCGAAGGATTCGGACACGGTGACATCGCCGCATGGTGCTGGGTCTCCGCCGACCGGAAAGAGGCTCTTGTCACCGCGGTCCGCAAGTTCGATTCTCCGTGTGCGCAATCCCCCGTGGTCCGTCTGCGGATCCCCGGTCTTGACGCCGCGCGCAAATATACGATCGAAAACGGCGGAGCATTCCACGGTTCCACCCTTATGAACGCCGGGATCAACGTCAGTAATGATCTGCGCGGCAACGCGGTCAGCGCTCTCTATCATCTGAAAGCAAAATAACACATGCCTTCCGCCAAGCTGATCCCGCTGATTCTGATTGCAGGAATGCTCGGAACGCTGTGCCGATATGCCGGTTTGAAACTGGCGGCGGCACATGCCGGTTCGTTTCCGTTCGGAACCGCCGCGGTGAACGTCGCCGGAGCGTTCCTTGCCGGCTTCCTCTTCGCGGCAGCCAAAAGTCGTTTTCACGGACTCGAACCGTGGCTTCCGGTGCTTCTGATCGGCTTTCTCGGAGCATTCACCACATTCTCCACGCTCATGCTTGAAACGGTCAATATGATGTTCGCCGGAGCATGGAACAGAAGCATACTGAATCTGCTTGGTCAAAACGCCGCCGGGTTGCTGGCGGCGGCAGGAGGAATCGCGCTTGGACGCGTCATCTGAGGAAAGATTATGGAACAGCCCTTTTATCATATTACGCTCGTCGCGCCGGAAATTCCCCAGAACACCGGAAACATCGGCCGGATATGCTGCTGCACCGAATGCAGACTCCACCTTGTAGAACCGGTCTCGTTCTCTCTGGAAGACAAATATGTCCACCGTGCCGGAATGGATTACTGGAAACACGTCGATTACCGCCGCCATGCCGACTGGGAAGCTCTGCTGGAAACGGCCGCCGGAGCGCCGCTCTATTTCTTCTCGACCAAGGCGGAAAAACTTTACTGGGACTGCCCGATGGAACCGGGTGCGTTCCTTGTGTTCGGCAGTGAGGGACACGGACTTCCGCCGGAGTTCCACCGACGTTATGCCGACCGCTTCTACACCATCCCGATGCCGGGAAATTTCAACCGCAGTCTGAACCTAGCGAACTCGGTTGCCGTTACGATTTATGAAGGTATGCGGCGGCGGTTCACACAATCTCAGATCAGCTGATACGGTTTCCATTCCCGGTACATCCGCGGAGAACATCCGAGCCGTTTCCGGGGAAATAAATTTCACCACAAAAACCGGGACAAACAGGTTCGAAACAATACAAAACTCAAAGCGGAAAAAACAATAAATTCCATCGTTTTTTATGATGGTCGAACGCCGGCAAGGAATATACAAATTATACGGTTGCCGGAGTTGGGTACCTTGTTTAAGGCATAAAGTATCAGAAACATTTTTCACATGCAGGCAAATTTTTCCCGCCACTTTTTCCGCCCCTGAGCAGCCGGGTACGCCGCCCTTGACAAAAGAGAAACCGTATGCGATAATCTTTATTTACAACGCACCTCAAAAACATCTGTTATATATTTCACAACAATATCAAGCACAAACTTCCTGTTTTTTCAAAAAGCTTAAAAATCATATTTTCATTTCATCTATCGCATATATTTGAGTATGAAAACCAAATTTTTACTGACATAGAGTTCTTATAACAAACGCTTATTGTGTATTGTTTCACAGTTAAATATTTTTCTCCAACATCTATTTTACACAAAAATCACAAACAAGACTTGAAATCTCTGTGAAATGATGTACATTAAATGTCATCAAGATGAAAAACAAACTTTCAGAGAGTGAAAGACTTTTTCAGCAAACAGTGAAAACACGAGGTGAAAATATGGCAAAAAAAATTACACCGGAAACAGACACTAAGGCGGCTGAAGCAGAAAGACAGCTTCAGGAACTGAACGAAATCATCGCAAAAGTCAAAGCGGCGCAGACCAAGTTCGCGACATACACTCAACAGCAAGTTGACGACATCTTCCGGGCAGCGGCAATCGCCGCGAACGAAGCCCGTATCCCGCTCGCCAAAATGGCGGTCGCGGAAACCGGAATGGGCGTGATCGAAGACAAGGTCATCAAGAACCATTTCGCCTCCGAATACGTTTACAATAAATATAAGACGGAAAAAACCTGCGATACGATCGAATACGATGAGGGATTCGGTATCATAAAACTTGCAGAACCCGTCGGACTCATCGCCGGTATCGTCCCCACAACGAACCCGACCTCCACGGCAATCTTCAAATCCCTTCTCGCGCTCAAGACACGCAACGGCATCATTTTCAGTCCCCATCCGCGGGCGAAAAAATCCACGATCGAAGCGGCAAGAATCGTCCTTGAAGCGGCAGTCGCGGCAGGAGCCCCGGCGGACATCATCGGCTGGATTGCGGAACCGACCGTCGCCCTCAGCCAGCACCTCATGAGCCATCCGATGATCAACCTGATCCTCGCGACAGGCGGTCCCGGAATGGTGAAAGCGGCATATTCCAGCGGCGTGCCCGCGGTCGGCGTCGGAGCCGGCAACACTCCCGCAGTCTTCGATGAAACCTGCGACATTCTCATGGCGGTCAGCGGCGTGCTCCAGAGCAAAACGTTCGACAACGGCATGATCTGCGCCTCCGAACAGTCCGTTACCGTCGTCGAAAGCATTTATGATGAAGTCAAAGCGGAATTCATCAAGCGCGGCGCATACATTCTCAACAAATCGGAAGCGAAAAAAGTCGGCGAGACCATCATCGTCGATCACAAGCTCAATGCAAAAATCGTCGGACAGAGCGCATACAAGATCGCGGAACTCGCCGGCGTCAAAGTTCCCGAAGACGCCAAAGTCCTGATTGCCGAAACCTCCGGCGTCGGCAGGGATTATCCTTTCTCCCATGAAAAACTCTCTCCGGTCCTCGGACTTTACAAGGCAAAAGATTTCGCGGACGCCGTCAACATTGCGGAAGCGCTTGTTGAATTCGGCGGAATGGGTCACACCAGCGTGCTTTACACCGATCCCCGCAACACCGACCGTATTACGGAGTTCGGAAACCGCATGGCGACCTGCCGCGTCCTGATCAACATGCCTTCCAGCCAGGGGGCTATCGGCGACGTGTTCAACTTCAAGCTCGATCCCTCCCTGACTCTCGGCTGCGGCTCCTGGGGCGGAAACTCCGTCAGCCAGAACGTTACCCCGAAACATCTCTTGAACGTAAAAACGGTAGCACAGAGGAGAGAAAACATGCTTTGGTTCAGAGTCCCGCCGAAAATCTATTTCAAATACGGATGCCTCAGAGAGGGGCTCAGCGATCTCAGCGACAAAAAGCGTGCGTTCTTCGTCACCGACAAGTATCTCTACGAAAACGGTCTGCTCAACGACGCACTCCAATTCCTGGAGGAAATGGGGATCAAATCGGAAGTCTTCGCCGACGTTCTGCCGGATCCGACGCTCGGAACCGCCCGCAAAGGCGTCGAACGCATGAATTCCTTCCAGCCGGACGTCATCATCGCGGTCGGCGGAGGCTCCCCGATGGACGCCGCAAAGATCATGTGGCTCCTCTATGAACACCCGGAAATTCATTTCGACGACATCGCGATGCGCTTCATGGACATCCGCAAACGCGTGTACAAGTTCCCGAAACTCGGCACAAAAGCCTCCCTCGTCGCCATCCCGACGACCTCCGGCACAGGCTCCGAAGTCACCCCGTTTGCCGTCATCACCGACGAAACGACCGGCAACAAGTACCCGCTGGCGGACTACGAACTGACCCCGTCCATGGCGATCATCGACACCCGTCTCGTCATGAACATGCCGAAGAAACTGACCGCCTATTCCGGAATCGACGCTCTGGTTCATGCGCTGGAAGCCCGCGTTTCCATTCTCGCCTCCGAATACACCAACGGCCTTGCCCGCGAAGCCGCGCGTCTCGTATTCAAATACCTGCCCGCCGCTTACGAAAACGGAACGGTCGACGAAAAGGCGCGTGAAAAGATTCACCACGCTTCCACGATCGCCGGCATGGCGTTCGCCAACGCATTCCTCGGCGTCTGCCACTCGATGGCTCACAAACTTGGTGCGGCGTTCCATGTTCCGCACGGACTCGCCAACGCGCTGCTCATCAACGAGGTCATCCGCTTTAATGCAACGACCAAGCCGACCAAGCAGGGAACTTTCCCGCAGTACAAGTGCCCGGACGCCAAAGAGCGTTACGCCAGCCTTGCGGACTTCCTGAAACTCGGCGGCAAAAACGATGATGAAAAAGTTGAGCTGCTCATCAAAAAGGTACAGGAACTGAAAGACAGACTCCAGATTCCGAAAACCATTCAGGAAGCCGGAGTTCCCGAAAAGCAATTCCTCGCCGCGCTCGACAAGCTCAGCGAAGACGCGTTTGACGATCAGTGCACCGGCGCAAATCCGCGCTATCCGCTGATCTCCGAAATCAAAGATATGTATCTTCGTGCATATTACGGAAAATAAAACGTGACTTTTCCAAGATTCGGGTTATATTACTGTAACCCGAATCTTTTTTTATGAAAATCCTGTACAGGAGGAACGTTTTATGGCAAAACCGAAAATCACGGTCTGTATCGGCAGTTCCTGCTTCTCCAGAGGCAACGAACAAAACGTGGAAGTCGTTCAGAAATATCTGGACGAGCACAACCTGAAAGACGAAGTTGATCTGGAACTTGAGGGTTCTCTCTGCCAGGGACGGTGCGCGGACGGTCCCATCGTTGTTGTGGACGGGGAAGTCTATACCAAGGTGGACCGCGGCGTCATGCTGGACCTGATGAAAAAATTATTTCCGGAAAAATAAGGAATTTCATTTGCATTTTCCACACTTGATATGATATATTGTCCGTGAACCCCGAATTTACAGGATCATTATGAATCAGAATTTCCCGATTTATACAACAGCGAACGAATGTCAGGACTGCTACAAATGCGTCCGTCACTGCCATTGCAAAGCGATCCGGATCATCAATGCCAGAGCCGCCGTGATCCCGGAATTGTGCGTCAGCTGCGGCGAATGCGTCAAAGTATGTCCGGCAGAAGCCAAGAAAATACGCTCCGATCTCTCCCGCGCCCAGCACCTGATCCAGTCCGGAGCGAAAGTTTACGCCTCGGTTGCCCCCAGTTATGTCGGCTACTTCAAAGGCATTTCCATCGGCAAACTCGCCGGAGCCTTGAAACGTCTCGGATTCACCGGTGTCAGCGAAACTGCGCTCGGCGCGCAGCTGGTCAGTTCCCAGACAGCCGAACTGCTCCGGAAAGCCGGACCCGGCGTCTATTTCTCCAGTGCCTGTCCCGCATCCGTGGACTTCATCCGCAAATATTATCCGCAGTGGACCGAAAGCATCCTTCCCGTGGTCTCGCCCGTGATGGCTCACTGCAAACTATTGAAACAGATGTACGGAAATGACATTAAAACAATTTTCATCGGTCCCTGCGCCGCCAAAAAGAACGAGGCTGACCGGAACCCCGATGACCTCAGCCTTGCAATCACGTTCGCCGCGCTGGAGTCCTGGCTGAAAAGCGCAGGCGTCACCTGGGAATCCGTCGAAGAAACGGAACTGATCCCCTCCCCCGCGGAAGAAGGACGCCTCTACTCGCTGGAAGGCGGAATGAACGAAACGCTCCGCGCTCCGGAAGTCGATGCGCGCCTGGTCGCTGTCTCCGGTCTTCCGAACATCGCGCGCATGATCGAAAAAGTCAATATGGAAGATATAAAAAAGAGCAGCACAAAACTCTTTGTCGAAATGCTTGCCTGTGACGGCGGATGCGTCAACGGTCCCGTCATGGAAAAAGGTTCTTCCAGAGTCGACGTCATGCTTGAAACGGCGTCGCATGCGCCGCGCCGCACCAGCGTCGGACGCGACGTTCCGGTCGATATTCAGCAGTATGTCTATCCGGACCGTCAGGAACTGCCCGAACCGGAGGAAGCCGCCATCAAGCAGGCTCTCGAAAAGATCGGCAAATTCTCCGCGGAAGATGAACTCAACTGCGGCGGATGCGGCTATAACAGCTGCCGGGAATTCGCCCGCGCCATGCTCGACGGCAAGGCGGAAACCTCCATGTGTCTCTCGTATCTGCGCAAAATCTCCCAGAAGACCAGCAACGCACTGATCCGCTACATCCCCGTTGCGGTCGTCATCACCGATCAGAATCTCCAGGTGCTCGAATGCAACCGCAACTTTGCCGAACTCTGCGGCGAGGATACCTTGCTCGCCTATGATTCCTGCGGGAACCTGAACGGCGCCTATCTTTCGTCGATGATCGAATTCACGGATCTGTTTGAAAGCGTCCTTGCGAACGGCGGGGAGATCGAAAAGTTCAATCAGGTCTGCGGCGACAAGATCCTCAACATCAGCGTGTTCGCGATCAACGAGGGACAGACCGTCGGCGCGGTGCTTCAGGACGTCACCCAAAACGAGCTTAAACGCGAACAGATCGCCGAACGCGCAAAAGAGGTAATCCGCAAAAACGTCATGACCGTTCAGAAGATCGCCCGCTACCTCGGCGAACACATGGCCGATACCGAAATTCTCCTCAAAGAAGTCGCCGGCTCCTACGCCGAACCCAAGGAGAACGAACGGAAATGAAATACGATTCCCCTTTCGTCGAAATGGAATGCTGTCAGCTGACCAAGGACGGTCAGGCGGCATGCGGCGACGATTTCCAGTGGCAGAGACTCGAAAACGAGAACCGCAACATCGCGGTTCTTTCCGACGGTCTCGGCAGCGGGATCAAAGCGCATCTGCTCGCCAACATGACCACCACGATGGCGCTGAAATTCATCCGTTCCAATATGGATATTCTGCAGTCGGCGGAAACGATCATGGATACGCTCCCCGTTTGCGAAATCCGCAAAATCAGTTACGCCACGTTCACAATCTTTGACATGCAGATGGGCGGAAAGACCAAAGTCGTGGAAATGGGCAATCCGCTTTATATTCACCTGCGCGGCGGAGTCGAAATTCCGCCGGCGACCACAAAGACTCTCGTTTCCGAACGTTGGCCCGACCGGGAAATGCAGCTTTCCGAACTGCGGCTGGAAGTCGGCGACCGTCTGATCGCCTGTTCCGACGGCGTCACGCAGGCCGGACTCGGACGGCGCGAATACAAATTCGGCTGGACCCGCCGCGGCTGTATGAAATTCGTTCAGGAACTGATCGCGCGGCAGCCCGACATTTCCGCAAAGGACATCGCGCAGGCGGTCGCTTACGAAGCTCTCTCCATCAACCGCGATCACAAATGCATCGACGACATCAGCTGCATGGTGATTTATCTGCGCAAACCGCGCGTATGCCGCGTCCTTACCGGCCCGCCGTTCCGCAAGGAACGCGATCACGAATTCGCCGCGCTCGCTCTCGCCGAAACAGGCGCAGACAAAGTCGTCATCTGCGGGGGAACCACTGCGAACATCGTGGAACGCGAACTGCGAACCAAGGTGGAAATCGACCTTAAAATGGTACGGTTCAGCAAAGGGCTTCCCCCGCCGGGACGGATCCCCGGCGTCGGCATCGTCACGGAAGGAATTCTCACCCTGACCCGCGTGGCGTCCGATCTCGAATCCGGAAACTGGGAGGATTCCCCGCCCGCGGCAAAAGACATCATCAACGAAATGATGGAAAGCGACATCATCGAATTCATCGTCGGAACCAAGGTCAACGAGGCGCATCAGGACCCGAACCTGCCTGTGGACCTTGAGATCCGCCGCAATATCATCAAACGTCTGCACGACATACTGAAGCAGAACTATCGGAAACAGGTCACGATCAAATATTATTAAGGAGGTACAGTATGGAGGATCGCAAAATCTCAATCGAAATCTGTTGCGGAACCGCATGTTACATGCTCGGCGCGGCGGAACTTCTTCGTCTCGAAAACATCATGCCGGAAGACTGGAAAGAATCCGTGGACATCTCCGCGATTCCCTGTCTGGAAGCATGTTCCAATGACAATCTGGGCGGCGCGCCCTTTGTAAAAATCGACGGTGAGCTGATGAGCAACGCCACAGTGGAATCCGTTTGTGAAAAAATATTCAATATTCTGAAAACGCGTGGAGGAAAATAATGAGCAATGGCGCGGAGCGTATGCGTCGAGAACTGATGATCCGTCTGGTCCGGGATTTCAAGGCGGGGACTCTGGCAGAAACGATCGACCATATTCCACTTTCCATCAGGCCCAAAAACACCAAGTCCAGCCGGTGCTGCATCTATCATGACCGCGCTGTTCTGAAATACCGTCTCATGGCGCTTCTCGGCTTCTCTTCGGAAGAGGAGACCGATGAACTGCGCTCCCTGAAATCCTATCTTCAGGAAGCGATTGAAAACAAGGATAAAAAAGAGGTCAAGCAGCCGCTTTCGGTTTGCGGAACAGCCTGCTCCTCCTGCCCGGAAAGCCGTTACTATGTGACTCCGACCTGCCGCGGATGCTTTGCACGTCCCTGCGTGTTCAACTGTCCGAAAGGCGCAATCAGCGTTGAGAATCAGCAATCGCGCATCGACTACACCAAGTGCATCAAATGCGGCAAATGCCAGCAGGTCTGTCCTTTCAACGCGATCATCAAGACCACGGTCCCCTGCGAAGAGGCGTGTCCGGTGGGCGCCATCCGGAAAAATGAAAACGGCGTGGCGGAAATCGACTTCAACAAGTGCATATTCTGCGGCAAATGCTTCAGCAAATGCCCGTTCAGCGCCGTCATGGAACGTTCCCAGCTGATCCCCATTCTCCAGGCGATCAGGGAAGGACGCGAAATCGTCGCAATGGTCGCCCCGTCCGCTCTCATGCAGTTCCCCGGAACTGTGGAACAGCTGTTCAGCGCCATTCATAAGGCAGGGTTCACGAACGTGATGGAAGTCGCTCTCGGCGCGGAAATGACGACGGAACACGAAGCCGCCGAATTCGCGGAAAAGATGATCAAGGGACAGCCGATCATGACGACGTCCTGCTGCACCGCATACGTCGAACTCGTCAAACGGCATGTGCCGGAATTTCTGGACAAGGTCTCCACGACCCCCAGCCCCATGAAATTCGCTGCGCGTATCGTCCGGGAACAGAATCCGAATGCGCTGACGGTCTTCATCGGCCCCTGTATCGCCAAACGCTGGGAAGCGGAAAACGCCCCGGAAGTCGATTATGTGATGACGTTCGAAGAGCTCGGCGCTCTGCTCGCGGGTCTCGGCATCGACATCATGAAGCAGGAGCCCTGGGTTCTCGACCATCCCGCCGCGCCGACCGCCCGCAACTACGCAAAAAGCTGCGGCGTAACGGACGCCGTTCTTACGGAAATGAGCGAAAAGAATCCGGAATTCGGCAAAATTGGTTTCAAACTCGATACCAAATTCATCAATGGTATTGACAAGAAAACAGCCAAACTCCTGAAACTTTATGCAATGGGCAAAATGCCCGGCAACTTCCTTGAAGTCATGAGCTGCGGAGGCGGCTGCGTCGGCGGTCCCTGCTCCCTGCTGAAATAACATCGCCGGCTTCCGGATAAACTCCGGAAGCCGCGGCAAGCCCCCGGCGGAAAGACCCGATATGATCAGGATTCACTACATCAAACACCCGTGGCACGGTCCGGATTTCTGGACCGGCATGTTGTTCATAGAAGGACCGGAAACTCATTTTCTGGTCGATACCGCCGTCAAAGAAGCTGTCGATACCACGATTGCCGACTTCCTCCGGAAACGGAATATCCCGTGGAAGTCGATCTCCAAAATCATCAACACGCATTCGCACAGCGACCATGTGGAAGGGAACTCCCGTCTCCGGGAACTCACCGGAGCCGAATTTTCCATTCATCGCAACGGCGCAGAAGAATTCCGCGCGATCTCCGGCTTCCGTCCCGACCGGGAACTGGAAGACGGCTGCATTCTGGAACAGGACGGAATTTCCGTGCGGATCATTCACACTCCCGGTCATTCCGCCGATTCCGTGTGCATTTTCGAACCGGAAACCGGGACGCTGTTCTCCGGCGATTCCGTTCAGGCGCAAGGCTCGCCGAATATCGGGCTTGCGCTTTATGCCGACCCGGAAGCCTACTGCAAGTCCATGCGCAAACTCCGCAGACTGTGCGAAACCGACAATGTGCAGCGGCTCATACTCGGACACCCCGAACGTCCCAGCTGCGGCGAGCTTGCCGGAAAACAGGAAATCGCCGCATTTCTGGAACTTTCCGAACAAACCGTGAAAGAATACAGTCGCGTAACCGATGATTTCCTCCGGGAAAATCCGGAAGGCGGACACGAGCAGCTGCGCGACCGCCTGCTTCAACTCTGCGGCGGCATTGCCGCTCCCGCATGGCCGGAACTTTCCTATTACACCGCCGCGGTCCATCTGAAACACGCCGGACGCTGACCCCGCCATGAACAACGACTCTTCCACACAGACCTCCGACGACCGGACAATGGAAATTGACCGGACCATCGTTCTTTCCGGCGGAAACAGCCCCCCACGAAAGAAAACAAAGCAATTCACGGATACCGGTTTTCTTTCTCAATTCAAAAAACGCCGGGACGTCGATTCGCGGATCGAAGAACTGCGCGACAGGCCCAGCCAGAAAGACGTCGAATTTTCCGGCAGCGAACTGAGGTTGGACTATCTTGAAAACGAATACGAACTGGAAGACCGCATTGCCGAGGGCGGACAGGGTACCCTGTTCCGTGGACTGGATAAAAAACTGCGCCGTCAGGTCGCAATCAAATCCCTGCATCCGGAAAAGGCGGACGATTTGCGCCAACGCCGTTTTTTCCTGACCGAGGCGCGTGTCACAGCGCAACTCGACCATCCCGCAATCGTACCGGTCTACACGCTCAATTCCGATCGGAAGCACGGTCTGCACCTCGCAATGAAGATGATCAACGGCGTCACGCTGAAAGCCTATCTGGAACAGGTCTGTACCCATTACCGTCTGGACGGCGTTTCATCGTTCGATGAAGAAAAAGCGATCCGGAACCGTCTGGAAATTTTCCTCAAAGTCTGCGACGCACTCGAATATGCGCACAGCCGCAACGTCATGCACTGCGACCTCAAACCTGCCAACATCATGATCGGCGAATATCACGAAGCCTACATCATGGACTGGGGAATCGCGCACGCCATTCAGCCGGAGGAATCAAAGCGCACGCTCGCCGGAACCCCGCAATATCTTTCTCCGGAAGCCATTCTGGGCGAATCCTGCGATCAGCGCGCCGATATTTTCGCCATGGGCGCGATCCTGTTTGAAACCGTCATGCTGAAACCCGCTTTCACCGGAGAAACGGCGGAAGAGGTCATGGCAAACATCCGGGACGGCGCCATGGAGCCGGAAACTCATCGTTTCGGAACACGGGTCAGCCGCGACCTGAAAGCGATCATCCGGAAAGCTCTCGCCGCGGATCCCGCCTGCCGCTATCAGCAGATCGGAGAACTTTCCGCCGACCTGCGCCGGTGTCTCATGGGACTTGAAGTCAGCGCCAGGCCCGACAATCTGCCCCTGAAAGTAATCCGCTGGAGCAAAAATCACTGGCATACCACGCTGATCCTGCTGCTCGCCGCATTACTGATCGGCGCCGGGGAGCTCTCCTATTCGCTTTATCAGAATTACCGTTTCTCGGAGGAAATGAGACGGAGAGATTATGCGCTGGGTATGGCGTATTCGATCTGCTCCCGCGCGGCATATCTGCTCGACGAACAGTTCCTGAAACTGGAACAGATGACTTCCCTGCTCGCCGCCGATGTCCGGTACCTGCTGGAACATGATATTCATGAGGTCCCGGTTAAACAGAATTATCATCATATCAGCCGCCTCCGGCGTATGCATTCGCCAACCATGCTGTATTCCTCTTTTCATCGCGGAACGATCGACCCGGCGGCGATCGTCTACAACACAACCGCGGATACCCGGCTTCCCGATCCCTCCCTGCGGCTGGAACCGTTCGCGCGTTTCATCCCGCGTCTGCTTCAAATGATTCTCGCCAGTCCCCGCGACGCCAGAATCGTTCCGGACAACATGGAAGCGATGAAGCAGGAAGCGTTTTCCAAGGGCACGCCCGCCATCCGCGTTCTGTTCGGTTTTTCCGACGGGCTTTACATCGCCTACCCGGCAGCGGGGGCATTCCCGGAACGTTACGATCCCCGTACCCGCGCATGGTACAAAGCGGCGCTCAATGCCAAAGGTCCCGGTCCGGTCTGGACGCATCCTTATATGGACAGCATTCCGGAAATCGGACTCGTCATCTCCTGCTGCGCTCCGCTTTTTCTGCAAAACGGAACGGACGGTGTGTGCGCAATCGACATTTCCATTTCAAAAATGATCGAAGAACTCCACTCTTCCGGAAACAGCTCCCGTTTCGTGGAGGAAAAAGCAATTGTCGATGCGGAGGGAAGAATCATCGTCTCCTCGCCGCAGAAAAGCGGACACAACCGGTCCGCAGACGGAGAACCGGTTTTCGCCGACCTCAACAATCCCGCTCTGCTCGATTATATCAAAAAGCGGAATTTCGGAATCCGTATCTGGCAGAACGACCGGGGCGAAGAGGTTGTCTATTCGTTCTGTCACATCCGCTCCGTCAACTGGTTTTACATTGAACGGATAAACCTCCGCAAACTCCTGGAGTCCCTGTAAAAAAATTATAAAAACGACTTGCCTTAGAGCTGCTCTAAAGTGTATAGTACTCTACTTTTTGAAAATCCGGAATAACTGAAAGGCACGGAATGAACAGAAATCTATCGGAACCGGCATGGGAAAAACGGGGGTTCACCCTTGTGGAACTCCTCGTGGTAATTGCCGTGATCGCCCTCCTTGCGGGGATGCTTCTGCCTGCTCTGAACGCGGCAAGAGAGAAAGGACGCGGTACCTCCTGCCTCGGAAACCTGAAACAGATCGCGACCGCGAATCTCATGTATGCGGGCGACAACGAGGAGTATTCGGTTCCGTACAGCGTGACGGATTCCCCGGATCCGAATCAACCGGGCTATTACTGGTTCGGCATTCAGAAAACGGACAAAATGTATGATATTACGGACAGTCCGCTTCTCGGCAGTTACTACGGCTATGCCGCCAATGTCATGGTTTGTCCCGTGACCCGCGCGGAACATGTCCCGGACCTGACTGCGGCGGAATTCGGCGGCGGATACGGTTACAACAACTGGTGGTTCGGCCACTACTCCTCCTCGCGCGGAAACAGCAAAACCGGCCCGTTCCCGTTCCGCATGTCCAGCTTCCGGAAAGTCTCCTCCACCATCATTTTCGGCGATTGCGCACGCACGGACCGGACTTCCGGCGAATACCAGTACTCCACTCCGATGATGTACTGCAAAAAACAGCCAGGCGGAAGCACTTACGGCAATTCGCAGGGAACCAACCATTTCCGCCACTCCTCCCGCTCCGGAACCGCCTGGGCGGATGGTCACGTTACCATGGAACCCGTCGGAACCTTGAACGGAGACGCCGTGGCGAACTCCCGGAAAATCGGATTCATCGGAGCGGCGGACGAGGATTTCTATAATCCGATGCGCACCTCGGACAAACTGGAATAACAGGAAATGTATGCCGGAACTTTCTCCTGAAACAATCGGTCTTCTGATCGGCCTGGGCTTTTCCGTGGCGGTTTTCGCCTTTAAAACGGCGGTCGGGGAGTTCTACGCTCTTTCCGGAGCCAACGGCAGGAAAAAGCTGTGGCTTCTGACAGGCTCGACCGCCGTCTACATTCTGCTTTTCGCCGCGGCATTTCTTTTTGATTCATTCGTTCAGCCATTTGCGTTTCTGCAGAACGGAACATTTCTTCAGGCGGGGATCGGTATCCATCTGCTGATTGCCGCCGGATTCTTTCTATGGGGCGTACTTCTGCTGACTTCGGGAAACGGACACCGCCCTGCCCGCGGCTGGTGGCTGCTGATCATTCCGTGCCCCGTCTGCGCCTCCGTGATTATCTTCGCGACGTCGTTCGCCGGACTTCTGCTGCCGGATGCTGTCCGGACCGTGCGTCTGTTTGTTCCCGGCCTCTTCTTTGCTGTGAATTTTTCCGTACTCGGACTTCTGGAACTTTCCATCCGCAAAGGCGGCATGGATCCGCGCAACCTGACCGGCAGGCTGATGCTGTTCGTGGGGATCTATTTTGCCGGACTCCTGTTCCTGGTCCCGAATTTCGACCGGATCGAACAAATGTACCGGATCGTCGCTGGAAAAAACGGAGAAACGGGTGTAAATTGGCAGCTTCCCGTTCTTGCAGGGGGAATCCTGACAGCCGGCTGGCTGTTCCAGATATACAACAACAAACGGCGGAGCCGCGGCTCCGTCCGGGAGGGAGTGAAATAATGGTCTTTTTCGATTTGCTGAAAACGTTTATTTTTCTGGTGTCCGGCATTCTGCTGTACCCGGTTCTGATCCTGTTGAGCGCGTCCGCCGTCTACATTGTCTGGGCGGCGGGACGTTTCCTCGGCGAATGGATGGAACGCGCCCGCTGCGGACGCTTCGAACCGCAAACGGATCAGGCGGAGAGTTTTCCGTTCCCCGCCGCCGTCCGCCGCTATCGCGACTCTTTGCGGAACGTGAATTTACAGGATGAAGCCGCTGTTGCTTATCTGATGCGCCGGGCGATTGCCGAACGGCAGAACTCTCTGGAAAAATACCGGATGCTGGTCCGTCTGACGCCCGCACTCGGACTTCTCGGAACACTGATCCCGATGGGGACCGCTCTGGCGGGAGTCGGAAACGGAGAATTCAATCTGGTCAGTTCCGAACTGGTTGTGGCATTCACAACCACCGTCATCGGACTCGCGGTCGGAAGCGCCGCTTTCCTGATCCATTCGGTGAAACGCCGCTGGATCACCTCGGACATCCGGCAGATCGAATACATCACGGAGGTCATGACCCGATGAAATACATGCGGTCCGCAGAACACCGGAGCGAACCGTTCGACGACGATCCCATGTCATCCGTCGGCAATCTGTTCGACATCGCCCTCGTCTTCATCGTGGCTCTTCTGTTCGCACTGATGGCAACGTTCGGCAAAGAGTTTCTTGAGGGAAAAACCGAGGCCAGAGTAGATTCCTCCGGAAAAATCGAGCTCATCACCCGGAAAGGGAAACAGATAAAATCACTCAAACAGTCGGATGAAAAAGCCGAAGGCCGCGGCGTGCGTCTCGGCACGGCTTACCGCATGGAGGACGGCACAACGATCTACGTCCCGGAGGCGGAATGAGAGCGCTCCCGCTGTTTCTGCTTCTATTGTCCGCCTTTCTTCTCTCCGCCGCGGAACGGCACGTTCTGTATCTGCCGGGAGAATCCAATGCGGCAACGGCAAAACGGGCATTCCGGAAACTGGCGCTTCCGCCGGACATCCGGTTTCATCTGATTCCCGACGCCTCGGACCGGAAACGTCTGCAAACGGAAATCGCCCGCGCGGACCTCATCGTCGCCAACGGCCTGATCGCGGAATTCCGGGAAGCCCTGCTCGCCCACGCACGGCTTGGAAAGACAAAGATCTATCTGCTGGGAACGGAACACCTCCGCTCCCGGATCCCGCCTGAACTGTTGAGGCACAGTCATTTCCCCATGGAGAAACGGGTTGCAGAGTACCGGAACACGCTGTCCGCCCACAATCAGCGGAATCTGATCCGTTATCTTGTCCAAAAAGAACTGGATCCCTCCGTCACCTGCGAGCCGCCGCAAACCCGTCCGGCGCTCGGATTCGTCGATCCGGCATCCGGAAAAACGTTCCCCGACTGGCGGGCATTCCGCAGGGAACATCCGGAAAAACCGGGACTCGGCCGGGCGGTCATCCTGTTCTATGCCGCCAACAACACGCCGGAGGAACTCGCCCTGATGCGCCCGCTGGCCGACGCTCTGGAACGCCGCGGACTCGAAGCCGTCTGTGCGTTCGGCGATGAAATCCGGCTGATCCGGGAACAACTGCTTGATGAACACGGCAAATCCCGCTTTGATATTGCAATCGCGTTTTCCTTTAAATTCAAAGCGGGACTCGGCGATGCGATGAAAGACGCGCTTGCGGCACTCGACATTCCCGTCATCAACGCGCTGAAACTGTACCGCCAGACCTCCCCCGAATGGGAAAATTCCGCGCAGGGCATGAACAACTTTTCCGTTGCGTTCGCCATGATCGCCCCGGAGGTCTCCGGACTGATCGAACCGTCGCTCCTGATCGGACGCCGCCGGGAAGAAAGCGGAATCCGGGAACATCCCATGACCGCCAACATGGAACATCTGGCGAACCGCGCTGCCAAATGGGTCACGCTGCGGAAAAAAGCAAATCCGGAAAAACGCGTGGCACTGTTCTTCTACCATCCCGAAGGCGGAAAGCAGTCGATCGGAGCAAGCTACCTGAACGTCCCCCGTTCAATCGTCACCATCATCCGGGAACTCCGGCGGAACGGCTATGATTCCGGCGGACTCGAAACGCTGGATGAAAAAGCGCTTGCCGGACGGTTGACCGCCGGAGTCCGCAACGTCGGCAGCTGGGCTCCCGGTGAACTGGATGAACTTCTCCGGGCTGGAGACTTTGTCCGTCTTCCATTCCCGCAGTACAGACAGTGGTTCGCGGAGCTCCCGCAGGCATTTCAGCAATCCGTAATCCGGGAATGGGGAGAACCGGAGCAGTCAACAGTCATGACAAAAGACGGCGCATTCATCATTCCCGTTCTGCAGCGCGGCAACCTCGCGGTGCTGCCGGAACCGATGCGCGGCTATCTCGGCGACATCGGCAAGCTCTATCATTCCAAAACACTTGCGCCGCCTCATCAGTATGTGGCGGTATATCTCTATCTGCGCCGCATATTCCGTGCGGATGCGGTGATCCACCTCGGCCGTCACGGTTCGCAGGAGTGGCTTCCCGGCAAACAGCTGGGGCTCTCCGAATCCTGCGCCCCCGCCGTTCTCGGCGGAGATATGCCAAGCCTGTACCCGTACATTTCCGACGGCATCGGCGAAGGCATTCTGGTCAAGCGGCGCGGCGCAGGCGTCATCCTCAGCCATCTGACGCCCGTCCTCGGCAAACCGGGAACCCAACCGGCTCAACGCCGGATCTCCTCGCTGATCCGGGAATACCAAAGTGCCGACCCGAACCGGAAAAACGCGGTTTTCGCAAACCTGAAAAATGCCGTCTCCGCCGGAATTCTCCGAGATGCGGACATCGGGGAGCTGAATGCGGAAACGCTCCATCAGCTCCAGCACTATCTGGAAGACCTCGCCCAAAACGCCCTGCCGTTCGGTTTGCATTCCTACGGGCTCTCCCCCGGAAAAGCGGAGATCGAACGCTTTCTGGAACTCTCCGGCAAAACGGGAAAAGAACGGGAAACGCTTCGGGCCGGACTTGCGGAATCCGGCAAAGACGAACGGGATGCTCTTCTTGCCGGGCTTTCCGGACGTTTCATCCGCCCCGGACTCTCCGGCGATCCGGTGCGCGCTCCGGATTCCCTCCCAGTCGGACGCAACTTCCACGGCTTTGATCCCGACCGTTTTCCAACCCGCGACGCTTTTGAACGCGCACGGAAAGCGGCAGATCAGCTGATCGCATCCCACCGTGCCTCGCACAACGGAGCTTATCCGGGCAATACGGCGATTATCCTGTGGGCTGGCGAAAGCGTACGGACCGGCGGACTCAACGAAAGCATTCTGCTTCATCTGATCGGCATGGAACCGGAATGGGATCAAAACGGCAGAGTCCGCACATTCCGTCCGGTCCCCGCCAGCCGTCTGAACCGTCCGCGTCTGGACGTGACCGTCACGACGTCGGGAGCGTACCGGGACCAGTTTGCCGGACTGATGGCAAAACTCGATGCGGCACAGCGGGCCGCCTCCAAACTGACCGATACCGAAAATTTCATTGCCGCCAACACCCGCAAAACCGCCGGAGAACTGATCCGGCAGGGCATTCCCGGAGCCGAAGCGGAACGTCTTGCCTCGCGCCGTCTCTATTCCCCCGCTCCGGGTTCCTACGGCGTGGGTGTCAGCCGCGTGGCGGGAGCCTCCGGCGTCTGGGAGTCCGGCAGGGAGATCGCGCAGGTCTACCTGGACCGGATGAGCCATGGGATGAATGCGGACGGCTCGTTCGGAGAAGCCCGTTCCGCATTCGGCGTTCAGCTGGAAACCGTCACCTCCGTTCTCCATTCCCGCAGTTCCACGCTTTACGGCGTCACAGACATCGACGACATGTATCAGTATCTGGGCGGTCTTTCTCTGGCGGTCCGCACTCGGAGCGGCGCGAACCCGGATCAGCTGATTCTTGACAACCGGAATGCGGGAACGGTCCGGATCACGCCGCTGAAACGGTTTCTGTCCGCCGAACTGCGTACCCGGACCCTGAATCCGGAATGGATCGCCGCACAGCAGAAAGAGAACTATGCGGGCGCACGGATGATCGCACGGTCGGTGGACAATATCTGGGGATGGCAGGCTGTCACGCCGGAGAATATCTCTCCGGCACAGTGGAATGAACTGTATGACGTCTATCTGAAAGACCGTCACAACCTCGGACTCCGTGAATTCTTCCGGCGGGAAAACGCATGGGCGGAGCAGTCCATCTCAGCCCGGATGCTCGAAGCGGTCCGCAAAGAGTTCTGGAATGCGCCGCGGCAAATCCGCACGGAACTTGCCCGGAACTACGCTCAAAGCGTCATTGACAACGGAGTTGCCTGTTGCGATCACACCTGCAACAATCCGTTTCTGCATCAAATGGTAATCAGCCTGATCTCCGTTCCGGGAGTGATGACGCCGGAAAACGTCGCGAAATTCCGGCTGGCGGCGGAACGCGCCGCGGCGAAGGAGCTTTCCGAACAGATCCGTGAACGCCGCGCTCAACAGGCCGGACTGAAACAGACGCCGCAGCGGGAAAGCGCCCCGGAACGGAACCGGGAACTGCGTCCGGTCAAAGGCTACCGCATGAAGCAGGTGCGCGATGAAAAAACACAGTTGAGTTCCTCCGGCATACGCTGGCTTTCAATCCTCGCTTTGCTGCTTCTTGCAGGACTCTTTCTGGCGGGAACCATCCGGCGGGAACGGTGATCCGGTCATATCTTCTTTTCCGCCGGGAAGCGCGTTGGCAAACGTAATGACCCGCTGCGGAAACGGAATGCTCAGACCTTTCGATTCCAGCGCCTCTTTCAGCTGATACTTCAACCGCCAGTAAACTTCCCAGTAATGCTCGACCGACGCCCAGACCCGGACCTGCAGAACCACCGAATTATCCGCCAGATCCTGCACCATGACTTCCGGTACCGGAGTCTTCAGCACCATTTCATCATTCATCACCAGTTCTTTCAGGATCGCGATCCCCCGGTCCAGCGGGTCCGAATAGGAAATACCGACCGTGATGTCCATGCGGCGCGTGCCGTTCCGGGTATAATTCCTGATCGGCTGTCCCAAGATCGCTCCGTTCGGAACGGAAACATACAATCCGTTCGCGGTACACAGAGTCGTGGTGAACAGTCCGATTTCCCGGACCGTTCCGCTGACCGAACTGCAATCGACGTAATCCCCGATTGAGAACGGCCTCATGAACAGCAGGATGATACCGGCGGCAATATTGCCGAGCGTCTCTTTCAATGCAAGCCCGATCGCCAGTCCCGCCGCGCCAAGCACGGTAATCAAACTCGCCGTATTGACACCGAACAGATCCAGAACGATCAGAAAAGCCAGAAACGCGATCACATAACTGGCGATTTTGTCCAGAACTTTCCGTCCGGCTTCATCCAGAACATGGATTTTCTGAGCCGACCGGGCGAACAGGGCGTGAGTCATACGGATACAGATCTTCGCAACCAGAATCACCGCCAGAGAAAGCACCAGTATCTTGCCGAAACGGATCAGATCATTCTGATAATTGTCCCAGACATATTGAAAGAATTCCCGGAACCGTCCCTGTTTGATCGTTTCGACCGCTTTTTGCGCCGTCTCCTCCAGAATCGGAGTCTGTTCAGTCTGCATGGCTCTGCCCTTTCCGTATTGGTGACATATCCGGATAATATACAATTATTGTGCGTTTTTTCAACAAGAGGAACTTGACATTTCACATTTGGCGGGATAAATTACATTCTCTATATGTATTTGCGCAATCGGCGTAAAGGCATCGAATGGTAAAATTCGTAAACAAACCAAAAGAAAAACAAGAAAAAATGAGCACAACAGCAGCAACTGCACCGAAAGAGATCAAGAGCTACGTCGATCTCAGCACAGACAACATCTCCATGGACGCTCTGCTCGCCAATGAGCAGAAGAGCGAATTCGTCGAGAATTCCATCGTCTCCGGAAAAATCGTCGAAAAGAGAAACGACGGCGCACTCGTAGACATCGGTTACAAAGCGGAAGGGTTCATCCCCGCGATCGAATTCCGCAACTGGGCGGATGTCAAGGTCGGTGACGAAGTGGATGTTTATCTCGAAGAGATCGAAAACGAGAACAGCATGCCCGGCATCAGCCTCCAGAAGGCAAACTTCATCAAGTCCTGGAACAAGATCACCAGCGAATACGGTGAAGGCAGTGTGATCACCGGTCTGATGAAACACCGCGTCAAAGGCGGTATCATCATCGACCTCAACGGTGTTGAAGCGTTCCTTCCCGGCTCCCAGATCGACATCGGTCCTGTCAAGAACATGGACGATTTCATCGGCAAGGAATACGAGTTCAAGATTCTCAAGATCAATCAGGATCGCAGAAACATCGTCGTTTCCCGCCGCGAGCTTCTCGAAGCATCCCGCAAGGATCGCCGCTCTCAGCTGCTGAAAGATATGGAAGTCAACCAGATCCGCAAGGGTGTCGTAAAGAACATCACCGACTTCGGTGCCTTCATAGACCTCGGCGGTATCGACGGCCTCCTCCACATCACCGACATGTCCTGGGGACGGATCTCCCACCCGAACGAAATGCTCGAACTCGGACAGGAAATCGAAGTGATGATCCTCGACATCGACTACGACAAGGAGCGCGTCTCCCTCGGTCTCAAGCAGAAGACCAAGAACCCGTGGGACGAAGTCGAAGCCAAGTACCCGATCGGTTCCACCGTCAAAGGCAGAATCGTCAACATCATGCCGTACGGCGCGTTCGTCGAAATCGAACAGGGCGTCGAAGGCCTCATCCACGTCTCCGAAATGTCCTGGACCAAACGCGTCACCAAGGCCGGCGATATCGTCAGCGTCGGTGAGGAAGTCGAAGCCGTCGTTCTCGACATCGACAAGGAAGGCAAGAAGATCTCCCTCGGTCTCCGTCAGAAGACCCGCAATCCGTGGGAAGTTCTGGCTGAGAAGTACCCGGCGGGAAGCCGCATCAAAGGCAAAGTCCGCAACATGACCAGCTATGGCGCATTCGTCGAAATCGAAAACGACATCGACGGCATGATCCACGTCTCCGACATGTCCTGGACCCGCAAGATCAACAACCCGAACGAAATGCTCAAAGTCGGCGACGAAGTCGAAGCCGTCATCCTTGACATTGATCCGCAGCAGCAGAGAATTTCTCTCGGCCTCAAGCAGATCGAAGAGGATCCCTGGGCGAACATCAACGAACTCTACAAGATCGGCGATGTCGTTTCCGGCAAAGTCACCAAGATCACCGCGTTCGGCGCGTTCATTGAACTGACCCACAAGATTGACGGTCTCGTTCACATTTCCCAGATCAGCAAAGATCGCGTGGAAAAGGTCAAGGACAAGCTCGCTCTCGGTCAGGAAATTGAAGCCCGCGTCATCAAGATCGACCGCGATGAACGCCGTATCGGTCTCTCCATCAAGGCTCTTGACGAAGGATTCTCCGAAGAGGACCTCAAGGCGGCAAGCGAAGAAGTCTCCGCAGCTCTCAAGCCGGGTGAAGCTCTCGGCGATATGGGTCAGCTCATCGGCGACAGCCTCGACAGCCTTGACATCATGCAGAAAAACAAATAACGTCGGTGAATTCGCGAAGCAACAGGGAATTTGGTTGTAATGTCTGAAGAATTTACAGAATTGCAGTTGAATTTCGATTTCGCGGAAACCGATGATTCTCAAGTCCACGGCGGGCAGCAGATCGCTGCCCCCGTGGACAATTCTTTGATTGAGGACGAGGAAGACGAACAGGATCCGCCTTTTGATCCCGACGAAGAAACCGGGACGGTCGCTATGGACGGGACGGAAGAAGAGCCGTCCGCTGAAGAACCGGATCCCGAACCCGTTTCCATTCCGGAAACGAATCCTGCCGACGCCCCGCGCGTCGCTTATTCCGAATTTGCACGGCATGTTGTTGCACAGCCGCCTGTACCGGAATCCATTCCTGCCCCGGTTCCGGAACAGCCGCCTGCCGCAGCACCGTCTTCCGCTCCGCTCAGGCCCCGGACCACAACCGGACTTCTGCAGAAAGATCTTCAATGCGCCGCACTCGGCTGGCTTGCGACATTCCGTCCGACAGCCGCCGCAATCCGGGTTCCGACCCGTCTTGCGAAATTCCGCGCAGATGCCGCCGCATTCTGGTCCACGCCGAAGAAAAACCGTCTTCTCCAACCGGAAAAGACAGTGCTGATCGAAGCCCGTCTGACCCGTACCTCCTGCTGGCCGGAATGTTCCGGCAGTGAAGAGATCGTTCCGGAACTCCGCCGGGAACAGGAGTACCGTCAGGAACTGGAAGCGGAAATCCGCCGCACGGAACCGCATCTTCTGGATTCCGATGTGCTGTTCCCGGAAATCGAGTACTGGAACTATGAGGGAACCCGGAATCCGGCGTACCGGGAATCGCTCCGCCGCATCCGCTCCTATGAAAAAGCGCTTTACCGCGGCAGCCGGTTTGAACGGATCCGCCGGGCGGATGTCGCCAACGAACTCTATCTGGCAGTCCCGGATGGACTGATCCATCCCGATGAACTGGCGGAAGGCTGGGGGTTGCTTTACATAGCCCGCAACCTTACCGTCAAAGTCGCCAAACCTGCAACATGGATCGACTGTCCGCAGGAGAACATGCTTCATCTTTCGCAGAATATCGCCGCGTCATCGCTGAACGATGTTCTGTTTGCACACGGAATCGGGCTCACATCCGGCGGACGGGTACAGTTTCACTGCCCGCCGCGCAGACGCAGGATACGTCCGCTGATCTGACGGAGAGCCGCATATCCGCGGCGGCAATCAAAAGAGGGTGTCAATGATTCGCAGAATTCTGTATTGTTCCATAAAACTGGCCTGTCTGGCCGCCGGTCTGTTTCTGCTTCTCCCCCTGATCGACGCCGCATCCACCGGACCGGAACAGCCCGATCTGACCGCCCTGCCCGATTATAATTATATGACGGAAGTCTGGAGTATGCTTCGGGAAAGCAGATTTCAGGCGGCGGGAGAACTGTGCGACGACATCATCCGTCACGATCTTCCCGGTGCGGAAGAGGCAAAAGCTGTTCAAAAACTCTGCGATGCGGAAATCTCCGGCGCGAAACAGCGTCTCTGCCGCGCCGCCAACGGTTTTGTAACCGGTTCCGGCAACTCCATAGAAGAAGCGGGCGGCGCCATCGTCTCCGACCTCATCATCTACGGCGACATCCGTGATCTGGCATTGCAGGGATATTACAAAGTGACCGGCAGGGAAACCGATATTGTCATTGTCACCCTCTCGTCAATCGGACTTGCCACCGAACTGACATGCTGGGCGGACTGGATGCCTGCCATCGTAAAAGCCTTCCGCAAAGCCGGTGCGCTGACGGAGCCGTTCACCCGTTCTCTGATGGAGACGATGCGCAGAATCGCCAAAAACGGGAAAACCGACCTTGCCGCACGCACGCTGTTCACGGATTTCTCCACGCTGATCCGCACCAACTCCTTCCCCCGGAGCGCCTATCTTCTGCGCTATGTCGACACCCCGAACGACCTTGCGGTCTATGCCCGTGCGGCGGAAAAGTCACGCTCTCTTCCGTATCTCATTCTCAAAAGCGGCGGAGAAAACGGCGCCGTTCTGCTGCGTCAGTACAGCGCCAGCAAAACCGGACTCCGCATTCTGCGTCTCTGCGCCCGCAAAGGTCCGGCAGGCGTGCACTGGCTCCGCTCTTATGTCCCGTACCGCCCGATGAAATGGGGTGCCCATATTGCAAAAACGGTCTATCTGAATCATGCGTACCAGTTTCTGTTCCATGCGGCAAAAGCGTCCGGCGGAATGATCCGCATTCTGCTTTGGGCGACAGGAATCCTTCTGATCCTGATCGGGCTTTCCACCGGACGGGATCTCTGGAAACTCTTCCGCCGGCGTACTTCACCGGAAACACAGTCATGAGCTCCGGCATCTTCCTGTCCGTTCTTCTTGTTCTTTCGATGGTCTGCGCCGGAGCGGAACGGCTGTCCGTGACCGATGCATTCGGAGTGACCCGGAACGTGACCGTTCATCCCGGACGGACCGTCATCTGTTATCCCTCCCTGCTGGAAATCTGGGTGGATTGCGGCGGGCTTCCGGTCGGCATTCACACACCGCAAAAATCCGAAATACTGCCGCCGCAGACGGAAAAACTTCCGACCGTCGGCAGTTACATGCACCCGAATCCGGAAGCGATCGTCCAGCTGAAACCGGATCTGGTCATCCTCAGCGGCATGACCGGACGGCACCGTCATCTCGGCGATCTGCTGCGGAATGCGGGAATCGAAGTGCTTCATCTGAAATATGACAATTATTCCGATTACCGGAAACTCTCCACCCTGTTCACCCGGCTTCTTGGCAAGCGGCAGGATTCCGGGATCCCGGCGCAGGTCATACGGGAAGTCCGCACGGTCGTCGAACGCTGTCACGCCCGCAAGGGACCGACGTTTCTTGCGCTGTTCTTCAACGGCTCGGAATTCCGGGCGGAAACCGATCAGGCGCACGCGGCATACATCCTCTCGTCACTGGGCGGACGCAACATCGTAAACGGCTCAAACAGCCTGGTCCGGTCCTACCGGACGGCATACAGCCGCGAAGAAATGATGGTGAAGGATCCCGACTGCATTTTTCTGATCCCCGCGGCAAAATCGGACGCGCTGAACCGTGAAGCGATACGGAAATTCCGGAACGATCCGGCTTTGCAGCAGTTGAAAGCCGTGCGGAAGAACCGCCTGCATGTTCTTCCGCCGGAACTGTTTCAGTATAAGCCCAACAAACGCTTTCCCGATGCGTTCCGCCTTGCGGAGCGTCTGCTGTATCCGGAACCGTGATTATTTCTTTTCCGCCCGGTAATAGATCCCCCGCGGTCCCTGCTCGCTGGTGATGAGTTCCGCTTTCTCCATCCGGCGCAGATGCGTTTCCAGATTCGCCTTCCGGAAACCGAGCGAACGGACAAGATCCTCCGCCGTGCACGGACGCGAAGCACAAGTCGCAATGATCCGGTCGTTATACTCTTCCGTGGAAAGCTCTTTTGACTCGCTGCGCTTTGCGGCACGTCCGCCGACACACTCCACCGGAATCCCCGATTCACCGATAATTTCCGCCATCCGCGCCAGTTTTTCCGGAGACGGGATGCCGACATTGTGTTCCGTTCCCGGACGGTCCAGCGTATTCAGCTGCACTTTATCCGGATTGATCCGCCGCACAAGCGCCAGAAAACGCTTTGCGGATTCCTCCGAATCATTAATCCCCTCGGCGATGAAGAGTTCCAGCCACATCCGGGCGCGGGAAAGTTTCCGGAACTCCGCGATTCCGTCCGCAATCTCCCGGATCGAAAGACCTTCCGCGGGACGGTTTACTTTCCGGAACTCCTCCTCATCGGAACCGTCAAGCGACGGCACGATCAAATCGACAGGCGCGCATTCCCGCCGCACCTCCGGATCAGTCAGCGATGACGCATTGGTCAGCAGGCAGACCTTGACTTGCGGATAATTCTTTTTGATATGAGCGATGATGGTTCCGATTCCGGAATGCAGAGTCGGCTCTCCGGTCCCCGAAAACGTAATGTAGTCGATATTCGGATGCCGGTCAAGAGCGGCGTCGATCTGCTCCAGCGCGCGGGCGGTCGGAAAATACTCTTTCCGCACGGTGGTCAGATCCGTCGTTTTTCCACACTCGCAGTAAATGCAGTCCATGGAACAGGTTTTGAACGGAACAAGGTCCATGCCGAGCGAAATGCCGAGCCGCCGTGACGGTATCGGTCCGAAAATGCAGGTCTGTTTGACAGAATTCATAAGAATCTCCCTCCCATACGTTGAAATCTCCGTTTTCCGCTGTATAATATATCATCTATTTTTCAAATATAAAGGAGTATTCCGGTGGATTGGGTTGGAATTTATCTGATTATTTTCGTTACGGCATTTCTTCTGACAGTTTTCAGCACCCCGTTCTGCAAACGGCTGGCGCGGAAGTGGAATATTATGGACATCCCGAAGTGCGAACAGCACAAACTGCATTCCAAAGCCACGCCGCTCCTTGGCGGACTCGCCATGTTCCTCGCGTGGATCGGTACATTCGCTCTGGCGGCGCTCGGCAGACAAGTCGCGTCCGGCTTTCCGGAACTCGCGGAAGGACTCAAAGGAGTCCCGCTTGCCATGCCGCATCTTGTCACTCTGATTCTCTGCGCGACGGCTGCGGTGCTGCTGGGGCTGTACGATGACAGACATTCCATGAAAGCATGGAAAAAACTGATCGGTCAGATCCTTATTGCCGCCGTCACCGCCACCTGGGGCGGCGTCTCGATCACTCTGTTCATCGGCATACCGGCGGTCAGCTGGCTGATCACCGTCTTCTGGATCGTCCTCATCTTCAACGCGACAAACTTTTTCGACAATATGGACGGTCTGGCGGTCGGAACGAGCACGATAGCCTTTGTCTTTTTCGCGTTCGCCGCAGCGGTGAACCAGCAGTTTTTCGTAGCTTCACTGGCGGCACTTTCGGCGGGCACGGGTGCGGGATTCTGGCTTTTCAACCGCGCTCCGGCAACGATCTTCATGGGCGATTCCGGAAGCCATCTGCTCGGCTACCTGCTGGCGGTGATCAGCGCCAAAGTCACTTATTACACCCCCGGAGTCTCCACGACGAAATTCACTCTGCTGATCCCGCTGTTCATCCTTGCGATCCCGCTTCTTGATGCGCTCACGGTTGTGCTGATCCGTCTTCACAACCGCCAGCCGATCTACGTCGGCGATCACAATCATATTTCCCACAGGTTCATGCACATGGGCCTGACCCGTCCGCAGGCGGTGACAATGGTTCATCTGCTCGCCCTGATCTCCGGACTCGGAGCTCTTCCGCTCCTGTGGGGCGAGATCCGGACCTGCTTTCTGCTGATTATTCAAGGTCTTTTGCTCTTCACTCTAATTACTTACCTGCAATGCGCATTGCATAAAAAGGACAACGCATGAAAAACACAATGCAATTCCGGAAAATCGGCGGAAGCTGCCAGCTGGTTCTCGCAAAAGCGGAAAATCTTGAACAGATTCTTCAACTCGATGAAGCATACTGGGCGGTGACTGCCATGCCCGTGGAAGCTGCCATTACCGACCCTGAATTTCTGGCGTTTCTGGATTCGGACGGCAACAAACGGATTCGCCCGGCAGAACTCAAAAGCGCGATCACCTGGCTGATCTCCCTCCTCCGGGATTACAGCGGAATCGACAACGGAAGCGATGTTCTGTCTCTTGACGCACTGAATCCGGAACACGCGGAAGGACCCGTTCTGCTCTCCGCCGCAAAACTCGTTCTGGAAAATCTCGGAGCGGAAGACAAGACGCACCTTTCCCTTGCCCAGATCCGCGACAAAAAAAGCATCATTGCCGCAGGAAACAGCAACGGCGATGGTATCATCACTCCGTGCAACACTCAGGACCCGATGCTTTCCGCCTGCATCAACGACATCATTACCTGCTGCGGCTCCAAACAGGACCTCAGCGGACAGCCCGGTATTGACGCGGAAATTCTCGACGCCTTTATCAAGAACGGAAGCGAACATCTGAAATGGCTGAAAACCGGACGCGATGAAGCCGCCGCTTCGCCTTACGGGGACCGTGCGGTCGATTTCTATTCCCTTTACGCGGTTCTGCGCGAAAAAATCAATGAATTTTTCTTCTTCTGCGGCGGAATGATGGACGATGATTCCCGGTTCGGCGCAACGACACAGACCGACCCGCTGAATACCGACGCCATGCAGACGTTCATCAACAAGGCTCCGGTCGCGATTCCCGTTCAATCAGCTCTCCTTTCGCTGAACCGCTGGATCAACCCGAACTGGAAAGACCGTCTTTCCGATTTCTTCGCACTAGCCAGAGAACTGAACATGATCGCCGATCCCGCCGTCCTTACCGAACCGGAATGGCGCGCCATCGAAAAGAGCTTTGCCGTCCGGAGTTCCTGGTACGCGCAGAAAACCGATGACAATTTCGATTCTCTCACGCTTGAACAGCTGGAACAGTATCTTGCGGAGGAAACGGTATCCCGTCTGCGCGGTATGCTGACGGACGACCTCTCGGTCGCCGGTGAGATCGCTGCCTGCGAACAGCTCAGAAAACTGATCCTGTTTCAGCAGCACATGCTGGAATTCGTCAACAATTTCGTCACTCTGGACCGTCTGTTCGACCCGAACCGGCTTTCCATGATCCAGCCCGGCGTGCTGACGATGGACGGACGCCACTTCACGCTCGCTTCCAGTGTCACCAATCTTGCGGAACACAAAAAGATCGTTCAACGGAGCGACATCTGCGTCATGTATCTTGAGCTCTCCACCGGAACCGCCGACAAGCTCCGCAAAATGACGCTTGCAGTCGCGATCACTTCCGGTACAATGCGGAACATCTTCGTCGGAAAACATGGAGTCTATCTCACCGCAGACAATACCGAATGGGACGCCAAAATCATCGACCTCGTCCAGCAGCCGGTCTCCTTTACGGAAGCGCTCCAGACACCGTTCTACCGGTTCGGGGAATTCGTGGGCAAACAGGCGGACCGCTTTTTCTCCGCCAAAGTCCAGAATATGGAAAGCGACGTGACAAAAACCGTTACGCAGGCGGCAAACGCCAAACCGCCCGCCGATCCGGCAAAACAGCAGACGCCCGCGGTCAGCGGTTCCATGATGCTGATGGGCGGAGGCGTCGGACTCGCCGCCCTCGGTTCATCAGTCGCATTCATCGCCAATTCACTGAAGAACGTCTCGCTGTGGAATGTGGTTGCGGTGTTCGCCGGAATCATTCTGATCATCAGCGGCCCGATCATGCTGGTATCGGTCATCAAACTGCTGAACCGCTGTGTTTCGGACTTCTTTGCAGCAAGCGGCTGGGCGATCAATCCGAAAATGCGTCTCTCGCGGAAAATGGGACGCTTGTTCACCTACCGTCCGAAATTCCCGCAGAGCATTTTTCTGAAAGGCGACATCGTGGAACTCTTCTCCCGCGACTTCAACCGCCGTCCGCGGACCCGTTTCCTCGTTGTTCTGTTTCTGTTCCTTCTGCTCTGCGGAATTGCCGCCGGCTGCTGGCTGTTCTTTCACTTTTCCTGTTGGTTCACGCCCTGAGGATTCACCAGTTCATAAGCCACCACTCCCCGCCCGTTCCAGTCGGAGCGGAGAGTGAAACGGCTTTTCCCTGATTCATGCCTCATCGGAATCGTCCCCAGCCGGCTCCCGTCCCCGTCAACGGCGTAAAGACGGAATGCGGAAAGATCGCGGTTGAGCGTCACCTCCGCCTCCCCTTTCGCCAACAGCAGCGGCGACGTTCCCCAGTCTTCCAGAAAACTCAGCTCCGCATCGCGAAAGCGCATGCCTTCCGCTTTATGATCGGGAAGATGCAGAAGCAGAATGCGGCGGCTGTTCATCAGCGGTTCGCAATCGACGGAGGCAATCAGAAACCCGGCATAGGCTTTCCGGTTGCGGATCACGGCGAACTCCCCTTCTCCGCAGTCGCCGTGTTTCAGCAGAAAACCTTCACTGCGCGGAGTAACAACCGAAAAACGGTTTCTGCGGCATTCCAGCAGAATCTCCCCCGTATCGGACCGGAACGATTCCGGATCGGCCTGGTACGCGTTCTCCGGCAGCGCCCCCTGCGCCTGCATTGCCGGAAGCAAACCGTCTTTCCTTGCCGGAAAAACAGGACATCCCCGAAACGTTGTCAAATCCCGGCTCAATCCGAGAAAACCCCGAATGCCGGACGGAAAGAATGCGTTTTGCTTCTTATTGATCACGATGGACCCGGTCCCGCCGACAAGCCCGATCCGTTCCGCTCCAAGCGGATAATCCTGCGGACCGTTTTTCAGAGGATCCGCATTGACCAGCACAGGATACTGGATTTCCGCCGGACGGACATCCCCGCGCAGGAAGAAGCAAATCCCCACACGGTCGGAAAGCATGGAAACGGGATCGCCCGCCAGATCAAACGGTTTCCGCATCGGACGGTTCCGGCGGATATTCCCTGCATAGTGGGAATAGGCAAACCGGCAAAGCGAATCCCAGTTCTGATACCCGCCATACGCTCCAATCAGGAACACTCCCTGCATATTGAACGCACTCGGCACACAATGGTTCCACTCGCTCATGGAAAACGGTTTTCCGTAAATCTTCGTCGGGAAGCGGCGCGGCAACGTACCTCCGGCAAACCGGACCGCATTCGTATTCTCCACAATAAACGGTGGGGAATAACGCTGTTTCGGATTCCGGTACGATGGATGACTCCAGTACAGATGATTATCCACATAATCATACCGATCCCGCATAATGCTCTGCGGAACTTTCATCCAGAAATTCTGATCGCTGACAGGAACACGGATCCCGATACGGTGAACCATCCGCTTCATCTCTTCATACGCGTTTCCATATACTTCCAGCAGAAATGCATCGTAAAGTCCGCGTTCATCCGTCTGTCCGGAAATCCGTTTTTCTTTCAGCCAGATACGGAACCGTTTCCGGTATTCCTCTTTCATCACGGATTCAACCGAGTAAATCGTATTTTCGTTGATCAGGCTGATCAATGCAATCGCGGGTTCCCTGTTCCAGGCAACTCCGGTATACGGATTGACATGCCGCATCAGATTTGCGGAAAACTCCTCCAGATTCCGCCGGATATCCGCATTGACCGGATACAGCGCCTTGTATTCTTTCGCAGTCAGTTTTGAAAAACCGGGAATCTCATCTTTCACTGGACGGCGGATGGTGAAAAGATCCAGAGAAACATAGAGTCCGCGGCGTTTCAATGCAGCAATCCAGTAATCCAGACGCTCCCGGCGCTTTTCATTGATCACCGTCGACGGTTTTCCTTTTACTTTCATCCTGTTGTCAAAATGATGAAACCGGACCAGATTGTAGCCGCTTGCCGCCAATTCGTCCGCAATCCGGTCGATTTCTTCATCGTTCATGAAATGGACATCGCCCACAAGATTGACACCGTAGAACCGTACCGTTTTCCCCGGGCGGTTTTCAAACTCGAAATGACCGTTTCTTACGCAGACGAATCCGTATTTTCCAGCAGGAGCATCCTGCATACCGGAAAAATCCAGCACACTCCCCGGCTGAATCCCGAAACTGGACGGTATCGGAACCCACTTCTCCCCGGCCCGGACGACATGCTCCGTTTCCTGTATCTTCTGCGGAGGACGTCCGGAAAACGTCGCCCCAACGATCATCCAGACCATGTTTCCGGCACTGCGGAACGTAATCCTGCGGACCGGACGCTCCGCAAGTTCAAAACAGCTCAGGTAAAGCCCGACGGCAGAAGAGCGGTTGCGCCCTTTCCAGCCGACCGGTGCATTCGGAACAGGTTTCGCCCCCCAAAAATTTCCCGTTTCACGCTCTCCGTAAACCGCAAACGTATTCGTCTCATTTGCCACAAGCTCCGCCTGCGCATACTCCACCACCACTTCTCCGGTCTTTTTCCCGGAACTCCACGCGGTGGCATTCAGCACATACAGGTATTTTCCGGTCAGAGGTTCGGAAAGTTCAACCGTAATCTCTTCCGGAAATTCCGGACGGGCGGCTCCGCGCAAAACGATACAGCCGCGTCCGCCATTCTTCTCCGGATCAGCGATCCGGAACGGGATGCCGCCGAACACCTGATTCCCTGTCGGGAACATGCTCAAATCATTTTCCGACCCCTGATCGGTCCATCCCCCCTTTCCGTCTCCGGCGGCAGCGTCCGCAAATCCCATATTCGCCACAGAGGAAAAGTCGACCGGAAACGACTCCGCAACAGCTGTCAGCATACAGAAAGCCTGAATCAGCAAGCCTGTCATCCATGTTTTCATTGTTTTCCTCACTTTGCCGTCATGTTCATCGCGTTCAGATAATTGACAAAACCGATCCGGGATGTCAGAATGGCTCCGCCGGACATACTCTCCGCGTGGCCGTCCGCAAACGCCACGTTACAGCGGTTTTCATGCGAAGTCTTCAGATAATTGCCGGATGCCGGTGTATAATAGATGTGGAAAAAAATCCTTGAAGCAGTATCGGAATTTTTAAATCCGGTATCCGCGAGCAGAGGCATGAAAGAAGCATTTTTCAATTTGGAAAAATAATAGTATGCGGAAGTCGAATGTGTTTTCTTTCCGCTTTTCAGCCAGTGCGGGTTCGTGGAATCTCCGGTGGAATTCGGACTGTAGATAAAACCGTCGCAAAGCCCGTAACGCGGCAGTGAGTAAGGTACGCCGTAGGTGAATTGCGCTCCGGTCTTCGCCGCGCCCGTTCCGGGAAGCGGAGTCTTCACGGTCTGCCGGCTTTCCGGACAGTTGAATACAGACCAGTCGGAAACATAATGCGGCGCATTTCGCTGTCCGATTACAGCCTCGTCATCCGGCTCCCCGCGATCCCAGGTACGGTCACGGGTGAGTACTGTCGCCCATGAATTCGCCCCTCCTGCCGGCATCGAATTTCCGCCCGTCACGACACCGACCATCCACTGTTCATTGTCGTTGACATAGGTAAACGACGCCGTCGTACTCTGTTTCAGATTGCTCAGGCATTGAATGGAGCGGGCTTTGGTGCGCGCTTTGTTCAAAGCAGGAAGCAGAAGCCCTGCCAGGATGGCGATCACGGCAATTACCACAAGGAGCTCCACAAGGGTAAACGGACGGATAAATCCGTATTTCCACTCTCCGCTTCTGAAGTTCAGTCTTTTCATTTTCTCTCCCTTTTTGTTTGGCCCGGGTCTGAAAATACCGGTCCTGTTTTTGTTTTGTCGGCGACGACATTTTGTATACTTGTGTTGTCTGCATTTAAATTATAGCATAAAAAGAAGTGTTTGTAAATAGAACAATCATGCTTTCAACAGTCTGTTTGTGCTTTTCTTCTTAACCGAACCCTCTTGCAATTTTAACAAAAGAACAGTATAGTACGGAAAACGAGGAAAAAACCATGAACATCTGCACAGGAAACGAACGTTATCATCCATTTTTTCCGAAACACAGCTGGAATCTTCCGGCCATGCTGTTTAATGCAGGCTGCGAAGAGCGACGCCATGACCGGCCGTATGAATTCAACGGGCTCCAGCGCGGAAACCGGGATCTGGCGATCTTTCAATATACACTGGATGGCGAAGGCGAATTGGAATTCGAGGGAACCCGTTATCGCGTGCTCCCCGGAACGGCAATGCTTCTGACCATCCCCGAAAATCACTGTTACCGCCTGCCGGACCATTCGGAATATTGGAAATATTATTACATCAGCGTGGAGGGGCGGGAAGCGATGCATCTGTTCCGGGAATTTCGTCGGCGGCACCACTTTCTGATGGATTTTCCGATGGATTCCCCCGTCATACGCCGGATTGAAACGCTCCTCGCCGCTCTTCGCAACCATGAGATCGCCGATCGTCCGACGGCAAGCCGGTTCGCGTATGATTTCATCATGACACTGCTCTCCTCCGGACTGGATAGCGCCGGAGTCCGGAGCAACGGACTTCTTCCGCTGGTCGATCAGTTCTGTCTGGACCACATGGCACAGCCCGTAACCGTAGCCGACCTCGCCCGGAAAGCCGGTCTGAGCTTCTGGCATTTTTCCCGGAAATTCAAAAAGGAAACCGGAGAATCACCGCATGACTATATCATGAAGCTGAAACTGGAATACGCTCTCCGCCTGCTCCAGAACACTGGCGAACCAATCAAAGCCATTTCCTACGAATGCGGATTTCTGGATCAAAGCCATTTCTGCAAAGTCTTCCGGCGGTTTTACGGAGAAACGCCCGAAAACTTCCGCCACGGAATCGTCCCGCTCCAAACTCCCTGAGGAAGCGGCGCGGAAGCTCCTGCCATCCGGATAGAATTGTATGGATAAATCTTGAAAATTGCACAAAACATGCTACTTTACCTTTTCGGATAAAACAACAGGGAAACACGCATCATGAACCGGAATCAAATCCTGTGCACGGAAAGCCTTCGGGAGCTGGAACGTCACGGAATCAGACAGACAGCCGCCGCCATCGGCGTTTTCGACGGAGTGCACCGCGGACATCAGAAGGTCCTCGAAACGCTCCTCGGCATTGCGGAGACCACCCATTCCGTTCCGGTTGTCATCACATTCCGGCCGCATCCCCGTTCCGTTCTGACGCCGGAGTCCGCACCGCCCATGCTCCTGCCGCCGGAGGAAAAACTCCGTTTGCTTCACGCTTACGGCGCACAGGCGATCGTCACGATCCCGTTCACAAAGGAGTTCGCCGCACTCTCGCCGGACGAGTTTCTGGACCAGTGCCTGCACAGCGGAACGGTCCGGCTCACCGGAGTATGCGTCGGCAGCGCATGGAAATTCGGCGCAAAAGCGGCGGGTTCTTCCGCCGATCTGAAGCGGCGCGCAAAACAGGACGGTTTCCTTTTCCGCCCTGTCGATGAAGTCCGTTACGGCGACCGCATCGTCAGCAGCACGGAAATCCGGAAAGCGGTTGCGGAGGGGGATTTGCAAACGGCTTCCGCCATGCTCAAACGCAACTACCGCCTCTTCGGCACTGTCGAGCACGGCCTCGGACTGGCAGGCAGAATGCTCGGCGCACCGACCGCAAATCTGCATTTGGAGGCGGGAGTTCTCCCGCCGTTCGGAGTCTATGCGGTCTATGCGGAAACCCCGGAAGGGGAAAGGCTGCCGGGAATCGTCAACATCGGCATCGCCCCCACCGTGCGCAAGGAGGAAAATCCCGCGCCGAAAGTGGAGGTTCATATATTCGGCAGGTCGCTTGATCTTTACGGCAAACGGCTTGCAGTCGAACTTGTTTCCAACGTACGGCGGGAAAAGCGGTTCCAGTCCCTGGAAGAACTGCGAACCCAAATCCATGCAGACATCGCCGCTGCAGCCGAACTACTGAAAGGAATCTGATTCATGGAGGAAAAAACCTATACCGTCATTGAACTTGCCGAAACGCTGGGCGTCGCAAGAACGACTGTCAACGACTGGCTTTCCCGTTACACGCAATATATTGATTTCAAAATGGTCGGAAGACGCCGCGTCTACACCGAATCGGCGCTCGCCGTGCTGAAAGAGATTTCCGAACTGCGCAACAAGGGACTTGCCGGAGCGGATATTGAAACCGAACTGGCGAAAACGCATCCGGTCCGCCCGGAACCCGCGGACGCCGTTCCGTCTCCGCAGCAGGATTCTCCGCGGGAGAATCCCGCCGGGAAAGTCCCGGTCCCCGTCCCTGCCGATGAATTCGCTCTGATCGCCAAAAAGCAATCCGACGAACTCGGTAAAATCATTGCCGAAAGTTTCCGCGATATGGCGGACCGTATGCAGTCTCTCGAACGGAAAGCCAATCGCGCGGAACGGAAACTGTATCTCGGTTACGGAGTCGTTTTTCTTCTCCTGCTGGCCCTGATCGCGTTGGGAGCGTTCCTGTTTCTGCGGCAGGACCGCGCAACGGAACAGACCCGTTCCGCTGAACTCCGTCAGAATGAAGCGATTCAGGCGGTTGATGACAAGGCGGTCCGGCTCACCGGCTCCGCGGATGAACTCCGCCGCGGCATCGACGAGCTCAAAAGCGGGCTCTCCGTTCAGCAGAACGAATTCAACCGCGCTCTCAAGGAGATGAAATCCGCCAATGAAAAAGAGATCGCCGCACTCAAAGAACGGTTCGCGGCGGAGAAAAAAGCACAGCTGGAACGCATGGAACAGCTTTCCAGAGAAAAAGACCGCGAAATCTCCGGGCTGAAAGAGAAGGAAAACCGTTCCGCACAGCAGCTCAAAGCTCTGGAGCAGAAACTCAAGGCGGAACAGGAAAAGCGGAAACAGGAACTTCAGAAACAACAGAACCAGACTATTCAGAAAAAGGATCAATAATCATGTTTGAACTCGACGTAACCCGCGAATTTTCATCCGCTCACTGCCTGAAAGGCTACTGCGGCAACTGCTCCGAAAAACACGGACACAACTGGAGCGTTCAAGTCTTCATCCGTTCCGAAAAACTGGACGAAATCGGCATTGCCGTGGATTTCAAAGCGCTCAAACGCGAACTCGACGCCATTCTGCTGGAACTCGATCATAAAGACCTGAATCAGGTCCCGCCGTTCGATCATCTCAACCCGACCAGTGAAAACATCGCCATGCACATCTATAAAACGCTCGGCTCCAAACTCAACGGAAACGGCGTCAAAGTCCACCGGGTGCGCGTCGGCGAAAACCAGTCGTCCGCCGCCAGTTACTTTGAGGACTGAACCGTCATGTTGAGCAAAGCGCTGGAGACTCTGCGGAAACCGGGCGCGGTCCTGCTCGTCCCGACCGAAACCGTTTACGGACTCGTCTGCGACTGGTCGGATCCGATCGCCCGCGACCGGATCTATGCGATGAAACACCGGGCGGAGAACAAACCGCTTGCGGCGTTCGTCCCCTCTCCGGCTCACGCGGAAACGCTTTGCGGCTGTCCGCTTCCCGCAGCGGCGAAACGGCTCGCGGAACGGTTCATGCCGGGCCCCGTCACACTGGTCGTTCCCGATAAAAACGGCGTTACATTCGGCTTCCGGATTCCGGATCATCCCTTTATTCTGGAACTTCTGAACGCCTGTGGAAAACCGCTTGCCTCGACGAGCGCCAACCGTTCGGGAGAACCGCCGGCGCTGGAAGTCTCCTACGCCTGTTCCTCGCTTGCGGAGCAGCCGGACTGCGTGGTCGATGCGGGACCGCTTCCAAGCAACTCCCTCGCCTCGACCGTGATTCTGGTCAATGCGAACGGTTCCTGGAAGCTCCTCCGGGAAGGCCCGGTCAGCAAAGCGGAAATCGAACAGGCTCTCGGCTGATCCGCACTATTTTTTTCATAATCCGCTCCGGGAGACCGACCTGTTTCGGTCTCCCGGATTTTTTGTATCGTCAGCTGATCAGCCGACGCATCGTTTCCACGTCAAATCCACGCTGTTCCGCATACGGGATCAGCTGGTCGTCCGGCACTTTGCCCACGGAGAAATACACCGCTTCGGGATTCGCAAGAACCAATGCGCAGATGGATGCCTGCGGAACCATCATAAAGGAGTCCGTCAGCTTCGTCCCGATCGTTTGTTCCACGTTCAGCAGCTGGAAGATCTCCCGCTTCAGCGAATGGTCCGGCAGAGTCGGATACCCCGGAGCCGGACGGATCCCCGTGTAACGGTTTTTCAGCAGTTCCGTCACCGGCAGCGGCTCACCCGTCTCAAATCCCCAGTATTCCCGGCGCATACGCAGATGAACGACCTCCGCCGCCGCTTCCGCCACACGGTTGGCAACGGTTTTCAGCAGAATTGCGGAATAATCATCTCCTTTTGCCCGGAATTCCTCCGCCTTCTTCTCCGCGCCGAACACGGAAAGCGCGAACATGCCGAGCCAGTCCCCCTGTTCCGCCACATAATCCGCAAGCGCCGCACAATCCGACCGGGAATTCTGCTGACGCAGCGTCGGCAGAACGGTTCCGTCCGCCACGAGAATTGCATCCCCCTCCGCGCGGGCGGGAAAAATTCCGCAGACACATTCCACGCGCAGAGGCACTTCCGCCAGCAGTTGTTTTGCCTCGCCGATCAGTTCCGCCGTACAGCATCCGCGCAGCGGCATATCCCATGACCGGACAAAACCGTCCCAGTCGATATATTGCTCCAGCTCTTCCATCGGAAGCGTCAGACTCCGCACCCCCGCCTGAACCGGAGCAGGAGCAGCCGCGCCGTGTTTCGCCGCTTTTGCACGCGCTTCGGCAATCGGCAGATAAGAATCCTGCCGGTGCCCGGCTGTCTCCGCCAGAGCCGCGTATTCTTCTTTCAAGCGTGCCAGAAACGCTCCGCGCTTCTCCGGATTCATCAGGTTTGCCACGACCGGAACGGATGCCGAAGCGTCGTGCGTATGAATGACGGGGCCAGAATAAGCGGGCTGAATCTTTAATGCCGTATGCAGTCTGGAAGTCGCCGCACCGCCGAGCATGACGGGAATCCGCAATCCGCGCCGCTCCAGTTCGCCGACCACATGGACCATCTCTTCCAGCGACGGCGTGATCAATCCGCTGAGTCCGATGATGTCGGCATTGTGTTCGACCGCCGCGTCGACGATCGTTTTTGCGGGCACCATCACGCCGAGGTCGATCACCGTGCAGTTGTTGCATTGCAAAACGACCGAAACGATGTTTTTGCCGATGTCGTGCACATCCCCTTTCACGGTGGCGATCACCACTTTGCAGGAGTTCGACCCGCCGCCGGCACTCTTCGCCGCTTCGATTGCGGGCATCAGTTCCGCAACGGAACGTTTCATCACCCGCGCGCTTTTCACGACCTGCGGCAGGAACATGCGCCCCGACGAAAACAGTTCGCCGACCCGTCCCATGCCGTCCATCAGCGGGCCTTCCACGATCTTCATCGGATCCGGAAACTCGTTCAACGCCTCCGCCATGTCTTCGGCGACCCAGGAATCATCCCCCTTGACCAGTGAGCGCGCAATACGCTCCGCCAGCGGCGCCGAACGCCACTGATCGGCGGTTGTGTTTTTCTTCGTCTCGGTCCGGAGTTCCGAAGCGATCCCGATCATCCTTTCCGCCGCTCCGGGATCCGTATTCAGGACAACCGCCTCCGCCGCCGCACGGAGTTCGGGATCAAGATCCTCGTAAACGCCAAGCTGCGCCGCATTGACGATTCCCATCGTCATGCCGGCGTCAATGGCATGTTTCAGAAACACGGTATGGATCGCTCCGCGCACGGCATCGTTCCCGCGGAACGAGAACGACACGTTGCTGACGCCTCCGCTGATCCCGCAGAGCGGCATGTGCTCATGAATGTAACGGACTGCTTCGATGAAATCGACGGCGTAGTTGTCATGCTCTTTCATTCCCGTCGCAACGGCGAAGATATTGGGGTCGAATACAATATCCTCCGGCGGAATTCCCGCTTTCCGCGTCAGCAGATCGTAGGACCGCTGACAGACCCGGATGCGCCGTTCCAGCGTATCCGCCTGTCCCTGTTCGTCGAACGCCATCACCAGTACAGCCGCTCCGAGACGGCGGATTTCCCGCGCTTTTTCGAGAAACGGCTCCTCTCCCTCTTTCAAACTGATGGAGTTGACGATGCTTTTTCCCTGAATGCAGCGGAGCGCCGCTTTCACGACCTCCCAGTTGGAGGAATCCACCATGACCGGCACCCGTGAAATCTCCGGTTCGGAAGCCAGATACAGCAGAAACCGTTTCATCGCGGCGACGGAATCGAGCATGGCGTCATCCATATTGATGTCGATAACCGATGCGCCGTTCTCAATCTGATGAAGCGCGATCGCCATCGCCGACCGCATATCGTCCGCTTTGATGAGATTCAGGAATTTGCGCGATCCGGCGACATTGGTCCGTTCGCCGATATTGATGAAATTTCTGTCGGGCGATGCGGTAAACGAATCCAGCCCGGACAGCCGCAGATACGGCTTCACTTCCGGCGGAACATGCGGCGCAATCCCTTCCACGGCTTTGGCGATCGCCGCGATATGAGCGGGCGTCGTACCGCAGCAGCCGCCGACGATGTTCAGCAGTCCCTCCTCCGCAAAACGGCGGATGATTGCCCCCATCTGTTCGGGCGTCTGTTCGTATTTTCCGAAAATATCGGGCAGTCCGGCATTCGGATGGGCGCTGATCAGACACGGCGCCTTCGCCGCGAGTTCTGCCAGATGCGGGTGCATCTCTTCCGCTCCGAGCGCACAGTTGAAACCGACCGTCAGCAGTTCTTCCGTATGAAGCATGGAGACAAGAAACGCCTCGGCGCACTGTCCCGCCAGCATACGTCCGCTGGCGTCGCTGAGCGTCGCCGAAAGCATGACGGGAATCCGCGTGTTCCGCGTGCGCATGGCGTTGGCGATCGCGTACACGGCGGCTTTGGCATTCAGCGTATCGAAAATGGTTTCCACGAGCAGCAGATCGGCGCCGCCGTCGATCAGAGCCTCCGCCTGCACCTGATAGGTCTCCGCAAGTTCGTCGAACGTGATATTGCGGGCAGCGGGATCATCGACGGAAGGCGACATTGATGCGGTCCGTCCGGTCGGTCCGATGCTCCCGGCGACGAACCGCGGCTTGTCCGGCGTGCGTGCGGTCATCTCATCCGCCGCTTCACGGGCGACTTTCGCTCCGGCGTATGCAAGTTCGTAAACATACCGTTCAAGCCCGTAATCCGCTTGGGAAACGGCATTGGAATTGAACGTATTGGTCTCAATAATATCCGCCCCGGCCTCCAGATATGCCCAATGCACGGATTTCACCGCATCGGGACGCGTAATGCAGAGCACATCGTTATCGCCCATAAGCGGTTTGGGGTGACCGGCAAAGATCCCGGTATTGAAATCGGATTCCTTCAGTCCTTTCGCCTGAAGCATGGTCCCCATGGCGCCATCCAGCACCAGAATCCGTTTTTGAAGCAGATTTTTCAAAAACTCGATTTTTTTTGACATATCTTTCACCTTTTCATTTTAAAATACGCGGAAGTGCTACTATATTCTGTCATTGTCAATTTTTCAACCGCAAAAAGGAGGTTTTTATGGCGGATTTGATCACAGATACCTGGAACGGCCTGCGGGTCCTCAAAGTCAGCAACGAAGCGGCGGAAGCGGTGATCGCTCTTCACGGGGCGCATGTGCTCTCCTACAAACCTGCCGGAGAACGGGAAGTCCTGTGGCTCTCTCAGGAAAGCTGGCACGAAGCGGGCAAACCGATCCGCGGCGGAATCCCCGTCTGCTGGCCCTGGTTCGGCCCGGCGAAAGAACCGGCGCACGGAGTCGCACGCATCACGGAGTGGGCTCTCAAAAACACGGTTTCCGATACGGCGAAAACCGTTCTTGCTTTCGAAGCGTTCGCGTTTGAAAACCTGATCGCGGAAATCACAATCACAATCGCCGACAGTCTGACTTTGGAACTTTCCACAACCAATCTCGGAGCGGAGGAGTTCCGGCTGACTTCCGCGCTCCATTCCTATTTCTCCATCTCCGACATCGCCGATATTGCAATCTCCGGACTCGACAAAGCGGAATATCTGGATACGCTCACCGGAACGCGCCACATTCAGGAGGAACAGATTCGTTTCACTGCGGAAACCGACCGGATCTATGACAGTTCGGATGCCGAATGCGTCATTGAGGATCCCGCCTATAAAAAGAAGATTCACGTCTCGAAAGCGGGGTCGCTCTCCACGGTCATCTGGAACCCGTGGATCGCCAAATCCCGGCGTATGCCGGATTTCGGAGACGAAGAGTACCACGGCATGGTCTGCGTGGAAGCGGCAAACGCCGCAAACGATTTCCGCATTCTCAAACAGGGCGACAAGCACACGCTCAAAACCACAATCGCACTGAAATAAGGACGTAAAAAAGCCGGGCTTCCTCCCGGCTTCCGCAATACACGCTCCGGTCCGTTTTCCTCTGATTGGAAAAAGGCCGGAGCGTTATTTTCAGCGTCTCTTTTTCCCGCCAAGCGCCTTGGCAAGATCGTCAAATCCGTGGAACGAGGTACCGCTGCCGGACATCGCGCCTTCGGACATCTCAAACGGCTCATACTCCTCGTCGGGAAGCGCGAGTTTATCCTTGTCAACGACCTTTGCACCCGACATGCTGAAGAGCCTGCCGAAATCCATATCGTCATCCTCGTTGACCAGTTTGTTTTTCGCCTTTTCCGGCTGTTCAGGCTCTGCGGTCTCCTCTCTGGCGGAAGCAATACTGCCGCGCGATTCAAACAGTTCCGCGAAAGTCGGCTCTTTTTCCGGCTTCTTCTCCGGTTCCGGTTCAACGGTTTCCGCCGCGGCGCGCTCCTGCTCCGCGATCAGACCGGACAGATCCGCCATCTGGTTCAGATAACGGCTGTCCTTGTCGATTTCCGGCTCCAGGTCCTTTTCCGATATCTGAAATCCGAATTTTTCACTGAGATCTTTGGCGGAGAGGTTCTTTTTGGCACACATCGTACAAATCCTTTCATCATTCTTGCGGATATACACTATATGAAGAAACGGAAAATTTCAAGTTTTTTTGAAAAATTTGTGTCAAAACTCTTTTGCACATGGGCCGCTCCCGTGCTATATTGCAAGTTCTCAACCTACGGAGCAAACGAATTATGAGTGAATGTCATTTCTGCGCCCACCACTGCGGCGTTGACCGGACGCGACAGAAAGGGTTCTGCCGTATGGGGACTCTGCCGGTCGTTGCACGCGCCGGCCTCCATTTCTGGGAAGAGCCCTGCATCAGCGGAAGCAAAGGATCGGGAACCGTCTTCTTCTCCGGTTGCAACCTGCGTTGCGTCTACTGCCAGAATTATGAAATCAGCAGTGAACATCAGGGGCGGGAAATCACCGTGGAACGCCTGCGGGAGATTTATCGGGAACTCATCGCACAGGGCGCGCACAACATCAATCTCGTCACTCCGATCCATTTCACCGATGCCGTTCTGGAATCTCTGCGCGATCCTCTTCCCGTTCCGGTCGTCTGCAACACAAACGGCTATGAATCCGTCGAAAACCTCAAACGTCTTGAGGGGAAAATACAGATTTATCTGCCCGACGTCAAATACAGTGACGACGCTCTCGCGCTCCGCTACTCCCACGCGAAAGAGTACTTTCAAACGGCAAAACACGCCGTCCGGGAAATGCTCCGCCAGACAGGCTCCTGCCGCTTCGACGATGAGAGCGGGCTTATGACCCGCGGCGTCATCATCCGTCATCTTCTGCTGCCGGGCCATGTCGAAAACACGCTCCGGATCATCGACTGGGTCGCGGAGACTTTCGAGCCCGGCGAGATCCTGTTCAGTCTGATGCGGCAGTACATCCCGCACGGACGCGCCGCCGATTATCCCGGCCTTGACCGCAAAGTCAGCGATGAGGAATATCAGCGGGTCGAAGACCATCTGTTCGCTTCCGGCATCGAAGACGGTTTTGTACAAGACGGCGAGTCCGCCAGCGACTCTTTCATTCCCGCATTCGACGGAACGGGAGTCTGAACCGTTCATGCCGGGTTGGGCTCCGGCTGTCAAAGACTGAGCAGAAGCACCGCGGCAATCCCGAATCCGACTCCGGCCAGTTTCCACGCCGTTACGCGTTCATGCAGTATCAACGCGCCGAGAATCAGTGTTCCCGGAAAACTCATCTGTGCAATCGGCAGCACGATCCCCGCCTCTCCGGATTGAAGCGACGCCGCCATGAAATACACGATCCCCACCACACAAACACCGGAAAGAGCACTGTAAATCAGCATGGATCGGTCAAACGAAATCAGTCTGCGTTCTCTCCGCCAGCCGTACCACATCCCGCCGATGATCCAGAAAAGCGCATTCACCAGCAGAATGCCTGTCCGGTCCGCTCCATTCAGAAACGCATATTTGTAGGCGATCCCCATCGCCGCGCGCAGAAACGCCGCCGCGATCACCAGCAGAATGCCGAGACGGGCGAACCGGGCAAACCGGCGGTGCCGCTCTTTCGGAGCGGACATGAAACAGAGAATCGCAAGCACTGCCGCCGCGATCCCCGTCCAGTGTTTCGCGGAAATCGTCTCTCCCAGCAGAAGCCATGCTCCGAACACGACCGGGACCAGATTCAAACGGTAAATTGTGGAGCAGACGCCCGCGCTCTGCATCCCCATCGCCTCAATCAGCAGCAAATTTGCCGCAATGGAGAAAAAGCCGCTGACACATCCCCAGAACAGCGTTGTCCGCCACTCCGTCCAATCCTGAGGAAAGAAACACAGCAGAACAAACCAGACAATCCCGATCAACCCCGCAAACATTCCCCGCGACCTCCGTTTCCGCGCAAACAGTTTAAAGATAAAATCATTCAGCGCACTGCACATCAGACAACATAATGCATAGAAAACAGCCACAGCAAGCTCCTTTATTGAATATTTATAAAATTATCAAGTATATTTTTACTATAATTCAAATTTCAAAAAAAGCAATACCGCTTTTGAAAAACCAGCCGGAATTCATGGAAAAATCATCCCGCAACTGGAAAAAAGCAAAAAAGAGTGTATAGTATATGCCTTAATATAAAACCGGTATCATAACCCTATAACCAAGAACACTTATATGCAGAACATCAGAAACATCGCCATCATCGCACATGTCGACCATGGCAAAACCACGCTCGTTGACGAGATCATCAAACAGTCCAAACTCTTCCGCGAAAATCAGGAAATGCACGAATGTTTCCTTGACAACAACGATCTCGAACGCGAACGGGGAATCACGATCCTCGCAAAAAATATCAGTGTTCGTTACCGGGACACGAAAATCAACATCATTGACACTCCGGGGCACAGCGATTTCGGCGGACAGGTGGAACGGGTTCTCAATATGGCGGACGGCGTCATCCTGCTCGTCGACTCCGCCGAAGGTCCCCTGCCCCAGACCCGTTTCGTTTTGGACAAAGCGTTGCAGTCCAAGCTGAAACCGATCGTCGTCATCAACAAGATCGACCGTCCCGATGCACGCCCGAACGAAGTCCACAACGATATTTTTGATCTCTTCATCGACCTCGGCGCCGATGATGAACAGCTTGATTTTCCTCTGCTCTATGCCAGCGGACGCAGCGGCTGGGCGACCACCGACCTCGAACACGGCAAACGCGATTCCATTCTTCCCCTGATGGACGCCATGCTCGACTGCATCCCCGCTCCCCCCGTGAACGAGGGACCGCTTCAGATGCAGGTCACCACGTTGGATTACAACGATTACGTCGGCCGGATCGGTATCGGACGGGTTCACCGCGGATCGCTCGACTCCTCCCGCCCGATCGTCGTCATCAAGCGCGACGGCCGGATTGTTCCCGCTTCCATCAAACAGGTTTTCACTTTTGAAGGAATCGAACGCAAGCAGGCGGATCATGTTGACTGCGGCGACCTCTGTGCAATCGTCGGCATTGAAGGCATCGACATCGGCGACACCATTGCCGATGCGGTTACGCCGGAAGCCATGCCGCCGATCGCGATTGACGAACCCACCATCTCCATGATGTTCCGCGTCAACGACTCCCCGTTCTTCGGCAAGGAAGGCAAATTCATCAGCAGCCGCCACATCCGGGAACGTCTTCTCAAAGAAGCCGAACGCGACGTGGCCCTGCGCGTGGAAGAACTCGGCGACGGATTCAAAGTCAGCGGACGCGGTGTTCTGCACATCTCCATTCTCATCGAGACCATGCGCCGCGAAGGATACGAACTCACCATCACACAGCCGCATGTGATTTATAAAGAGATCGACGGTCAGAAGTGTGAACCGATCGAAACTCTCACGGTAGACGTTCCCGACGGAGCCGCGGGAAAGGTGATTGAACTGGTCGGCGTCCGCCGCGGTGAAATGGTCAAAATGGAACAGCATCTGAGCCGTCAGCTTCTGGAATTCAAAATCCCGACCCGCGGACTCATCGGTCTCCGCAGTAAAGTGATGACCGCGACCGCCGGAGAAGCCATCATGTCCCATCGGTTCCTGGAATACGCTCCGTTCCGCGGCGAAATCCCCCAGCGGACCAACGGCGTGCTGATCAGCATGGGTACCGGAAAAGCGATCCCCTATGCCATCGACGGTCTCCAGCAGCGCGGAACGTTCTTCATTGATCCGGGCGTGGATACCTATGAAGGTATGATCCTCGGCGAACACTGCAAGGAAGGCGATATCGAAGTCAACGCTCAGCGGGAAAAACATCTCTCGAACATGCGCGCCGCCGGTTCCGACCGCAACCTCAAGATCGCCCCGGCACAGAAAATGAGCTTGGAAGAGGCTCTGGAATACATCGCCGATGACGAATATGTGGAAGTAACCCCGAAAAATATCCGTCTCCGCAAAAAACTTCTGACCGAGCTTGAACGCAAGCGCCAGCGCAACGCCAAACTCAAAGCGGAATAACCGTCCGTACTCACAAAATCAACGGTCCGCCGGAGAAAAGCTCTCTCCGGCGGACCGTTGATTTACCGTATCACTGCAAGGTCAGAATCCCGAAGTTGCGCCATCCGCTGTTATCGTAAATTCCTCCGAACAACGGCAGACAGCACCGTTGCGTTCCTCTGCCGTCGCTGTCGTTGACGAGCAGAGCAATCCCCAGCTGTTTCCCGGCGGATGCTTCGCGCTCCGTCATTCCGATCTCCTTCCACGGGATCGTTATATCGTAAACCGTCCGCTCTCCTTCCCGGCGGACGGTGAACGGAATATCGGCGGAGACGTTTCCGGTTCTCAACCGGTTCTCCTGAAAGGTCAGATACCTCCATGCCAGCGGTCCCTCCGGCGTAAGGGCAAATCCAAGCGATGTCACTTTCTTGGATGTCCGGGCGGTCGCCTCATCGTATTCAAATACATTGCCCGGATCCGTATCAAACGCGACTTGAATACTGTCCTGCCTCCAGATCGCGTCATTGGAATGAATCTGATGAAAAGAAGCATCCCCGCACTCGATTTGCAATCGCAAACCCCGGCGATTCCGGCTGAAACGGACCACCGTCCGATCCGTCTTTCCTGACGCACCTTTGCCGCTCAGCTCCACGACGTCGGTAAAAATGGAATCTCCGGGACGTTTCCCCTCATACGCAGCAAGAAAGGTAAAGGAGAACGGCCGTTTCAGAATCCGTTCCGCCGTTTTCAATTCCAAAGTTCCCTGAAACGGCTTCAAAGGATCAAACGCCGCAGTGATTTCCTGCACCGGAATCTCCGCTGAGACTTCATGCTTTTCCGCCAGCTCCAGTTTCCGTGTCCGGATCCCGGCAGCGGAATGTACATTCAACTCTGCCCGGAACGGAAGCGCAGCGGTATTGCGGACCGGGACGCGCATCACCATTTGATTATGTTTCCGGAAAACGGAAGGACTCCCAAGCACAAGCGGATGATTGATCCGGGCAAACAGAATGATCTTTTTCCCGCTCTTGTCCGTTGCGGTCAGCGGAACGATTCCCGGAGCGGCATCCGGCGGAACGGCAAGAGCCAGATGCCCGTCCGTCTCCGACACAGTCACGGAATTGGCGCTCCAAACGGCTCCCGGAACAGGATTTGAAACCATGGTCTTCTCTCCGAGGTAAAGTTCCAGCGGAACGATCCCGCCATCCGGAGTCCGGTTTGCATAAATCCCGTTCCAAAGTCCGGCATCCGCTCCCAGCAGATAGCAGGGTTCCGGAGAAATATCCAGTCGGATTATTCCGCGTTCCGCCCGTATCTCCCGGCGGCGCCCCATAAAATCCGCAACCGTCACCCGGTCCAGGTTTCCAACAGGGAAATGGAGTCTCTGAACACGATACGGGGTCCAGAGAGCGATCACCGGCTTGCCATCCCGGATAAACACATATCCCCAGACGTCGGTATCCGTCCAGCGCAAATGCATCAGCGGCTTTGCTCCGCGCAGCAACGACGTTGTCACCCCGTATGCGGCGGCGGATGGTTTCGGCATGATCTCTTCCGGTCCGAAATTCGCCTGTTTCTGCGGATTGAAATAGAGTCCCCACCTGCCGTAATCCTTCAGTCCAAAATCGAAAATATAGAACATGAGGTACATTTTCAATCCTTCCCCCTGCATGATCAGCGCGTAGCGGATCAGATTCCGCGCCTGCTTTTTCAGATCGTCAACGCCGTTGATCCGGGAATGATACCCGCCCTCTGTGTTATAAATCTCCAGAACCTTTCCGGTATATTTCCGGCATAATTCCCGAATACGGGCAATATGGCGCGGCAGATTTCCTTCTTCCGGAACCGGAGTCGAATAAAAGTGCATGGATACCGCATCAATATAACTGCCGAGACCGAGTCGCAGCGTCTCTTCCAGATACTCAAGGTTCAACGTTGCCTTCGGTCCCAGTATCTGCGCCCGCGGATCGGTGGAACGGATTACCGGAGCCAGTTTCCGGTAGAAATCGACCGTATCAGCCGCCGTCCAGAGCGCGGAATTCAGAACCTTGTTCTCCGCACGGTCCGCCGCCGGTTCCCATCCGGAAAGGTCCGGTTCCCAGGTCAGTTCGTAAGGCCGGACCGGCTGATGGGAATAACGGTATGCATGAAGCTTCACACTGTTGCGGACATAACGGACAAATTCATTGAAATTGCGGGCGCCAAGCTTGTTGCGTTCCGTCCGCGGTACTTTCGCCCAGCCGGGAACCTGCGATGCATGATGAACAAAGGAACAGACCGAATAAAGATAATCCGGCGCTTTTCCTTTTGCAAGCTCCTTTTTCAGCCATACGGGTTCCTTCCCGCCATTCATCGGCTCCGGCTTCGGTTCATGCCAGCTCCAGCGCGGCATGTTGATCTCCCACGGCGCACCGCAGGAAAGCGCTGTTCCGTACTGCGTACGCGGATTCTGTATGCCGAAAAAGGAATCCAGCCCCCGCTTTTTCATATCGGCGGCAATATCCCCGCGTTTTTCCGGAGAAACGGCAAATGTGAACAGCCCCGGCAGTTGCGTTCCGCCTGTCCGGATACAGCTTTTCCGATCCATCGTTTTTCCGCCGGCAGACGGATAAGCGCGCAGTTCGTAATACCCTCCGGGAAGAACGCCCGGTTTCCACACCCGTTTCTTCTCTGTCAACGGGAACTCCGTTTCCCGGACCACAGTTCCGTAATAATCGTTAATGACACAGCGGACCGCATCCGCGCCTTTCGGAAAGTCCGCAAACTCAAGCACGAGTTCCGCGCCCTGCCCGCACCATAAAGTATTGGAACGGTTGTCACAATTCGCCATTCTTACCCGGACGAACGGTTTCACCGCAGCGGTCTCCTTTACGATCAGCTCAAAATTACGGAAATAGAGGCTGCCGACCGGAGCTCCGCCATCCAGACGGAACGCCCGGATTTTCGTCGGATCCAGTTTGCGTGTCCTGTCATTCCGGCAGACCATGTCCTTGAAACGGAAACGATACCCGGTAAATTCCGGCGGAGCCGTCTCCGGCGGACGCCCCGGAACCCGGAACACGGTGCCGTCCTCCTCTTCCAGTGCAAACGAAAGCGACCATCCGTTCCGTCGGGTGGAGCACATTTCAAACGCAATACCCTCCACATCCGAACGGGAAATGCAGAGCGGTTTGGTAATGGAGAACCAGCGGGCGTCGGGATCGCGAATCGACGGATCCCTGTAACCGACCTGGAACACGGTACAGTTCTTCCCCTGCGGCCCCGGTATATTGCTGCGGAACACGGTGCGCAGGTTGCGTCCATGCTTCACCGTCCAAAGATGCTCTTCCCCGGAAGTCTGGAAAAACTCCGATGGCGCGGCATACAGAACAGGAACAGTGAACGCAAACAGGAACGAACCCCCCTTCTTGAAAACAGAATTTAAGAACAACATAACATTTCTCCTGGTCAGTTGCGATTTAATTATCGTGAAGGGAATACGCGGCTTTTCCCTCTTTTCCAAATGCCAGCGGATCGGCGAAACGGAACGTGACGACATTTCCGCCGAGCGCGGCCGCGTTACATTGCCGGCTGTGACGCGGCTGAAGATAATTTCCGGCGGCACTGCCCAGATCGGGTTCTCCAACCGCATTCCGGCTGTACGGAGACGTCCAGTACTTATCCAGCAGAGGAGCGCGATCTTTACAGGCATCAATAAACAGCAGATAGCGCGATGGACGGCGGACTTTGCGGAAAAAACCGCTGCCCGCGCAGTTCAGATTATACCCGTAACTGTAACGGTTGCGGATACGTTTTGTTCCTGCATAATCGGCGGCGAAATTCATACTGTCCTCATCTTTCAATGCGGGACAGTCCAGAATCGTACCGCGCCAGTCCATCTCTTTTTTCATCCGGAGATACTGTTTTCCGAACACATGCGCAGGCGCTCCCCATACTTTCCAGTTATTGGTGAAATTTCCCGTTTCGTCCTCGCTTGCCGCCGGGGCATACTCCGTATCCGCCGTATACTGAACAAAGGCGATCCCGATCTGGCGCAGATTTCCGGAACATTTTGCCGAATACGCTTTCTCTCTGGATTTTCCAAGTGCCGGAAGTAAAAGAGAGCATAAAATTGCAATCACAGAAACAACGATTAAGAGTTCTACCAAAGTAAACCTGTTTCTCATTTTTTTTCTCCTTTTCATGTCATTGTTTGACGAATTGTAAGATCACATGGCACTTTGCACAGAAAACGGTTCTCCGCCCCCAACTGTTTCAACGACAGAATCAAATTTGCGGCTGCCGCGCTGATCCGGTCGGGATGCTTGCCGACACAAGTCAGAACCGGCTCGTTTAACGGCAAATAGGAATCCGCTTCCAGATTATCGTAACTGACCAGCCGGTAATCCACGCCGAACTGTTTCCCGCTCTTGATCATGGTGTCAATCACCCCGAATGCGATGAAGTCGCTGGGCGTCACGATCACATCATACGGAACCCTTGTTTTCAGGATCAATTCGCCGAGCCGTTGCCCCGCGATTCTGCCGAGGTCGGATGGACAGGACGGAACCTCCAGCGTTTCAATACGGCAATCCCGCATCGCATAAAACCCGCTCAGAACCTGTTTCAGAATTCTGACACGGGCAAGATGAATCGGTTCCCGGTTGGTGGCGACAAGAAGCCGGCTGATCTTCCGCTCCGCGAAAAAAAGCGCCAAACGCGCAAATCCCGACTCCAGATCCGGGATAACCTGATGAAACGGAAACGCGCAGAACTCCTCGTGCTGAATCACCACAACCGGTTTTCTCCAACTCAGAAGATACGGGAGAGTATCGTTATCCAGACAGCCGTATGTGATGATCATGGAGTCCAATTCCTCCAATATCTGTTTCACCTGTTCCGGTTTTCCTTTCAAATCGTCACGGTCAAGACGGACAATCCGGATCCCGGCGGATTTCAGAATCTCCACCCCGGAAATCAGATAGGAAGAAAATGCCGAAAGATAAGCGGCGGCAGACGTGCAATTTGTGTAATACATGGAAACAATGCCGACGCGCGCCATTCCGGAAGACGCAGGTTGTTTCAAAAAGACCCCTTTCCGTCTGGTGCTGGTCAGCACACCGGCCTCCACCAGAGCCCGGACGGCTTTCTGCGCGGTCATCGGAGACACTGAAAAATCTTTGGCTATCTCACCGATGTTGGGCAGCCGTCCATCCGCTCCCGCATAGCCTCCGGCAATCCTTTTCCGTATCGCTGCAATCAGTTCCAAAGTCTTCATATTCTATTTTTCCTGTTTTTCTTCTGTTGTAATTATAAAACATTTTTCATGGAATGTCAAGAGGGGAAAACAGAAAAAGTATAATATTATCAACTGAAACTGTAATTAAAAGTATAATTATTTATTTTTATCAACCGATTCCGGAAAACAGCGTTTATTTCATCAACCCCAGCACGGCGACGCCGAGAAGAATGAACAGAAGAGCGACCGCCTTGCGTTTGACGTTGGCGTCATGAAACAGCCAGCACCCGAAACCGAATGCAACCACACAGTTGCACCGGCGGACCAGCGAGAGAATCGAAATATGAATATCCGGTATGCTGACCGCATAAAAATAAAGGAAATCCGCAAGGATCAGAAGAATGCCCGTCGCGGGAATCGTCCACCGCCATTCAAAACGGTAAACGCTTTTCAATGCAAAACGGCGGATCAGATACGCTGCACCGAGAATGAATACAAGGTCGATCGAAAACCACAGCTGAACCGTATCGCGCGGAATACGGACCGTGTTGAGAAGATATTTATCGTAAAGCGCCGACGCCGCGCCAAGCAGCGTTCCCAGCAGGATCAGGTGAATGCTCCGCGAACGACGGAACGAAAAACCTTCCATTCTGCCGAGAACCGAGAAAAAATAATAGCCGCCGAAAATCAGAATCATTCCGAACGCCTGCCGGAAATCCGGGATCTCCTGAAACAGGATCAGACCGCCTAGAAAGGTCCACAGCGGAGAACTCGCGCGGATCGGCGCCGCAAGCGAGATCGGCAGATCGCGCATCGCGTAATACACGCACGTCCAGCTGGCACCCACAAGCAGGGATTTCAACAGCAACAGACACCATACGCGCAGCGAACAGCTGATCGCGGAACGGAAATCGCCGAACAGCAGGATCCCTGCGACAAACGTCAGCGATCCGGTCAGCGTGGCAAAAAACAGCACCGGCATCACGGAATTGCCGCGGACGGCATGTTTCTTGCAGACATCGTAAAAACCGAGTCCGAGCGCGGACCCGATAATCGGCAGAAACCATTGCGGAATGGAAAAAGTCGGCATGATCTGGAAAAAAGAAAGAATCCGCTCTCCGGAAGGAAAAGCGGATTCCTGGACTCCTGTTAAACGGTTCAGTCTTTCTTATCGGTTTTGCGGGTCCACTCGTCAAGTTTTCTCGCGGCGAAATCCCGTCCGCCGAGCCCGAAAGCAAGCGCAATCGCCACGCAGACCGCACCGAGCAGCAGCGTAAACGCCGTCTGAACGATCGGTCCGCCGATATTCATATTGTGAATCGCAATCGCGCCGGTGAAGATCAGAACCGCAATACGAACCACCATCACGACCACGTCATTGCATTTGCCGCGGATCGCGGAAGCCGCAAAATTCGCCACCCAGATGCCGATCAGCAGAACGATCACGCCGACGATGATATTGCCGCCGAATTCCATGAACGTCCGCAGAAGCCGGGAGAGTTCCGTGAAATTAAGAATATCGGAAGCCGCGACCGCCGCCATGAAAATGATCGTCAGGAACGTCAGTTTTCCGACCACAACGGACGGAAGGCTGGAATCCTTTTCCTCTTTGGAAGTGAAACCGAGTTTTGCAAGCAGCTGATTGAATCCGAAGTTCTCGAATATCTGCGTCACAAGTCCGGAAACAAAACTTCCGGCAAGGAACGCGACAAAGATCAGCAGAGCCGCGCCGAGAATATCACCCGTCGCATTGAGCAGCTTGTCAAAGAACCCCGCCACCGAATTGGAAAGCGAGTCGATTTTCAGCGCGGTCAGCGAGGAGATCACCACAGGAATCGCCACAAGGACATAAGCCACAATGCCGATCATGGAGGAGAGTCCCTTGTCGCCGAACAGCTTGGATACTCCGGCTTTTTCTCCGAGAGCGTCAATACCGGAAATCATGATCAGCCCCGTAACCGCCTTGCGGACGATTTTTGCCGCGATCAAGCCGACAAACAGGATTGCCGCCGCCGCAATCAGATTCGGGATATAACCGAGAATCCGCGTAAACATCTGCTGGATCGGCTCGGTAATGCCTTTGATCTCAAGCACATTGAGAATCGATGGCAGGAAAAACAGCAGAACCACCCAGTAAAGAATGGCGGAAACCGTTTCACTGAGAGAAGTCTCTCCATTCTTGCCGTCCACATACTTGGCAAAACGCTCGTCAAACCGGAGCATCTTCATCAGCGTATTGGCTCCGTAACGAAGCACCGTCGCCACGACCCAGGCGATAAACGCCAACGCGACCGCGCCGATGATCTTTGCCGCATAAGCGGTCAGCGAGCCGACAAAATCCTTGATCGGTTCGGCGGCCTGAGTCAGTTTCAGAGCCGTCAGACAGCCCAGAATCGCCAATAGAAGAATCAGATAATAAACGAACCGCCCGATGAATTTGGACGCGGACGCTTCCGCCAGTTCACTGCCCTGCGGAAGACAGCGGTTGATTTTCTTGTCGAATCCGAGCCGGGTTACCAGCAATGCCGCCTGACCGGACACGATTACCGCCACGATCCACCCGATCAACAGAACGAGGATCGCCCACACGAGATTGAGAACATTGCTCTCAACGATCATTTTCCAGACATCCCTGAAAAAATCTTCCATTTTTCTTCTCCTTGTTTTTGTTGTTTATGGTCAAACACAGCCGAAACTGCGTCTCACTGTTATTCTTCCGTCGGCACGCCAAGGAACCGTCCGGTTTCCTCCAGCACCTCCGGCGAACCGAGAATCATCAGCGAATCGCCGATCAGCAACTCCGTGCTTCCGTGCGGAACCACATATTCGCCTCCGCGACGGATCAGCAGAACCAGAGCCCCCGACGGAAGTCCGAGCGTCGCAAGAGTTTTCCCGACGAACGAAGCCCCCGGCATGATCTCATATTCCCTCATATCGCCGTTCATATTGCCGGTATTCTCAAACTCCAGCGGCACGCGCGGATGGATTTTCAGCGGACGGTTCACTTTCAGCTTGCAGGCGGCAGGCATGATCGTCATTCCCTGAAGAATCACCGACGTCAGGACAATGAAGAAGACGATGTGGAACATCATTGAGTGATGCGAAAGCCCCGCCACCCACGGGAACGTTGCAAGCATGACCGGCGCTCCGCCGCGAAGCCCGACCCACGAAACCAGGATCCGTTCGTTATAGCTGAACCGACTGCCCATCATGCAGAGGAAGACGGCAAGAGGACGCGCGACGATCATCAGAAACGCGGCGATCGCAAGACCGATGTACCGCGCCTCCCAGACCAGACTCGGCGTCGCAAGCAGTCCAAGCATCGTGAACAGCACCACCTGCATCAGCCACGCCGTGCCGTCGTGGAAACGGCCGAGTCCGTTGTGATAGATGAATTTGCCGTTTCCCATCACCATGCCGGTCACATAAACCGCCATAAAGCCGTTGCCGTAAAGCAGTTCCGTACCGCCGAACGACAGAAACACCATTGCAATGCCGAGCACATAATACAGACCGTCGTATTCCAGATCAATTTTATTGAACAGCCAGATTGCGAGTTTGCCCCACATGATGCCGAGCACGACTCCAAGAGTCATTTTCGTCAGAAAATTCGGAATAATTTTGAGATACACCCAATAATCGGGCTGAGCTCCGGGGTTCTGCATATCCGCCAAAGCGATCGGAATCAGAAAGATTGTAAGGAACGCCGCCATCGGATCGTTGCTTCCGGATTCAAACTCAAGCAGCGGTTGAAGTCTGCCTTTCAGGCTCACGCTCTTGGAACGCAGAACGGAAAACACCGCAGCTGCGTCGGTGGACGAGATCACCGCGCCGAGAAGCAGGCACCACGAGAACGGAAGATTCTGTTCCGGCAGCTGCCAGCGCAGGAAAAAGTATGTAAACAGACCGAGAAACAGCGCCGTCAGCAACACGCCGACACTCGACAGAAGCCCGCCGAGCCCGACCACGCTTTTTACCGAAGACCATTTGGTATCGAATCCGCCGGAAAACAGAATAAACGCCATCGCCGTACTGCCGATCACGTTGGCATAATTCGGATTGTCAAACGGAATATGCCCGATTCCCTCCTCGCCGGCAAGCATACCGACGGCAAGAAACACCACCAGCACCGGCATGTTGATCCACGAAGAAAGTTTGCTTGCACATGCACTCGCCAGAATCAAAACAGCCAGCACAGTCAAAGCCTGATAAAGTTCCATACGATCCACCTCTTCCTGCTTCTATCAATTCACTGGGACGGAAAGAAAGAATCCCGGAAAATGATCCTCTGATACAACAGGGATCAGACAGAAAAGTACAGAACTCCCGCCATACCGTTACTCCGCCCTCTGCTGACGTAACGTATCATAAAATCCGGAAAAATCAAACACAAAAACAAGGTTTTGAACGAAAATTTCTCCGGCGGAGTCTTCTCTTTTCCGGGAACTGCAACAAAAATATTTCAGCATTCGCGCTTGAGAAAACCGCGACAGAGAAATTCCGCTTCGTCCAGATTTTCCGGAGGAATCCAGCGGATCGCCACCCCTTCCCGCTCCATCTTGCGGAACCAGGTGTCCTGCCGCTTCGCAAACTGACGGATCTTCACCAGCAGATGATCGCGCATTTCCTGAAAACCGTTCTCCCCCTGCAAAAAACGGGAAACCTCCCGGTATTCAAGCCCGAACGACTCCAGTTTCTCCCACGCGACCCCCTGCCCGTGGAGCCTTTTGACCTCTTCGATCATTCCGTTGCGCAAACGCTCATCCAGCCGTTTCTCTATGCGCCGGTGTATCTCCGGACGCGGACGGAGCGCTCCGAGAACCAGATAATCCGTATCGGGAAGCGGTCCGCCGTGAACGGAACGGACATCCGCCGCGCGTTCGATCTCAATCCGGCGCGAAAGACGGTACGGATTCTCCGCCTCGCCGTTCTCCAGCGGACGGCTTTCCGATAGATGCGCCGCCAGAGCTTCCGTGTCGGCATCCTTCACGGAACGGCGGAATACGCGGTCGGCAGGCCCGCCCGGCAGTTCATACCCCTTGATCAGCGCATGAATATACAACCCCGTCCCGCCGCAGAGAATCGGCACTTTGCCGAGAGTTTCCAGTTCCAGAATCGCCGCTTTTGCATCCCGCATGAAATCGGCGAGCGTATAAGGTTCCGCCTCCGCGGGATCCATAATATCCAGAAGGCGCGTCATTACCGGTTCTCCCCCGGCCGTGTACTCCATCAAATCCTTGCCGGAGCCGATATCGAGTCCGCGGTAAACCTGCCGGGAATCGGCGGAAACGACCGCACCGCCGAGGCGGCGCGCCAGGGCGACCGCAAACGCGGTCTTGCCGCAAGCGGTCGGGCCGAGAACAACGATTACTTTCCGGCTCATATCCCGCCTCCGTGAATCCGCATGGCAAGCAGACAGAGCACCGTGATGAAATTATAGATCGCATGCATCAGAATCGTGGAAGTCGTCCTGTTTCCTGAACGGATATATTCCTGCTGAAACAGAAACGCCAGCAGAAACAGCGCGGGCGTCTGCCAGAGTGCTGCATGGATCAATGCAAAGATCAGCGACGCCATCACCGCCGCGGTCTGAAGCGGAAGGAAACGGCGGAACGCCTCGAATGCAGTCCGCCGGAACGCCAGTTCCTCCGTCACAGGAGCGATCAGCACGGCGGAAACGGCAATCACGCAGAACGTCGGCGTATCCGCGGAAAGCGCAAGACGGATCAGCGGCTGATCGGGATCGGCAACTCCGCAGAGCTTCGCAATCCATGTCAATGCGGTCGAAACCATCATCACCGCAAAAAACAGCAGCGGGGAAAGACGGAGGATACGGATTACATCGCGTTTTGCAAGCCGTCCAAGTCCGAGATCTCCCCACGACACGCTCAGCGGACGCGTTGAAAGCAGATACGGAAGCGTTGCGGCAAAGAGCATGCCGAGCTGGGTCGGCAGCATCGCAAAGACCACACGCCAGACGGGCGGCAGTTCCGGCGGGATGTACCGTACCCAGCCGCTCGCCAGCGGCAGAACCGAGGCAAGCAGAACGAGTCCGAACGCCGTATTGAGGCGGAACGGCGAAAGAGCCCGCGGTGTGAAATCGTCATACGCCAAGGATCGGGTCCCAGTCTTTGAAAACAGGTTCCATGTTGATCGCGCGGAGGCTGCGCACCACGTTTTCCACCGAATGGTCGTCCATCACCGTGAACTGCCCAAGGTCTTTGTCTCCGGTCTTTTCGGACTCGACATACGCGCCCGGAGCGACTTTTGACCCCGCGCTGATGTGCGTGGCGCAAGTCTGGATCAGGCTCATCCGGAACGCGTGACGTTCTCTGGTCGAAATAAAAATATCGGATTCCGGGAAATAAATGCGGAATGCAAGCATCATCTGCTCCAGTTCATCCTGCGTCACCGGATGCGGGATCTGATAGCCCCCCTCCATCGGCGTAATGCGCGGAAACGAAAACTGATTGCGGGTCCGCCAGTAATGTTTCTTGATGGAAAGAGCGTGCCCCGCAACCGACACCGCCTCGGAACGCCAGTTGTGAAGTCCGAGCAGTGCGCCGACTCCGACATTGTAAAATCCGGCGCGCGCCGCCAGAGCCGGTGCGTGGATCCGGTTGTCATAATCCCGCTTCGGACCCGACGGATGAAGTTCGGCATAGAGCGGACGGTCGTAGGTCTCCTGATAAAGCGAAACTCCGTGCGCTCCGGCTTCAAACAGCGTCCGGTACTCCTCTTCCGTCATCGGCGCCAGTTCGATGGACACATAGGAAAATTCCTTTTTAAGCTCCCGGATCAGCGGGACCAGGTAATCCATGGAACAGGTCTGTTTGTCCTCTCCCGCGATGATGAGGACGTTATCCAATCCCCATTTCTTGAGAATAGCCGCTTCCGCGAGCGTCTCTTCGATCGACAGACGGCGACGCGGAAAATGATTGCTGTGGCGGAAGCCGCAGTAAACGCAGTTGTTGACACAGAAATTGGAAAAATAGATCGGTGCATAGAGACGCGCAACCCGCCCGAAATGGCTGAGACGGAATTTACGGGCACGCTCCCTCATGCGCGGAAGCTCTCCGGCGGCAAGCGGGGAAAGCAGACTGAGAAAATCGCCGAACGATGCTTTTTCCGCATTCAGTGCGCGGTCAAGATCGGCTGGCGTGGTCGAATTGATACGGTCGAGCAGGATCTGCTCGTCATATTTGATTTCCGGATACATGGTCAACTCCTTGATAAACGAACAATCAATATAGCACGTTTTTGCGGAATTGAAAGAGTTCACCGCTTTTTTTCCGCTTTTGATATTGAAATTCAGGGAAAAACTGTTACTTTACCGGTGTCAAGGATGGAAGGACCGTGTCAATGCCCCCGAAACAGAAAAAAACAAAAACGCCGAAAACACCGCTTGAAACAGCGGTCCTGCTGCTGACCCGGCAGCCGATGTCGCGGCTCGCTCTCAAAAAGAAACTGCACGACAAAGGGTTTTCCTGGAAAGATTCCGAAGACACGGTCGCCGAATGCGAACGCTACGGCTATATCAACGATAAACTCGTCGCGGAAGCCAAAGTCGCCATGATGCGCGACCGCGGCGACGGCTCCCGGAAGATCAAATTGACGCTCCGGCTTAAAGGTTTTGAAAAAGAGACCATTGACGAAGCGTTCCGGACCGATGATAAAAATTCCGAGCGCGACGAACTCGCCGTTGCCATGGAGTTTCTGCGCCGCCGGAAAACGACATTCGACCGGGAAGCCGATCCGGTAAAACGGAAAACGCGTGCCCTGCGCGCCCTCGCCTCAAAAGGGTTCGGCTCCGGAGTGTCATATGAAGCACTCTCCCGTTTCTTCGGCGGAAATGAGCTTGATTTTCCCGACGAGGTGCAGGCATGAACTCCCGGTTTCTGCTGTCGGCTTTTCTGCTGCTTGCCCTGTTCGCCACCGCCTGTTCGGAACGCACGGAAAACGGGGAAAACAAACGCGTCCTGCACACCAGCATCAATAAAATTCTTGCAACGCTGGATCCCGCACTCGCCGCGGATACCGTCTGTCAGTACATGGCGGCGTCTTTCTATGACACCCCCCTGCAGTATTCGTACCGGAAACGCCCCTACGAACTGGAGCCCTCCATGCTCAGCCGCATGCCGCAGGTTTCCCCGGATTCCACACGGTTTCTCTGCGAATTGCGCGACGATCTTTATTTTCAGCCGGGGCCGTGCTTTGCCGGCGGCAAAGAGCGCAGGAAAATCACATCGCGCGACGTCGTTTTTTCAATTCTGCGTCTCGCCGACGCCCGGTTGAAATCCAGCGGGTACTGGCTCATCCGCGCGAAACTCAAAGGGATTGAAGAATTCCGCAAACGCACGGAAGATGCGGCGCCGGACGATCTCTCCCCCTACGATTCCGGCTGTGACGGACTCCGAATCCTTGACGATTCCCGGTTTGAGATCATCCTGACCTCTTCCGATCCCCGCTTTCTCTACACGCTGGCAATGCCCTATTTCTCCGTTGTCTCCCGGAAAGCCGTGGAGTACTGGGGCGACCGTTTTGCCGATCATCCGGTCGGTTCGGGCCCGTTCATCCTGACCCGCTGGCAGAAGGACTACCAGATCCGCATGAAACGCAATCCAGAATACCGCCGCGAACTGTTTCCCGGCGCGGAACGCGCGGAGGACCAGACCCGTCCGCTTCCGCTGGCGGACGAAATCATTTGCAGTTTCGTCAAACAGCCGCTCGCCGGATGGCTGATGTTCCTGCAGGGCAATCTGGATTACTATGTGCTCGACGGTGAAAACTTCGCCGCCGTCGTCGATGAAAAACTCCAGCTGGCGCCCTCGCTGACCAAACGCGGAATCATCCTTGAGCGGACCCCGGAGTTCCAGACCAACTACATCGGCTTCAACTTCACCGACCCGCTTCTCGGAACGAATCCCGAACTGCGCCGTGCCATCTCGCTGGCGTTCAACCGCCGGAAACGTCTGGAATATTTCAATGGGCGCATCGAACCGGCAAACGGTCCCGTCCCGCCCGGAGCCGACGGCTGGCTCGACACCCCCGGAACATACGGCAGGTTCGACCTCGACCGGGCACGGCGTCACCTCGCCGAAGCGGGCTATAAGGACGGCATTGATCCCGCCACCGGCAAACCGCTGGTGATCTCGTTCGACCAGGCGGGCAGCGACACGGTGTACCGTCAGATGGCGGAGCTGTTCGCTCTGGACCTGCGCGAACTCGGCATCGTCCTGAAACCGGAATTCAACAACCGCGCCCGCTTTCTCCAGAAACTCGCACAGGGACAGACGCAGATGTTCCGGCTTTCCTGGACGGGCGACTATCCGGATGCGGAAAATTTCTTCCAGTTGTTCTACGGACCGAACTCCGGAGCCAGCAACCGTGTCTGTTACTCGTCGGAGGAGTTTGACCGCCGTTACGAAGAAATTCGAGGCATGGCGGATTCGCCGGAACGGAAAAAGAAATATGCGGAGCTGGCACGGTGGATCACTGAACAATGCCCGTGGATCTTTGAAAGCCATCCCGTCGCGTTTTTGCTGAAACACGCATGGGTACGCGATTACAAAGCACACGACTTCGCATTCAACCGCTGGAAATACCTGTCGGTCGATCCGGCCCGGCGGAAACAGATGAAATCGGAATTCAAGCCGTTGAGCATGAAAGAATTAAGAAAATAGAGGGGTGACTTATGGCACTTGAAAAACTGAACCAGATCCGGGAACGCATCCAGTCGTCGCGCATGAAACCGGAGCGCAAAGAAGAGATTGGAAAACTGTTGGACGAACTCGAAAAAGAGCTGAATCTTCTGCCTGCGCAGGCCAGAGACGACGCCCGCGCACTGATGGACCTTGCCGACCGCTCCACCAAAGGCGCGATCGAATCCGGCGACGCCGTCCCGCTTCAGCCGCTGCGCGAAACAATACAGAATTTCGAAATCAGCTGTCCGGGACTCACACGGGTCCTCAACCGGATCTGCTCCATGCTCTCCGGCATCGGAATCTGAACCGGAACCCGGCGGGCGTTTCCGCCCGCCGTCACCATCCCGTTTTACGGAGCGTCCGCAGCGGAAACGATAATTGCCGTATCGGGATGCACTCCGGAATAATATGCCAGAAAATGCGTGCCGTTCAACGATACGGCATTCACATTCCCCGCATCAAGGTATGCCGTACTTCCGAGCGCAACGATCTCCGGATCGGGCCATCTCAACGGATGGCCGGAAATATCGTCGATCCGGACCACACGGCGTTTCAGAACCCCGCGCCCGCGCTGAAAATAATAATTGCTCACAAGCCCGGTCGCCTTATCGTAAATCAGACTGGGAGTTGAAATGCTGACGTCTCCGATATTCGTCCGGGAACGCGTCCAGGTCTTCCCGTAATCGGTCGACTCCAACTGAAACTGAGCCGCCCGTGTCGTCGGCCCCACACACTCCGTCCGTGCGATCACGAAAATCCTGCCATCCCCCAGATAGATCGCGGAAGGCTCGGTGGCCCATTCCGCTTTCGGCATACCGGACTCCATCACCCGCTGTTCCCACGTTGCGCCGTTGTCGCGACTGATCAGCGTTCCCCACGCATTCAGCGCGTCGTCGTGATAGTTTCCCGCGAACCAGAGCGCCATCAGCCCGACGGTCGGCACATGAAAAATATCCGTGATCTGCATCGGGACCGGGTTCAGTGCCGGAACCGCGACACGCTCAAAATTCACGCCGTCCGCCGTACGGTACAGGGTATGAAACGTCTTTGCGCCCCAACTGCGCACCCAGAGAAGCATTGCGCCGTTTTCATCCAGCCCTTTTCCGATCGTCACTTCTCCGCACTTCGGATCGTTTGAAACCGTCACCTCCGGACTCCATGTTGCCCCGCCGTCCGCGGAAGTCCGCGCATAAACGCCGCGGCAGGGCTCGCCGATATCATGCGCACTCCCCCGCGTATAAGCGCAGACCAGAGTATTGCCGATCGCCTGGATCATCGGCCAGGAATTGTAGCCGGGAACATCCTGAACGACGAAATCCCGCGCGGGAACCTCTACGGGCTGAACCCGCGCCATGATCAGTTCCGTCGGAAGCGGGAACGTATCGGCGGGATCCCCGGACAGCCGTTCGATCCGTACCGTCAGCGGAAGACGCGGATCCGCCGCGCAATAAGCCTCCAGCCCGATCGTCCTCAGCCCGGCGGCAACAGCGTTCCGCACCGGGACTCCGGAAATCTCTCCGGTTCCCTGCGACAGGCATACCCGGTAGACATCCTCCGCTTCCGTCCCGTTTTCTCCGGGAGCGGCATTCACCACGATCTCCACCTTGACGCCGCGGCAGTCCGCCGGCAGACCCGTCACGACTCCGGCAACGGACTCCCCCGTCTTTTCCCCGGAAAAAGACCATGCGGAATACTGACGGGAACCGTCAGCATATACCGTCTGCACGGGTTCTCCTGTTGCGACCGAAAAATTCTCCGCCGTCAGAATCAGCGGAGCCGTACCGGAAGAAGCGAAACTGCTGGACATTGTGATCATTCACCTTTTTTAAGTTTACGGTTCGATTCTTTATTATATCATTTCCCGCCGCAAAACACAAGCGGAACAGGGAAAACAGTTCAAAAATCATTTCGGAATGCAGAGAAAGACCAATCCGGAAACACAGATTGCAAGCGCGGCAAGCTGAAGCGGACGGATCCGTTCCTTCAACAGCCAGACGCTCGAAAGCGTAAAGGAAATGATGCAGGAGCCGACCATCATCGGATAGCACATCCCGCCGAGTCCGGCATCCGCCATCACGTTCATTCCCGGATAAAACAGCGTATAGGCGAAAATCAGATTGAAAAACTGGAGCGCCCCCACATACCGCCAGAGAATCATATTGCGGATATTGCTGCGGAACTGCGCCCGGCGCTCCGGATTCATCCGGTACAGATTGTAGAAAAACGCACCGGCAAGACCGCCCGCGACCATCGACAGGGAACGGACCACGCTGTTCACCGCGCGCGCCTCCTCAAAATACGAGGGCGCCGTCGTCAGGTTCTGCTGAACCGCGCAGATCGCAAGGCAGATGAACGCCGGACCGCGCCAGCCGCCTTTTTTCTCTCCGCCCGCGTTCTCTTTCGTAAGGCCGAACAACACCAGAGCGGCAAGCAGGAACAGAATCCCCGCCAGACGGAACGCGGTCAGCTCGACTCCGAAAAACACCACCCCGCCGAGAAACGGAAAGATCAGCGCCGACTGAATAATCGCCCAGATGATCCCGTTCGGGCCGCGCTGCATCGCATACGCCATGATCTGAAGCATGAAAAAGTTCATCAGTCCCGAAACGGCATACGCTCCGCAGGTAAGCAGAAGCACCCGCGCGGAACATTGCGGAATCCCGCCCGTTGCAATCATGACCGTTATGCTCACAAGCGCAGAAAAGCTGTAACCGAACAACTGGACCAGACTGGGCTCAATACCGCGCTTCGGAGCATCCCCCATCACCAAGCCGATCAGACACCAGCTGCTCCCGACGATCACCATCGCCATGATCCCGAACCATACCGAATTGAAAAACGGCATATTGCCGACCGACTGAAAGAACTCCTGAATCATGGCTCTGCGAACTCCTTTCCAGATCCCGTCTGCCACTTATCCGAAAATCTTATAGTATATCCCCGAAACCGGAATAATCAACCGGATAAAACCGTTTTTTCTGTATTCAGCGCAATGATTTGAACTCTTTCCGCGCCGAAAGCAGATCGCGGATCCAGTTCTCTTCCGCTCCGAGACGGAACGCGATATATCCCCCCGGAACAAACCCGAACACCGTCTTCCATTGCAGCAATCCGGCAACCGCCACACGATCCGAATACGCCGCAAGCGTCACTATCAGAACGAACAGAAACGTGAACAGCCACATTCCCGCTCCAAGAATTCCCGTCCGGACCGAATATTCGCCGCGGGCAAGCAGACGGAACAGCGGCGCGCTCACTCCGCACCATACGGGTCCGAGCAGCAGAAGCCCCGCAGCATCCGGCTCCGTTCCCCTCAGCCAGAACGGCAGAAGCAGACGGACAAAAATCCATGTCAGCACGCCGCAGCAGAACAGCGTCCGGATCCACTCCGCCCCACGCGGGGAAAACGAACGAACATCCTCCCGCTCTTTTCGCATCACGCACTCGCAAAGAGTCGTCGGGCAATGCGGACAGAACACCGCATCCATCTCTTCCTGAGAAAACACTTTTTTGCAATTCGGACAACGGTAAGTATTCATCAGCGTTTCTCCTTTTTTCTATAGTCTACAGTCAAAACGGAAAAATGCAAACCGGTTCCGGAGCTTCCCGAACTTCAGCGTCCCTTGATCTTCGCAACTCGCCTGCCGCCGCAGAGGATCTCCATCGTCACCTGTCCGCCGGACCGGACAAGCAGGAGCCGCATCGTCTCACCCGGCTGGACCGGCGAAAAAAACTTGGTGCGGGACAGCCCCCGCAGCCGGAACGGTTCTCCGGTCGCCAACTCCGCAAATTCCTCCATGATCTGAATCTGGCAGACTCCCGGAAGAGTCGGGAAACCGGGAAAATGCCCCTGGAAACCGGGAAAATCCGGCGGCAGAGTGATTTCTCCTTCCGCGGAACAGCCGTCCTGCGACAGCAAAATCAGCCGTTCCCGAATCGCATCGCGTACATTCATGGTTGTTTCTCCTCTTCAAACGCCCGGATAATCAGGCGGTATCCATACTTCCGGTTCTCCAGCACCACTTTTGACGGAATTCCGTTCCGGTATGCGTAAAAGCGGATCCGCGCCGCCGTTCCACCGTTCCGCAGAACGGTTTTCTCCCGCAGAACGGACTCCCGGAACACCCAGACACCAAGCCCCGATTCATAAACCGTCCGATGACCCGTTTCTCTTGCCGCCGCCCCGGCATCCGGTTCATTGTGCAGATAGACCGCCGCAATATCATCAAGGATCGCCCGCGCGGTTTCGCGTTCGCGTCCCTTCCATTGCTCCGCCGGGATCAGCCAGTATGCGGAAAGCGTCTCCTCCGTTCCGGAAATATCGAACAGCTTCATTCCGGCGGGCGAAAAACCGGCAACCGCGATTGTCCCGCGCGTCCGGTCGATCCGCACCATGCCGAGCGCCGGAATCCGGAAAAACGGATACTCCATCACGATTGACGATTCCTGCGTGAACTCCGCCGGAGCCACCACAGGAATCCGGTCCGGCATTTCATACTCGAACGGATCCGATGCACAGGAACAGAACAGCAGCGCCGCCGCGCAGACCGGCAAAGCGAGAGCCCGGCGCAACGGAAACTTCCGTCTCATGGCGGGAATCACAAAAACGCTCGTCAGCCATGCGGCGGCGATCCCGACGATCAGCGTCACCCCCGCATCCCGGAGCATGGGATGACGCGTAAAGATCACGGTCGCCCCGCCCGCGGCCGACGTCACGGCGGAAAGCGTCACGGCGTTGAACACTCCGGGTTCAATCCTCCCGCTCCGCTTCAGCGAATGCAGAACAAAAATACCGTAATCCACCGCAAGGCCGCAAAGGATGACCGCCGCGATCAGCACGGACAAATTGACGACATATCCCAGTATGGCAAACACGGCGGCTGTCAGGAGAAGCCCCGACGCCACAGGAAGAAGCGCAAGCAACGTATCCGCAAACGAACGGAAATAAAGCGACGTCAGGAAAACCACACCGAAGAGCGCGAGCACGCCGAGCGGCAGAATTCCCCTCATCACATCCGACGACATCTGCTGTGCAAGTCCCTCCGGCGATACAATCAGCGGAGAAGCAAACGCGCGGACGTTTTCGATGTTCTCCGGCGTATCCGGAAAGAAAAACGCCGCGGTGACGACTCCGTTCTTCTCCGAAACCAGCCGTTTCAGAACCGGTTCCAGAAACGCGGGCGGATCGGACGGCGGATCGTCAATTCCCCGGTTGACCGCTTCAAAAAACGGCTGAAAAAAATCTTCTCCGAGCTCCGAGGCGGCAAACTCCCGCCGCATACGCTCCATTCCGCCTTCCGCGCGGAACCGTTTCCACTCCGTCAGGTTCTTTTCCCGCCGTTCCGCCGAAGGCCAGAGATCGGAAACCGCAAACAACGGCATCTCCGCTTTCCCCCGCAGAATCCCGATTCCGTTTTCCAGGTTCCGGAAAACTTCCGCACGGGAACCGCCCTGAACCAAAGCGATCGCAGGACGCCTGCCGGACATGAATTTCGCATTCTGTTTCGCCTCCTGACACCCGAACTCCGGCGGAGAAACATCGAACTGCCGCACATCGGCATGGATCCGCAGACGAGGCAGAAGCACAACCGCGGCCGTCATTGCCGCACACCACAGAAAAATCACGGCACGGGGAAACCGTTCCGGCAGCCCCGGAGCATGAAAACGGTATCCGATCCGCCGTCCCTTCGCCAGAAACGCGGGCAGGAACAGAAGCATCATCAACAGACTCAGCAGCAGACTGCCGCCCGCAAAAAATCCAAGCTGACGGCACCCTTCCGTCCGGGAAAACAGAAACAGAGCAAACGCGATCACCGACGTCAACGCACCGAGACAGAGCGCCGGGACAAGACGCAGGAGGCGCAGGAACCGCCCTTTCCCCGTCATTGCGGCATAGGTGTGAATCCCGTAATCCACCGCAAGACTGACCACGATTCCGCCCATCCCGATCACGAAAAACAGCGTTTCACGGAACAGCAGGCACATCACGCCCAGTACGACCGACGACGCCAGCACCGGAATCAGCGGAATCAGAAAACTGCGGAGATCGCAGCGGTAAAACAGAATGAACAAAAGCGCAAACAGGATCGCCGACGTCCAGCAGACAACTTTCACATCATTCCGCAAAACGGCTTCGTTGCAGACCGCACGGCGATGAGCGCTGATCAGATCATATTCCGTCCCGGCGGGAAGAGTGCCGAGAACGGAGCGGATGGAATCCAGCAATCCGGCGGACCCGGCTGCATCCGATACGGATACCGGACTTTCAATCAGCATCATCGCCGCCGTTTTATCCTCTGAAACCAGATACGGAAATTCCGGGCTGATATTCATCCCCGAAAGCACACGGAACTGTTCCAGTTTTCCGAACAGGGTTCCCGTTTCATTGAAAGGATCCGAACGCAGCATCCCCGTCCGTCCGATTCCGCCCGGAGTCAGAAGCTGACGGTACACGTTCCGCGCCGCGGCCGCCGGAGCCGTACGGGGAACCGGCGACAGCTGCGGAACATACCGCGCCAACCCCTGCACAGACTCCGCAAGGCCGCCGGGAAACCGGAAATCGACGGACTCCACCAGCGGCAGAGCCTCCAGCCGCGGCGCAAGTTCTTCCATATACGCCGCAAGCCCCGATTCCTCAAAAGAGCGTCCCGGCGGAAGATAGAAGACCAGCACGACTTTGTTGAACATTCCGCTGCGGCTGACGGCGCGGTAAGTCTCCGCGGAAGCGGAACCATCGGGAAGCATCCGGGAAATATCGGTGGAGAAACGTCCGGAAACGATCGCCGCAATGCTCAGCAGAAGCAGAACGCCCAGAATCAGCCGCGCCGCCGCGGCGTGCCGGGCGGCAATCAGGATCAGCCGGCCGATCGCTCTCATTGTGCCCCGGCGCGCCATACGGATTCCGGGATTTCCGGATTGAGACGGGTTTCAAAAAAACGGATCGCGGTCACATCCCCGCTTCTCTCCACAATGCGTACACGGGTGATATGGGAATAATCCGGTGCGGTTTCAAATTCCAGTTCCCGGATGAACGCGCCCGCCGGGCTGCCCGGTTTCGGAACAAGCCGCAGACGGTGCGTCTCCGGAGCGGAAATTGTAAATGCGCCCGCCATCGCTTCGAAATCTCCGGAAAAATAGGACTTCATGGACTCGGCAAGGATTTTCAGGGAAGGATTTTTCGCCGTGTCAAGCGTCAGCACCGAACCGGACTCCGCATCCCACTGCGTCAGCCTGCTTCCGGAAATAACGCATACATACCGGATCGGCTCGTTGACACGCCACGCCATCCGCCCGGATTTGTCAAGCGCCAATGTTCCCCGGATCGTCAGCGTGCGACGGATCGAAACAATCTCTTTCTTCTGTTCAAAGGAGGCTGTCAGCCGATGGACACGCTCCATCCCCGCGCGGACCTTCGCCAGAATCCCGTCGGCATCCGCCGCACAGAGAGGAAAAAACAGCAGAGAAAACAGAAATGCACTTATTGTTCGTCCGGCACGCACAGCTTCAACTCTCCTTCCGCCCGGATCCCGCCTTCCGGACCTCTGATTTGAAATTCGATTACATACCACGGCGGGAATTCCGTGGTCGTACGGCAGGAGGCAATCACCTGTTCTCCGGCACGGACCGGACGATGGCATTCAAACCGGTTGATCTCCGCAAGCATCCCCCGGCGGATCGTCTCCGGCGAGAGAAAACCGTTCAGCGCGGCAACCGCCTGCGCGGCAAGTTCGGGAAGTGCGGCACTGTCCAGTTCGCCGTCCGCTCCGAGAAAAATATTGTCCGGAGCGATCTCCGCAAGCACCTCTCCGCCGGAATCCGACACGCTCAGCAGTTTCGTCACCATCGCGACCGGTCGTTTGTGCGGAATAAATTGTTCCGCATCGGCGGGAAGCGTAATAATGCGGTCCAGCTTTGACGCGTTTTTCCAACAGGTCGGATCGGCTGCCAGATAATCGCCCGTGACCTGCCAGGCGGCGCCCCGGCAGCCATAACAGTGATCGAACTCCTCACACGAACGGCAGGGTTCCTTGATGAACTGTCTGTAATTGCGCAGACGGCGGATAATCATGCTTTCCGCGAGGATTTCCCGGAGCGGCTTTTCCCGGATCGAACCGAGCGGCGCGTTCAGCCCGACACACGGCGTAACATTGCCGCGGCTGTCCACCACACATGAGTAACAGTGACGGAAACATTTCTGTCCGACGAGCGGCGGCTGAGGCTTCCAGTCGCGCCCGAATCCGCGGTCGATCCCGGCAATCTCCCGAAACACCGCCTCGACCTTTGCCGGATCGGGAAGCAGGGATTGATGCTCCAGCAAACGCCCCTGCGGAGTAATACATTCAAAATACGGTTCGATATTCCGTTCCCGCAGCCAGGACCAGATACCCGGCGCTTCCCCGATGTTCTCCGAGGAAAGCACGGTCGCCGCGCAAAGCATCCCGGTGCGCTCCGCATATCCCGCCTCCTGAAGCATCTCCAGAGCGCGGAGCGCGGCCTGCAGGGAATCCTTGCGGCCGGTGAGCCGGTCGTGAACCTCCGGATTGAACGAATTGAGTTTGACCACCACGCGGCAGTTCTGTTCCAGAAAGAAACGGGCATGATCCGGCGTCATCAAACCGCCGTTGGTGAAAATTTCCGCCCCCATGCCGAGCGAAACGATATAACGGACCATATCGTGGAGTCCGGGATAAACCAGCGGTTCGCCTCCGAGAATCACAATCTTGCGCGCTCCGAGTTTCTGCGCCTGCGCGATTGCGGAGCGGATCTCCTCCGCGCTCATTTCCTGCGAGTAATCCGTATTCTCCGACGATGCGTAGCAGTAGGGACAGCGGTAATTGCAGCGGCGCGTGAACTCAATCTCCATCGACAGGAGTTCTCCGCTCTTCACCGCGCGGATCTCTTCATCGGTATAGTCAAACAGGTTCACCGTTCACCTCACATGCGGGAATGAGGACGGCGCAGATCCAGAAAACGCACCGGTTTGCGCGATACGGAAAAAATCTGTCTGCGCGCCTCTTCCAGCGGCACTTCCCGGACCGGCACATTCAAACGGCATTTGGCTTTCAGCCGGGCGGCAAGCGCCTCCGTGGAAGCTCCCGGTTCCCGGAGCGCCACAACGACCTCCACATGGTCGGAAAGATTTTCGCCCGTCGCCACCACATAATACTCCGCCACTTCCGGGGAAACGTCAAGCACGGAATTCAGAACGCGCGGATAAAGCGTCGTCCCGCGGCATTTGAGCATTTGCGCCTTGCGTCCGAGAATCGGACCCAGCCGCGGAGAAAAACGGCCGCAGGCGCAAGGCTCGTGCGTCAGGAAACTGATGTCTCCCGTACGGAACCGGATCAGCGGCATTCCCGTAACGCGCATCGGAGTGACGACCACCTCTCCGGGTTCTCCGTCGGGAACGGGTGCACCGCTGTCGTCCAGAATTTCCACAATCGCAAGGTCGGGGATCAGATGTCCGCCCCGCGTGGCGGTGCACTCGCAGAAACTGGAAACGATCTCCGACGATGCATACGTCGAATGAATCGGCACCCCCCAGATATCCGCCAGCTGTTCGCCAAGCCCGGAAAGATTCAGCTGTTCATCCCGGATCGGCTCCCCGATACAGATCAGACGGCGCACACTGGAAAGATCCGTATTCCGCGCCCGCGCTTCGAGTCCGAGGTGCCGCAGAAACGACGGCACGCCGACCAGTGCAGTCGGATGCAGGGAATTCATGACCTGAAGATGGCTCTCAATGCTGTTGAGCCCGTTGCGGATCGCCGATGCACCAAGCGCGCGCACGCCGAGATAATACGCCATTCCCGCCACGAAACAGCGGTCAAGCGTACAGGTCAGCAGGACCCGGTCGTCCCGCGTAAGCCCGGCGGCATGAAAACAGCGGAGCTCGTTGTATGCAAGACGGCGCATATCGTTTCCGGTATAGGCGACACGGCAGGGTTCTCCAGTCGTGCCGGAGGAAAAAACCACATCTTCGACTTCGGACCACGGCGCCGCCTGAAACGCCTCCACATTCGCGGCAAGATCATTCTTTCCAGTCGTCGGCAGTTCTCCGAGACGCTCCAGCGGAAAACTTTCCGGATCAATTCCCGCCAACATCTCCCGGTACCGGGGCGACCTTGCCTTGCAATACGCCAGATGTTCGCGCAGAAACCGTTCCTGTACCTTCCGCAAAGCGGAAAGCGGCAGAAAATCATCATCCGGAATAAAAGTGAAAGGATCCATCATGCACACTCCGCCTCCATGAGAAGAGCCTGTTTCCGGATGATCTCCCGCACATGATTCTTCAACTGAAACGGCGGGAGTTCCCGGACGATCCGCTGCTCCACGCGCGGAAGACGGCAGATACGGATATTCCCCCGGTGCATACGGAAGCTGCGATCCGGCGAATTCTCGTTTCCGGTGATCACGACGGGCACCAGCTTGCAATCCAGTTCTTTTGCAATCCGGAAAAACGTTCCGTGGAACTGATTCAGCGTGCGGTTTCCCGAACGGGTTCCTTCGGGGAACACCATCACGGGAACATTGCGGGCGATCAGCCCGGCGGTCCGTTCCTTCGCCTCCTCATAGCTCATGGAAGTAATGTCGAGATACCCGCCGGCACGCGCGAAGACTCCGAAAAACGGCAGCCGCATCGGCCAGCGGTTCACAACCTGCGCCGGCGGACGGTTCGTCGTCGCAGCGACCAGAAACGGATCCGAGGAGGAACGGTGATTGAAGATATAGATTCCGCCGGACGCCGCCTCTCCGGAAAGATCGCGGAACCGGATCCGCAGATATGGGAAACAGCCGATCCGGATGATCGTCTTTCCATACCAGAGAATGAAAAAACGGATCACCCCCTGCATACGGGCGGGACTGTAACAGTTCAGCAGGAGAAACAGCACAACAAACGGCAGGGCGATCACGCAGTAAAGGACCGTCACCAACAGACACTGTGCGTAAACGGGAAGAGAAATATTCATTTCACTCCTGTTTCGCCGGAGTTTCTCCCCCGCGAAGCTGAGCTTCCATTTTTTCAAAGAAATTATAAACATCGCCAAGCGTCACGATCTTGCGGATTTCCTCATTCTGCCGCAGAGAAACACCGAATTTCCGCTGAAGCCCGATCATCAGGTCCACCATATCCAGACTGTCGAGTCCAAGATCCTTGAAAATCTCCTTTTCCGGCGCAAGTTCCTCCGGCGGGACCTCCAGCATTTCCGTAAACGTGTTATTGACTGCGGTAATGATCTCTTCTCTTGTCATCGCTATCCTTTCATGATTCCGCATCGGCACGCGGAACCGAATCTATGCTTCATTGATATTTGGAACAGAGTAATGTAGCATTGATTCCGCCAAAAGCAAAAGAGTTTTTCAGGAAAACATCAAATTCATGCGACCGGAGCCGCTGAACGTGATCCACCCCGGCGCAATCCTCCGCCGGATGCTCCAGATTCAAAGTCGGCAGCAGTTCGGAACGCGTCATCATTTCCAGCGATGCGATCAGCTCAATCCCGCCCGAAGCTCCAAGCGTATGACCGAGATTTCCCTTCAGACTGCTGACGGGAACGCTGTTGCCGAAAAATTCCCGGAGAGCCGCCGCTTCCTCCCGGTCCCCCTGAACGGTCGACGTCGCATGGGCGTTCACATATCCGGTCGCCCCGGATGCAATCCCCCCATCACGGTAAACCAGTTCCAGGCAGCGCCGGATCGCGGCGGCGTCCGACTGGCTCAGACTTGTTCCCGTCGCACAGGTGGCATATCCCCGGATTTCGCCGAAAATCGCGGCTCCGCGCCGACGGGCGTGTTCCAGACTCTCCAGAACGACGATCCCCGCGCCCTCCCCGCAGATCAGCCCCCGGCGGTCCGAATCGAACGGACGCGACGCTTTTTCCGGAGCAATGCCGTCGAATCCGCCGGAAGCCTCGATCAGCTCGAACGAAACGGAAACCTCCGGCGCAAGCTCCTCCGCGCCGCCGCAAATCACAATATCCTGCGTTCCGGATGCAATCAGATCCCGTCCCATACCGATCGACTGGACCGCGGACGCACATGCCGCCGACGGCGAAAGCACACATCCGCGAATGCCAAGCAGATTCGCCGCATTAAACGCCGCCGTATGGGAAACGCACTTGAAAAACTGCATCGCCGACATCTCATCCCGCCGACCGTTGAACATCAGGCGGTAGGCCTCGGAAATACTGTTGGAACCGCCCATCGTGGACCCGATCACGCAGCCGCAGCGCCCGCCGGAAAGCTCCTCCGCGGACAATGCAGCCTCCTCCGCCGCGGAACGGGCGGCGAGAGCGGCAAAAATCCCGACCCGCCCCATGGATCGACGCCAGGCACGGGGAATTGATTTTTCCGTACCGGGCGGCAAAACGACCGGTGCACACAACGGCGCGGGAGTTTCCCCGCCCCACTCCGTCATCGGACGGATTCCCGAAACTCCGCTACGCAGATTCGCATAAAGCACGGACGGCGTATTGCCCAGCGGCGACACCACTCCGCGGCCGGTAATCACAACCTGCTTCCTATCCATTCCGCTTCTCCCCGTCCCGCGCACTGCGGATCATTCTCATATAGACTTCTTCCCCGACCATTTTCCGCCAGATCAGAAACGCGGAAAGCATTGCTCCCATCGCCCCCGGAAGCAGGGAACTTTGCCCGGCGACATAGAAATTGCGGAGCGGCAGACGCCCCAGCAGATTGATCTGTCCAAGTTTCTGCCGGATCCCGTAAGCGGACCCGTAAGGGGAAAGATAATCGCGGTATGTCAGCATCGACGCGGATTCCAGAATCCGCAGTTTTCCCCGGAAACCGGGATAAATACGGTAAATCTTCTCTTCCAGCTCCGCCGTCTTGCGGCGTTTGTATTCATAATAGGACGCGGGACGGTGTCTCGTAACCGTATTTTCCCATTCCGCGGTTTCCGGGCGGAACACGTTTTCAAACGCGGTAACGGTATTGTATGTTCCGCCGTCGCGCCCCTTCTCCCGCGTCAGCATGATTCCGGTCGCGGTCGCGTCGGGACAGGCGGGAGACATGATCCGGTCGATGGCCGACGTGGAAAAATGGGAGGTCAGCTCCTCACGGAACGCGCCGGACTCTCCGTCAAGTACGCCGAATATGGTAAAAAAGCCCGCCCCGTCTTCAAACTCGCGCACCCGGTCGGCAAACGCCCCCTCGCGGAACCGTCCGGGAAGCAGGCACAGGATCTCCGCCGGATGAACCGTCATCACGCAGTCCCGGAACTCCGCAACGGAGCCGTCGGTCAAACGCATGGAATGACACCGCAGCCGCTCCACGTCCAAACATTCGGCAACCGTACAGCCGGAGCGGATTTCGATTCCGAGCTCCGCCGCCCGGTCGAGAAATGCGGAGACAAACGCTCCGCCGCTTCCGTTCACCCGCACAAGATCGTTCAAAAGCCCGTAACTGACCCGGCAGTGGTTCGCAAGCGAGATCTCCCCTGACGGCGTTCCGTGACAACAGACGAAACTTGCAAGCAGACAGCGCACCTCCTCCGAAACATTCAGCGAATCCAGGTACCCGCTCAACGGGATAAAATCCTCCTCCTGCTGCTGAACGGCAGTAAACCCATCCCCCTCAAGATTGAACAGCGCCGTATCAGAGAAAATCCTCTTCTGATCCGCAAAGTACCTGCGGATTCCCTCTTTCTGATCCGGCCAGCGCTCCTCCATGAAACGGCGGATATTGTCGCCGCCGTGCGGAAGCTCAAATAAAACATCGCGGTCCGCCAGATAAATCTTCGTCGGAATGGGACTGGCGGAAAGCGGCGTCTTGAAATTCAGCATCCGGAGCATGTCGCCCATACAGCCGTCCAGCCGGGTGGAAAAATGGAATCCCGTGTCAAACGGGATACCGCTACGGTAGAACCGCTGCATGCTTCCGCCGATCACACGGCTCTTTTCCAACAGCAGCACTTTGAATCCGCTTTCAGCAAGCAGAATGCTCATGCACATTCCCGTAACGCCGCTACCGACGACAATGTAATCGTACGTTTTATTCAAGCCGCGTTCCCCCTGTCAGATCACAAGTCCGCCGTTCACGGCGAGCACCTGTCCGTGAATATACCGGCTGTCCGGACCGCACAGAAAACTGACCGCTCCGGCGACGTCCTCCACGCTTCCCGCCCGGTTCAACGGAATCATCGGCAGAATTTTCTCCTTCGGAAGATCTGCTGTCATATCGGTTTCAATGAATCCGGGAGCAACGGCGTTCACCAGAATCCGTTTGCGTCCGACCTCCCGCGCCAGCGCCTTGACCGCGCCGATCAGCGCGGCTTTCGAGGCGGAATAATTGACCTGCCCCCCCTGCCCCGCCTGCCCCGACGCGCTGCTGATCACCACGATCCGCCCGCTTTTCCTTGCCATCATTCCCATCAAAAGCGGCTGAACCGTATTGTAAAATCCATCCAGATTGGTACGCATCACGGAATCCCATTCCTGAGCGGACATGAAAACGAACAGGTTATCCCGCGCGATCCCGGCATTGTAGATCAATACATCGGGCGCGGAATCCCCGAACACCCCGGACAGTGCGGCGGAGGCGGCTTCACGGTCAGCGACATCAAACGCCAGACCGGCAAAGGAGCGTCCGAGCGCCCCGACCTCCTCTTTCAGCGGCTCCAGCGATGCAGGATCACGGCTGCATGTGGCTACAATGTCAAATCCGTCCGCGGCAAGCCGTTTCGCGATGGCACGCCCGATCCCCCGGCTGGCTCCGATCACCAGAGCAGTCTGTACGGCGCTCATTTGCCCTCGACCGCTTTGAGCATTGCGGGAAAATTCGCGAGCTTGGTCCGGGAATGGGTGCTGCGCCCGACAAACAGCAGAGCTCCGGCGGTCAACCCCGGCAGAAAACCGCGAACCGCCTCATCCTTCCGGGACGAACATTTGCTGACGGCGCTCCACAGTACCTCGCGATCCTTTCCGGGACGTATAAATTTCAGTTTGACGGATGTATCGCGCCGTCTCCCGTCCACCCAGTCATACGAATATTCCACGATAAAATCGGCATTTTCCGGAGCTTCCGCCTTTTTGTATCCGAGATACGTCATCCCGTTGACCAGATATTTTTCGCACAGTTTGCTGTATTTCTTTTCGCCGGCGGGAACCGCCCGGAACGTTTTGCCGTACATCTCTTTATCCACCGCGGCATCGCTGATCACGGAAACAATGGCGGCTTTCCGGATATGCTCCCCGTTTTCCGTTACGTTGCTCCGGCATGCGGAAAGAACGACTGCCGCCGCAAGAAATGCCGATGTTAAAAACAGTTTTCTCATGATCTCTCACCCTGTAACATTAGAATTTTGCCGTCTCTGTCAGAAAATTTCCAGTAACTTACCATCAACAGCGGACACCGTCAAGCAGGATTATTCACTTTCCTGAAGAAAAATCTTCCCTGCGGTTGATTCACGCAGTTTCTTATGATATATTACCTGCACTATTCATAAAATTTCAGCAGATTTTTACACAAGGAACCGTTATGACGATAGCTGAACTTGCTGCGAATCCGGACCGGGATTACCGTCCGATACCGTTTTGGAGCTGGAACGACCGGTTGGAAGCCGGGGAACTGTCCCGCCAGATCCGTCTGATGCACGATGCCGGAATCGGCGGATTCTTCATGCACGCCCGCGGCGGACTCCTCACCGGTTATCTCGGCAAAGAGTGGTTCGATATGACCAAAGCCTCCATCCGCACGGCCGGTGAATGCGGCATGAATCCATGGGCATACGATGAAAACGGCTGGCCCAGCGGTTTCGGAAGCGGAGCGGTAAACGGACTCGGAGTACAGTATCAGCAGAAATACCTGCGCTGCCGGAAACTCACCCCTGCGGAACTCGCCGGTACGGAAAACCGGATCGCTCTTTATTCCACAGACGGCAAACGCCTCACGGAAGAACAGGCGAAGCAGAAAACGGAAATCCTCCTGTTCTATTACGACATCAATCCCTATTATGTCGACACTCTCGATCTCAAAGTCACGGAAAAATTCCTGGAAACAGTTCATCAGGCATACTATGACTCCCTCACGGAAGCCGAACGCAAAAGCATGAAAGGCTTTTTCACCGATGAACCGCAGATCTCCCGGAACGGCATCCCGTGGTCTTTCACTCATGAGGCGGAATACCGTTCCGCATACGGGGAAGAACTCCTTGACGTTCTCCCCCACCTCTTCTTCCGGTTCAGCGGATGGGAACGCACACGCTGGCGTTTCTGGCGCCTCACGACACATCTGTTCCTCAATCATTTCATGAAACCGATTTACGACTGGTGCGAAGCGCACGGCTGGCAGCTCACCGGCCATCAGGTCTGCGAAGACAATTACAGCTCCCAGCTCACCAGCAACGGCGCGGTCATGCCTCATTACCAGTATTATCATATTCCCGGCATGGATGCGCTCGGCCGTCATTTTGTCTCCGTTGCGACCACATTGCAGCTGGCAAGCGCCGCCGCCCAGACGGGAAAATCGCAGATTCTCTCCGAAACGTTTGCGCTCTGCGGATGGGCGGTCGATTTCGCCGATCTCAAGTGGCTCTATCAGTGGCAGACCGTACACGGGATCAATCTGCTCTGCCAGCACCTCGAAGGCTATTCCCTGCGCGGAATCCGTAAACGCGACTATCCCGCCTCTCTCTTTATCCATCAACCGTGGTGGAACGATTACCGTCCGTTCAATGACGCGTTCTCCCGGATCGGCGTTCTCCTCGCCAAAGGGGAAATCCGCACCGATGTGCTCCTGATGCACGGAATCACCACCGCACACATTTTCTACGATGGAACTCCGGAAGCGAACGATCATTTCATGCTCTATTCCAATGCCTTTGAATCGACCAGCCGTCTGCTCGAATCCGCTCATCTGAACCACCACTACGGCGACGAAACCCTTATGGAACAGTACGGCTCCGTGGAGAACGGGCGCCTCGTGATCGGAAAACAAAGTTACAGCCTCGTACTTCTTCCCAAACTGATGAATCTCTCTTCCGGACAGGCGCATCTGCTTGCCGAGTTCATCCGTCAGGGCGGAACCGTGCTCGGTGTGCAGAACGACTTTGATCCGCATTTCTATATCGACGGGGAACTTGCCGACGATCTTCCGCTTCTCAAGGAGATCCGCTGGTTCGCCGCTTCCGAAGAAATGGTGCGCGAAGCAATGCGCCTTGCCGATCCGATCCCGGTTGTCGTCAAAGGCACTTCCGCCGAACGCCTCCGCGAACCGGAAGTTCAGGCAGAAAACATTCATGTCACACGCAGATTCTACCGCGATCTTGACGGAAAACCGGCACGGCTCTTCTATTATGTCAATATTGAACGGTTCGAAGCGTTCGACACCGAACTGTATCTCGATGCGGAAGGCGTGGAACAATTCGATCCCGAAACGGGAAAAATTCTTCCCGTTTATTTTGAAAAGACGGAGAACGGCATCCGGGTCCCGCACCGCTTTGAACCTGCCGGTTCGCTTCTCCTGATCGCCCGCGACTACAAAACTGCACCCGCCGCGCCCGTCGTCCACCCGGAACGGATTCTCGCATTCCAGCCGGAATTCCGGATCACGGCATGTTCGGAAAACCTGCTGACGCTGGATTTCTGCGGGTACGAGGTCGACGGCAGAAGAATTTCCGATCGCGAATATGTCCTCTCCATTCAGGATTCCCTCCTGAAACTGGAGCGCGACGCGGATACCGTTCTGATATTTGAGTTCACAACCGGCTCCACCTATCCGCTCGGAAAGCCGCTGACACTTCTTCTGGAACATCCGGAGCGTTACGACATCCGCGTCAACGGGATTCCGGTTTCCAACCGTCCCGACGGCTTTTTCGCGGACAAGGCATTTGAACGGATCGCAATCGGCGACGCAGTCGTTGCGGGAAGAAACGAAATCCGGCTGCATACGACGTTCCATCAGACGCCGGAAACATACGCGGGAATCGCCGCCGCTCGCAAATTTGAATCGGAAAAAAACAAACTTTCCTTTGATTCGGAAATCGAAGCAGTTTATCTCTGCGGAGAGTTCGGAGTCTTCACCCCCGCCCCGTTCCGGGACCTGGACCGCAACGCACTGCGCTGTGCGGGACCGTTTATTTTGGAAGCACGTCCGGAACAAGTCGATATTACCCGGATCGAACGTTCCGGCTTCCCGTTCTTCGCCGGAGCCGTCACTCTGACTCAGCAGATCGGAATCGCCGACGGCGACGAGACAAAGCCGTGCCGCCTTGCATTCCGTCATCTGTTCGCGCATATCGCCAAAATCCGGCTGAACGGAACGGAAATCGGAACACTGACCCGCCCGGATTATTCACTGGATATTCCCGCGGGAGTCCTGAAAACCGGCTCCAATACTCTGGAAATCACACTGATCAACTCCCTCCGTAACATGCAGGGGCCATTCCACAAAGAGGAAGGCGAATCGTTCGGCGTAGGTCCGGGATCTTTCTATAAGGATCCCGGCGTGTTCTGCCCGAAAGGAGCACAGGACTGGAACGACGATTACTGCTTCCTGCGCTTCGGCGCGGAATGCGGAGAAGCAGGCACCGTATGAACAAACCCCGTCTGCCGGAAAATCTGCAAAAACTGTTCAGTTGGACCATGTATCCGTACTGGATCTTTCTGACGGCACTGTTACTGAGTCTTTCCATCGCCCTCCTCTCGGAGGTTCCGATGGTGGACCTGACCCGCTATTGTCCGATGGCGGACGCATTCCGTCTCGGCTGCTGGGAAAATGCGTTTCACCCGCGCATCGCTCCGCTGGTTCCATGTCTCGGCGGACTTCTTTCGCTACTGACGGGACTCCATGCGTTTCCGGCGCTGAAACTGCTCTCCTCGCTGACCTTCGCCCTGACGGTCTTTCCTCTATACGGAATCTTCCGGCGCTTTCTGGAGCCGCTCCCGGCGCGGATCGGCATTCTGATGGCGGCATTCGGTTCCATGTCTCTCCGGTATTCCTCCTCCGGAATGCGCGACTCGACCAAAGGATTCCTGTACATTCTCTGCGTTTATCTGCTTCTGCGGATTTTTGAGGACCGGCGGAAGTTGAGCAGTTATCTCTGGCTCGGATTCTCCGCGGCGCTTCTCTCCCTGACCCGGACGGAGTGTCCGGTTTACACAGGCATGTTCCTGATGGCGGCAATGGCGTTCGAACTGTTCCGCGGCAAACCGGTTTTCCCGTGGAGAAGCCTGCTCGCGGTTTTCACGGCTCTGCTCGTCATGACGCCCTGGCTCTGCTATATGCAGAAAACGACCGGTTACCCCGTTCCCCAAGTCCGTTACGCCCATATTCTGGATCAGCTTCTGAACCGGGAAGATTACCGGCGGGTCCTCATTGAACAGAACGATACGGGCGCCGGATCCGCCGATGTTCGGCAGCAGGCCCCGTCCCGCACCCGGACAAAGGCCCCGATTCTCCCGGCGCTCCGGCACAACAAGGAATATGAACATTCCAACGAACCGCCGACGCTGGAGCGCTTTTTCAACAGCATCCTGAACGGGTTTTACCCGCCGTTCGCGATTCTCGCCCTCCTCGGCGTCTTTGTGCGGCTGAAACAGAAGAAATGGACGGTTGTGGAAACGATTGTCTGTGCCGCACTCTTTCTGCATCTGATCCTGCTGATTCTTCAGATCCGGATCGCGGACCACACCTATTACGTCTCCCGCCGTTATCAGCTTCCGGTTACGCCGTTGGAATTCGGCTGGAGTGCGTACGGTGCATGGGTGCTCTATCAGTTCCTCGCCGCCCGGACCGCGATCGTCCGCCACCCCGCGGTTGTGGTTCTGCTGTTCCTGATTCCCGCCGTTCTGCTCTACTGTCACGGAATTCTGCGGATTTACAAATCCTACCGTTCCAATTCCAAGAGTCTGGAACGGGAAGCCCTGCGGCGGCTCTCCCGTGAAATCCGCCGGGACTACAGGGGACCGCGCCATTTTGAGCGCATGACATTCGATTTGGAACGTTATACATCCAACCTGCGACCGACCGTATTCAGTTACTGGGAACAGCTCGGTATTCTTTCCGGCGGGCAGAGTCTTCACGCGGATGATCCGGACTGGCAGCTCGGCAGGATAACCCCCGACTACATCGTTGTCCGGCAAAACGACATTTCTCCGGATGCCATGCGGGCCTCCGGTTATGTACGGATCCGGACCTGCCTGATCCGCGGAATTCCGTTTCACCTTTATAAAAACAGAGAAATTTGAACAAAAACGCTTGAATAACACGGAATATGGCGCTATAATTTCCGTGATTGAATATGCAAACGCATAAGGATAATGAAAAACAAGATGGACTATCAAAATACAGTAAAGCAGGAAGTGACTGTTTCCGGAATCACACTCCATACCGGAGTCCGGGCGCATCTGCGGATCCTGCCCGCACCGGAAAACACCGGAATTGTCTTCCGGCGGGTCGATATGCCCGGAAAACCCGAAGTACAGGCAGTTGTCGGCAACGTGATCGACGTGCGCCGCGCAACCACGATCGCGTCCCGCACGACCGGCGCGTTCGTTGTAACGGTGGAACATATCATGGCGTCGCTTCATGCCTCGCAGGTGGATAACGCCATTGTGGAAATGGACGGACCGGAACCGCCGATCGCCGACGGCTCCGCCAAGGCTTATTTCGACGGCATTCAGGAAGCGGGCCTGCAGCGGCTTTCCGCTCCTGCCAACTACTGGACGGCAAGCGCCCCGATTCAGATCGAAGCCGGGGAAAGCCGTCTTCTGCTGGAACCGGCGGATCATTTTGAAGTCGTCTGCCGGGTGGAATACGGAGCAACGCCGCTTGACAAACAGGAGTTTTCCTGCATCGTCACTCCGGAAAGTTTCGGACGGGAACTCTCCGATTCCCGGACCTTCTGCATTTTCCGGGAGCTCTCCCAGCTGATCGGCGCCGGACTCGTCAAAGGCGGAAGCCTCGACAATGCCGTTATCATGCACGACGGTGCGGTTATCTCCAAAGACGGGATGCGTCATCCCGAAGAATTCGCCCGCCACAAGATGATGGACCTTGTGGGAGACATTTATCTGACCGGTATGCGTGTACGCGCCAAAGTCACGGCGGTCAAAGCCGGTCATCCGACCCACGTCAAACTGGCGGCGGAAATGCTGACGCAATATGCGGCAAATCACAAAAAACAAGAATCAGTACAATAAGGTTTACAGAAGAAAGGAAAAATCGGATGTCTGAAATCCTGACACACCATCAAATTCTCCGCCAGCTGCCCTACACGGACAGAATGGTGTTTCTCGACCGCGTCTGTCTGGAGGATTCCGGAAAAGCGGTTGGACTCAAGAGCGTCTCCATGAACGAATGGTATTTTCCGGGACATTTCCCGCACCATCCGATCGTTCCCGGCGTAATTCAGGTGGAGTCCATGGCGCAGCTCGCAGAACTCGCCGTCTGGAAAAAACTTGATCCGGACCGCAAAGGCGATCTCTATGTCAAGGAACTGAACAAAGTCAAATTCCGCCGTCCCAACAATCCCGGTGACCGGATCATGCTGACTGCGGAGATCATTTCCGAAACCTCGGATACCGTCACCCTTTCCGCGACCGCCGCAAACAATTCCGGTGTGACCTGTCAGGCTCAGCTGACGCTGGGCGTCCGCGCCAAAGTCCAGCCGACGATGCCCGCCGGATTCAACGAATTCGACAAGAGCGAATCCAGTCCCATGGACGTGGAAAAGATCGCGTCACTCATCCCGCACCGCTATCCGTTCCTCTTTGTTGATTACGTTTCCAAGCTCGATGGTCCGCACGCCACGGCGGTCAAAAACGTCACGGCGGAGGAACCCGCGTTCCGCCGTTATGACGACGGCTATTCCGTTCTGACCGCATCCGTTCAGCCGGAAATTCTTGCGCAGGCGGGAGCGATCATCATGCTTTCCAACGAAGCAAACCGCGGCAAACTTGCGTACTTCATGGCGATTGACCATGCGGAATTCCTCAAACCGGTCCTGCCCGGCGATCAGCTCGTTCTGGAAATTGATATTCCGGAAACCAAATCCCGGTTCGGCAAAGGCGAAGGCTTCATCAATGTGGACGGGGAAGCAATCGCGAAGATCAATATGATGTTCGCACTTGTCGATCCCTGATCTCCGGAAACAAGGAACAGGTCGGTTATGAAAAAAAATGAAACAAATCTGCTTCCGGCTCCGGATCAGCTCCGTGCGCTGTTGGATGGGCGCACAGCCGATCCGCATTCCATTCTCGGTATGCACTCCGGTCCCGGCGGCAGAATATTGATCCGGGTTTTCGACCCGATGGCGGAAGCCGTCACGGTCTTTCGCGGAAAAGAGTTTCAGACAGCAGCCGTCCTGACAAAAATCCATGACGCCGGACTGTTCGCAGCGGAATTCCCAGTAAAAAAGTTTTTCGCTTACGAAGTGGAGAAACAGTTCGGGAACGGCACCACATTCCGTTCCCGTGATCCCTATTCCTTTCTTCCCGCCATCGGGGAAATGGATCTCTATCTGTTCAATTCCGGCGAACATCATAACGTATACAATGCAATGGGCGCACATTGCATGACTGTCGACGGCGTGCCCGGCGTCCGGTTCACCGTCTGGGCGCCCAATGCGGAACGGGTCTCCGTTGTCGGCAATTTCAACTGCTGGGACGGGCGCCGTTCCCCCATGCGCCTGATGGGCAATTCCGGTATCTGGGAACTGTTTATTCCCGCCCTCGAAGCGGGAGAGGTTTACAAATACGAGATCCGGACCAGAAACGGCGACGTGTTCACCAAGCTTGATCCCTATGCGTGGCAGACGGAACTCCGTCCTTCCAATGCGGGAATCGTCGCAAACCCGGCGCCGTTCCAATGGACCGACTCCGCATGGTTGGAAAAACGCGCGGCGACCGATATTCAGCACTCTCCGATGAACATTTACGAAGTGCATCTCGGTTCCTGGCAGGGTCCCGGAACAACCCCGACAACGGGAAAAGACGATTTCAACAATTACCGTCAGCTCGCACACGCTCTCGGAGACTATGTGCTGGATATGGGGTATACGCATATTGAGCTCCTCCCCATCTGCGAACATCCGCTCGATCAGTCGTGGGGCTATCAGGTCACGGGCTTCTATGCTCCGACCGCCCGGTTCGGAACACCGGAGGATTTCGCATATTTCGTCAATCACATGCACTCGCTCGGAATCGGCGTGATTCTGGACTGGGTTCCCGCCCATTTCCCGAAAGACGCATTCTCTCTCGGCAGGTTCGACGGAACGGCGCTTTATGAACATGCGGATCCGCGCCAGGGGGAACAGAAAGACTGGGGAACTTATGTTTTCAATTTCGGGCGCAACGAAGTCCGCGGCTTTCTGATCGGCAGCGCGCTCTACTGGCTCGACCGTTTCCATGTGGACGGCCTCCGCGTCGACGCGGTCGCCTCCATGCTCTATCTGGACTACTCCCGCAAAGCCGGGGAATGGATCCCGAACAAATACGGCGGTAACGAGAATCTCGAAGCGATCGCTTTTCTGAAGCGTCTGAACGAACTCACTCACGAACAGTATCCCGGCATTGCGATGATCGCCGAAGAATCGACGTCATGGCCCGGAGTCTCCAAACCGTCTTATCTCGGCGGACTCGGCTTCACGTTCAAATGGAACATGGGATGGATGCACGACACGCTCGAATATATGGAACTTGATCCCGTTTACCGCAGTTACAATCACGGCAAACTGACGTTCTCCCTGCTCTATGCGTTCTCGGAAAACTTCGTTCTGCCGCTGAGCCATGACGAAGTTGTCCACGGCAAACGTTCCCTTCTCAATAAAATGCCGGGAGACTATCAGCAGAAATTCGCCAATCTCCGCGCTCTTTACGCCTACATGGCGATGCATCCGGGCAAAAAACTGCTCTTCATGGGCGGCGAATTCGCACAATGGATCGAATGGAATTCCAATGCTCCGCTCGACTGGAATCTGCTTGATTACCCGCAGCATAAAGCCATGCAGGCAATGGTACGCGATCTCAACCGTTTCTACCGCGGCAACCCGGCGCTGTGGAGCGATGATTTCACCCCGAACGGCTTTCAGTGGCTTGACGGCGGCGACTACCGCCAGTCGGTTGTTTCGTTCATCCGCTGGGACCGGGAACACAAAGAACCGGTCGTCATTATCCTGAATCTTACACCGGTCGTGCGGGACAGCTATACGACCGGCATTCCCCTCCCCGGCGAATGGGAGGAAGTCTTCAATACCGACCGTTCCGAATACGGCGGAACGAATCTTCTGAATTCCAGTCCCATGCGGACGCAGGACGGTCTGTATCACGGGCAGCCCTGGCATATCACTCTGCGCCTGCCGTGGCTCGGAGCGGTGATTCTGAAGCACAAAAAATCCTGACGGAGCACCACAACCTGTTATGAGTACCATAAAAAACGGCGGGATCGCAAAAGCACAGGCGAATTTCTGTCTGCTCTTCATCAGGGAAGCTCTGGAGGTCGTTCTGCGCCATGGAGAAACGGCGGATCACTTTGCCGCCGCAAAATTCCGCAGGGAAAAACGGATCGGCTCACGGGACCGCCGTTTCATCTCCGACACTCTGTTCGCATACTTCCGCTGGTACGGCTGGCTGTGTCATGCGGGAATTGCGGAAAATCTTCCGCTTGCACTCGCGGCTTCTTCCGCAGCAGAGGGAATCACGTCGGATGCGGCTCTCTGTTGGGCGCTTGAATCCGGTTTTTCCGCCGATGCATACTTGCGCGCGGCGGCGCTTTCCGCTCCGGGGGAACGGTTCGCCACCCTGCTTTCTCTTCCCGGACAGCCGGATCCGTGGAATCTTTTTCCCGCATGGTTCCGCTTCAAACTTCCGGAAACGCTCCGGGACAATCCGGAACTTCCACTTTTCATGCAGAAACGCCCCCCGATGTGGCTTCGTGCGCAGACGGAAAATCTTACGGCTCTGATTGCGGATCTGAACCGCAGCGGTTTCGCGGCGGAACCGGTTCCGTACTCCCCGTCATCCCTGAAAATAGCCGATGCCCGCGGCAGTCTTTACCGGACGCCGGAATTCCTTGCGGGAAAATTTGAAATTCAGGATTTCTCGTCGCAGTGTATCGGCAAAGCGTGCATGGCGCAGCCGGGCGAGTCCTGGTGGGACGTCTGCGCGGGCGGAGGCGGAAAATCGCTCCAGCTGGCGGATATGATGCGCCGCAAAGGCTCCGTTTACGCGACCGATATCCGAGCCTATAAGCTGGAGGATCTCAAGCACCGGGCGGCGCGGGCGGCATTCCCGAATATCCGCTGTGCGGCATGGGACGGAACACAGCCCCCGCATTGGAATGCCGGGAAATTCGACGGTGTTCTCATCGACGCCCCCTGCTCCTCGTCAGGACGCTGGCGGCGGAATCCGGACGGGCGTTGGACTACACCGCAGGAACGCGTCGAAGAACTGACCGCGATTCAGGCGAAGATCCTCGAAACCGCTTCGGCAGGCGTCCGCAAGGGCGGTGTGCTCGTTTACGCAACCTGCTCCCTGTTTGAATGCGAGGACGAACAGATCGTCCGCGATTTTCTCTCCCGTCATCCGGAATTTCATCCGGAGCCTTTCCCCGCTCCGGACGGCTCCATGACCGACGGCACACTCCGCACGCTCCCGATGAGCGCAGATTGCGATGCTTCATTTGTCGCGCGTATGCGATTAACTTAACATAAAGGAATCAAGATGTCTCAGGAAGATCATGCGCTGGAGGACAACAAGCCTCCGTCTTACATCGACTTTCACACTCACTCTTTCATGCCCGACAGCGCGGGCGTGATGCGGGTCCAGAACCTTTTTCCCGATGTTTCGGGCGAAGGCGAAGAACTGCCCGCATGCTTCACAATCGGCATCCATCCGAAAAATATCGACACGGAATACCTGGAACGGGACCTCCGGATCATGGAGGACGTGCTGGCGGAAAATCCCGGTGCGGTGATCGCCGTCGGCGAATGCGGTCTTGACAAATTCGCCCTCGTTCCGCACGACGTGCAGGAAAAAGTATTCATCGCCCAGATCCGGTTGGCGCTCAAATACGCCCTTCCGGTTGTGGTGCACTCCGTCCGCAGCTGGCAGGAGATCCTGCACATCAAGAAACACCACGCGCCGGAACAGACCTGGATCGTTCACGGGTTCCGCAGTTCTCTGGAAACGGCGGAATCCCTTCTGAAACACAACATTCTGCTCTCGTTCGGCGAAGCGATCACGGAAGAACAGTCGAAAGCGCGCGGCGTGATCGGCGAAATCGACTCCGACAGCTTCTTTCTGGAAACCGACGAAAGCGTTCTTCCGATCGACCGCATTTATCAGACGGCGGCGGAGCTGCGCGGCTGCGACGTTGAGGAACTCAAAGAGCAGATCGCCGAAAATTTCAGACGGGTGTTCCGGAAATGAACACCGGCTGGCAGTCCCGGACGGAGCTTCTTCTCGGTGAAGAGGCTCTCGAAAGAATCGCACACGTACACGTTCTGTGCGTCGGACTCGGCGGCGTCGGCGGGATCGCAACGGAACTTCTCGCCCGGACCGCCGTCGGCAGACTCACCATTGTGGACGGCGATGTCGTGGAGGATTCCAACCGGAACCGGCAGCTCATCGCCACGACGCATACCGTCGGTCAATCCAAGGCGGAAGCAATGGCGGAGCGTCTGCTTTCGATCAATCCGGCGCTGGATCTGCAAGTCCGCAACGAGTTTCTCAAAGACGACAATCTGGAAGCTCTCCTTGACGCGGCGCCTTATGACTGCGTGCTTGATGCGATCGACACATTGGCGCCGAAAGTGCATCTGATCGCCGGCTGTCTGAACCGGAATCTCCCGGTCGTCTCGTCAATGGGCTCCGGAGCCCGAAAAAATCCGGAATGCGTGCGCTGCGCGGATCTGGACAAAACTTTCAACTGCACTCTGGCGAAAGCGGTGCGGCAGCAGTTGCACCGTCTCGGCTTGAAAGGGACCGGATGCCGGGCGGTCTTCTCAACGGAACCGCCGATCAGACAGGCGGTATTTGATCCGCAGATCACGGAAAACAACAAGCGTTCCGTTCTCGGAACGATCTCCTATATGCCGACTCTCTTCGGCTGTCATTGCGCCGCCGAGGTCCTGCGATTGCTTTCCGGACGCTGAACGGCGGCGCATTTCCCGGTCTGCTTACACCCGGACCTGTCCGATGATCTCATTCACGGACTTGCATCCGTGATGCTCCAGATAGGCGGAAATGCCGTCAAGCACCTTCACGGGAGCCATCGGATCGGCAAAAATCGCCGTGCCGACCGCGATTGCGGAAGCTCCGGCAAGCAGAAATTCCACGGCGTCTTCCGCGGAGAAGATACCGCCCATGCCGATGATCGGAATATCCACAGCCCGCGCGGTCTCGTAAACCATCTTGACTGCGACCGGTTTTACCGCCGGACCGCTCAGCCCGCCGGTGATGTTGGCGATCTTCGGTCGGCGCGTCTCGATGTCGATCGCCATTGCCGGAATCGTATTGATCATGGAAACGATGTCGCTTCCGTTGTCGGCGGCGGCTTTGGCGAATTCCGGCATACTCTTCACATTCGGGCTCAGCTTTGTGATCAGCGGAAGTTTCGTTGCGGAGCGGACCGCCGCAATCACCCTGCCCATCGCTCCGGTATCAGAACTGAACGAAATACCGCCTTCCTTGACGTTCGGGCATGAAACGTTGATCTCCAAAGCGGCAATGCCATCCGGTTCCGCCTCAAGACGTTCCGCGACATAGCGGTAATCATCCACGCTTTTTCCCCAGATGTTGACGATCGTGGTGCATTTGTGCGCTTTCAGCCACGGCAGATAATGTTCATCGTGGAGGAATTTGTCGATTCCGGGCCCCTGAAGACCGATTGCATTGAGCATTCCGCCCGTCACCTCGGCGACGCGGGGCGTCGGATTGCCGTGCACCGGTTTCGGTGCAACGCCTTTAACCACGACCGCTCCGAGAAGCGCGGGATCGAAAAAGTTTTCGTATTCGCTTCCATAACCGAATGTTCCGGAAGCGGTCATGACCGGGTTGGCAAGAACCAGCGGTCCGAGTTTCACTGAGAGATCAGGCTTCATAATACACCTCGTCAGCTGTATAGACAGGACCTTCCTTGCAGGAGCGGGAATACCGCCATCCGTCGGGCGAGGAAGGATCTTTCACTTTAACGACACATGCGAAACACGCTCCGATCCCGCAGCACATGTGCTGGTCGAGACTCAGATAGCATTTCACGTTCTTTTCCACGGCGATCTTTCCGAGCGCCATCAGCATCGGAGTCGGCCCGCAGGCGTAAAGAACGGGAGTTTTTTTCGCATCGGCAAGCGCGCCGTCCAGCAGTTCGGTCACAAGCCCTCTCCGTCCGAGCGAGCCGTCCTGTGTGGCAAGCCGGACCTCATATCCGGCGTTTTCATACTCCTCCGTCAGGATAATGTCGGCGGAAGACCGGGCTCCGAGCAGCAGAATGCCTTTTTCCGCCGAGCGTTCCGCCAGCGGCAGAATCGCGGCGGAACCATACCCGCCCGCGACAAGAATCGGGGTCTCGTCCGCGGACGGCATCGGATAGCCCTTGCCGAGCGGCCCCATCACATCGCACACCCGTCCGGGGAGCGTCTCCGCAAGCTCCGAAGTCCCGGCTCCGACCACTTTGTAGACAACGGTCAGCGTTCCCGCCTGCGGATCATAACCGCAGATGCTGAACGGACGGCGCAGAACACGGTCGCGCAAAGTCGGAATGCGAATATGAACAAACTGTCCCGGTTCCGCTTTCGCGGCGATCTCCGGTGCGGAAAATACGATCCGCCGGTAAAGTCCTTTCAGACAGCTGTTCTCCAAAATACTGCAGTCAGAAGTCATATCTGTTTCTTTCGTTCCAAGGTTGAATTTTCGCAAACATACGGTATTATAATGCATAAATGTCAATTACACAAACGCGCAGAGGTATTTCATGCTGAAATTTATTGAAAATCTGGCTGAAACCGCCGGAAAAATGGCTCTGGAGGAACGGAAGCACTTCTCCAGCGACGAAATCCATTTCAAAAACGCCAAAGACCTCGTAACCGACGTGGACCGCAAAGTCGAGCAGTTCATCCGCGGCGAAATCGCCGCCGCTTACCCGGATCATGCGGTTCTCGGCGAAGAAGGCGGAACCACCAACACCGGAAAATCGGAATATCTCTGGGTCATCGACCCCATCGACGGTACGACGTCGTTCGTCCACGGCTCCCCGATGTACTCCGTCTCCATCGGACTCTTCCGGGACGGCAGACCGTATGCGGGCGCAGTCTGCGTGCCGCGTCTCGGAGAACTTTATTCCGCCATCCTCGGCGGCGGGGCGTTCTGCAATGGGAAACCGATTCACGTCTCCCCGTGCGGAGAACTGGCAAACAGTCTCGGCATAACCGGATTCGCATGTCTGCGGGCGGGCCTGCCGAAGAACAATCTCCCGCACTTCTGCCGTCTGGCTCCGCTGATCCGCGACATCCGGCGTTACGGATCCGCCGCTTACGACCTTTGTTCCGTCGCCGCCGGAACCGCCGATTTCTTCTGGGAAATGGAACTTCAGCCGTATGATGTCGCCGCGGGCGGAATCATCCTCACGGAAGCGGGCGGAACGATCACCGACTTCTCCGGAGGTCCCGATTATCCGCAGCGCGGAATCGTCGCTTCAAACGGAACGCTCCACAATGCTGTTCTGCAGCAGCTCGCACTGGACTGATCATGCACGGAACCATCGCCAGGATTGCACTGAATCTCTCGCTCGACCGTTTTTTCGACTACCGTATCCCCGATCATCTGGTCGGGACGGTCAAAACCGGAAGCAAAGTCAACATTCCGTTCGGCAAAGGCGCGTCGATGCGGAGCGGCTATGTCATGGAGATCACGGATCATTCCGACTTCCCCGATCTGCGTACGATTGATTCTCTCTGCGCCAACTCGCCGGACATCCCCGATCCGCTGCTCAAACTTGCGGAGTGGATGGCGCTCTATTACTGCTGTCCGCGCGAACTGGCGGTCCGCAGTCTCCTTCCCGGAGCGGTCCGCAACGGAAAGATCAAACATAAAACCCGTCCGCACTGCCGGCTGAATGACGCGGCAAAGGCGGCGGAGTTCATCGAACGGAACGGATGCCGGGCGAAGGCGCGTGCCGCCCTGCTCAAGAATCTGATGCTGGAACACGAACTGCCGCAGGATATTCTTCTGCTCAAGTCGGGCGCGGGTAAAGGCGCTCTCGACGCTCTGGTCAAATCGGGGCTCGTCGCACGGGAGGAGGTCATTGACGACCGCGATCCGTTCAAGGGGGCAACCGTGATCCCGACCGCACCGCTTCCGCCGACTCCGGAACAGGCGGAGGCTCTCCGCATCATCTTTGAAACAATGGAGGGAAAGAACAGCCGGCATGTGGTTCTCCTGCACGGAGTCACCTGCTCCGGAAAAACGGAAGTCTACCTGCAATCCATCGCCAAAGCGCTCGAAAACGGCGGTGAAGCCATCGTACTCGTCCCGGAGATTTCACTGACTCCGCAGACCGTCGAACGGTTCCGTGCACGGTTCGGCAACATGGTCAGCGTTCTCCACAGCGGACTCTCCGAGGGGGAACGCCACGACGAATGGATGAAAGTACATTCGGGACGCGTCCGCATCGCGGTCGGTGCACGCTCCGCGCTGTTCGCGCCGTTCACAAACCTGAAACTGATCGTCGTCGATGAAGAACACGAACAATCCTACAAGCAGTCCGAAGCCCCGCGGTACAACGCACGGGACGTTGCCGTCATGCGCGGGAAACTGGAAGGTGCAACGGTGATTCTCGGTTCCGCCACCCCGTCCCTGGAATCGCATCACAACGCGGTTTCGGGAAAATACGCTCACGCCCGCATGCTCAAGCGCAGCGATCCCGCCATCGTTCTTCCCGAAGTCCGCATTATCGACATGCGCTGCGAAGAGAGCGACGACGGCAAACGTCCGGTGCTCTCGCAGGAACTGATCCGGGCTGTGCGCGACCGGCTCAGTCAGGGCGAACAGAGCATCATCTTCCTGAACCGCCGCGGATTCGCCAAACAGATGATCTGCGAAGAATGCGGATTCGTCGCGCGCTGTCCGGACTGCTCCGCCGCGTATACCTATCACCGCAAAATGCAGATTCTCACCTGCCATCTCTGTGGCGCGATGATCTCCGCTTACGAAAAATGCCCCCAGTGCGGAACGGAAAAAATCCGTTATTCCGGCGCCGGAACGGAAAAAATCGAAAATATGGCGTTCGCCGTCTTCAAGGGGGCGCGCATCGCCCGCATGGATTCCGACTCCATGACCCGTCCGAGTCTTTACGAGGAAGTCCTGAGCAAATTCCGGCGCGGCGAAATAGACATTCTCATCGGGACCCAGATGATCGCCAAGGGACTCGATTTCCCGAATGTGACATTCGTCGGCGTGGTAAATGCGGACATGGGGCTCTTCCTTCCCGATTTCCGCGCCTCGGAACGCACATTTCAGCTTCTGACCCAGGTTGCGGGACGCGCCGGACGCGGCGAACACCGCGGGGAAGTGCTGATCCAGACCAGCAATCCGTTCAATTCCGCAATCATCGCCGCCGCAAACCACGACTGCGACACGTTTTATGCCGACGAACTGCCAATCCGGGAAGAACTCAAGTTTCCCCCCTACGGTCATGTCCTGACTCTTCATTTCGACGGGGAGAATCCGCAGGCGATCGAATCCTACGCCGCTCAGCTCATGGAACGGATCCGGCCGTATCTGGACCCGGAAACGGAAATCACGGAACCGATGCCCGCCCCCATCGAACGCATCAAGGGAAAATACCGTTACATGGCAGCATTCCGGGCGGGAAAACTCGGCAGACTCAAACAGGCTCTGCGTTACGAGACCTGCCGCAACCAGCCGCGCGGAATTTCAGTTTATCTGGACATCGACCCCGTGTCGATGCTGTAAAACGCTTCAGTAATCCACTTTGCCGCGCCCGGCTTTGATCTCCGAACGGCGGGATTTCCCGCTCAGACGGCGCTCCTGCGAGGCACGGGTCGGTTTGGTGGGACGGCGCTTGCGCGGAACCTGTTTTGCCGATGCAATCAGCGCGGCAAGACGGCACCGCGCCGCCTCCCGGTTATCCGGAAGATTCCGCGATTCCCGCGCAAGAAACGAAACAAAGTCCGCATTGCAGAGAGCACGGAGACGCTGTTTCACTTCATCGGAAAGAACAGTGCTTTCCATAAAACGGAACGTCAGACGGACGGCGGTCGCGGTCTTGTTCACGTTCTGTCCGCCGGGACCGTTCGCCGACCGGACGAACTCCTCTTCCAGTTCTCCGGCGGGCGGAAGATGTTTCAGGAGTTTTTCATTTCCGGACATCCGGACGGCTCCTTTTTCCACTCCTTCCGGTAGAGACGGACGGCTGTTTCATACACATCCCGCCACAGCCGGGCGTCCAGCGCGCCGCCACGACGGTAAACCGCCATAAAGCGCAACGCGTCGCGACGGGAAAGTCCGAGGTCCATCGACGAAAAAAAGATCCCCGCAAGGTCCTTCACCCGCATCCGGCGCGGAATACGCGCCCGGATCTCCGCACGGTGAAGATCCAGCACGAACAACCGGATCTCTCCGGACGCAAAAGCGGTCTTGTCCAGCAGGAAATGACAGATGTAACAATCGCGGTGATTGAGTCCCGAATAGTGCATGACGGAACAGACTTCCGCAAGCCGCGTAATCAGACGGCGTTTCAGCTCCGGATCGGGCGGATTGACGTTCCAGTCACGGCAGAAATCCTCAAGCGGAATCATGTTTTCCAGTTCCGCCGTAATAATGAACGATTCCCGTGCGGCGGGATTCCATCCGCGTTCCCCGAACGCGCAGGCGCGCATGGTGTCGAGTCCGAGCGCCTCCATGTGACGGATCGCCCGGAATTCGTTCGACGCACCAAGCACCGGACGTTTGAACTGAAACCAGTTCTTGAAGATCTCCCCCCAGCCGATACCCCGGTGCATCTTGATGAAATACGGTTTGCCGTTCCAGAGAAAACGGACCGTTTTGCGGTTTTTGACATTGCGGAACACCCTGCCCTCGACCGCAAAGGCTTTCGCAAACGGATCACCGCTCAGAAGCGGCGCAAGTTCCGGGGATATTTCAACGGACTGCATGGCTACCTTTCTGTTCCAGAACATCCACAACCATATCGGCATATGCAAATGTATCATGATGTTTCATAAAATCAAGCGCGTATTCCGAAAGATATTTCAACTGGCCGGCATTCCAAAGAAAGGAAAGCAGGGAGGCGTTCAATTCCATCTGATCGAATCCTTTTCCGGAAACGGTTCCGCCCGCATGGGATTTCGTCACATAATCCGCATAGCCGCAAGTATCGGTGCAGAGAACGGGAAGCCCCGCATCCAGCGCCTCCAGCAGCATCGGACCCGTCACCTCAAACCGGGCGGGATGCACCATCAGGTCCGCGGCAAACAGATAATCGCGGATGTCGTGGAGCGCTCCCGTAAAAAGAATCTGTCCGTCCAAACCAAGCTCCGCGGCAAGACGATGCAGTTTCGGGATGTCGCGTCCGATCAGACAAAGACGCACGCGGCGGCGGATCTCCTCCGGCAGGGAAGCTGTCGCAAGAATTGTCCGGTCCACCCCTTTCTGCATCATATTCGCGGCAACCTGCACCAGAACGAGCTGATCCTCTCCGGCGGAAAGCTGACGCCGTTTCTCCGCCCGCAGGAACTCATAATCCGCCGTCCGGCGGCAATCCTGATTCGCGGAGGGGGAAAGCCGGATAAACCGTTCCGGCGGGGTATGGAATGTGCGGATGAACTGCTTCTTCTGTTCTTCGCCGAAATAAAAAATCCCGGTTCCGGAAGCAGGCGAAAACACCTCCTGCTCCAATGCCGCGCGCGTGGCATACTCCCGGTTGAACAGGCGATATACGCCGCTCCGGTTCTGCTTCTCGGTAAAAACGAAACAGTTGCCTCCGGTGAAATAATAGTCAAGACCGGGACCGCGGTTGAATCCCAGAACGGCGGCAGGTTTATCCTCCCGCACGGCATCGGCGAGAGGGAAAAAGAACTCGCGTGTCCGCTTGTGATATTGTGACGAATGAATATTGAATCGTACCACCCGGATGAAATCGGGGGATTCCTCTTTCCATTCACTGGTGTACACGATAATCTCATGACCGCGACGGCGCGCCGCCTCTGCAATCCGCAGCAGACAGTTCCGCATCCCGTTTTCCGGTATTGCCCGGAAAATTGCCATCGCGATCCGCACGTCAGCCCTCCAGAGGAATCAGATTGTAATTACGGAGCAGCTGAATCGGCTGATACGACATTTTCGCGTGTCTCAGCCCCTCCACACCGAGATCCTGCTCGCGGTCGATATACTTGCCGAGGGGAAGCAGTGCGCGCGCAGTCTCCTGATTGATGATCTGACCCGATCCTTTGCAGTTCAGATCGTTTTTCTCGAAATGAATCGTGAACAGTTCGGAATTGACCCGGCTGCACATGGCAAACGCCACCAGTTTTTCCCCGACGTAGATACAGACACCCTCAATAGACAGATTCGCGTAATTATCAAATGTCAGATCCAGCGCCTCGTGTTCCTCCACGATCCCCTCCGCATGATCGGGGTTCGTCGCAAGTTTGGCCTCGCGCCAGGAATCGGCAAGCGCCCTGCAGTCCGCCAGCTGTGCGGCGGTCAGCGGAACGACCCGGTAATCCGGATACAGACGTTTGAACTGGGAAATCAGATTTTTCTTTTTTGCCAGTTTGGAACCGCGCAGTTCCACAAGATCCTGAAGACTGTAAATATATTCCCCGATGTCCTCGATCACCTGTTCGGCGCGGAAATATTCCGTGTATTCCGGGAAAATCTCCATGTAATCGGCTTTCACCTGATGAATGATCCCGTTTTTGCCGTGCGCCCGCATCTCCGCGGAAACCGCCGCCAGCTCGGACGGCGATGGGTAGACGCCATTCACCGCCCCCGGAAACAGAAGTTCGTCCTCTTCTTCCAGATAGACATACGGTCTGCCGCCGTAAACCTGATATTGGGTATTGTAAATATGCCCCCAGACGAAGATATTCAGAAAATTCGATTCACAGGTCGCCGGCTCGGAAGCAAGCAGCAGCGGCTCCAGTACGGAACGGTCCCCGATGGTGACCCGTTTGAAACGCTCAAATACAAATTGATCCATAGCCCCCTCACTCCGTGTTACAGAAAACGGATCGGAGTATGCCGGTCCATCGTTTTGCCGTATTTGAGATACAGCTTCTCAACATCCGGGACCGATATGCAGACGATCCAGTCGATTCCAAGATTTTTCAGGCTGGAGACAATCGTTTCCAAAATCCGCGACGCGATCCCGTGTCCGCGGAATTCTTTCAGCACCACCATATCCAGCAAATACGCATCACTGATCCCGTCGGAAAGCGCCCGCATCATGCCGATCAGCCGCCCCCGGTAAAACGCACCGACAACGCAGAACGAATTTTTCAGCATCTGCGGAATGAATTCCGCGGAATCGCCTTCCCCGATCCACCCCGCACCGCGATACAGAGCCTCCACATCGGCGGAATAGTCGAACGCCGGCTCTTTCTCCAGGAGACGCACGACGACGTCTCCTGAAATATTGCGGTCCGCGGGAATGTTCACATCGCCTCCACAACCGCTTTGGCGAATCCGGAACAGCTCAGCTCGGTCGCACCTTCCATCAGGCGTGCAAAATCGTAGGTGACTTTCTTTGCGGAAATCGCCCCTTCGATCCCTTTGACCACCAGATCGGCGGCTTCGGTCCAGCCGATATGACGCAGCAGCATTTCGCCGGAAAGCGCCAGCGACGACGGATTCACTTTATCCAGTCCGGCATATTTCGGCGCGGTTCCGTGCGTGGCTTCAAAGATCGCCATGCCGGTCATATAGTTGATATTCGCTCCCGGTGCAATGCCGATGCCGCCCACACACGCCGCAAGCGCATCGGAAACATAATCGCCGTTCAGATTCATTGTCGCGATCACATCATAGTCGGCGGGACGGGTCAGGATCTGCTGGAGGAACGCATCGCAAATGCAGTCTTTGATCACGATTTTACCATCCGGAGCAACGCCGCCGCACTCTTCCCAGGAAACGACTTCCTCCGGGAACTCGCGTCTGGCAAGCTCATATCCCCAATCCTTGAATGCGCCTTCGGTGAACTTCATTATATTGCCCTTGTGAACGAGGGTCACGCTTCTGCGCTTGTTGTCGATGGCGTAGCGGATCGCGGCGCGGATCAGACGCTCGGAACCGTCTTTGGAAACCGGCTTGATGCCGATGCCGGACGTTTCCGGGAAACGGATCTTGGAAACCCCCATCTCCTTCTGCAGAAATTCAATAACTTTCCGGGCTTCGGGCGTTCCGGACGCCCATTCGATCCCGGCGTAAATATCCTCCGTATTCTCGCGGAACACGACCATATCGGTCTTTTCCGGCTCTTTTACCGGAGAAGGAACGCCCGCAAAGTGGCGGACGGGACGCAGACAGACATAGAGGTCAAGTTTCTGCCGCAGCTGAACATTCAGCGAACGGATGCCTTTGCCGACCGGCGTCGTCAGCGGCCCCTTGATGGAGACTTTGCACTCCTCGATCGCCTGCAAAGTCTCTTCGGGCAGCCAGACTCCCTCGCCGTAAACCCTGGTCGCCTTTTCTCCGGCAAAAACTTCGGTCCACGCAATGGAGCGTTTGCCCTGATACGCCTTTTCAACGGCGGAATTCCAGATATACATGGAGGCTTTGGTAATATCCGCGCCAATGCCGTCGCCCTCAATATAGGTGATCAGCGGATGATCCGGAACATTGAGTCTGCCGTCGGCTGCAACGGTGATTTTATCTCCTGCGGGAAATTTGATTTTATCGTAAGCCATGAAAACGCTCCTTTATGGTTGCTTGACTTCGCACATGTCATAATATACACACAGTTTGCTCAAGATGAAAGCCGGAAATCCGTTTTTTTACAAAAACTTTGAACGGAATGCAAAAAAATATGCAAAAAAACTTTTCCGGGGAATTGACAATCCGCGAATCCGATGTTATTGTCAGTTTCAGAACGCGGCATTAATTGTTCTCACTGCATTTTTATGTATCGTAAAAAACTTAAAAAGAATGGAGAAGCGTATGATGAAATTCGAACCGACCAAGATCCGCAATTTCGTCGTAGCCGGTCATAGCGGCTGCGGTAAAACCACCCTCTGCGACCTCATGCTCTACAAGGCGAAAGCCGTCGACCGCCTGGGATCCGTGGACACCAAAACGAGCGTCTCCGATTTTACACCGGATGAACAGGAAAAACGGTCCAGCATCTACACCGCCTACATGAGCTGCGAATGGAACGGATTCCGTTTCTTTTTCTCCGATACGCCCGGATACGGACCGTTCATCGGCGAAGTCATCCCCGCTTACCGCGCCAGCGGCGCCGCTCTCGTCGTGCTCGACGGCGCAAACGGCCTTGAGATCGGAGCCTCCCGCGCATTCAAGCTCGGTAAGAGTTTCGATATTCCCAAACTGGCGTTCATCAACCGTCTGGACCGCGAAGACGCCGACTTTTTCCGGGTCGTCTCACAGCTTCAGGAAGCATACGGGAAAAACGTCTGCGTTCCCATGACGCTGCCTGTCGGAAAAGGCCCGGACTTCCAGCGGGTCGTCAGCGTTCTCGGCGATCCGGCACAGCTCCCGGACGAACTCAAAGAATACGCCGCACAGTGCCGGGAAGTCCTGTTCGATACCGTTGCGGAAGCCGATGAGGCCCTGATGGAGCGTTATCTCGGCGGAGAACAGCTCACCGAAGCAGAAATAATGGCGGGACTGCATGACGCCCTCAAAGCCGGAACTCTGATCCCCGTTTTCGCCGGAAGCGTCGCAAAAGATATCGGTGTTGACGAAGTGATGAACGGTATCATCAACATCAGCCAGAACCCGTTGGAACGGACCCGTGTCGCCTCCGACGGAACCATTGTCAAACCCGCCGTGGACGGTCCCGCCGCCGCATTCGTCTTCAAAACGGTCCTGGATCCGCACGTCGGTCAGTTCGCGTTCTTCCGCGTTCTTACCGGAAACATCCGCTCCAACAGCGATATTCTCAATCTCAACAACGGAACCAGAGAACACCTCGGTCAGCTGATCTTCCTGAACGGCAAAACGCAGATTCCCATCAACGAAGCATGTCCGGGCTGTATCTGCGGCGTCGCAAAGCTCAAAGCGACAAAAACAGGCGATACGCTCGGCGAATCTGCAAACTGCCACGTCATGTCGCCGATGTCTTTCCCAAGCCCCGTATTCTCCTATGCGATCAGCGCCGTCAAGAGCGGAGATGAAGACAAGATCATGACCGGGCTCCAAAAGCTCTGCGAATGCGACCCGACTCTCCATGTGGGGATCAATCAGGAAACGCACGAAACCATTTTCAGCGGCATGGGCGAACAGCACCTCCAGATCGCATTGCGCCGCCTGCGCGACATCGCCAAAGTCGAAGTCGGCGTAACCGCGCCGAAAATCCCTTACCGCGAAGCCATCAACGGACGCGGCGAAGGGCATTACCGCCACAAAAAACAGTCGGGCGGACACGGTCAGTTTGCGGAAGTCTATCTGCGCATCGAACCCTCGGCGGAACGGTTTGAATTCGAAAACGCGGTCGTCGGCGGAACGATTCCGAAAAACTATATCCCGGCAGTCGAAAAAGGCGTCTTGGAAGCAATGGCATGCGGACCGCTGGCAGGATGCGTCGTCGAAAACGTCAAAGTCACCGTTTACGACGGCAAATTCCATGATGTCGACTCCTCGGAAATGGCGTTCAAGATCGCCGCCCGCAAAGCGTTCCGCGCGGCGATGGAAAAGGCGAGTCCGGTTCTCCGGGAACCGGTCATGTCGGTGAAAATCTACACCCCGGCGGAATTCATGGGAGACATCACGGGGCATCTGAACCAGAAACGCGGACGGATCATCGGCATGGACGCCGAAGACGGAATGCAGGTTCTGGAAGCGGAAGTCCCCCTCGCAGAGCTCTCCAAATATGCGACGGAACTGCGCTCCATGACACAGGGACGCGGCTCGTTTGAACTGGAATTCGCCCGTTATGAAGTCATGCCGCCGAATGTTGCGGCAGAGATCATCAACAAGTTCAAAGCGGGACACTCCGACGACGAGGAATAACCGCACGTTTTCCGGGTCGGACAACTCCCGGCTGTCCGACCCGGTCGGTTGACAGTTTTCCGGCGGGCAAATCCATACCCGATAAGGAGTTTGCCCAATGAAAACTGTCATCTACTACAACGTCACAACCGGAGAAGCATTCGACGCGGACGGCTGTCTCCGTTCCCTGAACAACCCGTTCACCGCCGCTTACGGGGAAAAACGTCTCTTTGAATGGCGTCTGGTCACCGCGACAAGCGGAAACACTCCGTCCGAGTGGACCCCGCTGACGGAATTTGAATACACCCCGTCCATCGCCTCGCTTGCCGCTGACGACACCTATATCAACGCCTATCCCGGAACGGTCGTCTCCTGCGAACCGGGAGAAACCGGCATTATTCAGCTGACTCTGAAAGAAGAGAACACGCCCGTTCCCGCAAAAGGGACTCTCCGCCTGACCGGAGCGGACGGCAGCCTCACAGAGGTTGATTACACCGCCGCGACCGCGGCAGACGGCTGCTGGCGGTTCCATATTCCGGCACAGCTGGATGCAGAACAGTTTCCCGCCGGAACCTCCGCCGATCTTCTGAAACAGCCGATGGCAAAAGTCACCTCATATCTTTCCGACTCGATTCCCGCGCACGGCATTTTTCAATTCTCCCTGACGTTTCAATCCGAAAAACTCCGGAAACTGTTTGAATATGCGGATCTGGAACAGATTCCGACCAAAGGTCTCGAACTGCGCCTTGCCGGACTCGACCAGGCCGCTCAGCGGGTGGAACTGGTCCATGCGGTCATTCCCCTGACGGTTCTCGGAGTTCTGGACCCAAGCACACTTCCCGCTTCCGTCCCGGCAAATGAACTCAGCGCATATCAGAACTGGACGCTCGCCCTGCTCGCCGCCGGACTCGAAGCCGCATTTTCCAAAGATGAGATCTCCTGGACCGCCGATCCGACAGGTGCGCTGTGGTTCCGCCTGCGTCCTGCAAACGTTCCCGGCGCGCAATGGTGCACGCCGATCCCGATCCCCCAGCCGAAACTCGATCCCGATCATGTGGAACACTCTTTCACCGTCTCGGAAGACGCCGCTGTCGAAACGGTCGAAATCGCCTATTCGGAGCTGAACGTCTCCAAACCGTTCGACTCCTCGCTTTTTGAGCTTCAGGCGGACGGTTCCGAACTGAACATCACCCACAACTCAAACCTCCAGATGTTCTATACGGACAGCCGCGTCCGTCTCTGCTGGAACGGAACGTTTCCCGCCGGAACTTACATTTTGAGAGGTTGACGCCGCACACCGCTTTCTTTTGCCGGTTCCCGGTGTATATTACTCCATAAAGACAACAAAGGAACCGACAATGAAAACTGACTTATCCTGCATCAGCTGCCTCGTCCGCAACGCGGTCAGCGCCGCCATGAAAACCGGCGATCCCGTCAGGCAGGCGCAAATCGTCCGCACCATGCTTGCGGAAATCGCCCGATTTGATTTCAACCTGCCGCCGCCCGTCATGGCGCGCAGAATCTACGCCTATGCCGCGGAAGTGACCGGAAATCACGATCCGTACCGGAAACAGAAAGATGAATCGACTGTTGCCGCCAAACAGCTTCTGCGGGAATTTCTGGAGGAAAACGGTCTGAATACCGATGATTTCGAATCGCTGATCCGGCTTGCCATCGCCGGAAACATCATCGACTTCGGCGTCAACTGCGACCTCGATCTGGAACAGGCGAAAAACACGATTCGGCTTGCATTTCAGAAACCGGTCGATCGCAATGCTCTGATTCAGGCGGAGCAGGCGATCAACCGCGCGGAAAATATTTTGTATCTGCTGGACAACTGCGGGGAAGCGGTTTTCGATACGCTCCTCGTCAAACACTGCGGTCCCAAAATCACACTCTGCGTCAAAGGCGCCCCGATCCTCAACGACGTCACCCGGCGCGAAGTCGCGGATTCGGGATTCGACGGACTCGTCCGCCGGATCATCGACACAGGAGACTGCACGCCGGGAATCAGCATGGAACACTCCTCCCCCGAATTCCGGGAGGCATTTGAAACAGCCGACCTTATCATTTCCAAAGGACAGGGCAATTTTGAAACGCTCAACCGGAGCAGCCGCCCGATTCTCTTTCTTTTCATGGCAAAATGCAGACTCGTTGCCGACTCTCTGGGTGCGGAACTCAATTCGTTTCAGATCATCTGCCGGAACTTCCGCGGAGAATCCCCGAACCGGGATTTGAAACTGTTTGAGAAATGATACTGACTGGAAAACCCCAGCCGTTCCGCGATCTCTTTGACCGATAAATTGGAATGGAGCAGAAGCGTCCTCGCCTGTTCCATCTTTTTTCCCATGCGGAATTCGCAGGGAGTTGTGTGATACTCCTCCCGGAACAACCGGATCAGATGAGCCTCCGAATAGGGAGTCCTTGCGGTGTACGCCGCAAGGGAAAACGGCTTTTCCAGAGAAAACAGCAACTGATCGTGCAGTTCTTTCACATACGGATTCCTCCGGTCGCGGTCCTGACGGACATGCGCGGCAAGCTCCACGACGAACTGGTGAAATTCCAGCGCGTACTGCTCCTGAGTCAGCGGAACTTTCGCCTGACGGACCCAGTGCTCGAACCAGCGTTTCAAGTGCTGGCAGTCCGGAATATGATAGATGTCTGTCAGTCCGTGAATCCTCAGCAGCTCTTCCATGAAATCTCCATCCACAACGATAAACAGTTTCTGCCACGGATCTTTCCGGTCCGGATAATAGCAGTGATCGCTGTGTTTCGGAAGTTGATAAATATCTCCGGGACCGGGGCGGCTGCTCACACCGTTGACCTCCAGATACCCGGAACCGCTCACGATATATTCGATCGTACAGGCGGAATAATCGGACCGCCGGATCACCGGAGTCTGCGCATCGGCGTTTCCGCCCGCACCAACCAGAAATTGAAATGGAAAATCCGCCATCAGCTCTCCCGTCCGGAATATGCCGGAATATACGATATATCAATTTTTCATATCTTTTGTTTGATTTAATATATCTAATATTGAAGAAAAAGCAAGAAAACAAATTGATTTTCTGTATTTTTATTGATATTGTAATAAGAAAGGAAAAATCCGGGCAATCCGGAAAACAAAAAAGGAGAAAATCAGATGAAAATGATGAAAGTCGGGTTAATCGCCGTTGGCGGACGGGGCAGAAACGGTTGGCAGATGCACAAGCCGGAACAGGGTTGGGAAATCATTGCCGGAGCCGATCCGAAAGCCTCCGCACGCGATGCTTTCCATGAAAAGTTCCCGGAAGCACAGGTGTTTGACAATTACACCGATCTGCTGAAAATCAAGGAAATTGATGCCGTCATGATCGCCTCGCCGGATTACAGCCATGAAGAACAGGCGGTTGCCGCGCTTCAGGCGGGAAAAGCCGTTTTCCTCGAAAAACCGATGGCAATCACGATTGAAGGCTGCGACCGCATTCTGCGCACCGCGTACGAAACCGGCTCGAAACTGTTCATCGGCCACAATATGCGCTACTTCCCCGCCATTCTCAAAATGAAAGAAATCATTGACGCGGGCACCATCGGCGACATCCAGTGCGGCTGGTGCCGTCACTTCATCAACTACGGCGGCGACGCCTATTTCCGCGACTGGCATTCCGAACAGAAAAACACCACCGGACTGCTTCTTCAGAAGGGCGCGCACGACATCGACGTCATGCACTGGCTGATGGGAAGCTACACCAGACAAGTCGTCGGAATGGGAATGCTCTCCGTCTACGACAAATGCAAACGCCGTCCCGAAGACACCGAAGGCAGCGCCCGCTGGGACGAAAACCACTACCCGCCGCTTGAACAGACCGGTTTCTCCCCTGTCATCGACGTGGAAGACCACAATATGGTCATGATGCAGTTGGAAAACGGAGCACAGGCCTGCTACATGCAGTGTCACTACACCCCTGATGCGGAACGCAACTACACGTTCATCGGCACCAAAGGACGCATTGAGAACATCGGAGATCACGGCAAATGCGAGATCCATGTCTGGACGACCCGCGGTCCACGCACAACGCCGGATATTATTTATCAGCTCAAGCCTGCGGAAGGAACCCACGGCGGTGCAGATCCGGGGGCTGTACAGAGTTTCCTTGATTTTGTCCGTGACGGCAAGCGCCCGAACACGATCCCCATCGCGGCCCGCAACGCGGTCGCCGCCGGAGTGCTCGGACACGTTTCCATGCGCAACGGCAACATGCCGCAGCAGATTCCCCCTCTCCCGGAAGAGCTGATCCGTTATTTTGAAAACAATCAGCAGAAGTAATTCCGCGTATCAAACAACAAACAAGCGCCGATGCTCCGCCCCGGAACATCGGCGCTTGTTTCTTTCATTTTTCTGATTTCAGTCAAAAACCGGCACCCAGTGCGGATCTCCGGCGGCGGCAAAACACATCCGCACCTGCGCAGCGGTATTTTTGGCTTCCGACAACGGTGGCAATTCATCCTCGCCGAAATATGCGCAGGAGACCGTTTCAATATTCTCCTGAAATTCCCCGTCAATCAGCCCGCAGAGAACAAACACTTTGCAGACTCCGTAAGCATACGGCGGCGGATTGTGACGGTTGCGGTCCTGAACCGCAATCAGACGGAGCGCGGCAACCCTCAATCCGGCCTCCTCGCGCACCTCTTTTTCCGTGTTGGAACGGATCGACTCCAGAACATCCACCCAGCCGCCGGGCAGTGACCATAAACCGTCGCGTTCTTTCACCAACAGGATTTTACCGTCACGGAAAACCGCCGCACGCGTATCCAGCTTCGGCGTCTGAAATCCTTTTTCCGAACAGAAGAGCTCATGAACCTTGTCCAGCGGAAGTTCCGATTTCCACGCAACCATCTCCGCCGCAATTTCCCGCAGCCGTTCAAACCGCTCCAGATCGAACCGGTCTTTGGAATAAGTGGCACCCGCCTGCCCGATAAACTGCAATTCCATCGCCCACCGGAGCCACGGCGACAGCGAACGATCGCCATCCAGACGCGACGCCACCTCTTCCGGAACGGAAAAGTAATAATCCGCCCGGATGTGCCGGAGTGATCCCGCTCCCCAGACGGCGAGTCCGAACGCCACCTCCGCCCCCGCGGCACACCGGGAATCGTAAAGAGTATCGCCTATGTACAACAGCTGTTCCGGCGGGACTCCGCCGCGTTTCAGCGCTTCCAGAAGCGGAGCCGGATCCGGCTTATGCCGTTCGGTATCATCGGCTGTGACAATCAGGTCCGGCTCAAAATAGCCCATCAGCCCGCACGGAACAAAATCATGCTGAAACTCGCAGCGGGTCTTGGATGTCACGATCCCGAGCCGGACGCCCCGTTCCCGGAGCTGTTTCAGCATTGCTCCCACTCCGGAATAGGGACGGATCCCGCTTCGTTTCGCTCCGATTTCCGCCTCCCATTCCAACAGAAACCGTCCGGGATCGGAAATGTTCAGCCGCGCGGCGGTATCCAGTCCGGGGATTCCCCGCGCGAATTCCAGTTCGGAAAGATCATACCATCTTCCGGTCCATCTGTGAAGCACGGTTTGCAGAGTCGCCTGATTGAACCGCTCCGAATCCAGCAGAGTACCGTCAATATCAAAAATAATGCAGGAGTACTTCATTGTGCGTTATCCTCATCATGAAGCAAGAGAATAAAGAACGATCCCCGCCGTCATGAGAACGGCGGCGGCAATCCGGCGGATCCACATGGCGCGGCTGATCTCCGAATCCAGTCTTCCGAGCCCGATATAGAACAAAACGATCCCGATGACAACGGAAATCAGCCCGCGGCTCGCCTGGATCACATTGCCGAACACGGTTCCCAGATGGCCGAAGCAGAGGAACAGAAACACCTGCGAAAAGAACCAGGCAACGGAAAACGGGATTGCGCGCACGAATTGACGCGTCGTCCAACGGAACCGGATCAGCAGCGGAAGAGTCAGAACTCCGAGCACGGCATAGCAGGTTACGCCGACACCGATCGCCGCACGGAACATGCCGCATCCCTGCGGGAGCTGAACCAGCCGGGTCTCCGTCATGTCCGTCAGCGAATAGAACACCAGCGTGACGGCAAGCCAGAACATCCCTTTCCAGGTGAAACGGCTTCCTCCGCTCCAGTTCATCCCCACCGCCGCAAGCGTGCTGATAAACACCGCGAGCCACTGCAGAGGATTCAGAAGATGACGCAGAAATACCACGGAAATCAGGGAAAGAACAATGATCTTCAAGCCGAGCAGCGATGACATACGGCTTGCCTCGATCGTCCGGAGTGTATTGAAAAAAGCGGTCTGCCCTGTGACGAACACCACAACCCATACCCCGGTCCAGAACGCAAATTCCCCGTACCGGCCGTCAAGTCCCGGAGGAATCAGAAACGGAACCGCGGGAAGGCAGAACGCCCCCATCACAAGCTGTGAAAAAATCACAAGTCGTAGAGAGGAACGGTATTTCCGCATGAATCCCGCACTGCACACATAAGACACTGCTTGAAGAAATGCGGAAAGCAGCCCCGCTATTATTCCCGTCAGCATGCAAAACCTCCTTGTTCGGGAGGTAATATACATGCGGTTGTGAAATCTTCAACTGCCGAATGTTTCCCGCGCGAACGCCACCCGTTCCACCGCGTCGGCATGAACATGTTCCGGCAGCGCTTCGATCCGTTCCAGCCGCGCGGCAAGTCCCGTATGGTTCGCAATCTGGATCGCCAATCCCGGACGCGCGTTCAACTCCAGCAGCAGGGGACCGCGCTCTTTGTCGATCACAATATCCGCACCGAAATAACCGAGTTTAATCATGTCGGCACAGCGCGCCGAAAGTTCCAGATGCTCTTTCCAGAACGGAACCCGCAATTCGGAAAGACGGGCGCCCGTATCGGGATGAACCGTGACCGGTACCCCGCTCTGAACCGCCATACAGGGACGCCCGTCTTTCAGGGAAAGCCCGACCCCGACAGCGCCCTGATGCAGGTTCGCCCGCCCATCCGACTGACGCGTCGCCAGACGGATCATCGCCATCACGGGATAACCGCGGAACACGATCACCCTCACATCGGGGATTCCCTGAAAGCTGTAATCGCGGAACACATCCGAAAAATGAATGCACTGTTCGATCAGCGCATAGTCCACCTGCCCGCCCAGACTGTACAGACCGCTGAGAATATCGGTAACGGCTCCGTAGACTTCCCGGCTCGAAAGCACACACCCGTCGTTCTTGACGAACCGCCCTTCCGAATGGTCGCGGATCACCAGGATGCCGCGTCCGCCGGAACCGTGTCCGGGCTTGATTACGAACCCGCCTTCCACTCCGCGAATCATGGTTTCGAGATTCTTCACGTCATGCTGACAGTGAATCGACCCGATCAATCCGGCGCACGGAACCCCCGCTTTCTCCGCCAGACGCTTCGTCAGCAGTTTGTCATCGACCATCGGATAATACCGCCGCTGATTGTATTTCATGATAAAATCATGATTCCGCCGGTTCATTGAAAGCACGCCCGCTTTTTTCAGCGAGTCAGGCGACGCAAAAAAATTCAGAATTTGTCCGAACATGGCATCACCAGAGGTTGAAATCGTTTCAGTTCCGAAAGGCGATAGCCCGTATAGACTCCGATCAATAGAATCACAGCCAGCACGATCAGGTTCATCTCCGGGAACGAGAAGAAGAAGTACTGAAGCGTCTGACTGCCCATCAGCCAGTAACAGGGCAGGCTCGCAAGCAGGCTGACCACAAGCTGCCGCAGAGCGGTGCGCGCGCCGTCTTCATCCCAGATCATCGACGCGCGTTCAATCGTCCACGCAATAATGATCAGCGGGAAAAATGTGACCGTCTGTCCGGGTCCGAACCCGAACGTATATGCCATCACGCTGATCATTTTCATGAGAATGATAACCAGTATCACCACCGCCGAAATCCGCGGAACCATCAGCAGGTTCAGACGCGTCAGATACGAACGCGCCAATAGTCCGACCGTCATAATGAGGGCAAAAGAGATCAGTCCCGCCACGAGTCCGGTATTGAGAAACGCAAGCGCGATCAGCACCGGCATGAACGTTCCCATCGTCTGCGCGCCGATCAGATTCCGCACCGCCACGATCACGAGAATCGCCAGCGGCAGCATGGAAAACTGTTTGAACATGTTCTGTTCCTCCAGCGGCAGATTGAACCCGAAGACATCCAGCAGCCACGAATGGCGGATGATATCCCCGCGCAGACGGTTCAGGTTCGCCGCGCTGATGCTCGTCTTCAATACGGAAATGTACAATTTCGGATTTTTTGCCCCCTCAATATGCAGGATCGGTTCGTTTCCGGTCCGCAGAGGCATGAAGCCGTCGCCCTTGAGCTGCTTTCCGGTTACGGGATCGTAACGATGGAACAACTTGTCGTAAAAAACCTCAAGCTGAGGCGTCAGCTGCTGTCTGCGGCGGCGGTCGACGAGATAGATTCCCTCCACCGGACGCGACGGCAGATCCCGCATCGCAAGCAGTTTTTCCGCGACACGGATAAACGGCATTCCCGTCGTGTTTTCCGGCAGCAGGGCCCGGACTTCGGCAGAATTCCGGTCATGAAGCAGTTTCAGCAAAGCCGGCACCAGAACCTCCGGGGCGGTCGTCCCGGTCGGATCGGCTTTCCGGAGCAGCGCCATTGCGGAGTCCGCGGCAACACCGTTATCCCAGACGGGATGTTTCGGCGGGTCCATCGAGTCGGCGAAAATTCCGGAATAAGGATCGGGGATCAGCCGCATCTGGTACAGAATCGTCTGAGTTCCGGCATCCGCGTTGCCCGTCCATTTTGCAATCAGACGGTTCCCCTTCTCCCGCGTATCGAATGAAAAACCGGGCGTTGTGCTGAGTCCGGTCAGAAAATAACCGGGAAGCTCGTCGGGCATGGAAATCTGTGCTTTGACCGGGCCGCCCGGCGTTTCAAAACGCACCCGGCATTCCAGAAGCCACACCTCCTGTTCCGCCGACGGCAGAAGCGTGAATTTCAAAAAATGAATCTTGACGAACATGATTCCCGCGGCGATCAGCACCAGCGCGCCGACCAGAAACCAGATTCTGCGGTCTATGGACAGTATACGGCCCATGATTAATCCCCCTTGTATAATTTATGATACGGATACTCTGTCAGTCCCGACGCTGCTCCAGCGTATTCTCTCTGGTAACATCGACCGCGGCATTCCCGGCGATCACGTTTTTCCCAAGCAGAACCTGATATTTGAAGTTGGAGCGGTCCGCCAGAGAAAACTCCCTCGTCATCTCCAGCGTCCCAAGCCGGATCCGCAGATGAACGACATACCGTTTCAACGGCTTCTGTCCGTGCCGGGTGATCGGAATGACCCGGACCAGCGGCAGTTCATAGTTCCGGACCGCATCGGTCCCGCGCTGCACGATTGTAAAAGCGACGTACCGCTTGCCGTCCTTCCGGAACTCCCGGATGTCGGTCGCACCGATGGACGCAATATCCGCCCCGGTATCGACTTTACCGGAAAACGGTGCGCGGAACGGTTCCACATAGACAGGTTCCGTTCCGCCGATCACACCAAGCGGCAGTTTTTTAACGGGATTTCCACAGCCGGAAAGCAGAAGCAGACACAACGGAACGGCAAAAGATTTGAAATATAATGATTTCATAAATAATTCCCCCCGGATTTATGACGTTGTAAATAACATAGACGGGATTTCGCAAAAAGCAAATCCGTTTCCGTTATTTTTACAAAAAAAGAGCACCCGGAACGGATGCTCTCAATCCGCATGGAATCATAACCCGCCTTACGGCATCAATCCCCATGCGCGCAGGTCGGCTTCCAGACGGGCGGCGTCAAACACCTGCCCGGGACGCCACCTGCCGTTGTATTCCATGGTCGGAACGACCCAGTCGTCGCCGCCGTTGACATCGACCACCTTTTTGACAACGTCCTCCGGCTGTTTCTCAATATCGAGCGCCTCAAACGGTATCTTGTGCTCTTTCAGAAAATCCATCGCCTTGTGACAATGCGGACAGACATCCCAGTAATAAACTTTCAGCATAAATTCCCCCTTTCATTTTGTGGTTGCGGAACCATACACCCGTTCCGGCGAAATGTCAAGTCTCTTCCGCCTCTTTCACGGCAAGAACCGTCTGACGGTAAAGTTCCCGCAGCTCCGCGGCATCTTCCTCCGGAACCTCCCGCCGTTTCAGGAGAAGTTCAAACACCTCCGACTCTTTCATTTCCGCAACCCGTTCCGGAGTAAACGATTCCGACCGCCGGACCGCGGGAAGCGACGACCGGACGATCAGCGGATAATTTTTCATCCGTCCCTGAAAAAGCGCATCCATGCGGTTCACCAGCCCGGCTCCGGCAAGATCGTCGGCGATAACCTCGCAGAGAATCTCGCTCTCCGACTCCGCGATACGTTCCAATTCCGGCTCCAGACTCTCCCAGCTGCCGCGCAGACGGCGGATATCCGCGAACTGCGGAACGGGAATCTGCGTGACCGCGGGCGTGCGTCCGTCAAACGCAACCTCGCAGACCATGCGCGGCGCAATATCGGAAAAACACATTTTCAGCGGCGAACCGGAATAGCGGATATGTTCCGTCCCCACTTTCTGCGGCTGATGCAGATGACCGAGCGCATAATAATCCGGCGTGTCCGGCAGCAGGGAAACATCGAACGCCCCGACTCCGCCGATATATTCCCGCATACCGTCGTTGGGAACGAAACGACCGCCCGTCAAAAAGAAATGCCCGGTCAGAACAACGGGAACCGCGCGTCCGGCGCGAAGTTCCTCCGCTTTCGCCGCAACCCGGCGATAATGGGCCTGCAGCCCGGCGACCAGTTTTTTCTCCCGTGCGGCGGATTCCTCCCCGAATGCAAGCGTCACAAGATCGCCGTCCCGCAGATACGGAACCGCCCCGACGATCAGCGCGGGTTCCCCCGAACGGTCACGGATCACAACGACTTCCTCCTCCGGTTCCGCGGCGGCGCCGAAAATATGAATCGGGAACGCGGCTTTCAGCAGTTCACGGGGGGCGTTCAGAAACGACGGGGAATCGTGATTGCCGCCCGTCACAACCGCCACTTTGCACGGAGTCTCCTGCAAACGCCGCAGAAAATCGTAATAAAGACGCACCGCCGCATTGGACGGCGCGGATGTATCGAACACATCCCCGGCAACGATCAAAACGTCGATCCGCCGATCCGTGACCGTTTCCAGCAGCCAGTCGAAAAATGCGGCGAACTCCCCGTCGCGCCTGCGGTTATGGAACTGATGCCCGATATGCCAGTCTGAGGTATGAAGGATTTTCATGCTGTTTCCTGTTCTGTTTCGTGGAAAATAGCACGGAAAAACGGAAATGTCAAATGAAATGCCTTGCCGGACCGCTGTTTATCATTACAGTTCTCCCCGCTCTCCAGCGGCTCTGCTGCGGAACGAAGCCGGAAAAAACATCCGCATTGGACGGCGCGGCGATCTCCGCAGACGGGATGATCCCGGTCAGCGGCGCGAAGCGCGGTAAGTGCCGGGAACCATCCCGAACTCACGCTTGAACGCAAGCGACAGCGCCATATCCGAACCGTACCCCGTCCGCCGCGCAATCTCGGAAAGCGGAAGGTCCGTCGTATCCAGCAGATGACTGATCTGATTATAGCGGATCTCCTGCAGAAAACGCCGCGGGCTCTTCCCGAACTGCTGCCGGAACAGACGGGTCAGCATCATGCGGGAAACTCCCGCGGCATGAGCGGCATCCTCCACTCCGATCAGATTCATGTAATTCTGAAGAAAGAAACTCACGGCCTTCGCCAGCCGGATATCCGACACCGCCAGCGTATCGGTGCTCCGGCGGGAAACGATCCCGGAAGGCGTCGCATAGACCGGGGTCTCCGGCAGCACCTCTCCCGCCATCATCCGCTTCAGAAGATCCGTCAGCTTGTAGCCCAGCTCCTGAAACTCCCCGCCGATATAGGAAGTCGGCACGACCGCATTCTCCGTCACAAGCCAGTCGTCGGTATTGCAGAGGATCGCGACCTCCTCCGGAACGCGCAGGTTCAAGTCGGCAAGCACGCGATAGATCAGGGAAAGCCATTTGCTGGAAGTCCGGATCAGTGCGAACGGTTTCGGAATCCGCAGAAAAAATTCCCGCAGAATCTCCCGGTTCTCCTCATAATCCGCCAGTTCCGGCATATCCGTTCTCAATTTCATCAGGCAGAGTTCCAGTGAGAGATTCCGGGTATGAAGCTCGCGGCGGATCGCCTCCAGAAGATCGCGCGGAATGCCATCAATATCCTCCGAAAGAATCCGCGGCGCAATCGAAGCAAACCGGGTAAAACCCTTGTCCATAAAATAATTGACGATCCGGGACGCGATCTGTCTGGTGTTTCCACGCACAGTGCGGATATTTCCCCGCGGCGAAAGAATGCGGGAAACGACCGGAGTTCTCTCAAAATTCCTGACCGGCGCAAAATCCTCCAATTCCAGATAATCGGAAATAATACCGTCGCCCGACCAGTTCGCCGGAATCACCCGCCCGCACCGCTCGATCTGCCATCCCTCTTTCCGGCCGAACTCATAAATATGCCGCAGAAAATACTCATTCGGTTCCATCAGTGCACAAAGAATATGTTTCATGAAACACCGTTGTTACAAATAATATACTTGATCCTACATTTAATATATTGACTAAATCCGCAAAATCAAGTATAATTATAGAAAAGCCTCAATAGAAATTTCACTGAAAAATGCAAACAGAAAGGAAAACAGTATGAAAAAGACGGACAGACGGAAACGGATTGCAAGGGGATTCACCCTTATAGAGCTCCTTGTGGTAATTGCCATCATCGCTATCCTGGCGGGCCTGCTCCTGCCGGCTTTGCACAAGGCGAGAACCGCCGCGCGCGCCATCAGCTGCATCTCCAACCAGAAACAGGTCGGAACGATCATCGCCATGTATGCAAACGATCAGAACGACTGGTTCATCATGAACTGGATCGGCGGAGAATGGCACCACGCTTTTGAAGCCACCAAAACTCAGGCAAATGCCAACTGGGCGCAGTATCTTGCAGGAACAGGTTACACCACCATGACATCGAACAATGTTTTCAAATGCTCGGAACAGAAGATCAAGACCGATGCCAACTGGACCTATTATGAATATATTTACGGAGTCAATGCGGACGGCTATTACAATGGAGCCCAGCTGGCAAGTGAATACGGCAGAAACGGGACAAAAACCGGTTGGCACATGAGAATGGTCGACCCCGCCGGGAACAGAGACATCAAGCTCCTGCGCCCTGGAAAAGCTCCGAACAACTTCATCATGATGGCATGTACCAGACAATACTCTCCGATTCCGTCGTCCGCCAGAGAGGCGGGAATCGGCGGAATCGCAACAATCTGGAGCAGCACATCACCCACATCCAGCCGTTACTGGGCGGTTCATTCGGGGCGCGTCAACGTCCTGTTCCCCGACTTCCACGCCGCCGCCACATCACAGCATACGTTCCGGGAACAAATCAGTTCCGGTGTACTTTTTTACTATGGAGAAGAACAATGACCGTACTGAAATCATCTCTGATTTTCACCGCCCTGCTCTGCGGCGCCCAGCTGCTGGCCGGTAAAGACGCAAAACTGCTTGACAACGGCACTCTTGAACTGGACGGCTGGCGGGGAACGCTGGCGACCTACACCAGAGAGTGGCATACGCTGACTCCGGCAGCGAGCCCGGCAATCTTCCGTGCCGCCGTTCCTCCGGCAAAACGCCCCGTGGCGGTGAAAGACCTCCGCTACCGGCTGGAACTCCCCAACGGCGGCAGCGGAAATCTTGTCCTGTCTCTGAAGAACGGCTCCGGATTTCAAGGTTCCGTGAATCTCGAACACGGATCATTGATCCGGTATCTCTGTCTTCAGGCCCCGCTTTCGATCTCGCAATATTCCGGAACGCAGTTTGAAGTCAACGGGAAACTGCATACGTTCCCGGCGGAATATAAAACGGAAACCATTTTCGACGGCGTTGTGAAACAGCTCCGCCTCCCGACCAGGACCGGAGAAATCCAGCTGGAAGGCAAATTCTACCTCCGCATTCAGGATGGACGCAAGTGGCAGGGCGCAACCTATGGAATGCGGATCGGGTTTCTGCCGCATCAGGGCGTGGACAAAATCCGGAATGCAAAACTGGATTTCCAGATCCGTTACGGCAAAAGCGGAGAATTCGGACCGGAACTCGGTTCGATCGTGCGTCCGCCTTATGTCGCCAAAGCGGGGAAAGAATGGAAAGCGTTTCCATACCACCGGGATGTCCTGCCCGGCAGTGCGCTGGATTTTTCCGCCCGTCTTGACGCCCCGGCGGGAAAATACGGTCCAGTAATCGCCGGACCGGACGGACAGTTCGTCTTCCGCGACCGGCCGCAGACTCCGGTCCGGTTTTATGGACCGAACTTCGTCGGAGATTCCCAGCTGCCCGATAAAAAGACCGCCGGAATCATCGCGGAACGGTTCGCCGCATTCGGATTCAACGTCGTCCGCTTTCATCATCACGACAACGAGGTATTCGACCACTCCTGCAGGGAGCCGTCCCGGCTTGTCCCGGAACGTATGGACCGGCTGGATTATCTGATCGCCTGCCTGAAAAAACGCGGCATCTACTATTCAACCGACGTTTATGTTTCGCGCCGCAACATTCCCGCCTCCGAATTCGGCGATCTGGGCGCAATTCAGGATATGCGGGAATACAAAGCCCTCTTCTATATCGACGACCGTGTTTATGCGGACTGGGAACGCTGGGCGGAACGTTTTCTCGGTCACGTCAATCCGTATACCGGACTCGCGCTGAAAGATGATCCCGCCCTGATCTCGCTTTCGCTCGTCAACGAAGCGAATCCGGCGCATTGCTGGGGCGCGTCGCCGCGCGCCGCAAAACTGTACCGGCAGCAATTCGAAGAGTGGAAAAAGAGCAATCCCGATAAAACATTCGATCAGTTTCTCTCTTATCTTGCGGTCAAACGGTTCAACGAAATGAAACGTTCCCTCCGGAAACTCGGCTGCAGAGCCCTGCTCACCGATCAGAACTTCCTGAACCACCTCTATCTTGCCGCCGACCGTCAGCATTATGACTTTGTGGACAATCACGCCTACTGGGATCATCCGCGCTTTGCGGAAAACCGCTGGCAGCTTCCCGTCCTTCCAAATCAGGGCAATCCCGTCGGCGCGCGTCCCGGCGTTCCCGGCTGGACGCTTCCGACCCGGCTGTTCGGAAAAGGGTTCACCGTTTCGGAATTCGATTACGCCAACCCGAACATCTACCGCGCCGCCGGTCCCGCGATGATGGCGGCGTATGCGGCATTCCAGAACTGGGACGCTCTTTTCCCGTTCGCCTATGCGCACAGCCAGGCGTCGGTTGTCAACCCGGACCGCACCAGCGGATTCTTTGACATTGCGACCGATCCGGTCAAAACGTTCTCCCAGCGCATCGGCGCACGCCTCTTCCTTACGGGCGGAATCGAACCGGCGGAAAACGCATTCGCCGCGCTTGTCACAGAACCGTTCCGGAAAGGAGCCACTGCGGAAGCTCCGCATCCGTTCAGCGATCTCGGGCTGCTCGCACGCATCGGACTGGTCACGAAACAGCCAGCGGAAGGGGCGTACCCCGCTCTGATTGATGTCGGGACCGGACGGGCAGACGGAAAAACCCCGGTGTTCCGCGCCACGGAGCGCCTGATCCCCGATCTGATCTCCGCCGGGCTCCTCCCGGAGAACTGTTACGATGCCGCAACCGGACGTTTTTCCTCGCCGGACGGGCAGTTGGAACTGAACCGCCGCCGTCAGACGCTCCGGGTCACAGCTCCCGGCGGCGAAGTCCTCATCACCGGAAAAGACCGGAAACTTGCCGGGCGCAGTTTCCGGGTGGAGAACCGCGACGACTTTGCCGTTTTCGCTCTTCTCCCCGTTGACACGGAACGGATCGCGACCGCCCGCCGCCTGACGCTGATGCACCTGACCAATACGCAGGCAACCGGCATGAGGTTCGGCAATGACAAGTTCGACCGTCTGGAAGAGTGGGGCAAAACTCCCTTCCTCGCCCGTCATGGCTCGGCGCGTCTCACGTTCAACCTCCCCGGAGAATGGGAAGTCCACGCGCTCAATACCGCGGGAAAACGCCTTGCAAAACTCCCGCAGACGCGTCAGGCAAATGGCGACCTTGTTCTTGAGCTCGACAACTTCCGTTATCCCGAAGCGGTGTTCGCCTACGAACTGATCCGCACAAAATAACGGAGAATTCAAAAAAACGGTTTGCTTTTTTGCGGGTTCCACTGTATACTTAGCAGAAAACCGCAAAAAGGCAGAACTCATGATTTACAGACTTTCCGATCAGTTACCGCTTGAATTCCATGACCTCCCCGCTTCCGCACGGATAACGGCGGAGAACACGGACGGCGTTTCCATCGTCACCGTGGAGCCCGGACCCGGTTGTTCCCGCTTCTCCGTAGAATGGCAGCTTCCGCAGGATGACATTCAGTTCCGCTGGGTCTCCGCCGCCGGAAAGATCGGCGAAGGGTATCCGCAGTTTCTCCCGCCCGACTGGTTTTCCGCCATGACAACGGAACTCTGCCGGCACGCCCCCGTATTTTCCCTGGTCGGCGCAGACAGCGGAAACCGTCTGACCGCCGCCGTTTCCGAATCGGTGGAACCGGTTCTGTTCCGATGCGGCGTCAGTGAAGAGACCTTCATGATGCAATGCCGGATCGAATGCACTGCCGTCACTCCGGAAAGCCGGATCGTCTTCCGGTTCGATCAGCGCCGGGTCCCTTTCTCCGAATCGCTCCGGGAAGTCGCTGTTTGGTGGGAAAACCTGCCGGGGCTCCGCCCGATGCCGGTTCCAGCTTCCGCATTCGACCCTGTGTATTCCACCTGGTACAGCTATCATCACGGGATCTCCGCAGACGCCGTCGGGCAGGAAGTCAAATCCGGGCTTGAATACGGTATGAAAACCGTGATCGTGGATGACGGCTGGCAGAAAATCGGCCGCACCGGAAGCTATCCGAGCACCGGCGACTGGTTGGAAGCCGACCGTTTTCCCGATATGAAACAGCATGTCCGCCGCATACGGGAAACGGGTGTCCGCTATCTGCTGTGGGTCGCCCTCCCCTTTATCGGGGAAGAATCCCGCGTGTTTCCGGGACTCAAAGAGAAACTGCTCTATTTTTCCGGGGCTCTCCGCACCTGGATCCTTGACCCGCGTTTTCCCGAAGTCCGGAACCATCTGGTCTCAACTTGTGTCCGGCTCGTAAAAGAGTGGGAACTGGACGGGCTCAAACTGGATTTTCTTGACCGTTTTCCACTTCCTGCCGGAATCCCCGATCCGGCGGACTGTGCGCCGGATGCCGGACGCGACTGCCCCGGCGTCGATGAAGGCGTCAATCTGCTGCTGGACGAACTGACCGCCCGGCTCCGGGCGGTCAATCCGGACGTTCTGATCGAATTCCGTCAGGATTACATTGCGCCCGCGATGCGCAAATACGCCAATATTTTCCGTGCGAGCGACTGCCCCGGCGACCGGATCGCCAACCGCCGGCGGATCATTAATCTGCGCCTGCTATCCGGCGGAACGGCGGTTCATTCGGACATGCTGGGCTGGTCGCCGGAGGAAGCTGTGGAATCCGCCGCGCGCCAGTTGTGGAATATCGTCTTCTCCGTCCCGCAGCTCTCGGTCCGTCTGGCAGATCTGCCGGAAAAACACCGCCGGATGCTGGCGTTCTTCCTGAACTTCTGGACCGAAAACCGGACGCTCTTTCTGCACAGCGGTCTGACGCCGCTTCACCCGGAGCTGAACTATCCGCTCGTCATGGCGGAAAACGGAAATACGGTCGCCGCCGTTCTCTATTCGGAACAAGCGCTCCGAATCACCGGGCTTTCCGGGCGGCGCCTGATCGTAATCAACGCCACCGCCTCGCCGGAACTTCTGCTGCAGTTCCAAGGGAAAGAAACCCGCGCAGAGATCCGGGACTGCTGCGGAAATCCGGCGGGCGGTGTCACACTCCGGGACGGAATCCGGAGCATTGCGATCCCGCCGTCCGGGGTTCTTGTCACCGAGTGAGGATTCAGGCATCCGCCAGCAGCGGAAGCCGACCGAGCATATTGCGCAGCCGGATGGCAAGACGCGGCATCGGTTCGGCGACTGTCAGCCCGACCACGTTGCATTCCTCTGCAATGTCATTGATAATGCGGACCGCCTGTTCGATCTTCAGCCCGTCCGGCTCCACGCCGACCGCCGCAATGATCTCTGCGGGATCCAGCACATCCATATCAAAATGGATCAGAACGTTCCTGGCTCCGCACCGCCTGAGCCATGCCAGAACGGCATCGCTGTCCTGCGCGACCTCTGCGGGGGAAAGACCCGCGATCCCCAGTTGCTCCTGACGTTCCTTTGTCCCGCCGGTTTTTTCATACGCGCGCAGCCCGACGATCAGGGCGTTCGATGCTTTCACGCGTCCGGGCATCAGTTCCATAATCTTCCGGTCGCCGAGTCCAAGGCAGGCGGCAAGCGCCATCGCGTGGTATCCGGCATAATCATCATACGGCAGATTGATGTCGGGATGAGCGTCAAGCCAGACAATGGCGGTATCGCTGCCGTATTTTGCGGCAAGCCAGGAGAACGGAACGACGCTTGCCGAACATTCTCCGCCCAGTGTCACAATCCGCGCGGGATCATTTCCGTTGAGGATCTCAAGAGCCGCCCGGCTCTGTTCCAGAATCACATCCCGGTCGATCACCCCGTCCACGGTTCTGCGCTCCCCGTACTCCATCGAAACGGGCACGACAACACTCTTTCCCGTACTCTCCGGGGCCAGCATGTCCAGCAGTCGGGCTCCGAGCGAATACCCTCTGGCGGCATCTTCCGGCGGAAGACCGGGAAGAAGTGCGGTCACACTCGCGCCCTGCCACTGCGGATAGATCAGGCGGAGTGCCGGTTTTGGTTCATTCATAAAAGACCTCCCTGTTCAAGTTCAACCGGAGATAAGTATAACCGCCGAAATGGAAAAATCAACCTGCGGCACGATTTTTCCGCCGCGGAACTGTTTCCGGAACGGATTCAGGAACGTTTTTCCTGAGCCAGCCACTCTTCCAGGGTAAGACAGCGGGCGCCGAGATTCGCCATATCCGTCAGATTCGCCGCCGCAACTTCCGGCGTTTTGGCGCTGCAGCAGTTGGAAACAACCGTCACGCGGTAATCATGGGAAAGCGCGTCGGTCACTGTTCCCCGGATACAGTTCGGATACTGCGTTCCGGCGATCAGCAGATGATCCACTCCGAATGTCCGCAGACACAAATCCAGTTTGGTATGAAAAAACGCACTGAAGCGGGGTTTGACAATCACGGTTTCCTCCGGCAGCGGCGCAAGCTCCGGCATGATCTCCGTTCCGGCAGTACCGCGCACCATGCAGGGGGTTCGCTGAAACAGTTCCCGGCGGCAGCGTTCCACATCACAGCCGTCCGGCTCATACGAACGGACAATATGAAAAATTGCAACGTCCCGTCTCCTGCGGCACTCCGCAAGCAGACGCGCGATCGCGGGAACCGTCGCAGCCGCTCCGGCGACGTGGAGCGGACTCTCCGGCTGAACGAAATCCCGCTGCATATCAATGATCAGAAGGGCGGTGTCTTTTTTCTCCATAAATACAGAATCTTTCCTGCTGTTTCTTGTTTTCCGGTCAAAATAGCATCTCTCCGCAGAAATGCAAGCGCCGGATGCGGTTTTCACCGTTTCCGCCCGGAACGGAAAATCTCCTTGACATTTTTTCAAAAGAACGGTTGAATTCCATCCGAAAAGGTGTAAATTATGAAAAAGAGAGCGATCTTCGGGGCTAGGTGAGTTTCCGCGACAAACGGAAATGATTCCTGACCGGCGGTGACAGTCCGCGAGCCGGAAGGCTGATACGGTGCAACTCCGTAACCGACAGTAAAGTCTGGAAGGGAGAGGGTCGACCGCAATGCTGTAACCGATTGAAAAACAAGCTGATGCGTGCGCCTGCCAACGCTCTGTCGTTAAAACAGAAAACTGCAAAAAGAAAAGGCGCTGAAATGAGTAAATTGTTCGACACCGTCGAAAGTGCAATCGAAGACATCCGCAACGGGAAAATGATCATCGTGACCGATGACGAGGACCGGGAAAACGAGGGCGATCTCGTCTGTGCGGCGGAAAAAATCACCCCGGAACACATCGTATTCATGGCAACCCATGCCCGCGGACTGATCTGTACCCCGATCACCGAAGCCCGGGCAAAAGAGCTCGGCATCGCGCGTCCGCCCTCCACCGACATGTTCCACACGGCATTCACGGAAAGCGTGGATTCCAAACTCGGAACCACAACCGGCATTTCCGCATTCGACCGCGCCAAAACCGCCCTTGACCTGATCGACCCCGCGCGCCAGGCATCCGATTTCGCCCGTCCGGGTCACACGTTCCCCATCGCGGCACGGCCGGGCGGCGTACTTCAGAGAACCGGACACACGGAAGCCGCGGTCGATCTGGCGCGGCTCGCCGGACTCAAGCCCGCCGGAGTCATCTGCGAAATTATGAACGACGACGGTCAGATGGCACGGCTTGATTCTCTGATTGAATTCAAAAACAAATACGGACTGAAACTGATTTCCGTGGCGGATCTTATTGCCTACCGCAGAAAAACCGAAAAACTGGTCGTCCGCGAGGAAACGGTCGATTTCCCGAACAGGCACGGACACTTCAAACTGCACCTCTACCGGTCGCTGATCGACGACTCCACTCACCTCGCGCTGACCTACGGCGATGTTGCGGGCAAAGACAACGTCCTTACCCGCGTTCACAGCGAATGTCTTACCGGCGACGTCTTCGGTTCCTGCCGCTGCGACTGCGGCGAACAGCTCGACGCCGCAATGGACATGATCGTTCGCGAAGGCTGCGGCGTCCTGATCTATCTGCGTCAGGAAGGGCGCGGCATCGGACTTGCAAACAAAATCAAGGCATATAAACTTCAGGAAGAAGGCTGCGATACCATTGAGGCGAACGAACGTCTCGGTTTCCCCGCCGACCTGCGCGAATACGGAATCGGCGCCCAGATGCTGCTTGACCTCGGTCTGAAAGGCGTCCGCCTGATGACGAACAATCCGAAAAAACTGGTCGGGATCGACGGCTACGGACTCAAGATACAGGAACGCGTCCCCGTGGAAATCGTTCCGCAGGAATACAACGAACGTTACCTCGCCACCAAAAAACAGCGGATGGGGCATCTTTTTCAGAACAAAGCATTGGATAACATCAAATAATCAACAGGGAGAATCAGAATGATGGACAGAACACCCGGTAAGGTTTTCGAAGGCGGACTGAGTGCGGAAGGGCTTCGCATCGGTATTGTGTGCGCCCGGTTCAATGAATTCTTCGTCGGCAAACTGCTGGACGGCGCAATGGATGCGTTCGTCCGCCACGGCGGCAATCCGGCGGATGTGGAAGTCGCATGGGTTCCGGGAAGTTTTGAACTTCCGTTTGCGGTTTCCCGCATGCTCGCACGCGGCGGTTATGACGCCGTGATCGCGCTCGGCTGCGTAATTCAGGGGGCAACCACCCACGCTTCCCAGATCAACAATCAGGTCTCCAAGGGACTCGGTCAGCTCGGCATGGACAGCGGCGTTCCCGTCATCTACGGAGTGCTGACCACCGAAAATCTCGAACAGGCGATCGAACGCAGCGGCACCAAAGCCGGAAACCGCGGTTTCGACGTCACCGTTTCCGCAATCGAAATGGCAAATCTGAATAAAGCATTGAAGAACTGAGAGCGCATTGATGAATCCGAACCCGATCAAGTCTCATCATACGGCGAAAGTTTCCGCGCATTCCCATTTCAAGCGTCTCGGCCGCGAACTTGCGATGCAGTACCTGTACCTCTGCGACATGGCGGAGGGAAAGGACGAGCCGGACGCCCGCGAAATGTTCTGGGATCAGGCAGTCGACGCGGAACTGACCGATGACGAACGCACATTCAAAAAAGCGCGCGCCTACGCGGAAAAGATCGTCAACGGCGTATTTGCGAAACTGACGGAGATCGACGGCGCGATCAGTTCGTTCTCCGAAAAATGGGATCTTTCCCGGATCGCCGCCGTGGAGCGCAACATCATCCGCGTCGCAGTTTACGAATTGAACTATTGTCCGGATATTCCGGCTCTTGTAAGCATTGACGAAGCGATCGAAATCGCCAAGGCGTTTGCCTCGGAAAAATCGGGCGTCTTCATCAATGGAATCCTGAACGGCGTCAAAGACGCACTGCCGCCCAACGCCAAACAACGCCCAGGGAGCTGATTTATGATTTCTCTTTTTGCGTCATTTCAGAAAGGTCTCCAGAAAACCGCAACCGCAATCGGAAGAGGCATCACCAGCCTGTTCAAGGATGTAAAACGGTGGGATGACTCCTCGTTCAAAACGTTGGAAAACGCTCTGATCGAAGCGGATTTCGGTCCGGCGGCGGCATCGTCGATCGTCAGGGATGTGAAGGACCGCTATCAGCGGGGCATGATCTCCGGCTCCGAAGACATCCTCGCCGTGGCAAAGGAAGACCTCGTGGAGATGCTGGAAAAGGATCTCCGCCCGCTGAATATGGCGCAAAACGGGCTGACGACGATCCTCATGGTCGGCGTAAACGGAAGCGGAAAAACCACGACCGCCGGAAAACTGGCGCACCTGTGGTCCGGAGACGGTAAAAAAGTGGTCCTCGCGGCATGTGACACTTTCCGTGCCGCCGCCGCGGAACAGCTGAATCTCTGGGCGGAACGCACCGGAGCCCAGATCGTCTCATCCAAATCCGGAGCCGATCCCTCCGCGGTCGCATACGATGCCGTACAGGCGGCTCTGGCGCGGAATGCCGATTTTCTGATCATCGACACCGCCGGACGCCAGCACAACAAGAAAGGGCTGATGGATGAACTCGCGAAAATGCGCCGCATCATCGCCAGGCTCCAGCCCGGCGCTCCGCAGGAAACCCTGCTGACCATTGATGCCAGCATCGGAACCAATGCGATCTCGCAGGCGCGGGAATTCGCCGCAGCTTCCGGCGCAAGCGCCCTCGTTCTCACCAAACTCGACGGAACCGGCAAAGGCGGAGCCGCCGCGCAGATTCAGACCGAATTCAAACTGCCGATCCTGTTCATGGGACTCGGAGAACAGCCGGACGACCTGCAGCCGTTCGATCCGCGGCACTATGCGGAAGCGGTATTCGATCTTCCGAAAGCCTGATCCAGTTCAACCGAAAGGGAATCGCATGTTCAGACATCTCGCGCGGATTCTCCTTCTTGCCTGCACGATCTCCGCGGGCGCCAAGGATTACGACATGCGGGAAACGCTCGGTGAAAACAACGAGCTGTTTTCCGCAACATCCAATTCGTTTGTCCTTAAAAACCGCATGTTCCGTTGGGTTTCCGCCAAACGGGAAGCCGCGCGTTATGCCGCATTCCGCAACCCGGTGCGGGCAACGTTCCTCGGTTTCCCCGTCTGCGAAGCGATCGTCTCGTTCAACGGTCTTCATCCGGAAAAATTTTATCTTTCCATCTACAACCGCGGCGATGCCGGTCCGATGGAATATGAAACGTTTGAAAAGCTGGTCGACTCTTTCAACGCCGCTCTCACGGAACTGACCGGAGAAAAAGGCGAAGAACAGAAGGGACGGCTCGCCAACAATATGTTCCTGAACGCCAATTTCCGGGTCGCGAACGGTTATCTTTACACAGTGAAATGGAGTGTCAGCGGACGCTCCAGACGGGACAGTCTGCCGGAATACCTTCAGCTGGAAATCGAAAAATTCAATCCGCAGGACGATCCGCGGAAGCAGTCGCTCGTCCGGGTGGACCGGAGCAAAGTCGAACGTCCCTCCGATCTGGTTGACAACGTACAGCGGAAAGAGGACGGTACAGTCTGGATCACCGGCATCCCGATGGTCGATCAGGGCGCAAAAGGCTACTGCGTCGCAGCGGTCGCCGAACGGATCTTGAAGTATTACGGTGTTGACGACGTCACACAGCACACGATCGCGCAGATCACCGGCACAACCGATGCCGGAACCTCTTCCCGGATGATGCTGGAAGCCCTCGGAAAAGCCGGAAGCAAATTCGGAATCCGCGTCCGTTCCCGTTATTCTGCGGAAATCGAATCCGTCGAAGAACTCGAAAAACTGGTCTCCCGTTACAATACGCAGGCCCGACGCGCACGTCTGAAAAAAATTGCGGTTGTGCAGCGCGGAAACTATGTGTACGTCGGCGAAACGATGGCGCAGATGAACCCGCGCATCTTCCGCAAACTCCGCTGTGACGGCGAGAGCCGCGGCATGAACGGTTTCCGCCGCGAAATCCGGAGCCGCATCGACGACGGGCTTCCGCTCGTCTGGTGCGTTCAACTCGGACTCGTCAACGAAAAACGGAAAACGCTTCAGACCGGCGGCGGGCACATGCGTCTCATCATCGGCTACAACGACAAAGACGACACGATCGTTTACACCGATACCTGGGGCGCCGGACACGAATTCAAAACAATGCCGCTCGAAGACGCATGGGTCATGACGATGCGGCTCATCTCCATTCACCCGCGGGGGACGCGATGACCGATGAACAATACATGCTCCGGGCGGCGGAACTGGCAGAGCGGGCACTCGGCAATACGACTCCGAACCCGATCGTCGGCGCGGTAATCGTACGCAACGGCGAAATCCTCGGCGAAGGCTGGCATACCAGAGCAGGACAACCGCACGCGGAAATCGAAGCGATCCGCTCCGCCGGGAACCGGGACCTCGCAGGCGCGACAATCTACGTCACACTGGAACCCTGTTCCTCCTGGGGACGCACACCGCCCTGTACCGACGCGATCATCCGCAACCGGTTCGCCCGCGTGGTGATCGGCTGTCTTGATCCGAACCCGAACCATGCGGGCAAAGCGGTCGAACTGCTGCGCTCACACGGAATCGAAGTGACGGACGGCGTCGCGGAAGAGCATTGCCGTAAACTCAACGAGGCTTTTTTCAAATGGATCACGACCGGGAAACCGTTCGTCCTGCTCAAAATGGCGGCGACACTGGACGGCAGGATCGCCACACATTGCGGCTGTTCGCAATGGATCACCGGACCGGAAGCGCGGGCGCGCGTCCAGCATCTCCGTCAATGGGCGGACGCGGTCATGGTCGGCGGCGGAACATTCCGCACGGATTCACCGCGTCTGACCGTCCGCGACAGCGCGGGCAACACGCGGAAAACGCCCTGCCGGATCGTGGTTTCCAATTCCCGGCTCGAACTCCCGGACGGATGGGAGCAGGTGTCGCTGAACACAGCCGCCGACTGGGAAAACTATCTGGCTGAACTTGGCAAACGCCCGTTTGTCTCCCTGCTTCTGGAAGGCGGGGGAGAACTGGCGGCATCGGCGCTGAACGCAGGCGTCGTGGACAAGATCGAATTTCACTATGCGCCGAAGCTCCTCGGCGGAACGGGAAGCCGTCCGGTCATCGGCGGTCCCGATCCGCGGACCCTCTCGGAGGCGCTTGCGGTCGACGGGATGGAACTCGTCCGTCTCGGACCGGATTTTGCAGTTTCCGGCTATGTGCGGAAACCGGAAGAACGGAGGTTTTAAATATGTTTACCGGACTGGTGGAAACCACGGGCGTAATCCTTGCCCGGAAAATGAACGGAGACGCCGGAAAAATCATCATTGACCCGAAAAAACAGTTCGCGGATCTGGAAGCGGGCGAAAGCATCGCCGTCAACGGCGCCTGTCTGACACTGGAAGCCGGCATGTCCGGCGGTCCCCTCACCTTCCACGTCATGCGGGAGACATTTGAACGGACCAATCTCGGTTCCATGCCTTACGGTTCCGTCGTGAACATGGAACGCGCTCTGGCGGCGAACGGAAGGCTCGGCGGTCACATCGTCGCAGGCCATGTTGATGCGACCGCCCGGATCCTGTCGCTCCAGCGCCACAATTCCGATATGGAACTGGAAATCGAACTTCCGCCGCAACTCCGGGAATATTTTGTGGAAAAGGGCTCCATTGCCGTGGACGGGATCTCCCTGACTCTGGAAACGGTTTCAAGCTCCGTTTTCCGGATCGGAATCATTCCGACAACCTGGCGGGAAACCGCGCTCCACACACGGAAACCGGGCGATTCCGTAAATCTTGAAACGGATCTGATCGGCAAATACGTCGTCTCCTACCTGAGCCGCATGACGGAAAAGAAAAGTCCGCCCGTCACCATGGAAATGCTCGCAGGAGCCGGATTTCTATGAAACGGACCGTTCCGGCTGTTGCGGAATTCGCGGCGGGCTCCGCGTTCGGCATGGCATACGCCGCGGCAGGAGTTCCCGCCTCAAAACTGGCGGACTGCCTCGCATTTCCCGATAAATTTTCCGCAATCGAACTTCCGGCGGAAACGCTGGAACTGAAAGAGGCTTCCTATCTGCTGGCGCGCGTACTGCGCAGTTACAAACTCGTACAGACAGGTTCCATTATCGACAGCAATGTCGCGCGCAATCTGCCGTTCTCCTCGGAATCGCTGTTTCAGGAATTCGCCGCCTATACGGAAAAACTCCTTACGCTGTTCCACTCGATCGGCATCCGCACAGTGACATTCGATCCGCACATGAACAATATCCTCGGCGATGAACGGGCACTGAATTCCATGCTGCGTCTTCTGCGTCTGATAGCTCCCGTTCTGAACCGGACAGGCATAACGCTTCTGCTTCCGTTTTCGCTGCCGTGTGCGGATTCCGCCCAGCCGGTACGCCTCATCCGTTTTCTCCGCGAATCCATGATCCCGGAGCTGAAAGTGCGGCTGGACATCAATCCCCACGAAATCCCCCGCAGTCTGACAGTCCCCTCCACTCTTGCGGGAACTCTTCTTCTGGAAGTGCGCTCCATTCTGTTCCGCTACGATGCAGACTCCGGCAACATTCTGCTTGCCGATCACCTGCTTCCGTGGCTCGAAGCAATGAACCATTACGGTTTCGACGGCTCCTGGCTCGCCGCGCCGGTCTCTCTCGGCGCCGGACGCTTTCCCGTGGAAACGGAATCTTTTTCCGAACTGGTCAAACAACTGACAACGAAAGGACCTGAACAATGAAACTCGGGGTGAATATCGACCATGTCGCAACATTGAGACAACTCCGCGGAGTGACCTATCCCTCCGTTCTGAAAGCGGCGGACCTCGCCATGCACGCGGGCGCCGCCGGAATCACCGCGCATCTGCGGGAAGACCGACGGCACATGAACGACGCGGACCTCGAACAACTCGCCGCCTCCGGTCATCGCCTGAATATGGAAATGGCTGTCACGGACGAAATGGTTGCCATCTGCTCCCGGCTCCGTCCGGCGGCATGCTGTCTTGTGCCGGAAAAACGGCAGGAGCTGACAACGGAAGGCGGACTCGACGTCGCCGGGCATCTGGAACAGGTGAAAGCCGCAGCCGCCGTCCTCGCCTCCGTCGGCGTGGAAGTGAGTCTGTTCATTGATCCCGACCGGGAACAGATCCGTGCCGCGAAAGAGTGCGGCGCTCCGGTCATCGAACTTCACACCGGCGCGTATGCCAACGCAAAGGGGGAAGACTCCGCGCGGGAACTCCGCCGTCTTGCCGATGGAGCGGAATTCGCGCATTCCCTGGGCATCACGGTCAACGCCGGACACGGCATCGACTACGAAAACATCAAACCGCTCCTGGCGGAGGTTCCGTATCTGAATGAACTGAATATCGGACACAGCATCATCTGCGAATCGGTCTACTGCGGACTCGAAGCAGCCGTCATGAAAATGCTTGCGCTGATGAGCTCGTACAAAAAAGGCTGACCGCCGTCTTACTTCTTCCGGTCGAGAATCCGCCGGATTTCCGCCGCCATGGTGGAGATCCGGTGCGGTTTCGGCAGAAATCCCGCCGCACCGTTCGCCAGCAGATCGTCCACTTCGTCATGCGACACAAAGCCGCTCGAAAGCAGTACGCAGACATCCGGGTCCAGCTCCTTGAGCTTGTAGAACGTGGAATGTCCGCCCTGATGCGGCATGATCATATCCAGCAGAACCAGATCAATCTGTCCCGGATTGTTCTGATAGATCTCCACCGCGTCAAGTCCGTTTTCCGCAAGCAGAACCGAATAGCCGAGCTTCTGCAGCGCTTCGATCAAAAAATCCCACACGGTCTCCTGATCATCTACGATCAGAATCGTTTCCGAACCGCCCGTCAATTTCAGTCTGTTTGCCATCTGTTCTCCCTTTGTCAGCGCAGAAGCGGGCTCAGTTCCTGTTCCAGCTTCCGGTAATCCCCCGCCCCCTCCATGCTCCGCAGAAATTCGCGGACCGATTCTTTCGTTCCCTCCGGATCGGCAGACGAGGCGTATTTCAACTGTTCCATTTTATTATCCGCATAGACAGCCGCCACTGCGGAAAGTTCCCGGTCGCCGGGATTTTTTTTGCATGCGGCGCCAAGCCGTTTCTGCAGCAGTTCGCACCCGGCCTCCGCCGCTTTCGGATTCCGCCGCATCGCGGAATCATTCTGAAGCAGGCGGTACAGAGTACGCGGCTGAAACTCTTTCCACTCTTTCAGGAACGTTCTGCCGAGGGAATCCTTGTAGCTGATCGTTCCTCCGTTGATGTTCAGAATCGACCGTTTTTCCGGTCCGGCGAGCGGATAGCCTGCAAACCGGGTTCCGCTGTCGGTCAGCAGATTGCCGATCCGGCCGAGAAACCGGTTCTCCTCCGCCTTTTCCGTCAGCCATTCCGCCAGTTGCGGGAACTCTTTCTTTTTGGCTTCGATCAGGGCGTCCGCCTCGCGGAACCGCTGTTCCATCTGATAGTTCAGGACTTTTAAACGGATCCGGTTGCGGACGAACTCCAGAATTTCCCGTTCCTTCGCCACCACCGACTGTTTCAGGCGCTCCGCCTCTTTCCGCTGTCCGGCGGCGGCTTGTTCCAAACGCCGGATCCGCGCCGCTTTTTCCGTCAGCTGGCGGTTCAGTTCCCCGTAATTGGAATATGTCCCGACCATCCGCTCCAGCTGCGCATTGCGCTGTTCCAGACGCTTCTTCTCGCCGGAAAGCTGCTCGCGCTGCCGTGTCAGACCGGAATTCTCCTGCTTCAGCTGAAGAAGCTCATCCCGGAGCGCGTTCCGTTCAACGGATGCCAGCACCATGTTCATTTTCGCAAGATTGAACTCCAGTTCCGCCGTTCCCCGGCCGGGAAGTTCATCAATGATCTTGCGTCCCTCGTCAAGAATCGAAGCGGCATCCAGACTCTTGTCGCTGGAAAGCTTCTCAAAATATGCGACTTTATCGAACGTCCGCAGTTTCGTTTCGCGTCCGCCGGTCAAAGCAAACAGCACCAGCATCAGCACGATCACTGCAACGGCGGTGACGAATCCGGTGATCAGACGGTCCATCCAGGACGCCTGCACAATCACTTTCCCGGCGACTTTCGCTTTGAGTTCCGATGATTCATTCTGAATTTCATAATCAAGACGTTTGATGGAAATCGTATGCACGTCCGGCACCAGGCTCTTGTTCGGAGCGGTTTTCTGACGGATGGTCCAGATTGCCTTCAACACCTCCTCCATGGAGGCGTAACGGCTTTCTGGACGCTTCGCCATCATCCGCTTGACAAGCGCGTCAACCGCCAACGGAACGCCGGGCACAAGATGCCGCAGAGACGGCGGCTCTTTCTCCAGATGCAGCTGCGCAAGTTTTTTGACCGAATCGCTCTCAAACGGCAGCCGCCCGGAAATCATCTGAAACAGCGTTACGCCGAGGCTGTAAATATCGCTCCGGGAATCCAGCTTTTCGCCGCGGAACTGCTCCGGGCTCATATACGACGGACTGCCGGAAATCTCCATTCCCTCGTGCCATTCCGACTGATTGATCGCGAGTCCGAGATCCGTCAGCTTCACGATGCCGTCATCAGTAATCATGATATTGTCCGGCTTGACATCTCGGTGGATCAGCCCCACTTCGTCCCATGCGTAATAAAGAGCCTCGGCGACCTGTTGCGAAATATGGAGAGCTTCGTCAACGGAAATCCGCCCTTCTTTTCTCAGACGCGTCCGCAGATTTTCGCCGCTGACATAAGTCATTGCCATGTAACAGAATCCGTCGTCCTCGCCGACCGCATAAGACTGAACGAGGTTGGTATGGGAGAGTTTTGCGGCGGCGCGGGCTTCCCGGAGGAAAGCGTCGATTCCCTTGGATGTGGTGTATTCCGGTGAAAGAATTTTCAACGCGACCTGACGGTCAAGGGAAAGCTGAGTCGCCTTGTACACGGAGCCGATGGAGCCGGCTCCAAGTTTTTCAAGAATGACAAAATCACCGATAATGCAGCCGGAATCGAACCGTCCGGGCGGAATCATGACCTCTTTTCCGCATCCGGTGCAGATGACAGGATAACCGCGCGACATCTCATCGACGGTGATGGTATAATAGCAAAACGGGCAACGGTACCGCATACAGTTTTTGTGGTTCCTTGAATTAATTGTTTCAATCGTGGGGAAATATACATCCTCAACCGGATTGAAACAAGCAAAGAAAAACTGTTTTTTCCGGAAAGCAGATGAAAAACGGCTGTTTTTCCGGATTCCCGGGAAAAATTACCAAAAAATTATTTATTTTTTTTGTTTCCGGACTAGCTTTTTTCAAAATCTGTTGTATTAGATTATAGACAGATCAAGGAGTTACGGAATTATGCAAAAAATACTTCACAGATTCAATATGGTCGAGATCGTCCTGGCGATCGGTGTTGTCGCGTTCGGCATCACCGGTGTCATGGCGCTGATCCCCCCCGCCTTGAACGCAATGAAAAACGTCTCATACGATACCTTTATGGACGAAGCCGCCTCCAAGATCCAGTGGCTGATCAAATATGTCAACGTGAGCAATATCTCCGATTATAATACTTCATACGAAAACGATGTTCTGAAAAATATCAACGACACGAACTATCAGAAGACGAAAGATCCACTCGGCGGCGATACAAAAATTTATCAGATGATCAATAACAAACTCTATTATATCGTTTCGGAAGACGGCACCACCGGCGTTCATGTCAACGTGTGGAAAATGCCGATTCAGGATCTGCATGAAAAACAGTCGGCGGACAACGGCGTCAACGTCTCCTCCGGATATAAAACCGTGGACACAGCAAAAGGCGTCCGGATTTACTTCTGCGTAAGCTGGCCGGTGACCTCTTCCTGGAAAGAGCGGACAAAACGCTATATCGTTTATGATCACTTCGTAAACAACTGAAACCATTTAGAAAGTTAGGATATTGCAGTAATGAAAAAACAGCGGCAGATTCCGGGTATGATGAAACGGCGCCGGTTCACCCTCGTGGAAATGACGGTGGCCATGTCCATTTTTGCGATTCTGATGTTGATCATGATGCAGCTGTTCGGCTCCATTCAGACGATTTGGCGGACCTCCAATCACAAAGCGACAGCCAGTGAAGACGCACGTTTTGTCACCCGGCTCATCAAGGATATGCTGGAAACCCCCGTCTCGGACGGAACGGCTCAATGCGTTTTCTATTATCAGAAAAATGCCGCCTCGTCAAGTCGTTCGAATCCTTCTCTCTGGATCGCTACGACAAAACCGTTCAATGGAATAACAGCGCCTTACGAAGCCGCATTTTATCTGGAAAAAGTAAAAGACGGCAGCAATCCGCTGTATAATCTCTATCTGGCATTTACCTGTCCTCCGGAAAATCCGGCAGCCCCGGACGGCTACGATATTACAACAAACGCCAATGCGTACAGCACAGCCGCCGCCGAAGCCTCCAACGCTCCGCAAACAAAACTTCTGCTGTTGGAAAACGTTGCGGATTTCTATGTAACTCCTGTCCCGGAAACGGCGATTGCTTCGGGAGTGGGCTCCAAAACTGCCCCGACGCGCTACCGGGTCGTTTTGAAACTGCTGGAGAATCCGGAAAACGCTGACCGGTATGTAAAAAACGGCGATGCGGACAATACCTATACACGGACCTTTTCGCTTGTCGTAGAAAATAAAACAACGCCTTGAGGAGATGCACCATGATAAAAAAGAAAAAATCCGAAAAAGGTATCGCTCTGTTGTTTGCAATGGGAATTCTCAGCCTCATGGCTGTTCTTGCCCTTTCCCTGGCATCCATTTCCATGGAAAAACAGGCAAATTCTCTCAGCATGTCATTCTCCGCCACAGCGGAAAATCTGGCGGCGAGCCTGATCGACCGCGTCAAATATCAGCTGAGTGATTTCGACTCTCAGGAAACGATGAAAAACAGCAACATTGATTTTCTTTCCGCACTCTATTCCCGGACCGGCACCTACAGTACCGGCAGCAAAAGCGTCAGCGGAGAATATACGTTCGACTATGATCATATCTGGCGGCTTACAGACCGGAAACTGACCTTGGACACCGCTGTTTACGCAATGGACGCCATGGATTATTCCAATGACACCAAACAACAGACCTCGCCCACCTGGCAGTATATTTACAATCCGATCAAAGAAGATATTGACGCGGCGGATAACCCGAAGTTGTTGGCGCGGTTCGCTTATGTCGCGGTCGCAAAAGGAAGACCGGTCATTGATTTCTCGTCGCTTTTCCTTGACAATGGAAATAATCTGCTCACCCCGTCCACATTCCCGAGAAGAGGCGTTCAGCTGGCGGGAGAGCTGGATCCGGCGTTCATTTGGGAAAAGCTGTCAACGGCCTCCACATATAAAAACCTGTTGGATCTTACTTCCACCTCTCCGCTGCTTCAGGATATAAAAAAGAAACGCCTTTCGGATTACAGTGATATTGACCGCTATATTACAGAAAACAATAATGCGGACGTAAAACTGGAATATCTGAAAACCTTTGTAAAAGCATTTGCAACGGATTCCACAAAGTATCCGGAATATTTTACACTTGCCAACGACGATAATGCAACCAAATATCAGCGAATCAGTCTGCCGAAACTGACTGAAATGATCGCGCAGGTCAATGACGAAAATCAACGGCAGGACATTGTTGACAACCAGATTCTGAAAAAAGTCAGCGAGGCCTCCAGCGGCAAAGGTTTTCTGAACACATTTGATCAGGAGTCTTCGACCTCCATCGACAATTCCAAACTCGAATATCCATGCATCCCGTGGTTCTCCCGGATCAGCGACACGAAAAAGGCCAAACAGATGGTCGCTAATTTTCTGGATTTCTTCACCCCTGTATTTCAGGACGGAAAAGCGTTTTACCCGACCTCGGATCAGCCCCATACGAACTGGATGACGACGACACCTTCCTACATGGGATTGAAAAAAACGCCGTATATTTCCGGCACGGGTCTTGAAATGGCGTTCGGTTTGACAATCTCCCGGAAAGACGGTTCCCAGGAGGGAGAAGGCGCTTCTGCCACTTATCTGTATCAGGCGACCCTTTCCGTTGAGGAATGGACCCTGTTTACGGAACTGATCAATATGTATCAGGAATTGACAAGTTCAGCCAATACGGAAGTGGAACTTGCCGCAAGCGGGAAAATCACCCTCGAATTCAGTTTGGGTACGGAAAAAAAGACTCTTGAACTGGATATCAGGAAGAGCGACGGCGGAGATGCCGTTGTTGCGGGGCAGTCAATGCCGACCGGCACAAAACAGCGCGGCTATTATGAAATCGTCAAAAATTCCCCGGATCCCGCTCCGGCTGTAACATGGGAAACGATTAAAGACGGGGAAAACGACTACCGGGCCTCAACGGCTCCGCAGATCACCGTAAAACTCACCTCTTTCACGTTTGAGCCGAAAATTCAGCTGAACTGGAAACACCCGGATGCCTCCAACTATATTGCCGTGGATTTCGCCGACCTCACGACTCTGAAGTATAATCTCAACACTGACGGGGAAGACCTCTTTGCAAACACAAGTGCCGATTCGGCAACTTATCTGACGTTCGCCACAAGAGCAGTTGATCCCAGAGCAAATTTGAATCTGGATTCATGGGGAAGCAACAGTGACACTCTCACGAATGCAAACCTGAAAATCGACCCGGCCGGAGCAACAATCATGGCTTCTCTGAATGAACTTTTGAAAGACAAGGATTTCTACCAGGACGAGTATACCGCGCCCTCCACGGTAGAACTGACCAAGGCGGGAAATTATTACATGCGGGGAACGCCGATTGATCTTGCGGATTTTTCGGCGGATGAACTTTCCTACATTCACCGTGGAACTCCCAATGAAACCTTGAATTTCACCAAATATCCGGATACGGAATATACATCAACCGCCGATCTGTCCCGAAACTATGATGACGGAGATCTGGCTCTTCTGGATCAGTTCAAATTGACGGACGAACAGTATTCCTACGGTAAAGTCAACATCAATCTTCTGGACCAGGAAAATGCCGTGGCAATTTCCGCTCTTCTGAAAAACTCTTACAGCTCCTTCCCGAAAAATCCTGCGGAAAACGACCCGGTCATTGAGGAAACGGCTGTAAAAGAGTTCTTCGATTATACCAAAGCGGATAATCCCCGGAAAACCGCACCCTACTATTTCCGCAGAAGAACCGATATAGCAAATCTGTTCAAGAACCTTGATGCGGCAAAAGCAAACAAGGTCATTCCGAAACTGCTTTTCCTGCTCGATGCGGAGCCGACCTACCTGCCGCGGCGCGTCTACGTCTACGGACTCGCTCAGATCCTGGAAGAAAGAAATGCCAAGCCGGGCAAGAACTGGACGGAAACCGATACGACAAGATATGAAGCAGGTTATTCCACCCTGCCGAGTTCCGACGGGGTCAAAGTACAGAGTTACCGCAAACCGGAAGAGAGCACTCCGGAATATCTGAAGTACAACAACGTAACGGATGAAATCGTTGCGGAGAAACAGGTTTTCGCTGTTCTGGAAAGAGCGTATACGCTCACCCCTTACAGTGCAAGCAACAAACCGAAATGGAATACCGTAAAGGTGGTTTATGGAGACTAAGAGTTTTTGCCGTATTTTCCTGATCGCCGCGCTTTTCTGCGCCGCAGTTTCCGTTTCTGCACAGACGCAGAAACTCACACGGAGCGCCTATCAGAAACAGATGAAACAGCTGCTTTCCCAGAAACCGGGGCTTCCCTCTTTCAAACCGTCGGATGCGGAAAACAAACTGAAAGCAATGAGAGAGACATTCATTGATTTTGAATTTCCCGCCGACTGCAAACAGTTGAAAGGCAAAAAAATGCCGACTCCGGTTCTCCTGCGCATGATTGCAAGAAACTATAAAAAAGCCGTTGACAATCCGGAGTTGGAAGAAGCAACAGGCAACCGGAAAGAGTGGTACGAAGATATCGGCGCCGCTTTTGTGGCGCTGAATCCGCCGCTGACGGTCATTCAGAAAGCATATACCCAGCAGGACCCGACCTATTACCGGGCGGCGGTTATGGAATACAGGAAAAGATGTGAACAGCTGAAACAGCTTCTGGCTTCACCCGTGATGGTCCCCGCCGGCGAACTGGAACGGATAAAAGAGCAGAACACCAGACGGCGCAAAGCTGTTTTGCAGAAAAAAATTCGGGATCTACAAAAGCAAGGATATCGGCAATGAAAAAATACCCCTTTACCATTCTGGAACTCCTGTTGGTCATCTCCATCGGGGCGATCATGCTCACCGTGGCTCTTCCGGCGTTCAACCGGATGCTGAAAGGCTCCGCCTCCGGAATCGCAATCCGGGAACTGACGGCAAGATTGAATTCCGCCAAAAGCAAAGCCATGAGCAACGGATCACACCGGGTCGCTATTGTATTTCCGGCAAACGAAGACATCAGCAATGCCACCAGCACTCATAAAGATGTTTTTGCGAAACGTTACCGTTATCGCGCTTACCGGGCATGTTACGTTAATGAGAGTGATCTGACATTCGTAAAATGGGTCGATGGAGACAACTGGAAATTCCTGCCCGAGGGAATCGTTCTCGAAGCCATAGGAAGAGAGGGAAAGAATTCACCGGAAGAAGTAATTCACCTCCATGAAACAACCGACCAGAAGAAAGCCTCTTCAGATAAGTTGCATTCCGGAACTCTGACATGCAACATCGGAGGTCGTTCGTATAGTGAAACCGCTACCACCGGTTCTTCCACAACGATTCCCATCCGGAACTTTATCCTGTTCAACAGGAATGGAACACTTGATGAATTTCCCAGGGGAGCAGTACTCCGGCTGCGCGAGGGCAAAGTGAATGATGATGGCTTAGGAGTTACAACTGGAGCAACGGATGAATATTTCCCCATCGTCATACGGGCGACAGGGAAAATCAAGGCCTACAACGAGCTCGTGGACGGCTGATTCACCGTCCCTTCACTTCCGCTTGAAAATGGGGAACAGAGTCCAGTGACTCTTCCAGATACCAGGTATCGCCGGAAAGATCGCCGGATATCGTAAGACAACTGCCGGGCGCCGTGCCGATCAGAAAGTTCGCCTGTATCCCGTAAATCTCCGGGGCATGGGAAAGACGGAGCGAAAGCCAGTCAAACAGCAGGGTTATATAACGCGCGTTGTTCATGTGACGGTTCACGTCGATCATCGACTCATGCACTTCCACCCCGACGGGGTCCTGACAGGAGCGGCGCGGAAGTTTATCCAGCCCGGAAAAAATACGGGAACGTCCGCTGTTATCCGGCAAACGGTCCGGAAGCGATTCCATCACCCGGAGCGGGCGCATCTTGTTCCGGTCCAGAAGAAGCCAGCAGCTCGATCCCTCCGCAACAGTCTCCGCGCCGCAGCGCAGCACAAATTCACGCGTGGCAAACAGTTTCTCGACTCCGGACGGCCATGTGGAAACCGTCACGACCTCCCCCAGGCGCGGCGTGCGGCGGATCGAAAGTTTCAGGCGCGACAGCACCCACATCATCCCGCGCTTCTCCAAAGCGGCAAGCCCGCATCCGAGATTTGCCGCATGGTTCGCCGCGGCTTCCTGCATATAATCAAAGATTGTGTCGATCCGCACCGCGCCCTCACGGGTTACTTCCGTGTGCCGGATCGTAAACGTCTCTTCCCAGACAGCCTGCCGCGTACCGTTCATCGTCTGCTCCGTTCGATTTCCAGGGAGATCGCCCGCGCGCGGACAGCCGCCGCAGGCTTTTCAATCGTCACCCGAACCTGTTCGATCGGTCCGAATTCCAGACACAGCGATGCGATCCCCTCCGCCAGCGCCTCCAACAGATGAAACGAAGATTGAGAAACGAACTCGATGATCCGCCGCTCCACCGCGCTGTAATCAACGGCGTCAAACAGATTGTCGCTTTGCCCGGCCTTGCGCATATCGTAAGCGAGCTCCACGTTGACCATTACATTCTGCGGAAATTTCCGCTCGTGTTCCAAAGTCCCGATAATCACCGGTAAACGCAAATCGCAAATACGGATTTTGTCCATTTCAAACCTCACTTCTGTTGTACGTTCCGGAAATGTACCATTCCGGCGATGGAATTTCAAGTTCAAACGGAAAAAATCAATGAGGCAGTTCCGGAGCAAGCGCTCCGGCTTCGTACAACGGAACGGAAAGACTTTTCGCCAGCACCTCCGCATCCAGCCGTAAACGGTCGCCGTCGCCATGATCGACCACATTCCGCCGGGTCCCGTTTTTCAGAATCATGTTCAGCTCATAACTGCTGTATGATCCGCCCTTCTGTGAATGGAGCCTCTCTTCCACGATCTGCAGCGCGGCGATCTCCGAAAACGGCGTGTAATCACGCAATTTGCGACGGTCCGGAAGACGGCGGAGATTGCAGCGTCCGCGCCAGTACGCCCGGCTGCGGAAATCGAACACCGGACGGCGGAGAAACAGAACCAGCCACCACCAGAGCGGAAATCCGAACAGCGTCCCCCACAGAATCAGAAACAATCCCTCCGGACTCCATCGGATCACCAACAGATACAGACCGTACAGGAAACCGGCGGCACCGCCTGCCATAAAGATCGCCAGGGATGCAAAACTGCGGCCGAACGACACGCGAAACACATAATCCCCGGAAGCGGTGCGGACCAGCTTGTACGTTCTTACACTCGTCCCGCCGGGTTTCAGCGGCGACCAGGCGATCTGATCCGCGGACACCGGCACGGAATCAGCAAACGGGCGCGGATTCCGATCCCAGTCGATCACCGGAACGGACAGTACAACCGACAGCCCGTCCGCAATCCGCCGCACGTTTTTTGCGGATCCTTTCGGGATCAGCAGACGGCGCTTCCGGCTCCGCTCCACCAGATTCAGCTGGAACATGCCGTATTTATCCCCGACCACCTGCAGAGCTTCAATCTCCTCGAATGCAACCTGCGCACCGCCATAAAAACGCACAACGCGGGCGGCGGAATCGAAATCCACCGGTTTGAACCCGCGGAAGATCAAAAACAGGATCAGCGCCGTAATCCCCAAAACAGCGGCAATAATGACCCGTTCAAAACCGACCGTCCAAATCCCGGAAAAAAGGACAAAAACGGTCGCACACGCAAACAGCCCGCAGATCATCAGCGGAATCTTGGATGCAACCAGCCGCCGGCAATCCGGGGACAGCGTTTTCACCCGGCAGCAGGCAAACGGTTCCCGTTCCGCCGGAATTGCTTCTCTGGACATCCGGAAAGAAGCCATCACCTCAGCTCCGTTCTTCTTTGAATAACCGGGTCAATACGAATTCCAACTGCTCAAAACGGATGTCCTTATCAAGGATCCCGTCGGCTTCAATCCAGGCGCGGGATTCCGAATCGGAGAGATCGAAATGCAATCCGGTTCGGAAAGAAACATTTGAAACGATCACGATCCGCACGGCAGGAACCCGGCGGCGGAGACGGTGAGCAAGAATAAATCCGCTGTCGGGATGCTCCAGCAGAATCTCCGTGATCAGCAGGTCCGGCGGCGACTCCAGCGCCATCCGCTCCGCTTCTTCCGCAGACCCGGCGGAACGGACTTCAAAACCCAGAGCCTCCAGAAACGTCTTCAGAGAGCGGACAAACGGGACATCGGGATCCGCAATCAATGCACTCCGGTTCTGAAACAGTGATGAAGAAATGTTCTGCATGTCCTCTCCTCTCAAATCAAAACGTCGCGCCTGCCGTATGCCGTATGCAGAAGCGCACGCGCCGCCGGAGAAAACGGTCCGCCGCCGATCCGTTCATAAAGTTTTCCAACTTCCGGATTCATGTGCGCGGCACGCAAGTGATCGTTCTGATCAATCGAATAAAGCGCCTGCATTCGGGCTTTGATTCGCTCCGGGGAACTTTCAAGCGGCTGCCCGCCGCCCGCGATACAGCCGCCGGGACACGCCCGGAGTTCCAGCAGCATCACATTCCGCCGGACTCCGGATTTGATCTGATCAAGAACCCGGCGCGCATTGCCGAGTCCGCCCGCAACGACAACGCCGATCTCAAACTCCCCGATACGGATCGTCATCTCCTTGACGCCGTCAAGTCCGCGGACCGCTTCGATCTTCATGGACTTCAGTTCGCGTCCGGTGATCAGACGATGCGTTGTGCGGAGAATCGCCTCCGCGACACCGCCGGAAATGTCGAACAGCCGCCCGGCAGTACTGCGCACGGAAAACGGCTGATCCGCCGGTTCCGGCCTCAGAGAATTGAAATCGACTCCGTACAGACGGAACAGGCGGATCAGTTCCCGCGACGTCAGAACGGCGTCAATATCCGGAACGTTGTCCCGTCCGAGCTCCGTGCGCGTTGCCTCGAACTTGCGCGCGGTGCAGGCTCCTGCAGCCACGCAGAAAATCCGTCCGGGAACAATCCCCTCCTCTTCTGCGAACTGCGTTTTGATCAGGGCCGCCAGAATACCCTGCGGACTGCGGCAGGTCGAAAGATTCGGAATCAGTTCCGGATAAAACTCCTCCATGTATTGAGCCGATGCGGCGGAACATCCGACAATCAGCGGCAGCTGCCCGCCGGAACGCAGACGCTCCACCAGTTCCGCCGCCTGCTCCATAACCGCCACATCCGCCGCAAAAGAACTGTTGAAGACTTTCCGGAATCCGATCTGGCGCAGTGCGGCATTGAGAAGCCCCGGCACATCCATACCGCTCTTGAGGCCGAACTCCTCAGCAACGGCAAGCACGGCGGCGGGCGAATGCTGAATCACCACGACCCGCTCCGGATCACCCACTGCCGCCGTCACACGCTCCAATGCGGAATGCTCCACCAGCGCCCCGGTCGGACAAACCAGCGTGCACTGTCCGCAATTCACACAACTCGAAATATTCATGCTCTGGTGAAACGCCGGAGCAACGGCGGTCCGGCCGGCACGGCCGACAAACTCAATCGCGGAGATTTTCTGCATCTCTTCACAAATCCGGACGCATTTTCCGCAGAGAATACATTTGGAAGCATCACGGATCAGAGCCGGACTCGTCAGGTCGCGCAGTTTTCCGCGGAACCGCTTGCTTGCGGAACGCTCGCGGACGCCGTACTCCTCCGCAAGCAGACGGAGGCGGCAGTCACTGCTTTTCGGACAGTAAAGGCAATCGTCCGGGTGATTGGAAAGCAGAAGCTCCAGCAGAACCCTGCGGGCGCGGATCACTTTCTGCGAATTGGTATGGATCCTCATTCCCTCCGCCACGGGATAGGAACACGAGGGAACCAGCCCATCCCCCTCCGCACCCTCGACCTCTACAATACAGATCCGGCAGGCTCCGGTCGGCGGCATGCCCGGCAGATGGCAGAGCGTCGGAACGCGAATACCGACACGGGTCAATGCGGAAAGAATCGTTTCCCCCTCCTCGGCATCAATAACCCGGTTGTTCACAGTAATCTCAAACATAACATTCCCTTTAATCCGTCAGCACAACGGCATGAAATTTACAAGCATTCAGACACGCTCCGCACCCGGTGCATCTCTGCGGATCAATCCGGTGCGGGTTCCGGAGCGAACCGCTGATCGCGCCATGGCGGCACACCCGTGAACAGACCGTACATCCTTTGCAGAGCGCGGCGTCAATCCGGCAGCGGACCAGACCTTTGCAAACTCCCGCCGGACATTTGCGGTCGAAAATATGCGCCTCGTATTCATCCCGGAACCAGCGGAGCGTGGAAAGAACCGGGTTCGGAGCGGTCTGTCCGAGTCCGCACAGACTGGTCGTGCGGATCACCTCCGCAAGCTCCCGCAGACGGAGCACCGATTTGAACCGCAGCAGCGCGTCCTCGCCCTGCTCGCCGGAACGCGGACGGGTGATCTGTTCCAGAATCTCCCGCAGACGGCGCGTCCCCTCCCGGCACGGCACACACTTGCCGCAGCTCTCATTCTGAATGAATTCCATAAAATATTTTGCCACATCAACCATACAGGTGTTCTCGTCCATCGCCACGAGTCCGCCGGACCCCATGATTGTTCCGAAATCCCGGAGTGTTTCATAATCGACCGGAATATCAATGTGCGACGCAGGAATACAACCGCCCGACGGACCGCCGATCTGCACAGCCTTGAACCGTCTTCCGTTCAGCATTCCGCCGCCGATGTCCTCAATAATCTCCCGCAGGGAAACGCCCATCGCCACTTCGATCAGCCCGGTACGGGCGATCTTGCCGGAAAGAGCAAACACTTTCGTTCCCTTGCTGTGTTCCGTACCGACCGATGCAAACCAGTCGCGGCCGTTGAGGATCAGCCCCGGAATATTGGCGATCGTTTCCACGTTGTTGATTACAGTCGGTTTGCCGAACAGTCCCTTTTCCGTCGGATAAGGCGGACGCGGCACCGGCATTCCGCGTTTGCCCTCAATGCTGCGGATCAGTGCGGTCTCTTCGCCGCAGACAAACGCTCCCGCGCCTTTTTTGACAATGATCTTCAAATCGAATCCGCTGTCAAGAATATTTTCGCCAAGCAAACCATAGGCTCTCGCCTGCTCAATGGCGCATTCCAGACGCCGGATCGCCTGCGAATATTCCGCGCGGATATAAATATAGGCGCGTCCCGCCCCGATCGCATAAGAAGCAATCGCGAGCCCCTCGATCAGCCGGTGCGGATCGCCCTCGATCAGCGCCCGGTCCATGAATGCGCCGGGATCCCCCTCGTCGGCATTGCAGATCATATATTTCTGATCGCTGGCACCGTTCAGAGCGAGTTTCCATTTGCTCCCCGTCGGGAATCCTCCTCCGCCGCGTCCCCGCAAACCGCTCAGCTCCACTTCATCGCAAATTTCAAACGGCGTCATCGTATGCAGGGATTTTGCAAAAGCGCGGTAACCGCCGCACGCCAGATACTCCTCAATGGAACCGGGGTCGATCAGCCCGCAGTTCTTCAGGACCCGGAGCGTCTGCTTACGGAAAAACGGATGATCCGCCAGCAGCGGAACATTCTCCCACGGACTCTGCCCTTCCAGCACGATCTGTCCGAGCAGGTTGGAATCCGGCAGGCGTCCTTCCAGAAGCAGAGCGGTCAGCACGGGCGGAACGAGGTCATGAACCAGCGATGAAAGAACCAGACGCGCACGGTGCGGCAGCTGGACCATCACAACCGGCTCCCCGGAACAGAGTCCGACGCAGCCGGTCTCCACGACTTCCGCCTCCACGGCATGCCGTTCCAGAAAATCGCGGATCGCCTCCAAAGTCCGTCCGGCTCCGGCTCCGAGACAGCAGGTCGCGGTACCGATCAGGAGCACCGGATGCGGCGGATTCAGACGCCGTATCTGTGCACCGATCTCTTTTGCACGCCCGGAAACCTCCTGCTTGATGCCGTCATGCGTCAGAACGGAAAGAAGTCCGGTTTTCAAATCCTGTGCGGCGATATTCACAGCCCGCCTCCTTCCGCATTCCGTAAGGAGTCAAGAACGGCCCGGATCCGGTCCTCGTTCACACAAGCGTGAATCTCTCCGTTGATGCTCATGACGGGCGCAAGCCCGCAGGCTCCGAGACAGGCGGTGATCTCCAGACTGAACAAACCGTCCTCCGTCGTCTCTCCGGGATGAATCCGCAGGTAGTTTTCCAGAAATTCCAGCACGGCGACCGAACCTTTGACATGACAGGCGGTCCCTCTGCAAAGCATGATGTGATATTTTCCGGTGTTTTCAAACCGGAACTGATTGTAAAACGTCGCCACGCCGTAAACTTTCCCGGCGGAAATGTTCAAATGCCGCGCGATCAACGCGATCGCCGGGCGGGAAAGATACCCCTGCGCCTCCTGCACATCCTGAAGAATGGCGATCAGGTTTTCACGCACACCGGCAGGATAGCGGGCAAGAATACGGTCTGTTTCCTGTTCCGGATTCATCGTCATTCGCGCTGTTTCAAATGGTCGGCAAAATAGGCGAGTTTCTCCAGGGAACTGGCGATGTCGATGCGGTCCGCGCACACGGTTTCCGGCACTTTCAGCGGAACGGGCGCAAAGTTCAGAACACCTTTGATCCCTGCCGCAACCATCATATCGGCGACAGCCTGCGCCTGCCCCGCAGGAACGGTAATGATGCCGACATTGATATCCAGCTCTTTGACTTTGGACTCAAAATCACGGATATGATAGCAGCGGCAGCCGGAAATGACACGGTCCACTTTGCTGTCGTCGGTATCAAACGCGGCAACGATGGTAAGACCGGGGTGACGATAAGTGAAATACGAAAGAATCGCGCGGCCGAGGTTTCCCACCCCGACCAGCGCAATGGAACGGTCTTTCGAACCGTCGAGAATCACCGTGATGCGGGTAATGAGACTGGCAATATCATATCCCTTGTGCGGGCTTCCCTCATGGCCGATCGTCATAATGTCGCGCCGGACCTGCGCCGGGGTATTATGAGCCAGTGCGGCAAGCTGGTGTGAAAAAAGTGTTTTCTGTCCTTTGGAAAGCAGATCCGAGAGAAGTCTCTTATACAAAACCATGCGTTCGATCGTCCGGGCCGGAATATTCTTCGTCAGTTTCATTTTCGCGTTTTGCACCATCCATAAAAATTTCTTTGTGAGATTGTTCACAATGAATTATAATATACAAACCGGAAAACGTCAAGAGCAAAACCAAAAAAAGATGATCTTTTTTCATAAAAAACAGAAAAACGGATCAGAATCCTCCCGCCTCCGGACAGACAGCGCCATGGACGGAGCTCCCTTACAGGAACTGATCCTGTATTTCGCGAGGCGTTTCCTGCGTGCCGTCATCCGGCTGAGCCCGGAATTTCAGCTGATAATGTTCGATCATCCAGCGGACGATATTGGGAACGGGCAGCGTGGTGACAATCGAAAGAACGACGATCGCATTGAAAAAATTGTTGTCAAGCATTCCGAGCTCTTTTCCGATCGCCGCGGCGGCAAGTGTGGCGGACAGCTGGGGAACGGTCATCACTCCGGCGCAAAGCCCTTTCAAGTGCGAGAATCCGCAGAGCCGGAGCGCCAGCCAGCCGGAAAACACCTTGCTTCCGACCAGACCGACCACCGTCAGAACAATGATGCCGAGGTTTCCCGCAGACTCAAACAGCATCCGCAGATCCGTTTTCATGCCGATGGAAATAAAGAGGAACGGGATCAGGAATCCGTACCCGATTCCCTCGAACTTATGGAACACATCCAGCGCCGTGTTGTATTCGGAATTCTGCATCACCCGCGAAAGTCCGAGTCCGGCAAGGAATGCCCCCACGACCAGATTGATACCGAGAAATTCCCCCGCAAGCACCACCAGCAGAATCAGGAAAATGAAACAGGTCATGATGATGTCCTCCCCGTTGTTCAGGGAACGAAAGATCAGTCTGCCCGCCCTGGGGACCAACACCAGAACAAGCAGAAAATACACCAGCACCAGCAGCAGAAACACAAGGGTGAAGTAACTGCCGAAAATGGCGGGGTCGATATAATCAAACAGCGAAAGTGTTTTATGAAAGCCCGCGTTTTCCACCATGACTTTTTTCATCTGCACGCTGACCGCCAGCAGAACGATACTCGCCACATCCGTAATCACCGTGGAAATCAGTACGGAAGATCCGAAAATCGTTTTCGTGATCTTGAGCTCGCGGATGATCGGAAACACAATACCAACCGAGTGCGAAGCAAACAGCGACGCATAGAGCAGTTTACCCGGAAAATCGTTCGAACGGAAAAAACCGTATACAAGGAAACCGGAAACGGCAGGGATCAGAAACGTCAGGATACTCAGCGCCACGACCGGACGTTTCGACGAACGGATCAATTTGAAATCCGCCTCCATTCCCGCCAGCGTCATCAGGAAAAGCAGGCCGAGCGATCCGAGCGAATTGATCAGCATGATCGAATTGCCCTCGATCACGTTCGGATCGCCGCCGAGGAACGAAAGCATCGGCGACAGTTTTCCGAGCAGATCAAATCCGTTCGGCCCGATCAGCATGCCGACAACCAGCAGAGAAATCACCTGCGGTATCTTGAAACGCCGCAGGAACAGCGGCATCACCGTCATCAACGTAATCAGTATCATAAACAAAATCAGAAACGCGTCACTGCTCATCGGTACAGACCTCCTTTAATTCTTATTTTACTTCCGCATACATGCACTTCAAATACGACGACTCCCGGAAACGGGCGGGATGGTCGACCGCATGCGCGGTTCTCTCCAGTTCGGTCAAAGGACGCCCCGCCGAAGCGGCCGTCTCTTTCACAACGGCGAACAGCTGATCCGCCGTCACCCGGCTGGAACAGGATGCAAACACCAGCAGCCCGCGCGGAACCAGCAGTTTCACAGCCGCCCGCGCAAGACGCGCATAGGTATTCAGCGCGGTTCGCACTTCCGCCTCCGCTTTCGCAAACGACGGCGGATCCACGATCACGATGTCAAACAATTTGCGCTTTGCGGCAAGCGCCCCCATCGCGGCAAACGCATCATCGGCGATCTCGCTGTGCGGACATTTCTCCAAAGCGGGATTCAAAGAGAAATTCTCCGCAACGGCTTCCACCGCATGACGGTTGATGTCCACACTCACGACTTCCGCCGCACCCCCCGCCGCCGCATACAGGGAAAAACCGCCCGAATAGGAAAACACGTTCAGAACGCGCTTTCCCGCAGAGCGCTCCATCACCCGGCGCCGGTTATCCCGCTGATCAAGGAAAAATCCCGTCTTCTGCCCCCGGATCACATCGGCGGCAAACCGGATTCCGTTTTCAAGAAAGACCAGTCTGCCGTCAAACGGCACATCGCCGCAGGAAAATACGGAACCGTCGGGACACCACGAATTCCCCTCCGGCATCGACGCGACTTCCCGTGAAAGACGCACCACACAGCGGCGGGTCTCCGGCAACAGCTCCGTCAATGCCTCCATCATCTCATCCGCCCAGACGACCCAGGCGGCGGAATACAGTTTCAACACAAGAACATCCCCGTATTTGTCACAGACCAGACCGGGGAAACCGTCCGATTCCCCGTGAATCACGCGCCATGCGTCGGTCTCCTGCGGCAGCCCCGGACGGCGCAGTTCCAACGCCCCTGTGATTCCCGCAAGAAACAGAGCTTTACCGACCGGCGGATTCTTCGCCCCGAACGACAGGACTTTCACCCGCACCATCGACCCCGGATCATAGAGTCCGGCGCCAAGCACGGAATTCGACCGTTCATCATACAAGACCGCCACGCTTCCCGCTTTTCCCTCACGGGAAAGACGCGACACGGAATCTCCGAACACCCACGGGTGTCCTTTACGGACCGCCTGCGCTCCCTTGTGGCGGAGACGCACGGCAAGGCGGACCGTCTTCCGGTCCCGCAGCGGATTTTCCGGCAGAGTCAAGTTCATGCGCGGACTCCTTCCTCCGCCAGCACGGCGACGCCGGACGGATCCGGGACAAATTTGATTTTGCGGATGCTGCCCGCGCCCGAAACCGTGATCCGCCGTCCGGAGATCAGATCGCGGAGCGCCTGTTTTTTCCAGAACGTTTTGCGGAAATGGAGTTCGATTTTCTCTGTTTGATCCGCTCCGAACACAAACAGCATACGGCTTTTCCCGGAAAAACCGGAAACGACCCGGCAGTTCCGGCTGATCAGATTGATTTTCGGCACAACCACATTCAACAGGGAATTCAGGAACGCTTCCAGCTCCGGATCGCGCCCGACGGCGGCGGAAGCTCCGATAAACGCCCCGAACAGCAGAATTTTTCCCTTCCCGTAAGGAATGCTTTCCGCAAGCGCGGTCCCGTCGCGGTATGGAATCAGGACTTCGGTATATTTCCGGATCACATGAAGCGGCACCACATACGGTCCGGTTTTCAGCGCACACATTTTTTTGTTCGACTTGAATTTCATCACCGGAGATTCCGGGACCATCCGCGCCATCTCCAACACCCCGGTCGCCTCCGCGATAAACCGGGAGTCCGGTCGCAGAGCGATCCCGGTGGAACTCCATGCCCCGCATTCCGGCTCGCAAAGCAGAATCCCGCCATCCCGCACAAAATCAAGAATCTTTTCCGCCGCTGCGGAAGTCACAACCGGAGAGCCGGGAAGAATCAGCAGTTTCTTGTTTTTCAGCACGTCCAGCGACTCCTCCGAACAGACGTTGAACGGTGTGGAGGAAAAAGTCAGCGAACGCACCCAGCCGCGGAATGATGCCAGCGCCGATTTCAGGTAGATCCCCTTCACCTGGAGCAAACGTTCGGAAATCCGGCTGCGGAACACGGCGACCGTTCCGCTTTCCGGCATCCAGTTTTCCAGCAGGGAAGCGGCTTTTTCAGATTGCTCCCGGTAGCGCCGGAGCACATCCAGACGGCGGTCGAACAGAAAATCATCGGATGTCAGCTGATTGAACTGCGAATCCTTGTCCCACTCGCCAAGCACAATCCGTTTCGCTCCGTATGCCGTGGAATTCCACAGAAAACGGTAGAGCCGCTCAGGCGTCAGAACATCGGGCGAATCCGCATGATATTCCGGCGAACGCTCCATGACACAGATGCCTTCCCGGCAGAACGTTTCCGACGATGACGCCAGAACGGCAATTTTTTCCGCATAGCTCTCATCCTGTTCCACAGCCACGGCAATATCAAGCTGTTTTTCCGGAAGGAGTCCGGACATCCGGGGCGGAAGAAACAGCGCGACATCCGGACGGCCGCACTGCTGAAGAATCGTCACGATCTCCTTGAAAAAACCGACTTCACGCAGGCGTTGGAAGCGCAGATACGACATTGTTTCCGGCGAATCCGGCAAACACTCCGGCGTTTCCGGCGGAATCTGATCAAACGAAAAATAATTCCGGTGCCAGCGGGTATTCAGCTCCGCGACCGAGTCAAAAACGGAACTCAGGTATTTCTGGTAAAGCGCTATCGACTCCGGACAGCGGCATTCCGCGAGCGAAAGAGTTTCCAGCCGCCACGCATCCAGCCAGGCTTCCCGTCCGAACCGTTCCGCAAGCGCATGGAAAAACGCCAGCAGCGCAGTCCGGTACTCCGGCAGATCGAAACAGCGTTCCTGAATCCAGACCGGCGGCTCCGGAAGCGGTGCAAGTATCACGCGCAGCTCCCTCTCCGCCGCAGTCCGCAAATAATCTTCGAAAAGCGAAAAATCAAATTTTCCCGGTGCGCGCTCCACCAGACACCATGGAACGGGACAGGCGATCAGCGAAATCCCCGCATCGCGCAATTCCTCCAAATCCGCTTCCCACCGCCACAGCGGCGGAAAAACTCCTGCTTTGATTTGTACTCCGGTCCGTATCATTGTTCCTGTTTACCTTGATTGGTTTTCTGACAATTTAATGACTCCGGCGAAAAATACAAGTAAAATTTCCCGAAAAGCCACTGGAATATCTCACAAAAAGCACTTATATTTCTGAGTTGTCCGCCTTTTTCCGGAACTTTCCCCCGGAGAAAGCTGTCTGACACACTCTGACGTATTATGAAAATTTATATAGTTCAGCTATTTGGAGACACAGCATCATGACACATCGACCGAAAAAATTCACAGCCGTCCTGCTGACCGCACTCTGCCTTGCGCTCTTCCCCGCTGCGGCGCAGACAGGAAAGAACGTTCCGGGAAAACCGGTAAAAACCTCCGCATTCGAGCAAACCGAGGAAATGCGCGTCATCGCGAATCTCACCACCTCCATGCTCTCCAAGATGCACTATGTGAAACGTGACATCTCACACGCGAACTCTCAAAAGCTGCTGGAATCCTACTTGAAAACGCTTGACCCGCTCAAGCTCTATTTCACTCAGGACCAGGTCGACTACTGGAAACTCCGTCAGCACTCGCTTCTTCCCTCGCTGGCGGCAACCGGCGACGTTTCCCTGGCATTCGCAATTTTCAACGAATATCTCCGCAATCTGGAGGAATACGAAAAATTCGTCAACACTCAGAACTTCACCGATGCGGATTTCAAAACCGACGATCTCTACGAATTCGACCGCACGAAAGCTCCATGGGCGAAAAACAAACAGGAACTCCGCGCGATCTGGACCAAAAAGCTGAAAAACGATCTCATCGCCATCATGCTTCAGGACCGCATCAAGGCGGAAGAACTGAAAAAAGAGAAAAAACCCGCACCGGCCGCTCCGAAACAGCCGATCGAACGCATACGCAAACGCGTCAGCCAGTTTGTCCAGTTCAATAAGAAACTGGAACCGATCGAAGCTCTTGAACTCTACCTCAACAGCCTCGCGCGCCTGTTCGACCCGCATACCAGCTACATGGCTCCGCGCAGTGAAGAGGATTTCAACATCGGAATGCAGCTTTCGCTTGTCGGAATCGGCGCTGTCCTCACCAGTGAAGACGGCTACACGAAAATCGTTCAGATCATCCCCGGCGGTCCCGCCGATCTCGACAAACGCCTCAAAGCCGAAGACCGCATTATCGCCGTCGCACAGGAAAACAGCGAAGCGGTGGACGTGATCGACATGCCGCTCACCAAAGTCGTCTCCATGATCCGCGGCACCCCCGGCACCAAAGTAAAACTGACCGTTCTGGAAGGCGTGAAAGGCGCAAAAGCGGTTCCCGTCACCATCGAACTGACCCGCAATAAAGTGGAACTCAAGGAATCCGAAGCGAAAGGAAAGGTCCACACGATCAAAAACGCCGCCGGAGACACATTCAATATCGGCGTCATCACCCTGCCCTCTTTCTATGCGGACTTCCGGGCTGCTTCGTCCGGCGATCCGAACTATAAAAGCTCCACCCGCGACGTACGGAACCTGATCGCCTCATTCAAGAAAAAAGGACGCCTTGACGGACTTGTCATCGACCTCCGTTCCAACGGCGGCGGCAGTCTTCAGGAAGCGGTCTCCCTGACCGGACTGTTCATCAAGGAAGGTCCCGTCGTGCAGATACGCGACTCCTCCGGCCGCATCTCGGTTTACAAGGACGAGGATCCCGCCGTGGAATACGCCGGTCCCCTGATGGTCATGACCAACCGTCTCAGCGCCTCCGCCTCGGAAATCTTTTCCGGCGCGATCAAGGATTACAAACGCGGCGTCATCGTCGGCGATCAGAAAACCCACGGGAAAGGCTCGGTTCAGACGGTCGCCGATCTCGGCAACTACCTCCATTATCTCGGTTACAACTTCCCCGCCGGCTCCATCAAGCTGACAAACGCGAAGTTCTACCGGATCAACGGCGAATCCACCCAGTTGAAAGGCGTTCCGCCGGACATTGCATTCCCGACTTTCACCGATACGATGGAAACCGGCGAAGACAAGCTGGAAAACGCCATCGCCTGGGATGCAATCAAAGAGGTGGCGCACGCACAGTATGAACCGACTATTGCGCTCACCGTTTCGGAACTCAGGAAAAAATCGGAAGAACGCATACGCGCCAGCCGTGATTTCACAATGTTGAAACGCGATATCGCCTATCTCATGAAAAACAAGGACAGGAAGACCATCACGCTCAATCTTGAACAGCGCTGGAAAGAGTATCTCCGCGAAAAGGACATCTACGAAGAACAGTCCAAACTGCTCCATCTGGATACTCCCGACAAGGAGAAGAAAAACAACAAGAAAGACCTGTATCTGGAAGAAACGCTGAACATCATGAGCGATTACATTTCCCTGAAAAGGGGCATACGGCCGCAGGAACGCCGCGCCATCGCGGGGCATCAGCCCGTCGGCGGAAAACGGTGAACGGTCCCTATGCTCAGCCTGTTCATTGACGGTCCTTCCAAAGTCAGCGGCGCGGTCTCTGCGGGCGGCAACAAAAATGCCGTCCTCCCGATGATCGCCGCCGCCATGCTCACGGAAGAGGAAGTGGTTCTCCACAACGTCCCCGATATCATCGACGTGGAAAACATGCTTCATCTTGCCGCGGAGCTCGGTGCGCACGTCCGGCGCGAGGGACCCACCGTGATTCTCAAAGCGGAAAACCTGAAGACGAACCGGCTGCCGAAAGAAATCTGTTCCGCTCTGCGGACCTCGCTTCTGTTCGCCGGTCCCCTCGCCGCACGGACCGGCAGCGCCACGCTCTGGCCGCCGGGCGGAGACGTGATCGGACGGCGGCGGCTCGACGCCCATTTTTACGGTCTGCGGAAACTCGGCATCCAGATCGCCTCCGACGACATTCCTTATGAATTCAGCCGGACGCGCAGGCGTCCGCCCGCCGGAATCGACATGTTTCTTGACGAAGCCAGCGTAACGGCTACCGAACACATCATGATAACCGCCGCCCTGACGCCGTCAACGACAATCCTCCGCAACGCCGCCGCGGAACCGCACATCGGTCAGCTCGCGGAACTGCTCATCAAAATGGGTGCGGAAATCAGCGGACTGGAAACCAACACGCTGGTCATCCGGGGGTGCAGGAAACTTCACGGAGCGGAGCACACGGTGGAAGGCGACCACATCGAAGCCGCAAGTTTCCTTGCGCTCTGTGCCGCAACCGGCGGGGAAATCGAAATCAACGGCATTCTCTCTCCGCGGCACTACTGGATGACGCGGCGCGTATTCGAACGGTTCGGACTCTCGTTCCGGCTCGATCCGGGAAAAATCACGATGAAAGCGCAGAAAATGCGCATCCGTCCCGATTTCGGCAACGCGATCCCCATCATCGCCGATGGCCCGTGGCCTCAATTTCCGAGCGACATGATGAGCTGCATGATCGTTGCCGCCACACAGGCGCGCGGGTCCGTGCTCTTTTTTGAAAAAATGTTTGAGAGCCGGATCTATTTCGTCGACCGCATTATCGCGATGGGTGCCAACGCGATTGTCTGCGACCCTCACCGCGTGGTAATTTCCGGTCCGGCGAAACTGCGCGGCATCACGATGGCAAGTCCCGACATCCGCGCCGGCATGGCAATGATCATCGCCGGGGCATGTGCAAAAGGGACCTCGGTCATCAATCATGCGGAAATCATTTTCCGCGGGTACGAAAATCTGCCCGGAAAACTGACCGCGCTCGGCGTGAAAAACTCTCTGGCGGAACTCTGACATGAAACTCCTGCTGCTCCTTCTGGGTCTGACTCTCGGCGCACAGGAAGTGTACCTCTCCCTGCCCGCCTCCATTGACGCCGCACTGGAAAATCCCGACCGGGCGGCACGGATCCTTGCAGAAGTGAAACGGCCGTCCGATCCGCTGATCCGGCAGCTGGAAACGGAAATACGCGGAGAACTCCGGATTCTGGGCGCGGAACGCGCCGCCGTGCAGCGTATGCGGCAGGAGCTGATCGCCAAAGTGCGTTATCTTTACTTCCTCGCCACCGGAGAAGACTCCGCAAGCAAACGGCTTCTGCTCCGTTTGAACGGACTGCCGGAAGATGTACCGGTTCATGCCGACGACTCCGTATACGAATCGCTCCAACAGCTGCTTTGGAATTCCGGGCACCGGCTTGCCGCAACCGCGCGGCGGAACCGTGCGGACCTGCGTCTCCCGGTCAGCGCGATCCGTCTGGCATTTCAAATCCAGTTTGAACTCGCCAATCACCGGTTCGACAGTCTGGATAAAGACTCTCCGGAATGCGTTCCCGCCCTGATCGAACTGGCCGACCTCTGCGCATGGATGCCGGAACGGGAACGGCTTCCGTTCACCGTGTCGCCGATTCGAAACAGCAGTGAACCGGTAATCGTGCAGGAAACACCGTCTCTGCTCTTCAATATCTTCGTCACGTCATTCCGTCTCGTGGACTGGTCGGCGTATTGAGTCAGAGCAACGCCATCGCTATCTCATCCCAGAACAGAAGCCCCTTCTCCGACGCCCGGATCGAACCGCGACCGCACTCCAGCATTCCGGCGTTCCACAGACGTTGAATCTGCGGAATCATGAAACTCCACGATCTCCGCGTCCGCAGTTCAAATTCTCCGGACCGCCAGCCGCGCACCGTGCGCAGTCCCATCACGAAAATTTCACGCAGACGGCTTTCCGCCGGGATCACATCCATCTCAGGCGGCTCCCCGCCGAGCCAGCGCCGCAGATCTGCGACCTCCGTCCAGCGGCGCGAACCGTCGAACGAACTCGCTCCGGGGCCAAGTCCCAGATACGGTTCCCCGTGCCAGACCGCCTGATTGTGTCTGCACTCATATTCCGGAGCGGCATAGTTGGAGACTTCATAACGGGGCCAGCGTACCGGATCGAATGCGCCGAGCATCTCCCATTCCTCCGCCGACTCCTCATCGGACGGCACCCGCAATCCGCGTTTTTCCGCCAGGGCGGTCCCCTCCTCGATCGTCAGAGAGTACGCGGAAAGATGATTCGGCGCAAGTTCGGAAACCGCATTCAGGTCGGTGGCAAAATCATCACAGGACTGTCCGGGAAGCGCATACATCAGATCCAGCCCGATATTGCGGTTGCCCGCACGGCGCAGTTCCACATAGGCGGACCGGATAATATCGGGATCACATGCAGTGCGTCCGATCGCACGGAGAGAGTTTGCGGAAAAGCTCTGCGCCCCCATGCTGATCCGGTTGAAATACTCCGCCAGCAGCGACGCTTTTTCCGGTGTCACCGTTTCCGGGTTGCATTCGATGGACCGCTCGGAATCCGCGAGGAAAGTCAGCCTGCTCCGCAGCAGTTTCCCCAGCCGCTCCAGTTCTTCCACGGGAGCAAGAGTCGGAGTCCCGCCGCCAAGATAAAGAGTGGACACCGGAGAAGTGACGCGGTCAAGCTCCCGTTCGATCCGCTCCAGCCACCGGTTCCAGAGCGGAAGCGAAAACACGGGCTCGGAATAAAATGCGCAATACGCACACTTTCCGTTGCAGAACGGAACATGAAGGTACAAATTCATGGCAGACGGTTCAGCACTTCCTTTAACGGAATCCCCGCGCGTCCGGCGGCGGCCTTACAGTCCTCGAACTCCGGTTTCCGGGTAATGACCGCACCATCCAGAATTCCGTTTTTGAACCGGACCGGGCCGAACTCGGTCTCGCAGGTCTCAACGGTACGGTCAAGAATCCGCCGCTCAATCCGGCGCACACGGACCCCAAGCGTTCCGGTTTCGCGGAAAATGCGTGCGGCGAATTCATCAATCCGCTCCTCTTTCACCAGAACGCTCAGCATATACGCCGGGCGGGACTTCTTCATGAGAATCGGGGTCAGCCAGACGTCCAGCGCCCCGGCGTCCATCAGCACCGTCTGGGCGTTGCCGAGCAGTTCCGCGGAAACGTCATCCAGATTGGTCTCCAGCAAAGCGCAGCAGTCGCTCTTCATTTTTTCTCTCCGCTCCCGTCCGGCGGCAGGAATTCAATATAAGCGATCTCCGCCGTAATATCCGACCGGGTGTACTGACTGTTGGAACAAATGCTGAGCGCCACATCATGATCCGGCAGTTTTCCGCCGCAAATCCGTTTCAGGTCTTCCGCGGCGTTCACCTGATCGACATACCAGATACCGACCTTATCCTCCTTGTTGCGGAGGGTGATCCAGTCCACTTTCACCATTCCGGCGCCGTATGAAGCCTTGCCGCGCGTCTGTTTCGGAGTGTCGGTGTCCCAGCGGTAGGAAATGCTGTTGGTGGAAATACGTCCGGCGCCAACATAAACGGAAAGAGCCTGATCGTCCCGCTCCGGCACCCGGCCATCCGCATCTTTCGGCAGGGAGTCCACCCGCCATTTCCAGCGCATGATCGGATATTTCTGCAAAATCCCGGTAATATCATACAGCAGCGTCCCGGAAGCGCGGTCCGCACGGATCCGGAGCACATCCGTCTTCAAATCCTTGTCGTACACGACCTCATAGGTGGGCTTGGCGGTAAACAGCTTCCCTTTCAGCACCCATCCGTCCGGCAGTTTGTCGGACTTGGAATAGCGGTCGGACGAGAACGTTATGCGGACCCCGTCGGCAAACACGGGAAACGCGGTCAGAGCGGCAAGAAGCAGGAGGCGGAGCGGTTTCATCGGATCGTTCCTTTCTGTGGATGTTTTTTCTGCCAGGATTTCTTATAATCCTCGTATTGCGCGAGAATGGAGTTCACATAGGAGAGCGTGGAGGAAATGGTGATACGTTCCCGTACATCGCCGTTCCGGTCAACCGGTTTCCACGCATTGGCGCGTTTGATCCCCGCGTTGTATTCACAGAGCGCAAGCGCAAGATTGTCTTTGTAGGAAGCCCAGCGTTTCAGGGCGTTTCCAAGATACCACGTCCCGATCTCGATATTGAGACGCGGAGCATACAGCGCCCCTTTGTTCGGAACGGGAACCCGGAACCGTTTCGCCCAGTCCACGACAGCCTTGTCGGGCATGATCTGCATCAGCCCGATCTCTCCGGCTTTGCCGCGGACGTAAGGACGGAAACGGCTTTCCCGCCAGATCACGGCTTTTACAAGAGCCGGATCGACCCCGTAGCGGTCGGCGGATTCAAGGATGATGTCGTCATAGGCATCCCTTGACACCTGATATTCCCGGATGGCGGAATACGCTTTCCAGATCCCGGCGGCGGCGCATACCGCCACAGCCGAAACCAGAATCAGAATCAGCGTATGATAGTTCTGAGAGTATCTTCTTCCGTATCTCCGGGGCATCAGGAACCTTTCGTTATTCCGGCTTTGCCGCGAGCTGCGCGGCTTCTTCCGCCGCACGGATGCGCTCGGCGTCTGCCATCAGTTTCTTGAACGTTTCCTCATATTTGAGTTCATGCGGAAGCGGAACGATCCGCAGTTCGCGGAGCTGTTTCATATCGACTTCGGAAGGCGCATTCATCATAAGATCCTGCGCCTGCTGGTTGAACGGGAATGCAATGACTTCGCGGATGTTCGGCGAATCGGTCAGCAGCATGACCATACGGTCGATTCCGGGGGCAACGCCCGCATGCGGAGGCGCTCCGAGCTTGAACGCCTTGATCATTCCGCCGAACTTGCTGTCCACGACGTCGCGGCTGTAACCGGTCATCTCGAACGCCTTGTACATCAGTTCCGGCAGATGATTCCGGACAGCTCCGGACGAAAGTTCGATACCGTTGCAGACGATGTCATACTGATACGCAAGGATGTCAAGCGGCTTCTTGTTGAGAAGCGCATCCATTCCGCCCTGCGGCATGGAAAACGGGTTGTGCGAGAAGATGATCGCACCGGTCTCTTCGTCTTTTTCAAAGAACGGGAAATCGACGATCCAGCAGAAATTGAATTCATCGTTGTTGATGAGTCCGAGTTTTTCCGCGAACTGCGCGCGCACCTTGCCGCCGAGTTCGTTTGCTTTGGCGCGGGTATCGCACATGAAGAACAGCGCATCGCCGTTTTCGATCTCCGCAGTCTTTGCAAGTTCGACCAGTTCTTCGGGCTTGAGGAATTTCGCGATCGGGCCTTTGATCTCGCCTTCCCTGGTCCACATGATGTAGCCGAGCCCCTTCGCGCCGTTGTCCTTGGCGAACGCCTCCATCTTATCATAGAACGTGCGGGGCTGAACACCGACCACACCGGGCACGCGCATGCCTTTGACCACGCCGCCGTTGGCGACCGTCGTGGAGAACGCTTTGAATCCGGCGTTGCGGAAAAATTCGGAAAGGTCGATCATGAACAGCGGATTGCGCAGATCGGGCTTGTCGGTTCCGTATTTTTCGATCGCCTCCCGGAACGGAATCCGCGGGAACGGAGCCTGCGTCAGTTTCTTTGTCGAATACTTGGAGAAGACTTCCATCAGCAGATCTTCGCAGACTTTGAAAACGTCTTCCTGCGTAGCAAAGCTCATTTCAATATCAAGCTGATAGAACTCGCCGGGCGAACGGTCGGCGCGGGCGTCCTCGTCACGGAAGCAGGGCGCGACCTGGAAATACTTGTCGAATCCGGCAACCATCAGCAGCTGCTTGAACTGCTGGGGACTCTGCGGAAGAGCGTAGAACTGACCGGGATGAACGCGGCTCGGCACGAGATAATCGCGTGCGCCTTCGGGCGAACTGCTGGTCAGAATCGGCGTCTGATACTCATTGAAGCCCATTGCCCACATCTTTTCGCGGATGGTCTGAATGACTTTGGAGCGGAGCACGATATTGTTATGCAGTTCTTCCCGGCGCAGGTCGAGGAAGCGGTATTCCAGACGGAGCGCTTCCGGCGCCTGTTCATCTTTGGCGACCTGGAACGGAATCTGTTCGGTCTCTCCGAGTACCGCCATCTCTTCCGCAACGAGTTCGATCTCACCGGTTGCGAGCTTCGGATTGACGGTTTCCGGTGTTCTGGCAACGACCGTTCCCGTGAATCCGACGACGGTTTCCACGCGCCATTTTTCGAGTTCCTGATAGAAATCCATCTTCGGGTTGACCACAACCTGAGTTTTGCCGTAATGGTCGCGCAGGTCGATGAAGATCACGCCGCCGTGATCGCGCACGCTGTGAATCCAGCCTGCGAGTTTGGCTTTCTGTCCGACATCGGACTTTCCGAGTCCGCCGCAAGTATGCGTTCTGAATGTATGCATTTCAACTCCATGTTAATTATGAAAATCCACAATATTCCCGGTAATATAGCACACATTTCAAAAAAAAACTGGTTTTTTGAAAAAAAATTATGTTTTTTCATTGACAAGCGTTATTTCCGCCCTGCTTTTCCTCAAACGAAACGCCCGCTGCTTCCGGCATTGTTCGATGTTCCGGTTTCACTATTTAATGAAAACAACCTTCGAGTACAATTCTTAAAGCTTTCCGGCAACACGGATCATTCGGAACCGCTCCAGCATTGTCGGCAAAACTGTTTCAGATGTTGTGTTCCGGCAAGCTTTTCTCTCGATATTCACGAGGGGAAAAACCGGATTCCTTGTGAAAAAACGAGGAAAAATAAAGCGGGTCATTGAACCCTGATCGCAACGCTATTTCTTTGATTCGCAAATCGCTGTTCAGAAGAAGTTCCTTTGCACACTCCAAACGGAGTTTCTGCAGAAAATTCCACGGCGTCGTTCCCAAACAGCGATGAAACATCCGGACGATGGAAGATACACTGACACCTCCGGCCGCTGCAATATCATTCATCCGCAAGGGCTTGTCAAAATTCCGCTCCAGAAAAGCAAGAGAGCGCCGCAACGAATTTGGATAAAGTTCTTCTTTTCCCACATTCCGGACACTGGCCAGATAGAGCAGCAGGGAATAAACCTTCTCACTGAGCTGGATTTCCGTTCCGGGTTCCTGATTTTTCAGCAAATGAAAGATCCCTTGAAAATATTGAACAGCCAAGTCCATATCCGGCATGGGAAAAGAATTGATCTCCTCCAGCCCCAGAGACCGACATATAGTTTCCAAAGCAGATCCGGACAGTAACACTATCAATTTCCGGTACTCATCCTTTCCATTGAATTCAAATCCGGAATCCCTGTTCCTGTGCATCAGGGCAACAGATCCGGCTGAAAGTGTACGCAACTCTCCGTTAAAGCAATAATCCAACCTGCCGGACAGCAACAGTTCAACGCCCAAATACGGATAGCAATGGTGGCAGCAACGATACGGCGTTTTCCGAATTACTTCCATTGCATACCCCGCATAAACAGGCAGTTTCATCAATGCAAGAGAGTTCCAGTGAAAACGCTGAATCCCTTTTTTCCGATCTCCAAACAGAAGATCATAGCCAGTATTTTCATAGTCCAACCGGACAAATTCCGCAGAAGCCATTTTTTTTGATATGTTTGATTTTATTTTCCATAAATTTGGGAAAAACGGCCTCTTGCGTTTTCCCCGATTTTATAGTATAATAATGGGTATAAGAAGAAAAATCAAATTTAAAATGGTTATAAATCCGATAAAAAGTAAAACACCGGAAAGGAGTTTTTTATGAGAACAGCACCAGAAAACAGCAAATACCGCAGGAACCGACGGTACCACATGCTCCGTAAATTCACCCTTATAGAATTACTCATTATAATTTCTATAATCATTATTATTTCCGGACTTCTCCTTCCGGCAATGCGCTCCGCTCTGAACAAAGCCGAATCTATTCAATGCATCAATAATTTAAAGCAAACCGGATTGAATTTGCAGATGTACGCTGCCGATCACGAAAACACTATTCCCATTTCCTATGCCAGTAGTTACAACAAACCGCAGTGGTCCTTGGAAATCTGGGGCGCAAATGCGCAACTGCCGAAAACAGTGTTTTGTCCGTCAATTCCGCTGGTCAGAAATTCAAAATACACATACGGAATCAAGGGGGAGGCCTGGAGTACATATGAACAAAATTTCAATGGAAACGAGGCTTACCGGACGGTTGCCACAACCGGAAAAATTCTTCTTCTAAGCAAACTGAAACGTCCATCGGAATACTTTTTTCTTGCCGATTCCATTCGCTTTGCTGGAACTGATTCAGGAAAAGGAGGATATCTGCTTGCGCCCAGTGTCTCTATAGGAATTCATCTGCGTCATACGAACCGGTGCAATCTTCTCTTCGCAGCCGGCAATGTCGCGGCAAGAAGCGCAAGACAGATCTCCGATCACTTGAAGGTAATTCCCTTCGGCAGCAATATCCGTACAGCTCTGCTCAGACAGACAAATTATGATGTTCCGTACATGTTCTGATAATACAGGAAAAAACAAGCCATGAAAAAATTTCTCATTATCTTTGTCTTTCCTCTTGTTCTTACAGCTGGTAATCTTCTGAAAAATGCAGAATTCAATGGGCTCGCTCCTTGGAAATATCAGAAGCAGGGAATCGCAGAAGAAGCGGAATTTTCCGGACGATGCGAAAAAGGAGCGTTTCTCTTTTGCAATCCGCAGACAGCGGGCGGAAGTGGAAGAGTTCGGCTGTGTCAGGATGTTGTCCTGAAACCGGGAGAACAGTATCTTTTTTCTTTTCTTATGGATACTAAACAGGCATCTACGGCATGGCTGAATCTGGAAGGTGAAAAACAGGTTCTTTTCAGTACCAACATCCAGCTTGGAGAAGGCAAACGGCAATATATTTTCCAGTTCCGTGTTCCGGAAAAACTCTATTCAAGCAAAGCGGTTCTAACGATTGGAGCCGGAAGAACATACGGAATCACCAAGTTCTCCCGTCCACTTCTGGTTCCATTGACAGAGAAAAAGATCATTCCATTTTTGCTTTCGCAGGAATGGGAATGCGAGATCAGCGGTAAGCGAACAAAAATAGTTCTGACAGACAATCGGATCAGGTTCCGGAAAAACGGATCAGAACGGGAAACGGCCGTTCTGAGAAACCACTTTTTCTCCCCGAATAACGGTTATATGATTATCGGCTGTTCTGCAAACTGGGAAATGGAACTTTCCATCAATGACGAACCACCCGTCTATTCCACGATGGGGCGGGGTAACAAAAGCTCCCGCTATTCCGTCAACGATCACCAAGTCTACCTGCCCGTGCGCAAAGGGGAAAATCTTCTGACAGTCAAAATCCGTTCCGGTTCTTCGGGCTGGGAATTCGTTTGCGGAAGCTCTCAACCGAACCGGACATTCGGCAGCAGGAATGGTTATCTGCCAATCTCAGATGTTACCGGATATGTCTCTCCCGGGAGTGCGCTTGACTGCTCCACCATGACACAGGCTCCTTTACGGAAACGGCTTTGCGCAGATCAGAACGGAAACCTTATCCACGCGGAAGAACGTGTTCCGATTCGTCTCCTTTCTTTCAATGGAGAACTCCCTGCTCCAGTCCGGGATGAACCGTATTCAAAAACGGTCCGGGAATATGCCGAAGCGGTCCGTCGGGCCGGATATAACATGATGCGAATCAATGCAATGAGTTCCTGCTTGTCGGGAACAGAAAGGAAAGGTGAACGAGTTTCTCCGGAAACACTCAACCGCCTTCACTGTCTTGCCGCAGCCTTCCGGAAAGAAGGAATCTATCTGCATCTGGTACTTCTGGGGCCCGGACTGTTCGGTTCCAAACAGGAAACCGTTGCCAATTTTGTCCGCCGGGATGCGCTGAAAATGCGTTTTTACCTTGGCGATCCGGTTATCCGGGAACACTTCCTGTATGCGGTCAAAATTCTGAAATGCCGAAATCCATATACCGGAATTTCCCTGATTGAGGATCCGGTCATCGGAATCATTGAGTTCTATAATGAACAGTTCATGGGAATTTCCCGGATCGGGCGAGTCCGCAAAAACTTCCCCGAAGATTACAACATCATGCTCAAGGAGTGGAATGCCTATCTGAAGAACCGCTTCGGACGTGATTTTCAGGAACGGGATCTTCCGGAATTCCTGGCCGGGAAAAAATGGAACAGGGAATATGCACTCTTTATTCAAACGCTTGTGGAAGAATCCAATCTTTGGTGCAAGCGGGTTCTCCGGAATGCCGGATATCCGGGACTATGCGTGCAGAATGCACACAAAAGTTTCGTATTCCGCCGAGCCGGGTGGAATACGATGGCTATGCAGGATGATCATACCTACTTTAATCATCCAAGCGACACAATGAGCATTGATTCCAGAGTCGGAGCGGAAAGCTCTTTGGAAAACGGGATAGCCTATCTGACCGGACTGACCGCCGGACGCTTTCATGGACGTCCCTATTCCATCGGAGAAATTGCACATTGTTTTTGGAATCCCCGGCAATACGAATCTGGAACAGTCTGGAGTGCCTACTCCGCTCTCCAAGGATTTTCAGTCATTGCGATCCATGAAAAATCCATCAGCCGGGACAAAAAACGGATCGGATCTTTTTCTGTCGCTGAAAATCCGATTGTCCGGGCGGGAGAATTCCTTTCCGCTCATATCTTCCGAAGGGGAGATGTTCGTCCTGCCTGCCGGGAAATCATCTACACCTGTTCACCGGAGTTGTGGAAAAAACTGGATCTCTGGCAGTCTCCGGCGTCACCGAATCTGCTGAAAGCCGCACTGGTATCCCGGGTTTCCGTGGAATTTCCCCGCACGGAATTTTCCGCCCGTTTTCCGACCGGAGAAAAAAGCATTCCCCGGCGGAGCATCACGGGCGGATCCGGCATTCTGGATGACGACTGGTTCTCTCAGGAAGAGGTTGCCTGGAAGAATGCAGAAATCTTCCGGAGCGATACCGGAGAACTCCGGCTGGATATCCGTGAAAAAAGTTTCCGAATATCCTGTCCCAAAACAGAAGTGTTTCTCTCTCCCGCAGGAAAAAAAGATCCGGCACCGGGAATCCTACATGTTTTAAACAGCAGCGCCGATTCCTGTACGGGCCTGGTCGCTGTGGACAATAAACCTTTATCAGTCAGCCGACGAATGGTTCTTGTCTATACAACTCGGGCAGTCAACTCCGGAATGGAACTTTCCGGTGATGAGACACTTCTCCGCAATCCGGGAACCCTTCCTATCCTTCTGAAAACAGGTACGCTTGACTTGAAAATTCACAACAATATCCCAAACCTCCGATTCTATGCACTTGATCTCCGGGGGAAGCGAACGGAAGAAATTCCTCTCAGGAAAAGCGGCGAAGCCTACAGGATTGTTGTAGACACTTCGAAGCTCAAGCATGGTCCGACTGTATTTTTTGAACTGGTCAGTGAGGATATTCAGAAACAGCCACAGTCCTCCTCAATAAACCCGGAAGCGAAAGCGGGAGGGAAATGGGAAACGACATCATCATCAACGATTTGAAAGGATTTTATAGTAATGTCTTTCTTTGAAAAACCACCTTTTCTTTACCGTCCACCTTACGGAAAGCACTATCACGAGGATTTTGAAACGCTTCGCTTCATGACAACCGCTGGAGTAGATACAGTGGTGCTCTCCCCAATGAACACCCTCAATTCATTCGGAGAACCCTATTCCGATCATCCGCCGATCTGGAAATGGTTCCAGATCTACGATTTCAGCACTCTGGAGCATCAGATTCAGGAAGTGCTGGATATCGCTCCAGAAATCCGTTTCATTCTGACGATTGATCTGAACTCTCCGCAATGGTTTTCCCGCCGTCTGCAGCAGGATTCGTTTTACAGTCTGGGCGAGATCTCTCTTAATCCACGCTGGAAAGAGGAAACAACCGCCTATTTACGCGCATTCATCAATTACTGTGAAGCACATCACCGTGATCGAGTTTGCGGCTATATTCTTGCCTGCGGACGTACTCTTGAATGGATTGAGTCCCGAAACGACAAACCCGGTCCGCTCAAATGTGCCGCATACACGAAATGGTGTCAGGAAAAGGGACTTCCGGAAAATCCGCCGGATTTCGCCCTGATGGATCTCTCCGCGCATGGATACCTGCGGGACCCGCAAACAGAGAAAACAAAAATACAATGGCTCCGTTTCTGCAACGAGCTGACCGGTCGGCTCGCAGAGGATTTCATCTGTACCGCACGGGCTTCCATCACCAATGGCAGTGCTGTCGGACTTTTTTTCGGTCATACCATGTACGCCTCAGCGGGAGGGCACAATGAGTGTGAACGGATCTTCGACCGGGCCGCTCCGGATTTTGTCATTGGTGCTGCCTGCAACACAGAACAGGGAATCGGCGGCAACGGAGGATTCAATGTTGCCGAATTCATGCTGAAACGCAGAAAAATCTGTTTTCTTTCGGAATGCGACCGTCTGACCAGCACCTCAAACCTGCAGCTCTCGAAATATCTCCGAATCCCGGAAACCGGACACTGGATACGTTGGAAAACGCAGAAAGAGGATGTTGCCGGTTTTCGTCGGGAAGTCGGAATGGCTCTAATCCACGGATTCTCTTTCTGGCCTTTCAATATTTGGGGGAATTCCTACCGTTCACCCGCTCTGCGGGAAACGATCCAGTCATGTATTCGGATCTGGAAGCATTATGCGGGAAAAAACGGAAAATCCGCTTCACAAATTCTTCTGGTTACCGATCCGGAGAGCAATTATTATGTGAACATGCGCTATCCTGTTGTTCCCCATGTACTGGGTTGGAAATTGAGAGGGAAAATTCTCCCGGAATCGGGAATAGCATTCGACACAGCTCATTTCCAAGATCTTTCAGAAATAGAGCTGGATTGTTACAAACTCATTATTTTTCAGAATCTTTTTGTCGTCGGAGAAGAGAAAGAACAGATTTTACGGAAACGAATCTGCCGTAATGGACGGACAGTCCTGTTTTTGTATGCTCCGGGAATAATCCGAAACAATCTTTATGATCCGGCCAATGTGGAACGCCTCTGCGGAATTCCTTATAATTCAAGCGGGCTTTCCATTCATCGCTACCCCGACTGGATTTCCGCATATCTTGCAGACGTGGAACAGCTGAACATTCCGGAAGTTTTCTCGTCCATTCTCCAGCTTGCCAATCCGCACATTTATTCACCGGGAGCCGCAGTATGGGCCTCGGAACATCTACTTCAAATTCATCATGCAAAGGGAGGAATGCATCCTGTCCGTTTACCATATCCCGCAAAACGGATTACAGAACTGTTTTCACAAAAAATTATTGGAAAGAACTGTTCCAGCTTTTCGGATATTTTTCAGGAACCAGACACAAAACTTTACTTTCTTGAAAGATAAAATTGTACCAGTCCAAAGAACTCATGGTTGTAAAAATTTCAACAGAATAGAGCCGTAAAGCCCGGCAAGCAGAGAAACAAATAGCGCAAACAAAACACTAACCTGAGTCTTGCCGCAATGGTCGCGCAGGTCGATGAAGATCACGTCGCCGTGATCGCACACGCGGACTTTCCGAGTCCGCCGCAAGTATGCGTTCTGAATGTATGCATTTCAACTCCATGTTAATTATGAAAATCCACAATATTCCCGGTAATATAGCACACATTTCAAAAAAAAACTGGTTTTTTGAAAAAAAATTATGTTTTTTCATTGACAAGCGTTATTTCCGCCCTGCTTTTCCTCAAACGAAACGCCCGCGGCCTCCGGCATTGTCCGATGTTCCGGTTTCACTATTTTTTGTAAATCACAACATTTTTATGAAAAAAGAAACATCAAGCTCTTGACTTTTCCACAAAATCTGATATAATAATTTACAGACAAACAAAAGCACAACAGATGAATCCTGAGGAGAAACAGTTTACCATGCAGAAAAAAACAGTCTCTCAAAACAAGCTTTCTCTCAATGTCATGTGGGCAAAACTGGCAGAAAAAGCAGATGTCTCGGTCGGTACGATCAGCCGGGTCTTCAATAACAGTTCTCTGGTTCCCGCCCATACCCGCAGCAAAGTGCTCGCCTGTGCACGGGAACTGGGATTCCGTCCCCGCATCGGCGTACGGAACAAACAGATTGCTCTGGTTACGGAACAGCCTCACGAAAAAGTCATCGGCTGCTACACGCATTCCATGACACAATATATCTGCTTTGCTCTTTCCCGTGCAGGCGCCGGAATCTCTCTGATCACGGAGGACCGCCTGAACGAGCTGACAGAATGCTGGTTTGACGGAATGATCGCCGTAACCTGGCAGCAGAAAGCAATCCAGATACTGAAAAGCATTCACCACCTCCCGATCGTATGTCTGAACGGTCAATACGCAGAATTCTTTCATACGGTCCATATCAATCCCTCGGAAAACGGCAGACAGGCAGGCAAATATCTCTGGGAAAAAGGGCACCGGAAGCTCGCGGTCATTCATGAGCATTCCTGGTGCGGATTCCAACGTATGGAAGGAATACGAAAACAGATTGCGGAATACGGCGTTGATCCGGATGCACATTTGCAAAGCTACCTCAACGACCAGCCGCTTCTGATGGCGGTCAAACAGCTCTTGGAAGCAGGAAGCACAGCCGTATGGGTAACCGGGGAAGACCTCCGCTCGGTCGAAGTCTACTGGCTGTTGACAGAAGTATTCAGAAAACGGATCCCGGATGATATTTCCATTCTTGCATTCGATTACCCACAGGTAACGGAATTCCTCTGTCCGTCACAGACCTCCATGTGCAGCCCGCTTCAGGAAATGGCGGAAAAAGCGGTGGAGCTCGTACTGCGGGATGATCCCGGAACACCGGAGCTGGTCGAATACGAATCCCGATTGATCGAACGCGGCTCCGTCGCGGATCTCACAAAACGCAACCATTCAACTATTTGAAAGGAAGAACAGGTTTATGAAGCATCAATGGAGAACAGCATTTATTCCGGCGTTGATACTCGGACTGCTGCCATGCCGGATCATGGCGGAAACGATCCCGTTTCCGTCATTCGGGAAAATTACGGCAAAAGGCGGCTCATTCACCGCGGACAAAGATTCCTGGATTCTGAAAATCGACGATCCGTGTGCAGAACCGGCAATCTCATTACATCCGTCTCCGGAACAGAAATTTTATAATTTCTCCGCAGCGGAAACTCTTGCAATGAATGTAACCAATCTTTCAAAACAACGGCAGGGACGTTTCCTGCTCTATCTGCGGGACAGCGGCAACCGGGTACTGCGCGCTGGAATCGCACTCAATCCGGGAGAAACCCGGACCATGCGTATCGGGCTTCCGCATCATCACCTGTACCGGAATCCTGCCGGAGTTCCTTCCATGCGAACGATCAATACCCGTCAGATTACTTCCATTGATTTTCTGATGCAGGGAAACTTTGAAGAACGGACCCCGGCATTGACAAACGTCCGTATTTCCAACATCCGGCTGGAAGGAGACAGCAGCAAACAAAAACCCCGCAGTACAATCCCGAACTTTTTCCCGTTTATTGATCGTTACGGTCAGTTTGTGCATGCGGACTGGAAAGAAAAAATTCACTCCGATGCCGATCTGGTCAAAGCCGGAAAAGACGAAGCAGCGGAACTCGCCGCGTCCTCCCGTCCGGCGGAGTGGAACAGATTCGGCGGATGGAAAAATGGACCGCAGTTGAAAGCCACCGGAAATTTCCGCACGGAAAAGTACAACGGAAAATGGTATTTTGTCGATCCGGAAGGAAAACTGTTCTTCTCGCAGGGACTGGATGTGCTCTGGGTTCACACCGATCCGGTGAAAGTCTCCGGTCATGAGCACTGGTTTGCCGCCGATGTCAAAGGAAAACAATTCTGGCAGGCAACCGACGACGCTCTCAGGATCAAATACGGCAAAAGAGACTACCATGCAGACTTTTACCGCACACTGGAACAACGCCTGACTCACTGGGGCATCAATACCATCGGAGACTGGGGATCTGACACTCTGATGGATTCAGGCAGAATCCCTTACACTCTTCAATTAACCGATTTCGACCGCCGTATGCCGAAACTTGGTCCCAAATTCTATGACGTTTATGATCCTGTATGGCGGAAAAAGATGAAAGAACTGTTTCCGGCCCTCATCCGCCGCAGTCCGATTCACAAAAAGTCCCTGACCGACCCGATGTGTATCGGCTATTTTATCGACAATGAGCTGTTTTTGGAAGGACGTGACAAGTTCCGGTTCATGAACCATGTCATGAATGCCCCTGCCGATAAACCGGCAAAACAGGAGTTCGTAAAAGATTTGAAAAATAAATATGGTTCCATCAAGGCTCTGAATGCCGCCTGGAAAGCTTCTTACCCAGACTGGCAGCAAATTCTGAACTCCACACTGACTCCTGCCACTCCGGGATTCCGCACCGATATTCAGGCATTTTTCGCAAAAACAATGGACGAGTATTTCCGGATTTGCCGTGATGCGGTGAAAACCGTTGCACCACACCGACTTTACCTCGGAGCCCGGTTCCTCAGCCAGGATATGCTGCTGCAAGCCCCCGTGAAAGCCTGTGCAAAATATGCGGATGTACTTTCCGTCAATGTTTATCGGCACACTCCGGGAAATTTCCGGATCAGGAATTTTCCGGATATGCCTGTACTGATCGGAGAATATCATTTCAGCACCAGTCTGCCAGGACGCGGCATGTTTGCTCCGGACATCATCGCTGGAAACGATGAACAGGAACGGGCGGTCAACTATCTCCGTTACATGCAGGGAGCTCTGGTGCATCCGAACATTGTCGGCGCACACTGGTTCCAGTTCCGGGATCAGCCGCTGACCGGACGCGCAGACGGCGAAGGATACCAGATCGGTTTTGTCGATATTGCAGATACACCATACAGAGAAATAACCAGAACGGCCCGTGAGATCGGAGAAAACATGTATCGCTACCGCGTCAACGGAACCTGTAAGAACGATATGAAATGACAGAAGGGAACACGCAATGAAAACAGCTTCAGCCACTCACTCCGGCTCAGGAATTTTTTGCCGGTTCACCCTCGTGGAACTCCTCATAGTAATCGCCATTATTGCCATCCTTGCCGGCATGTTGCTCCCAGCATTGAACAAAGTCCGCGGCAAGGCGCGGGACATTCAATGTTCCGGAAATCTGAAACAGCAGGGACTTTATGCAACTCTCTACCTGGACATCAACGATGGACGCTACCCCAATACCAACGGCAATACGACCGGAACAAGCGCGGGAAAATGGCAGGACCCGTTCTATCAGCGTTTCGTCGAATCGACGGATGATAATCAGGATTTCAGTTACTGGGACAAAAAAACCGGACGCCCGAAACAGACTTTCGGCTGTCCCGCACAGGAAGGACGTGACAGCGACGGCGGAACCAAGCGTTACGGCTCCACCCATTACGGCATCAATCAGCGGATCGCCAACAAACAGCTGAAAGCCGCCCAGCTGAAACAGCCCTCCCGGAAAATGCTGGCCATGGATATCGACAGGGGCGGTGGAAAAAAAGAATGGCAGGCGCTTCAAGTTTACGATTCCCGTTACATCATCGACAGCGGCGGATGGATGCGTCATATGGATAAAACCGGTTACAATCTGCTGTTTGTCGACGGGCATATCCAAGCCAGAAAAATGTCGGAACTGCAAAGCATTCCGGAATCCTCCGCGGAATATAAAGCCTTATGGACCTGCGAATAAAACTTAAGGAATGGTTGAAAATGAAAAAATCAGTATTCTTTCTGCTCTCATTGTTCACAACGCTTTTTATGGAAGCTACGGAATTTTCCATTGTCAAAGCGATTTACGGCTCTCCGGAAAAAACAGCAGATGTCACAGAAAATCTCCGTAAACATTCGGTCGTTATACCGGGAAAACTATTGGCGTTTATCGTCGATAATAAAACTCTCGGCGCCGACCCGGATCCGGGAAAACTTAAATATCTGACTCTCTCCTATACGGAAAACGGACAACAGAAAATACAGCAGATCCGGGAACGCCATCACTGTGTCCTGATACCGGGAACAACCGCTTCCGATAAGTTCCAGATCCATGGAGCATATTACGGAAACGGCAGCAAGTGGACTGATGTCACGGATAAAATCCGCAATGCCTGTGTGGACGCCTGTGTGGATAATTACAACTTCGGTCCGGATCCCTGTCCGGGAAAAACCAAAAATCTGCTCATTATCTACTCCTGGAAAAAAGAACTGAAAATGGTCCGTTTCCGGGAAAATCAAATTTTCCGCCATCATTTTCCCCGTTGACCACTCATTTGTTAATCTGCCGGGCGGACCGGGACAGGTCCACCCGGTTTTTTATCCCCTCGTCTTCCTTATTTCAATTTTTTCTCAACCTCTCCTTGACTTTTCTGCAACCGGTTGTATTTTATCAATGCAACCGATTGCATTTCTAACCAAAATGAAGGATTTTCAGCATGTTTCCGAGAGAACTCGAATTTTACCAGCGTCGGGCAAACGTTTTTTGCGAACGCGTCAAAGACGAAATTTATTCCGACCGTTCCTCCCTCCGCTGCGAATATGCGGCAACCAAAGACCCCGTGGAATTCAAAAAACGTCTTGAACTGACCTACAAAACGATCGTTCCGGGCGAGAAATGGGGCGAAAACTGGGAAAGCGCATGGTTTCATGTCACAGGAGAAATTCCGGAACGGTTTGTCGGAAAAGAAATTGCGCTTCTCGTCAATGTCGGCGGGGAATCGCTGATCTTCGATGCGGAAGGATGCCCGGTTTACGGTCTCACCGGAGCCAGCACGTTTTCCGATGCGCACGCAAAAAACCGTTTTCTCCTCAAAGGCTCCCATTCAGCCGGAGAACCGGTCGATTTCTGGATTGAGGGTGCGGCGAATGAGCTCTTCGGGCTAATCTTCGACAAGGATAAGGAACTCCGCCGGAAACATCCGCAGGGACGCTTCACCGGAACGCTGGTCGATTGTTCTCTCGCCGTTTTTGAACGGGAAGTCTGGAGTCTCCACCTCGACCTGGAGGTTCTGCTTTCCATGATCGACGGACTTCCGGAAAACGATTTCCGCAGAAGCCGTTATCTCTCCATCGTCAGCAAAGCCGCCGATGCGTACAATGAAAATCCCGCCAACGCCTCCACCGCCCGTGCCGTTCTCAAGCAGATTTACGATGTTGCCCCGTCCGGAGCCATGATGACCGTCCACGGCGTCGGTCATGCCCACATCGACACCGGCTGGCTCTGGCCCGTCCGCGAAACGATCCGCAAGTGCGCACGGACTTTCAGTTCCCAGCTGGCACTCATGGAAGAATATCCGGATTATGTATTCGGCGCTTCCGCCGCACAGCATTACGCTTACACCAAACAGCATTATCCCGCTCTGTATGAAAAGATCAAAAAAGCCGTCCTCACCGGAAAATGGGAAATTCAGGGCGGCATGTGGGTCGAAGCCGACTGCAATCTCATCAGCGGCGAATCCATGGTGCGCCAGTTCCTCCACGGAAAAAACTTCTTCATGGATGAATTCGGGTTCGATGTGAAAAATCTCTGGATTCCCGATGTGTTCGGCTACTCCGCCGCTCTCCCCCAGATCATCCGGAAATCCGCATGCGATTTCTTCCTCACACAGAAACTCTCCTGGAGCCAGTTCAACCGCTTCCCGTATCAGAGTTTCCGCTGGCAGGGAATCGACGGCAGCGAAGTGCTCACCCACTTCCCGCCCGAAGACACCTACAATTCCATGGTTCTGCCGAAAGAGTCCATGAAAGCGCAGAACCGGTACACGGAAGGCGACACGCTTTCCGACTTCATGTGCCTTTACGGTATCGGCGACGGCGGCGGAGGCCCGTTCTCCGAACTTGTCGAACGCGGAAAACGACAGGCGGCGCTGGACGGCTGCCCGCACTTCCGGTTCGACCGCGCCGACCGCTTCTTTGAGAAGATCGATGGAAAACGCGATGAACTGCCGCTTTGGAAAGGCGAACTGTATCTGGAACTCCATCGCGGAACTCTCACCACGCAGTCCCGCACCAAGCGCAACAACCGCAAATGCGAACAGATGCTCACGATGACGGAATTTCTCTGCTCGATGCTTCCTTATGACCGGTACCCGGCAAAGGAACTCGACGAAGCATGGAAACTTCTGCTGCTCAATCAGTTCCACGACATCATCCCCGGTTCGTCGATCGACAAAGTCTATCAGACGACCGAAAAAGAGCATGCACAGCTGCTCGCTCTCTGTGAATCGCTGATGAAACGTGCGGAAGACGCACTGTTCCCGAAAGCGGACGACAGCGCGCTTGTTCTCAACTCGCTTTCCTACGACTATACGACGCTCGTCGAACTTCCGGAATCCTGGAACGGCTGCACCGTCACCGATGAGAACGGAAACGCCCTCCCCGTTCAGCATGAAAACGGACGTACCGTTGTACGCGTCTTCCTGCCGAAATCCTCGGTCACGCTTCTGAAAAAGGGAGTAAAAGAAGAGAATCCGGCACAGACGGATTTCTGCGATCTGGTGCTTGAAAACGAACTCGTGCGCTACACGTTCTCTCCGGACGCCCGCCTGCTCGAAGCGATCGACAAGACGACCGGCGATTCCATCCTCAAACCCGGCGAAAACGGAAACGTGTTCTCGCTGTACGTTGACAATCCGGTCTGCTGGGACGCCTGGGACGTGGACATCTACTATCCCCGGCAGGAAGCCCTGCATCCGACTTCCGTCAAAGCCCGGAAAACCGTCTACGGCGCACTCCGCTCCGTTCTTGAGTTCGAGCTCCGGCTCTCCAACTCCACGATCCGCCAGTCCGTCATTCTGGAAGCAGGCGGAACGCGTCTGGACTTCAAAACAAGTGTCGATTGGAACGAATCGCACCGGATGCTCCGCACGGCGTTCCCGGTCAATATCTACACCGACGACGCCACGTTTGATATTCAGTACGGTTACGTCCGCCGCACCATGACCAACAACACCAGCTGGGATATGGCACAGTTTGAGGTCGCCGGTCAGCGCTATGCCGACATTTCCGACAACACGCACGGCGTCGCTCTGCTGAACGACTGCAAATACGGTCATAAAGTCAAGAACGGCATCATCGACCTTGCGCTCCTGCGCTCTCCGACGTATCCCGACAGCACCGCCGATCTCGGACACCACGAGTTCACCTACTCCCTGCTCCCGCATAAAGGAAATCTGGTCAACTCCGATGTGATGAGTCAGGCAGCTCTGCTGAACCGCACGCCGCGCGTCATCGACGGTGCCGCGGCAGGCGCACTCCCGCCCTGTTCTCTGGATTCCGACGCCGTCACTTTGGAAATCGTCAAAAAAGCGGAAAAAGAGGACTGCCTCGTGATCCGCCTGGTCGAAACCAAAGGCGCGGAAGCCGTCGGCGTACTGAAATTGCGCAACGCAAACCTGCGCGTGATCGAAACCAATCTTCTGGAATGGACCGAAGAAACGGAATATCCCGTGCAGAACGGCGCCGTGGAACTGACGCTGAAACCGTTTGAAATCAAGACTCTCAAGCTGAAAGCATGAGCATCACGATCCACGATCTGGCAAGGCTCGCAGGGTTGAATCCATCGACCGTCTCGCGGGCTTTGCGCAACGACCCGCGTGTTCGCACGAGCACGCGGGAACGCATCTCCGCCCTCGCCGCGGAACACGGCTACATCCCGAATCTCAACGCCCGCAATCTGGCGGACGGTAAAACCCGCATGATCGCCCTTCTCATGGGCTCGCTGGAATTTCCGGTGGAACGGGAAGCGGCGGTTCGGCTCAACGAGATTTTTTCCCGCGCCGGTTACACGCTGGCAATCTTCTCCTATGCACCGGATGCGGATCTGCTCTACGCGGACCGGCTGGAGAAGCTCACTCAGAAAATTTGTGACGCCGCAATCCTGTTTATTCCCGACGACCGGACTCTGACTCCGCATGTGCGCGCTCTTCTGGATTCCATCCGCTGCCCGCTGGTCTGTCTGGACCGCTGGTTTGAAAAATATCCGCTGCCGACCGTCACCACGGACAACGCTTCGGCAATGCGCGGACTCTGCGATCTTGCGGAAAATGCCGGAATGGATGGTGCAGTCCTCAACTATCACGCGGGCAACACGGTTTCCCGGAATCGCTGTGAACATCTCCGGCGGGAGCTGATGCAACGGAACATCCCGTTCCTGCTGCCGGAACAGCCGGACGATATTCCCGCTTTTCTTACCCTGCACCGGATCCGCAAACCGGCGGTATTCACCAACAACGCCAATGATTTTCCATCTCTGGTTCCGTATCTGCCGGAAGGATTTCTCACAGCGGCGTTCGACAACAATCTGCCGGACGGACGGACACGGTTCGGTTCCATCTTTCTGTGTATTCAGGATTTCCGGCAAATCGCGGAAACCGCCGCGGAACAGATACTCGGTCAGCTCTCCGGGATTCCGGCGGAGAACCGGATCATACACGTTCCGCCGGTGGAGTTCCTGACATTCTGAACGCCTGCCGTCCTTATTCCGAACGCAGAACGTCAATCGGATTCTGCTGTGCGGCTTTCCATGCCGGATAAGTTCCGAACAGCACGCCGATCACGGCGCTGATCAGCAGGGCAAGCAGGATGAACCAGATGGAAAACGCGGTCGGCATTCCCGCATAATAGGTAACGAGAGAAGCGATTATCACGCCAAGCGCAACCCCCGTCGCTCCGCCGATTGAGGTCAAAAAGATCGTCTCAAACAAAAACTGCCTGATAATGTCCATCTTCTGCGCACCGAGAGCACGGCGCGTTCCGATCTCCTTGCGCCGTTCATACACGTTCGCAAGCATGATGTTCATGATACCGATACCGCCGACGAGCAGCGAAATTCCCGCGATTGAGCTCATTACAATCGTGAAAATATTCTGCGTCTGTTCCTGCTGTTTCAGCAGATCAAGCGGAACCAGCATGGTCCAGTCTTTCGTTGCGGAATGAAGTTTCGCCATGTACCCGGCAATCCGCTTTGACGTATAGTCGATGTAACTCACATCGCGGACCCGGACAATGAACGTATCGAAATCGACGTCCTCCACAGTCGGATTGCGGTTGCTGGTTTCGTATGCTTTCTTGCCGAAAATCGAATCCGACGCCATAATCGTGATGAAAATGCAGTCGTTCGGACTGCCGATTCCGGGAATATGCGTTCCGTGCAGGTTCTCCACGATTCCGACGATACGGAAGATGTCGCGTTCCACCATGATCGTGCTGCCGACCACGTTTTTCTCGCCGATCGAGAACAGCTGACGTTTCACATTGGCGCCGATCACACAGTTGTTTGTGATGCCGTCGATCGGCGAGAGCCAGCGTCCCTGCACCAGCCGGGAACGGCTGAACTCCAGAAAGTCGATCGACACGCCGACTAGTGCGAGGTCAAGCCGTTTCATGCCGCTGAGAATTTTTTTACGGGAATTACGGGCAACCGAAACCTCTTCCACGTTGTCCATTTTACTGATATGGTCAAGGTCGGCAACCGTGATCCCGTACCGCTCCATCATGCTGTTTCCGGAAGAATCGGAAACGTCTTTTCCGGAAGTCGGCGGCTTGCGGGTCGATACGATGATCTTGTCCGTTCCCATCGCTTCGATCTGGGCGAGAGCCTGAATCTTCGCCCCCTCGGAGATCGCCAGCATCGCAATCACGCTGCCGACACCGAAAATAATGCCGAGCGAAGTCAGAACCGAGCGGATTTTATGAAGCATCAGGTTGTGAAACGAGAGCCACAGCTGATCGTGCAGTTTCATTACTGGTACTCCTGTGTATAGCCTTCGATATTGTCGATGATCTTCCAGACGGTTCCGTTGCGCAGATAGATCACGCGGTCATAATGCGGTTCATAATAAGGGTTGTGCGTCACCATGACGATCGTGGTTCCGGCGGCGTGAAGCTCATGGAACAGATTCATGATCTCCGCTCCGGTCTTCTCGTCCAGGTTTCCGGTCGGCTCGTCGGCAAGAATAAAGGTCGGATTGTTTACAAGGGAACGCGCAACGGCGACACGCTGGCATTCGCCGCCGGAAAGCTGTGTCGGCCGGTGATCCAGACGGTGCGCCAGTTTCACGCGCTCCGCCATGTAGGCGGAAACCTCGTGCCGCTTCTTTGCGGGAATCTCCGCATACAGCATCGGCACTTCGATATTCTCCTGCACCGTCAGATGCGGAAACAGGTTGAATGCCTGAAACACAAACCCGATCTTGATATTGCGGACCCGCGTCAGCTCATAATCGCTCATCTTGGAAACATCCAGTCCGTCCAGACGGTATTCCCCGCTGGTTGGCTTGTCGAGCAGACCGAGGATATTCAGCATCGTGGACTTTCCCGAACCGGAAGAGCCCATGATTCCGATGAATTCCCCGCGCCAGATGTCATAGTTGACGCCTTTCAACACCGGAACGGCAACCGTTCCCGCAAAATAGGTCTTGCGGATATCGGCAAGATGAAGCGCCTCCTGTTTTTCACGGTTTTCCGGCATGGTTCCTCCCGTCAAAGCTTGCTTCCTGCCTGGAACGGACGATAAAGATAAACATCGTCACCCTCGGAAAGCCCTTCCGTGATCTCCACAAAATTATTATTGGAGGCTCCGATTTTGACGAACACCTTTTCCGGCCCGGCAACAGCTTTGCGGTAAACCAGCAGTTTTCCGTTCTCTTCAAACACGGCTTCGATCGGAATGAAAAGCACGTCATGCAGAATCCGCGAAATGACTTCCACCTGCACACTCATTCCACTGACGATCCGCGAATCGTTCCCGGAAAAATCCACGATCGTCTGATAGATCTTCGGACTGTTCTGATCCCACGGAATCAAGTTGACCGGCAGCTGGGCGATCCGGGCGATCCGCCCTTTCATTTTGATTGTCTGAATGGAATCCGGAGTAATGATAACCTCATCGCCGACCGACACTTTGGAACGGTACTGTTCCGGCAGATTCACGTCGACAATCATCTTGCTCATATCGGGAATTGTGATGATGACCTGTTTCCGCCGGGCGTCCATACCGACTTTCACCTCCGGGTTGCCCCAGCGGCGGTCCGGGTCGCCGTACATGACGATTCCGGTAACCGGCGCGCGAAGCGTCATCATCGGCACATAGGACTGGTGTTTCTTCAAATCGCGTTCATACTTGCGGATCTGTGTTTCGTGCTGAAAGATCTGTTTCTTTTTCTGCGCGAGGGAAGCCTCGGTACGGACTTTGGTCTTCTTCAGGTTCAACTGCGCCTGCGCCAGTTTATTGCGGAGCTCTTTCAGCTTGTTCGGCTGCGTATAACGCTTGAAAATCTTCCGCTCCAGAATCGCACTGTTGTACTTGGTTTTCGCACTGTCGCGCTTCTGCTCGGCGGTCTCGATATCTTTCTGCGCTTTCTCCTCCGCGGCGGCATCGGCGTATACGGTCATGGAAACCTCATCCTGCAAAGCGGTCAGTTCACTTTCCGCATCGTCAAGCGCTTTTTTCGCTTCGTCCACGGTAAGCTGCTGCTCGTCACGGTCGCGCGGACCTTCCAGACGCCAGTATTTGCTGTACGCATCCTCGGCATCGGTCACGCTGTCGCGCGCGGTACGGATATCGGCTTCGTTGGTGCTGACGAGGATCGCCAGTTCGTCCAGCGCAATCTCCAAATCCTTCCGGCGGTTGTCCAGATTCACTTTCAAATCGTCGATTTTAAGCAGAAGATCATAGGTCTCGTATTCGGCGACGATCTCGCCGGCCTTGACCTCCTTGTTCTCGTCCACGACCTTGATGAGCTTGGTTCCCCATGGAGCTTCCATCGCAAGTTTATACTTGGTTTTCGCGTTGACGCTTCCGGTCAGCATGACTCCGAGAATCAGATCGCCCTTCTTTGCCGTATAAATCCGGTCGGGCGCCTTGGTTTCCGCCTGTTTCGTCTGCTTCTTCTTTGCGGCATAACGCGGATACAGGAAGCCGCCAGCCACGGCGGCTATGACCAGAACCGCCAGCGCAAGAAGAAGATACTTCTTCTTTTTCGGCTCCAGTTTCATTTTTTCTCACTTTCCGCCGGGGCTGCAAGGGGACCGTGTTTCGGCGGCTCCGTTACGATCCGCTCCGCTTTCGGCTTGCCCTCTCCGTCTTCTCCGACATCAAAGAACTGTGCCCAGAAACCTTTCAGATTCGCCGCGGATGAACGCTGCGGATAATCCTTGGAATCAAAGAGCACATTCGAATTCTGGTATGCCTCGCCGAGTTCCTTGATCTCACGGACCGATTCTTCCGGATCCATGGCAACGGAATACGGATTGTGGAGAATATGCACTTTCATAAAGAAGACAAGCTGTTTGTCGTAGGTCGTTGCGTCTTTCGCCGTGAAAAATTCGCCAATCAGCGGCAGATCGCTGAGAAACGGCGTTTTGCGCAACGATTCGGAAACCTCGCTGGAGTAGAGACCGCCAAGCATAATGATCTCACCGTCGGCGGCGGTCAGGCGCGTTTTGATATTGCGCACGGAAACCACCGGAACGTTGTTGTATACCGGCGATTCGTTGGAAGAACCGGAAATGGTGAACTTCTCATACCGGACCGCGATCGTGATTTCAGGGTTGATCTCCAGCTGCACGGTATCATTGTTGATCAGAGTCGGCGTAATATTGAGTTTGATGCCGGTCCGTTTGAACTTTGCGCTCTGGGAAACGGCGCTGTTGGTCACGGTGTTTTCCTGATACGGCAAATCCTCACCGGTGCTCATGCTTGCCTTCATGCCGAGATCGGCGATCACGTTCGGCGCGGCAAGGATCCTGGCGTCGGAACTGGTGGTCAGCCAGCGGAGCGCCGCCTGAAGAGTGGAGGTGTCGCCGCCCGGACGCCCCAGAGCGACCGGGAAGAAATCAAAACCGGATCGCTCTCCGGTGATGGAGTTCTGCGTCGGGCTGTCCAGCGAATAACCGTAGGTATTGGTGGTGTTGGTATGTGCGTCGTAATGCGTAAACTGCAATTTCACATCGCGCTGTTCGCCCTGCTGATTGGAAACTTCGATAATCTGAGTCTCAACAAGCACCTGCGGAAGCGGGACATCAAGCGCAATCAAAGTCGCTTTGATCGTCGGCACCTTGTCGCGGAGCACGTTGATAACCACCGTATTCTGATTCGGCGAGGTCTCGCAGGTTCCGCTTTCGGCAAGCGCCGCCTCAATGGCGTCTTTTGCAGAATCCGCACTCACGAAACGGAAACGGTACACGATCACCGAACGCTTCGGTGCATCCGTTCTCTCGCTCTCCACATCGGTTACAACAATATAGGGCTTATCGGGAATATAGCGTTTCGGACTCGTCACCGGTTTGCTGTTATTGGTAAAAAGCGCTTCCAGACGCTTGATGACCGCCTCTTTGCCGCGACCGGTAAAACCGGCTGCGATCTGCTTTTCCTCAATTTTTCTTTCTGCGGCATTTGCGGGCACCGCGGCTTTCTTCTCCTGCGCACAGAGCGGAACCATTCCAGCCAGAACCGACGCTGCCAGTGCAGACGCATAGAGTCCGGCATATTTTGCGGATAACATAACTTACAGACCTTTCCAAATTTCTGCGATTTTATTCGGGCACATTATACATACTATCTATTCCATACTTTTTCAAGCGGAAAAGCCGGAAAAGAGTGATTTTTTCCTGTTTTTTTCAGACTCTTTCCCGCAGTCACTTCCCGGAACACCGCTTTACAGCGACCGTCCAGCCGGAAGGCGGAACCGCAATGGACAATTCCGCCGCGATCTTCCGCATCTCCGCTTTCGTCCCTTCCTCCGCCTGCTTCAGCTCGAAATAGCTGCGGAACAGGTTGGTGTAATACGGAAACCACGGCTTGTCCCGGACTTCATCCAGAAAACGCTCCATATATGCCCGGATCGCGGGTTTATCATCCAGCGGGATCCGGTTCTCAAACAGCATGACCTCCACTTTCATGATCTCGCGCAACTTCAGGTCCTCAACCCCGTAACGGCGGTTCAGTTCTCCGACCTTCTCCGATTCCGGAGAACGGAGCTGCAATCCGATCCCCTCCGCAAGAACCGGCGCGGAAGCCTCCGCAACCGGCACGCCGTCCACTTCGACCGCATAGTTCCCCGTCTCCAGTCCGCGAACGACGAGCGGCATACGGTTCAATTCCCGCGTAAACGGAACCAGCGCATTGACCTCCTCCAATTCCGGAAACGACGGAAGCGGCATTGCGGATGGCGCAAGATGAAACCGGAAACCGCCGTTCTCCGCCCGGAAATCCGAAACCGTACAGCGTTCCGTCGAAACCGTCCCGTCTGCAACCGTCACGGCAAACACATCCGCCGGGACCTGCTGCGCTTTCAGGATCACATACGCCATCACGGCGTATCCGGGCGTTCCCGGATGCACACGGTCGGGACCGGCCAGAGAAGCCGCGGGGTCCGTCTCCCGGAGCCTGCGGTTGGCGGCCAGCATGGGTGAAAACAGGTCGACCGTTCCGCAGCCGTATTTCTCCGCCAGACGATCATTGATCTCCCGGCAGGCGATCAGCGCCTCGCAGGTTCCTTTCAAGTTCATCTCTTTCATTTCCGCCTCTTCCTCGTAAGGGGTCGGCGAAAGCAGAACGATCTCTTCGATCTTTGCCTCCAGCAGACGCCGGATCAGCGCCTCCATTCCCTCCGCATAGCTTTCCAGCGCAAGTTTACGGCGCCGGAGATTCTCCGCATCGGGTTTTTCCACGCCATAGCAGTAACGGTCCACATCATTCATTCCGAACATGACGAACACCTTGTTCGGCTGAAAATTGAACAGGTCCATATCCATGCGGAACAGAGCGCCCTGAGCGGATCCGCCCCCGTTCCCGCAGTTGAACGTCTTCAGATCAATTCCCGGATAACGGGTGAAATAATAATCCCGGATAAAACGGTGATAAGATCCGGCATGAGTCAGGCTGTCCCCGAAAAACGCCACACGGTCTCCGGACTGAAACGGCTTTATCATCATCAGAGTTCCTTTCAATAATAAGAAAACAAAAGTTATGAATATGAATGCGATAATCTAACAGAAATTTGTATAAAGTCAAACGGATTATCCGAACAGAACCCGGAAAAAACCGATTGCAAGAACAACCGCCGCCAGAACAGCCAGAACGATCCGGCGGCGGAGAACCCTGCGGCTGATCTGCGTACTGCCGCCGATCTTGCGGACATGCCCGACACCGAGGAATTCCGTCAACTGACGACGGTCGCCGCTTCTGCGCCAGTAGTCGATGCGTTCAAGATTCGGATCGTGACGCTCCATCGGTCAAAGTGCCACTTTCCACGCAATAATAAAAGCAAGGCTGAGCAGCAGCGACGCCAGCAGAATCGTCACGATCAGCGGCAGAAAGAAAGCAAATCCCTTTTTCATCAGTTCGCCCGCCGTTAAAGCGGAAAGATCCGTTTTTGCCGGGGACGCCGCAGGAACGGTCTCCGTTCCGGGACGCAGTGCGGTCGCCCGGATCAGTTCGATCCGGCCGTTTTCAAAGGTCCGGAGAGCTTCGTTGAGCGCGGATTTGAAATCAGGATCCGGGAAATCCGGAATCCGGCAATTTTCCAGACGCGACAGGATCGCGCGGAGCTCGGCAGCCGTCTTTCCCCGTTCCGCGGCAACCGCCTCAAACCGGGCTTGTTCCGCGGAAAAACGCGCTTCCGCCTCATGAAGCTGTGCGGACAGGTCCCGTTTCATCCGCAGAAGTTCCTCATAACGCGGCTTGAGATACGCATTCCGCGCAGCGGAGTCCGCAACAGGCGCCGGGGGAACGGAAACGCTCTCCGGCTCTGTCCGGACCGTCTCCTCCGGGCCGTTTTCCGCCGCGTCCTGCGGGTTGTGCATCCGGCTGGCGGCTTCGGAAATCTGCCCGCTGATGCTGTGAAGCGAACCGGAAACAAATGATATTTTCGACATCTCTGAAACTCTCCCGCTGTAGGTTGTCCTGATCCCATACTCTATAATCTTTTCTGAAAAAATCAAGCACAGTACTTGAATCAGAGGCAAAAAAATGATATATTATAGTTTCAACATAAAACGGGTGAAGACATTTCACCAGGGAATCAACCAACAAAAATCGGGAACAGAAACAAAATGAATGCGGTGAACTATCTGGAATTATCCAAAGACCAGCTGTTATCCTGTCAGGCCGAACTCCAAAAGAAGTACGAAGATTACGTCAACCAGAAGCTGAAACTCGACATGTCCCGCGGTAAACCGGCCGGAACTCAGCTTGATCTCGTCAACGGAATTTTGGACACGTTGGATAGCTACATCACTGCAGACGGCACCGACGCCCGCAACTACGGCCTGCTCGACGGCATTCCGGAAGCCAAGAAACTGTTCTCCGATCTCCTCGGCATTCCTGTGGAAAAAATCATTATCGGCGGCAACTCCAGCCTCAACATGATGTATGACACCATCGTGCGGCATTATATTTTCGGCACCCAGGGACACACTCCGTGGAAAGACCTTCCGAACGTCAGATTCCTCTGTCCGGCACCCGGATACGACCGCCATTTTGCGATCTGCGAAGACCTCGGAATCGAAATGATCACGGTCCCCATGCTCGACGATGGTCCCGACATGGACCTGGTCGAAAAACTGGTCGCCGGCGACGATTCCATCAAAGGCATCTGGTGCGTTCCGCTCTATTCCAACCCGCAGGGCATCTGCTACAGCGACCGGGTTGTGGAACGGCTCGCCTCCATGAAAACCGCAGCTCCGGATTTCCGCATCTTCTGGGACAACGCATACGGCGTTCACCACATCTATGCGGAAGAAAAACTCGCCGATATTTTCGCCTGTGCGGAAAAAGCGGGAAAACCGGACCGTCCGATTTATTTCTTCTCCACCTCCAAAATCACATATCCCGGCGCCGGAATCGCTCTGGAAGCCTCCAGTCTCTCGAATATCCGTGAATACAAAAAGCACATGGGAATTCAGACCATCGGTCCCGACAAGCTCAATCAGCTCCGCACGGTGCGCTATCTGAAAGATGCGGAAGGCGTTCGCAGCCACATGCGCAAACTTGCCGGCGAACTCAAGCCGAAATTCGATATCGTGCTCAATACGCTTGACCGGGAACTCTGCGGCTCCGGCCTTGCGACCTGGACCACGCCCAAAGGCGGCTACTTTATCGCCGTCGACACGCTGGACAACTGCGCCAGAGAAACCATTGCCCTCGCGAAAAATGCGGGAGTGACTCTCACCGGAGCCGGTGCGGCATTCCCCTATAAAAAAGATCCGCGTGACCGCAATATCCGTATCGCTCCCACCTATCCGACGGTGGACGAACTGCGGAAGGCAATCGAACTTTTCTGCGTTTGCGTGAAACTCGCAGGAGTGCAGAAACTGCTTGCGGAAAAATAAGTCTGAAAACGGCACCATAAAAAAACGGCGGGGATGCCCGCCGTTTTTTTTTACCCCGAAGTAACGCGGCAGACTTTTACAGTGAACCTTTTGTGGAAGGAATCCCTTTGACGCGCGGATCAAGCGTCACCGCCATGCAGAGAGCGCGGGCAAAGCCTTTGAACACCGCTTCAAACATGTGATGGGTCTCACCGGGATTCAGGGTCCGGATATGCAGATTCATCCCGCCGGAATTGGAAAGCGCGCGGAAGAATTCGCCGAACAGCGCGACATCAAGTTCGCGGATGTACTGTGCGGGTGCCGGAACATCATACACCAGATACGGTCTGCCGGAAAGATCAAGCGCAACCAAAGCCAGCACTTCGTCCATCGGCAGGATCATATGTCCGTAACGTGTGATACCCGCCTTGTCGCCGAGAGCATCGGCGATCGCCTTGCCGAGAGCGAGCCCGGTATCCTCCATCGTGTGATGGCAGTCAATTTCCAGATCGCCTTTCACACGAACTTCAAGATCGAATTTTCCGTGCTTTGCAAACAGGGTCAGCATGTGATCCATGAACGGGATCCCAGTGGAAATCGCGGCGGTTCCCTCTCCGTCCAGATCAATGGAAATTGCAATATCGGTTTCTTTGGTTTTACGGATCACTTCTGCTCTTCTCATGAAAAATCTCCTGTTTTATGGAAAAATGTACCGTTAAAATCTCAAAAATCAATCGTAAACCTGTGATATTTTACATTTTTCTGTTTTTTTTACTGGAAAGATGCTCAAACATGCGCTAAATTGTTCATGCTTAAAAGAAAAACGGCGGGAGACTCCCGGACTTGCCGCGGCAAGCTCATATCCCGGCGTTTCGGAAACACAACATCGCGGAATGTCATTATGCGCAGTACGGTCACGTTTGAATTGAAAGGACGCCTGAATACTCCGGGCTTCCGTCCATTCGTCTGGAAAATGGCAGCGGAATCGCGTCTCGGCGGCTGGGTTGCGGAAACTCCCGACGGCGCAACCCTGCGGCTGGTCGGAGAAGACGGCGCTATCGGCGAATTCATCCGTTCTCTTCCGGTCCGGCTTCCGCGCACGTTTCACCTGACCGCCATCCGGCTGATTCAGAAAATTCCCGCACCGCCGCTCTCCCCGGAAGGAGAAGTTCCGTTCAAACTGCTTGGTCCCTCCCTTCATATCACAGGAATCGAAGCCGATAAGGCTCCGTGTCCCGACTGTATCCGCAAAATGCTGGATCCCGAATCCCGGTTCTACCATTATCCGTTTGTCTCATGCAAAAACTGCGGTCCGCGCTACTCCATCGCCACCATGGCGCCGTTCAACCGGAAAAACTCCGCATTCATGGCGTTTCCCCCGTGCAAGCTCTGTTCCGAAGAGGCAAACACCGAAGCGGACGGCAATCCCAATCAGACCTGTCCGTTCTGCGGACCAAGCGCGCTGTTGATGAATCCATCGGGTGACATCGCCGACTCCTATTCTCCGTTGGAAACCGCATGTGACAAGCTCCAGCAGGGCGGCATCATCTCCGTCAAGACCTACGATGGCTTTATCACGCTTTGCGATGCGCTCAACAGCGATGCCGTGGCGGAACTGCGGCGACGGAAAGCGGTCTGCGGAAAACCGGTTTCGATCATGGTCCGCGATCTGGAAGTCGCCAGACAATACTGTCATTGCTCCGAACTGGAAGCACAGGCGCTGGCCTCCTCCGCCGCTCCGGTCGTCATCCTCCGGCGCAAGGAAAACATCCCGCTTGCCGCCGATCTGTTCTGTCCTGATTTCCCGGAAACGCTGGGGCTTGCTCTCCCCCCGACCGCGTTGCTGCGCCTGCTGTTTGAAAGCCGCCCGACGCCCGATTCGCTTCAGGGTCAGTTCGATGCCTTCGCGTTTATCGGCGGCCCCAAGCCGGTCGATCCCGACGATGCGGGCGGCGACGATGATTTTTTTGCCAATGCCCGTTATTCCGATTATGTACTGACTCACGACCTGAAAATCTGGCAGAACGGCGGTTCTTCCGTTCAAATCGAACATAACGGCAAACTCCTGACGCGCCGCCGCTCCCGCGGGCTCTGCCCGGAACCGCTGAAATTGAACCGTCCGCTTCAGCGTGTGGCGCTCGCCCTCGGTTCCGACAAAGCCTCCGCTGTCGCGCTGGGTTACCGGGACAATGTGGCAGTCTCCCAGCAGATGGGCACAATCTCCAGCGATCACAATGCCCGTTCCCTCTCCCTGGTCGGTGAACGGCTTCTGCTGCTCTACGCACAGGTACCGGACATTCTGGTTTGCGATATGGACATCAATGCTCTCTCCGCTTCGGAAGCCCTGCGCTTTTCGGAACGCTATTCGCTTCCGCTCGCAACGGCACAGCGTCATCACGCAAACGCCCTCGCCTGCATGGTCGAACACTCGCTTACCGAATCGCTGGCAATCGTCCTCGATGGCGGCGCATACGGTCCCGACGGCGTCACCTGGGGTGCGGAAACCATGGACGTCACGTTCACGTCGTTCCGCCGCCTCGCAACGTTCGCACAGCTGAAAATCCCCGAAACTCCGCAGTCCGGCTTTCCCAATCCCGTGGAGATACTGCTGACGATCCTTGAGACCCGGAAGATGGAAGTAACCGATACGCTTCTCCGGCATTTGGAGCTTACCCGCGACGATTACGAAGCAGGTCTCGCAAACCGCCGGGAAACGGAACTGCAGCGCACGCATGCCGCGCTTCCGCTGTTTGAAGCGGTGACGGCCGTCATCCCCCCGAAACGTTCCTCGCTGACCTACGACACTCAGGCGCTTGTCCGGACGGATGCGGCGATCTTCCGCGGAGCTGACCGGAACAATGCAGAGCGGCTCTCCGCCCGGTTCGCATTCACCCTGCGGAATGACGACGGACTCACTATTGTCGACTGGAGCGGAACATTCCGCAATTTGCAGGAACCGGACTGGATGGACGGCGTCCCTCCCGGCGACCTCCTGCTGGCGTTTCTGCTCTCCATGGCGCGCGCTCTGGCGGAAACCGCCGAAGCCGCGGCAGCACAGACCGGACGGCGCACAGTGGTGCTTTCCGGTTCCCTGTTCTTCAACCGGACCTTGTCCGACCTCGCACGGGAGCAGCTGGAGCAACGCGGCTTCCGGGTCTTCATGCACGAAACGACCTCGCCGGATCAGTCTTCCGTCTGCATCGGACAGGCTGTTTTCGGCGGAATGTCCTGATTCCGCTTGATTTTTTCAAAAAAGCCGCTACTTTATAGCGAACCATCAACTAAAGGGGGTTACTATGTATCGAAACGGAATGACAACTGAAATCGGAGTCCGCTCCACGTCCGGCGTGGCGGCATTTCTCACCGGAGTCTATTACTGGATGACGTTTGCACTGGGACTCAGCGCCCTGTGCGCATGGGCAGTCGGCACCACACCCGCCCTGACCAATCTGGTCTATAAAAATCCGCTCCTTCTCACGGTGCTGATCGTCGCGGAACTGGGACTGGTGATCGCGGTCAGCTGGGGAATCAATAAAATGAGCGCCGCAACGGCGACCGCTCTGTTCGCACTGTATGCGGCGCTGAACGGCGTCACGCTCGGTTACATCTTCATCGTATATACGATCCCGGCGATCACGTCGGCATTTCTTACGACGACTTTGACGTTTGCGGTCATGGCAATCATCGGAAGCGTCACAAAACGCGATCTGACCCGGCTCGGCTCCATTCTGCTGATGGCGCTGATCGGACTTATCATCGCCTCGTTCGTCAATATTTTCCTGAAGAACAGTACCATGGGCTGGATCATCACTTACGCAGGCGTTCTGATCTTTGTCGGGCTGACCGCATACGACGCTCAAAAAGTCAAACAGATGTATCTGACGATGGGCGGCGATATGGAAACGAACCGCAAAATTTCGGTCCTCGGCGCCCTGACGCTCTATCTGGACTTCGTCAACCTGTTCCTCATGCTTCTGCGCATCTTCGGCGGCAGAAGGAACTGATCATGGCGGAAGAACAGCAGGATGATCTCCATCGTCTGACGTTTGAACAGGCGATGGAGAAACTGGAAACGATCGTTTCCGCAATGGAACAGGGCGGAGTTCCGCTGGACGAGATGATCTCGAAATTTGAAGAAGGCGCCGCCATTGCCAATTACTGTCAGGGAAAACTGGCATCCCTGAAAAAGAAAATGGAAATACTCGTCAAGGATCGCGACAATAAAGCATCCTGGCAGGAGATGGAACAGTAAGACCAGTGATCCGTTTATTGAGCCCGGCGAACGTTCATCGGGCTCTGTTTATTTCAGCTGCTCCAGCAGAATATCCTGAAACTCTTTCAGGTAAAGATTTCCCATGTGCCCGCCGCAGTCGAACCAGATGATCCGGCGTCCGAAAGTCTCATCCAGAAACCGGATCTCCTTTCCGTCAAGGATCGGGTCGTCCGCATTGTGAACGATACGGACTTTATCGTCCGTTTTCAGCGAATCCGCACCCGAATACAGACTGGATTCGTATTGCAGAGTCTCCAGGGATTTCCCCGGATAACGCGGAAGAATGAAACGCCTCACATAGTCCATCCCGCTGATATTGTCAAGTTCGGCATACAGCGCGGTGCGGCGAAACCAGGAATACGGAGTCTTCACCGCGCCTTCCGGAACGCGGCCGTCACGGACCAGCGTCATCATCAGTTCGCGCATCGTCATCCGGAACGAAAGCCCGATCAGCACACCCGCCTGAATACGGTCCAGTTTCATCCGCGAATCCGGCTGAACCAACGGCGGAAGCGGCTCTTCAAGCTCCGAACGGCGCTTGTTTTCCGCTTCAAGCGCTTCCGGCGACAACAGCGGCGCAAACGTCCGGCGCGACATCACCAGCGGCAGATATTTCATCATCACTTCATCCGCATTGCGGAAGAAATCGCGGCGGTTCCACTCTCTGGAAAGCTCCGCCAGCGCGTCAAATCTCTGCATGGACCGCAAAATATCGACCGGCGGATTCACCGCCAGATACCGTTTCACGTTCAGCACCGGTTCTTTGCGTTCCATTTCCGCAATCTTGAGCGTATGGAGCCCGCCGAGCGAATAACCGGCAAGGACCAGCTCAAACTCTTTCAGCTCCGTATTCTCCCGCACATCGTCAACGATCTTCCGGATCGCCTCGCGGACCTTTGCGGCGTCGTCCGGCGCATAACCGGGCGCGGAAAGCCCGGCGGCCTCCGCAAAAGACCAGTTCATCGAATTGCTCATTACGGCAACAGCGTAACCGTTTTTGTTCAGCAGTTCGGCAAAAGCGCTGATCGTCGTTCCGGTGTAATGCGTCCCGACTCCGGGAACAATCACCGCAAGCGTGCCGTTGGAGCTCTTTTCCCACAGACGGTAACGCAGACGCGGCAGCTCCTCCGAAAAACGGATGCTCCGCTTGCTCCCCTGCATGATGAAATCCGTATTCCAGATTGATGTTTTAATCCACCAGCTCCGGTCATTGTCCTGCATCGAAAACAGGGCGACACGGAGCGTATCGTTCAACTCGTTTTCCGGATGAAAATAGCGGGCGACCGGAACGGCGTCCGGTTTCGGTGCAGGACGGTATTCCGTCAAAACGCGGTTTTCCGGCACGCGGTCCGGGAGATCGTTCAGCTGACCGTAACGCATGGCAAGCATCGCCATCTTGAACGTTTCGTACACATCCGGGCTGCTCTCGGTCAGAGCATTATAGGAATCATAACTGCGGATAATGCGGTTGACACTGCTGACCGTTCCCGCATAGGGAATGATGAGCTTGATGTCCAGAGCGGAGTCAAAAAGCAATCCCACCTGATCGCGCGGATTGGTCGCCGTGGAACCGGGCAGAACAAAGATACAGCCGGGGCCGATTCCCCACGCGGCAAATGCGTGCCCCATGTTCTCATGCCGGCGGCGAAGCCCGAACCAGGCGTCGGCGGGATCGAAAAATCCCCCGATCCCGACCGTGGAATTTGTCAGGAAACGCAGGAATTCCGTACCGCCGTATTTGAATTTCGCCTGCAGAAAACAGCTCATCATGCGTCCCGGAAACGCAAGGTTGTCGGATGCCATGTCAATGCGGCGGATCACCTGTTCGGGGAGAATGGAGCCGTACACCCACGCGACCGGCCAGACGAGATACTGCATGAACACGTCGTTCACGCAGAACATGGAACGGTTGAACGGCTCAATCGGATCATCGCCGCCGAGTTCCTCCATCGCCATTGAAAGCGTCCACGGCTTTCCCGCGACATCATTCGGACTCTCAGCCGTAAAATCCGGTTTGGTGGCACACGCACTCAACAGCAGAAGCGCGGAAAGCGCAATGGCCGGCAACAAGAAACGCCGCGATCTCATGAGTTCACCTCCTGACTACAATATCCAGTATCTGTTCCGCGATCCGGTCTTTGGAATCCAGCGGAAGAACCCGTTTCTCCCCGGAGCGCGCATACAACACAACGGCATTGGTCTCCGACTCAAATCCCTGCCCCGGAATCCCGACCCGGTTCGCGGCGATCCAGTCCAGATTCTTCCGCCGCATCTTCTCCAGAGCATACTGCTCAAGAGAATCGGTTTCGGCGGCAAACCCGACAAGAAGCTGATCCGCGCGTTTCCGTCTGCCGAGAGAAAGCAGAATATCTTCGGTCGGCTCCAACTCCAGCACCAGTTCCGTTGTTTTTTTCTTCATCTTCTGCGCGGCTGCCACTTTCGGACGGTAATCCGCGACCGCCGCGCACATGATGATCAAGGCGGCTTCCCCGGCTTCGCGCTTCATCGCCTCCGCCATCTCCGCGGCGGTCTCCACCCGCACCAGACGGAACAATCCGTCGGGCGGCGGCAGCGCGACAGGTCCCGATACGAGCACGGTCTCCATTCCCCTCGCAACGGCGGCGGCGGCCAGAGCATACCCCATCCGTCCGGTGGAACGGTTTGAAATAAAACGGACCGGATCAATCGCTTCGCGGGTCGGACCCGCGCTGATGACAACTCTCATTTCATCTCCTCCGGTTTGAAGAATGAATGCCGGTACTCATGCCGCAGATGCCGGCACTCCGGGCACATGAACACATCCAGACCGAGAAACTCCGAAGCCTCGTGGGAAAGCCGGATCACACACTCATCTCCGACCTCCATCAGAACGGGATGCGTGTAATTGTCGGCGACCATTTCACCGGGGCCGCGGTTGATTTTCACCCGGATCTCCGATGTTTCCGGCAGGATCATGTGATTGACAAGTTCCGTGCTGTTGCTGAATGCAAGACCGATCCCTACCCGGAACACACTGTGCGTAATACTGCGGAAATAGGCGGTCGATCCGTGAACGGTGGCAACCCCCACTCCGTCGCCGACGATCTCATGGGAATACAATTCGCCGTCAATCCATATTTTGTAACGCAGGGCGGATGCGTTGTTCCGGTTGTGGATGAAAATATCATTCATTGCATAGATGACGTCGGAACCGAATACGGCTTTCAGACGCTTGATCCGGGAGACGCCGAGGCGTCCGGCAAACAGCTCGTCAAGCTGCGACGCGATCTGATGCTCCGGACAGAGCGGCGCGGTCTCTTCATCGCGGATCGGGAACTTGCGGATGCCGGGAAATTCCCGTTCCGCACCGAGCAGCGTACCGTCGCCGCCGTAAGGAATCAGCAATTCCGCTTCGGCGGGATCGCAAAGCGGCACTCCGCGCATTTTCAGCAGCTTTGCCAATTCCGGAGAATTCTGTCCAACCACCGCAAGTTTCATGAAACTCATGCTCCTTTTGCAACAATCATATAAAGAACAACAGCGGCGCAGTTGCCGACGTTGATCGAGACTTTGGTTCCGAACATCGGCAGGGAAACCGCGGCATCGCAGAGTTCCAGCGCTTCGGGAGAAATTCCAAGCGCCTCATTGCCGAACACCAGAGCAATCTTCTCCGGATAATCGAACGCCCACGCATCCCGTGCGTTTTCGAGCGTCTCCACGGCGACGGCGGAACACCCCTCGCGTTTCAGCTCCGCCACAGCTTCGGCGGCGGTCGGAAACGAGCGGAACGGAACCGTCCTGTCCGCACCCATCGCGGTTTTTACGAGTTTCGGGTGCGGCGGTGCCGCGGTATAGCCGCAGCAGATCACCTCTTTCGCCCCGACCGCATCCGCCAACCGGAAGATATTGCCCACATTGTGGGCACTGCGGAGACGGTCCAGAACAATATGGATTTCCGGCCGCGGCATAACGTCACCGTCTGCGGGAACCGCCGCGTCCGGATGAGAAACGCCGGTCGCCGGAACGGCGCGGGGGACGTGCGGCATGTTTGAGAGCCTTCACCCGTTCGGGCAGGACCAGCGCCTCTTCCTCCGGCTGAACGGTGACCGCCTTGATCCCGGCGTACTCTTCGATCGCGGGCAGATAATAAGCGCCGAATTCGCAAACGAACGTAACGGCTTTCCCTTTCTTTCCGGCCCGCCCGGTCCGCCCGATCCGGTGCACATAATCCTCTGCCTGTTCCGGCACGTCATAGTTGACGACGTGTGAAATGCCGTCCACATGGATTCCACGCGCCGCAACGTCGGTTGCGACAACGACTTTGCATTCGCCGCTCTTGAAACGGTCCAGAATACGGATGCGCTTGTTCTGCGCAATGTCCCCGGAAAGCTGTTCGCAATCCACTCCGTAAGAAATCAGCTGCTCCGCCAGTTCCGCATTCTTGTGCTTCCAGTTGCCGAAAATAATCATGCGTTCGATCGGCTCGTTGCGGATCAGCCACAGCAGACACGCCAGTTTGGAATCGCCGGAAACCGCATAGAAGTGCTGGTCGATAAGATCCGTCACGACATGTTCCGGCTCCGCTTCGACGGAAACCGGTTCCACAAGCCAGCGCTCCACCAGACGCAGAATCTCCGGCTCCAGCGTGGCACTGAACAGCATGGTCTGCCGTTTACCGGCAGGCGGCAGCTTGGCGACGATCCGGCGCACATCGGGAATAAACCCCATGTCGAGCATCCGGTCGGCTTCATCAATCACCAGAATCTCCGTCCGGGAAAGATCCAGGGAACCGCTGCTTGCATAATCCAGAATGCGCCCCGGCGTTCCGGCGAGAATATCCACCGCGTAATTGATCGAATCGCGCTGCTCCTTGTAATCCATTCCTCCGAAGATGGCTTTGCAGTAAAGTCCGGTATACTTGCCGAGCGCCTGCGCGTCCTTTTCGATCTGCATGGCAAGTTCGCGCGTCGGTTCCAGGACGAGCACACGACAGGTTTTCGGCGCACGTTCCGGCTTCGGATCGCGGAGCAGACGGGTCATGGAAGACGCAAGAAACGCGGCGGTCTTTCCGGTTCCGGTCTGTGCCTTGGCGGCAAGATCGCGTCCGGCGACCGCATAAGGCAGGCATTTCTCCTGAATCACGGAACAGTACCGGAAGCCAAGCTGCTGAGTTCCGGCAAGAACTTCCTTTGCGAGATCCACATCGCAGAAACGGGTCTTGCCCTCGGCAGGCTCGATTTCGATCAGTTCCGGCATCGGCGGAGGCGGCTGGGGCGCGCTGACGGTTCCCTTCTTCTGCACGTTCGGCTGTTTCGGTTTCCGCTCCGTCTTTTTCGGTTTCGGGGAATTGGCCTTCTTCTCCGCCGGCAGTTCTTTTGCGCGGGTCACATCTTTCTTACGGCGGCGCGACGCATTCTTTCCTTTACCCGAAAGTTCTTTTCTGACGGTAGTATTGACAAGACTTTTTCTTGATTTTGCAGGATTGAATGCACCTTTGATAAAAGCAATCAGTTTCTTAAACACGGTCGATTCGATTTCACTGTTGGTTCAGGGGTTTTCTGTATTTTCTCAAATACAACGGTTTTCCAGATTATGGAAATATACCCCGTACAAGACAAAAGTTCAAGTTTTTTCACGGAATAATGCCTTGAATTTCAAAAAAGAGGAAATATACTATATTTTCACCGATTTGATATTGCATCAGTTAAGAGGATGGAAAGAAATGACGGCACAGAACAACAATACGGACGATATGCTGCTCGTCCTGCTCGCAGGACAATCCAATATGGCGGGACGCGACGTTGCGTCTCCGGACGACCTGCGGGAAATTCCCGGACTTCTCCGTTTCGCCAAGGACGGCAAGTGGCGTCCCGCGATCGAGCCGATCACGCGGGACCGCGATTTTGTCGGCTCTTTCGACAAAGACGGCAATCGGATCGCCTCACCGGACCCGTGGGACAACCTTACCATGGAGGAACACGGCATTGTGCGCGGAGTCGGACCGGGCAGAACGTTCGGCCGTCTGCTGCTGGAAGCGAATCCGGGCAGAACAGTCGGACTCATCCCGACCGCGGTCGGCGGTACGCCGCTCGCCTCCTGGAAACGCGGCGGAGAAGATGTCTGGGCTCCCGGTTCCCATCCGTACGACGACTCCGTCGCCATGGCGAAAGAAGCGATGAAATACGGAAAGATCGTCGCCGTTCTCTGGCATCAGGGCGAAACCGACGCCAGCCGGAACAACCGCAATTACAAGGCGGACCTGAAAGAAGTCATCTGCAATTTCCGGGAAGATCTGAACCTGAACGGAGTTCCGTTCCTCCTGGGGGAACTTGCATCGTTCTACAAGCAGGAAATCATGGCAAACGTTCCTTTCGTTGACCGTGCCATGTACGAACTGGCGGAAGAGCTTCCGGCCATCCGCGTCGTGAAGACCAAAGACCTGCGGCACAAGGGCGACAATCTGCACTTCGACACCGAATCGGCGCACCGGCTCGGCGAGCGCTATTTCTCCGCGTTCCGGACATTTCATTAATTGTTTTTTACAGGCGTTCTCCCGTTTGAACCTGCGCGGTTCCGGAAGAACGCTGTTTTATTCAATATAATTAAGTTTATCCATCATATTGAATTTTCGCATTTATATGCTATAATAACCTTACTGTATCTTCAGAAATAAAAAAGGACAGCCGGTCTGTCCGAATGCAAAGAAAGGTTGTAAAAATGTCGAAAGTCTACAAGATCGCGACTCTGCCGGGTGACGGAACGGGCCCGGAGGTTGTGGCGGAGGGCGTCAAAGTCCTTCAGGCCGTCTCCAAAAAGTACGGATTCGAAATGAATTTCACCACATTTGACTGGGGTGGAGAGAACTACCTCAAAACCGGTGTGGTCCTTCCCGATGACGCGGAAGAACAGCTCAAGAAATTCGACGCGATCCTTCTCGGCGCGATCGGTACGCCGAAAGTCGCCCCCGGCATCCTCGAAAAAGGAATCCTGCTGAAACTCCGTTTCGCGCTCGACCAGTACATCAACCTGCGTCCCGTGAAACTCTACCCCGGTGTCGAATGTCCGCTTGCCAACAAGAAACCGGAAGACATCGACTACGTCGTCGTCCGCGAAAACTCCGGCGACGTCTACACCGGAATGGGCGGCGTTTCCATGAAAGGAACCAAAGACGAAGTCGCCATTCAGGAGATGGTCTACAACCGTTTCCAGGTCGACCGCTGTCTCAAATTTGCGTTTGAACTCGCCCAGAAACGTCATACGAAAGAGAATCCGTGGCGCGGACTTTCCGAAGAGGACAAAGCGGCGGGATACACCTCCCAGCTCACTCTCTGCGGCAAAACCAACGTCCTGACCTACTGCTTCAATCTCTGGGAACGTGCTTTCCACGAAATGGGCAAGCAGTACCCGACCGTCAAGCTCAACTACTGCCACGTCGACGCCACCTGCATGTGGATGGTCAAAAACCCGGAATGGTTCGACGTCATCGTCACGACCAACATGTTCGGCGACATCATTACCGACCTCGCCGCCATGACTTCCGGCGGAATGGGCATCTCCGCGGGCGGAAACATCAACCCCGAAGGCGTCAGCATGTTTGAACCGATCGGCGGCTCCGCTCCGAAATACACCGGGCTCGGCGTCATCAATCCCTGCGCGGCGATCCTGTCCGCAGCCATGATGCTGGACTACCTCGGCGAACACGAGGCTGCCCGTGACGTCGAGAAAGCGGTTGCGTACATCACCGAGCACAAGCTCAAATCTCTCTCCGCCGGAAAAATGGGTTACTCCACCGGCGAAGTCGGAGATCTGGTTGTCGCAAACCTCTGATCCCGTGTTTTCCCGCTCCCGGAGCCTTGTGCTCCGGGGGTCCAAATCGACTAAACATGCCAAATTCCCGTTTGACACGTTCAGTCGCTTCGGACAACGATTCCCCACCTTTTTCACCTCTGCCAGAGAAAGAGCCGCGGCATGTATGATCCAGAAAAAGTTCAGCGGAAGATCGGCTACACGTTCCGCAATCAGGAGCTCCTGAAAGAAGCGCTGATGCACCGGTCGTTCGCAACGGAACACAATATCAAATTTGACAATCAACGGCTGGAGTTCCTCGGCGACGCGGTTCTCCAGATCATCGTCACCGAACATATTTTCAAGCGTTATCCGCAATTTTCCGAAGGCGATCTGACGAAAATCCGCTCGGCGCTTGCCAATCAGAGCGCGCTTGCCATGCTGGCGCGCCGCATCGACCTCGGCGACGCGCTGATGCTCGGACGCGGCGAACTTGAGACCGGCGGCAATATGCGCGAATCGACCCTCTCCGATACCATGGAGTCCCTGCTCGGCGCCATCATGCTGGATTCCGATCTGGACACGGCACGCGATATTTTCCTGAAAATCCTTGCCCAGGAGTTTCCCGAACCTTCCCGTATGCTCCGGGATCTGAATCCGAAAGGCGCCCTGCAGGAATACACCCAGCGCAAATACGGCCGCCAGCCGGAATACCATCTGGTTTCCGTCACCGGACCCGACCACAACCCCGTCTTCCGCGTGGAAGTGCGGGTACACAATATTGTAATCGCATTCGCAGAAGCCAACAAACGGAAAACGGCGGAAAGCATTGCCGCCCATGAAGCGCTGAACATGCTTCAGGAACGGGAACTGCGAAGACAACAGAAACAAACGGTGAAACCATCATGAGCTGCCTGACTTACACGTTTCCGCATAAAACCATTTTCGATTCCGGCACGGCACGGACACTGATTCAGGAAATCCCCGCCGGAATGCGGCTGCTGACCGTCGCGGGGAAAACTATTGCCAGTACACCGTCCGCCCGCAGTCTGCTGGAAGATCTCGCCCCGTTCACGGCGGCGAACTACACCGGCGTCCCAGCCGAACCGCCGCTGAACTGCGTGGACGAGATCATCGGACTCGGACGCAGACTGAACGTCGGCGGAGTCGTCGCCATCGGCGGCGGAAGCGTGATCGACGCGGCAAAAGCGGCTGCGGCTCTGATCCCGCTGGAGGGAACCATCATCGATTATTTTTCCGGAAACAGAGCAATCCCCGGAAAAGGTCTCTTCTTCGCCGCCCTCCCGTCCACGGCGGGAACCGGTGCGGAATCCACCAACAACGCCGTACTCACCGATCCGGAAACGAAAATCAAAAAATCGCTCCGGCATCCCTCCATGGTCGCGGATGTGGCAATCGTCGACCCGGAATTGACGCTGACCTGTCCCCCTGCCCTGACTGCCGCAAGCGGACTTGACGCTTTCGTTCAGGCGTTTGAATCGTTCACCAGTCCGCGCGCGTCCGCTCTGACCCGTTCCCTCTCTGCGGAAGCGGTCCGCAAGATCACGGCTTCGCTGGAAACGGCCTGTCTGCATCCGGACGATCTCCGCTCCCGTTCGGAAATGGCGGAAGCCTCCATGCTGTCCGGTCTGGCATTTGCTCAGACCGGGCTCGGCGCCGTCCACGGAATCGCCCATCCGGTCGGCTCACTCCTCGGCGTTCCGCACGGACTCGCCTGCGCCATCCTGATGAAACCTGTTATCGAATTCAATATCCCCGTCTGCGGCACCCTCTATGCGGAACTCGCCGACCGCGCATGTCTCGGAACGGATGCGCATTCTTTCCTCCGAACGGCGGAAAAGCTGGCCCGCAAACTCAATGTGCCGGATAATCTGCGCGCGTGGAATTTCCGGCGGGATCATTTTGAATTCATCATCCGGAACTGCCGCAGTGCAAGCATGAAGCAGAATCCGCGTGAAATGTCCGATGCAGACGTCACCGCCATTCTGGAAAGACTGCTCTGACGTTATCACCACCCGCACGGAACGCCGCGCTAAAGACGATACACGGACGCATCCGGATGCGTCCGTGCGGATCATGCGCCGAACAGTCCGGCGGCCTGCTTCATTTTCTCACGGATCGGAACCGCAAACGGACAACGCGTTTCGCACTGCCCGCAGCCGATGCACTCCCCCGCATGATGGTTCAGCACCTTGTAATGCTCGCGGACCGTTTCCGGAATTTCCCCCTGAGCGAGAGCAAGGTTCAGATATTTATTGACATTCGCAACCTCAATACCTTTCGGACAGGGCGCGCAATGTCCGCAGTACATGCAATGCCCGCTCCAGGTGAATTTCTCAAGTCCGGCAAGAACGCGGGAATAATCCTTTTCCTCCCCGGAAGCGGTGCACCATGCAAGCGCCTGTTCCATTTCCGCCACACTCCTGCAGCCCGCCATGACGGCCGCCACAGCGGGACGGGTCAACGCATAGTTCAGGGCCTGCACCGGCGTGAATGCGCGCCCGAACGGCGACATATCGGCTTTCAGAAGATCGCCGCCCGCATAGGCTTTCATGACGTCGATCCCCACGCCTTCCCGTTCGCAGAGTTCATAAAGGCTTTCGCGCTCGGCGTTGAAGTTGTGAAGCGCGTCTGCATACCGTTCATCCGCCCAGAGCATTTCCACATCCTCGTCCGGCGGCTGCATGTCGTAACAGGGATTGACCGAAAACATCAGGACGTCGATCAGTCCGGTCTTTACCGCCAGATGCGCCACTTCGGGGTTATGACTGCTGAGCCCGATCGAACGGATCCGTCCCTCCGTTTTCAGCTGCCGGACATATTGAATGATCTCGCCGTCAAATACGACGTGAAAATCATCCACGGCGTCGATATAGTGAATCATACCGACGTCGATATAATCCGTTTCCAGACGCGTCAGCAGATCGGCGAACGCCGCTTTGGTCTCCCCAAGCTCGCGGGTACGCTCGTACTGTCCATTCTTCCAGGCGGAACAGAGATGTCCCTGGATCACGAACGACTCCCGCCGTCCGCGCAGCGTGCCGCCGATCAGGGAACGGAGTTCCGGATCGGAGGAATAAATGTCGATGAAATTAATGCCGTTGCGGATGGCAAAATCCATCATTTCCTGAGCTTCCGCCGGAGACTTGCCGACGAATCCTTCGCATCCGAGCGAAATCGCGCTGACCTTGATTCCGGTCCGTCCGAGCGTTCTGTAAATCATCCGTCTTTCTCCGCTTATTTCTTTACCGTCACGGATTTGCCGACCCAGTCCGCAATGGCTTTCCCGGCACTGCGAATGCTTCCGCCGGAGAACGTTGCGGCTTTCAGGACACGGGCTTTCGGGCAAAGTTTGCGGACATCGCTTTCACAGCGCTGCATTCCCCCGCCGCCATGCGTAAAAAACGGAACGACCGTTTTGCCTGCGACGTCGTTCCGGGTAAGGAACGTCGCCACCGGCGGCGCCATGGTCCCCCACCAGTTCGGAGAACCGACAAAAATCACATCGTATTTTGCGAAGTCCCTGACGTTTTCCGCCAGCTCCGGCCTGACTCCGGCATTGATCTCTTTTTTTGCAAGCTCCACACATGCGTTGTAATCGGCGGGATACGCTTTCGCCGGTTTGATCTCGAACAGGTCGCCGCCCGTGACATTCCGGATCTGTTCCGCCGCAAAACGGGTGTTGCCGCTGTACGAATAGTAGGCAACAAGAATTTTTCCCGGTTCCGCAACCACTCTTTCCGCGCTTGCGTTCTGCGCGGAACAACCGAACGCTCCGAAAATCGAAGCCGCCATCGCCAATACCACAGTTTTTCTTTTCATATTCGTCACTCCCGTTTTCTGGTTGAAGATGAGATACTTTAAACGTTAGAGTAACTCTCAATCAAACGGAAAAAGAAAAGAAATTCCGTTTTTTTAAAATAAAGTTGGCGGGCTGCACGTCACAGCCCGCCGGGAGAATAGAGAAGAGAGAGTGTGTTGACAGGGAGGCATTCTCCATCGCGTTCCCCGTATGCCGTCACCGGCACTGTCCATAAAACGGCGCAATCCCGGAATTATTGTATTTTATCCGGAAAAAATCATTTAAAAATTTGAAATAATATCTTTTTTCAAGTATATTTCCGGCTGAACGTGCATAAACTTTTTAAGGATGAGACACATGAAACAGGATATCATTGATTCGTTCGCTTCCGCGTACTCCCGGCAGCCGGCTGCGTATTCCCGCGCTCCCGGAAGACTCGAAATTCTTGGCAATCACACCGACTACAATGAGGGATATGTGCTGAGCTGTGCCACCGGACAGGCGACTGAAATGGCGATCGCGGCAATTCCCGGACGGATCTGCAAACTTCAGAATCCGCCGCTCAAGGGCGAATTCACCATTGATCTCGACAACATGGACACCCCGCGTCCGAAAGACTGGACCAACTATATCAAAGGCGTGCTCGTCGAACTCTGCCGCCGCGGCATCGACTATCCGGCATTTGAACTCCTGTTCAAAAGCTCGGTTCCGCTCTCCGCCGGAATGAGCAGTTCCGCCGCACTGGAAATGGCGTTCTGCATGGCGCTCAAGCAGCTTGCGGGAATCGAACTGCCGCTTCCCGAATGGGCAAGAGTCGGTCAGTCCGTCGAAAACGTTTATCTCGGGCTCAAATCCGGTCTTCTCGACCAGTTCAGCTCGCTTTACGGTAAAAAGGATTCGTTCATCCTCTGCGACTTCCGTTCCGTGGAAGTTCTGAAAACGGTCACCATGCCCGCCGGCTGGAAGATCGTCGTCGCCAACACGATGGTCAAACACAATCTGGTGGAATCCGACTACAATCTGCGCCGGGAAAGCTGTGAACGCGCAGCGAAAGCCATTCAGGCGAAATATCCGCAGGTCAAGACTCTGCGCGACGTTACCACCGACATGCTGGAAGACTGCAAATCCATCCTTGACCACACCGATTATCTCCGGGCAAAACATGTTGTCGGCGAAGATGAACGCGTAATGAAAGGCGTGGAACTGCTCGCCGCCGGAAAAGTCGAGGAATTCGGCGCTCTCTGGTTCCAGAGCCATGAAAGTTCCCGCGACTGTTTTGAAAACAGCTGTCCGGAACTGGATATTCTGGTGGAACTCGCCCGCACGATCCCCGGCTGCGTCGGAGCGCGACTCAGCGGAGGCGGATTCGGCGGAATCAGCATCCACCTCGTCCGGGAAAGCGAAGCGGAAACCTACTGCGAACGCCTCGCGGCAGCCTATAAACTCAAAACTGGCAAAACGATCGAAACAATCATCTGTTCCGTCGGCGACGGAGCAAACGCAGAGACTCTCTGATCTCTCATGCTCAGGCTGCAGAAAATGTGGACCGGACTTGCCTCCGGTTCGCATTTTAAATTTTTCCCGCTCTTTTTTCTCCTTCTTCTGTTCTGTCACAGCGGCATTCTGTTCAATCCGCCGCAATGGGACGAGATACTCGGTCTGCACAATCAGGCGCTGTTTCTCGCCGGACATCATTTTTCTTTCACTCAGCTCTGGGCGCCCGGACAGCACAGTTTCGAGGGATCGAACGTTTATCAATACGGCATTCTTCCCGTTCTCTATGCGGTATGGTACACCCTGTTCAGCCCGAAGACGGTTCATCTGCTGGGGCATCTGCTGAATATGGCATGTATGGCGGGCGCGGCAACGTTCCTCGCGTCGATCCTGCGGCACCGGAACGTTTCCGCCGGCTGTGCGTTCGGATGGGGAATCGCCGCATTGACGGAACCGCTTCTGTACGGGCAGACTCTCTCTCTCGGTCAGGAACCGCCGCTGATCCTTGCAGCTGTCGCGGTTCTGTGGCTGGCACAGCGGGAACGCTGGCGTTCCATGCTGGTCCTTGCTTTTCTTGCCGTTTTCCTGAAAACAAGCGCGGCAGTGCTGACGTTCGCTCTGTTTCTATGGTTACTGCTGCGGCTTCTTGCCGACCGGACGCAATGGAAAACTCTCCGCATGCCAACAGCGGGGCTCTTCGCGATCTTCCTGTTGCAGCTGTTTCTGCTCCAGCACAACGTCAATATCGCGGAAGGAGGAATTCACACCAGCGGAGCCGCGGCGGCAGACGGCTCCCGGTCTCTCCCGCTCTATTTTCTGCGGAAAGGCTGGTTTCATGCGGAGCTTTATTTTCCCGTACTGTCACTGATCTCCTGCGCGGGGTGCATCGCATGGGGAATCCGCGCTGCCCGCCAGCATAAAACCGACTGGTTCAGCGCAGCCCTGTTTCTGGTCTGCGCGGGATATGCGGGAGCCTACCTGATCGCCCGGACAGCCCTGCCCCGCTACATGGCAGTCGCTGTCATTCCGGCGCTTCTTCTTCTGGCGCTGAACTGGAATGCGCGGCCGCGTCATCTGCTTCCGGTCATCCTTTTTTTCTGTATCGCTCCGGTGTTTTACCGTCCGCTCTCATTCGGCGTGCGCTGTTCCGGCGAATATCTGGAACGCAATGCCGAACACATCAGCCAGACGCGTGCCAATCAGGAACTCTGCCGCTTTCTGGAAGAGAACGGACAGCACGTTCCCGTCGTCGCGCCCTGGCCCATCGTGCAGATGCTCACGATGCCGGAACTCGGTTATGTGACGAAACCTCTTCCGCAGGTCTATTCCGGACGCGTTCCATTTTACGCTCCGGTCAAAAAACTGACTCAGCCGTATGACTCCATGCCGGAAGAAACGCTGTTCGTCTATCAGGAAAACGATTTCGAGAAAACAGGGATGTCAAATCCGCCGCTGAATCCCCCGGCGGCGAACGAAACACTGTTTCAAGCCAAAGGGATCCGCGGCTTCACGCTGGTCTACCGCCGGTTGAAGCGGTAAATAAAATCAGCAGTTTTCCTGAATCTGCGGCGGCTTGGCGAGAATATGGGAAACTTCATAGAACCGTTCCCACCACTGCCGGAGCGGACGCTGCCACTGCACGTTGACCATTTTTTCCAGAATCGCTTCCTCAAAGATCAACGCTTTCCCGCCCGCCTGACCGACAATGGCACAGCTGTCGGTATGATGAGCAATGCGGTCGATCATGTGCATGGTCGCTTCATACGCAAGACGCGCTGCAAGCGTGCGGTCGAGCGGGCTCGGATTTCCCCCCTGCTGCATCGGTCCGAGAATCGTTTTGCGGACGTCGAACCACGCTCCGCTCTCCTCCTCGAACAGAGAAGCGATAAAGTTGATGTCATAGGTCGGATTCGCATGTTCGTTGCGGATAATGAGCGCGGTACGGCGGCCGAGTTTGAAGTTCTCCACAAGTGCGTGCGTGTGCTTTTCCAGCATATCCACATTGATCCCGGCCTCGTGCATATAGATATATTCGGCGCCGGTCGCCATTCCGCTCATCATCGCCAGGAAACCGCAGTAACGGCCCATGACCTCCACGATGAACAGACGGCGGGCGCTGTCGGCGGAATTCTTGATCTTGTCGATCGCCTGCACGATGGTATTCAGCGCGGTGTCGCAGCCGATGGAGTGTTCCACGCCCGGCATATTGTTGTTGATCGTGGCGGGAATGCAGATCAGCGGAATGCGGAAGATCTCAAAGGTATCGCGGTGCTTATGCAGCTGAGTGGCAAGCGTAAACGCGGTCCATCCGCCCATGATCAGCAGTCCGTCGATCCGGTTCTTTTCCAGATTGACGGCGATGCGGTAAAAATCTTTTTCCGTCGGCAAAGTACGGTTCGTGCCGAGTTTCGTTCCGGCGCTGCCCGCCCAGTTGTCAACCTCCATCCAGGACAGCTCGCGGAAACGTCCGGCGATCAAACCCTCAACGCCGTCCTCGATGCCGATTACCTTGTGCCCGGCGTTCATCGCCACGCGGACCACGGTACGGATCGCATTGTTCATGCCGGGAGCCGGCCAGCCGGATGTCATAATGGCGATCCGCGGACTTTCATCCGTAACCTCTTTTGCGGGTTTGAGCTGCGCCTGCACGGTGACAAGCTGACTCACCCTGCTCCAGTCGATTCCGCGCATGGCTTCGGCCTTCTCATATTCTCCCGCCTTGATGGCGGCGGCTGTCGCGCGGGTCTTTTCGACCGATTCGATCAGCGGCGCAGTCGTGATCCGGTTGTTTTTGGAAACGATGATGACCGATTCCGCATCCGTCGGATGCTTGACCAGCTCTTTGACGGCGTCATAACCGTAGGCGGTACTCATGTAACGGTCGTATGCGCTCGGCGCTCCGCCGCGCTGAACGTGTCCGAGAATCGTAATCCGGCACTCAAGATTGAGCCGGCTCTCGATCACCTCCTGCACCTGCGCGCTGGAAATCGGCTCGCCGTTCCGGTTGCGCGCCCCCTCCGCAACGATGATGATATTGTCGCGGCGTCCAGCCGCTTTGCCTTCCTGAAGCAAAGTGCAGAGATCTTCCTCCCAGCCGTCCTGCGGGGGACGTTCCGGAATGAACACCCATGACGCCCCCGTTGCGATGGCGCTCATCAGCGCCAGATAACCGCAGTTGCGCCCCATGACTTCCACAATGAAAATCCGCTGATGGCTGTATGCGGTGCTGCGGAGTGAGTCGATCGCGTCGGTGATGCGGTGAAGCGCGGTATCGGCGCCGATGGTCATATCGGTATTTGCCATGTCATTGTCAATCGATCCGACCAGACCGACGATCCGGAGGTGCGGGCAGACCGCGCGTTCGGCTTCCGTCACGCGTCCGGCTTCCGCCAGTTCCGCGGAAAGCGACGGCCACTGACGGCTGAACTCATCCGCTCCCGACAGACTGCCGTCGCCGCCGATGACGATCAGGGAATCAATGCCGCGGTGGATCAGATTTTCCGCTGCGGTAAGCAATCCCTCATGGGTGCGGAAATCCTTGCTCCGCGCGGTGCCGATGATGGTCCCGCCCTCCTGCATGATGCCGGAAACGGACTTCCAGTCCATCAGCACGATGTTGTTTTCGATCAGTCCCTGATAGCCTTCATAAACGGCATAGACATCCATATTATAGGCGATACCGGCGCGGACGACGGCGCGGACCGACGCGTTCATTCCGGGAGCGTCTCCGCCGCTCGTGAGAACAGCGATCGCTTTTTTCTGCTGCAATTCCATAAGGAGCCTCCAAACATTACGATTCTTTATATTGGGAAAAGATACCACAGAATCCCGTTTTTACAATAAAACGTTTTTTGTTTTTTTATAAAAAATACATTACTTCTCCGTTTTCCGGTGATTGAAAAACCGTCATTTTAATGTATTTTAAATGATTCGCCATTTTTTTGATAAGGAGGCTCAGCCATGACATTCAACAAACGGATGCTGATCAAACCTGCGGCCGCACTGCTCGTCTCCGCCGCGATCCTCGGTTATTCCGTCTGGAAAAACCGGGAAAAAGAGAACGTTCCCGAACTTGCGGAAATGAAACAGATGCTGAAAACCGCAACAGCCAAAGATGCCACGGCGGTCGGACTCAAATATTCCCGTCTGGACAGTGCGCTTTTCCGGAAAAAACAGTTTGCCGACATCCGCCGTCTGAATGAACTCATGCGGAACGGCGGAAAAGACCTGGTTCAGGTTCCCGCTTACTTTTTCGATTTTTCCGATTATATGTCCTATATCGGCGAGCGTGATTTTGCCAAAGCGCTGGACGTTCTGGGAAAAATCGAAACCATGCCGAATCTGGATGCCGAAGTGCACGGAGCAATCCTCGGCGAACAGATCCGCTGCATCGCAGAACTCAAAGGCATTGACGCCGCCATCGCGGAATTCAACCGGAAAATGAAAAACGCCACCCAGCCGATGTTCCGTCCCGCTTATACCGGTTACATCAATACTCTCTACCGTCACAACCGCCATGAAGCGGCGATCAAAACAACTCTGGAGGCTGCCGGGCGGATCCTGCCGAAACCCGGAACGCCGCCGTTTGCCGCACGGCTCGGCGGAGACCTGATCCGGCAGGGACAGGATGAAAAACGGCTTGCGGAACTCCTTCCGCCGGAAAAACGGATCGCCGATTACAGCGCCGCACTCTTCGACATGGCGGACGTCTGCATCGGGAACCGTCAGTACGCCAAAGCGGAACAGCTGCTCAACGACTGTCTCGCACGCCCGAATCTCCCGGAAAATCTGAAACAGCTTGCCCGCATCAAGCTCAACCTTTGTCTCGAAAAAAAGAAAGGACTGCAGCAATGAATCCGATCATAGAAAAAGACCTCCGTCACTTCTGGCGCCCCGCAACCCAGATGAAAGATTATGAAAACTTTGAACCGCTTCTGGTCGATTCCGCCCGCGGCTCCAGATTGTTTCTGCGGGACGGCCGCGTTCTCGTCGACGGCATCAGTTCCTGGTGGTGCAAAAGCCTCGGACACGCCCATCCGGCGGTACAGAAGGCATTTCTCGATCAGGTCATGAAATTTGAACACGTCATCATGGCGAACTGCGCGGCAGAACCCGTCGCGGAACTCTGTTCGACTCTGGCGGAGCTTCTTTCTCCGCTCGACCGTGTGTTCATTGCCGAAAACGGCAGTGTCTCCGTGGAAGTCGCCCTGAAAATGAGCATGCAGTACCACGCTCAGACCGGACACCCCGAAAAGTGCCATTACGCCGGACTCCGCAACGGCTATCACGGGGAAACGGTTCTCACAATGGGAGTGGGCGACTGCGACATTTATTCCAAGCCGTTTGAACATCTCGTTCCGCCGATGCACAAACTGGAGCCGATCCCGTACCGCACCGGTCCTTCCGCCGCCGACTGGGATACCATGTCCGATGAGGAATGGCGGAAAATCGAACAGGGACTCGCCCCGCTCGCTCCGACTCTGGCGGCGATCACCTTTGAACCGGTCATTCAGGGCGCCAACGGCATGCGCGTCTATTCCCCGGACCTTCTGCGCCGGCTCCGCCGCTGGGCGGATGAAAACAACGTGCACCTGATCGCCGACGAGATTTTCACCGGATTCGGACGGACCGGCAAATGGTTCGCCTGCGACTGGGCAGGCATCCGGCCCGACTTCATGACTCTCTCCAAAGGGCTGACTTCCGGTTTCGCTCCGATGGCGGTCGTCATGACTTCCTCCAAAGTGTTCGACGCATTTTATGCGGATTACACGTCCGGGCGCACGTTCATGCACTCGACGACCTATTCCGGCTATGCCCCCGGAGCCGCCGCCGCTCTCGCGGTGATCCGTACGCTGAAAGAGGAAAAAATCGTGGAATCGGTTGCGGAACGCGCTCCCGCTCTGCGCGCCCGCATGCAGCGTGTCGCCGATGAAACGGGAGCTTTGACGAACCTGCGCGGTGTCGGTTTCGCCGTAGCCGCGGACATTGTCGATCCCGCAACAGGAAAACCGTTCCCGCGCGAAAAGCGGATCGGGTTCGAGTTCTTCAAGCGGGTGGTCGATCACGGCGTGCTCCTGCGCCCGATCGGCGACAGCTTCTATTTTCTGCCCCCGCTGAATACGCCGGACGATCTTCTTGACCTTATGGCGGAAGGAGCCGCCGACGCCTTGAAGGAAACGGTTCGCCGGGCATGACCGCCATGACAAACCGCGGAATTCTTGAAACAGCCATGCGGCAATCCGCAATCGACCTGAACTGCCGGGCGGAAGATTTTTCCGCTCCGGAAAACCGGGTCGTCGTTTCAAGGGCTCATCCGCAGGCGCGGAAATATCTGGCTCTGCCGTTCGACTGCAATCTGGTCTCCTACGGAACGGCGATCGTCGCCTCCGTGCGACCGGAACTGCAGGAAACCGTTTCCGCATACATCAGCCGTTTTCCGATGGAACACTGCTTTGAAACGCCCGCTCTGCACGTTCTGGACGCAGCCTTGCAGCCCTCCGGTCTGCAAACCTGTTTCATGGCGGAATACTTTCTTCCGGATCTGAACCGGCTGGAAGAACATCCCTGCGGCTGTGAAGTCCGGATCATGGGACCGGAGGATTTTCAGACGCTTTATCTGCCGCAATGGAGCAACGCCCTGTGTGAAAAACGGAAACATCTGGACGTACTCGGCGCCGGAGCATTCCGGAACGGACAGCTGATCGGGCTCGCCGGAGCCTCCGCCGACTGCGACTCCATGTATCAGATCGGAATCGACGTTCTGCCGGAACACCGGAGAAAAGGGATCGGCTCCGCTCTGACAAGCCGTCTGGCGCTTGAGATCCTCAAACGGGGCAAAGTTCCATTCTATTGCGCGGCGTGGTCCAACATCCGTTCGGTCCGCAATGCGATCGACAGCGGTTTCCGTCCCGCCTGGGTGGAACTGACCGTCAAGCCCGCCGGTTTTGCGGTTTCTCTCTGAATCTCTCTTTTTTTCTCATTTTTTCTCAAAAACAGCTTGTTTTTTCTTTTTTACCGTACTATTATAAGTCGGTTCGGATCAGAAATCATCGGATCCCCCGTGTTTTATTTGCAGCAAAGGTTCCATCTATGAAAACAGTAAAAGTCCCTTACGGACGCGGCGTGCTTTCAGCGGATGTGGCGGAATCGAATCTTGTCGGAATTTTCGAATCCGCGCTCCCGGAAGCGGCGCCCGGTCAACGGGCGGAGGTCGAACGGGCGCTTGACAATCCCGTCGGTTCTCCGCGCCTGGAAGAGCTGGCGCGCGGCAGACGCTCCGCCGTCGTCATCACCAGCGATCACACCCGTCCCGTCCCCAGCAGAACGATCATGCCGTGCATTCTGGAGCGACTGCGCAAAGGATCGCCCGATATTCAGATCACGATTCTCGTGGCGACCGGATTTCACCGGGCAACCACACGGGAGGAACTGATCGGCAAGCTCGGAGCGGAAATCGTGGAGCACGAACACATCGTCGTACATGATTCCTCCGACGCCTCCATGCTGACGCATCTCGGAACGCTCCCGTCCGGCGGAGAACTCATCATCAACAGACTGGCGGTCGAAACGGAACTGCTGGTTGCGGAGGGCTTCATCGAACCCCATTTCTTTGCCGGATTTTCCGGCGGGCGCAAAAGCATTCTTCCCGGCGTCGCCTCACGGGAAACCGTGCTTGCGAATCATTGTTCCGAATTCATTCAGAGTCCGTATGCACGCACCGGAAACCTGGAAAACAATCCGATTCACCGCGATATGCTGTTTGCGGCGGAACAGGCGAAACTCGCGTTCATCGTCAACGTGGTGATCAATGCGGAAAAGAAAATCGTCCGCACATTCGCCGGAAATTCCGTAAGCGCGCACGAAGCGGGCTGCGGATTCCTGCGGTCGCTTTGCGAAGTGCGCGTTCCGGAATCCGATATTGTAATCACAAGCAACGGCGGTTATCCGCTCGATCAGAATGTCTATCAGTCGGTGAAAGGCATGACCGCGGGCGAAGCGGTCTGCCGCAAAGGCGGCGTGATCATCATCGCCGCCAGCTGTTCCGACGGTCATGGCGGCGAATCCTTCTACCGCAACCTGGCGGAAGCCGCATCGCCCGCCGCCCTGCTGGCAAAAGCCGCCGCCGTTCCGCGCAGCCGCACGGAACCCGATCAGTGGGAATTTCAGATTCTTGCCCGCATTCTCAGCGAACATACGGTCATCATGGTCACGACCGACTGCGATCACCGGATGCTCCGCGACATGCATTTGCGAACAGCCTCCTCGCTCGGCGAGGCGCTGGAACAGGCGTACGCACTTGTCGGCGCCGACGCCTCGGTCGCCGTCATTCCGGACGGCGTTTCCGTTATCGCAAAAAAGCTCTGATCATTGTATACGATTGCAACACAACAAGGAGAAATCATGAAAATTGCAGTCTGCATCAAGCAGGTTCCCGGAACCGCGCAGGTGGAGATCGACCCGCTGACGGGCGTTCTCAAACGCGACGGTGTGGAATCGAAAATGAATCCGTACGACCTGTACGCGCTGGAAACCGCTCTGCGGTTCAAACAGCGGTACGGCGCGGAAGTCACGGTCATCACAATGGGTCCGCCGCAGGCGCAGTCCGTCATCCGCGAAGCGTTCATGATGGGCGTCGACCGCGGCGTGCTGCTTTCCGACCGCAGATTCGGCGGATCGGACGTGCTCGCCACCTCGTACACGCTTGCCCAGGGCATCAAAGCGGCGGGCGGCTGTGATATGATCATCTGCGGCAAACAGACCACCGACGGCGACACCGCACAGGTCGGTGCCGAACTCGCCGAATTCCTCGGAATCACCCATGTGACCAACGTCTGCCGGATTCATGAAGTCACGGAAAATTCCATCACCGTCGATCTTGATCTGCCGCTTCACCTCGAAACCGCCAAAGTGGCGTTTCCCTGCCTGATGACCGTGGAGAAAGGCATTTACGAACCGCGGCTGCCTTCTTACAAACTCAAACTTGCCACGGCGGACCGTCCCATCACAGTACTCAAACTTGACGATATGGAGGATCAGGACGCCAGACATTACGGGCTCAACGGTTCCCCCACGCAAGTCAAGCGGATTTTCCCGCCGGAAAGTTCCAGCACGCACGAAATGTGGAACGGCGAAGCCGGAGAACTGACCGGCAGACTCTTCCGTTTCCTCGAAGACAAAAAATTCCTTCAGCAGCTGAGGTAAGCCATGCCGCATATCAAAATTCATCACGACAAGGCGGCAGACAAAGCGGCTCTCGCCGCGCTCTGTCCGTTCAAATCCATTGAAGTCGTCAACGATCAGCTCTCCATCAACGCCGGATGCCGCATGTGCCGTATCTGCATCAAAAAAGGCGGCGGCGTATTTGAATACATCGAAGACGATCTTGCGCCCGCCGTCGACAAAACGCTCTGGCGCGGAATTGCCGTCGTCGCGGAAATCGAAGAAGGCAACGTTCATCCCGTCACGTTCGAACTGATCGGCAAGGCGCGCGAACTGGCGGCGAAAGTCAACTATCCGGTCTACTGCCTGATGATCGGTTCGGATATCTCCTCCAAAGCCGCGGGGCTTTTGGAATACGGCGCGGACGAAGTGTTCGTCTACGACCGTCCGGAACTGAAATATTTCCGGATCGAACCGTACACGGCGGTATTGGAAGACTTCATCCGCCGGGTCCAGCCGTCATCGGTTCTTGTGGGCGGAACCTCCACGGGCCGCTCCCTCGCTCCCCGCGCGGCGGCGCGGTTCCGTACCGGACTCACCGCCGACTGCACCTGTCTCGACATCTCCGAAACCACCGATCTTGACCAGATACGCCCGGCATACGGCGGCAACATCATGGCGCACATCAACACCCCGCGGCACCGTCCGCAGTTCGCAACGGTCCGGTACAAAATCTTTTCGATCCCGCCGAAATCCGCACCGAAGGGCAAAATCCATCAATGCGACATCGCCCCGGAAAAGCTGATTTCCGCAATCGAAATCCTCAATATGAAGGAAAAAGAACAGGAAAAAGGCATCGAAGAAGCGGAAGTGCTCGTCGTTGCCGGACGCGGCATCAAGAAACAGGACGATCTTTCCATGCTTCAGGAACTGGCAGGGCTGCTGAACGGACGGCTCGCCTCGACCCGCGCCGTGGTGGAAGCCGGATGGATCGACGCCCGCAATCAGATCGGGCTCAGCGGCAGAACCGTCAAGCCGAAACTCATCATCACCTGCGGAGTCTCCGGTGCAATCCAGTTCGTCGCCGGCATGAACAGCGCCGAAACGATCATCGCGATCAACACGGATGAAAACGCTCCGATCTTCAAAGTCGCGCACATCGGCATCAGAGGCGATCTCTACAAGATCGTTCCCGGCCTGATCGAACAAATCAAACAGCAGAAAGCGAAGGTGTGACCATGCCCGCTCCCTATAAAACGTTTACCGATGCGGATCTCGACGCTCTGCGTGCGATCTGCGGAACGGAACGCGTCATTCCCGCCGCGGAAATCGGCGAGGATTACTGTCACGACGAACTCTCCGGGGTGCACAGCCGCCCGGATGTACTGATCAAGGCGATGTCGGCGGAAGAGGTTTCCGCCGTCATGAAATACGCCGCCGCAAACAACATTCCCGTTACTCCGCGCGGACAGGGAACCGGACTGGTCGGCGGATCGGTCGCGCTGTTCGGCGGAATCATGATCGACCTCAGCGGCATGAACCGTTTTCTGGAGCTCGACCAGGAAAACATGACCCTGACCCTTGAACCGGGCGTTCTGCTGATGGAAGTCGGCAAATATGTGGAAGACCACGGTCTGTTCTATCCGCCTGATCCGGGTGAAAAAACCGCGACCATCGGCGGCAACATCAGCACCAATGCGGGCGGAATGCGCGCGGTCAAATACGGAGTCACACGCGATTATGTGCGGGGGCTTCAGGTGGTGCTCGCAAACGGGGAAATCGTGGAACTCGGCGGAAAAGTCGTCAAAAACAGCTCCGGCTACAGCCTCAAGGATATGATCGTCGGCTCGGAAGGAACTCTGGGAATCGTCACAAAAGCGATCCTCCGTCTGCTGCCGCTGCCGAAACACAAGATCAGTCTTCTGGTCCCGTTCCCGGACCTGCCGTCGGCGATCCGCACAGTCCCGTCCGTGATCCGCGCAAGCGCCATCCCGACCGCCGTAGAATTCATGGAACGGGAAGTCATTCTGGCGGCGGAACAGTTCCTCGCCCGCAAATTCCCGGACAACACCTCCGACGCCTACCTGCTTCTGACATTCGACGGCGCCAGCAAGGAGGAAATCGAACTGGCTTATCAGGAAGCGGCGAACATCTGCCTCGAATGCGGAGCCCTGGACGTGTTCATTTCCAACACGCAGGAGCGCAACGAATCCATCTGGTCCGCACGCGGCGCATTCCTCGAAGCGATCAAGGCGTCCACCACGGAAATGGACGAATGCGACGTTGTCGTTCCCCGCAGGCATGTGGCGGAATTCGTGCTGTTCTCGCACGAACTGCAGGCGAAATACAACGTCCGCATCCGCTCGTTCGGACACGCCGGTGACGGCAATCTGCACATCTACGTTCTGCGGGATGAACTCGGCGATGAGGAGTGGAAGAAAACCCTGCTTGCCGTGTTTGACGAACTTTACACGAAAGCCAAAACGCTCGGCGGGAAAGTCAGCGGAGAACACGGGATCGGCTACGCGAAACGCCCGTATCTCGGCGAATCGCTGAGCACGGAAGAACAGCGGATCATGAAAGGAATCAAACAGGTGTTTGATCCGCAGAACATTCTGAATCCGTCAAAAGTCATCGTCGGCTGACACTCTTTGCGCCATGTACGGACAATGCCGGGCATGGCGCAAAGCAAATTCCGTCCGATCCGGAAATACGCTCAGTTCTCAATCTGCCAACGGTAGATCGAAGGAACCGGGGGACGGGGAAGTGACGGCGCGGGTTCTAACGGGAAGAAGCGGTTGTTTTCCGTTTTTGCCGGGCGGCCGGGACCTTCGCAGAGACGACCGCTGCCGCCGTAAATACGGTTGTCAAGGACAATATCTCCGCGATTGTCGAAAAACTCGTTCCAAAGCATCGGCGCGGAAGAATCTTTCAGCACAAAGACATTTCCCTGAATCCGGTTGTCTCCGCAATTCAGACGCGCCAGAATACCGGGTCCGGAATCGACAAAGAACATGTTGTACATGATCCGCCAGTTCCGGTTCATGCCGCCGAGATAAACCGCGCTTTTCAGCGAATACGCGGTGCAGTTGTAAACCACGTTGCGCTGTCCCTGCGGTCCATGCATGGAATCGTCGTAAGGGGTCGCATAAAATCCGTAGCCATACCCTTTGTGTTTCGTGGTCGTGGACTCGATCCGGCACTGTTCGAACAGATTGTCGGTACACCAGCCGGAATGCCACTGTGCATCCATTTCATGCATCACACACTCCCGGATCACATTGCCGCTGCACGACCAGTTGAGGAGCGGACCGTGGCGCAGACGCGCGGCTTCCACCCGTTCCATGAGACAGTCCCATGCCCGTTCAAAACCGGCGTAAGCATAGGTGTCGCGCGTATTCCAGGCGCCGATAAATTCGCAATCCCGGATCTCACACCACTTGACGACGCTTCCGAAAACCGGTGCGAATCCGGTATTCTCCACCCGTACGCGTTCGGCACGGAAATTCACCGCATTGGTAAAAAGAACGCTTCCCGTTTTCAACTCCGTCTGAATTTTCCCTCTCTGTTCCAGCGTGAAGTCTTCGACTCCACAATATTGAACCGGCTTGAAACGCATGGCATAACAGTTGTCGGCAAGCGGGAAATCAATCCGCAGCGGCTGTTCCAGACGGATACGGTTTCCCTGAACGGATTCGATCCGGGAAACAAAACCGCGGAACGTTCCCCAGGTGCAGGTGTTGGCTGTCAAACGGTTCCAGCGCGGCGTCGCCGGAGCGGTCAGATGAATATAGCCGCCCGCTTTGAACGGGGAAGCATCCCGGACGACGATCTCGCGGTCGCCGCGCTTGAGATCATTCAGAACGGGAATTCTGGAACGCGGATTGGAAAAGAGAGTCCCGTTGAACGTAAAAACCGCATTCAGGCTGAAAGAACTGCCGCCGGAAGAAACACAAAACGGCTGAATCTCTTTGCGCACCGAACCATCCGCATAAGTAACAAGAACCGTCACCGGATGCTTTCCCATCGGCAGAATATCCGTCAGCAGTTTGCCTGAGAATTCGATCTTCCGGAATTCCGGAGCACGGTCCGCCGGAAGAAAGGAAGCGGCATCCCGTTTCAGAATCTCTCTGTCACCGACCGCGACAGAAACACGTTTTGCGTTTTCCGCCGGAAAGACAACGACGCATTTGGTTCCTGCGCTGATGTTCGGTCCGATGGACACCGGATAAAGCCCGACCTGACTTTCCGGCAGTTCAAACACAATCCGGGTCCTGTTCCGTCCGGCTCCGCGCAGCACCACGCCGTCACGGGAAATCAGAATCTTCCGGGTCAGGATGTAAGTTCCCTCCCCGAACAGCACCACGCCGCCGTTCTTTTCCGCCGCCGCACAAGCACGCTCAATCGCGGCAGTATCGTCGAGTCCGTCATCCGGAACAGCTCCGAAATCACGCACCGGGAACTTGAGCGCCGGCTCCGGGAACGACCCGCGGATCCCCGCAAGTTTCCAGTTGGGATAACGGACCCCATCCGGGCCGGTCAGCATCAGCGGCGGAGTCACGGCTGGCGTCGGCTCCGTCGGCTGCAGGTTCCGCGACGCGACTTTCCGGATCACAACATCGTCGACCCAGTTTTTTTCCTTTCCGGTCTTGTTGACGGCAATCCTGATCCGTCCGCCCTCTTTTGAGGTATCGAACGGAATCGTCATCGGCAGAACGAAACGACGCTCGAAACGGGTTGCAAGCCACAGCTGTTCAAGCGTGCGGTACATACCGGGAACGGAAATCAAACGACCGGTCCGGTCATATTCCCGGATGTCGATCTGAAGCCGTCCCGGTTTTTCCGACCATGTATTGAGTTGCAGCTCGTAGCGTTCCCCCGGTTTCAGGCTGATCACAGGTGATACAAAACGGGCGGGCGCGGAAAAAAACAGCGCTCCGGATTTTCCGCCGGGATAGGTTCCGCGCCGGACCGCCGCGCCGGATTCGGAGCTCCAGCCTGCGGCATCGGCGTCGAAGTCCGCACGGTATTCCTCCGCCCGTAAAGCGGTACAGAACAATAAAACAGCAAAAATACAAAAACGCATGGAATTTCCCCTTACCTTAATAGTTATATTTGTGAAACTGACGGTTGATCTTCCAATCATTGACAAACGGATAAGACTGATACGGATGTTCAATATCACGGATCTGATATCCGCGCACACTGCCGTCCGCATGCAGCAGATTGACGTTTCCGGCATGACGTCCTGCGATATTGCCATAATCCGCATTGCCGGTTATATCATTTCTCCAACGGATAGTACCATAACGCTTGTCGCTGACATCCGACGCGTTGCGCAGCCAGATATCGGCCATATAAAGTTTCTGAGACGGAGATTTTACCTGTGAAATACGGACCGACATATTAGAGGATCCCGGATACATCTGAGAGTTGACCCCGTAATGAGGATTGTAAAGCCACCATGAAGCGCTTTTTTTGTTGTCACTTCCGGCATCACTGTAAGTAACCGTTCCGGTGACATCGACCTTGTCCAGCATGGAAGAGGGACAGCGCAGATTGGTCACCGAAATGTAATCGCCTTTCGTCATGTACAGTCCGCTCTGATATGGATTTGCCGCATCCTTGCGGTTCGGTCCCATGAGCAGCCGGGACCAGGTGGCAGTCGTTCCGAATGCCGTATAGGTCCGCTGCGGCGGCATGTGCTCCCCGTAATCCCCGTAGTACATACCGAGTCCGTACCCAAGCTGTTTCAAATTGCTAACACATTGTGTTCCAATGCCGCGCTCCCTGGCGGCGGCAAGTGCCGGCAGCAGAAGAGCTGCAAGGATTGCAATAATTGAAATTACCACAAGAAGCTCTATAATGGTAAAGTTCTTTGTTGCTTTTGTTCGCTGTTTTTGCATAAAAACCTCCTTTGTTTTTCGAGCCGACCTCAAAAAGATTGGCTCATTGCCTTAATTAATTGAATTACCTCTCCGGAAAACGGAGCGAGCTCCGGGACAGGCTCCGCCGGACGCCAGCCGGATGCCAACCGCAGTTCCGGCCGGACCGGTGAAGGGCCGTTGTTGACGGCGACACACCAGCAGACATCGGGCGAACCGGGATCGGGATGCTCCGTCAGAGTCACCAGCGGACTGGCGGAGCGAAGAAGCCGCTTCGCCGTCACGCTCCGGGAAAACTCCCGGTAGAACCCGCGCCAGGACGGTTCCTGTTCTTTATGAAACGCGCCGGGCCGTCCGGCAAGATCCCGTTCCAGCGGCAGAGTCAGAAGATAGACATCGCCTTTTCCGAAGCGGGAACGGAGAAAGACGGGATTGCCGTCCTCCTCCGCAGCCAGAATCTCCGCATTGATATTGCGCAGACTCAGACGGAACGGCGATTCCAGTTCAAAAACCTCCCCCCCGAACAGAACCCGCGCGGGAGCGGTCCGCGCCTCGCGCCCTCCGACCTCCACGCCGAAAACAGACTCGAACGGAGCAAGCGCACCGTCGTCAAGCGAAATATAAAGGGTTGCGCCGTTCTTCACTTTTTCAAGAAGCGCATCAAAACATGACTTGTACAGTCCGCCCGCACCGCGCAGTCCGGGAACGATATAAAGTTCCGCATCTTCCAAAGAATCCATGCAGTATTGAAAGCGGATGTCAAAACCGTTCTGCTTCGCCAGCAGGAACGCGCTCCAGCCGTTGGACATGAACTGGTCGAAATCCTGCTCTCTGGTCAGGAGACAGACCGCATCGCGCCGGAACGGCGGCAGCTCCCCGAATGGAAGACCGTCAAGAAATTTCCGGAACTCCCGGAACGTTTCCGCCACCGGTTTTTCCTGCATGGACGGAGTGAAAAATCCCAGTTCGCGCTCCCATGCACTCCATTCGTAAGGCGGAAACGGAAGCCCGGACTGGTCGAACGCGCACCACCAGAGAAAATATTCCGCGCCGTGCGCCCAGGCATTGTAAAGAGAATTGCGGATAAACTCGGCTTTCTCCTTCTCTGCGCAATACGACGGACTGAACGTGCCGATCTCCTCTACCGCACCGGGCTTGCGACCGATGTCGGAATAGAACAGCATTTCGACGGCCGCCTGAAACGCCGTGCGGATCGAGTTGTGCGGATCGACGCGTGCCGCGAGCTTGGAGGGAGAATGGGGATACGGATGGGCGGTCATGAGATCGCAAAGCTCTCCCTGCGTCTGAATCGACCAGCAATTCCGGTCTCCGGGCAGATCCTCGCCCGGCATCAGCCCGTGCATTCCGGAAGCGACCGGACGCTCCGGATCCTCAAGACGGATCGCGGAAGCAATCGCATTGGTCCAGTTCCAGGCGATGGATGGATCCTCCGCCGTCCCCATGCAGTTGCATTCGTTTCCCAGTTCCCAGCAGCGGATCGCGGCGCAATCCTTCAGTTCGCGTACGAAACAACGCACAAACAGCACCTGCCATTTGATCGAAAGCGGATCGCTCAGCGGATTGAGTTTTTCCAATGCCGGAGGAAGAAAAAGACAGCCGCTCATCCAGCCGGTAACGAGAGCGACAACCAGTTCAATCCGGTTTTCCTCCGCAATCTCCGCCAGCCTGCGGAAACGCCGGAGCATCTCTTCGTCCACCCCCGCATGTCCGCACGGAGTATCCGGAAGCGCATGACCGCGCATCTGCAGGCTCCGTACACTTCCGCGGAATCCGGCAACCGCTTCGATCGGCTGAAAATCCCTCCAGTTCGGAAACACCCGAACCAGCCCGCAGCCTAATTCCGCAAGTCGCTTGAAATCGCCGCGTACGACATCTTCATCCCAAAGCTCCCACATCCGCGTTCCCGCATGGGATGCCCAGTAATTGCACCCGATCTTCATCATCTGACAGTCTCTCTTTCGATTGTCCTCTGTTTTAATTAGGTTGTGCCGTCAATGAGTAAAACACTTTTGAAATGACCTCTTTCAACGGAAAATACTGCTGCCGATCACAAGTGTTGTCTTGAAGATGCGGCGGAGCACCGGCAGTGTCCTGTCCTTTCTCTTATCAATAATATATTGAATGGCACACTCGGTCATCTCCCGGAGCGGCATATCAACATACATCACGTTTCCGTCCCGGGCAGTCGGTCCGTCCACTTTGTCGAAGCAGAGCACGGCAATATCTTTTCCCGGAAGGATTCCGAGGTTCCGGCAGGCAAGCAGAAGATGATCCAGCGGATTCCGCATCGTCAGGAACAGCGCATCGGGCCGCTCTCTCTTCAGAAAATCCTGAATCCGCTCCACCGAAGTGATCTTATCCTCCAGCACACAGTGCAGTTCCGTTTTTCCGTGTTCCGCGCAGGCTTTCGCATACCCGGCGGCACGCGTAATGTCTGCATATCTGCTGGAATACGGCGTTTCCAGAACGGCGATCCGACTGCATCCGAACCGGTACAGAAAATTGACCGCATACCGCGCTTCCTGTTCGTAATCGACCGCACAGTAAGCAATATTCGGAAGCGTGGAAACACGGTTCAGCAAAGCGACGGGCAGGCCGTCCGCCGCGATCCGGTCGGCTTTCTCCAGAGAAATCCGATCCCAGTTCGCAAGAACGAGCGCTCCGTCAAGATTACCGCCTTTCATTGCAATGAATTCCGCCAGATCGGAAAGAATCAGCTGTGCATGGTTGTCGGTGCAGACCTTCCGTGCGCTGTCGAAAATCCCGGCGGTGTACCATGTCCACGCGGTGTTGCTGATCCCGATGTTGTACATCCGTTCCGGCACGCTCTCGCTTCCCAGACGGACAAAGGAACCGACTCCCGCCTGGCGGGTGATCAGCCGCTCTTCTTCGAGAACGTTCAACGCCTTTCGCGCGGATGCCCGGCTGATCCCGAACTGACCCGCCAGTTCGTTTTCCGACGGCAGCATGCATCCAGGAGCCAGCTCACCGCTTTCGATCCGGAGCCGCACCTTTTCCGCCACTTCCTTGAATTTTGCAAACTGCGCCATCGTTGTTTTTCCGTTAATCCATACATGTAATTTATTCTTGTATACATTATATCACAAAATTTATTTTTGTCAACCCCCGGAAGAAAGAAAACACCATTTTTTCAAGAAATTTGCATAAAAGGCAGCAACTCCTTTTTCAAACTGCCATTTGATTTTATTCCGTTACAGGTTACATTAAGTAAAAACAAGGAGATGGAATGAGAGAACAGCTGGTTACACTCGGATGCAAAATACGGGAACTGAGAAAAAAACGGCGGATGACACTGCAGGAACTCGCGGAACGTACCGGGCTGACCGCCGGGCTGCTGTCCAAAATCGAAAACTTCCGCACGATACCGTCGCTTCCCGTTCTGGCTGAAATCGCACGGGCTCTGGAGACCGGTCTTTCCGAACTTTTCGAAGACATCGTGTTCTCCGAAAAGAAAAACTGGCTTCTCGTCCACCGCCACGAACACCGCCCCGTGGAACGAGAACCGGATCACGGACTCCATTACCGGATGATCTTTGAAACCCCTCTCGACGCCGTCAGCATGCAGGTGATGCTTGTCACGGAAGGGAACCGGCGGGATCACAACCCCGTCAGCTCCGAAGCGGACCAGCTGCTGTATATCCTCTCAGGAAACTTCCGCTACCGGATCGGTGATGACCGGATTGAGCTCGCCGAAGGCGATCTGCTGTTTTTCGACGGTGCGATTCCCCATTCACCCGAATACAAGCCGGACGATAAATTTTCTCTGCTGGCATTCTATTTTCTGCGTCCCGCGCAAAACCGGAAATAAAATACCCGAATCCGAAACAGCAGACGGATCAATATTTTACAGAATAACGGAAACCGGAGAATCCCGTCAAACAGCGCCGCTTTCCTTTTGCCGGGCGAAGTCATGCGGGAACTTCTGCTGCGGTATTCCCGCGCCCGCGACAGCAACAGCCGCTCCTGTTCCGCTGTCCCCGTCCCGGATTTATACATGGTGCAGAGAATCCCCATCACCCCGAACCACGCTTTCCCGTAAATCCACGGAGCAAGCCCCGGGAAACGGAACAGCAGAAACGGAACCAGTTCATCCAAAGCCGGAAGCAGTTCCATTTTCTGCGGATTGAACGCCCGCCCCGTCACGCTTTGCGGATGCTGACGGTAAAAATACAATTCCTCATCCGTGCGGACAAGCCGTTCTGCAAGAGCGCAAACCCGCGGAATAAACGCGACGTCTTCATATTTGAAATGCGGATATTCTCCGCCGCGTTTCAATGCTTCGGCACGGAACAGCTTGTTGCAGGAAAACGCCCCGAACGATTCATCCGTCAGAAACAGCAGCGTTGCCTCCTCCGGACCAAGAACCCGGACTGCGGCAGAGCGCCGGCTCCTGTTTTCCACGGTGCGAAGCGCACAGACGGCAATCTCCGCATTGCTTCCGGTCAGAAGAGCGGCAAGTCTGGCGAACATATCGGGATCGGGAATATCGTCGCTGTCGCAGAATCCGATCATGGATCCGGAAGCGATCCGCATTGCATCGTTGCGCGCCGCCCCCTGTCCCTGATTTTCCGTCTTGCGCAGCAGAATCATCCGTGCGTCACGCGCGGCACATTCCGCACAGATCGCGGCGGAACGGTCGGTCGAAGCGTCATCCACAAGAATGATCTCCAGATTCCGGTAAGTCTGCCCGGACAACGCCGCAAGAGAAGAAGCCAGATACGCTTCCGCATTATAAACCGGAACAATAACGCTGATCTTTTCCGTTTCACTCATCGCCGAATACACTCCTGAAGCAGCGGTGCAGTTCCTTGTCGCCGTACCGGTCTTCCGGTTCGCACAGTTCCCCGGCGGAATAATTGGAAAAAACGGACCGGACCGAAATATCGCGTCCGCAAACGGAAAATCCGATCTGCCAGGTCCGGCAGCCGATCCGCCAGCCGCCGGATGCATCGGCTGTCACCCGTTTGCGTTTGCGGTTAAACGGGTCAAGAGTCAGCTGAACGGAACAGAAATTTTCAAGATCCGGGCCGCCGTGTTCCCGGATCCAGCCGATCCGCGATACGGCTTCCGGCGCATAGAGGATCCGGTACGGCTCGGTTTCCGCCTCCTCCAACCACCCGGTACGCGAACCGGGAAACGAATCGACCGCGGGAATATACGGTTTGACGTCCAGAACCGGCGTTCCGTCCAGCAAATCGAAATTCCGGATATAAAGCCGGTTTTTCTCCACCCGCTCCAGCTCCACACAGCTGATGCCGACCGGATTCGGACGGTACGGAGCGCGCGTGGCGAATGTGCTGATGCGCCGCCCGCCGGGCGAGACCGGGGGCTGAATGAACGGGCGCCATCCCTCGTTGAGATGAAAACAGAAGATCACCCAGATCCGTTCAATACCCGCAAGGTCGCGGCACGCCTCCTCCAGATGCGGATCGCCGTTCAGAACGATCACTCCGGAATTTTCCGCATAGACTCCCTGCCGCGGAGTTTCAAACCGGTATTTCTGCGGACAGGAAAAAATACCGATCGGCGTAAATTCAAACGTCATGTGCTCTCCGCGTGACGGAGCACGGTAAAGCGTTCTTCTCCGGAGTCGTAGGAATACAGCTCTCCGTCATCCATATTGAAATACCATCCGTGGATATGCAGTCTGCCCTCCCCGACCCGTTTCCGGATCCATGGGAACGTGGTAAGGTTCTCCACCGAAAGCAGAATCGCCGACTCCTCACAGGCGCGATGCTTCACCTGCGGAGTTTCCCCGCTCAATTCCCGCTGAACGGCATTCCGCGCGGGCTCGGCAAGACACAGCCACCGGTGCAGGAATTCGCCCGTTTTCTCCTCCCGGTCCTCCGACATCAGAGCGCGGATTCCGCCACAGTTGGAATGGCCGAGAACGATAATGTGTTTTACGTTCAGATCGCAGACGGCATATTCGATCGCCGAGCTTACACCGTGAAACGAGGAGTCCGGATGATACGGCGGAACAAGGTTCGCCACGTTCCGGATCACAAAAATCTCGCCGGGCGCACTCCGCGTGATAAGCGCGGGATCCACACGCGAATCACAACAGGCGATCACCAGAGTTGACGGCATTTGCCCATGCCGCAGCTGCTCGTAAAGTTCGGTTTCATCGCAAAAATATTCTTTGCGGAAGTGACGGAATCCATGAATCATTTTCTGTATGGCGTCATCCATCGTCATTCTCCGTAAGTTAAGCCGAGATCCGGCGTATAGAAGCGTTCCGGTTCGGCAAGGTCTTCGCCATCCCCGTCGGTAAAGCGGACCTCGCGCAGATGGGTCCGTATTTCCGGCTGATGATACTTTTCTTCCGCAGACGGGGTGTTCAGTGTCACATAAGCCGTGCTCATGGTCCGGGAAGAGGAGGTCACGCCGAGACGCCGCATCGTCACAAGCAGACTCCGCTGCTGGCGGTTCAAGCCGTCGCGCACATCCGGCAGGGAATCCAGCAGACGCCGGTAGGCTTCCGGATCGTTCCGCCGGAGCTCCTCAAATTCATCCATCGGTCACACCTTTCCTTGAATCATTGACTTTGGAAAAATACTTTCTTTTTTTGAAAAATCAACCGGGGAAACCTTGTTTATTGCAGAAAAGAATTATATATTATTCCTCAATCAGCAACATAAAACGATGGGAAAATCAACATGCAGGATAAATTGGACCGTTTTTTTCACATTTCCGAACAAGGGAGCCGTATCCGTACCGAGCTCCTCGCCGGAGCTTCCACCTTTGCCGCGATGGCGTATATCATTTGCGTGCAGCCGGCTCTGCTGTCGGGCCAGTTGACAGGCACGGAAACCGGAATGCCGTTCGCTGCGCTCGTCACAACGACCTGTCTGGCATCCGCCGCAGGCTGCTTCCTGATGGGACTGATCGCCAATTATCCGCTCGGACTCGCACCGGGCATGGGCGAAAATTTTTTCATGCTGTTCGGCGTAATGGGCGCCTGCGCCGCCGCGACGGGGGCGAAACCCGGCGATCCGGTCATCTGGCAGACTGCCCTCGCGATCATGCTGGCAGCCGGAGTAATCTTCCTTGCGATCTCGTTCACCCCGCTCCGGAAAAAATGTGTTGATGCACTGAGCCCCTCCCTGAAAGCGGGAATCGTTGCCGGTCTCGGTCTTTTCATCGCCTACCTCGGACTCCGCAACAGCGGAATCGTCGGCATCGTGCAGGGAAATCCTGCTCTGACCGTCTCCTGCCGGGAACCGGCTCCGCTGATTTTCCTTACCGGACTCGTCCTGATCTGCGCCCTGATGTACCGGAAAGTACAGGGGGCGATCCTGTACGGCATTTTCGCTTCCGCCATCATCGCCTTTTTCTGCGGAAAACTGCATCTGACGGGAGTCGTCGGGCTTCCCGCAAATCCGCTTCCGCTGATCGCCAAAACCGATTTTTCCACGCTGTTCCGTCATCTGTTTGAATTCCTGCCGCTGATCTTCATCTGTTTTTTCATGGATCTGTTCGACACCATGGGAACCGTGATCGGCGTAGCGGACCGGGCGGGACTCATGAAAAACGGAAAGATCGAACGAATCGAACGCGTCTTCGCCGCGGATGCAACGGCAACTGTCACCGGCGCACTGCTCGGTCACAGCACCGTCACCTCCTTCGTGGAAAGCTCGGCGGGAACGGAAGCGGGCGGAAAAACCGGGTTGACTGCCATCACAGTCGGGCTCCTCTTTCTGCTGTCGCTGGTCTTCACCCCGCTGATCATGGCTCTGGCCTCTTGCCCTCCGGTCACGTCCTCGGCGCTCGTAATCGTCGGAGCCATGATGATGCAGGCGGTAAGAGAGGTGAAATGGGACGACTTTTCCGAAGCGGTCCCGGCGTTTCTGATCATCGGCGGAATCTCGTTTACCAACAGCATCATCGGCGGTCTTTCCCTGGGACTGATCGCCAGTCCGGTCGTCAAACTCTGCTCCGGAAAAGGCAAGGAAACCGGGTGGTTCTCCTGGATGACCGCGTTTTTCCTTACGGTCTATCTGATTCTGCTGAACCGGTGACATCGTTCTCCGTCACATACGGATATTGACGGTCCAGACGTTTCAGCAGATTTTCAAGCGTGTTTTTCCACAGGGGCACCGGAAGAGGGCGCGACGACTCTTCTTCCAGCGGCATATTGACTGCGGCATTCAGCTGCGCCAGAGCTTTGTTGAGTTCCACGATCGCAATCGCGACCTTCCCCTCCGCCCCGACCAGATCACTCTGAGCGCCGTTCAGACGGGTTATCGTCTCGCGCCCACCCCAGTACTCGACCGTCACCAGCTGCCGCTGTTCATACGCCCATTTGACGATCTCCGAATAGAGCTGAACCTGTTCAAATGCGTTGCGGTAATTCGCATAGGCGCTCTGCACCTCATTGACACAGGCAAGAAATGCCGCCTCGACCTTGAAACGCGCTTCCCGCTCCAGAGACTCGCGCTCCCGGAGCAGATTGAACGTCGCAAAACCGTTGAACAGATTCCAGTCCGCCCGGACGCCGTAGTGGACCGTTCCGCTGTTGTAAGCGGAATGCTTATGATCCGTTCCGCCGTAATGAAGTTCATTCGTTCCGATCCCCGCCCCGGCGAACGCAACGATCACGGGAAGAAATCCCGAAAACGCCTGATACCGTCTGTAACGCGCAATATCCAGCTGATAACGGAACGCTTTGAGATCCGGACGGTTTGCAAGCGCGGTATTGATGTAAAATCCAAGCTCCGCCGGAAGACGGCTGCTGTCCAGCTCCAGAGGGGAAAGACGCGGTTTTTCCTCCGGTTCCAGCGATGAAAACCCCATCAGGGCAGTCAATGCAAACCGGGAAACATCCGCCCGGTACTGTGCGTTCAGCATATTGCTTTTGGCGGCATTGGCAAGAATTTTGAAGTTCAGAACAGCGGCACGGGAAACGAGCCCGAACCGGAACCGGCTTTCCGCCTGTGCCAGACTGGACTGCTGAAATTCCAGATTCGCCTTTGCGATCCGCGCCTCCTCTTCCGCAAGCAGAATGTCATAATAGGCATACGCCACTCCGCGCAGAAGCAGACGGCGCATATTGTCGTCGGAAGCCGCCTGACGGTCATAATCCCGGATCGCCGCACCGACGCCGAATTCGCGGGCGAGGCCGTCGAACAGCAGCAGCGACGCATTCAGACTGTTCTGCGTCATCAGATTGCGTTCGCGAAGCTCAATTCCGACCGGAGGATTCACGCGTCCCCGGTTCTGCTCAAACAGCTGCCCGAACGACGATGTCCCGTCAAGACGCGGCAGATAAGCGCTCAGCGCCTGATAATACCGGAACCGTGCCGCATTCACGGCGTGCCATGCGGAAATATAGTCCGGATTGTTGGCAAGCGCGAACCGCTGGGCGGCTTGGAGAGTCAGTTCGCCGCCATTTTTCTCCGGATGCCACGGCAGACGCGGCGGAAACGCTTTCCGGTACTCTTCAAGACTCCGGAACTCTTCCGGAGGTGCAAGCGAACACCCGCCCGCAAACACGAGCACGGCAAATCCGCAGACGGCTTTTCCGATTCTGTTCCGGTATTTCATACGTCACCTCCTGTCAGTCCCACAGGAACAGCTGCCAGAAGAACTGCCGGATCGGACGCGCCGGTGTATTGATGGAAACATACGCGCTTCCGCCTGGAGTCAGCAGAAGTCCCGCCGGCGGATCGACAATGCGGATCTGCACGGGAAAACGCTGGGGAAGAAGAAACCATTCGTTTTCTTTCTCAACGACGGGAAGCCCCGTTTCCGGAGCGGTTTTCCGCCGTTCCGCGCTCCAGCCGGTCTCTTCCACGACGCCTTTCAGTTCGACACCCGGATACTGCCACAGCCAGATGCGCGCGGTCTGTCCCTTGCGGATCCCGGAAAGCTCGCTTTCCTTGAAATTCGCCTGCACCCACCACGTTTCCGTATCAATGAACCCGAACAGCACATCGCCGGCATGGTAATAGCCGCCCGGCGAAACGGACATATTCGTCACATAGCCGTCACTCAGCGCCCGGACCACGGTCAGCCCGCGGTTGATCTTCGCCAGTTCCAGCCGCGCTTCAAGCTGTTTGATGAGAGCGGCGGTCATCTCGCCGTCGTGTTTCAGGGCTTTCACCGAAAAAAGGGCGCCCTCCAGCTGCGCTTCCAGAGCCTGTTTCGAGCGCAGGCGCTCTTCCGTATACGCCTGGGAGACTGCGGCGGAATTGTACATATAATTCGCCGTGTCGGAAAGATAGGTCTCGTTTTTCAGCATTGCCTGCAGACGGCGGACTTCCGCTTCCGCAGCTCCGGTACGCGCCCCGATCCCCCGCAGAGCCGCACGCTTCGCTTCGATCTCATGTTCCAGTTCCGTGACTTTCAGTTGATATGGCGGCTGGAACGTGGTGAACAGCGGATCCCCTTTCTTCACGAACTGATTGTTACGGACCCGGATATCCGTCACATAGCCCTCCATGATCGCGGAAACCGGACGCGTATTCGCCGTCACGAACGCATTCTGCGTGAACGGCTCCCAGTGCCGGTAAAGATAATAAAACAATGCGGCGAGCAGGATCGCAAAAGTGGCAATCATCAGCAGATACCGGCGAATCCAGTTGAAAAACGGTTTCATACAACCTCCTTTTCTCCGGACGGAGCGTCCGGTAAAAAATAACGTTCATACAAGATCAAAAGAAAAATTCCGATCACGCTTGCCAGACTCCGCGATAAAAACAACTGCATGAAATGCATCACTCTGCCATCCCCCGTTGCAATATCCGCATAAATGGAAAACGTCATCAGAAAAACGACGGTAAACGCGAAATAGCTGTGTATGTAATACAGCAGAAAGAATCCGAAGCCGCCGATCAGCGGAATCAGATACGTCATCCGGTAATCGAAAAACGCCAGACACCCCAGATACAGATAGCAGAAGATCAGCCCCAGAGGAGTGGAAAAAATCCGCTGTTTCGCCATTGCGACGGCATCCCCGCCGGAACTGCATCCGTAGTAAACCATCGCCATGCAGAAGACGATCCAGAGTCCCTGTGGAAAATGAAACGCCCGGATCAGCCAGATCCCGATTCCGTAAACGACAGCGATCCGCAGAGCCTGCACTTTCGTATAGGCGGGCGGCAGCTCCGCCATCCAGCGGTTCTGTTTATGGATCACCCCGACAACCGAGGTCACCACCATGACAGCCGTCCCGGTCAAAAGGAAATCCAGAAACCGGGTCGCAGACGGGTAAAATCCAGGCGGCGCCGCAAGGCCGATTGTCCCGATCAGCAATGCTGTGGACGAAACAGCCCTGCTCCGCGACGTTCCCAGCAGAAAAAAGACATATCCGCAGACAAGAAAAAGCTGTAGAAATTTTCCGGGATGGCTGACTCCGAGCAGAAACTGGAGCATTCCCGCATGAAACAGGACTTTCACCGTGATGCACAGCCGCTCCTTCCACGATGCAATATCATAAAGAAGCCCGGTCAGCAGAAACGCGCCGCTCACGACCATCAGATTGCTGTGCGGCAGACGAAAAAACAACCAGAAAAATGCGGCAAGACATCCCGCCGCCGTCAGCGACAAGGCATGATTGACCGACCGGATCAATTCCCGCTGTTCCGTCATATTCCCCTCCCCCCGGAAGTTCTACGACCCCGTATCCGCCTCAGGCGGATGGAGGCGATACCCGGACTTCCACCGGTTCGTTTTTATTCGTGACCAGATACGTCGTATTCGTCGGATAAGCGAAGTTGAGATTTTCCGCAGAGAACTGTTTCAAAATCGCCATATTGAGTTCGGTCCGCCACGCCTCCTCCTGCGCGTACGACTCCGTTTTCAGCCACATAATGACCGTAATGTTCATGGAAGAATCCGCAAATTTGGAAAAAAAGATACGCGGTGAATATCCCGGACTGTCGGTCCCGTGGAAATTATCGGTGATCTCATGCAGAAGCTGAATCGCGCGCTCCATCTGTTCAGGTGTGGTGTCATACGTCATCGTCAGATCGAACATCAGTTTCAAATGATTCTTGAGGTTGATGTTGCGCACCGGTTCCGTCGTCAGCAGGCTGTTCGGAAGAGTATAGACGGACTCGTCATCCGCGATAATCTTGGAACTGCGCATCCCCACTTCGCAGACGACTCCCTCCAGACTGCCCACCTGGATACGGTCGCCGAGTTTGAACGGACGGTCAAACAGAATCACGATCGTGCCGAAAAAATTGGAAAGCGTATCTTTTGCCGCCAGAGCCGCGCCCAGTCCGAGCACTCCCGCGCCCGCCAGCAGAGCGGTGATATTGATCTTGAAAATGCTCTGACCGATAAACAGGATCGTCGTTGCAAACACGATGATCCGCATAATGTCGCGGAGCACTTTGACCATCAGGTCATCCAGATTGTTGTCGTCCCTCTGCGCAAGCCGCTGGAGGTGGGTATTGATCACCCCGACCATGTTCAGAGCCGCCCAGGCGGCGATCATGCTCAGTACCGTGAAGAAGAAACGCACGTCATACAGAAATACCGTTTTTTCAAACGAAACAAGGACCGGATAAAAGGCGAAGAAGAGTCCGATCACTCCCACCGCCAGAAAAAACGGGGCATTGAACGCATGGAGCAGCTCCCAGAGAACAACATTCCGACGGGCTTTTTTCAGCGCTCTCCGGATCAGGCGGCTGCAGATATATCCCGCAACGGAAAATCCGATCGAAGAAGCAAATGCAATGACCAGAGCCCGGAGCAGAACATCGCCTTGAACGGAAATCCAGTGATTGACCACCCGTTCCTTTTCAAACAGAAACCGTTTCAGCTGATCGGGTGAAAGATCGGCAGGGTTAATCCCCGCCGGAATCCGGGAATCCAGCCAGTCGGTCCGCTTCTGTTCCATTGTTTTTTCAACAGACGCAGAATCCGTTTTCGTTTCGGTCACAGCGGATAACTGCGCACCGATGCACAGTACGGACAAAAGCAGTAAAAAAACTGTTTTTCGCATGATAATTCCCCCCGGAGTCATGTTGATATGATGATTTTCAATATACATGGGCAAAAAGAAATTGCAAGCGTTTTTTATTTTTTTACTGTTTTTTATCAAACCGCCCGATCCGGGATTGTCACAGATATGCGCCACATTGACACACCTTGACATACGCTGTCACACAGGAACGCACAGTGACGCACAACCTTAGAATCTGCTTTTTCCGGAAATTTGAGCGTAAAAACATTTTTTTCAAAAGTTGGCATCAGTATTGCTAGAAACCATGGCAAGTAATCGGAAACAAAAAACAAGAAAGGGCTTGTTATTATGGGAAAAATTCTTGGTATCGACTTGGGAACGACCAACAGCTGTATGGCTGTAATGGATCAGGGTAAATTTAAAATCATCCCGAATGCGGAAGGCGCCAACACGACTCCTTCGATCGTCGCATTCACAAAAACCGGGGAACGTCTTGTCGGTCAGACCGCAAAACGTCAGGCTGTGACCAACCCCAAAAATACGATCTTCTCCGTCAAACGCTTCATGGGACGCAAGTACAATGAAGTGCGCGACGAATCCAGCCGCGTGCCGTATGAACTGGCTGAAGCTAAAAACGGCGACGTCGCAATCGTTGCCGGTGGAAAAACCTACTCCCCGCCGGAAATCTCCGCGATGATCCTTCAGAAACTCAAAGCCGATGCGGAAGCGTTTCTCGGCGAAAAAATCACCGAAGCGGTTATCACGGTTCCCGCTTACTTCAACGACAGCCAGCGTCAGGCAACCAAAGATGCCGGGCGGATCGCCGGTCTTGACGTCAAGCGTATCGTCAACGAACCGACTGCGGCGGCTCTCGCCTACGGGCTTGACAAGAACAATGCGGAAGAGACCATCGCGGTTTACGACCTCGGCGGCGGAACATTCGATATCTCCATTCTTGAGATCGGCGACGGCGTGTTCGAAGTGAAAGCCACCAACGGCGACACTCACCTCGGCGGCGACGATTTCGACGCGGCGGTTGTCAACTGGCTCGCGGACACATTCAAGAAAGAAAACGGCGTCGATCTCCGCAACGATCCGCAGGCGCTCCAGCGTCTGAAAGAAGCGGCGGAAAAGGCGAAATGCGAACTTTCCTCCAGCATGAGCACGGAAATCAATCTGCCGTTCATCACAATGAACCAGAGCGGTCCGCTCCACATGCAGATCACGCTGACCCGCGCACAGCTCGAAAAACTTTGCGACGATCTTCTCCAGCGCACCGTTGCCCCCTGCGAAACCTGCGTAAGGGACTCCGGCGTCTCGAAAGACAAGATCAACGAAGTCATCCTCGTCGGCGGCATGACAAGAATGCCGAAGGCCCAGGAAACGGCCAAAGCCATTTTCGGCAAAGAGCCGCATAAAGGCGTGAACCCGGACGAAGTCGTTGCGGCAGGCGCAGCCATTCAGGGCGGCGTGCTCGGCGGCGAAGTCAACGACGTGGTTCTGCTCGACGTCACCCCGCTGTCTCTCGGTATCGAAACCCTCGGCGGCGTCACGACGAAGCTCATTGACCGGAACACCACCATTCCGACCAAAAAGAGCGAGGTCTTCTCGACTGCGGCAGACAATCAGCCGTCCGTTGACATCCACGTTCTTCAGGGCGAGCGCAACATGGCGGCGGACAACAAGTCCATCGGCAGATTCCGCCTCGACGGCATCGCTCCCGCTCCGCGCGGCGTTCCGCAGATCGAAGTGACATTCGACATCGACGCCAACGGTATCCTGAGCGTTACCGCAAAGGACCTCGGAACCGGCAAAGAGCAGAAGATCACCATCACCGCCAGCAGCGGACTCTCCGAAGAGGAGATTCAGAAGATGGTCAATGACGCGAAAGCCCACGAAAACGAGGACAAGGCTGCCAAAGAGAAGATCGAAGTCAAGAACAAAGCCGACTCCATGGTCTATCAGACGGAAAAACAGCTGAAAGACCTTGGCGACAAGCTCTCTCCCGAAGCGAAGAACTCGGTTCAGGAGTCCATCGACAAACTCAAAAAAGACATTGAGCGCAACGACACCGAAGCCATGAAGGCGACGATGAAAGAACTCGAAGAACGCCTGATGAAATTCGGCGAGGAAATCTACAAACAGCAGCAGGCTCAGGGTGCGCAGGGCGCTCCGAATGCCGGAGCTGCCGACGCCGGAGCCCAGAAGAACGACGACGGCGTAGTCGATGCGGAAATCGTTGACGACGATAAATAAGCAATCCGCCGCCCGGAACACAACTCCGGGCGGCGTTCCCGTTACACAACAAAAAACCCTGAAACATAACCAAATAAAAGGAGTTTTTGAATGAGCACAGTAAAAATTCAGCCCCTCGGTGACAGAGTGCTTGTCCAGGCAATCGAAGTCGCAGAACAGGTCAAAGGCGGGATCCTGATCCCCGATTCCGCAAAAGAGAAACCGCAGGAAGCCAAAGTCGTGGCTCTCGGAACCGGTAAACTCGACGACAAGGGCAACAAGATCCCGTTCGACGTCAAGGTCGGCGATATCGTCCTCACCAGCAAATACGGCGGAACGGAAGTCAAATACGACGATCAGGATTACAAGATCCTCAGCTCCAGCGACATCCTCGCAGTGATCGGCTGATTTCCAACAACATTTACTCACAGGAGATAATCTATTATGGCAGCAAAACAGCTTTTGTTCAATGACGAAGCACGTCGTCAGCTTCTTTCCGGCGTCGAGCAGCTCAGCGCCGCAGTCAAAGCAACCCTCGGTCCGAAAGGCCGCAACGTCGTTCTCGACAAGAAATTCGGTTCCCCGACCATCACCAAGGACGGTGTCAGTGTCGCCAAGGAAATCGAACTCCAGAATCCCTATCAGAACATGGGCGCTCAGATGGTCCGCGAAGTCGCCAGCAAGACCAGCGACATCGCCGGTGACGGAACCACCACCGCAACCGTTCTTGCCGAAGCCATCTTCAAGCAGGGCCTCAAGAACGTGACCGCGGGTGCAAACCCGATGTCCCTCAAACGCGGTATCGACCAGGCGGTCACCGCTATCGTCGCCGAACTCGACAAGATCAAAAAAGACGTCTCCGACAGCGAACAGGTCGCGCAGGTCGCCACCATTTCCGCCAACGGCGACGCCGAAATCGGCAAGATCATCGCCGATGCGATGGATAAAGTCGGCAAAGACGGCACCATCACCGTTGAAGAAGCCAAAACCATCGAAACGACCCTCGACGTTGTCGAAGGCATGCAGTTCGACAAAGGCTATCTCTCCCCGTACTTCGTCTCCAACGCCGAAGCCATGGAGTGCCAGCTCGAAGACGCTTACATCCTGATCTATGAAAAGAAGATCAGCAATCTCAACGACATGCTCCCGGTCCTCCAGTCCGTGGCAAAGACCCAGAAACCGCTGCTGATCATCGCGGAAGACGTCGAAGGCGAAGCTCTCGCAACCCTCGTCATCAACAAAATGCGCGGCATTCTCAACGTCTGCGCCGTCAAGGCTCCCGGATTCGGCGACCGCAGAAAAGCCATGCTCCAGGACATCGCGATCCTCACGGGCGGAACCTGCATCTCCGAAGACCTCGGCATCAAACTTGATTCCGTCAAGCTCGAACAGCTCGGCCGTGCAAAACGCGTCACGGTTGACAAGGAAAACACCACGATCGTCGAAGGAGCGGGCGAAACCTCCGCGATCCTCGGACGCGTCAATCAGATCCGCAAGCAGATCGAAGAGACCACCAGCGATTACGATCGTGAAAAACTTCAGGAACGCCTCGCCAAGCTCGCGGGCGGCGTAGCCGTCATCAACGTCGGCGCGGCGACCGAAACCGAAATGAAAGAGAAAAAAGCACGCGTTGAAGACGCCCTGCACGCGACCAGAGCCGCAGTTGACGAAGGTATCGTCCCCGGTGGCGGTGTCGCTCTGCTCCGCGCTTCCTGTGCCGCCAGAGCTCTCAAGCTCAAAGACGACGAAGCGGTCGGTGTCGACATCATCCTCCGCGCGATCGAAGAGCCCCTCCGTACCCTCGCCTCCAACGGCGGATACGAAGGCAGCGTGATCGTCAAGGAAGTCCTCGCCGGCAAGAACAACGACGGCTTCAACATCGCAACCGGCGAATACGTCGATATGCTCAAAGCCGGTATCATCGACCCGAAGAAGGTGACCCGCTCCGCTCTCCAGAACGCGGCTTCCATCTCCGGACTTCTCCTCACCACCGAGTGCCTCATCACCGATGCGCCGGAAGAGAAGAAGGCTCCCGCAATGCCGGAAGGCGGAATGGGAGGCATGGGTGGAATGGGCGGCATGGGCGGCATGATGTAATTCATCCGCACAGAAAGCACACGCTTTCCATGTGACAAAACCCGCCGCATTGGTTCTGCAAAGGATCAATGCGGCGTTTCTTTATCCGGAGGAGGAAATAAATGGAAAAAGCAAATGTCTATTTCACCAATATGCGCGTAAAGGCGTTCGGCGAAAACCTGCTCGGCAAACTCGAAAAACTCATGCGCAAAGCAGGAATCGAACAGATCGACTTCAAAGACCGTTTTGCCGCAATCAAGATCCATTTCGGTGAATATGGAAATCTTTCATTCCTGCGCCCGAACTTCGCCCGAACCGTTGCGGAAGAAGTAAAACGGCTCGGAGGAAAACCTTTCCTGACCGACTGCAACACGCTTTATGTCGGCTCCCGCAAACACGCGCTGGAACACATCGAAACAGCCTACCGCAACGGCTTCACGCCTTATTCAACCGGCTGTCACATCATCATCGGCGACGGCCTCAAAGGAACCGATGAAGTTTCCGTTCCCGTCCCGAACGGGGAATACGTCAGAGAAGCCAAAATCGGCCGCGCCGTGATGGATGCGGACATCTTCATTTCCCTGAACCATTTCAAGGGACATGAAATGACCGGTTTCGGCGGTGCGATCAAGAACATCGGCATGGGCTGCGGCTCCCGCGCCGGCAAGATGGAACAGCATTGCGACGGAAAACCGACCGTCAATCAGGAACTCTGCATCGGCTGCCGCAACTGCGCAAAAATCTGCGCTCACGACGCTCCCGTCTTCCACAATAAAAAAGCGACGATCGACCATGCGAAATGCGTCGGCTGCGGACGCTGTATCGGCGTCTGCCCGAAAGACGCAATCGAACCATCCTGGGGACAGGCGGAAGGACTCGTCGACAAAAAAATGGCGGAATACGCGCTCGCCGTCGTCAACGGACGTCCGCACTTTCACATCAGTATCGTCATGGACGTCTCTCCGTTCTGCGACTGCCATCCGGAAAACGATGCGCCGATCGTCCCGAACGTCGGCATGTTCGCCTCGTTCGACCCGGTCGCACTGGATCAGGCGTGCGCCGATGCGGTAAACCGTCAGCATCCGGTCAAAGACAGCGTTCTCGGCGAATCGGAAGCACACTTCCGCGATCATTTCAAAAATGTTTCGCCTTCCACGAACTGGGAACTCCAGCTGGACCATGCGGAAAAAATCGGCCTCGGCACCCGCTCCTACAATCTGATCGAAATCTGATCCGTAACAGCCCCGAAGCGGACCGTGCCTGCCGTCACAGGACAACGCGGTCCGCTTTTTCTATCCGGCGGAACTCTTTCGGCGAAACTCCGGTAAATTTGCGGAACGCTTTGGAAAAAGCGAACGCGGAGGAATAACCGGTACGCGCGGCAATTCCGTCCAGTTTCTCACCCGTGCGCAGAAGCAGTTCCGATGCGTACCGGAAACGAATTTCCGCAACCAGTTCCCCCGGAGAACGTCCGCACTGACTCCGGCAAAGCTGAAACAGCAGCGACTCCGATATATTCAGCGCACGCGCCAGCATTCCCGCGGTCCAGCGGCGATCCGGAGCTGCCTCCACCAGTTCAACCAGCCGGCGGATCCGTCCGGACCGGAACGGACCGCCAAGTTCCCGTCTCAGGCAATCGTTCAGCAGAGCGACGGTATGCCGCATCATCTCCGGTTCCGCGCCTTCGATCCGGCAGCGGAACAACAGATTCAGCAGAGCTTCGATCTCCTCCGCATAAACAGACGGAAACACCCCCTGTTCCCAGCCCGGACTCGGCGACAGCAGAAAATGAACATGGCGGAACACTCCCTTTTTCACCACGCACCGGCGATCCGTGTCGGAACTCATCAACAGAGAGCTTCCCGGTTCCGCGACAAAGCGTTTTCCCGGTATCTCAAACTCAACGGTCCCTTCCCGGATCAGCCACAGCGTCCAATGACGCGTTTCCGTTCCGCCTGCGCGCAGCATCTCATACGGAGCTCGGATTGCGGCGATCCCGCAGCTGTGGATTCCGCTGCCGATGAAGTACGGACGCATCTCCGATCCGGGAAAGAAACGGGAATACAGAAATCCGTCGTGTTTTGTTGTGTTGGATATGATTTTTGCAGACTCCGTCATGGCAATTCTCTCCTGATGATCTATACTATAAGATATGTTTTATTTCTCAAATTACAAGGAAAAATCATGTCTGCTTTTACAGAAAGTACCTTCGAGATCGTTCCCGTGTCCGGCAATGCGGAAGAGCTGGAATTCGTAATGGAAGAAAGCGGACCGTTCCGCAATTTCCGGATCGTCAGTCACTCTTCACGACCGCAGCGCATACGGGAGGCGGTCGTGCTGCGTCTGCCGATGCCGTTCCCGCCCGATACTCCGCTGTATGCGGAGGGATTCAACATGCTCTCGCAATACTGGGGAACGATCCGCCAGATCGAAACGACTTCCCTTTCCGACCGCGGCCATTACCGTCTGCCCGTCAAAGAGGGATTTTTCACCTGTTACAATCTGATCCAGTTCTTCCCGCACGGAGCCCCCGTTCTGCTGGCAGGCTTCACCTCGTGCCGCAGATTCTCCAATGAAATCCGCTTCCATGAACAGACGCTTGAATTCGTCATCGACTGCGACGGTACGGAGCTTCCGCCGGGCGGATCGCTGGAACTGGAGGAACTCTTCATCACGGAAAACGGCGGACGCGAACAGCAGCTTGCGGAGTTCGCCGGACGGATCGCGTTTCATCATCCGCCGCTCCGCTGCGCCGGGCAGATCACGGGATGGTGTTCCTGGTACTGTTACGGTCCCGCCGTGACGGAACAGGACATCGAACGCAACGGAGCGGCGATGAAACGGAACCTTCCCGGTTTCCGTTTTGTTCAGATCGACGACGGCTATCAGGCGCACATGGGCGACTGGCTTCTGCCGCATGCGAATTTTCCCAACGGAGTCAAACGGCTGTGTCTCAAAATCAGGGAAATGGGACTCGAACCCGCGATCTGGGTCGCGCCGTTCATCGCGGAGGCGGATTCGGAACTGTTCCGGAACCATCCGGACTGGTTCGTCATGGATGAAGACGGAGCCCCTCTTCCCTCGAACCGTCACAGTTTCGGCGGCTGGCGCAAAGGTCCGTGGTACATGCTCGACACCACCCGCCCCGAAGCCTGCGACTATCTCCGCTCGGTCTTCCGCACGATGCGCGAAGAGTGGCAATGCCGCTACTTCAAACTCGATGCCAATATGTGGGGCTGTCTTCCCGGTGGAGTCCGCCACAATCCCGCCATGACGCGCGTGGAAGCGTACCGCGCCGGCATGAAGGCTCTCACCGAAGGAGCGGGCGCGGATTCCGTGATTCTCGGCTGCAACGCGCCCATGTGGCCCTCGCTCGGAACCTGCACCGCCATGCGCACGACCGGAGATATTGCCCGGCGCTGGACCACATTTGAAACGCTTGCACGGGAATGTTTCTCGCGCAACTGGCAGAACAACAGACTCTGGATCAACGATCCGGACTGTCTCGTGCTGGAAAATCCCGCAGTGGAAATCCCCGGTCCCGACGGCTCCATGATCCGGCAGAACCTCACCGGCGTTTCCGAACAGGAATTCGAGTTTCACCGCGCCCACATCCTCGCATCGGGCGGAATGATTCTTTCCGGCGACAAACTGACCGAACTGAGCGAGAAGTCGTTCCGCACGATCCGTAAACTGGCGGAACTGTACGGAAAAACCGCGGAATTCGATTCAACCGATTTCCGCTGCGGAACGATCCGGCTTCCCGACGGCGTCCTTCTCTGTTGTTTCAACTGGAGCAATACAGGGAAAGCGTACCGCCTCCTTCCGGAACACGGTACGCTTTCGGATTTCTGGACGGAGGAACCGGTCACGGAACGGCTGCTTATGCTGCCGCCCCGGTCGGCAAGAGTCATCCGCCTGAGATACTGAATTTCCTCACGGTTCAAAGGTCAGCGAAACGTCATCCAGCAGAACGGTTCCGGTCGTCTGCGGAGCAAGCCCGATGGAGACGTCAAGGAAATCGGTGTTGTTGCGGAGAAGGACCGGGACCCGCCAGAGCTTCCAGCCTGAGCTTCCCGTCACGTTCCGGCGCAGCACCTGCGCGGTATAGTCGTTTCCGGCACGCTTCATTCCGATGCGGATCATCAGACCGCCGCGCCCGTCGTCCTTTCCGTTGAAAGCCTTCACATTCTCCAGCTTCGCACGGAACGAGAGGTACGCTTTCGACCATTTTCCCGCAGGGAAACGGACCGTCTGCGAAACGGCTGCCGGAATGGTGCAGGACTTGGAAACGGAAATTTTCATACCATTTCCACGAACGCCGTACTGCGGCCCGCACTCATAACTCATGCCGTTCTGAACAGCAGTCCCCCAAATATCGGGCGCTCCGTAAGCGCTCTGTTCAAAACCGCCGTTTTTCACGTCCGGCAACTCCCGGATCCGGAAAAGCGGGAAGTGATAACGGTTCTTAAACGAAGAACCGGAAATCCCTTTCAAACGTTCTTTGGAGCCATCCGCGCGTCCCACACTAACATCAAGCCCGGCAATCTCCCCGAAAGCGGAAAGCGGCAGTTCAAACACGGCGCTCCAGCCGTCCGCCGTCTTCGCGGTCCGACAGGTGAATCCGCCCTTCGGCTGCGCTTTACCCCTCTTCAATTCTCCGCAGCCGCCCTCCGGAGTCGCATAAAACTGACGCGGATAAACGGCGTTCAGCTCCATGCGGCGGAACGGTTCCGTATCCGCAAAAAGCTCCACGCAACTGCCCTCATGAAACACCTTTCCGGCTTTCGGCGACGCCTCTTTCACATTCACCGTCACTGTAAGCGCCGATCCGTTCCGCCCGATCTCCACGGTTGAACCTTTTTCCATCTCCAGCCGGACGGGGAGTTCATACCCCGGCGTATCGGGAATCATGACCGCATTGCCGGCGTTACCCTTGAAACCGGGAACGGCAACGGTGTCCCGCACCGGATCGAACCGGAAGCTGAACATCACCGGAGTGCCGCCGATCCGCGATTCGATCTCAATCGGCAGTCCCGTCAGATTCTTCCCTTCAAAATACACGGTATCTCCGAAACGGCGTCCATGCAGCCCGACTGAATTCTCCAACTTGAATTCCGAATTTTTCAATGCTTTCCGCACTTCGGCGGGGGAACCGGTCAGGTAATACGGCTCGAAACGCAGGCGGTATTCCTTCTCCTTCACGGGATTTGCGTAGATGTCATGGACCTGAACAGCGGCTTTCCCCGGAGTCCAGCGGCTGCCGGAAGGCCGCATATCATACAGGAAGCCGAGCGCTTTTTTCCCGTCGCGGCTCGTGAAGAGCCCGGCGCGCACCCAGCCGGAGACCGGCACTTCCTCCACCCGCTCCATACCGTTCAGCAGGATGGAAAGCGCGTTGGTCGCGGCAAACACGTCGTTCGGAGCCGCAAGCCCGTTCACGTTCACCTGACGGTAAAACGACGTATAGCTCGGCGCGAGACTCGCTTTGAGTCCGTTCAGCATACTGTCCAGATACATGCGTGCAATCTCGTTCGCCCCGTACCGTTCCTTGTTCAGATAATAGTCGATCTGTTTGGAATAAGCGGTTTGAAGATAATAATTTTCCGTATTCCAGAGCGGCTTTTTCACTTTCAGCTGTGCGGAAATGTCGCGGATCACATTGCGGTAGCGGAAATACATGCCGTTCATGTAATCGAGCCCGCAGTTGTAGGGATGAAACGCCACGCCGTCGAGCCAGTTCACATAATCGGGATTCTCCTGATTGAGCTGCTTGCACCAGCCGACCATGTTCATGCCGAAATCCCCCGTCACGCCGTTGCCGAGGATAATGGAATCCGGCTGATCCTTCTTGATCCGTTCATAGGTGTATTTGCAGAACCCGATAAACCATTTTGCATGACCGTCCGGCGGACGGATCAGAAGTCCCGGTTCATTGCTCAGCTCCCAGATCTTCACATCGTTTTTCCAGGTATTGAAGACGAAATCCAGATATTTGCTGTAAACGCCTTCCATCGGGACCATCAGCACGCCGTCGCGGTTGTCTTTCGTAACCGTGTGCCATTCGGCAAGATATGCAGGGTATCCCTGCGCACCGCGTTTGAGTACCTGCCGGATATCGGCTTTTGTCACGAAACTGCCGACCAGACAGAACACCGGTTCGATCTGATATTTCCGGAGCATGACGATCGTATTGCCAATCAAATCCGCGCGGAAGCGTCCCCGCTCCGGCTCAACCGCGCGCCACTGTCCCCAGACACGCCCGGTTCGGATGCCGATCGACCGCATATCCCGGAATGTTCGCTCGTATCCGCCGGCAATCGTCAGGAATACATTGTTCTCAAAATCCGCATCCCGGAACGTAAAATCCGCCGGAACGTTCGTTCCGATTCCCCAGCCGGGCGAAAAACGCGGATGATTCACCGACTCATGGATCACGGCAAAATCTCCGCCGATCCGCCGCGCGGTAAACCCGTTCAGCTCCAGAGAGGCGGCAAACGCACCGAAGACAGACGGCTTCAAGCTGATTTTTCCCTCGTAAACACCATCCGCCTGACGCTTCAGCGCAATCGGCAGAACGGCGGCGCGCTTCCCGTCATGGAAGAACCGTACAAACACGTTTCCCGGAACCGTTTCCGCGGAAGAGTCCAGAACCGCGCGGAACGTCATCCCGACTTCTTCTCCGGCGCGATAGGTGGAATCGACTTTGCTGAACGTGACGGCATACTCATTCTGCGGTTTCGCCGGAGCCCCGACACGGGAAAAACGGAAGTTGTCGATATACAGCGTATTGATCGGCTTTCCGTTGCTGCGCGGCAGAATCCAGATGCTGTAAAAATTGGTGTATCCGGTGATCTTGAACCGTTTGGAAACATGCTGCCACTCTTTCGAAGGACGGAAAGACATTCCCCTCAGCATGGGATAATACTTGTCGCGGGAATAATCCGTATTGGCACGGAAATCAATGGCGAACGGCTGATTCGGCGTATAAGTGCCGTCCTCGTTCGGCGCGGCTTTGACGTCAAACGAAATCTCCACTTCGCACGCATCGGGGATATAGAAATCCTCAAACGAACAGCGGTAATTCGCAACGCCCTTATAGCCGGGAATCACCATGCCGCGACCGCTCTTTCCGTCTTTTACGGTACGCGGATAATAGAGACGTTCCGGATTTTTCCGGAGTGCCTCGCGGTTGACCGTGAAAGTCTCAAACTTGACGCCGGGAACAGGTCCCTCCAAAACGCCGAGCTCCATTCCGGAATTGTTGTTGATGGTCTCCGCCGTCAGCGCAAATGCGACGGACAGCAGAAGTGTCGAAACAATCGTTTTTCCATTCATATCGCAAACTCCTTTTCGTATTTTAATTGCCGAAGCAATATGCTCAGGGAAAATCCGAAGCGAACAGTTTTTTCCAACGTTCGGCACGAAGATTCCAGTTATCGTCGTAAATCAGTTCGGAAAGCACGTTGAAACTCTTCACATGCCCGTCGTAATGCCAGCCGGTGATATAGACACCGTGAACATTCGGCAGGATCACCCCGCTGGAAGCATTCGGGTTATAAAGATGATTCGGCGAATTGATCTCGTTGACCGCGAACGGTCCCAGCGGCGTTTCCAGAACCGCGACTTTCCTTGACGGCGACTTGATCTGTCCGGGAGTCCGGGCGGATTGCGGCGCACTTTCCACTCCGGAAATACCGTGCCATGTCAGCGAATCGTGATAAGTTATGACCGTATAGGAAGGAATCACCGTCGTCGCTCCGGGCGAAGTCCGGAAATTTTCATGCTTGACACAGTAATTCTGCGGGATGTCATACTGAAACATTCCTTTCTGAATTTTGCTCAGATAAGGTTTGAGATAATGAACGCCGTCATTCCCTGCAATCTTGTCAATACTGTATCCGGTAAGCCTCCGCCAGAAATTGGTGGAATGCCACGGATAAAACACCTGGTCATCCGAATACTGAATAATTCCGAGCCCGATCTGTTTCTGATGGTTCAGGCATTGCGCCATCAATCCTTTTTCCCGTGCGGCATTCAACGCCGGCAGAAGCAGCCCTGCAAGAATCGCAATGACCGCGACCGTTACAAGGAGTTCCACAAGCGAGAACCTCTGTTTTCTTTGTGTCATATCTTCCTCCATAAGTTTGAGTTGTTCTGTTTTAATTATACACCATTTCCCGTTTTTTGTAAATGAATTTATTGTATGTTTTCTTTGGACTTTTTGTAAAAAACATCATTTTCCCCGGAACGCCGGGACGTTTTCCTCCGGTCGCCCGGTACAGAAAAAATCCTGCTTCCGCAGTTGCAAATGCGTTTTTTTATGGTATATTTGAATTTATGTATCTAAACAGGGAGTCGAATTCATGAAATTCAAGTGGTCCATTCTGACAGCCGTATTCCTGCTCTCCGCCGCGCTCCTTTGCGGCTGTTCCTCCGAGGACAGAAAAGACGGACGCCGGACGGAAAGGAAATATCCCAAACTGCGCAATTACACGCTGAATCTTTCCATCATTTCCACGCAGGGCAACTACCGCCGCGGAGACGCCAATCCCGTTCTGCGCTTTTCCGTCAAAAACGCCGGAGCGAACCAGCTTTCGATCCATGAATGGAAAATGCACGAACAGGAAAACATCCGCGTTCTTTACGCCCCCTGCCCCGAACGTGGTTCGGCGACCCGGATTCCCGCGGACCGGTGGAAGGAGTCCGAACGCTTCCTGCTCAAAGGAGCCGTGCCCCGTTATCCGCTGGAACTGGCGCCCAATAACGGCGTGCTTGTCGACGTACCGCTCAGTTTCATCCGCAAACTGGACAAACCGGGACGCTATGCCGTGAAAGGAGAACTGGATCTTCATTCCGTTTCCGCTCAGAGCGCCCCGATCGAAATAGAAATCCACTGACACGGAGGCGCACCATGACTCCCATACAGACACCCGCCCCCGGCAGCCATAAACTGCTTTATACCGGAGACGTATTCCGGATCACCCTCAGCGTTTCCGGAAAGGGACGCGCTTACCTGCGCACCAATCTCGGAAACGCGGCGGTCCGCCGCGCGGAAACAATCTCGCTTGTCGACCGCGGACTCGTTTCGCCCGGACAGGACTGGCACGACATCCCCATGGCCGACCTCGGAAACGGGGAACATGCAATCCGGCTTGCTCTGGTCGAGACCGGACATTTTGAAGCGAAAGCGTTTTTCATTCCCGAAAATTCCACCGTGGAACAGTGGCCGGACGGACCCAATATCCATGTCAACGTTTCTCCGGCCCCTTACTGCTGCGCAAACTCGATCTACTGTGCGTTCATCCGGCAGTTCGGTGAAAACAAAACTCTCGCTTCAACCGACGACGCACTCCGTCCGGAACGCACCGCGGCGGAAAATGAACTGGACCGCAGCGGCTACAGCGTCATCCCCTCCTCCGGCACCTTCCGCGGACTCATCCGCGAACTGGATCATATCTTCGACCGCATGAAGTGCCGCATTCTTCACCTGCTCCCGATCAATCCGACTCCGACCGTTTACGGGCGGATGGGCCGTTTCGGCAGTCCCTATGCGTCTCTGGATTTCACGGCGGTCAACCCCGAACTGGCGGAGTTCGACCGGAAAGCCACGCCGCTGGAACAGTTCATCGAACTCGTCGATGCCGTTCACAGCAAAAACGGCAAGCTCTTCATTGACATCGCCGTCAACCATACGGGCTGGGCGTCCAAAATCCACGAAACGCACCCGGAATGGCTCAAACGCCGCCCGGACGGAACAATCGTTTCGCCCGGCGCGTGGGGAACGGTCTGGGAAGATCTCACCGAGCTCGATTATAACAACAAAGAGTTATGGAAATACATCGCCGACGTCTTTGTAATCTGGTGCGAACGCGGCGTGGACGGTTTCCGCTGTGACGCCGGGTACATGATCCCGGTCCCCGCATGGGAATACATCATCGCCCGCGTCCGGGAAAAATACCCTGACATCATCTTTCTGCTGGAAGGGCTCGGCGGCGATCCCGCCGTCACCACGCGCCTGCTCGACTATGCAAATATGAACTGGGCGTATTCCGAACTGTTTCAGAACTACTCCAAGGAACAGATCGAAGGCTATCTGAACTATGCGTGGAAAGAGTCCCTCGGCAACGGGCTGATGGTGCACTATGCGGAAACACACGACAACGCGCGTCTTGCAGCCGTCTCTCAGAATTACGCGCGGATGCGGACCGCGCTCTCCGCGCTCGCCTCCATGAACGGGGCGTTCGGTTTCGCCAACGGCGTGGAGTGGTTTGCCAAAGAAAAAATTGACGTGCACGAAGCCCGCGGTCTTTCCTGGGGAGCGGAACCGAATCTGGTCGACTACATCGGGAAACTGAATACGCTTCTGCTGACCCATCCGGCGTTTCACAACGGTGCGACCGCCGCGTTCATCGACTCCGGAACTCCGGATGCCGTCCTGTTCCGCCGGATTGACGCCTCCGGGAAAAAAGTCGTGCTCTGCGCGGTCAATCTGAACTGCGAACATGCAACCGTCGTCCGTTGGAATCCGCACGAATCCTATTCCTGCGGACTCGCCGCCTACGACCTGCTTTCCGCGGAAACGGTCAACGTGAAAGCCGTGGAACACATGCTCTTTCAGCTGGAACTCGCTCCCGGTGAAGCACGCTGTCTCTCCTGCGATTCCGACGATCTGGTCCGCATTCAGGAAGCCAGCGCAAAGATCTTCGACCGTTTTTCCAAAAGCGAGGTTCAGGAAGCCCAGTCAATGACCTTGAAATGCACCGCGTTCCTGCGCCGGTCCGTCGTTCTTCAGCCGGAAGACGATCCCTACCGGGCGGCGGGCGCTCTTCTCGAATCTCCGGAACAGTATCTGAAAACGCTTCAGCCGGACCTCAAGGATCACCCCTATGTCATCTGGAAATGGCCGGAGGACACCCGCCGCAACGTGATGATCACGCCTGGAAAATTCATCCTCCTGCTCGCGCCGGTCCGGTTCCGCGCCACTCTCTGCGTGGAAAACGAATATTCGCAGGAACACAACAGCCTCGTCGACGCGCAGGGACGCCACTTCGCGATCTACTACCCGCACGCACAGGAACTGCCGCACAAAAACGCCATTCTGAAATTCTCCGCGTTTTCCGACGGCAAAGTCATCCGCGACGAGGGACACCTCCTGCTGCTCGCGCCGGATATTCTCAACACGGCGCTCCGGTATTCGCACGATTACATCCGGAACAGCGCTCCGCTGACCTGTATGCAGGCCAACGGGCGCGGCGCCCTGATGCACCTGCGCCTTGACCAGCCGGCAGTCTCCTCACGGTATGACGCCGTAATGCTCGCCAACCTCAGCCCGGAACTCCCCGAAGACCGCCACATCATGCTCCGCCGTCTGCGGATCTGGCTGCTTCACCACGCACGCACGCAGGAAATCACTCTGGCGTGTCTGCATGATTTCGAACGCGCGGCGGACGGTGCCGCCATCTGGAACTATCATGTTCCCACCGGCAATGGACTTTATGTCGATATCAGCATGAAAATCGAAATTGTCGCCGGAAAGAACCAGACCCGGATCACGTTCCTCCGGAAAGAAGGTTCCGGACGGGATTATCTCGCCCCCGGTTCCGCAGTCAAACTCATTGTCCGCCCGGATGTGGAAGACCGTAATTTCCATTACTCCACCAAGGCATCCGGACTCGAAAACGTCTGGCCCGGCAAAGTCCGGTTCCTGGAACGCGGTTTTGATTTCACCCCCGCACCGGAACGCACCCTGTCGCTTCAAACCTCATCCGGCAAATTTGTTCCCGGAGCGGAATGGAGCTATATGATCTGGCAGCCGAACGAAGCGGACCGCGGGCTTGATCCCCATTCCGACACCTACAGCCCCGGCTATTTTGATATTGACCTTGACGACTGCGGCTCGGCGCAGATTTCCGCCTCCATCCAGACGCCGATGGAACCGGAAAAACTGCAGCCTGTCAAACCCTCCGCAGCGGATTTCCGGGCGGCGGAAGATTCCGGAATCGAAACCAACATGCTGGCTGCCATGCGCGCATTCGTCGTCAAACGCGGCGAGTTGAAAACCGTCATCGCCGGCTATCCGTGGTTCCTCGACTGGGGACGCGATACTCTGATCGCGGCGCGCGGTCTGATCGCAGCTCCGGAATTCCGCGGAGACGTCAAAGCGATCCTCCGTCAGTTCGCCCAATTTGCCGAACACGGCACAATTCCGAACATCATCCACGGCAGTACGGTCGGCAACCGCGACACCAGCGACGCCCAGCTCTGGCTGTTCACCGCCGCGGAAGATCTCTGCAAAGCGGAACAGTCCACGGAATTTCTCCGTACAGAGATCAAAGACGGGAAAACGCTTTTGGACAAACTGGAGGAAATCGCCGCCGACATCATCGCCGGAACGCCGAACGGGATCAAAACCGACCCGGAGTCCGGACTCGTTTTCAGCCCGCCGCACTTCACCTGGATGGACACCAACTACCCCGCCGGAACGCCGCGGGAAGGTTATCCGGTGGAAATTCAGGCGCTCTGGTTTGCGGCGCTCCGGTTCCTCTCCGGCGTTTCCGGAACACCGGACCGCTGGGCGGCTCTCGCGGAACAGGTTCGCACCTCCATCCGCACCCTGTTCCTTTCCGACGACGCGACCTGTCTCTCGGACTGCCTGCACTGCTCCTCCGGAACTCCCGCGCGTCTGGCGGTCAAGGACGACCACATCCGTCCGAACCAGCTGTTCGCAATCACGCTCGGAGCAATCGACGACAAGGAACTTGGACGCTCCATTCTGGATGCAGCGTCCTGTCTGCTGGTTCCCGGAGCGATCCGCAGTCTGGCGGACCGGCCGACCCGTTATCCGCTTGCAATTCACGGAAACAACGGCGAACTGCTGAACGATCCCCTGCATCCTTATCAGGGGACCTATGAAGGCGACGAAGATACCCGCCGCAAGCCCGCATACCACAACGGAACCGCCTGGTCGTGGCCGTTCCCGTCGTACTGCGAGGCTTATGCGATGATGTACGAAAAGACCGGAGCCGCCGTGGCGCGTTCCCTGCTCTCCTCCTGCGAAATGGTCATGCGCACCGGATGCGTCGGTCAGATCGCGGAGATCCTCGACGGCAATTATCCGCACCGCCAGCGCGGCTGCGACGCTCAGGCATGGAGTATGACGGAATATTACCGCGTCTGGAAACTTCTGCACAGATAAACCAACACATGGGAGGGTTTTGATATGGATAACATTACACGGGTACTGGAAGCGCAGCGGCGCTTCTCCGCATGGGCGCCGGAAGTGCGGCTTGACGCGCTCCGGGCTCTGTTCGACGAGATCAAAGCCAGTCAGCCGCAGATTTGCGAAGCTCTGAAGCTGGACCTCGGCAAAAGCGAATTTGAATCCATCGCCACGGAGACCTCGATCGTCCTGGAGGAGTTGGCGGCAATGATCCGGAAACTGCCGGAATACATGTCCGTCCGGAAAGTCAGGACCTCGCTTCTGAACTTCCCCGCCAAAGGGCGCATCTGCCCCGAACCGCTCGGAAACGTACTGATCTTTTCCGCATGGAATTATCCGTTCCAGCTGACCTTTTCCCCACTGATCGGAGCGGTGGCGGCGGGCAACCGCGTGATTATCAAACCGGCGGAACAGGCGGAACACACGGCTAAGCTGATCGAAACCATCGTCCGGAAAGTATTCAAACCGGAACATGTGGCAGTCTTCAACGGCGGCGTCGATGTGGCAATCCGGCTGCTGAAAGAACGGTTCGACCATATTTTCTATACCGGCGGAACCGAAGGCGGAAAAGCCGTCATGCGCGCCGCGGCGGAATACCTGACTCCGGTCACGCTCGAACTCGGCGGCAAGAGCCCGTGCATCGTCGATTCCGACGCCAAACTGAGCCTCTCCGCAAAACGGATCGTCTGGGGTAAATTCCTCAATGCGGGTCAAACCTGTGTCGCTCCGGACCACCTCTATGTCCACAGCTCCGTCAAAAAACAGTTTCTGGAAAAACTGCTTTACTGGATCCGGCATTTCTACACGGAGGACCCGGCGGCTTCGCCGGACTACCCGCGCATCATCAATGAACGCCATTTCGACCGTCTCCTGAAACTCATGGGGGAAGGCACGATCCTCTGCGGCGGAAACGTGGACCGTTCCGACCGGTTCATCGCCCCGACCGTCATCGACGGCATCACCTGGAACGACCCGGTCATGCAGGAAGAGATCTTCGGCCCGATTCTTCCGATCCTGACATTCAACAACATCAATGAAGTGATCGCGCAGATCAATGCCCATCCGAAACCGCTGGCAATGTACTATTTCGGCAAAAACAATGTCGAACAGCTGCTGGAACAGACTTCGGCGGGCGGGGTCTGCGTCAACGAAACGGTTACGCATCTTCTGAATCCGGAAATGCCGTTCGGCGGAGTCGGCGGCAGCGGTTTCGGAGCTTACCACGGGAAATATTCGTTCGACACCTTCACGCATTACAAGCCGATCATGATCAAATCGACCACGGTCGACCTGCCAATGCGTTATCCGCCGAACCTGAACAAAAACCTTAAAATGCTGAAATTCGTTTCCAAATAAAACGATTCTCCGGCTCCCGGAACGGCTGTTCATGACGTTCCGGGAACTTCCGGAAACGGAGAATATTGCCGCCATCCGTTTGACACTCCCGTGAACTGCGGTTATATTTTGAAAAAACTGCAAAACAGGAGATCGCACGATGCCGGAAACTCAGCTTCATGACAAAGTCGCGGAACTCAGGAAACAACTGAATTCCGTCATACGGGGAAAAGAACAGGCAGTTGAACTGCTGCTGACCGCTCTCTTTGCCGGCGGGCATATTCTCATGGAAGACGTTCCCGGTACAGGGAAAACCACGCTTGCAAAAGCTCTCGCGCGCTCCATTTCCGCCGAATTCAGCCGCATACAGTTCACGCCCGATCTGCTCCCTGCGGATATTCTCGGAACCTCCATTTATTCCCCGAAGGAGGGAACGTTTTTCTTCCGTCAGGGTCCCGTCTTCACCAATCTGCTGCTTGCCGACGAGATCAACCGCGCCTCCCCGCGAACCCAGTCGGCGCTGCTCGAAGCGATGAACGAACGCCAGGTTTCCATTGAGGGGAAGGAACACCGGCTCGCCAATCCGTTTCTCGTCATTGCAACCCAGAATCCGATCGAATACTATGGAACATATCCACTCCCGGAAGCACAGCTCGACCGTTTTGCCATCCGGCTTTCCCTCGGTTATCCCGATGAGGAATCCGAATTCCGGGTGCTCAAAGACCGGTACGAAACCGATCCGCTCGATTCCCTGCATCCGGTTCTGACATGCGGTGAAATCTGCGACATCCGGAAAGAAGTGTGCTCCGTCGAAGTGGAGGATTCTCTGGCGGATTATATGATGCGTCTGATCCGCGCCACCCGTGAAGCGCCGGAGATCCGGCTCGGCGCGAGTCCGCGCGCCCTGTTGACCCTCTCCCGGTGCGCCCAGTCCATGGCATGGCTTGACAACCGCGGTTTTATAAAACCCGACGATATTCTCGCGCTGGTCCATCCGCTTCTGGCGCACAGGCTTGTCATGACGCTGGAAAGCAAACACGCGGGGATCGCTCCGGAACGCGTTCTGGATTCCATCGTCCGCAGACTGAAAATTCCGGTGTAACGATGCCGCGCGGATTTCTCACGGCAGTCCGGCGAATGGAAGCCGTATTTCAGGCAGGGCCGCAGTGGCTGCCCTCCGCAAAACGGAAGCAGGGACAATACGTTTCCGCCGCCGTCATGCTGGCGGTCTGGCTCTATGGTTTTCTGGACCGTCTGTTCACCCCGCAGGGACGCATCTTCGGTGCGGTCTATCTCGGCGTCGCGTTCTATTCCACGATTCTCACACGCAGTCCGGCGGTGATCCTGTTTTTCATTCTCACGGCGACGCTGTTTTTTGATTTTCTCGGAGGTCTTCTCTTTTTTCCGCGTTTGCGGATTGTCCGGCATGTACCCGCACGGGTCGCCTGCGGAACGGAGTTTCAAATCCGTTACACGATCTCCAACCGTTCGTTTCTGCCCTGCTATGATCTCTCGGCGGACTCCTCCATGCAATTCCGGAACCTGACCGCAACCGATACCGCGATCAGCCGTCTGACGCTCCCGCCGAAACAGACCGGTACTCTCGTCCGGCGGTTCAAATTCACAAAACGCGGAATCTATCAGCTGCCCTGCGCAACGATTGAAACGGCGTTTCCATTTCAGATACTCAAATTTTCGCGCATTCTGCCGGGACGGTCGCAGATCATCTGCCATCCCGCCTGCACCGAACTGCGCACGCTCCGCCTTCCGGACGGTTCCGCGACAAGCAGCGAAAGCCTGAAAACGGTCTCATCCGAGGGAAGCAGCATGGATTTTTACGGATGCCGGGAGTACCGTACCGGCGATGATCCCCGCAAGATCCATTGGGCGGCAAGCGCGGGACGTCCCCAGCTGGTCGTCAAGGAATTTCAGGAAGAAAAACTGTCGCGCGCAACACTGATTCTGGACAACGCGCCCGTTGCGGCGAAACGCTCCGCGGCGGAATTCCTGCGCGATCTGTTTCTGCTCCGTCCGATCCGCCGTCAAAACAATACGGAATCATTCGAAGCGGCGGTCTCTCTGACCGCTTCCATCGCCGCCTCGCTCTCGTCCGGAGATTTCGCCGTGGATATTTTCGCCGCCGGATCGGAACTGCACCGCTTCCGCACCGGACGCGGCGGAATGACGCTGGACTCGTTTCTGGATCTGCTCGCCTCGCTGGAGCCGGAACCGCGGATGGACCGTTTCCGCAAAATCACTCCGGAAGACATCCGTGCGATAGCATCCACCGGCGCCGTGTTCCTGATCCTGCTTTCCATTGACGAAGAATCGGAAAAACTTCACCGGACCATCGCGGGGACCGGTGCTGCGGTTCGAACCTTTCTGCTCTCGGATTCCCCCGGCCCCGCATGGACGGAACGTCTCATACCATCGGACATTCTTTCCGGAAAGACAGGTGAACTGTGACAGCTCTTTTCTACCCCGGCGCGACGAAAACCGTTCTGCGGAATGCGCTTCTGATCCTTCCCCCGGCGTTTCTGTATTCGATGAAATCCGATCTTCCGCATATCTTCCTGTTGACGGCGGTCATCCTGCTGATCCGTCTGTTCCGCCGCAAAAACCTGCCTTACGGCGACCGTCCGATCATCTACTGCATCATGGCGGCTCTCGTGCTGACCGTCCTTCCCGATCTGCTCGTTTCTGCGGATGAAACCCGCTTCGGACTCTTCGACATCATGCTCCGTTCCAGTCTTGCGGTTCCGTTTCTGCTTTACACGGCGGCTTTGAGCTGTCTGTTTCCGCCGGATCCGGTGCGGCTCGCTCTGACAGCCGCCCCCGCGCTCGCCGCCACTCTGATCTGCGGCGACATGTTCAACTCCTCCAACCTGTCCAACATCCTGCTGCCGTTTCTGGACGTTCCCCTGCGCCATTACCGCACCACTTATGCCGTGGCGGCAACGGTACAGGCGGCGTCTCTGCCGCTCTTTTTCTATTCGTCCTCCCGCTTTCTGCAACCGGAGGGAAGCAGACGCACGTCCGCCGTTACCCGCGGAATCATACGAGCCCTCTGTATTCTTCTGATCCCGGCCGTTGCGTTCTCCATGGCAAAATTCTACTACGCAAATGCGGGAATGTTCCGCAATCTGGAACTCTACTTTCTGCGGGCGGGCATGAGACGCCACCTGACGCGGCAGGGCATGATGATGCTTTCCAACTCCGTCAACCTCAACGTAACGCTCCGCCCGGAACTGCGCCGCAATCCGGACAATGTCCTGATCCGGGCGCGGACGGACACACCGCCCGGCTATCTGCGGGGCGGCGTTTATACAGCCTACCATAACGGACGCTGGATCGCCGACAACGACAAGACCGTTCTGCCGGCAACCCGGCGCACCACGCTCCTGTCCGACAACACTTTCCTTCTGGCGGATTTTCCCGGTGAAGTCTCCGCAATCCCCGACGATCCGCGCACTCCGCCGCCGCTCCCGGCAAAGCGGGTCGATCTCTATTTTGACGGGCTTCTGACACGCGGAATCGTCCCCGTGCCCGGCAACACTTACCGTCTCGACGCCGTCGCCGACGGAGCGGAAGTCTCCGGAAACGGCATCTTTTCCCTGAACTCCTGGAAACGCGACGGCGGATGCACCTGCTTTATCTCCCGGTATGATCCGCAGGCGGCATGGCCCTACCCCAACGCCCCGGAGTCCCTGGCCCGACTCTCCGTCGTTCCCCGCGAACTTCAGGCACCGATACGGAAACTTGCCGGGGCGGTTCTCGCGGGAAAAACGATACGCTGCGATGCGGACAAACTTGCCGCGGTCATACACTGGCTTCAAACCGGCTTCCGTTATTCGCTTGATTTCCGTCCTCCTCAGGACGGCTCCGATCCTGTTCTGCACTTTCTGACCAGAGCCGGACACGGACACTGCGAACTGTTCGCCAGTTCCGCCGTTCTGCTTCTGCGCAGTATGGGATTCCCCGCACGTTATGTGACCGGTTTCATCTGCGGGGAACGCAGTCCCCTGCTCCGCGCCTACATCGCACGGGCGGCAAACGCACACGCCTGGGCGGAAGTCTACCTGCCCGACGAAAAACGCTGGGTCCTTGCGGAAGCGACACCGCCGTCCGGCGACCTGCCTTCCGCACAAACCCATGCAAAACCGTCAGCGGGACGCTCCATTTACGATGCGCTGAAAGGATTCATGCAGATTACGTTCGCGGCGATCCGGCGCGGCTATTTCGCCGATGCCGTTCTGTCGGGTCTCAATTCGGTTTTCCTTTTTCTGTGGGCGATCTTCCGCAGACTGGAGATCAGCATTCCGCTGGCGGTTCTGGCATTCCTGCTGATCCGCCGCTTCCGCCGCGCACCGCGACGGACGGAGCTCCGTATTCCGGACAAACAACGGAAAAAACTCCGGGCCATGCTGGCGGGATTCGAGCGTTCATACGGAAAGCGCACCCGCAGGAAGCGTCCTCCGGAAGAGACTCTGACCGTATTTTACGCCGGCGAACCGGAAGAAATCCGCCAGTTGATCCGCGATTACGAAGCACTCCGCTACCGTTCGGAAGCTCCGGACGATACGGAACTTCAAACTCTCCGGCTCCGGTTCCGGGCAGTCAGAAATAAAGGATCCATGCAGCCAGCAGGGAAATAGCGGTCAGGATCACGGTCGGAACCGTACAGAGCAGAATCAGTTTCCCCTCTTTTCCGGCAGCGTTGACCGTCGCGCAGGCGGCTACGACTCCGCTGATGCGGATCATGCTGCCGATCCCGCCGCCGACCAGCTGAAGCGCGACGATTGCCGCCGCGGGAAGTTCCAGCAGACGCGCCGTGTCAAACTGAATAGAAACGAACAGAATACTGGAAACCGTACAGGAACCGGAAAAGAACGTGCCGAGCACTCCGATCAGCGGGGCGGCAAGCGGATAAGCTCCCCCCATCAGCCGGGCGGCGGCTTCGGCAACCGTCGTCAGCATACCAGGCAGTCCGGCGGTATTGGTGTCGGAAAAAACCATGATCTGCACCATCGCCACACTTGCGACAATCGCCACCGATGCGGAAGCGATCTGCACCCCGGCCTTCCGGCAGAGTGTCAGAATCTCCTTTCCCTTCAATCCGAACCAGAACGCGGAAGCAAACGCCACAAACACAAACGGGACAATCCCCGGATTATTGAAGACCGCCCAGTTGAATCCGATCCCCGGCAATCCGGGGATCTCCGCCACGCTGATCCTGCCGAATGTATTCAGGAACGGTTTAAACGGGAGTCCGTCGAGCCGTGTCAGCACCAGCACCAGCGCAATGACGGCATACGGTGTCCATGCCTGCCAGACCGGAATCTCATGTTTTTCCATCTGCGGCGGCGGAACGGCGGTCGCCCCTTTCTGAAAGCCCCAGACGTGCCGGGGAACCAGAAATTTCCACCGGATCGCAAGAATCACAACGGGCAGCCCCGCAACCACGCCCAGCATCGACGGCAGTTCCGGTCCGAGAAAACGCGCCGTCAGATACCACGGCACCGTATATGCGGCTCCGCTGAACAGACAGAACGGCACAATCTCAAGGATCGACCGCAAACGCCGCGTTTTCTCTTTGGAACAGGTCAGGACCAGAAACGCAACGGCGATCAGCGGAATAAACGTTCCGGACGATGCAAAGATCCCGGCGGATTCCGTCACCACGCTCCGCATGAATTCCGCCGCGGGAATCCCGGCTTTTTCCAGATTGCCGGAAAGCGCGGACCCGACGGTCAGGACAGGCGTCCCCACCGCGCCGAACGTGACAGGCATCGTATTGCAGATCAGGGAGACCGCCACGGCGGCAGTCGCGGGAAAGCCGAGTCCGGCAAGCAGAGGCGCCGCCAGCGCCGCGGCCGCGCCGAATCCCGCCGCGCCTTCGATGAACCCGCTGAACAGCCACGCAATCACGATCAGCTGAATCCGGCGGTCCTCCGAGATCTGCGAAAACGAACGGTTGATGGATTCCAGCGCACCGGTTCTCTGAAGGATGTTCAGCAGCAGAATCGCTCCATAGATGATGAAGATGATATCCAGCGCTTTCAAGGCGCCGAGAAAGGATACTTCCGCCACATAAAGCGGTTTCATCCCCCATACGCCGCATCCGAGCGCGGCGGTCGCCAGCAGCGCAAGAAGCAGGGAAACCGGCGGAGAAACCTTGAACTTGCTCATCAGGAAAAGAGCGGCGAAAATCGGGAGCAAAGCGAGAAGCGCGTACATAAAATCCTCTGATAATTCTGATTGTGCATATCCTGATACTATACTCTCAAAATATCTCAAAATCAACCATATTTTCTCTTTTTCCTGCACGGAAAAAGCCGGAGACCGCCGTCCCGGCCTGTTTTCCGTTTTCCTTCCGTCCGGGATCCCGGCGGAAAACTTGCGATTTATCCGTCTTTCACTCTTGAAAAGAATAAATCTTATGATAGATTATTCCGTTTATGAACATAACAAATAGGGAGGTTCAGTTATGTCAACAGACTTCGCCTATCTGGAAGAGATAGGGCATGAAAAAGGGGATCTTATCAAGGGTCTCCAGTTGATTCAGCAGAAAGAAGGATATGTTTCCGACGACGCGATCCGTGCGGTCGCGGAGAATTTCGGCATGTCCCCCGCTGAGGTCGAAGGCGTTCTCACATTTTACGCCCAGTTCAAACGCGTCAAACCCGGAAGATTCCAGATCAGCAGCTGCGACGGCACCGCATGCCATATCAAAGGCACGCCGCTCATTCAGCAGTGGATCACCGCCGAACTCGGCATCAAGGACGGCGAAACCGATGCGGAAGGCAGATTCTCTCTCCAGACCGTCGCCTGCCTCGGTTGCTGCAGTCTTGCCCCCGTCATGGCGATAAACGGACGCGTCTATGGAAAACTCGACCGTAAAAACCTCGTCAAAATTCTGAATGAATACAGGAAAATGGACTGATAACATGGCTCAGATCAAACGCATCAAAGTCGGAGTCGCATCCTGCGGACTCGCCGCCGGGGCGGGAGAAGTCCTCGAAGCTCTCACCCGGAACGCCGGTAACATCCCGGTCGTCGGCGTCGGATGTATCGGTCACTGTTACGCCGAACCGATCGTCGAAGTCGAAACCGACAACGGATCCGTCTTCTATTCCGCCGTCAAAGGCGATGACGCTTCCGCAAAAAACATTCTTGAACTTTCCGAAAACGGCCGTTTCGTCATCCCCGAAAAACGCGCGGCAAAAGAAGCGCTCTATGTGACCCGTCTCGCCGGACGCATCGTTCCCTGCGACATGGAGGAATACAAGGCGAACGGCGGTTTTGGAGCTCTTGCCAAAGCCGTTGCAATGAAGCCCTCCGAAGTCGTCGACGCCATCAAGCAGTCCGGACTCCGCGGACGCGGGGGCGGCGGCTTCCCCACCGGCATGAAGTGGTCGTTCCTCGCGGCAAAACAGGTACCCGAAAAAGTCCTGATCATGAACGCCGACGAAGGCGACCCGGGCGCATTCATGGACCGTTCCATGATGGAAAGCGTTCCGTTTCAGGTGTTGGAAGGAATGCTTATCGGCGCTTATGCGACCGGCGCAACCAAGCTGTTCATCTACTGCCGTGCGGAATATCCGCTGGCGATCAAGCACCTGAAAATCGCGATCAAGGCAATTCAGGAAGCCGGACTCGACAAGCTGCCCGGACGCGAAAAAGCGCTTGAAATCCGCATCAAGGAAGGCGCAGGCGCGTTCGTCTGCGGCGAAGAAACCTCGATGATCGCCTCGCTCGAAGGCAAACGCGGAACCCCGCGCTTCCGTCCTCCGTTCCCGACCGACAGCGGATGGAACGGCCTGCCGACCGCGATCAACAACGTTGAAACATTCGCCAACATCGCTCCTCTTCTTGCCATGGGCGCGGAAAAATTCGCCTCCATCGGTTCCGAAAAGAGCAAAGGCACAAAGATTTTCGCTCTCGCCGGCGACCTTAAAAATCCCGGGCTCACCGAAGTCCCGATGGGCGTCACGCTCGCGGAAATCGTTTACGACATCGGCGGTGCGGAACCCGGAACCGTAAAAGCGGTTCAGACCGGCGGTCCCTCCGGCGGCTGTATCCCCGCGGATAAATTCGACGTCAAGGTCGATTACGACTCCCTGAAAGAACTCGGCGCGATCATGGGATCGGGCGGACTCATCGTCATCGGCAACAACCGCTGCATGGTGGAAACCGCACGGTACTTCCTCTCGTTCACGCACCGGGAATCCTGCGGCAAATGCACGTTCTGCCGCGTCGGCACCATGCGCATGTACGAAACCCTCGAACGCATCACCGCCGGAAACGGAACGGAAGAGGATATCGCGTTTCTCGAAGACATCGGTCCGAAAATCCGCAAGGGTGCGCTCTGCGGTCTCGGTCAGACGGCTCCGAATCCCGCACTTTCCACGATCCGCTACTTCCGCAACGAATACGAGGCTCACGTCAACCGGAAAGTCTGCCCGTCGCTCGTCTGCTCCACTCTTGTGGATCTCCAACTTGATCAGAGCAAATGCGTGAAATGCAAACTCTGCATCAAAAACTGCCCGACCTCCACGATTTCCGAGAACTTCGTCATCGACAACGCAAATTGCCTCAAGTGCAATTCGTGTCTCGAAATCTGTCCGAAAAAGGCGATCAAGCGCGTTCCCCGCGGCGAGGGATTCAACTCAAACAACAAGTGATTCGGAGTATTTACCATGCCTGATATCAATTTCATCATCGACGGAAAGCCGCAGACCGCGGCTCCCGGAGAGACGATTCTTTCCGTGACCAGAAGAATGGGGCTGGATATTCCGACCCTGTGCTACAATCAGAAAATCTCCCGCACCACCTCCTGCTTCGTCTGCGTGGTGAAGGACCTCAAAACCGGCCGTTTCCTCCCCTCCTGCTCGGCATGTCCGGCGGAAGGACAGGAAATCGACGCTTCTTCCGAAGAAGTGCAGGAGATGCGCCGCACCGCCCTGAACCTGCTGCTCTCCGAGCATACCGGCGACTGCGAAGCTCCCTGCACGATGGCGTGTCCCGCACACGCTTCCGTGGAGGAATATGTCCGCGAAGGACGCAAAGGCAATTTCCTTGAGTCGCTGAAGATCATCAAAAAACGCATTCCGCTGCCGATGTCCGTCGGTCGTGTCTGTCCGCGTTTCTGCGAAAAAGACTGCCGGAAAAACATCTTCGGCAAAGCGGTTTCCATCAACGACTTCAAACGTCTTGCCGCCGATCTCTACTATGACACCTACATGGAAGACCTTCCGGCGCTCAACGGTAAAAAAGTCGCAATCGTCGGAGCCGGTCCTGCGGGATTCGCCGCCGCATACGATCTCCGGCTCGCCGGCGTCGAATGCGTGATGTTCGACAAACAGCCGGAAGCCGGCGGCATGCTCCGTTACGGCATCCCCGAATTCCGTCTTCCGAAAGCGATCCTCCGCCGGGAACTGGAACATTTCAAAAAAATGGGAATCTCCTGGGAATGCGGACGCGAACTCGGCAAAAATCTTTCCCTTGACAACCTGAAAGCCAACTACGACGCGGTCGTGATCGCAGTCGGGTCCTGGCAGGCAAGTTCCATGCGCATCGAAGGCGACGAACTGGCGGAAATGGGAATCGACTGGCTCGGTGCAATCGCGGATAAAAACTGGAAAGACTGCAAAAATCCGGGCAAGACACTGATCGTCGGCGGCGGAAACACCGCGATGGACTGCACCCGTACCGCGATCCGTCTCGGCGGCGATGCGACCATCGTCTACCGCAGAACTCAGAAAGAGATGCCCGCGGAAGCAATCGAAATCGAAGAGGCGGTGGAAGAAGGCGCCAAACTCCAGCTCCTTACCGCTCCGCTCCGGCTCTATAAAAAAGAGAACGGCAAACTCTCGCTCGTCTGCCAGAAAATGGCGCTCGGCGAACCGGACGCTTCCGGACGCCGCAAACCGGAACCGGTTCCGGGCTCGGAATTTGAAATCGAAGCCGATACCGTAATCGCCGCAATCGGACAGCGCACCGTCACCCCTGCGGGTCTCAACGCCACCAAACGCGGCGATGTGGAAGTCTGTTCCAAAACTCTGCTCTGCACCGGAACCGACAATGTATTTGCAGTCGGCGACTGCGTCACCGGGCCGAAAACCGTCGTCGAAAGCCTTGCCTCCGCGCACCGCACCGTGGAAGCTATCCTCGCGTTCTTCGACAAGCGCGACTATGTGCCCGCTCCGGAGTTCAATGTCTCCCGCGGTCATTGGAGCAGCCTGAAAAAAGACGACATCGTGTTCCTGCACGAAGTCTCCGACGCGGAACGCGTAAAACCGGAACTGATTCCGCTGGAACAGCGTAAAACCACTTTCACCGAGATCTCGCCGACCATTCCCGCCGACAAGATCCGGAAGGAAGGCGAACGCTGTATCGAATGCAGCTGTACCGCCAAGAGCGATTGCAAACTCAAAAAGTATTCAACGCTTCTCGGCTGCGATCCGAAAAAATACAGCGGCGAACGCCCGCACGGCGCTCCGGATACCCGTCATCCGGTCATCATCTACGACCGGCAGAAATGCGTCCGCTGCGGAACCTGCGTAAAAGTCTGCGGAGAGATCATCAACAAGCATCTCCTCGCTCCGATGAACCGCGGATTTGAAACAGTTGTCGGAACGGCATTCAACAGCGGCCTCCCGCTCTCCTGCAAAGAGTGCGGCGCCTGTATTGAGGAATGCCCCGTCGGCGCTCTCGACTGGCGGATCAAAGAATAAATCCGGTCCGGGAAATGCTCCGGCATCTTCCCGGAAAACGGCACAAAAAAACCGGACGCACATTTTTGAGTGTGCGTCCGGTTTTTTATTGCCCGGCTCCGGACATGGAACCGGGACAACGCCAACGGTCCCGGTCAGATACGGACCGGCTCGCCGCTGGCTGCGGATTGATAGATCGCGTCAAGAATCTTCATGACCGTCACGCCCTCTTCCGGCTGGACAAGGAACGGAGTATTGTCGCGAACCGCATCCGCGAACAGATGGAATGCGCTCGGCATACTGTGCGCGGTATGCATTTTACTGTCGAATGCGCGGCCGGCGATCTCGGAATAATATTCGACGTCATAAGTGTACCCCTCATTGAGGTTATACTGGTACATGCCGCCTTTGTCTCCGAGCAGACGGATCGTCTGGTGCTCGTTTTCCCTGATATTGCTCGCCCAGGAAGCATCCAGTTCCAGAGTGGTTCCGTTTTCAAATTTGATCATCGCGCAGGCGAGATCCTCAACGGTGTATTCGAGCCCCTGTTTCTTTGCGAGTCCGGGACCGAACTTGCTGTAAGTGCTCGCCATGACCCAGACCGGCTTCGGATAGCCCATCAGCCAGAGAGCAAGATCAAGACGGTGGACACCGAGGTCGATCAGAGGTCCGCCGCCGGACTGCTTCCTGTCATAGAACCAGGACCCCATCGGCGCGCCGGAACCGGTATTGAAATTATTGGAAGCAAGACCGGGAATTCCGCGACGGCGGAACCAGACGCTCCGGGCGTAGTAAATATTGCCGAGCGCGCCTTCTTCGACCATCGCCTTCATCGCGCGGGACTGCGGATTGAACCGGTACGAGAAGTCGATTCCAAGCTTTTTTCCGCAGCGTTTCGCGGTATCCAGCATCTCCTGCGCTTCCTGCGCGTTCATTGCCATCGGTTTTTCGCAAAGAACATTCGCTCCGGCTTCCAGCCCCGCAATCGTCAGCGGATTGTGCTGATCGTTCGGAACGGCAACCGAAAGAATGTCGAGTTTCTCATTCCGGATCATGTCAATGCCTTCGGTATAGACCTTTCCATGAAATTCCGGCCAGCGCTCCGGAAGAAGCGCGCGGCGGTCCTCGCGCCGGTCCGCAATGGCAACGACTTCCACATCCGGATGAGCCAGATAACCGGACAGATGCCCGCCGCCCATGCCGAGCCCGATAACACCGGCTTTCAACTTTGCAGCCATCTCCCCGCTCCTCAATTCAGTTTGCTTTTAATCTCTTCCAGCGGCTCGACTTTTGCACAGCCGGACGGAAGGTTGACGCGCGCAGCCGTCCAGTGCGCCGCATTGACAAGAACTTTCTGAACGTTCGGATCATAGTAGATCGGGAATGTTTCATGGCCGGGCGAAAAATAGAAGATGCGTCCGCTGCCGCGGGTGAAAGTCACGCCGCTGCGGAAAACCTCTCCGCCTTCATACCAGGTGATGAACACGGTATCGTCCGGACGCGGAATATCAAACCGTTCGCCGTACATCTCCGTGTGCGGAATCTCGAAGTATTCCGGGAGCCCGGCGGCGATCGGATGCGAGCGTTCAATCACCCACACGCGTTCTTTCTCTCCGACTTCCCGCCATCTCAGATCCCCGGTCGTGCCGAGCATGCGCATGAAAATCTTGGATTTATGCCCGGAGTGAAGAACAACAAGCCCCATCCCGGCAAGAACGCGTTTCTGAACGCGGTCCACGATCTCATCCCGTACTTCGCTGTGCGCACAGTGTCCCCACCAGAACAGGACGTCGGTATTGTCAAGCACTTCCTGCGTAAGCCCGTGTTCGGGTTCGTCAAGCGTAGCCGTACGGACTTCAAAATCTCCCTCGTTGTTCAGGAAATCCGCAATCGCCTGATGGATTCCTTTCGGATAAACGGCCTGAACTGCGGCATTTCCCTTTTCGTGGCGGAACTCATTCCACACCGTGACTCTGATCTTCTGCTTCATATCCTGCTCTCCTCCTTTTAGTGACTGAAAAAGTTCGATAATATTTAATATACACGCTTGAAAAATCACGTCAAGAATGTAATAGTACACAATATGTGATAAAAACATTACACTTTGTGAGCGCTGTATGAGACTCTGGCAAGTACGTTTTCAGATATTGAAACCGGTCGAATCTCTTCCGATTCCGGACGAGATCGTTCTGGAGGTCCAGAATTCCCCCTCCTACCATTTGGAAGGCGGGAAACGGAGAGTGGACGAGGGGTGTGCCCAGATCGTCACAACGGTCTCCGGCGAAGGAGCGTTCCGCTGCAGGAACAAAATCACCCGGCTGCTGCCCGGCAAAACGTTCATGGCGCGGCTCTGCGACCCCGACACCGCCTATTATTATCCCGGACACGCTTCCGAGCCGTGGGTCTTCATCTGGATCTCCTTCTACGGCAAATACATGGAGGAGATACTCAACGACCTGAATGCCCGTCACGGCTATGTGTTCGATCTTCCGCTCGACAAAGGGTTTGTCAAACATCTGGAATCCTACAAAAGCCAGAATAACACCTTTCAGTTTATCACGCCGACCGCGGGCGCCAAGATCGTGTTCGACGCCCTCGCGCTGTTCGGCGAGAGCTTCGGGGAACAGGAAAGTTTTTCGCCCAAAGCGGAGCTGGTCCGTTCCGCCCAGGAACTGATCTCGTCGAATCTGGAACGTGAACTGGATATTGCGGCAATCGCGGAACGGCTCCATGTATCCAGAGAACACCTGACCCGCGTCTTCCGGGCGCAGACCGGCATCACGCCGGGTGCGTTCGCCGCGGATGAACGTATGCGTGTTGCACGCCGTCTGCTGCGGGACAACACGCTCACCTGCAAAGAGATCGGGGAACGCCTCGGATACGTCTCCGCGACCAGTTTCGCCCGTGCTTTCAAAAATTACCATCAATGCAGTCCGGACAGCTACAAAAACCGGAAAGGAAACCCGTAAACCATGAATCTCAGAATCCTCTCGGTTCTGCTCCTGCTCGGAGCAATCCTCGCCATCCCGTTCCTGTTCCGTCCCGCCGCGCCGGCAGGGAAAACCGACGGAGAAACGGAACGGCTCGTAATCATTACACCCCACAACGAAACCATCAAATATGAATGGGAACAGGCATTCCGGAAACATTACCGGAAAAAATTCGGCAAAGACATCGTATTCGACTACCGTGCTCCGGGCGGAACCTCCGACATCATGCGCTATATCGCCGACCGCTATCAGACGGAATTCCGGCGTTACTGCGAAGAGCACGGGCTTCCGTGGAACAGCCTGACCGCATCCGCATTCGCCCGCGATCAAAAACCGTCCGCTCCGGCGGAAGCCAGAACCGCACGCAAGGCATTTCTGAATTCGGACGTTTCCATCGGAATCGACCTCATGGCGGGCGGCGGAACCTTTGAACTCGCCCGAAACGCCAATGCCGGATTCGCCGTGAATGCGGGAATCCGGGAAAAATACCCCGAACTGCTTGACCCGGCAATTATCCCGCAGTCTTTCGGCGGCGAACTGCTTTACGACCCCGCCGGGCGTTACTATGGACTCTGCCTTTCCACATTCGGAATCTGTTACAACACCGACCGCATCCGGGAAATGGAAGACAAGACTCCACCGCGCCGTTGGGCGGACCTTGCCGCGCCGCGCTTCTTCAACCGCATCGTCATCGGGGATCCGAGCAAATCCGGTTCCATCAACAAATGTTTTGAAGTCATGATTCAACAGCTGATGGCGGAACGCAACTCGCCCGAACGCGGCTGGCGCGACGGACTGAATCTCATCAAACGGATCATCGCCAACGCATTCACCGTCACCGACAGCGCGGGCAAAGTCACGCGGGACGTTGCCGCCGGAGCCGCGGCGGCGGGAATGGCGATCGACACCTACGGACTCACCGAACGCGAATGGAGCGGCATACAGTTCCGCGGAAAACCGCATTTCAACTACGTCGCCCCCGAAGGCGGGACGGCTGTTTCTCCCGACCCGATCCAGCTTCTGCGCGGAGCGCCGAACAAACGCGCCGCCGTTGAACTGATCGCGTTCCTGCTCTCCAAAGAGGGGCAGAAGCTCATGTGTTTCAATCCCGGCACACCGGGAGGTCCTGTGCGCAGCACCCTGCGCCGTCCGCCGATCCGTCGGGATCTGTATGCCAAACAGTATGAAAAATTCCGTTCCGATCCTGATTACAACCCCTATGCCTCCGGTTCCTCCTTCACCTATCATCCGGAATGGACCGGACGCTACTACACGCTGCTGCGCATTCTTCTGCGCACCATCATGCTGGATTGTCAGGACGAACTGCGCGACGCCTGGAAAGCCATTATCGACGCGGGCGGCCCCGATGCCGTTCCTGAAGCAATGGAGTATTTCAACCGTCTGCCGTTTGAATATAAAGACGCTTCCGCCGCCGCACAGAGCATGCGCCGGAGCGAAACGCGCACCGCCGTCGATATTGCCAGAACAAAACGGGAATGGCGCGACGCCATGCGCGCGAATTACCGCAAAGCCGCCGAACTTGCCCGGAAAAAAGGATCCGTAAAATGAAATTGTTCCGTTATCTCTTTGCCGTTCTGATCACCGCTTTTCTGTTTCTCTTCCTGCTTCTGCCGATCTACACGGTCGTGGCGGAGGGGCTGAATCCCTCGCTGATCCGGGAAGTCTTTTCCAACTTCATCTATCTGGAAGGACTGCTGAATTCCTTCAAGATCGCCATCGTCACCACGCTGCTGGTCTTCCTGATCGCCCTGCCTATGGCGTTCCTGTACGACTCTTACGATTTTCCCGGTAAGAGCATGACCCACCTTGCGGCAATGATTCCGATGATCCTTCCCCCGTTCGTCGGTGCGCTCGGATTTCAGCAGATACTCGGTCATTACGGCGTTCTCAACACCATTCTCGTGGAATGCGGTTTTCCGCGCGTCGATTTTCTCGGCGGAAATGGACGCTTCTGGTCGATCTGCCTGATCGAAGCCCTGCATCTCTATCCGATTCTCTACTTGAATCTGGTATCGTCGCTCGGCAGCATTGATCCGGCGATGCAGGAGGCGGCGCGCAACATCGGCGCGGGCTGGTTCCGGCGCTTCTTCCGCATCACCCTGCCCCTGCTGAAACCGGGAATCCTCGCCGGCGGAAGCATCGTACTGATCTGGAGCTTCACCGAACTCGGAACTCCGCTGATGTTCGGTTACAACCGCGTTACCCCCGTTCAGATTCTCAACGGATTGACCGAACTGGAGACCAATCCGGAGCCCTACGCTCTTGTAACCGTCATGCTGATCCTTTCCTCACTGATGTACCTGCTGGCGAAATGGCTGCTGCGTTCATCGACGGGGACGATCGTCAAGGGTACGGCGGGGACGTCATCGGCGCCGCTTGCCGGCATACGCGGACTTCTGCCGTCCGGCTTCTTCCTTCTGATCACACTGCTCGCCGCACTGCCGCATATCGCGCTGATCCTGACGGCGTTCTCGCTGAACTGGTACGGCACGCTGCTGCCGGAACACTGGAGCATGCTGAACTTCGAAAACGCATTGACAAACAAACTCGTCGTTCCAAGCATATTGAACAGTCTGCGCTACTCCTCGCTGGCGATGCTTGCGGCTCTTGCGGCGGGACTCGTCATTGCGCTGATCGTCCAGCGCTGGAAACTGCCGTTCGCGTGGCTGCTGGATGCACTCGGCATGCTGCCGCTGGCGGTTCCGGGAATCGTGGTGGCGTTCGGCTACCTGGGAATGTCGGTGGAATACCGCTGGGCGGCGGAAATCTTCGACCCGCAGGACAACCCCATTTGGCTGCTTGCAATCGCTTATGCCGTGCGGCGTCTGCCGTATGTCCTGCGTTCGGTGAGCGCCGGGCTTGAACAGACTCCCGTCGAATTTGAGGAAGCCGCACGCACGTTCGGCGCGGGACCGCTCCGCACTCTGCGCAAGATCACGGTTCCGCTGATCATGGCAAATCTGGTGGTTGGTGCGCTGTTTGCATTCAGCTTCTCCATGCTGGAGGTCTCCGACTCTCTGATCCTGGCTCAGAAAGCGGAATACTTCCCCATCACGCGCGCGATCTTCGATCTTTCACAGATTCTCGGTTCGGGTCCGTTCACAGCATGTGCGTTCGGCGTCTGGACCATGCTCTTCCTCGCCGCGACACTTGCCGCCGCCGGAGCAATCCTCGGAAAGAAGATCGGTTCCGTCTTCCGGATTTGAAAAAACGCGCACTGCCGTTATATTACTCCGATAACCAATCAGGAACCGTTTATGATCTCCGAATCCGCAATTCAGGAACTCTACAAGGCCATCGCCCCGAAACTGACCAATTATCTGGTCGCCAACGGCAGTGAATACGCCGCGGCATGTGATATTGTGCAGGAAGCGTTTCTGCGCCTGTGGAAAAAACGGGAGGATTTCTCCGGAACAGATTCCATTTCCGCATTTCTCTTCGCCGTGGCGCGGAACCTGAAAATCGACCGTTTCCGCCGCAACAGGTTTTATGTGTTTCAGGAGGAAATCGCCGAGGGCGATATGGGGCTTGCCGAACCGGAGCGTCTTCAGGATGATGTCGGGTATCTGCGCAAACGTCTGCAGCAGGCGCTTGCACAGCTCTCCGATGACCTGCGCAATACCTATACCCTGTTCCAGATCGGAAAACAGTCGATCAAGCAGATCGCGGCGGAGACTGGCGCTTCGGAAAGTCTCGTCAAAGTCCGCATTCACCGCGCCAAACAGAAATTGCAGGAACTGCTTGCGGATCTTCAGGAAAAATAATCCGTTTTTTTTCCGGAATGCTGTAACCTTTCCGTTTCCGGTGCGTTTTCAAAGAAAACCAGAAAGAGAGATCAAAGATGAAACCAGACAAGCCGGTTCCCGATATCGACAACCTGATGGAAAAAGCATTTCAGCTTCCCCCGCCGCCCATACCGGATTTCTCCGCAACGGAAGAACCGCAGGGTCCGGTGGAACTCTCAATGGACGATCTTGACATGCTCGCGGCAGCGGGGAAAAACGCATTCCAGGAAACTCTCCGGAAACAGCGGAAAGAATCGCACGACGGACTCTGACCGGACTTCCGCCGTCAGGAAGCGTGACGCCGGCGCACAACAAGAATCGAAAGCAGCATACAGAGTCCGAGCAGATACGGATAGCAGAGGAACTTCAGCACGTCGATGGAAGAGACCGCGGCGGATCCGCCCGCAAGGCCGATGGCGGCAAGAATCTGCGCACCATAAGGAATAATGCCCTGAACGACGCAGGATGACGTATCCAGCAGACTGGCGGAACGTTTCGGTTCCACCTGATAGCGTTCCGCAATATCCCTGGCGATCGGCCCCGCGATCACAATGGCGACCGTGTTATTGGCAGTGAACAGGTTGACCGCCATCACCAGCGCGGAAATTCCCAGTTCCGCACCACGGCGTCCCCGGATATGGCGTTCGATCTTCAGCAGCAGATACTCGATCCCGCCATTGTAACGGATCACGCGGAGCAATCCGCCCGCAAGCAGCGCCACGATCAGCGTTTCCGACATGCTGAGCGCCCCTTTTCCCATCACATCCAGAAAAGTCCAGAAACTGAACGCTCCGCTGCAAAGCCCGATCACTCCGGCAAAAACGGTCCCGAAAATCAGCAGAGCCATCACGTTGAATCCGAGCACAGCCAGAATCAGAACCGAAAGATACGGGAGCACCGCAATAAACGCACTCCAGTTGAGCACTTTGTTTTCCACATTGCCCGCCCCGTGACCGAGAAACAGATAAACAAGGATCGTCAGCACAGCGGCGGGAATCGCAATGCGGATATTGGAATAAAATTTGGCGCGCATCTCCACACCCTGCGTACGGGTGGCGGCAATGGTGGTATCGGAGATCATCGACAAGTTGTCGCCGAACATGGATCCGCCGACCACGGCTCCGAGACAGAGTCCCATGGAAATCCCGATATTTTCCGTCAGTCCGATCGCAATCGGCGCCAGCGCAACGATCGTTCCGACCGATGTTCCGATGGAAATCGAAATAAAACACGCTACAATGAACAGCCCGCAGACCAGCAGATTCGGCGGAACGAACGCAAGCGCTATATTGACCGCCGCATCCACGGCGCCCATCGCTTTCGCCGTATAGGCAAACGCTCCGGCAAGAATAAAGATCAGGCACATCGTCATGATGTCCACATTCCCCATCCCGTGTGCAAACAGTTCGATCTTGCTTTTGAGCGAGGCTTTGTGATTGAGCAGAAGCGCTGTCGCCGACGCAACGACAAACGCGATCGGCATCGGCACTTTATAAAAATCCCCGGAAGTTATGGAGAGTCCGAGGTAAAACAGAAGAAACACGCCGAACGGAATCAGGGCACGCGCCCGCGGCGGACGGTTCAGGGAAAAATCGGTAATATCCATAACCGGCAGGATACGCTTTCGTTAATTCTTGCTCTTTTTCTTGGAAGAGCGGTTTGCTGTTTTCCGGGCCTTGTTTACGGCGGTTTTCTCCGGTGTCCCGCCGCCGATCGAAACGCTTCCTTTTCCGGTCTTGACGCTGGTCTCCACCATGGTTCCGCTTTCATCCGACGCACTCCGCCGGGATCTTTTCTCCGGAGCGGTCAGCTCCATATTTTTCGGGAAATTACTCTCCTGCGTCCCGGTTTCAAGGATCAGGACTTTCGGCTGCGCCTTTTCGATCTGCTCCCTGTACTGTTTCCGGACCTCATCCGGAAGCTCGTCGATCTTGACAAGACTTACCCCGCCCCAGTGGGAAATACGGACATCGTTTTTCTGAAAATTGAGGATTTTGTATTTTTTGAAAACCGTTCCCGTCTTAGTCGTAAGATCAGGGCGGTTGCGGATTCTCTCCCGCCGCCGTTCGATCCGGCGGATATAGCGGCTGATCTCTTCCCGGCGTTCTTTCGGCCAGCGCTCCAGCGGAATCATCACCGCGCCCTCGCGGTGCAGAATGGTCAGTCCCTCCGCGGAATAAGACGCCACTGTGTAATTGCGGTACGTTTTTCCATCCGTCGTTGTTATATCGGCAGCCTGTGCAGCCGCGAAAACCGCCGCCAAACTAAAAAACAGCCCGATGTTTCTCATACGCACTCCGGTTCCTTATATCTGATCGTTCACTGTTACGGTTTTGAATCAAACATTACAATAATTCCATGTTCCGGAACAATGTAACACAAAAATTGCCAACTTGCAAGAATAAAATCCGTTTTTTTGATAAAATATGCGCACAGATTTGAGAGACAGTGCGTAAAGAGCAAGGTCCTGAAATTTATTCCGCTCCTCCATATTGCAAAACAGGAAACTGCAATGTATATTACCGTTCCATACGGCGTTGATGCAGGATGCGCCGGAAAAGGACTGGTATCATGTTGAAATTCGATTTGAAACGGCGCTGGCTCTGCTTTATTGCAGGAATCATCCTGAGCGGATTCGGCGTTGCTCTTTCCACTCAGGCGGGACTCGGCGCGACGCCGATCTCAAGCGTCCCTTATGTTCTCAGCTTCATCATCCCTCTGACATTCGGCACCTGGACGCTTCTGCTGAACATTCTGTTCGTATTCGTTCAGGTTGCAATCCTGCGGCGCGATTTTCCCAAACACCAGTATCTGCAGATTGCCGCCACAGTGCTGTTCGGGCTGATCATTGATCTCGGCATGTTCCTTACAAAACCGTTCTGTACGGATTTTTATCCGGCGCAGCTGCTGATGCTGGTCGGCGGATCAGCCATCCTCGCAGCGGGAATCGCCATGCAGGTCATGTCCGAAATTCTCTATCTGCCCGGCGATGGAATCGTCAAGGTCATTGCGGCAAAACTGAAATGGAATTTCGGCATTCTGAAAGTCAGCTTCGATGTAACTCTGACCGTTTCCGCCGTTCTGCTCTCTCTGCTCTTTCTCACGACACTTCAGGGTATCCGGGAAGGAACGGTTATCGGAGCGTTCTCCGTCGGCACAATGGTCAGCCTGTTTCTGGTCCCGCTGCGTTCCGTAAAAAAGTTCTGCTACGTCCGAAGCGGAAAAAGCGTTTGAAAAACGGCGGAACCGTGATATAGTTCCCGCATGAAACCAACCCGGAGGAACCATGACGATCAAACTCGCTCTCCTGCAAAGCCGGTCGTTTCCGTCAAAGGCGGAATCCATGGCGGAGCACGAACAGCTCATCGCCGAAGCCGCGCAAAACGGCGCAAACATCATCTGCACACAGGAACTCTGCTTCACCCCGTATTTCTGCAACGATCAGGACCCGGCAAAATTCGACCTTGCGGAGCCCGTTCCGGGACCGGTGACGGAACGGTTTGCCAGACTGGCAGAGCAGTACGGCGTTGTCCTGATTCTCTCCCTGTTTGAACACCGCGCCCCGGGAATCTGCCACAACACAGCCGCAATCATCGACGCGGACGGAACGTTTCTCGGCAAATACCGGAAAATGCACATTCCGCAGGATCCCGGCTTTGAAGAAAAATTCTATTTCACGCCCGGCGATCTCGGTTTCCGCGCATGGCAGACCAAATTCGGACGCATCGGCGTCATCATCTGCTGGGACCAGTGGTACCCGGAATCAGCACGGCTCACTGCGCTGGACGGCGCGGAAATCATTTTCTGTCCGACCGCAATCGGCGGCATCGACACCGAACCCGAATCCCTCGCGAAACTCCAGCGCGACGCCTGGCTCAACGCCCAGACCTCCCACTCCGTCGCAAACGGCTGTTACTATGCCGCAGTCAACCGGACGGGCGTGGAGAACGGAACGAAATTCTGGGGAACCTCGTTTGTCTGCGACTTTTACGGCAACCGCATCGCCGAAAGTTCGCAGGACCGGGAGGAGATCCTTTATGCGGAATGCGACCTCGCCGCAATGGAGGAACACCGCCGTATGTGGCCGTTCTTCCGGGATCGGCGCATCGACGCCTATCAGGGCATTCTGAGGAGGTTCCGCGATGAACGTTGAATCCCCCGCATCGCTTGGATTCGTCATGCCGCCCGAATGGAGCAGACAGGAAGCAATCTGGCTTTCCTGGCCTCACAATCCCGCGACATGGCCCGGAAAAATGGAAGAGATCAACCGCGTTTTCGCACGGTTCGCCGCCGTGATCTCCCTCTACGAAAAAGTCCGCATCTCCCGCGGCAACGCACGCCGGGAAACGATTTCCGACCTGCTCTGCGACGCCGGAGCCAATATGTCCAATGTGGAACTTTTCGATTTCCGCACCAATGACGTCTGGTGCCGCGACCACGGACCGGTTTTCCTGAAAAACACCGCAACCGGCGAACGCGCCATCGCCGACTTCATTTACAACTCCTGGGGCGGGAAATTCCCCCCGTGGAATCTGGACAACGACATCCCCGCCCGGATCGCCGAAGCTCTCGGCATCCGCCGTTTCCCGGTTCCGGTCGTCTGTGAAGGCGGAGCTTTGGAAATCAATTCGCTCGGCGACCTGATCACGACGGAATCCGTACTTCTGAACGGCAACCGCAATCCCGGTATCGGAAAAGACGAGATGACACGGATCCTGATGGACGCTCTCGGCGCCGGAAGCGTTCTCTGGCTCAAGCAGGGAATGATCGGCGACGATACCGACGGGCATATCGACACCCTCGCCCGTTTCGTTTCCGACGACACGATCCTTGCGGCTGTCGATGATTCGGCGGAGGGCGGCAACAAAGCCGTGCTTGACGCCAACATCCGCGTTTTGGAACAGGCGCGCAACGGGAATGGCAAGCCGTATACGGTCATCCCGGTCCCCTGCCCCGACCCGATCCACCCGGAAAACTGGCGCGAAGAGGTGCTGCCGGCAACCTATATCAACTATCTGCTGGTCAACGGCGCGGTTCTCGTCCCGACCTACCGCGACGACCGGCACGATCAAAAGGCCTGCGACATCATCGCCTCCGTATTCCCCGACCGCAGACTGGAACCGATCGACTGCTTCGACATCATTCTCGAAGGCGGCGCACTGCACTGCCTGAGTCAGCAGATGCCCGCCTGACCGGGATACGGTTTTCTCTGCCCGCTTTCATGATCCGGGAAATGCAGGGAAACAAATGAGAGTCAAGGCGATTCCTTATTCCGTTTCGTGAGGAAGTGACATCCGCCAGCCGGCGGCTTCCAGTCTGGCGACTGTCTCCTGAAGCAGATGTTCCGGTGCAGACGCTCCCGATGTAATACCGATATCGCCGTCCGGCAGATCCGACAGTTCCAGTTCGTCAGCCGAGGCAATCAGCAGGGCATGGGCGCCGCATGATTCCGCAACCTCGCGCAGTTTCCGGGAATTGGAGCTTTTGACCGACCCGATCACAAGAATCGTCCGGCAGCGTTCCGCAAGCTGTTTCACCGCACGCTGCCGTGCAGTCGTCGCCCCGCAGATGCCGCCGCAAATCCGGATTCCCGGAATACGCTTTTTCAACAGCTCGAACAATCCGGCACAGTCGTCCACGCTCAAAGTCGTCTGAGTCAGACATGCCAGCGGGTGTTCCGGATTTTCCGGGATTCTTTTCACGTCATCTTCGTTCTCCACCACATACGGAACATGATTCAGACGTCCGACAACCCCCTCGATCTCCCGGTGGGAACGCTTGCCGATCAGAACAATCGAATATCCTTCCGCCTCCAGTTCCGCGGCTTTCCGGTGAATGCCTTTCACCAGCGGACAGGTCGCATCCAGCAGACGGACTTCCATCTTCCGGGCAGCCTCTTCCACTGCGCGGGAAACGCCGTGTGCGCTGAAAATCAGTGTTCCGCCGTTCCATCCGGGATCCAGTTCCTCGGCAAATATCACTCCGCGCCTGCGGAACGACTCCACCACATGGTCGTTGTGGACAATCTCATGCAGAACCCGGACGGGAAACGGTCCCTCGCACACCGCCCGTTCCACCATTCCGATTGCGCGTTCCACTCCGGAACAGAATCCGCGGACCGGAGCAATCAAAATTCTGCCTCTCATTCCGGCATCTCCCGTTTATACTGCGGATTCTGCGGAGAGAGACGGCGTGCCGTTTCCAGAGATTTCAGAGCTTCGCCCGCCCGCGCCGGATCACGCATCAGCAGACGGTACCGCTGGTAGTGGAGCGCCGCCATTCCGGGAGCGCGGCGGAGCGCCTCCTCCAGATATTTTTCCGCCAGATCCCATTCCTGCCGCATGGCGAAATAAGTGCTGAGACTCTTGCATTGAAACGGCGAACGCGGCGCGATCCTGTCGCAAACCGACGCCGCTCTCAACACTTCATCCGGCGCGGCGGCAACGTTCAACGGACTGAACCGCGGATCCTGAAGATTCGTCAGATGCTCATACGCAAGCTCAAACCGCAACAGGGGATCCGACGTGATCAGTGAGCAGAGGATCACACAGACCGATGCCGAAACGGTCATCGTTTTCCAGAGACGCGGATGCCGTCCCTCCTCCGTTCCGTCAGCAGTGTTCTCCTCCCGTCCGGAACAGACGATCATTCCGAATACGATCGCAAGCGCCATCGACGCGGGTGTTTCATAGCTGACCTCCATCATCGAATGGATTCCCCATGCGACAAGCCCGCAGACCGATGCGGTCCGCATCAGCGCCCCGTCCGTCAGAATATCGCGAAACGAACGCGCGCGGAAATACCGCATGCAGAACCATCCCGCGTACAAAACGATCGCCAGAATCAGCAGAAACGCCAATACTCCGGCCTGTGAACCGGGAGTCAGCAGAAGATTGTGCGGAGATTTCGGAGCTTCGTCGTTCTCCAGCAGTTTCAGCACCAGATAATGCTGAAAGAATCCGCCCCATCCTTTTCCGATCAGCGGCGACTCCGCCATCATGCGGAACGCCGCCTGAAAATAGTCAAAGCGGAAGATCATCGACATCGCCCCGCGTCCGAGCGCCAGCATCAGGGCAAACGCTCCCGCCCCGACGGGAATCAGCGCAAGAATTCCCCAGCGTACCCGGCGCGGCAACTGAAGCGCCAGCGCACAGAAGATCAGCGCGGCTCCGGCGGAAAGCACCGCACCGCGGCTCCCCGTCTTCACCAGCACAAAAACAGAGATCAGAAACGCCGGAATCGTGAACAGACAGCGGCTCAGCATCGGCGGGCTCACCCGCGCTCCCGCCCTCCAAAGCCATGCCAGCAGAACGGGAATCGACAGCAGAAGATACCCCGCATAGGCATTGCAGGCGGAAAAGTCCGCACTGATCCGCTGTTCGCTTAAACGGGTCTTCATGTTGTTATGGAACTGCATCCCTTTCGCTTCCATCTCCTGAATCCGCTCCATCGTCTGCTCGAACCCGGAAAAATACTGACTCAGGCCCGAATAAAGCGAGAACACCAGGGCAAGCGCCGTCGCCCCGCAGAGTTTGCAGGCAAGAGCCGGACGGTTGTCCAGCAGGATCGCAAACGCCATTGCCGTTGCCGCAAGTCCGAATCCGTAGGGAATCATGTGCATCGGATAGTTCACGATCACGCCGTCGGCAAACGCGCCGAGCGTTCCCGCGCCCGCAAACGCAAGCCAGAGCAAAGCAAACACCCCGGAAGGCGTACCGCGCGGACTCTTCGGCACGCAGATCAGCGTCACGATCAGCAGAACCGAGGCGAACACCGGAAGAAGCGTCGACGGCCACGGCGAAATAATCAGCGGGAACAGCTCCCGCCAGTAAATCATGGTTATATCCGGGATGCCGATGATCGACCCGAATTTCAGCGGAAGAAGAAACACAAACAACACCGCAAGCGTTTCCGCTATGAAAGCAAAACGCCCCGGACGGGAATTATTTTTAATCATAACAATCTGTTCTCCATGGATTCAACGAAAAATACCCCGTTTCACAAGTTTTTCAAGTCCGTTTCCGGTATTCTTCCGGTGTAAGATTCATTTTCCTGTGGAAAACATGGCAAAAATAACTGGAAGAGGCAAAACCGAACTCCAATGCAATCTCCTTGACGCTCTTCCGCGTCTCCGTCAAAGCGCGGGCGGCGGCAAACAGACGCAGATTCTGTAAATAATCCGACGGGGCACATCGCAAATGCCGCAGGAAAAGCCGTCGGCACTGCGCCTCGCCGATCCCCGCCGATGCGGCAAGATCACCGATTCCGATCCGCGTCCGGAAATTCCGCTCCGCAAACCCGCACATTGCCGCGATATGAGGATGATATGCCACATCCGCGTCCCCGATCCAGTTCTTCGGCTCCAGAGCGAGCTCCATCAGTTTCAAATTCAGCATTGCGGAAAACCATGCAAGTCCGCCCTCGCGGCACCTCTCCGAAAGCCCGGCCATACAGTGCATCATACCGAGAGTCTCCACGTCAAACCGGAAAAACGGGCTCCGCAACCGCTCCGCCGGATCACGGAGCGGGGAATATTTCGGACTCGCATGAACGATCACATGCGAACAGGAGGTGCATCCCGCCGCCAGACCGAACGAAAAGAGTTCGCCGACCCTCAGCAGACACCAGTCCCCGCGTCCCAGAACCCGTTCTCCGCGTTCACAGACGACCTGTACCCGTCCCGATTCCATGAACAGACAGAAATGGTCGCCTTGACGGCGCGGTGTCACGAACCACGGCGCGCGGTTGTTCCACCAGTGCGCGGAAACCGCCGACAGCGGCTCGCGGGCGATCCGCTCCGCCATGGCAAGATCCGCGGACACGGCGTGCTCCGCCTGCGGAATGCAGTTTTCATCTCCGTACTGATTCATGATCGTTTTTCGACATTCAATTCCGTTTTCCGATATTCCATTTCCGGCATTTTCTGTTATAATATAGATATTTCACCGTTATTTGCAAGGAGAGATTGACATGGAACCGAATTTTCATCAGGATTTTCCGGCGGAAAGCCGGGACATCCTTCCCGTTCCCTATCTGGAACACGTTGCCGAACCGTTGGCTCTGCGTCCGGGAAGACAGCTTTTCGTGGATGACTGGCTTATTGCCGGAACCGACTGCGAACGCATCTTTCATCCGCTCGTCCCCTATCCGGGAAATCCCGTTCTGAAACCGGAAACGGAGCTGGAACTCGACCGCTTCCAGTGTCCCCTCGCCGTTCCGTTCAACGATGGGGTGTGGTACGACCCCGCAGACCGTCTTTACAAATTCTTCTACCATGCCGGATGGTTTCATGGCACGGCATACGCGGTCAGCCGGGACGGAATCCGCTGGGAACGCCCGAATCTCGGAATCGTCGGCAACTCCAATCAACTTATTCCGCCACGCCCCGGCTACGAACGCGACGGCGGACTCGTATGGCTCGATCAGCATACCGAAGATCCCGCGGAACGCTGGAAAATGTTCCTCTACTTCCGCCATGAAACCGGAGAAGGCGGAGAGCTCTATACCTCCGCAGACGGGATCCACTGGAATTTCCGTACAACAGCAGGTCCCTGCGACGACAATTCCAGTTTTTATTACGACCCGTTCCTCCGCCGCTGGATCTTCAGCATACGCAATTCCATGGGAAACAACGGCCGCGCCCGCGCCTGGCTCGCCCGCCGCGATTTCATCGCTCCGCCATGGACGCAGGAGGAGCCAATCAACTGGGCACGCGCGGATTCTCTTGATCCGTTTGAGCAGGAAACCGGAATGGAACCGCAGCTTTACGACTTGAACGCCACACCTTACGAATCCCTGATGCTCGGCATCTTCGCAATCTTCCACGGACCGGAAAACAACGTCTGCGAACGTCTCGGCATTCCCAAACGCAATGATCTCCACTTCGCGTTCAGCCGGGACGGCTACCACTGGTCACGTCCCGCCGGTCGTACCCCCGCGCTTGCCTGTACCCGGCGGGAGGGTGACTGGGATCGCGGATATCTTCATGCCGCCGGCGGGATCTGTCTGGTTTTCCGCGATAAACTCCGCTTCTATTACGGTGGATGGAGCGGAAAATCCGCTTTGGCTCCGGGCGAAAAAGGAAATTCCAGCCGCGGGGCTTTCGCCATGTATGCAGGCGGTGCGACCGGATTCGCCGAGCTCCGGCGCGACGGATTCGCTTCCATGCACGCGCATTCCACGGGAACCGTCACCACACGCCTCCAGCTTCTCCCGGGGCGTTTCCTGCGGATCAACGCGGCTCTCCGCGAACTCCGCGCCGAACTTCTGGACCGGAATGGCACAGTCATCCCCGGCTATTCCCGGATGGAATGTCTTCCATTTTCCGGCGATTCCTGCAATGCGGAATTGCACTGGGCAGACAGAACGGAACTGCCCGCCGGCGAATACCGGATCCGCTTTCACCTGAACGGCGGAAACCTTTACGCATTCTGGGGATCGGATCACCATGACGGATGCAGCGGCGGGTATCTTGCCGCCGGAAGCGGAGATTACGCATCCGACCGGGATATTTGAGCTTCCCCTCCTCCTTTCGGTTGACAGGCGGCAAACCGGAAACTCAACCGAAAGGAACACTCTCATGGCAATCACCTATAAAGGCGACATCTGTCTCGGCTTCTCCGCAGACGACTCCGGGCAGACGCTCAAACGGCTGATGGTATTTTTCTGCGAAAACGGCGAAACGATCTCCAGCCTGCGGACTCACCGGGATTTTCCCGTGCTCGGAGCGGCACACCCGGAACTCTCCTCGCTGAAAGCCTCGTCCATCACCGTCACCCCTGCCTGCGACGGGAAAAAGAACAAATATGAAGCCGAAGTCACTTACACCAGCCAGAGAACCGCCCCGGTCCTGACGGATACCGCGCAGTTCGGCCGTCCGTTCAACGTAACGCTCTCAACGGTTGAAAAAGTGGTTCCGTTTGAATTCTCCTACGATCAGACCGACGATTCCGGGCGCCCGGTCCGCCCCGTTGTCACCGCAGCGGGAACAGCGATTCCGGCAAGCACGGTCCAAACCTCGCTTCTGCTGAAATTCTCCTACCGCCTGCGCAGTTTTAAACCGTCCTGGATTCTGGAAACGGCGGATACCGTGAACCGCTCCCCCGTCACAGTCTGCGGACTCGACATTCCGGCGGAATGCGGACTCATCAAAACAGTGGCGGCGGAAATCATCAGCGAAGACAGCAGCCCCCACAACTCCGTGTTTCAGGTCGATGTCTGCATGGAGATCTCGCCGGAAGGCTTCCTGCGCACGTTCCCGAACCGGAGCGTTTATTTCCGCGGCCCGAACGGCAACCCGGCAAGAATCTACATGGCAGTCGACTCCCTCGGCAATCCCGTATACGGCAGTGACAAAGCTCTTGCGGAAATCGCCGACACGACAAGCAGTCCGGTCCCTGTGGATGAACCGCTCTGGCTTTCCGCGTCCGGATTGATCCTCTCCTCACAGGACATCACACCGGGACCGGGCAATTTTCTGCGGTTCCGGGAAAAGCGTCCGCACTCCTGGTCCCAGCTCTCCCTTCCCCGTACAGCTGCATGGTGACGTCATGAGAGTAATCGAAGCCACCGCCAACACCGTGGAGGCCATACGCAAGGCATGGGAACTCCGCCACGACCTGACCGACACCGGAAACAGCCGCAATTATTCCCTCGCCGCAGGGAAACGCAGTCAGAACCCCGGCTATTCCGGCGAATTCAAGGTTTCCGTCGGGGAAATCGTCCGGAACACGGAAGAAGAGGAAAACCCCGGCGAAATCGCCAGTCTGGAACTGTTCATCCGCAACGGGCTTTATGAGGGATATGACAACACTTATCCTTATGCCGGATGGATTCTGCTCGCCGGAAAGCGCATCGCGAAAACGCCTGCTTATCACAACACGTTTTCTCAGGGAGGAGAATACAATCTTTCCACTTTATACGTCTGGCACAAGTTGGGATTTGAATTTTTTGGAGTATCATCATCATTCGTTTTCACAAACGAGGACGAAATGCCGGATGACGAGACCGAAAGCGAAACGACCGTGTATCATCTCCTTGCGGTCATCCGCGACGGTAAAGTTATTCAGGCTCACTATGGACCGATTCACATTATGGACCGCTATTATGACGAAACTGTTACCGAATGAAATTCTTGTCCGTCACTCGCTTCTGGAATGGATCCGTGCTTTCGACCGGATGCGCGCCGACCGCTATGCGATTCTGTGTCCGGATAAAAGTTTCTCCCGCCTGGAAGATTTGTTGAAAATTAAAACGTTCATGCCGGAAAGCGACCGCAATTCCATCCTGCGCCAGACTCTCTTTCTAGATGCCTATAACTGGATGGTAATCCGTAAATATTCGGAAATCACGTCCACTCCGGTTTATCTCCACGAGGGTGCAACATGGGCGGAAAAATATCCGGGAATACACGGGGAGAAAGAAATCCTGACAAGTTCAGACTTGCACTGGGGAACCGGGAACTTTTGGAAATACAATCATCCGAACTATGTGCCGGCGTTTCAGGAATTGGTATCCATGATGACCGCCCGGAAGCCGTGGAGCCGGGTCGTCCGGAAAATCTACGAACTTTGCAATCAGTTCAACGGAATCGTGTATTTTAACGATAAATCCTTTTATACGGTCTACGGGAAATTTTGCGATGACCACGACGGCACGACTCCCGTCGGAGAATGGAACACGTTCATAAACGATTATAACGATAGATTCGGCTGTTATCAATTTGTTGCATGTCGGGATGAAAAAAGCTATGTAGCCTCCACTTGGTCATCGCGTTTGAAAATCGACTACAATCCACCGTTTGACATTCCCTATCGTCTCGTAGTCGCCGGGTCGGCATACGACAGCTACCAGTTCGACGGAATGGGAGTTGTGGAATACCCCGGATGCTATAATGTCATTTTCGACTCCGGACCCATACAGGGGAACTACACGTCGCCGCTGATCGGAATCGACAGTATTTATACCTCGACCAACCTTGATAATTATATAGGCTATAACAAGTCGAACGATCGCGCCGGGTGGTATGTCGAAGGGTGTGCCCTGATCGTCTATCCCGCGGAAGGTGTGTTTCCCGATTACTTCTGAAAAAGAAACAAAAAATCCGGTGCAGGAAAACTACACCGGAAAGCGGCGCTTTGTGCAAATTTCAGTTGTCACGACACGAAAAATCCCGGAACACTTTCACGGTCCGGGGAGTGGCGCGGTGATTATGCTTCGATCAACGCAGCCACAAGCGTTTTTACGCAAGGATAAGTTCTTTTTTCTTTTTCGGACGACCTCCGAGCGCTCCATTGCGGCGGGACGCTTCCGATTTCCGTGCAGATTTGCTTTTTGCCGCACGGATGGCATTTTCCCGGACGGCGGCTTTTTTCCGGAGCGTTTCCCGGACGGCGAGCCATTTCTCTACCGGAACCGGTTCGCCCTCTTTTTCCGGATGACGCAAAAGGTCAAGTTCCAAGTCAATCATCGCCTCCGGCCAGTCCAGCGCGAAACCGTCGCAGATGACATGTTCCAGTTCCGCTATGGTACAGTAACGGAAATATCCGTACCGCTCGAACGGGAGGACAAATCTTTCGTTTCCAAGTTCCACCGTGATGGAGTCGCGACTCACCGCCGCCAGTTTTGCTTCAATGCAGTTCATTCCAAAACTCCTCAATTTTCCGTTTGTGCCCCTTTGCGTATGCCGACAGCAGTTTCCGGTCCGCTCCGGAAAGTTTCCCGTGCCCTTCCACTTCACAGGAGCCATCCATATAAAACCGGACACTTACACCAGCTTTCTTTGCGTGAAAGTGAATCGGGAGGTGATCGTTCAGATAGAACGTGATCGCCCATCCGTTTACGATTTCGAATACCGGCATCGAATATTTCCTTATTCTGTTTTCATTTATAATATAACCTATTATGTCAGGTTATCAAGTCCAATGTCAAAAAAATCCAGAACAGGAAAACTACACCGGAAAGCGGAAAGAAAAATTAATAGAACTTGATTTCATCAACGAGTTGCCAGAAGTTCCCACTATCAATATTCATGTATTAGTTTTTTTGTGAACTTACAGCTCAATCAGTAAATTTCAAGTTTTACATTTTCAGGAAAAAGTCAAGCGGCGTTCTGTGCAAATTTCAGTTGTCACAACACGAAAAATCCCGGAACGCTTTCACGGTCCGGGGAGTGGCGCGGTGATTATGCTTCGATCAGCGCATCAGCTGGACAACCCAACACTGTCCGAAGTTTCTTAATCATCGCCAGTGTCAAATTACGCTTGCGGTTCAAAACTTCATATGCACGGCTCGCTGTGCCGAAACATGGAACCAGGTCTTTCACTTTTATTTGCTTCTGCTCCATCATGAACTTGATGAAGTCCACCGGGTCGGGGTTGGAAAAATGAAAACGCTTATCTTCATATGCACTCATAACCATGCTCATCAGTTCCAATTCCTCGGCATCCTCCGGCTTGAGGTTGTCCAGTTCGTCGGCATGAGCATCAAGGAAAGCGTCAATCCGTGCGCCCATTTGCCGCATTTCGTCATCATTCTTGATTGTTCTAATTTCCATGGTGTTCACCTCCTCAAAATTTCATCTTGCTGTATTCCGCATGAGTTCCAATCCATCGGACGAACAAGCGGCCGGCCGCATATACGGCAACCACCATCAGACGATACTTATTCCCTCCGATGTTGAAAATCACCCGATTGCCGGAAAGAAAGTCCGCGCTTCCGATTGCATTCCGTATATCCTGCGGTCTTTTCCATTGTGCCAACCGAACAAGTTTTATCCAGCTTGTCAACGGCTTAATGCTGTCGGCATGATTCTGCATAAATTCGTCAAGGCGGTATTTGTTTTCCAACTGCATCGGATTTTCCCTTCGTCACGAAATAACATAGTCCCATGATGGGACTTTTTCAAGTTGCAGTTTGAAATTTTTTCAAAAATCCGGTACAGAATTTCTCGTGTACCGGAATAAAATCAGGAAAAAATGAAAATCTTATTCTTGAAATATACACCAAATGCCACCAATAACAGCCAAAAGAATAAACGGTAACAATATAGATATTAATCCTGGGCTAAGTCCCCAAATTTTTTTTCTCTTATTTGTTGGGATATTGGGGTCATAGCATAAATCCCATATAACGAAATATAAGATTAGGGCAGAAATAATCCAAATTTCATCCGGTCTTGAATTCGCAACAGCAACCCCATATGCAGTTAAAAACAATTTTCCAATCCCCGCTAGGATTTGCCCTGCATAAAAGTTGTGAATTCCCCATCCACCGAAAAAAATACCAAGTAAACAATAAATCGTTCTATTCTTTTTACGAACAGGAGCTATATCATTTGTCAGATATTCTCCGCAGTATCTGCATTTTTTTGCAACTGCGAGAATGTTTTCACCGCATAACGGGCATGGCTTCATTTCCGGTGTTGGAACTAGTGCAGATTCGGCAATCCATTGGAATTTGCATCGCTGACATTCAACTTTTTGCCCGATAACGTCAGGCTGTACTTCATATTCAGCAAAACAACGAGGACAAATAATTTTCATGACAATTTTCCCTCAAACGGATCCGTGTTGTGATTTCTGAGACATTACAATACACCACTTCCCGGAAAAGTCAAACAGCCTCAGAGCCGGAACTCTTTCCGGTATGCGGACGGAGTACGGCCGCGGTGCTGTTTGAACAAACGCGAAAAATAAAACTCGTCGTCAAATCCGCTTTCATGCGCGATCTCGCAAAGCGGCCGCGCCGTATCAGTCAGCAGCTTCATGGCGCGGTTCAGGCGGCATTCGATCAGGAAACGGGTCGGCGCATAACCGGTCAGCTCGCGGAAAATCCGCCGGAAATGGGAAACAGAAATCGACATTTTTTCCGCTTCCTCCCCGAAATTCCATTTTGCCTGCGGAGCCGACACGATCGACCGCCGTAACGCACGGATACACTGTTCGCAGAACGCATTCACGCGCGCCGGAAGCGGTTCCTGTTCCTGAATCTGCAGCAGCAGGTCCTCCAACAGAAGGACTTTCCGCGCCTCCCGGTAACCGCCCGGATGCTGAAGCAAGGCCTGAACTTCCAGCATGGTCTTGTAAAACTGTTCGGGTTTTGCGATACGGTGAACGGGACACGGTTCGTAAGGGTCGAACAATCCGCCCGCCCGGAACGCCTCCGCCCGCGGTCCCTGAAAACAGATCCAACAGTGATGACGCGTCTCCGAGGCACAGGTCGTATAGTTGTAAACGCGGCCCGGAGCGGAAAAAAACACACACGGCCCCTCGAACACCTCTTCCGGTGACCCGTCCACGGAAAAAACGAGTTTGCCGGAATGTGTATACTGAATTCCGTAGTAGCCGTCAAAAACCTTGTCGCGGCTCCCGCCGGCCGATTCGGGAATATCGCCGAATGTGGTGAATGTCAGTCCGTCAAAATAATTCATTGCCGATCAGAATATCCATTTTTTTGTTAAGTTTCTCCATTGGTAAAACAGGAAACGGGAAGTATATTATAATCAAATTATATATTTTACAATCCAGCAAACGAAAAAAACAGCAAAAAAGGTGAACACATGGCAAAATCGCCAATCAGAATCGGCATCTGGGGACTCGGAAGAGCCGGATGGGGCATGCATACGGAAGAGATCGACCGCTACAAGGATGAGGCGAAAGTCGTTGCCGGATGCGATGTGCTCCCGGAACGCACCGCCAAACTCAAAGAACGTTATCCGGACTGCAAAGTCTACACCGACGCGGAAGCATTTCTCGCCGATCCCGACATCGAAGTCGTCGCGGTCGCGGTCCGCTCCCCTCAGCACATCGACTACGCGATCCGCGCTTTGAACGCGGGCAAAATCGTTTTCCTTGAAAAGCCCGTCGGACTCTCCAGCGAAGGACTCGCCAAGCTCGAAGCTGCACTCGCCGCTCATCCGGGTAAACTGTTCTTCCGGCACAACCGCCGTCTGGAAGCCGCATTCAATCACATCCGCGAGATCATCGACAGCGGCATTCTCGGCAATGTTTACGAAATCAAACTCTGCCGCCACAATTTTGCTTACCGCGAAGACTGGCAGGCTATCCTCGAATGCGGCGGCGGACAGCTCAACAACTGGGGCCCGCATCTCATCGACCACGCACTCCGGCTTCTTGATTCCCCCGTCGCCGACATTTGGAGCGACCTCAAGAACATCAACGGACTCGGCGACGCGGAAGATACCGTGAAAGTCATCTTCCGTGGAGAAAACGGACGGCTCATCGACGTTGAAATTTCCGGCGGCGTCGCTCTTCCCGCTCCGGTCTATGCGGTCTACGGCGACCGCGGCGCTCTGATCTGCGAAGACGAACAGGATATCCGTCTGCGCTACCTCGCTCCGGAATCCCGGCGTCCATCCCATAAAGCCTCCGCCGAAACTCCGCCGCTCAACGGATCGTTCCAGGGCAAGTTTGAACAGAAGTGGATCCGCAAGACCATCATGGTCGAACCCTCGAACGGATATACGGTCAGCGACATCTACCACCACCTCTACCTCGCACTCCGCGAAAACGTTCCTTTCCTGATCAAAAGCGAGGAAGCATTGGCGGTCGTCCGCACCACCGAAGCAATCAAAAAGCAGAATCCCGCATTCCGTCAGAAACTCGACGAATTCGGCAAATAAACATCTCCCCGGATGACGAAACGGCAATTCCGTCATCCGGGATTTTTTTACAAATTCCTGACACTGTCAGAGAATCATTCTCACTTCATCACCCCCTTTCCGGTACGACACATCCGGTAATTTGCCAAAAATCCATATTTTTTTCATTTTCCCTCTTGACAATATCAGAGTTTTCGTTTATAATTTAATAAAGGAAAACAGGGCAAAGACGATATGGAAGATAAAATCACACAGGTGCGAAGCCACATTCTCGGCATGCTGGAGCGCGGAGAGCTGAATGCCGGCGGCAAACTGCCCGGCGCGCGGGAACTGCTTCCGGAATCCGGGATCGCCCTGCCCGTCGTGCAGAATGCAATCGAATCTCTCGTCCGGGAAGGAATTCTGGAAACCATTCCCCGCCGCGGAACATTCGTTCAGCAGCACTGGAACAGCCGGGTTCTTCAGCAGAATCTGACCGTCTACCGGAAAGGACTGCACTGGCTCCCGGATCTGCAGCAGCTGGTCCGCCGGGAACTTCCCGAAGTATGGGTCAGCGATTCTTTCACCGGCGGAACATTCGAAATCCTTACGACGCATTACGTTCAGGCGCATCACGACCGTTTTCTTGACCTGACCGGGCTGTTCAACCGCTGCTTTCCCGATCAAAGCGACTTTTTCACCGGACCGTTTGAAGCGTTCCGCGTCGGCTCCCGTCTGGTCGGCATCCCGATCATCTTTTCTCCGCGCGTGATCTTCTACAATCCGGCGCTTTTCGACCGCGCAGGGTGTGCGCGCCCGCGGACGGGATGGAGCTATGCGGAATTTCTGGATTGCGTCCGCCGTCTCCGCCGGATTCTTCCGCCGCAGAACGTGTTTCTGTGGGAACCGCAGCCGCAGGGATGGATCAACTTTGTCCAACGGGCGGGCGGATGCCTGATCGACTCCCGGGGCAATGTCAGGATTGACAGTCCGGAGACCCGGCGCGGCCTGAAACTGTTCCGCGACCTGCGGCACGAGATGGGGCTTTCCGTCTACTCCGGTTATCAGGATAACTTCGTTCCGGATTTTCTCGCCGGAAACGCCGCCATGCTGCTGGCGCCGCGGGAATTCCGGAGCAGTCTCACCGCCGCCGGATTCGACGGTTGGGAAACCGTGTCCCTGCCGGAATTCGAGGGCGGAGTCGATGTGAATGTGCAGGCGGCGGATGCGTTCTGTGTCCGCCGGAACTGCGTCAATATGGAATTGGCGGAACGGCTGCTGAAACTTCTGCTTTCCCCGGAACACCTGAACGGTCTTGCCCGTTGGAATTACGGACTTCCGATCCGCAAATCCATCGTCGGCAACACGATCAGCTACACCGAACCGCGCGATGTGCTGTTCCTGAGCGAAATCCCTAAAATGCAGGTCCATTACAATCTGAATTCCGCCGAAATCTACGCTCTTGTCTGCAAAGGAATCGCCAACCTGATGACCGGAGAGGATGACATCAACGCCGGAACCGCCGAACTGGCGGCCATGGTCCGGGTTTGTCAGAAAATACAAAAACAGACCGCTCTGTTTCAAGGGCGGCATCAATCAACCTCATTTCAACTGGGAGATGTATCATGAAAAGAACGCCGTTCACCATCGTAGAGCTCCTCGTCGTCATCTCAGTCATTGCAATCCTTGCCGCTCTTCTGCTTCCGGCATTGAACAAAGCAATGGAACGGGGACGCGCCACTCTCTGCACGGGGAATCTGAAACAGATCGGACTGGCTGAACTCTCCTATGCCAACGACTTTGACGACTGGACGGTCCGTGGACGCCCCCTGACGCTGAACGGCACCAGCACCGGGGCGGAATCGTTCATCCACACGATCGCCGATCTGAAATATGCCGGCAACGTGAATATCCGGAACAAAAACACGATTTTCGTCTGTCCCAACGACAAACGCCCGGAGTACAATTCCGGCGACACATTCACGCCGAGGATGAGCTACGGCACCAACACCTGCGTCACTCAGGGGCTGTGGGCAAAAGTCGCCGATGACGCACGGGGAACGTATGCGCGGGACCGTCACCGCCGGTTCGGTGAACTGGGCAAAACACTCAAAGGTCCCTCCCGTACGGTTCTGGTCACCGACTGCTTCGGTTATGAGAGCGGAGGCGTCAAAAAATATTTCATTCTCCGCAGCGGCGGTTCTCCGTCCACAGACTTCAACGCATGGTTCTCGGACACCCCTCCCGCCTCCATCAGCCTGCGGCACGGCGGCAACCAGGCGGTGACCCTTTTCTGCGACGGACGCGCCAAAGCCGTTAAAGGGCCGATGATGAACGACGTGACTTCCGGAACCTATGTCCAGTGGCTGAACCCGGACACCGCCGACGGAATGAACCGCTGATCCGGCAGGCGGAATTGCACAAAGAGTTCTGAAGACGGAAAAAATCGGAACGCTCTTCCGCAACTTTCCGTTCCGTCTCCTTGATTTTTGGATTTCTGCTGTTATATTCCTTACTCATATTGATAAATCGTTTATAAACAGCTCAAGGAATCGGCGATGAAACAGAAACTTTTACTCTTGGCGGCGGTCTTTTTCGGCGTAATGGCATTCATGCTCACATTCCAGCAGATCAATCAGGAGAAGCGGAAAATTCAGGCTGCGACAACGGAAGTCGCCGTGCTTCAGCTGGTCAAAGACGTCGCGGAAAACGAACCCGTCACCGAAGACGCCGTGCGCGGAGCAAAGATCAAAATGTACGCCTCACAGCTTTCCGCCAGCCGTCATATTCCGTACAGTCAGAAAAACCTCATTATCAACCGTAAGGCGCAACTCTCCATCCAGCGCGGGAAAATCCTGCAGTGGAACGATTTGCAGAACGCCGTTTCCGGGGGAAAAGAGGGGCTGACACGCCTGATCCAGCCCGGCTACCGCGCGGTCTCCATCGCAGTCGATCAGACAGCCTCCGTTTCCGGACTCGTTCAGCCGAACAATTATGTGGACCTGATCGGAACTTTCAAATTTCCCGACATGCGCGGCGACTCCACGCTCGACACCATCACCCTCACCATTCTCCAGAAAGTCCGCGTGATCGCCACGGGAACCGACTACGGCGTGCAGGACGGGCGGCGCGTCGCGCGCGGATATTCCACGGTCACTCTGGAACTTTCCCCGAAAGAAGTGGAAATGATCATTTTCGCCTCGCAGAAAGGACGCATCCAGATGAGTCTGCGCAATTACGAAGACGCCGCGGTCGCCTCCGATCTTCAGAGCGTCAACTGGAAATACCTTCAGCAGAACGTCAACAAATACATGCAGGAGCGGGAACAGAACAATACACGCCTGAGGTACTGACCCATGTATGAGATCCTGATCAAAATTCCCGGAAAGGAAGAAGTCAAAGCGCGGCTGGTCCCCGGCACCTACCGGGTCGGCTCCAGTCCGGCAAGTCACCTGACGCTTCAGGCGGCGGGAATCCTCCCGCGGCACTGTCAGCTGACCGCCACGGAGAACGATCTGAAAATCACCGATCTCGGCGGCGGAATCGAAGTCGACGGCGAAACGTTCCGGGAAGAGACCGTTCATCTGCGTCCCGGAAGCCGCATCCGCCTCGGCGAAGCGGAGATCGTCGCGCTCGGAACGGAAGAAGAACAGAAGGAAAAACCGGCGGCAAACCCGTTCGCGGACATCCCGAAACAATCGCCCCCCTCGCCGCCGCAAACGCGGACGGATCAGCCTTCCGAACCGGAAACGCCGATCTTCCGGGTTTCCGGCATCCCGCTGGAAGCGCGGCCGCTCGTGCAGGAGATCAAACGGCTCTCCCATATCGAACTGCTGAAACGGCTGAATCTGAAACGGATGGTCCTTTCCGGTGCGGCACAGGAAGACCTTGAAAAGAAAGCACGGGAAACAATTCATGAGATCATCTCCGAACTGACGGTCGAGCTTCCGAAAGGCGTGACAGCCGACAAGATCGAACGCGAGTTGGTCCACGAAGCAATCGGACTCGGTCCGCTGGAAGACCTGATCGCCATGCCGGCGGTCACGGAAATCATGGTCAACGGACCGGACAGCGTTTATGTGGAAACCAAAGGCGTCCTGCACAAAACCGATATGGCGTTTGCCGACAATCATCAGGTGATCGCGGCGATTGAGCGTATCGTCGCCCCTCTCGGACGCCGGATCGACGAAAGTTCGCCGATGGTCGACGCCCGTCTGAAAGACGGTTCCCGTGTCAACGCGATCATTCCGCCGCTCTCGCTCGTCGGCCCGACCATCACGATCCGGAAATTTTCCAAAAATCCTCTGCAAATCGACGACCTTGTCCGTTTCGGCTCCATTTCGTATGAAATGGCGGATTTTCTGAACATCTGCGTCAAGCTCCGCAAGAACATCATCATTTCCGGCGGAACGGGTTCCGGAAAAACGACTCTGCTCAACATCCTGAGCTCATTCCTGCCTTATACCGAACGCATCGTCACCATTGAGGACGCGGCGGAGCTTCAGTTGCGGCAGGATCATGTGGTGCGTCTCGAATCGCGTCCGGCAAACATTGAGGGAAAAGGCGAAGTCAGCATCCGCGACCTCGTCCGCAACTCCCTGCGTATGCGCCCCGACCGTATCGTCATCGGCGAGTGCCGCGGCGGCGAAGCGCTCGACATGCTTCAGGCGATGAACACCGGCCACGACGGCTCGCTCACCACAATCCACGCGAACACGCCGCGCGACGCACTCTCCCGTCTGGAAACTCTGGTGCTGATGGCGGGATTCGACCTGCCACTGCGCGCAATCCGGGAACAGATCGCTTCCGCCATCGCGATCATCGTTCAGATCAACCGCGAAAAAGACGGCACTCGAAAAGTCACCAACATTTCCGAGATCACCCGCATGGAAGGCGACATCATCACGATGCAGGACCTCTTCTATTATCATCAGGACGGCTGGGGTGCGGACGGCAAAATGACCGGACGCCATGTGCCGTCCGGCAATCTGCCCTCGTTCATGGAAGATATCAGGCGCGCCGGGCTCAAGCTGGATACCGGTATCTTCTCGCGCGGAATGCTGAAAGGAGAAGAACGCTGATGGAACTGTTCACCAACCTCACCCTGATCGCCTGTCTCTGTTCCGCGCTTGCCGTCACCTGCGCAACCGTCGTCATCGTCGATTTCGTCACGGACGCCTCCAGACGCTACAAGGACCGTTACATTCAGGAAACCTCCGTTCAGTACGACGACATTCTTCTCCAGATGCCGCCGGGCAGGATTTTCGATCTGAGCCTTGCGTTCGCCGCTCTCGGAGGCTTCCTGGCAATCGGAATCGTCACACTCTTTTCCGGCACGCCGTCTCTGCCGAAACTGCTCTTCTTCGGTCCGCTCGGACTCGCAGCGGCGTTTCCGCTTCCCCGGCTCTACCTGCGTTACCTGAAAAATCAGCGTCTGCTGAAATTCAACGAACAGCTGGAAGACGCCCTGCTCTCCATCAGCGGCTCCCTGAAAGCGGGATTCAGTCTCCCGCAGGCTCTGGACGAGATCGCGCGCGCCAACCGTCACCCGATCTCGTTTGAATTCAACCTGCTGACTCAGGAGCTGCGCCTCGGCGTAAACTTTGAAGAAGCGTTTACTAAAATGTCGAAGCGGGTCGGCTCCAAAGATTTTGAACTTGTAAGCATCGCGGTCATCACCGCCCGGCAGACGGGCGGCGAACTGACGAACGTACTGGAACGTCTTGCCTATGTAATCCGCGAACGTCTCCGCATCACCCGCAAGGTGGCGGCGTTGACCGCCCAGGGCCGGCTGCAGGCGATCATCATCGGCGCAATGCCGTTTCTCCTGCTTGCGGCAATGGCGTATATCGCCCCCGACATGGTCAATGCGTTCCTGAATTCCCCGCTGGGGCTCGTGGTACTGTTCATCGCCATCGGGCTGGTCGTGACCGGATTTCTGATCATCCGTAAAATCACAACCATCGACATCTGAGGAGAAACGCGGAATCATGGACACCATTCTGACATTTGCGGCGGCGGTCTGTGCGGGAATCTCCTGCGCGGCGATCCTCTATCTGCTGGTCGGCACGCTCTCATCCATTGAAATCGACAAGGAGGGCGGCGAACAGCCTGCCGACCTCAGCAAACGGCTGCCGGTCCTGATCAAAATTGTCATGCCGTTCACCGGAAACGTCCTGCCGCTGCTCCGTTTTCCCGTCTTTCAGGACGCGGAACGCAAAACCGCCGATCAGCTGATGATGGCGGGATACGATCAGACGATTACCGCCGACCGTTTCCTTGCCGCCAAACTGCTGCTCGGCATCCTCGGCTTGATCCTGATGATTCTGATCGCCGCGGCGGGGAAACCGGTCTACGGACTCGTGCTTCTCGGAATGCTTTATATTTATCCGAACGCATGGTTGCGGAACATGGTGAACCGGCGGCATTTTTCGATCATGCGCGCCCTGCCGAATCTGCTTGACCTGCTGACGCTCTCCGTTGAAGCCGGAAAAGATTTTCTTTCCGCTCTCAAAGACATTCTCGCAAAGCGTCCGATGGATGCGCTCGGGGAAGAGTTCCTGCGCGCGCTTCAGGAGATACAGCTCGGCAAAAAGCGCCAGACCGCTCTCCGGGATATGGCGGCACGCACCAGACAGCCGGAACTGACCGCCGTTCTGAACTCCATCGTTCAGGCGGATGAACTGGGAATCAGTATCGGCGGACTGCTCCGCATTCAGAGCGACCAGCTCCGCAACAAACGGTTCTCGCTCGCGGAAAAACTCGCCGGGGAAGCTCCGGTAAAACTGCTGATGCCGGTGGTGCTGTTCATCTTCCCCGCGGTGTTTCTGCTTCTGCTCGGTCCCGTGATCCTTCAAGCGATGAAAGCGATGAGGTGATCCGATGATCCTGCACAACGTCACCCGGAAAACGATCCTTGCCAAAGAGCCGTGCCGCGCCCGGACTCTGACCGCACGGATGCGCGGCATGATCGGCAGGCGCTTTTCGGAACGGTGCGACGCCATGATCTTTGAGCACTGCAGCGCCGTTCATTCCCTGTTCATGACGCAGAAGCTGGATCTGCTGTTCATCTCCGGAGAAAACCGGATCGTTCATCTCCGGGAAGCATTTCCCCCGTGGCGTTTCTGCGAAAGCTGCCGGAAAGCGGCTCTTGTGATCGAACTTCCGGAAGGCACGATCCGGCGGACGGGAACCGCTGTCGGCGATTATATTGATTTGGACACGGAACTGATTCAAGACCTGAAAACCTCGTTCTTCCGGATCACCGCTCCCGCCCCCGCAACGACAACTCTATATGGAGATAAAAAATAATGAAACTCTTTTTCCTGAACGGTCCCCGGAAAGGGGAAAACATTGCGCTGACACCGCCGGGAATTTCCATCGGACGGGAAGAGGACAACGACGTCCAGCTCCTGATCCCCGGAGTCTCCCGTTATCATGCAAAACTCACTTTCGACGGAACCTCCTGGAAACTCCGGGATCTCGGCAGCACCAACGGCACCAAAGTGAACGGCACTCCGATTTCCGGCGAATCCATGCTGAACGAGGGGGATACGCTCGGAATCGGCGATCAGGTTCTGATATTCGGCACCAGACCCCCCAAACGGGAACGGAAAGCGGTCCCGGCGGCAGCGGAACCGGAAAAAAATCCGGTCCATATCCCCGCCCCCGGCAAGATCTCGGCGGAAACCCTGTTCGGTTCCCGGAACAAAAAAGAAAGCAAAAACGGAAACGGACCGGAAAAACAGCGTAAATTCAAACTGCTCTACCCGGTTCTCGTCTTCGCGCTCGCGGTCATTGTTCTTGCGGTATTCGTCAAACTGAACATGGTCGAACCGAAACAAACGGCTTCCGCAGACATTCCGCAGGCAAAACCGGATTTCGTACTCCACTATGAACGTCTCCGGGTGGAACCCGCAAACATCTTCCGTTTTTCCCTGACCGTGGAGAACGGCAAGGCGGAATTCTCCCTTGACGACCTTAAATACGGACGTCATTTTCAAAAGACATTCAAGACCGTTCCGCAACGGGCGCAGAACGATCTGCGGGACTCCATTCTTGACACGGAATTCATGACCCTGAAACAGGAACCGCTGAACGACCTCGTTTCCGGCAAAGTGGATGAAACCCGCAAGCTGACCGTGATCCTGAACAACAGACAGAACTCGATCACGGTCCGCAACAACTTCGCCAAAAGTTCATTTGAAGCCATTGAACGCGCCATCGAAAAATTCTCCGACGACAACGGTTTGAGTTCCGTTTCCATGAACGTCGAAGAGATGAAAGAATACGCCATTCAGACTTTCCGCAAAGCGGAGGACCTCTACCGCTCCTATCAGGCGAAACCGGAAAATCTGCGGGAGGCGATCACCCGTTACAAGCTCGCGATGGAATATCTCGAACAGTTTTCTCCGAAACCGGCGGAATGGGATCTCGCCCGCAAGCATCTGGCGGATGCGGAACTGCGGTTTGAAAAACTCCGCAAAGATCTTGATTTCAACATCCAGCAATACTACCGCCTCAAAGACTACGCCCGTGCCTCGGCGGAATGCCAGAAAGCGATGGATCTGCTCGGTCCGGACAGCAAGGCTTACATCAAACTGAAATCCATCAAGCTGGAAATGGACAAACAACTGAGAAGGAAGTAATCCATCATGAAAAAATTCGTTTCCTTTCATCTGATCCTCTTTCTTGCAGTGACGCTTCTGTTCACCGGCTGCGAACGGAAAAAAGAGGACAACCGCGCGATCCTGCGCATCAACTCCACCCCCGAAGGAGCCGCCGTCACCCTGCTGAATCAGGAGCAGGGCAAAACTCCGTACGGATGCAGAATCCGGGCTGGAAATTATCTCGTCAAACTAACCCGCCCCGGCTATTACCCGGTCTGGAAAACCGTTTCGCTGAAACCGGGCGAAAAAGCGGAACTCAACGCAACTCTTGAACCGGAAACGGCTTCCGTTCTCTTTGAGACACAGCCTTCCGGCGCAGCGATCCATTTCAACAACAAACTCCTTGGCGAAACGCCGTTTACGCTCAAAAATCTCCCGCACGGCAAATATTCCGCTCTTGTAAAACTGGCGGGCTACTCTCCGCAGACCGTTACCTGGGAGGTCTCCGATCCGCGTCCGCGCATGATCAAAACGGAACTGGTCTCCAACGTCGGCTCCATCTCGGTGGAATCGACGCCATCCGCCGCTTCCGTCTTCCTGAACGGCGCTCCCTCCGGAACGACGCCGTATAAAACTCGTCTGGAACAGGGGAAATACACCGTGAAGATCACGAAAGCGGGTTACACGGTCTATGAACAGGCGGTGCTTGTGTCGCGGGAGCAGGTCTCCTATGTGAAAGCCGCTCTGGAACCGCTTCCGGGCACACTGATCATCCGGACCGTTCCCGCCAATGCGCAAATCCGGATCAATGACCGGGACTACGGAACCGCCCCGGTCAACGCGGCGAACCTGCCTCGCGGCGAATACAGGATTACCGCAGCAGCCCCCGGTTACGATCCGGCGGAAACGACCGTCAATCTGCCCGCAGGAAAAACAGTTGAACGCGTTCTGTCCCTGACCTCCAACACAGGCGGCATCGACTTTGTCACCTATCCGCCGGGAATCACGGTGTATCTCGACGGCCGTGAACTCGGCTCAACGCTGGTGGACAAGTCGAACCCGGATATTTCCGAAGTGTTTTCCGTCCGCGATCTGAAGCCGGGCAAGCACACGCTGATACTCGCCCATAAGCAGGCGCGGCCGAACCGGAAACGGATCACCGTCACCGTGGAGAAAGGCAAAATCGAACGTCTGAACACACTCCAGATGTGGATCGCCAACTGCACACTGAAACTGAAAACCGGTTCCGTCATGCACGGTCGTTTCGTCGCGGAACAGGGCAAGGACAAAGTTCTGTTCGAGCCGGAACCGGGAATCACCTATACCTATAAACGTTCGGAAATCGAATCCATAACCCCGTTGAAAAGAGAGGAATGACAATGTTCGACCTGTTCAATCCCCGCCTGATGTACCTGATCCTGCTTCCGCTGTGCGCCGCCCTGTGCATCGCGGGCGGAATACTGCTGCTCAGAGTCAACCGGGACAATCTCACCAGGGCGGAACGGCTTCCGCGTGCGGTCCTGCCCGGTGCGGTTCTCGGCCTCATCGACCTGCTCTGGTGCATACCGAACGCCATGCCGATCCTGCCGGAATCCCTGCACAAATATCTGCTTCCGCTTGCATTGCTGCTGACCGTTCTCGCCTACTGTGCGCTGGACCATCTGCTTTCGCGCGCCATCGGCGGATTCATGATCCTGACCGCGCATTTCTATCTGAAAGAATCGTTTGCCGCTCCGACGGCCGGAGCCGCCGTATTCGTAACACTCTGTCTGATCTTCGGAACCGTAGGGATCTTCATCTCCGGGAAGCCGCACCTGACGCGTGACATCATCCGCCTCTCCGTCTCCCGTTACCGTGCCGCCATGCCGGTATTCCTGTTTCTTTTCGCCGCAATATCGCTGATGACCTTTGTCCTGAATCTCACCGCCGGAGGAAAAGCCGCATGATCACAGCCCCCTCGCCCGAATGTCTGGAATTTCTGAAACGTCATGTCGCGGAGGAACGGTTCGGCGCCTTTCTCCAGGCATGTTCGACCTTTCAGGAAATCCTTTATGAGACCAACAAAACGATGAACCTGACCCGGATTCCGCCGGAAGAGTTCTGGAGCAAACATATCGCGGATTCCGTTTCGATCGCACCGTACCTGAACGGCAAATTCAACCTCTGCGATGTCGGCTGCGGAGCCGGATTCCCGTCTCTTCCGCTCGCGGCGGCATTTCCGGAACTTCAAGTGACCGCCGTCGACTCGACCCGCAAGAAGATTGATTTCGTCAACCGCGCCGCCGAAGCCATGGAACTGGAGAATCTGGAGGCGCTCCATGCCCGCGCCAACGAACTGTCTGCCGCCGAAGATTATCACCATCATTTCGATATTGTCACCGCCCGTGCCGTTGCCGATTCCATGAAGCTCGTCCGGGAAGTTTCCGGACTTCTCCGCAAAGACGCGTTTCTGCACGTCTACCGCACACCCGATCAGCGCGACCGGGAAAAACCGGAGCTCCAGAAGCTCGCTCTCCGTTTCCGCTGTACCGACACGTTCGAACTGCCGGACAACGCGGGAACACGTCTGTTCATGATCCTGCCGGGAGTCCGTAAAAAATGATCCGCAAAACGATTCTGAGTCTGTCTCTCCTTCTCTGCACGCTCACGCTTCCCGCCGCGCAGGAGATCATTATTGCAACTCAGAATTATGCTCCGTATGTCTGTTGGCCGAGTTCCCGGAACTATCCGGGATTCCTGCCGGAATTATTGAAAAAGATCTATCCGAAACCGCAATACAATCTGAAAATCATATCGCAGGGCTGGCAATGGTCCCGCTCGAATCTGCAGCGGCAGCGCGTTCATGCAATCATCGGCATGACAAAAGCGGACGACCCGCATCTGATCTATCCCCGGACTCCGGCATTTTCGACCCGGTACGCCCTGTACCTCCCTGTCGATTCCGGCTTCCGGTACACCAGGGCAAACGATCTGCGGCTGCTCATGAAAAAAGGATTTCTCCGCGACGACTCCGTTACAGACGATCTGGACCGCTTCACGCAGGAGCACGGGAAAGACGGAACCATTGTATTTTACAACAATCCGAACGATGCCGCCCGGATGGTGCAGGACATGCTGGACGGAAAAATCGACGCATTCATCACGACAACCGCATCCGCGGAATGGGCATTCTCCCGTCGGCGCGATTTTCCCGAAACGCAGATCGTGCGCCACTGCACATTCGGTGAACCGCAGACTTATTACATCGGTTTTTCCAACGCCCGGAAAGAATCCCGCGCACTCGCGAAACGGTTCGACGACGAGATGAAAAAACTGGTCAAAACACGCTTTTACTTTGAACTCCGGAAAAAATACGGTCTGCCTCTTCCATGACAGTTCCCGCCATACTTCTTTTCCGGATCAACCGTTTTTTCAAACGGCACCGCCGGCTCTGCAAAACAGCCGCCGCAGCCTTTTACACGGTCTATCTCCTGCTCGGTCTCTGGTGTGCGGGCATTCTGGTATACGGAACCCGCAACCTGCCGGTGGGTGCCAGCAAGCTCCTCGCCCTGCTCCTTGCCTCCGCCGTGATTCTGACGGTCATTTTCCGGCGCAGATGCCGTTCCGCTCTGCCGTTGATGTGCTTGTTGCTGCTGCTGATTTTTCTTCCATGGAGTTTGCGCAGGCCGTCCAACGACCGGGACTGGCAGCTTCCGTTCAGCCGGAACCCGCGCATCACGATCCGGGGCGACAAAATCACCGTTTTCAATGTCCGCGATTTCCGCTACCGGACGACTCAGGATTTTGACGTCCGGTACGATACGCGCACCTATTCGCTTTCCAATCTGCGCGGACTCGACTTCGCGCTGTCGCACTGGGACGGCATTCAGATCATCGGGCACACGATGTTCTCCTACGATTTCGGTCCGGACGGACATCTTGCGCTGTCCGTGGAAACGCGGCTTGCCAAAAACGTGGAACAGGGAACGTTTCAGGGACTCTTCAAACAGTACGAGGTCCTGTGGATCCTTGCGGACGAGCGCGACCTCTTCGGTCTCCGCACCAATTACCGGAAAGAGGAACTCTACGTTTACCCGCTGAACATCGGCAAGGAACATCTGCGGAGTCTGTTCCTTGCAACAGCCGACCGCATCAATCAGCTTGCCGACTCCCCGAAATTCTACAACACTCTGACGGAAAACTGCACGACCAGTCTGATCACGCTGGTCCAGGTCATCGCGCCGAATGCCGAAAATATCCTCCTGAACGGGAATCTGGACCGGAAAGCATTTCAGAACGGACTTTTCCGGGTCCCGGATACGGTATCGTTCGCGGACTATCAGGACCGCTGCCACATCAACCGTTATGTGCAGGAACTGACCGACCTCTCCGATTATTCCAGAGTGTTCCGGGCGGGACGCGACCGGACAGACGCAGCGGATCAATATTCAAAATCGAACACGATCGGAAGATGATCCGAAAACTCAATTTGCGGAACCGTAAACCGGAGTGACCGGATCGCTCTGGAACAGAGCACGAAGTCGAGTCTCAATTTCGGATTGCCCGACGGATAAGTCGGAAGCGCCTCCCGGTTCGGATCATACAAATCCAGCATCGTCATCAGCCGCTCCACCTCTCCTGCGCCGTCAAACGCATTGAAATCTCCGGCAATCACAACCGGTTCGGGGTTGATCGCGGCAATTTTCATCAGATAATCCAGCTGCGCCTGACGGGTCTTGTGCCCAAGCGCAAGATGAACGAGAAAAAAGCGGATCCCCGCAATGTGCAGTTCCAGAATCAGCTTTTTGAATCCGACGGGAAAGTAATAAACATTCTCCTGCGCGGCATCAAGACGGGTGAAAAACGCATTCGCCTGTTTGCGGAGAATCGGAATATGCCGCCCGATGGAATTCCGCCCGTATTTCACTCCGCAAAGGGAATAGTGCTTCAGCCGTTCCGCCACCAGCGACGCCTGATCAATAAAGCCGGTGCGGAATGAACCGGTGTCGATCTCGACCAGACCGACGACGTCCGCATCGCTGCCGTCGATGAAGTCAATGATCCGGTCCAGATAAGCCTCGCGGGTACGCAGATAGCGGTGCGCGGAAAAGACCGTCCCGATCCCGCCCGCGGTTCCGGTTCCGTATGCGATATTGTAAATCAGAAGCCTCATTCTCTCTCCTGCATTTCCCGTTCCGGTTATCATACAGCGGAAATGCTGTGATTTCAAGCGGAATAAACCGATTTTTCGTTTCTTGGAGCCGTCAATTCGGAAAAAACAAAATTCTCAATTTTTTGTTCTTTTTGCAGCGTAAATTTTTAAAAGTTCTTTTTTAATAACAATTTTACATTATATTCAAGCTATTTACTGTTATTTTACTTTTTTAAACTTTACAGAATATAAAAATTTAAGTTTGTAACATTCTTTCAATGTTGGAAAAGGCGATTATATTTCCAATTATACTTGAAAATAAAAAATAATCAGGGTTTTTCAAAGATTCTACCGTTTTATCCGGATATACTTGGAAAATCCGCCGCCACGGGATGGTTACGATCCGCAGGATGGCGCAACAAACCAGAAAAAGCAGTGTCTATCTGTTGCAAGGGAACAGAAATTTTCAAAAGAGTGGGAGGAATGACGATGAAAGTAACACCGGAAGTAAAAACTGTTCTGCAACGGACAATAGAGGCCTACGGAAACGTTTCACAATTTGCCAAAGCCGTAGGAGTCGCACACAGTACCGTGCTTTTCTGGCTCAGCGGGAAAAGCCCGAATATCAATGGAAGAGTCTGGATCAAGAAGATACGCCCGGCAGTCCTGCCGTTTCTGACGCAGGAAGAGGAAAATCTGCTGGCGCCGGACTGCAAGGTGCTGCGGGAGCCGCAGGCGCCGTACGGGCTGAGATTGCCCCTCGGAGCCATGGAGCAGAAACCGGTCACCGTTCCGTGCCTTCCTCTGGACAAAGTCTCCGGGTTGGATGTCACGATCGAACCGATCACAGAGTTTATCCAGCGAATCCGGGGACTCAGGAACTGTCAGTTCACCCGTCCGGTCAAGGATTCTTATTTTGCGCTGGAATACGACGTCGAAAATCTGCCGTTCAAGCTGAACGCGCTGATCGGCGGCGGCGACTACCCCGTATCGGGCGGTCTGGCACTGGCGAAACTGCGGGAAAGCGGACGCGTGATCGCCGGACGGTTTACCCGTGACGGTGAGCGGATCTCTCTGGAAACCACGTTCACGGACACGCCGGAAACAATTTCCTGGAATCTGCGGACCTCTCCGGGGTATCTCTGCTGGATCTTCCCGATTCTCGAAGTAAACGCCATCCTGCCGGCAAAATAATGCCAAAATCAGTGATTCGGGGCTTTAAATTTTCCGCACGGGAATTATATTACTCTAATCAACCCGGAGCAGCAACGTGGAAAAAATAGCCATATCCAGCAGCCTTGAGGATTATCTTGAGGCGATTGCGGAAATCATTGAAGAACAGGGACACGCACATACCAAAGAGATCGCGGACCGGCTGAAAGTCAAGATGCCGTCTGTCACGAATGCGCTTCAGGCGCTGTCGTCGCGGGGACTGATCCATTATCAGTCCCATTCCCCCGTCTTCCTGACGCCGTCCGGGGCGGAAACCGCCGCAGTGATCCGGCACCGTCACAACGCATTGAAAAACTTTTTCTGCTACATCCTCAAACTGCCGATGAACGAAGCAAACGATGCCGCATGCAAAGTGGAACACATCATCGGCGAAAAAGTGATGTCGCGGATCGTGCTTCTTTCGGAAGCGATCGCCACACGGAAAGACTGCGAATCGCTTCGCGCTTATCTGGATCAGACGCTTCCCCGGCTCTGCCCGGAAGATGCGGAAGAACTGATCTCGCTGGATCAGCTGAAAGAAGGACAGCGCGGCGTCGTCGTGCGGGTCGCGGAAAATCTGCGCGGAATCAAAAAATTCGCGGACCTCGGACTCGTCAGCGGAACTCTGCTCGAAATGGAAGGCACCGCACCGTTCGGCGATCTCATGAGGATCAAAGTCATGGGCAGCAGCCTGTCGCTCCGCCAAACCGACGCATCTCACATCTGGCTCCGATTGACCGAATAACCAAGTTTCAGGTACCATCTTCCAATGAAACGTTCTTTCAAGATCGCCCTCGCGGGAAATCCGAACTGCGGCAAAACCACGGTTTTCAATCTTCTCACCGGAACTCATCAGCATGTCGGAAACTACTCCGGCGTTACCGTCGAACGCAAGACTGGCATCTGCCGGATGGGCGACGTCAAAATCGAAGTCATCGACCTGCCCGGCATTTACAGTCTCTCCTCCGCCACCGCCGAAGAGCGCGTGGCGTTCACAGAACTGATGGAAGGCGACATCGACCTGATCCTGAACATCGTCGATTCCGGCAATATTCAGCGCAACCTTTACCTGACCACCCAGCTGGCGGAACTCAACATCCCCATGATCCTCGTCTTCAACATGATCGACGAGGCAAGAGACCGCGGCATGATCTTCAACATCCCGATTCTGGAACGTTTTTTCGGCGCGCCGATCGTGGAAGCCATCGGTGCGACCGGAGAAGGCATCGGCGAACTGAAGCGCCTGCTGCTCCAGAAACTGGGGTCTGTAAAGCCGGAACCGCCGCGTCCGATTGATTTCGGCAACACCGCACAGGAAGCGATCGATGAACTGGCGGAAAAAATCCGGGAACTTGATCTTCCGATCGCCCGCCGAATCCCGGTCCGGTATCTCGCGGTCAAACTGTTGGAGCAGGATGACGACATCCGCAAGCTCCCGCAACTCGCATCTCTTGATCAGCTGCTGCAAAAATGGCGGAAAGAGCTCCGGGCCCGTTTCAGCGTCTCCAGTGAAACTTATATCGCGGACTGCCGCTACGGAATGATCGCCGGAGCATGCCGGGAAGCGATCACCTTCAAAGAGCGCTCCCGGCGCCAGTTTTCGGAAGATATTGACAAACTGGTCACGAACCGGTATCTCGGACTGCCGATCTTCCTGCTGATGATGTTTGCGGTTTTCTTCCTGACATTCAAATGCTCCCTGCCGCTGATGGACCTGATCGAAGCAGGTTTCGCAGGGCTGACCTCGCTGATCAATGCAGTCTGGCCCGCCGGACATCTGGAATATGTGCATTCCCTCATCACCGAGGGGATCATCGGCGGAGTCGGCGGAGTGCTAATCTTTCTGCCCAACATCCTGATCCTGTTTCTTGCCATCGCATTTCTGGAAGGAACCGGCTACATGGCGCGCGCGGCGTTCGTCATGGACGGTTTCATGCACAAATTCGGACTGCACGGGAAAAGTTTCATCCCCATGCTCCTCGGCTTCGGATGCAGTGTGCCGGCGATCATGGCGACCCGGACCATCGAATCCGAACGGGACCGTCTCACCACGATCATGGTGCTCCCGCTGATGAGCTGCGGCGCGCGTCTGCCGATCTACTCCCTCCTGATCCCCGCATTTTTCGCTCCGCGCTGGCAGGCGCTTGTCATGTGGCTGATCTACCTCATCGGCGTGGCATTGGCTCTGATCTGCGCCGGAATTCTGAAAAACACGATCTTCAAAGGCGACGATGAAATTTTCGTAATGGAACTTCCGCCTTACCGAATGCCGACTCTCCGCAGTCTTCTGCTTTACATGCTGGAACGCTCCATGATGTATCTGCACAAAGCGGGAACCTTCATTCTTGCGGCATCCGTCATTCTCTATCTTTTCAACACCCTCCCCGCGCCGGAAAAATATTCCAGGGATTACGCGGCGGCGATGACGCAGACGGAGCAGTCCGGAACGCTCACTCCGGAACAGAAAAAAGCGGAACTCACCGCTCTCTCCGCCGCCAAAGAGAAAGAACGCCTTCAATACAGCATCGCCGGGCGCATCGGCAACGCAATGACCGTGGTCTTCCGTCCGCTCGGTTTCGACTGGAAAGTCTGCTCCGCCCTGATCGGAGCATTCGCCGGCAAAGAACTGTTCGTCTCCCAGCTGGGAATTCTGAATTCATTCGGCGATACGGAAAACGATACGGAACCGCTGCGCGAAAAACTGCGTCAGGATTATACGCCGCTTCAGGGATTCTGCATCATGCTGTTCTGCCTGATCTCCATGCCGTGCATCGCCACAGTCGCCGTCGTCCGCAGGGAAACGAATTCGTGGAAGCTGATGTTTTTCCAGATCATCGGGCTGACCACGCTGGCGTGGATCATCACGTTTCTGGTTTATCAGATCGGGCTTCTTCTGTAACGAGAACCGCACGGCCTTTGGCAAGAATCGCCGAAACTTTCGTGCCGGCAGGAATCTGTTCCGGAGAAACGACCGCTTTGCCCGCGGGATCCAGAAGAACGGAATAGCCGCGCTCCAGAATGCGGACGGGACTCAGCGCCCCCAGCTTGCTCCGCAAATGATCCAGCCGGACTTCCTGATTCCGTGCGGACTGAAGCAGCAGGCTTTCCATATCGCGCACCATATAGTCAATCGTCTGCATACGCTCCAGAAGCATCTGCGCCGGGCGCATCATCGCCTTTGCGGAGACCAGACGTTCCAATGCGGCGTTGGCGCGCTGCCATGAAAGTTCCGTGGCATTGCGGAGACGGCGCACGGCGGATTCCACATCATTGCAGAGCCCGTGAAAATCGGGCAGAAGCACTTCCGCGGCGGCTGTCGGAGTAGGCGCACGGACATCCGCCGCAAGATCGCAGATCGTCGTGTCGATCTCATGCCCGACCGCACTGACAACCGGAATCCGGCTTTCCGCCACTGCCCGCGCCAGAACCTCCTCGTTGAAACACCAGAGGTCCTCCATGCTTCCGCCTCCCCGCGTGATCAAAATCACATCGGCGCAACGGTACCGGTTGAAAAAATCGACCCCCTGCGCAAGATACAGTTCCGCCCCTTTTCCCTGCACCGGAGCGGGAAAAACACGAATCCGCAACGGCGGAAAACGCTGGAGCGCCACTTTGATGAAATCCCGGATCGCCGCCCCTTCCGGCGACGTGATGATTCCGATACAGCGGGGAACAAACGGAAGCTGCCGTTTGCGGGCGGGATCAAACAGTCCCTCTTCCGCAAGACGCTTCTTCATCGCCTCAAACCGCTCCTGCAGGGAGCCGGTTCCGAGCGGTTTCAAATCCCGCAGCGTCAGCTGGCATTCTCCGCGCGGCGCGTAAAATGCGATTTTTCCCGACGCCTCGACCTGACTGCCGTTCTGCAGTCCCAGTTCCCGGCATTTTTCCGCGCCGGAAAAAAAGACCGCCCGGATCTGCGAATGTTCGTCCTTCAGCGTCAGATAGACGTGTCCGGAGCGGTGGATCGTGAGTCCGCTGATCTCACCCGCCACACGGACCGGAAGAAAAGTATTCTCCAACAGATCCTTGACCGCTTCGTTCAGTTCGGTCACGCTCCATGGCGGCGGAATCTGCTCCTCCATCGCACGCCTCAGCGGGGTGCCGGAAGCTGCGCAAGAGACATCACCCACATGGCAGCCGCAAACACATAGTCGATACAGACAAAAATACCCAGCATCAGAAAAAGCATCGCACCTTTGACGACTTCGGAATTCACTGCGCGGAAATGGAAAAATTCGGAAAGAATCCCCCATCCGTCCAGACCGGGAACCGGAAGCATATTGATAAAAAACAATACCAGATTATACATTCCGAGAACGATGAGATAGACATGAAGCAGCCGGGGACCTCCGTTCGCAGTCCAGAGCGGCATGAAAACACAGGCGATCCATGCCAATGCAGCAAGCAGAAGATTCATACCCGGACCGGAAAACGAAACCAGCGCCGCCTGTCCCTTTGAAAGACGGCGGCGGTCCACAGGAACCATGCCCCATGCGATCCCCAATATGAAAAACATGACCAGGGAAATCCACCCCATCTGGCGGAGCGGGTTCAGCGTCAGATGCCCGTAATGCGCCGCCGTGTCGTCACCGCACCAGAAAGCGACCTGCGCATGAAAATATTCATGCAGGCAGATCGACGGGATCACGGCCAGTGTCACACACCAGAAATACTCCGGATCCGAAAACAGACTGGTTATGAAAATATCGCTCAAGCCTTGACTTCCCAATACTGATAAGCCGGAGTCTCATACGGATGATTTTCTTTGAGGGCGGCAACAGCAGCCTCGACCACGTCATCGGCACAGACCATCTCGACTTTCCATTCCGTATCCTTCTCCGCCGCTCCGAGTTCTCCGGAATACGGATTGCTGCCTTCCAACGGCCGGAACTGTCCGATTCCTTTGGTCTGCCAACAGCAGCAGTCATAGTTTTCCAGTTTACCCGCTCCGGTTTCGAACATCGCCTTTTTAACCTGTTCCAGATGGGATTCCGGAATATAAAATTCAATTTTGTACATGAGTCTGTCCTTTCTTAGACTTTTTTAGGTTAGTGGGGGACAATATAACGCACTCTGTACGATTTGTACAGCAGAAAAAACAAAAAAAACGGATTTTTTCCAATCGGAAACAGTAAAAAACAGAAAACACGCTGCTCAGAAAAGCAGCCGCACGGCATAAAAAGACCTGTCCCGCGGTACAGCCGCAGGAATCAGTCTGCCGCTCAATCGTCCAGTTTTCCGGTGAAATTCTTTTTCAGAATCCCCGCCGCAAGCATTTTCTCCGTGAGTTTCTTCATGGTATCAAACGTCGTCAGAAAGCCATGAAGATTCATCACGAGACGGAAATTTTTCTCCGCAACCGGAGCCCCGCCCTGCCCGTCCGGCTGAAAGGTGGCAAAATCGAAACGGACCAGCCCGCCCGCGAAATGAATCTGGGTCAGCCCGTCACCGTATAACTCTTTTCTGATTTTCATTCTTTCTCCTTTTCCTGTTCAGAAAACGCGGAAACGTGCGCCAAGCGCTTTGAAATCATCAATGAAACCGGGATAAGTGACACTGACGCACTCCGCATCACGGATAATCGTCTCACCGTGAACGGCAAGCCCGGCGACGGCAAGCGCCATCGCGATCCGGTGATCCTTGTAACTGTTCACGGCGGCTCCGTGCAGCTCTCCGCTGCCGGTGATGATCATACCGTCCGGCAGCTCCTCCACGACAACACCGAACCGGCGCAGCTCCCGCGTCATACAGGCGATCCGGTCGGTTTCCTTGATCCGCGCCTGTGCGACATTATAAATCCGCGTTGTTCCGTCCGCGAACGCGGCGGCAACGGAAATCGCCGGCAGGGCGTCCGGTGTGGCATTCAGGTCCAGATCCGCCGCCTGAAGCGGTCCGTGCGGACGGACTATCGTCAAATCGCCTTCCCGGACGATCTCCACGCCCATGCGTTCCAGCAAACCGAATACGGCTTTATCGCCCTGCAGGTCATTGAAATCCAGATTGCGGATCGCCAGTTCGGAACCCGTCACAGCGGCGGCGACCAGCGGAAACGTCGCGGTCGAAAAATCCGCCGGGATCGTGACATCGAACGCACGGATCGACTGGCCGCCGGGAATCTCAAAACGGCAGAGGTCCTCCGCCGCATGGTACCGGAGCCCGACACGGTCCATCCAGCCGAGAGTGATCTCGATATACGGCTGTTCGTTGATGTTTTCCACTTCGATCACCGTGTCCTGCTCCGCAAACGGAGCGGAAAGCAGAAGCGCCGTCACATACTGCGACGATTCGCCGTTGACCAGAGTTTTCCCGTCCGTCATCGGACCTCTGACCGTAAACGGACACTTGCCGCCGGCGGAAGAGGTCTCGACGCCGAGCAGCTCCAAAGCGGAAAGCAGATGCTGCATCGGGCGCGACCGGAGCGAAGCGTCGCCGTCGAACGTCACGGAGAACGGACACAACGCGGCGAGTCCTGCAAAAATTTTGATGGAGGTTCCCGAATTCGCCATATCGACCGTTCCGTCCGGCTGACGGAGTTTTCCGCCGGTCCCGGTCACAGTCCAGACCGAATCGTCGCCGCGCTCGACAACAGCGCCGAACATCGTCGCCGCACGGACCGCCGCCAGAGAATCCTCCGACACGAGCGGAGCCTTGATACGGGAAACGCCGTCCGCCATCATCGCAAGCGCCACGGCACGGATCGTATGGGATTTGGAGCCGGGAACGGCTATCGTCCCGGAAAGGGATTTCGGATTGACAATCAGGTTCATTTTCTCTCTCTGAATCCTTCCATGATTTTTGAACTGTGCATGAATGATAATCGGTACTATACATCCCAAACCGGCAAAAAGCATCCCGGCTTTATAAAAAAACAATAAATTTTCCGAAAACAGCTTGTTACTCGTCCGGTTCGATGGTATAGTACCGTCATTATTTTATTTTTAAAATTCAAAGTTTGAACAAGGAACCATGCACTATGAAAATCCTGGTAGTCAATGCCGGCAGTTCGTCACTCAAATTCACGCTCTTCAACATGGAAAACGGAGAAAACGCCGTGCTCGCAAGCGGGCAGGTGGAACGTATCGGCAGCGATACCCCCAACCTGATCTACAAGCGCCCTGACGGGTTCAAAAGCGAAGAGGTCATCAAAATCACCAACCATGGAGAAGCGCTCTCCGAAATCCGCAGGAAACTGCTGGATCCGCAGGTAGGAGTCCTCAAGAATCTTTCCGAAGTCGCGGCAATCGGACACCGCGTTCTGCACGGCGGTGAAAAGGTCACCCAGCCGGTGCTCATCACGCAGGAAGTCAAGGACATTATCCGTGAATGCTTCCCCCTCGGTCCGCTTCACAACCCTGCGAATCTCACCGGAATCGAGGCTTGTGAAAAAGACTTCCCCGGCGTTCCGAACGTCGGCGTGTTCGATACCCAGTTTCATCAGACCATGCCCCCGGAAGCCTATCTCTATGCAATCCCGTATGATTACTACAAGCAGTTCGGCATCCGTAAATACGGTTTCCACGGAACCAGCCATCATTATGTGACTCTTTCCACTGCGGAATTTCTCGGCAAAAAACCGGAAGACACCACGATCATCACCTGCCACCTCGGAAACGGCTGTTCGATGGCGGCGGTCAAAAACGGCAAAGTCATCGACACCACCATGGGACTCACCCCGCTGGAAGGCCTGATGATGGGAACCCGGTCCGGCGACCTCGACCCCGCCGCGGTGCTCCGTCTCATCGAACTCGGCCACAGCCGCGAGGAAGTCGACAAAATCCTCAACAAGAAATCCGGTCTTCTCGGAATCGGCGGCATCAACAGCGGTGACATGCGCGACATGATCAACGCCGCCGCAGAAGGCAAGGAACAGGCGGAACTGGCGATCCGGATGTTCGTCCGCCGCGTCATCAAATACATCGGTTCCTACTACGTCCTGCTCGGCGGCGCGGAGGCTCTCGTCTTCACCGGCGGCATCGGCGAATATTCCGTGCCCATCCGCCAGCGCGTCATGGAAGGTCTCGGAGCGCTGAATATCCGGATCGACGACGGGAAGAACAACGCCTGTTTCGGCAAAAAAGGCGTCATCTCCACCGACGACAGCGCATGGAAAGCGATCGTCATGCCGACCAACGAAGAGCTCATGATTGCGCTCTCCACCATGCGGGTTCTCGGCAAATAACCGGCACCGGCAAAAATCCACAGGGCGGCGTTCGCGGAATCCGGAACGCCGCTTTTTTTTCGGAGAACGGTTCATGAAAACAACAGAAATCATCCTGATCCGTCACGGGGAAACGGTTGCAAACGCCCGGCACATCATTCAGGGACAAACCGATACCCTGCTGAACGAAACCGGCGAGCATCAGGCGGAACGGATCGCCGGACGACTGCGCGATATGGAATTCACCGCGATCTATGCCAGTGATCTGAAACGGGCAATGCGGACGGCGGAAGTGATCGCGCGTCCGCACGGAAACGCCGTCATTCCCTGCCCCGGACTGCGGGAATGGCATCTCGGAGCATGGCAGGGAAAAACAATCGGAGAAGTCGCGGAACTCTATCCGGACGAATACCGGAATTTCTCTCAGGATTCTCCGGAAACGCTCATCACCGGAGGAGAAAGCCGCCGGGAAGTTCAGCGGCGCGTTTCAGAGACGCTCACCACCCTTGCGCAGCGTCATCCGGGCGGACGCCTCCTTCTGGTTTCGCACGGCGGCGCAATCGGGATGATCCTGCGGCATATCCTGCACGCGGAACAGCTCGCATTTCCCCGCCGCCCGCGGACGGAGAACGCCTCTTTCTCCAAAGTGCTTTATTATGAAGACGGCACCTGGCAGCTTGCCTGCTGGAATGACGTTTCTCATCTGCGCGGCCTCGTCAACGATGCGGGAAAATGGTAATTTTGCGCTGAAAAAAACGGTTCACGCTTGAATTTTCCGAAACTTGTGACATATTTCCGTTATATTCGTTATCAACTTGAAAAACGAAAGGACTACAAGATGGTAAACTACAAAGATCTCGGTCTCGTCAACACGAAAGAGATGTTCGCAAAAGCCATGAAAGGCGGCTATGCGATCCCGGCGTTCAACTTTAACAACATGGAACAGCTTCAGGCGATCATCCAGGCTTGCACGGAAACGGAATCCCCCGTTATCCTTCAGGTCTCCAAAGGTGCGCGTCAGTATGCCAACCAGACTCTCCTCCGCTACATGGCGCAGGGCGCTGTTGAATACTCCAGAGAGATCAGCGGCGGCAAGCCCGTTCCCATCTGTCTCCACCTTGACCATGGCGACTCTTTCGAAACCTGCAAGAGCTGTATTGAGTTCGGTTTCTCCTCCGTCATGATCGACGGTTCCCACTTCTCCTTTGAAGAAAACATCGCGCTGACCAAGAAGGTCGTCGAATTCGCCCACCAGTACGACGTCACCGTCGAAGGCGAACTCGGCAAACTCGCGGGCGTGGAAGATGACGTCAAATCCGACGAACACGTCTTCACCCAGCCGTCCGAAGTTCAGGCGTTCCTCGCCGGAACCGGAGTGGATTCCCTCGCGATCGCAATCGGGACCTCCCACGGAGCTTACAAGTTCAAACCCGGAACGGACCCGAAGATCCGTCTCGACATTCTCAAAGAAATCGAAGAGAAGATCCCCGGATTCCCGATCGTTCTTCACGGATCCTCCAGCGTTCCGCAGGACCTCGTCAAGATCATCAACGACAACGGCGGAAAACTCAAAGATGCGATCGGCATCAGCGAAGAACAGCTCCGCCTCGCCGCGAAGAGCGCCGTCTGCAAGATCAACATCGACTCCGATGGACGTCTTGCCATGACCGCCGCGATCCGCAAGGTCTTCAATGAGAAGCCGGCGGAATTCGATCCGAGAAAGTATCTCGGTCCCGCACGCGATGCTCTCAAAGAGCTCTACAAGCACAAAGTCATCAACGTTCTCGGTTCCGCCGGACACGCTTACGACAAATAATCTCTGCCGTACAGCACTGATGAATTCAAGCTCCGCCCCGCGCGGAGCTTTTTATTTTTCCTGAAAATTCCGCGATCTCCCTTGCAAAAACAGACGATTCATGATACATTGTAATTCATTTCATAAACCAGACAGGAAACGCCATGCACATTGAATTGAAAAACTCATTTGTCGGGATCAAAATCTCGCTGACGCCCTTTTTCCGCATCGACTCTTTCACCGATCTCAAATCCGGAAGAAACATGCTCTCAACCGGAGAGGCTCAGCTCCTCGCCGACCGTAAACGCCTCGGAGATTTTCAACTGACCGACACCCGGCAGACTCCCGGCGGCTATGAATTCGTCTGGAAAGTCGGCCCCGTCACGCTGACCCGCCACCTCTTTTTTTATCAGGACGCCCCCGCGCTGCGCTGGTATGATACGTTCACCACGGAATCCGACTGCGCCGCAATGTACTATTCCACGCTCGTAAACGCCGTTTTTCATGCACGTTACGACGATGCGGAGGTCATCAACTTCTATTCCTGCAGCGACCAGTCCAACCACCGTATGCGGAAATCGTCCGCAAAACCGGGCAAGAATGTCGGAGCCTACTTCACCGGAAACGGCATGTTCCTCTACAAGGAAGGACCGATGCCCGACTGCCAGCCGATCCCCTGCGAATACGATTTTCTCTACGATCCCGAAACCAATACCGTGGAAATGCTCGGACTCGGTTTCGACAATCTCCGCAAGGATGAGCCGCGGCGCTCAAACGGCGTCGTAATCGGGCTTACCCGTGACTTCGGGCTCCAGCGCTACTGGCTCGAACGTTACTCGGATTACCCGGCAGACACCGCAACGGAGGTGCTCTCCAATTCCTGGCCGGATCTGACTTTTGGCGTTACCGAAGCCGCAATCACGAAAGAACTGCATGCCGCCGCAAAATCCGGCATCAACGTCGTTTTTATTGATGACGGCTGGTTTTCCACGTTCATGGGCGAAATCGACGAAATCAAGTTCCCGAACAAATTCACCCGGCTCGCGGAAATCGCACGCGGATACGGAATCGAACTCGGTCTCTGGTGCAATCCGCTCGGAATGGACTCCCGCGACAAACGCGTCATGGAATGGGACGGCGCGGAGCGTCACGACACGATGCTGGAAAAAAATCCCTGGAACTGGCTCGCCCGGAACAAGGACTACCATCCCGCCGAACAGGTCGCCGGAGCGGAACGCACCTATTATTCCGCCGACCTCATGAATCCCGGTTATTTTGAGCACATCAAAAACAAACTTGCAGCGCTGCACCGCGACTACGGGATCCGTCATTTCAAATTCGACCTGTACCGTCTGGCCGCTTACGATACGCTCCTCGGCGACGCCCAGATGCACTACGAGGCCTACCGCGCCCTGCTGGAAGCCCTGAAGCGGGAAATCCCCGGGCTCGTCATCTCGATGGACGTCACCCGCAACAGCCGTCCGAATTTCGATTTCGCGCTTGATTACGGACGCCTGTTCCTCGAAAACCGCGGACGCAACATTCCCGATCACCGTTACTACCACCCGTACATGGCGCTTGGCAACCTCTGGTACACGCTCAAATACGCACCGGTCAGCCATTGTGAGATTGAGATGATGCCGCAGGCGACGGATTATCCGCTTGAATACATCCTCGGAACCACAATCTTTGCCTCGCCGCTCTACTGGGGCGTAATCGACAATACCCCGGCGGAGCGTCAGGCGGAAATGAAAGCGTTCTATGAAATGATCGCACCGTACCGCCGGAAATTTGCCGGTTATCTCACGACATCCGGCGGAGAAATGCCGCTCAAAGGCACCTGGAGCTCAATCGTATCGGTCGCACCGGACTACAGCGAAGGATTCATTGCGGTCTACCGCAACGGAGCGGAAAGCTCCGATTTTGAATTTGAGCTTCCGTTCGGCAGAGAAGTGGAAAAAATCTTCGGCGGCGGTTCCGCCACCGTGGAAGGCAATAAACTGAAAGCGATTCTCCCGGAACTCTATTCCTGCGCGCTCTACCGGTTCTGAGACGGCAGAAAACAAAACATAAAAGGCGGAAAACGCAGATCGTTTTCCGCCTTTTTCATTGCGCCGGATCAAAAACCGACGTCAACGCCGACTGCGCGGAGGAAGATGATGAAAATCGCCACCGGTGCAAAAAAACGGATGATGATCGACCAGAGCGACAACAGGGTCAGTCCGTGATTCCGCGATGTCCGGTACAGCGGCTCGCCGCGGAAACCGGACAGCAGGGTAATCAGATTGACGTCGGGACACGCCTTCTCCGATCCGATCCGCAGTTCACGGGCGGCCTTGCGCGATCCCCACACCCAACCGATGAACAGGGAAATCGCAAGTCCGCCGATCGGCAGCATCCAGTTCGACGTCAGATAGTCCAACGTATCAAAGAAACTCGCGGGAATATGTTTTTCCCCGAAAATAAACGCCAGCGCATCCCGGACAACCGGGATATGCCGCCAATGGGAAATGCTGACTGCGGAAAGCAGACCGAACACGGATACGCCGCTGAAACAAACCGCCAACGATTTACGCCGTCCCCATTTCAGTTCATCCATAAAAAACGAAATTCCGTTTTGAAGCAGGGCAACGCCGCTTGTCACCGCTCCGATCGTAAGCATCAGGAAGAACAGTCCCGCCCAAAGCCAGCCGGTTCCGCCGGGGAAATGATTGAACGTCGCCGGCAGAATCTTGAAAATCAGGCTGGGCCCGGCTCCGGGATCAAAGCCCATTGCAAACACCGCGGGGAAAATGGCGAGTCCGGCAAGAATCGCCGCCAGCGTATCAAGCCCCATCACCCAGATGGAAGCGGCAAAAATATTCTGTTCCTTCTTCATATAACTGCCGTATGTGACCGTGATCCCCATGCCGAGACTCAGCGAATAAAAGCAGTGACCGAGCGCTTCCAGAACTCCCGACGCAGTCAGCTTGGAGAAATCCGGGTGCAGGAAAAAGCGAACCCCTTTCCATGCACCGGGAAGCGTCACGCTCCGCGCAATCACCGCCAGCAGCAGGATGAACAGAAGCGGCATCAGAATCTTCGACCACTTTTCAATCCCTTTCTGCACTCCGCCGAACAGCATGGCTCCGCAACAAAGCATAAAGACGAGAAAACAGAGAATCACGCGCCACGGCGTTTCGATAAAAAGACCGAATGCGTTTTCAGCGGCATTCACATCCTGATAATTCAGCTCCCCGGCAAACGAGCGGAACGTATAGTCGATGATCCACCCGCCCACAACAGCGTAATAAGAGAGAATCACCAGTGCACCGAAAATCGCGAGAAGCCCGAACGCGGCAAACTGATATTTCAGCAGCAGGAGCCCGGCGATCAGCGACACCGCCCCGAATCCGTACTGCTGCACGCAGATCATGCACAATCCGCCGAGCAGAAGCCCGCCGGCAATCGTATCGCAGATGACGGAACGGCGCAGCTGGAGTCTCCGGTACGCGCCGAACGCGTTCAGCCGGGTGCGGCGTCCGATCGTCATTTCACAGATCATCACGGGAACGCCGAGCAGCAGAATGCAGGCGAGATAAATGATCACAAACGCTCCGCCACCGTTCATCCCGGTAATATAAGGAAATTTCCACACATTGCCGAGCCCGATCGCAGAGCCGACAGTCGCCATGATAAATCCGAAGGTACTGCCCCAGTTTTCCCGTTTTTCCATTATTCTCTCTTCCGTTCCATAATTTTTACTCACAAATTTTCCTAATTTAACCCGAAAACCGGATATTTCAACCTTTTTTTCAAAATATCGGATTTTTTCATTTGTTAAAATCCTGTTTTTGGTGTATATATACAATGAAACAGTGTAATCCGCCGGAAAGCGGCCCCGGCCCCGCTCCCCGGCATCATCCGGACCATGGAGTCTTCATGCCGTCAATCTCCGTCATATTCCCCGTTTACAATACAGAACCGTATCTGCCGGAAGCGCTGGATTCTCTGGCGGCGCAGACGATCCGGGATTTCGAACTGGTCGCCGTCAACGACGGTTCCACCGACCGCTCCGGCGAAATTCTGCGGGAATACGCCGGGCGTTTTCCGCAAATGAAGATCATCACGCAGGAAAACCGCGGTCATACGACGGCGCTCAACACCGGGCTCCGCAACGCGGACGGGCAATACATCGCCTTTGTCGATTCCGATGACTGGGTCGCTCCGGTCATGCTGGAGCATCTGCTCCGAACGGCGGAAGCAAGCGGCGCGGATCTCGTCCAGTGCGGTTATGCCTCCGTCTATCCGGATTGCACGATCCCGCGCCAATCCCTCTGGGCGTGCACCCGCTCCGGACGGCGCGGAGTTTCTCTCGCGGAATGCCCCGAACTGCTTTTTCTGGACAATGTGAACTGCAACAAGCTGTATCGCCGTTCCATGCTCGACCGCTTCGGTATCGAATTCGATCCCGAACTGAAAATGGCGGGCGATCTGCCGTTCTTCTTTCAGACTCTGCTGACCGCCAACCGGATCGCCGTAACCGGCGACGTTCTCTATTTCTACCGTCAGCAGCGGGCGGGGCAGATGACCGCCCACTCCAGCCGGAACTGTTTCTGCGTGTTCCGCGCCTACGAAAACACCTGCCGCTTCATCGCGGAACACCGTTTCGATTACATCCATCCGTATCTTCTGCATTCGGCTTTGAGCCTGTTCGCCTACATGTACGAAAAGCTGACGCCGGAACTGCAGGATGAATTTTTCCGGCGGATGAACGCTTATTTCCGCGGACTCGGCATTCCGGAGCGCTCCCCGATTCCGGCGGGACCGTGGCGCGGTGTCTCCCTGCCCGACAAAATCCGCTGGGGAATACTGCGCATTCTTCACCCGGCGGCGCTCCGCGCAATCCTGCGGGAACGGAAAACGGCGTATGACCGGACCATTGCCGCGCGCCGTTTTTTCCTCGAAACTTTCCGGAAAGCCGCCTCGGTTCTGCCTGTCCGCTGATCAGTCGAACGAATGGCATCCCGCCCCGAACCGGAACGTCTTCCCCCCGCGAATCACCTCCGCTTCGGTCCCGGCGGGAACCAGAAGCGTATAGACTCCGTTCTCCAGTATCAGCGCAATTTCCCCGTGCGGAGTGGGAACGACTGTCCGGAACGATGTCAGATCAACCGGATCCGGGTTGACCGTAAACCGTCGGAAACCGGGCTCTGCCGGCTTGATTCCCGCAATTTCCGACGGCAGCAGGCAGCACGGCCCGGCGGTCCAGCCGTGACAGAAACTGATATGAGGCGCCCGGCACTCCGTATTCCGTTTCGTAATATCCGGATACTCCGCGGCATACATTCCCTCATACAACGTGTCGGCTCCGCAGGCGAGCAGATTCCCCCAGTTCCTGCGGATCAGAGCAAGAGCTTCGATGGAATTTCCCTCGGCAAACAGCGATTCGATCACCTCGAAAAGCCCCGTGGAGTGCTTGTAAAGCGTCGTTTTCTCTTTCAGCGGCTTCTCCGCCAGCAGAGCCTGTACGGCGGGTCCGGTCTTTGCGATCCGGGATTCATAACGGCACACTCCTTCCGTATCTCCGGCAACCCCGCATACCTCCCGCGATGCCCGCAGCGCCCGCAGGTAGAGCTCATTGAGAAACGGGTCTTCGCCGCTGGTATTGTCGAGCACCACCATCCATACGCCGAGAGGATTCGGCGGCACACGGATCAATCCGTTCTCCCCGGCACGCTCCGTCATCCAATCCGTCGCACGGCAGAGATACGGTTTCATCTCAAGCAGGAACTCCCGGTCGCCGGTATACCAATAATAATCATGCATCGCGATCACCCACCACGCATTGTAATCCCAAAGCAGGGAAGTTCCGGTCCCCCATGCGGAACCGATCGCGCCGTCCGCATACCGGCACTCAGCAATGGACCGCATACAGAACCGGAACAGTTCGGTATCGCCGAACAGATAATAATTGTACAGCGCCTCGGCACGCGTATCGCCAACCCACAGCAGACGGTCCCGCTTGACCGCGTCGAGCCAGTATTCCTGCATACAGAGATGAAGCGTCTTGCGCCCTGCCGTCCAAATCCGGTTCAGTTCCGGGTCGGAACAGCAGAACCAGCCGCGATAAGCCACTGAATAAAGCGAACTGCGGACATGAAAACCATCCGCCTCCACCTCCGCCGGACAATTCAGGAACTCGATCCGGACAAAACGGAATCCGCTCCGCATCCGGCTCTCCCACTCCTGCACTCCCGGTTGAAGCGAAACGGTCTCCACCAGCATCCGGTGCAAAGGCTCCTCCGGCGGCGGTTCATGAAAACACTCCTCCAGCATCTCTCCGTAAACCAGACGGAAGCGGACGATTTTTTCCGACCGGGTCCGCATCCGGAAAAAACCGCAGCACTCCCCGCCGAAATCCACGCAGAACTCCGGTCCCTCGCGAAGCCCCGGAGCGGAAACAACCGCCTTGAGCCCGTCGATCCGGAGCCGCCCGTTTTTCGCATCCTTCTCCGGAATGCCGACCGCCGGAACAAATCCGGCTGGATAGGCTGCTGCACTCTCCGCATATCCGGGGCCGACAAGCGCCTCCACCTCCGCCGACGGACGGAATGAAACCGGCGGTTTGGTATAAAACGGGGAATCGACGAATTTCGGAATCTCTCCAAAGAAAAACGGGGAGCACCGGAGCGGAGAAATCACCGCTTCCGGATTGCTTCCGGGTCGCGTTGACCACTGTGGCGCCCCGGCGCACTCCATCGGCATCTGAACCGGAGCAGACCACGCGGAATCGTCATATCCGGGAAGCATCCACCCCCAGAATTCGGAATCCGCGACTTTCCATGTTTCATCGGAGCAAATGGACGTTGCATCGTCCAGCAGGAGTTCAAACGCAAAACCGCGGTGTCCGGCACTGTTGATCCCGTGCACCGCGATCACATTGCCGCCCGGTTTCAGATACAAATGCACATGATAATCCCGCGTGTTGTTCCACTCGTCGACATGCGCAACAAAACGTCCGTTGAGAAACAGCTCATACCCGGTATCGACAAAGATCCTTAAAACCGCACGTTCCGGCTGTTTCTTCAATTCAAACGTTTTACGGAAAAACGCTTCTTTCGCACAACGTCCCCACAACTGACCGACTCTCTTTTCCATTTTTTCTCCCTGAAACCGGTTTCAAAAATTCCGGCAGTTCATATTCAAACAGTAAAGAATCCTGCACACGTTAAAAACATAACAGGATTTTCCAAAAAAGCAAACGGAATTCCGGTTTTCACGCTCTTTCCAACCGCGCCGTCTTGCAATCGGCGGAACAAGCCTGTATATTACCGGAAAGGAAAAATGAGATGAACAATACCCCTCCCGGCAAACTGTATCTGGTCGTTCCCTGCTACAATGAGGAACTGATCCTGCGCGACAGCATATCCCGGCTTCTGGAAAAGCTGCGGGAGCTGATCCGTCAGGAACTGGCGGCGCCGCAAAGCGGCATTCTGCTGGTGGATGACGGCTCCGGTGACCGGACCTGGGAAATCATCCGCGAACTCCATGCGGCACACCCCGAAGTAACCGGACTCCGTCTCACCGCAAACCGGGGGCATCAGGCGGCTCTGCTCTGCGGACTGCTGTATGCCGGAAAACACGCGGACGCCGTCGTCTCTCTGGATGCCGATCTTCAGGACGATATCAACGTACTCAACCGCTTTCTGGAGGAATACCGCAACGGAAACGACATTGTCTACGGAGTACGCGCAGACCGCAGTTCCGATACGCTGTTCAAACGCGCGTCCGCCGGAGCGTTCTACCGTCTGATGACACTTCTCGGCGTGCGGAGCATCTGCAACCACGCCGATTACCGCCTGATGAGCAGCCGCGCCATCGACGCTCTTGCGGAGTACAAAGAAGTGAACCTTTATCTGCGCGGACTCGTCCCCCTGCTCGGCTTCCGTCAGTCCGTGGTATTCTATCAGCGTCAACGGACGACGCGTCCGTCGCACTATCCTCTTGCAAAAATGTGTCTGCTTGCATGGGACGGCATAACATCGTTCAGCGTGCGCCCGATCCGCCTGATCACGCTGTTGGGAATCCTGACGCTTCTGCTTGGCGGAATTCTGCTTCTGCGAATCCTTTACGTCAAATTTTTCGGTTACACGGTAGACGGCTGGACTTCTCTTGTGCTGGTGATCCTGCTGTTCGGCGGAGTCCAGCTGCTCTCAATCGGCGTGATCGGCGAGTATATTGCCAAAACCTATATGGAAGTCAAGGCGCGTCCGCGTTTCCGTATTCAGGAAATTCTGGAAAAACAGGGACGTCAGGACAGCTGATCTCCCCGTCCTCCGAATCTCATTTTTCCGCACCGTCCCGGACAGAGCCGGCTGTTTCCGGAGATTTTTATTGCCGATTGTCAGAAACAAAGCAGACGCTCTCCTCCATTTTCCGCTCCGGATTCAATACAGAAAACCGGTATCGAATTCCGGTCGCGGATCCGGCATCTTCGCAGACGGAAGTGCGGTCCGCCAAATCATAAAGGCGGTCCGGCTCTTTCTTTTGCCGCGAACAAAAAAAATTATTTTCGTACTTTTTTCCAAACAGGGGGTTGACAAAAAACGGAAAATATTGTATAATATAATCAAATGCCTAATATTGTTAATTCATTATCAAAACCAGGGAGAACGTGTATGAAACGGAAAATGTCGGTCTGTCTGTTTGCCGGAATGATTGGTTTCAGCCTGCATGCCGGAACAATTTTTCAACCGGAATGGACCACCAAGGCAGATCTCAAAACATGGAAGTGGAATGCGGCAGAAATAGCCCGGCTCCTTCCCGGCGGGATTCTGGAACTGCATCTTGATCAACCGGCCCAAAAACATGTCCACGGCATTTCCCATGTCATCGACGCCGCAAAGATCGCCGGGAAACGCATCACGATCTCCGCGGAAGTCAAACGCGACATCAAGGTCTATCAGAAGTGGCAGGGCGGAAAACTCATGCTGTCCGTCAAATATGCAAACGGGAAATATGACTATTTCGGGTTCTATATGGAACCGGGGATTTTCGACTGGAAAAAACTGGTCAGATCCTTTGATATTCCGCAGGATATTATTTCAGCATCGCTCTTCCTCGGCCTTCAAGGCGCGACCGGGACCATTCAGTACCGCAATCTGAAACTGGAAACGGGCGATACCGTACTCGATCTCTCCAAAAACGTCAACATGGGCTATGCCGATCCGGTCGCAAACGATGGAAAAGGCGGATGGTCCGATCAGGGTCCGGATAACGACGGTTCCAAATTCCGTTGGAAACAGACGACTGTCGCAAACGTGCCGTTCCGTCTGCTTGATCCGGCGAAAAACGGCGGAAAGGCGGTCATGACTTTCGCCAACAAGCGTCTTCCCACAGGAATCGAATCGACCGGCCTTGATCTCTCCGGCGGCGGCAGCACCGCAAACTGGTTCTATCTGCTTCATACTCTCACGTTTCCGGATTCCTACGCCCCGGTCGGACAGATCGAGATCGCCGGAAGCAAAGGCGCACAAACGTTGAAAATCGTCAACGGCCGTGACATCGCAAACTGGTGGATGCCGTCCAGAAAGCCGAACGCATTCCCCGCTCTGCTTTGGACAAACGGCGGCGGCAATCAGGTCGGCGTCTATCTTTCCCGGTTCAAGCTGAACGATCTCGGCACGATCCGCAGCGTCACGTTCCGCAAGGAGACCGGTTCCACGGCAAACTGGATCGTCATCGCGGCGACGCTTTCCGAAAAGAAATACGACCTGCCCGAAAACGAGCGCTTCGCCCCCGTCGCCGGAAAAGAATGGAAAGTGCTGCCCCTGCCGCAGAAAGGCGGAGTGATCGCCGGTTCCGCTCTTGACATCAGCTTTCTCAACGATGGAAAACCGACCGGAACTTACGGACGGGTCATCATCAACAAAGACGGACATTTTGCATTTGAAAAGGCTCCGGACCGTCCGGTCCGTTTCATCGCCTCAGCGGAAGCCGCCGCCTCGTTCCGCGGACACTGGACCGCGCGCCCGCAATTCGACACCAAAGAAAAAACCCGTGAATATGTCCGTCAGCTCCGCATGGCGGGCTACAATATGATCCGCATTCATTTTCTGGATGAACTTCTGCTGATGAAAGCGGAAAAGGATCTGGATTTCAATTCCAAAATCCTTGACAACTTCTGTTATCTCCTTGCCGAGTGCGGTAAGAACGGCATCTATATCAATATCGACGCCATGACAAGCCGGCTTGGATACTCCAAAGGAAAACGCTGGGGCTGGAGCGGGAGCCCCGCAACTCCCGGCGACTTCAAATTTGCGATCTATTACAGCGAACGCGTACGCAGAAATTGGAAAGACGGCGTACGCAAACTCTTCACATATGTGAACCCTTACACAGGCAAACGGATGATCGACGATCCGACCATCGCAATGGTCGTCGGTTACAACGAACAGGAATTTGCGCTCTCGCCCGGTTTCCGCGACACCTACGCTCCGCTGCTTCCGCAATGGAAAGCGTTTCTGAAACAGAAATACGGCACGCCGCAGGCGCTCGCAAACGCCTGGAAAGGAGCATACGGCGCGCCTGCCTCTTTCGATCGGCTTGCCATCTTCGGAAAAGATGATGTTTTCCGCACCGATGCATACGGAACCGACATCAACCGTTTCCTCGAAAAACTGGAAAACGACATCTTCCATTTCTACAAAAACTCTCTGCGCGAAATCGGTTACAAGGGTCCTGTTTCCGCAATGAACATGGGCAAAACATTCCGCAATGCGGTTTCCCGGCGCGATTACGACTTCATCTCCATGAACAGCTATCACGCCCATCCGAACGGCTATGCAAGCAATAAGAACGGCGGCTCCGGTTCGATTGAACAGGGCAGTTCCATCGGCAATGCGGCTAACATCATCCGCGGCTTCATCAGTATGCGCCGCTACCTGGCGCCCTATGTCATCACCGAACACCTCCATGTGTTCTGGAACCGCTACCGTTACGAACAGGCGTTTGTCACCGGGGCCTATTCCGCCTATCAGGACATCGACGGACTGACCGGATTCGGCAGCGGGCTCACGGTCAACGATTATTCCCCGATGTTACCGTTCCTCATCAACAACGACCCGATCGCCAAATCACAGGAACTGCTCACCGCACTCCTCTTCCGCCGCCGTGACGTATCCCCCGGAAAGTCGCTGATCCGCCTGACGCTCTCCTCCGACGAAATCCTGAAGGGCGCTTCCTGCGACGCACTCTCCACCGCACAGGGAAAACTGATCCTCACCAGCCGTTTCGCCTATACCTGCGACACCAAACTGCCGCTGAAAAAAAATGAAACGATTCTCGGACGCAGCGGTTCCTCCGGACTCGTCCTTGATGCGTGGTACACCAACATCGCCGACACCAAAGACACCTCGTTCGATCTCGATTCCTACCTGAACAGCTTGCGGAGCAAAGGCGCCCTGCCGGAAAACAACCGTTCCAGCGACGCAAAAGGAATCTTTGAAACCGATACCGGAGAACTGCGGATGGATATTCCCCGCAACTATATGCAGATCGACACGCCGCGTCTTCAGGGCGTCTGCGCGGAAGCGGGAACCAAAGCGAAACTCCGCGATTTCGAGGTGCGGAACATGACGACGCGCGGCAACGTTGCGCTGATCTCAATCGACGGAACCAGACCGATCCGGGATGCAAAACGCCTGCTGCTGGTCCTTGCGACCAACGCGCTGAACAGCAACATGCTTTTTGAAGATAAGGAAATGCGCTTCATGCTGAAAGGCGGAAAAATGCCGATCCTGCTTCAAACAGGCAGATTCGAGGTTGCATTCCGGAACGGAAGCGCGGTAAAAATGAAAGCGTACGCGCTCCGGATGAACGGGGAACGCCTTGCGGAACTCCCCCTGAAACGGAACGGAAGCGAACTCGTGCTTTCCGTGGACACCGCCGCGCTTCCCGCCGGGCCTGCGATCTATTACGAACTCACAGCAAACTGAAAACAGGAGAATGGTCATGACGATCCGAACCCGAAAAACGCCGTTTACCCTTGTGGAGCTCCTCGTGGTAATTTCCATCATCGCCATCCTCACCGCCCTGCTCCTGCCCGCTCTGGGCAAGGCGCGGGATACGGCAATGCAGATGAAATGTCTCTCCGCCATGAAGCAGATGGGGCTCGCAATGGCAAACTATGCAAACGACACCGACGGGATCAACGCTCCGTTTCAATACCCGAACACCGGCACGACATGGGCCGGCAATCAGGCATATGTCGACTATCTGGGAATCAAATACTATGTATATAATCTCAGCGACTGGGATAAAAACTTCATTTGTCCGAAAGCCACACGCCTCTGGGAGATGAGCAACCCGAACCTCGTAAGCAAGTTCCGCGGAGCTTCTTATACATACGGCATGACCTTCTGGGGCACAACGAATCTTCCGGGGATAACCGCCTCCAACGCCTGGGACAGAGAGAAGGTCACCTATCTTTCCAAAGTCAAATCTCCCTCCTCGCGATTTCTCTTTGATGAACGGACCAACGATGGACAGGCGATTCATGTCTCCGGCAGTAACAATCTGCAGGATCCCGCAATCTCCGGCGGATGGTGGGAAAAAGGCAACGACTCCACTTTGAAAGCCGCTGCCTACCGGCACGGCGGAGGAATGACGATCAACACGGTCTATCTGGACGGGCATGGCGCCAATCACGGATACAAACACATGGCGGCAGGAAACAACGACCGCTGGCAGCCGTATAAATAACACGGGAAACAAAACGGCAGGCGTGCGGAACCGTACCCGGTCCCGCGCGCTTTTCCATTTACGGAAAATCAAATCATATTCAACCCCGACACTTTCCCGCCTCATTATCCGTCATCCCCGATGAACTTTCACAAAAAATATCATAAAGTTACACCGTGCGCAATTTTTTAATGTTGCATTTTCCTCCATCCCGTGCTATAATATATAGTAGAGACTAAGTATGCAGAAATTTCACAGCAGAATGCAGGGAAATCGGCTGTTTTACCTAACAGAGGGGTCCGGTCATGAACTGTTCCATAGCCGAAAGTAACAGAATGCCGTGCGATACGGCAGGGGCTGTTATGCCGTTGTTTCCGGAACTCTCAACCGCTTCCCGTGCCAATGGGAAACCTGCCCTGAAGCAAGCAAGCAAGCAAGCAAGCAAGCACTTATTTTAAATAAGTGCTTGCTTCTAACCGTCCGAAATCTTTTCGGTCAGACTTCCTCATCTTATCCGTTGTCATCCAGCACAGGGGTTCTGTGTCTTGATAATACCGTCTATTTAAAAGCTTTTGCCACGAAGTCCAGCAATGGATTATCGCGGCGTTTTTATTTATCACAAACGAACAATGGGAGACACTATTATGGCTATTGTTGATCTTGTTAAAATGGATGTTGCATCTGATGATTTTGTTGTTCAGAAGTTCAATTCAGAACAACAATGGGAATTGCGATTAGGATCACAACTGGTCGTAAATGAGGGACAAGAAGCTATTTTGGTCAAAGGCGGTATTGCTTTAGATGTTTTTACTCCAGGAACTCACACATTAGTCACGGGAAATATTCCCTTTTTGAGAAAAATCACCAATTCGCTTTTTGACGAGAAAACCCCATTTACGGCAGAAGTATGGTTCATAAATAAAACGGTTAAAAGAAATTTAAAATGGGGAACACCGCAACGCATTCCCTTATTTGATCCACAACTAAATTTTCCAATAAATATCGGAGCCTTTGGACAGTGGGGATTTCGGGTGGAAAATTCAAGAAGCTTTGTGACCCAAATTGTCGGTGCGCAACTGGGTGCTAATAGTAAGAAGATTTATGAATATTTCATTGGGGAAATAACTGAAAAAACAAGTCAAACAATTAGTATCTTTATTGAAAATGGATTGTCTATTTTTCAAATCAATACCAAACTTGCAGATATTTCGCATTCCGTGACAAATGAAATTATTGATGAATTTTCACGCTTTGGGATTGAGCTTGTTAATTTTAACATCAGTAATATTAGCATTCTTCCTGATGAAATGAAAAAAATTCAGGATGTAATGTCTAAAAAGATGGAAATGCAGCTGCTGGGAAGTGTTCCAGTCGGGCAAGGTTATGTCACCGCAAAAAGTTTTGAAGTAATGAAAGGCGCCGCCCAAAACCAAGGAGCGCCTGGCGCGTTAATGGGCGCAGGAGCTGGATTAGGGTTAGGAATGGGAGCTGGGGTTCCTTTGGGACAACAGGTGGCTCAAGTAGTTCAACCGGCGGTCTCCGGTATGAATAACGCTTCTGCCATTCCTTCAAATGAAGATCCCGTTGCTAAGTTGTCATATTTAAAAAAACTCTTTGAGGATGGAATCCTAACACAAGAAGAATATTCTGCAAAACGAACTGCTATTATTGAGAAATTGTGAGGAGCGCTACCATGTTAGAAGAAAAACAGATAGGAATAAACCATAAAAGACAACAGATATTAATTTTCTTATTGTATCCCGTCTGCCTGTTTGCATTCATGGCAATCGGATTCCTTCTTTTTTCAAAAAACGAACCCGTAGACTCCTTCTTACACAGATCTGAATTATTTTATATTCGACTGATATGGTTTGAGATTCTATTTTCAATCGGGTGGTTTGCTGGATTTATTGAACCCGTTCGAAATCTATTGAATCATCGGCAACAAATAGGAGGAGTTTTTTTAGCAATTGCTTCGTCCGTGCTTAATGCAACGGTGTTGTCAATTGTTGTCCTTTTTATAAGCATTTTCTTTCCAAGAAGCCGATTTTACGATAATCTACCAATCGTTCTTCAAATTTGTATTTATTTGTTTTGCATCATCAAGATTGTTTGTTTAAGATATGCGCAATCATTTCAGGTGGATGGACTAAATGTCGTTCCCTCAAATATCAAAAATCCAGAACAACTTTTGGCAATGCTCACAATATGCGAACAGCAACCAATCATAATAGATAAATTTTCTGTAGCGGTAAAAAGGATAAGAGAAAAGATAAAGTATTCTTTACCGAAAACAGGTAAAATTGCTTATTCTGACAGCTACAAGAATTTAGCATCACTTGTGGAAAAGTTTTATGACAATTTGATGGAAGGGAATTATGATGATATATCATCTGATTTGCTTCTTATTGAAAAAAATATAGTCTGTGTCATTGCAGACTGTAAAAAATAATTTTTTAAGGAAACAGCAGAAATGACAGCGGAAATATCTCAAATGATTTGCCCCGGCTGTGGGGCCCCGGTCTCAATTTCTTCAAGAGAATGCGAGTTTTGCCATGGTCCTATCGTGATATCAACATTTAGAAGCGTTTATACTATGCCTATTGCAAATGTCAATAACTACATATCGGCATATAAAAAACGTCTTGCTACGACATCTAAAAGTCCTGAGCTAAATAATTCAATTGCCATGTGTTATCTTAAGTTGGGACTGTACGCAAAAGCATTACAAAGTTTTGAAATGGCAATATCTGAAAATATAGAAAATTCAGAAAGTTACTTTTATGCCGCAATATGCTTGCTAAATGGAAAAAAAGCTTTTCTGGCCAATCGCGGAACAATTGATAAAATAGAAGAATATATAAATGCCGCAATTATGATTGAGCCGAGAGGAATATTTTATTATTTCCTTGCATATATCAAATATGACTATTATTTCAGAAAGCATTTTAAAGTATCCCCTATGTATGGCGATCTTCTCAAAGAAGCCAATACTGCAGGATACAGAAAGGAGGATACGGAACTACTTTTCAGTATTTTGTCCGTAGATAAACCACCGGAATTCTAATTTTTTGAAATTACTCCCGAAACACACCCAACTAAAGGAGAAGAAAATGGGAATGTTAAATGGAACCAAAGGTGCGCTTGAAGAAGCCAAGATCGAACGAAACAAAGAGCAGCAAAGAATTTTCGAATACCTTACTGAAGAACCTCATGGTTGCTTCAAAAGGTGGATGACTGATGAAGAATTTGTAAAATTGATTGATGCAAAGCTTGAAGCACTCAAGCTCAAAGACAAGGCTCTGTCCAAGATTGGACTCGATATTGAAGAGGTTAACGAAATTGCCCCCGTCAATTTTGTGGATTTTGTTTTGGAGGACGCATATGTCAAGAAGACAGAGTTCGGAGACTATGTAAGCAATTATATCCAGTCAACATGGCTTTTCTTTTCCTCAACGCAAGTGTATCTTTATACTTACACATTATGGCTTGATCGTGATAAGAAAAAAGAAGACACACTGGAGTACTTTTATAAAGACATTACAGCGATGTCTACAAGCTCCAAGGAATCCAGAACTAAATCCGTGTTGTCGTACAAAAAAGGAGGGTGCCTTGGCGGCAAGAAAGTTTCTCTGGCCAATACAGAAATCATTGAAACGACAAAATTTCAACTGACAGTACCTGGCGATAAACTTTGGATTTCGATGAAAGGCTCAGAGCAAAACGAGGCTTGTGTTCAAGCCATGAAACAGAAACTTAGAGAAAAAAAGAACGCTTAACTTGTATCTAAATGCGGCAGAGGATACATCCGCTGCCGCATTTTTCAGCAATATGAAAACGACCGAATACTATATTAAACATATTAATGATCCATATTTAAACCGCATTTTGGCCCCGGCGCTAAATCTTTACCGACCAAAGATAAATTGGATAAGGTTCTCTTCCCTTTCAGTTATTCTGCTAACGATAGATGCTATCCTTATTGGTATTACAATCTTTTTTTCCTCAAAATATAGCAAAATAGAATATTCTACTTATATAGCAGTTTTGACATTATGGTCTACATTAATCATTTGTATATGTGCAAAAAGATATTTTATCTTTGCAATAATGTGCTACCAAAGATACGCAAAATCAAGTACGCGTCTTAAATGTTGTTGCTATCCATCATGTTCACAATATGCAATTATTGCATTGCAAAAATACGGTGTGATTATTGGATCTTTTTTGGCGATAAGGCATTGTATTAACTGTGCTCCACCAGGAACCCGCGAGTTTCCATAAACATTATGATAAAATCAATTAATGGTGTAATAGCACATTCATTGTCTGAGATTGCTCAATGGTGTGACAAGACTAAAGTCATGTCACACCTTTAATTTGTAGCAAAGTGGTATATATTATCACGAACAACATAGGAGTTCGTGATATACCAAAAATTTCTTATCGTGTAATCTTGACTCAATGAGGGAAGAAATACTCTTCATGAGGTTTCTCATAATGGAAAACATTATACTCAATGCTTTGATTTTGCTGTGAGTCGATCAAGGAAAATATCAGGACCATCGGAATTATCTGAACGTGATCTATCAGCTGCGCTTCATGTTTCGCCATGCAGGATCAACAATCTAGATTTTGTTAACACTATTGACTTTTTTCTATATTATAGCGAACCCCAAAGACGATTTGGCATATTTCAACAAATAAGCTGCCCGCAGACTCCAGTATCAATTTCCTGAAAAGCAATAAAAAATGGCTTTCCTTCCTGTTAAACGAAAAACGCAAAGCCACTTTTATTTCCCAACTTTGACAAAACGTCATTCAAGCCACGGAGAATTGGGGCATTATGGATTCTTCCGCTTGCTCATATTTCCATAAAAGACACAAGCAAAGAAAACCGGAGTGGGTCCGCAAAGGGTCCGCTCCGGTTTTCCGTATCGGCGGAAAGGGAATCAGGCTTCCGCTTTGGCCTGTTCGCGCGCGGCGTTGAGACGCGCATAATAGGCGTCCATGCGCTTGGCGACGTCGAGATAATTGACGTTTGTGGAATAGATCTGCTTGAAGCACTCCATCGCCTGTTTGTCGTTGCCCATCTCCTCGCAGGTCACGCCGAGGTGATAGATGGCGTTCATTTTTTCCTTGTCCATCACGGGCATTTCGGAAATCGCCTTGTCATACTGTTCCACAGCCATGTCGTACTGCTTCTTTTCGGCGAAACAGCGACCGAGGTAGACAATCGCGGAAAGACGCTTCTGCGGATTGCGCTGCGCCAGCTGGAACTGTTCCAGCGCCTTATCCAGCATACGGAATTCCCAGTAGAGAACCGCGAGGTCGTAGCGGATAAGCGTATCGTTCGGATAAAGACGGATCCGGTCTTCGCCGCGTTCGAGACGGTATTTGTTGATCGCATCGACTTCCTTGTCGATCTCCTCCTGCGGCGCGTTTTTCTCCTTGAGTTCGGCGATGCGCAGATTGGAGAGCTCGATCTGACAGGCTTCGATCGCCTTGTCAATGGTCGGGTCCAGAGTTCCCATCTTTTCAACCAGCCACTGATAGGTGTCGATGGCATCCTGGAACCGCTTGTCGCGCTGATAGAGTTCGGCGAGTTTACGGCGCATGTCGATGGATTCGTCGCCGGAAGCGACGCGTTTTTCGTAAACGCCGATCATCTCGCGAATATCCTCTTCGGCACGGATGATCCGGTCGTCGCGCACCTGCTTTTCGCCGCCCTTCTTGTTTGCGGCCTTGGCGGATTTGGCAACGGAACTTCCTTCCTCGTTCCATTTGCCCTGTTCCATGGTGGCGAGAGCGGCGGCGGCGCGCAGAGCGGCCTGCGCCTCCAGATTGTCGGGATATTTCGCCGCGATGATCTGACGGATATGCAGCACCTTGGCGCCCTGCCCGTCCGCCTCATACAGCTCGGCGAGTTTTTTCAGATTCGCTTCATTCTTCGGGTCGCGGTCCACAAGCGCTTCATACGCCTCCACGGCAATGAAGTTCGCTTCCAGAGCGATCGCCGCCTGGGCGAGCAGATTGTAAGCGAGCGGGGAAGCGATATTGATCGCCAGCGCGTCTTCCGCGCATCCGAGCGCCTCCAACGGTTTTTTGGAAACGATGGCGCCCCCTTTGAGCACCGGCGGGAGCGAGGTGATCTGTGCAAGAACTTTCTGAAAAACGTTCATGCGGGCATACTTGGTTTTCTCCGCTTTCCGGAGCAGGATCCGGGAATCCAGAAATCCGGGGTCCTTTTTAGCGATTTCCTTCAACAGTTCGATTCCGTAATCCAAGCTGTTTTTGGAGAGAACATCCTGCGCTTTCTGAAACGCAGAGCGGATCGCCGGAGAGACTTCCGACAAGTTTTTTTTCACGATTGGCATGAAAAATCTCCATATTTTTTTTGACAAATGAAAGTTTTATAGTACTATATACCCTGAAATGTCTGCAAATCAAGTAAAATACGGAAAAAATATGAGAAAGAATGACACGATCGCCGCACTTTGCACCGCTCCGGGCGGCGCTTTGGCTATCATCCGCATTTCCGGCCCCGATGCGCTGGCTGCTTCCGGACGGGTCTGGAGCTCCCGCACCCCTCTGTCCGCCGACCGGCCGCGCGAGCTGACATTCGGCCGCGCCCTGCGGGAAGACGGCTCTCCCGGCGAAACCTGCATGGCGGTCTTCATGCCCGGTCCGGCAAGCTACACCGGCGAGGACGTCGTGGAAATCCAGTGTCACGGCGGCGAATACGCCCCGCGCGCAATGCTGGAACGGATTTTCCGGACGGGACTCGTCCGTTCCGCCGAACCCGGAGAATTCACGAAACGCGCGTTTCTGAACGGGAAACTTGATCTGACGCAGGCGGAAGCGGTCGCAGACCTGATTTCCGCCCGTTCGGAAACCGCCGGGAAACTCGCCGAACGTCAATTATCCGGCGTCCTCGGCGAGCGGGTCCGCGGAATCTCGGAAAATCTCTATCATCTGTTGGCGGAAATCGAATCGCGACTGGACTTCCCCGAAGAGAATCTCGACTGGAAACCGTGCGGGCTTCTGCTCGCGGAAATCGGCTCGATTCGTGCGGAAATCGCAAAACTGCTGTCCGGCAGGGAATCATCGGCAATCCTGCGCGACGGAGTCCGGCTTGTGATCGCGGGCTCGCCGAACGTCGGCAAATCCAGTCTTCTGAACCGTCTGCTCGGCTACGACCGCGCGATCGTCTCCGACATCCCCGGAACCACGCGTGATACGCTCCGGGAATCCGCAAGCATCCGTGGAATCCATGTGGAGCTGACCGACACCGCGGGAATCCGGGAAAACGCCGCCGACATCGTCGAAGGAATGGGAATTGAACGCTCCAAATCCAGCCTCGACCTCGCGGAAATCATCTTCTGGATCTTCGACTCCACCACCGCCCCGGACGACGAAATCCGCAAAATGCGGGAAACCGTCCCCGCCGGCGCGGCGACAATCGCCGTCTGGAACAAAGCGGACCTTCTGCCGGACGGATTCGTTCCGCCCGACACCGGAATGAAAAGCGCAGCCGTTTCCGCCCGGACGGGAAAAGGAATCGACCGCCTGCTGGAGCTGTTCGAGCAAACCGTCTGGAACAACGGCGACCGTTCCGAACCGGAATGTGCGGTTTCTCTCCGCCATGTCCGTGCTCTGGAAGAGGCGGACGCGGCGTTGGAACGGACACAGGCGGAGCTCAAAAACGAGTTCTACGAGCTTGCGGCAAGCAATCTGCATCTTGCCGTCGCCTCCATCGCCTCCATCACCGGGGAATCCGCATCGCCGGACGTGCTGGAAGATATTTTCTCCCGGTTCTGCATCGGGAAATAAAACCGGATTCAGTACACGCAGAACTTCCGGTAACGCGCCGGAGGAACTCCGGTATATTTCTTGAAGATCCGGTGAAAGAAAAACTCATCCTGATACCCGCAGCGGAGCGCAACCTCTTTGATGGACAGGGAACTTTCCACAAGCAGCTCGCGGGCGCGGGTGATCCGGCGCAGGGAAATAAACTGTTTCGGCGGAATCCCGAACGCCTGCCGGAACGTTGCGGAAAACTCCGCGCGCGGCAGATTCACTATCGAGGAAAGCTCGGCAACCTCAATATCCCGGTTCAGCTGCACGTCAATATAGTTGATGACCCGCGAGAATTCGCTGACGGGAATGTTTTGCGGCAGATTATCCGCCATCTGTTCCAGAAACGGCATCAGCAACTCCGAAAGGAGACAGCGGAGGTGATTCGCCTTGCGGAAAGTATCCGCGCTCTCCAGATTTCCGTAAATGTGATCCATCGCCGCCAGCTGCTCCTTTTCCGCCGGAACGGCGCGGGGCGGGGAAAACAGCGGAAGCGTCTGCAAATGACGCGAAAGGAAATGCACCCAGATATGCGTACTCGGCGTGATGCCGGAAAACTTCAGCGGTGTTCCGGCGGGAAGCAGATACAGTTTTCCCGGTTCCTCCACGATCGAACCGCCGGGCCAGAAAATCCGGAACCTGCCGAACAGCGGCAGATGCAGACGGAAAAAGAAGTCGCCGGAAAAATCATTCAGCCCCGGCCAGTCGGAAATACGGAAGGCGACGCCCGCACAGATCAGCTTCAAATCCAAAGCCGCAAGCATGTCGTTCCACACGAACTGATTCTTTCTGCTGTAATTCATCCGCCGTTCCGGTTTCATAAGCTCTCCGCTGTTGTTTTATGAAAATATACAGACTCTTTTCCCGTTCGTCAAGAAACCCGGCGCTTTTTCAGAAAAAATCGGCGTCACCTATTGCGAAACCGCCGCAGCGGCTCTATATTACTCCCGGAAATAATCATCAGGGACATCTCCCGAGGAGGACTTAATGCGGATTCTGATCATCGAGGACGATGCAAAAACAGCGGATTTTGTCGTCAGGGGTTTTCAAAAAGCGGGCTTTCAGACCTGTCACTGTGCCGACGGCTCCGCCGGTTTGGACAAAGCGAAATCCGAACCGTTCGATGCGGCAGTCATCGACATCATGCTGCCGAAAATGGACGGTTTTACCGTGATTGACGAGATCCGTGCGGCAAAAATCAACCTGCCGATCATCGTGCTGAGCGCCAAAGACTCCGTGGAAAGCAAAATAAAGGGTCTTGAAAAAGGCGGAGACGACTATCTCGCCAAACCGTTCTCCCTCTCCGAACTCATTGCGCGCGTTCAGGCACTGCTGCGCCGCGCCAGTGCGATCGCTGAACCGGGCGTACTCACCGTGGAAGACCTGAAAGTGGACGTACTCTCCCGCAAAGTGACCCGCGCCGGACAGCGGATCGACCTCCCCCCGCTCGAATATCAGCTGCTGGAATACCTCGTGCGCAACAAAGGACGCGTGATCTCCAAAACAACGATCATCGAACACGTCTGGGAATACAACTTCGATACGCACACCAACATTGTGGAATCGCGCGTGTGCCGTCTGCGGGAAAAGATCGACAAGGATTTCGCCCGGAAGCTGATCCGTACCGTCCGCGGATTCGGTTACGTTCTGGAATAAACGGCGATGAAACTTCTGCACAGCGTCAAATTCCGGATCACATTTTTTTTCGCAGTCACGTTTGCCTGCGCCTCCATGCTCTGCTTTGCAATCGCGGTCATCTATCAATACCGGATCCAGCGTTCCGGAATCCGGCAGAGACTGGAATATTTTCAAAATGAATTTTTCAAGGAATATCTCGTCGCCGGGGCATTCAAGCACACCAACCGGACCATCCCTCTGAAACGTCTTTCCGGCGAAAGCATCGCGGAAGCGCAGCGCCGGATCAGCGGATTCCGTCCGCTGCTCGCATTCTATGAGCATTCCCCGGAACACTATACGATGGTCGGCTGCGCAAACGGCAGAATCTATGCGCTTCCGGTAAACGGGACAACGGTTACGGGACAACGGGAAATCCCGCTCGCCGCACGGATCGCGGCAATGAACGAGGAATTCAACGGGGAATCTTACGGAGAAGGAACCAACCGCATCTTTTTCCTGTTGCTTTCCGCCGACCGCCGCGTACTGACGCGTTCCCCGTTTTCGGAACGCATGGTGCGCGGTTTTCTGGATCCGGAATCCCTGCCGCCGGATCAGGAACGGAAAGAAGAAATGATCCACCGGCGGAACCGCGATGTCCTGACCCTGTTCCGCCGTATGCCGGACGGCTGTATTCTCGTGACCGGCTACAATCTGCATCCGCTTTACCGGAATATGCGGAGTCTTGCGGTACTGCTCGCGATGATGGCGCTGGTCATCACGGCAATCGGGGCTCTGACCGGCTGGCTGGTATCCATGCGGATCATGCAGGGCGTTGACCGCGTCAGCCGGAGCGCCATGCGGATCGCCTCCGGCGATTTCTCCCAGCGTGTCGAATACAACGGGGAAGGCGCGGAAGTGGAGCGGCTGGTGAACTCTTTCAATACGATGGCAAAAAACACCGGAGAACTCCTCATGGAGCTGAAAACCATTTCCGACAATATCGCCCACGATCTGCGGACCCCGATCACGCGGATGCGCGGCAAAGCCGAGCTGGCGGTCTCCGAGGGGAACTGTGCCGAACTTGCATACGATGTTGCCGAAGAATGCGGCGGAATGCTCTCCATGATCAACACGATGCTGGAGATCACGCGTCTGGAGGCGGGCGCGGGCAAACAGCGGAAGCCGGAGGATCTCGCCGGACTCTGCCGCGAAGCCGTGGAACTGTTTTCAACCGTCGCCGAAGACAAGTCGATCCGGCTTTCCGCACAGCTTCCGGACGAACAGCCTTTCCGCTGTGCACGGGTGGATATTCAGCGCCTGCTCGCCAATCTGCTGGACAACGCATTGAAATTCACTCCGCCGGGAAAACAGGTGCAGCTGATTCTGCGTTCCGCCCCGGACGGTCTTCTCCTGCAAGTCCGGGACAGCGGAATGGGCATACCGCCGGAAGATCAGCCGCATATTCTCGAACGTTTCTACCGTGCCGATTCCAGCCGCTCGCTTCCGGGCAACGGGCTTGGTCTGAGCCTGGTCGCCGCGATTGTAAAATCATACGACGGTTCGCTGTCATTTGAATCCGTTCCCGGCGAGGGAACCTGTTTCTCAATCCACTTTCCCATTGTCGTTTGACACAAACCGGCACAGGAGCACTCATGGCAACTCTTCATCTGATGGTCGGGCTTCCGGGCAGCGGCAAAACAACGGAAGCCATCCGGCTGGAACACGAACTTCACGCGCTGCGTCTCACGACGGACGAGTGGCACCGTCACCTGTTCGGCAACGATTTTACAAACAATACGAAAGATACAGTTCATGACGAACGTCACACGAAAATCGAGGAGTTGATGTGGACAACTGCGGAAAAGGTCCTGAAACTGGGCGTCGATGTAATCCTTGATTTCGGCTGCTGGGCAAGAGAAGAGCGGGATGAATTCCGGAACCGGGCGCACGCCCTCGGTGCGGAATTCCGGATTCATTACATGGAATGTCCGTTGGAAATCCTCTGGGAGCGGTTGGAAAAACGCAACCGGACTGTGGAGGAAAACGCGGTCTTTTTTATCACAAAAGAGAATCTTGAGGAATGGAGCGGATTGTTTGAGCCGCCGGCTCCGGAAGAACTGGGAGAGCTCCCGTAATCCGGCGGTAACAGAAGCGGCGGGAAAACCGCCGCTTTGAAAAGCCTGTCATTTCCACTCGACGCCGAGTTCGGACGGAAGAAGTCCGCGCCGGTATCCCTCGTCGAACACCTCTTCCACACGATCCAGAACGTACTGCCCGTTCGGCTCCAGACGGGTCACGGATCCGGTCAGTTCGCGCGGCGTCAGCTTTCCGGTCATCAGTTCGATGCAGTGCGTATGTTCCAACGCCATGGACAGCGAACAGCGGAACGTCTGTTCCCCGGTGATCCGGCGGACCATGTCCATGAACATATCCTTGTGCGGAGCTTCCACAACGCCGGAATACAGCAGAGAGCCGTCGGCGGCGCAGATATTCCAACTGTCATCCACTTTCCAGTAAACAGTTCCGTTTTCGCATTCCACGCGGATGGTCGGGCTTCCGTTCCGGGCGACCGTGTGCGTGAGCATGATCTGAAGAAGCACGCCGTTTTCCGTGGTGAACCGGAGCGCGCAGGTGTCGAACGTCTCAATCGTCCTGCGGGCACGGTAGAGTTCCCCTTCCACAGCCACGGCATGGGCGGAATTCCCGAACGTCTCTCCGGCAAGGAACAGCTGAATATTCAGATAATGCGCGAATGCATTGTTGATCGGCGAATCCAGAATCGGCGTACCGTCCGCGGCGGCGATTTTGCCCGCCCAGTTGTTCCGTCCATAATACTGGTCGTCGCGCGGCCAAAGCCCTTTGCAGACGATCTTCTTCACCTTGCCGAGCCGTCCGGTCATCAGGTAACGTTTGATGAACTGGATCTCGCGGGCATACATGTGCTGAAATCCGACTGCGACAAATTTGCCGGATTTCCGTTCCGCTTCCATCATGCGGCGGATTGCAACGGTAGAACCGGCGGCGGGCTTTTCCACAAGGACATTGGCACCGTTGGACAATGCCTGAACAGTCATCGGCTCATGAAACGCAATGCCGGTCGGAATGCAGACAAGATCCAGTTTTCCCGAAAAATCGGCAAACATCGCATCGGTGGAGGAATAGACCGCGGTTCCCATCTCCCGGAGAACGGCAAGCTCATTCTGCACCTGATCCGGATTGATGACGACTGCCGCCGCGATTTCCGCAAGCCCGCATTCCACAAGCTGCCTCATCTGGTTGAAGTGAACTCTTCCATAGCCGGAAATCCCGATCAGGGCGACTTTGATCTTCATCTTGAAAACTCCTTAAAAATAAATCGTTTCGCCGCTGTCCGCCGCTTGCTGTGCAAGCAGACAGGAGCGGGTAAGTTCAAACGTTTCGTCATCGCTGACAAGCGCAGGCCGTCCGCCGGAAAGCTCCAACAGAAAGTCGGAAAACAGACGACGGTCCGGCGCCTCCGGCGTGATCTCCCGTTTTCCGTCTTTATCAATCAGAATGATCCTGCCGTCACGAACCTCGATCACGCCTTCCGTTCCGGCGGCGCGCACCCGGTCGTCCCCGTGCGTCGGGGCGCTCTGCGGACGCAGATAATCAATTCCCGCGGAGGCAAGAATACCGGATTTCATGCGGAACTGGCATTGCGCAACGATCTCCAGATCGCCGTTCCCGGCATTATCCTCGGCGGACTGAATTGCCGTCACGGACTGGAACGTATCCTGCGAAAAATAAAGGATCCAGTCCAGTGCATGGCTGCCGACCCACGGGATCGTGCCGCCGTAAGTCTCACGATGTTTATAGAATTCCGGGCGGGAACCGAGCTTGTAGGATTTCTGCGCCCGGATTGATTTCAGTTTGCCGATCGCTCCCGCGTGAACCATCCGCGCCGCCTGCAAAAACGCCGGTTCATAGCGGAGCCCGACCATGGAAACGATCCGGGCGGAACTTGCGGCATGGGCGGAACGGACCAGTTCCAACTGTTCCAGCGTCAGCGCAACCGGCTTCTCGCAGAACACATGAATATTGCGTTTCAATGCTTCCGCGCACATCTCCGCATGAAGCTCAAACGGACCGTCGACGCAGACAACATCCGGGTGAAATTCGTCCAGCATCTGTTTCCAATCTTCGCGAACCTCCGGATGAAAACCGTTCTTCTCCGCCATTTCCCGCAGCGGAGCGGGATCATCGCCGCCGCCGGAAATACAGGGAATCGTCACACCGGGAACCTCGCGGATGCTCTCGAACACATAGTATGCGTGTCCCCGCTTTCCGATCATGCAAAGTTTCATAGCACTCCTGTTTCTTTTGATTATGTCATACAGGAGTAGTTTATCATAATTTTCCCGAAAAGTCAAATAAAATCCGGATTTTTTACAGAAAGAAAATCCGGATTCACGCCGGGCCGGCAAATTCAGCGGTCCCGAACCGGAATAAACTCCAGCAGGGAGACCGCATTCTGAGTCAGCAGCAGCTCCAGCTCAAACGCTCCGTCAGCCGTAACGGTTCGCTCCGGCTGATACCGGGACAACTCCCCGGCGGAACGGATCATGTCGCGCTCCAGCATCGACGGCAGCTGCGGACATCCCAGAGACGCCCATTTTGAGTACGAATTGCTGCACGTCCGGTCGATCCGCCAATGACACAGCCGGTAAGTGCCGTTCATGCCGCTCAGCCGCAGGACCATCGGCAGATTGTCGATCGTCCGGTAATAATCATCCTCGAAATTTGCGCACAGGATCCTGACCGATCCATCCGCGTCCGCTGTCGGGATCACGACGGCAGACGCGGCGGAATCCTCCGACTCGCTGAACAGAAGACGGGAGCCGAGACGGGCGGCAAGCGCATAGCCGTTGTACACCGGTTTCCTGTAGCCGTTCGCGGTAAAAAACGTGCGGTAGCCGTCAAAATCCTTCTTCACATGATCCTGACCGGAAAGACAGATCATCATTTTTTCCAGCTTCAATTCCGGAGCGTGGATGACGCGGTCGATAAGCCGGGCGTAAAACGCGGAATAATACTCGTTCTCCCGGAAAATATGACGCGGTTCACGGTCGATACCGAGAAATCCGCCGCCGGAAATTCCCCACTCGTCCAGAAGCATCGGCGTTTCCGCCAGACCGTTCCCGTCCAGAATGCCGCGAAGCGTGCGCAAACGCTGCATGATATTGTCCGGGGACGTGAATGACTTGTTCGGCAGGTTCGAATAAATTCCCTGCGAATAACAGTGAACGCTGATGAAATCGCACCGGATTTTTGTCTGCGCCACATGCTGCACAAACAGGCGGATAAAACGGTCGCTGCCCGCACAGGAGGGACCGCCGATCCGGATACGGTCCGTAACGGACGTCACACCTTCCGCAAAATGGTCATACAGTTTCAGATATTCGTCGAGCTTGTCTGTTGCTCCGGACGCATCCCATTCGTCGTTGCCGGGGCGGCTGACCCAGTATCCGGCATCCGGTTCGTTCCAACAGTGGAAAAGCCACTCCGAAACCGTATCCATCCCGTACCGCTCCGCCAGATGGGCGGTATAATTCCGGCAAACCTCGCGCCATTCGGCATAATCGGTCGGCACACTGCGGTTGTAACGCTTGTTCTTATAACGGAGATTGCTGACATTCCACTGATCGACCGCCATGCACGGCGGCATGAAATCAAAACAGAGCAGCAGACGGAATCCCTTTGAAACCATAATGTCGATCCGGCGGTCCGACCCGCTGTAATCGAACCGGAGCCTTCCGTCCGCTCCGCGGGTCACAATATCCTCGAACATCGTATGCAGACGCACATACTGCGCAACCTTATCCCTGGCGACATGACTCAAAATTTCCTGTCCCCAGAGATCCTCCGCCGCATCCGTCGGGTGAAAATGGATGTGGTTCCAGAAGTTCGTCAATTCCCGTTCCACCCGGTCCGTATAAATCCGTACATTCATCATACCGACACCTCCCGGTCCATTCCTTAAATTCCAGTTGAAGAAAGAAAACCGCCATCGACGGGCACTGTGATACCGGTTACAAACGCGGCATTCCGGTCATCCAGGAGCCAGCGGACGCATCCCGTCAAATCCTGAGCCTCGCCGAATCTGCCCATCGGAGAGTGATGCAGCACATTCTCGCCGCGCGCGGAAAGTCCGCCGTCCGGTGTACAGAGATATTTCCGGCTGCGTTCGTTCACAAAGAATCCCGGCGCAACCGCGTTCACCCGGATTCCCGCCGGTGCAAGATATGCCGCCAGCCACTGCGTGAAATTCACCACGGCAGCTTTGCTCATCGCATACGCCGGAACACGGGAAAGCGGACGGTAGCTGTTCATCGAAGCAAAGTTCAGGATCGCCCCCCTTCCCGCCTCTGCCATGCGCCGCCCGAACGCCCGGCAGACGATCACCGTTCCAATCGTGTTGATCCGCAGTACATCGTCAAACGCCGCCATGTCAAGATCAAAAAATCCGTGCGGCCTTTCATCCGCACTCCCGGAAATATCCGATGGCTCATACGCGCTGTTTCCCGTCATGGCGCGGATATTGTTTCCACCCGCACCGTTCACAAGAAAACGGCATACGCCCCACTTACGGAAAACCTCCGATTCAACCGCCGTCATCGCGACTTCATCCGTCACATCCCCCGGACAGATCATGCAACGTCCGCCCACAGACAGAATACGGTCCGCCACGGCACGCAGTTTCTCATCCGTTCTGCCGATCAGCACGACTCTTGCGCCGCGGGATGCCAGATCCGCCGCAATTTCCGAACAGAGTGTTCCTCCCGCCCCGGTCACCACCGCCACCTGATCCCTGAAATACGTCTCTTCCATAAAAACGTCATCCTTTTGTTATGATCGTTTCGGCGTTACGGCAACATACCGCTTCCACCAGATTTTTCAAACTGTCAAAGTCGCCGGGGAACACTCCGCGCTCCACTTTTTCCCCGATCCATCCGCAAAACACCCGACGGAAATATTCATGACGGACAAACGACAGCAGACTCCGCGAATCCGTCGTCATTCCGATAAACGCCGACAGCACCCCGAATGCGGCAATCGCTTCAAAACCCGCAATCATCCCCTCCCGGTGATCGCAGAACCACCACGCGGGGCCGAGCTGAACGTTACCGCAGACACCGTCGCCGGGAAACGATCCGCTCAAAACCGCCAGCGCGACATTGTCGGACGGATTCAGCGGAAACAGAACGGTACGCGGCAGACCGCCGCCGCTCTCCATGCCGTCCAGCAGAGAGATCAAAGAAGCGACATCGCATCCTCCGCCGATTCCCGCATAGCCGCCCGCCGGACCGGCAAGACGGCGCAGGCGTGTACTGGAATCCCGTTTCGCCCCGATATGCAGCAGAAGAGTCCAGCCGCGATTCCTGTATTCCCCGCCGAGAAAACGGAGCAGATGCGAAACCAGTTTCGGACGTACGGAGTCATCGCCCTCCCGGAACGCGCGGAACAGCTGTTCCGGCTCTCCGGATGGATCATAACGGAACCCGTCATCCAGTGAAAGATCGGCAAACCGGCACCCTGCATGATGAAACGCCCCGATCCGTTCCGCCAGCCCCGTGCAGAGTCCGGCAAACGATCCGCTGTCCAGTCCGGCGCGGCAGATCCACTCCATGGCAAGCCCCGTTACCTCATCTCCGCGCAAGGAGGGGACAATGCCCGGCAGACCGGCAAATACAGCGGGGTCATCCGTAAAGGAACAGCAGGGCGCCGCGTATTTCACCCGGAACAGTGAAAGCCATTCACGGGCGGGACGCATCATGTCATTTGTCCTGTTCCAGATTTCTTCCGCATTGGCGGGATTCAGCGGCAGGTCGATCCCGAATCCGCGTTTGAGTTCAAGAGAGCTCCAGTCAAACAGCGGATTTCCGGTCAGTTTCGGCAGAGTTCCGCTCCATGCAAGAAATTTTTCATAATGCCCCGCGTTTCCGGTAATAAGCTCCTCCGGCACTCCGCAGATCCGCATGGCGCGGTGCTTGTACGGATCGTTCAGAAGCCAGAGCTCGGCAAGGTCGCCGGCGGTCCGGTTTTCCGTCAATTCCCGCACCGGAAGATGATTGTGCCAGTCGATCACCGGCAGCCGTTCCGCGCAGTCATGATACAACATCCGGGCGGTCGATGTCCCCAGCAGAAACTCTTCGTTCATAACAGCCTCCTTTTTATTCTGTATTGAATAATATTTATTCTGATAATTACTATAATCCCGGAATGGGAAAAGTCAACAGCAGAAATTGATTTTCCTTGATTTCTATATACGGAACGGGATCTTTTAACGCCTCTTCATTGATATTTTGCAAAAGAAGGTGTATATTACGGAATAAAGCAAAAGAAGGAGCTCAAACCATGATCTATGTACTTGCCACCTCGGAATTGAACGACGGATGCAAAGAAAAATTCCTCGAAGTCCTCAAAGCGAACGTTCCCAACGTGCTCGCGGAAGAAGGCTGCATCATGTACGTTCCCAACGTGGATTTCGCGTCCGGACTTTCCGCGCAGAAAGAGGTTCGTGAAAATACCGTCACCATCATTGAGGGCTGGGAAAGCATGGACCACTTGATGAAACATCTCCAGTCCGCGCACATGGCGGATTTCCGCACCAAGGTGAACGGCATGCGCAAATCGTCCACCCTGAACGTGGTAACCCCCGCATAAACCGGCAAGGAAGTGTTCCAGTGAGAACGGTTTTATATCCCGGAAGTTTCGATCCGGTCACAAACGGACATATTGACGTGGCACGGCGTGCCGCAAAAATTTTCGACCGCGTCGTAATCGCAGTCGCTGTCAATGCGGAAAAAAATCCGCTGTTCACCACAGAAGAGCGGATCGACCTCATCCGGTCGGCGTGTCACGACATCCCCAATCTGGAAGTCTCCCGGTTCAGCGGACTGCTTGCGCACTCTCTGGAGCTGTTCGATGCAAGCGCCGTAATCCGCGGACTCCGTGCCGTATCGGACTTTGAATATGAATTCCAGATGGCGCTGATGAACCGCGGGCTCAACGACAAGTGCGAAACGCTCTTCATGATGCCGAGTCCCGAATACTCGTTCGTCAGTTCGCGCCTCATCAAAGAAATCACCAAATGCGGCGGCGATGTTTCGGCATTCGTTCCCCCTGTGGTCGCGGAAGCGATGAAGCGGAAATTCGGGCAGAAACAATGATCCGGGTCAATACCACACATATCGGCGATCTGCCGCTGATTCTCAAAGGCGAGGAAAAAGGCGGATTTCTGGAATTGGATCCGAATTCGTTTCCGCGTCCGAACGGTCCGGTCTCCTACGAGCTGACCGCAACGATGGCGGGCAACGACCTGCTGGTCACCGGAACGGTCCGCGTCCGGCTCGCGGCAGAATGCGCGCGCTGTCTCAAGCCGCTCAGCGTCAACGTGGATGTGCCGGACGTCTGCCATCTCTATGAAGGCGTTGCCGGGCAGATCGTGGACATTTCGGAGGAGATCCGGGAAGACCTCCTGCTCATCCTTCCGGTGGCGTTTCACTGTAAGGAAGACTGCAAGGGGCTCTGCCCCCGCTGCGGCGCGGATCTGAATACGGAATCCTGCCGCTGCCGGGAAAATGCGGATGAACTTCCGCCCGGCGATTCCCCCTGGGATATACTCGACAATCTACAACTCTGAACAAAAAAACAGGAGCAGAACATGGAATTCTCCGATATTTTGAAACAGCGCAGAAGCATCAGACGGTTCAAACAGCAGGAGATTCCGCTGTCCATCCTGACGGATCTGATCGACGCCGCGGCGCTCGCACCGTCCGCCGCCAACAATCAGCCGCTCCGGTATGTGCTGATCCGGGAAAAGGAGCTGCTCAAAGCGGTCTTTGAACAAACCGCCTGGGGCGGACACGTCCGTCCGCACCGCAACCCGGTATTCGGCGTAACTTCCCCCGTCGCGTTTCTGGCAGTCTGTGCGGAGGATCAGGGAAACCAGACGCCGGCCGTCACTGCGGCGGTAGACGCCGGAGCCGCCATTCAGAGCATTCTGTTCCGCGCGGTCGATCTGGGACTCGGCGCCTGCTGGATCGGCGCATTCAATAAACAGAACGTCAATGAACTGCTCCGGCTCGACAGGCTGACCGCAATTTATCTGGTCGGTCTCGGCTATCCGGCGGAGGCGCCTGTGCTTCAGCGGATCCATGCAGGAGACCCAACGAAATATTTTCTGGATGAACAGGACGTGATTCACGTTCCCAAATACACCGTGAACGACATCCTGTCCATCCGGTAACGTTATGGTTTAACAACGTATTCAGGGAGGTGCTGAATGAAACGTTATAAAGTCAAAGTGAACCCCGAAGAGTGCAAGGGATGCGGACGCTGCCTGCTGGCGTGTCCGCGCATGGTTCTTGCGATGGGAAAGCATTTGAACGAAATGGGTTATACCTTCGTTCAGCCGGTCAAGGATGAATGTATCGGCTGCGGAGCCTGTTTCTATCAGTGCCCCGAACCCGGCGCAATCACCGTTTATGAAATCACGGAATCAGAAAATTGAGGTGATAAAATGGCATATCTGAACCGTTTGCTGCTCAAAGGAAACGAAGCGGTCGTCTACGGCGCATTGCTCGCCGGATGCGATGCTTTTTACGGTTATCCGATCACGCCCGCGAGTGAAGTTGCCCATTCCTCCGCAAAACTTTTCCCGATGCTCCACCGGACTTTCCTTCAGGCGGAATCGGAAATCAGCGCAATCAACATGGTCATCGGCGCAAGCGCGGCGGGGAAACGCGTCATGACCGGAAGTTCCGGACTCGGAATCAGCCTCAAACAGGAAGCGGTCAGCTATCTGGCGGCGTTTGAACTGCCCGCCGTGATCGTTGACGTCATGCGCGGAGGGCCCGGACTCGGTAACATCAGCCCCGAACAGAGCGACTATTTCCAGGTCGTCAAGGGCGGCGGACACGGCGCATACCGCTGTCTTGTCTTCACCCCCGACTCCGTACAGGAAATGTGCGACTGCGGCTACAATGCTTTCGCGATGTGCGAAAAATACCGCACTCCCGCCTACATCCTCGCCGACGGCGTGATCGGGCAGATGATGGAATCCGTCACCCTGCCCGATCCCACGGATTATGTGTTCGATCCGGAATGGACCGTCAGCAAGTATAACAGCAAGGGCGAAGCGAACTATCTTACCACGATCTATCTGGAAAACGACGAGCTCGAACAACGCAATCATCTTCTTCAGGAAAAATTCCGTCTGATCCAGGAAAACGAGCAGAGCGCGGAGGAATACATGACCGACGACGCCGAACTTGTTTTCGTCGCCTACGGCATCTCCGCCCGGATCGCACGCACCGCGGTACACGAACTGCGGAACGAAGGATACAAGGCCGGGCTTCTCCGTCCGAAGATGGTTTTCCCGTTCCCCGAACGGGCTCTGAACAAACTCGTGAATGCGGGAACCGTGAAAAACTTCCTGTGCGTGGAGCTCAGCCCCGGTCAGATGATCGAAGACGTGAAACTCTCCATCGAATGCCGCCGTCCCGTTCATCTCGCATACCGTATGGGCGGCAACATCCCGTCGGTCCGCGAGATCTGTGAAAAAGCCGTTGCGATTCTGAAAGGAGCGTGCTGAAATGAGCGAAGAGAAAATCAAATTCGGAAAGTCCAAGGTATTTTTCGACACCTTCACGCGCCGTCCCGGCCCGATCAAGAAAAACATGCACTACTGTCCGGGATGCGGACACGGCATTCTTCACAAGCTCATTGCGGAAGCGATCGAATATCATGACATTCAGAAGAAGACCGTCATCATCGCGCCGGTGGGCTGTGCGGTGTTCTCGTATTATTACTACAACTGCGGCGGAATCTCGGTTCCGCATGGACGCGCCCCGGCAGTCGGAACCGGACTCGTCCGCGCCCTGCCCGATAATTTTGTCATCTCGTATCAGGGAGACGGCGATCTCGCGGCGATCGGTCTGAACGAGTTTCTCCAGGCGGCGAACCGCGGGGAAAACATGGCGGTGTTCTTTGTAAACAACTCGACCTACGGCATGACCGGCGGTCAAATGGCGCCCACCACGCTTCCCGGTCAGAAAACAGCCACAAGCCCCTGCGGACGCCAGATCGAAACCGACGGTTATCCGCTGAAAGTCTGCGAAATGGTCAATGCCCTCGCCGCTCCGGTCTACATCGAACGCGTGGCGCTGACTTCAACCGCAAAGATCATGAAGGCGCGCACGGCAATCCGCAAAGCGGTCGGTCTGCTCAAGGAACGCAAAGGTTTTTCGCTCGTTGAGATTCTCTCGCCGTGCCCCGTAAACCTGAAAATGGACGCCAAAACGATCAACCGGTTCATCGACGAACAGATGAGCCGCTACTTCCCGCTCGGCTGTCTCCGCGACAATACGGAATCTGCGACGCCCTGTTATTTCGCGCCACCCGTTCACGATCCCGACACGGTCCGGCAGGTGCTCTTTCCGCCGAAACTCAACATCGGCGTGGCGTCCGGCTTCAAAAACCAGTCAAAGATTTTTGAACATGAACGCCGCATCAAGATCGCCGGATTCGGCGGACAGGGCATCCTGAGCCTCGGCATCATGCTTGCCACAATGGGGAAACTGCGGAACTTCAACGTCACCTGGCTCCCCTCGTACGGACCCGAACAGCGCGGAGGCTCCGCGAACTGCGCAGTGATCCTGAGCCGCAATCTCATCGGTTCGCCCGTCATCGACGACAACTGCAATCTGCTGATCGCCATGACACAGGTCGCGCTCGACAAGTTTCTGCACGAACTCAAACCGAACGGCGTGCTGATTTACGACAGTTCGACCATGAAAGTTCCGAAACATATCGCGGAATCGCATCCGGTATTCGGAATCAAGGCGCTGGACATCGCTCTGAGCCTCGGAAGCCTGAAATGCGCAAACTCGGTGATCCTCGGTGCTCTCTCCGCGATCCTCATCGACCGCTACCTCGAAGGAGCCGACAAGCTCGATTTCGACCGGGCGTTCGAAGAGGCGATCATCGACTGCTTCAACAACAAGCCCGATGTCATCAAGCTGAATCTCTGCGCATTCTACGAAGGGAAAAAAGCCGTCAGTTTCCCGAACTGACGCATTTTCCTCCCGGCAGGAGGGAAACGGGGCATGCTCACGGAACAACGTGCATGCCCTGTTTCACTCTTCGTGCATTTTCCGGTAGTTTCCGGGCGAAAGACCGGTCATTTTTTTGAAAAAACGGGAAAAATAATATTCGTTGTTGAAGCCAAGCAGGAAAGCTGTCTCGCGGGCAGTCTTCCGGCGGAGAAGAAGTTCCCCTGCTTTGCGGATCAGCACGCGGTTGAGAAAATTTTTCGGAGTAATGCCGGTCTCGGAAGAGAATTTACGGGAAAAGACATCGGGACGCATCCCGGTCAGCTCCGCAAGTTCGGCGACTCCTGTTTTCGCATTTCCGTTTTTCTCCACGAACTCCACGACCTGCAGGAAATTGCCGTAACGTGTCACCGCATCACGTTCCTCCGCGGAGAACACCCGGAACAGACCGGAACAAAGACGGTAACACAGGGATTTCAATCCCGCCGCAGAAGCATACTCATCCGGTTCCCGCCATGCCGTCTCCGCCTCCCGGAACAGACCGGAATCCCGGAGCGGGAAAATCCGTTTCGAGGCAGAAAACAGATCCACACCGGAATTTCCCTCCAGCCGGAAATGAATCGAAATAAACTGTAAATGCTCCGTCAGTATCCAGCGGGTCGAATGAAATGCGGGAATCAGATACGCACAGCCGGATTCCAATACACAGCGTCCGTTGCAGTCCTCTATCCAATTTTCCACTCCGTCAGGATTCGTCTTCACCAGAAACAGACGGTTCACCGGGCGCATGGTCGCCGTCCACGGGCGCACCGGATAAACTCCGGCGGCGAAATGAAACATCTCCATCCGCATACTTTCCGCAAGCCGCACGATTCCGGGACGATTTTTCAATTCCATCATAAAGTTATAAACTTTTCTCTTTTTCGTATATTCATTTTTCTTCGGTACCATACTATATTATTCAAAGAAAAGCAAATCCAAAGGAGAACCGGACATGAAAAAATTTAATGAAACACGCCGGGAGCTTGAAACGCTTCACGAGACCTGCACATTCGATCCCGCCTCAGGTCTTCCGCCGGAGCAGCTGCGGGAACTCTTCCGCCGCCACCGGAAAGAAAATCCGGAAGAACCGTTCATCCTCACCCACGCATATCTGATGCATCTGATATGCACCCGCGCACAAATACTCCCGGAACCAGATCATGCATTCGCCGGTCTCGTAAATCATGGCGGACTCTTCAACGAACTCCGTGTGGAGCACGGCAAATCCGCATGGGAAAAAGAATTCGGCGGGTGGAACGGATGGTTCAACATCAACGACTATGACCGCGGCTTCGGCTGCATGGTCGATATGAGCCATGTTTCCCCCGACTGGACCGCGGTCCTGGAGCTGGGACTGCCCGGACTCCGCGCCCGTGTTGCAGCAGCAGGAAACACGCCGTTTCACCGGGCATGCGCCATGGTTTGCGACGGCGTCGCGGCTCTGGCGGAACGGCTCGGTTCAGCATCGAATCTTCCAACGCTCACCGTTCTGGCACAGCGGCCGCCGGAAACGCTTCACGAGGCATTTCAGCTGACCTATCTGCTCCACGAAATGATTGAAAACGGCATGGAGGAGATCCGCACAATGGGGCGGTTCGACCGTGACTTTCTGCGCTTCTACCGTCACGACCTTGATGCCGGACTCCTTACGCGGGAAGAGGCAAAAGAACTGCTGAAACACTACTGGATCCGCTTCTACGCAAAATATCAGGGAAAACGGTTCGGCAAAAACTTCTGTTTCGGTCCCGACATCAACGAACTCTCCCGGCTCGGAATGGAATGTTATTACGAAATGAACACGGTTGACCCAAAGCTGTCCGTTTTCATGAAGAACAATACCCCGGATGATTTTCTGAACCTCTGTGTCCGCTGTATCCGCGACGGACGCACCTCCATTGTTTTTCTCAATTACGATATGATCGTACAAAGCCTCATCAAAGTCGGACGCACGCCGGAAGACGCGCAGAATGCAATCCCAATAGGCTGTTATGAACCCGCCGTGCTCGGCAAGGAGATCTCTCTCTCCGGCGCGACTCATCTCTATTTCCCCTGCATTCTGCTGCACACGCTCCGTTCCGGACCTGCTTTCCACACGTTTAAAGAGCTCATGACAGCGTTTCTCGCCGACCTGCGGACGACTGCGGAAGAGATGGCGCGGATGCAGTCACGTTGTGAAAAAATCTGGCACGATGTCAATCCGGTCCCTCTGCTCTCCGTCACATTTGCCGAATGTGTGGAATCTGGAAAAGACATCTCCGAGGGCGGAGCGAAATACAACACCACGGGATGCGTTGCCTCATACCTCGCCGACTGCGTGGATTCTCTCGCAGCAATCCGGAAACTCGTTTATCAGGACCGTTTCTGCACGCTGCCGGAGCTGAAACAGGCGCTCGCGGTAAACTGGAACGGATTTGAAAAACTGAATTTCCGCGCTCGGACCCAGTGTCCGAAATGGGGAAACAACAATCCGGAAGCGGATCAAATCGCGCTGGAAGTGGTCCGGTCCGCCGCCGGGATCCTCAATGCCCTCCCCAATGGACGCGGCGGCACGATCACACCATCCCTCTACGGACAGCTCGTCGTGGAAAAGGGAAAACTCATCGGAGCTCTGCCCTCCGGACGACGCGCAGGAGAACCGATGGCGAAAAACATGGACGCCTGCATTTCCATGGACAAACATGGCGTCACCGCGCTGATGAACTCCGTTCTCAAAGTGGATATGACTAACTGGCCGTGCGGAACGTGTCTGGACCTGATGATTCATCCGACTTCCGTGCAGGGCGGAGAAGGGCTGGACATTCTGTGCAGCCTCATCCGCACATTCATCCGCCGCGGCGGAAGCGGGCTTCAATTCAATATCTTCGACAGTTCGGTACTTCGCGATGCACAGGCGCACCCGGAACGCTACGATACGCTTCAGGTGCGCGTCTGCGGCTGGAACGTCCGCTTCAACGACCTGGACAGAGAAGCACAGGAGACCTTCATCGCACAGGCGGAGCATCTTTGACGGACTGGGCATCGCGGAGAAGCCGTTTCACTCCGGCGATCCCCTCCCGGTCTGCGACTGCACGAATGCGGCGGAACCCGGCACCATATACCGGATCGTTCCGCTTTTCCAGACGCCGGTTCAGCCGCTGCTGTCCATACTCCCGGTTGACAAGAAACGAGGCATATTCCGCGAATCCTTCCTGCAGAATGCGGTTCCGCAGATACGGAGCATAATGAAACTGCCAGTGATGTGCCAGCTCATGGGCGGCAATCTCAATGAAACGCCAGCGCGGCAGATGACTCAGCATCAGAATCTCGCATTCGATCTTCACGATCTCGCGGCGACCGCCGCTGCGCTGTTCCGTAAACTGTGCGCGGCAAAGTCCGAGCTCAAGTGCGGTATCGCTGGTGCGCAGATCGGCAACTTTTAGCAACTCCGGATAGCTCACGGAGCGGAAACGGTATGGACAGTCGGTCGGATCTCCAAGAATCCGCTCCAGTTTCCCGCGTACATCCTCAAGCAGTTTCCGCATCTCTTCCGGCGAACGGATCGCCTGATCTCCGCAGGAATCACAGATAAAACGTCCGTCGGCAAGCTGCTTTGTGCGTCCGGGCAGATCACAGGCGAAACAGCGCGTCAGACGGGAACAGTGTCTGCATAACGAACGCCGTCCGCCCTCCGGAGTCGTAAAAACGGAGTACTCGCCGGTGATCGGCTGACGGCAGACCGCGCATTTCGGAAGCACCGTTTTCATACAGCGGATCGTGCAATAGATCTTCCCTTTGTATTCAAACACTTCCCCCGCCAGCGTTTTACGGCAGACGGCACAGCGCTCCGCCGCAGTCAGCAGCAACGGAACAAGGGCAAGCAGTATTCCAATCAGTTTCAGCATCGCAAAAGTTCTCCCGGATTCCCGTATTGTAAAGACACCGGATTTCCGTTTTAGTTCCGGCAGGAGACTGGAAAGAATCGAATAAAAAACAGCTGCCGGGCTTGAAATACGAACCTGTTCCCAGCGGTCTCCGCCGGAAACAACACCGCTCCGCCCCTTTTCGGTATGGAAAACAATTATTTTCTTCATTTTCCTCCTTTCCGGCTGTAAAAAACCGCCGGACGGGTGTATATTACCGGAGAAAAAGTAAATTTTAACTGAAACGTAAGGATCGGACCATGTTTAAACCGGCAGGACAAGCGAATTTCCCGCAGATGGAACAGGACACTCTCGCGTTCTGGGAACAGAACAACACGTTTGAAAAATCCAAGGAAAACCGGAAAGGCGCTCCGGAATTCATTTTCTACGACGGGCCTCCGTTCGCCACCGGACTCCCCCACTACGGCCACCTCCTCGCAGGAACCATTAAAGACGTCGTTCCCCGTTATCAGACCATGCGCGGCAAATTCTGCGAACGCGGATTCGGCTGGGACTGTCACGGTCTGCCCGTCGAATACGAAATGGAGAAAATGCTCAATCTCTCCGGAAAGCGCGAAATCGAAACATACGGAATCGACAAGTTCAACGAAGCCTGCCGGGGCATCGTTCTGCGCTATACCAAAGAATGGGAGCAGATCGTCAAACGCATGGGCCGCTGGGTCGATTTCAAAAACGGCTACCGCACCATGGACCGCGATTACATGGAATCCATCTGGTGGGTCTTCAAACAGCTCTGGGATCAGGGGCTGATCTACGAAGGACACAAAATCCTCCCGTACTGCTCACGCTGCGCCACGCCGCTCTCCAACTTTGAAGCCAATCAGGGCTATATGGAAGTCGACGATCCGGCAATCACAATCCGTTTCAAAATCGACGGACAGGAGAACGCCTATTTCCTCGCATGGACCACCACGCCGTGGACCCTGCCCTCCAACATGGCGCTTGCATCCGGTCCCGACATCGACTACGTCAAGGTCAACGACAACGGTACATTCTACATCCTTGCGGAATCGCGTCTGGGCGCCTATTACAAAAAGGACGTCCCGCCCGTCGTGGAACGCTGCAAGGGAAAAGACCTTGCGGGCATGAGTTACGAACCGCTCTTCCCCTATTTCACCGGCAAGAAAGCCGAAGGCGCATTCCGCATGATCAATGCCGACTACGTCAGCACCGAAGACGGTACCGGAATCGTTCACATCGCGCCGGGATTCGGTGAAGATGACGCCATCGCCGGAAAAGCGAACGGTATTCCCGAAGTCTGCCCGCTGGATGAAGAGTGCAAATTTACAAAAGAGATTCCCGATTACGCCGGGCTCTATGTCAAAGATGCGGACAAAGAGATCATCAAGCGTCTGAAAGACGAGGGCAAGCTCGTCCACCGCGGCACGATCAAGCACAATTATCCGCATTGCTGGCGTGACGATTCCCCGCTGATCTACAAAGCCATCTCCACCTGGTTCGTCCGCATCGACCGCATCAAGGAAAAAATGCTCAATTCCAATGCGCAGATGTCCTGGGTTCCGGAACACATCAAGGAAGGCCGTTTCGGAAAATGGCTTGAAAATGCGCGTGACTGGGCGATCAGCCGCAACCGCTACTGGGGCTGTCCTCTGCCGATCTGGCGCAACAAGGAGACCGGAGAAGCGGTCTGCGTCGGTTCCGTTGCAGAACTGGAAGAGCTCACCGGCCAGAAAGTCGACGATATTCACAAGCACTTTGTGGACAAACTCACGATCAAATCCAAATCGGGCGCCGTTCTCACCCGCGTTCCCGAAGTTCTCGACTGCTGGTTTGAAAGCGGCTCCATGCCGTACGCACAGAAGCATTATCCGTTTGACAACAAGGAACACTTTGAACAGAACTTCCCCGCCGACTTCATCGCGGAAGGACTCGATCAGACCCGCGGCTGGTTCTACACGCTCGTTGTTCTTTCCTCCGCGCTTTTCGGCGAGCCCCCGGCGAAAAACGTCATCGTCAACGGTCTGATTCTGGCGGAAGACGGACAGAAGATGTCCAAGCGCAAAAAGAACTATCCCGATCCGAGCGATGTCATCGACACCTACGGAGCCGATGCGCTGCGTCTGTTCCTGCTCGGATCCCCCGTCGTGCGCGCCGAGGACCTCAAATTCTCCGAAGAAGGGATCAAAGAGGTTCTGCGCGGCGTCATGCTTCCGATCTGGAACGCATACAGTTTCTTCACGACCTATGCGAACGTCGACAACTGGGAACCGCCGGAAGGCGAACTCAAAGCGCCGGAAAATCCCGCCAATCCGCTGGACCGCTGGATTCTTTCCTCCCTCTCCGACATGGTCACGGAAATCCGCGAGGCGATGGATTCCTATCACCTCCAGAAAGCCGCCAACCGGTTTGAAAAATTCGTCGAAGACCTGACCAACTGGTACATCCGCCGCAGCCGCCGCCGTTTCTGGAAGAGCCAGAACGACACCGACAAGCTCGATGCCTATTCGACGCTTTATTATGTGCTGATCACGTTCACGAAATGCGCCGCCCCGTTCATTCCGTACATCACGGAAGAGATCTACCGCGCACTCCGCACGGACAACATGCCGGAATCGGTTCACCTCTGCGACTATCCGGATGCCGTGACTATCCGCGACACCCGGCTCGAAAAACAGATGGAGAGCACGATGAACGCGGTCTCTCTCGGCCGTTTCCTGCGTACTCAGCGCAACCTGAAAATCCGTCAGCCGCTCGCAAAAGCGATCCTCGTGGCGGCGGATCCCGACGTGCGGGCAATGCTCACCGAAACCGCCGACATCATCTCCGAAGAACTGAACGTCAAGCAGATTCTTGTGCAGGACTCCGATTCCAGCCTTGTCGATCTCTCCGCGAAAGCGAACTTCAAGGCTCTCGGACCGAAACTCGGACCGAAGATGAAAACCGCGGCGGCAGCCATCGCCAAGCTCACCCATGCGCAGATCGGCGATCTGGAACACGGCGGATCGTTCGATCTCGAACTCGGAGACGGAACCTCCATTGCGATCACGGCGGCGGACCTCAGCATCAACCGCGCGGAAAAACCGGGCGTTACGGTCGCGACCGAACACGGCATCACGCTGGCGCTGGACACGGAACTGACACACGAACTGATTCTGGAAGGCATCGCCCGCGAATTCGTCAGCAAAGTACAGAACATGCGCAAAGAGGCCGGACTCGAAGTCTCCGACCGCATCACGCTCCGTTATCAGGCTCAGGACGCCATCGTGCAGGAAGCCGTTGCCGCATTCGGCGATTACATTTCCAATGAAACACTCGCAACCGCCATCGTCTCCGGAGAAGCTGCGTCCGCGCTGAAGACCTCGGAAGAGGACCTCAACGGGCACATGACGAAGATCGCTCTTGCAAAGTAACAGAAAGGTATCAGTCATGAAACGCATTCTGACAGGAATCCAGCCGTCGGGCATCCCGCACATCGGCAACTATTTCGGAGCGATGAAACAATGTATCGACCTCCAGAACGGAAACGAGGGCGAATGTTTCCTCTTCATCGCCGATTATCATTCGATGACCACGAACCCGAAACCGGAAGACCTCAAAAACCGGATCGAACGCCTTGCAGTCGATTTTCTCGCCTGCGGGATCGACCCGGAGAAAACCGTGTTTTTCCGCCAGTCCGATGTGCCGGAAGTCTGCGAACTTACCTGGATCCTCAACTGTCTCACCGGACTCGGTTTCCTGGAACGCGCCCACAGTTACAAAGACAAGGTCGCCAAGGGTTTCCAGCCCAACAACGGCCTCTTCTCCTATCCGGTCCTGATGGCGTCCGACATCCTGATTTACCAGTCGGATCTCGTTCCGGTCGGCAAGGATCAGAAACAGCACTTGGAAATGACCCGCGACATCGGGATCAAATTCAATCAGACTTACGGCGACACGTTCACCATTCCCGAAGAGAAAATCAGCAGCAGCGTTGCCGTGATCCCCGGACTCGACGGACAGAAAATGTCCAAAAGCTACAACAACACGATCGAAATTTTCGGTGAAGAAAAGCCCATGCGGAAAAAATTCATGTCGATCAAGACCGACTCCAAAGGCATGGACGAGCCGAAAGATCCCGACACCTGTTCGATCTTCCAGCTTTATAAACTGTTCGCCTCCCCTGCTCAGCAGGAGGAAATGCGTGCGAAGTATCTTGCGGGCGGCTACGGCTACGGGCATGCCAAACAGGCGCTGTTTGAAGCCTATCTGGAGTTTTTCGCCCCGATGCGCAAACGCCGCGAGGAGCTTCTGGCAAACATGGATTACGTTCATGCGATCCTCAAAGCCGGCGGCGAACGTGCCCGTGCCGAAGCAAGCCGGACCATGGACACCGTCCGCAAGCGCGTCGGACTGCGCTGAGGCGGCATACGGAAAAATAACGGGCCTCTGTTTTGCCTTCCGTTTTCCGGCGGATCTTCCCCATCCGCCGCTTTCCCCCCAGAAAACGGAACCGAAATCGGGTCATTCATAAACGGAATCAACCGCCGCAAAACGGCGGGACTGAGCAAACACAAAATATGTAAGGAGAAGGAGATGAAGCTTTCATCGCTTTTGAATCAAAACCTGATCTTTTTCAATCTCGAAGGGTCCAACCGCTCCGAGCTCTACACAAACCTCCTGACCAAAATGTCACGGGTCGTCCGACTCCCGCTCTCCCCGGCGGTCGCCGCACGGGAGATGATCGAACGGGAAGAGGCGCACGGCATCACCTATGATACCGGTCTTGCATTTCCCCACATGCGTCACGCCGAGCTGCAGGATCTCGATATCGGTATCGGCATTCTGAAAACTCCGGTGAAACTGCAGGAAAATGACAAGGCGGAGACCCGTCTCATCATCTGCTGCACGATCTCGGAAACGACTTCCGTCATCTATTTGAAAGCGCTTGCCGCGTTCTCCAAATACCTGTTGACTCATCCGGACGGCATGGACAAACTGGTTTCCTCCCAGACTCCGCAGGGGTTCATCAACACCCTGAATGCGGAGAAAGTCGAAGTCAAGCACACACTGACCGCGGAAGACGTCATGCTCAAAAATCCGCGAGTCGTCAAGCCGGAAGATACTCTCTGTTCCGCTCTCGACATTCTTGCCGAAGAGAAACGCCGGGAAATCCCGGTGGTGGATGACAACGGCGTCATTCAGGGAATCATTTCCTGTGAAGATATTATCCGCCGGGCGATCCCGGAATATATCATGATGCTGGAAAACCTGACGTTCATCAATCAGTTTGAACCATTTGAAGCCCTGCTCAAAGAAGAGCGGAAACTTCTGGTGAAAGACGTTATGACCGAACTGCGTTACACAGTGGCGCCGGATGTTCCGCTGTTCCAGCTGACGGTGAATATCGTCAAAAACGCCCTGCCCTCTCTGATGGTGGTCGGGAAAGACCGTAAACTGCTTGGTGTAATCACCTACATCGAACTCGTAACCAATGTACTTCGAGGCTGATTTCTAATGTTGACTTTGTTTTCTCTGACTACTCCCATGCTCGCGACCGTTGCGGAAGCCCCGTCGGCGTTCAAATTCTGGGCGGCTGCGGCAATTTTCATTATCACTTTCGTTGCAATCGCAACGGAAAAAATCCACAAAACAGCTTGCGTGCTCGTTGGTTCCGCGCTGATGCTCCTGTTCGTTCTCCCTGCCGGGCATGAAGCTCCGGCTCCGGAAAAACAACTCCCCGCCGCAGTTCAGCAGGCGGTTTCCGCACAGACGGGAACTCCGGAAAAAGCGGAACTCAAGCTCAAACAGCAAACTGTCGCTCCGGCTGCAGCCGCTCAGGACCCGGAACTTCAAAAAGCAGCAAAAAAGTACAACGCACTTGACAACTATTCCAAATATGTCAACTTCGATGTGATCTTCACGCTCGCCGGAATGATGGTGCTGGTCAACATCCTGAGCAAAACCGGACTCTTCCAGTACATCGCAATCAAAGCGGTAAAACTCGCGCGCGGCTATCCGGCGCGCACCATGATCCTGCTTGTCATGGCAACCGCGTTCCTGTCCGCATTTCTCGACAACGTAACCACAGTTCTGCTGGTGGTTCCGGTGACATTCGTCGTGGCGTCTCAGATGAAAGTTTCGCCGGTTCCGTTCATCATGGCGGAAACTCTGGCGTCGAACATCGGCGGCACGGCGACTCTGATCGGTGACCCGCCGAACCTGATTATCGGCTCCATGGTCGGACTCAACTTCATGGCGTTTCTCATCAATCTTGCTCCGTTCATTCTGCTGATCCTGATTGCCTACTGTCTCGTCCTCTTCCTCTACTACGGGAAAAAAATGTCGGTGACGGTGGAACAGCGGGCGCGCATTATGGAAATGGATGAAAGTCAGTCGATCACGGACTCCTCCACGCTCAAGAAAGCAGGCACAATCATGATTTTGACTATCTGCGGCTTCCTTGTGCATGGCGTATTCGGAATTCAGCCGTCGGTCGTGGCGATGACCGGCGCAGCGGTATGCCTTGCAGTCTGCAAAGTGAACGTCGATCAGATGTTGGAGAAGATCGAATGGGGAACCCTGTTCTTCTTCCTCGGACTCTTCATCATCGTGGAAGGAGCGGACTATGCGGGCGTAATGACGAAAGTCGGCAGCTATCTCCAGTTCACGGCGAACTGGCATCCGCTGGCGATCATTCTGACGCTCATGTGGATCTGCGGTCTCGCAGTGGCAATGATCAACAACGTCTCCTTCACCGCTGTTGCGGTAACAATCATCGTGGCGTTCCTGAAAACTCTGCCGGAATTCCAGGCGTCGGTCCCTCTCCAGCATCTGCTGTGGTGGGGTGTTGCCCTTGCGCTCTGCCTCGGCGGTAACTTCACGCTCTACGGAGCCGCCGCCAATCTTGTGGTCGCCGGGCTCGCCCAGCAATCCGGACATAAGGTCAATTTCAAGCTGTTTGCGACCTATGGTGTTCCGGTTACGGTTTGCGCGCTGATCGCCTCGTCGATCTACATCTCAATCCGTTACTTTTGCCTGTAACAACTTTTGCATACAGCACACAGGCGGCTTTCCCGGAACCCGGGAAAGCCGCCTGTCCTTTTTAAATTTCCTCCGGATAAACCAATTCTGTCAACAATACGGCTTCCTGTTATCAATGGTCATATAATGGTTATATATCATCTTATTTTTATTTAAATTTCCAGACGTGAGTCGTTGACAAAAAAACGGTTTTATAGTATAATTAATTACAGAAACCTATTGTTCAGGATTGAAAAACGTATGGATATCGAATCTGTCAGCAAAAATAAAAACGAAATCGTTTACCACTCACTGCTGGAGGAAATCCGCAACGGACTGCTCCCGGCGGGAACGCGCCTTCCCAGCGAACGGGAACTGGCGGATCAATACGCCTGTTCCAGAATCACCGTCCGCAGCGCATTGGAAAAACTCGGAAAAAAGCAGGTCATCCGGCGGATTCAGGGAAACGGAACATTCGTAAACGGCATTGATACCATTGCCTCAAACGATTTCCGTGTCGGCCTGATTCTGGACGCAGAGGAAGATGAACTTTATAACGACCCCTGGCTCTCGGAACTGCTGTACGGCATGATCTCCGCCGGACGGAAACAGCCGTTCACGATCAGCGTCATTCCCGTTGCCGGAAAAGAGGATATTGTGATCTCTCTGCGAAACCGCGGACAATCCCTGCATGATTACAACGGTTTCATTGCCGCCCGGAATCTTTCGGAAGACGAAATCGAAATCCTGAGCACGGTCGGGCTTCCGTTCGTACTGCTCCAGAACGAAATACAGAAACACATCCACTCCTATGTCGCCATCGACAATGCCAAGGGCGCTTATCTGGCGGCATGCCATCTGCTGGCGATCGGCTGCCGGCATGTCTTTTTCATGCTGCCGAAAGATTCCCCTCAGTATTCCGACCGGATCAGAGGATTTCAAAAAGCCCTGCTCGAATTCGGAAGACCCGCCGCTCTGGAAAATTTCATCCTCCCCGTCACAAAAGATGATTGCGCGGATGCGGAACGGATCATCAACAGAATGCTGGCGCGTAAAACGACATTCGACGGCTTGCTGCTCGGTACAGACGGATGCGCTTACAGCGTCGTCATGGCTCTCCGCAAACATTCGCTCCGGGTGCCGGAAGACATTTCCGTCATCATGTGGGACGATTTTCCATGGGTTTCAAAGGCTCTCCGTCTTCCTCTCACGGTCGTGCGTCAACCGTTCCGGGAACAAATCGTTTCCGCCATTGATATTCTGCTGTCCCAAAGAAGAATGCCGCGCCATTCCGCCATTCAAAGAATCATCCAGCCATCTCTGCTCGTGCGCTGTTCGACACGGACCCGCACAGTGGCGGAAGGTTATTAAACAAACGATAAAGACTGGAAGGACAAGATTATGAAAAACTGCCGGCCGTTTCTGCTTGCCGCAACATTGGTCTGCACTGCGGCAGCCCTGTTTGCGGAAGATCTGATCATCGAAGTCAAAATGCCGCCACGGGAGAAAAAGCATCATCTTTATCCGGGCATTCAAAACTTTACGATTCAGGACAACATGTTTCTCCGCGACGGAAAGCCGACATTTGTCTCCGGCGGATGGCAGCTTGACATGGAAGCTCCGGTCTGGCGGTTCCGCCTGTTCAGCGTCGACGTCTGCACCTACAATCCCGAATTCATCTTCACCTGTTACGGACTGAAAAAAGGCGCGGACGGCGTGAAGCGCCTGCAGCTGGCGCCCAATCCATGGTTCGAAGCGATGATAAACCGTTTTCTCTCCAATAAAGTCAATTTCTGGCAGGAACACAAAGCGGCGAAAATCAACCATCTTACCGACGATCCGAATTTCAAAGATGCCTCCGGCGGCGGGCATTTTGTCGCATTTGATCCATACCATCCGCTCGGAGTTCCGCTGTACCGGGAACTTTACAAAACCTGGATGCGCTATACACAGAACTATCCGATATTCTGTTACGAACTGTTCAACGAAATGAGCTACGACAACACTCATGCGATCAGCCGCAACGCCTTCCGCGATTCCATGAGAAACAAATACAGAACCATTCAGGCACTGAACAAGGCCTGGAATTCCCGGTTCGCCTCGTTTGACGATGTCGATGCCCCCGGTTATCTCTCCGATCATGGGACAAAAAACATAGCCCGCGAAAAATTTTACCTGGAAGAATGCACAAAATATCCGGCTCTGATGGTCGAATGGCAGAAATTTCAGGAAGCCCGCTGTGCGGAAGCGGTTCAGAAGCTCATGCCGATCATGCGCTCTTATGATCCCGATCCGAAAGTCTTCTCGACTCTGCAATCGGAAATGGCGTGGTGGATGGACCACACGGGCAGCGGTGTCGGAACCAAAGCCATGACATCCGTTTCCGACTTTTATTCCCACGAAATCGGCACGGGGCTGATCGAAAGCGGCAACTACCGCAGTTACCCCTACGCGGCAAAAATGATCCGCACCGGTTTCGTCGGCGATCTTGTCCGCGGATTCAATCCGAACCGTCCGGTCTACAACGCCGAAGCCCCGCTCACCATCATCTCCCGCGGCGTCTCGGAAGACGATCTGCGGGCAAACGACTTTGCAGCCATGACATCCGGCTGGAAATTTTTCGACGCAACCGCCGCGGCTCCGGAAAACTGGAATGCCGAACACTGTTCCACGGAAAACTGGGGAGCTGTCCGCGTTCCGGATATGTGGGGAAAGAACGGCTATGTCAACTGTCAGGTCGGACTCTACCGCAAAGAGTTCAGGCTCTCCCCCGCACAACTTGAAAACAAAGTTTATCTCAACGGAAAAGCTCTCGCCGATTCCGGGGAAATCTACATCAACGGCAAACCGGCAGGCAGTGTGACGGGTTTCAACACTCCGTTCACGTTCGACATCACGCCGTTTGTGAAAGCGGAAAATTCCATCGCAATCCGTATCGTAAACCGCTATTTCCACAACGGCATGTATTACGGCGGAATCCGCGGATTCATTGCCGTCAACGGCGCACGGCTGATCCCGGACAAAGCCGCGGCATTTGAACCGCGCCATTTCCGGACCTATTACTGGAGCCAGATGGCGCACGGCGCCATGAACGGCCTCATGCTCTCCTACAATCCGCCCCAGCATACGATGGCGGCACGCTCCCTGCCGCTGATCAAACGGGAAATCGAAAACGTCGCAGACCTTATCTATCTCAAGGAAAATCAGCCCGTCCCGGAAGTTGCAATGCTCTATCCCTATGAATCCATGCACACCGTTCTGCACAAGGATTACATGGAGCGGCTTGAGGGCCCTGCAACCATCAATATTCTTCCGTGGTACACTCCGTTTGTCTTCCACGGCAACTCCCCGGCGGTAATGCTTCCGGAAGTGCTCCGGAAAAATGCCGGAACCGGTCTGAAACTGCTGGTTGCCCCCAATCACCTGCGCTTCTCTCCGGAAAGCTGGAAAACCCTGTGCAGGTTTGTCGAAAACGGCGGCGTGCTTGTGACCAACTACGACTCATTCACAATCAACGACGAAACCCACGCGGCATTCGATCCTTCCGTTCTGACCGGCGTGACTTTCGGCAGGGAAATCAGGAATCCTGAATATGATCTGTCGGGTTTCGGAAAAGGCAGACTGAAGCAGCGGCATCTTGACAAGACATTCGGCCGCGAGCTGATACCGGGAAGCGCCAAACCTTATTTGAATTATGCGGACGGACGCCCCGCCGTCACTGTTAACCGCCACGGCAAAGGAAAGGTCTACGTCGTCGGAGCCAATTTCGATTACAAAGTTCTCGGAAAACTGTTGACCGGACTCGGAGACGAGGTGAAACTCCGCCGTTTTCTGCGTCTTGCTCCTGCAGGCAAAAGCTTCCTGCCGGAATTTGTCGATCTGAAATGCTGGACGGCAAAAAACGGAAGCCGCCTTGTCTATGCACTCAACTACGATGTTTCCGGCTCGGCAAAGCTCCATATTCCCGGACTTGCAAAAGGGAACTTCCGCATGCGCAACGTGGAAAACGCCCGGACAATTCCCGCTCCCTCCGGCAGGGAATTCTGGACGGCGGAGGAATTGAACGCGGGAATCCCGATGCGGCTCGGCCAGTTCTCGCCGGTCGTCATCCTGCTGGAACCCGCCGGACTTGCTCCGCGGGAATTCAAAGGGATCGCCCCGACCCGTCTGGCAATGTTGAACAGATTGTGGGTAAAACCGCCGGAAATTGCGGGCGGACCGAAAATCGGCTTCACGCCGCTGGATGTGATGAATCCGACTCACGGCACATTCCCGACCGCTCTTCAGCTGGTTGCGGACAACGGATTCAATATCGAACACCTGCCGGAAGACTCCCGGTTCAGGAATGTCGATGTCGTCATGTATTCCCATCCCCGCCTGGAATGCCGGAATCCCGACGATCTGCTTGAATTCGTCCGCAATGGCGGCGGACTGATGATGATGGGAAGCGGAGCGCTGACGTATCACGTTCTGCCCTCCAACAGAAAGATCATGCGCGCTTTCGGTCTGGAACAGGGATATATTCCAGCCGCGCTCTACAACAGGAAACCGAATCTGCCGGAAGAGGACTGCCTGAACGTGCGGTGCGAAATCGTTCCCGGCCATCCGGTCACGGAACACGTCAAAGAGTTTGTAACCGCCAACGCCGGAATTCTTACCCGTATTCCGAAAAATGCCAAAGTCCTGCTGCGTGCGCCGAAAGACGATCCCTCGTATCCGGGTCGTCCGGTCGCAGTCGCATTCGAGTATGGAAAAGGACGCGTGATCTATATGTCCGACTACTGGTTTGTCCGTCCTCTGCACATCAACCGCGGCGACGATGCACAATTTTTCCTCAATGCAATGAACTGGCTTGCCCGCCGCAATACTGAAGAACTCTCCGCCGCCGACCTGAAACAGTCGCTTTATATCACGAAAGAGCTGCTCGAACAGGCGGAGCGTGAAGAAGCTGCGGGAATCACGGTCTTCACTCCGCCGGAAGAAAAAGCCTCGGTTCTCGAAAATTCCGACTTTTCCAAAACCGAAGGTCTGCAAGGCGGCGATCCGATCGTGGATGCCATGAAATATTTCTGAACAGAATTCTGAATAAAAAGGAGAAATCACTGAATGAAACCATCATTGCTCATCCTTATGACGGCGCTGGGAACCTCCGCACTTCCGGGTGCCGTCATCACCTCGCCGTCCGGTCACGGAGAGGGTGCGCACGGAGAGACCATAGCCAAAAGCGCGGACAACAGCTATTACAGCAAATGGTACAGCAAGTTCAGCCGCGGCCTCTCCTGGCAGCTGGAACTCCCGGAATCCCGGATTTGCACCCTTTACCGCCTGACCAGCGCCAACGACTACCCCGGCCGCGATCCGGAATCATGGATCGTCGAAGGCAGCCGGAACGGAAAAGATTTCGTGAAGATCGCGGAGGAAAGCAACGTAAAATTCGAAACCCGGCTGCTGGAAAAAGAATTCAGGATCGCCGCACCCGGAAGCTACCGGTTCTACCGTCTCACATTCCGGAAAGCCGTCAATGGAAAAGACGGTTTCCAGATCGCAGAAATTGAATTCAAATAAACCACTTATACAAAAGGAGAAACAGTATGTACAGCATGAAACACAACCGGAATATCCGTCAAAAATCGGTCCGCCGCACGACAGGGAGGGGATTTACCCTTATAGAACTCCTTGTGGTAATTGCCATCATCGCCATCCTCGCGGGCATGCTTTTGCCGGCTTTGAGCAAGGCGCGGGAAACCGCCCACACCGCCTCCTGCAAAAACAATCTGAAAACGATCGGAACCGTCAATTCGCTTTATCTCAGCGATAACGAGGATTATTTTCTGACCTGGTCGGACAATCAGCGTCAGGCATTTGTCCGACTGCTGTCACGCGGTTACATGGGGCTCCCGGAAAACGAGGACATTGTGACAGACTGGACCACCTACAACATCAATCCCAAGCTGAAATCCTGGAAATGTCCGGGAACACGGGAACTGAGAAGCGACAGCCAGTACAGTTACAATGCCTACGGCCTCCAGATGCAGGTCAAAAAAATCACCAAGGCAAAACGTCCGACAAGCACCATGCTGTCTTCCGATTTGCGGTATGGAAACGGCAACTCTTTCAATTACAACGACTTCCATTCTGCAACCGATCGGAGCTGGATCAGAGGAACCGATCGCCATTCCATGACCAACAACATCGTGCTTCTTGACAACCACGTCGAAAACTGGAACATCCGGAAAGAATCTCCGAACGGCAATGTCCCGATCATTCTTCTGGGATATTGATCCGCTCCGCCGGCATTTTGAAAGCCTTTGTCCGCCTGTCGTGGACAAAGGCTTTTTCATTCCCTCATTCCACCCGGAAACAGCGGCACATATCTTCAAAACGCGCCAGCGAATCCGGCCCGAATTTCTCCATGGAACGGCGAATGCGGTCAAGGGATTTTTCCTTGCGGTCTCCCGACTTGGAGAAAAATTTATCCGCCAGACAGACAAGTCTCTCTTCCGGCGTCTCCGGCAGATAATCACCGACAGGAAGCGGAAGCCCCTGTTTCTGTATATCAGCGGCGGTAAGCCCGCTTCCGGTGTGCCGTTCGCAAATCCGCTCATAAGGAGCAAGATCAAGCGCATGATCCCGCGCATAATCCCGCAGCATCGCGGCGCCGATCACCCCATGGGCGATATACGGTTCCGTCCCCCCGCACAGGATCGACGGCGCGTGACACCGGCAAATCCCGATATCGTGCAGCATCGCCCCGTCCGCGACAAGCCGGGCATCCAGCACGATACCGGACCGTTCCAAAATCGCCAGAGCCTTGTCACGGACCTGTTCGCTGTGTGCAATCAGAAGTCGGCGCAACGGAGTATCTTCCGGATAAAAATACCGGATTATTTCAAAAGGTTCCAATACAGCCATTCCGGTTCTCCGAAAAAGAGAATATCATAAAAAAGCGGATCCCCGGAAGGAGATCCGCTGAATGAACAAACGCTGTTCCCGTACTCAGAAAGAGCCGAGAAGAACGATCGCAAACGCCATTACGAAGATCGCAACGGTTTCCACGATACCGAGCACCATCAGCTGATTGGTGAACCCTTTGCCGGTCTCGGCAAACGCATCTGCCGCCGCCGCGGAGGAAAGTCCCTGCCAGAGTGCGGAGATTCCCATCGAAACACCGGAAAGCACACCGACCATCATATAGACGAACCAGACACCCGGTTTGGAAGCGAGCAGAGTCGCATCACTGGCGGCGCCCATAATGATGAACATGATGATCATACCGTAAATCGTCTGGGAAAGCGGAGCTCCGGCGAAGATCAGCAGCTGGAACGGCGCAGGCTTGTTCTGTGCATAGCACTTTTTCCACGCACCGACCGCGGCACATGCCGCCGCTCCGGCGCCGTAGGCGGAACCGATGGCGGCAAAGCCGATGGATGAGAACGCCGCCGCGAAGACCAATGCCTTCTGTGCGAAGTCCGGAACGATGGGGGCTGCGGCCTGAGCCGCATTTGCGGCGTCTGCCGCCGCTGCGAGTAACATACTCATTGTTTTTCTCCTGTTGTTTTATTATCTTTGATTGGGTTTTTCGTCTTTGAAAACGGTTTATACCGGATTCCCGCCCACTGCATCTCCATGTGGTTCGAGAACTCCAGAGTATTGAGTCGGATCGCGTGCACCAGAACGCCGAGGAAACCGAGCGCAATGTTCAGGACATGCCCGAACAAGGCAACGATCACCAGACAGAGCAGACCGATCACGAACAGGTTTTTCGGCAGAGCATCCAGCAGCATTCCTCCCATCTTGTTGAAGTTTTCCGCAATGTACGCTCCCGAAAGTCCGACTGCAAACAGACGGATGTAAGAAAGCACGTCGACGAAACTGCCGATCAGAGCAAACGGCAGATTCAGCGCGGCTTCCAGTGTAATGGTCACGACGATCAGCGCCACGCCGATCCCGTAGAAATAGTAAGCGAACGTCGGAAATGTCCCCGAAAAGACGATCAGGTTCACCGCGGTGAAGAAGTTGCCCCAGATCAGCAGCGCCCAGCCGAGATTTCCCAGCGCACGCCAGCTGTGCCGCAAATCCACAACCGTTTTGAACAGACGCGCCGACGAAAGTTGGAGCGCCGCCAGAAGGAAGCAGAGCCATTGGACAAATTTGTCTTTCAGATCCGCCGGATTCTGTTTCAGCTTCTCCGCAATCTCGCACGCCAGCGGACTGTGCGCCGGATCCGCAAGGAAGTTGAGTCCCTGCATGAACGACGGGAGCGTATGCCGCGGAATCCCGAACCAGGAACCGTTCAGCCATCCCCAGATCAGCGACATGCACGAAAGCATCAGGAACAGGTTCAGCGGAAGCCGCGCCCCCTCTTTCCCTTTGCAGACCGTGAATTTGCAGATCAGCGCGGTTGCGATGAACAGAATGCCGTATCCCGCATCCCCGATCAGCATTCCGAAAAAGATCGGGAAGAAGATCAGGAAAAACAGATTGACGTCATTTTCACGATAACCCGGCGTAACGCCGATGAAATCGAACAGCGGATCCATGATGTTCAGCCATTTCGGTTTGCGGATGCAGGTCGGCACCTGCTCATCTCCCAAATCGGGATCGGCGATCAGCAGCGCCCAGCCGTTTTTCCCGGCGGCATCCCGCAGTTCCGCCACCTTGTCTTCCGGAACATAGCCGGAAATATAGGAAATGGCACCGTCAACCGCCATACCGTCACGGTTCCGCGCGAACGTCAGCTCATCTTCGACTTCGGCACGGTACGCGCGGATCTCATCCAGCGCAGGGGCAAACGATTCCAGTTCCGCATCAAGCGCCCGGAGTTCCTTTCCGGCTTCGTCGATCTCACGGGCGACATCCGCCAGCGGACGCTCCGGAAGAGCAAGAACATTCAGGCCTTTGGTATCAATCGGAGTCCGGGCGATCAGCGCAAAACAAACCTGTCCGGCATCTCTGGCGACCTCCTGCATGGAAACGCCTTCCGGCAATTCCGGCATGACTTTCGGCGATGCAGTGCAGAGCACCACATAAATCCCCTGTTTTTCCAGCGCCCGGATCTGCTCCGGCGAGAAATTTCCCCACGGACGCAGACGCTCGTACTCTTTGTTCAGAGCCTCAAGCGATTTTTCCACCGTCGCACGTTCGTCAAGAATCGCGTTGACGCGGGTTACCGCCTCCTCCGCTCCGGCGGGAGCCGTCCCGCGTCTGTTTTTATACTCCAGCAGCGCGAGTCCGGCGCGGTTCACATCGGCGAGCCGTTTGGACAGCGTTGCTACATCGGCGGTCTCCACATTCGCGGCGACCGCGGTATGCATGATCGAAAGATCACGCAGAGCTTCAAGAGTCCGGACCTTGTCGGAATCCAGGCACAGAAGCGTGATTTTTTTCATTGGAATAATCATGCAACGGTCTCCTGAAGTTTTTTCTTTGCGATTTTGGAACGGGCGACCGCCGCGGTATCCATATCGCCGAGATAAATCTGAATGGCGCGGATATTCTCCTTGCACTCCGGAATCTTGACTTTTTCAAAGAGGTTGACGCGCTGAGTCGTAACCCGCAGCTCGTCGGCAATCAAATCGTACTGCTTGCGGATGATCTCGCGCTCCTCCTGAATGGATACGATCTTTTTAACAGACTCCACGGCATCGTCAAGCCACGGATCATCGGCATAAAGATCGAACGGTTCACAGTTGAATTCGACTTCCCTGAACACCGGCACATCGACACCCGCGATATTCTGCTCGCCGGTGACGACTTTGCTGACGGACAGGTTCCGCCGGATCTTTTCGACCGCTTCCGGATCGCCGAACAGAGTGACCCACGAGGCAAGCGCTTTCTTGGTCTCGTGCTCAAACACCTTGTTCTTCTCAATCCGGTCAAGGCAGGTCCGCATCTCCATCTGGAGCTGCTGCTTCTTCAACTGAAGAGTCGGCAGGAACCGCTGAAACTGCTTCAGCGAGTCCCGCTCCTGTTTCAATGCTGTTTTTGTTAATTTGACTTTCGGCATTGCTTCAACCTCCCGGTCATTTCGGCCAGAATTTGTCTACAAGCTCGGTCTTGATACCTGTTTCTGTTTTGTCGAAGCATTCCGCAAGAATCTTCCAACCTTCATCAAGCGCATCTTCCAGCGGGATATTGACGGAAAGGTCCATCATGTGCTTTTCAAACGCCACTCCGTAACGGAGAAGTTTTTTGTCCCAGTTGCTCATCTGGAAACCCATGGACTGCTTTTCGAGCGTCTCTTTGTAATCCGCATAGAAACGGATCAGGGTATCCATGATCGCACGGTGGTCTTCACGGGTCTTGCCGTTGACCTGCTGTTTGAGTCGGCTCAGCGATCCGAACGGTTCAATGCGGCCGTTTTTGAGATAGAACTGCCCCTCGGTAATATACCCGGTGTTGTCCGGAATCGGGTGCGTCACGTCGTCGCCCGGCATCGTGGTGACGGTCAGAATGGTGATCGAACCGGCGCCGTCGAAGTCAACCGCCTTTTCATAGCGGGAGGCGAGCTGGGAATAGAGGTCTCCGGGATAACCGCGGTTCGACGGAATCTGTTCCATCGTGATCGCGATTTCCTTCATGGCGTCGGCAAAGTTGGTCATATCGGTGAGAAGGACAAGTACGCGTTTCTTTTCAAGCGCGTATTTCTCCGCCACCGCAAGGCACATATCCGGAACGAGCAGACACTCCACGACGGGGTCCGCCGCAGTGTGGATGAACAGCACCGAACGGGAAAGCGCGCCGTGATCGTCAAGCACGTTTTTGAAGTAGAGATAGTCATCGTACTTGAGTCCCATTCCGCCGAGGATGATCACGTCGACTTCCGCCTGCATCGCGATCCGGGCAAGGAGCTCGTTGTACGGCTCGCCGGCGACCGAGAAGATCGGCAGTTTCTGGGATTCGACAAGCGTGTTGAACAGGTCGATCATCGGAATACCGGTACGGATCATCTTGCGCGGGATGATGCGTTTTGCGGGATTGACGGAAGGTCCGCCGATTTCGATCATATCGGAATTGATCTCCGGGCGCATGTCGCGCGGCTTGCCCGCGCCGTTGAAGACGCGTCCGAGAAGATCGGTCGAGGAGGAGACTTTCATCGGATAACCGAGAAAGCGGACCTCGTCGCCCGTGCTGATTCCGCGCGATCCGGCGAAGACCTGCAAATAGACTTTATTGTCCTGAAGACGGATCACCTGCGCAAGCGACGTTCCACGGGCGCTGGTGACTTCCGCGAGATCGTTGTACGCGACATTATCGGCTTCCACCGTGATCACGTTGCCGGCGATCTGAATGATTTTGTGATAGACCTTACGCATTGGCGAGTCTCTCCTTGATTTTCGCGGCGATGGCTTCTTCGCCATTTTTGAACTTATCGGAGTTGAACGGAGAATAGTTCCAGTCGGTGAACATCTGTCTCAGTTCAAGGAAGAATCTTCTTGCGGTGTCCTTGTCGTCGAACTTGAACTCATCGTTCAGCACGCCGACCACTTTGCGGAACACGTATCTCTGACGTTCCGCGCTGCAGGCGGCGTCGACTTCATCAAACGTATTCTGCTGAAGATAAACAAAGTCGAGGAACTCGCTCTTGAGATAGATCACGAAGTCTCCGATGTGCGTTCCTTCCTCTCCGACCACCTTCATCATCTGGTTGATCTCGTTTCCGCGGCGGAGAATCTCTCTCGCACGTCTGATCTCTTTCTCGTCAACGATGCTTCTGTAATGGCTCCAGCTGTCGAGAGGATGGATCGCGGGATAACGGCGTGCGGAGGAACGTTCACGGGAAAGACCGAGGAACGCGCCGACCACTTTCAGCGTCGCCTGCGTCACCGGCTCTTCAAAGTTGCCGCCGGCGGGGCTGACCGCTCCGCCGATCGTGATCGAACCTTTGGAACCGTCGTTGAGAACGACGAGTCCGGCGCGTTCGTAGAAACTGGCGATCAGGGATTCAAGATACGCCGGGAACGCTTCTTCACCGGGAATTTCTTCGAGTCGGCCGGACATCTCACGGAGCGCCTGCGCCCAGCGGGAAGTGGAATCCGCCAGCAGCAGAACGTTGAGTCCCATCTGCCGGTAGTATTCCGCAAGCGTCACCGCCGTATAGACGGAAGCCTCACGGGCGGCAACCGGCATCGAACTGGTGTTGCAGATAATGATGGAGCGGTCGATCAGCGGTTTTCCGGTCCGGGGGTCTTCCAGATGCGGAAACTCGCGGAGAATCTCCACGACTTCACCCGCGCGCTCGCCGCAGGCGGCAATGATCACAACGTCCGCTTCCGCATTCCGGCTGATGGAGTGCTGAAGAACGGTTTTGCCCGCACCGAACGGTCCCGGCGTGCAGAACGTCCCGCCTTTGGCTACGGGGAAGAACGTGTCGATGGTACGCATCTGCGTAATCATCGGCTCCGTCGGCATGAGTTTTTCCCTGTAGCAGGAAATCGGAATTTTGACCGGCCATTCCTGCACCATGGTGATGACGCGTTCCTCACCCTTGGAATTTTTCACTTTCGCCATCGTGTCGGTGAGCTTGTAAGTGCCGGCGGGCGCGATCTCCGTGATCTCCCAGGTATCCTTGAACGCAAACGGGATCATGATGCTGTGCTGAAAGATACCTTCCGGCACCCAGCCGATTCTGTCGGAAGCGACAACTTTGTCGCCGACTTTGGCTGTGGGCGTGAATTTCCATGTGGATTCATAATCAAGCGGATCCATGTAAAGACCGCGCTTCAGGAAGAAACCGGCGGCCTCGGCGAGTTTTTCAAGCGGATTCTGCAATCCGTCGTAAACCTGCGTGAGCAAACCGGGTCCCAGCTTGACGCTGAGAAGAGCATCGGTGAATTCAACGTCGTCGCCGACTTTGAGTCCGGCGGAACTTTCGAAGATCTGGAGGTCGGCCCTGGAGCCTCTGACGCGGATGACTTCGCATTTGAGTCTGCTGTCGCCGACAATGGCATACGCGACTTCGTTCTGGGTGACGCTGGAGTCGAATTCAACGGTCAGCAGGTTGCCGTTGACGCCGACGATCCGGCCCATTTTCTTGTTTTCGAGCATATATTAATCTCCTTCATTATGTTGCATTCATAACCGTCAGACGGCTTCCTTGCGGACCTCCGCGGTGGCGAGATCCAGATTTTTCTGCGACAGTTCCGCATTTCTCGCCTTCCATTTCAGCAGCAGTTCCAATTTCAGTTTGTACGCGCACAGAACATTGAAATTGAACAGATTTCCGAGTTCAAGCTCTTCCAGCTTCCGCCAGCGGGCGGCATCAAGCATTTTTTCCCGTTCGAGCGGATTTTCCGCCGCGAACGCTTCCCGCACAGCGCGGTCGGCGTCGGATTCATACGCTCCGTCCGCATGAAGATACGCGGCGGAGTCAAGATTCAGCCGCGCGGCGCGAAGTTTTGCAATGGAATTGCGGAATGCGGTCTCCCATGCGAGATAATGCGCCGCCAGAGAACCGCCCGGAAATTCCGCAGCGTCCGCAGAAAGATTCAGAGCCTGAAACATGGCGGACTGTCCGGCTGAAAGATAGAGATCGGTTGAACCGGAAAGTCCCTCCATGGTGATGGAAGGAGCATCGTCCCATTTCAGCAGAGGCAGAGAAGCGATCAAAGCAAACAATACCATGATTCAACTCCGTTCCGGGCGTCAGCCCTTGAGCGCCGCGGCAAGTTTGGGACCGACGTATGCGCAGATGACATCGGAAAGCGCCTCGTCGGTGAAATCAAGAAACACATCGGAATCTTTAAATCCGATCTGAAGTCCGGAAGCCACATCGGCGTTGATCCGGATCACCGGATTCACTTTGAGATCCGCCAGCAGCGACGCCTTGAACTGTGCCGCCATCTGCTCCGCATCGTTTTTGGAAAGCAGCAGTTCGACGGTGGCGTCACCCGACGGAGTCTTCTCGCGGTACGCCTTCACCATTTCCAGAATGATCTTCGCCATCGTGTCGGGCGTCATGGCTGCACCGGTGCTCCCGCTGACAAGCGTTTTCAGACGGCTTTCAATATCGGCACGGAGAGCGATCAGAACATCGCGCGCGGCCTGACGGATCGCGGCATTTCCTTTCGTTACACTGATCTCAGCCTCTTCGTTTGCCTTTTTGACGATGACAGCCGCCTGTTCCCTGGCTTCGCTGACGATCTTTGCGGCTTCCGCCCTGGCGTTCTCAATGATCTTTACTTTTTCGGCTTCCGCCTTTTCAATCCCTTCCGTCTGGATCTTGTCCAGAAGTCCCTGCAGCTCTTCCGCCATAACTTCTACTCCTTATGTATGATTATATGTTTTCAGATTTTTTATTTTTTTCGGTACTTAATATAATGAGCATTTAGAAAAATACAAGAAAAAAACGCAAAAACTTAATTATTTTTAATTATTCGGAAAAATACGTTTATTTCCAATTCAAAAAATGGGAAAAACGGACCGGAAAAGCAACGCTGTGAAACAGGGAATCATCATTTTTCACAGCCAGACAGTCCGATCATCGTTCACAATATGAAGAGATGCGGAAATATTCAAAAAAAATCTTTTTTCCGTTTCGCAAATTACCAAGTTTGATGATATAGTTATCCATAACGACAGAAAAACGGAAGGATTTTTGTTTATGAACAACATTTTTTACATCGTCGCCTGCGCGGCGGCGCTCGACGGCGGAATCTACCGCTACCAGCTCAAGGAAAACGGAACCGTAGAGCAGCTCGGTTTCAATCAGCTCGACAATGCCAACTGGATCTCGTTCTCCCCGGACCGCAAGTATCTGTACTCCACCTGCACGGTCGGAGATTCCTCCGGCGTAGCGGCATACAAAGTCAACGGCGACGGCTCTCTGACGGAGCTGAACCGCATGTCCGCCAACGGAAAAGCCGGCTGCTATGTGATCACCGATCCGAGCGGCCGTTTCCTCTTCTGCGCCAACTACTCCTCCGGTTCGGTCTCGGTCTTCTCCCTGAACTCCGACGGCAGCGTCAAAGAGCATCTCCGCAACATCCAGCACACAGGAAAAGGACCGAATCAGCCGCGTCAGGACGGACCGCACACGCATTTCACCAACATCACGCCGGACGGCAGGTACCTGATCGTGATCGACCTCGGAATCGACGCGGTCCGTCTCTATCCGTTCGATCCGGTCAAAGGAATTGACGAGGACAAGGCTTACACGTTCCAGGTGGAGCCCGCCGGCTCCGGACCGCGCCATCTGATTTTCGACAAATCCGGCAAAACCGCCTATCTGCTGAACGAACTCGGCAATACCGTGATCTCTCTTGCGTATGCCGATGGCAAATTTGAGAAGCTGAATCTTCTTTCCACGCTTCCCGCCGATTTTCAGGGAACCACGAAAGCCGCCGCAATCCGCCTGTCCGAAGACGAAAAATACCTGTTCGCTTCCAACCGCGGTTACGACTCCATTGCAGTGTTCAAACTCGACGGAAAAGGCGGCATGACGTTCCACGACCTGCTTTTCTGCGGCGGAACCAGCCCGCGCGACATCAATTTCCTGCCGGGAATGAAAAAGTTCGCCTCGGCAAACGAATTCTCCGACACGGTCACGTTCTTCGATTACGATCCGGAAAACGGAAAGCTGACGCCGGACGGTCATGTCCTGACTCACAAACGGCCGCTCGCAATTTACTGGGAAAAATAACCGCATACCGGGAAAACGGCGGAATCTCCGTCCGTTTTCCCGGCTCTTCATTCCGCAATGGCACGGCACAAAACCACAGAACGCTCCGGATTGTATGACTTCACGCTGGACCTCCACGGCATGTTCGCCGATGAGGCGATGGCATTGGTCCGCAGCGTCGTTTCACGCAATCGCGGCACAGGAAAGAGTCTTCTGGTAATCCACGGGAACGGATCGGGCACTCTCCGTTCCCGGATCCGCGGCGCGCTGTCGCGCGGAACCCTGCCCTGCCGGAACTATTTTCCCGGCGAAGACATCGGAGCACCCGGTTCCGACGGCGTGACCGTAATTCATTTCTGAACAGCGATGAACAAGATCCGACAATACAAAGCCAATCACTTTTTCAGCCGGGATTTCCCGTTTACGATCCTCCACCGCATCAACCGTGCGGAAGATTTCAATCCCTCGCGGCGCTTCCTGCGGGAGTTCTGGAAAATCGTCTACATCATCGAGGGGGAAGGCGAATTTGTCGTTCAGGACAGTTCTTATCCAATCCGTCCCAGCTCTTTTTTTCTTGTTCAGCCCAATGCTCTGACCACCTACGACATCCGTACCGGAGCTTTGGAACTCTACAACATCATCTTCGATTATTCTTTCATCGCGCACGAATTGGAAAATCTGAAAGACGATTTTCATATTTTTTCGGTGTTCTCCCCGGACGCCGCTGTCTCGGAAGTCTCCCTGTATATCCAGAAAGGCGACGCCCGGATCAACCGGCTCGTCCGTACGATGGTGCGGGAATTCGATGAAAAACCGGTTAATTACCGCTACTGCCTGAAACTGAAGCTGCTGGAACTTCTGATCCTGATGCACCGCAACAGCGAAAAGCGGGTCCGGCACACGGGACGGGAGAAAGTCGTGGAATATATCGAACACATGATCACCCGCAATCTTTCCGGCTCGCTTAATCTGGATACATTGGCAAAGCAGATCGGCGTAACGAAAAATCATCTCTGTGCGCTGTTCCGCGATGCGACCGGCGGCTCCATTATCGCGATGCGCAAAAAAGCGCGCCTGGAAGCCGCCGCCGCACGGCTTCGCTCCTCATCCCAGACGATCGCAGAAATCTGCTACGGCAGCGGGTTCAACGACCTGAGCTATTTTTACCGGGCATTCGAGCAGGAATTCGGTGTCAATCCCGGACGCTACCGCGAAACCGCCGCCGCACGGGATTGACATTTCCCCGTATCTTTACCGGGACTTCAGAACAAAGGATTTCGCCGGGACCGAAACACCCTCCGCTTCCGCCGCAGACTCGCCGAAGTTCACATAAACGGAGTCTCCATTGGAATAATCGGTGCGGGCCACGGATTCGGAAAGCCGTGTGAATTCCGTCATCCAGCAGGTCTGTAAATGCCCGAGCGTCCCGATATAATCCTCCGCGGAACGCTTGACCGACGCAATCTCCTCCTCCAGGTCGTCAAGAGTATAGTCTTTCGTCTCAAACCGTCCGGCGACCGGCGTATTCGTTCCGGGAATATAATTTTTCGTTGCAAAATGACGGTAAAAATAGAAATAGGGCATTCCGCCATACGAAAGATTTTTCAGATAAAGACGCGATCCCGGAACGGCATTAATGGACTCGCCCGTCAGATTATACATCAGAATGCCGTGATAGGTCATCTCATACAGCGGCACTGTCTCGTCCACATACTCCCGCGCACTCAGCCCGGTCCCGTTGTCGCCGCTTTCGATATAGAGAACGCGGTCGAGCACTCCGGCGGCAAAATCAAACGGACCTTCGCACTGCACTCCGCCGAAAATCTCCTTGATACGGCGCAGAATCTCCACACGCCAGCGCGCCATGCCGGTTTTCGTATTCGGATGCGCAGGATCCCAGCAGACTTTCAATCCCGTTGTACTTAGACAGTCGGTAAAATGCACACCGCGGAAGCCGAGATCACGGATCGCATGAAGATTGCGGAGCGAATATTTTTTGAGCATCGCTTCCGGACACAGCAGATACGCCTGCCCTCCGCCCCACACGCCGTCTTTCATCGGGAACCCCTCCTGTGTGCGGATCAGCAGATCATCAAATTTATCTTCGGAAATCGTATATGCGTCATAATGATTGTCATGCGCGGAGATCGTATAACCGGCTTCCTGCACGTTCCGGATCAGATTGCGCAGCGAGGCTTCCCCGCCGAACGCCTCTTCCACCGGCATGATCTGCGGATAACGCCCGTCGTGCCCTTTCGCCGCCCATCCGACCAGACAGAAGTTCGCGTGTCCGATGCCCTGTCTCCTACACTCCGCGGCAATCGTTCCGACTTGATCGTAAGTGCAGAACGTATGGACTTCCGGCTCGTTTTCAGGTGTCTGCTCCACAACCTCCATCGGGAACGGCCATTTCACCCCCATGCGGATGCGGATCTCCGGAGACCGGAGCGCTTCCGCAAGAACCGGGTTTTCCGCCGCGCGCTGTTTCATCGGCACGATCTCCCCGGCGGCGAGACGATGATTACGATAGTGTTCCGCCAGCACCGCCGCTCCGGAACGGCCGTTCAGCGGAAGTGAATGGAACCGGATCCGGATATTGTCGTTCACCCGCGGCATATCCTGACGCCGCACGTTCAATTCATACCGCAGGAAGAAAAGCGGCGCAAGACGGTATGCCTTGTGCGGCCCGCGCGCCGTTTCCAGACGGAGGGCGGCATCACAGAATCCTTCCGTCATGATTGCGGCAAAGAGCGTGTCGCCTTCGACCATTCCGTAAACCGGCATATTGCATTCGGAAAAACCGTTTCCGTAAATTCCGATCTGATACGCGGCATCGTGTTTTCCGGAAAACCGGGAAAGCACTCCGGACTGCTGAGGCAGAATGTAATATCCGTCATCCCCCTCCGTTTTCCGGCAGAGATCCGGCAGCAGAAGCAGGGAATGAGCGCGGTTGCCTGCCTCCTGAAAACGGTCTTTCGGCAAAAAGACTTCAAATCCGTCTTCATATCCGGTTATATGAAGCTCAAACCGGAAACCAAGGCGGACATGGGAACAAACGAAACGCTCCGTCTCTCCCTCTGTGGCGCAGTCGATCTTCCATCCGTTTTTTTCCGATACCGGGATCTCCGCCGAATCCGCGAAATTGGTCCAGTATTTCAAAATCCCGAACGTGCAATCCCCCTTGAAACAGTCTCTCCACCGATACATCCGAATTCTCCTTTCAAATCCACTGTTTTCCGATGATCTCTGATAAAATATAGCCGCCGCAGAACATTTTTCAAGAGCCGGAAAATATTTTTATCAGAATTGATTTTATCTGTTCTCAATAGAAAAATCTGGAAATTAAAAACTATTCTCACTCTTTTTTCAATTAAAAAACAAAAAAGAGGTTGACATTTTCGCTAAACTGTGATACAATCTAAATAAAATACCTTGTTTTGCATTCAATCTTTTTTAGTCAATAAGTGAGGTGCTGGTATGGATAAAGAATATTGGAAACGGAAAATCAGAGGAGCGCTGCTCGGAAAGACCATCGGAGAAACGCTCGGCCGTCCCTGTCTGGGTGCACACGATCCGTTGGATCTTACTTTTTACGACCCGCTTCCGCCCCCCGGTTCCTCATCCTGTTTTCTTGATTTTCAACTGCTTTGGCTCGCAAAACTGAATCAGTTGCCGCATCCCGTTGCAGAACGGGACTTCTTCGCTCAATGCTGGCTGGATCACATCCGGTTCTATGATGCGGAAAACGGACTCGCACTCCGCAACCTGAAAAACAATATCATGCCGCCGTGGTCGGGCAGTTTCGATAATTTTTTCAGTGACAATTTCGGTGCCGCAAAACGGGCTGACATCTGGGCGTTCCTGACTCCGGTCAAACCGGATATTGTCAGGAAACTCGCTTATGAAGACGCCTGCGTCGATCACGATTCCGACGGAATCTATGCCGCGGAATTCTTCGCGGTCCTGCTGAACACGGCATTCGTTGAAAATGATTTCAACGTTCTGCTGGATACCGCATTGGCGGCGATCCCGCCGGACTCCCGTCTCGCCACCGTCGTCAAAGAGACCCGCGAATTCTGCGGACAGGAGGGGCAGACCTGGCAGGAGGCCCGCCGGTTCATCCTGTCCAAATACGATTGTGAAAATTATGAAGACAGCGTGATGAACACCGGATTCATCATCACGGCACTGCTGCTCGGAAAAGGCGACTTTGAAAAGTCCATCCTGATTGCGGCAAACTGCGCACGGAACACCGTTGCCAATGCGGGCATGACCGGAGAAATCCTCGGCATGCTGGAACCGGAAAAACTGCCGGAACGCTGGCTGGAACCGGTAACGGAAAAAATCGCCATCAACGATCCGGAATCCACCCTGCCCTGTCCTGAAGACTTCAACGAATATGCGGATCAGCTGATCGAACTCGCCGGACGGCTTGAAGCCCACACTCCGCCCGTCTGCGAAGAGCCCGACTGGAACCGCTATCTGATCCCCGTCGAATGCGGCATTTACCGGAGATGGAATCGTTGGGATGAAGCGCTTCCGCTTCCCGGTGCGCTGGCCCTGAAAACAAAATACACGTTCCCCGGCTGTTTCAATTATCTGGATTCGTTTGAAGTCCCGCCGAACTCGCTTTACATGATGCGTTTCCACTTTACCATTGAAGAAGCGAAAATGATCCGCGTCATCTTCAACTGCAATGCGGTCTCCCGCGTATGGATCGACGGCGTGTTCCGGTTCGGGCGGGACTCCGGCTGGATGGCGCCGTCGTATGATACCATTCCGCTGAACCAGTATTGCGATATGGAAGTCGATGCGGGAATCCATGAAATGCTCGTCGGAGTTGCTCCGGCATCGCCATCGGAAAATATCTACTGGGTCATGGGCGTCGCGAACTGTTCCGACTGCCAGTGGCTGCCGTACGCCTTTTTCAACAGCTCCATCGAGTAAGGCCGTCGGCTCTGCGTAAACGCCGGTTTCAAAACAGACCGCGTTTGCGCAGAATCTCCACCGCTTCAAAATCTCCGCCGCGGGCGGCTTTCACCAGCCATTCTTCGCCGCGGGTGATACTGCGCGTCACGCCGCGCCCTTCCAGGTAACGGAGTCCGAGAGCGCGCTGGGCGGGCGCATCGCCTTTCTGAGCGGCAAGCGTAATCCAGTAGACGGCGGCAGTCTCATCCTTTTCCAGATCACCCTGTCCGGCGGCGTACATACAGCCGAGATTGTATTGCGCACGGGCATATCCCAGTTTCGCCGCACGGAAAAAAAGCGCGGAAGCCTCCCGCTCGTTTTTCTTCAATCCGATCCCCTCCATGCAGAAGACCCCAAGCCGGAACAGCGCCTGCGGATTATCCTGTTCCGCCGCCCGTTTATACCATTGCAGAGCGGCGGGCAAATCCGGTTTCCCGGAAAGCGTCCCATTCGCCAGAAATTCCGCATATTTGAATTGAGACATCGCATTCCCGCGTTCCGCCGAGAGCCGGTACAAATTGAACGCTCGCGGCATATCCACCGGAACGGCGCGGCCGTATTCATAGCAATAGGCGAGTTTGCCGAGAGCCTCCGCATCTCCGAGCCGGGACGCCTGCCGCAGAAGCCGGAGCATCCCCTCCTGATCCCGTTTCATACCGATCCCGCCGAATTTGCAGTCGGCAAGCATCCGCAAAGCCGGAGACGGCGGCTCTTTCAATGCGGCAAGACGATTCAGGATTGCAACCGCTTCCCCGATTCCCGCCGGATCGTTCCGCTGCAGCAGAAGCTGGGCATACGCAAGTTCCGCCGGAACAAATTGTTCCGCGGCAAGCTCTTTCAACAGGGAAAGCCCGTACTCCGGCAACGGCGGAATCTCCGGCGAACCGTTTTTCGCATCCTCCGGCAGACCGGAGATCGTGATCGTCGCCACATGCAGACGCGCCATCTTCACTCCGGCATCAGCGGCCTTCCGGAACCACTGAACCGCCTCGTAACGGTTGCGGTTCGTGCCATAACCGTTCAGCAGACAGACTCCATAATTATACATGCCCTCCGGCACGCCGGCCTCCGCGGCTTTCCGGTACCAGTAGGATGCAATCGTCCGGTCCGGGCGGCGGCTCTCCGATCCGTGGAAATATTCATGCGCGAGTTTGAGCATCGACTCTTTGTCGCCGTTCAAAGCCTGTTTGCGCAAGCGGTCCTGAACCTCCTGTGCAAACAGGGATATTCCGAAAAAAACTAACAGCAGACATCGTTTCATCATACCGGTAAGATAACCGTTTTTTCTGAAAATGCAAAAGAAATCATTGATTCTTCATCCGCATGGGAATATATTATCCCGTAAATCATTACAGAACCATATCATAACAGCAGGAGAATTCGGACTTATGGAAATGTTTGATGTCACAGTGATCGGAGCCGGACCCGCCGGGCTTTGCGCCGCTCTTCAGGCGGCCCGCGCAGGAGCAGGAACCGCTCTCATCGAAAAAAACGGCATGAGCGGCGGAACCATGACGTTCTGCGGCATCAATTATCCCGGAATATTCGATGCGTGGGGAAAACAGGTCATCGCCGGAATCGGCTGGGACCTGATCCGGAAAACACACGAAGAAACCGGCGGAAAACTGCCGGAGCAGTTTCTGGATCCGCAATCCATGACGACTCACTGGCAGCATCAGATCCGGGTTGACGCGCTCATATTCGCGGCTCTCGCCGACGAAGCGCTGCAGGAAGCCGGAGTGAACGTCAAATACCACACCATGCCCGCCTCGCTGAAGCATGACGGCACATTCTGGCGTATCGGGCTCTGCGGAAAAGACGGTCTGTATGAAGTCGGTTCCAAAATCGTCATCGACTGTTCCGGCGATGCAAACGCCGTGAAGATCGCCGGTTACGAAGTCGTGCAGCCGGAAACCACTCAGCCGGGAACCCTCAGCATCTATTGTCACAATTTCGATATCGACAAGCTGGATTTCAACCGGATGGAAGAAAATTTCAAACGCGCTGTCGAAAAAGGGGAACTGACTCCGGAAGATATGGGCTGGTCGAAATCGTTCAACCGCAGTTTCTTTTACGGATTCGGCGGGAACTGCAATCATATCACCGGAATCAATGCGGCGGACAGCGACGGTAAAACCCGGATGGAAATCGAAGGCAGACGTTCCATTCTGCGCCTCTACCGTTTCCTGAAACAGCAGCCCGGTCTTGAACAGATTGAATTTCACATCAAATCGGGCGAATGCGGAGTGCGGGAAACCAGAATGATCGTCGGTGAGAAAACGATCGGCGTCAGCGATTATCTCGCAGGACGGCACTACGACGACTCCGTCTGCAACGCATTCTATCAAGTTGACCTGCATGATACGGAACAGGGGCTAGTGGTCGAGAAACTGAAACCGGGCGTGGTTCCCACGGTCCCGCTCGGCGCGCTGATTCCGAAAAACTCCCGCGGCTTCCTCGCCGCAGGACGCATCCTGTCCTCGGACCGTCTTTCCAACTCCGCCCTGCGGGTTCAGGCAACCTGTATGGCGACCGGACAGGCGGCCGGTGCTGCGGCGGCTCTGGCTGTACGGAACGGAATCGAACCGCGCGATGTCGCTATGCCGGAACTGCGCGCCCTGCTGGAAGCGAACGGCGCCATCGTCCCGTAACGGAACAATCCGCGTCCGGAGCCGTTTACAGTTCCGGACACGGAAACGACCGGTCTCAAGCCGGCGGCAGAACCGCAAGGATCAGCGCAAGGTCGATCAGGAAGAGAATAATGCCCGGAATGATCCGTCCCGCATATTCTCCGTTTGTTTTCCAGTAGGAATATCCCCATGCACCCAACATCCAGACGAGAACCAGACCGGGCGTCAGCAGGAGAAGAGGCGTGAGAATACGGCTGTCCGGAAATCCGGACGCCGTCAGCACGGCATCCGGAATCAGGCGATAGCAGAGACTCAGCAGAATCAGCGCAAGCAGAAAGAGCGGCCCATGGACACACCATGCCGGACGTCTGGGCTCAGGCGCCACGAAAACAAGAGGTTCCTGCTCCATCATAAGAAAAATCCTTTCATCCATGGTTCAAGTGCCTGCAAACGGCTCCGTTCGCTTTCCCCGGACAGGAACGTTTCCCGTCGCACTTCTGGCAGATTTCATTGGCAAGCGGACGCTTGTAGAAATAATCCAGAATGTTGTCAAGCGTGATCCGGGCGATGTTGTTTACCGCCTCTTTCGTGAAAAACGCCTGATGCGACGTGATCAGCACATTCGGGAACGTCATCAGACGCGCAAGCACATCGTCGTCGATTGCCGCATCCGAACGGTCCTCGAAGAAGTAATCGGTCTCCTCCTCGTAAACATCCAGTCCGGCGCCTCCGATCTGTTTCTTTTTGAGTCCCTTGATCAATGCCGCCGCGTCGATCAGCGCCCCGCGACTGGTGTTCAGAATAAATACGCCCGGTTTCATCATGGCGATCGACTCTTTGTTGATCATGTGACGGTTTTCCGGCGTCAGCGGACAATGCAGAGAAATGATGTCGCTCCGGCGGAACAGCTCCTCAAGCGGCACATATTCCATGTTCAGGCGTTCCGCCTCGGCTTTGTTCGGATACAGGTCATAGGCAAGTATTTTCATGCCGAATCCCTGAAGCAGTTCCGCAAACGTGCGTCCGATCTTTCCGGTTCCGACGATTCCGATTGTCTTGCCGAACAGATCGAACCCGATAAATCCATTAATGGAAAAGTTGTTTTCCCGGACGCGGCAATACGCTCTGTGCAGATTCCGGTTCAGCGTCAGCAGCAGTCCGATCGTGTACTCTGCCACGGCATGAGGTGAATATTCCGGCACACGCACCACCCGGAGCCTTCCGAACGCCTCCGCCAGATTCACATTGTTGTAACCGGCACAGCGCATCGCGATCAGCTCGACTCCAAGCTCATGCAGAATGCGGATCGTCTCCGCACAGAGATTGTCGTTCACGAATGCGCAGACGACTTTTGCCCCCTCCGCGATCCTCGCGGAAGCCGGCGTCAGCCTGGTTTCATAGAACTGGATGTCGAAGCCGAACCGGGCTTCTTTGTTCACCGCCTCGAAAAAACGGCGGTCATACGGTTTCGTGTCGAAAAACGCGATTTTGATTTTTGAATGAATCATAACATACCCCCCTTCGGTTTGTTTTGATGTTACAATATAAGTGTGAAAAAACTGTTTTCAAGCGGAAAAAGTGAGAAAAAGCATACCCCGCCGTCTTTTACCGTTCAAACCGTCACAAATTCATTCGTCTGTTTTTTTGGGGATCGTATGATTCTGCCCGATGTCGAACCGCAGTTTCTTCTGGGTTTTGCCGCGATAGACCAGCGGAGAACAACCGAGATTTTCACGGATGAAACGGATAAACGATGTCAGTTCCGGGAATCCGCACTTCCCGGCGATCTCGCCGACCGGCAGGTTGGTTCCCTGCAGCAGAATCTGCGCCGCCTGAAGACGGCGGTCCCGGATATAACGTCCCGGAGAAACTCCGACTTTCGCCTTGAACAGCCGGGTCAGCGTGCTCCGGTTGACGTTCAGCGTGTCGCAGACCATGTTCAAATCCAGATTGCGGTCCGCAATACGGCTCTGGATCAGCTCCATACACTGCTTGACCAGCAGGCTGGAATGCCTTGGAACGCTCCGGTCCGGACAAAGTTCTGACAGAATTTGACATAAAATGCCAGATATTCTCCGGATCTGCGCCAGATCGGAATCCGCAATGGAAGCCTTGAAATCCTCAAATACGCCGTCGTCCGGCACGCGGCAGTTCTGCTGATGACGGGGATAACGGTAGGAAAGCAGATAGGCTTCCGCAAGCGGACCGTCGAAACAGATCCAGCGCGTCACCCACTTCTCCGACAGCGCGCGATGCCGGTGCGCCTCCCCCGGCAGATAGAAAAAAACATCTCCCGGATCAATACGAAATGTTTCCCCGAACAGCGTCAACTCTCCGACGCCCTCCACTCCCCAGATGATTTCCGCGAACGAGTTTTTCAACGCTCCCATTTCCGAAACCTCTCCGGCGGAAAGCGTTTTTTCCCCGACCGAATAGAGGTAAACCGGAAGCGGCGGCTCCCGTAGAAATTCCTGTGTCCGATTGTAACAATCATTAAACATAACTGAAACAAACTGTCCGTTTTTGCCCTGTTTTGTCATTTGCCGTTTGCCTGCGCCATAGTATAGTATTTCAAATGCAGTTTTGCAAACAGGAGTTGAAAAAAAATGAGTGAATTTGAACAGAAAAAAGCACAGGTCATGCAGCGCTATGAGCAGCTCGTGAACCGCAAAAACACGATCGACACCGACTGGTACAACGGCTGTTTCGACCGTTACGTCAATCCCGTTCTGACCAATGAAATGGTCCCGCCGCAATGGAAATTCGACTTCAATCCCGCCACGAATCCGTACTTCATGGAGCGTCTCGGCGTCAACGCGGTGTTCAATGCCGGAGCGATTGAACTGAACGGAAAAATCTCCATGGTCTGCCGCGTGGAAGGCAACGACCGCAAATCATTCTTCGCTGTCGCGGATTCCGTTTCCGGCGTGGACGGTTTCCGTTTCCGGGAAAAACCGATCCTTCTGCCCGAAACTTCCGAACGGGACACCAACGTTTACGATATGCGTCTGACCCGGCACGAAGACGGCTGGATTTACGGTCTGTTCTGCTCCGAGCGCAAAGACCCCGCCGCCAAAAAAGGTGATGAATCCTCCGCCGTCGCCGCCTGCGGAATCGTGCGGACAAAGGACCTGGAACACTGGGAACGGCTCGACGACCTCGTCACCCCCTCGCCTCAGCAGCGCAATGTCGTGCTTCACCCGGAATTCGTCAACGGCAAATACGCATTCTACACCCGCCCGCAGGACGGATTCATTGATGCGGGAACCGGCGGCGGAATCGGCTGGGGACTTTCCGACTCCATCGAACACGCAAAACTTGATCATGAACAGATCGTCGATCAGAAAATCTACCACACGGTCAAAGAGGTGAAAAACGGCTGCGGCGCGCCGCCGGTCAAGACCAACGACGGCTGGCTGCATATCGCCCACGGCGTCCGCAACACGGCGGCGGGGCTGCGTTATGTCCTCTATGCGTTTCTCTGCGCACCCGATGATCCATCCAAAGTCATCCGCGCGCCCGGCGGCTTCTTCCTCGCACCGTACAAGGAGGAACGGATCGGCGACGTCTCCAACGTGGTTTTCTGCAACGGCCTCGTCGCACGGGAAAACGGTGACGTCTTTATTTACTACGCCTCTTCCGACACCCGGATGCACGTTGCCGCCACAACCGTGGACAAGCTCCTCGACTGGGTGAAAAATACCCCGGAAGACCCGCTTTACTCCCGCGATTGTGTCGCGCAGCGGATTGCGCTGATCGACGCGAACCGTCCGTTCTGCAAATAATCGAACCTCCGTAAGCCGGAAATGTGAATTCGCATTTCCGGCTTTTTTTGTGAAAAAATTTCCGCAGGACTTTTCATTTCCTTATCATGCGGTATATTCCCTGAATGAAAGGTTGTAAACAGAAAATAAATACAAGGAGTTTTCGCGATGTTTTCCACAAGACTGTACAGTTCTCTTGTAAAAGTCATGCAGCAATCGACCCCGACGGACGGCATCCCGTTTCAGTCTGCAACAGTCCTGCGCGGCGAAGTTCTCTCTTTCCAGGTCTCCTATTATACGGATAAACAGGATGAGATTTTCTCGGTCAAAGCGGTTTCCAAACTGAAAGATATTCAAATCCGCTCCGTGGAATGCGTTCCGGTCCGCAGCCTTGCATGGCAACTGGATGATTACGCGCTGATCCGCGAACCGGGACTGATGCCGGACCTTCTGGCGGATCTTCCGCAACCGTTTTTCGTACCGCAAAAGCTCTGGCGCACCCTCTGGATCACCGCCCGCATCCCGGCGAAAACCTCTCTTTCCGAATTTGACATCGTGCTGGAGTTCAAAACACGGGAAAACGGAACGGTCCGCACGGAACCGCTGAACGTGGAAGTCCTTCCAGCCGCCCTCCCCCCGCAGAAACTCATCCATACGGAATGGTTCCATACCGATTGCCTTGCGAAATATTACGGAGTTCCGGTATTCAGCGAAGAATACTGGTATCTGGTGGAAACATTCATGTGCAACGCTGCGGATCATGGCGTCAATATGATCCTGACACCGGTCTTCACGCCACCGCTCGACACACAACGCGGCGGCGAACGCCTGACCGTCCAGCTTGTCGACGTCAAACAGACCGCGGACGGTTACGAATTCAATTTTGACAAACTCGCCCGCTGGATTGCACTCGCCCAATCGGTCGGGATCCGTTACTTTGAAATCTCCCACCTTGCGACACAGTGGGGAGCGGAAAAAACGCCGAAAATCATCGCCGACGTTGACGGCAAAGAACAGCGTATTTTCGGATGGGACGTCGCGTCCAATTCGCTCAAATACCGTAAGTTTCTTGCGGCGTTCCTGCCGGAACTCACCGAATTTCTGCGGATTGCGGGCGTCGCGGAACAAAGTTGGTTCCATACCTCCGACGAGCCGCACGGCGAGCAGATCCACTCTTACAGCAAAATCGCTGCGACGATCCGGAAATATACCAAAGGATTCAAACATCTGGATGCATTGTCCGATATTGATTTTTACCGGAAAGGCGTTGTGGAAATCCCGATCCCGGTGATTGACAAAGTCGATTCCTTTATCGAAGCCGGACTGAAATCCCCGTGGACTTACTACTGCTGTAATCCAACCACGGGTTATTCCAGCCGTTTTATTCACCTGCCCTCTGCCGTGACCCGGATTCTCGGCGCCCAGCTGTTCCGCGCCGGTATCTGCGGGTTCCTGCACTGGGGGTTCAACTTCTATCATACCCGTCTCTCGCGCGGACTGATCGACCCGTTCCAGACAGTGGACGCCGACTACTCATTCCCTGCCGGAGATTCGTTCCTTGTTTATCCCGGGTCGGAATGTGAACCATTGGATTCGCTCCGCAATGAACTGATGCGGGAAGCGCTTCAGGATCAGCGCGCGCTTGATCTTCTCGCCAGGCTGACATCCCGTAAAGAAGTGGAACAGCTGCTGGACCGTTCCTGCAACGGCAAACTCACCTTTGCCGAATTTCCGCACACGGAAGCAGACTTTCTTGCCCTCCGCGACGCTGTTTACGCCCGTCTCCGCAAAGAGCTCGGCAAATAACCGGCAACGGTTCCGGCGGGAAACAATTCTGTTTTCCCGCCGTGAAAACTCCTTTCCATGCGATCCGGAATTTTGAACGGCAATACGTTCGTTCAAAATTCCGTTTTCCTCCGGATTACTTTTCCACCTCATACTCAATGCAGATGTCCCGGAACCGAACCGGACTCGCATTTTTACTGTGCGGCTCCAGCATTACTTTAAGCACCTCGCTCAATATTTTATCATTATGCCCGGCATAAATCGCTGTCAGCGGAATCCGGATCTCCTGCCAGGTTGCCGGATCGCTGTCAAGATTGCTCGCCCGGCAAACCTCCCATCCGCAATAACTGCCGCTGAAACCGCAGTCAAACGGTTTTCCATCGCCATCCTTTCCGGCAACGCGGGCATAAGCCGCCTGCAAAGGATGAGCAAATCCCCACTTGTCTGTAACATTATTGTAGGAATATTTCAGAACAGCAGTCCGGTAATTCTCCGGACTCAGCTTGACGCCTTTGCCGTCCGGCGCGGAAAGTTCCAGCCGGTAATTCTGCATTTCAAAACCGTTGTCAATTTTTTTAAATGACGTATTTGTTCCGGATGTCGGATTCCCCCGGACAATCCAGTTTCTGAGCGGAATGGAAACCACATTCCGTTTTTCCGGCATATCATGAACCGTAATACCGAGAACAATCGGAGTAGCCTGAGTATTGCCGCCGGAAATGCTGATCGCCGAAATTTCCAGATCCGGAACCGAATTTTTCCAGGTCCAGCGGAAAAAACATTTTCCATCACTCTCATAAGCAACCAGTTTCCGGAGCTCCGGAGAATTATTCCTCGTTTTCCAGTCGCCGATGTTCGTTCCAGTGACAATCGGAATATCCTGACTCGAACCATCCCGGTAATGTACGCGGTAAGTCAGCACCCTCTCCCCAGTTTTGCCGAATGTGACCGCATGGAAAAATGTGATTCCGGACAGTTTGGCCCGGACCGGAATCTCACCGGTTTTCACGATCCCGTCCGGAAAATGCTCACTTTTGAATGCAAGACAGGTCCTGTTCTCATTATAATCAAAACGGATAATGTCACATTCAACGCCGTTGAATGCATTGACTCCCCACGGGATTCCTTCAAAATATCTGCTTTCCCGGTCGAACCATGCAATCCCGTTGGAATAGCTCTGCTGATTGTCGAAACCGGAGTTCGCGTACTTCTGCAGATTCAGGCAGCGCCCCGGTATGATTTTTGCGGTGGAAAGTTCCAGCCGACGGTCAAGTTCCGCCTGAATCTTTTTCATTTCCGGAAGCGGCAATTCCGGTAACTCGCCAAACCGTCCGGCAAGCGCACTGGCAGAGCCGGCAACGATAAGAGTCGGCGTATGCGGGCGGAGCAGAAAAATCGCGGTCCCGTGCTCCACCCGGATCCGCTTTCTGTTCAACGCATCCACAATGAATTCCGTTCCGGCAAGCTCTCCCGCCCGGAAACGGATCATTTTCGGGAAACTGTCGCCGTTCATCAGGTAAAACGCCGTCATACCATCGTTCCGGAACTTGTAAAGCTCTACATTGACCGGCATATCATCGTTCTCTTCCCGCAGCAGTTCCGCCTGTCTGGAAATGCCATGCCGTTTCAGAATATGCTGATAGACCACTGCAAGACTGTACTGGGGCAGATCGCCGACAATGGCATAAATCATCCCTTTCCCGATTTTTTTACAGAGGACAACCGGTTTCCCGTTGACTGAATCCACCGTCTTCCAAGCCTTGCTTTTATGGAGTTCGGTAACCGGACGGGCTTTGCCTTTCAGAAGAGCGAGCCGACCGACGTTCTCGTTGCCGGAAACGGTGCGGAAATCAAAAAGAGGATTTTCAAACGGTTTTCCATGCTCATCATTCCGGAAAAAGTCAGAACAGGCGATCAGAATACCGCCATTCGCGACAAAGCGTTTCAAAAGCTCATTGCTTTCCGGATAAATGACTTTCACTCCGTCGGCAAAAACCGCTTTATAACGGGAAAGCCGCTCTTTGAACTGTTCCTCAAAGATTGCATCGAACGCATAATGGCTGTATGCAAGCGCGCCGGAACTGAAAGCTCCGCGAACGGCGGTCTGTATGTCATTATTTGTCGCAAAATTCCAGCGCATAGTCGGAGTTGACGCAAGAAGCGCAATATCAGCCCTGTCCCTGTTCCGCCGCGGCAGAATAAAATCGGCAACGCCGGAAATCGCGTTTCTGGCGTCCGGAACAGCCCGGAGATCTTCCGGAGCAAATGCAAATCCGTTCAGGAGCTGATACATCGCTTTCTTCGCATCGGCTTCTGTTCCGGTTGAACCGGAAAAACTGAACGGAAACACGACGTTGGCGCCGCGGATGACATCGGTCCAGATCCGTGCATACAGCGTTTCATAATTTTTTCCCGCATACATCTCCTGATCGACAATCGGTTTGCCATCGGCAACCGCCATGCAAAGCCGGGAATTGAAAATGTGCAGAGCATTCACATCCTGCGCATCGACAAACGGAAGCGTATTACGGACGGAAACACCGGTATCATACAGGCAAAATCCATTGGTTCCGGCATTTACCATATCAATATTCCGGTGCAGTTCATAAAAGTCAAAACCATGCCAGTTCGAGAAAAGAGAATATTCCGAATGCAGCTGCACCGTTGTCAGCGCATTCGGATCGGTGGTTCGGATCAGATCGCGTCCCTCCCGGAGAAGAGAAGAAATGGCGGACTGCATGAATTTGCGTCTCTCGACCTGCAGCGCCGGCGGAAGCGGTTCCGTTTCATTTCCTGCGGACGCAAAATCTCTGTAGCCGGTCATCAAAGCCTGATTCATGGTCTTGACCGTGCCGAATCTCTTTTGCAGATACTCTCCGAATGCCTTTTTGAAAAATGGCGAATGATCATCATGTTTGGGCTCGTTGAACAATTCATAGACAAAGGCTTTTCCTCCCTCATATTTATTTTCGTCCGCATGGTATTTCCAGCATTTCAGATAAATATCGCGTCCGGTCCGGGTCACGATCGAATAATACATGGAAAACAGGGAGCCGCTCGACCACTCCGCAACAGCATCCGGCCCGGTCAAAGCAAGAATTCCCGGATCGTTCCGGTAGCGTTGGAGCCGGAACCCCTGCGCGTGCGTTGCTTCCAGATAAATCGGCATTTGTGCTTTACGGTAAAAATCCAGATACATCCTGCCCCAATCCCATCCCGGTACGCGACTGGCAATCTTTTCACAAGTGGTGAATTTGCGTGAAACTTCCCGGAACAGTTCCTCCGGCGAACCGTCGTAACCGGGATACGCAGTATATCCGCGGTAATCCGGAAACAGAGAACGAAGCCACATCGCCGAGTTGTTGATCGACGTTAAATTCAGCCCCAGCTGTTTCAGTTCCTTGTAATAATGCGGGCCTTTGTAAATATTTTCCATCTCCGCCGGATAAGGAAACAGGATCTTTTTCGTTCCCTTTTTCAGCGCAGCCCATTCCCGGAAATCAATAAACGAATATTGCGATCCAAGCATCAGCTGCGGCTTCCGGTCCGCATCAAGAATATTGCCGTCCCCGTCAATGGAATAGATCAATTCAGAAGTCGTACTTTTTGTATGATCCGGAACAGCCGCCAAAGCGACTCCGGAGATTTGCAGACTCAAGTACAGCCCAACCGTAAGAGATAACAGAAGCATTCTCATATTCATACACCTTTTTATTTGGAGGGATCCCATGTCTTTTGAGATTTTGCAACAGCAATGTCCGCTCTGCCGACATTCCTTGCAGAACCGTCAAAATTGGCGACATTGGCTTTTCCCCCATGGCGGAGGTGCAGATCATTTCCCATCCAGCCGCCGATTTTACCTTGTCCATCCCCAATGGCAAACAGACAGGATACATTGAGAACGGCCGCCATATCTTTCAGCACAGTTTCATACAGAGTCCCGGCATCTCCAAAAAGCGGTTTCTGCGACGGCTGACGGATCTTTCCCAGTCTCCAGGCGGTGTATTTATAACCGGCTGCGCCTCCTATGCCCCTGACATTGAGCGCGTAGGTCGTTCCCGGAGAATAATAAGTTGCACTGCCGGTCAAAGGAACCGTCGGACACAAAAGTTTCGCAGGAACCGCTTTTCCCGAATCTTTGACAAACGGATAACTCCGCCCGGTAAGACAGGAAAGATACGCCGTATTAGTTCCCCAGAAATTTGTATCCCCCATCGTGGTGTCCAAATACGCGGCAACACAGTAATCGTCAAAAGCTCCGGCATAAATAATATTGGCGCTTGACATCTGCTTCAAATTGCCGGTGCAGTAAATCATGTTTGCTTTTTCCCTTGCACTGTTCAATACCGGCAGCAGCATTGATACTAAAATAGCAATAACTGAAATTGTAATCAGGAGTTCTGTCAGAGTGAAAAATTTTCTGGTCCCCGGTTTATTTTTCCAATCATGCATCGTTCCTTCTCCTTTTGTTCAAATGTTGTTGATTCCGTTTTCCCGGATGTTTCTTTGCATTACAATACCGCTTTGCCCTTATGATTTCATTATCCGTTTTTTTGAAAAAATAGAACGATCTTCCGATTTTCCAGACCGCCGGAAAACGACACAAACTCTAAGTAAACGGAACAAACAGGAACCAGGAACAGAAAACGGCGCAGTCCGGACTTATTTTCTTCTGCAGGAGAGCGGAGTAACTCCGTATGCCGCCCGGAACTGACGATTGAAATAACTGACGGAATCAAACCCGCAGGCATTCGCGATTTCATAAATTTTCAAATCGGTGGAAAAAATCATCTCCATCGCTTTTTTCAAACGGATGCCGATTAAAAATGCCATTGGAGACTGCCCCGTCTGCCTGCGGAACAGGACCGAGAACTGGCTGATGCCGAGACAGGCCATTGCCGCCATCTCTTCCAGCTGGATTTTCTTTTTGTAATGAGTCTTGATATGGCGTACCACCCGCACGATCCCTTCTGAAGAGACACTGGAAAGATTCTGATTTTCCGAAGAAAAGTGCCGGAGCGTGTTTGCCAGAAACTCCAGCAGGAGCGCATTGATCATGACATTCGCAGCAGGATGAAGGCGTTTCTGTTCCGCAATGATTTTCCGCTGCAGCTTTCGAATCAACGGAACAGGAACGCGGATCAGGCACATCTCTGAAACCAGAAGAGGACGCAGTTCCAGATACTCTTCGCAGAAAATCGGAATAAGCCTGATCTGCACCGTCTCTCCCTCCTTGAGAACACTCCAGGAATGACGCAAATGCGGCGGAATAAGAAGAACATCCCCGGGCTTCCCGATAAACTCCTCTCCATCCGCAGAAAAACGCAGCTCCCCGGAAATAAATGCGATCATCTGAAAGTCATCATGGGTATGCGGGATCCCGGATCCGGTCTGTTCAGGATAACTGACCAGCCCGACCTCGGAAAAAGGCGGCAGCAGCAAACCATCGGACAGAAAATTGTGTTTTACTTTCCGGGAACTCAGAATGGACAGATTTTCCATATTTCTTACGAATTCATAATGCCTGATTCTTTTCCATACTCTCGCATGCGTCTTATTACTATATGTCTCATTCTGAAAAAATGCCAATAAGATTGTGTTATTTTTTCAGAAATAAAGAGAATGCAAAAGATCCGTTTCAAGCTATCTTAATAAAATAAAGGAACACGCAATCACTGGAGAAAAACAAAATGATATTTGATGACCCGTCCCTTGCTTTACGGCAATATGGAATGCTCCGCAGAGTAACCTCGCAGGAAATCCGCGATTCCGGCATCAGCGTCGGCCTGGAATGTCTGGACCGTGAACTGTTCGATTTTGACCGTGCGGCTCCGCGGCTTTTTGAAACCGGCGCAAAATATGCCCGGCTTCAAACAGGCTGGAATCGCTGTGAAAAGAAAAAAGGGATCTACTCGTTTGAATGGCTTGACCATATTGTCGATACACTTCTTGCCGGAGGTGTTCAGCCATGGTTCAATGTCGGATTCGGCAATCCTCTGTACATGGAAGGGATCAGGAACCCGGCGGCTGTCGGTTGTGTTCCGCTCTATTACGGAGAAGAAACTTTGAATGCGTGGAAGAAATTTGTCCTTGCTCTGGCAGAACATTATGCCGGACGCATCCATCATTGGGAAATCTGGAATGAACCGGATATTGAGCATTTCTGGTATCCGGGCAAAAGCAGTGCGGAGGAGTATGCGCGACTTCTTCAGATAACCGCTCCTTTAATCCGGAAAAACTGTCCCGGAGCAAAGATCGGCGGTTGTTGCGGCACGGTTCGCCCGGATTATGAGTGGCAGATTCATTTTTTCAAGACCGGGGCGCCGAAGCTGTTGGATTTCATGTCCATTCATCAATACAGGATCATCCCGGAAGTCCAGTGGGACAGAACCGTCTCCTGTTGGAAACGCCTGTTTGCACAGAACGGCAATCCTGAAATTGAAATCTGGATGGGGGAATCCGGTTATCCCTCATGGTCGCCGGAAAACCACTGGATCGGAATGTACCTTCACAACTCTCAGGAAAATCAGGCGAAATGGCTGCTGCGCCGGTATGTATGTGATTTTGGAAACGGAATAGCCAGAACCTCATTGTTTCAAATGGTCGATCTTACGGCAAAACCTTATCAGATGGCAGAAAAAATCCAGGATCCGATGAAAGTGGCACGTCACGGGCTGATCGACGGCTTTGAATACAAACCGAAGAAATCGCATTACGCACTATCGCATCTTTCTGCTCTTTTTGACGCGGAAACTCTTCCGCAGGACTATTTCTGTTTTCCTGAAACGGAACCGATCCTTCCGAAAAAAGCCCAGGTTTCCAAACTTCTCGAACCGGCGATCTATATCCGGACCTTTGAACGGAACGGCTGGGCGATGTATGTGTATTATCTTCCGGAAGACATCCAGCTCAATGCAGGCTATTACGGCTTGAACCTTGCTGTTCTCGCAGAGGAAGCCCCAAAACCGCTTGAAGAACCGGTTCTGGTCGATCTGCTGAGTGGCATCGTTTATGATATGGCGGAGCGGGATAATCCGAATCTGCTCACCCGGCTTCCCCTGACGGATTATCCGCTGATCCTGACGGACCGGCGTGCTCTCGGCGACCGGCTTCAAGTTTTGAGCTGACAGTTTATTCTCAAGGAAATATATGAATTGAGACAATTTGATCGGAAATGTATGGACCGTCATATCGCCGTTCTCTTCCCGCAGCGGTTCCGTCCGGCTTTTCCCGTTCCAGTTTCCGCTTAACAAACATGGCGGGACGATTCCGAAAGTTGTTTCCGGCTTTTTCCAGGTGGACGGCGGAACCGTTTACGGTAGAGTTTTATGAAATAGTTGCCGTCGCAGAATCCGGTGGACGAAGCAATCTGGTCGATAGAGAGATCCGATTCCTCCAACAGAACACAGGCGTGTTTCATGCGCAGCTCCAGCAGGTATTGGATGGGCGAGGTCTTGAACTCCCGGCGGAATTTCCGCAGGAACTGATTTTTTGACATTCCGATCCGTCTGGCAAGATGGTCCAGCGTAAGTTTTTCATTGTAATGCACGTTCATATAATCCGCCGTTTCCGCGAGACGATTGCCACCGGGACACGCTGTCTTCGGAGCCCATGTCTGCGCAAGCAGGATCAGCAGCATGCTGAACAGAGAGCGCAGCTGAACATGTCGTTCCGGCAGGGCGTTGTTTTTATAGGCGCGGAACATATGCAGCAGAAGATTCCGGACATCTTGGAACAGAGAGCCCTCCAGACGGAGGAAGAAACTGCCTGACTCGGAGAGAAACAGCTCCTCTCTGTTATGCAGAAATGAAAGATGCACCTCCATTGCCCGAAATACATTCGGCGTACAGGAAATATTGTACAGCTCGCATTTTTTCGGCTCCTGAAACGCATGAGAACCACCGGGATGGATGATGGAAACGCAGCCGGGATACACATGAACCCGTTTGCCGTCGATGACCTGGACCGCCGTTCCGGAAACGACCAGCACAATCTCAATGCAGGTGTGCCCGTGTTCAACGGTATCGCTGTTCAGCGTATGATGCGTTATATCGAACAGAATTTGATCAATGCGGTCCGAAGGACTGAAAAGCTGCATGAGAGCTCCTTTCATTTCCAATTTAAAACAGTTTTTTTCTGTTTTGGTGAGAATATACTATAATTTGATGATCTTTTCAAGGTTTTGTTTTTCAAAATGGTGTATAATAAATAAAAAGGAGAAGTCTATGAACGATTTTCAAACATTTTCCGGCTTCTGGTGCCGGGTTCCCGGAGAACTGCCGGAATACTCTCTGTTCCGTAGAAAATTCCGCTTGAACGCTCCCGCGGAACTCCGCCTGTTTGTCAGCGCGGACAGCCGGTACAATCTTTACCTCGACGGACGTTTTCTCGGCCGCGGCCCCGTCCGCGGCGATCTGGAGCATTACCATTATGAAAAATACGAGCTCGAACTCAATCCGGGCGACCACCTCCTTGCCGCCGAGGTTCTGCATTGGAATGACGGCTTTCAGGCTCCCTGGAGTGAAGTTCACTATTCCTCCGCCTTTCTTCTGCTCGGGAAATGCGGAGGAACGGAATTTTCGACGCCGGAGAACTGGAGCTGCCGCTCCGATCCTTCCCGCCGTCTCCGGAACTGGAGTGAGGCCTGGTCGCGAAACAACCGCATCCCCATCGGACAGATGGAGGAGTTCACGGCGGGAACCGCCGTCGCCGGATGGAATCAAATGGAATATGACGATTCAAACTGGTTGACGCCGCAGACGATCGCCGCTCCCTGTCTGTCCGGTGAATGTAAGACAGACCCGCCGAGCCGCTGGAAACTGCGGGCATCCGCCGTTCCGCAAATGAACGCCGAGCCGATTGGAATCGCGGCGATTCTCTGTAACGAAACGAAGTCCGTATCCCTTGACGGGGGGCGGTTGTCCGGTGTCATTCCGCGCGGGATTCATACCGTTCTGCTCGACCTCGGGAAGTATTATACGCATCTTCCCCGTTTTAAGGCACGGGGTGGAAACGGAGTCTGCCGGATTGCGTATGCGGAATCGCTGTTTGACGGCGAGGGAAAGCGCACGGACCGGAACCCGTTTCCCGGAGGTTCGATCGGTGAAAACGGCTATGCCGATTTGGTCTGCTTTGCCGGTACGGAAATGGAGTTCCGTCCGTTCTGGTACCGTTCCGGACGGTTCGTCGAACTACGGTTTGAGCTTTCCGAACCTGTGGAGCTGGAACTTTCCTTTGACTTTCTCGCGTATCCGCTGACGCGGAAGCGGCCGTTCCGGAGCCCCGGAGACCCGGCGCTGGAACGGATCATGGAGACTGCCTGGCATACCGTCCGCTGCTGTGCGCATGAACACTATGAGGACTGTCCATACTGGGAGCAGATGCAGTATACCGGGGATACGCGGATTCAGGCGCTGATCTCCTACATCGGAGCGGAAGACGGCCGTCTCGGACGGCAGGCGATCCGTCAGTTCGATGAGTCACGGATTGCGTCGGGGCTGACGATGTCCCGTTATCCGTCGAATTTCCGTCAGGTCATTCCGGAGTTCAGCCTTTTCTGGATTCTGATGATAGAGGATTACAGTTCGTTTTTCCACGACGGGGAAGTGGTTCGCGAGCATTGGCACGGAATTCGCGATGTTCTCGACTGGTTCGATTCCCGGAAAACGGACTCCGGGCTGATCGGTCCTGTCGGAGAATGGAATGTCAGCGATTGGGTTCCGGAATGGCGGGGAGGCAGAAGCGATCGCGGCGAAGCGCTTCCGGAAACCCTGTTGAATCTCATCTGCGCGGAAGCCTGTCGTGCCGCCGCGGATCTGGCGCCTCTGGCAGATACGGACGGCTCCATGTATGCGGAGCGCCGCCGGGCGCTGCTGGACGCCGTAAACCGGTTCTGTTATTCCCCGGACGACAGGCTTTATACGGATGTCCCGGGGCGTCCGTGGTTCAGCCAGCATGTGAATGCGTGGGCGGTTCTAGCCGGGGCCGCCGGACGGGAGCGGGAGAATGGTCTTGCGGATGCGGTCATGAACGATTCCAGACTTTCGCAGTGTACTCTGTATTTTTCGTTTTATCTGCTGGAGATGATGCGCCGTTTGAAGCGCCGTGAGGATTTCCGCCGGCTTCTGAACCGTTGGGAAAGATGTCTGGAACAGGGATTCACAACATTTCCGGAATGTCCGTGGATTGATACCCGGAGCGACTGTCACGGCTGGAGCGCCGGCCCATTTTACCAGATTTTAAAATATGAACAGGAAACAGGAAGGAGAGTCGGATGGAAACTGTAGATTTTCAAATCCGGGAGCGGATCCCGGTAATCGCGGAAACTGATGTTCTGGTCGTCGGAGGCGGAGCGGGCGGTTTGGGCGCCGCTGTGATGTCTGCCAGATGCGGCGCAAAAACGGTGCTTGCGGAACAGCATGGTTCTTTGGGCGGAACGACTTCATACGGGGAAATTTCTCCGATGATGCCGAACGACTATTCGCCGGATGGCATCCGGCAGCATGCGGAGCCGCTTGACGGACCGGTCTATACCGACTGGCTGCAGAAAATGTACAGTTATCTCCCGCAGGATTTGCAGGCGCTTTGCCCGGATGTAAACAGGCGGAACGGGAAAAACCGGATCGTCTCCAAGGATATTGCGGCGTTGTCCATGGAAGAACTTTGTCAGGAGGCGGGAGTTCGTCTGCTCTATCATTTCATTTTGATTCGCCCGGTCGTGGAGTCGCGCCGGATCACCTGTGCAGTGTTCCAGACGAAATCGGGACTCCGCGCGATTCGGGCCCATACCTTCATTGACGCTACGGGAGACGCCAATCTTGCGGAGGCGGCGGGATGCCGGTTCGAATTAGGAGACCGGGAGCATGGACTCTGCCAGCCGATGACGCTTTGCTTTAAACTGTCTCATGTCAATCCGAATGCCTGTTCCCGGGAGCGGGTGCAGGAACTGTTTGAGAAAGCCAGGAAAGACGGCGTCATCGACACCTGCCGCGAGGATCTGCTGCGATTCGGCTATTATGACGATGATGTTTTGCATTTCAATGCGACGCGTGTCGTTGGAAAGTCTCCTCTGGAGCCGTTGGAGCGTTCCGCCGCGGAGGAGGAGGGACGGAAACAGATGCGGCAGATTGTAAAGTGGCTTCGCAGTACTGTTCCCGGTTTTGAATCTGCGCGGATTCATTCGATGGGGTCTGAAATTGGCGTGCGGGAGAGCCGGCGGGTCAAAGGGAAAGCACGACTGGATGCTGATGCCTTCCAGCGGCGTGCACGTTTCGATGATGCCGTCGCCCGCTGCAATTATCCGATTGATATTCACAGCACGACCGGATGCGGAACGACAATCGTTGCCATGGGAGTTGACGAATTTTATGAAATTCCGTACGGCTGCATTGTCGCCGACGATTTGGATAATCTGCTGATCGCGGGGCGTCCGATTTCGGTTTCCCATGAAATCCATGCAAGCATACGGGTGATGCCTCCCGCCTGCAGTATCGGACAGGCAGCCGGAGCAGCCGGAGCCCTGGCGGTCCGGAGAAACACGGATGTTTCCCGGCTGGACGGCCGTGATGTCCGGAAAGAACTGGTTGCTCATGGCGCAAAACTGGACTGTTCCGGCGTCAGGCGGATTTCACAGAAGGAAGAAATAGAATGAAAAAGTCATTGCAAAAAGACGCAAATATTTTTCACTTCACCCTGCTGGAACTCCTTATCGTAATTGCCGTGATCGCCATCCTGGCGAGCTTGCTTCTCCCCGCTCTGAACGCGGCAAAAAGCAAGGCATTTCAGATTTCCTGCGCGGGAAATCTGAAACAGATCGGAATTGCGATGACGCAGTATATTGACGCCTGGGACGGCTACATCTGTCCTCCGAACGAGGCGTACAAAAACAATTATTACTGGGAGTATTGTTACGGCAGCAGGTTCATGAACATGACGGTTGGTCCCGAAGGAAACCCGAGCGGATATTGGAAAACTTTCCGCTGCCCGGCGGACCGCAGAATGCCGTTCGACTCCGCTGAGAAAAACGGGCGCGTACTCAGTTACGGAATGGTCAAGGGACTTTCCGGCGTCCGGACGGACGGGCATGCCGGCAACGTGCCTAAAATTACACAGCTGAAACGGCTATCGTCCGTCTATGCTGTTGCGGATACCGATTACGAAGGAATTATCCGTGCAGCCTCGAAGTCCGTATTCAAGGAATCCATTTGCGGATTCAGCGGGGCGAACCGGGAAAATTTTCTGCGTCTATCGCAGGAACTCGGCCCGAATCATCAGCTGGCTGCAAATATCCTGTTTCTGGATTCACATGTCATTTTACGGAAACTTTGGAAAGGGCGTTTTACGGCGCTTGGTTATTCCGATGCTTTTTCCGGCAACTTTACGGAAGATTAACCTGACTGAAAGGAGTTTTTACAATGTCTGTACATAATATCGGATTTGTTCGTTTTTTTCTACTCGCAGGATTGTGCGCCGGTCTCCACGGTGCACAGGTGGATTTTTCCGGCGCCATTCTTCAGCGGACGGAAAACGGGATGAACATCCGGACCAACGGGAAAATTTCCGCCCGGATCCTGACAGTTCCGGCAGAGAGCGTATCCGCATTGTCCGCGGAAGTGCGGAACAATGAAATCACGCTTGATACAGAGCGTTTCTTCGCGGAGCCCGATCCCCGGAAAAAAGCCGTAGTCCGTTTTTACGGTCCAACCGTTTCGGAGGCAGCCCTTTCTTCTCCGGATGAATTCCCTGCCCGTTTTAATTGTTTTGAGCTTCCGGTCAAAGGTCCGGCGGGAGGTCGCCTGATTCTGCGCTTTGAAGGCGTGCGGACGGGAGGAAACAAGCATTTCATTTCACACCATGACATGGTTCTCGCCGGAACGGAGCAGCGGCTTCTCATCCGGGATAAAATGCCGACGGATATGAAACATTTCTGGATGGTCGCCGTTATCCAGAGCCCCGGAAAATTCGTTCTCGGAGCTCCGCGCTTCCGTACGGAAACGGAACGGGAGAAAGCATTGGATCCCTCGGTCAACCATCTTTCCAACGGCGGAGCGGAAAATGGGTTCGATGGGACCATGTATCTGCCGTTTGAGCTGAAGGCTCATGCGTCTACGGGAAAATTTCTTTGCTGGAATGAAAAATGGGAAGACCCTTACAAAACGGATCTTGCACTTGATCCGGACAACGCTTACGCAGGCACATACTCGTTCCGTTTCCGGATCAATGCAAAAACTCTGCCGTCCACACGGGGAGGCATCTTTCTTTTTGAACCGGTTCCATACCAACCGGGAAAGCCGATCTGTTTTTCTGTTTACCTCAGAGCCGACCGCCCTGCGGAAGCCGCTTTGGAACTGACATTCGGCAACGGAATCGGCGCGGTTAAGGCGGTTCAACTTGGGACGGATTGGCGAAAGTATGAGCTTTTTATTCCCGTATGGGGACGGCAGGGGAGCGGCTTCCGGCTTCAGGGAGACGTCCTTCAGACATTTCACACCCCGCCCGGTCTGCTGATTCCGAAAGTTACGATTCCGCACAATGTCACTGTCTGGATGGATAATGCCGGAGTTTTTCTCGGTGGAAAAGGTGAGTTTCGCGATACGGCCTCTGTATATTTCCGCAGGGCGGGGCTTGACCGGAACGACCATCTGTATGCACCGGGGGAAACGATTCGGGCAGAACTGGAATTAGAGGGCGCTGACGGAGCTCCCGTCAAGGCGAAGCTTTTTTACCGGATGGAGGATTTCTTCGGCCGTACCGTGATGCAGTCCGGAACGAGATACCCGGTCTTACGCGGGAAAAAGCGCTTGAAGGAATCGTTTCAGATCAAGCCCCCGGCAAATTTGAGAGGCCCGCTGAACCTTGTATTCACGGTACAGACAGCGGACGGGAAGAAAGCGGAAAGAGCCTTTTATCTGGGAATCGCCGAGCCGTTCGCGGGACTCAACAAGCGGTTTTCCATGGAACTGCCCGCGTCACAGAACGTCAAGGCGGTGATCCCTCTTCTCAAACGGTTCGGGATAGGCACCGTGCGGATCGGTGGAGCGTCCGGCGGAAGGAAGGCGGCGTTCCTCAACACGCCTTTTCTGCGTGACGCCGGGGTTGATGTCGTGATGAATTACAGCATTACGTCTCAGCGAAGAAAAAATCCGTCTTTGACAATGGACCGGCTTCTTCAGGAGTTCCGCGATTATATGACGAAATACAAAGGGAACATTGCGGTTCTGGAAACGGAAAACGAAGCAAATCTGTTCATGTCGCTCTCAGAAAACCGAACATGGATCAAAGCGATGAGCCGGATTGTCCGGGAGGTCGCGCCGCACATCATGATTGCCGGCCCCGCCGCTTGCAGAACTGATTTTGCCTGGCTGGAGGGAATTCTTGCCGATGGCGGCGCGGAAGCCCTTGACATTGTTTCCGAACATCCCTACCGAAAATATCCGGAAGCTCCCGATTACGGCGAGGACGTTCAGGCGGTACGCCGCCTGCTTGACCGCTGGAAGCCCTCTTTGCGGCATTATGCCACCGAAGCGGGGCATGTTCAACCGCCAGCTTTGCCGCACAATATGCTGTATGGCTATGTCCGGACCGCCATGGCGCGTGATTTACGGATGATGCTGCTCGGATTCGGAAACGGATTGAGTTCCTACAATCAGTTCGCACTCTGCATGTGGGCATCCGGCATCGGCTGGAACAGCGTATACATGGGAAACCGGGAGACAAACGGGACGGTTCTTCCTGCTCCGATCCTTTTTGCGATACGCAATGCCGCAGACCGTATCGGAAACGGAAACGCGGCAGGACGCATCAGGCTCGGATACAATTACCGCGCATTCCTTTTCGATAAGGGAAATTCCCGTACCGCGGTCCTCTGGAAATTCAACGGGGGTGATGCCCGGTTCCGCCTCCGTTCCGGGGACGCTCCGAATGTCAGGCTTTACGATATGGTGGGAAGTCGTCTGGATCCGGCAAACACCTTCACTGTCGGGGAGTTTCCCGTCTACCTGGAATCCGGGCTTTCCGCCGGGGAGCTGGAACAACTTATCCGGCGAGCCGAAATCCGGGAACATTCCGGAAAAATGTTTCAGGCGGACGCTCAAGTGGTGGCGCCGAATATGTTCCAGGTTAATCTCCGCAATCTCGGCACGAAAATCGCTGACGGTGTCCGGGTCCGGGTGGAGAACGCCGCCATGATCGACGGTCCCTCCGAGCAGCATTTCAGCACTCTGGGACCGGAGGAGCTCCGGAGCGTTTCCTTCCGCCTCAAAGACGCGGTCGGTCCTGCTCCGCGCAAAATCTCCCTGATGCTCCTTTCTCCGGACGGATACACGGAAAAGATCAATTTGAATCTTGCCGCTGTGACTGTGCCAAAGGCGGAGGGACTGACGATCGACGGAAAACTTAACGACTGGCCCGCCGGAGCCCCGATCATTCTGGATCAACGGAACGCGGTTGTCCGCGAAAAGTCCCTCTGGCGGGAAAAGGAGCGGAAAATCCGGGCGGAGCTTCGCTATGCGTGGGATGACAACTTTTTCTATCTCGCCGTTACCGTTTTCAAGGCGGATTTGAATGGAAGCCCCAATATGTCAAAACCCGATGCTCTCTGGCTTTACGACAGTCTTCAACTCTGTCTTGACCCGCTTCACAACGGAAAACCGGATGATCGGTCATTCAGCGACGATGATTTTGAATACAGTCTGGGCGTTGTCGCCGGGAAGCCTACCGTTTTTCGCCGGACCGGTTCGAGCGCTGTCTACGACAGTCTCCTGAAAGCTCCCGGAATCGCCCCGGAAGTCCGGTTTGCTGTCCGTTCGGAACCGGGAAAAACCATCTACGAGGCGGCATTTCCGCGGCAGGCGGTCAGTCCGTTCCAGCTGCGGGCGGGAAGCCTGATGCGGAGCAGCATCATCGTCAATCTGCATGAACAGGGAAAACGGATCGGCTATCTGGAACTCACTCCCGGAATCGGAGATACAAAGTCCCCCGGCAAATGGATGGATACCGTTCTGCTGCCGTAACTGCTGTACGATCAGCCAGACCGTCAGAAGGAAAATCCCTTTTACAGGAAACTCTGTCGACAGAAAAAAGCCAATCTTTTTGAATTTGACTCAGTGGAGAAAAAATGCCTCTTCAGAAAATTGACATTGGGCTTTCCAACCTTCCCGTATCGCACCGCGACAACGGGAAGACTCTGCTTGAACCTGCAGAAAAAGCATACCTGGAACAGAGCTCGGTCACAGTCGAAAGCTGCCGGGGCGATCAGCTCCTCCATTGGTTAAATCGCCGGAAGAGATCGCGAGCCATTCACAACAGCCTGATCAAAGAGACCAGCATCGCCAAAGAGGTAAAATTCAAAATCGAAGCTCCCCCCGGGGAGCAGATCTGTCGTTTCACATTTCCCCGCACAGCCATCCGCCCGTTAGAATTGCGGTCAGGCGGTACGATGCGCAACAATGTGCGGGTCAAATTCCGCCGCAACGACAAGCGGATCGGCTATCTGCAAATTACTCAGGAGACAGGAGAAATGAAATGAAAAGTCCGGACAAATGGAAAAATACCGTTCTTCCGGTGCGGGAAAACTCTCCGAAGAGTGCCCCGCTTCCCAAAATATCGAATTTCGGCATCAGTGGAGCCAACTCGACAAAAGTGCTGACCCTGGAACTTCCCAAAGCGCTCAGGCAAAACCCGACTCTGGCGGTTGTACTGGTCGGCACCAATGACAGCTGCAACTCGCATGCTTTAATCGAACCAATGAAATTCCGACAGAATTTGAGTGCCATTTCAACCGCACTGGAGCAGCACGGAGCCAAAGTAATCCTGATGACCCCGCCCCCTTTCAGCGAAACGCTGTTACTGGAACGTCACCACAAAGACGCCTACAGTTCAAAGTTGCCGGTCGAACGGGCACACGCCTTGCGGAAGATCATCCGCGAGGAGGCGGCCAAAAACAACCGCTTTCTGCTGGATCTCGAACCTCTGTTTCTGCCGTACGGCGTTGATGGCAAAGCCTCTTTGCTGACCAACCCGGCAAACTCTCCACACCGGGATGGGCTCCATCCGAATGCGGCAGGTTACCGTTTGATCGCCTCCGAACTGGCGGCTTTGATCCAGAACCATCGCCTCAATGCAACCCGCATTGTCTGCCTTGGCGACAGTATCACCTACGGGGTCTACTGTGACCGTCCCGGAACCCCGGATGGAAATTCATACCCGGCGCTTCTGCAACAGCTTTTACGGCACTCCCCCTCTTTAAAACAACAGAACTGTACGCAATGAAAACAATCGTCTACTGCGAATGGTCCAAATAAAAAACGACTTTATGAGACATTCGCTCTGAAATGCTCCATAAAGTCGTGCTAACCTCAAATGGGGTGGTAAACGGGACTTGAACCCGCGACCTCCTGGGCCACAACCAGGCGCTCTAACCAACTGAGCTACAACCACCATTCGCGTGATGAAACGTAATATAATCCGTAAATACAATTATGCAAGCAGATTTCACGCTTTTTCTTCAACTTTTTTCGCTTCGTTCCATAAAGACTCCATCTCATCAAGCGAACTCTCTTCCAAAGTCCGCCCCCGCTCCGATAAACGGCGCTCAATGTAACGGAAGCGGGTGCCGAATTTCCGGTTCGCTCGCGCAAGCAATTCTTCACCGCTCGCACGCTTGCGGAAACGGGACAGATTCGCAACCGCAAACAGCAAGTCGCCGATCTCTTCATCCGTATGTTCTTCATCGCCGGAATTCAAAGCGGAACGGACTTCGTCCAACTCTTCCTGAATCTTGTCCAGAATCTGTCTCTGCTCCGTCCAGTCAAACCCGTACCTGGAAACCCGTTTCTGCAACTTTTCCGCCTGAAGCAGTGAAGGACAATGATATGCAATGCCGTCCAGAACCGATTTGCGTTCCTGTTTCTCCTGCTTTTTCACCCGCTCCCACACGCCGAGAACCTCCGAGGAACTTCCGACCGATTCCGAACCGAAAACATGCGGGTGGCGACGGATCATTTTTTCCGCAATCGCATGAACCACATCACGGAAAGAGAAACAACCGCGCTCTTCCGCAATCAGGCACTGCATGACAATGTTCATCAGCAGATCACCGAGTTCCTCGCACATCTCCCGGTCGTCTTCCGCATCAATCGCGTCCATCAGTTCGGCACACTCTTCCATAAAACATTTCTTCAGCGAAGAATGGGTCTGCTCCCGATCCCACGGACAACCCTCCGGAGAACGCAGTTTCCGCATGACCGCCAACAAATCCTCCATCGTTTCCGTTCCGAATTCCGTATTCATTTGAACTGCTCCTTTTTTGATTCCAGTTCTTCCCAGCGGACGTAACACTCATCCAGACGCGTCCGGCAGGCTTCCAGTTCTTCCTGAAGAGCCGACGACTCCCTGCCGTGAAGCGTGAAGAAATCCGGTGAGGAAAACAGCGTTTCGATCTCGGCGATCCGCGCTTCCGTTTCCGCGATCTTCACTTCCAGCGACTCCAGTTCGCGCTCTTCCTTGTAACTCAGTTTTTTCGGCGGATTTTTCGGAGTGGACGGCGGCGTTTTTCCGGGCTTCGCCTCCTCCCTGCGCTTGCGTTCCGCCTCCTGCTGCCCGGCAAGACGCTCCGCGCGCTTCTGCGCGTAATACTCATAATCCCCGACCGTCGTCGTAATTGAGCCGCCCGGTTCAAATGCGATAATGTGGCTGCAAACCCGGTTCAGGAAATAACGGTCGTGGCTGACTACGATCAGACAGCCGTCGTAATCCGCAAGCGCCTCCTCCAGAATCCGCAGGGTAATAAGATCCAGATCATTGGTCGGCTCGTCAAGAATCAGAAAGTTTCCACCGCCCTTGAGAATTTTCGCCAGCGTCAGCCGCGCCTTTTCTCCGCCGGAAAGACGCTTTACCTGCGTATTGATCCGTTCATCCTCAAACATGAAACGCTTGAGATACCCCCAGATGGAAATCCGTTCCTCTCCGAGATTGATGGTCTGATGTCCCTCCCCGATCTCTTCGCAGACCGTTTTTTCCGGGTTCAGCTCCACGCGCGCCTGATCAATATAATTGAATTCAACGGTCGGCGCGACGAACACTTCCCCCGAATCCGGGGAAAGCTGCTGCGTAATCAGCTTCAGAAGCGTGGTCTTGCCCGCGCCGTTCGGACCGACAATGCCGATTTTATGGGAAGCGGTGAATTCAAACGAGAAATCGCGGATGATCGTACGTCCGTTCCGCGAAAACGTGACATTTTTCAGGTCCACGACCTTGTTGCCGAGATGGGAGGCCTTCGGGATCACCAGTTCGATCTGCCCTGTCCGCACGGGCGCGCTTTGAGCGGCGATTTCGTCATAGCGCTTCAAGCGTCCCAGATTCCGGCGCAGACGCGCTTTCGGCGAACGGCGGACCCAGTCGATCTCCCGGCGTAAAAAACTCTTGCGGCGGGCTTCCGCCTGATCTTCGGCATATTCGCGTTCCTCCTTGGCGGCGAGAAAATCGGCATAGGAACCTTCGCAGGAGAAAAATTTTCCGTTGTCCAGCTCAATGATCCGGGTCGCGATCCGGTCGAGAAAATAACGGTCGTGCGTAACGAACAGGCACGCTCCGCGATACCCGGCGAGGAATTCTTCGATCCCCGCGATCGTTTCCACATCCAGATGGTTGGTAGGTTCGTCAAGCAGAAGCAGATCGGGTTCGCTGATGATCGTGCGGGCAAGCATGACACGCCGCAGCTCTCCTCCCGAAAGGGAAGCACACGGACGCGACGGATCCGGAACTGCGAGTTTTGCAAGCGTGATCTCCAGTTTTTTCTCCGGCAGCCATGCATCGTGCCAGGTAAGCTGATGCTCCAAAGCATCATGTTCCGGCGAATCCGGCGGAAGCGACTCATACCGTTTCAGCAGGGAATCGAAATATGCAAGCCCTTCCCGGACCGCCTGTTCAACCGTGAGTCCGGCGGGCGGCTCGAACGTCTGCGGCATATAGGCGATACGGATCCCGCGCGCGACGCTGATGTCTCCGGTGGACGGCTGTTCCTCTCCGGCAATGATTTTCAGAAGGGTTGATTTGCCGCATCCGTTGCGTCCGACCAAAGCAACCCGTTCCCCGTCCTGAACCGACATTGCGGCATCCCGAAACAGGGTCTGCCTCCCGATTTCCAAATTCAGATGTTCCACGTTCCAAAGCACTCTGCCGGCCATAAACTCTCCTTGCGTTTTCCGGTAATATACAGCAGGAACGTCAATTATTCCAGTTCATCGGAGAAATTGCCAGCAGCGGCTTCAGTTCCAATGCGTAACGCTCATAAAAACTCAGTTCCCGGAATGTCTGCGCAACCTGCGACAGCCGCAAATTCCGCTCTTCGGAGGAAACAAGCGAACATTGCAGATTCCAAGCCAGCCATTGCAGATTTGCCGAATATCCGGCATGGATGACAGGAGCCCAATCGGAACGCCGCGTCTGACGGTGCTTCCGATAGCCGTTGAGCATGGAACGTACACAGTTCTTTCGCAGCGGAGCAGCAGATTCAGCACACCAGTGAATCAATGCTTCCAAAAATTCCAGATCGGGGTTGACCGGCCCGGCAGCCTCCCAGTCTATGATCCGCGGACGTTCTCCGGACCACAGAATATTTTTCGGATCGAGGTCACGATGACTGAGCAGGGTTTCCGCCGACAGCTGTTCGACGGCATCCGCTGCCAAACGGTTCCAGTACTCCAGCGCTTCTTTCCTCTCTTCCAGCTCCCCGCACCAGGGCATATTACGGCTCCGCCCGTCCAGTACAAGCCGTTCCCAGTCTATCACAGGACAGGAAAACGGCAGAAACGACGTATCTGGATCCGGCTGCAAGTTCAACGAATGAATTTTTCCAAGCAGTTCACCGACTTGCCCCGTGTGATATTCCGTAAGGGAATTGCCAAACAACGGGCTTCCGTCACAGAAAGGAAAAATCAGGAACCAGTTTTCCGCATGAAAAATAAGCTGCGACCCGTCGAAACGAAGAGCCGCCACAGCAGGGACCGTACCGGACAGTCTTTCGGCGATGGCCTCAGACAACCGGATATTGCCTGCCGCTTCGGGACGCTTCATCACGCCGGGGTTCAGATGCTTGACGGCATAATTCCCGATGGAAGTCTTGACGGCATATATCCGGTGCATCAGCCCGCCGGTCAGGATGTCCGGCGGGGCGGCAAGAGTTCCCAAACGCATTTTCTGCAGCAGAGACGGCAGAATTTCCTCAAAACGGTTTTCAGAGAATTGCAAAGAACGCTCCGGTTATCCGCGGAATGCCTGCTTGAGCGTACCATACGCCAGTTTCGGACGGCGGTATTCGTCCAGCACGCCCTTGTTGTTCAAGGAGCGGGGACGTCCCAGCGCATAGGAACTGGCGTAGGTCCGGCAATCCGCAAAATGCCAGACGGCAATTCCAAGGTACCGCGGATTGCCCAGGATCGCGCGGCACGCCTCCTGCACATAATCCGACTGATATTCCTCACTCCAATGAACCCGGAACGTATCGTGCCAACCGGGGATCGCACCGGCGCCGATCTCGCTGATCAGCAGCGGTTTGTCGCCGAATCCGCGTTCGTCAAGCACAGCTTCCAAACGCTTCATCTCCTTTTCGATCTCGCTCAGCGGGCGAACGAGTTCCTGATCGGACGCGTACCAGCCGGGATAACGGTTGATGCTGATGATGTCCGCCAATGCAAACGAATGGTCATCGTCCGGGAACATCGAAGCATAGGAAACAAGACGCCCGTCTTCCGCAGACCGCAGAATCGCCGCAAGATCCCGGTAAAGCTCCTGCGATTCCGGCGCATTCGACCGGCCTTCATTCAGGAAACCCCAGATGATAATGGACGGATGATTGATGCTCTTTTCGATCAGCAGACGGGTCTGTTCCTTTTGCGCCTCAGCAAATTCCGGGATCAGGAACTGCTCCGCGCGGTTGCCCCAGCCCAAAGATTCCTCCCAGACAAGCATTCCGAGCTCATCGCAGAGATCAAGAAACACGGAATCCTGCGGATAGTGTACACAGCGGACAAAGTTGCAGCCGAGATCTTTCAGCAGCCGCACATCCTCCAATGCCAGCGCATGGGGAACGGAAACGCCGAACAGCACATGCGATTCATGCCGGCAGATACCTTTCAGTCGGACTTCCCTGCCGTTCAGCAGCAGTTTGCGCCCTTCGGTTTTCACGGTACGCAGTCCGAACCGTTCCGTCACCACGGATTCGCCGACCTGAACGCGCACGGTGTGCAAATTCGGAGATTCCGGGGACCATAACGCTTTGTCGTCCAGCACGAATTCCGCTTCCGGCGACGCGTCCAGTTTCTGTTCCACGGTCTGCGTCCCGTCAAAACAGAACGTCGCGGAGAGAGGAGAAGGAAGCGTACCGGACACACGCAGGCGGACGCGGACGCGTCCTTCTTCCGCATTGACGATCCGTACCTCGGCACGGTCAACCGAGTACTCCGGAAGCTGATGCAGTTCCACGCTCCGGTAGAGTCCGCCGTACCCGTAGAAATCATAGTACGGGTAAAGCAGCGGAGCCTGCCGGGAGTCGTAAACATTGGAAACAGCAAGAATCAGTTCGTGCCGCCCTTCCGCCGACTCGAAATCAAAAGAGACTTCCGAGTAGGTAAGATTGCTCTCCCCGACTCTGACGCCGTCCCAGTACGCAGTGATAATGAACCCGAAGCCTTTGCAGGTCAGCCGGATCCGTCCGGCACGGGTATTCACCTGTTTCCGGTAAAACCCGGTTCCGCGAAGCGCACGGTACGGCAGCTGCAAATCGAAACAGGAAGGAACAGGGATCACGTCATCGAAACGGATCTCCGGACAGCGTTCCTCACGGCAAATCATATTTTCCCGGAATGCAAATTCCCAGAGACCATCCAGATTTTCGACCGGGTACCCCGAATGAAGCGGATACGACTGCATCATTGAAAACTCCTTTTTTATTGTAGATTATACGAATAAGCAACTTCTGTGCATTACCATACCACGCATCTGGAAATTGTCAAGGAGGCGGATAAAAAATCCGGAAATAAAGTCCGTATCTGCGCTCCCGCTTGAAGTATGCGGAAAAAGTGCTATACTATGAAAACTCAAACGAAACAGCTGTCCGGTGACTTTTCATGAAGAACAGTTCCAATCATCACCTGCTTATGCCGGAACCGTGGCTCTGGTATGAAACGATACGGTATACGTCAAGCTATCAGGCTGCGATGCATCGTCATTCCGCATGGCAGCTGACCGCTTCGCTCTTCGGGGAATTCCGGTTCCGTATGGTGGAACAGACCGTATTTCTGAAACCGGGCGACTGGGTACTGATGGCGCCCGAACTTCTGCACGATGCGGGCAGCGACTCGCCATCTTCTCATGCCATACAGATTTTTTTCCGCCGGTTTCCGCCGGACCTTCTTCCCGAATTCGCCGAACGGTTCAACCTGCGGCGGGGAATCTGCCGCAGGGGACACATCGGCACCGCCGTCCTGAAACGGCTCCTGACGCATATCCGGAACAATGCGGAAAATACCTGCCCATACGGGAAATCATGGCGGACTCTGCTCGGTATGGAATTCATCGTCAACGCGCTCTCCACTCTTCCGCCGGAACCGGAAACCGTTCCGCATATCCGTCCGAAAATTCTGCGGACACTGGAATACATGGAAGAACACTTCGCGGAACCTCTTGCCGTCGCGGATTTCGCCGCCCTTGCCGGACTTTCGGAAAACCAGTTCGCAGAAGTCTTCAAACAGGAAACGGGAACTCCGCCGATGCAGTATTTCAACTCGCTCCGCCTTGGGCGTGCGCAAGGTTTTCTGCTGAACGGAGCGGAAGTGGCGGAAGCCGCTCAGGCGGCGGGATTCTCATCGGTTCAGTATTTCTGCCGTGTCTTCCGCCGGAAAACCGGAATCACGCCGGGCGCGTTCCGGAGTGCACCGTTCTCCTCAAAAATAATAAAGTGTTGAAATAAAGACTTTGCCGTCCCTCCCCCGGATTATGCAACGGAACAGTGTTTTTTTATAATTGCCGGATCCGGTATTTCCTGCTATATTGAATGGAGAATTCAACCACCAAAGAGGAGGAATGTGCAAATGAAATTTGAAAACCGGGTTGCAGTAGTTACCGGCGGAGCCGGACGGATCGGCAGAGCGCTCGCGGAAAATCTCTGTGAACAGAACGTCGCGGTTGCCCTGGCGGATATTTCCGCAGAACAGGCGGAGAGCGTGGCGGAACGGCTGCGCGCCAAAGGCGGAACCGTCCGGGCGTATGCGATGGATGTGGAACACACGGAAAGCGTCCGGAGTGCCGCCGGACAGATCCTCGCGGATTTCGGACGGGCGGATATTCTGGTCAACAACGCCGGAGTCTGGCTCCCTTCCCTGTTTTCCGAAACGACGGAAGAGCAATGGAACAGGATGATTGATCTGAACCTGAACGGGACGTTCCGGGTCACAAAGGCATTTCTGCCGTCCATGCTCCGGAACGGCTACGGACGGATCATCAATCTCGGCTCTATCGCCGGAGAGGTCGGGCTTCCCCGGTTCAGCGGCTATTCGGTTGCCAAAGCGGGCGTCATCATGATGACGAAAACACTGGCGATGGAACTGGCGAAGAAAAACATCACCGTGAACTGCGTTTCACCCGGCATGATCGGCGAACGGACGGAACCGACGCCTCACACATGGATCGGACGCTGGGGCACCGCAAAGGAAGTCGCGGACCTGCTTCTGTTCCTCGCGTCCGACGACTCGTCTTTCATCACAGGAGTGGATTACACGATCGACGGCGGACGCATTCTAGGTCCCCGTTTCAACGATCTTTGACAGCAGGCGGAAGCTGTTGTTGTAAATGTTCTCCGGAAAATCGGTTCGGGACCGGACTGATTTCCGGAGAACATTTATCTTTTTTATAGATTTATCTTTTTTTTGCATTTCAGTGGGTTGACTTTTTTTGCGTTTTGTTGTATAATTTAAAATAGATTCATTGTAATATCATCAATGATAAAGAAAGGTATATCATCATGAAATTTCACTGGAAGGTTTTAGGGGCGGGTCTGCTGCTGGCTGCGACCGTTCCGCTGACTGCGGAAAAACCGTTTGTGTACAAGGAACTCCGGATTGCCAAGCCGGCGGTTTGGAGAACCTGCTCCCCGGACGAGTTCCGTATCGACTATGCGCGCCTTGCCGCCCGTGACAGGGGATTGTTATACGGGGATCGGGAAGGCTTGCTGAAACTGGCACGTTTCTATGAGGGTGACGAACATGGACGGCGTCTCTGGAAAGCAAAGCAGCTTGCGGCCTCCCGGTATGTGAATGACTGGTATTTTCGTCCAAGCTCCTTCGACCGCCACATTTACCGGAGTTTTTCTCTGAATGATGTCGGGTTCATTTATGCATTGACCGGACACCGGCTGCTTGGACGGTTCCTGCGCGATTACACACTGCAGCTCGTGCGTCTTCCCGAAGATTTCTGGCTTCACCGTGAACTGCGGGTCTATAAACCGGAACGTCCTTACGGCATGATTGAAACCGGACAGCTTTCCGGCGCGGTCGCCAGTGCGCTGTGCGGATCGGAGGATCTGTTTACTCCGGAGGAACTGACGGAGATTCGCGACGCTCTGCGCAGAAAGGCTCTCATTCCGATGTTGAACTGGCTGGAAGATACGCGGTCGGCAAGCAATTTCCTGGCGGTCGTGGGTACCGGCGTTTATGTCACAGGAAAGTATCTGAACGATCCGCAGGCGTGCGCCGCCGGGAAAAAGGCTCTTCTGCGTTACGTCACAGAATCGGTGGAAGATGACGGAAGTTACGGCGAGGGCACCGGTTATTTCAGTTTCCCGATGGAAAACCTTATATCCGCGGTTGCGGCGATGAATCCGGAAGAACGGAAAAGCTTCCTGGACCAGTCGGGACTTCGCCGGTCTTCGGAATGGCTGGCGTATCCTTATCTCTATTCGTCTGTGAAAGAAGCCAAAACTCTGCGATGTGTTTACGGAGATAATTCTTATATGGCGCGACCGCCGATGGCGGTACTTGCTATGATGGCTGATATTTACAAAGATCCGGCTGCGGCCTGGCTGGGACGGGAATTCAGCGGATCAGCCTTTCCATACAACAACTGGAAATGGGCATTGGCACGCTTTTCGGGGAGTGCGCAGGACAGCTCTCCCACCGCGGCAGTTGATCATCTGCCGCCGATTCGCGGCTTTGCGAACGGAGAAAACTTTATCCGTTCCTCCTGGGAGCCGGACAGTACGGTGCTATCCCTCTATACCGCCGGGCCGACACGGGTGAACTATGCGCATCAGCGTCCGGAGCGCAATTCCGTGAATCTCGGTGCCTACGGGGAATATTTTATCGTGTCGCCGCACTCCGCCAGTTACCGGAGTCCCATTTATTACGCCTACGACCGCTCCACGCTCTCCGCCAATACCATTCGCATTGATCACGGCGATCAGCTGTTTCTGTGGACTCCGAATAAAAAGCTGAGTTGGGGAACAGTGCCGCCGTATGCGAATTACGGCAAACCGGTCGGAAAGCTGATCCGTCTGGATTCCAATCCGGATTTCGACGTGATGACGGGCGATGCCAGACTCTGCTACAAGGAAAAACCGAAGGCGATGTTCCGCACCATATTGTACCGCCGCCCGCATAATTACTTCGTGGTGATCGACCGGATGGCGGCCAGCGGGAGAAAACGCCATACTTACACGGCACTCTGGCATTTCAACAACCGCGACGGCAGACTGCGGCTTTCCGGCGGGGAATCCGCCACTCTTCTGGCGGAACGTCCCCGGGCGAATCTGGCGGTTTTCACCGGAGCCGACTGCACGATAGAACGGTCCGTCACGGACGGGTATATGCACGGCAGCCGCAGGGACTATTCTCCCGGCGGGGCGAATGAGGGAAAGCCGGGATCGGCAAAAGTCCTGAACGTTTCCAACGCGGAGCCGCGGGAGACTGTTACATTTGTGACGGTTCTTCAACCTCTCCGGAAAGGCGAACGGGCGCGCCCGGTCTCCTGGAAAAACGGAAAGCTCGCAGTCGGAGCTGACCAGTGGGAGCTGGATGGCGGATTCGTCCGTTTCGGCAAACGCTCTGTTTCTCTGACGGAAAAGTAAACAAACGATACTTTGATAAGGAAAAGGTGACAGCCATGTTGAAGAAAAAGAATTTTACCCTTCTAGAACTGTTGATAACCATCGGAATCATCGCAATTCTTGCGTCAATTCTTCTTCCGGTTCTGGCGAAGGCGCGGACGAAAGGGGAAAGCGCCTCCTGCATCGGGAATCTGCGCCAACTCGGCATGGCGGTCATACAGTATGCCGGAGATCATGACGACATTGTGGTTCCGATCGACAACAATAACAGTGACGTTTTTCCCTGGACGGCTGCTTTGATGGGAACGAATTCAGTAAGCGCAACTCAAGGCACCTATCTTTCGCTCCCTCTTTTCCGTTGTGTTTCCGTGCGGACAGCCGTTGATATGACCGGGACTCTGACTTCCGGTGAGGCTTGGAGCAAGCGCGGCTGGTGGAGTCGATCCCCTCATTATGGAATGGAATGGGGCGGAATCAGTATCAGACAAAGTTTGGGAAGAGCTCGAAAGTGGGGAAAAATCCGCAATCCCTCTGTGAAAACCTTTCTCTGCGATACTGCACAGCTGAAAGCGGCTGGAGGCATAAAAAATGAAAGTGCCGGGTGTTACCGCTGGGAAGATCTGTATACAGGCGGAAACTGGCCGTCCAATTTCGCAGGATGGGGTTCTCCGGTCGGTCGCCATGCCGGAGGAGTTAATATTCTGCATTGCGACGGCAGTACCGGCTCAGTCCGTCTGATGATAGAGGATTCCTGTTCCGTCGACCCGTTCCGGAGCGACACTGTTTATACCAACTGGATGAAATAAGAGTGAAAAGCGGAAAAATTCCGCCGTTCCGGAAGCTCCGATGCGGTCAGTCCGGTCTCCGCTTCCGGGTATCCCGGTACCCGGCGGTCCTCCCGATTATTCGGATTGTTTTTAATTCTTAATATTTTTTAATTATTCTTCTTTTCTTCTGCTTGACAAACGGAGTGCGGGAAGTATATTGAGCACATAAAATTCAATAAGGAGACAACTTTATGATGAAGATCCGCACCCGTCTGTTACTGCCGTTTCTGGCGTGTTCGCTCACGCTTCCCCTGCTCGCCGCCGACCTTGCCAAGCCGCCGCAGAAACGGGAACTCGCCCCCCGTAAAAGAGAGTACAAACTCAAACAGAACTATCAGGCTCCCGCTCCGGTCGACGCCAAAGCGTTGGCGGCGTTCCCGCAAACCGGAACTCCGCGCAACATCATCTTCATCATCGGCGACGGCATGGGACAGGGTGCACAGCGTTACGCCTCGCTCCACGCGCACGGAGAACCCGGAAAGCTCGTGATGGAACAAATGCCCGCGACCGGACTTGCACAGACCTACTCCGCAAACAGCGACACGACCGACTCCGCCGCCAGCGGAACCGCTCTTTCCAGCGGTTACAAAACAAATAACGGCATGATCGGCATGAACCCGGATCAGCAGAAATTCCGTTCCATCGCCGAAGCCGCCAAAGCCTCCGGGCGTTCCGTCGGCATCATAACCTCCGACGCACTGACCGGCGCCACGCCATCCGCTTTCTACGCGCACGTTCCGAAACGGAACATGGCACAGGAGATCGCCGCATACGCAGTCTCTTCCGACTTCGATCTGCTGATCGGCAACGGAAACCGGAAACCGTTTCTTCCGAACGATAAAAAAGGAAGCCGGACTGACGGACGCAATATCTGCGCGGAACTCTCCGGGAAAGGCTATCTCGAAACCTCCTCCGAACAGGCGCTTGCGGCGGCTCCGGCCCCCCGCAAAGTGTTCGGCTTCGCTTCGTTTCCACAGCAGGATACGGCAAGTCTGTCGCGTACCGCGGCTCTGGCATTCGAACGTCTGAACACCAATCCGGCGGGCTTCTTCCTGATGGTCGAATGTTCGAATCCCGACTGGGGCGGACACGGGAACAATCCCGATCAAACCGCCGGCGGAGTTCTGATGACGGATTTCGTCGTCCGCAAAGCGCTGGACTTTGCAATGAAACAGAAAGATACGCTGGTCGTGGTCACCGCCGATCATGAAACGGGCGGAATCGCCGCCGCTCCGAACAGAAAGGCTCCGCGGGATCCGCACATCTATTACGGCAGAACCGGACATTCCGGCGTCCCGGTCGGCGTCTTTGCATTCGGCCCCGGCTCGTGGTTCTTCCACGGGATCATCAACAACATTGAAATCCCGCGCCATTTCGCCGGACTTTGGGGGCTGAAGATCGGACAGGATTCCGAAATCAGGTAATAAAATCCGGCTTCGCTTCCGTTGAACGTTCTACGGGGAGGTTCTGTAAATGAAAAAAGAATTATTGAAAACACTGGGGCTTCTGGATGTGTTCTGCATCGCAACCGGAGCCATGATCAGCTCCGGAATCTTTATTCTTCCGGGTGTTGCATTTGAAAAAATGGGTCCGGCGATGATTCTGGGATATCTGCTTGCCGGAATCGCCGCCTGCATCGGATCGCTGGCGACGATCGAACTGGCGACCGCCATGCCTCTCGCCGGCGGGATCTACTACTATACCGAACGCAGTCTGGGACCGCTTGCCGGAACGATTTCCGGCCTGCTGAACTGGTCGGCGATCGCCCTGAAAAGTTCGTTTGCGATCTTCGGCATGTCCGAACTGCTGTATCAGCTGTGGGGCCTGCCCCGCATTCCGAGCGGCATTGCAATGACCGTATTTTTCCTGCTTGTAAATCTGATCGGAACCAATGCCGCCGCGTGGGCACAGGACATTATGGTGTTTATCCTGCTGGGAACGATGGGCACATTTGTCATATTCGGAATCCCGGTGGTCGAACCATCCCGGTTCACACCGTTTTTCCTCGACGGAAAAGCCAACATCAGCGAAGTCGTGGCACTGGCGGCGTTCGTCTTCGTTGCATTCGGCGGACTGCTTGACGTCGCCAGCGTCTCGGAAGAGGTGAAAAGCCCGGTCCGCAACATCCCCGCCGGAATGCTGCGGGGAATCATCACGGTGACTCTGATTTACGTCTGCGGGCTTGTCATCACGGTCGGCGTAATGCCGGCGGATGAACTTGCCGGATCGCTGACGCCGCTTTCCGACGCCGCTCTCAAAACGGGACTCGGCAAGGTCGGTTTCTGGCTTATCACCCTCGGAGCCATGATGGCGTTCGTCACCACTGCCAACGCGGGAATCATGGCGGCGGCGCGCTTTCCGTTTGCCCTGAGCCGGGACAAGCTGATCCCGTCGTTCTTCAGCCGGGTTTACGGACGCAAGCAGCTTCCCCTTCCCTCGCTGATCCTGACCGGAGCGGTGATGACGGCGGCGCTGTTTCTGGATCTGGAACGGCTGGTAACGGTCGCCTCCACAGTAATCATGCTCTCGTTTATCCTGACGAATATCTCCGTGATCATCCTGCGGGAAAGCGGGATTCAGAATTACCGCCCGACTTTCCGCACCCCGCTCTATCCGTTTCTTCCGCTGATCAGCATTATCGCATTTCTGGCGCTGATCATCCAGATGGGAATCGGTGCAGTGCAGATCGCGCTCGGCATCATCCTCGCCGCAGTGATCCTTTATTTTGTATTCGGACGCAAAGTTCAGCTGGAATCGGCTCTGATGCACCTGGTCGCACGGATCTCCAACTGCCGGATCAACACGACCGGACTTGAAACCGAGCTCCGCGAAATCCTGCGGAGTCGCGACGGAATCGTCCAGGACGAATTCGATCATCTGGTGGAACACGCCTCCGTAATGGTAATCGACCGTTCGATCACCATGCCGGACCTGTTTGATCTGGTGTCGCAGAAAATGGCGCTGCAGCTTGGCTGTTCCGCGAAGGAACTCGACGAAAAGCTGCTGATCCGGGAATCGGAATCAAGTACGGTACTGAATTCTTTCGTCGCAATTCCGCACTTGACTGTGGAAGGACACTCCCAGTTCCGCATGATGCTGGTCAAATGTTCGGAGGGAGTGGAATTCTCGCCGGACGCACAGGAAATCAACGCGGTTATTTTTCTGTTCGGCAGTCCGGACCGGCGGAACTTCCATCTCCGGGCCCTTGCGGCGATCGCCCAGACGATTCAGGGACGTTCCTTTGAATCCCGCTGGCGCCGCGCCAAAACTCCGACACAGCTTCAGGATGTCTTTCTTCTCGGCAAACGCCGCCGCGAACTCCCCTGAACTGCGGTATTTTCCCCTTTCCGGAATACAGAACGGATTTGACTGCGACTTCAGGAAACCGTTTTTTCCATTGTTTTATTTCCGCTGTTCCGGAATGGGGGAATAATTGAACAACGGCATCCACGGGATCCATGCGTTGGGATTGTAATTAAGCAGACCGATCTGCAAACCGTTTTTCGCATAATTGAACAGACCGATTTGGACCCTGTTTTCCGCAGGTCTCCAACTGTCCGGCTCCAGGCAGTTTATGAGGCCGACAGCAACGCCCCTGTTGACTTCACATGCAGTAACGGCCCCGGTCATCAGGCCGTAATTATTCTGATAGCCGGTCATTACGCCCGCACTTATTCCATAAAGTTCGTTTCCCACCTGCACCAGTCCGCAGCTGACTCCGTAAACCGTTTTCTGATACCCGCCGGAAAGCACCAAATTCACCCCATAAACATTCTTTTCCGGATCGGTCAATGCAAAAGGAAAGAACCAGATCTGTACGGGGCTCCACTCCGGAGCAAAAATATTGATATACGGAGGAGTGTGCCCATGGACAGCCTGCCAAACGCCGCAGATCATAAGAACAGTCAACAAAATTTTTTTCATAGCTTTTCCCCTCTGTTTTCCTGAACCACATCATATTCTCAGGCGGCTTCCGCCATACCCGCCGGAAAAGTCAATAAGCAACATTAGCACAAAACCGGGAAAAATCAAACCAGCGGTCATTTATTGCGGATATTCTCTGCTCCAATTTACATTTTTACAATTTACGGACGATACGGAAATACATCGCTCTTGACATTTCAAAAGGTCATACTATTTTATATTCAGAAATATGAAAGGATAGACGCCATGGAAGCGGATCGGCTTTTTTTGTCCGGTAAAAGTTCCCGGACGGAGTGAGGAAAAATCGGAAATGGATATTTTCAGAAAGATAAGGCAACAAGTCCGGCACAGAGGTGGAAAGTGACAAATTCTACAACTTATGAGACGCCGGTGGATCAAAAAGTACATTCCGGAGAGATGGCGAAAGCCTTTTGCTGTCTTCATCTTTCCATTCTGTTTGCCGGGTTTACGGGAATTCTCGGAAAACTCATTGCATTGCCGAGCGGAGTCATGACGTGGTGGCGATTGCTGTTTTCGGCAATGATTCTGTTTGCGGGCAGCCTGTTTCTGCGCAGAAGGGAACCGGTCCCATGGCACGACCGGCTGGAAATTTCCGGAGCCGGACTCCTGCTTGCCTTGCATTGGATCTTTTTTTTCGGCAGCATCAAAATGGCGAATGTTTCCATCGGAGTCGCCTGTTTTGCGATGATCGGTTTCTTCTCCGCGATTCTGGAACCGCTCCTGTTAAAGCGGAAGTTCCAATGGATGGAACTGCTGTTCAGCCTGCTGGCGATTGCAGGGATTCTGCTGGTGTTCTCGGTCGATCTCCGTTTCCGGACGGGTATTCTGCTGGGGATTGTTTCGACTCTTCTGGCTTCACTGTATACGATCGCTTCCAAATTTCTGGGAAAACGGCATTCCGCGTGGAAGATTCTGCATTACGAAATATGCGGAGGTTTTCTGGCATTTTCGCTGCTGCTGCCGTTTTATCTGCTTGCCTTTCCTCCGCCGCGTTTTCTGCCGACTATGACGGAAACGGCTGAACTGGTTGTGTTTGCGCTGGTCTGTACCGTTGGACTTTACTGGCTTCAGATCCGGGCTCTGCGCACGATTTCGGCATTCTCGGTGAATTTAAGCTACAATCTGGAACCGGTATACAGCATTCTTCTGGCAATGCTGATTTTTCAGGAGCATCAGGAGTTCACTCCGGCATTTTACGGATGTTTGTTTCTGCTGGTGCTTTCGGTTTCCCTTCAGAGTGTGCGCCAGTTCAAATTGCAGGCGGAAAAATCTTCCTGAGCTGAATTTTCGATAACGTCCGGGAATTTGCACATATTTAAAAAGAAGAAACTTGAAAAAGAACCTGTTTTTTGATTGATTATAATACCACATTCCAGTCAAAGCTGCTATGATTAAAGAAAGCGGGAAGTAATTGCGCTAAAAAGAAACAGACTCTAAAAGATATGATACTGTATCAAAAGCAACGCACGAAAGGTCAGCAGTTAAAGCATCCCAATATCGGCTCCAGCACACAGAAAATGAAACTGCAGTACAAACAGCCTGCTCAGCGACTCCACAGAAGCTTCAGCGAAATCCGGGACAAACGAAAATATACGAAACACACTTCTTCCGGAAGAATCACTATTTTACCTCGAAACAGGTTACATCTCCGTAGTTCGACCAGAGTTGTCCCGGAATGACTGTACCGGGCGCAAGCCTTGCCGGATGTCCGTTCAACTGCGAAAATTGCCGCAATACGGAAAAATCCGGAGACCGCTGCTGCCGATGCGGATCACTCAGGAAATGTTTCACATGCAGAATTTTCAGTGCGGAAAGAATCCATGCACCGGAATTGGTTGCGCCTCCGAGACTGTTCCCGTAGCGGACATGGCAGACCGTATCAAGCGCAATACGGTTTGGAACCAGCAGATTCGACGCGAAGAACTCGTTTTCGCAAACGACATAAAGTAAGGATCTCTCAAATATACCGAAACGGTCGGATTCGATTTTCATCCGGTATTCCGCCGTGTATCCGGAATTTTTCTGCCAGTGAGCGAACATTTTTTCCTGTTTGGGCAAATGATCGTATTCGCGAACAAGCCTCGCCGTTACAGCAGTGTGTTTGTCCCGGTACGCTTCACCGCCGTTGACGAATTCCGGCGGAAGAGCGTCGGTATGAATAAAAAGATCCGGCATGAAGGAAATTCCCGGGTATTCACCGCAGAGATAGAGCAAATCACGGCAGTCGTTTCCTGCCGACGGATACCAGGCGCAAACATGATCTCTCATTCGTTCCGTCAGCAGAGAGTTCAGCATCGCGATTTCCTCCGGAGTATTGCGATACGACTTTACACATGCAAGCGCAGCTTCTGCAGATTCGACGGTGTGCCGTTGTTCCGCAATGTCCTGAGCAAATCCCAACAGATCGTCGGCACTGGATTGTATTTCGTCCAGCACAGTCTGCCAGTCGGCGTTGCGCGGACAGTACCGGAACAGGGGATATTGCATTTCTCCGTGTCCGGCAAGAAAGCACAGAGATTCCGCATCCGGTGCAAATCCGGAATCAAGCCTCAATGCGATACCGTCATGTTGGCTTTTCGCGCTCAGATGATAGCGATTGTGGATACTTGCACATTCCGAAATCAGCCGGTCTCCGGCAAACCGGTATTCCATGCCGTTATTTTCCAGCACCTCTAAAAAACGTTCCGGGAACTCCATCTTATTTCCCCTCCGAAAACTGGTTGACCGTATTCAGTAGAAGTCCCGCCAGCCGGGAATCCGCCACTGAAAAGAGCAAGCCATTACCAATATTTTGCACCGAAACAGCAGTCGGAATATTCGGGAGATGATTCTCTTCCGTTTCATACGGAAGGAAAATTCGGAGTGTTCCATCTGTGAGAATTTCCAGTTCTGCCCGGAACCGTCCGACACTCAGACAGCTTTCGACAAGAGCCGTTTCCTCTGCGGAAACCGGTGCACTTGGATGGTAATTCCGGAGGGCTGCGGTATAGCCCTCGGAATTGCGCAGCTCCACCGGACGCATGAATGCATGACATTCCAGTGTTTCGATGTCAAGTTCTCCACCGTGATCCAACAGTTTTTTCGCCAACGCAAGATTTTCCTTTTCCATATATTTTGCATGCCGGATCAGTTCAGTAAGGGCAAGAGACAACTCCTCCTGCGGGGATGTTCCGATTTTCCGCTCGGCATCGGAGTAGAACCCCCGGCAGCAGAGTTCGACGATGGAGCTCTCTTCATCAAAGAAGATGTCCCGTCCTGTACGGCGCATTTCCGCAATATTGCAGAGGAATGTACCTTTTCCTTTCCGATGATCCCCCCACCCGTCCGGGATACACAGGGCATCGAGCCGCGCTCCGGCATCAAAAAGTTCGATTGCCAAATCCAGTTCACTGTCGCAGAGTGCATAATACAACGCGTTCTGTCCGAAAGAATTTTTGTGACGGGCATCCGCCCCCTGATGAAGCATCTGCCTGACTTTTGTCCATTCTCCTGCAACGGCGGCGGCAAGAAACGGAGTGTTTCCGATAGAATCAAGAATTTCATTGCAGTCATGCTGTTCCATAGAGTTTACTCCTTTGGTGTTGGTTGTTTATGGATATGGCGTGAATTTCTTCTTTCTGACAGTTTTGGAAAAAATCCGGGATAAAAAACAGACATTCCGGGATATTTTTTCTTTCTTCTATTGAAAAATACAGATCGTTTCGTATATTGTCATCGTATCTCTTATCCAATCCGTTTACATGAGGAGTTTCCTATGGCGTATACCACCCGCAAAAGCCTGATTAAGGGAATTCAAGCCAACGACGAATCCAGTTGGAATGAATTTTTCCAGTTCTACGAAAACTATATTAAACACGTTGTCTACGGAATGGGCTATTATCTTTCGGACTCGGAAAAAGATGAAATTGTGCAAAACGTCATGGTCAGTATCCATGCACGGAACAATCCGGAAGTGTTTGATAAAAAAGCGGAGTCAAAATATGAATTTAATCGCAGCAAGTTCCGTACCTGGCTCAGCTGGCTGATTAAAACTACCGTCAGGCAGGTGATCCGAGCGAGGATCAAGCAGAATCAGCAGACGGAGTTTCAGGAAGAATCGGAAGCCGATCTTCCTGATCTTGCCCCGGCAGAAGCGGAAGCGTTGGAAAAGACCGTAACCGCAAAAGCGCTTGAGATTCTGACGACCAAAACGCGAACCAATGCAAAAAACATTGAAGCATTTCAAATGGTGGTTTTCGGCGGAATCCCGGTTGCGGAAGTATGCCGGGATCTGAAAATGAGCGAAAATCAGGTTCATCAGGCAGTCTGCCGCTGCCGAAAAGTCCTGATGGCAAATAAAGCAATGCTCCTGAAGGAAATGTGAAATGTTCTGGTTATTTCTGTGTGAACATGCGCTCAAGACAGTCAAGCCGCTGCCGGATGGCGTGGATGTCCCGCCATGGATTGCTGATAAAAAGATCGGCGATTACCGGCTGCTCGCGTCTATAGGAAAAGGCGGATTCGGGGAAGTCTTTCTAGCCGAAAACAGAGACGGCAACCGGAAAGCTGTGAAAATTTTTACGCCGAAGCGCAAGGGACCCGTGGCATTCAATCTGGAATACGACGGAATGCGGATGGCGGAATTCGCGGGCGTTCACCAGAACCTTGTTCCGATTGAATCTGTCGGCAGAACGGAGCATTGTGTTTATTATACCATGCCGTTAGCCGACAGCCTCCGGGAGGCGGAATATATTCCGGCGACTCTTCACAATGTTCTCACAGACCGCAAGACCATGGACGAAGAAGAATTGGCACAGATGGCGCTCGATATTCTGGATGCGTTGGCATATCTGCACCGGAAACAGCTGATTCACCGCGATGTGAAACTGGACAACATTCTGCGTTTCGGCAACGTTTGGAAACTCGGAGATCCCGGTTTGCTTTCACCCCGCCGTCAGAAAAAGTCCGCGGGCACGCCGGGATTTTTCATTAATTTGAAAAGCCACCGCACCGACGAATCGGATGATCTGTATGCGCTTGGAAAAGTCCTCTACTGCGCCTGCACCGGAATGGGGCCGGAACATTATCCGCTCGTTCCGATCCCATACAACTATGACCGATACGCCCGTCTGCGTTCGGTCTACCGTCTCGCCGTCGGACAAAAAATCGCTACAGCCGAAGAGTTTTCAAAAAAATTGAAGACCGCTGTCAGTTAAATAGCCCCGGATGCCATAAATTTATAACATAACAAAAGGAGCGAAAATGTCAGCCGTAGATTTCAAAACAATCAAAGTCAAAGAAGATGATATTAAGACCATAAAAACAGCGATCTCGAAAATTTGCGAACAAAACCAAGCACCTCCAAGGCCGACCTATGAGGTTTCTTATCCATATTTGCTTCAACAGGGAAAAGCCGTTCGTGAAAAACCGACGGCTGAAAATATTGTTGTTCTGGCTCATGCGGTTTACGGATGGATGCCGACGATTCTTAATATGTTCGGAGATGACTGTGAGTGTACAGAAAAAATAACCAACGGCTTATGTGATATCTGCAAAATAGTCGCATATTTGCAAAACAAAGATATTGTCACATGGTTCGATACCCTGTATAAGAAAAATAAAAAAGAGAGAGAACAGCTTGAAGAAATAGAGCGACTTAAAAAACTGGCAAATTTCACCAACAATTCTTTTGTTGGACTTTCAAAATTTTTACATTTCATTTTCCAGGATAAAATTGCGATTTTTGACAGCAATGTTCTGGAAAATCTGCGGAACAACGGAGCCGACTTACCCGCGGCAGCCAATAATGTCAATGCTTTTGTCGCCTATGAAAAAGCAATCAATGAGTATCGTGATGATTTTAATAAAGAAAATTCAGGAAAACAAGTTTCTTTACGCGATATTGAAATTCAACTGTTTATCGGGTAAAGATCAAGAAGAGGAAATGGGAAGCAAAAGAAGAGATAACTGTCAGAGGTGTCATTTCTCCAGCCATAGATGAACAGCAATATATTGATGGCAACAAAAAGAATGGAGAAAACATGCGGATTCACCGAACATATTGTAAACCTCAAGGCAACCACCACTCATGGTGGGAAATTCGGGACGATTTGCTCAACTGCGACGCGGAGTCTGTGAAAAATATCAAAAATTACCTCCGACGGGTGCGGCGGGCGCATACTCCGCTTTCGGATGAGCCGTATCCGACGCTGTCGACGATTCTGGGCTGTCTTTATCAGCGTCACCATACCATGGCGGATATGCTTCCGTTTGAAAAACGCTACTATCAGCAGCTTCCGGATGAAGCCTACGAAATTCTCGCCCTGCTGGAACCATATTACACATATAACGACTGTACCATCAAAACGGTTGTTGATGCGCATATTTTCGAGCCCGCCGTGCGCGGCGATCTGCGGATGCTGAAATACCTCTGGACCCTCCCGATTCTGACTCACCGTGACTGGAATCAGCATTTGAACGACGTTTACCGTGCGGCGCTTTCGGAATTCTGTTTCATGCGTCTTCCGGAATGGGGAGAATTGGAACATCTTCACGAGGGCGATCAGAAAACGGTCTTCAGCACCGTGGTCAAACAGGCGGAACGGTGTGGAGTCCCTTATCCGGAACATCTGGAATTCCTGATCCAGCACGGCTGTTGCGACTGGAATGCATTATCGCCGACGCATCCACATGCCGCTCCCGGATTCAGTCTGAATCTACGCCACAATAACGACGGATCAACCGGCTGGGAAATCCTCAGCAATATCAGCCGCCACCTGCAGCAGGATCCGAAGGAATTAGCTCTGTGCGCACTGGAAAACGGCGAACATTGGCCATTTACCTGCAGCTGCGGCTTTCCGGAGGATGCCGGGATTTATGAACCGGTTGTTGCCATACGTCATGGGGAATACTCATGCTGGCGCGTTGTGGAGTATCCAAACTGTGATTCCGATAAACTCCAGATAAACTATTTCCGCTTCCCGGTGCGGAAATATCTGGAAGAACTTGATCTGCTGCTGACAACGATTGACCGGGGCATCCGTCAAGAACTCGCGCGGACTCCGATCCGATTGGAGGATGATTCTTTTCTGGAAAACCATACCGTGTTAAGCTCCGGCCTTCCGTATCGGAAAAAACTGGCAGAAATTCGAAAAATTGTCAGGCAGGGACTCCATGAACTGTCTGCGCAATACGGAGCAAACAACAGTCCTGTCTGAAAAAGCTGACGATGCAAGAACTTTATTGAGTGAACTGCGGTGGCGTTGTTGAATCGGTCGATCTGCAATCGCACCGTTTTTCTCAGAAAGCAATCCGGATACGGTCCTAAATAATATATTTACACGGATGAATGAAGCAAAACAAAGTAAAATATCTGATGATATTGTCTGCGGAATGAATGTTCTGTGACAGTTGATTTCCGGAGGACCGGACAAAATATGAAAAAAACTATCCCGCAAGCCCCAATCAGAATTTCTCGCCATTTGCTTCTGTACATATCTGTCTTTTTTATCGCTTTTGCGGGATGCCATGCTGAAAATGAAATCATGAGCGAAACGGATTTTTCCATCGAAGGAAAAGCTTACCACTGGGAAGGACTGACACTCCATACCGGAAAAATTCTTTGCATCAACGGAAAGAAGTTTCTCCTGCCGGAAGAGGTCAACGAGATGCACGGCAACGCATGGACCGCCGATTTCAATGGAGATGGGAAACCGGACTATCTCTTTACACTGGCATCAACCGGGAACGGAAGTTATTTCGGCAGTCATGAACTTTTTTTCTTCGTTTCCTCTCAGCACGGTTATCCGTTGTTCCGCATGATTTCACATGGGGGACGGGTCTTCCGTTCCGGGAATTGCTGGCTTGCGGAGCAAATACTGCCCGGCAAAGATAAAACGAAGTGGACATCAACTTTTTATTGCTTTACTGCCGATGGGAAAATGGAGGAATTTGTTCCGAAAGTGTCAGGAAAAAAGAGTTGTCTGCCAGACAGGAATAAAACCACTCAATCAAACAGGGAGAAACAATCATGGCTATGACGGCAAAGAAAAACGGCGAACGGATCGAAATTTATGAGAATGGGTACCCCACCTCGCGGAACATAACAGTTCCCGGACTGCTGGCTGTATCCTGTGATGGAGAGTATGTCGGCGCTCTCCGGGATGACCGAGTCGATGTGTATGCCTGCGCCACAGGATATTTTATCCGGACGATCAACCAGCGTTCCAGTTCCGTACAGGTTTCCGGAGGGATGCTGATTCTACAGGTGAATAGCAGAACAGAGGAATACAATATTGCCAACGGGAATCTGGAACATATTTACTAAATATTTTTGTTTTTTTCGACAACAGATAACGTCCGGATGTGTTTTCCGCCATTCCGTGAGGGGAACAGAAATGGTTCCTGCACGGAGAGGCGGATTCCCGGAATATTGATGTCAACGGTAAAACCTCCTGCCTCGCATGAAACACAAATCCGGTGAAGATTTTACGCTTGGATTTGAGCGGTTAAGTTTGCGGGAACCTCAAAAACCGGATCACCTTTTCCTGTGATTACACCGTTCTTCCTTTTACCATAGCGTTTATTCCGCGTAATGTTGTTTAATTTCAGCGAAAGAGAACTTCCCGTCAAGAGACTTCGGAACAATTTCGCCATTCAAAATTTTGTAGAAAAACGCAGAAATCGAATTCAAATCGAGAGGAATCATTTGATCAAGCATATACGGTTTAGCGAGTTGCTCTCCCAGCGTTCCAACAGAAAACAGGAAATGATTCTGGAGCTTTTTATAGTCAAGGAGATCCGCAGAAAGAACTTTTGCGGCAACAGAATACGTTTGCCAAAGTACAGCATTCCCCTCTTTATCCGTTAATGTCACAGTTTGGGTGTCCTGCTGCAAATTAAGTTCTATCGCACCGGAATCAGGCAACTCCGGTTGTCCTTTCATTAACGCGGCCCAATCTGCAAGAGTCAGGTTAATAAGACGAACAGATTGCGAGTAAACAATAGGTTCAACAGAAAACACGCTGGGCAGAAGAGTAAAGATTTTTCCATCCAGACTGACGCTTGGCGAGTTGAATGTTCCAACAACACAGTCTTTTATCTGAAGGCTTTTTGTCGCAAAAATACCGCCAAGGATAATGCAATTTTCTATGATAATATCATTCCCGAAAAGGTTTGCTGCAATGATCGTATTTTTTAATTTGATCTGCTTTGCATTCAAATCTGCACAAAAGAATTTTTTACTGTTTGAGAACATTGAAATCATATTGCTGCAGGCAACGGCCTTATGGAATTTAATCTCTTCGGAATTTCCGCTGTCTTCTATCAGTTGATCTAAGATCATCATTGCTCCTTTGACCTCAAGACGCCCTGATTCTATTTGTAATTTCCGTGCATAAACAGCCCCTTCAATGATGCTTTCGCCCTTTACGGCAATATCATTGTCCATATCTTTGTAAGTCTGCGGAATGATCGAAGACATTACCCGATGGCCATCAAGAATTAACGTGTTGCTGTCAAGACGAAGTTCTTTAAGCTCTTTCATGAAAACCTCCATATTATGAGATCATTGTATCTTGTGATGTTTGCCAGATCCTGAGCATCTCGTCAATTATTCGTTTTGTATTGGCGGACTCCGAGTTCTCCTGTGCAAAATCAGAAATCCGCTGCTTCAAAAAATGGTCAATCGAATTCTTTTGAAACTCGCTCGGTTTTCTTTTGAAAATATTTTCCTTCAAACCGGAAATTTTCTCACGAATTATATTTTTTTGAGGAAACTGTCTGGAAATAATGATACTGCTGCAGGAGTTTTTCCCATTCACGGAATCACCATCAATCACGAGAACCGGAATAAAAATTTCCTTATTGCAAGACAACTCTTCTTTTCGCAACATATGTTCGATAGAAGAATTGAGTACCTTTGTGTACTCAAGGTTCCGCTTGGCATTATGAATTAAAGCCAGAGCAGATTTTTTTAGCATAGCGATTGTAATTTGAATATCTGCTTGAATAAAATCAATGTTTCCAAGAACAGAGAAAGAGGCTTCACTCCCCAGCAATCCGGAAAAGACGAATTTGTTAATCTTATCGGAGATGTTGAATAACGGAATATCCAACTGCTTTAAGGCAGCAACCATATTGTCATCCAGCTTTCTGAAAACATCGGAATATCGAGTGGTTATCCGTTCAAAATCCCGGTGCATCTGCTCTTTTTTACCCATGCATTGTGCCGCTCTGGATTTTAAGTCCTGCAGCAACATGGGCAGCCTTGTCGCAAGCAATGTTTTCTGTTGAGACAGTTCACTGCGAATCATCCCAAAAAAACCGTTGATTATGGATTTGGAAATTAATTTCGCGGTTTGTTTTCTGGTTCTGCACATTTCCACAGCGGCACTTGCGACAGATGCCGTTAAAACATTTACATCACGACCGCATGAAACAACACTTCTGTCAAATGGAGATGTATCGACGTACAGATTAACCTCTACAGAGTCGTGATAGGAAACAGAGCCTCCATTTTCCGATGCAGGATAATTGACAGAACCACTGACTCCGAACGTGTAAGATCTGCTGTAACTCATTGTATCCCTCCCAGAGTTTGCCAGTAAGATTCATCCAACAGTTTGAGCATCATATTTTTTGTCCTCGCATCGAAATTCCTCTTTTGCGATATTTTTTCCTTGACCAGATCCGATACTATTTTTTTTTCCGGATCAGCACAATCAATCCAGCACAGTTGATCTTTTATCTCAAAATATAGCTTTTTAATTTCTGTCTCAATCCGTTTCTGATATTTTTCTTTCCCAATTATGAGATTTGATGTTTCCGTGTTCTCCAAATTCAAGTCTGTAGATGCAATCAAAAGAATCGGCATATATCTGGTAGTAATATTCTGAGCCGATTCATCCTTGCTGATTCCATTGATAACAGTCTGCAACTCGTTGTTATATTCAATTAGTTTCTTGGCGTTCTCGATCAGAAACATACAGTGTTTCTTGCACCGGGATACTGTCAGCTGAATTTGTGAATTCAATATTTCGTCTTGAATTACAGCAAGCGGACCTCCGCAATTTGTAATTCTTCTGGAAAGTGAAGCATACTCTTTATCAGAAACCGCAGATACCGGCTGGTCAATGGCGTAAATTCTTGTTTTAAGTGCCTCGTTTAAACTCTTGAATAGTTTTGTATAGCGAGAAGTGATGCGCTGGAAATCTCTTGTCATCTGCTCCTTAATCCGGCACAAAGACAGAGCCGACTGGCGCAGGCCGACAAGATGCGCTTCCGCCTTGGACATAGCAAGAACTTTTTTCTGGGAAATCTGAGAATGCTGAAGTGTAAAAAAGCCCCTGTTCACATTTTCACAAATTTCTTCTGCGGACTGTTTTTCAATTTCGCAGACTTCCTGCTGCATCGCTACAACTGCAAGTGTTGTTTCGCTTACTTTCGATGAAACATGGTCTAGAGAATCAGCCATCTCTGAAGTATCTACAACAATATCAGGCATTGTTCGCTCCTTTCATCATAAAGTCTTACATTATTGATTCTTTTCATCATCGTCGGAATCTTCGTCAAAAGAATCTTCATCGTCAAAATCTTCGTCGGAATCTTCGTCGTCAAAATCTTCATCGGAATCTTCATCGGAATCTTCGTCAAAAGACTCTTCGTCGTCAAAATCTTCATCGGAATCATCGTCGTCAAAAGAATCATCGTCGGAATCATCGTCGGAATCATCGTCGGAATCATCGTCGGAATCATCGTCATCAGATAAGACATCTGTATTGCTGGAATCATCTGCGTCATCATTAAAAGACACTGCGTGTTCTTCGTCAAGTTCAGCAAGAGCCTTTGCGACTTCCATATTCAAGTCCGTCCCCAGAAGACCGAATACACTTTCAACGACTTCCGGCTCCGGCGGAAGGCTTGCATTTTCTGCAATAAATTCGCCTGCCGCCAAAAGATTTTTCTGACGCTCCGAAAGATTTTCAGCGCCAAACATAGCTTGAACATACTCACGGCTATGTCCATCCTGCAAGTAAGCATCATAGAATCTTGTATAATCGAACTCTTCCGCTCTTCGATCAATATCCTCTTTCAAACGCTCAATATAGTTGTTGAACTCATCCTGCTGCATCCGGATTTGTTTGGTCTGTTCCTCACAATACGCGATAGAAAATGCCATCGTTGAGCCTTTGCTTTTCACAACGGCATCACTTAAATTACAGCTTTGCATCATGCTTTTTTCTGTTTCTTCAAATGCCTTGTACTGACTTAATGCGGTATTGAACTCGGTAAGGGACGTCTGCATAAGATTTATAATATCACTGCTTTCCTGACGTCCCCGCCCATAAAAATCGTCAGTATCACGATGCCATTGGTTGAGATAATCAAGTTTCTGGTCTCTTATATTGTTGTAAATCTTTAAGCGCTCAAGCCTGTTTTCGCGCAGAAGATTTCGACTCAACGGGGCTATCACTTCCTCTTGAATTTGATGAATGCCAAATGGATGATTTGTTCTACCACCATCTTCTCCAACCCAATTTTTTGAAATCGGGTCAAATTTGACTCGTGAAGCGTCATGAAGAGCAAATGGCTCATAGTCTGCAGCATTAACATGATAATTAAACTCTTCTTCATGCAAACGTTGAATCTCATCGGCTTCCAAAGCGGATGAATAATGATTGCATGACGCTCTAAATGCTAAAAGCAACATCGCGTTTGAGAAATCGACTATTTTATTGGTCGACAAAATTTTCAGTCTGCTCATCATTTGAACGTAATCTGCAATATCTTTCATAAAAGCACGCAGCATCCGCTCAAATTTTTCATTTTCCTTCACCATCATTTTTCGGACTTCATTCATTTCGTTGAATTGTTCGAGTTCTTTCTGATAGGTTCTGACCGGAAAGACGGAGATAACAGGCTGATGTCCCACAGAGTCTGTGCAAAATTCATCAAGAAACTTTGACAGCTTTCCATGCGGGTCAATAATCGGCAATGAGACCGAAGTTTTACTCAAATCATTAAGAAAATACCCCGCTGCACGCAAATTGCGGTCTGCTTCTCCGATATAATCGAAGAAATGAACGCTATCAAGAGAATGAGACAACTGCGAAGTTTGTATTTCTTCGCAATTATCATTTTTTTCAACAATGGGCATACTGTCCTGCAGTTGTTTCAAACAGTTAATCGTTGTAATGAATTCTGCCTGATTGTTCATTTTGTAGAGAGAAAAATCTTTTTTCCCAACATGTTTTGTGTCGTCAAGTAAAAAACTTTTTCCTTCAAATGGAACTTGGGTTGCGATAGGAACATAAGCAACTCCAAGTTTATTTATCTTATAATCTCTGCAAATATTTATGAAGTCACGTCTAAAATTTTCGAGAGATTCCTGATCTTTAATTTTCTTTTCCCCAAACTTTTTGATATTCCCTCTGGCAGAGATTCCCATGAATAAGGGGATCAAAGCTGCGGCGGCAAGCCACGGCAAACCGGGAACAAACACAAGAAGAACGCATAAACCAGCAATAATGAAGCATGTAACTGCTTTTTTCTTTTCAGACTCAGTCTGTTGTTCATCTTTTTTGATTTCTTCGGTTGTCTGATCTATTTTTTCCTGAACACTGTCCTCTTCGGCAATAATTTTGCATGCAGCCTCATAAAGATAATCAAAAGCTGCACTTGCCATATCATCATAGATATTCACGCTTTCAGGGGCAATTTTCCCCTTCAGAAATCCAGATTCTTCTGATTCATTTTGAGATTCCTTTTGAACATAATCATCAGAAACGGAATTGTCTTGTGAATTTCCGTCTACGCCAGCCGCATCAGCGGTAATATGATTGTCACCGGACACTTCCGTATCGGGAAAATCAACAACGAAATGGTGCTTGCAGGCAAAACACTCCACTTTCCGTCCATTCAATTCCTCCTCTAAATCATATTCCTGATGGCAGTTGGGACAGAATATTTTCTTTGTCATATTGCACCCTTATCCTGTGTTTTTATGATTTTTCGTTGAAGAATCAATGACATGATTTCATGGGCTGTCTTCTGCACAGCCTCCATATTCTGCCCATCAGAAATTATGCTCTGGAGATATCGTAATTGAACCATTATTTTTTCATCAATAGACGCAGAAATTGGATTTTCAATGCCCGAAAAATAATTTAACTCCTCTTCCAATTTCAGGACACTTTGTTTTGCTTCTGTCCAATCGGCTGGAAGCAGTGCTGCTCTGGCACTGATGGATGCACTCATCTGCTGAAGATCGCGTACACTGGTCATCGTAGCGCGATCTTTGCTTGTACATTTAGAAACATGCTCTATAGCAAAAACAGAACAAACGACATAAATCAAAAAAATGAACAAAGCAACGATCTGCAACAGTAGTTGAGTGCTGAATTTCCATTCCAGCGCCCAACCTGAAACCATTACAAGAACACAGAGAAAAGTATAAGTTCCCTGGACATGCCAGTATATGCCGCTTCCGGCTAAAAAGTCACCCGCATCTCCTTTTGAGGGGAAAATGATGCCATATTTAATCCAATAAGATAAATAGATGAGAAAAATGACACCTGCATTAAGATAGGCGACATTACTTCTTGATGCTTCTGGAACAACAAGAAAGAAACCTCCCCCGATAATTCCCAACCCGACAATAAAAAGAAGGTTGAACAGCATTCTATGCATGACAGCATCTCCCTGTTAAAAAAGTTTTTTCCCGCATCCGGGACAAAAAGCCAACCCGGATTTTACACCGGTTCCGCACCGTGGACATTTTCTTGAGGCCGGAGTACCACAATTAGGGCAAAATGCAATATCTTCTGTCAAGGGGGTTTTGCATTTTGAGCATACAAGGGACGCCGCTTCCTTCAAAACATGACCGCAGCTGACACAGCGAACAACACTTTTAGCATTGTCAGAGCCGCACTGCGGGCACGGATTGTATATATCTCCGCAATACGGACAGAACTTTGAAGTGTTGGGATATTTTTTCGCACATTTAGAACAAAAGACCATCTGGACGGGAGTTTCCTGACCGACTTGACCGTGAGATTTTGTTTCCGCTCCGGCTGTAGATTTAACCGGACGCATCAAATTCGAATTGGAATTTCCGCCAAATAAACCGCCGCCGGCCATCATCATGGCGCCGATAATCCCGAACTCCGAATCACTCGTCATCGCTTTTTCTGCAACACGGAATGACTGTTCCTGCTGCCATGTGTACCCTGCAATACTTTGGGCACTTTGCTGTCCCATAGCACGTAAGATTTCCGCTCCTTCATCTGTACTGTCGTCTATGTCGATTGATATAACATAAAATGCGGTCAGATCAAATCCGTAATTTTCCCAGAAAGGAATTAAATCTTTTTTTATAGAAATTGAAATTTTTTCAAGATAACTTGAAATTGCCTTCAAGCCAACGGTATTCGAGTGCATGAATGAAGAAATCAAGCTAATCAGTTTTATTTCTATTTCACCTTGAAAAAGATTTGTAATGTCGCTGTCGGTGAATTGCTCCGCTGTCCCAACAATTTTTTTCAAAAATTTTTCGGAATCCTTAATTTTTATACCGTATCTGCCTCTTGAGAACAAAGGAACCATAGTTTTATAGTCTGGGTCATGGTAGCGGAAGCATGAGGTTTGATAACCGATATCAAGCGGCTGTAATTTATTTACGAACCAGATTTCTGCTGTAAACGGATTCTTCCCTCCGAATGGGATTCCGTAAAAAGTATTCAACAGGGGAAGATTTTTTGTATCAAGGACATGGCGTCCGGGTCCGAATTTCCCGATCATCTGTCCTTCCTTAAATATGACAGCTTCCTGACTTTCCATTACAAGCAGTTGCGTATAAGTAGTCAGGTTGCTGTCGGGATAATGCCATGCAAAAATATTTGAATTTGCAGGTCTCCAACTGACACAGTCAATTATAGCCATTTTCTTCTCCAATATTTGAGTTAAAAAAAACAAAAAAACGCGGAATCCATTTTCCGGATTTCACGGTCAAACAAAGACACAAAGTCTCCTGCTTATCTGATCAAAAAACACCTGGATCCTTGTCGAAAATTAAAAGTTCGGCTTGCTTGCGCTCCCTTCGTTCTCACAAGCCAGAGCCCCATTGACACGGGAAACCGGATTTGAAGAGCGCGTTCCGACAAACAGCACGCCTCCCGTCCGTTATTCGGCATGTTCCAACTGTCGCAGTTGCCGGACAGACACACACCAAGTTATTTCTGGCTGGCGTACCGATTTCCCAACCGGATACACTTCATCTGCGATGGAAGTAAATACCGATTTCCCGACTTGATCGGTTTGGGATACTATTGCTGAAATATAACCTTTTTCAAACAGCACAGATGCATTGCGTGCACAATGCATCTGATACCACTGTCTGTATAGTACCGCCTCTCTTTATAAATTACAAGTCACAAACGGATATTTAATGGCAAAAACATCACATTCTCTCTTGCTTTTTCTGATTTTTCGTCACGTTAAGTAACGGTTGCATCAACGGGAAGTCATTGGAATCTCAAACATGTCCATTCGAGCAGTAGAATTGTTTGCCGGAACCGGTGGTTTGGTTCTCTCTCCTGAAAAGGCGGGGAATCATCCCTTGACCATGGTTGAATTCCACACACAGGCGTATGACACCACATCCGTTACAAGGTCTCGCACTGGCAGACACTTGTCAAGGTCAGGACGCTTTACCTGAGCAATATCCGGTTAAACAGGAGACCGGTAGTATACCAGCCGTTTTCCATGAGCGGCAAGGCTCGCGGATAAATGGATGCCTGGGATATGTTCCCGGAAGCGGTCTGCACGGAGCGTGAACTTCATCACCGCCGCTTCATGCTCGAAAACGTCCAGGGATTATTATGGGAGAGCTTTGCCAGTTACTGCAACGATACATTCTGCAACTCCCGTTTCCGATCAAACCGCTTTCCGTATACCAAAATTTACCAGTACCAACACCGAAGATGGGAGAACCGTATCTTTATTATCTCAATTACCTTGACCGCAATCTGGGTTTGCTGAATCGGATGTTGAACCGGCACTCCCAAGTCCTGTTCTTCGTTTTATGGACACTTCCACACGGCTTTTTACTCAACGGCAACAAGGTGTGCCATAAATATCCTTTCAAGCGGGAGACAGAAATCCTATGGCAAAAGATCTGGAATGAATTCCAGAATGGCTTGGTTGATTTTTGCAATCGGGACTGGCAGGGGAAACCTTATCCGAAAGAGATCAGAATCGTTCGCCACCACAGCACAGCGACATCCCGGTAACAACATACGCCGGAATACCAGGAAGCATGCCGCATCATGTCGTATCTGGCCAAGTATGATGAAAACGACCAGATCCCGGAGAATGAACGTAAGGTCTTTTATTCACTCTGTAACCGTTAGTCGTGATTCTATACTTGAAAAAAGAGTAGAATACAGGTCGTAAGCAAATACAATCGTCCCCGGCAGTCTCACGACCGCCGGAGCCGATGACGAACAGGATTATCCTGATTACACAAGGTAATATATAAGTAAAAAACAATGATTAATGCACGACTACTCAGGACTAAAATAATAGAAAAACATCATGTAATATATCGTAAATCGTATTTTTTGAGCTCAATATTTTTTATTTCATTTTTTTTGAAAAAATTCCTTGAATTAGAGCTACTCGAACAAATATCTTGTAACATGAAACAAGAAAATTTATTTTGGCTTGTGCTGCAAATGAAGCAACAGTTTCATGATGAAGCAGGAGATGTTTTGAGAAAAACACATTTTATCAAGGAGGTTTGAAATGAAAACAAGAAGACTCGGAAAACTGGAGGTATCGGCAGTCGGACTCGGTTGCATGGGAATGAGCCACGGCTACGGTCCGGCGGCGGACCGCGAGGAAATGATCGCCCTGATCCGCCGGGCAGTGGAACTCGGCGTCACCATGTTCGATACTGCCGAATGCTACGGTCCGTATGAGAATGAAGAACTGGTTGGAGAAGCGCTGGCACCGTTCCGCGGCGAGGTGAAGATCGCGACCAAGTTCGGTATTCAGGTCGCCGGCGGCAGACAAGTTCAGGACAGCCGTCCTGAAGTGATCCGCAAATCAGTGGAAGGTTCGCTGAAACGGCTGAACGTCGAAGCGATCGACCTCTATTATCAGCACCGCGGCGATCCGAATGTGCCGGTCGAAGAGGTCGCCGGAACGGTCAAAGAACTGGTCGAAGCCGGAAAGGTCAGGCACTGGGGGCTTTCGGAACCGGGCATCGGCAGCATCCGGCGTGCCCACGCGGTTCTGCCGCTCACCGCAGTCGAAAGCGAATACTCGATGTGGTGGCGCAAGCCGGAAGCGGAATTGCTGCCGACGCTCGAAGAACTCAATATCGGCCTCGTGCCTTTCAGTCCACTGGGGAAAGGCTTCCTGACCGGTACGATCAAGGCGGATGCAACCTTCGGCAAGGATGATTTCCGCAGCATTGTTCCCCGTTTTGCACCGGAAATGCTGGCCGCGAACCAGAAGCTGGTTGAACTTCTGAACGAACTGGCGGCGGCGAAGGGGTGTTCTCCCGCCCAGCTGGCGCTGGCGTGGCTGCTCGCGCAGAGACCGTGGATCGTCCCGATTCCCGGAACCCGGAAGATCGCGCGGCTGGAGGAAAATCTGGCGGCGGCCGAACTGGAATTCACCGCTGAAGAACAGCGCCGGATCAATGCGGCCTTAGACGAAGTCGAAATCGCCGGGGCGCGCTATCCGGAAGCATTGGAAAAACGAACCGGCATCTGAACAACAGGAGAAATGATCATGAAAAAGAACGTATTGGCAATCCTGACGGGAATAACACTCGCACTGGGAGAAAGCGGTTGTGCCTCGGCTCCTCGCTATACCTTTCCGGCCAGTGAGGAAGTGACAGTCGAAAAGGTCCGTTTCCGGAACCGCTTCCGGATAGAAGTGGTCGGGGACTTGTATGCTCCGAAAGACGTCGCCGGTTCCCGGAAGCTGGCCGCCGTGATCGTCGGCCATCCGTTCGGCGGCGTGAAGGAACAGACCTCCGGGCTGTATGCGCAGAAGCTGACGGAACTTGGTTATGTGACGCTCGCCTTCGACGCCTCGCATTACGGCGAGAGCGGCGGAGAGCCGCGCCATATCGAAAGCCCGGAGACGCGGGTTGAGGACTTCAGCGCCGCCGCCGACTTCCTGAGCAATCACCCGCTGGTGGACGAGGAGCGCATCGGAGTGCTCGGCATCTGCGGCGGAGGCTGTTATTCCGTCAGCGCCGCCCAGATCGACCATCGGCTCAAGGCGGTCGCCACAATCAGCATGTACGATATGGGACGGGCGCGCCGTCAGGGCGTCGGCGACACGCAGACCTATGAACAGCGCATGCGGATTCTTGATGAAGTCGGCAGACAGCGCACCCGGGAATTTCGCGGCGAAGCGCGGAAAGAGATCCGCGCACTGCCGGAAACGGTGAATGCCGACACGCCGAAATTCGCAATCGATTTTCTGGACTACTACGATACGCCGCGCGGGAATCATCCGAATTCGACCGGATATTACTCCTTCACCAGTCTGGCCCCGATGATGAACTTTTTCCCGTTCGCGCAGATCGAAACGATTTCGCCGCGTCCGGTGCTGTTCATTGCCGGAGAGAACGCCGTGTCCAAATATTTCAGCGAGGATGCCTATCGGAAGGCGGCGGAGCCGAAAGAGCTGTTTGTCGTTCCGGGTGCCACGCACGTCGACCTCTATGACCGCCCGGATTATCTGAAAATCACCCTGCCGAAACTGGATGACTTTTTCGGAAAATATCTTCGGAAACAATAAAAAAGGAATTGATTGCCATGAAAAACAATATCTGGAAAACACTGGCGGCCGCCGTCGTTGCGGTATTGGCTCTTTCCGGCTGCGGGGAAGCGCCGGAGAAGCCGCTCGCGGAGCAGACCAATCCGAACGGCGTCGCTTCTTCCGGGCCGCATAAGGTATTGATCGCCTACTTCTCCCACTCCTTCGGCAATACCCGGCAGATCGCCCATATGATCCAGAAGGAAACCGGTGGAGACATCTTCGAGATCAAGCCGAAAACACCCTACACCAAAGTTCACAAGGGCGTGGTGGCGCAGACCCGCAAAGAGATCGACGCCGGGTTCAAACCGGAACTCGTCGCCATGCCGGAAAAGCTCGATGAGTATGACGTGATTTTCGTCGGAACGCCGAACTGGTGGAACACGATGGCACCGCCGGTTGCGACCTTTCTGTCGAATCATGATTTTTCCGGCAAGACGCTGGTTCCTTTCACCACCCACGGAGGCAGCGGCCTCGGCCGTTACCCGGAAGATATGAAGAAGCTCTGCCCGAAAGCGAACTTCCTTGAGGGGGAGACTTTCTCGCGCAACAGCATTCCGGACTCCGGCGATGCCGTGGCGAAGTGGATCAGAAGGATTATGCCGGGCGTGCTCTCCGAATAACAGATTACAGGAAATCGCCGGGAGTCGGAAAAGATCACAATAACCTGAAATGGAGGATGACAAATGAACAAAAAAGCAATGGCATGTGCAATCGCGGCGTCCCTGCTCGGCGGAGTTTCCGCTTCGGCGCAGGACTTGAAGCCGGGTAAAGTCGAAACGAGACCGGAAAAGGTGTTGATCGCCTATTATTCGTGGGGCGGCAACACCCGCGCGGCGGCGGAAATGATCCAGCAGGAAACCGGAGGGACGCTGTTTGAAATCAAACCGGTCAAGCCGTACCCGTCCGATTACCGAAAATGCACCGAAGTCGCCAAGGCGGACATCAGCGCCGGTGTCCGGCCGGAGCTGCAGGCCAAGGTTTCCGGCATCGCGAACTATGATGTCGTTTTCATCGGCAGCCCGAACTGGTGGGGCACAATGGCGCCTCCCGTAGCGACTTTTCTGACCACGCACGATTTAGCCGGAAAAACCGTCATTCCGTTCTTTACACACGGCGGAGGCGGAATGCAGCGGTGCGAAACCGATGTGAAAAAGCTCTGCGGCAAATCCAGCGTCCTGAAGGCGGCGACCTTCTCCGGCGGCGGCATCCGTTCCGCCCGGGAAGCAGTGAAGAAGTGGCTTGATGAAGTCGTTGCGATCGAACCGGCGGCGCTTTCGGCAAAGGAGCGGAGCATTGCCGCAATCAGCATGTACACCGCACGCGGCAACATGGGAAATCTGAAAACGGCGTTGAACGCCGGGCTTGACACCGGATTGACCGTCAATGAGATCAAAGAGATTCTCGTCCAGCTCTACGCCTATTGCGGTTTTCCGCGCAGCTTGAACGCGCTCAACAATTTCATGGCTCTGGTCAGAGAGCGGGAAGCACGGGGACTCAAAGATGTTCCGGGGAAACTGCCGGGGCCGCTTCCGGCGGGAGACAGCGTCGCATTCGGCGGAGCCAACCAGACGAAACTCTGCGGCGTCGAAATCAAGGGGCCTGTCTATGAATTCGCCCCCGCGATCGACCGTTTTTTGAAAGCTCATCTGTTCGGCGACATTTTCGGGCGTGACAACCTCGACTGGAAAACCCGCGAGCTCGCCACCGTCGCCGCACTGGCCGCAATGGACGGCACCGAGCGCCAGCGCGATTCCCACATCCGCGTCGGCAAGCACAACGGGCTTACCGACGCGCAGCTTGCGGAGGTGCTGGAGATGGCCTCTCCCCTCAAGCGCAAGGATGTTTTTCCGCAAGGCACGAAAATCGAAAGCGCCACTTTCAATGGAGACGCATGGCTGGCTCCGCTGGTCGACAATCGGAACGCCGATCTTGCCGCCTCCAACGTGACCTTTGCCTCCGGCGTGCGCAACAACTGGCATACGCATTCGATCGGCCAGATTCTGCTCTGCACCTCCGGCGCCGGTTATTATCAGGAGCGCGGCAAGGCGGCGCGGCGGCTTCAGCCCGGCGATGCGGTCGATATCCCCGCCGGGGTCGAGCACTGGCACGGGGCGGCGCCGGACAGCAATTTTTCCCATATCGCAGTCATGCAGAAACGCAGTGAAAACAAAACCGTCTGGGGCGGTCCGGTTACGGAAACGGAATACGCCGCGGCCGTCAAAAAGCAATAATGCTGGAAGAAGGATCCATGTATGAATAAAAATATAATAACTCCGCTGCTTGCCGGGGCAATGCTGTTCTCGCTTTCCGCTGTGGAAACGGGGAACCGCATTCCCGCCCGGGGGCTTGCGCTTGACAAGCCCGGCTCCGATTTCCGCGTGGTCGATTTTACCCGGGATGCGCTCGGCCCGAAGGATATCCTGATTGAAATTGATTACTCCGGTATCTGCCACAGCGATATCCACTCCGCGCTCAACGAACACGCCGCGCCCGGTTCCGAACCGCAGTTTCCGATCATCCCCGGCCATGAGATGGCGGGGCACGTCGTCCAGATCGGCGCAGATGTGAAAAAATTCGCGGTTGGCGACCTTGCCGGAGTCGGCTGTTTCGTCGATTCCTGCGGAAAGTGCCGCGAATGCAGACGCGGGTTGGAGCAATTCTGCGAGATGCGCGACCCCATACCGAATCTGCTCAAGGCCGGTCGGAACTTCCGGGGCGGCTACTCCAACCGGATCGTCGTGCCGGAGCGCAACGCGATCAAAATTCCGGCGGGAGCCGAACTCTCGCGTGTGGCCCCTCTGCTCTGCGCCGGAATTACGGTCTGGTCGCCGATTCACTTTTCCCGCGTGAAGAAGGGCGACACGGTCGGCGTCGCCGGTTTCGGCGGGCTCGGCCACATGGCAGTCAAGTATCTGGTCGATCTCGGCGCTAAGGTGACGGTATTCGACATCACCGAGGAGAAGCGGGCCGACGCCCTCCGGATGGGAGCCGAACGTTATGTGAATATGAAGCAGCCGGATGCGGTCAAAGGACTGGTCGATTCCTTCGACTTCATCATTTCCACGATTCCGTCGGATTACAGGCTTACCGACTATGCAAAGCTGCTGAAATACGGCACCGGAGAACTGGCGGTGGTGGGCCTGCCGCCGACCGCATCGGTCAAAATACTGGAACTTCTGGCGGTTCCCCGCCGGAAAATCTACACCTCGGTCGTCGGTGGGATCCGGGAGCATCAGGAGTGCATGGATTATTCCGTTGCCCATGGGATTTACCCCGAGGTCAAGATCATCCCCGCCACGCCGGAGGCGCTGAAGGAAGCCTATCAAAACGTGATCGACGGCAAGGTGAAATTCCGCTATGTCATCGATACGAAAAATCTGAAATAACCATGCTGGTGCCTGTCTCCGGCCCCAGGAAAGGTCGGAGGCTGACATCCTATTTGCGAATGGAGAAAAACAAGTGATGAGTAAAAAAATATTGATCCTGTCGTCCAGCCCCCGTAAAGGCGGCAACTCCGACCTGCTCTGTGACCGATTTGCCGAAGGCGCCCGTGAAGCCGGAATGATTTGTGGACTCGGCGTTTACGAAAAAGGCGAAGTCCGGGAGCAACCTGTCTGGGAAGAAGCCCGTCGAATGGGACTTCGCGTATAGGAACTGTCATGAAAGCGGCCGGTTGCCTGCAATTAAAGAATACGGAAGCATTGCTGCGAAAGCTGCTTCCGCGAAATTGTCCGGTACAAATGACGGAGGAAAGCGGAACCGTCCGGATCAAGACCGATGAAAACTGTTTCATCATGGTGATGATGAAGCGCGACATCATCGTCCCGGCGCTGCTCGATGCCGGTTTCAAACATGTGGCGCTGGATCTGAAGGGGGCATCGAATGCACCCGGCAAAGACGGGAGCCCGGCATAATTCCCCGCTATTTTTCCGGAACAATACCCGGCTCCGCCTGAGCGACATGGGTTCGCGGGTTACAAAGATCGTTGGCGGGATTTTTAATTTTTTCCTTGTAATACTTCTCTTTGTATTTCAGAACTTCCATCTGCCGCTGAAGATCTCTGATTTGCTGGCGGAGCACCTTTTTCTGCTTGAAAATCATTTCGCCGCGCTCCGGAATGGTGGAGTCGCCTTTCTGGCAAAGCCGGATGTAGTGCCGCACCTGTTCGACCGGCAATCCGGTCGTGCGCAGACAGTTCACCAGATGCAGCCAGCTGATGTTGTAATCGGAAAAGAGCCGGGCATTGCCGTCCGTCCGGTCCACACCTGGAATCAGATTTTCATTATCGTAATAGCGAATGGTATGGGCAGAGAGCCCCGTTATTGCAGCGACCTCCTTAATCGTGTATTTCGCCGTTCGATCATAAGACGGATTAAAAGGCTTGACCGGAATCATTTCAGCTTTCTCCTTAATGCTTTATATTAGAGTTACTTTAATATAGTACGAAGTCCCAAAAAAGCAAATGTCAAGAAAAGTCAATCTTGTCTGCGATATTTATGAAATTAGTTGCCTTACACACCGGTGAAGGGCCAAGATAAAAATGTCATGACCGTCAAGGAGGTTCATGGCGTTCTCCCCAGATGAGCTGCCGGATTGAACGAAAGGGCGAAGGACACAATTCCCCCATCGTGTCAAACTGCAGGTTTCCAGACGATCCGTAAAAATTGAAAATTATGCGGAACAGCCTGTTGGACATTACAATATTTTTACTTGACTTTTACTGTCGTCAGTGACATATTCTCTATAATAACGGTGGCGAAGATATGAGCAAGTGAGCCCCATCTGTGCTATGATTACCCTCCGAATCAGCCTTATCCGAACGTCTCGGAAAAATGAAATAAAGAATGGAATTTCCTGATATACATCCCCGCGCCTGCAATATTAAGCAGGCGCATTGATGCGTTGCTGGGCTGATTTGCCGCCGAGTTCTCCGGTAATTGCGGCGATGGCCTGCCGCTGGACTTCATCCCCGACGTGCGTATAGTATTTGTTGACGATTTCAGAATCGGCTCCGAGGATGGAAACAACTGTTGCCTGCGGCACTCCGGCTTCGGCGCAAAACGAGGCAAACGAATGCCGCAGCGAATGGAAGCCGTAGACGGTGACTTTCTTATCCCTGCCGGGAACCGCTATGGATGATTCCAAACCGATCCAGCGGATCACGCGGAGCATGTCGAGGTTTACAAGATTGTTCCCGACATTCTTACCAATGGCATTGGTTTTATTATAGCGCGCGGCGATATTCGGACAGACATAATCCATTTCTCTTGTTTTCCAAGCCAATGCTCCCTGCAGAATCTCCATCAGCTTCGGCGCAATCGGAATCGTTACATCTTGCCGATTTTGAATTGCTTCACCCATATCCGCTTCGAAAAGAAAGCTCAAAACAGCACCTTGTGGCACTTTTTGAGCTTTTTACCCTCAGAAATGGTGGAGGTGGCGGGAGTCGAACCCGCGTCCTGTGATGGCATTACGCTAGCATCTACATGTTTGTTCTGTCTTTTCTGCTTATCGTCGCGCAGCCTTGCCGGCAGACAGGCGGCTTTACGACTAGTTCATTTGAAATCTCGTCCGGAGTCAATGAAAAAAGCCTACGGACCAGGGCGCTGTCGTCGCCACCTTCCCTTAGCACCCGTCAGGGAGGTGACGTCGCCGCATCAGGCAGCGAGTGCGTACTCTTCGTTCGCAGTTATTGGTTTGATCGAATTTTTACGAGGCCAACGATCATCCTCGACATGCCGCTAACGCTAAGCGCGTCCAGTCGAAACCATGACACCCCCAACGATATACGTTCCAGTCTCTATTACAATAGCATCATTTTATCCAATTTCAAGCGGGAACCGGATATTCCCGTCCGTCCCGCTCCGAAAAACGGCATCAGGCTCCGCGCTTGAACCGTGCAGTCACCGTCGCGATCCGCTCACCGTAACGTTCTGCCGTCGCAATATCTCCGGCAGGCGGAGCGTCCGGGACACGGACGTTGAAACTCGACGCCATCGGTCCGAGACTTGCACTGTTCCGGTTCAAACATTCCGGAGACGGCCCGTCAACCGTTTTTTCCGCTTCCGGATCATTTTCTCCCGGAAGCGTATTCAAGCCAACCCAGATCATGCCGAGCTGCATACAGGTGATCATCATCCCCTGCAGGGTATTGAGTTTATCGCCGGAAAAGTTGCTGGAATTGGTAAAACCGCCGGCGATCTTATCCGACCATGCGCGGGAAACCCAGCAGCCGACAGTCGCTTCCAAAAAGACTTTCATCTCCGAAGCCATGTTTCCCATGTAAGTCGGTGAGCCGAGCACAATCGCATCAGCGGCATTCAGCTCCGCCATTTTCTCCACGGCTTCCACCGTTGTATAAAGTTTGACATCCGCGAGCTTTCCGGCACCCCGCCCAACAGCCTCCGCGACAGCGCGCGTGTGGCCGTAACGGGAACAATAGACAATCGCAATTCTGATCTGTTCCATCATTCATTCCCCCTTGATTCATGAATTTCCGGGAAAGGAAGCCGCTCTTCCCCTCCTGCTGCAACAAAAGTAGCACCATTTTCCCTGAAATGCAAGGGACATATAAAAAAACAGACCGATTTTTCATTCTTCTGTCAAAAGCTGCGGACAAAACGGCTTGACTCTTCTCCGAAAAAGCTGTACAGTACTTCCATTATGACAACTCAGCATTTGAACAACTCCAGAATCCGCCTTGTCCGCCTTGATTTGCAGGACACACCGCGCATGTTCCGTTTTCCCCTGCCTGTGATGAACCTCGGAACCGTTACCGAAGGACCGAGCCGCTTCATCGGGCGGCATGAAAACCAGATCGAATTCTGTATCCGGATGAATTCGGAAGACGACGTCGCCGTGGATACCGTCGGAGAGACCGTGTATGCCAACCACTTCCCGCATGTGTTCGTCAAACATGAGGGTCCGCTGCACGAGTATCATTATCCCGGCGTGCGTGAGGCTTTTTTCTTTATCTATCACATATCCCTGCACAGCAAATTGGAAGAAATGGGCATCGATCTGAACAGGATCTGCTGGGAAATCACGCTTTCTCCGACAATCATGGAACTGATCCGCGAACTGGTCACTCTCTTTCCCGTATCACAGGAATCCGGCATCGCCGACCGGATCGACACGCTCTGCTGGCGGCTGCTTCAGGAGATCATCATCTGCCGGCGGAGCACGGAACACCCGGAGACCGAACAGGAACGGAAAATCCGGCAGATTGCGTCTTATATTCAGTATCATTACAAGGATCCATTCGATATGGATCAGCTCATCTCCGAGAACGGCATGTCGCGCAGGACCTTTTTCCGTCACTGGAAGCAGTTTTATTCCAAAACTCCGGCACAGCAGATTCAGGATTTGAAAATGAAAGAGGCGCGCCGTCTGCTCGGACAGGACCAGCTGTCCATTGCCGACATCGCCGCCGAGCTGGGATTCATCGACAGCGCGTATTTCATCTGCACTTACCGCAGATATTACGGAATCACTCCGCTTCAGTTCCGCAAAAAACTGCGGAATTGACGGAGTGTTCATTCCGGTATAAAACAGCCTCACCAGTCGCTGACTGCGCCATCTTCCCGGAACAGACGCGGTATGCGGATACTGATCTTCGGGTGCTTCCGGCAAAGCTCTTCATTCAGCTCAATTCCCCATCCGGGCTTATCGGGAAGATCAAGAAATCCGTCACGGACCTGAAGCGGCTCCATGATCACGTCATTGCGCCAGTCGTTCAGGTGCAAACGTTCCTGAATCAGAAAATTCGGAGCGACCGCGTCAAGATGTGCGGAAATCACCGTCAGCACGGGACTCATCGGGCAGTGCGGCGCCACGAACGCGGAAAAGCAATCCGCCAGAACCGCAACCTTATACCCTTCAAGGAAACCGTTACAGTGCGCAAGGTCCGGCTGAACCACTCGGACCGCATCCAGTTCCAGCAGTTTGCGGTATTCCCAGCGCGACTCCAGACGTTCTCCCGCCGCAACAGGAATGCGGACATTGCGGGCGACACGCGCCATCGCCTGTTCATCAACCTGCGAAACAGGCTCCTCAAAAAACGTCAGTTCATACGGTTCCAGCGCCCGCCCGATGGCGATTGCCGACTCCGTATCATAGCGGCCGTGACCATCGAACATCAGCAGGTCATCCGGTCCCAGTTCCCCGCGGATCGTCTCCGCCGCTTTTGCGATCACGCGCGTCACTGCGGGATCATACAACGGCCACGACGGCTTGGATATACTGAACTTGAATGCGGAATACCCCCACTGCTTCACCTCCGCAAGACGTTCCCGGATCTCGACGGGATCGGTCGAACCGCCGGTCCAGCCGTTCGCATAAACCCGTATCTTCGTACGGTAAGGACCGCCGAACAGTTTATAGACAGGCAATCCGCGGCTTTTACCGAGAATATCCCACAGAGCAAGCTCGATTCCGGCAACAGCCGAGCCCTTGACCACTCCGCCGCGCCAGAATTTCTGCCGCTGCATCACCTGACACAGATACTCGATGCGGGTCGGATCTTCGCCCAGCAGAAGCTCTTCCAAATCTCCGAGCAAAGCGATTACCGTATTCGTATAACCGCCAAGCGACGCCTCGCCGAGCCCGGTGATCCCTTCATCAGTGTACACCCTGACAAAAATGTAGTTCTTGTTCGACAGCTGTCCTGTTCCGGGTGTCGGAGCTCCGACGACGACCGGTTCGATCTTCGTGATCTTCATGCTTCCATAAACTCCTTTGCAAATTGGTACAGTTCTACGGGACTCATCTCCGGACGGTAAATACCGATCCCCACACCAAGCCCGTCGGCGGAAACCAGAAGCTCCCGTTTGTTCCGCGCCGTCACACCGCCGACGGCGAATACGGGAAGCGGAATCACCGATTTCAGCACGGCAATACATTCCGGAGTTCCGCAGGGAAAAAGTTTCAACAGATCCGCTCCGGCATCCACCGCCTCAAACGCCTCCGTCGGAGTCGCAAATCCCGGCATGGAAAGTAATCCCAGTTCTTTCGTTCTGCGGATCACGGCAGGGCGCACATCCGGCGAGATCACAAATTCCCCGCCGGCATCCCACACCTGCTCCGCCTGTTCCGGCGCAAGCACGGTTCCCGCCCCGACATGCACACCGGTTCCGGAAAACTGCCGTGCAAGCAGACGAATACTTTCCAACGCACCCGGACGGTTCAGCGGAACCTCCATCAGCCGGACTCCGGCACGGAACAGCGCATCGCCGCACGCGGCGGCATTTTCCGGTGCGAGCCCGCGCAGAATCGCCACAATCTTTTCCCGGATAAAACAGTCATACAATGCATGTTTCATAAAAAATCCTCCTTTGTTTGGAATTATACACCGGATTTCATCTTGAAACTATGTAAAACAGGCTGTATTTTATCGGAAACAGGCTGAAAAGAATAAAATTATGAATAAGTACCATCTATTTGTCAAAGGATTGAGCGCGCTGTCACAATGCAGCGGTTTCCACTTCGTGCTCAAAACCGGAGAACGGGCATGGCTGACGCCTCTTCCGCTTGAACAACGTTATCACTGCTGCGAATTCTGCAAAGCGGTGAAACGGAGCGGGGAGCGGATGGAGCTGCAGTGCCATCGTCATCATGCGGAAACCGCGCTGAAAGAAGCCGTAAAACGGCGGAAACCGTTTGAAACGACCTGCCATGCCGGAGTGACGGAACTCGTTTTTCCGATCATCACCGGGAACTGCCGCGGCGCACTCTTCGCCGGTCCTTTCCTATCCCCTTCCGGAACGGAAAATCTGCCGGAACATTTACGGGAACTCGGCCGCACCATGCCGAAATTTTCCCGATCCCGGATGGACTCTCTTGCCGGACTGCTGACCGCTCTGCTCGCTGCTTGCGAACCGGAGAGCTGGCAGGAATCCCCGCGCACGCTGCTGCCCTCCCCGGATTACAGCCGTCTTGATTCCCGGATGCAGAAAGCGATCCATTATCTGCACCGCAATTTCCGGAAACCGCTCCAAACAGCCGATGTGTGCAGATACATCGGTTTGAGCCGGTCGCGCTTTATCCACTGTTTCACGGAGGCGGTCGGCATCAATTTCCGTGATTATCTCCAGCGTCTGCGTCTGTCGGAAGCGATCCAATGGATCGAACTGACCGATCTTCCGCTCGGCGCCATCGCCGCCGAATGCGGCTTCACGGATCAAAGCAGCTTCTCCGCACAGTTCAAGCGCTACTATCACCTCTCCCCCGGCGAATTCCGGAAACAGAAGAAGCCGGAATAAAAAACGCCGCATGGTCCGGAAACCATGCGGCGAATGAGCGGTTCTGCCGTTTTCCGCTTATTTTTCCGCCTTGATCGCGGCCTGCGCGGCGGCAAGACGCGCAATCGGAACCCGGAACGGACTGCATGAAACATAGGTAAGACCGATGTTGTTGCAGAACTCCACCGATTTAGCCTCGCCGCCCTGTTCTCCGCAAATGCCGATCTTCAAACCGGGACGCACCCCGCGTCCGGCTGTGGCAGCGTGTTCGATCAGCAGGCCGACGCCATCCTGATCAATCGTCTGGAACGGATCCGCGGCAAGGATCTTCTTCTCCAGATAGGTGCCAAGGAAACCGCCGACGTCATCGCGGCTGAATCCGAATGTCATCTGTGTCAGGTCATTGGTTCCGAACGAGAAGAATTCCGCCTCTTCGGCGAGCCTGTCCGCCATCAGAGCGGCACGCGGAATCTCTATCATTGTTCCGACCATATACTCAAAGTTTTTGAGTTTGAATTTTGCCTTGACCTCTTCCGCGACACGGGTGATGATCGCTTTCTGGTCCTTGATTTCGAGCGAATCGCAGGTGACGGGAATCATGATCTCCGGCTTGCACGCCGCACCCGTTTTGAGAAGTTCCGCGGCACACTCGAAGATTGCGCGGACCTGCGTTTCCGTAACAGCCGGATAGGTGACTCCGAGACGCACTCCGCGATGTCCCATCATCGGGTTGGACTCATGCAGAGCATCGGCACGCTTCCGGATCTCGGCAACGGAAATCTTCAAACTCTTTGCCAGCTCCCTGATCTTGTCAGCACTCTGCGGAACGAACTCATGCAGCGGCGGATCCATCAGACGGATCGTAACGGGCAGCCCCTTCATCGCACTCATGGTCGCCTTGATGTCCTTTTTCATGAACGGGAACAGTTCTTTGAGCGCGGCAACCCGCTCCTCTTCCGTCGAACAGAGAATCATTTTGCGAAGAGCGAACAGCGGTTTTTCGCAGTTTTTTCCGTAGAACATGTGTTCAATACGGAACAGTCCGATCCCTTCCGCGCCGAACGAACGGGCAAGCGCCGCATCCTCCGCAGTATCGGCATTCGTGCGGACACCGAGCTTGCGGAACTTGTCGGCAAGCGCCATGAATTTCTGGAAACGCGGATTTTCGCTGGAATCCATCGTGGCGACTTCGCCCGCATACACATAGCCGCGAGTACCGTTCAGACTCAGGAAATCCCCTTCCCGGAACGAGAATTTACCGACCTTGACCGTTTTTGCCGATTCGGAAATATTGAGTTCACCGGCTCCGACGATACAGCATTTGCCCCATCCGCGGCAGACAAGAGCGGCATGACTGGTCATACCGCCGCGGGCGGTCAGAATACCGCTTGCGGCACGCATTCCCTCAACGTCTTCCGGGTTGGTCTCTTCGCGAACCAGAATACAGGGAATGTTCTTCGCGGCAAGCGCCATCGCCTTTTCCGACGTGAACACGATCTGTCCGACCGCACCGCCCGGTCCGGCGGGAAGCCCCTTGACGATCAGCTCCGCCTTCTTCTCCGCTTTCGGATCAAGAATCGGATGCAGGATCTCGTCAAGCTGCGTCGGAGAGAGACGCATCACCGCCTCTTTCTCCCCGATCAGTTTCTCGGAAAGCATATCCATCGCCATGTTCAGCGCCGCCGTTCCGGTGCGCTTGCCGACTCGGCACTGGAGCATGTAAAGTTTCTTTTCCTGGATCGTAAATTCAATATCCAGCATATCGTGATAATGTTTTTCCAGTTTATTGCGGATATCGAACAACTGCTTGTAGATCGCGGGCAGCAGCTCCTGCATGGAGGGAAGATGCTTGTTCTGCTCATTTTTGGTCTCTTTATTCAGCGGATTCGGGGTGCGGGTCCCGGCAACGACGTCCTCGCCCTGCGCGTTGACGAGCCATTCGCCGTAGAATTTGTTGTCGCCGGTCGCGGGATCGCGGGTGAATGCAACGCCGGTCGCGGAAGAGTCACCCATGTTGCCGAAAACCATCGACTGTACGTTGACGGCGGTTCCCCAGTCGTCGGGAATCCCCTCAATGCGGCGGTACGAAACGGCTTTTTTTCCGTTCCAGCTTTTAAACACCGCCATCACGCCGCCCCAGAGCTGCTGCATGGCATCATCCGGGAACTCTTTTTTCAGAACCTTTTTCACGGTTTTCTTGAACTCTTCGCACAGTTTCTTGAGATCGGTAACCGTCAAATCGGTATCGGATTTGTATTTTTTCGCTTTTTTGAGCGCTTCCAACTGCTCGTCGAGGATCTTGCGGATACCCTTGCCGTCTTCCGGTTCGATCCCTTCCGCTTTTTCCATGACGACGTCGGAATACATCATGATAAGCCGGCGGTATGCGTCATAGACAAACCGCTCATTTTTCGTTTTTTTGATAAGTCCGGGGATCGTTTTGCTGGAGAGGCCGACGTTGAGAACGGTTTCCATCATACCCGGCATGGAGGAGCGCGCACCGGAGCGGCAGGAAACCAGCAGCGGATTCGTGGTCGAACCGAACTTCATTCCCATGTTCTCTTCCACTTTTTTCAGAGCGGCAAGCACTTCGGCTTCCAGAGATTCCGGGATGGCGTTGGCGCGGAAATAATCCACACAGCATTCCGTAGTGATCGTGAATCCGGCGGGAACCGGAAGATTCAGGTTCGCCATTTCCGCAAGATTAGCCCCTTTTCCGCCAAGCAACTCTTTCATATCCGCCCGTCCCTCGGAAATCCCTTTCCCGAACAGATATACATATTTTTTGGAAGGTTTCGCCGATTTCACGGGAACGGATTTCTTCGCGGCGGCCTTTTTCGCAGGAGCCGCTTTCTTCACGGGAGCGGATTTCTTTTCCGGTTTCGCTGCTGCGGACTTCTTCGCGGGAACCGCCTTCACCTCTTCTTTTTTCACCGTTTTCGCGGATGCGGACTTCTTCGCGGGGACCTTTTTTACCACTTTCTTCGCAGTTTTCACAGATGCGGTCTTCCCTGCGGCCGGAGCGGCGGCGGCTCCTTTTTCGTTGCGTCTTTTTGCCATAAAGACTCCTTTTCTCTTCGTTGCATGTTATGGCTGTCTGCGGAGATCCAAAACCCTCGCCCCGCAGAAATGATCAGGCGGGCTCCGGTCACCCCGGAAACCCGCCGTTAATGTCAAAACGATTCAAACGCTTTCACGATCTTCTCCTGTTCCGGATGCGTGTCAAAATCAGTCATCACGAAACAGCCGTTCAGCATGGCTTTGAATTTTTTCCCGTTGATATAAAGCACACCGGAATCTTTAACGACCTGATACCGGTACCTCTGTTTTTTCCGTTCCAGATTATATTTGTAAATACCGATCTCCCGGCTGCCGATCTTGAACGCATAAGCGGATTCCGCCCGTGCAAGATAATAGGCGAGAGGCGTTACGGAATCAACCTTGAGCCCGCAATTTGCAAAATGAGTGATCAATTCCGGATATGTCTTCTCATAATTCTCATTCCAATGCCTGCAGGCGGTGAGAACGGCCAGCAGAAGAACCGCCGCCAAAAGAGCAAGATGTCTGAAAATATTCGGCTTCATTTTTACCTCCCTGCATTCCTTAGCAAACCAACCGTCCCGGATGGAACGTCTTCATCGTGGAACAATAGCATCACTTCCGGATAAAATCAAGACGGCAAATTCAAATGTTCACAGGTTTTGGACATTTTTCCGGGGCGACGGGCTGACTCGTGTTACTTATCCGCCTCCAACAGAACCATTGTCTCCAGATTCGGTGTTCCGGGGAACATATCCAGCGGACGGATCTGAGCGGGATGATACCCGCGGGCAGTCCATTCTTTCACGGCTTCGGGAATGGCGTCGGTTCCGCAGAAGACATGCAGCACGCGTGCGGGAGCGCGGCGCGCCAGTTCCCGGATCACGCCGTTCGCCGTTCCGGTTCGCGGAGGATCCAGCACGATCAGCTCCTTCCCCGCCGGTTCCGGAAATTTGTTTTTGATCACCATCGGTCCGATCTCGGACCGCAGAAAACGGATTTCCTTTTTCGGGAACAGATGTCCGGCGCTCGCCGCGGCGGCATCCACGGACGGACCGTCGATTTCGACGCCAAGCAGAGAAGCCACATGCGGAAACAGATACAGACCGATCAGTCCGTAACCGCAGTAAAGATCCAAAAGACGCGCATCCGCTTCCGGGCGGATCATGCTTTCCGCCGTTTTCAGAAACTGCGGAAGCATTGCACTGTTGACCTGGGAAAAGCCGGTGGGCGGATAAAGCAGACGGTTCCCGTCCGGCAGCGTCACATCCAGAAACGAATTGCCGAACAGTTTCTTGTAAGCGACCGTCTTCTCCGGCCGTCTGGCCTCCAGATAGTAATTGGAACGCGTTTCATCCAGATAGGTGAAGCACGCGGTCACTTCCGGAATCCCGGCGCGCAGAGCCTCCGCAACGATCCGGATTTTGCGCACAACAGCGGCATCAATCTTTGCGAGATTGAAAATCACACTGACTTTCGTATAGGAACCGCGGATGATGCAGTAATTCATATTGCGGGCAAGGAACTGAAACTGCGGACGCGAAAGATATTCCAGAACCAGTTCATAAATCCGGTGGTGCAGATCGGGTTCCAGCAGAGAATACTGGAGATTGCCGCGCATCCCCTCTTTGGAAGCATGACCGAGATGAAGCATACGGACCTTGTTCCGGAAGAAATCCACACGGCGTTTGGAAGTCGTCCGGTAACGGCGCGGAAGCTCCGCGGGAATGATCTCCGACGGCGTTCCGGCGATCCGGTTGCGCTTCCAGAACAGTTTGAGTGCAAGCTCTTTGATTCTGCGTTCAACCGGATAATCCAACACACCGAACGGCTCCGCCGACGCCTTGTCGAAAGTGAAATCCGGCAGTTCGTCGCACGCTTCCAGGATACAGTGCAGATAAGGGATGACGGAGTCTGTTGTTTCCATGATCAGTTAAGCCCCAGCACGTCCTGCATGTTGTAGAGTCCGGGCTTCGCCGTCTCAAGAAACGCAACGGCGCGGATGGCTCCGCGCGCAAACGTGTCGCGGCTGGAGGCCTTATGCGTCATCTCGAACCGTTCGCCGGTGGTGGCGAACAGGACCGTATGGTCTCCGACGACATCTCCGCCGCGCAGGGCGTGCATACCGATCTCGTTTTTCGTGCGGGCGCCGACAACGCCGTTGCGTCCGTGCACCACGTCCTTTTCATAGGAGAGACCGCGGGCTTCGCAAATCCGCTCCGCAATGGTGACTGCAGTTCCGCTCGGCGCGTCTTTCTTCTGGTTATGATGCATTTCGATGATCTCCGCATCATAATCCGCAAGCAGTCCGGCAACTTTTTTCGACAGATAAAACAGCAGATTCATTCCGACGCTGTAATTGGAGGCATATACGATCTTCACCTGTTTCCGGGCGGCGAGAGCGGCGAACTGTTCCCCGGCGGCCGGCCCGAGCGCAGTGGTTCCGACAACGATCATGCACCCTTTTTCCGCGGCGGCCTCCGCATTCTGCATCACTGTCCCGGTGGAGAAGTCAATCACGGCGTCGGCGTCCCGGAGCGCCTCTTCCAGCGATGCGGTGATCTTCACGCCGCAGGGCGGAAGCCCGGCGACCGATGCCGCGTCGCAGCCGAGAAACTCGGAAGCGGGATGCTCCATAGCTCCCGCGAGAGACATTCCCGGAGTTTTGAGAATATTGGTGACGAGATGACGGCCCATTCGTCCGGCCGCGCCGATTACTGCGATTTTTGCCATTGCAACAATCCTTCTTTATTTCAGAGTTACCCTGCCCTCATAGCGCAGGTCAATCGTGCGTCTGGTCTCCGACGGCTGCAGAACATTCGGCATCGCCGCGATAAGATGAACCAGGTTCGCGTGCATATCTTTGACGGGAATATAAACCAGATAAAGTCTGGTGAAATCATTTTTGTAATACATGCTGAAGATCAGATAATCCATATTGGCGGCATTGATCGACCCGATGCGGATATCCGGGAAATCGGTCACGGTGAGCATGATCAGATCGACCGACGGCTTCAACCGTTCAAACCGGGTACCGAATGCGGGAATGGTTTCGCGGAAATACTGGATCACCGGCAGATTGCCGTCGATCTTCACACATTTATCCCGGTGCATGACCACGGTATTGGAATCCAGTACAAACGGCGAACGGATATTGCCGAGCAGTGCGCGCGGAACGCGCTCCGTAATCGTGAACTCCAGCGTATCCGGCAGATTGCGCGCCACGATCACATCCTCCACGCTCGGTTCGCGTAAAAGTCGCGAACGGATCCCAGCCGGATCCAGCTGAAACAGTCCCGTCGTTCCTTTTTTCAGATCCGCGATCGCCTCAATATACGCCTCTTTTCCGTTCCACCATCCGGTACTGTTGACTTTGACATGCCGCAGTGTAAAGCGCGGATTCTCCGTAAAGAGTGCCCGGTATTCGAACCAGACCAGGAAAATGACCAGAGCGATCCCGACGGCCAATGTACACGCGCCAAGAATAATTTTGCCTTTCCGGCTTAATTTGAATGACGGCAACTCCAATGTTCCACTCCTTGTATCTGAACCCGATATTATACATCCCGCACGCGCAAAAGTCAAGAGCCGACCGAAAAACTCCTGTCCGGCTTCCGCCGTCAGCGGGAGAGATACTCCTCAATCGCGGCACGGCTGACACGCCAGAGCTTCCCTACTTTCGTCGCGGACAATTCCCCGCTTTGAAGCATGGCGTACATCCGGGTCCGCTTGACTTTCAGCAGCTTCGCCGCTTCGGAAAACGTCAGCAGATCGTTGCCGTCCGCAAGACTCACCTCGCGCGGGACGGACGATTCATAAAACGACCGGGAAAACGAAAGAATCACCCGGATCGTCCCGCGCGCCAGCATCTCCGATTTCTTCGCGACAAAACTGTCGAATCTGCGGTTCAGCGATTCCAGCAGAATCATGCCGTCCTCCTTTTCCACATACCGGCGGAAAATCGGCTCGCCGCCGTCCTTCGGCAGATACGCGATAAAATCGCCGCTGCGCGGTTCCCGCTCTCCGCATACGACCGTAACACCGGGCGGGATCTCCGGCAGGAGCGCTCCGCCCGTCAGCAAATAAGAGAATGTACGGTTCCGTTTGCCCCGCATCATCCGATTCCTCAGCGCTCCGCCGCCGCACAGGCAAGCATGGCACACATTTCCGGAAATGTGATTCCCGCAGTCAGCGCCGCTTTCGGCAGAAGACTGCTCGGCGTGCATCCCGGAAGCGTATTGCCCTCAAGCACCCAGACGCTGTCGTCACGACGGGAAATCAGCACGTCCACACGAAGCATGTCACGCGCACCGGAAGCATGGTAGAACTTCAACGCGAACTCCTGCGCTTCCGCCTGCGCCTTCTCCGAAATCCCGGCGGGCGGACAAATATATTCCGTCTCTCCGAGAGCATGCGTATATTTGGCGTCATAATCATAGAGCTTGCCGGGATACCGGATCTCAACCAGCGGAAGCGCTTTCCCGTTCAGAATACCGACCGTGGATTCGACGCCGTCGATGTACTGCTCGACAAGCGCCCGGCTGTCATAGCGGAACGCCAGTTCCAGCGCAGCGCGCCATTCTGATTCCGAATTCACAAGAGAGAGTCCGAACGTGGATCCCTCTTTCGGCGGTTTGACGATCAGCGGCAGGCCGAGTTCCGCCGGAAACGGCGCGGAGGGATCATCCACGACAATACTTCCCGGCGTACGGATCCCGCAGCGCTCCATGATCTGCTTGCTGACGACTTTGTCCATCAAATCAATACATGCACGGGAACCGGAACCGACGAACTTCAATCCGGCGTCTTCCAGCATTTTCTGCAGGGAACCGTCTTCACCGAAACCGCCGTGAAGAACAGGATAAATCACATCGGCGGCACGCATATCCTCCGTCACCTCAAGCCGAGTGATGTCATACTCTTTCACATTGTGCCCGGCTTCACGCAATGCGGCGGCAACCGCCGCGCCGGAAATCAGAGAGACTTCCCGTTCCGCGCTCGTACCGCCTTTCAGCAGCAGAATGTTCAGAGGCCGCGCCGATGCCTCCGCCATTTTTTTCGTTTCCATATTGACAAACCTCAATTCCATATTCAGAGCGACTCCGCATTCCGCCCTCACCATGAGAGCCATCTGCGACACAAGAGCCGCACAATCCGATTCCGATACCTGTTTTGAATGATTCACGATCCAGTTTGCATGTTCCGGGCTGACCGTCACCTCTCCGGCGGAAAGCCGTTTTGCTCCGGCACGCTCCAACAGTCTTCCCGCCGGCAGCGCACCCGAAGGATTCCGGAACACACTCCCTGCGGACCGGCCGCGCGGCGTCACGGCGGCACGCCTCCGGCGCTCCGCCGCCAGCTGCTCCCGCTCCGTCTCCGCCCTGACCGGAAAAAACCGGAACACAGCCCCGGTCACAATACAGTCTTCCGGCAGTGGCGACGTCCGGTAATGCCATTCCACACGGCGGACGCTCTTCCGGTAAAAGGCACCCTCCCGGATGAATTCCACCTCCGACAGGAAATCAGCGATTTCCCGTCCGTTTGCTCCGGCGTTCATGCGCAGCGCTCCGCCGACCGTGCCGGGAATCCCGCCAAGTCCGGAAGCCCCGCCAAGCCCCTGTTCCGCCGCGAAGTCCAACAGAGCGGAGAGCTTCATCCCTGCTCCGGCATGAATCTCCGCCCCTTCCCTCCGAACCTGACGGAACGCGTCCCCCAGTTTCAGGAAACAGACCTCCAGCGGAGAATCGGAGCCGATCAGGTTCGTTCCCCCGCCAAGAGGGAAAACAGGCACTCCCGCCGCACGGCAGACCGCAATCACTGAAAACAGATCATCCATGGAGTCCGGCTCCGCAAGAAAAAATTCAGCAAGACCGGCACCCATGGATGTATGATCCGCCCATCGGGCGGATGTATGAAACCTCACTCCCGGCAGCTTTTCCGAAAAAATGCGCGGGAGTTCCGTCATCACTTCTTGTAAACCTTTGCAGGATCGAAAACGCGTTCGCCGACCACGACGAGTTCGCCGTTTTCATATTTACGGAAGAAGCAGGAGTGATAACCTTCGTGACAGGCGGCTCCGCCGATCTGTTCCACTTTGAAAATCACGGTATCTTCATCACAGTCGACATAGATCTCCTTGACTTTCTGAACGTTGCCGGACTCTTCGCCTTTTCTCCAGAGTTTCTGGCGGGAACGGGTCCAGTAGGTGGCATTTCCGGTTTTCAGGGTTTCGTTCCAGGCTTCTTCGTTGATGTATGCGAGCATGAGGACATCACCGGTCTTCCAGTCCTGGGCAATCGCCGGGAGCAGACCGCCGCCTTTCGCAAAATCGAGTTTTACCATTTTTCTTCCTTTTCGTTGATGTTACACTTGAGCCGGAGCCCTTATTTCTTGTTCGGAGCGGCCTGGCGAGCCGCGGCGGCATCCGCCTCGGCCTCCTCATCCGCCTGTGTCTTCTTCACGTCCTGCCGGATCGGCGTCACGGACGTGGGACGCGTCTTGACCTGATCCGCCGTCTTGGGTGCCGCTTTTCCCTCTTCCGCGGGTTTCGTTTCGGCTTTGATCGGCGTTACGGACGTGGGACGCGTCTTGACCTGATCCGCTGTCTTTGCGGTGGTCTTTCCCGTATCCTCTTCCGGAGCGGGTTCGGCGGAGTTCTCCGCACTCTCCGTTCCTTTCGCCGCTTCGGCAGCCTCTTCCGGTTTCACAAGACGGATAAAAAGTTTGTATGTCTTGACATCGGCGCCCGGAGACATGGAACCGAATCCGAGTTCTTCACCATATCCGACGGTCACATAGTTCCAGACCGGTTTTCTGTCTGCGGGAACTTCCACGCCGTCCTTGTTGAACCACGCGAAACGGTATGCGAGCTCAAGACTTTTATAGGAATCAAAGACCCAGTCCCACGCGCAGTAGGTCTGGATCCGGGCGCGGACCGCCACATTGGTAAGCCCGTTTTCCGTCGGCCATGTACGGATGAACTCAAACGCGAGTTTATCCTGAAGCGGTTCATCCAGAATGATGTTCTTCTGCTCCTCTTCCGAAAGAACGGACGGAGCCGGTCCGGATGTGCAGCATGCGGTGAAAAACAGCGGCATGGCGGAAAGCCCGGCAATGACAAGTTGTTTACAGAATTTCATTTCATAACCTCCCAAAATGTTATTTCAAGGAAAAGAAACGCGAGGAGCTGACGATTTTCAGCTCCGGGCATCCATCCAGTTTTTCCAAAGCGGATTCCGTATCGTCAAACCGGAACACCAGCACGGCGCGATTGTCGCAGCCGTATACGGACGCATACATGTACTCGACGTTCAAGCCGCGACGTTCCAGAGTTTCGAGCACGGTGGAGAGTCCGCCGGGAACATCGCTGACCTCAAGAGCGATCACATCGTTCACACTGACCGCGAATTTTTTCTCTTTCAGCACATCGCACGCCTTCTGCCAGTCATCAATGATGAAGCGCAGAATGCCGAAATCTTTCGTATCGGCAAGAGTGAGCGTGGTAATATTGATCCCCGCCTCCGCCAGTGCTTTGCACGGACGGCTCACCGAACCCGGTTTGTTTTCCACAAAAACTGAGAGTTGTTTCAATTTCATCTGACACGCTCCTTTCAGGATTTCTGTTTATTTTCATTCCGCAGATCGAAAACCCGTTTTGCCTTGCCCTCACTCCGGGGAATCGTGTTCGGGGGAACGATCCTCACCGGGGCGCGGATTCCGAGGATCCGTTCCACGGAATGTGCGAATTTATGCTGAAGTTCCTCCATCGCACGGACTTTGTCGCTGACGCTTTCCTCGTTGACTTCGACTTCGATCAGCATATCGTCCAGTCCATCCTCCCGGCGGGTCAGGACGATGCGGTAGTGCGGCAGTGCGCCTTCCACGGCAAGAAGCCCGGTTTCGATCTGCGACGGGAACACATTGACTCCGCGGATGATGAACATATCATCGCTCCGGCGCGAAATGCGGGCGATCCGGCGGATCGTGCGTCCGCAGGCACACGGCTCGGCGATGATCTTCGTTATGTCGCGGGTCCGGTAACGGATCATCGGCATGGCGAATTTGGAAATCGTGGTGAACACGAGTTCGCCCTCTTCGCCGTCCGGCAGAACCTCGCAGGTTTCCGGATCAATGATCTCCGGATAGAAGTGGTCTTCAAAAATGTGAATGCCGTCATGACATCCGCATTCGATCCCGACACCGGGACCGCTCATTTCGGAAAGTCCGTAAATGTCGAACGCCTCAATCCCGGAAAGCTCTTCAATGCGTTTGCGCATTCCTTCAGTCCACGGCTCCGCTCCGAATACGCCGACCCGGATCGGAAGTTCGCGCAGATCGACGCCCATCTGCCCCGCTTTTTCGCAGAGATGAATAAAGTAAGTCGGTGTACAGCAGATGCCGGTGACGCCGAAATCACGCATCAGCATGATCTGCCGTTCGGTATTGCCGCCTGAAGTCGGAACGACCGTCGCGCCGAGAGCCTCCACTCCGTAATGCGCACCGAGTCCGCCGGTGAACAAACCGTAACCGTAGGAGTTCTGGATAATATCGCCGCGGTCCACTCCCGCCATCGCGAGCGCACGCATCATGCAGCCGACCCACACGTCGATATCCTCTTTCGTGTAGCCGACCACGATCGGTTTTCCCGTCGTGCCGCTGGACGCATGGAGACGGACCACCTGTTTCATGTCCAGCGCAAACAGACCGAACGGATAAGTGTCGCGCAGATCCTTCTTCATCATGAACGGCAGTTTTGCAATATCCTCCAGCGAACGGATATCGGAAGGTTTCACTCCTTTCTCATCCATGCGCCTGCGGTAAAATTCCACATTGCTGTATTCATGCGCCACGATCTTCTGAAGACGCTGAAGCTGAACCTGCCGCAGAAGCGGACGCGGGATATAATCCTGCGCACTGACCGGATTGTAGTGTCTGGAAAGCATACGCCGGACCTCCCGTTACCGAATAAACTCCGCACCTTTGCGGAACGCTTCCTGATTGACGGGCAGCAGATCGCCGGAGAACGTCTCTTCCAGCAGCTGCGCCCAAATCCCGTCCGAAAGATGGAGATGCGCGTTCAGAGCACCGAGCATCGCAATATTGATGCTGCGGCCGGGATCATAGTCCCCGAACATCGAAGGGGCAAGCACGATCCCGCCCGGTTTCAGCAAATGCCGGCAGACTTCCACCTGATCCTCCGCGAGAGAAACCAGGAAATCAGCCTTGCCCTCCGGAATCATCGGGCTCCACACTTTCGAACCGAACCGGACATCGCTGGAAACGGATCCGCCGCGCTGGCTCATCCCGTGCAGTTCACTCTTTTTTACATCGAATCCGCTGCGGAACGCAGCCGCTGTCAGCAGGTCGCTGGCAAGGATCACGCCCTGTCCGCCAATTCCGGCAAAGACGACGTTGATGGTGTCAATATTCATTTTGCGCCTCCGCTCTTTTTCGCGAATTTCGCCATTTTCTTCATTTGCAGAATACAGGGACGCCGCGCAATGATCACGCTGACGTCATTCGAATTCAGCCGTTCCTGTACCAGATTTTTGAACCGTTCCGTTTCCAGCGTGGTATCCAGAATGTCCACATGATCCACGCCGCAGGCGCGGCAGAGCGCCTCCAGACTGATCGGCGCAGCGGGGTCCATATTCAGCAGGTGTCCGGTCGCAGGATTTTCCTGAAGCCCGGTCATCGCCGTTGTGGAGTTGTCGAGAATGATGACCAGATGTCCGGTCGCAGGACGGTTGTAGACCATCTCCACAATCCCGGTAATCCCGCTGTGCAGGAACGTGCTGTCACCGATTACGCTGACGACTTTCCGGGCCTCGTTCTCCGGCAGGGAGCGGCGCAGGCCGAGTCCGACGCCGATGCTGGCGCCCATACAGACACACATATCAATCGCGCTGAACGGCGGAAGCGTTCCAAGCGTATAACAGCCGATGTCGCCGGAAACGATGCAGCCGAGATCGCGCAGAGTTTCAAACGATTTCCGGTGCGGACATCCGAGACAAAGCTGCGGGGGACGTCCCGGAACGGGTGCGGGATCCGGCACGAAGTTCCGTTCGAGCTGTTTCCTGACCCGGTTCACGTTCAGCTCGCCGAACAGCAGGGACTCATCTTTCGCCTCCACTTTCACTCCGGCGGCGGCAATCGCATCCGCAAGGAAACGGTCTCCCTCTTCGATTACGACGCACCGTTTCACCGATCCGGCGAATTCCGCAATCCGTTTCATCGGCAGCGGCCAGGTGAGACCGAGTTTCAGGACCGACGCCTCCGGCGCGGCTTCGCAGACATGCTGCCAGGCAATCCCCGAACAGATCACGCCGAGCTCCGGAGAACCGGACTTGACCTGTTCCAGATCCGACGTTTCCGCGAACTCCGCGAGCTCCTTCATCGTGTTTTCAAGCCGCACATGCGCTTTCTTTGCGAATGCGGGAACCATGACGTTTTTCTGAATATTCTTCACATACGGTTTCTGCCGGAACGGTTCCGCTTCCCCATGCAGATCCACAACGGTTTGCGAATGACAGACGCGCGTCGTCATCCGCAGCAGGACCGGCGTATTGAAGCGTTCGGAAAGTTCAAACGCGCGAATCGTGAAATCATAAGCCTCCTGCGAATCGGCGGGTTCCAGCATCAGCATCTTCGCGGCTTTCGCATAGTTGCGGTTATCCTGCTCGTTCTGGCTGGACGCAAGCCCCGGATCGTCCGCGGAAACGATCACGAGTCCGCCGTTGACTCCGGTATAGGTCAGCGTAAACAGCGGATCGGCGGCAACATTGAGACCGACGTGTTTCATCGTGACGATGCTCCGTCCTCCGCCGAACGAAACGCCGATTCCCACTTCGAGAGCGACCTTTTCATTCGGCGCCCATTCAGCTGCTCCGCCGATCTTCGCCAATGTTTCCAGTATCTCCGTAGACGGGGTTCCGGGATATCCGGAGCCCAGACGGACCGAAGCGGCAAGAGCACCGTAGGCAACGGCCTCATCCCCGCTGAGAATTCGTTTTCGGGACATTATTCAAACCTTTCCTGGTAAAAAATTCATCTTTTTAAATGATTCCGAAACATTATCACACATCCGGCGTTTTTCAAGATGAAAACAGGCAGTTTTTTCCGTTTTTTCAGAAAACCTCTTGAATATCCGGCAAACCCGGCTATTGTACAGCAACCATAATACTCAAGGAAGGAATTATCATGAGCATCTCTCTACAAAACGACAGCGACAAAACCAGTTACTGCCTCGGCATGGACATTGGAATGTCGTTCAAAAAACTCCCCGTGACCGTCAACCTCGACGCGGCGATCGCCGGAATCTCCGATGTGTTCCGGAATGCCGAACCGCAGGTCGGACAGCAGGAATTCATGGAGCTGATGCAGAAATTCCAGCAGAATCTCCGGGCAGCAGCTGAAAAGCAGGCAGCCGCCGCAGGCGCGGAAAATCAGAAGCAGGAAGCGGAATTCCTCGCGAAGAACAAGGAAGATAAAGACGTCATCGTCACCGGTTCCGGACTCCAGTACAAAGTTCTGAAACAGGGCGACGGCGAAAAGCCGACCAGACAGAGCGTTGTTACCGTGCACTATACCGGAACTCTGCCGGATGGAACCGTGTTCGACAGCTCCGTTCAGCGCGGAGAGCCCGCAACCTTCCCCGTCGGCGGCGTGATTCCCGGCTGGACCGAAGCCCTCCAGCTGATGCAGGTCGGCAGCAAATACAAACTCTTCATTCCCGCCGCCCTCGCCTACGGAAAACGCGGCGCCGGACAGCAGATCGGTCCGGATCAGATGCTGATCTTCGAGGTCGAACTCCTCGGTATCAAAAAATAACACGACCAAAAAACGCCGCGGATTCCGTCTGCGGCGTTTCCGGCAACAGAACTGACAGTTCCGCTCTGACGCAGCTGTCAGTTTTTCTTTTTCTTCCGCCTCGTTCCAAGCAGATTCTCATACAATCGGATATAGCGGTCCGCCATCTCGTCTTTCCGGGAAATGACCTGCGGACTGCATTTCGGTCTGCAAACAGACTCCGCAAGGATCGCCGCAGTCTCCGCTTTCCGCTCCGGCGACTCAAAATCCGCCATCGCATGATTCCGGTAAAAGCGGCAGAGCTCCGGCAGGGAATCCACCGGATTCACCACCACGGGAACGCCGGTCGTCATCGCCTCCGCAAGCACGAGACCATAGCCCTCATACCGGGACGGCATCACAAAAGCATCGAACAGAAAGACCGCCTGCCGGGCGGAGTCCAGAAACCCCGGAAGAACCACAGTCAGGTTCGCCGGAGCCTTCGCGGCAAGCGCCCGGAGCGACTCCATTTCCGGTCCCTCGCCGACAATCACGATTCCCCACCGCTCCCCTGCGGGAACCCGCGCGGAAAGTTCCGGCAGAAGCGACAGCAGAAGATCGTATCCTTTCTGGAAATCAAGCCGTCCGACGGATCCGATGATCCGGGAACAGCCGTCCAGCCCCCAGCGGTGTTTCAGAGTGGACAGATAGTCCGGAGCGGGAGGCGGAACCGGGTTCACTCCGTTATAGATCACGCTGATCGTCCCCGTTTCCAATCCGGTCATCTCCTCATGAAACCGCGCACTGGCAAACGAAACGGCATTGCAGGCGGAACAGAGTGGAAACGTCAGACGGTCCAGCGCAAAATAAATCCCCTTTCCGGGACGGCGCTCGCTGATATGAACGGTATTCAGAAGCGGAATGCCGAGTCCGGCCATCGCCAGCCGCGCACAGAGATTCGGGTGCATCAGATGGGAATGGCAGACATCCGGCGCGATCCGCTGAATGCTTTTCCGCAGAAAATAAAGACGGTACAATTCGGACGCCCGATCCATGTGCAGATATTCCGGCACGATCCGCAGCGCGAGAAAACGATCGGCGAGCGCACGGTTCTTCGGCGGGGATTTCAATACAACCAGGGAAACATCATGTCCGCGCCGCAGCAGTTCCGCCGACAGATCCAGCGCCACGCGTTCCGCCCCTCCCGGTCCGAGTTCCGTCAATATCTGTAGAATCTTCATTGCAACTTTATTCCGGTTTTCATTTGCGATTTCATCAAATCCGTGCTACATTAGTGAAACATTGATAAGATAGTCCGCAAACCGGAATAAAACAAACGATTTGGAAGAGAAAAACTGTTTATGCGCTTGAAAATATGGTTTCTGATCCTCGCCGCCGTACTGGTCTTTCCCGTTTCCGCCGATGAAAAAGCCGCTTTGGAAGCGTTTTCCGCCGGCAGAGAACTGGAAAATCAGCGGAAATTCCTCTCCGCCGCGGATTCCTATCTGGAATCGCAGGTACAGGCAGACGAACCGATACAGAAAGTCAATGCGCTCATCAGCGCCGCAAGAGCTTACCGGAAAGCACGGAAATACGGCGCGGAATTCGATTGTCTCCAGCAGCTCGCACAGGGACACGTCACCCGGATCAACTATTATGAAGTCGTCAAGCGTCAGTTCGAAATCGGGGGTAAATTCTATGAAGGACACCGGGATTATTACCTCTCCTGGCTTCCGTTCATCAAAAAAGACGACCGCACGATTGAGATTTACGAAGCTGCGCTGAAAAACGCGCCCTGCGGTCCCGAAGCCCCCGAAGCAATGCTGCGTCTCGGACGGCTCTATCTTGACAACGGAAATCCCGAACAGGCAATCCGGCACTTTTCCGAAGCAATCAAACTGCATCCGGATTCCGAACAGGCACGCTATGCCGCTCTTGAACTCTCCAATGCGCTCCTGATGCTTGCGCAGCGCGGCGACGGTGACGGCAAAAACGCTCAGCATGCGCTCGAAGCGTTCGACTCGTTCCTTGCCAAACACCCCGACGACCCGAAAAGCGAATGGATCAAGCGCTCCCGCGACGAAGTGTACAACATCATTGCCGCCCGGCTCTGCGGCATCGGAAAATTTTACAAGAACAACCGGAAATACGATGTCGCCCAGCGTTATTTCGCAACGGTGATCAAAGACTATCCGCAGACGAAAGCCACCACGGAAGCCGAAGAAATGCTTGCCGAAATCAATGCGGAATACAAATCCGGAGGAACGGAATGGACTCCGGAAAAACGGGTTTTCCGGGAACAGGCGTTTCCGCGGGAAAACTCCGATGTGCTCCATCTTCCCGGTTCGGGCAGCCGCTGGCTTCTGCCGGTCCGGGATTCCCGCGAAGGATTGATCGAACGCGACCCGAACAAACAGGAGATTATTACCGATGACATGCTTTAAATCCTACTTTCTCCCCGCTCTGCTGCTCCTGCCGCTGCTCTTCACCGGGTGCGGCTACCGGATCGGTGCACGTTCTCTGATGCACCCGCAGGTAAAATCCATCGCCGTGGCGGAGATCAAAAACGACACTCTGGAAATGCTCGCCGCTTCCATCATGCGCCAGCAGCTTTGCGAACGGTTTCAGTTCGACGGCGGACTCACCCTGAAAAATATCGGTTCCTCCGACTGTATTCTTTACGGGAAAATCACCTCCATCACCAACCGTACCATCCGGGAAGACAGTATGAACAATGACGTTACATACCGTCCGGCGGAATTCCAGATCACCGTCACGCTGGAATACTCCGTTCTGATCCCCGGACGCGGCGCACCGCTCATCCCCAAACGCACCGTTTCGGGATCCGCCAACTATCAGATCCTCGCCGATCCCGCAATCAGCCGCACCAACGCGCTGAAACAAGCGTGTTACAATACTGCAAAACTCGCTGTCGAATACACAACAGAAGCATGGTAATCCAGATTGAAAGGTCCCCGTCATGAAAGTTTCAGCATCCGTATTCCTCGCCCTTGTCACCGCCGCCGGAGCTCTGTTCTTCTGCGGCTGCCAGACTCGCCACCTGATCCCCGAAGAAGTCCTTCAGCTTCCGACTCACGCTCAGGTTTATACCGCCTACAACCTCTGGTACAAAACACCGGACCGTCTCTCCCCGGAAAACATTCAGCAGGGCAGACTGCTGCCGTTCGGAACCGAAGTGCGGATTCTCTCCATGACCGATTCCGAAATAAAATTCGAAGCGAACGGAGAACTCTTCACGCTCCATTACAATCAGGGAACAACCATGATCCCGATGGAAGAATTCGCCCGTCAGCTCTTCACGACCGCCGTTGCCGTGGAGACCGCCGCCGGAGCCTCGCCCGCACGGTTTGAAAAGATGCGCCGCGGCGTACTGGAAAAAGGCATGACACGCAAACAGGTCATCATCACCTACGGGCCGCCGAGCCGCATCCGCACCCCCAATCCGCTCAGCGACACCTGGATCTACTGGGCGGACCGGGTCAAAAGCAAACGCGTGATCTTCAAAAACGACAAAGTCCTCACCGAACTCGTTCTGGACTGAGGAGGTCCGTCATGCTGTTCCGTTTTGACGAAATCCGGGAAGCAACCGGCGGAACGCTCCTCAACACGCCATCCGACGGCGGTGTGGAAAGCGTCACCACCGATTCCCGCGTCGCCGCTCCGCAATCCCTCTTCATCGCCATTCCCGGCGAAAAGTTCGACGGTCACGACTTTTTGGTAACGGCTTTGAAACAGGGAGCGGCGCTTCTCTGCATCGAGCGGGAAAAACTCGCCGCACTCCCGGCGGGAGCTCCCGCGATCATAGTGGATTCCACGATCAGAGCTTATCAGGACCTCGCCCGTTTTCACCGGCTCCGTCTCCCGGTAAAAGCGGTGGCGCTGACCGGATCCAGCGGAAAGACCAGCACAAAAGAGATGCTCCGCGCCATCTTCAACCGGGCTTACGGAGCAGAACATGTTCTGGCGACCGAAGGCAACACCAACAATCAGATCGGCGTTCCGCAGAATCTGCTGCGGTTGGACGCAAAGCATAAAATCTGCATTATCGAATGCGGAACAAATCATCACGGAGAGATCGAACCGCTCTCACGGACCGTCTGCCCCGATGCGGCGCTGATCGTTTCCATCGGACGCTGTCATCTGGAAAATCTCGGCTCGTTGGAAGGCGTTGCGACGGAGAAATCCAAGCTGTTCCGTCATCTTGCACCGGACGGCACCGCCGTTCTTCCGCTGAACTCCGCAGGAGCTGAAATCATGACACGCGCAGCGGGGAACCATCCGGTACTCTGCTACGGCTGCGGCGACGGCTCCGCAATGGAAGCATTCTACCGCGGCGGCTCCATTTCCGGAAGCTCGTTTGAACTGCTGAACCACCGGACCGGAGAACGAGTCACTGTGAACTGGAGTCTTTCCGGTGAACATCAGGCGCGCAATGCAGCCGGAGCGGCGGCAGTCGCAACCGTCTTCGGCATTCCGATGAACATCATCGCGGAAGGGCTTTCCGCCTGTGTCCTGCCCGGAATGCGCATGAAAATCACGGAACGCAACGGTGCGACCTGGCTCAACGACGCCTACAATGCCAATCCCGACAGCATGCGTGCCACGCTCGACTGGCTCCATGAATTCGCGGTCCCGGAAAAACTTGTTCTTGTGCTCGGCGACATGCGGGAAGTCGGCGACTCCTCGCAGACGGTTCATCAGGAAACACTCGCCAAAGCGCGGATGAATTTTCCCGATGCACGGATCATCGCGGTCGGTTCCGAAATGACACTCGCCGCACAGAGTCTGAACGATCCTCACATCCAAACCTATCCCGACTCCCGGACTGCGGCGGAACCTGTCCGGCGGATGATCCGTCCCGGCGACCTCGTATTTCTGAAAGCCTCGCGCGGAACGCGGCTGGAACTCATCGAACCGTGAGGTCTGCCATGCAGTTCTCCGACATCATCCGGAAGCTGGCACCTCTGCGGGTGGACGGCCGCCCAGCCGACGGGATCATCCACATCACCAACGATTCCCGCATGGTCCGCCCCGGCTCGCTGTTCTGCGCAATCCGGGGTGCCAAAACAGACGGGCGGAGCTTTACCGCCAAGGCGGAAGCAGCCGGAGCCGTGGCGGTTGTTTCCGACGATCCGGAACTCAAAACCACGCTCCCGCACCTGGTTTGCGCGGATGCCTACCGGGCGTGGGGTCTGCTCTGCGAACTCTCCGCCGGAGAACCGGCACGGCATTTGACGCTCCACGCGGTGACGGGAACCAACGGCAAAACCACGACAGCATTTCTTCTGCGGGCGCTTCTGCAATCCGCCGGACGGTTCCGGACGGGTCTGATCTCCACGATCGAATACGATTGCGGAAACGGTCAACCCGCCGCGGAAGCCGCACGCACCACTCCCGACGCCCAGACGTTTCAGCGGATTCTCTCCCGGATGCTCCAGGCGGACTGCCGTCATGTTGTCCTCGAAGCCTCCAGTCACGGACTCCATCAGCACCGCATGGGCTCCACCCGGTTCCGGACCGCGATTTTCACCAATCTGACCGGAGACCATCTTGATTACCATCACGACATGGAATCATACTATCAGGCGAAAAAACTGCTTTTCACCGAATCCCTGGCGGAAAACGGTTCCGCCGTCGTCAATATCGACGATCCGTGGGGCGCGCGCCTCGCATCGGAACTCAACAGACCCGTGCTGACACTTTCCGCCCGGAACACGGAAGCTGCGGCGCGGATCACACTCCGGGAAAGCTCTTCCGCCGGAACAAAGTTTCATCTTGAAACGCCATTCGGGGAACTGGATATTGCAACCCCGCTGATCGGTGTACACAATGTTTACAATCTTGCATCGGCGGTAACTGCGGCGCAGGCATCGGGAATCCCCGTTCCGGCGGTTCTGAAAGCACTGCGCACTCCGGTGCAGGTTCCCGGACGGCTGGAACGGATCGACCTGCCGAATGGAGCAGCAGCATTCGTCGATTATGCCCATACCGACGATGCGCTGGAACGCGTGCTCGGAGCTCTCCGTCCGCTCTGCAAAGGAAAACTGATCGCGGTTTTCGGCTGCGGCGGCGACCGCGACCGTACCAAGCGTCCGCGCATGGCGGAAGTCTGCGGACGGCTTGCCGATCTGACGATTCTGACCAGCGACAATCCGCGCACCGAGCCGCCGGAAGCGATCATCGCCGAAGCGGCAGCCGGATTTCCCGAAGGCAGCCGCTATGAAACCGAACCGGACCGGCCGGCGGCAATCCGCCGCGCGGTTGAATGCTGCGCGCCCGGCGACATTCTGCTCGTTGCCGGGAAAGGCCACGAAACCTGTCAGGAGATCAACGGAGTCAAATATCACATGGATGACCGGGAGCTCGTCCGGGAGGCAATTCAATGATCATCCGGATCATTCAGGGCGACATAACCCGGCTGGAGGTCGACGCAATCGTCAACGCGGCGAACTGCTCTCTGCTCGGCGGCGGAGGCGTGGACGGTGCGATTCACCGGGCGGCAGGCCCCGAACTGCTGGAAGCATGCCGTAAATTCAACGGCTGTCACACCGGGGAAGCACGCATAACGCCGGGCTTCCGCCTGCCTGCAAAATTCGTGATCCACACACCGGGTCCCGTCTGGCACGGCGGCACACACGGCGAACCGGAACTTCTGCGGAACTGCTACCGGAATTCCCTGAAACTGGCGGAGGAAAACAACTGTACAACGCTTGCGTTTCCCTGCATTTCCACCGGAGTATACCGTTATCCGAAGCGGGGAGCCGCCGCGGTCGCGCTGGAAACGGTGCGTTCCTGGAACGGGACGCTGCCCCGTTGCGTGATCTTCTGCTGTTTTTCCGGCGATCAGGCGGAACTTTACCGGGAACTTCTTTCCTGATTCTTCACCCGAACACGGAAACGATCGTCACGTTATCCGGTCCGCCGCGCTTCAAAGCCAGCTCCAAAAGCTGTTTGACGGCATCCGCAGGTTCAAACGTCTGCCAGACAACCGATGCGATTTCCTCATCATTGACAATATCGGTCAATCCGTCGGAACAAAGCAGATAACGGTCTCCCGGAGAATGTTCAAAAACCCCGGTTTCCGGCTGAACGGTCTCCAGACCGCCGACCGTGCGGGAAATCACATGTGCAAGCGGATGATACTGCGCCTCCTCCGGCGTAATCAATCCATCGGCGATCATCTCGCCGACCAGCGAATGGTCACGGGTCAGACGCTCCGCTTCCCCGTTCCGGATACGGTAAACACGGCTGTCTCCCGCATGAATGGAGACCACGCTTTTCCCGACGAACAAAACCGCCGCAAGCGTGGTGCACATCCGTTCCCGCGGATCCTGCTCCTCCGCATGAAAGACACGGCTGTTCGCCGTCCGGACGGCATCGGTCAGAAAAGAGATCGCGCGGCCGGTATCCGTCACATCGTCACTCTCCGTAAAGCGGCACCACTGCCGGAACAGCTCCGTCAGACAGAGACGCGACGCAACTTCTCCGCAACGGCACCCCCCGACTCCGTCCGCAACAGCGGCAAGCGAGTTGTGTCCGTCCGCTTTCGCGCAGACCAGAAACGAATCCTCGTTGTTCTCCCGGACAAAACCGGGATGGGTGTCTCCCGCCATGCAACCGGCGGGAACCGCATAAAGATCCGCAGGCGCGAGAACCGCAGGAATGCGGGACGCGGCGTCTTTCGGATATTCCGGATAACCGCCGGAATAATCAAACCGCAGTTTGCAGGTTTTGGAAGGATCCTGCCGGTTCATCGTCCCGCTCCGTTTCCGTAACTGCCGCCCAACCGGACCGCGAGCGACGAGAACATATTCGATTCCTCTTCCGATTCCACACTGTTTTTCAGCGTTTTCAGAATCGCCTGAACACGCGCGGCATCCAGTCGGCGCAGAATGCGCATACCGGTCTCTTTCACACGGCGCAAATACTCTTTGGAAATCACAGACGGTCCGGCTGAACGCTGTGCCGGCTCCGGATTCCAATCGGCAAGATACAGGGCAAGCGCGGCAACAACCGCCATATCCCTGTTCTCCGATTTGACAAGCAGATCCTCAAACGGCTGAATACGCCGCTGATCCTCTTTCTCCAGTTTCCGCCGAACCTCCACAGCTTTGTCGCTGAGCGAAAGCACACGCGGCGAACCGGCGATGTCGCCGCTGCGCATCAGCAGGATTTTGATCTGCTCCATCGCGGCAAGCTCCGGCGACTCCGTCCGTTTCGACTCGAACTGATCAATCGTCGTCTTCAGAATCAGCAACTCTCCGAACGAATTCGGACGGCGGACAAGTTTTTTCAGCAGCGGCAGCAGTTCCGCTTCCCATTTGAACCGGATCGCGGCTTCGATCACGGCAGGCAGATCGTCATGTCCGGCTGCCATGCGGAAATAAACCTCTTTCGCTCCTTCCAGATACGGCGGACCTGCCAAAGCCTCCACCAGCCCGGCGTATGCTTCGCGGTTCCCGGAACGCAGGGAGCGGACCAGCTCCCGCGCAGCTTCGGGAGTCCCGATATTCTTCATAGCCAGCAGATGAAGCCCGATCGGCTCATTGTCCGCAAGCGCAATGCCGATCGCCTTGCGGAGCGCGGGAATCGCGGCGTTTCCATATTCCGGCAGAACGGAAACCGCGCTCTTCCGGCTGAAATTGTTCTCGTCCTCCTGATTCAGCGCCTCCGCGATCGTTCCGGCAAACTCCGCCTCCCCTCCGGTAAGCCGGAGATGCTTCCGTACCCAGTGCAGAGTCAGGATATCCGTCTTGCCGAACCAGAAATATTCCGTAGTCTCACCCAGATAAGCAATCGCGGTATACAGCTCTCCGGGAGCGACTTTCCAGCGCAGGTACGGACGCACCCGCCGGGCTGTAACGCCGGGCGCTTTCGCCACGAGAATGAACTCCGCCAGATTTTTCATCTTCCGCTTGCCGAGCGGATCAGGCAGCCCCTCCACAGGCGCAGTCTCATACGGACGCGTCAGCGATGCGCGCCAGGAGTTTTTTGCAAATGAAACCCGCACGGAACGTTCCAGCGGTTCGATCCTGTCCAAACTCCAGATTTTCAGCTGTTTTTCCAGAAAATAGAGATTCCGGAGAACCGGCTCCGGCGGACGGGGCAACGCCTCCTGCGCCGCAAGAGGCGCGCACAACAGCAAGCCCGCAAGCATACCGCCGAGACTGCAACTCATCCGCTTTCCGTTTGTCTTCATCATTTACGACTCCTTTCCTGTCCCGCCTGCTTCCATGTCTGAATGATCTTTGCCGCGCCCTGCTTCATCACCTTATTGGACGGCGAGAACATACTGCGGTAGGAAAACAGGACGGATCCGCCGATCTCCGGGCGGCGCGAATTATAACGGAACTGATTGAAAATCTCATTCGGATTGCTCCATTCGGAAGAGGTTCCGAGACGCGACGGAGCGTGTCCGATATACAGTCTGGTCCGACTTCCGCGGGCGGTTGCCGCCCACCAGTCGGCAAGCGCGGCATATGCCGCGGCGTTATGACCGAACGTCCAGTAAATCTGCGGCACAATATAGTCGATCCAGTTTTCCAACACCCATTTTCTCGTATCGGCATGTTGAAGCGCATAGGACTCCGAGCCTTTTGTCAGCGACCCGGCGGGGTGCGTCTTCCGGTTTGCCCAGATACCGAACGGACTGATCCCGAACTGCACCCGTTTGCGGTAGCGCATATTGTAGGAACGGATCACATTGGAAAGACTGCCGATCAGCGTATTCACATTTTCACGCCGCCAGTCCTCAAGTCCGAGCCGGTTCCTGTTATACTTCCGGTAAGTCAGACGATCCTGCGTTCCGGTACCGTCATACGGATAAAAATAATCGTCCATGTGAATGCCGTCCACATCATATTTCATAATCAGCTCATGCACGGTGTTGCAAAGGAAACGGATCGTGGCGGGATTGCCGGGATCCAGGATCAGTTGGTTCTTTCCGTCTTTTCTGCGAATGCAGAGAACGAGCCCCGGATTGCGGCGGGCAAAATTATTCGGAGCAAGCGTTCGCAGATATGCGTCCTTGCCGAGAGCCGTACCGCCTGCCACGCGGTAGGGATTCAGCCACGCATGAAATGCAAGTCCGCGACGGTGCGCCTCCTGAATCATGAACGCAAGCGGATCGAACCCGCTCAGCCCCCTGCCCTCCGCTCCCGCAAGGGAACGCGACCATGGATTCAAGGCGGAGGGATAAAATGCGTCATTCATCGGACGAACCTGAAAAATAATCGCGTTCGCCCCGATTGCTTTAAGATTGTTCACCACGGCAAGGTAGTTTTTTTTGAATTCCGCCACACTTCCGGAAACGGGAAAATCAATATTCTCAACCGTTGCCACCCATACTCCACGGAACTCCTTTTTCCCCGGACGGTAATATTTCGGAACCACGACATCCGGTTTGGCGGCAAGATCTCCCGCATAACGGACAGGCTTCCCGCTCCGCGGATCGGTCAGAAGCTCGTATTGAGCAAACGTCTCCAAACCGCAGAAAAGAGCCAGAACAAACAACAGAATACGCATTGCAAATCCTTTATTTACTGAATTCATGACACACCCGTCAGCGCAGACGGAACAACCAGCCGTCCCGTCCCTTGTAAAGCGGACGCCAGCCGCAGGTCAGTTCAAGAAAACGTCCGTAGGGATTGGACTCGAACAGCACAACGGCGTAATCCGCATTCATCAGAGCCGCGAGATGCCCCGGACGGCGACGGCGCCCATCCCGTCCGAACGATCCGAGCTTCGTTGCTTTCTCCGGATCCGCGGCATACCCGAACATCGGATCCAAAGCCCAGGAATACTCATACTCCGGCGCGGCAAACGAAAGATACGGGAAATCGCTCCAGACGATGTTTACGACTCTGGAACCCGCCGGCACATGCTGCCGCAGAGCCCCCGCAAGTTCTGCCGGCGACGGCGTACACCAGACTTTCAGGTTCTCCACGCAGTTGCTCAGCGTGTAGGTTCCGCACAGAACGATCAGAGCGGCGGGAAGCACCCACGGCACCCACGGACGCCACGCAAACAACCGATACTCCCGGATATACTCCATCAGCAGGAACCCTGTCAGGCACAGCATCGGAACCGCATATTCCACCGGACGGATCGACACCACACACATCGCCCCGGTCCAGAAAAACGTGCAGAGCAAAAGGGAAAGCAGATTCGGCGGAACCGTCCGGAGTGTCTGTTTCTCCAGAATGCGGATCAGCGCCATCAGACAGAAATATACCGCGACCAGCACCGGAAGCGCCATCAGCAGCCACATGAAACGGGGGGAAAGAAGCTCCCGCGCAAACGGAAGCTGGATCACGCGTCCGGCAATCGGCGCAAGAAGCGCATCCAGCGCCTGCACTTTCCATACAAGAAACGTATTCGGACTCTGCGGATGAATCAGCAATCCGCAGAACACCCCCGCGACCGAACTTAAAAACGGCAGAAACGCACGCCACCGCTCCCGCCAGAACCAGCCGAGCCCGAACAGAAACGCCGTCGCGCAGACCAGATGCGGACTCGAATAGCTCCATGCGTAAAGGAAACCAAGGCCGAAGATTCCCAGCCATACGCACCGGCGGTGCGGTCCCCGCGCCAGCAGAGCCACCGCCCCCATCATCAGAGCCATCGAAAACACATGCGGACGCAGCATCAGTAAACGGTAAGTAAAATTCGGGATCAGCAGAGCACAGAGCAGAGACGCCATAAGGATTTTCGGCGGAGCGATCCCCAACGAATGCGCCGCCGTTGCAAACATCAGAAAAAACAGCAGCATGAAAGCGCACGACGCACCGGTAAACGGCGGCTCCACCGGAGAGCCGAGCAGCGTCTTGATCCCGCCGTACCCTTTCAGAAGAACATGAAACAACAGCTCTTTATCGGCATAATGATCACGCCAGACGGAAAGAGTCAACGGAAATTTCCGGGCAATCATGTCACCGAACGGACGACGCCCCGCCGCGACATGCCAGAACGCATCCTCCGCCGTTTCGCACCCGGACGGGGCAAACAGAGCCCGCACCGTCCCCAGCAGAAGCACGGGCAGAAGCACGGCGCAGATCAGCAGAATGCGGTTCCGGCGGGTCGTCATGCGGAATATTCAGTCAAGACGTTTGCCGATGATGAGCTCCAGTTCGCGGAGTTTCTGCTCCGGGATCCCCTCCTTATGCGTAATGATCGCGAAATCCAGGGCATGGGCGCACTCGCACTCCCGTTTCAACGACGCGAACTGACTTGCCACCTGCGTCACGATCTCCTTTGCAAGCGCGATATTCGCATTCAGATTCGCCACAATCATGTCAACAGTCACCGGTTCAAATTCGGAATGCCAACTGTCGTAATCGGTCACCATTGCAACCGTGGCGTAACAGAGCCCGGCTTCCCGCGCCAGTTTCGCTTCGGGCATATTGGTCATGCCGATCACATCCAATCCCCACTGACGGTACACACGGGATTCCGCCATCGTAGAAAAGGCGGGTCCGTCGATATTGACATACGTTCCGCCCATGTGAACTTTCGGACGCTGTCCGGCGTCCACCGAAAGCACCGCCGATTCCGCCGCACGGCATGCAAGCGACGAAAGTTCCACACAGACCGGTCTTGCAAAACTGATGTGCGCAACGGTCCCGCCGTCAAAAAAGGAATTCGGAGTATGCTTGGTGGTCCGGTCGAAATACTGATCCACGATCACCACATCGCGCGGAGCGTAGTCTTCCCGCAGGCTTCCGACCGCGGAAATACTCAGAACATGCGTCACGCCGAGCTTTTTCATCGCATAGATGTTCGCGCGATGATTCAGCTCATGCGGCGCGACCTGGTGATGGGCTCCGTGCCGGGCGAGAAACACCACCTCGTTGCCGTTCAGATCGCCTTCCAGCAGCTGTGACTGGGTTGTACCGAACGGAGTTTCCACGAATCCGCTGTTTCTGACATTGAAATGGTCAATTCCGTAAAGCCCGCTTCCACCGATGATTCCGAGTTTCATAAATCCGTATCTCCCTTTGAAATATTATACTGTATGTCGGGAAGTATAACCCCGAAACCGGAAATTATCAAGCGCGCGACGCAAATTTTTCCCATTCCGCAGCTTTGAAACCGACAAGCACCGTATCTCCGGCGATCAGAAGCGGACGTTTCACCAACATCCCGTCCGACGCCAACAGTGCGATTTGTTCCTGTTCGCTCATGCTCTCCAGCCGGTCTTTCAATCCGAGCGCCTTGTATTTGAGTCCGCTGGTATTGAAAAAACGGCGGAGCGGCAGCCCGCTGCGGGCAATCCATTCCGCAAGTTCATCGGCTCCGGGCCGGTCCTCCGCAATATTGCGGAATGTGAACCCGATCCCGTGCTCCGCAAGAAACTGTTCTGCTTTGCGGCAGGTGGAACATTTCGGATAACAGAGAAAAAGCGGCTTCATCTTAAAAATCCCTCCGGGTACAAAAAAACGCATTCTGCAACAGAATGCGCGATTTTCTGAAAAAAATGGAGCCAGCTCTCGGATTTGAACCGAGGACCTACGCATTACAAGTGCGTAGCTCTACCCCTGAGCTAAGCTGGCGTCGTTCAACAGTTGCATAAAATAACGCGGAAAGAGGAAAATGCAAGGCTCAAACGCGAAAAAATCACAGAAAAAAAGAGCTGCCGGAAAAAAATATTAAAAAAGTTACAAAAAAAAATCGTTTCAGGGCTTTTATTTTTCAAATATCAGGGTATTATTACAGTATAAGGAGTCCGGCTTGACGCCGGACGTTGATATAGTCGTAAGAAATGACCCGGAATCCGTTGACCGGAAGACGGGAAAACATTACGGCGTTTGATGGTGATCCAATATGGATTTGAGTTCATTTTTGTATAAAGACAATAACGTAATGGAATGAGGAAATGAAAACGGGAACCGGTTTCCCTTTTCAGCTTTCAGAGCGAAACCTGTTTTTTATTCTGTGATGAACAGAAGGTCCGGGGTCTCCGCAAAACGCCTGAACAGGTGAATGATGGAGCAGATAAAAGAGTCGGCGGCATGCGGAACGGTCCGTGTCTCCGGTTATATTTCAAAACGATCTTTTTCCGGAAACGCACCCGGCACCCCGGTTTGCGGCTCCTTTCTCCCGCACCTGCCGTTTTCTCCCGCTGCGGACATCGGATTTTTCAAGAAGGCCCGGAGCAATGGATAAGAAATCACTGCGCCGGGAATATTTGAGAATCAGGGCCGGGCTCTCTGCGTATACGCGCGGAAAAGCGGATCAGGCGATCATTCGCACAGTCGAAGGGCTGGCGGAGTTCCGTAATGCCGGAATCGTTGCAGGATATGTGACGGACGGCACGGAACCCGATGTGCTCCCGCTGATCCGGAAAGCCCTGAAAAAAGGTCGCCGTGCCTGTCTGCCCAAATGGAACGGTAACGAATATATTCTGTCGTTCGTGGACGAGGAGGACCTCGCAACGCTGGCCCCCGGAAAGTGGGGGCTCATGGAGCCGGTCTCGACACGTCCCGCAGAAGAATATATTCCGGCTGGAAACGTACTGTTTCTGGTTCCCGGCGTGGCGTTCGATGACGGATTGAACCGTCTCGGACGCGGCGGGGGAATTTATGACAGAATCCTGAATGGAAGAGGATGCGCGACAGCACTCGGCATCTTCTATGAATGTCAGCAGTGTCTTGTGCTGCCGACGGAACACCATGACGTCAGGCTCGACCTGATCGTCACGGAGGCCGCGGTCCGGCGCTGCGAAAAACAGGCATCCGCTGCAGCGGGTGCAGAACCGGGGGCCGGACGGCAGATGCCGGAAAGCTCCGTAAATGAAATGAGGGAAATACTATGATTGCTGTATGGATTGCCGCTGCATTGGCAGGCGGATGTGTCATCGGGTATCTGGCGTGTGTCGCGTATGCGAAAGCAACCGGTTCCCGCGTTGTCGCCGAAACGGAAAAAATGAAGCATGACGCGAAAAAAGAGGCCGACCAGATCCTCCGCGAAGCCCGCGTAACCGCCAAAGCCGACGTCGTCAAACTCAAAGAAGCGTTCGAAGATGAGATCCGCGACCGCCGCCGCGAACAGCTGGCTGCGGAAAAACGTCTCGCACAGAAAGAGGAGAACATCGAACGCAAAGAGGATTCTCTCGATGCGAAAGTCCGCAATATTGAAAAGAAGGAACACGACGTCGAAGTCCTCAAAGAGCGTCTCTCCGGAAAGGAAGAGGAACTGAAAAAATTGTTCGCCAACCAGGTCACGGAACTGGAACGCATTTCCGGCATGGATCGCGAAACCGCCAAGGGGCTGATCCTCGAAAAACTCAAAGGCGAAGTGGAAAACGAATGCGGAATCCTGATCCGCAATACGCTCGATGAAGCCAAACAGCGCGCCGAACGCGAATCGCAGAAACTCATGATCTCCGCGATCCAGCGTTATGCGGGCGACTGCACCTATGAGCGCACCACCGCCACCATCCCCCTGCCGACCGACGAAATGAAAGGCCGCATCATCGGACGCGAAGGGCGCAACATCCGCGCCCTCGAAGCCGCAACAGGCGTCAATATTCTCATCGACGACACCCCGGAAGCGGTCGTGATCTCCTGCTTCGACCCGATCCGCAAGGAAACCGCGCGCCGTCTGCTCGAAAAACTGATCTCCGACGGACGCATTCATCCGACCCGTATCGAAGAACTCGTCAAAAAGATCCGCAAGGAAATCGACGACGAACTGTTTGAATATGGAGAAAAAGCCGTGCTCGACGCTTCCGTTCAGGGAGTCCCCAAAGCGCTCCTGCCGCTTCTCGGCCGCCTCCACTTCCGGTTCAGCTTCTCGCAGAACGTACTGAAACACTCGATCGAAACGGCGGCGTTCATGGGCGCCATTGCCGCGGAACTCGGACTCGACGAGCAGAAAGCACGCCGGATCGGTCTGTTCCACGACATCGGAAAAGCTGTCGATCACGAGATTGAAGGCACACATGCCGCCATCGGCGCCGACATTCTGCGGAAATATAATGAAGCGAAAGACGTCATCAACGCCGTTGCCGCACACCACGGCGAAGTGGAAGGAACCACGGTTTACGCCGCCCTTACGAACGCTTGCGACGCCCTCAGCGCATCCCGTCCGGGAGCCCGCAGCGAAACGACCGAGCTCTATCTCAAGCGTCTGGAACAGCTGGAGACGATCGCCAATGACTTCTCCGGTGTCGAATCCTGCTTCGCCCTTCAGGCGGGACGCGAGATCCGCGTCGTGGTCCAGCCGGAAAAGATCAGCGAAAATCAGGCTCAGGTCATGGCGCGCGACATCTGCGCAAGGATCGAAAAGGAAATGAACTATCCCGGTCAGATCAAAGTCTCCATCATTCGCGAAACCCGCTCCGTGGAGTATGCGAAATGACCTTTTCCGATTATGCAGACCGTTTCAGCCGCTATGTGGATACTTACCGCACGGCGGACGGTTCGCTGATCGACGCCATGCAGTGCAAACTGGATCACACGTTCGATGTGGTCCGGTTTGCCGGGCTCATCGCCGACGGGGAACGGTTCGACGACGATACCCGTTTTCTCGCCTCTCTCTGCGCGCTGTTTCATGACATCGCACGGTTTGAACAGGTAAAACGCTTCAACACGTTCAACGATTATCTTTCCGGATTCGACCACGGCACCGAAGCGGTTCGTATCCTGTTCGCGCAGGACCTGCTGAAAGACCTTACGCCGGCACAGCGGATCACGGTTGCGGCGGCGGTTGAATTTCATAACAAAATCGCGATTCCCGACGACGTGCTCGCGCCCGGCGCTTTGCGGTTCGCACGCCTGACCCGCGATGCGGATAAACTTGCCATTCTCGACCTGGTGCTCCGCTATTTCGCCGGAGAACTGATCATTCATGACGAATCCCTCATCAGTCTGAGTCAGAACACGGGAACGGAAGTCTCGCAGGAAATCATCCGTGCGGTCCTCGCCGGATCCCCGACCTCCTATCGGATGATCCGCAATGAAAACGATTTCAAAACCTGTCTTTTCAGCTGGGTGGCCGACATCTCTTTTCCCGCCTCCCGCCGGATCATGCTGGAACAGAATTTCTACGGAAGACTCCGCACATATCTGCCGGAAGATCCGGTTTTCGACAAGATCCTCACCGCAGCAACGGAGCGTCTCAAATGCCCCTCCTCTCTGTAACGGATCTGAAAAAATATTATCCCGTCCCCCCGGAACATCTGTTCGGCGCCCCGCGCTCCGTCAAAGCCGTGGACGGCGTTTCTTTTGAACTGGAACGCGGGGAAACGCTCGGACTCGTCGGCGAATCCGGCTGCGGAAAAAGCACGCTCGGACGCGCTTTGGTGCGTTTGGAGGATCCGACTTCCGGCTCCATTCTGCTCAACGGAACCGATCTCTGCGCTCTCCGCGGGGAAAAGCTCCGCCGGATGCGCGGCAAATTCCAGATGATCTTCCAGGATCCCTACGGTTCGCTCAATCCCCGCATGACGATCTTTTCCGCACTGGAAGAGCCGCTGCGCCTGCATACGGCCCAAAGCGCCGGAGAACGGGCGGAATCTGTTGCCCGGCTTCTGGAACTGGTCGGTCTGAATCCCGAACTCGCCGGACGCCATCCGCATCAGTTCAGCGGCGGACAGCGTCAGCGGATCGGCATTGCGCGCGCTCTGGCGGTGAATCCGGAGTTCATCGTGGCGGATGAACCGGTCTCAGCGTTGGACGTAAGCGTTCAGGCGCAGATCGTAAATCTGCTCCAGGAGCTCCAGAAGAAAACGCGGTTCGCCATGCTGTTCATCGCGCACGATCTCGCGGTGGTCGAACACATCAGCGCACGGATCATGGTCATGTATCTCGGCAAAGTGGTGGAATCCGCTCCGGCTCATGAACTCTGCTCGAATCCGGGTCATCCCTACACACAGGCATTGCTCTCCGCGGTCCCGACGATCGTTCCGGACCGGGAAAAACGGATCATCCTGACAGGCGACGTTCCCTCTCCGCTGAATCCGCCGCACGGCTGCCGTTTTCACCCGCGCTGTCCATACCGGCAGCCGGTTTGCGAACAGGAAGAACCGCCGCTTGCCGACGCCTCCGGACGGCCGGGTCATTTCTGCGCCTGTCATTTCCCGTGGAAATAACGCGATCCATCCCCGGATCGTAAAGAAAAAACTTGTAAAATTTTAATGCCCCGCATTGCATTCCGCTGTTTTCAGGGTAAATTATCAGAATAGAATCACATGAAACAACTATAGAGGATTGGGAAATGAACCAGTTTCCTGAAGAAGATTTGGCGTCCGTTGCACAACTGCGGAAACACGGAATTGAAGTACCGGAATATTACAATTTTGCCTATGATGTTGTTGATAAATGGGCGGAAAAGGAACGCAATCGTCTTGCGATGATCTGGGTCAATCAACAGGGACGCGAACGGAAACTTACTTATTTTGATTTCAGCCGCCTCTCCAATCAGGCGGCAAACCTGCTGTTCAAACACGGAGTCTCCAAAGGCGACCGCGTATTCATCATGCTGCCCCGTATTCCCGAATGGTGGATCTTCTCGCTTGCGCTGATGAAACTCGGTGCGGTTCAATGCTCCTCCCCCGCTCTGCTCACCCCGGAAGATCTCAAACAGCGGCTGCTGTACGGAAAATTCAAAGTTGTCATCAGCGATCAGGAAAACGCACATAAGTTCGATGAGATTTATGACGACTGTCCGTTGCTGAACTTCCGCATGATCGTGGACGGGGAACGTAAAAACTGGCTCAGCTACCCGCAGGAGATCAAGGGAATGCCGCTCTCCCGCACCCGCGTCAAGACTCCGACGCAAGTCCGCACCAAAAGCTCCGATCCCCTGCTTCTTTCGTTCACCTCCGGAACGAGCAAAATGCAGAAAGTCGTTCAGCATACTCATGCCTATCCGCTCGGACACCGCATCACAGCGGAAATGTGGCACGGACTCAATAAAAACGATCTCCACTATTCCCTCAGCGACGCCGGATGGGCAAAAAACCTCTGGGGCAACTACTTCGGTCAGTGGATCGTCGGCTGCTGCGTCTTCATTTACGATATCCGCGGCAAATTCCTGCCGGACGAGATTCTGCCGGTGCTCGAAAAATATCAGATCACCTCTTTCTGTGCGCCTCCGACCGTCTACCGCATGATCGTCATCAACGATCTCAAGCGCTTTGATCTTTCTGAACTGAAAAAGTGCACCAGCGCGGGCGAAGCCCTCAATGTGGACACGATCCGCCTCTGGAAAGAGGGAACCGGCCTGACCATCCGCGAGGCTTACGGACAGACGGAAACGGTCTGCATGGTCGGCAACTTCATCGACATCCCCACACAGCCGGGTTCCATGGGACAGCCCGCTCCCGGCTGGCATCTGGAACTGCACGATGACAACGGCAAGCCGGTCCCCGCCGGCGAACCCGGCAGAATCGCGGTCAAAGTCGATCCGGAACACCGCCCGGTCGGTCTCATGGATAAATATCTCTTCAACGAAGAGGAAAACCAGAAGAGTTTCATCAACGGCTTCTATTACACCGGCGACAAAGCCTACATGAACGAAAAAGGCTACCTCTTCTTTGTCGGACGCAGTGACGACATCATCAAGAGCTCCGGCTACCGTATCGGTCCTCTGGAAGTGGAAGAAGTGCTCATGTCGCACCCCGCCTGCTGTGAAGTCGCCGTCGTGGGCGCCCCGGATCCGATCCGCGGAGCCAAAGTCAAAGCCTACATCATCCTCAACCCGGGATATGAACCGACGGAATCTCTGGTTCGCGAACTGCAGCAGCATGCGAAGCACCACAGCGCTCCATATAAATATCCGCGGGAAATCGAGTTTGTCAAGACTCTTCCGAAAACCCTTTCCGGAAAAGTCAAACGGGACATTCTCCGCAAGCACGCGGAAACCGGGGAAACCTGGTAATTCATGAACCTGCTGCTGATCCAGCCGGATTCCCTCTCCCCGGACCGCCGATTCACGGTCTCCGGGGAGCGTGCGGAACACATCCGCACCGTTCTCCGGGCAAAACCCGGCGACCCCGTCAAAACCGGATTCCTGAACGGCAGAACCGGCAGCTCCATCCTGTTGGAAGTGGAAAAAGGACGCGCGGTTCTGGAAGCCGGCGAGTTTTCCGCACCGCCTCCGCCGCCGCTTCCCGTCTCCCTGATCGTCTCCCTGCCCCGTCCGCAAAGTTTCAAAAAAGTTCTGCACTTCGCGGTCTCCGCCGGAATCAAGACGATCATTTTCACTCATTCGGCTCGCGTGGAAAAAAGCTACTGGAACAGCACGGCGCTTGCCCCCGACGCCATCCGCGCCGAAGTGATCGAAGGGCTGGAACAGGGATTTGACACCGTAATGCCGGAGATTCGTTTCTACCGTTATCTGAAAGAGTTTTTCACGGAAGCGGATTCCCTGTTTCCGGCGGAAAGCCTGCGGGTTATCGCCCATCCCGGCCGCCCGGCGGAAACGCTCCCGCGCAACGTTCGCCATCTGGTGCTTGCGATCGGCCCGGAAGGCGGTTATGTCAATTCCGAAATCGACGCGTTCGCCTCTGCGGGATTCATCCCCGCGGCGTTCGGCAGCCACATTCTGCGCGTGGAATTCGCCGCGGCGTTCATCTCCGGATTTCTGAGCGGATACCGGTCATGAAAAAAGTTCCGTTCCATTTTCATCTTCTTCTGGCCTGCGCGCTGGCGCTCGCCCTGAACGGGCTTCTGCACCCGTGTCTGCATCATCATACGAATCCCGGAAACGAAACAACGGTTCTCTGTGCGGCGGACGATTCTCTTCAGTCCCAGCCCGACGACCCGTTCTGTCCGCTGTGTTCCGGGATTCTGACGGGAGCGGAGTGGAATGCTCCTTCACTCCCCCTCCCCGCCACTTCCGCAACCGACATTCCCGCGGAGCCGGGCAATGCTCCGCCGCCGTCTTTTTATCCACTCCCGCCTTCCCGCGCACCACCTGCGCGGAACCATGCCCCCATCTGCTGAAACCATCCGGTTTCAAACTCATTTTTACGACTCACCATTTTGCAAGGAATCAAAATGAAATCGCTTGCCCGCTTTACGCTTATAGAACTTCTCACCGTAATTTTCACCATAGCTCTCCTGATCGGTCTGCTTCTCCCGGCTCTCAACGCCGCCCGCAAAAAAGCACATGCGGCAAACTGCTTGAGCAACTGCCGTCAAACCTTTCTCGCCTTGAACTCCTACGCGGACGATCATCAGGAGATGTTCCCCGTCGTGCACCGCCTGGAAAACGGAAATTTCAGTCATCTGGAGGAACTGGAGGACGATCCGCAATGGTTCGAACCACTGATAAATCACTACCGCTACAAACCGGCTTATCTGCGCTGTCCCTCGGATCCCGGTTTCTCCGGAACGATTCAAAGCTACATGTTCAACGCCATTTATACGGTCGGATACAAACGCACGACACTCCACAACCCGTCCCGCCTCATCATCCTGTCGGAACGCGGGGAACAGAACGGCAACGCCGTCGGACACCAGTGTTATCCGGGATTTTCAGAGCCCGACGACGTGAAAGCGGTTCTGAACACCGTGCGTCACACGGGAACTGCAAACTACCTGTTTCTTGACGGTCACTCCGCCGCGCACAGGTTCGAAGAAACGATCGGCGACGGCTCGGAAGAGCGGAACCGCCACTTTGTAAAGCAATGGTGCGGCAGTTATCAGGAAGCGCATTCCCACTCTCATTGATTTACCGGGAACTCCGGTTTCCGGTATTTTTCAAAATTAAACGGAAACCGGATTGACAAACACCGCATATCATGATACATTCCAAATCAAAAAGGGGAACGGATCATGGACTGGACAAAAATACTGGAAAACGCCCTTTATTTTCTGGCGTTGCTGAATCCCGCAAGCAAAGTGCTGTTTCTGGCGACCTACGAACCGGAACTGACCAGAAAACAGATTTTCGAGCTTTCCTGGAAATCATCCGGCGCGGCATTTCTGATGCTGATGCTGTTTGAATTCGTCGGACTCTTCGTGCTGAAAAAGATATTCCGCATTGATCTGTATGCTCTTCAGATCACCGGAGGGCTGGTGATCTTCGTCATCGGCTGGCTGGCAGTCCGGGAAGGACGGTTCTTTCAGAAGCGGGAACACGAAATGCGGCAGGACTTCAACGAACTCTCCGTGGTACCGCTTGCCGCTCCGCTGATCGCCGGGCCGGGAACCATCACCATCGTGATCTCCTATTCCGCTCTGTACGGAAATCTTTCCTGCATGATTTCCGTGGCGATCGCCCTGACGGTCAACTTTATAACAATGCTGTTCTCCCAGCCGATCAGCCGTCTGCTGCATCTTCTGCACCTGACCGGACCGCTGATCCGCATTACCGGACTCATTGTTGCGGCGGTCGCAGTGCAGATGGTGCTGAACGGCATTACCAAATGGCTGAAATCAATGTGATCAGCGTTTTGCGCCGCGCACCCGGTTTCTGCCGATATAGATCTGGCGGGGACGTACGATCTTGGTGTTGGTTCCGATCATCTCTTTCCAATGCGCGATCCATCCCGGCAGACGCGCCAGCGCAAACATCACGGTAAACATATTTTCCGGAATGCCGAGCGCACGGTACACGATCCCCGAATAGAAATCCACATTCGGATACAGATTGCGGGAGATGAAATAATCGTCATTCAATGCCGTCTTTTCCAACTCCAGCGCAATATCCAGCAGCGGATCGCTGATCTTCATTTTTTTCAGATACGCATGACACTCTTTTTTAATGATCTTCGCGCGCGGATCGAATGTTTTATAGACCCGGTGTCCGAATCCCATCAGGCGGGTCGGACTGTTTTTATCCTTGACCTTCGCAAGAAACGCGTCAATGCTCCCGCCGCGTTCGATACTGCGCAGCATTTCCACGACCTCCTGATTCGCTCCGCCGTGAAGCGGACCGGAAAGCGCGGAGATCCCTGCGGAGATCGTCGCATACAGATTCACCTGTGCACTGCCGATCGTGCGGACCGTCGTCGTCGAACAGTTCTGTTCGTGGTCGGCATGAAGAATCAGCAGAATGTTCAGAACCCGGACCGCTTCCGGAGAAATCTTGTACGGATTCACCGGAGAATCGAACATCATGTTCAGAAAGTTGGCGCAGTAACTCAGGTCGTGACGCGGATAGACAACCGGCTCGCCGACACTCTTTTTATATGCCATCGCCGCCATTGTGCGGACGATTGAAATCAGCCGCGCGGTGGAAAACTCAATATCCTCCTCCATCGACTGCAAATCCACGTTAGGATAAAATGCTGCAAGCGCGTTGATCATGGTGGAAAGAATGTGCATCGGGTGCGCACCGCGCGGGAAATGATCGAAAAAGTGACGCATATCCTCGTGCAGCAGGGAATTGATGTTCAACAGCTCGGAAAACTCGCGGAGCTGTCCTTCATCCGGCAGCGTCCCGTGGACCAACAGGTAAGCAATCTGAACGAACGACGCTTTTTTGACCAGTTCCTCAATCGGGATCCCGCGGTACCGCAGAATTCCCCGTTCGCCGTCGACAAACGTAATGCTGCTGTAGCAGGCGCCGGTATTCATCAAACCGGGGTCGATCGTAATATATCCTGTCTGTTTTCGGAGTTGCGTGATGTCAAATGCCTTTTCCCCTTCGCTTCCGGTCACGACCGGAAGACGGATTTCACGATCTTCGATCTTCAGCACAACAAATTCGCTTTTTTCCATGAGCAACTCCTTCAACAAAACAGTCCAGTCTGAAACGGAAGCCAGTAATCTAGCACGGAAAATAAAAAAAATCAAGAACCGTTCCGAAAATTCCGGCCCCCCGGAATAAAAAAACTGCAAAAAAATTTTCCCCGCTTGCATAAATATAAAAAGGCATCTATATTTTCTTATGATAAGAACATTTTCTCATAATACAAGAATAAACAAAAAAGGAGATCGTCAACAATGGATTCATTCATTGCCGGATTCGGAGAAGTCATGCTGCGCCTCGCACCCGCGGGAAAAACACGGTTCGCACAAGCCCTGCCGGGAACGCTGGAGGCGACTTACGGAGGCGGAGAGGCAAACGTCTGCGCCTCTCTCGCAATCCTCGGAGCAAAATCCCGTTATCTCACCGCTCTTCCGCAGAATCCGGTCAGCAATGCGTTTGCCGTCCAGCTTCGCGGACTCGGAGTCGATGTCGACCGCATCCGCTACACAAAAGGCGGACGCATGGGCGTATATTATGCGGAGCACGGAGCCGCTCAGCGCGGCTCGAACGTGGTGTACGACCGGGAACATTCCGTGATCTCCGAAAGCGCACCCGAAGATTACGACTTCAGCGGCATGCTGGAAAATGTCGGTCATCTGCATATCAGCGGAATCACTCCGGCTCTCAGCAAGAAGGCGTTTCAATCAACGCTTGCCATCGCCGAATTCGCTTCCGGGCACGGAATCCGCATTTCCTGCGATCTCAATTTCCGGAAAAAACTCTGGAACTGGGAACCGGGAACCGCACCGAAAGCTCTGGCGAAGAAATGCATGGAACAGATCGTTGCGCACGCCGATCTCATCATCGGCAATGAGGAAGATGCTTCCGATGTATTTGGCATCTCGTCGGAAGGGACTTCCGTGGAAAGCGGAAAAATCAACGTCGACGGTTATCGCGATGTCGCCCGCAAACTCGGCGAACGCTTCCCGAAAAGCTCGCTGATCGCCATTACGCTGCGCGAAAGCTGTTCCGCCGATCACAACAACTGGGGCGGTATGTTGTACGAAAAAGCTTCCGGAACCGCGTTTTTCGCTCCGCTCAATGCAAACGGTGATTACGCCCCGTATGAAATCCGCAATATCGTGGACCGTTTCGGCGGCGGTGATTCTTTCTGTGCGGGACTGATCTTTGCCCTCTCCGGCGATGAATTCAGCAAGCCCGCCGACGCGATCCGTTTTGCCGTCGCGGCAAGCTGTCTGAAACACTCCATCAAAGGCGATTACAACTATACCTCCAAAGACGAAGTCGTCGCGCTGATGAACGGCAATGCCTCCGGGCGCGTCAAACGATAAGGAAATCATCGCATGAAAATCACGAAAATAGAACCGGTTCTGGTGGGCGCTCCGACTCCGGGTGTAGGACTGCTTTCCAGCCGCAACTATCTGTACGTCAAGGTCCATACCGACGAAGGTCTCTGCGGACTCGGCGAAGCCACTCTGGAAAGCCACGACAATTCCGTGCTCGGCGTGTTCAAGGACATTGAATGCCTGGTGCTCGGCGAAGATCCGACCCGCATCGAATATCTGACGCAGAAAATGGTCAAACAGCTGTTCTGGAAAGGAGGCGTCATCAAAGGAAGCGCTATCGCGGGCGTGGAACTTGCGTTGTGGGACATCCTCGGTAAAAGCCTCGGACAGCCGGTTTACAAGCTCCTCGGCGGAAGCTGCCGGGAAAAAATGCGGGTATACGTCAACGGCTGGAGCGGCGGCTCGCTGGACCCCGTTGTCATCCGCGAAAAAGCCCAAATCGCCATGGCGGCGGGTTACGACGCATTCAAATTCAGTCTCGCGCTGCCCGTCTGGCCCGTCAACGACCCGGTCAGCCTCCGCAAGATCGCCAAAGCCGCTGAAACCATCCGGGAAACGATCGGCCCCGATGCGCTTCTCATGTTCGACGGACACGGACGTTACGACGCCGATTTTGCAATCCGGATCGGAAAAATTTTCGAACCGCTCGACTTCACGTTCTTTGAAGAGCCCTGTCAGCCGGAAGACGAGGAAGGACTCGCCAAAGTCGCCGCTGCCATTGATATTCCGATCGCGACCGGAGAACGTCTCTCCTTCCTTCCGGAGTTCAAACGGCTGCTGACCCGCGGTTGTGCCAGCATCATTCAGCCGGACATCGGACACAGCTGCGGATTCGGAACCGCGCTGAAAGCCGCGCGACTGGCGGAAGCGTTCAATGCATTCGTCGCTCCGCACGGGCCGATGAGTCCGGTCATCACGACCATCTCCCTGCATCTGGATGCGATCATCCCGAACTTCCTGATTCAGGAACGCCTGTTCCTCAACGACTGGCGCAACGACGTCATCACCGAACCGCTCAAGGTGGAAAACGGTTATATCAAGCTCAACGACAAACCCGGCTGGGGCATCGAACTCAACGACGAGCTCTGCAAAGCACATCCCGCGATCCAGCCGTACACTCCGCAGCTGTACCGTCCCGACGGCGCGGTCTGCGACTGGTAAGGGAGACTGCACCATGGATGATTTCAAAGGAAAAACGGTACTCGTAACCGGCGGTTCCCGCGGACTCGGCGAAGCGTTCTGCCGCAAGTTCGCCGGACTCGGCTGCCGCGTCATCGTCAATTACGCACACGGACGGGAAGCGGCGGAACGGGTCGCACAGGAAACCGGCGGAACCGCCCTCGCCTGCGATATTTCGGACGAACGGTCAGTAGAAGCGATGTTCGCCCGGATCGGCGGCGTGGACCTGCTCGTCAACAATGCCCGCATAGACCCCTACAAACGCGGCGCGGACTGCTCCGACGGCGAATGGTGGGATCAGGTCATGGGAATCAATCTCAAAGGCGCATATCTCTGCGCAAAATTCGCGCTGGAAGATATGAAGCGGAAGAACTGGGGACGCATGCTGCACATCTCCTCGCTCTGGGCGTACCAGCCCGCAAACGAGCGGATGCTCTCCTATGCGGCGGCAAAATCGGCAATGCACGCGATGAGCCGCGGGTTCGCCAATCTCGGCGCACCTCACAACATCACTTCCAACGTCCTCGCTCCGGGACTCATCATGACCAGACTCGTTTCGGAGCGTCTTACACCGGAAGCGCTGGAAAAAGAAAAAGCGGGAATCCCCCTCGGCCGGGGGGAGACTCCGGAAGAGATTGCCGAAGCAGGCATCAACATGATGCGTTCCGGTTTTATCACGGGAGAAATCCTCAACATCAACGGCGGCGCATTCATGCGCCCGTAAGGAGAACAGACATGGAATTTGAAACACTGATGAAAGAATGTCCGCTGATCGCCATTCTGCGCGGAATCACGCCGGAGGAAATGGAACAGGTCTGCGATGTCCTGTACAAAAACGGAATCCGTCTTCTGGAGATCCCGCTGAACTCTCCCGATGCTCTGAAAAGTATTGCAATCGCAGTGAAGCACACGGCGGGGCGGATGCTTGTCGGAGCGGGAACCGTGCTGACGGAAGAAGACGTCCGCGGAGTCCATGCTGCGGGCGGCAGATTCATCATCTCGCCGAACACCGACACAGCGGTCATCCGGGAATCGAAACGGCTCGGACTGCTCTCGATTCCGGGTTTTTTCACCGCAAGCGAAGCGTTCACGGCGATTCAGGCGGGAGCGGATTACCTGAAACTGTTCCCCGCGGTCCTCGGTCCCGGATATGTGAAGGATTTGAAAGCAGTCGTGAAAAAACCGATCCTTGCCGTGGGCGGAGTCAATGCGGCAAATCTTCCCGAATTCATGAAAGTCTGTGCGGGCGCGGGAATCGGCAGCGCTCTTTACAAAGCGGGCAAAAGTCTGGAAGACCTTGACCGCGACGCCGCCGCAATGACGGCAGCGATTTCCTGACCGTTTCCGATCCGTTTCCGGGGGATTCGACGCCCCGGAAACAGCGGAAAAACCGGGCAATATCACATTTTGTATACTTTTTGCACAAAAAAACATGATTTGACTGTTGAAAATGCGGTCATCCTCTGTTAATTTATCTCTCAACACCAAAAATTCGCCGGAAAGAAACCAAATTAACAAAGGAGTATTCCAGATGGCGCTCGATAAAAGTGTTGGAACACAGTCACTCGCAATGGACTCGAAACAAGCCGCATACAAAGGCAAAAAGCTCCGCGTGGCAATCGTCGGATGCGGCGGAATCGCACAGACTCACCTGGAAGCCTACAAAAGCATTCCCGAAGTTGAGATTGTCGCAGGCGTCGATATCCTTCAGGAACGTCTTGATGTGATGGAATCCAAATGGGGCCTTCCGAAAAAAGCGCTCTTCAAAGACTGGAAAGTCATGCTCAAGAAAATCAAGCCCGATGCGGTTGACGTCTGCACCCCGAACGGCGTACATGCTCCCGCCGTGATCGACGCCCTCAACGCCGGCTGCCATGCCATCACCGAAAAACCGATGGGCATGAACGTCAAAGAGTGCGAGGAAATGGTGAAAGTTGCGAAGAAAAACAAACGCAAACTCTCCGTCGGTTTCCAGCAGAGATACCACAACAACACCGAATTCCTCGTCCGCGCACGCGATGAAGGACAGTTCGGCAATATCATGTTCGTCAAATGCCGTGCGCTCCGCAGACGCGGAATTCCGAACTGGGGTGTTTTCGGACAGAAAGAGCTCCAGGGCGGCGGCCCCATGATCGACATCGGCGTGCACCTGATCGAAGTGGCACACTACTTCATGGGCTCCCCGAAACCGGTCGCGGCCTCCGGAAACGTCTGGACCTACATCGGAGACAAACCGTCCGAAGTCGTCTCCATGTGGCCGAACTGGGACTGGAAGACTTTCACGGTCGAAGACCTCGCGATCGGGCAGATCCGTTTCGCCAACGGCGCGATCATGCAGATCGAATCCTCTTTCTCCGCCCACATCAAGGAAGACGTCTGGAACTTCACGTTCATGGGCGACAAGGGCGGCGGTTCCTGGAGTCCCGCGGAAATCTACCGCGACTGCGCCGGAACCATGATCAATGAAGTCCCGGGCTATCTCCCCTCCAGCGACTGGAACATGCTCTTCACCGCCAAACTCAGAAACTGGGTCAGCGGCTGCCTGAACGGAACCGAACTCCGCGCTCCGGGCGAAGCCGGACTCGCCGTTCAGAAGATTCTCAACGGCATCTATGACTCCGCCGCTGCCGGAAAAGAAATCGTTATCAAGTAATTTTCGATTTCCGGTTTTCATTTCAACGGATGTCTGCTATATTACGGCAGACATCCGTTTTCTTTTTTTGCAAACAGAAGGTACCCGGCATGACACATCCGATTGAACTTCTTGCCCCGGCGGGATCGCTGCCCGTCGCTCTGGCGGCGCTCGACGCCGGCGCGGACGCAGTCTACTGCGGCATGAAAAAATTCAACGCCCGTGAACGGAGCGACAATTTTTCCTATGACGACATGTCCCGCCTCATCGCATACGCGCACAAGGCAGGACGCAAAGTCTACGTCACGTTCAACACGCTCATCCGGGAATCCGAACTCGCGGATGCGGCTCAGACGCTTGCCGAACTGGACGCCCTGCGTCCCGATGCGGTCATCGTGCAGGACCTCGGCGCTCTGCGGATGATCCGCGATTATTTTCCCGCTCTCACGATCCACGCCTCCACGCAGATGGCTCTGCACGACTCCGAAGCGGTCAAAACGGTTGCCGGAATGGGCGCAAAACGCGTGATTCTGGAACGTCAGGTCACGATGGAAGAGTTGGAACGGATCGCGGCGGAATCTCCGGTCGAACTGGAAGTATTCGTTCACGGAGCGCTCTGCGCATGCCTCTCCGGGACCTGTCTGTTCTCCTCATGGCTCGGCGGAGCAAGCGGCAACCGGGGACGCTGCAAGCAGCCGTGCCGTCGTCTTTTCCGCTCCGATCGGGCAAAAAACGCATTCTATCTCTCAACCCGCGATCTTGCCGCAATCCGTCTGATCCCGAAATTCCGCGAACTCGGCATCGCCTCTCTCAAAATCGAAGGGCGGCTCCGTAAAGCGGATTATGTGGCGAATGTGGTCGCCGCCTACCGGAAAGCGCTCGACGGAGCCCCGGAAGAAGAGACGCTGGAACTGCTCGGCCGCACCTGCTCCCGCGAACGTTCCCTCGGATTCTATACGCAGGACTCCATGCGGACTCTGATCCGCCCCGACGCTCCCGGAGGAGTCGGACAGTTCTGCGGACGCGTCCGCCGCGTTCTGCACGATTCCTTTGAAGCGGAACTGACCGGACGCCTGCACATCGGCGACAATATCCGCGTTCAATCCGCCGCAGGAGACGAGGGGGAAGCGCTGACCATTCTGGAACTATTCATCGGGAAGCGTCCTGTCAAAAAAGCGTTTCCCGGACAGCTCTGCCGCATTCCGTTCCGCGGCAAAACGATTTTTGAAAACGGCATTCTTTACCGGATCGGCGAAACACACGACACCATGGAGAAACGGTGCGCCAATCTCCCGCTCCAGGGGCCCGTACTGGATTTTGAACTCCGGCTTTCCGCAACCGGACTGGCCGTTTCCGCCGCGTCCAAGATCCGGCATTTCCCGGTACAGACGGAACCGGCGGAAAAACGCGCATTCTCCTCCGGCGAACTGACGGCGCTTTTCCGTTCCCTGCCCGATACCCCGTTCTCCGCCGGACGCATCACAGCCTCGGTGGACGGCTCCTACTTTCTCCGCCGCGACCATCAGAAAGCGCTGAAACGTGCTTTTCAGGAATGGGTGAACCGGGAAATCTCCGTTCCGCAGCTCCGCGAAGCCTCCAGCCGGAAAGCGGAACGACTGCTGAACGACTGCCGGACACATACGCCGCTTCCGCCCCCGGAACATACGCGAACGATCTTTTTTGTACGTCCCGGAACTGCGCCGGAAACGGAAAACGGAATCATTGCCGAAGACTTGAACGCGAATCCGGATCCGGAACGGGAGTGCATCCTGCCGTTCTTCACTCCGGAAACGGAAATTCCCGCGCTGATCAGACGGATCGCCGATGCGGTCGACGCGGGCGTCCGGGTTTTCCGCGCAACCTCGCTTTCCCATTTTCATATTCTGAATTCATTCCCCGGCATTGAGATCCGCACGGCTCCGCCGCTGCCGGTTGCAAACTCTTTTGCGGCACGGGAACTGCAGAGTCTCGGCGCAACAGCGGTTCATGCCCATATCGAACTTTCCGAAACCGACGTTGAAGCGCTCATCCGCAACTCGCCTCTGCCGGTCGAGATTTACTGCCAGGGACATCCCGTACTGCTGGCGACACGGGCGGAGACCGCGGTTATCCGGAGCCTGACCGATCTGCACGGAGAAACCTTTCTGATACGCAAAGCCGACGGTCTGACGCTTCTGCATCCAGCCGCCGCGATGTCGATAGCCCCCCGCATTCCCGCCGACCGGATCGTTGATCTCCGGGTAACCGGAACGCAGAATGCGATTTCCAAATTCAACTGGGAACGCGGATTAACCTGACACAATATTCTTCATTCACAAAAAAAAGGAATTTTTCATGAAACAGCAACTCACAGCCGGAAATATTCTGTCGGTTCCCGTAAAAACACAAGCGGAACGAATTTCCGTTCTGTTCCGCTGGGGACAGGGAAAATGCATGAAACTGGAACTTTCCCCCTGCCCGGCGGCAGAAGCGGACTTCACTGCGGACTATCCCGTTCCGTTCGCCGGAGAAACTGTCGAAATCGAATCGTCCCCGGCATTTTTCATGAATCTGCAATGGAAACAGGAAATCTCTCCGCTGCCCGATCCGGCAGAAGAACCGGAACGTCCGCACTTTCATTACACCGCGGCACGGGGCTGGCTGAACGATCCGAACGGACTTTATTACAAAGACGGCGTCTGGCATCTGTTTCATCAGTACAATCCGTTTGCTGCCGCATGGGGCAATATGCATTGGTTTCATGCAACAAGCCGCGATCTGCTCCACTGGGAGCATGACCGGATCGTGCTCCATCCCGATGAAACCGGCGCAATGTTTTCCGGCTGTGCGGTCATAGACAGAGAAAACCGGAGCGGGCTTCAAGCCGTCCCCGGAAAGCCGCCAATCCTGCTCTATTATACAGCGGCAGGCGACCTTGCTCCGGCAAAACGCCCGGCAACCCAAAATCTTGCTTTCAGTGTGGATGACGGGCGGACATTTCACAAATATTCCGGCAATCCGCTGCTGACTGAATCGCGCGAAACCGGAGAACGCGATCCCGCAATCGTATTCGATCCGGAGGAAAACTGTTGGAGAATGGCGCTGTTTCTCTCAGAAGATCCAAAAGAATTCGCGCTCTACCGTTCCGACGATCTGCTGCACTGGACAGAAACGGACCGCTATGAACTCGGAGAAGGACGGGAATGTCCCGGACTGTTCCGCATTCAGGATGAAGCGGATAAGCGGTGGAAATGGGTTTTCTTTGAAGCAAACGGATTTTACCGGGTCGGAACAATCAAGCACGGCAGAATTCACTTTGAAACGGATGTGCGGAGTTTCTTCCCGAAAGGAACCGAACCGGGCTGTTATGCAGGACAGCTTGTACACAATGCCCCGGACGGACGCATCATCTATCTGGCATGGCTGCAGCTGCATCATGCGACGCGGTATTACGCCCATTGCATGACTCTTCCGGTCGAATTCCGTCTGAGCAATTCCACCTTGCTGGTCTTCCCTTTCGCAATCCCGGAACGGAAAGAGAGCGGCACAGGAACAGAAGCAATGGAAATCGAACTGCACACGACCGCCCCCGTTGCTGTTCTGAAAATCGGGCTCAACACCCTGACGTTTGATTTCGTCTCACACGAATTGCGAATGGAAAAACGATGTTACGCTCTTCCGCCGCAGATGAAACAGCTGACCGGACGCCTGATCATAGACGTTGTTTCCGCTGAATTCTTTGAAAAAGAAGGACTGTTTTATTTTGCGGTTCCGCTCGCCAGTCCCGCTGCGGGCGCTGTGACGGCGGAAGGCATGGAAATCGCAGTGTACTCCCTGTAAACCGGGAGCACACTGCATCTGTTCAGAAATTCAGAACCAGCAATCCCGAATAGGGAATGGAGACGCGGGCGGGTCCCGCTTTGAGCACCGGAACGGAAACCGGACGGCCGAACGTGTCGAACAGCTCCGCGGAAACGGGAACGTTCTGCAATTCCAGGACCAGTTCCGAGCGTCCCGTGGCATTGATCACATAACAGGGTTTGCCCGGATCGCAGGCAACTTTCACCACCTGACCGTAATTATAGACCGCGATCACCTTCTCTCTGGCGGTTTCGGAGGAGACGATCGGGTAATTCATCTCCGGATGATACGGTTTCAGGTATCCATGCAGCAGAACTTCCCGGTGACGGATGCAGAAATCCAGCCAGAAGTGAAGCATGCGGCGGTGCGATTCGGGAATCCTGTCCAGACGGACCGAAATCTGCGGAACGCTGAACAGAACATTCAGCAGTTGAAGCGCGGCGAGCTCCGCCGTCTCGTTCTCATTCCACTCCAGCATATCCGAATGCACCGCGGTGTTGCCGGACGTCAGCCGAAGGTCCAAAGTACGGAGACGGTTCGACAGAATATCCGCAGGGCAGTCCGCCGCCCGAAGCATATTGCCGTATTTACGGATCGCCGGACCGATGTAGCTTTGACGGAATTCGATCAGAATATCCGGTTTCAGCGCGCGCAGCCGGCGCATGATCTCGGAAAGCAGGACGTCGCACGCTTCCGGAAGCGATTTGATATCGCGTCCGGCATAGTTCTCCGCAACCGCCGGATCCTTGAAACCATAGACATAGTAACAGAAGCTGTCAATGAAATCCAGCTTGAATCCGTCAAGATCCCATTCCCGGATCGCAGTCTCGTAAATATTGATCAGATACTCGCGGATTTCCGGAAAACGCGGATCCACCACAGCAGTGTTCAGACGCTGATTCTCATAGAGGAATTTCCCTTTGAAACGGTCGTACGCCCTGCTTTTGAATCCGACAAACGGGACCGAATACCAGACAACGTATTTCATGCCGAGCGCATGGATCTTCGCCACATGGGCACGCATGTCGGGAAAACGTTTTTTCGAGATTTCCCAGTCTCCGCAGAATGCATAACCGCGATTGCTGTCGTCGGTCTGCCAGCCGTCATCGACAATGATCCCTTTCATGCCGTATTCCCCGGCACGGGCGCACTCCGCCTCCAGTTCGTGGTCGAACAGCTGCTGATGATAACTGTACCAGGAGGAATAGATCGGCTCGAACGCGGCTTCCGGCGCGACAGCCGGTTTGTATTCGGGAAACGAGGCGAACCACTCGGCGACGGAACGGATCGCATCGGCATAGAAAATACTGCGGGTGTCAAGACGCAGTTCAACATCGTAAGAGTGAAGCGGAGCTTCAGGAACCGTGAACAGCTCAATTTTACAGCCGATCCGGTTCGACTCCTCGCAGACTCCGCCGCTGAACTTGACAAACCGTTTTGCCTCGGAAACGGCAAACGTCAGCCGGTTCTGCCCTTTCAGGTTCAGGAACGCCATCAGAGGAGCGGATGTTGCCAGGTCGGACTCCGTCGATCCACCCCAGTCCGCCGGAATATAGCGGTTGAAAATGGATTTCGGATGCCAGCGGGTCTGCATATCCAGTTGCGGAACGCTCCATGAAAGCGTGAAACCCGGCGGCGGAAGTTCGTCCGGAGTTTCCAGATGCAGGCGGATCACTTCAAGGCCCGGTTCAAGCACCGTTTGTGTATGGCTCAGAGTCCATGCGGTTCCGAAATCGCCTTTCACGCAGATTTCGCCGACAGTCGATTGAATCATCATTGTTCCGTTTCCTGTTTGCGGTTGAAATAGTGACGGGAATCCCCGTGCTGATCCCAAAGTATGGTTTCCCCGATGGAATGAATCCGGCGGGTAAGATTGTCGCAGGACTGTTCGGAATTCTCATCCAGACTCGGTTTTCCTGCGTAAAGCTGATAGCCGCGACGGTACGACGTATCGGTGACATTCGGCATGATGACGTTCGCTCCCGCCAGAAGTCCGCGCTCGCGCCCGTCGTCCGCCAGAGCCTGAAGCGCGGTCGTGGAAGCGATATTCACATCGCGCAGAAGCAGACGTGTGCAGGCGATCATCCGCAATCCTTTTTCGAGCTGCTCCCGCTTGAATTCCGGCGTCACCGCGATCCCCGCGCCGAGCGGGGTATCCTCGTGCGGAATATAGGGCCCCATGCCGATCATATCCAGATCGAATTCCTGAAAGAACCGCAGATCATGGATCAGATTCTCCACAGTCTGCCCCGGAAGCCCGATCATCACTCCGGAACCGACCTGATAATCCAGTTCCCGCAGTCTGCGCAGACACTCCCTGCGCACTTCAAAATCATGATCCGCCGGATGCAGTCTGCGGTAGAGCGCGGGATCCGACGCCTCAATCCGGAGCAGATAGCGGCGCGCCCCCGCCTTGCGCCAACGTTCATACACGCGGACATCCTGTTCCCCGCAACTGAGCGTGATACCGAGTTCTCCATTGCTCCCCTCCATGATCCCGCGAACAGTGGATTCGACGAACTCCACGAACTCTTCGGACGCGATTTCTCCGGATTGAAGAACCACGGAACCGTAATGGTGTTCATACGCCCAGAGAGCGGAAGCGATGATCTCCTCTTTTCCGACACGGTACCGGCGGAGATTCGGATTTCCCGCACGGATACCGCAATAATAACAGTTCTTGCGGCAGACGTTGCTGATCTCCACCAGACCGCGCAGACTGACGTTCGGCCCGATATGGCGCAGCTTCATTTCGTAAGCGGAACGGAACAGCGCCTCCTGCTCCTCCGGGTCGGTCAGTTCCAGCAGATGTCTGAGTTCCGCATCCGTCATCAGTTCACATCCCCGATCAATCCGCCGCCAAGCAGAAGATCGTCTTCATAAAATACGGCGGACTGTCCCGGCGTGGGCGATTTCTGTTCCTCGTAGAACGTGACGCTGACGGAGCCGTCGGCTTCCGGCGAAACCGAACCCGCGGTTCCATTTCCCATCGACCGCACCTTGATACGGACATCCCGCGGTCCCTCCAGAGCGGGAATACCGCTCCAGTTGAGCTCCGTAACCCGCATTTTTGTCTTTTTCAGCATCTCTTCCGGACCGACGTAAACAATGTTTTTTTCAGGATCGACCCGGACTACATAAAGCGGGTGTTTCGCCGCGACGCCGAGCCCGCGGCGCTGTCCGATGGTATAGCTCCAGAAACCGCTGTGATGCCCGACGACTTTTCCGGTTTCGTCAATGATCTCCCCCTGCTGCTCGGAACGCTGGAGCAGTTCCCGGTAATCACCGGAATAGAAATCCTGACTGTCCGGACGGTCGCTGACCGGCAGTCCGCTTTCCGTTGCAATCCGGCGGATCTCCGACTTGCGGTGTTCGCCAAGCGGGAACAGGACATTCGCAAGCTGTTCCTGTTTCAGGCGGTACAGGAAATAAGACTGATCTTTGCCCGGATCAACCGCCCGCAGAAGCTGATAGCGGCCGTCCCGTTCCCGGAGCCGCACATAATGCCCGGTTGCAAACTTGTCGAATTCAACTCCCGCCTTTTTCGCGACAAACGGCAAAACGCCGAATTTCACAAGGCTGTTGCAGCGGATGCAGGGATTCGGCGTTCGTCCGGAATTGTACTCGTCTTTGAAATTTTCCAAAACGATCTTTTCGTATTCCGCGGAGCAGTCAAACACATGAAACGGAATGCCGATCGTCTCCGCAACGGAACGTGCGCTTTCGATATCCTCTTTTTCATCGGGGCCGTAACAGGCTTTGCGCTGCCCGCCTTTCCAGGGGTTCTTATCATTCCAAATCGACATGATCGCGCCGGAAACGTCGTGGCCGGCACGTTTCAGAAGCAGAGCTGTCACGGCGGAATCGACTCCGCCGCTGAGGCCTACGAGAATTTTCATGGTTCACCTTAAAGTTAAAACAGTTATTTTGTATAAAATATCACATCTTTTTATGACTGCAACCCCGGAAAACCGGAAAAAACGGACTATTTTTTCCGGATCCCGGTTTAAATCCGGCTGTCAGGGGATATAGTACAGGGCATCACACGACAGCAGAAAGGAAAACACATGGAATTTCTGAACTCATTGCAGGAAATACTGGAACCGTATCCATGGGCATACAGCGCCGCGGTGGCAGCCGCGCTGATCTTCGTTACACTGATCGTCAACGTCATCACCAGATTTGTTCTCTACCGGGGGCTGCGCCGGCTTCTGCGGATTCTCCCCGCGGCGGGAACCGAGGAACACCGCGTCTATCTGGCAATCGTATCGCGTCTGGCAAACATCATCCCGGCGGTCGTACTGGCGGCAGGAGCTTCCGCAATTCCCGGCATTCACGAGATTCCCGCCATTCTGATCCGCAACGTGAGCTGTGCATTCATCATTCTCGTGTTCTCGCTTGCGCTCTGCAATGTACTGGATCTCGTCGATATTTTCTACCGGCGGCGGGAGGATGCGGCAAACCGTCCGATCAAAGGCTATCTTCAGCTTATGAAAATCTGCATCTGGACGATCGCGGTGATCCTGATCGTCGCCACGCTCATCAACCGCAGTCCTCTGCTTCTGCTTTCGGGACTCGGTGCAATGGCGGCGGTTCTGATCCTGATCTTTCAGGACACGATCCTTTCCGTCGTCGCCGCCATGCAGATCAGTTCCAACGACATGGTCCGCATCGGGGACTGGATCGAAATGCCCAGTCAGAACACGGACGGCTTCGTCACAGAAATCGCCCTGCACACCATCAAGGTGCAGAACTGGGACAAGACAATCTCCACAATTCCCGTGCGCAAGCTCATTACCGACTCGTTCAAAAACTGGCGCGGCATGTTTGAGTCCGGCGGACGACGCATCAAACGTTCTCTGTTCATTGACCAGCGCAGCGTCCGTTTTCTGGATGAGGAGGAGATCCGGCGGCTCGAAGACTTCGTGCTTCTCAACGATTATCTCGAACGCAAACGCGGCGAACTTGCCGAATGGAACGCACGGCTCGCCGATCAGGGGGCAAAGCCGATTAACGGACGCCGCATCACCAATCTCGGCACATTCCGGGCATATGTGGAACAATATCTCCGCAGCAATCCGCAGATCAATCAGGATATGATCCTGCTGGTCCGTCAGCTCCCGCCCGGAGTGACCGGAATCCCGCTGGAAATCTACTGTTTCACGCGGGATGTTCAGTGGATCCCCCACGAAAAAGCACAGGCGGACATTTTCGATCATCTGCTTGCAATCCTGCCGGTCTTTGATCTGCGGGTATTCCAGCAGTGCAGCGACACCTCCGGGATGATCGCGGCTCAGCCCGCGCTGAAAGGATAATCCATGAAAACAGCACAGACGGTACTGGGCGCGGTCTCCGTGACGGAACCAGCGTCCATCTGATCCAATATTCAGGCTGCGGAAAAAATTCAGAGCCCGCTGATGGCGTTGTACTCCGCCATCAGCGTTTCAAGAGCGGCGGCTTCCCTTTCCCAGTTCTCCGTACAGGAATCTATTTCCGCGTCAAGTTCGCTCAGGCGCTTCTGAAGCGCGGCGAAATCCCTGTTTCCGGACGGATCCGACAGAGCTTCAATAATCTCCGCTTTTTCCGTCTCGGCGGTCTCTATGCGCTTTTCCATTTCCGCAACCAGCTTTTCCAGCCGCTTCTTGTCTTTGGAAAGCTCCTGACGACGGGCGGCGCGTTCTTTCCGGCGCTCTTTCTGCGAATCGGCGGAAACCACGGTGGCAGCAGCCGGCGCGGAACGGACGGAGCTTTTCTGTTCCAGTTCGAGCAACTTCTCTTTATAGTAATCGTACCCGCCTTGAAAACGCGTTGCCCTGTGGTCGCGCACTTCCAGAATGATATTGGCGGCTCCGCGCAGAAACTCCACGTCGTGACTGACCATGCAGACCGTTCCGGTATATTCCTGAATCGACTGCTGCAGAGCTTCGCGCGCGGCAATGTCAAGATGTGTTGTGGGTTCGTCCAGAACCAGCAGATTCGGCGGATTGACAAAAATACGGGCAAAGCAGAGACGGATCTTCTCTCCGCCGCTGAGCACTTTGCAGAGCTTCTGCGCGTCCTCGCCGGAAAAACCGAACGCTCCGACAATCTCCCGGACGCGCTGTCCGGTCACATCCGCCGCGGCGGCCTGTCTGACAATATCGTACACGCTCATTTCCGGCGGCAGGAGCTCGGCGAATTCCTGAGCCTGATAACCGACAATCACCTTATGTCCCGGCGTCCGCGTCCCCTGCGAGGGCTCCAGACGTCCGGCAAGAAGTTTCAGCAGAGTCGTCTTGCCCGCTCCGTTGTACCCGATGATGCCGACTTTTTCGCCGCGTTCGATATGCAGATTCACATCCTGCAGGATCGTCTTCCCCTCCTCGTAAGCAAACGAGACGTTCTCCAGCCGGACCGTCTCCACGCCGGAGTGCGGCGGAGGCGGAATGCGGATCGTTCCGCGGAAATGCAGGTCGTCGGGAACTTCCACGTCTTCGATCCGGTCCAGCATCTTGATCCAGGACTGCACCTGCGCGGCTTTCGTCGCTTTGGCGCGGAAACGGTTGATGTTACGTTCCAACTGCTCTTTTTTGCGCTCAATATTGGTCGCGGCGGCCTCCGCATGGCGCCGTCTTTCCTCACGCTCCCGCACATAATACTGATAGTTTCCGGGATAACGGACGATTTTCGCGTTATTGACTTCCAGCGTCACTCCGGTCAGAGAATTCAGCAGAAAACGGTCGTGCGAAATCAGCATAAGCGTTCCTTCAAAACTCCGGAGCCGTCTCTGCAGCCACTCCACTGCGGGAATATCCAGATAGTTGGACGGCTCGTCCAGCAGCAGAATATCGGGTTCGCTGAGCAGGGTCCGCGCCATGCAGGCGCGCATCTGCCACCCGCCGCTGAAGTCCCCCATCGGACGGTTCCGGTCCTCTTCCCGGAAACCGAGTCCGGCAAGAGCGGCTGCCGCCCGGTGACGGATATCGTATCCGCCGATATGCTCGAACCGGGTCTGAAGCTCTCCGAGTTCCCGGAGCGCGGATTGATCGGAAGGATTTTCCGCCAGCCGGACTTCCAGTTCCTGCATCCGGCTCTGAAGACGCGGCAGTTCGCCGCCGATTGTGGCGACGAATTCGATCAGCGGTTCTTCATCCCGGAAAAAGTCCAACTGCTGATGAAGCAGGCCGATCCGCGCTTTCTGCGGAACCGTGATCTCGCCTTTATCGGCGGAAAGCTCTCCGGTAATCATGGAAAAGAGCGTACTCTTCCCCGATCCGTTCGGCCCGACTACACCGACCCGTTCACCTTTTTCCACGCGGAATGACGCACCGTTGAAAATATCGCGCGCGCCGTAATGTTTCGAAACATCCTTGAAGTCAATCATATCAATCGTCCGTAATCTTGATGAATAATTGGGAAATGTACTTCATTTTCCGGGGATTTCAACCCCGTTTTTTACATCCGGCGGAAATCTTCTTGACATATTGTCATAAAGTGCTATCTTATGCCATAAGCGGAACATCATCCGTCAACCGAAGATCTGGAGGTACAGAATGCTGGCTATTGTGGAAATTCCCCGTGTCGAACTGGCGCTGTCCGGTTCCAAAAAGGCTGTTACAGAACTGCTTGAGTATCTCCGGGACCGCTACCCCATAACAGTGCTGAGCAATATGTCACACGAGAGATCCGGCGATACGGAAGTCCCCGGACAGCAGCCCGCTCCCGGTCAGCTGCTGCAGAACTTCCGCCTGAAACGCGGACTCTCCCAAAGACTGCTTGCCGAAAAAAGCGGAATCGGGCAGACCGTTCTTTCCGCATACGAAAACGGCAGGCGCCCGCTTTCCCGGAAAGCCGCGATCAAGATCGGCAAGGCGCTCGGAGAGGATCCAAGCCAGTTCTTCCCGTCTACTGCGGGCTGATTGAAAAACCGTTCCGTTTTTACTTGTAAAACAGCCGGAAACGTGCTATGTTATCAGGTTGAAACCGAATGGAGAATTATGCCTGATCTTATTGATTTACATACACACAGCATCGCATCGGACGGCTCGGATACACCGGCGCAACTGATCCGGCGGGCATGTGAAAAAGGGCTGAAAGGGATTGCGCTGACCGATCACGATACCGTTTCCGGGCTTCCGGAATTTCTTGCGGAAGCCGGAAAAACGGGAATCACCGGAGTTCCGGGCGTGGAAATATCCTCCCGGCTCTTCTCGAAGGAAGTGCATATTGTCGGGCTGTTTATTGATCCCGGAACACCGGCTCTGCTGGAACTGCTCGGCAAAATGCGGAACGGACGCGAAAAACGGAACCGGGAAATCGTGCAGAAACTCTGCGTGCTCGGCTATCAGATCTCATACGACGAACTGCGCGAAGCCGCCGGCGGCGAAAGCATCGGGCGTCCCCATATCGGAGCCCTGCTGATCCGGAAAGGCTACTTTGCAACCATGCAGGATGTCTTTGTACAATGTCTCAAACGCGGTTGCCGGGCGTATGTTCCGCGCGAACTCCCGGAAGCCGCCGAAGCTGTTGCGGCAATCCATGCGGCGGGCGGACTCGCCGTCTGGGCTCATCCCGTAAGCGGACAGGCGGGCGAACGCGGATACGCAAAAAAAATGCTGCGGAAGCTGCAGGAATTCGGTATCGACGCCGTCGAAACCAATTATTCCATGTTCTCTGAACATCAGACGCAGATGATGCACGAGATCGCCGAAGCCGCCGGCGTGCTGAAATCCGGCGGCAGCGATTACCACGGAGCCAATCAGCCCGGAATCGAACTCGGTTCCGGCGCCGGTTCGCTCGCGGTCCCCGCCGAATTCCTGAACCGGATGCTGGAGACGCGGAAATGCGCTGTCTGACCGCACTTCCCGCCTTTGTCGCCGGAGCTTCCGCATTTCTGCTGACGGCGGATTCGCTGGCACTGCCGAAACTCCGGATCGCGGCGGAGGGCGGGCTGATCGAACTGGTCCGCCCCGCCGTCCGGGAGCTCTCGGAACAAATGCCGGAACATCAGCCGGTTCTTGCGGCGGATGCGGACGCTTTGGATGCCAGGCCTCTGCTGGCAATCTCCACGAACCGCCTTCCCGATGTTCAGCCGATTCCCTTTGCCCTGAAAGGAACCATCCTTGCAGTGAACCGGAAAAACCCGCTGAACGACATCTCTTCCGGAGACGTGATGAAAATCATGAAGAACCAGTACCCGTACTGGCAGGGAACGGACGTCCCCGTGCGCAATATCTATCTGGCATCGGGTTCGCTCCGGTCAAAAAGCGGTCCCTCAAAAGGCAAAACCCATTTTGTGGAAACGAGTTCCGCACGGATCGCGGCGGAACTCGTAAAAAAAGATGTCACCGCCGTGGCTCTCCTGCCCCTCGCCTACCTGCTGGAACCCGACAACGAACTCAAACTATTGTCCGTGGACGGCGTCGCTCCGGAATTCGAACCGGTCATGAGCGGACGCTATCCGCTCGTGAAACGGTATAGTCTTTCGCTTGATCCGGCGGCGCCGGAAGCGGTCCGGAAACTCGCGGAACGGCTTCTGTCGCCCGCATTCCGGAGCAGCCTGCCCGCGCACGGATTCATCCCGCTCAGAAAGGACGGAAATTGATTATGAGCCAAACATATTTTATCACCGGAACCGGAACCGACATCGGCAAAACCTATGTAACCTCGCTGCTTGCCCGCTACACGACGGACCGCGGTTTTTCCACCGCCGTCATGAAACCGGCGCAGACCGGCATGACCGATCCGATGAACGGCGATCTCGGCAAAGTGAAAGCCGCCGCCCCCGGAATCCTCGACATCCCGATGGAGCTGGCGTGCCCGTACTGTCTCAAATTTGAATCTTCGCCCCATCTTGCGGCGGAACTGGCGGGGCTTGAAATCGACTTGAAGCGGATCACGGATGCGTATGCAAAAATCAGAACGCAATACAATCCGGACGTACTCCTGCTCGAAAGCGCCGGCGGCATCTATGTTCCGCTGAATCAGCGGCAGATCATGGCGGATATTCCCGCCGCACTCGGAATCCCGGCGGTCATCGTTGCCGACGCCGCGCTCGGCACGATCAACCACACCGTGCTGACCATCAACGAACTGCGCCGCAGAGATGTGGAAGTGCGCGGAGTAATCGTCAACCGCGTCCCGGAAGATCCCGGAATCCTCATCCGCGACAACCTGAAAATGATCGAAAAGTTCGGAAAAGTCGAAATCATCGCTCAGGCGGGAACCGGAAAAGGCTTTATCGACGATCTTGGGCTGCGCCATATTTTTTGAGAAAAAGACTTGAAAATCGGGCCCGCCGATATATATTTTTGAATCCGCCCGGCGGCGGAAGACTAAACACGGAAGAAAGACGATTTATGGATGACGAACAGGATAACATAAGCTCCCCGGTCCCCACCGCGGTTGCCTATGATGCAGATGCTATTAAAACTTTGAGCTCGCTGGAGCACATTCGCCATCGTCCGGGCATGTATATCGGGAAACTGGGCGACGGCACCCATGAGAACGACGGTGTTTACGTTCTCATCAAGGAAGTGATCGACAACTCCGTCGACGAATTCATCATGGGCTGCGGACGGCGGATCGACGTGACCCTGCGCGAAAATTTTGTTAAAATCCGCGATTACGGACGCGGGATCCCGTTGGAAAAACTCGTGGACTGCGTTTCACAGATCAATACCGGAGCAAAATACAACAGCGACGTATTCCAGTTCTCCGTCGGTTTGAACGGCGTCGGTACAAAAGCGGTCAACGCGCTCTCTGAACGGTTCATCGCCACCTCGTACCGCGACGGCAAATTCAAACGCGCCGAATTCGAACGGGGAAAACTTGTCCGGGAGGACAGCGGCGACACCGAAGAACGCAACGGAACGCAGGTCGAATTCGTACCGGACAATCAGCTGTTCCCGAAATATCACATCAATCCGGAATTCGTCAAGAAACGTCTGTGGATGTATGCCTATCTGAACAGCGGGCTCTCCCTGTATCTGAACGGTGCCGAGCGGTTCTACTCCAAACACGGACTCAAGGACCTGATCGACAACCGCGTACAGGACGAAAGTCTGTATGAAGTCATTCACTACAAAGATAAAACGCTTGAATTTGCGTTCACTCATGTGGCGGATTTCGGGGAAAGCTATTTCTCATTCGTCAACGGACAATACACCAACGACGGCGGCACACACGAATCCGCTTTCAAGGAAGCCCTGCTCCGCGCGGTAAACGAATACTCCGGTAAAGACTATGACGCCAAGGATCTCCGCGGCGGCATCGTCGGCTCCATCGCCATCAAACTTCAGGAGCCGGTCTTTGAATCGCAGACCAAGAACAAGCTCGGCAACACCGACGTGAAAAGCTGGATCGTTCCCGCCGTCAAACAGGCGGTCGAAGACTACCTTTACCGTCACACCGAAGAAGCCAACCTGCTGCTCGAAAAAATCAAGAAAAACGAGGATGTCCGCAAGGAAATTCAGGCGGTCAAAAAGAAAGGCAAGGAGTTTGAAAAGAAACTCAGCATCCGCAACAGCAAACTGCGTGACTGCAAATATCATTTCGGCGACCGCTCCGGATACGGAAGCGAAACCATGATCTTCCTAACCGAAGGCGATTCCGCGGGCGGATCAATGGTCCAGAGCCGTGACCCCAACACGCAGGCGGTGTTCGCTCTCAAGGGAAAGCCGTTCAACTGTTTCGGCAAAAAACTGGAAACGGTCTATACGGTCGAAGAGCTTTTCTGCATCATGCGCACGCTCGACATCGAAGAGGACATCGAAAATCTCCGCTACAACAAAGTGGTGATCGCAACCGATGCCGACGTGGACGGACTGCATATCCGCAATCTGCTGATTACGTTCTTCCTCTCCTATTTTGAACAGCTCGTTCAAACAGGCCATCTCTACATCCTTGAAACGCCGCTCTTCCGCGTGCGGCCGAAAGGAAAGAAAGACGAACGGAAAGCGACACGCAGAACGGCGAAAAAAGACAAAAACGGCGCCCCGGAGGAGAAGGCAAACGAAAAGACCTACTACTGCTATTCCGAAGAGGAACGCGATGAAAAAGCCGCGCTGATCGGAAAAAATGCGGAAATCACACGCTTCAAAGGACTCGGTGAAATCTCCCCGAAAGAGTTCCGGCAGTTCATCGACGAAAATATCCGTCTGGAGCAGGTGACGATTGATCAGACAAAAGGCATCAACGAAATGCTGCGTTTCTATATGGGCGACAACACCCCGGAACGCTGGGAATTCATTCAAAATAATCTGGTGTGACAATGGCAAAAAAGAAAACCGCAAATCATTCCGGCGAACAGGAACCGGCCGTGCCTCCCGTCGAAGAGACTCCCGCCGTCCCGGTGACGGTCATTGACGAAGAGGAAGACCTCTCCGACGTCGCGGAACAGTCGGCAGGTGCCAACGAGCTGCTGCGCCGGATGATGAACAGCAATTACATCGAATACGCCTCCTATGTGATCAAAGACCGCGCAATCCCGGATGTCGATGACGGACTCAAGCCCGTTCAGCGGCGTATTCTCTGGGAAATGCACCGCATCGACGACGGCTCCTACCACAAAGTGGCGAATATCGTCGGCGGAACGATGAAATTTCATCCGCACGGCGACGCCTCCATCGAAGGCGCGCTGGTCTATCTCGCCAATAAGGAACTGTTCATCGACAAACAGGGAAATTTCGGCAGTATCGTGACCGGAGACCGCGCCGCCGCCGCGCGTTACATCGAAGCGCGGCTTTCCCCGCTCGGACGCGACGTGCTGTTCAACGACGACATCACCGAACTCGTGGACTCCTACGATTCCCGCAACCTGGAACCGGTCCGTTTGCCGATCAAAATACCGTCGCTCCTGCTGATGGGCGCATCCGGACTCGCTCCGGGAACGCGGACCGACATTATGCCGCACAATTTCAATGAACTGCTCAATGCGCAGATCTCCGTCCTGCGCGACGAACCGTTCCAGCTCTATCCGGACTTTCTCCAGGGCGGAATCATGGACGCTTCCGAATACGAAGACGGCAACGGAAAAATCACGCTCCGCGCCCGGATCGACATCGACGGACGGAATCTCATCATCCGTGAGATCCCTGCACTCACCGATACGCAGAAGCTGTTGGAATCCATCGACCGCGCCATCAATAAAAGTAAAATCAAGATCGCGTCGATTCATGACCTGACCGCGGAAGAAGTCTGCATCGAAATCGTTCCGCAGCGCGGATACGATCCCCAGCGGGCGATCCAGGCGCTTTACAAGTATACCGACTGCTCCATGAGCCTCTCGCTCAACATGATGGTGATCCGCGACAACAAGCCGGTCCGCATGACCGTCTCCGACGTTCTGCGCCGCAACACGGAAAAACTGCTTGATTACCTCCGCGCGGAACTCAATATCGAAATCGGCAAGTATCTGGATAAACTGCTTTTCCGAACCCTCGCCCAAATCTTCATCGAAGAACGTATCTATAAACGTATCGAATCCTGCAAGACGCAGGAAAAGATCAGTGCCGAGGTTCGCGCCGGACTCGACAAGTTCCGCGACGAATGGTTCCCGCTCGTTCAGCAGTTGGAAGAAAGCGTCCGTGTGCGCGGCTATGCCGCCGGGGACAGGGAAACGCAGAAGCGTCTGGATCAGCTGACCGAAGGCATCATTCCCGATTCCGAGATCGAAAAACTGCTCGCAATTCCGATCCGCCGCATCTCTCTGTTCGATATCGAACAGAACCGGAAAGAGATGGCGGAGCTTAACTCCATGCTCGACGAGGCACAGAAAAATCTCAAACAGCTCAAGAAATACGCAATCCGCAAACTGCAGGAACTGCTCGACAAATACGGTGAAAATTTCCCGCGCCGCACCGAAATCAAACTCGAAGGCTTCAATAAAATTGATGCAAAAGCAATCGCGCTCAACAATATCCGCGTTTACTGGGACCGCAAGAACTGTTATGTCGGAACCAGCGTGAAGAGCGATGACCTCGTCCTCTGCAACGAATTCGACCATCTGCTCTGCATCGAACGGAAAGGCGTTTACAAGGTCATTGATATTCCCGACAAGATTTTTATCGACAAACTGTACGAATTCCGCAAATACGACCAATCGACGGAATTCGGCATCGTTTACTCGAACGTGAAATCGGGCAAAGTCTATTACAAACGGTGTGCGATCGCACGGTTCATCAAGGACAAGGAGTACCGCATCTGTCCGGAAGGCTGCCGGCTGGAACTCATCACGCCGCGCCCGAATGCAGTCTATGAATGCCGGATCGACACCCCGATCAAGGCGCGGCAGATTCAGAATGTGGATCTTTCCAAAGCACCGCTGGTGCGTTCGCCGAAAGCGGGCGGAGCCCTGCTCTTCCCGCGCAAACTGCAGAAAATCACGTTTGTACGCTATCTGGACGGAACGGAACAGAGCGACGAACCTGCACTGATCAACCTGCCCCCGGAAGAAAAAGCGGCTCCCGCCGCGCCGAAAGAGAAAGACCCGGCGGAAGGCGTGGTCGAAAACGGCACCATAACCAAAGTCGAACCGAAAGAACCGATACGCCCGGATCCGCCTGTCGAGGAGGAAAACTGGGGTATCTCGCAAATGGATCTTTTCTGAATAAAGAAGGAGTCGAAAAAAATGAGCGAACCGCCGAGAGAACGCCCCGACTGGGATGAATATTTTATGGAGATTGCGAATGTGGTCGCACTCCGCAGCAACTGCTCGCGCCGCCATGTCGCCGCCGTGATCGTCAAGGACAAACGGATCATTTCGACCGGCTACAACGGAACCCCGCGCGGAATCCGCAACTGCAACGAGGGGGGCTGTCCGCGCTGTTCCTCCCATGCTCCCTCCGGCACGAACCTCACCGAATGCCTCTGTTCGCACGGCGAGGAAAACGCGATCGTGCAGGCAGCCTACCACGGAATCTGCGTCAAGGACTCCACGCTCTACACGACATTCAGCCCGTGCCTGCTCTGCGCAAAAATGATCATCAACGCGGGCATCCGGGAAGTAGTCTACCGGGAGCGGTATTCGATCGACTCCACCTCCCGCGCAATCCTTCAGGAAGCCGGCGTGAAAATCCGCGCTCTCGGAGAGAAGGAACAGGCATGAGCACCCAGAAGGAGTACTGGAACAAAGTCGCCGACACCAAGGAGTTCACGACTCCGATGCAGTCCGCCGTATTCTGCCGCTATGTGAACCGGGATGCCGCAATCCTTGATGTCGGCTGCGGTTACGGGCGGATCCTGAACGAACTTCATTCGCTTGGGTTCCGCAATCTGTGCGGCATTGATATTTCGGAAGGTCTGATCGAACGCGGCAAGCGCCAGTTTCCGTTTCTGGACCTGCGGCTTCAGCCGGCGGATACCATTGATTTTCCCGATGCGTCATTCGATGCGGTCCTGCTCTGTGCCGTCCTGACCTGTATTGTCGCCGATCAGGACCAGAGCGCACTTCTGGATGAGATCCACCGGGTCCTCAAACCCGGCGGTCTGCTCTACGTCAACGACTTTCTTCTGAACAGCGATCCCCGCAACCGGGAGCGTTACGCCGCATGGGAAAAGGTTTACGGCACTTACGGCATCTTCGAACTGCCGGAAGGCGTCGTACTCCGGCACCATGATCCCGGCTATATGAAACGGCTTTTTTCCAAATTCGGGGAACTGGAAGCGGAAAGCGTTGTCTATCACACCATGAACGGACATACGTCCAACGGATTCTATTTTGCAGGAAGGAAACAAACCGGAGGAGAATGACGCATGGAACTGGAAAACGCCGTAAGAAACCGCCGCAGCTGCCGCGCCTACCGGGAACAGCCGGTCGCGGACAACCTGATCCGGGAATGTGTGGAGGCGGCGCGTCTCGCACCCTCCGCTTGCAATAAACAGCCGTGGCGCTTCTATGCGGTCAGTTCTCCGGAACTCCGGGAACGGCTCTGCCGCGACGCTCTGCTTCCGGGCATCCGCATGCCGTGGTTGAAACAGGCTCCGACCATCATGGTACTCTGCATGAAAAAGAAACTGGCAACGCATGTTCTCGCACCGCTGCTTTCGGGAATCCATTACGAATATATCGACCTCGGAATCGCCGGAGAGCATTTCGTGCTTGCCGCGGAAGAACGCGGACTCGGCACCTGCTGGATCGGCTGGATCAAAGCGGCGGCGGCAAAAAAGATCCTCGGTCTTCCGTTTGACGTCACTCCGGTCTCGTTCATCTCCGTCGGCTATCCTGATGAAAAGCGGGAGCCGACCGCCCGGTTTCCGCTGGAGGAAATTCTCACATTTCTGCGGTAAACAGGACTCCGGATATGCCCCGAAGAAACTTTCAGCAACGACCGAATTTCCGCCAGATCGCGCGCGACCTGAATATCTCCGCAACGACTCTCTACCGTGTCCTGAACCGGAAAGACAATGTAAAAGAGACCACCCGGCGGCGTATTCTTGAAGTGCTCAATGAAAAAGGCGTATTTCTCTACTCCGCTAAAAAAACAACTGTTATCTTCGATTCCGGTGACAACGATTATCTCGACTATTTCCTTCCCCCGTTACTGGAACGGCTTTCCAAGGATTTCAACTGCGTATTCACGAACAGCACGCATGACCGGGAGAATTTTCTCAATGCGGTCTCCACCGCGGAAGTCGTCCTATTCCTCGCCACTCAGCCACAGGAGATCGTTGATGCGGCAAAGCATGAAAATCCCAACATCCTCGCGATCGGTGTTTTCCCCATTGCGGAAATGGATGTGCAGCTTCGCTTCAACGATGCACGTTCCTGTCAGCTGGCGGCGCAATATCTGTACGAACAGGGACACCGCCATATTCTGGTTCATCGGCGGGAGCAGCACACAGACGGCATTCCGCGCCTGAATTTCTTCATTGCGGCAATGCTCGGAATTGACCCGAAAGTGCGAATAGACAGCATTGTGATCCCCGGAAAAGTGTACGATGAATACATCTGGGAAGAGTACATGGCAAAAACACCGGAAAACAAATTGCCGACCGCCATTTTCTTTGTCGCCTCAACCGGCTATGCCGCATTCGAAAACCGGATGCTCTCCCGCTTTCCGGAACAATACGGACAGTTCAGCTGTCTCGCATTCGGCAGTCCGCTGGATCTCCGCTGGCCGGATTATCCGCTCCATGTCGACCATATCGGGGGACGCGTCCGGGAATTGCTGGACTGGGTTGAATATTTCGTCCGGAACCGTCCGGTCATGCAGCATCAGAGACCGATTGAGCTTTCCCTTAACGCAACACTGACCGTAGAGGGAACTGTTCGCAAAATGAAACACCTGTAACATTTTTCGTCTTAAAAACGCTTTTTTTCCCTATTGTCATTTTCACTGTTTTATTGTATAATTAAAGAGAGCGAATCAAAGGGATTCAGAAACAAAGGAAAGAGCGTTATGTTTTTTGATGCAAAATATGGACCGTTCCCCTATATTTACGGTCTGTTCAATGCGGAAATCGAACACAATGAATCCGGTGCGGGATTTGAAATGCCGGGCGGAACCTGTCCCGGACCCGTTACGGATTATCCGCCGATCATTCCAAACCTCAAAATATTGAACATACAATAAATATGTAGCAAAGAAAAAGGAGCCAGGCATGAAAACAAAGACATTAAAAATACAGGATTTCCAAACGAAACAGCTCTTTTCATCCCGGAATGCAAATCAATTTACCCTTATAGAACTCCTCATTGTAATTGCAATCATTGCTATCCTGACAGGCATGCTTTTGCCGGCCTTGCAATCGGCGCGGGAAAAGGCAAAAGCAATGTCCTGCCTGGGAAATCTCAAGCAGAGCGGACTGGTGATCGCCCAATATATCGACTCATTCGACAGCTGGGTCCCGTCAGCCCAAAGCGTTGCATCCCCCTCAACCGCAAGCACCTGGATGCGCAGTGTCCGGGAGGGCGTTCTCGGCGTACCGGACTCCGTAACGGAAAAATGGTATAACCGGACAGGGTATAAAATGTTCCGCTGCCCTTCTCTGGATTTCAAAGGAGAAGTCAGCGGGACCAACTATACACCACGGGAAACATTCGGCATGAACGGCTGTCTGACAGGCGCTCCTCTGAATGACAGAACTACCGATGCAGAACGCTTCATCAAACTTCAAAGAATCGGAAAAACGGCGTTTGTCTGGGTCCCGCAGAATCAGCCGTCTAAAACTCCGCTGCTGGCCGACAGCGCCCTGAAAGATGTAAAATGCCAGATATCCGCTTTTCAGACGGAGCATTATCTCTGGAGTAACTACAGGCTCCATCTGCGCCATACAAACAAAGCGAACAGTCTGTTCCTGGATTTTTCCGCCCGCGCAATGGGAACGGCGGCAATGGCCTCGCAATACAACGGAAGATATAAAGGCGGCAATGCCATCATCTTCGATCTGAATTTCAACAGTCTGAGCCTCTGACACATCAAAACAGGAAAACACAATGAACCTCAAACACACAATCACCGCTGTTCTGTCTGTCGCCGCTCTGTTGTTGAATGCTGACGAGTGGTACCGCCATTCCGCACAGAAAGGAATCGAACTCATCAGCCGGGCGGAAACCGGACAGCCCGATTTCCAGAAAAAGCGGCTCGACAAAATGGACGATCTCGTAATTCTGGATTTCGTGGATACCCACTACAAACCCGGATCGTTTTCCAATATCCGGAAGGAAAATGAAACGATCAAAGCGGATCTGACCATCTCCGGAAAAGACGGCAGAAAAGTTTCCGGAACGATCATCAGCAAAATCACCAAACTGGGCAAATATAAAATCCGCTGGGATTACACTGCCAGTTTTCCTGAAGCCGTCATGCTCCGGAACTGTTATTTCGGGATCGGGATGAACAAGGCTATGCTCGGCCGCACCGTCCAGCTGGTCCACTGGAAAACTGAACAGGTTGTGCTGGCTGCAGAAAAAGAGGGACATCTTGCGCACGGTCCGTGGGGGCATCCGGTAAAAGCGGTCCGCATCCCCCTGAACCGCGGCGAACTGATCGTCAGTAAATTTCCCTATCCCGGTAAAAAACACTCTGTCAGCCTTATAAAATACGGCAAGGATTACGCACACATCCGGCTTTGGGCAGCGCATGATCCGATAAAAACGCTGAACTATTCCATGGAACTCGAATACCGGCCGTGGCAGTCGGAGCCGATCTCGCTGCGCAACGCCGTCAACATGGGTTTCGCCGATTCCGTCGCCAATGACCGCAAAGGCGGATGGACGGATCAGGGACCGGATAATGACCTGCGTATCTTCCCGGTCGGCAGACACTGTTACGGTCCGGCTGTGTTCGACGTGATCGACCCAAGCTCCAACAACGGTAAAGCGGCGATGGTCTTTGCCAATCCAAGCCGTGACAGCATGCTCCGGAAAGCCATCGTTCCCGTTGACGGCAGACAATTCGATTATCTCTATCTGCTCCACTGCACCGCATGGTCTTCCCCCAAACATATCGCGGGAACAATCGACGTCACATATGCCGACGGTTCCGTACAGAAAATCACGGTCCGGGATCAGCATGATGTCGCGAACTGGTGGTCCACGCAAAACGTGAAAAACGCGCCGTGCGTATGGAGCTCGGAAAACTTCTTCTCCACCGTCGGAATGTTCATGACCCGTTTTCCGGTCGACCCGGCAAAAAAGATCATAAAACTGACATTCCGAACCGGCAACCAGAGCGTCTGGTGTGTGGTCGCGGCAAGCGGAGTCCGGGGGAAAAATATTCCGTTCCCGTTTCAGGTGGACAAGGAAACGCCGCTGGTGATCGCCGATGGGCCGAAATGGAAGAAGTTCCGCTACTTCTTCCAACCGTTCTACATCAAGGATGGTTCCGCGTATGATCTCAGCATGATGAGCGGCAGCGAACCCGCAGGAAAATATGGCAAACTGCAAGTGAAAGGAGATAAATTCGTCTTTGAAAAACAACCGGACAAACCGGTCCGCTTCTGGGGCTGCAACATCACCGAAGACGCCAACATGATGAAAGAACGCGAACGTAAGCTCTTTCCGAAACTCATCAAACAGCTTGGCTACAACGCAGTCCGCCTGCATCATTTTGATGAGCACCTGATGGTGAAAGGCGCCAAATTTGAAATCGACAAAGAACGCCTCGACCGCTTTTTCAGAACGTTTGCCGCATTGAAAAACGCCGGGCTCTATGTGACGATCGACCTGTTCACCATGCGGACCTCCGGCTTTGAAGATATGCACGGTAAAACGGCGCATATCTACAAAATACTATCCTGGTATCATCCCGCGGTCCGCAAAAACATTGAGCGGTTCGCGAAAGTGATTCTCACCACAAAAAATCCGTATACCGGCATGACCATGGCGGAGGATCCCGCTCTGATCTCCGTCGGACTCATCAACGAAAATCCGCGTCTGGAAACACATGAGGAGCACAAATATCCGAATACACTCAAGTTCTGGAACGATCTTTACAAACCGCCGTTCGATGCATGGTGCAAAGAAAAGGGAATCACGCAGACAGACCATCCCGCACCGGAGACATGGGCGCAATTTCAAATGGAAAACCATGTGAAAGCGTTTCAGCATTACAAGAAATTTCTGCGCGGACTCGGCGTAACGGTCCCGGTTTCGGATATTTCCAATTCGTCCAATCTTCTGCTTGCGCCGATCCGTCAGAACTTTGACTACACGGATATTCACTGGTATTTTGATCATCCGATCGTTTCTCCGGGGTTCAAGCCGCCGTTCATTTTCCACAATCGCAGTTCACTGGAGTCGATTTACAGAACCCCGTTGGCGTCGATCGCTCAACGTCAGAAAGGGAAACCGGTCATGATCACAGAATGGCACTTCTGCTGCCCGAATCAGTATCGTGCCGAAGGCGGAGCGGCGGGCGGCGCATACGCGGCGCTGAACGGAATTAACGGAATATTTGACTTCAATCCCGTTCTCTTCAGCTACCGCTGGGGAGAACCGATGTCCAGCCAACACGTTCCAATGGGCATGTTTTCAACCTACGACGACCCGGTCAATTTCCATAACGCCCTGATCACCGCCCTGCTCTTCCTGCGCGGTGACGTCAAAGAAGCCGACCGGGAATTTCTCCTTCGCGTCAGCCCCGATATTTACAAGGACAAAAACGCCCTGCTCTACACAAATTTCGGACGCAAATGGAGAGGACAACCTCTGCCGTCATTCACAGTATTCGGAGCAGTCGGGAAAATCGGGATCGAAGTCTCCGCGGAAAAAGGCGGCAAGGATACGTTCGACAATAACGAACTGTTGAAAACCTGCAGAAACGACGATCCATTCACAGAACTGCGGGAACGCGGTTTCATGAAAAATGGCGTCATTATCTCCACAACCGGAGAGATTACTGCCGTTCCGTCCGGAAAACAGTTGAAAGTCGTCACGCCGCGCAGTGAAGCTCTGGTCCAGGAAGGAGCGGAGCAGTCCGGCAAACTGCTGTCCGTCCGGAAAAACAGCACATTCTCCAACATCTTCGCCGGAGCACTGGACGATGCCAGCCTGTTCCGCAGCCGCAGGGTTCTGGTGATCCACACAACGAATGTGATGCCGTCCACCACCTATTCTCTGTACCGTGGCAACCTGCATCTCCACAAAACAGGCAGTATGCCGTATTTCATCCGCAGAGGCTCGGCGGAGATTTCGCTGAAGAATCAGGGATCCGGCACTCCGAAACTCTATGCACTCGACATGCACGGAAACCGCGTGGCTGAAATCCCGTTTACAAATCGGAACGGAATCATCACTTTCACCGCGAACAACGATCTCGGCAAACATTGCCCGATGGCATATGAACTGATCCGACAATAACGCGTACGCACTTTGCTGCAACGAACCTCTGCAAAGTGCGTTTTTATTGCAGCTATAAAGCAGTAAAACAGAACTTATTTTTCAATCATCCATCAGATTAAGAGAGGCTTTTCATCGCATGTACAATGTAAAATTTATTCTTCGTCAATTAAAAAAATCCGGAAAAATACAAACGGATAACATATTTTCCGGAGCTTTGCATTGCTCCGGCTTGACTTTCCACCTGTTCCGTATTATCGTATCTGTTTTTCTGCATCAGACACAGCAGTGCAGAAACTTCAAACTTTCCACAAAAAACACTTGATTTTTTGTCAACCCGGCTGTATATTTATATTTCATGTATCTGCAAAGGGATCGTCTGTGACTGTCCTTACCTCCACTGAATCAACCCGGAGGCTTTGCGGAACACACATAAAAAAGACGTCTTCACGGCTGATAAACAAAAGAAAAATGCCGGTGCAAAGCGTCGTAAAAACAGAAAGAGAGTATCAGAATGCCGATCTCAGTCAAAGATCTGCTCGAAGCCGGATGTCACTTTGGACACCAGACCAAACGCTGGAACCCCAAGATGAAAGAATTCGTTTACGGTTCCAAAAACGGTATTTCCATCATTGACCTCACCAAGACCATTCACCAGATCGCCGATGCCTGCAACTTCCTTCAGCGCACGGTCATGAACGGCGGCAATATTCTCTTCGTCGGAACCAAACGTCAGGCTCAGCAGATCGTCAAAGAAGCCGCTGAAGCCACCAATATGGACTACGTTGCGGAACGCTGGATGGGCGGTATTCTCACCAACAACGTCACCATCCGCAAGTCCATCAAGAGAATGCAGGAAATTGATGCCATCGTCAGCGACGAAGCTGCTTCCGGACTCAAGAAGAAAGAAATCGTCACCCTGACCCGTCAGACGGAAAAACTTCACCGCGATCTCGACGGCATTGCCAACATGAAGAGACTCCCCGATGTTCTCATCGTCATCGACGTCTGCCACAACTACAACGCCGTCAAAGAAGCTCAGAAGCTCAATATTCCGATCGTCGCGATCGTTGACACCAACGGAGACCCGGAAGGAATCGACTATCCGATCGCCGCGAACGATGATGCCGTGAAATCCATTAAGGTCATCATGGATACTTTCCTTGAAGCGATCAAAGACGCTCTCGAACTCTACGGAAAACGCGCCGCGGAAGAACGCGCCAAAATTGATGCCGCCAAAGCGGAAAAAGCAAAATCCGATGCAGCCGCTCCGAAAAAGCGTCCGGCAGCAAAAGGCGGAGCAAAACGTCCCGCCGCGAAACGCGCTCCGAAAAAAGCTGATGCCGAGACCGCTCCCGCAGCAGGCGAAGAAGCCGCCGCAAAGAAACCCGCAAGAAAAAAAGCCGCTCCTGCAGCTGAAACCGCTGCTCCCGCGGCCGAAGAAGCCAAATAAGGAGTCATCACAATGGCCGCTATCACAGCCGCAATGGTAAAAGAACTCCGCGACAAGACCGACGCGGGGATGATGGATTGCAAAAAAGCTCTCACCGAAACCAACGGTGATATGGAAGCCGCCGTCGAATACCTGAGAAAATCCGGTATGGCGAAAGCGGAAAAACGCGCCGACAAAGCCACCAAGGAAGGCAAGATCTATGCCGCGGTGGAAGGCGGAAAAGCCGTTATGATCGAAGTCCTTTGCGAAACCGACTTCGTTGCCAAGAACGAAAAGTTCTATGATTATGTGAAAGAAGCCGCTGCCCGCGTCCTCGCCGGAACCTCCGGTGAAGGCGATGTTACCGAACAGGCCCAGGCAATCGAAAATGAGAAACTCGCGGAACTGTTCGTCAAATTCGGTGAAAAGATGGTTCTCCGCAGAGCTCTCCGTTACGAAGCTCCCGCCGTTGCCAGTTACATGCACGGCGAAGGCCGTATCGGCATCATGATCGAAGCCGAAGGCTGCGATGACGCCGCGCTTCTCAAAGACGTCTGCATGCACATCGCCGCATTCAGCCCGTCCTACATCTGCCCGGCGGACGTTCCGGCGGAAGCCGTTGCCAAGGAAAAAGAGATCGCCGCCGCCCAGCTGGAAGGCAAGCCCGCCAACATGATCGAAAAGATCCTCGGCGGAAAAATCAACAAATGGTATTCCGAAGTCTGCCTCATGCAGCAGCCCTGGATCCACGATGACAAGACCTGTCTTGCGAAGCTCGCTCCCAAGCTGGTTGTCAAGAAATTTGTCCGTTGGACGGTCGGTCAGGAAATCTGATAAACCGCATATTACGGTACAATCCCAAGCCCGGAATTTTCCGGGCTTTTTTTGTATACAGTTCTATGATGAAAAACGCGAAAGCATATCATCTCAAGGACTTTGTCACCCCCTGAGACCGCATAAAAGATGAAGCGATGCTTTCCGCTGCCGTGCTTTGCTGAAAAACCGCATCTGCATTCGGGTCCGCCGGAACAGATGTCAGCGGTAACGCGAATACTGTTTCCGGTAATCGGCAGGCGTGGTTTGCGTGGAAGCCTTGAACTGACGGTAAAACACCTCCAGAGATTCAAACCCGCATTCAGCGGCGATCTCCTTGATCGAAAAATTTTCACCGGCGAGAAGACGTTTCGCCATATTCAGACGGAGTTTCAGCAGATATTGATGCGGACTCGTCCGGAGTTCCTCTTTGAACAGCTTGAAAAGATACGGACGGCTGATTCCGGCAAAATCCGCCACATCATCCGGAGTGATGCCCGAAAAAAAATGTTCGTCCAGATATTTAACCGCTTTCCGCAAAGATGCAGGCTGGCTCCCGTCCGGAAAAGGAGCGGAATTCCCGGCGCGCCAATGCAGAACCGAATAACAATATGCAGCGAGGGCGACAGGATCGCTCTCGCCGGAATGGAACGCGCGGAACGTTTCGGAACAGAAATGGTTCAGCGTCTCTATATCGTCCCAGAAAGTCACCCGCGGAACGGCACGGGCGGGAGGACGGGTCTCAAAATGAAAAACCTGGCAACGGTAAGGATCTTCCGGCGGTGTATCCCAGATTGTCTTCTCCCGCGACACATGCCAGAAAATTGCTCCGCGTCCGAACTTGCGCCGTTCTCCATCGACTTCAAAAAACAGAGTCCCGCCGGTCAGAAGTTCCACGCATTCCGTACTGAACGGAATCAGTACAGGTACGACATTTCCGCTGTTCGGAGCCGCATACCGGGAAATACTCTTCAATTTTACCACATGATCGAACATTTTTCACCCATTTTAGACATTTCATCAAAAGAAGCTATCTTTTATCAATTTGCATTCGCTCAAAAATGCGATATAATAATCCCAGTGTACAATACTTTACGTTAAAAAGAAATCAAGAGAACATCTCTTGAAAACCTCAAAAAAAGGAACAGAAATCATGCTTCCAATCGGAGTACAGCTCTACTCGCTGAGAGATCTCGCCCAGAAAGACTTCCGCGCCGTTCTGAAAAAAGTAGCCGATATCGGTTACAAACTCGTTGAACCCGCCGGATTCTGGGACATCAAACCCACAGAGTTCAAAAAGATCCTCGACGACCTCGGTCTCGGCATCGTCTCTTCTCATTCTCCGTGGGCACGCTCCAAAGGCAACCTCGGCGAATCCATGGAAATCGCTTCCATCCTCGGACTCGACAAAATCGTCTGCGGATACGGCGCCCCCGATTTTCAGGACATGGATGCTATCAAGCGCACTGCGGAAAATACCAACATGATGCAGGAAATCCTCGCGAAAAACGGGTTCACGCTGTTCCAGCACAACCACGATTTTGAATTTCAGCGCATCGACGGCAAGCTCAAATATGAGATCTACCGCGAACTCTGCCCGAATGTCAAATATGAAATCGACTGTTTCTGGTCCACCAATCTCGGCGCGGAAGACCCGGTCAAAATGCTTGATCTCTTCGCAAATGACACGATTCTCCTCCACATGAAGGACGGAGTCGCCTCCCAGAAAGTGGACGGCAACAAGATGGTCAACGGCATCCTCGAACGCCATGTGGAACTCATGCCGCTCGGAACCGGAACTCTGCCGATCAAGGATCTGATCGCCCATGCTCCGGCACAGACTCAGGCGGTTATCGTGGAACTCGACTACTGCAACACCGAGATGGTCTCCGCCATCGAACAGAGCTACAAGTACATGACCGAAAACGGCCTCGCCGCCGGCAATAAATAAGCAAGGAGCTGCAGCGAAATGAAAACGACAAAAGTCGGTATCGTCGGATGCGGAATGATTTCCGACACCTATTTCAAGGCGTCTCAGAAGTTCCGCAATCTTGAAGTCATCGCCTGTTCCGACATCATCCCGGAACGCTCCGCGAAGAAGCACGAACTCTACGGGGTGGCAAATGTCACCAACGAAGAACTGTTCGCCAATCCGGATATTGAGATCGTCATCAATCTGACCCCTCCGCAGGTCCACTCCAAAATCGCGATCGACACCCTCAACGCCGGCAAGCACGCCTACTCCGAAAAGCCGTTCGGCGTGGACTTTGAAGACGCTCAGAAAGTGATTCAGCTTGCCAAGGAAAAAGGTCTGCGCGTCGGCTGCGCCCCCGACACCTACCTCGGCGGCGGACAACAGACCGCCCGCAAGCTCCTCGACGACGGCTGGATCGGCAAACCGCTTTCCGGAACCGCCATCGTTGCCGGACGCGGTCCCGAAAAATGGGGACAGGCGCCGTTCTTCTACGACTACGGCGCGGGTCCGATGCTTGACCTCGGTCCGTACTACTGCACCGCTCTCGTCAACCTGCTCGGCCCGGCAAAGAGCGTGACAGCCGTCACCACCAAAGGATTTGATTACCGCACCCTCGGCGCGGAAGTTTCCGACACCTACAAGGATCAGTACAAGCCGTTCGACCGCTATCCGGTCAACGTCACCACCCATCTGACGGGCGTGATCGAATTCCAGTGCGGCGCCGTTATCACGATGATCGCCAGCTTCGACGTTTACAAGAACGGACACGCTCCGATCGAAATCTACGGCAGTGAAGGCTCCATGCAGGTTCCCGATCCGAACACGTTCGGCGGTCCGGTTAAACTGTTCCGCCGCGAATGGGGCTATGTCTACGAGCACAACCCGGAATGGAAGGAAATCCCCCTTGCGTTCGGTTACACGGAAAACAGCCGTTCCTTCGGCGCCGCGGACATGGCGATGGCTCTGAAGAACAACCGCCCGCACCGCTGCTCCGGCGAACTGGCGAACCATGTTCTGGAAATCATGCTCTCTTTCGACAAGTCCAGCAAGCTCGGACAGAAAGTCATGCTCTCCACGACCTGCCAGCGTCCGGCGGCTCTCCCGCTCGGACTCGAACCGGGCGACATTCCGGAATAAGCCGGCGGAAAACCTGTATTCATCCGACTCCGGTTTCCTCATGGAAGCCGGAGTTTTTTTCTTGACTTTTCCCGTTTTCCCCGATATATTTCTCCACAAATCACGGAGAGGCTATGCAATGCAGGACCAGACAGACATCACACCGGAAAGCAGAGGACTTCTGCTGACCATCACCGGAAACGGCAAAGGAAAATCCACCAGCGCGTTCGGCATCACGATCCGGGCACTCGGATGGGGATGGCGCGTTTTGTTTCTTCAATTCGTCAAAGGCGGACGCGAAACCGGGGAAAAACGCTTTTTCGATACGCTCAACGATCCGCATCTCGCCTTCGACCAGCTCGGCGCCGGAGCGACATGGGAACCGGGCGACCATTCCGCTCTCGCTCAAGCAGGCTGGAAAAGGGCAAAAGCGGCGCTCGCCGACCGGCAATGGGATCTTGTGGTGTTTGACGAACTCAATATCGCACTTCATTACGGCTGGCTCCCGTTGGACGATGTACTGGCAAGTCTCCATTCCCGCAAACCGGAACTGAACGTGGTCGTCACCGGACGCTACGCTCCGGACGCACTGTTGGAAATCAGCGATCTGATCTCGGAGATCAAAGCGGTACGCCACCCTTATGAAAAAGGAATTCCCGCTCGTCCGGGGATTGATTTTTAGAATTCGCACGGTATATTACAGAAAACAGGAGCCAGTTTTGCAATGAATGATATACCGCGGACCAATCTGCACACCCACACCTACCGTTGCAAACATGCGTCCGGCAATGTTTCGGACTACTGCACGGAAGCCGTAAAACAGGGAATTCAAATTCTGGGAATTTCCGACCATTCCCCATTCATCGACGGGCGTCATTCCATCTCCCGTATGGCATATGAGGAACTGCCGGATTATGTGCGCGACGTCCGCGAAGCACAAAAACAGTTTCCCGAACTGACAATTCTCCTCGGCACGGAAATCGACTTTTTTGAAGACCTCGGCGTCGCCTATTACGAAGACCTGTTTCTCGGACAATATCAGTTCGACTATCTGATCGGAGGCGTTCACTGGATCGAAAACGAGCAGCAGTATAAAACGCCCGACGGCATGCTCACGCTGGACGGCGTACGGCGTTATATGGAATGTGCGGTCCGCTTGATGGAAACAGGACTCATCCGCTATTTTGCCCACCCCGATCTCACGGCACGCATCACTCCGGAATGGACGCCGGAAGTCAAGGCTCTTTACCGGGAGGTCATGGAAGCCTCCGTTTCCCTGAATGTTCCCGTGGAAATCAACGCTTACGGTATGCGCAAGCCAAAAGCGGAGTTCCCCGACGGTTCGACCCGGACGCAGTATCCGTGGTCTCCGGTATGGGAACTCGCCGCGGAATGCGGAGTAAAAGCGGTTGCGGGCTCCGACGCCCACCGCCCGCAGGACGTCTGGGGAAATACCGACGACTGTTTCCGGTTTGCGGAACAGTTCGGTCTGGAAATCTGCAATTACGACATCGCACGGAAAATCATTTCCGACAAGAGCAGATAAGTCACACGGTATGCACTGCGGCGGAAACGGACAGCAATGCGTCTTCCGCCTGCGTTTCAGCATTTTTCCGGGAACGGTTGATGTCGAGCCAGCGGCGGGCGACCCACATCCATTGAACGGGATCCTGCGCGATCAGCTGCTCCAGTCCGGTAGTACAGAGTTGTGTGATCTCGCGCACATCATGACGGCGGCAGCCGGTCGGCTGATACTCAATCAGATCGCCGAGCACGATCTCGAATTCAAAATCATCATTGATCCGCCGCGTAATCTCCGGAAGAATCGGAACGCCGGTTTTCAAATGCAGTAAAGCCGGGCTGATATGCGTACGGCAGGGATGGCCGAAAAACACGGTTTCGACCCCCTCCGCACGGGAAGCATGCTGATCAATCAGAAGGTTAACGGTTCCGCCCCGCTTGAGCATACGGAGCAATGGACGCAGACAGCCGTCTTTCCCGACAATATCGTGCAGGCGGCTCCGCCGGTTGGTATTGATGAACTCCCCGATCGCGGGATTGTCGAACGGCCGCACGACGGAACACATCGGAACGCCGGACAGCTCGGAAATCGAAATGCCGTTGATCTCCCAGTTGCCGTAATGCGCCGAAACAAGAATCACATTATGATTCGGTCGGTCTTTGGAAAACAGATAGTCGATGCTCTTCTGCGGTCCCGTCACACGGATCTTGCGCAAATCGTAATGCTGATCCTGCTTGACGATCTCCACGAACAGTTTGCTGTATTCGCGCAGAACGCGCCGGGAATAAACAGCCGCTTCCGGACGGCTTTTCACAACACTGGCATGAAGCAGATGTGAAATCAGACGGCGGCGGTGACGAAGATCAAGCCAGTAAAAAAGAAGAAAAACCGCATGGGCAATCCGGTATGCCGCGGCAAGCGGAATACGCCGGAACAGTCCGTAAAAAAACCGGAATGCACCGTACTCGAACGAGCGTCTCCAACGCGGAACAGATTTTTTAGCCATATATCACCGCAGCAATCTCCATCAGCCTGAAATCAGAAAATAAAAATTACCATAAAATACGGGAAAGTCAAGTTTTTTCCCGTTTGTTTATTGATTTTTAACGATTTTCGTGGTATAATTGCAGAAAACATTGCAACATTCAGAAAAAGGATTCTCCATCATGCATGGATTTTACCGGATTTCCACCTGCGTGCCGCGTCTGAAAGTCGCGGATGTGCAGTTCAACATCGAAGAGATGAAACAGCTTGCCGCATCGCCGGAAAACAGGGAAGCGGCTGTACTTCTGTTTCCCGAACTCGCCGTAACCGGCTACTCCTGCGCCGACCTGTTCCACAACTCCGCCCTGCTCGACGCGGCGGAACGGGGAGTCGCGGAACTGGCGGCAGCCTTTACCGGGAACACGATCACTGTCGTAGGAGCCCCGGCAAGATTCCGCGGACGCCTCTTCAACGCGGCTGTTTTCATCCAGAGCGGGCACATCCTCGGAGTCGTGCCGAAAATCAATCTGCCCAACTACCGGGAATTCTACGAAAAACGCTATTTTTCATCCGGACGGGACATCCGCAACGAAACGTTCCGTTTTGCCGGATTCGACAACGTTCCGTTCGGAACGGATCTGATTTTCGACGTGTCCCCCGAACTGCGGATCGGCGCGGAAATCTGCGAAGACATGTGGGCGACGATTCCGCCAAGCTCCCAGCTGGCGCTCAACGGTGCAACCCTGCTGCTGAACCTTTCCGCAAGCAACGAACTGGTCGGGAAAGCGGAATACCGGCGCGAACTGATCCGGACCCAGAGTGCGCGGTGCGTCGCCGCATACGCCTATGTCTCCGCCGGAGTGCACGAGTCGACGACCGACACGGTCTGCGGCGGACACGCGGTGATTGCGGAAAACGGCTCGGTTGTCATGGAATCCGGGCGCTTCTTCCGGGATGGGCGTCTCTTTCAGGCGGATATTGACCTGCAGCGAATCTGTGCGGCGCGGCTGTCGGACAGTCCTTACGCCAACAGTGTGGAGATGAACACCGGAAACCGCTGCCGGATGATTCCCGCCTCCCCCGTCCCGGAACCGTCGGACCTCCGCCGCACAATCCAGCCGCATCCGTTCGTCCCGTCGGACAATACGGTTCGCAACGCCCGGTGTGAAGAGATTTTTGCGATCCAGTCCGCCGGACTTGCACGGAGGATTGAGCACACGTCTGCCAAAAAACTGGTGATCGGCATTTCCGGCGGTCTTGATTCCACTCTCGCGCTGCTGGTCTGTGTCAACACGCTGAAACTGCTGAACCGTCCGGCGGACGATGTAATTGCCGTCACAATGCCGGGCTTCGGCACGACCGACCGGACCTACAACAACGCGGTCGGGCTCTGCCGTCTGCTCGGAACCGGACTCCGGGAGATCAGCATCCGGGAAGCCTGTCTGGAACATTTCCGCAACATCGGCCACGATCCGGAAGAACACAATATCGTTTACGAAAATTCGCAGGCGCGCGAACGGACCCAGATCCTGCTCGATATTGCAAACAAGGAAAACGGAATTGCCATCGGAACGGGTGACCTTTCCGAATCCGCCATGGGATGGTGTACCTACAACGGCGACCATATTTCCATGTACAGTGTCAACTGCTCGGTCCCGAAGACCCTGATCCGTTATGTGATCGGATGGGTCGGCGACAATTCCGCCGGAGAAGTCCGGGCGATCCTTCAGGATATTATCGACACTCCCGTCAGCCCGGAGTTGCTGCCCGCCGCCAAGGACGGCACGATCCGGCAGAAAACCGAAGACATCATCGGTCCTTATGAGATCCACGACTTCTTCCTCTATCATTTTCTGAAATACGGCGCCGCGCCGGATAAACTGCGTTTTCTCGCGGAACATGCGTTCGCAGGAACCTACTCCGGCACGCAGATCGGCACCTGGCTCAAAACGTTTCTCCGCCGCTTCTTCTCCCAGCAGTTCAAACGCAGCTGTTCCCCGGACGGCCCGAAAGTCGGAACCATCAGCCTCTCGCCGCGCGGAGACTGGCGGATGCCTTCCGATGCCTCTTCCGCCGTCTGGTTTGAAAATCTGGACAGCGCAGAGAATCTTTGAAAAAAGACTGGATTTTTTAGAAAAAAACGGTATTGTATGGGAAAACGAGGTTTGCGATGAGTCTGTTTCAACTAGTTTCCGATTACGCCCCCGCCGGAGATCAGCCGGCTGCGATCGACGCGCTTGTCCGCGGGCTGAAATCCGGCAAACGTTATCAGACTCTGCAGGGCGTCACCGGATCGGGAAAAACCTTTACTCTTGCAAACGTCATTGCGCAGATGGACCGTCCGGTGCTTGTGCTCTCCCACAACAAAACCCTCGCGGCACAGCTTTACAGTGAATTCAAAGCGTTTTTTCCGCACAACGCCGTGGAATACTTCATCAGTTACTACGACTATTATCTGCCGGAATCCTACATTCCGCAGACCGATACCTATATTGCCAAAGACGCCAGCATCAACGACAACATCGAACGGCTCCGGCTCTCCGCCACGGCGTCGCTGATCGAACGGCGCGACGTCATTGCCGTTGCCAGCGTCTCCTGCATCTACGGCCAGGGGTCGCCGTCCGACTATGCCGACATGTGCATTGACCTGCGGACCGGAATGGAAATGGACCGCGACAAACTGCTGGAACTTCTCGTCGCGATCCAGTACGTCCGCAACGACATGGCCCCGGAAAAAGCCCAGTTCCGCGTGCGCGGCGACTGCGTCGACATCTTCCTTGCCCAGAAAGAGGAGTTCACCCGCATTGAATTCTGGGGCAACACCGTCGAATCCATCTCCCGGTGTGAGGTGCTGACCGGGAAAGTGCTTGCCAAGCTCCCGAAAACCTTTATCTTTCCCGCAAAACTTTTCGTAATGCCGCAGGAGAAACTGGACGCAGCAACGGCGTCGATCCTCGCGGAAATGAAAGTGCGCGTCAAGGAACTGGAGGATCAGAATAAACTCGTGGAAGCGCAGCGTCTGTTCCAGCGCGTGAACTACGACATGGAAATGATGCGCGAAATCGGGTATTGTTCCGGAATTGAAAACTATTCCCGTCACCTCGCGGGACGCACTCCCGGCTCGCGTCCGTACTGTCTGCTGGATTTCTTCCAGAAAGATTTCATCACCATGATCGACGAATCGCATGTGACGATTCCCCAGCTTCAGGCGATGTACCGCGCAGACCGGAGCCGCAAAGAGACTCTCGTCGAACACGGCTTCCGTCTGCCCTCCGCATTGGACAACCGTCCGCTGAAATTCGAAGAATTTTCGCAGATCACGGGCGATACCATCTACGTTTCCGCGACGCCTGCCGATTACGAACTCAAACTTTCGGGAAACAAGGTTGTGGAACAGATCGTGCGCCCGACCGGGCTTCTTGATCCGCAAGTCGAGATCCGTCCGCTCGCCAATCAGGTGGACGATGTGATGGAAGAGATCCGTAAAAACTCCGCGCTCGGAGCACGGACCATCGTCACCACGCTCACCAAAAAAAGCGCGGAACGGCTCGCCGACTACCTCTCCGACCTCGGAATGCGCGTCAAATATCTCCATTCCGAAATCGACGCGATCGAACGTGTGCGCATTCTCTCGGAACTGCGCGACGGCGCGTTCGACTGTCTGATCGGCATCAACCTTCTCCGGGAAGGCATCGACCTGCCGGAAGTGCGGCTCGTGGCGATCCTTGACGCGGACAAAGAGGGCTTCCTCCGTTCGGAACGGTCGCTGATTCAGGTTGCCGGACGCGCCGCACGAAACGCGGAAGGACGCGTAATCCTGTATGCGGACATCATCACCGACTCCATCAAAAAACTCCTGAAAGTCACCGAAGACCGGCGTTCCAGGCAGATCGCCTACAACGAAGCGCATCACATCACGCCGAAAACAATCATCAAGAAAAAACATCAGACAATCGAAGAGACCATTTTCGGTTATGACGAGGAGGAGGAACACAAACCGATCCTCACGGTCGCAGAGGGACGTGCCAAATACACCGCCGGAAGCGGACGCAGAAAGCCCGCCGCAAAACCGCAGAAACAGGAGCAGCCGCTCTCGAAAGCCGACATCACGGAAATCATCTCCGAACTGGAACGCGAAATGATGGAAGCCGCGGAAGCCCTCGAATTCGAACGCGCGGCGGAACTGCGCGACAAAATCCGGCAAATCGAAAAAGGCGAACTGAAACTATGCTGAAATATCTCCTTGCATCCGCTCTGCTGCTGTGCGGCATTGGTCCGCTGACCGCGCAGGAATCCATGAGTCTCGGACGGGAAAACCGCATCGACTCGGTTCTCGCCTCGGTGAACGGGGAACCGGTGACGCTGCTTGATGTCATGCTCGAAAGCGGGCATGACGAAGGACGGCTGGCGGCGATGTTCACCGGAGAGCGTCTTTACTCGGAAACCGAAAAACTCCGCCGGAAAATCGTGGACGAAATCGTTGTCCGCAAACTGATCTTCAACGAATACAAGGCAAATCCGTTTGAAATCAAAAAACAGCACATCGAAGACGTTGTCGATTCCATCGCCCAGACGATGGGCGACGGGACGCGCGCCGGACTCGAACGCAAGCTGAAATCCTACGGAGCGACCATGCGTGAAATCCGCGACAAGGCTTTGGAAAAAATCGCCGTTGACGTTTTGATGATGGACCACTGCGACCGCCGTGTGTTCATTACGCCGCGGCAAGTCTATGAACACTACCGCAGCAACGCCCGGCTGTGGACCCGTCCCGCCGTGATAAGCCTCCAGCTTCTTCTGGTGCGCAAAGACACCGGCAAAGACACCGCCGCAATCGTGAAGGATCTTTCCGCCATGCTGAAAAACGCGGACGGCAGTACGTTTTCCCGGATCACGAAAGAGAACACCGAAGGGCCGAACGCCTCGCAGGGCGGCTCCATCGGCTCCATCGAACGGGATAAACTGCGTCCGGAATTCCGGGAAGTTCTGAAAACGGCAAAACGCGGTGATATTTTCGGTCCGGTCGAAACGCCGGAAGGCTTCTATTTCATCCGGGTGGCGGAACTTCATCCCGCAGTGAAACAGCCGTTCAAAGAGGTGTCGGAACAAATCCGGCAGAAACTCCGCAGACAGGAAACCGAAACGATCCGCGCCCGTTACCGGGAACAGCTTCTGAAAGAGGCGATCGTGCGGTATTATTTCTGAGTCAGCCAACTCTGAATTTTCCCGTTTTTTTCATTTTCCGGATTGGAAAAAACGGAAAAGCAGGCTATAATAACCTACTTGAATGAACGTTGAAGGAGATCCTCTGGTGAAAAAATTCTGCTGTCTTACAATCCTGCTGGCCGCCGTCTGTTTTCTTGCCGCCTGCCGGGGCGAAAAAATCCCGGTGGACGAACTGCTCAACCGCGGAGTGGCCGCCGCCCAGAACGGCGATTGGGAAAAAGCACGCGAATTCGCAAAACGCGCTCTCAAGTCCGCTCCGGACAACGTCAGTGCCCTGATCCTTCATGCGCTCTCGCTCGAAAACACCGGCGATCCCGATGCGGCGCTTGAAGAGGTGTCGAAAGCAACGGCGATCAATGAAGCGGATTATTTTGCCCAGTATACAAAAGGACGTCTCTATTACGAGAAAAAACGGTTCGACGCCTGCATAGCTCCGCTCCGTGCGGCGCTGAATCTGCGCCCCGATGCAACGGATCCGCTGATCCTGCTTGCACAGTCCGCCGTCCACACCAACAATGCGCAGGATGCGCGGATCTACTACTCCCGTCTGGCACGGAATAAGAAATTCGCCAAAAATCCCGCTCCGTGGAGCGAGCTCGGCATGAATTTTATTTATTTTGACCGCAAATCCCCGCAGGCGGCGCAGTATCTGATCTATGCATACCGTCTCCAGCCGGAAAATCCGACGCTTTTGCTGAATCTTGCGGTCTATTTCGATACCCATCAGCGCAACCGTGCGGAAGCACGCAAATATTACACCCGTTTCCTGAATATGACCCGGCAGAACTCCTCCATGAGCCGGAACCGGGAAGCCGTCGAAAAACGGATGCAGGCATTGCGGTAAGATGGCGCATATTCCTCCGGAAGTCATCGACCAGGTCCGTATGCAGGCGGACATCGTCGATGTCATACAGTCCTACATTCCGCTGAAAAAACTGGGACGCGATTTCAAGGCGTGCTGTCCGTTTCACAATGAAAAGACCCCCTCTTTCGTTGTCAATCAGCAGCGGCAGTGGTATCATTGTTTCGGCTGCGGCAAGCACGGAAACGTGATCACGTTCGTCATGGAACGGGAAAACGTCGATTTCCCGAATGCCGTCACCATTCTTGCGCACAAATATCAGATTTATATCCCGGAAGACACCTCGTGGAAAGAACGGCGCCGGGACGGTTCCGCTCCGCAGGAGCCGCGCATCAATTACAAGGAGCGCCTCTACATGCTCCATGAAAAGATGCAGATGTGGTACGCCGCCCGGCTGATGGAAAATCCGTCATCCCCCGTTGCGGAATATCTCAAAACCCGCGGACTGCCGCCGGAGATCATTGCAAAATTCGGGATCGGAGCCTCCGTCGACAAATGGGACGCGGGAATGAATTACGCCCGTCGTGAGGGGTTCACGGAAGAGGAGCTTGTCACCGCCGGAATCACAATCAGGACGGACGACACCCCGCCGAAAATCTACGACCGCTTCCGCAACCGCCTCATGTTCCCCATCTGGAACGAACAGGGACGCGTTGTCGGATTCAGTGCGCGAACCATTGAGAAAGATTTCAAAGGGGCAAAGTACGTCAACAGCCCCGAAACACCGGTATTCAAAAAGGGACGCATCCTTTATGCGCTTCACCTCGCCCGGCAGGAAATGGGAAAAAAAGGATTTGCGATCCTCTGCGAAGGACAGCTCGACGTGATCGCAATGCACCGCGCCGGGCATACCAACACCGTGGCACCGCAGGGAACCGCGTTCACCGAGGAACAGGCGACGATGCTCAAACGTTACGCGGACGGACTTTATCTTGCGTTCGACTCCGACGCCGCCGGAACCAAAGCGGTTTTCCGGGCGGCGGAACTCGCGCTTCCGCGCGGATTCGCGCTGAAAGTCGTCCGTTTTCCCGGCGGCAAAGATCCCGATGAGCTGCTGCGCAATTCCGGAAAAGAGGCGATCGACGAAGCCGTCAACGGGGCACGGGATTTCTTTGAATTCGCGCTTTCTTACCTGAACGAACAGAACGGAACCGCTCCCGCAGGAAAAGCACAGACCGCCGGACAGCTCCTGCAGCTGATCTCCGTTCTCGAAAGCGATGCGGCAAAAGCGGCATACGTCGGCTGGCTTGCGGAACAGATGCGGCTGGATCAGGGCGCCCTTCAGCACGAACTGTCACGCGTGATCTCAAAACGGAACCGGGAAAGTCAATATCCGCGTCCGAAACCGGAAGAACAGATCGTCAAACCGGAACCGCCGCGCAAGGACCCGGAACAGCTCCGCTACCGCAAAGCGCTGTTTGAAATGCTCGACTGCATTCTTGCCGATGAATACGCGGCGGAAATCGTCACCCGTGAGGTTCAGCCCGATCTGCTAGATTCCTCGGACTACTCCCGCGCCATCGACGATGTGATCCAGGCGAAAATGCTAGATGAATGGGAGGATGCTCCCGCACGGATTCTGGAGCGTTACGGGGAACAGGAGATTGCCGGGGAACTCTCGGAACTCCTGATGCGGGAACCGCCCGCCGAACCGCTCCCGAAACGGTACGTCCACCGCACGCTGAAAGACTGTCTGAAAATCATCAATCTGTGCCGTCTGAACCAGCTGATCCGTCAGAAAACGGATGAAGTCCGCCTGCTTCCGCCCGACAGTCCCCGCCGCGGCGAACTCGCCAGAGAACTGCTGGAACTTTCACGCCGCAGAGCCTGTGCCTATACGTCGCGCAACCCGCTCGGTCCCGAACCGCCGCCTCAGCCGAAGCCCGATGACGAACCGCCCGCCCCTCCCCCGGTCGATTTTTAAGAAAGGAGTTTCCATGCGATCTCTCACCCGTCTGCTGTTGTGTTCCATTCCGTTGTTCCTCGGCTGTTCCGCCTGCCGGACGGTTCAGTCGCCCCGCGAAGAACGGATACTGAAACTGCATTATGCGCAGAATACCTGTATGCTCGGCTGTTATAAAGAACCGCTGGTTCTGGAAGGGAAACTGCAGCTGAAACCACGTCCCTGTCAATTTGTAATCAGCAGAATTTCCGGAAAAAACAAGGTTCCGCTGTTCCGGTCGCATACGTTCCACCCGTCCGGACACCCCGTATCGTTCCGGCTGAGCGTCTCCCAGCAGCTGCCGCTGAAAGGCTGTCTGACCGTGGAAGCGAGCGGCAAAGCCGAAACCTCCACGTTCGTTCTCCTGCCGGACCGCAGTGATCTGTGCAAAGCCGTTAGCCGGAACACCGAAAACGGCCCCGTCGATCACAATATGATCATTCTGGACTATTACACTCTGCCGGACCGGAAAACCGGCGCCGTCATTGACGCGGAAACCAAAACCTCCGTCAGCCTGTCGTTTGAAGTGCATCCCGTCACTCCGGCGGACAACGCCGCCGGAGTCCGGAAATAGTCACTTCTGTTCAAAAAGGATGAGCGGATATTTTTCCGCGGAACGGTTGCTTGCGATCCCTTCCGAAATCTGAATCCAGCCCTCGCGTCCGAATCCGTCGTTGTCATTGATCAGCGCGCTGAAACGAATCCCTTTCTTCCACGATTCCGGCGTCATGCCGATGGAGGCAAGCGGAATCCGGACTTCATATTCCGTCAGAGTTCCGGAACGGCGGGCATTCAGATTCCACTGCTTCACCGGATGTTTCCCGGCAAAGGACGCGGGCGACTCCCACAGGAACAGCTCCGGTTTTCCATCGACAAGAAGCGTGAGTCCGGCGATCCAGAGTCCCTTCTGTCCGGGCAGGGAAAACGCGATCTGCACGCCGTCCCCCTGCCAGACATGGAATCCCCGGTGCGGCTGAACATGCTTGTCGTCCGTAACTGCGAACTTCAGGATCCACGCATCGCCTTTCAGCTCCATGCGGATCTTGGCGGAAAGATCGCCCGGCCCTTTCCAGAGTTTGTGGGCATTGCCCGGATCGGCATCAAACAGCGCATGAACCTGATCCCGGTTCCGGAGAATAAAATCCCATTCGTCCGGTTTCCGGTTCCGGGGAATCAGGATCGCATGTTCCATCGGCACACGGAGCACGGTATGGAAACCGGGAAACGCAACCGACAATTCCGGATTCTGCGCTCCCCGCGCACCCGGCTTCAGCAGGATTTTCGCGCTCAGCGTCCTCCTCTCGCCCGGCTGCAGGCGGATTTCCGGAGGCAACGCCGTAATCTGCATCTCTTTCCCGCCATTGACACTCAAATCATAAGTCCGCGCCCCGTCAAACGGATTGAACAGAGCAACATGCAGTTCCGCCGGGACGAGTCCGGGCACAGCGCCACCATTCACCCATCCTTTTACCAACGCCCCGGCATACCGGGCATAAGCGGCTTTATGGAAAAGCAGAGTTTCCGGCGTTCCGGAAATACGATGAATCACTATGCCGTCCGTCACGGCAAGTTTCCGGCGGTTGCCCATCAGATCGACCGCCTCCACGGATTCCGCATCAGTCCGGAAAACGGCGGGCTCATCGGCGACTTTTTCCGGCGTATCGTTCCAGACCGCAACCGCACGGTCCCCGCCGCCGGCGAACTCCAGAACCCAGATGTCCGTTCCCGGATTGACACGGCGGACGAACTCCATCGGGCGGAAGACCGTTGCAAGCGTGTTATAGACCACATAAACAGGTTTCGGGTAGAAATCAAACGTCACAAGACCGTAGTGATGTTCCGGATCGTTGGCGGCAAAGCCGTTGTTGCGGAGATTGTACCAGTTATAGCCGATTGCTCCCGCCGACCAGGAATAAAGGAACTTTTTAAACAGCGTCTCCGCCTGTCTCCGCTCGCCGAATCCGTATGCGGACACCGCCGTTTCGTTGGCATACCACGGAACGGTGACTCCGGCCCGTTTCCGCATCGGCAGCAGAAATTCCTCCACCTGCCGCCGGAACGCCTTGAATCCGCCGTGCCCGTGAAACGCATGAATATCGAAATACTCTTTCCCGTTTGCAAGCACATATTCCTGAAATCCGTTCTTATTGTTCTCCGGATATGCATAGGCAAAACCGCCGGTCAGGATTTTCACATGCGGGGCAAATTTTTTCTGCTCCTCCCGGACGATCTTCTGCAGCTGCACATAGTCCGGCGCGGAGAAATCGCAGAAGCTGAACAGATCCGGTTCATTCCAAATCTCCCAGAAGCGGATCCGGTCGCCGTAATTCCGGAAAAAAAATCCCGCATACTTGCGCCATTCCCGGAAATCCGGCAGACTGTTCGGCTTGTTTTTATCGGAACGCGCCCAGACAGGCGGATTGGACAGGATCGGCATAACCTCCATACCGCGCGTTTCGTACTCCTTCATGATCCGGTTCAGCATGGCAAGATGCCACTCATCGGGTTTCCGCTCCAGTTCGCGCCAGCGGAAGTTCAGCCGGAGCGCCGACGCACCGCACAACGACGCCGTTTCCGCCTCAAGCGGAAAGATTTTCGTATCGTACCATCCCGGAATGCAGATACCGAACACAAAGCCCTGCTTGCCGATTTTTCCCGGACCCGCGGGAACCATGTAGGCAAGACTCCGCTTCCGCTCGGCAAATCCGGAACCGTCAACCGCCTCCAGCCGCATCAGCACATTCCAGTGTCCGAAATGCGGCAGACGCGTTTTCGGCTGGTATTCCAGCGTTCCGCCCGCGGGAAGCGTCAGTTCCGCACTCTCCGCAATGGTGCTGCCGGAAAAATCCCGGAACTCCATTCTTGCGCGGCAGGAAAGCGGCGTACTGCCCGGATTGCGCAGAAGAAATCTCAGCTTTTCCTCTTCCCCCTTTTTCAGGACCCGCGCGGCATTCCCCGTTTCAATATCGAATTTCACCGCATTCCATTCCGATTTCACCGGGCTGAACTCAAAGCTGATCTTTTTCACGAGAACGGACGCCGTGCCGCTGTTTTTAGGCGCACTGACCACACAGGAATAAAAACGCATCGGGAAATCAATGTTCCGGTCCTTGTTGCCGCCGAACGCATGACGGAAATTCTTCCGCGTCATCGGAATTACAACACGGTACGTTCCCGGCTTCCGGAAATCGACCGAGGCACGCCACTGGAACACCTCTTTCCGGGAATCCGTGAAACGGACACAAAACTCTCTCATCGGAGAAGGTTCCGTGATTTCCACATCCACCCGGCAATTCGCCTGCTCAAATTCAGGCACAGTAAACGTCTTTTTCCACGGTTCGCCGAAGATACAGGCTCCGTTCAGCGCCGTGTCCCAACGGACCAGAAGTCCGTCCCCGACATATTCCGCACTCTGACGCAATGCCTTGCCTTTCCAGACAGGCACGGGCGGGCGGTCCACCGAAAAATCCTGAATCACAGCGGCACTCAGCGAGTACGCGACAGCGCAACAGCAGACAATAAGCGGTTTCAGCATTTTAAATTCTCCTTTTTTCCTCTTACCACGTTACGGCAGTCCAGTTGACAACACCCTGATTGGCGCCGATCGACCTCATCCGGGCAACACTGCACGACTGCGCGTGACCGTCAAAGAACACGACATTGGAATCGCCGCGATGATGATACGACTGCAGTTCATTTCCGCTCCCGCTGCCACGGAGGGGAAGCATCCACGAACCGGTGAACCGGGGAGCCGTTCCCCTGTCAATCGTATCGGCGAAATGCGGCATTTCCGATGGTTTCTTCAATTTCGCAAGATGAAAGATCACGCCGTTGGGATCATACGGCAGGACAAATTCACCGAATCCGGCGTCTCTCCAAAACGTTTTTTCCGAATCCCAGCGGATATACAGGCTCCCATATACGCGGAATTGATAGTTGTTCTCCGTCCGCTCCGGCCGTCTCAGAACCGGACAGTGGAGCTGTTTGTCCGTATTGCTCTTCAAATATCCGCCCTGTGCGAGCAGACTCGTCCACGGAGTCGGATTCTTCGTTCCCGTAATGACATATCCGCCCTGATCGGACGCATAGGACGCCATGGAAAGGGAAATCTGTTTCAGATTGTTCGTGCATTGAATGCTTCTCGCTTTCTCTCTTGCCGCATTCAAAGCAGGCAGAAGTATCCCTGCAAGTATGGCGATGATAGCAATTACCACGAGGAGCTCTATGAGGGTGAACCTATGACATCCCGTTCCGACGTTTCTTCTGTTGAATCCTGTTTTCATTTGCAACCGTTCCTTTCTTTTTTTATTTATGATATGATTCCTGTTTCGGAGCAATCAAACGGGGACACTGATAAGTGACCGCACCCGGCGCACCCGGATTTTCCAACCGCCAGAGCAGTCCATCGACCGCACGGCGGGTGAGAGCGGGAAAATCCAGATCAATGATATGGAACCGGGGCCAGAAATTCTGTAAAATGGAATCGTTGTCGCAAACCAGCAGTTTTCCCGGCGCATATTCCGGCATCAGGCGCATGATGTCAAGCGCACTGCAAAGTTTCAGCCCGCTGACGGCGTTGAACGCAAAAAAACCGATGGACGGATCCCCGCTGCGGATATAGGTCTGAAGGCGGTCCAGAAAATCGGTGTCCTGACGTTCGAACAGAATCGGAGTGACGGGCACGCCTTTGGCATTCAGTTCCCGTTCCAGCACTTTCACACGCGGGTGTTCATAGAAATCCCGGATCATATCCTCCCGCCAGACCATTGCAACCCTGCGGACTCCCGCATTCAGGAAAAACTGAACGCCAAGTTCCGCGATCCGCACATCGTCCACCGTGATCCGGTCCTGACACGGTCCGGGAGACGTCCAGCCGAAAATCTGCATCGCGGGCATCGCGGGGGGAAGCTCGATTTCCTGATCGTTGTAATACAGAACCCCGACGAACTCCCGGAACAGTTCCGGATTCTTCCGGACTTCGGAAACATCCAGATACGCATACTCCACCCCGTACTGATTCAGCAGCTGAAACGCAAACGGCATCGTCTGATCACGGGCGGGATTGAGTTCGTTGAAAAAATCGTTATGCAGCAAAAGGAGAGGTCCCAGGTGCGAATAGCGCTTTTTTCCCTGAACCGTCCGCCTGCAGTAAGAACGGGGCACAAAATCATGTTCCTCCGCGGTTTTCTTGATCTTCTCGCGAAGTTCCGCGGACAGCTGCGGAGAATCATGCAGCGCCATCGAAACCGCGGTCGCCGTGCATCCAATCCGCTTTGCCAGATCGTTCAAATTCCGTATTTTTCCAGCCATTGCCGTTCCTCTGATTGTTGTCTGTTTAAATTATAACATATTTCCCGCGCATTGTCAATACCTTTTTTCGTTTCTTTTAAAATAAAATTTAAAGTAATTTTAAAGTAAAAGTCGGTTCGCAGGAAAAACCTGCAAACCGGCAATTCACTCCCCGGAAGACCGGAGAACCGTATTATTTGAGTCCACCCCGACAGGAAACGTCCTGCTGAAGCAGTCTGCCCGGTGTATCCGTCACCGCCAGAGCCTCCAGCCGGACCGGACGGAGCGGACGCAAACGCAGCACATGCCGTCCGGGCGGCAGCTGAAACGACTCGAAATTCCGGGTAACGCGGGATTTACGCCACAGGGACCGCCATACGGTTTCTGCAAATGGAGGAGCAGAGAAGTAGATACCAACCTGAACCGGACGGTACGCATCTCCATTCAGGGAAAATTCAAATAGATTGCGCTGAATTCCGGATGTACTTCCACGCCAGAAAAAATAGTACCGTCCGGAGCGCGGGAGCTCGAACTCCCATGCCAGCGGCTCCCTGCAATCCGCAGGGGAGAACAGCACTCCATTTCCCCGATGCGGATACTTTCCGGCGTTCATCAGATTCAAGGCAGGAATCGTTAACAGAACCGGACTGGAATCACGGTGCGGATTCTGAATTTTCCGCAAATCGGAACGAACAAACACCGGACGCGAAAAACCATTGTCAAACCGCACAAAAAACGCATCGGAAAGAAGTCCCGTTTCCGGTACCTTTTCCGGAAGCAGGCGAACAGTCAGTTCTATGGTTTTGCCGGAACGGAGTATTCCCGCTCCGGGCGAAACCGACAGATAATCGCACTTCGGGCTCTTCCGGATCCGGAATGTTCCCTGGAACTGTTTCCCCGGCACGACGGACAGACGAACCTTTACCGGAGCCATCCGCTCAGGAGCAGAAAATTCTATTCTGGAACGGTCGGTTATAACGGGAAACGGACGGTATGGCAAATCCGGCGCTCCGGGATGTGGAAATGCACCGGGATCATCACCTTTTTTCCGCAAACCGGTAATTTGCGGCATTGTCCCCGTTCCGGGACTTCCGGATTTCAGCCGGAAATCTCCGCTCCGGGCGTCGCGGAACTGCGGAGTCGCGGCAATGCCATGCGTTTCCGCCCCGGCGGAGGGAGCCAGATTGTGATCCATATCCGTCAGGGGGCCGGGCTTGGCACAGGAGTGTGTCATGACGTTCCCGCGCGCATAAAGACGGATTGATGCAGGATCGGAAACCGCCGGAAGCGGACCGCCGGGGGGCGGACAGTTTATTGTATTCCCAACCGCGACAATCCGTCCGGTTCCCATATCGCCGAAATGAGTTTTCAGTTCAGCTCCGGATCTGCCGTTTTCATCGCCCGGATCATGGAGCAGATTGTCGAACAGCCAGCAGGGACCAACAATGCAAGGGGCCGTACTGATTCCGCAATAAGAGGAAATAAAACGGTTGCGATAACAGCGCACATTCGATTGTCCGCCATCCAGTTCAATTCCGTCGTCATTGGCATTCAGGAAAAAATTACCGTAGATATCTGCGTTCCATGCAAAACCTCCGAGGGGGGAATTGTTCGTTCCGCCGCCAATCACATCATCGTATCGGAACAGATGGGAACCGGCCAGATCGTTATAACGGATCACAATCCCGCCGCCGCAGTTTCCCGTGGCAATCGCCATCGGTCCGAATGGATGAGAATGGAACCAGCTGTTCGCGGAGGAAGCCGGTGTATGAATGAAACACCGTTCCACAAGGATATTCCGGCATTCTTTCAGCGTCAACGCTCCCTCCCCGTGCGGTGTTCGGCCGTTTGTCAAACTTTTCGCTGTTCCGTCGCCGTCCCGATCATAACCGGAATTGCGGGAATTCCCTTCGAATTCACAATTCACGATCCGGATATCGGAACAGTTCCTCAGCCAAAGCGCATGACGGTTTCCTCCCCTGATATGGATCCCGTCAATCAGCAGGTACGCACAATCTTCCAAGGTAAGAACGGCGGGAAAAAAACGTTTGTCATCCGTCAGAACAAAATCATTGCTCCGGCTTGTGAGACGGATATATGAATCCGGTGTTCCTTTTCGTTTTTTCAAAAAAGATCCCGGAGCAAGATCTTCTATATAAATGGTTTCTGCGATTGCGGGAATCCGGGAGGAAAGGGTTTGGAACGTTCCTCTCAACTCTTTGCCGGACGGGAGCAGTATCGCGCGGACCTCATATCTGCCCCCCTCCTTCAGCAGCAGAATGGAACCGCGGAATTCGCCATCCCGATACGGCATGACGACTTTCCGGTCTTTCCTCTTCCAGTCACGGGTACGTTCGGGATCCGGCAGACGTACCAGATCCGGCGCATCCGCCCATCCGTCTTTCCCTTTCTCACGGAATTGAAGTTTTACCGTTTCCGTTTTCCGCGAATCCACCAGCCGGACAGAACAGTTTTCAAATGTCGGTTCCAGAATCAAATGCGGCTCTGCGGAAACGATACAACCGGACAATACGGCTCCCAGAACAATACACCGGATCATCGCTTACCTCCAGACAGGAAACCAAAATGGTTTCCGCCATGAATTCGGACGCCAGTTTGCGGGAGTGTAGGAAACCGGGGCGACATGTGAATCTCCATAAAGAACATTGGCTGCGCTGATATGACGGAATCTCATAAACTTTCCGTTGGCATTGCCGGCATCGTTTACCGGATCGTAATAATTGATGAACTTCTCGCCGCTGTGCAGAATTTCACCGACGAACAGGCTGGCCGACGGCATTCTCCATGCCCGGCGCAGAGTGGAACGTTCCCGTGCGGCAGATTTCTGCACGGGGTCGGAGTAACCGGTCAAAGACTCGGAATACAGATGTTGATTATAGCCGTAAGTTCCGGTTACATCATCCCCTTTCAGAGTTTCTGCGGGACAGACGTATTTGTTATGGAATCCGGAGGTCAATACTCCAATGGGCGGCGCATTGCGGGACGACGATGTATTCGGATGTCCCATATAAGCCCCCAGCATACTCGTTTTTCCCGCAGATGAAACAAGCGAATACCACATGCGCACTTCCGGAGACTCTCCGTCCTTATAAACAGGGAAACGGTCCTCGTGATCGTCTGCATACATCTGGCACGCCTTTCCGAGTTGATTCAGGATCCCGGAGCATTGCGTTTGAAATGCCCGCTGGCGCGCCTTGCCGAGCCCCGGCATCATGATTGCGGCAAGGATTATAATGATTGATGTTGTAATCAGCAGTTCCATAAGAGAAAACTTCCACCTCCTCCCCTTTTTGCAGGACAATCCAAGAGTAAATACGGCTGTTTTTCCTCTTCCCATAACGGCACACCTTTCTTTTTTCTATCAGGACTCACTCATCACCTTTGCCCGGTCGATTGTCAGAGCGGATTCCGGAACACCGCCTGCGGCGAAACATTCCAGCTCTCCGGCAAGACATTTCCAGCGTTCTTCAAATTCGATGGAGTTGTTCGCCCGGTGCGGCGTCAGGAGAACGCGGTCAAGTTTCCGCAGCGGAGAATCGGCTTCCAGCGGCTCGTTCTCAAACACATCCAGAGCAAGAAAAATATTCTTCGACTCCGCCGCAGCGATCATTGCCGCCTGATCCACCATTTTTCCGCGCGCGATATTGACAAACAGGGCGTCTTCCCGCATCGCGGCAAACTGTTCCGCGCCGATCATGTGAAACGTCTCCGCATTGCTGCCGCCGGCAAGAATGATAATCTCATTTCCGGCAAAAGCCTCCGTCAGTTCCATTTTTACCAGTCCGGCACTCCGCGCCTCCTCCGCCGTCATGTGCCGGCTGACAACCGCGATCCGGTCCGTGAAACAGCGGAACAGCGAAACCACCGCTTTGCCGATCCTGCCATAACCGATAACCGCAACCGGGCGGTTGTGCAGAATCCGCGTCCGCGGATATTTCATGCGCGGCCACGCCTCGCCGCCAAGCGTCATATCCGCATGATAGCAGTTGATCCGCAGCAGACTCGACAAAACCAGCGCAAGCGTGTATTCCGCCATCGGCCGTTCCCGCGACGCCCCCGTATGGATCACGGTGATCCCCTTTTCCAACGCGTAAACATCCGCAATGTTCTGCCGCGTGCCGCCGTAGGAGGACGCAATCAGTTTCAATCCGGGCGCTGCGTCGATCACGCGTTCGCTGACAAGCATCGACGCCGTGAACGGCACGATCAGCGCTTCATAACCGGGAATCGCGGCGGCGAGCTCCGCCTCGTCCGTTATCTTTGCGACAGTGACGTCGAACAGCGCTTCGATCCGGGCAAGCGCTCCGGCATCCGCGATTTCACAAAGAGAAAGCAGTTTCGGTTTCATGCGTCACCTCCCCATCCATCCGCCGTCGACCAGATAGATCGCGCCGTTCACATAGCTGCTTGCCTCCGATGCAAGAAACACGGCGACACCCTGAAAGTCCTCCGGAGTTCCCCAGCGTCCGGCGGGGATACGGTCCAGAATGGCTTTGCTGCGGTCGGGATCGTCACGCAGAGCCTGCGTGTTGTCGGTCGCGATATAGCCCGGAGCAATGCCGTTGACGTTCACGCCGTACTTCGCCCATTCGTTGGACAGCGCCATCACAAGCTCGCCGACTCCCGCCTTGCTTGCCGCATAGCCGGGAACGTTGATCCCGCCCTGAAACGTCAGCAGGGAACAGGTGAAAACAATCTTGCCGGAACGGCGCTCCACCATATCGCGCCCGAATTCGCGGGCGAGGATGAACTGTGCGGAAAGATTCGTTTCGATGATCTTGTCCCAGTACCCGTCCGGATGCTCAGCCGCCGGTTTGCGGAGGATGTTTCCGGCGTTGTTGAACAGGATGTCGACCCGCGGATGTTCCTCCCGGACCCGCGCAATAAAAGCATACAGCGCCTTGCGGTCGGAAAAATCACAGACATACCGGTAAAACTTCCTTCCGAGAGCCCGCACTTTGCGTTCGACATCGCTGTTTTCCTCCAGCGACGCGCTTACTCCGATGATGTCGGCACCCGCTTCGGCGAGTCCCAGCGCAATCCCCTTGCCGATCCCGCGACGGCATCCCGTCACGATTGCAAGTTTCCCATCCAGTTTGAATTGATCCAGAATCATTCGTTCACCTCATTACATTGAATCAGAACTTTCATCGCATCGGGCGTCCGGGTCAGATAGTCGAACGCCGTTTGCAGTTTTTCCAACGGAAATACGCGGCTGATCAGCGGCTCCAGAGCCAGTTCCCCGCCGGCGGCAAGCCCGATCGCCTGTTCGTAATCGGCGGCTTCATAGACCCGCGCACCGACCATTCTCAGCTCCTTCCAGAAGAATTTGTGAAGATCGACCGGAACCGGCTGTGCATAAATTGCCACCACGACAATCGTTCCGCGCGGACGCGCCAGTTCGGTAATCACACGGGCTCCGCTTCCGGAACCGGAAACCTCAAACACCACGTCCGCTCCGCTTCCGCCCGTTTCCGAACGGATTTTTGCGACAAGATCGTCCGTCCGCGGATCGACCGCCTCAAAACCGAGCTCCCGCGCCAGCTTCAACCGCGATTCGTTGATCTCGGAAATCGTGACTTCGGCTCCGGCGTGGCGGGCAACCAGCGCGATCAGCATCCCGATCGGACCGCCCCCGTTGACCACAACGCGATCACCCCGTTTCAACTCCGAACGGCGGACATCATGACATGCCACCGCAAGCGGTTCCACCAAAGCCGCCAGTTTCAACGGCATCGCGGCGGGCAGACGGTGTACCAGACGCGCCGGAACGGTCCAGAACTCCGCAAAGCCGCCCGCAGTCTCGATGCCGAGAAAACGGAGCTTCTCGCAAATGTGCGTAAATCCGGCTTTGCAGGTGTTGCATTCCCCGCAGTTGTCAAGCGGGCGAACCGTAACTTTTTCCCCGGGAGTGAAACCGGAAACATCCGCTCCGACCGCCTCCACAACACCGCTGATCTCGTGTCCGACCGCCTGCGGCGCTTTCACGCGGGAATCCATGTGACCTTTGAAAATATGAAGATCAGTCCCGCAGATTCCGCAGTAAGCGACCCGGATGCGCACCTCGTCCCTTCCAAGCGGGGGCGTTGCGATCTCCCGGAACGCGATTTCGCCCGCTTTCACATATTCCGCTGCTTTCATCAGAAATATCCTCCCTGTTCCACGACTTTAGTCGGTTTCATGCCGGAATTCACCATGTCGCGAATCCCGACTTCTTTTTTCAAAATGCCTTCCGCACGCAGCAGAACGGTATAGGCGTCCGCGGCGGGAATCCGGATCACGCCGTCGATATCGCCGAAAATCCAGTCGCCGGGATTGATGACGACCTCGCCGATACGGATCGGTTTCTGATAATGGAACATGCGGAAACGTCCGAGCATTCCCACATTGGTGCGGTACTGATGGAACACCGGGAAACCGAGTTCCAGAATCGCTTCGGTATCGCGGATCCCGTTGATAAACGCCCCGCGGCATCCGGCGCGCATCGCCGCCATGGTCATGACTTCGCCCCACTGCGCGGTAACGGTGTCGCCGGTACAGTCGAACATCACAATGCTGTCCGCGGGAAGCGCTTCGAGCATCTGCGCCCGCATTTCAAATTCGCCGTCGGAGGTGATGTCGGGCGCACCTTTGACAGTGAACGCCTGTCCGCAGAGTTTCATGTTCTCCCGCAAAGGCGCATAGGAGGCAGGCAGCGCGGCGTTGACTTTATAGTCGAACCGCATCACATCGTTGACGGCTCCGGAATAGAGTTTCAGATAGCGTTCCCGCATTTCGGAAACGGGAACCGGATACGGATTTTCTGCAGTTGTCATCGTTCAGCCTTTCAGGAGTTGTTCAAGCGAGGGAATATCATTCCGGCGGACCAGAGTCTCCGCCTGCGAGAGCATCATGATCTGCGGTCCGGCGGCGTGTTCGTCATTGAGTTCCCATGGGTGCGCCGCATATTCCGCCACGGTTCCAGCCGCTCCCGGAGCCAGACAGCCGATGCAGGTATTGAATACGGAACCGTCGTATGCAATATACCGGAACATCGCGCGCAACCCTTTCACATACGCGGCAAGAAAACGGTCATGATCCTCCGCCGCGATCGACCCGTTTTTGAGTCCGCGCCCGATGGCGTAGAGGATCAGAGCGGAACCGGAAGTCTCCACATAGGAACCGTGATCCTCCATCGCCTGATGCCAGAGTCCGTCCGCATCCTGCGCCGCGAAACATCCTTCCATGACATCGCGGTACGCGTTCAGCAGTTCCGCATAATCCCTGTGATCCTTCGGCAGATCGTAGAGCAGTTCCGCAAGAGCGAGAACGCCCCAGCCGACGCCCCGGCTCCAGTGGGCGGGCGTCAGCTTGCGGTCTCCTTTGGCATTGAACGCCTGCCGGTAAAGTTTACAGGAGGGATCGAACAAACGGCGGTGGTGTCCGAGCATCTGTTTTACACTCTCTTCGATAAAATCCTGCCGTCCCGCTGCAAGCCCGGTCCACAGCAGAAACGGACAAACGCCGAACACGGTATCAATCCAGATAAAGGCGTGCCAGTTTCTGTTCGGGTTGACAGGCATTTCAAACAGCCCTTCCTCATCGCGCGGCTGTTCCCGGCAAAGCAGTTCCGCCGAATGGATCATCACATCCCGCGCTTCCGGCATATATCCGCGAACCAGCATGAATGCCGCCGCATTGCCGCCGAACCGGTACACCCTTTTCCCATACGCGCCGATTACATCCGGCACTTCGCCTTTCAGAAACGGCTGAAGGCATTCCGCGATCTCCGCACGCATCTCCGCGTCACCCACGATCTTGGAAAGCCGGGCCATCCCGTTCATCGCCAGAACCGTGCAGTACGACCGGAACGGCGAATGACTTCTGTACCGTTTCCAGACCGACACCGCAACATCTTTGTAACTTGTTTCCGAACTCATTTTCATCTCCTTTATATCATTGATGATGATTTATTTTATCTATATTTTAATTATACAATAAGACAGCAAAAAAGTCAACCCCTGAAAAAGAAAAAATCCGGAAAAAAATCCGGAGGCGGGAAAATGCGGCTACAACTGTTTGGAGCGGATGCCGGGATCAGCCGCCGGCAATGGAGGAAATCCGCAATGCGGAGAGAAGCACTTCTTTCTGAATGGTACGGAGATCGGTATTGCGCATCTGCTGGACCGGCACACTGGCGCCGACCGCGGCAACCAACCGTCCGCCACGGTCAAGGACCGCCGCGGAAACGCGGACCGAAACATCCTGATCGAACGGGGAAACTGCGATCTTGGTCCTCCGGACCTTGTCCAGATACGCATTGAGTTCCGCACGGCTCTTCCAGAGATACGCCCCGAATTCAGCGAACGGCCAACGCTCGTTGATCCGGATCTGCGCCGTCTCTCCGGAAAGAAACGCAAGGAATACCAACCCGGCGGCACTGGCGTAAATATGCATCGGTTCGGAATCCAGATGCTGGATCACGCCCGGACGCTCAAAGGTGATCCGGTGCGTCTGCAGCATTCCCTGCGGACCCGGCACGGCAAACACCACCGTACAGCGGGGAAGCCGCTGATACAACGCGAGCAGTTCCGTTTCCACTCCGGCAAAAAATGCACTGTTGGAATGCTTTTTCGTAAGTTGGATCAGATCCTGCCCAAGGTACAGACGGTTGTTCCGTTTTTCCACGAAACCGCACATCACAAGCGTGCGAACCAGATTGTAGCAGGTCGGCTGTTTCAGATTCAGGGCAACAGCGATCTCACAGATCTTCAATCCGTTCTCCGCATCGCCGATCAGTTTCAGAATGTCAATTCCCCGCATCAGGGATCCCACCGGATCGCTGTTCGCCATATCGTCTCCTCTATTCATCCATGATAGGAAATATACGTCATCTATTCATAAATTTCAAGAAAAACAGATCATTTTTTCATGACACGCCGGATAAAGTCCGCGATCCGTTCCTCAATATCGGGATAAAGTTTATGCGGAGTGCTGTCCGGAATCCAGATCCGGTGCGAATAGCCGGTTTCATCCTTGTCGTAAAAATACGCTTCGGCAGAATTTCCACGGGCATGAAGATTGTTCAGAAAACGGTTCGCCGATTCGATCGAAACCACGTTGTCATGATGCTCATGCGTGCAGAGAACCGGCGGCGATGATTTCCTCACATAAGAAACCGGCTCGGCATGTCTCAGCTCTTCCCGCAACGGCATGTGACCGAACAGGCATTCATAGCGGCCAGGATTCTCCCGGAAATCCACCCCCATGTCCGCAATGCCGGAAATCGAAACGATTCCCGCAACCCGTTCCGGCGGAAGCCGGAGCCCCGTCATCAGTGCGAGATGCCCGCCCGCGGAAGCACCGATCACCACAATGCGACTCCGGTCGAATCCCTGAAATTCCGGAATGGCGGAATTCAGAAAAAAGTCTCCCGCTTCCAGACAGTCATCGCCGCAGACAGGCCACGGAGTCTGCCCGCAAAGCCGGTAGTTGATATTGTATGCCGCCATGCCGAGCTCCTGACAGAGCCAGAGAGCGACTCCGGCAAAACTGCTTTTATCCAATGCGCTCCATCCGCCGCCGTGAATCAACAGCGCGGCTCCGGTCTCCGGCGTGACGATATCCGGCAGATAAAGATCCCCCAGTCCCCGGAATCCATTTTCTTTCCGGTAAGAAATATGATCAATCACCTTCATGGCAGAACTCCTCCTGTTTTCTGTTTTATGACAATATAACAGATTCCGGAATTTTCGCAATACCGCCATGAGCGATTTTCCGATATTTTCTCCGTTCAGGGACGCGGAGGAAGGACCAACATGATCCTGCCGCAGCCCCGGACCGGACAGGAGTCCAGGGAATACGGGATCAGAAAACTCTCCCCGCGTTTCAAAGGAAGTCCGCCGACCTCCGCCCCGCCGTCGCAGACGACGCCGATCCGGAACATGCGGTCGCTCAGATCAAGTTCCCAGTCACCCCGGAACGTCAGTTCCTGAACGGCAAAATAACCGCACGCTTCATACGGAATCAGCGATCTCAGCGTTCCGTTTTCCCGCTCTGCAAGCACCGTCGCAGCGGGCGTGCAGAACGCACGGACCGCCTCCACGGAACGCGGCGTGAAGTCAAACAGCTTCATTGCGTCCTCCGGAGCGATCCCCGCGAACCGCTGTTTCTCCGTCAGCCGGACGCCGCAGCAGTCAATTTCGGGAACGATCACCAGATCGCTCGGCTCCATGACCTCCACCATCGTAACACCGGGACCGATCGCATGGGGAAGTCCGCCGCGGATCACAATCACATCGCCCGGACGGACCGCAATCCGGTTCAGCATACCGAGCCCGGTCTCATAGCGGCCCGCAAGCGATTCCCGGATAAACGTCTCCCGGTCCAGTTTTTCGTTGAAACCGACAAGCAGATACGGTTTTTCTCCGTTGATCTCCCGTGTCGCCAGTACCAGCCACGCCTCCGTCTTCCCATAGTCTGCATTAAAATACGTTTTTGCGTCTTCGCGTGCCGGATGAACCTGCATGGGAAGCTGCTCGGCGGAATCAAGCAGCTTGGTCAGAACGGCGGGCGTTTCGCCGTACTTCGCCAAATGCGCCGGGCCCAGAATTTCCTCCGCGTGAGCATGCAGAAACTCCGGAAAGCCGTGAACGGCGCCGTCATACTCCACCTTGCTGATCCCGTGGCGGGGGGAATGATATGCGCGTCCGTTTCCCTCAATGCAGGAAGCGATCCAGTTCTCCGGAAACCGGGAATCTTCCGGTGAAGGATTGCCGCAAAGGGCGTCGATCCCGCTTCCGCCGAGGTACAGCCGGAGTACACGGTTCGGCAGAAATTTGAACGGTTTCAGCATCTCATGCCTCCCGTTCCATCATCAGCAGGATTCCCGCATTCCCGTCAAGAGAGAGCGTCCCGTTTTCAAACGCCGCCGCATCAGGATCGTCGGTGTGTGCGGAAACGACACGCCAGCCCGGAGCGATCTCCGGCGTTCCGGCAAACGGCGTCATGCCGTTGTTGACAAGCAGAACCGCCGCTTTACGGTCGTCAAAATAATGTTCGGACCCGGTAACGAACGGCGAACCGGAAGCCGCCAGCTGTTTTTTCGGACAGACTTCCGCATAAATCTTCCATGCATCGCTGTCATAAAGCCCGGCGGTGTTGTAGAGCAGACGCTCCAGCGGAAAACCGAGCGTATAAACCGTTCCTTTTCCATACCGGTTGCGGAAAAAGCAGGGATTGCCTTCCGCATCATGCGCCAGCACCTCGGCGCCGCGGGAGCGGAATACGACCCGGACAAGCCGGGGAAGCGTCAGGCTGAATCCGTCGAATTCATAGGTCATCGTCCCCTGCGTCTCCCGACGGGAAATGACTTCCACGCCGCATACCTCGTTCAGACGGGTCAGATAGGTATCATCCCATGCGAGGAACAGGGTCGCGCCGCCGCGCACTTTCTCCAGCAGGGCTTCCCAGCGGCGGGTCGTCAGCAGAGCGCGCGATCTGGCGGACGGCAGGAAATAAACCGATGCCTCCCGCAAGCCATCCTCCGGAGACTGGAATTCCGGGATGATCCCCGCCTGGCGCGCCAAAATATAGGAACTGTGCAGCAGATCGCGGTCCGCCGCAAGAAACAGAGCGTCCGGTTTTGCCTTCGGAAGAGCCGGGAACTCAAGGTTCTTCACAAATGCACCGAACGCGGCGATCTTTCCCGCTCCGGGATGCGGCACGCGGGCGGACGAAAAGACGCCGTGCTCAAGTCCGGGCCAGCTCCAGTCATAAGGGGCAATATCAAACGCTTCCTGATCGAACGCGCACCACCAGAGCATACCGCGGCAGTTCGCCGACCAGAGGTTCCAGAGGAGTCCGCGCTGATAACATGCCAGCCCCTCCAGCGAAACCGCCATCGGACGCCAGAGTCCGGTTTCTTCGACGAACGCAGGCGTTCCGGTGATCTGCTCCAGTCCGGAGCACTGGGCGGCGCAGTAAAACATATTGCGGATGCCGTTGAACTCCTCGATTCCCGCCTTGTTCCACATATTGTACGGGTGAACGGTCACGAAGTCGGAAAGCCGGGCATTGATGCTGCTGACCCACGCCCCCTCGGCCGCGGTGATGTTCAACCCGTTAATTCCGATCAGCGGACGGTCGGGATCCGCAAGCCGGAACACGGAATGAATATACCGCAGCCATGCTTCCGCATGTTCCGGATTTTTAATATGTCCAAGACAGTTCGTCTCATTCCCCGATTCCCACGCAAAGATCGCGGGATGATGCTTCATCCGCCGCACAAAATAATCAACAAAACGCGCTTCCCATTTCAAGGCGACGGGATCGGTGTAGAGATCCAGCATCTCCAGTGCACGCGGAATGAACAGACGCGCGGTCATCTGTCCGGTCAGAATGCAGGGAATCAGTTTGAGCCCGTACTTTTCCGCAAGATCGCAGAACGCTTCGAACCGTTCCATCATCGTCTCATCCACTCCGGCGAATCCGGCGGGCGTATCGGGACAATGCTCCTCGCTCTCGAACATTCTTGTTTCACACGTCCTCGTCTCGTTCCCGCCTGCTTTCCGGATCTCATAGATCGGCTGAAAATCATTCCAGGTCGGGAATACGCGCAGCAGAGTCATTCCGTGTTCCGCGAGCACCTTGAAATCCCGTTCCACCTCTTCCGGCTGCCAGTTGCGCCACATCTGTGTTGCGGCGTGACTCGCCCAGTAATTGACGCCGAGCGTCATGGTTCCGTTTTCCAGCATCGTTCATCTCCTTGTATTTTCCGGTATTATGTATATTATACACGATAAAAAGTATTTGAACATATACAAAAGAAGCCTCTTTTTGTATTTTTAGAACCTCCCGCAATCTTTTTATGCGGAATTTGCCTGTCATGTCATGGAATCCGTTTGCATTTTACTCTTTCCGGAATATGTTACCGATATCAGTTGAATCGGAGCATCCAGCATGGATTTTTATGACGGGCTTTCTTTTCCGGCGGCGGGAGTGATCCCGTTCGGACACTTCCGGGCACATACACCGCTGTATTACGGCATTCAGTACAATTCCGCCGGAACCATCCGGGTGCGCATCAACCGCGGACGCGAACACCGGTTGAACGGTCCCGCCTGTTTCATCACCCATCCCGGCGCGTTTTTTGAATATGAACTGGACAGTGCCGAACGGCACGATTTCACTTACCTGTGCTTTACAGGACCGCGGGTAACGGAATATCTGGAGCACGGGCTGCTGGACCTTGCCCTTCAGCCGTTGACGGTCAGCCGCGAACACAAATTCCACGAGACGTTGAAAGAGGCGCTTCATCAGAGGGAACAAGGCTGTTATGCGGAAACCGTGAACCTGCTGGAAAATCTTCTGCTCCAGCTGCGCCATCAGCACCGGACCGCTCCGTTCATTTATCAGGCCCCGCAACTTCACGGCGTCGTAAAACGCATCCGCACGAATCCGGAAAAAGCATGGGATTTTGAAGCGGAAGCCGGAAAGCTGAATATTTCCATCCAGCATTTCCGGCGGATCTTCCGCAAATACACGGGAACATCGCCGCAGCATTATCTGCTTCAGCAGAGACTCGCACAGGCGGCGAATCTGCTCGCCCATACCGAAGAGCAGATCGGCGCAATCGCCGCAGCAGTCGGAGTCGACGACATGTTCTATTTCTCCCACCTGTTCAAGAAATACTACGGCATATCCCCGAAAAAATACCGGGAGGAATTTCTTGTCTGAATCATTTCAGACCTAATTCGAGAGCGAGCAAAGCGTAGAGTTTCCGGCTGTGATCGGCGTGTCCGGAACAGTGTTCGGAAAGCAGACGTTCCAATACGGAGCGGTGGAACAGAGCCGCGCAGTTCTTCCCGTCCAGCAGACAGCTGCGCGTCTGCCCGCGCCACGGACCGCGGAACCACGACGCCAGCGGAATGCCGAATCCGCGTTTCGGATTCCGCATCAGCTCCGGCGGAATCCGGTCCCGGAACGCTTCCGCCAGAACGAGTTTGCGACGCATTCCCCGCATCTTATACCCATCCGGCAGAGACTCCGCAAACCGGATCAGGCGATGATCCAGAAACGGCGCCCGGACCTCCAGAGATACCGCCATCGACGCAGTATCCGTCTTCCGTAAAATATCCCCCGGAAGATAAACATGAAAATCAAAGACCGGCGCGGCATTCGGAAGCGATTCCTCAAACCACCGCTCAAACACTCCGGCCCCCTCCTCCTCCGGAATCTCAAACCGGCAGAGTTCGCGCAATTCGGAAACGGAGAAACCGGAGATCAGCGAGCGGTAACGTCCGCAAGGTCCCCTCCCCGCTGCCGTCAGCAGACGGCGTATGCGGGAAGACCGCGTGCGGTCACCTCCCGCACCGGAAAACAGGCTCGCCGCACAGTTGAACACTCCGCGGCGGAATGCTTCCGGCAAAACATCCAGCATCCGCAGTTTCTGCATGACCAGATAACGTTCATAGCCGCCGAACAGCTCATCGGCGCCGTCTCCGCTCAGAGCGACAGTGACCTCCTCCCTTGCAAAGCGGCAGAGCAGCCAGGTCGGAAGAATTGAGGAATCCGCATAGGGTTCCCCGCACCGGGACAGCAGAAACTCCAAAGACGCAAAATCCTCCGGCTGAACAACTTTCTTCCGGAACTCAACAGTCCGCCGCGCATGTTTCCGGAGAAATGCCGCATTCCGTTCCGCCTGTGCGCTCTCATCATACGCCGGATCGGAAAACCCGATGGTGAAACACCGCAGCGGCTCCGATGTCTCCACCTGCGACGCAGCCGCCGCAATAATCGTGGAATCCAGTCCGCCGGAAAGGAATACGCCAAGCGGAACATCCGATACGAGACATCCCCGTACAGACTCCGTCACCATCTCCCTCACCTGCCGGGCGGCATGGGCGAAATCAAGCTCCGTCCGCTCCTCCGGATCAAACTGCCAATAGGTATGAAATGCCGTCGTATCCGCGGAAATCAAAAGGGAACAGCCGGGATCCAGACGTGTAACGCCGTTGTAAACCGTTGCGGAACCCGGCGTATACGAATAGGTCAGATACTCCGCCAGTACGTCATGGTTCAGTGTCCATTCGACACCGGGAATCCGTTTCAGGGCGTTCAGCTCGCTTGCAAACGCAAACAGTCTGCCGGTGTTCAGCAGATAAAGCGGTTTCTCCCCGGCGCGGTCACGGGCAAGGATCAAACGCTTCCGGACCGAATCGTAAACCGCCACGGCAAACATGCCGTCGAGATGTTCCGGGAAATCCGGACCATATTCCTCATACAGATGCACCGCGCATTCGGAATCGGAAGCCGTACGGAAACGGTGCCCCATCCGCTCCAGCGACTCCCGCAGGGAACGGAAATTATAGAACTCCCCGTTGACGACGGTAAAAATTGTGCGGTCTTCATTGGCAATCGGCTGAGCGCCGCCGGCGAGATCAATGATCGAAAGACGGCGGTGCGCGATCCCGAACGATCCGTCCGTATGAAATCCGGCTCCGTCCGGTCCGCGCAGAACCATTGCGTCCGCCATCGACTCCAGCACCCGCAGGTCAACAGGCTGATGATCCTTCTGAAAAATTCCGGCAATTCCGCACATCAGGCGATTCCTCCCGGTATATGACGGCTTCTGCGTTCCTGCCGTTCCAGTCCGTCCAGCATTGCAAGCGCTTCGCCCCCGAAACAGGCGGCGGCAAAGGTCCGCAGAATGATGGAAACCGCCAACGGGTTCGGATGAAGCATATCCTCTTTGTAAAAACGGTAATCGCGCAATTCGTCATTCATGATCTCGAACGCGGGAAAGTAACAGGCATTCGGCGAACGGTCGATGCAATCATGGATCGCGTTAAGCACCAAAGCCTTGGAACGGGCGTTCAGAACCAGATCCCCCGGATTGTGCCGGACCGGAGAGAGCGTGAATACGATCCGGCATTGCGGCGCATAATCCGCCATAAAATCCGTGATCCGGCAGAACGCATCCAGACACTCCGCGGCGGTCAGCAGACGGCGGCGGAACGCACTTCCCGGAACCTTGTGGCAATTCGCCACAACCCGTTTTGTTTCAAGAAGTTCAAATACTACGGCGGAAGCCGGAGTCAGAATCAGCAGATCGCATTTCCGCAGATGACGGCGGAAACGGGAACGGACGGAGCCGATCCGCTGCACCAGCTCCTCTCTCAACGGAGCCGAAAACGAGCCGTGATGCTCCCATGAATGCCACAACCCGTTGAACTCGAACAGGTCATCGCGGTCCGACAGAATCGAATCCGCCAGCGACACGGGATTGTAAACGATGCCGTTCGGATTCCGCAGGCAGTCGATCCCGGCGTTTGCCAGACGTTCCGCAACTTCATCGGCAAAACAGGAACCGACCGACGCAACGGCGCATGTCCGCGGATCAAGCTGAAACGGGAATTCAAAGTTGACTTTCGTCAATGGCGGCGGCAGGATCGTCTGCATCAGAGTCCCTCCGCCCGGAACGCGTCCGCAAGCCGTTCATTCAGAAGCGAATAGCGCGGTTCCCGGATGCTGTTCCGCACCGCCATGCCGACCGCTTTCTCCGATCCGACCAGAACCATCAGCCGCTTTGCACGCGTCATTCCGGTGTAAAGCAGATTCCGCTGAAGCATCACGAAATGCTGGGTCAGGAGCGGGATCACTACTGCGGGGAACTCACTGCCCTGTGATTTATGGATCGTCACGGCATAGGAAAGTGTCAGCTGATCCGCTTCCGGAAATTCGTAACTCACGCTTTCCGAATCAAATTTAACGGAAAATGTCTTATCACTGTAATTGATCGCGCAAATGCGCCCCATATCGCCGTTGAACACGCCCTTGTCATAATTGTTGGTAATCTGCATAACCTTGTCGCCGAGCTTGAATATGCGCTCTCCGTGACGGAACTGCATCTTTGCCTCCGGATTCAGCAGTTCCTGCAGCACGGTATTCAGCGCAACCGTTCCGCAGGATCCTTTGTTCATCGGCGAAAGCACCTGAATATCCGTCATGGGGTTCAACCCGAAACGCTGCGGAATCCGCTCGCAAACCAGCCGCCGGATAATGTCGGCGGCTTCGTCGGGGTCGTCTTTCCCGATCCAGTAGAAATCCGTGACCGGTGCGCGGCGGCGGTTCTGCGCAACCGGCGGCATGAGCCCGTGGTTGACGTCGTGCGCCGCCATGATAATTCCGCTGCCTGCCCCCTGCCGGAAAATCTTCGTCAGACGCGTAACCGGAATGAAGCCGGAAGCGATCAGGTCGTTCAGGACATTGCCGGGCCCGACGGAAGGGAGCTGGTCCGAATCCCCCACCAGAACCACGGTAGTACCGGGGTTGATCGCCCGGAAAAGAGCCGTCGCGATCAGAATATCCAGCATGGACGTTTCGTCAATAATCAGCAGTTCCGCCTTCAGCGGCGAGGAGCGACCATGCACGAACTGATGTTTCGAAGGATCCCATTTCAGCAGACGATGGATCGTATACGCGGAAACACCCGTCGTTTCCGACATCCGTTTCGCGGCGCGTCCGGTCGGTGCGGCAAGCGCAATGCTGAGTTTCGCGAGTTTGGCACGGCGGACGATCTCTCCGACCACCGTTGTCTTACCCACACCGGGACCGCCGGTAATGATCGAAACCGGAGAATTGCCGACCATCTTCACGGCATTCAGCTGTTCTTCGCTGAAAATCGCATCCGGCTGAACCGGGAAACGCATCAGGTTCTGTCCGTAATGACGGGGAACAGCGGCGAGACGCGCCACGCGGACCGGAAATTCCTCCTCGCAGCGGAGCAGTCCGGGTTCATAGACCATCTCGGAACCGTTCGCCGCACGACGGACCGCGGCAAGCATCAGTCCGATCGCGGAATTCAGAGCCCGCTCCGCATCTTCCGCCTCAATCTCAAGAAGCTCCGCGCATTTTGAAAGAAACTGGTCGCGCGGCAGACAGATATGTCCGAGTCCGCGTATCTGGGAAAGCACATAGGAGACGCCGGATGTGAGACGCTTGGGGTCGTTTTTGTGAATCCCCATCTTTTCCGCAATCCGGTCCGCCATCGTAAAACCGATGCCGGAAATATCGGCTGCCAGCGCATAGGGATTCTCCCTGATCTTCTCCGCCGCCTCATCGCCGTATTTCTGGTAGATCTTTGAAAAATAAGCAAGGCTGATCCCGTAACTCTGCAAATGGATCTGGAGATTGCGGCGCTGCGCGTTTTCTTTCCAGATCTTCCGGATCGCCTCAATACGTTTCCTGCCGATACCGGGAACTTCGCGCAGACGCGCCGGCGCATTTTCGATCACATCCAGCGTCGCTGCGCCGAACGTCTCCACGATCGCCTCCGCATTCTTGCGTCCAAGTCCCTTGACAACGCCGGAAGAAAGGTATTTGATAATCCCCTCCGACGTGACCGGAAGGGTATAATTGTAAGAAAGGACACGGAACTGGCGCCCGTATTCCTTATGCACCTCCCAGCGGCCGACCGCTTCAATCCCCTGTCCGGCGGAAACACCGGGCAGAGAGCCGACCGCGTTATGGAGGTTGCCGAGCGTGTCACGGATGATCAGAACGGAATAACCGGTATCCTCATTCTCATAAAGCAGCTTTTCCACTTCGCCACGCAAGGTCTGTTCGGTGACGCCGTCGGAATCCGACAGCTGAAACGGGACCTCTGCGACGGGAAGCTGCTCATCCATGACACATCACGGATCAATGGTGCGAAAACACGCGTTCCGGAGCATAGCGGAGCGCAACACCGAGTTCGTTGGCGCGCTTGATCACATCCGCGTCCTTCAGAGAACCGGACGGAGCAACCATGGCTTTGATCCCCGCCGCCGCGGCGACTTCGAGACCGTCGGCAAACGGAAAGAAGCCGTCGCTGGACATCACGGCGCCCTCAAGCGTGGATTCGCCGGTGTATTTCTGCTTGAATTTTTCAATTGCCTGTTCCACCGCGCCGACGCGGTCCTGCTCACCGGTTCCGACCGCAAGAGTCTGACCGTTCTTCACGATGACAACGCCGTTGGAACGGACGGAGATGTTGATATACCAGGCAGCCAGCAGATCGCATTTCTGCATCTCGGTCGGTTCGGTTGTGGAAACCTGTTTTCCTGCGGTCTTGCTCTCACCTGCCGCGGCGGGAAGATCACGGAACGAACGGACATTGGTCAGCAGCGGCGCGGCAATCACCAGAGAACCGTCGCAAAGCACCTTGACCGTGTTGCATGCGCCATCGGGATCATCCCCCACATAACGCGGAAGCGTGGCAAGGTCGCCGCACTGGAGAATGCGGATCTGCTTGTTGAGTTTGAACCGCTCCGCATCGTTGAAGACCGCAAGCGCCTCTTCCGAATAAGCGGGAGCAACGACGCACTCCGCGAACGTGGACATGATGGTCTCGGCGGTCTCGGCATCGACCTCCACATTGAACGCGATCACGCTTCCGAACGCGGCGCGGGCATCGCAGTCACGCGCTTTGAGATAAACGTCCCGCAGGGATTCGCACCCTGCCTGAACGGCGGCACCGCTCGGATTGACGTGCTTCATCACCGCGCAGGCGGGACGGTCGAAGTACTTGACGATGTTCAGCGCTCCGGAAATATCTTCCAGATTCGTCTGGGAAAGACCGTTCTTGCCGTTTTTGAGCGTCTTCATATCCATGATGGCGCCGGACCGTCCTTCCGGACGGTAGAACGCGGCAGGCTGATGGGGGTTCGTTCCGTAACGCAGATCGTCGGCTTTCACATAAGTGCGTCCGCCGATCTCAATCGTCTGCGGAAAATTTCCGACGTGCTTGGTCAAATAGGTATCGCGTTCCAGTTTTGCCATTTTCTTTTCTCTCCGAATTTATAAGATTGACAGTTGAATATTTGTTTTTATGCAGTAACTTACTACTTCAAATGATAATTTTCAATCGGCATAAGGATTTTTTCATCAACAATGAGAGGCAGATTCATCACACTGGAAGGCGGCGAGGGGAGCGGCAAGACCACGCAGGCGGCACTTCTCGGCGAAACCCTTGCCAAAGCCGGACTGCAAACGCGGGTGGTACGTTCTCCCGGCGGAACAGCCGTCGCGGAAAAATTGCGGACGATCCTCAAAACCCGCGAACCGGGCGAGGAACTGGCCTCCGAAACCGAACTGCTCCTGTTCGGCGCATGTCACTCCCAAATGGTCGAAACTCTTCTCAAACCCGAACTGGAACGCGGAACCTGCATCATATCCGACCGCTTTGTCGATTCCACAAAAGTCTATCAGGGCTATGCCCGCGGGCTCGACATCTGGATGCTGGACGAAATCAACCGTTTCGCCTGCCGGGGCGTCATGCCGGATCTCACCATCGTGCTGGATCTGGATCCGGAACTCGGAATGCGCCGGAGCACGGGACGCGTTGCCAGAGCGGAATTCGAAAACGATCGGTTCGATTCCGAAACGCTCGCGTTTCACACTGCGGTCCGCAACGGATTTCTCGAACTCGCCCGGCAGGACCCCCGCCGGATCAAAATCATCTCCGCGGAAGGCTCCGTCGAAGACGTCGCCCGCGCGGTAAAGGACTGTGTGAACCATGAGCTTGGACTGGACCTTCTTTGAACGCCGTTTTCCGCTGGCTGTCAACTCGCTGAAAAACGCGCGGTCAGCGGGCCGCCTGACCCATGCGTTCCTGCTCTGCTCCTCCAATACGGAATACCGGATAGATTTCCCGCCGCTGCTGGCGTCGCTGGCAGCGTGCGAACATCCGAATCCGGACTTTTCCCCCTGCGGGACCTGTGCGGTCTGCCGGGAAATGCAGGGCGGAACATTTCCGGACATGGTTTCGCTCGCCCCCTCCTCCGTGTCACGCATCATTCCCATCGGGGAAAGCGACGACGAAGTGGACACCATGCGCTGGTTCGAAGCCCAGTTTCATCTCAGCAGCATGACCGACTGCGGTTGGAAGATCGGCGTCATCCATGAAGCCGACCGCCTGAATGAACAGGCGCAGAACGCGTTTCTGAAAACGCTGGAAGAACCGCCGCCGAAATGCATGTTTATCCTCACGACCGCCAATCCGTCGGAACTCCTGCCGACGATCCGTTCGCGCTGTCAGACCATCCAGTTCACCGACAACCGCTGCACCTATCGTCTTCCAAACGCGGAACAGCTTCCGGGAATTCTGCATAAACTGCTGTTTGAAGCCCACGGAAGCCTCATCGCCGCGGAAGACTGCTCCACCGCCCTGATCGACTACGCCGCCTCCCTGAACGAACTGGCAAAACAGACCGTCGCCGAAAAATGGGCGCCGCGTCTGGAACGCGCGGCGAATCTGGAATCGGCAGGAAAAAACCTGATCGAAAAACGGATCAAAGGCGAGGAAAGCTGCGAGTACAAACGTATGCGCGACCTGTTTCTGAGCATGATCCACGCCTATTTTGCACAGACGGCGCTGCTGATCTCCGGCACGCCGGTGGATCTGCTCCCCAATCCCGAACTGTTCCCGACGCAATTCGATCCGGATTCCGTGAAACAGTTCGGGGAAGAACGCATTTACCGCTGTCTCGGTTATGCGGAAGACCTTCTGCGCGCCATGCGCACCAATGCGGACGACCAGCTTGCCATCCGCTCCTTCTGTCTCAAGACGGCATTCAAAAGTTAATTTTCCGGAGGACAATCCATGATACAAGGCATCAGCACGACCGAAGCTCTCGAAATTCTGAAAACGACCGATCCCGTCCAACTGCTGGAGATACTCCGGCGCGCAACGGAAACACGGGAAAAATATTTCAAAAACCGGATCAAAACCTGCTCCATCGTCAACGCAAAATGCGGAAACTGTCAGCAGAACTGCGCATTCTGCGCACAGTCTTCCCGCTCAAAAGCGAAAATCACGACCTATCCGCTGATCTCAGCGGAAGAGATGTTTCAGGCGGCGAAAACCGCGGCGGAACACGGCTCGCACCGTTTCGGAATCGTCACCTCCGGAACCAAAGTCGTTCCGGGTCATGACCTCGACGAGATCTGCAAGGCGATCCGCATGATCCGCAAAGAACTGCCGATCCTCCCCTGCGCCTCGCTCGGTATCATGACCGAAGACGCCCTGCTCCAGCTCAAGGAAGCGGGACTCGACCGCTTCCACCACAATCTGGAAGCCTCGCCGAGTTACTTTCCGGAAGTCTGCACCACCCGTCCCTATTCCTCCCAGACGGAAACGGTGCGCACGACAAAAAGACTTGGTTTTTCCGTCTGTTCCGGCGGAATCATCGGAATCGGCGAATCGCTGGAACAGCGGGTTGAACTGCTGGAAACGGTACGCTCGCTGGAAGTGGATTCGGTTCCGCTGAACTTCCTCAGTCCGATTCCCGGAACGCTTCTGGAAGGCGGACGCGGCATCACGCCATGGGATTGTCTCCGCGCGATTGCGGCGGCGCGCCTGATGATGCCAGCCACCAGCATCCGGGTCTGCGGGGGCCGGGAACAGAATCTGCGGGATCTGCAGGCTCTGATCTTCGCCGCCGGAGCCGACAGTTTCATGACGGGCGGTTATCTTGTCACCCCCGGCCGCGGCGTACAAGCGGACCTTCAAATGATCCGCGACTCCGGTCTTGAACTGATCCGCTGACGGCAGGAACCGGAAACAAAGCAACCGGACAAACCGGTCATACATCATTCTCACGGATTTGCCGCTAAAGCAGTCCGTGATTTTTTTTGCCCGCATTGAAAAAAAAAGCCTCACAGGAGTGTGAGGCGGGAAATCAAGTGGTGGCTGCTGCCGGGATTGAACCAGCGACCAATGGATTATGATTCCAGTGCTCTACCGCTGAGCTAAGCAGCCTTGCTTGTTGTGTCGCTTAATATAGCGGGACTCCGGAAAATTGCAAGTCCGGGTTTCAAAAAAATACCGTTTTTTTGCAGGATTCCCGAAAAACAGACCGCCGGACACGGGAAAAGCGGAAAACATTTCTGAAATCAATCTTGATTTTTTCCGTTTTCGGACGATATTATCAGGATACCGGTTCCACCGGAGCATTCACGGAACGGAACAGAGCTGGCAAAGCCCTCTTTGCCGATAACAATCTTGAAGGAATACAAACCTCATGAAGAGTATGACGGGATTCGGCAGAGCCGAAGAGTTCTGCAATGAACTGCAATGCGGATTCAAAGTGGAACTGTCTTCCATTAATAAAAAACAGTTCGATCTGAAATTCTCCATGATCCGCGAACTGATGCCGTTTGAAATCGAACTGCGGAACTTTCTTGCAGAACGCATTACCCGCGGTTCCATCACCCTCCGCATTGAGACGGTCACACATGCGGATTCCCATGCGCAGACGGTCGATTTCACCAAAGCGGAAATTCTTCTCGCCGCCGCACGCGAATTTCAGAAAAAGCACGCCCTCCCCGGCGAAATCACCATCTCCGACATTCTTGCGATTCCCGATGCGGCCGTCATCCAGAGCATTGATCTGACAAACGAAGCCTGCATGAAGTTTCTGAAATCGGTCATCGGAAAGGCGATCGACGCTCTGATCCGAATGCGGGAACTGGAAGGCGAAAATCTGAAAAAAGACATTCTTGCCCGGATCGACGTCATGGAAGCGCTCGTCAACGAAATCCATCCGCTCGCCGCCGCCCTGCCCGAACTTCAGAAACAGCGTCTCTACAAACGTCTGAAAGAGTTTGATCTGCCCGTCGACTGCAACGATGAACGCATTCTCCGGGAAGCCGTGATCTATGGCGACAAACTCGACGTGACCGAAGAGATCACGCGTCTGCATTCCCATTTTGCCAACTTCCGCAAACTTGCCGGAGAGACGGAAACGCCGGTCGGGCGTTCCCTCGACTTCATGGTCCAGGAAATCTTCCGGGAATGCAACACGCTCGGCAACAAGGCGGCTTCCACGGATATATCCCCGCGCGTGGTGGCGTTGAAAACCGAACTGGAAAAAATCCGTGAACAGGTCCAGAACATTGAATAAGGAGAATTCAGCCATGAAACATTGCCGGAAACCGGGTTCCAGGCCCGAACAGACAACCGAATTCATCCACGCGGCAACACTCGGCCTGATGGATTCCTATCAGGACGGGATCGGCGTCAACCACAGCGAAGGCAACAATCTGCCGCGCGAAGCGGAAGTGCTCTCCGTTCTCGGCAAACTTCTGGAACTGGTCTATCCCGGATTCGGAACCCGCGAAGCCTGCTCAATGGCAACGCTCCGGTTTTCTGTCGGCGAAATGCTTTCTTCGCTCTATGTCGAACTCAACGATATTCTGCAGCGTACACTCAACTTCCATTGCCGTCTGACCGAATCCTGCGGGGACTGCACCTGCGGACAGCAGGCTTTGGCAGCAACGGAAGAACTGCTCCGTTCCCTGCCCCGTCTGCGGGAAATCATCAAAAAAGATATTCAGGCAGCATACGACGGCGACCCCGCCGCACGGTCGCTCGACGAAGTCGTCATCAGTTATCCCGGACTCAAAGCCATCACGATCCAGCGCATTGCGCATATTCTTTATGACGCTCGGATCCCCATGATTCCGCGCATCATGACCGAATACGCGCACCGTATTACGGCAATCGACATCCATCCCGGCGCGACCATCGGCGAAGGGTTCTTCATCGACCACGGTACCGGCGTGGTGATCGGCGAAACGGCAACGATCGGAAACAATGTCAAACTTTATCAGGGCGTGACACTCGGCGCGCACTCGTTCCCCAAAGACGCCTGCGGCAAGATCATCAAGGGCGCAAAACGGCATCCGGATATTGAAGACAATGTCACGATTTACGCAGGAGCGACAATCCTCGGCAACATCACGATCGGGGCGAACTCGGTGGTCGGCGGAAACGTCTGGCTGACCGAAAGTATTCCGGCGGGAACCAAAGTCCGGATCGCGGATCCGGAACTCACAATCAAAAAGCCGAAGGAGCTTTGACCATGACGGAGCTTCAGGAAAAACTCGCAGAAGTCCGCGCAAACATCGCGGATGCGGCAAAGACGGCGGGACGCGATGCCGGATCGGTCCGTCTGCTCGCGGTCTCCAAAACATTTCCGGCTGCCGACGTTCTCGAAGCTCTCGCCGCCGGACAATTTGAATTCGGCGAAAACCGCGTTCAGGAGCTGGAAACAAAAGTTCCCGTGTGCGGGCCGGAAACGGTCTGGCATCTGATCGGGCACCTTCAATCGAACAAAGCGGAAAAAGCGGTCGGACTTGCGGAATACATTCACTCCATCGATTCGGTCAAGCTGCTGGACAGGATCAACGCGGCGGCGGAAAAACGCGGCAAACGGCAGAAACTCCTGCTGGAAGTGAACGTTTCCGGCGAAGAATCCAAATTCGGCCTGTCCGACTATGACGCTCTCCGGAAAACCGCGGAACACGCTCTCGGACTTGCCAACGTTCAGCTGCTCGGACTCATGACGATGGCGCCGCTGGATGCGGACGATGCCGTTCTGCACGCGACGTTCAGCGGACTCCGCGAATTCCGTGACCGGCTGGAGCGGGAATTTTCCGTCCGTCTGCCGGAACTTTCCATGGGTATGAGCCATGATTATTCCGTCGCAATCGCAGAAGGCGCAACGATCGTGCGGATCGGAACCGCGATTTTCGGCGGAAGAAATTACGGCGTCTGATCCCCGTTCTCCGGCGCGATCCTGAACCGGATGCGGAACCGGATACAGAGGATCGTACCGGAAAAAATAAATGTAATGGCTCGGTAAAGAGCATCCCCAAGATGCCCGATCTGCCGAACAGCAATGCCAAAAGCGTCATTGAAAGAAACAGGAAAAATCTTCCATTCTCAGCTCCGGGATTGCAGCCAGCGCGACAGTGTGGCGGAAATAAAATCCAGTTCCTCCAGAATCGCACGCTTCGTGCTGCCTTCAAACCGCCAAAGCGGCAAATAGGTGCCGAGCGCAATTTTCATCATTTCTTTTTTCTCAAACACAGGAAATGCGATCTGCGCCATATTCGACGGATGCTCCGTGACAAGCAGGTGCGGCAAAGCACGGATCCGTTCCAGTTCCGCCGCCAGCGCAGAACGGCTCTGCGCGGCACGCCAACTCTGCGCCGACGGCAATCCAAGCGATGATACAACGCGGGAAACCTGTTCCGGTGTGCAATACGCCAGCAACAGACGCCCGGTCGCTGTCGGATAAAGATCCCCGAACCGCATCTGCGGGCGATGATAAACCGGCTCGTGATCCTCCCGGCAGATGATATAGCGACGGCTGCCGTTGATCCCCGCCAGCATCACAGGAATCCGGAAGCGGTCCGCAAACGCCCGGAGCTGCAATTTTGCATGAGTCGCCAGCTCAAACCGGTAAATGACTCCGCCGCAGAGTTCATTGAGTTCCGGTCCAAGACGGTATCCTTTCCGCGGCCCCGGACTCTCCAGCCACCCTAGCGAACACATGGTCCGCACAATATGAAAACAGGTATCCGGCTTCACGCCTGCGATCTCCGCCAGTTCCCGGAGCTGCCAGACCCGTTCCGGCGCATGGGAAACAGCTTCCAGCACCCGGAACGCACGCATTAAAACCTGAATCATCGCAGCCTCCATTTTGAATATTATTCGATTACTATACCTCATTCCCTCCGTTTTTCAAGAAAAAGAACGGTTTCCAGCCGCCGCCGGATTGTTTTGCTCCCGGACGATGACAGTGTATAGCGACGATCCGTACAATCAAAACCAGAAAGGAGTTCAACCATGTTCGACATTCGCGATTACGGAGCCAAACCGGACGGAGTCACCGACAACACGGCGATGATTCAGGCAGCCATCAATGCCTGCGCCGGAACCGGCGGGGGAACGGTCCTCATCTCCGGCGGACCTTATCTGACTTACACCCTCCATCTGCGTTCCGGCGTCCGGCTGGAGCTCGAAGCCGGCAGCAGTCTGGAAGGCGGCCCCGACGCCGAGCGCTATCCGGAAGTCCCCGACAATCCGTACTGGAAGCCAGCCCACGCCTCACGTCTGAACCGGCGAACCCTGATTTATGCGCTCAACTGCGACAACATCGCCATCACCGGACGCGGCACCATCAACGGAAACGCTCATGTCTTTCATCACACAGACGACCGGGAATTGGAACTGCATCAGGTCTGGAAGCGGAAAAGCGACCGTGTCATCCCCGGACGCACTCTGCTGTTTGTCGGCTGCCGTGATATTCTGCTCACGGATTTTCTGATCCTTGATTCTGCCGGCTGGTCCATGTGGATTCTGGATTGCGACCGGATCCGGATCGACCGTCTCAGGATTGATTGCGACATGCGTCTGCCGAATGTGGACGGCATTCATATCAGCAGCAGCCGCGATGCCGTCATCAGCAACTGCATCATCCGCAGCTCCGATGATGCGTTCGCCATCCGCTCCCATCAGGAACAGCTGTACACGCCGAAGCCTTGCGAACGGATCGCCGTCAGCAACTGCACCATCCAAAGCGGCAGTTCGGCGGTCCGGATCGGCTGGAGCAACGATTACATCATCCGCAACTGCTCGTTCGACAATCTCGTGATCCGGGAAAGTTTTGCAGGATTTTCCATCTATATTCCCAGAATTTATCCGGTCCAGTTCGATCCACCGCGCGGCCCGGACACGCCGGAACCGCCCCCGATCCTCCCGTTTGAAGTGGAAAATATCCGGTTCAGCAACATCGAAATGGAAACACAGGCGTCCCCGTTTCTGATCCGTCTTGCGGACGATGCGGAAATCGCCGGAATCCGCAATATCACCCTGAGCGGAGTCTCATGCCTCTCCGGCAGCTATCCTTTCATCCGTGCCGCACCGCAACACGGGGTCCGCGACATCCGGTTGGAAAACTCCCGGTTCACGGTCCGCCAGCACCGCCGGAAAGATTTCGCCCATGCACCGAGTTTCCACGACAGAATGGAATTCTCAGCGGTCGAAAATCTGCAATTTCTCAATGTGCAGTTTCCATCCCTGTCTCCTCTGGAAATGACGGAAATCCGGGAACCGCCGGTTTCATAAAAAAATCCAAAAAATCTCAGATAAATGCATATTTTCCCGATTTTCCGGAAAAAATATGCATTTTTTATACTTTTTTTCACTTTTTTTTCGTTTACCCTCTTCACAAAATCGACTTTATGTTGCATAATTATATAAGGAACGGCGCAAGCCTGACGGGACCGACCGGCGCAGTTTGGGAGCTCCGGGGAGCGGTCCGTGCAACAAATCAGGAGAGGAACAAAATGAGCAAGGAAAAAGGCAAGGTCAAATGGTTTAACAATGCAAAAGGGTTCGGCTTCATCGAACGCGAGCAGGGCGGCGATATTTTCGTCCATTACAGCTCCATCAAAGTCGACGGCTACCGTACCCTGAAAGAAGGGCAGTCGGTGGAGTTCGTGGTCTCCCAGGGAGAAAAAGGACTTCAGGCGGACGACGTCGTCGCGCTTTCCGAATAATGCAGTCCGGCAGGAAACCCGAAAAGCCATTTCCGTTTACCGGAATGGCTTTTTGCATTTCTGCGAAACCGTGCTACATTACCTCCCGCAACTCTGACAGGAGATCATGGACTTTGTGTTTGAACATCTGACCCCGGAACGGTTTCTTCCAGCACTGGAGGAGGCGCTTTCCTGCGAACTCAAGGGGTACGCCGCCGCATTCCACAGCTACATCAACCGCGTTTATGAACTGCAGACGACCGGCGGGGAACCGCTCGTCGTCAAATTTTACCGTCCCGGACGGTGGCCCGCCGATGCGCTGCTGGATGAACATGATTATCTCTGGGAATGCGAAGACTCCGGGATTCCCGTCGTGCCACCCTATGAACTGGCAGACGGTTCCACTTTGGGGAAATTCGATGGAATTTATTTTGCCGTGTTTCCGAAGAAACGGGGGCGCGACGTCGCATTCGACACGGCGGCAGAACTCGAACAGGCAGGACGGCTCATCGGACGCCTCCACGCCGTCGGCGCACGCAGAAAAGCGGAATTCCGCCTGACGCTGGAACCGGAACCGATGATCGGAAGCGTCATCGAACGCCTTGCGGATTCCGCATTTCCCGGACGGCGCCAGTTTGAGGAGTTCGTCGATCTCTGCAACGAGGTCGCCGACATCGCCTGTCCGGAATTTCCCGACTCCTCCGCGTTTCTGCGGCTGCACGGCGATCTGCACCGCGCCAATATCCTCAACCGGCCGGACGACGGACTGATTCTCATTGATTTCGACGACATGCTGAACGGTCCCGCGATCCAGGACCTCTGGCTTCTGCTTCCGGATATCCCGTCGCACTGCCCGGAAGAGGCGGAAGCGATCGCGCGCGGTTACAGTCTCTTCATGGATTTTTCGGAATCCGATTTTGCTCTGACCGAGTGTCTGCGCACGCTGCGGATGCTCTATTTTCTGTCATGGGTCGCAATGCAGAGGAACGACCCGCATTTTTCCGCATCGTTCCCCGACTGGGGGAGCGATGCTTACTGGCGCGGAGAGTTCACCGATCTGCGGCGGCAGATACCGCGTATGCAGGAAGAAATCCGTTTCTGGCGGAAACGATAACAACAAAACAACATCATAAGGAAAAAAAACAAAATGTCCCGTTTTACGGTATTGTTTCAGGGAGACTCCATTACAGACTGCGGACGCACCACATGCGGCGGCGCAGGATTCAGCAACAGCGGGCTCGGCCCCGGCTATCCCGGCATGATCGCCGCCAGGCTGATGTGCGATCGTCCCGATCACGAATGGGAATTCATCAACCGCGGAATCAGCGGCAACCGGATCGTGGATCTCTACGCCCGCTGGAAAGCCGACTGCCTGAATCTCAAGCCGAACGTGCTGAGTCTGCTGATCGGCGTCAACGACGTCTGGCATCATTTAACGTCCAACAACGGAGTCGAAGTACCGCGCTACGCCCGTTTTTACCGGGAACTGCTCACCTGGACCCGCGAAGAACTGCCGGATATCCGGTTCGTGCTTCTGGATCCGTTTGTCTGCCCGAATCTGCCCGACCGCGCAAAATTCGTCGACGACCTCATCGAACGCCGGAAAATCGTTTCCGCTCTTGCCGGTGAATTCGGAGCCGTGCACATCCCCCTGCAGGAGATTTTCAACGGCGCATTCCAGCGGGCACCGGAAGCCTACTGGGCGGCAGACGGCGTGCACCCGACGCCCGCTGGGCATCAGCTGATCGCTGACGCATGGCTCAAAGCAGCGGCGCCGCTGTTCCGCTGACGCAGATTTTCCGCCTGTTTTCCGTGCGGAAACAGGCGAATATTCATCCGTTCCCCGTCCGTTTCCCGCTTGAAAAAACACCGTCGCGGTGCTATGTTGCTTCCAACGAAACAAAGGGGGAACTGATGATGAACACATCCATTACCAAAACCGAAGCGCGGGAAATTCTGGATTCCCGTGGAAATCCGACCATTGAAGTAACCGTCACACTGGAATCCGGAATTCGCGGAACGGCTGCCGTGCCGTCCGGCGCGTCCACCGGGGAAAACGAGGCGCTCGAACTGCGCGACGGCGACCGGCAGCGCTATCAGGGCAAAGGCGTTCTGAAAGCGGTCCGCAATGTCAACAGCAAGATCGCCCGTGCCATTCAGGGCTTCGATGCTCTCGACCAGACCGCGCTTGACCGCGCCATGATCCGGCTTGACGGGACAAAAAATAAAAAGGAACTCGGCGCCAACGCGATTCTCGGAGTTTCTCTGGCAAACGCCAGAGCCGCCGCAAACGCACTCGGCCTGCCGCTCTACCGCTATCTCGGCGGAGTCAACGCAAAGCGTCTTCCGGTCCCGATGATGAACATCATCAACGGCGGAGCGCACTCCGATGCTCCGATCGACTTTCAGGAATTCATGATCCGCCCGGTCGGTGCTCCCGACTTTCCGGAAGCGGTCCGGTACGGCGCCGAAGTCTTCCACGCGCTGAAATCCGTTCTGAAAAAGAAAGGATTCAGCACCGCCGTCGGCGATGAAGGCGGTTTCGCACCCGCCCTCGGCGGAACCGAAGAAGCGTTTGAAACGATTCTGGAAGCCGTGGAACTCGCCGGATTCAAACCGGGACGCAAAAATGAAAACGGCGATATTTCCCTTGCCATAGACTGCGCCGCCACCGAATTCTACGACAAGCGCAAGCGGCTTTACATATACCGGAAATCCGGCGGAGACTCCAAAAACGCCGCCGCGCAGATCGACTACATCCGCAAACTCGTCGATGCTTATCCGATCGACTCTATTGAGGATGCAATGGCGGAAAACGACTGGAAAGGATGGCAGGAGCTCAACCGCGAACTCGGCTCCCGTGTTCAGCTCGTCGGCGACGACCTGCTCGTTACGAATGTCGAATACCTGGCAAAAGCCATTGAACTCAAGGCCGCCAACGCGATCCTCGTAAAAGTCAATCAGATCGGTTCGCTGACGGAGACGCTGGACGCCGTGGAAATGGCGCAGAAAGCCGGATTCCATGCCGTCATCAGCCACCGTTCCGGCGAAACGGAAGATACCACGATCGCGGATCTCGCCGTAGCCGTCAACGCAGGACAGATCAAGACAGGTTCCCTGAGCCGCACGGACCGCATCTGCAAGTACAACCGCCTGATGGCGATTGCCGCCGAACTCGGCGACTCCGCCATTTACGGATAACCGGAACAGACTGTTTCAGACGGTGTTTTCCGGACGCCGTCTGAAACCTCGCCACAGCGTTTTCCCCTCCCCGCCTCTTCCTCTGCTGTCCATGCCGAAGCGATGGATATTCCGCACTCTCCGTTCCCTTTTGACGGGTGTTCCACCTGTTCGGGAAACAATGCCACCGGCATGCGATCCCGAATCCGGGCACAGCAAACTTCTGGGGACGTAGCGGCAGAATCTCTCCATGCAGGAAATTGCGCCCCGGTATTGATTCCTTTTTCCATCCATCCGTTAAAAAAACGCCTCTCCCGCCGATTTCCGCTGTTGAAAAACGGGTTGTCTGTAAACGGAAGAAACCGTTTTTTTTATGATTTTTCCATAATTTTTCTCTTTTTGGTCTTGACAAAAATGCAGTTTCAGAGTATAATTTAAACAAAGGACAATTAATTGCCTACATATTGAAACAAAGATTAAAAAAATGGGGAAGGAATGGTTGAAATGAAATGTATGTCGCAGCACTGCGGGAAGTCCGTGTCTTTCCGTCCTCCGGATTGCCGGGGAAGATGTGGATTTACGCTCGTGGAACTCCTTGTCGTAATTGCCGTGATCGCCATCCTGGGAGCGCTTCTTCTGCCCGCTCTGAACAGTGCGCGGGCAAAGGCGCATCAGATCGCCTGCGTAAGCATTTTGAAACAGTATGGATCGGGCGGAATGATGTATGCTTCGGGCAACAATGACGCATGGGTTCCGTTCAGCGGCGGAAAAATCAGTGATCCGGATGGTTCGGAGAAGGATGACAAATGGTATTCCAACCGGGAGTTTCTGGATAACGCCGGTATCGCGACGATCGGAAGAGATTACCAGTGGCAAAGGGGGTATGTCGTGAACGGGATGACGTGTCCGTCGAAGAAAGCCCCTTATTCTTATAACGGAAAATTTTCCCAGCTTTCCAGATTTTATGCGCAGAATTATAACGGGAGCACCCGTTTCTCCGGCAGTACGCACGATCAGATAGGCTTCTACCAGCTGACCCGGGTCAAATCCCCGTCTTCGAAGCTGATTTATACGGAAACGGTCAGGGACGGCTGCGCCAAGCGTCAGGATCCCTCGCAATACTGGGAGTACGGCGAAAATATTCCCGATTCGGATTACAATCCATGGCTTGCATACCGTCACGGGGGAGGACAGTTGGCGAGCGTTGTATTCTTCGATGGTCATGCCGCAAGCGTTTCGTGGAAGAATCTGCGTTACGGAACCGTATGGCTTCCCTATCAATAATGGTAAGGAGCAGCAGAAAATGGCAGAATCCGCATTGGTTGCAGAATACATGAAAATCCGGCGCTATGTTCTTTCTCTGGCGCTGAAAGCAAAAGACAAATCCGTTCAGCTCCCGACGACGATTGAACTTTCCAAAAAATTCGGCGTCAGCCGTCAGACGGTCGGCAAGGCGATGAAGGAGCTGACGCAGGACGGCTACATCATCGGCAAGCCGGGCATCGGCTCCTTTACGAACCCGAAGCGGCTGGAAACCGCCACGACTCCCTGTACCGCCCGGCTCCCGGTTGTCGGAGTCATCATTTCCGACGGAATGCTGATCCATCTGGATGAATACCACGCGAACAATCTTTCCGCAGTCCTGAAAGCCATTCCGGAAATTCCCGCGTACATCCGGCTTCTGAATCTGACGTCCTCCAATCCGGAGATCATTCTGAAGGATATCCGGAACGAACAGTTGGACGCCCTTCTCTGGATCAGCCCGCGGACGTTCCATGAACCGGTCATAAAAGAACTTGCCTCCTCTCATTTCCCGCTGGTTCTGCATACGGGATATTCTTTCGGCAGCGTCAGTTCCGTTGAATTCGATTTTGAAAAGGCGGGATATGACTGTGCGAAACGGCTGATCGGAGACGGAAAAACCGGAATCGTTTTTCTCGGAGACACGCCACCGTGGAACGCTCCCGCGAACGGGATCCGGCGGGCGTTCCGGGAGGCGGAAATTCCCCTGAATGAAAAACTGTTCCTGCCGCGGACCGGAGAAATGCTGAATCAATTCCGGACTCTGCTCAATTTCGGCTTCCCGGTCCAGGCGGTTTATAACGCAGTCTATCTTTACACGGAAATCCGCGATATTCTGGAGGAGACATCCCAGGACTGTCTTCTGATCGGCAGTCATCTGTCTACCCGGCATGATCCCGGTTTTCGCGGAATCGTTCTTCAGCTTGATTTCGAACGGCTCGCAAAAGAGGAGATGCGGATTCTGAGAACTCTTCTTGCAGAACCGCAGACTCCCCCCGAAACGGTCCGTATTCTCATCACATGTTCCGTTCAATCATAAACCAACGAAAGGTTCTTCCCATGAAACGATTTTTTCCACGAACGCTGATTCTGCTTCCGCTTCTCAGCTTCGCCGCTGAGCAGACGGTTCCTAAAGAGGGCGGGCTCTGCTTCCGGTTCGACGACAACCAGAATGTCCGGAAATGGAATGATATGGCAAACGTTTTTCAGCCGTACGGCTGCAAGTTCAGCATGTCGATCATTTCGCACTGGATCCATGCGCCCGAATATTCCGCGATGCTCCGGCAGCGTCAGCAGGAAGGACACGAGATCATGGATCACACCGCGACTCATTCCGTCTTTTCGCTCTCCGCCCGCACTCCGGAGGAACGCCGGGAGTATGAATCGAATCCGGAATTCGACCATTGGGCGGGAAACAAAGCCTGCTTCCGGGGAATTCCGGATGAATCGAAATTTTCGAAACCGCTTCGCGCCGTCTTTCAGGGAAACCGCGTCACGGAACTGCCGGCGGACGCGGAGAAGCTGCTGAAGCGGACTTCATGCCTGTATGTGCCGGAAACAAAGACGGCTTATCTGTATACCCGGCAGGGAGACGGACTCAGCCTCCGCAGTTTCTGGAACGAGAACAATGTCAATCTGCCGGAACGGAAAGAGCTGGAATTCCGTCTGCTTCCCAATCGCGGCGGCTTCATCGCTTCCGACGCGCTCCTGCGTCTTCAGGCAAAAGCCAGTGCGGAGAATTTCAAACGTGCGGGAGTCCGGCAACCCGTCACCTGGATTCAGCCCGGCGGGTATGAACCAGTCCTGACGGCGGAAAATCTCAGGCGGGTCTACGCTCCTCTCGGCTACACTGGCGCTGCCGTCTACCCCGATTCCGCACGGAAAGTCTACAATGAACCCGATCCCGAACGCTGCCGCTTCGCGATGATGTGGGGAAACTTTTCTCTGGAGAAAAAAGACATCTCCAAGCTGAAACATGACATTGCAACCAGCATTGCCCGTCATCAGGTGCTGATCGGAAGCAGCCACTTGAACAGCAACGCCGTTCCCGGCGGCTGGGAGGAATTCCTGAAACGTCATGCGGAACTGCTTGAGTGGTGCAGAAAGAAACAGATTCCGGTGCGGACCCAGAAAGAGTGGGCGGAGCGTCTTTATCTTTCCAAACCGGATCCCATGTACAACCTTATGCCGTCCCTTTCCGTCGACCGCGATGAAGACGGCGTTCCGGATGGCTACTCGCCCGCAAAAGGCGTTTTGCTGGAAAACAACGCCTTTATCGCAAAACGGGACGGAGTTGTTTTTCAGTTCCACTATCTGACCGGGATGGAAATCGGCGCGAACCGTCTTGTCTACCGTTACAGCGGAGCTCCCGGAACGGCGATCCACGTCAAGGTTCAGCCGTTCGCCAAAGGATGGGCGCCGGTTTATACAAAAGTCTTTACCCGGAAAATTGAAAAGAGCGGTCCGCAGACTTGCACGCTCCGCTTTGAGATTCCTTCCGGAACCCGTTTTCTGAACCTTGAGTTCCGGGCGTCGGATGTATCCGCTCCGCTCGCTCTGGACGGGTTTTCTTTAACCGCAAACCAATAAGAAGAGAGAGGTATTTTCATGGTCAGACGATTATTTTCCGCTCTGGTCCTCTGCGCGCTGACAGCCGGCGCCGCGGAGGAGTGGGGAAAGTTCACTCCGTACGGATTTAAAGTAGGCAATCATAATTTCTCCATGACTGTATGGAACAACGGATGGAAAGGCAGTATCCTTTCCGCCAAAACAGCGGTCGCCGATCCGGGTTTTCCGAAAGAACTTCCCGCGGGTTTCGAATACCGGGGAACCTATCATCTTCCTCTCCGGGAGTTCAAACTGGCAGTCAGCCTGAAACGTCCCTCTGCGGACGCCGCGGAGTACCGTCAGACCCTTTCCGCCGATCCGGGACTGAAGACCGACGGGATCGTATTCGGCTCCGTCATTAAAAAGGAGCTGTGGGAGCGGAAGCCCTATCTGATCGACGGACGGAAGATCGTACTGAAAAAAGGCGAGAAAATGCGCATTGTCGGTCCCGTGAAACAGTTCCGTTTTCCGACGGAGAACGGACTGATCACCGTGGAGGGGAATTTTACGGCGTCTCTTCATGACCTTTCACATACCTCGTATGCGCCGGACTCGATCGGTTTCCGCATCAGTCCGGTTCCGCAGAGAGGCGTCATCTCCCGGACGGGCTTTGACCTCAAGTTTCACCGCCGGGAGTATCGTTCGGAACCGCTGGATTTGAATTCCGCCATGAACATGGGATTCCGGGATGAGCGGCAGGATGACCGCCGGGGCGGATGGACCGATCAGGGACCGAACAACGACCTGGCTTCGATGGAACCCGGAAAAAAGGTTTGCTCCAATGTCACGTTCCTGGTGACCGACCCGGCAAAAAACAAGGGAAAAAGCTGTATTGCTCTGCGCGGAAGAGAGCGCCCCTATTTCCCCGAACGGGCGGCGGTGCCGTTTTCCGCTCCGCAAAACGGCGGATTCCTCTACCTGCTCCATGCCGTCGCGTGGCCGCAGGAGGGGGAGATCGGACGGATCGTCTGTACATTTGCCGACGACTCCGTTCAGAAGATTCCGGTGATCGGCGGAATGGATGTCGCAAATTTCTGGAAGCCATATCCTTTATCCCGCGCGTCTGTTGGGTGGCGCGGACAAAGCGACATTTCTGCAATCGGGCTTTATGTGACCCGGTTCAAGCTGGACGGAAAGGGACTGAAGCATATCGCGTTTGAAAGTGCCGGGAAGTCCGTCTGGCTGATTGTCGCCGCCTCTCTTTCGGAAGATGAGATCAACCCGAAACGCGATGAAAAACTCGTCATGCGGGCGAATTCCGAATGGATTCCCGTGAAAGGAAAACGCCGGATACGCAAAGACAGCATTCTTGATTTCTCCTTTCTGCTGGATGCCCCCGCCGGAAAATACGGATTCGCCCAAAACCGGAACGGCAATATCGTATTTGAAAAACGCCCCGGCACTCCCGCCAGATTCTACGGAGCGAATGTCTGCTTCTCCGCGAATTACATGGATCATGCGCTTTCCGACCGTCTTGCCGACGAGTTTGCCGCAATCGGGTACAACCTTATCCGTCTGCATCACTTCGACCGGGACACCTGCGATCGTTCCGGCGGCACTTCCACACGGATGAAAGCGGAATTCAAGGACAGAATGGATTATCTGATCGCCGCCTGCAAAAAGCGCGGCATCTATGTGACGCTCGATCTTTTCATCAACCGCCACATGGAAAAGGATGAAATCAAGGAGTTTCCCGGAAAGCAGATCAACCGAACCCAGTTCAAAGGACTCGTCTTCGTTTCGGACGGCGCCATGCGCAACTGGCAGGAGTACGCAAAAAATCTTCTGTCCTCCGTCAACCCTTATACGGGACTTGCCTGGAAGGAGGATCCCGCGATCATCAATCTGGATCTCATCAATGAGAACGCGATCTACTGGACCTCGCTTGTCGAAGGCACAAAAGAAGTATTCGAGCCGAAATTCGAAGCCTGGCTGAAGCGGAACGGCTACAAGCCGACATTCCTGGAGCGCAGCCGCCTCTGGACCCGCTTCCTGATGGAAGTGTACCCCGCCGGATATGCGAAAATGCGCGATTTTCTGCGCTCCATCGGCGTCCGCCAGATGCTTGCCGATCAGAATCACGGAACCAACATTGTCACCATGCTTCTGCGGGAACCGTATGATCTGATCGAAAATCATTTCTACTGGGCGCATCCCGTCATGATGAAAGGCTGGGGGCTTCCCGCAATGGTGGTCAATGACAGCTCCATCAGCAAAGGAGCCGGTTCTTTGAACGGCATGTTCCAGACCCGTGCATTCGGCAAGCCGTTCTGCATCACGGAATGGGACTACACGAATACAAACCGTTACAATGTGGAAGGAGCATTTCTGACGGGCGCCTATGCATCGCTTCAGGATTGGAGCGCCCTTTGCCGGTTTGCCTATTCCCATAACGCCAAACTGTTTGCAAAAGAGGAAAGCAGACAGGAATTCTTTGATATTGTCAACGATCCGGTCCGTCTGCTTTCGGAGCGGGCGGGCAATCTCTTTTTCCTGCGGCGTGACATCCGGACCTCCGACCGTTGTGTCCCGCTTATCCTGAACAGGAAGCACTTTGAAAATCTGGAAAACAGCGAGGAATGCGGTATTGTCCCGAGACGCGTGGGGCTTGTGGCAAAGACGGGAAATGTAATCTTTTCTCCGGGAAAACCGCCGGTTCTTCCGGCAGGTACGGTGGCGGCGATTTCCGCCGATCCCGTCGGACAGAACCTGCCGCTGCATGTCCCCGTGGTCCGTTCGACGGATCATCTGAACGCTTTTGAAACGCTCGAAAAAGCGGGGGCGCTCCCGAAAAACAGCTATGACCCCGAAACCGGAACGTTCGTCAGTTCGACGGGCGAATTGACCCTGCGGATGAATACCAATCAGTTCCGCGCGGTCTCTCCCCGGAGTGAAGGGTTCCTGCTGGAACCCGGACAATCCCTGCGCGGTCGTTTTGCGGAGGTCCGCAACAAACGGACGTTCTGCGGAATTCTGATCGCCTCCTATGAAAATCTCCCGCTGACGCAAAGCGGACGTCTGCTGATTCTCCACTTGACCGAGACGAAAAGCACTGGGATGACATTCAGCGATCCGGAAATGCGGATCTGGGAAAAGTGGGGCGACCTTCCTCTTCTGGTCCATCGCGGCGAAGCGGAAATTATTTTGAACCGCGATTGTTCCGGCTTCCGGCTGTATGCGGTTGATTTTGACGGTTCCCGTCTGAACGAGATTCCGTTTGCGGTTCGCGACGGCAAAACGGTTTTCCGGGTGAACACAGCCGGAAAGCAGGGAGTCGTTGCCGCTTATGAACTGGTGCGGAAGTAAGAATATTGCGTCGCTTCCCGGATAACCATCCGGGAAGCGGCAAACATTTTGAAAGAGCGGGCCGAAAAAGCACAATACCCTCTTTTTTTTTTAAGGGCGGCATTACATGAATTCTGGCTGTATTATTCTATCTGCCTAATGGCATATAATGCCATTTCGATAATTCAATTCCCTGATAACATCTTATATTTCCTAGCTCTATTTTTACTATTGATTTTGGGAATGCTGTTTTTCAGCTGAAGATCATATTGAAAACGTTTTTGCGCCCACTCTTGAAACGCGGCGAACAGCTTCCTAACGCCCTCCTCTCCACCGAGATAATCGTCTTCGGGATATGGAGGAGATGAGAAGATGGAGGATGCTTCCAAGTAATTTTTATACTGCCTGAAAAAATCATCATTAGGGTATCGCTTATATAATTCAGACAAAATATAATAACGTGGAGAATCTCCCGTATAAAAATTGGGAGCCCCTACATTTTCATGGAAACGCGACAGCACTGCAATGCCAGCGTCTTTTGTATTCAATTTAAGCAAAAGATCCACCACAAATTTAAAAACGGCGGAATCATCCGTAAAGTGTAATTTTGAAAAAATATCAATCAAATCTTTTTTTGACTCCTGATCTCCAAGATAAGCACAAAAATATAGACGATTTATTTTCCTGATCATATCTTTTACATCATTTCCATTTTTGTCCAATGAAGAGATCTCCTGTTTTACTTTAAGAATCATTTTTTTTAATAAAGCATTATATTCTTTCTTTGAGGAATCTGACAGAGGTATTTTTGTAATTTCATAACATGATATTCTTTGCTTCTTTTCAAAAGGCGCAAAAATTTTGTACGCATTCTCTTCGATGAGTGTATCAGAAAAAAAATTAATATTTGACAGACCGCAACAGGATAAGTATAAATTTTCAGAGGTATATAATTGCATAATAAAGTCAAACAGAAACCGATCCGTTAATTTTGCATACTGCTGTGTTCTGAATTTTATCCTGACAATTATATCCAGCAACACATTCATATTATCCGGTGAAATATCAGAGCTATGTAATTGCTTCCAAAACAATGTTACCCCCATAAGAATCAATTTATTTTTATCATCTTCATTTAATTGATTAAAATAATTATCATAGAGCGGTTCATATTTCAATAACACCTCTTGAAAAACTTTCAATTCAGATGCAATAGATGTATCAGCGAACTGTTTAAGGGACTTGCTGTAATCAAGTTCCGATGAATACAGCAGTGCAGACATTATCATAAAGATACATATATATACTTTTTTCATGATTCATCTCCCTGCATCTGCATTTTCATTTATCGGACGGCGTTATCCCAATGTGATTCCCAATCTTTTGGAGAATAGGAATTTCCCGGACCAGGTTTGAACACGTTCAGAAAGCACTGACTGAAAACTCTTTGCTTGCGCTCAGTGTTCCATCAGACTACATCACAAACGATCTCTCTTCCAACGGTTATTTTGCGTCAAATCACGTTATCCTGTTTTCGGAGTCAACCGAAACGAACCAAATTTCATCGGGGAAAAATACGGTTTTAACTGCCGTTCAGCTTTTGCACAAACGCCGTTTTGACGGAACCAAACCGCATGACGATAGTCGGGGCAAAAAGAAGCTCTTAAAGCCAAAGCCACCTGATAAACATTCTATTTTCTGTCTGCCAAAGGTCAAGATAGCATTATTCAAAAAAAATTCAAGTATTCTTATAAAAAACCTATTTCCAGAAATCCGGGATTTAAATAAATATTTCGATATGAATTGATACTGGGTCTTAATGACAAAGCGGCGTTGCATTCCTGCAGGAAAAGCAACGCCGTTTTGTAAAGCCGTAGAAAAAATCAGGCTTCCGGATCCACTTTCGGGAAAGAAACCGGAGCCGTAACCGGAGCCGTCGGCTGGACAGCCTGAACAACCTGAATTGCGGGTGTCGCATCACGATACTCAAGAGCATGCATGTAAACGCGGGCTTTGTCTCGTTCCGACAGAGTTCCCCAGACACGCAGCATCGCAACGGTGATCGGGTCGCTGGTATCTCTTGCACGGCATTCCGTCACCGAACAGGTCTGCTCCGGAGCGGAGGTCAGGGAAACGATCGCCCGTCTGTTCCGGGGACTGATTTTTCCACCCTTGTTCCAGTTGGTCAATGTGTTCTGAGTCACTCCCAGTTGACGGGAGACCTGAGTCCATGAAAGATGGTTTTCCTCCATGTAAGTTCTCAGCAGTTCAATCAGGTTTTTGTCGTTCATACTCATCTTGTTTTGCCCTCCATAGAATGATGCAATTTAACACACAAATGCTTACAAGTCAAGGACTTTTTCAGTTTTTAGCGCTTTTTTGATGAAAAATTTTATTTTTATGCATCATTACTGCCGGAAAAAGAAGATTCCATGCAAATATTGCGAAAACAACGCAACCGCAACCCGTTTTTCCCATTGCCCGGACAAATTTTATAACTCCGGCAGGCAAACCGAATATAATCCGGAACTGAAATTAAGATTGCACAAAAAAACGGAAATAAAAAATCCGCGCACGATGGCGCGGATCACCGATCAAACCGTTTCCGGAGCCCGTCAACGGGCTCCGGACGGCAAAACCGTTATTTGGACGGAGTGGAAAACTCCTGCGGTTTCACCTTTTCACGAACGGTCTGGCAGATCGCATAAAGAGCTGGGATGAATGCGATACCGACCAGGGTCGCAAGCAGCATTCCCGCGAATGTCGAAACACCGATCGCGGTACGGCTTCCCGCTCCCGCTCCGGTCGCAATCACCATCGGGAACACACCGATCAGGAACGACCATGCGGTCATCTGCACCGCCCGGAAACGGAACTTCGCACCAGACTGCGCGGCATCGTAAATCGAGAGCCCGGCTTCGCGTTCCTGTTTTGAAAATTCCACCATCAGAATCGCATTCTTGGCGGCAAGCCCGATCAGCATGATCATACCCAGCTGGGCATAAATATTCAGGGCGATCCCGGCGATCATCAATCCGATCACGCCGCCCAGCGTGGCAAACGCCACCGAGACCATCACCGGAACCGGAACGGTCCAGCTTTCATACTGGGCAACCAGGAAGAGATAACCGAACACGAGCGCAAAGGTCATCAGCACAAGCAGCTTGCCTTCATTGCCGCGTTCCTGATAACTCATATCGGTCCAGGAGATCGCATAGTCCTTCGACAGCTTCGTTTCGGCGAGTTCCTGAATCTTCCGCATCAGTTCACCGCTGCTGACGCCCGGTTTCGCCTGAGCGTTGACGGTCGCCGCCATATATTGGTTGAAACGCGTGATCTGACGCGGACCGACCACATAGGAAACGTCCGCAATGGCACTCAGCGGAACCATTTTACCGTTGTTGCTCTGAACCAGTATCTGCGTAATATCACCAAGTGTGGAACGCTCGTCCGCCTCCGACTGCATCTTTACTTTGTAGGTGTTGCCGAACAGATTGAAGTCATTGATGTAGAACGACGCCAGTTTTGACTGGAGTGTCGTGAACACACGGCTGACGGGAACGTTCATCGTCTCCGCCTTGACGCGGTCAAGATTCAGATAAAGCTGCGGCGTACTTGCATTGTAACCGCTGAATGCATAGAGCGTTTCCGGCTGCTTGTTGAGCTCCAGCAGGAAATTCCACAGAGTATCCGCCAGTTCTTTCGGGGTCTGATTGCCGGTTGCCTGAAGCGCGAACGTCACACCTCCGGTCGCTCCGAGTCCCATGATGGCGGGAGGAGTGAACACGTTGATGTTGGCGGCGGGTATTTTTGCCAGACGCTCCCGCAAAATGCCAGTTATGTAATCAAGCTGCAAATCCGGAGTCTCACGTTTGCTCCAGTCGTCAAGCACCACAATAATGAGACCGACGTTTTCGCCGTTTCCGCCGATGAAGCTGAAACCGCTGACCATGATCACATCCTTGACGCCTTTCACGTTCTTGATGATGTCATAGCTTTCCGAAAGAACGGCATTGGTACGGGCGAGAGTTGCGCCCGGCGGGAGTTCCACATCGCAGAACGCCGCGCCCTTGTCCTCTTTCGGAAGGAACTCGCTCGGAATCCGGTCAAACAACCAGTAGTTGAGTCCGAGCACACCGACCATCAGCAGAACCGTGATGAACATTTTCCGGGCAAGGAAGCCGGAGTACTTCAGATAGACGTTACGGGTCCAGTCGAGCCCGATGTTGAACATGCGGAACGGCAGCGGCTTGTTCGGATTGTACGGACGCAGCAGCATACCGCAAAGAGCCGGACTCAAGGTCAGGGCGTTGACCGTGGAGAGACACAGCGCAATACACATCGTCACGGAGAACTGAATGTAAATGGTTCCCACCATACCGCCGTAGAACGCCACGGGAGCGTAAATCGCCACGATCACAAGCGTCGTCGCGATGATCGCACCCGTGATCTGCTTCATGCTCTTGGAAGCGGCCTCTTTCGGCGGCAGATGTTCCTCTTCGATGATCCGCATACAGTTCTCCACCACCACAATGGCGTCGTCCACCAGCGATCCGATTACAAGGATCAGAGCGAACATGGTAAGCACGTTCATGGAGAAGCCCAGCGGAACGAGGAACACGAAAGTTCCGATCAGGGAAACCGGGATCGCCGCCGAGGGAATCAGCGTCGCGCGCCAATCCTGAAGGAAGATGTAGGTGATCGCCACCACGAGGATAAAGGTGATGATCAGCGTTTCGATGATCTCCTTCATCGTCGTGCGGATATACTCGGTCGGGTCGTATCCCATCAGGTAGTTGACGCCTTTCGGGAAACGCTTGGAGAGCTCTTTCAGCGTCGCGTTGGCTTCCGCCACAACGCTGTTCGCGTTCGCATCGTCATTCCGGTAGATCGCCATGGCGATGGACGGTTTGCCGTTGAACGTACTGTCGCCGGAATAGGTTTCGGAACCGAGTTCTATGCGGGCGACATCCGCCAGACGCGTGATATTTCCGTTCGCTCCGACTTTCACCACGATATCCTCAAACTCCTGCGGAGTCTTGAGGCGTCCGAGCGCGTTGACTTTCAGCTGGATATACTCGTTGCTGCTCTCCGCGCCGACCGTACCGGTGGCGGCCTGAACGTTCTGGTCCTGAATCGCCGCGGAAATGTCCTCCGGCTTGATATTGAGCGCGGACATGCGGAGCGGATCCAGCCAGATGCGCATACTGTATGACCGCTCGCCGAAGATCTGGCAATCGCTGATACCGTTGATTCGCGCCAGCACGTCGCGGACGTTGATCTTGACGTAATTGCTCAATTCCAGCAGGCTCAGCGTGGAGCCATCGGTCGTGAACACATACATACCGAGAATATCGGTGGACCGCTTCATGGTCTGCACGCCGAGCGCTTTCACTTCGGCGGGAAGAGTCGGTTCCGCGCGCTGAACGGCGTTCTGCACGTTCACCTGCGCGATGTCGGTATCCGTCCCAGATTCGAACGTGATGGACAGCTGATAATTACCGCTGTTATCCGACGTGGAACTGAAATAGATCATATCCTCAATACCGTTGACTTCCGATTCAATAACGGCAGCCACAGTATCCGCGATCACTTCGGAACTGGCGCCGGGATAGGAAGCCGTGACCATGATCTGCGGGGGTGCAATCTCCGGGTATTCCGCAACCGGAACTCTGACAATGCACATCGCACCCGCAAGCATCATCACGATCGCAATCACGATCGCCAGCTTGGGTCTGTCAATAAAAATTTGTGAAATCATATTTCAACCTCACTTTGCGGGAACCGGAGTAACCTGATTGCCGGGACGGGCCTTGTGAGTTCCATCGACAACCACCGTCTCTCCGACAGCAACGCCTTTTTCAATGATCTGCATATTGTTGACAACAGGACCGAGAACCACCGGACGGGCGATAATCTTATTGTCCGCCCCGACTGCATAGATCAGATTCCCTTCCCCGGTTGTCATGACGGCGGAGAGTTTCACCGCCGGCTGCGGCTTGCTCAAGGTACTGGACAGAAGCACGGTCGCATAACCGCCGGGAACCAGCATGCGCTGTTCGTTCTTGAATTCCGCCCAGAGTGTGAGAGAACCGGTCTCGGAATCGACCTTGTTGTCTGCCAAGACCACTTTTCCCGTATTGGCGTAGGTCCGGCCATCGGGAAGCTGAATCCGGACGACCGCGTTCTGATGAAGCGCGGGAATCGTGCCGAAATTTTTCAGAAAGTCACGTTCACTGATGGAGAAACGGACATAAATCGGCGAAACCTGCACGATGTCCGCCAACGGAGAACTGGAGGGAGTCACATAGTTGCCGACCGTATAGGTGGCTTTGCTGATAATGCCGGTGATAGGCGCATAGACTTTTGTATAGCTGAGTTCGTTGTTGGCGTCCAGCAGATTCGCTTCCGCCTGCGCAAGTTTTGCTTCGGTGGTCTTCAGCAGGCGCTTCGACTCTTCATACACAGCCTGCGACACGGCTTTCTTCTCATACAGACGTTCCTGACGGGCAAAATCGGTTCTCGCGTAATCCAGTTCCGCGCGGTTCTGGAGCACGGTGGCTTCGGCGGATTTGGCTTTTGCGCGGTAAGTGGTGTCCTCGATCACAAACAGTAGATCGCCCTTCTTCACCAGTTCCCCTTCTTTAAAACGGATTTCATAAATGACGCCGGAAATACGCGCCTGAAGCGAAACGCTCTGAATCGCTTCAATATGTCCGACGTATTTGCGGACTTCGGAGTCTTTCAGCAGAATCACTTTTTCCACGGCGACGGTGGGCGCCGGAGCTTTCTGCTGAGCGTAAAGCGGAGCTGAAACCGTTCCGAAAACTGCAACTGCCATAAGCAGACGGTTCATTTTGTGCAACATATCAAAACTGTCCTTTCTCGGTCTGACAACCTGTAATGATTTTTTCTGAAATACGAGCCCACTCAAGCCGTTCCTGTTCGGTCAAAACAGTGAGCATTTTCCGGTAGGTGCAGTCGATCTCCCGCGAGGCCGCCTTATGCATGGCCATGATGTTGTCAAGGAATTTAATGCACACTGCCCGTCGGTCATTTTTACTTTGCGTTCTGGAAACAATTCCTTTTTTTACGAGTTCCTCCACAAGTTCCGAGGTTGCGCCGGGGGTGATTTCAAGTTCTGCGGAAAGCTGCTTCAGCGTCACGCCTTCCGGCATTTTTTCCAACATACGGATCAGGGCAATGCAAACCCGGCTCTGACTGAACGTCAGATTCCCGTACAGTTTGCTGTTCATCTGCGCCTCCTTCCGGAGCGCAGCCTGTTCCAACTGTTCCGTGATCAGAAAAAGCGTCTTCCATGACTGCCCGTCCTGTCCCATCTTCAACCTCCCGAATTTTTAGTGTGCGTTAATATAATAACTTTTTGAGAAAATACAAGTGATAAATCAAAAAATTAAACAACCTAAATTATTTATTTTTCATTTCAGGAAAGCGGATGCTGATTTTCCATGCAATAAAAACAAAAAATAATGAAAAGACGGCTTGACATTTGAAACAAAGGCTGTATAGTAAGCGCATACTCAAGCGGAGGCGTAGCTCAATTGGTTAGAGTGCCACCCTGTCACGGTGGATGTTGCGGGTTCGAGTCCCGTCGCTTCCGCCATTTTATTTTAAATTCCCGCAAATGATCCGTTAAATCCGCTTTTTCCCATTTACCGTAATTTATGGAAAACGGGAACGGACCCGATGAGCCCGTCCCCGCATAAAAGAAACCTGTAGTGAAATGAATCTTTACCGTCCATCGCGTTCCAGAGTGATCGACGGAATCGCAACGACTGCGCTTTTTGAAACGGCACGCAATTCGATCCGTTTCAGCTTTTTTCCGGGAAACGGATTTTTCCATTCGCAGAGGAACAGACCGTATTCCGCATACGACGGAGAATGAAAAATCACCACAGGCGACGGCTCTTTCCGAATCGGATTGAACCAGTCTCCCAGTTCAACACCGAGACGGAGCGGAAGCGTATGTTCCGTTCCATCCGCATAATGCAGAACCAGATTGGCAAGCACCGTCCTTTTTTTGCCGCCGCAATACATGGCATTCCCTAAAAGAAAAAGGCGTTTGAACGGACATGGGGCAAATTCGACCCCGGCGGAACGCGGCACACCGCTCCAGTCCATTCCGCCGACCGCGAGGAATTCGTCACCGGAGGCAAACGGAATCCCGGCAACGTTCTTTTTGCGGACCGCATTTTTCATCAGCGGAAACGGAATCTCCCGCCGGACCTCCTTCCAGACTGCGGAAAACGGCGTTCCGGAAAGCGGAATGCGGAATGCGTTCTTTTCTTCCACGCGCAGACTTTCCAGACGCTGCATTTCCACATCGTCGAGAACCGTGGTGCCCGCGGCTTTGTCAATACCGAAAATCACCGCCAACGGTTTCTCCGGGACTTTCGGGAGAACGATATCCAAACTCACTTTTTCAAATTTATCCGATGGCGGAACAGCAAAATTCCTGCGGATGTTGTAACGTTCTTTCGGATCGGTCCCATACACATAAAGGAACGGTTTCGCCGCTCCGGAGAGCGTCTTGAAATGCGCGGTGATCCGGTAGCTTCCCGGCGCGGTGATTTTCAGGTATTGAAACACATAAACCCGGCCTTTCCCTGACGTTGTCAGGTTCAGCGCATATTTGCCGTTGCCATCCTTCGGGTTGATCGTCACTTTTGCGGCGGGATCGTACTTCGTGCGGATGATCCATCCGGCGGGAATGCAGTGCTCGATTCCGCCCATGGCGTCGCCGCTGATCTCTTCGAAATCGCGGTTTGCAATCAGCTGACCGCTTTTCAGCAGCTTGCGGGAAACGATCTTCAACGGTTCTTTCGTCAGCACATAATGCAGACGGCCGCCCGTTTCCAGAGTTCCGTTTTTCAAGGAAACTTTCCGTCCGCTTTCATTATAGACCGCCGTGTCGCGGTTCGCGATCCCCAGCGCATAACTGCCGACACTGCTTCCGATAGCGGTCAGATACCCGCCGTCCGTCCGGCGCAGAACGTGACGGACGTCGAAATCATCCGCAGGCAGCCCGGAATGCGTTCCCGCATATCCGGAACAAATCCGCAGGAACTGCTGGCAGACTCCGAACACATGCAGCGGCAGACTTAACGAATGCGTGTGTTCGTTATTCAGATACTCATTCCAGCCGAACGTGAAGAATTTTTCAAACCGTTCCTGAAGGAACCAGAAATTGATCGCGGGAACCAGGTAACGGACACGCGACTGATCTTTCAGAATATGCCACATGTGCTCCGTCTGCCAGAACGGCATTCCGGGTTTCTTCGCATGGACCATCCGTTTCATCTCCGGCACGTTATACAGGACCTGATACGAATGCAGGTTCCAGATGTCCACATAATCAGCGGCACCGAGCTTCAGCAGATCTTCCGGCATGTCGGAATCAACCGCGCCGCGCACCATGCTGAATCCCGTTACAAGGACTTTCGAGGCGGGATCGGCGGCATGGACCGCACGGTATGCGCCTTTCAGCAGATTGAAATAATCCTCCGTCGTCCCGCTGAACGACGCGGGTTTGCCCGGAGTCTTGAAATCGCATTCGTTATAAATCTCATAGAACCCGACGCGTCCTTTGAAATGCTCCGCAGTGCGGCGGACATAACGGGACCACTCTTCCACGGAACGCGGCTTCCAGCGTCCCGGCTGCCCGGAATAACGGTCGCTTTCCGCCGACGGCGCAGGCGGCTCGGCTGCCCAGAGCGGCGGATAACCGAGAACGGCAAGCGTGTTCACGCCGTTCGCACGCGCACCGTCCACAAGGGCATCGGCGGTACGGAAATCAAATCCGCCGTTCGCAGGCTCCACCAGATACCAGACGAAATCGGGACGCCCCCAGGAACGCATCCAGCGGATACCAAGACGACCGAGGATCTCCGGCTCCGCCGTTCCCGCCGCCCCCAGGTAGTCCGCCAGTTTCCCGGCTGTTCCGGCAATCCTTGGCTGAACGGAAAGCGTGAACGAACGCGGGTCCAGTTTTCCCGCCTGCACCGAAACCTGATAGAATCCGGGAGGAAGCGGAGAAAGCGGAACCGTAACGGTCTTCTGCACCGAATTCGCCGGAAGTGTGACACTGCGGGTGACGGTACGCGGCGCATTGTCCGCGGATGTCAGTTCCATACGGACAGGCAGAGTCACCGCTTTTTCCGAAAAATTATTGCCGATAAAACGCAGAACCGGTCTCTCGTTTTCGTACAGGATCCGTGCGGCAGTCAGATCGAACGGGACAAAGGAAACGAATCCGCTTTTCCGGAATTCCGGAGCGGCGGAAAACTGCGGTTCCGCAAGATCGTTGGCAAGCAGGGCGTCCCCCGCCTCCGCAGGGAACGGACGGGAAGAATCGAAATGCAGCCGCTCTTTCGGGAGCTGCTCCGCACTGACCGCAATCCGGGAAACGAAAAACGGCCCCAACGCACCGACATAAAAGTAGGGGCTGAGCGGAATGATCCGGTCCGGGAAACGGGAGCTTCCCACGAGTCGGCCGTCGACATAGAAAAAGAATCCGGCGGGTCCCCATGTCAGCGCCATATTCACACGCTGCCCCGCCTTGACCGGAGAATTCCGGTCAACCGTACCGAAGCGCCATTTCCCGCCGCGGATCACCGCTGACAGTCCCCCGTTTTTACCGGGTGCGGAGAACACGCCGATCGCGGTCCGGGTTGCACGCGTTCCCTCTTTGCCGCATACCCGGAAAGCAAACGGCCAGCCGTCGCGCAGATTTTTCAGATCCACATTCGGTGTAACCGTCAGCTGAACGGTTCCCTGTTCGGGGTTGATCACTCCGACGGCAGGGTAGAACACATCGCCGCCGGAAGTCGTCAGCCGCGCTCCGTAAAGCGGAACGGAAACGGCAAGACACAGAAACAAAACACAAATTCTCATACTGACTGCTTCTCCCTGTTTCTTAATCAATATCCGGATCTTGTATAAACGCCGTCATGCCGGACCCAGTTGCTGACGCCGATACTTGTCGCGGCTGTCGGATTGGGACCGTAAAACGCACTGCCGGGATTCGTATAAATCTCTTTGGCGGCATCCTCCCAGAGACTCCGGGCACGCGACGAAGCGACATGCCCGTCCGCAAATACGCCGTTCACCTCGCGTCCGGAATAATGAACCGGCCATAGAATCGGACCGTTGGAAGGGCTGGAGTAAGTATTATTGACATTCGGCGCACCTTTCACCAGCGATGGATTTGAAGGCCGGGTTCCGCCGGAAGCCGCGCTTTCCAGAAAAACGGCCGTGCGGGACGGCATACGGAACGAGGAAAGTTTGACTATTGTTTCTTTCAATCCGTCAAGCCCGGCGACGGAAGCGGCAAAATAATGGTTGATTCCGTAATCCGAAACCTGCCACCCGGACTCTGTGGGATTCGCCAGTCCGGCATTCGGATTTTTCCAGAAACGGTCATAATATTCCGGGCTTCTCGCATCGGAAAAGATCCGGTTCCGGACCGGACACATCATAACGCTTTTCGCCACATATTTCCCGCTGACAAGCGTATAAGTCCAATACACATTTTTCCCGGCGGTTTTCGTAAAACGGAACACGCAGACATCGCCGTGATCCCCCGCATACATGTTCCATCCGGCTCCGACTTGACGCAGATTGTTGCGGCACGTCATGCCCCGCGCCAGCTCCACAGCCTTGCCCAGCGCCGGCAGCAGAAGAGCCATCAGGATCGCGATCACAGCAACTACGATGAGGAGTTCCACAAGGGTGAAAATTAACATTCTTCTCTTCATACCATCTCCTTTCTTCTTATTACCCTATTTTAATTATAGGATATTTTGTAAAAAAGACAACCCCTCTTTTTCAAAAAAGGGCGTAAAAAATCCGGCGTTTTTCAACGCCGGACTCTCTCAGCTGCCCTGATAGGAATACGGGATCACCTGATAATGATGATGGCCAAGGTCCGTATAGTCCCACAACCCCATATCCTGCGTCACCTCGCGCAGATAACGGTTGTACCCTTCCCTGCGGACCGCCATGAACCGGGCGGAACCTTTTTCGGGATTCCATCCGGCACAGCCGCCATGGTCGTAATACGAATAATCTTTCCGGTGCACCAGATGCCACGTCGTCTGCAGCAGCCCGAACTGGCCGTATTTTGCGGCGTGACGTCCCACGCTGAGGATCTGCTGATCGACATCGAACGGACAAGTCAGCGTATCGAATCCGGCATCGTGGAAAAATTCCGATGTCACCCAGTCTTCCCGGTTGGAGCCGTCTTCATTCTGCGCAAAGCGGTACTGCCAGTCGCAGATCACGATGTCTTTCGGAAGCGTCTTGTAGAGCTCGCTCAGCACACCGGTTCCGCAACAGATAAAGCCGTCCCAACGATGATCGGCGCGGTCAAGCAGCATGTCGTGCCACATCATGATCCGCGTACCGCGACTGCGGAAGAGATCGCGGAAATAGAGCAGATGCTCCGTAAACAGCTTCGGATAATCGGTCTGTGCGCAAAGCGAACAGGTTCCCGCGTTGTACGCTTCGTCACAGCCGACATGGAAGAATTCCGGTCGCTCAAAAACCTCGAAAATCTCCAGACAGATGTCCGTCAGGAACTTGCGTGTTTCCGGATTCGACAGACACCATGACCAGCCGTCGGCTTCAAACAGCGGCGCGAATTCCGGATGGCGGTTCAGCATCGCATGTTTTCCGGATCCGCATCGGGAGGCGGCGGCATGACCGAAAATATTGACCTGCGGAATCAGACGGATCCCCAGCTCCCTGCCGAGACGGACCAGACGCCGGAACGTTTCCAGCGGAACTTTCTTATCCTCCCAGCCGAATTCCGGACGGGAGCGGAACGGGAACACGCCCCAAGGTTCCACCACGGCATAGTTGAATTTGCAATATGCCGCCATGCGGATCTGCTTCTCCATATCCGCCGCCGTGGTCTCCGGAAACCAGCAGAAGTGGATTCCGCGAAATCCGAGCGCGGGAAAATCATGAACTTTCAGACAGGACACCTGGAAATACGAGGATTTCAGAACCCCGCGTTCGGACTCCGCAAGCTGGCGGAGCGTCGAAAACGCATAACGGAGAGCCGCCGGAGTGTCGGCGCGTACCTCAATCCGGTCCGGCGCGACCTCCAGATAATACTCCTCCTCTTTCAGCGACGCGGGAACTTCCGCAACCGTGACCGCACCTTCGCAGTTCCAGAAACGGCGGATCAGCGACGATGCGATTTCCGCGGCGGAAGCGTCAAGTGCGCCTTTCAGAACAAACGCCGCTCCGTCCGCGATCCGGAACATGCCGTCCTGCAAATGCAGTTCCTGAACGACCGGGATCGTCGATTCCATCAAAAACTGTTCTCTCGGTATTGCAATCATTGAAACTCTCCTTCTTTTTTATCAGCCGACTTTAACGGGCGCCCCGGTGCGGACGCTCTCATAGCAGGCATTCATACACTCTATCGTCTGTTTGTGCCATTTCAAGTTGATTTTCGGAGTTTTATGATTGCGAATGCAGTCAACGAACTCATCAACAAGCCCGATCCACTCGTCAAAGTAAGTATACTGAACGGTGTAACGGTCGTTCGGCGCGCCGTTGTGATACACGTTCGGACCGAAGCAGTCGCAGACGATCGTCCCTTTTTCTCCGATGACGGTCACGTCCACCTGCATCCGTTTCGGAAAGACCTCCCAGCCGGGCGCGGGAACTTTCAGCCGCTCCTCCATGCGGGACCACGAGGGATCGAACAGGAACGCGACGCCGTTCTTCATGCGTCCGTTGCACATGATCATATCCTCCACTTCCAGTTCGGGACGGATGTTCGGAGCGACTTCCGAATAAACGCAGTCGAACTCCGAACCGGTCAGATGGCGGATCAGGTCGAAGATATGCGGATGGTCGCAAAGCGCGCCGCCGCGGAAACGTGGATCTCCCTCTTTCAGCGGAACACGCTTTCCGTAACTGGCTTCCGGCACGCCCTGCCACGGGAACGCCCAGACGGGCGACAGCGTGATGTTCGTCGCCTGCATTGAGAGGATCTTCCCGACCGCTCCGGATTCGATCAGCTCTTTCAGGCGGCGGACCACGGGATTGTAGTGCATTTCCAGTTCGATCTGGCAGACGATCCCCGCTTCCTCAACCACACGGATCATCTCGTCGTATTCCGCCATATCGAACGTCGGAATCTTCATGGAGAGGATATGGACACCGCGGCGGGCGCACTCCTTCACCTCTTCCAGATGACGGTCGTTCGCCGAAGCGAGAACAACCGCTTCAATATCCGGATGTTTTTCAAACATCTCCGTCATGCTCAGATAGCAGGGCACGCCGTTGTCATACAGATTGTAAACATCTTTGGCGCGCTGATCTTCCGCGCAGGACGCCACCCAGTCGAGTTTGGCGTTTTCGCGGAGCGTCTGATAATATTTCCGGGTGTGACCGTGCGTCAGGGCTGCCATGGCTATTTTTACGGGTTTCATGCGAGTTCCTCCTGAAACAATGCGGGTTTTCCTGTTCCGGCTGTCTCCAGAACGGCATCCGTCATACGGACGAGACGTTTTCCGGCGGCGTTCCACTCCGCGGCGAGAGCGGGAGTCTTCACGACAGCAAACGCCGCCCGGACAATCCAGATTTCCCGGTTTTCGAGTCCGTACAGCTCGGAATCAATATCCGTATAACGGGTCTCCCCGCCCGCGCGGAACAGATAGATCGACGACTGCGGAACCTGCGTATCAACCGTCCGGTCGCAGGCGATCCCGCGGCGGGCGATGATCTCGTGACGATCCAGCGCCTCCGTTCCCTCCGGCAGAGCGGCGGAACATTCCAGGCTGACGCTCTTGCCGTCCGCCAGTTTCAGCAGAACATTTGCAATGCGGTCTCCGGAAGTGACTGCGAATGCGGACCGGACCGGCGAACCACCGAGAAACACACTCAGATCCAGTTCCCGGTACAGCAGATTTTTCAAGGACTCTTCCGCGCTCATCACCGCAAAGCGGAGCGTGGAAACATCTTCCAGCGTACCGTTGACGGTCAGGTTCTTCAATTCGGTAAACCGCCGTTCCACCCGCCACGGGAGCAGAGTGACGGAGCCCTCTCCCATGCGGAGCGACGCGCCGCAGCCGGGTCCGGGTTCCGCCGCGATCGACGCACGGCTTCCCGGACAGTATTTTTCAAGCAGGAACCGGAGTCCCCCGTTCATTTTATCAATATTCATCCATTCTCTCCTTACAGCGATTTGATTCTCGGTTTGTAACGGTCCAGATACGCTTTGTTCTTCTCATCGCCGCCGGGCGCGTTGGCGCTGTTCCAGACCGGCGGGATGAATCCGCGTTCCAGACACTGCCGGATGCACTCGATTTCCAGCAGGTGGGCGATCGTGAAATCCACCACGTTGGAAACCGGCGCAATCGGAGTGTCAAGTCCGGGAAGCGTCACGACCGCATCACCGACGGGGTTGTAGTCGTCAATGCAGACATCCGCGAAATCGAACAGATTCTTACCCGACGGGTGGCGGATGAAGTGATCGGCGGGCATCTCCTTCTGCCAGTATCCGCTGGCGACCGCGATGATCCTGACACCGCGTTTTTTCGCTTCCATCGCGGCGTCAATGGTCGCCGGATTGATACCGATGTTGTGGAAAATGATCAGCAGATCACCCGGCTGAAGGTCGTAATATTTCACGATCGACGCGCCGAAATTCACGGTCCGTTCCAGTTCCAGATATTTCAGAGCCTGATTGAAGACGGAGAGAGCGGTTTCCATCAGCGGGTTGATGTTGGCAAGTCCGCCTGCGCGGAAGAACATCTCTCCCATCGCCAGCGTGGTGTGCCCTCCGCCCGCATACACATTGATGAGTTTGTCGTTCTGGATCGCATCCGCCATCAGCGAAGCGGCCTTCACGATGTTGTCCCCCTGTTTTTCGACCACTTCCTGAATGTTGGCAAACGCCTTTGCCACATACCCGAAATCATTGAGTTTCGCCATTCCGGACTCCTTTCCCTGAATTATTTATTCCGCCGGCGCGGTTTGTTTTTGAGCACACGTTTGTAATTTTCCCCGATTGCATCCCAGAGCTTGAGCGCATCCGGAGCGGCAAGCACGGTGCCGTACCCGCCCCGGTACGTCCATGCCGCCAGACGGTCCACGCCGAGGGATTCGTAAAGATTGACGATCCTGTCAAGCTGTTTGAAATCGCCCGGCTGCTTGTAATATCCCATCAGCCAGCGTTCCGAAATTTTGCCGTACTTTTTCGCCATCTCGACGGTTCGGCGGGTAATCTGCTCAAAGAATCCCTCTGGCAACTCCCAGGAGATGATCGTCGTGGAAAAGACGTCGAAGTACGGGCAGGACGCCACCATATCCCAATTGTCGTAACCGCGATATTCGGTCACATAATAGCTGTTCAGTGTCGCATGGACGCAGCAGGTAATTTCCATATCCGGTTTGATCTCCTTGATCCGCCGCGAGGTGTCGGAAAGAATGAAAAGCGCTTCGCGCCAGCGGAATGCCTTCACGTCGTCATTCATGACCTGCGGCATCTCATAGCCGTAATAGTCAAAAAACTTTTTCCGGCAGACGGGACAGCGGCAGGTCCAGTCCTCGCCCGCGCCGCCGGTGATGGAGGCATACGATTTGGGAAACGCATAATGCGGTTCGTCCCAGAAAAATCCGTCCGCCTCCGTCTCTTTCGCAAGGGTCAGACAAATGTTCTGGAAATAATCCCGGAAACTGTTGGTGTTGAAACAGGCGTAGGGAAGTTTCTCGCCCGTCAGCGCGGAAACCTGACGGTTCTCAATATTGTTCTGAAGGAATTTACTGACCTGTTCCCCGCCGAAATACTTGCCGATTCCCCACGGGTCCAGCAGAACGCGGAGCCCGATCCGGTGCGCTTCCTTCACGATCCGCGGAATGTTCGGACGCCAAAAATCAAAATCGAATTCCGTCACCGCGAGAATCACCGTAGTGCAGCCGTGCTCTTTCATCTCGGTGAAATCGGCGGAGGCATGCTCAACATAGTTGAGCCCGTAATAACTGACAGCCGTTTGTGTAATCATAAAATTTCTCCCTGTTATCCGGTTGTTTTCCGGGGTTCCGGGAAGAATATACTATCCGGCGTGAACGGTTGCAATGATTATTCTGACCGTTAATTTGTGAAAAACGATCATATCCACTTGCATTATTGACAAATTCCGTTATTTTACAGAAAACGTTTTGTGAATTGCGTCCACGGGAGAGGAAGAAAAAATGAATGGAATCAGCGATCGTCTGGAACAGCTTTACGCGGAAACCCATCTGCTGCCGGAACCGGAAAATCTGTACGAAGGACTCCGTCTTCCGGAGGATTTTGAACTGCCGGACAATATTCTGCTGTTTTATCACGATTTCTGTGCACCGTCGCCGAACGCCCATTACCGGTACACGCTCGTTTTTCCGTTCGCGGGAATGCGGTATTATGTGGATCAGCTGCAGTACGACCTGCTTCCCGGACAGATGCTGATGCTCCATCCTTATCAGCTCCGCTTTCTCTCTCCGAAATCCGCAGACTACCGCCGTTTCTTCATCACATTCACGCTCCGGAAACCGCAGCCGTACCTGCCGCGGTCTGGCGTCTGCACGCTGAACGGAGAATCCTATACGCTTCTGGAACAGCTTCTTTCCGCATTCCGCGACGGCGCGCCCCAGCGGCTTGCCGTGGAACTGTTCCGTTTTTTAGATTCTCTGGCGGAAAAAATGACAGCCGGAGAAAGCCGGAAAATGTCGCCGCAGATCGCCGGAGCGATCCGGTTCATCAATGAAAATCTCAACCGCCAGATCAGCAATCAGGACATTGCCGACGAGCTGAACATGAGCGAAAGCAATCTGCGGCGGCGGTTCCGCGCCGAGATCGGGCAATCCCTGAAAAACTATATCGACAAACAGCGTCTGGAACTTGCAAAGTACTATCTGCGGGAAACGCTGATGCGGATTGACGAGATCGCCGCGCTCTGCGGTTTTGCTTCGGTTTTCGCATTCAGCCATTTTTTCAAACACCAAACGGGCATCCCGCCGCTCCGATTCCGTCTGCTGCGGAATGCACGACCGCGTCAACGGATCAGCTCATAGGCGAAAACCGGCTCCCGCGCCCCGACTGTGTCCGCGGTAAAACACAGTCTGCCGTTCTCCAGCCGGAACGGAACCTCTTTCTGGCGGCGTCCGGAAAAATCCAACGCATAGAGCTTCCAGTTCCGGGTGGAAATTTTGTGCGACTTTCCATTATTCCTGCAATCTGTTCCCAGCGAGTAATGCCTACCGTTTTTCCCCATCGCCGGAAAGATTGGAATTCTGCTGTCCTTCCAGGTTCTTCAAGTTGAATTGATCCGCCAGCGAAACCTGACCGGTCACCCGTCCGTCGTCAAGCGGATTGTCGACCCGCGCTTTCAGATCCCGGAACAGCCGGAGCGTGTCGCGTATGCCTCCCCAGGTGAACCACACCGTCGTGATGATACCGCTGACAGCCGGGACCAGCAGAATCGTGACGTAGAAGTATACGCTCCAGTATTCAATCGGCCATGGTGCAAACAGATTCCAGATGACAACGCCCACAAATGCGATCCCCAACTGATAGACGATGGAATAGAGAAATACGCTCCATGTGATGATCCGGTCGCCGAGAGTGTATTCCGGCGTAATTCCGATCAGTTTGCTCATGACGTTCCGCCAGGTCCAGGCGGAATGGATCTTCTTTTCGCCGTCGGTGTTGTAAATGCCGCGATGCAGCAGACGGTCCAGATTATATGGTCCCCGATAGGTTACGAGCGAGCCGACCGTATAGGCAATGATGCCGGAGATCATTGCGATCATGAATATTTCATAGGAATTGACCGGGAATTTTTCCGGGCTCATTTCCCATACAATATAGGGATTGAACGGTCTGCTGACCGCGGTCAGAAAGTTGCCGATGCTTTCATCCCATCCCCGGTTCTGCAGAAAGGGATAGACATGCTGCGCCCATTTCTGTTGCAGAACAATGCCGGCGATGGAGATTCCGGATCCGGCGAAAACCGAGGCGAAAGCTCCAGTCGTATTGCCGAAGCGGCTGTAAAGCCCTCCGATCATTACCGGACCCGCTCCGCCTGTCCAGATGGAGGTCATGATCACCATGAACATATTGAGATAATCCAGCTGGACGAACCACAGACTGAAGGTCAGAAAAAATCCCGCGACCCCGACGGAACAGAGCCGCAGCCACAGCAGATGCTGCCGGGGCGTGAAAGGCTCTTTGCGGAGCGGCATGATGACATCCTGCAGAATGGTTGCGGAAGCGTTGAAAATCCGCGAATCGTCGGTCGAAAGCACCAACATGATCATCAGCAGCGCGAGCAGACCGAGCAACCCGATCGGCAGCGTTTCCCGAAGGACCACCGGCAGCATCATCTGCTGGTAAAGAGTGCGGAATCTCTGGAGTTGAAAATTGCCGTCGCCATTCTGACCGACGACCTCCTGAACTTTCCGGAATACGCCGGTATCAAGGTTGTCCTTGCGGGAAAGCGGCCGGTCCTCGCCGATGATATGCCGCTGTTCAGGCATGGCCGTGATCGCATCGACGACCTGCCGGCGCTGTGCGTCGGATCCGATGGTTTCGGCGGCAACCTGCACGGAAAGGGTGTCGCGAATCACTTTGGCCTGCGGCGCGTAGTTCCGATGGTTCATGATGGTTATGACCATGATGGCGAGCGTGATCAGCATGACGGTGGAAAACCCGCTCCGCCAAGTGCCGAGAATTCCCGCCATTTTCTGTTCATGCGGCGTCTTCGCCGAACCGGAAGTATCGTTGCCGTACCAGCTGGCGCGGTTGAGCAGACTGGAGAAAAACCAGACGATGAGTGAAAAAATATTGAAATCCCGCAGACTGCTTACATCATAAGGATTGAGGAAACTTTCTCCGGGCACCCGATCCATCATGGTGGGGGCGATTTCCGATCCCCATGAAATATTGAGCAGGACATAGCCGGTGATAATTACGAAGACCGGGTAGGCCAGCAGCCCCTGGAACGTATCCGTCAGCAGCAGGGAAACCCGTCCTCCCGGCCAGATGCAGATCAGCGCCAGAATGATCAGGATGACCAGAATGAAAGAAAAGGTGGTGATCTCAACGCCGCAGACCGTGAACGTATGCGGCAGTTTCAGGAAATAGATGAAGAAATTCACCGCGATCGCCGGGCTGAGCGCGTTGGCGATCATTTCCGAGGCGGTACGCAGAGCTGCGGCGAATATGCGGAACGACCGGTTGTAACGCATTTCCAGAAATTGCCCGAACGACAGCACCTTCGTTTCGCGCCAGCGGTATGTGCAATAACCGGTAAGCGAAAAAATGATGCCGACCGGCACAATGATTTTAGCCCAGAAATCAATACCGTAACCGATCTGGTATTTCTGCTCGCACATCGCCACCAGCAGCATGACGCTCAACCCGGAGGCCATATCGCCCACGGAAATCACATAGCGCCCCGCGACGCGTCCTGCCGCGAGAAAGTCCACAGCTCCCCGGATGTAACGTCCGGAATAAACGGCCAGCCCCAGAATGGCAATCAGGGGAATTATCGTAATACACCAATCAATCCAATGCACTTGAGTTATCCTTCATATTCGGTTCAGCATACATGCCGTATGCGTTTCTTTTGCAATTCTCAATCGTTCCATGCCGGTCAATCGACTTCGGAACCGTTCCGCCCCGTCGCTCTGCCGATAGCGTCCCCCGAAACGGCGCTTTCGGGCGCAACCAGCAGAACCGCGTCATGACGCGGCACAACGATCCGGCGTTTCTGCATTCCGGCAGGTTGGAGAATTTCCTCCAGCCCCTCTGGCAGTCCGAAGTCGGAAAACACCACGGTCATCTCCTGTTCCGTCTCGTTCATGACGGCCAGCGCCGCCCTCCCCTCCACGGTGCCGGAAAAACTATTCAAGTAATGGTTGAGCTGCCACTTCGCAGGGCGCACATCCCGCATCCTCAGCCGCGCCGCCCGGCGGAGGAGCGCCAGCCGTTCCGGAGGCAGCGTGCCGAGATTGTCGCTGGTCAGCGTGACGCCGGTCAGAATGCCGGTCAAAACCGTGAGCCGGCATTCCCCCGGAGTCAGAGTGGTGCGGTCCGTCCGGGTGAACATCACATCGGGATCAGCCCGGAACCAGCGGTCGAACATCCACCAGCGTTCCATGGAGCAGTGGAGCGCCCGCGGAATCATGCTTCCCCATTCCGGCTGGGTATCCGGCCCGACGCGGCACATATCAACCAATCCGACACAGGGCAGATACGGCGAACAGCAGCCCAGCAGGAACGCATCGGGAACGGCTTCCCGGATTGTTTTCAATCCCAGCCGGAAAGCGCTGACGGCGGTGGCCGAAGGATCATGACGGCGGCCGCTTTTCAGGGCAAAGCCGAGACCATCCATTTTGAAATAGGTAAACCCCTGTGCGCGGAATGTCCGGAAGACCGTTGCAAGATGCTCGCGCACTGCGGGAATCGTGGTGTCGAGACAGGCCCAGAGATGATCGGGTTTCGGCGACCATCCTTCGCTGACAGCGGTTTCCCCGTTTTCGTCCGTAACGAACCAGTCGGGATGTTCGCGGTACAGACGGCTGGCGGTGGAGGCTTGAAACGGCATCAGCCAGATGCCGGCTTCCATGCCGGCATTGCGGATTCTCCGGGCAACGGCATCAAGAGGTTCCGGCCAGCGGCCGTTCTGATCGAACCAGTCGCCCATGAAAGTCTGGTACCCGTCGTCGATCTGAACGACCCGCGCCGGATAACTCTCCCGGTGAAGCTGCAGCGCATTCAGGTTTTCCTGAAAATCCTGCGCGGTGACAGCCGTATAGTAATAATACCAGGTACAGTAACCGGTCAGGTTTTCCGCGGGATTCATGGGCTTGACGCCCGCTTTTCCGGCAACGGTCTCCGCATACTGAACCAGAAGCTCCCGCCAGTCGCTGCCGGTCAGAATCAGAATTTCCTCCGGTTGCTCTTCCGGTCCGATTGAGGGCTGGCAGACCCGGATTTTGATCAGTCGCCGGGCTTCGCGGACTGCCGTGAAGAAGGTAAGGGAACGATTCGCCGTTACCGCGCCGGCCAGCAGAAACTCTGAATGTGCGGGATCACCGACGATAATCACGTCTTCGCTGGGAAATTCGCTCTCAAACGCGGTAATGCTCTGGAGCGAGGGCAGATCACGGGAAACAGTCATGTTGTTGACGGATGAGTAAAGAAACACGATCGGCGTGAGAATATCGACTTTGATTTCCGCACGGTAACAGGGTTCTTCCGGGCACAAGACAGGCGAAACCATAAAAAGGCACTCTTTCTTTAATTAACGATGATTGGGATTATGGAAATCCTGCCGCGGGAAGCGGCAGGATAAAGGGGAACCTGTCTCAGCGCGACAGATGGTAGGCGAGAACGCCTCCGGGAAATGCCGTCGTGTCGGCGGTGAAGCGGAAGACTCCGTTTTTCAGGGTTCCCGGAATCTCGCCGGTTTCGGAACCGTCGAGAGCGAGCGCGGCCACCCGCCACGGTGCTCCCGGACATTCAAGTTCCAGTGTCGCCGTGCACCGTTCGACCAGAAGCTCCGGCGAGTTGCCCCAGGCGCGCAGCCGGGCGGAGTTGTCGTAACGGGCTCCGGTCTGACTGATGTTGCCGAGATGAATGACGAGAATACTGTCACTTTCGGGCAAAGGCTGTCCGTCAAGCGAAATAGCCGCCGCCGTCATGAACTTTGAAGCGTTCTTGACCCTCAGTTTCTTTACCGCTAGATCTCCCGCAGGCAACGTTGCCGTCTCCGTCAGCGGAGTTGAAACCGCCAGCGTTCCGGCTTTCCGGTCAAGTCTGATCCGGGGATCGGCCGGAGCTTTCATGCCGGGACGCCAGCTCACGACTCCGGACGGCAACTCCCGTTCCGCCGCATGGGAACCGATCTGCACATTCAATCCGAGATTGGCAAAACCGCCGGGATAAGACATGACCGGATTGCCAGTGGAAAAGGGCGCCATGGGACAGGAGAGCTTCGTTTTCGACGGTGCGAGATCCCCCCGCAGGAACAGCGCCAGTATGATGCGGTCGCTGAGTTGCTGCATCGGATCGTTGGAGGCGTCGAAAGAGTTCTGACCGGGGTTGCGGATGATTCCGGTATCGGAGTGACTCCAGCAGAATCTCCATAATCCGCCCCAGTTCTGCAGAGCCGCGTAAGCTCCCATCAACGGACCGCCTTCCGCCCGGAACCGGTTCGGATTGCAGAAGTTGAATTCGGTGACGGTAAAAGGTTTGCCGAAAATCCGGGCAGGCATGATTTCGCGGGGCAGACTTGCGCCGCGCCGGATGGATGAGTCCTGATCGAATCCGATCGGCATCTGCCAGGCTTTTTCCGGAAAAGTCGGATGAGAGAAATACTGGTGCATGTCCACCAGGTCGAATTTCTCGCGCAGCCGGGTCAGCGGCGCGTCCGTAATCCAGTTCAAACTGGTAATCATCGTCTTGAGTCCGAGCTCGTTTTTGACGAAGTCAATCTGCCGGTCCAGCACGTTGCCCTGCAATTCGAACAGGAATTCCCGGAACAGCGTCTGATCGTCTCCTTCCCGGCCTTCTTTCCACTCGTTGAATTTACCGCGGTACAGAGCCGCGATTTTCGGATTCGCGTTCCAGTTGGCGCTGAGCGTGTCTTCATTCACCAGACACAGCGAGAGCAGCGCGGGGTCTTCCCCCCAGGTAAGGCCGGTGTACGGATTCCGATGCGTCATCCAGCTGCGCACGAAATCCATCCAGCTCTCCATCGCGTATTCGTCGATAGGTAGCAATGGTTTCATGCCGAAACAGCCGGTAGCGGGGCTTTTGAATTTCCGGTTGACATAAAGGTCGGTCGTGACATAGAGGCCGTGCTTTTTGCACTGGGCGAAAAGATAATCAAGTTTGTCCAGCATTTCCGCATTCAGTTTCACGGAATCGGTGACGGCGGGATCCACCAGCCTCCCGTCGTGATGATGAAAGCGGACGGAGTTATAGCCCATGCGGACCAGGTACTCCACCAGTTCATCGGCAACGGCCTTGTCGAGAAAGTTGGCGCTGAAACAAAGATTGGCACCGTAGAACCGGACCTTCTTTCCGGGAGCGTTCTCAAACACGAATTCCCCCTGATCGTTGGAGCGGACGAACCCGTATTTTCCGGCGGGGGCGTGCCGGGAGGATATGCCGGAAAAATCCAGCGGACTGCCCGGCTGAATCCGGCGCTTGAGCGCCAGCTTTTTCCAGTCAGGGCCTTCTTTGATTACGAACGGACCTTTCTTCCCCTGCGGAAATGTGAGGGGACGGTTGCTGAGCGTCACTCCGGCGATCATCCATTCGGTATCCGGCGATGCCGCCCGGAAGGTCAGGGAAACCGGATTGGGACGGGGCAGCCGGAAAGAGGAAGCGTACAGGCCGACGCGCTTCGCCAGATATTCCGCTTCGCAGGCGATCACGGCGTTGGGATAGGAGTCGCCCAGAAGCCAGTCGCCGCAGTCGGTTTTGGACTTCACCGGGATTGATACCGCCTTTCCGTCACTGTAGCGGGCCTGAATATAGCCGACTACGGAACCGGCATTCCGGGAGGCATGCAGCAGATTCACCGCGCCTGCTCTTCCGCTGACGGGCAGCTGCAATTCCGATTTCTCTTCGGGAACGAGCGCCTTGCGGTCGTCCCGGACAACGAACGGGACTGCACCGATACGGTGCGTTCCGGCAGGAAGCACGTTGAGATCGAAGAAATCCCGGGCCGCCGGGGCAATATCCACCGGAGTCGCTTTCAGCGGGCGAAGTTCGAGATTGAATGCGACATGGCTTTTCCGCATGACTCCTTTCCCCGGCGCGGCGGCGAGACGGATGGTGAGAACGTTGACCCACTTGCGGCTGTCCTGAATGTAGGCGTTGAGATTGCCCGACACAACATACTGAAAGCCGTCGGTCTGCTGAATCGTTATAGTGCGCGCCGGACTGTACGGACGAAGGACCATCTCCCCGGGCAGCTCAGGAATCAGCTGCTTTTTTCCGTCAACCAGAATCCCCTCCAGCGGCAACGGCATTGAAATGGAGGAAAAAACGCCGTTCACCTTGAGATCCCGATCGAACTGCCAGTCGCACTCAATCCGGAATTTGTTCGGAGCGAGCCGCGTTACCGTTTCCACCGCGGTACAGGGAACCCCTTCGAACTCAAACCGTCCGGTGACGCGCCGGAAATCCTTGCCGGACTCCTTCTTTATGTTCCGCCATTTCGCATTTCCGAATTCAGCCCAGCCGGAATTGACGACGCTGAAGCCCATACCGCCGGAACCGACGGAGATTTTTCCATCAGCTGCGATGTTCAGATTTTCAAACGATTCTCCCGCCGCCGAAATAAAAACGACTGCCAGGAAACAAAACAACAAATTTCTCATAAAGCATATCCTCTGTTTTTCGCTTTTTCCATTTGCATAAGCCTTCCCGAATCATAAACAGGAAGACAATCAATCACTCATCTTATCCGGATTAAAGAGGGATTCCTTCAGCTTGCTTCCATTTGTCCAGAAGGTATACGGCTTGACTGTAGAGTGACCGTCGACGAACAGAAGACCGCTGCTCCCTTTCGGATGCTGACCGGGCCGCGGAACACCGCCTTTGATCAACTCGTCGGGCACAACGCAGGAGCTGGCGCCTCGAATCGGCCGGAAAAGATTGCTGTCTCCGGCATTCCTGTCGGGACGGCACATCAGAGTTATCTTTCCTGAGGAGGCTTTTACCCGAGTGATTTTTAATCCGGTTCCAGCACCTGCATCGCCCCCCCTCTCCTGATGTACGAAACCATTGAACATGCGACCGACTCTGTAAAGGTTGTCAGGAGGAGGAGTCGGCATCATGGGACATTCGAACATTTTACTCTTCGTTACAGTTGCCCGCTGGCCGCCTTGCGGATGGACGCCCAGATACGGATTCAGCAGGCTGTTGATTGAACGGGTCACTGCCGTGTCGGACACAGCTTCCTGCCAGCAGCTTTTTGAGTCCCCTTTCGGCATAAAATCCTGATTGTCGGTAGTATACATGCTATACGCGGATCCGAGCTGTTTGGCATTGCTGAGACAACTGGAGCTTTTCGAACTTTGTCGTGCTTTGTTGAGCGCCGGCAGCAGCATAGCCGCAAGTATGGCTATGATCGTAATTACCACAAGGAGCTCTATGAGGGTGAATTTTTTTAATCTCTTTTTCTGCATTTTTCTTCCTTTTTGTTACATGTTATAAAAACTTCTGAAAGGAAACTTCCTTTTCAGACTTTGCATTTTAATTATATTTTACTTCAAAATCGGGGAAACACAAGGGGGTTCAGAAGAAATTAAGGTTCGAAAAACTGAAAAAGGGTTTGGAATCATGAATTTATTTTTTCCGCACTCATTTTCCGAAACAGGATTTCCGGTAATCAAGCGGAGATTTACCATAAAACTGGCGGAATTCCGTGGAAAATGCTTTGATGTTCTGGTAGCCGACAGCGGTTGAAACCTCTTTCACCAGCATTCCAGTCCGCAGTATTTCGCCCGCTTTGCACAGGCGGAACCGTTTCAGATATTGGTAAGGCGTCACGCCGAACGCCTCTTGAAAGATCCGGTTCATATCGTGAATGTCGATATTGAATTTTCTGGCGACCTCCGTCATGGAGAACTTTTCTTTGATCCGCCGTTCCAGAAAATCGCGAATCTCGTCGGCGGAAGAGGAACGGGCCTGGAATTGCACGGCGGATGAAATTTTCTGCAGGAGAGTAAAAGCGGCTCCGGTCAATTCGGGAAAGATAGAGGAAACCGGCTTTACATCCGCCAGACTCTTCATGCTGTCGAAGAAGTTCCGGAAAAACTTATCGTCGTTCAGATTCAGCCCCAGAGTCCGCTCCAGATTATAAATCCGAAGGAACTCGTCCAGCATACTGCCAACCAGGATAAACTCATAATAGGAACATTGTTTTTCATCTGCAAACAGGAAGCTGTTTTTGCAATGCGGCTTGAGCAACACGCAATCGTCCGGTTCGGCCAATAGAACGCTGCCGTTGCTTTGAAAATACATTTTGCCGGAACAAATGTAAAAGAACGATAATTTCTGCGTCTGCCTGGTACGGCGCTGATAATATCTGGCCTGCATGGTTGCGTGAAGCATGACCTCCATGCGACAGGGGAGACTTGCATCCGAGGGGCGACCGGTGAAATTGAGAAGCTCAACCTGTTCCGGATAGCCGGCTCCATAGCCGACAAACGTGGGGTCGTTGCGCCAACAGGAGCCCTTTTCCGAATCAAAAATTGACGAGTCGTGGAGAACCTTCATAAATTCATCTTTTACACTTGCTTCGGTACGGTGTTTTTCAACGGGACACACACTCTCCGCCGGACCGGTTGATCTGAAACAACAGAATAAAATATCACGATGCCGGAAAATTGCAACTCCTTATAATTACAAAATGCTTTCTTTGTTATCCGGAAGCTCATGCCGTTATCTCCGTATCAAATACAACAAGTTACGGTAAAATAACGGCAGAGTTTCCATTCCTCTGACGGAAACTACCCGCTTCCCCACTCAAAAGTCACAGTTTCCGCCCCGGTTTTCGCATTCAGCCATTTTTTGAAACGCCAAACGTGCGTCAGCGGATCAGCTCATAGGCGAAAACCGGCTCCCGCGCGCCGAATGTGTCCGCGGTAAAACACAGTCTGCCGTTCTCCAGCCGGAACGGAACCTCTTTCTGGCGGCGTCCGGAAAAATCCAACGCATAGAGCTTCCAGTTTCCGGCAGGCAGTTCCAGCGAGAAATCCGCCACGGCTCTCTGCGCGAGCATAGCCCCGCCTCCCCAGTCCGTCACCAGAACGCCGCGCCCTTTGAAAGTCATTCCCTCCCGCCTCACATTGGCGATATGCAGCAGCAGAATCCAGGAGGATTCCGGCATCGTGCCGCCATTCAAGGCAATGGCTCCCGCAACGCAGTAACTTTTCCGATTGCGCACGGTCAGACACTTTCCTGCAAGCTCCGTCCCTTCCGGCAGAATCAGAGCTTCACTGCGGGACGTTGCCGCACGGAACGTGTTCCGCCGGAAATCAGCGGAAAGCTCTCCTGTGGAACTGGTCACGGAAGTAAAAGTATTTTTCCGCTTCCGCATGACCGGCAGCCCGTTCCAGAATTCACCCTTGACGGAAGAATCCTGCGCATAAACAGCTTTCGCCCCCAGCGGAAGACGCGTTTCCGTTCCACGGTTGATGACCGTCCCCGTCCTGCAGACCAGTGCAAGTTCTCCTGCCGCCTCCGGATAGCGGGGCGTATAATTTCTGTAGCTTTCCGGCGCGACCAGTACGGGGATGCACTCCTTTGCCGGAGTCACATCACCGCGCAGGAAAAATGCCGCCGCCAGCCGGTCGCCCAGAAGACGGACCGGATCGACAGCGGAATCAAAACTGCCGAAGCCCGCTCCGGAGCCGAACATGGAATTCAGCGAATGGGAGTACGCAAAACGGTTCAGCGAATCCCAATCCTGCAATGCCGCATAGGCGGCAAAAATGGGAATACCCTGCATCCGGAAATCTCCCGGACCGCTGAAATCAAACTCTGAAACAGTAAACGGACGGTCAAACAGACGGACCGGAGCAAGCTCGGCGGGAGAACGCAAACGTCTGGAAATCACACTGGTTCCATGGAAGCGGTTGGGCAGAGACCACGGCTTTTCCGGAAACGTCGGATGATCCCAGTACAGATGCTCGTCCACATAATCGTACATTTCCCGGTGAACCGAAAGATTCGGCGATGCGATGAAATTCTGCTCCGTCAGAGGCACCCGCAAACCGAGAGAGCGGAGATACGCCGCCATATCCCTGTAATACGCCGTATAAACTTCGGAAAGGAACTTCCGGAAAAGTTCCCCGTCCGGTTTTCCGTTCTTCACGCCGTCTGGATGCTTTTCGGCAAACTTCTGCTGAAAATATTGCCGGATCTCCGGAGAAGTCCCCATGGAAATGATGTGAAAAGGCGTGTTTTCGTTGACGATGCTCAAATTCAGCAATGCCGGTTCCTCCACGAGCGGCAATCCGGTATAAGGGTTGCGGTGGATCAGGAGATTTCTGGAAAACGTCTTCAAATTCCGGTTCACCTCCGGAAGAAGCATCACAGCCAGCTTGTAATCCCGTGCATTTTTCACCAGCGGAAATTCATTCTCCTGCGGCTTCCGCGAAATGAACAGGTCGATTGTTATATAAATGCCCTTTTTCTTCAAAGCAGCAATAAAATACTCCATCCGGTCAAGCTGGACCGGATCAGGCTCCACACTGTTTTTACGTTTCGACGGCAGCAAAGTATTGTCGAAATGATGCAGACGGATCACATTGCAGCCCATCCGGGCAAACCGGTCCGCCAATATATCCGCCTGCTCATGGGTGGGGAAACAGGCGGAGAAGCAGAGATTGGGACCGTAAAAGCGTACCGGTCCGGTCTTTTTCTCAAACGAGAAATGTCCGTTTTCAGCGGACAGGAATCCGTATTTACCCGCCGGAGCGTCCAGCAGAAAAGAGAAGTCCAGCGCAGAGTCTTTTTCCACGGAGCGGTCGTAGACAAAGCGTCTCCAGTTTTCATTTTCCCGGAAGACCGTCTGTTTCTCATGGACAACGATCTTCTCTTCCCCGGCGGACGCCGAAACAGCCGCGATCATCCAGAGTCCACGCAGACCGGATCTGCGGAACAGGATATGCCTGACGGCGCCGCCCCGCAGAGCAAAAGAACTGGCATACAGCCCCACCCGCGCGCTTTCATTGCTTCCGGTCCAGGCGACAGCGGCATTGCGCAGATCAGCGGGCTCCCACCAGTTCCCAACGTCTTTTTCCGCAGTCACCGGAAGCTCCTCCTGTGAACCGTCCATATAAGTGACACGGACGTAGCCAAGAATTCTGCCGGGAGCGGCAAAAGCGGCGGCGTGAAGCAGAAACAGGGTCTTCAGCTTCCGTCCGTTCATTGCAATCCCGACGGAGGAAGCATAATCCGAACGGGACGGCGTCTTGCCCACCACGACAGCCCCTTTTCCGCCGTTGACGTCCGGATCCAGAACCCGGAACTCCGCAATCCCGCAGCGGATCGTACCGGGTTTCAGGGAGCGCAGATCGTTTTCCGGGCCCTGATCGCTCCATCCGCCTTTTCCGTCTCCGGCGGTTTCGTCACGGAACCCCATATTGACCGACCGGGAAATATCCACCGGAACGGTTCCGCATGGCTCGGAACCGAAAACAGCGGCACAGAAAACGGGAATAATGAAACGCAATTTCAACATCATCGAATCCTCCCTCAAAGATCCCGGTCATCCGGCCGGAAACGGATCATATTTTTGGAAATATTGCTGACATGAGGACCGTAAAGGGCATCCACATGACCGTCTCCATGCATCATATTGCTGTAACCGGAATGAGGGAAATACAGGGAACCGAACGATCCCAGATAACTGGTCTCCTGTCCTCTCAGAGCCATATAACCGCTGTCCATGGTCATGAAAAAGCGGGAGGGGGCTTTCAGCTGACTGCGGCGGACAGGCAATTCACTCCATCCGCTGGCAATGACAAAACCGCGGTGTCTGTTGGCACCGTATCCGCCGTGTCCCGCCACTTTTTTCATGTCACTCGTCACGAAAACCAGCCCGTATTTCTTTGTGGAAAGATCAAATTCCGGACAGGGCGGAACCGCATAAAACCTCCATTGTTCACTGTCTGTACTCGTATTCGGAGAGTAAAGCCCCTTGTTGTAACGCATCAGGAAAAGACTTTCCCCATAAGGCGCCAGAAGATGAAACCACTCCTTGTTCGTAAGCCCGTGCGACATTCTGACTGGACTGATCCAGTCATCGTTATCGCCGGAATAGAGCTCTTCCATCTGCCCCATCTGTTTCAGCATCCCTCTGCAGCTGGCGCCTCTGGCTTTACACCTGGCACTGTTCAGCGCAGGAAGAAGCATGCCCGCAAGGATCGCAATGATTGCAACTGTTACAAGGAGTTCTATAAGGGTAAACACGTTCCGCGTTTTTCCTGCATGACTCCTGTTCAGACTCTGTTTTATATGGATTTCCATACGCTCTTTTCCTTTCCGGTTGAGTTTTTCAGCGACACTCCGCCGCTTTATAATATTATACTCTGAAACGTGGAAATCGACAATACCGGAACAATTTATTTTTTTACCTTTTCCGACAAAATACTTTTCTTTTTTGAAAGCGCTCTGTATTTCACCGGAGAAACTCCGTTTACGTCAGAAAAACGTCTGCTGAAATGCATCAGGTGCGCATAACCGACATTGGCGGCGATCCGGCTGACCGGCAGCTCCGTTCCGGACAGCAGTTCACAGGCGTATTTCATCCGCAAATCCGCAAAATACCTGCCCGGCGAGCAATGCAGATGCTCCCGGAACAGACTCCCCAGAGTTGTGGAACTGGTCCCCAATTTATCGGCGATCTCTGCCACGGTGAGCATCTGCGACAGGTTCGCTTTCATGATTTCAAGGGCCTGTTGAAGCAGGGCGGGCAGTTTGTTATCAATGGAAAACGCCAGCTCCGTTATAATACGGAATGAAAATGCCGCCAGTTCAATCAGAGATCCTTCGGAAGGCTTTTGCCTGTGGGTATCATTGATCTTCCGTTCCAACTCCAGGATCAGCTCCAGAAAACCGTCCGGATTGCGCAGTTTCAATTTCAAATGCTCGATCAGACGGTTGGCGGAAAGCAACGCGGGAAAAACCGGTCCCGCAAATCCGACGCCGATTTTCCGGCAGAATCCCGCCGGGCCGGCCTGACAGGAACTGTTCTCTCCGTAATGAATCAGATAGACTTCCCCCGGAGAAACAAGTGTGGTCTCTCCGCGCTGTTCCCCGATCAGATTTCCTTCCAGCGGGATTTCAATCGCAAAGCGGGTATAATTCCAGTGGCGGAACCCCTCCCCTGTTTTCAAGTTCACATGATTCACGAAGCATGGCCACAACGACAGCGGCAGCCCCTGTTCAAGCCCGTCTGTCCATATCATGATATTGTGAAACCAACGGGAAATCTGCATCTCTTTGGAAAACAAACGCGCATTGTATGCATTGAACATTGACGCCACCTTTTGAAAATTTATTTGATCTCCCGGAAATATAACAGCCGCAATGCTGTTTTTCAAACGGCCAAAAATTCACGCCGTATTCCGCAATCAAACATAACAGTTACGATAAAATGGCGGCGGAGTTTCCATTCCTCTGCCGGGAACAGTCCATTTTCTCACTCAAAAATCATATTTTCTGAATTTGAAACGAAAATTTTATCTGTTTTTATTAAATTGAGATTGAATTTCACCTTTTTTCTGCTATTTTTACATCACAGGTGTCCCCTGAGATCTCCGGACGTTTTGGAAAGATTTGGGTTTATACGAATCATGAGAAAGAATGATTCGCATTCACAGTCATGCGAGGGTTTTCCTCAACGGATCAGAGAATCACGGGACTTTTTGCAGCAGAATCTCTGCACGGCAGATGATCAGCGCATCTCCCGGTCTCCGGGAAAAGCAGCCTTTCATAAGGAAGATCACCGCAGCTGTACAGACTGCAAAACAATTATTATTTTGTGGAGAAAACACGGTCAGACGCCACCGCCGGTTCCCGTAACCGGAAGGCGGTTGTTATTGAGACGCGGATATCCCTGCCCTGGAAACAGAACCTTGGTTTCATGTCCGAAAGACGTTGGCAGCGGATCCGCAATCCGGTAAGAACCGCGTTCAAAAACCATTTTGCGGCCAGTCTCTCCGGGAGGAATATTATCTCCACGCATGCAAAGACAAAGGAAACGCCGAAGGAGAGCAAGTATGACAAAGAGAGAACTCGTTGCCAGAATCGCCGCTGAAACGGATCTGCACCAGGAACAAGTCGGAACCGTGGTACAGAAGACGCTTGATTATATCGCGGATGAACTGGCGGCCGGACGCAGCATCGAAATCCGTAATTTCGGAATCTTCGAAGTCGTCGTCCGTAAAGAACGCAAAGGAAGAAATCCGAACAAACCGGAACATGAAGTCACAATCCCGGAACGCGCCATCGTTAAATTCCGTGCCGGAAAAGATTTAAAAGAAAGAGTTGAAAGTCTTGTAAAATAAATTATATTATAGCTTGTGCATTTTTGCATAAGGATCATAACAGAACAGTCAGGAAACTGAAACATTGCGCCCTGCGGGATCCTTGTTCCGCGGGGCGCTTGTTTTTCTGGGAAAAGGAACATTTGTATGGCTAAATCAACACCGCCGCCGGGAACCAGCGACATTCTGCCCGAAGAAGCGCCCACCTGGTGTTTCCTCGAAAACACCGCAAAAAAAGTCTTTTCGCTCTACGGCTACGGAGAGCTCCGGACCCCTGTTTTCGAATATACCGAAGTCTTCCAGCGCGGGCTCGGCGACGAAACCGAAGTCGTGAAAAAAGAGATGTACACGTTTGAAGACCGCGGCGGACGCAGTCTCACTCTCCGCCCGGAAGGAACCGCCGGAGTCATGCGCTCCCTCTCCGGAACCGATGCGCTGAACGGCGTCGAACACCGCGTATTCTATATCGGACCCATGTTCCGCGGCGAACGGCCGGCGGCTGGACGCAGACGGCAGTTTCACCAGATCGGCGTCGAAAACGCCGGAAAGGTTTCGCCCGAACTGGATGCGGAATGTATCGCAATGCTGGTCCACTATCTGAACGAGATCGGCATCACGGGGTTCACGCTTTATCTGAACACGCGCGGCGTTGCATCGGACCGGCCGGCGGCGGAACAGGCTCTGCGGGACTATTTCGCACCGCATCTGGAGCAGATGTGCAGCGACTGCAAAGAGCGGTTCGAACGCAACATCTGGCGTATTCTCGACTGCAAGCAGGAAATTTGCCGTTCCTTCATCGACAAAGCACCCGATCCGGCTTCGTTTTTCAGCGACGACTCCAAACTCTACTTCAAGAAAGTGTGCGACGCGCTCACCGCAATGGGAATCGACTACGTTGTCGAACCGCGCCTCGTCCGCGGGCTCGACTACTATGTCCACACCGTATTTGAACTGACGCATCCCGGACTCGGCGGGCAGACCGCCATTGCGGGCGGCGGACGCTACGAACTGCGTCTTCCCGACTCCAGCAAGCCGATTCAGGGCGTCGGCTACGCCGCCGGCATGGAACGTCTCATCATGGTCCGCGAAGCGTTGGGCATCGCCCCGGTTCCGCAGGAATACCCGAAAGTCTTCCTCGTTTCCATGGGAGAACAGGCGCTCGCGTTCAATATCGCTCTCGCGGCAAAACTCCGCAAAGCGGGGATCGCAACGGGAATCGAACTTGAAGTGAAGAGTCTGAAATCCCAGATGCGTTCCGCAGACCGCCTGAAAGCGGCATACACCCTGGTCGTCGGGGAAAGTGAACTGGAATCCGGAAAAGCCATGCTGAAAAACATGGCGGATTCCTCGCAGAAAGAAGTGGCGCTGAATACCGACGCCATTGCAAAGGAATTGTGTTGAAATGCAGCGCGTTTACAACGTCAACATCGAAGGGCAGCACCCGCTGCCCACTCCGCAGGAAATCCATACAGAACTGCCGCTCCGACCGGAAATGGAGGATTTTGTCGAAACAGCCCGTCAGACGATCGAAAACATCATCCACCGGCGCGACAAACGAATCCTGATCGTCACCGGTCCGTGCAGCATCGACAACAGCGACGCCGCGCTTGATTATGCCGAACGCCTGAAAGCGCTCAGTAAAAAAGTGGAATCCAAATTCTATCTGGTCATGCGGACCTACTTTGAAAAACCGCGCACCACGATCGGATGGAAAGGAATGGTTTACGATCCCGATCTGGACAAAACGTTCAATATTGAAAAGGGACTGCGGAGTTCCCGTAAACTCCTGCTCGCCATGGCGGAACGCGAACTCCCGACCGCGACCGAATTTCTTGATCCGATCATTCCGCAGTATCTTTCCGACCTCATCAGCTGGGCGGCGATCGGCGCGCGTACCACGGAATCGCAGACGCACCGTCAGCTGGTAAGCGGACTCTCCATGCCGGTCGGATTCAAAAACGCCACCGACGGTTCGATCCATATTGCAATCGACGCCATCAAGACCGCCTCGGCAAAACACAGTTTCCTGGGCGTCATCAACGACGGCAGAACCGGGGTCTTCCATACAAGGGGCAATAAAAACTGCAATATCATCCTGCGCGGATCCTCGACCGCAACCAACTACGGGTCGGAATACATCGCATTCACGGAAGAACTGATGAAGAAATCGGGACTTCAACCGTCGATCATCGTCGATTGCAGTCACGGCAACTCCCTGCGCGACCCGCGCAACCAGCCGACGGTATTCCGCGACATTACCGCCCAGCTGAAAAGCGGCAACGGGTCCATTGCCGGAATCATGCTGGAAAGCTATCTGAAAACCGGCAAGCAGCCGATGAAGAACCGCAATGAACTCACTTACGGACTCTCCATCACGGACGGCTGCCTCGGCTGGGAAGAAACCGAAGCTCTGATCCTCGAACAATATAACGCTCTGTAAAAAACACAGCGGCGGTTTTCCGGAATTTCCCGGAAACCGCCGTCATAAAATCCCGCTCAGGAAAGCGGAACAGACTCGGAACGGTCCTGCTGATCCGGGAAATCACGGCGGAGAAACTCCACCGCATCCACCGGAAGGACAAATTCCGCCGCTTTCCGGTTCTCTTCCAGATGTTCCGCACTGCGGGACATGGAAATCGTCACCACGTTTTTCTGACTCGTCAGCCAACTCAGCGCGGTTTGGGAAGGTGTCAGTCCGTACCGCTCCGACACCTCCCGGAGACAATCCGGCGTTCCGTTCAACAGAAAACCTTTCTGCAGCGGACGCCATGCGATCAGCATAACGTCGTTTTCCTGACAGAATTTCAGCATTCCGGAGCGTTCCGCCTCGCGCACCTTGAGATTGTAGTGAATCTGATTCGCAACGAGCTTGGAATCCGCCCATCCCTGTGCATGGCGGAACCGCTCCTCCGCAAAATTGCTGACGCCGATGAAACGGATCAGCTTCTCGTCGACAAGACGGTTCAGCGCCCGCATCGTCTCCCGCAGCGGCACAGAATCATCAACCTGATGAATCAGATACAGATCAAGATAATCGGTCTTCATGCGCCTCAGCGAACCTTCCGCCGCACGAAGCACGTCATCGTAATGCAGATGCGTCTTCCAGACTTTTGAAGTCAGAAACAAGCCCGCACGGTCAAAACCGGAAATCGCCTCGCCGACGATCTCCTCCGAAAAGCCGCCCGCATACATTTCCGCGGTGTCGATATGACGGAATCCGAGCTCAAGCCCCGTCACCAGAGCTTTGACCGACGATGTTCCGTCATCGGCGGGATCGCGGGTCTCGCGTCCCCCCATCAGCCATGTGCCGAGGCCGATCGCGGGCATCGAAAAACCGCAGTCAAGAGTCTTCCAGCCGTTCATTTCGGATACCCCACCGACTGAATGAAGAGCACTTCCGATCCTTTCGGCAGATTCAGTTTACCGGTAAACGATTTGTCGTACATCCCCCGCACAACGGTGCCGAGTCCGGCTGAGGCGCAGTAAAGATAAATATTCTGGCTGATGAATCCGCAATCGACCGCACTGTATTTGATCTGCGGCTGTTTCTTCGTATCGGCAACGAAAACCACCGAAAGCGGAGCTTTTCCTGTCATGTTCTGAGTGATATTCTCGCCGGAGACCTGTACGAGAGTGTGCTTTTCCGCATCATAACGGAACACGCCGGACGGCAGAACGGCATACAGCGTGATTTCCTGAAGATTGTGGGCTGTCGGAGCCGTCATGCGGCCGTCCGGACGGTTCACGCCGCTTGCCGCCCAGAACAGCTCGGAAACAACCTGCATGGGAAGCGCTTTCTCTGAATAGGAACGGATTGTTTTCCGCTGATCCAAAGCCTGCATCAGCGGAATCCCGCCCTTTTTGTCGGGTGCGGGCAGTTTGATATCCGCCGCGGAAAGGAAAGAGGACGCGGCAACGGCAGCGGCAAGAGCAAAGACGGATTTTTTCATTTGGAAATCTCCCTGATGGTTCCAGTTGCAAACGGGGAATAGCCCCCGTTTTCCGGAATATACCGCGGCAACAGGAAAAAGTCAAGCAATCTTTTCCGGCGGATCATTGCCGGGTTCCAGATGAACAATCACATCCGTCACCTGCGGCACGGCCTCAAGAATCGCACTGCGGACCCGGTGCGACAACGCGTGTCCATCGCGCACCGTCATTTCCGGATCAACCGTTACATGCAAATCCGCCAGCACGGAAGCCCCCGCCAACCGGCAGCGGACGGCATGAACACCGCAGACGCCGGGAACCGAAGACGCAATCCGGGTCAGTTCCTGCACCTTCTCCGTCACCCTCGCATCCGAAAGTTCAAGCAGAGTTGGTTTGACGATTTTCCATGCGGCGTGAAAAATAAATATGGAAACGAGAATCGCACCCAGCGGGTCCACAAAATGCAGGGCGGGAAAAAAATGGGCAAGAATCACCGCAATGGCGGCGGGAATCGAACTGAACGCATCGCTGCGGTGATGCCACGCGTTCGCCTCCAGCGCTTTGGAATTCATTTTCCGCCCCTCTGAACGGGTCCAGCGGAACAGCCATTCCTTGAGCAGGATCGACACAAGCGCAATAAAAAACGCAGGAAGCCCCGGACGCTGCTCCGTTCCCGCCCGCAGCACGGCGACCGCATCGCCGATCAGCCCGGACGCCACCAGTACAAGCGCAATGCCGATAAACGCGGAAACCAGCGTCTCAATCCTGCCATGTCCGTAAGGATGGGATTCATCCGGCGGAGCCGACCAGTATTTCACTCCGAAAATAACGGCAAGGTCCGTTACCAGATCCGAAAGGCTGTGTACAGCATCCGCCACCAGCACCTGACTCTGAAACAGGATTCCGCCCACCGCTTTCAGAAGCGTCAGGACAATATTGAGCAGCATGCCGACAAAAGTCACAGACCGCACACGTTCCACTACGGACGGAGCGGGCATTTCTCCGGAACAGCCTTGTTCCCTGAGATTCATTCTTCACCGGTTTCAAACCGTTTTGTCCAGAACGGCGGCAGAACAAACGCCGCCTTGTGAACCGCCATCGAATACATTTTCAAACGGCGCACAAACGAACCGATCGGGCGGCGGAACGGAACATCCACCCGGTGGTCATCGCAGCCGATGCAGAATCCGAGCGAACCGCCCGGATAACTCGGAATCGAAAACGAATAGTAACCGCTATGGGCAAACAAATCGCGGAAAATACGGCACTGCGCTTCCGTAATCTCCGGATGAAGCAGATACGATTCCGACTGCGAAACCAGAATACCGCCCGGTTTCAGCGCCCGTTTGCAGTCTGCAAGAAAATTCTTCGTGAACAGAGTTTCTCCGGGACCGATCGGGTCCGGTCCGTCCACCAGAACAAGATCATACCACCCCGGACGGTTCTTCACAAAAGCCGCACCATCAAGGAAATGCAGATCAACCCGCGGATCGTTCAACGCTTTCTCCGTCCACGCGAAATGGCGGCTGCAAAGCTCCGCGACCTGTTCGTCAATCTCGCACAAGTCAATCTGTTCAATACAGGAATGTTTCAGGAGTTCCCGTACGACTCCGCCGTCCCCTCCGCCGATCACAAGGACCCGTTCCGGCTCCTCGTGCGCGAAGCACGGCACATGCGCGAACATCTCATGATAAATAAATTCATCGGACTCCGCAAGCTGGATTTTTCCATCCAAAGCCAGCATTTTCCCGAATCCCTCCCCCCGGAAAATCTCAAGCAGCTGATAATCGGTCTCCACGGTCTCCAGCGTTTCGAGAATGCGGACGGACAATGCGCGTCCGGGCCACAGCGGGCACTGCTCGGTAAAGTAACCTTCCTTAAAAATCTCGCTCATTGCACCCTCCACGGTCACGACATCCGGAACGCCGGATGGATCTTATAGGATTTCGCTTCAAAAACTTCCAGCGCGGTCGTTGCACAGACGCGGGGATCGGTATAACTCTTGCAGAACAGGTCAATATGCGCGGAACGGGAACAGAGATCACGGCGGATCACGATGGACGAATCCATATTGAATACGGAAAGAACGGTCGTATTGCCATGATCGAACGTCTTCCGTTCCACATTTTCCGTCTGGCAGTGCATCACGAACGCCAGAGCGGCAAGACAGCGTTCCGACGCGCCGTCTTCCGTATTTCCGCACGCGGAAAGATCTATCGAACAGGAGATTCCGTAGGGCTGGGAAGCGATGTAGAGTTTCTCCAGATCGCCCGATGCGGTGATACCCTGCTGCTGTTCCGCGATCCGTTTCGTATAATTGAAACTGGTTCCGCGCCACATGTCCGCGGAAATCTGCGCCTCCTGCGCATGGAGCAGGCGCTTGAGCCGGTCAATCCCCGCATACGGAGAAATCGTATCGCCGCAGGTGAACACATCCACGGCGGCATAGTCATATTCCGGCCAGGTATGAATTGAAAAATGGGATTCGGAAATGATTACGAATCCGCTGACGCCCTGCGGTGCAAAGTAATGAAACGAGGATTCGATAATATGGGCGCCGGAAGCCTCCGCGGCCTCCAGCAGAGCGGTCTCCACGGCTTTGGAATCCGCAATGATGGAGGCGTCACACCCGGAAAGTTCCACCGTGATATGACGCCCGAGAGCAAAAATATTATTCATGATTCATATTCCCCCCGAAATACGAGCATTCTCATTTACCGTTCCTGTGCCTCACGCGTCATATAGTTACGGGTATTCATCAGGATCCAGGTCTGGAATGAATTATAAATCGCGTACTGCTTTCCCTGCTTGTAGCGCTCGGCAAGCTCTTTCTGTTTTTCCGCCATTTCTTTCGCGGAAGGAGCTGTGCGGGAAGTGACAAAAACCATGAACACCCCGTCCGGCAGATCCAGCGTGCGGGAAAGTTTGCCGTTATCCGTGGAGGTCGCAAGCGTCATGACAACCTGTGTATTCTCTTTCGGCGGCTCCAGCTGGGAAAACGGCGGGAGGTTTTTGACGACAGCGCCTTTGGCGAGTCCGGCAAGAGCGGCGGCGGAATTCTTCGCCTTGTTCATCTCCAACACAAAATTGCGGGCATTTTCCTGCGCGGCGGCGATCGCCTTTCCGGACAGCCATGCTTCCCGGACCTTTGCCGCCACCGCTTTGTATTCCAATGGAACAGACGGCTTTCTGGCGGTTACGACGGCGACAAACACCGCTCGCTCGCCTTCCACGGTTCTGGAGATCGGAGAGCGTTCCGGCAAGGCGACGATCGCCTCGACCAGGCGCGGCTCTCTTCCGACATTATCCATTCCGGCGGACTCTCCGGTGAACCAGCCGCTTTCAACAACAGTCAACCCCTGTTTTGCGGCAAGAGCGGAAAACGCATCCGCATAAGCAGCCGTATCAAGCTCAGCTGTCGCATCGTACAGAGCCTCGCGGAAATCGCGTCCGGCTTTACGCGCCAGTTTCACGGCCTCGTCTTTTTTCAGTTTTGCGGTGATCGCAGCGGTCACGGAAGCAAGCGGAGAGGTCTTCCCGTTCTTCGTGAATTCCGCTTTGTTGGACTCATAATATTTCCTGACGTCCTCCGCAGAGACATTCACTTTATCCTGATAGTTCGCATAATTGAAGCGGACGACTTTCGCTTTGAACTGCGGCAGAGCCATAAACTGCTGCTGATTCGCCTTGTGGTAGCTCTGCAGTTCGGCTTCGGTGGGCTTCAGCTGTTTTTTCGCGGCTTCAAACGGAAACAGAATCGTTTTCACGTTGTATTTTTCCAGAACAGTCTGTTCAAAATCCGCGATCTCGTTCGGCGTTACAAGCACTTCGTTGACGGCGGAACTGCCAAGCGAGAAGATCGTCAGCAGATTGCGGACCGCGCGGTCAAGATCCAACGCATTGTAACCAAGCGGCTGCAGCATCTCTTTTTCATAATTCTGATATTTTTCAAGGCTGAATTTACCATCCGTTCCGGCGAACGCGGGAAGAGAACGGAGGTATTCGCCAACCCGTTCCGTGGAAACCGTCACACCCATACGCTTGGCGACGGAAAGCAGAACAGCTTTCTGAAACGCCTCTTCCAATGCCTGCTCGTCGAGCCCGTTCATTGCGGGCTTGACGCCATAGCTCGCCGCCATTACCAGCATATTGTCCTTGATGATCTCCATCAGTTCGCCGCGGGTGACGTTCTGATCGAACACTGATCCGACAACCGCATTCGGCGACATCGGATTTGTCCCGAACAGAATATTTCCGCTTGCGCCCGGCGTAAAGAACCAGACAAATGAAATGATGATGATGCCTGTGAAAGCACCAAACAGAATACGGCTGTGCTTGACCAGCACATTGTTCATCTTCGCAATAACCATTGAGCGTTCCTTCTTATATTTACTTTTTCAATAATCGTCTTTCAGGATTTTGATAATCTAATACGCGTTTTCCGTTTCTGCAAGCGTAAAATGAAAAAAGTGCCGGAAATTTGCAACTTTCATCCGCTACGACTGCAAACGCCGCGGAAATGATGAAAGGAAGAACGGCACCCTTGCGGAAAGAGCCGTTCATTCCAACCGGTTCGGACCCCCGGAATCAGTCTACAAACAGATCGCGGCTGGCAAACTTGGCATCGCTCGTAAGATTGATCCCCAGTTTGCGGAGTCCCGCCTCATCGCCGGGAGTCGGAAGATGAGAGATGTGCATCTCGCAGCCGGCAAGTTTCCGGAGCTGATTCAATGCCAGTTTCGCCGTCGGATTGCTGTTTGCGCTGACGCTGAGGGCAATCAGCGTTTCGTCCAGGTCAAGGCTGACCCGGCGACTGCGGAAAATATTCTTCTTCAGCAGACGGACCGAGTCAATCACGCCCGGAGCGATCAGTTGAAGTTCATCCGGCAGTTTTGCAATCGTCTTGACCGCATTCAATATACAGCTCGACGCGGCGTGCATCAGCGGAGAGTTCACTCCGGAAATCACGGTGCCGTCCGGCAGTTCCAACGCGGCTCCGCAGAAAAAGCCGTCGTTCCCCTTCCCTTTCGTCTGCGATGCCCGGAGCGCGGCGTTCCGGGCGGGCTCCACGACTTTGCGGTCCGTCTCCTTCAGCCTCAGATTATCCATCAGCACCTTGACGCGGTCGACGGTCTTGCGGTCGGCTCCACCGAGAGTATACTCACACTGATAGCGGAAATAACGACGGATAATCTCCTGCTTCGACGCTTCGCAGACAGCCCCGTCGTCCGTAATTGCGAAACCGACGCGGTTCACGCCCATGTCGGTCGGCGACTGATAGCACTGTTCCGGTTTCATGATCCGTTCGCAAATCCGGCGGACGACCGGGAAAATTTCAATATCGCGATTGTAATTCACCGCCATTTTGTGGTAGTGCTCCAGATGAAACGGATCGACCATGTTGATGTCGCCGATGTCCGCCGTGGCGGCTTCATAGGCGATATTGACCGGATGGTTCAGCGGCAGATTCCACACAGGAAACGTCTCGAACTTCGCATATCCGGCGGCGACTCCGCGACGGTGTTCGTGATACACCTGGGACAGGCAGGTTGCCATCTTGCCGCTGCTCGGTCCGGGACCGGTAACGACCACAATCGGTTTGTCGCTTTCGATATATTCATTGGCTCCGTAACCGCTGTCGCTGACAATCAGATCCACGTCGGCGGGATACCCTTTGATCGCGCGGTGCTTGTAAACCCGGATTCCGCGGCGCTCCAGCTTGTTGATGAAGTGGTTTACCGCCGGATGGTCGTCGTAACGGGTCACGACAACGGCTTTTACTTCGATCCCCCACTCCCGGAGGTTGTCGATGATCAGAAGAGTATCCGCATCATAGGCGATGCCGAAATCCGCCCGGATCTTTTTGCGCTCAATATCGCCGGCATAAATACAGATCACCACGTCGATCTGGTCTTTCAGCCGCTGAAGCAGTTGGAGTTTCACATTCGGGTCAAATCCCGGCAGAATTCTTGCCGCGTGAAAATCATACGCAAGTTTCCCCCCGAATTCCAGATAAAGTTTGTTGTCGAAGCTGCGTGCCCGTTTCAGAATTTCTTCAGACTGCTCCTGAAGATACAACGTGTTGTCAAAACCTGTTTTCATGTTCCCTGTCGCCGGATAATATCGTTTTCATGGATGTAAATTATGAGAGTAATTTATCGCCGGAACAACGGAAAAACAAGTGCGGAGAAGAAAAAACGGAAAGAATTCTGCATCCGCCCGAATTTCCATTTTTTCTTTCTGCCGGATTTGCGGAAATCATCCTGACCGCCCTGTCTGTCCTGCCCGTTTTCGGAGCGAGGCAGTCCACGATCACGGAAAAATCCGGAACGGCAGCACTCTGCGGGACAAAATAAAAAACATAGCAATAATATAACGTTCCCTCCGACGGCCGCCGGATCATTGAAAATCGGTGAAACCGGCGGCTTTGAGCGCCAGTTTCCCTTTGATCCCGATCTGTTCAAAGGAACGGATGCGGAACTCTTTCCGGAATTTCAGGATCCGCTGAACGGATACCGGGCCGAGTCCCGGAATCCGCAGAAGCGCTTCCCGGTCGGCGGAATTGATGCGGACCGGGAAAAATTCCGGATGAAGCACCGCCCAGGTCTCTTTCGGATCACGGGAAAGATCCAGGTTGCCGGATGAATCATAACTGATCTCGTCCGCCTGAAAATGATAGGAACGCATCAGAAAATCAACCTGATACAACCGGTGCTCCCGCGTCAGACGGTCATCCGCGGAAAGCGTAAAATTCCGTTCGCCGGGCAGCTCCGGACGGCCGAGTCCCGCCTGATAAGCCGAAAAATAAATGCGCTCGAACTTCAGCCGGGAATAAATGCCGTCCATATAGCGGACAATCTCGCGGTCGCTCTCATCCGACGCCCCGACAATAAACTGGGTCGTACATTTCACACGGGAATGATCCGAGCCGGCGGCGGTCTCCGCCGCCATCAGTTTAAGAGGAGCGATAATGTCGCGGTCATAGTCTTTATACGAAGAGAGTTTGGCGAACCGGTCACGTCCGGGCGCTTCGATGTTCAGCGAAACCGCACTTGCCAGACTCAGTGCATACCGGACCGCCGCGTCCGAAGCGCCGGGAATGATTTTCAGATGAATATAACCGCGGTAACGGTATTTGTAACGCAGCAGCGCGGCGGTATCCGTCAGCAGCTGCATCGTGTAATCCGGAGAACGGACAATTCCCGAACTCAGGAAAATTCCGAGCAGCCACTGTTTTTTCAGATACTCCATAAACAGAGATGCCGTCTCGTCGGGAGTCAGCGAACAGCGGCGGGGCGTATTGCCGTCCGTCCGGAGCGGACAATACCGGCAATCGCTGGAACAGGCATTGGACAGCAGAGTTTTCAGCATGATTCCGTATCCGCCCCGCGCAAGCGGAACCGGATAGAGCCAACGACCGTCCAGCCCCCGCCTGCGGTGCTCCTTCGGTGAGGAGGAACAGGCGCAGGCAAGATCGTACTGCGAATCTTCGGAAAGGACATGCAGTTTTTCAAGCGTATTCATGGGACCCCGCGAATTCTTATCTTACCGCCGTCCGCCCCGGTAACCGCCCGGACGGGCGGGTTCCGTCCGATAATTGCGGGAAGGAGACGGAAGCGGCTGCCACTGTCCGCGCGGCGGTGCCGGTGCATAAGTCGGCACTTCATGAGTGTATTTCTGTGACGGAGGCGGCAGACGCTGATACCTGCCGGGATCCGGATCAGGCCGGATCTGTCCGGGACGCGGCGCAACCGGATATTTCAGCGGAGGGCGTACACCGGGACGATCCGGACGCGGCGGCTGAGGTCTCGGCGGTTCCGGACGCGGCTTCGGGGGACGCGGCGGCTGAGGTCTCGGCGGTTCCGGACGCGGCTTCGGGGGTCTCGGCGGCGGAGGCGGCAATGGACGATACAGCGGCGCGGAAAGATAGTCGTAGTAAATCACCGGAGAACGTTCCTGATAGATCACGGTCGGGTATGTCCGGTAAACCGGCGGCTCCATGATCACAACACCCGTCCCGCCGGATTCCACAGTCACAGTTTCCGGAACGATCGCGACCGGTGTCGGGATGATCGTTGTAACAGACGGCGACAGAATCAGCGGCGGCAGTAAAGCGCTTTTCACCAGATTGACGATCTGTGACGCAAGCACAACCCCGTCATGGTGATGACGCGGCGGACCGGCATACGCGTTCCCGCCGAACAGCAAAAGCGCAGCGCAGGTAAGAGTTGAAAACAGATATTTCATAATCGGATTCCTTTCCTTGAATCAAACTCCCGGAGCGGGACATATTCTTTCAGGAATAGTCTACACGCTCCACGGAAAAATTCAATTTTTTTTCAGCGGACATCACCATTTTGCATAAGGGCAATGCCGCGGCGGACGGGGTGGATGAAAATCCCGGCGCGGAACGTGTCTGCGGGGTGGTGCATAGTACGGAGCGGGCGAGACCACGACCGGGCGTTGAACGACCACCGTGGGCGAAACCGCGCTCTTCACCAGATTGACAATATCCGTTGCAAGGCGAACCCCGCTGTTGTGCCCATGCCGTTCCCCGGCAAAAGCGGTTCCGGCGGAGAAGACTGCGGCGACGGCGACAGCTGCAAGAAGTTTTTTCGCATCCATAATGCACATCCTTTCTCTCAACAGAGTTTCAGACGGTTTTTGTTTTTTTATTTTCTGCATCTTTTCTGCATTCATGACCATATAACGGGAAATAAATTATTTTATTGCATTAATTATAAATATTCATAAATATTTTATACTTCAAATATTTATTCCATCATTTTTCACGCACAAAACAGAGGTTCTGAAATAATTTTTCCGTAAATTTCAAGAATGGATTTGATGTTTGCCTCTTTCTATTGTATATTGCGGTGTATTGCAAAAGATAATAAAGATAAGAAAGGCAAAATGGGTACAAAATTATGGACTTGTGCGTCTGATGGCAAAGAAACAATTACAGGGGACCTGATCAGAGAAAAAGCGCTTCCGCGTGCGATCGCAATGTATCTTGCGGCGCGCGGCGTCGATACCCGGCATATGGATATGTATTTCAATGCCTCGTTTTCCGACCTGAGCGATCCGTTCCGTTTCCCCGGTATGGAAACAGCCGTTAAACGCCTTTGGCAGGCGATCGTTGACCGTGAGCATATTCTGATTCATGGAGATTATGACACCGATGGCATTACCGCCACCGCTCTGCTCTCCTGGATACTGGAACGCAACGGCGCGATTGTGACAAATTTTCTGCCGCACCGTTTCGACGACGGATACGGTTTCACTCCCGATTCTCTCGCAAAGGCTTTGGAAGCCTCCGGCGGAGACTGCGGCGTACTGGTCACCGTGGACTGCGGAATCAACAGCAGTGAAGCCGTTGCCGACGCCGCGCAGCGCGGGATCGACGTCATCATCACCGACCATCACGAACCGGGCGAAATTCTGCCGGATTCTCTGGCGAACATCAATCCGAAGATTCATGAGGAACTCGCGGATATGCACAACCTTTCCGGCGTGGGTGTGGCGTTCAAACTCGGGCACGCATTCCTGAAATACGGGCGCGACCATAACCTCGGCGGCTACATGACGGAGCTCAAGGAAGTGCTTGATTATGTGGCACTCGGCACCGTTGCGGACATTGTCCCTCTGCTCGGCGAAAACCGGATTCTGGTCAAGCACGGCATGGAAATGCTGAAACGCCAGCTCCGTCCGGGCGTCCGCGCTCTGATCGAAGTGGCGCGGATCTCCGGGTCCTCAATCAAACCGTCGGACATCACCTTTAAAATGGCGCCGCGGATCAACGCCGCCGGACGGCTCGGAAACGCGATCTCCGCCCTTCAGCTTCTGACCGCTTCGAAAATCGTCGACGCCTACCGCTTCGCCGATATGCTGGAGCATTTCAACCAGAAACGCCAGACGAAAGAGCAGGAGATCTTCAACGAAGCCAAGCACTATGTGGAATCCGCTCCCGACTTTTCGAGCAGTTATTCAATCATCGCCGCCGGCGACGGCTGGCATCAGGGCGTGATCGGAATCGTGGCGTCGCGTTTCGCCCGCGACTACAACCGTCCGGCAATCGTTCTGACGATTCAGGACGATGAAGCGCACGGCTCCGGACGCAGCATCGGCGGGCTGAATCTGATCAAAGTCCTTTCAAAATGCGCGCATCTCCTGACCCGTTACGGCGGGCATCCGATGGCTGTCGGGCTCGGTCTCCGCAAGGAGAACATCCCCGAATTCCGCCGGGTCTTCGAGGAAACTGTCCGTTCGGAAATTACGCAGGAAGACCTGATCGACAGCGTTTCCTATGACGGCACCGTCAACCTTGAGGATCTCGGTGATGATTTCTTCTCCTATTATGAAAAGCTGGGGCCGTTCGGTCACGGCAACCCGCAGCCGTGTTACCGGCTGAACGGAGTGGAAATCGCCCGGACTTTCCCGATCAAGGCGGGTCATACAAAGGGTATCCTCCGTGACCGCAACGGCGGAACGACGGACTTTATTGCGTTCAACATGACACTGGAACCGCATTCCGTGTGGGACGTTGTCGCGATCCCGCAGATCAATGAATATTACGGCGAACGTCGGCGCCAGCTGCAGTTGGTGGACGCCCGGCCGGTTTCGGATCATTGAGAAAAAATTTCTCCGCTGTCCTTGAAAGATCGGATTCCGGAGATATAGTAAGGTTTCCCGCTAAGGGAAACTTCCGCCCGGATGGCGAAATGGCAGACGCAACAGACTTAAAATCTGTTATCTTACAGGTGTGCGGGTTCGAGTCCCGCTCCGGGCACCACTTTTCCTTTCTTATCGTCTTTCGGCAGCAACAGCCGGCGTAAACTCCCGACTTTTTTCTGGAGCCGCGACCGTTGACATGGAAACCGTACCCGACTCAATTTCTTTCCCGGAAAATCCGGAAGACATTTCCGGGATTTTCCGGGAAAAGAAAACTCATTTCTGCAGAATGATATCCATGAATTCCGCCGGACGGTGGGGCATGTCTCCCATTCCCGGAGAGAGCTGGAGCCAGCCGATCCGTTTTGTCCCATCGGAAAAATTGACGAGCACGGTCAGGCGGCAGCCGGAATTGCCGGTCAGCCGGAACGGACTTACGGCAATGGGGGAAAACGCCATTTCATAAATGGTTTTTCCGGGAAGATGCCGGACCGCCAGTTTGACATCGTTCACTTCTCCGGTCGCTTTTCCGAAACTGTCCCATGAAGCCGACGATGCTTTCAACCTCCAGACCAGCGGCTTTTTCTGAAACTCGCCGATCAGATATTCAAAGTCGTCCGACTGCAGTCCTTTCGTTTCCGCTGCGGCGTTCTTCATCGTGTCAATGCCGATCTGGAGACTGTCGCCGCGCCAGATCGCCGGTTTTCCGAACTTTTCTTCCGGATGGAACGCCGCCTTGTACACCGTAACCGCCATGAACAGAGCGGAGGAAGTCCAGGAAAAGCGGATTTCCGCACGGTTCTTCCTGTCTGCTTCCGTCCACGGGAACAGACGGCGGGAGTTTTTTTCATCCAGCACAGTTTCCGCGGCATTTTCCGGCCAGTCGGAAAGATCGCCGTCGATGCGGATTTCGTGAGGGGATTCCGGCACCGTTATGCCGTTTACGCGGATTTTGTGCTCCGCATCGCGGAAACCTTTGATCCGGAGCTTCATCGTCAGTTTCTGCGGATTCAGCGTGACCGGGGCGGGAGATTTGAACTGCAGGAGAGCCGATTTTTCCCCGTAGATTTTGAACGGCTGAATCTGTCCCGCGCATTCCACGCTGCCGGTCAGGGTTTGGGATGTCACGTTATTAAGACGAATACCGAAAGAATGTTTACCGCAGAGTTCAACGGTATATTCCAGCGGTTTTTCAATGCCGGTCTGCTTTGCCGAAGCAATGAACTGTTTCAGCTCCGCTGTGGAGAGAGAACTTTCCAGATAGACGGGATATTCATCCAGTTTCAGTTTTTGAGTGCGGAACCGGTTTCCCATCCAGTCGTAAAAAGCGGCTGGGCGGGAGAATTCAAGCGTTTCGGGAGTTCCGTTCCATTGCCACAGAACGGCAACCCGTCTGGAACCGGTGTCGTAAATGTAACAGCGTTTGTTCCCGCCGAGACCGACACGGCAGGCAACGGACGCCTCCCCCAGCAGATCGGCAGCGTTCCGGACGGCGTACAGGTATAAGCCCGGCGCCCAGTGATGATCGGGATCACCCAGCACGCTGGTCCATGCGTAACCGATGTCGATCCCTGCCGCCTGGAAATGAAAATACGTCCGGATTCCGCAGGCGAATTCGATCAGGGCATAACGGAGATCCCTTGCCGCCAGTTTGCAGGAAACCGGGTGAATCCGGTTGTCCGGGAAAGTCGGAAAATTGACGTTTCCGCTTTCCGAACTCAGGATCGGGAGATCCGGACGGAATTTTTTCAACACCGCCTGAAAATCCGCCTGTGCCGTTTCCAGATCGGGCATCTCCGGCAACTGGCGGTACGGATGTTCCGTCAGATAATCCAGCGTCTCCGCTGCTCCGGCTTTGAGCCAGGCGTACAGAAAATCCGGTTTAATATGACAGCCCGGTCCCGCAATTTTGACATGGGGATCCAGTTCCCGGATCGCTTTTGCCATCTGGAGCGTGGCGGCGGCGCAGGATTCGGCGGTCGCCGCGACATAGTTCGCCGGGTCGGGGTTCGGAGTCCGTCCCGCCCAGATTTCAGGTTCATTGAACAGCTCATAAATATCGACTTTGCCGCGATTCCGGAGAATGGCTTCCTTAAAGTATCCGGTGATGATGGAACGGGAATCCCGGCTGATATAAAACGAGGACCCCGGCTGTGCTCCCGAAATATTCATCATGACCAGAAAGCCCGCATCGTGGAATGCGGATGCAGAATTGAATCCGCCGCGGTCCTTTTCCGTTGTTTTCGCCCACAGGCGGACCGCACCGATTCCGAAATCCCGGAACAGGCGCGCAGTGAAAGCGTAGTCCGCAGGAGAGACATGCACATTCGTCCCCCAGCGCCGCAGGGATTTGCCCGGCGAACGGAGGACTCCCGTATAAAACGTATGAGAGTACCGTTTCCCGCTTTCCGTCTCTGCCGTGAAGATCAGATTCATCGGTCCGAGCGCTCCGTCGGGCGGAGAGATTGAGAACTTCTTTTCTCCCGGAAGAGTTATCTTTTCCGGAAACTCTCCGGCAAGAATTCTGCCGCCGCGCCAGTCGAGCAGCTCCCAGGTCAGACGGCATGTCTTTTCATCGGGAGAATCCAGACGGATGGTTCCGCGGAACGGATTGCCGGCGTACAGATAACCGTATTCCGTCTCCAGTTTTCCGGAAAGCGCGATTGCCGGAGACGGAACGTCCGTACTTTCCGCCGCCAGCTGACAGACGGCGTCATCCAGCCAGACCCGCCCGGAGGGTGTGACAATCGGGGAAACATGGCTGAAATCCGAAGTCATGGCAGGATTGCCGAATTTTCGGATTCCCGGCGCATCTCCGCCGAAAGCGGGAACGGAAAGTTCATACTTTTTCCATTCCGTACCGACCCTTACGGTTTTGTGATAGGCGGAGCCGTGTGCGGAGAAAAGACCGATGTCGACCGGGGTATCCGGTTTTGCCGCTTTCATATACATCGAAAATACGATCGGTTTCCCGACGATGTAAGGGACTGCATTGAATACCAGCCGGTTGAATCCGTCCCTGACCGGATCAAGCCGGAAGGAATGTCTGCCGGAATGAAACTCCTTTCCGTCAATGGCGACATTCATTCCGGGCTTGGCGATCCGGACGGCGGAGGGCGGATAGACGTTGTAGAATCCCCGTTCCGCGCCTCCGTTGCTGACATGATTGGCACGGGCGTCGACTTTCGTGCCGTCCTCTTTGACCCCGAAGAAGATTCTGCCGATTTTCAACTGCGGAATGTCCCGGAACGTGATACGGAAAGCGAGCGACTTGAGGTGATCGGGAAGTTTCGTTTCCATCCGGTAAAGCGAAGGTTCCGGTTTCAGGGAAACGCTCTTCTTTTTCCAGTAATGCTTGTCGGTTCTTCCCTCAAAGAGCAGATCGGCGGAAGCCCCGTCCGGTCCAGCCAGTTCGACTTCCAGAACAACGTTTTTGCCCGGAACCGGAGTAAGAAAGTAATAAAAATCCAGAGTTTTCCCCGGGAACTCTTTCAGAAAGCGGCTGGCGTCCAGAACCAGCATGCCGTCTTTGACGGAAGCCCCCACGAGTCCGGATTTTTGAAAATCGCGGACGGATCCCTTTCTTGTTCTCCCGTCGAACAGAGCAAGATCCCGCTTTGTCCGGTTGAGTCTGGCGGAGAAATCATCCCATTCTCCGGCGTTCAGGTTCAGCGCAAGCAGCGCCGCGATGACAAATGCCCGGAATTTCATTTTCTATTTTTCCTTTCCATAAATCAGTGTTTTGTATTATTTGCCTTTCATATCCGTCGCCGGAGTCTGAATCTCATAGAGAATGCCGTAATGCCCCGCCGGAATCAGAATGCGGCCGTTCCGGAAGACGGCGCGACCGGGAGAACCGGGAATCCCCTTGAAAGAGCGTGACGGAATCACTTTTGCCTGTTCCGGATCGGAAAAATCCACTGTCGTAATCGTCCCCGTATGCCGATCGGTAAACACTGCAATATCTCCTTCCACGGATACTGTTCCTGCCGGATTGCGGAATCCCTTTACCGGAAAGACCCGCCCGGTCTCCTGTTCCGGACAGCGGGGATCAATCAGCACACAGCCGTTTTTTCCGGATGCGGGAAAGAGAAACTGCCGTTTCAGCGCACCGGGTGCGGAATTCTGCCCGGAAAGGAATTCCGTGCGATGATGCTTCAGTACCGGCGTATCCCCGTTCAAATCCAGCCATAAAACACCGCCGCCGTGACAGTTTACCGGGAAAATCCCGTTGATGTCCCGGTCGGCTGCGGTATCCGTATAGAATATGCCGCGAACCCGGCGTTTGAATACCGTCCTGATGTTTTCCGGTCTGGAAACATCCTTGACAAACAGCATCATGCCTCCGGCGGAACAGATCAGAAAACGCGGATTGGAGACCGTGCGGAGATGGAAGCAGGGCGCCGGGTCTCTGCCGAGTTCCGCAAGTCCGCCCGAAGAGTCGACCCGGTAGACCGCCAGCCCCTTCGGACCTTCCGCGGAATAAAGCATTCCGTCCCGGACGGCAATGTCGTAACTGCATTCGAGGGGAAACCGCCGCTGCGGAATCAGTTCTTTTTCCGTAAGCCTGAATGTCATGATCCCCTGATGGGAACATGCCGCGTACAGAATGTCTCCGTCCGTAAACAAACGGCGAACCTGTCCTTTGACGTCGTATCTCCGGAAACCGGGCAGTTCCGCCGGAATTTTCCGGGACTCCGCGGGAACCGGCTCCTTCTCCGGTGTTCGCGGCGGTTTCATGCCGTGCCGAACCACCGTATACAATCCGTCCATACCGGAGACGTAGAGGACTCCTTCGCCGACCGCCAAAGCCCCGACGGGATTCGGCTTCCCGGAACAGTCCGGCAGCTTTCCCCATGCAGTGAGCTTCGGAGCCGCCGGATTGGATACGTCGACAAGGAAGATTCCGTTGACGGTATCCGCAACGCAGGCGGTTTCGCCGGAGAGAGTGACGGTCCAGGAATCGAAAAACACAGTCGGCGACGGTGGAAATTTGATGTTCCCGGTCCGGACCGGTTTCCGCGGATTGGAAACATCAAAGATTTCGAGTCCATGCCCCCTGTTTTTCCTTGTTTCCACCGGACCGGTTTTCGCGTGCATTCCGGTCGCCGCATAGCAAAGGCTGCCCGAAATAACCATGCCGTCGCCAAAGCCGTCGAGATGAATACGCCCGACTTCTTTCGGCTGGTTCAGGTCCGCGACATTCCAGATGTGTATACGCCCGTGCCCCCAGCTTCCACCATAGAGAAGATTGTTATGAAACGCAACCGACTGGATTTCCCCGCCCCGGATCAATCCGATATGGCGCGGCTTTTCCGGGATGGAACAATCCAGAATTTCCACTCCGTAGATTCTCTGGGCGACGAAAACGATGTTTCCGGTCACAGCGATTCCCGTCGCCAGTTCGACCGTGTCGAAACGGGTCAGAAGAACCGGCTTCTCCGGAGCGGAGACATCCAGAATCCAAAGTCCTTTTTCTCTTGCCGTAATGTAAAGAGTGCCGCCCGACAGCGCCATCTGCCTTCCGGAGATTTCCGGAAACCGCAGAATCAGCTCCGGCTCCAACGGATTTTTGAGATCGTACACAGCAAAACCTTTCCATCCAGCCGTATACAGGTAATTTCCGTTCCGCAGTACGGGTACGCAGTTTATTGAGTTCCGGACTTTGCGGAACGTCAGCTGCGCGGGAACCGTCGTCGAAGCGGCCGCGAAAGATACAGTCAGAAACAATACGAGCAGCACCGCGATGCTTTTTCTAGGAATTCCGTTGTTCATACGTCACATCCTCCCAATTTTCAGTGTTTGACTTCCAAAAGCGTTTTCAAATCCTGCGAGCGGAAATACATGCCGCTGTTGTAAGTCATGAAGTTGAGATACGCGGCATAACAATCGGAAGCGAACGAATGCATTTTCCGGGATGCGGCATGACCGTCGATGTAAACGGAGTTAATCTGATCCTGATGGCGCAGCGTGGCATACGCGTTATCATCCCGGTTGTAATAAACCATCGGACTGGTAAACTGCCGGATCGGACCGAAACTGTCGAACAGAAGCGGCGAGGACGAGGGCATTTTGGCTTTGTGAAACCGGAGCATGACGAAATAATCGCTGCTTGCATCCACATAGTACAGAAACGGCGTTTTTCCGGAGTTTGCAAAATTGGCGAACTTCGCATCCCCGCTAATCCCGAAAGAGCCGTAAACGGTTTTGTGTCCGTGTTCCCCCGTATCCCAGGCAAATTTTTTTCCACGCACTGGACAGGAAAAATAAACAGGGGCTCCCGTCACGGCGAGTCCTTCATAAAGACTGCGGCTCCAACTGGACTTCGGCATCTGAATGGAGAAGTTCCCGTTGAACGAATCCGCATAGGAAGCCGCCATCGTTCCGCATTGTTTCAGATTGTTCAGGCACTGTGCCGACTTCGCCTTTTCCCGCGCCGAATTCAATGCGGGAAGCATCAATGCAAAAAGAATTGCAATTATAGATATGACGATTAAGAGTTCCAAGAGCGTGAAGTTGATCTTTTTCTCTCTTCTTACTTTGCTTTCCTGATACATAAGGTTTCTCCATCGTGAAGGGTTGGGGTTATTGCGATCGTGGGAATTTGCGGAATCAGTCCATCGGCGTGAGCCAGCAAACTGTCCGCAAGTTTCTCCGCGAGTTCGTTCGTTACGTTTGAAACAGCATTGACGCGGGTGTTGCCCGTTACCGCGTTGTTCTGGGAATTGAGCGTGATCATGCCGAATTCTCCGGGAACGTAACGCTGCTGGTCGTGCAGGACCTCCAGCACCAGAGGCAGTACGTCGTCCGTCGTCAGAAACAGGGAGTCGTAGCGCATCTGTTCCGCGATCTCCGTTGTCTGCCGGATATAACTTTGAAGCCGTCCCTTTTGGAAGAATACGCGGCGGCAGTCCCGTTCCTCCCGAAAATCCATTTTCAGCTCTGTGCATTTCCGGGAAAAGCCCTTGATCCGTTTCAGATACGGCGAATATCTGTGATCGGAAAAATCCGGCGTCAGCAAGGCCGGACTGCGGAATCCGTGACGGAACAGTTCCTCCGCCGCAAGCTCCCCCACTCTGGCATTGTCCAGCGAGATCACCGGCAATCCGTAACGCAGATAGGCTTCATCCGTGAAAACGATATTTTTCCCTTCGGCGCTCCATTGCCGGATCATCGGTTCCAAATTGAGGTTTGTGGAAAGAATAATGTACTTTGCCTGTTTGCGGGAAAGTTCGCGCAGGTCTTCCTCGATTTCTTCCGGCCAGTATCTCATAAGATAAAGTTCCGGGGCAAGCGGCGTGTTTTTTGTCCGGTTGACGAATGCCAGCCAGAGGCGCGCCCATGCCGGATTGTCGATCATGTTCCGTCCACGGGCAACGAACAATACCGGAATCTGATTGGCTTGCGGATTGATGATACGTCCGTTTGCCGTCCGCAGGAGCCGCTTTTCCCGCTCCAGTTCCTCAAGGATTTCGCGGATGACGCTCCGGGAACCGCCGGTCCGCACCGCAAGATCGCGTTCCGAAGGAAACGCCGTCTGCTCCTGTGCAAGAAGTTGACGGATCAGCGTCCGGATCTTTTCTTCCGTCACCGTCCGCGGCTGATTGTTGCGTATCTGTCCCATGAAATCTCCCGGATAATCAAAACATACCACTTGGTTTATTTTAAATTATACAATAAAACTGCCGTTTTGTCAACCCTTGAAAAAGAAAAAAATCAGGAAATTTTATGGAAAACGGATCCGGCGCCATGAAACCGGGCTTCCACGACGGGACTACCCGGGGTTCAGGGAACGGCGCTCCGACCGCCCCGTCTTCCCACGCGTATTCTCCGCACGGCAATATTTTTACCGCTCTTCCCGGAGACCGGAATTTTTTTCTGTTTTTTTTCATTATTTTCCTTGAATATATCGGAAAAAAGGCTATTATAGGGACATATAGGGGTAAATAGGTGAAAATAGTATCAACTTGGAGCAGATAGATGGCGGCAGGGGTGGAACCCACATTTTTTCTCGGAGAATTCGAGCACACGCTCGATTCTCAGCGGAGAGTCGCGATTCCCGCAGGATGGCGGGGATGCAGCCGCTTTGTACTCCTGCCGTCGAAAGATCACTCCATTCAAATGATGACGGTCGATACATTCCGTGAAATGGTGCTCGACAAAACCAAAAAGCTCTCGCTCGGAAACGTGGAAGACGCCCGGAATCTGGCGCGTCTCGGCTCACGCGCGCAGGAATGCGTCTGCGACAAACAAGGTCGTATTCAGCTCTCTCAGCAGCTCGCCGCCCATGCCGGTCTCAAGGATAAAGTGGCACTGGTCGGTTCCGTTTCCATGATCCTGCTCTATCCGCCGGAAGTCTGGAACGCCATGCGCGACGGAGACGGCGGCGACGCCGGTTCCTGCTATGATATTTTTGACAAACTTGACCCGGAGGGCAGATGATGGACTCCGCCGAATTCACCCACATCCCCGTTCTCGCAGAACAGACGGTCTCCATCCTTTCGGAAACTCCGCGTCCGCTGAAACGCCTTATCGACTGCACCGTCGGGTGCGGCGGTCACAGCGGAATGCTGCTCGAACGGAATCCCGAACTGGAACTTCTCGGCATCGACCGCGACGACGAAGCGCTTCTGCGGGCGGGAAACCGCCTTGCGTTCGCCGGGAAACGGGTGCATCTGAAAAAAGGCAGATTTTCCGAACTGGCGGAACTGGCGGCGGAACTCGGCTGGGACAACGTGGACGGCATTCTGATGGACATCGGTGTCTCCTCCCCGCAGATCGACGACCCGAAACGCGGCTTCTCGTTCCGTCATGACGGACCGCTTGACATGCGGATGGACCGCAGCTCACCTCTTTCCGCATCGCGTGTCGTGAATCAATACAGCGAAGAGGCGCTGCGGACGCTCTTCCGGAACTACGGAGAACTGGATGGACGGGATGCCGCGCGTCTGGCGGAAACAATCGTGCGGGAACGGGAAAAGCAGCCGTTTGCCCGGACTTCCGAACTGGCGGCGGTCTGCGAAACGGTCCTGAACCGGCACAAACGGAAAGGACCGCCTGCGCCGACGCTCTGTTTTCAGGCGTTGCGGATCGAAGTCAACCGGGAGCTGGAGGAACTGGAACACGCGCTGAACTCGGCGGTTCCCCTGCTGAATCCGGGCGGCAGAATCGCGGTCATCAGCTTTCATTCCCTGGAAGACAGAATCGTCAAAAATTTCTTCCGCGACATGGCGGAATCGTGCAAATGCCCGCCGGGGCTTCCGGTATGCGTCTGCGGCTGGAGCGCGAAACTGAAACTCGTCACCCGGCATCCGGTGACGGCGGAAGAAGAGGAAAAGAACCGCAATCCAAGAGCGGCATGTGCAAAATTAAGAGCGGCGGAAAAACGATAAACAGAGGGCAGAACAAATGAGAAACATCAAAACAATGCGATCGGCGGACGAAGAACGGCGTTATTCACAGACCGGCGGAAAAAACCGCTGGTTCTCCACCATGGTGCTGCCCGTGATCATCATGTTCGTCCTGATTTTTGCCGCATTCAATCTGCGCATCTCTTTCAATCAGAAAGCGGAACAGGCAAACCGCGACATTGCGCGCACCAAATCCCGGATTCATCAGCTGGACCGGGAAATCGCCAATCTGAAAAACCGCAGGGAGGAGCTGAGTTCGTGGCCGAAAATCCGTTCCAAAATCATCCGGTACCGTCTCGGTCTCCGCGAGGCAAATCCGAATCAGGTATTCCGTATCGAACTCCCCCGGCAATACCGGGTGGCGGACAAACAGCGGACCGCCGCAATCCCCCCCCGGCGGACCGTAAGCCTTGACCTTTAACACCGGGAGGTGCGCATGACGAAATTCACTGCGATGGGCAAACGGATGTTTGTCCTCTTCTGCTTGTTTCTGATGCTTGCCGCGTATCTGGCATATTCGCTCTATACGGTCCAGATCAAACGGCACGACGAACTTTACCGGAAAGCACGCATGAAGTACACCACGGTAAAACGGACCGCCGGGAACCGGGGAGAGATTTTCGACTGCGACGGCAATCTGCTGGTCGGCAACATCCCCTGCTCCGACGTCTGCGCCGATCCCTCCCTCGCCGGCGATGCCGCAAAATGCCGCGAAATCGCCGCATTCCTTGCGAAACGCCTCATGATCAATGCAAATGACGTCTATGAAAAACTCATGGACAAGGAAATCGTCAGCAGACAGAAGGACGGCACGGTAAAAGTCCGTGCCCGGAAATTCGTCATCATCAAACCGCGCGTCGATTACGAGATTGCGGAACGCCTCAAACTGGAATCGCAGAAGCTCGGTTACAAAACCGTCTTTTTCCGCGAAACGACCAAACGCAACTATCCGAAAAATCAGCTGCTTGCCAATATTCTCGGATTTACCAATATCGACCGCGACCGCATCGTTGCCGTGATCGGACTCGAAAAATTCTTCGATAAAAACATGAAATCCGTTCAGGGGGAATCCCGCTTCGAACGTTCCCGCGACGGACTGCCGCTCGCTTACGGCAATTCGCAGACCCAAAAAGACCAGGACGGATTCAATGTTTATCTGACGATCCGGGAACCGATACAGGCCATTCTGGAAGAGGAACTGGATAAACTCATGCTCCGCTGCCGTCCGCGTGCGGCATACGCCGTAATGGTCGACCCGTGGACCGGCGACATCATCGCCGTCGCCCAGCGCCCGACGTTCAACCCGAACGACCGCAACAGCATAACTCCCGAAGCATGGCGGAACCGCATTGCGGAAGATACATTCGAGCCCGGTTCCGTTATGAAGCCGTTCATCGTCGCCGGAGCCATTGATCAGGGAATCGTCACACCGGACACCCGTTTCGACTGCGAAAACGGCCTCTGGTTCTACGGGGGAAAAAGCCTCAAAGATTCGCATCCGATGGGAAATCTGACGGTTTCCGAAATCATTCAGCATTCCAGCAACATCGGAACGGCAAAAATCGCTCTGCTGATGGGAAACAAAAAAGTGGACGAGACGATCCGATCGTTCGGATTCGGTCAGCGTACCGGAATCCCGCTGAAACCGGAAACGCGGGGACAGGTCCGTCCGCTCTCAAAATGGAAAAAGATCACCATAAGCCGTGTCAGCATCGGTCAGGGAATCGAAGTCACTCCGTTCCAGCTCGCACGCGGATACAGTATGCTTGCAAACGGCGGCTATCCGGTAAAACTGAGACTGGTGGACCGTCTGGAAAATCCGGTTACCGGGATCGTCAACAAACTGCCTCAGGAAAAAACGCACTCGCTGTTCAAATCCCCGCAGACCCATCAGGAGCTTCTGAAAATGCTCATCAGTGTAACGGAACCTGGCGGAACGGCACGCTTCGCCGCTGTTCCGGGTTACCACACGGCGGGAAAAACCGGAACCGCCCAGAAATTCGTCGGCAAAGCGTATTCCAAAAAGGAATATATCGCGAACTTTGCGGGATTTGTTCCGGCACATAATCCCCGTTTCGTTCTCGTCGTCTGCGCCGATACGCCGCAGGGCGGCTACTATGGCGGAAAAGTCGCCGGACCGACCTTCCGCGACATTGCCGAACGGACTCTGAAATATATGAACGTCAAACCGGATTACGATGCGGAAGCGCGGGAAAAAGAACTGAAAGCCGCAGCAAAAGAACGCTGGCTCCGCAAACAGCAGGAGCAGAAACAGCAGAAAGCCCGGAATACCGCACCGGAGCGGACAGTCGCGCCGGTTCAGCGTCCGGTCCCGGCGAAACAGGCCCGTCCGGACCGCCAGCGGAAGTACCGCTACATCACGTTTACCCAGAAAACTGACCGGAAACGCTGAAATGTCCGGCTCTATTTACTTTGACAACGCCGCCTCGTGCCGTCCGTTCGACTGGGCACTGGAACACTTCGCCGTCGTCGCACGGGAATCATTCGGCAATCAGGAAGCAGCCGGAGCTCTCGGACTCCGTGCGGCAAAAACGGTAAAAGAGGCGTCCGCCCGTCTTGCCGCGGTCCTCGCCCCCGGTTCCGGCGTACTGTGGTGCAACAGCGGAACCGAAGCGCTCGCCGCCGCAGTCCGCACCCACTGCATGTCCCATCCCGGCACGGAAATCGTTACGACCAAAGCGGAACATCCGGCACTCAAACAGGCGCTCCGGTACTTTGCCGCCCATCATGATCTGACAATCCGTTACGCGGAAATCGGACGGGACGGCATGATCCGCATGAACACTCTGTCTTCTCTGCTGAATCCGCGCACATCGCTGCTTGCCGTACATCACGTCAATGCGGAAACGGGAGCAATTCAGGATTTGCAGAGCCTGCGCGGGGAACTCGACCGTCTCGCGCCCAAAGCACGTTTTCTTGCGGACACGACACAGTCGGTCTGCAAAATCGCGGTTCCGTGGCAGGAAGCGCGGCTCGACTTCATCACGCTTTCCGGCTGCAAAACCGGTGCTCCGTGCGGAGCGGCCCTGCTGTGGCGCGACACACCGGACCGGCAAATATCCAAAGGACTTCACGCGCTGCGCGGACAGCATCACGGGGTCGGACGCTGTATCCCGGCAGCCGCGGCAACCATTGCCGAAGTCGCGGAACGCCTGATCCCCGGACAGAATGAACGGGCGGAACACGCCGCCTCCATCCGGAACGCGGTCCGCTCCTCCATCCCGGTCTCATACAATGTGATCGACACGATCCCGGACGCTCACGCATCGCCTTACATTCTGCACCTGATCTTCCCGGATCATCAGGGAGCCGTTCTGGTTCGGATTCTGGAAAGCGAGGGCATTTCCGCGGCAGCCGGTTCCGCCTGCATGGCGGAAACCCCGACGCCATCCGAAACACTGACCGCAATGGGATACGGAAAAGCACTCGCATTCGGAGCGCTCCGCCTCTCGTTCTGGGACGATACCCGCGCGGAAGATGCGGAACATTTCAAAAAGGTTTTCAATCAGGTATTGAAAAATTACTAAAAGCGGTTATAGTGCTGAACGAACCATTTAACGAAAGGAACGATTCATCATGGAAGAAAAAATCAGAGCAAGACTCGAAGAGCTCCGCAGCTATCTTCAGGCCGACGGCGGCGATCTTGAAATCGTCGCGATAGAGGGAAAGACCGTCAAACTGGCACTCAAAGGCGCATGCGGCGGATGCCCCCACGCGACCATGACCATCAAAGACGGTATCGAGCGCGTCCTCCGCGACGAAATCGACCCTGAAATCACCGTGGAACGCGTCTGACGCACAGCTCTGCGGAAACGCGCGGCCGGACTCTTTTCCGTTCGCGCGTTTTTTCTGTACGGAACCAGCATGAAACAAGTGGAAGTCTATACCGACGGAGCCTGCCGGGGCAATCCCGGACGCGGCGGCTACGGCGTCGTTCTCAAATACCGCGATTTCCGCAAGGAAATGTCGGGCGGATTCCGCCGCACCACGAACAACCGCATGGAAGTGTTCGCCGTCATCGCCGCGCTCGAAGCTCTCAAAGAACCGTGCATTCTCACGATCTATTCCGATTCCCGTTACCTGATCGACACCATGGAAAAAGGCTGGCTCGACCGTTGGCGCAAAAACGGTTGGAAGAACAAAACCGGAGATCCGGTTAAAAATATTGATCTCTGGCGCAGGCTATTCGTCGCAAAAATACGTCACAGATGCAAATTCATCTGGGTCAGGGGACACGCTTCCAATCCGGAAAACAACCGCTGCGACGAACTGGCCACCACCGCAGCCGACGGCGGAAACCTGATGGAAGATGAAGGATTCGGAGAATAACCGGTTTCCGGAAAAAAAACCGTTCCGCACTTGAAATCCCGTTTTTTCCGGCTATGGTTTCCCATACACGGCAATACATAAAAAAAGGAATTCTTCACATGACACGCAACTGGAACGGTTACTGGATCAATACCGGAAAACAGATGGGCGCCCCCTCGACAGAGGTCGGCAGCGCCCCTTATCTGCGCAAAACATTTGACTGCGCCGCCGCGCCGCGACAGGCGAAAATCTACCTCTGCGGACTCGGCTGGCATGAACTGTACGTCAACGGACGGAAAGCGGATGACCGCGTTCTCGCTCCCGTGGTGACGCAGTACGACAAACGCGATTCCTATATTGAATATGATGTGACCGGGCTCCTGAAACCGGGGAAAAACGCCGTGGCGGTCCTGCTCGGCAACGGCTGGTACAACTGCCACACTCCGGAAGTCTGGAGTTTCGACAAAGCACCATGGCGCGACTGGCCCAAGCTCCTCTGCGACATCATTGCGGACGGCCGGCTGCTGGCAAAGTCGGATACCACATGGGTCACACACGACAGTCCCGTCACGTTCGATGCGCTCCGCAACGGGGAACATTACGACGCCCGTCTTGAAATCCCCGGTTTCGCCGATCCGGATTTTGACGACTCCGCATGGACTCACGCCGTTCAATGTAATCCGCCGGGCGGCATAATCGTCAAAGAGGACCTGGAACCCTGTAAAATCATGCAGGAATACGCGCCTGTCAAAGAGACTTTCCTCACACCGCAGCAGACCGTTTACGATTTCGGCACCAATCTCACCGGATGGTGTGAAATCGAAGCGGAAGGGGAAGCCGGAGCGGAACTCGTCCTCGAATACGCCGAACAGGTCCGCGAAAACGGCAATATCGAAACGGGCGAGATCGGAATGTTCATCAAAAAAGACGGGTTCCAGTGCGACCGCTACCGTCTCAAGGGAAAAGGTGTCGAACGTTTTCATCCGCATTTCACCTATCACGGGTTCCGTTACATGCGCATTACAAGCTGGAACGAAAACACGCGGATCAAATCGGTCAAGGCGCAGTTCATCCACAACTCATTCCGCCGGACAGGAGAATTCGAGTCTTCGGACGCAACGCTGAACCGTCTTCAGCAGCTCACCCGGCAGAGCTATCTTTCCAACTTCACCGGAATCCCGACCGACTGTCCGCACCGCGAAAAAAACGGCTGGACCGGCGATGCGCAGCTCGCCTGCGAAACCGGATTATGGAACTGCGACGGCAAAAATGCCTATATCCATTTTCTCCGTCTTCTTGCCGACACCCAGCGTCCAAGCGGACAGCTTCCCGGCATAGCCCCCTCCGGCGGCTGGGGATACAACTGGGGCAGCGGCCCCGCATGGGACAGCATGTTGTTTGAAGGCGTCTGGCAGATCTATCTTTTCTACGGAGATTCCGAACCCGCGCGCGAACATTACGACGCCATGGCCCGCTATATTGAATACTGCCGCGGTATGTCGGAAAACAATCTGGTGCGGTTCGGTCTCGGCGACTGGTGCCACTGGGACCGCAGGCACATGGCTCCCGTGGAAGTGACCTCCACCGGCTACTATTATCATGATACGGTCCGGCTCGCCAAATTCGCCGGACTCTTCGGAAAGCAGGATGACGCGAACTATTACAACGGGCTCGCAGCCGCAATCCGGAAAAGTTTCAATGAAAAATATTACAACGGCGACGGCACTTATGCCAACGGATGCATGACCGCCATCGCGGTCGCCCTCTACTTCGGCCTGGCGGAAACAAACCGCGAACTCTCCGCGGAAAAACTCGCCGGGCTCGTCCGGGAACGGAACCACAAAATCGACTTCGGCATCCTCGGAGCAAAATACGTTCCGCGCGTTCTCTCCGAATACGGTTATGCCGAAGACGCGTTCAAACTCATCACCCAGCCGGAATTTCCGGGATGGGGAAACTGGGTCAAACGAGGCGCAACCACTCTCTGGGAACAGTGGAACGGGTGTTCATCGCAGAACCACATCATGTTCGGCGATATTTCCGCCTGGATGTTCCAGTATCCCGGCGGCGCGGCTCCGTGCTTTGAAACACCGGGATTCCGCGGTTTCCGTCTGAAACCGTGTTTCATCCCGCAGCTCGACCATGTCACGATGTCACACGAAACGCCGCACGGGAAACTCTCCGTGTCCTGGCGCCGCACCGGAGACGGCATTCAGTGCGAAATCCGGATACCGGACGGCTGCTCCGCCACGCTCGAACTGCCCGGTCAGCCGATCCAGACTGTCACGGGAACGGGCAAATACACGGTCCGCTGAAACGGACTGCGGTTTATTCCTCCGTATACTGTTTTGCAAAACGGGACGGAGGAATGCCGACCTGTTTTCTGAAAAAGCGGGAAAAATAGAACTCATTGGCAAAGCCCAGTTCAAACGCGACTTCCCGCACCTGCCGGTTTCCGCGCAGGAGAAGTCCGCATGCGCGGTTGAGCAGGGCGCGCGTCAGGAACTGCTTCGGCGGAATCCCCGCGGCATGGGAGAACGCGCGGGAAAACACCTCGCGGCGCATACCCCGGACCGCAGCCAGCTCCTCAACGCTCGTTGCTGCGGAACAATGCGACCGGATATAATCCAGTTCCGGCAGGAACTCCGCGAGACGGGTGACGGATTCCAGCGCCTCCCCGTCGGCGTTTTCCAACAGAAACGAAACAAAATCCTGCGTAACTCCACGCAGACGTGATGCGGCGGCAAACGTCTCCTTCGTCTGAAACGCCTCTTCCGCCCGCTCCAGCCACCGTGGATTTTCCACTTCCCGGATCGAACGGAAACGGGAAAACAGGTCCACTCCGTCGTAGCATTCCAGCGTGAACTGAATGGAAAGAAAAACCAGACGGCTGCTGAGTTTCACCTCCGCCATGTGGTAAACCGGAATGAAGTACGCACAACCGGGACGGAGTGAAAAACGGAGGTTCCGGTCCCGGATATAACACGCTTCGCCGTCGGGGTTGGAAATCGGGAGAAAAAAGCGGTTCAGCGGAAGCGCCGAAGGTTCCCCCGCCGCTTCCGGATAGGTTCCCCGCGCAAAATGATGAAGCTGAAGATGCATCCGGCTTGCCGTGTGCATGATTCTGTCAAGATTGACGACCGGCATACAGTTTCCTCCGTTTCTTCTGTTTTCCGCTTTTCAATATAGCTCTGCTTCCCCGCTTTTCCATCACAAAAGTATAAATTTTTTCCTTTTTTGTGCATTCTTTTTCCGGAACAGCCGCATTATAGTATATCCGGAAACCAAATCAGGAGGATTTCACCATGCCTTACGCAACGTTTGAACAGGACAGAGAGTATCTCACCGGTAAATACCGCCATCCGGTATTTGCACCGGACGCCGGTCAGGACAATGAAACCGTAAAAGCCGGAATCCTGCCGTTGGCGGAGTCAATGAGCGGTCAACCCCATCCAGTCATCAAAGGCCGCTGTTTTGAATACATCTGCCGCAATATGCAGATCGACGTCAATCCGCACGACTGGTTTCCCGGATTCGGCTGTTTCGACCGCAATGACCGCCCGATCTCACCGCTGATCTCTCAATGGGATCACGAGGTAACGGAACGTTATCTGAAAAACACCTACCCTCTTCTCCTGGAGCGCAATGCCGCCGGGCTCCATCTCATGTGGAAAGATTTCGACCATTCGGTTCCGGACTGGGATGCGGTTTTCACGCTCGGATTTCCCGGATTGCGCGACCGGGCCCGCCGTTTCCGCGCGGAACGGGAGAAGAACGGCACTCTTGACGACAGAGCGCGGGCGTATTTCGACGGACTCGACATCACGATATGCGCCGTTCTGGAGTGCATCGGCAGATTCATCGACTACGCCCGGAAGAAGCACCCCGGCAATCCGCGCATCAAAGCGGAAACGGCATGTCTGGAACAGCTCCGTACCGGAGCGCCGCGCAACACCTACGAAGTTCTCCAGATCATCTACCTGCATTTCATGTTCAGCGAACATATCGACCGGATGCAGGTCCGTTCCCTCGGAAATCTCGACCGCACGATCTATCCGTACTATGAACGCGATCTGCGCGAGGGGCGGTACACGGAAGCGCAGATCCGTGAGTTTTTCGCCTGTTTTCTCATGCAGTGGGCCTCCATCAACAATTACTGGGGACACCCCTTTTATCTCGGCGGCACAAAAGCGGACGGCACAAGTGAGATCAACGAACTCTCTTTCCTGATCCTCGACGTGTTCGATCAGCTTTCCATCCCCACCCCGAAAATTCAGATCAAAACAGCGCGGAACACTCCGGACGCATTTCTCAACAAGGCTCTGGATATGATACGGCGCGGCAACAACAGTCTCGTCTTCGTTTCGGAAGACTCCATCCGCCGGGCGATGATGGGACTCGGCTACTCCGAAGAGACCGCGCAGACCTGCGACATCCGCGGATGTTACGAGTTTACGCCGCGTGTACACGGCAACACAACGGGCGCAGGGCACATCAACATGCTGAAACCAATCGAGCTGGTGTTCAACAACGGCACCGATCCCGCAACCGGATTCCGCTGTGAATGCGGAGCGGAACCGCTGGAAAACATTCACTCGTTCGACGACTTCCATACGGCATATCTGAAGTATCTCAACAATATCATTGAAACAATCGTTCTCTGCGCGAACGATTTCGAACAATATCTGCATCTCATCAACCCCGCACAGCTCTATTCCATCACCATCGAAAACAGCCTGAAAACCGCCAGGGACGCATTCTCCGACGGAAACGTCTACAACAATACCTCGATCCTCTGCGCCGGACTCGGAACGGCTGTGGACGCTCTGATGGCGGTGCGGGAATTCGTGTTCCGGAAACGGGAACTCACGCTTGCCGGATTCCGCGACATTCTCCTCCGGAACTGGGAAGGACACGAAAAACTGCGTCTGCGGATCCTCCGCTCACGCAAACGCTATGGCAACGGCGATGCCGGAGCGGACCGCTATGCCGCGGCTCTCGGGCATTTTCTCGGTGCAAAACTGAATCTGCGTCCCAACGCGCGCGGCGGATTCTATGAAGCCTCCGGGCACTCGGCGCGCACCTTTATCCGTCTCGGCGAAAAGACCGGAGCCACACCGGACGGACGCAGAGCCGGCGAAGAAATGTCCAAAAACATCTCCCCCGCAATGGGCGCGGATGTAAACGGAGTTACCGCGCTGATCCATTCCGCAACCGCCATCGACAGCAGCGACCTGCCCGGCGATTTTCCGCTTGACGTGATGATGCATCCCGCCACCGTGCAGGGCGAAGAGGGACTCGCCGCCATGCGCGCCCTGCTCCATACTTATATGGACCGTCACGGAATCGCGATCCATTTCAACATCTTCGACGCCGCCGTGCTGGAAGACGCTCAGCGGAATCCGGAAAAATACACCGGGCTCCAGATCCGCGTCTGCGGTTGGAACATCCGGTTCAACGACCTCTGCAAAAAAGAGCAGGACGCTTACATTGAGCGCGCCCGCAATATTGCAGAATGACAAACCGCAGGAGAACGCCATGAATACAACCGGACTCCTTCTTGATCCGAAACGGTTTGCCGTACATGACGGACCCGGCATCCGCACGACGTTTTTTCTCAAAGGCTGTCCGCTACACTGCATCTGGTGCCACAACCCGGAAAGCATCTCCGCCGTACCTCAGCTCGCCTGTTACGCACACAAATGCCTCCATTGCGGCGAATGTGTCCCTCTGTGTCCGCAGCACGCGCATACGATCCGGTCGGGAAAGCACGAATTCTCCCCTGCCCTCTGCAAAACCTGCGGGAGCTGCGAGCCGGAATGTCCCGGCGGGGCTCTGAAACTGTACGGGCGGCGCACCACGGTGAAAGAAGCTCTCCGTCTCGCACTGGAGGACCGCTCTTTTTACGAGGAATCCGGCGGCGGCGTAACTCTCTCCGGCGGAGAACCGCTTGTTCAGCCGGAGTTCACACAGGCGTTTCTCTCCGCGCTCAAGGAAAACGGAATTCACACCGCGCTTGACACCTGCTGTTTCGTTCCGCGGGAAGCTCTCCGGGCGGTTCTTCCGGTAACCGATCTGTTTCTCGTCGATTTCAAACATGCGGACTCCGCCGCACACCGCAAACTCACCGGACAGCCGAACGGGCCGATCCTGGACAATCTGCGTTTTCTTTCGGAAAGCGGGGCGGCGATCGAGATACGCATACCGTTCGTTCCCGGCTGCAACGATTCCAACGCCAACCTGGAGGCCGCCGGACGGTTTCTCGGATCCCTGCGCGGAATAACCTGCGTCAGACTCCTGCCGTACCACTCGCTTGCACGGAGCAAATATCTCGCTCTCGGCCTGCCCGACACCATGCCGCATGTGGAACCGCCAGACGACGGCCAGCTCCGTCATGCGGCGGAAATCCTGAATCAATACGGACTCAACGCCCGATCCGGGCGCGAATAAAAACACAGGGAAAGCAACAATGGAACAATCGGAACGTTTCAAAAAAGGCAGTGACCGTCTGACGGAGATGGGATGCAGCAGCAGTATCGGCCCCTGCATGAAAACAATGTGCCCGCCGCTCTATCAGTATATCCGGGAATACGCATTCGGAGACGTGCACAGCCGTCCGGGACTCTCAAAACGCGATCATGAACTCGTCATCATTGCCGGGCTGGCAGCCCTCGGGTTCGCAAAGGAAGAACTGAAATCCCATATCAACATGGGACTCAACGCAGGGCTGAGCCGTAACGAGATCCTTGAAGTGTTCATCCAGCTGTCCGTCTACGCGGGCTTCCCTGCCGCGGTCAATGCCGTATTCGCTGCAAATGAAGTATTCAACGAAAGGGACAAACGGCAGTCATGACCGGCAGCGACTCCGGACGCATGATCCGGAACCGCCGCATTTCCGGATCACCGGTTTTTCTTCAACGCATTGAGCAGAACGGTTTTCCGGGCATTTCCGGCGGAAGGAACGTGTCTGCCGTCTTTCCACTCCTTTTCCACATCCCAGGTGGGGGCTTCACGGAATGAGTGATACGTCCAGTCCCAGCCGTATTCCTCAAACAGTTCGATGCAGTCCCGCAGATAACGGTCGGCGCCCTCCGCTCTCGCCCGCGCGGAAAACTCCCCGATGTAAATACGCGCTTTGTGCCGTTTCTGGAACTCCGCAACCGGTTTCAGAACCTTGCGCAGCGCCTCCCGGTCCCAGTATTCCCCCCGGATATTGCCGGGATAAGGTCCGAGCGTGGAATGCGTGAATCCGGCGGGAACATACATGTGCGCCTGATAGATCACGTCTTTCATCTTCAGCGGTTCCAGAAAGCGGAACATCTCCGGGGAAGCCAGCAGGTTGGATTCAACGATCAGCGGCACATCGGGATCAATCCTGCGGATCGCCTCCGCCGCACGGCGCTGGATCTCCAGATAATCGACCGCAAGCTCCGTCGTCTGCTGCGGTTCGTTGATGAGGTCATACCCCCAGACGGCTTTGCTGCCTTTGCAGTGGCGGGCGATCAGTTCCCACATCTTCACATAATAGTCCGCGAGCGCGGGATCGCACTGCATTTCAAGCGTCGCATCGTTCCGCCGCCCTCCCGGCGGAAGGCCGTAACAGAGGATCAGCCGGATCCCGTACTTCTCCGCAAGCGGCGCGATCCGGTCAAAATTCTCCAGCCGTTTTTCAATCCGTTTCCGGAGTTCCGTCAGATCCTTTCCGTTGAACACCCACGCGTAGGCGGAAATCCAGTAGCGGACGACATTCACGTTCCAGGAACGGAGCGTCTTCAGGTCGTTTTCGGTCAGCGGATTCGGTGAGTTGTTCACTCCGCACAGAACCGGCGTGTTCTTCACACGGTCCGAATATTCGCAGATATGATCCGATGCGTCGTCGCGGAACACCTGACGGGCGCGGAACGAGGAAAGATCGAATTCCGCCGTGCCGGAATTGTTCTCTGTTCCGAGCATCAGAACGGCTTTGGATATCTTCGCATCCAGCGGAGAGAAAAACGAGATTTCGCGCCACTCCTCTTTCTTATGTCCGGCGTATTTCTCCCAGTCCACGGTGTCCCAGGTATCCCAGGAGTGATGCCAAACGGCGCGTCCGGTTTCCGGATGACGGTACGTCACCATGAAGCGCAGTCCCCGGCGGGAACGTTCCGTTTTGTCCTGTTTCCATCCCTGGCTCCGCACGCGGATGGAAAACGTGGTGTGCTTTCCGCCGTGCGCGGTGAGGTCCAGCGGAATCTCCGCATAGTGACGGCCGGCTTTCTCCGTCTCTTTCACATTCAATACGATCAGTTCCCTGCCGTCCCTGCGGACGCGGGAGACTCCATTCCCGAGTTTCCACTGATCCGCCGGGGCGATCTCCGGCGCCAACGGCGCGGCAAAACACCCCCATGCGGTCAGGAAAGCGGCGGCGATAACAGACAGTTTCATTTTTCTTTTCCTTTCCGTTCGTTGACAAGCTCATAAGCGGCAATGACTTTTCCTTTGTTCGCGGTCTTCAGAGACAGAACGGTGGAGCCATCCTTTACGTTCATCGCGACCTCCGCGAAGCGCGATCCGTCCAGATCCAGCGCATAACAGCGGAATCCGCGGAAAATCCGTTTCAGCGTCAGTTCGGCTTCCCCGCGCCGCACGAGTAGCGGAAGCCCGCCGTGATCCGTGCAGGTATTCATATCCGGTCCGGTAAACCGCATTCCGCTGTTTTTGGAATCGGTCAGATGCAGAATCAGGATCCGGCCGCTCTCCGCAAGCGGACGGCTGTCGATCGACGCGACAAGAAACGCACCGAAACACAGACGGTTCGCGACGGAGGCAAACGTTCCGTTCAGGCTCTGATTTTCTTTCAGCACGAACCCCTCGCTGTATGGAGTGGAAACGCGGAAGCGGTTTGCCTGACGCTCCAGACGGAGCTCCCCGGTGGAACTGGTGTATACATCCGCGGAAGGGTCATAGCATCCGGCAGGAATCAGTTTTGCGTCAGCCATCCGTTTCAGGTCCTCCTGCGGAACTCCGCACGGAATGTACGGCAGCGGAACGTCCATCGCTTTCTCCATCCCAAGCAAAGCGCGCGTTCCGTCGGGGAAAACCGGCGTCTTCCCGACGGGAACCGTCATGGTCCCGGTCCGCCCGATCAGACCGAGGCGGTTCGGAAGCGCAGGAAAATCATCGGGACGGGACGGATCTTTCATCGACTCCGCAGGAATCAGGAACGGATAGACGATCTCCGATCTCCGGACGTCACGGCGGACGAAGAAGAGGAATCCCGCCCGTTCCGAAAGCATGCGGAGCGGATCGTTCACGCTCGGGAAAAACCACGTCAGCGGCCATTCCGGGCGGTTGATCTGCCGGACGTCCTGCGCATAATTGAAGCGGCAGAGCCCGCTCCAGTCCTGAAGCGAGGCATAAGCCCCCGTGAGAAACGCGCCTTCCACATTATAGCAGTTCGGGTTCACATAATCCCACTCCGTGATCGTGAACGGTCTGCCGAGTACGCGGGAGATGAACATGGACGAAACACCGCCCGCGTAGCGCCCGACCGCGCTCTCGTTCATCACGACAGAGGGCAGTGAATTGAATCCGCCGTTCGGAAATACCGGATGCGCCCAGTAAAAATGGTTGTCCACATAATCGAACTGCTCTCTCAGAACAGCCAGCGGAACGGTCGTCCAGAAATTCTGGTCCGTCAGCGGAGCCTTCACTCCGAGCGTCTCCCTGTAAAACCGCTTCAGACGGCGATACGTTTTCGTGTACAGCTCCATCAGGAATTCGCGGCGGAACCGTGTATTCTCCCCGGCGGCGGGATCCAGTCTCCGCGCCTTGAGCCACTCCGTAAACTTCGCCTGCCACAACGGCTGCAACTCTCCCCGGAACGCGTTATTGAAGATCGTCCCCTCGTTGACCAGCGAAACGGTCGCGATCACGGGATCGTCTTTCCACGCAAGCCCCGTATAAGAATTCACATGGTTCATGAGACCGGAAACATACGACTCGTAATTCTTCAATGCGCTCTCGCTGAGAAACATCAGCCCTTTGAACTCCTTGTGCGTGAATCCACGGTCCGGAAATCCGGGAAGCTCCCCTTTGCCGATTCCGCGCGTCCCGAACAGGTCCAGCGTGACGTAAACGCCGCGTTTCTTGAGCGATGCGATCAGATAATCCAGTTTATCCATGAAATCCGGACGGATCTTCACTTCGCCGTTTTCCGTAACGACCGACTGGTTGATATCGAACAGATGCATGCGCAGAATATTGTATCCGGTCGCCGCGTAATGTTCCGTAACGCGGTCCACCACATGTTTCGGCTGATAATGAATCCAGTACACGATATTCGAACCGTAAAAGCGGAACGGCACGCCGGGGCGTTTTTCAAATTCGAACTGATTCCCCCTGCACACCACTCGCCCGTATTTTCCGGCGGGCGCGTCCAGAAAACGGGAAAAATCAATCGCGCTGCCCGGCTTCACGATTCCCGGATTGCGGACAGGCAGCCAGTCTTTGCCCGCCCGGATCACAACCGGTTCCGGACGCGCCGAATCCAGACGGACATCCGCAAGCGTCGCTCCGACGATCAGCCAGTTGGCGTTGCCGCGGGACGTGAATGTGATCCGGCGTACCGGTTCGCCCGTCAATTCGTAACAGGTCGCATAGAGTCCGACCGGAGCGCTGACATTGCTTCCCCGCCATGCCACGATTCCTTTTTCCCGGTCGCGCGGCATCCAGAAATCGCCGACATGCACCCCGCTGACCACCGGAAACAACAGAGTCTGCTTCTCCACCGCCTCAATGCTGTCCAGTCTGCACGCAATCTCCCCGACCTCGGTCCCTTTTTTGCCGGGAAACGAAAGTGCATGGAGCACATACAGATATTTACCGCGGGACGGCTTTTCAAACTCCACGGCAACCGACTGCGGCATTCCCGCCATCCGTTCGCTCTTCATCGCAATACAGGAGTGCCCGCCGTTCTTTGCGGGATCCGCAACCTCGAATTTCAAACCGTTAAGCGACAATTCCCCCGGTTTCAACGCGCTCATGTCGTTGTCCGGCCCCTGATCGGACCAGCCGCCCTTTCCGTCTCCCGCAACCCGGTCGACAAATCCCATATTCATCGCGGACCGCAGATCAAGAGGCGTACTGTTCAGCGGGCGGCGGCTCAGGACGAATTCCAGCGATGATTCCCGGAGCGCGCCTTTCGACGGAGTGAAATCAAACCGGATCTCCCACTTCGGAGAGTGATACATGCGTCCGTCCACCATATTGCCGGAAAATTTTCCCTCCAGAATCAGCGTTCCGTCCGCAAGCGGAAGCTCGATCCGCTTCACATCGCGGAACGGCACGTTCCAGCGCTTGTCATTCAGCGTCTCCCGGAATCCGGACGGCTTCCCGTCCATCCGCACCGGACGCACCAGAGCAAGATGCGGATCCAATGAAAACTGAAGCGCAAGCTGACGGGTCGGGATCGCTTCCGTCGAATCCAGCCGGAAACGGAAGCGGAACGCACCGCCGCCCGCCGGTTTCATTAATTCCCGGAGCCGGAACCCGCCGTTGAACACGGAAAAAGTCCCGCTCATCCGTACAGTACCATCCGCCTCCCGCTCCAGTTTGCCGTCGCGGACAGCCTTTGCCTGAGAGGAATGATTTTTCCAGCTTTCACCGTAATGGGTAATGAAAAATGACTGTTCACCGACACGGACCGTTCCGTTCTTTTCCAGTTGAAACGGCGCCGCCCGAAGTCCGGCACAAAGTGCCAGCAGTAAAACCGATATGCAGAATTTCATCATCAGAGGTCCCCCTGTTTTCCGTCGCTGCCGCCACCCCAGAAATAGTGTCTCGTTTCCGTTCCGAAACTGCGGGGAATGGAAGAGTGGCGTTTTCCCTCCACATGACCGTCAAAAAACAGCACGTTGATTCCCTGACCGGACATGTGCCGTTTCACCTCGAACTCCGTGGAAAACAAGCCGTCCCAATCGCCGCCGACCGCCGCGGTCAGAACCGGAGTCGGATGATTGGAACCATGCTTCACCATGTCCATGACCATGCCGCGGAGAGACGGCTGCCGGACCTTTTTCATGGAGCGCCCGACCGTCTGCGAATTCAGCCCGTAATCATTGCGTGTGGCTTTCGGTGCGGCGGCTTCGGAGGAAGGACAGTCAAACGGGGCAAGCGGACGCATCGCCAGCGAGGTGGTATTGGGGTCCGGAAAGATCATGCCGTCTTTCGCCGGACGGTTAGGGTACAGCGTGCTGAGAACCATATCATCCCACTTCCCCTGATTCGATCCGTTAAAATTTCCATTGGTCTTCGGCATGAACTCCCCGCTGCCGTCCAGATACATCCGCAATCCGGTGCCGATCTGTTTCAAATTCGAGGCGCAGGAAATATCCCGTCCTTTCGCCCGCGCCGAATTCAGCGCAGGAAGCAGCATACCCGCAAGAATCGCAATAATCGCAATTACAACCAACAATTCTATGAGAGTAAACTCATACCTTTTCCACATTCTCATAATACCATTACCTTTCCTTATTGTTTTGATGTTTCTTTTTATATTGATCCGGCAAAAGCGCCGTACCTTTCTGCCACAAATACGGAATCACGACTTCCACCGGTTCGGGAAATGTCTCTTCCGTAACCCACCGGAACAGCTGATCCGCGATCTTCTCCACCTGCGAGACGAAATGATCCATCCGGAGCACATCCTCATACCCGGCATTCTCCGAGCAGAACGCGACAACCGGCAGCTGTTCCGGTACACGGATCCCCAATGCCTCCGCTTCCTGACAGAACCGCTTCACACGTTCATGCTCACAGCAGATCCAGCCATCGTAATCTCCGCTGCCCACCATCCGGCGCAGTTCATCCGGCGCATTGAAACAATCGCTGACCATATCCCGTTCCAGGACAAATCCCGGCATGTCCCGCATCAGAACCTGCGCAATGCAACGCACCCAGAACTGCATCACATCCTCCGGACCGCCGGGATGCACCAGCATGCCGTTTCCGGCGAAAAGCCCGATCCGCCGACAGCCCAGAGACCGGAGCCGCCGGACCGCTTTCCGGGCGGCGGCTTCATAATCGGAACGGACCTGCGGACAGCTCCCGCAGAACCTGTCTCCATACGCAACAGCAACACGGGTTCCCGTTCCAGCCAGACGGCGCACCGCTTCCTCCTGCCACGGCGTTTTGGTAAGCAGCAGAACAGCGTGCGGTTTCAGCCGCCGGCACTCGTCCAGCATCTGAAGCGTCTTCCCGAATACGGCAAACGGAATGATCCCCGCTTCCTCCAGCCGCCCGATCAGAAGCTGAAGCGCAGACTGTATGGAATAACGTCCACCGCCGCTCAAAGTCTCCATATTACAAAGAATGAACACCGTTTTTACGCTGCCGGACTTCGGAAGACGCGTCTTCAAACTGGAGCACTGCCATCCGAGCTGGTCGATATGCCTCTGCACAAACTTCCGGATCTCCTTCCGGACTCCCGGCTGATTGTTGATGACGCGCGAAACCGTCGCGGTTGTCACACCGCACGCAGCCGCAATGTCCCGTATTGTCACTTTCGTTTTCATATTTGAGCGTAAAACTGTAAATATTTTCACTTTCTATATAATTATATACGATTTTACAGAAAAGTCAACAGGGAAACGGTATTTTTTTGAAAAATAAATTTTCCGGACGGAAAATAAAACGGTTTCAGCGCTCACGGCGACCGGCGGGAACAAACCGGAGCCCGGAACAGAACGATGCGCCGAACCGCTCCTGCAATCTCTCCAGCAGGAGTTTGCGGACACGGGGAGTATCCAGCGCCATGCGGTAGGCGGGATGAGAAATCTCGACAAATAAAATGCCGTCTTTCAGGAACAGCGGTTCCGTGCGCCTGGCATTTTCCGCACCGGCAATCTCCGGCCATGCGGAACAGACTTTACCCAGAATGACCATGGATTTCGGGAGGATCGACCGGACCGCCTGATCCAATGCTTCGGCAATCGGAACGGGTGCCGGCTGGCGGGCGGCGATCTCGGACCGACCGCGTTCCATGCCGTACCAGTCACGGCGCAGCCAGTCTATACTGTCATTTCGTCTGGGCACAATAATCCTGCAGCGTCGCTAATTATTCACGTTGACACCGAATGCCGCCACCGGTATCATCAGCGTATGCCACACAAGCAGAAACGGCGCGCAGAATCCCTGCACGGTGTAGACTGCTCCGCGGGCAAACGCTCCCTGAAACGGCCACCCGATCAGCATCATGCCGAAACCGAGCGGCAATTTAAAAACATTGAGCAGATCCGGAAAGATTTTCAGCGACGCTTTTCCCATATTGGCAAGCGCGCGGTACACATAGGGTGCGGCAATCTGCGCCGCCTTGATGGCGATCGGTGTCAGAATAGCGATCGTCACAGGGTCGATCGCCTGTGCCTCCGGGGCGGAGTGCGTAAAAAATCCGGTCAACAGCCCGGCGAACAAAACAATCAGGCAGATTCTTCGTGTCATTTTCTCATCTTTCTAAAACGGTCTCAAAAATTCTCCGTATCCCGGAATATATACCTGAAATTGTTTCGTGCAAATTCTTTTTGCTGATTTTTCATTAAAAAAACGGGAATATCCCTGAAAAAGCAGGGATATTCCCGGAAAATCCGCTTTTCGGACGGAGATCAGATACCCTGATCAATCATCGCGTTGGCAACCTTGCGGAAACCGGCGATGTTCGCACCGAGCACATAGTTGTCCGGCTCGCCGAATTCGGTGGCGGCTTCGCGTGCGGAGTTGTGGATGCTGACCATGATACCGTGCAGTTTCTGATCGACTTCCTCGCGGCTCCAGCTGAGACGCATTGCGTTCTGGCTCATTTCGAGTCCGCTGGTGGCTACGCCGCCCGCATTGGAGGCTTTGCCGGGGGAGAAGAGAAGTCCGGAACCCTGAATGACCTGAGTCGCTTCCAGAGTGGTCGGCATGTTGGCGCCTTCGGCAACGCAGATGCAGCCGTTTTTGACAAGCGCTTTGGCGTCTTCAACGTCGAGTTCGTTCTGAGTCGCGCAGGGCATGGCGATGTCGGCGGCAACGAGCTGCCACGGACGTTTGCCTTCGGCGTACTTCGCGCTCTTGAACTGGTCGGCATACTCTTTGATGCGGCCGCGGCGGACATTTTTGAGCTCCATGATGTAGGCGAGCTTTTCGGCGTCAATACCGTCCTCGTCGATGATCGTTCCGTTGGAGTCGGAGAGAGAGAGCACTTTACCGCCGAGCTGGGTGACTTTCTGGGCGCAGTACTGGGCAACGTTGCCGGAGCCGGAGATCAGCACGCGTTTTCCGTCGAAGGAAGTTCCGCGGGTCTTGAGCATTTCGGTGGCGAAGTAGGCATTGCCGTATCCGGTCGCTTCCGGACGGACCAGACTTCCGCCCCAGTTCAGGCCTTTTCCGGTCAGAACGCTGTCATAGCTGTTGACGATGCGCTTGTACTGCCCGAACAGATAACCGATTTCGCGCCCGCCGACACCGATGTCGCCAGCCGGAACGTCGGTGCTGGGACCGATGTGACGGTAAAGTTCACGCATAAAAGACTGGCAGAACGCCATGACTTCGCGGTCGGATTTGCCTTTCGGGTCAAAATTGGCGCCGCCTTTGCCGCCGCCCATCGGGAGCGTGGTCAGAGAGTTTTTGAAGACCTGTTCAAAACCGAGAAATTTCAGGATGCTGAGATTCACGGACGGATGGAACCGGAGACCGCCCTTGTAAGGTCCGATCGCGCTGTTGAACTGAACGCGGTATCCCTGATTGACCTGAATCTCGCCCTTGTCGTCCACCCAGGGAACCTGGAAGAGAATGACGCGTTCCGGAACGACCATGCGCTCAAGAACCTTGTTCTTCTCATACTTGCTGTCGCGGTCAAGGAGTTTGCCGAGTGATTCGAACACTTCGGTCACGCTCTGGATAAATTCCTTTTCCCAACCGGCGGTCTGCTTGATGTTCTCAAGCACTCTCTGTGCATAACTGTTCATGGTTACCTCTCTTTTTAAATAAAAAGTTGTTATGTTGTATAATTTACCGTATTATCCGCAAAAAATCAACATCCGGCTGGAAAAAAAACGAATTTTGAAACTTACATTTTTGTAATACATTTTTGTAACTTTTCCTTTTTTCCATAAAAACCGCCCGTTTCAGCACAGAAAAACGGAAATCGCTTCCGGTATGCAAAAATTGTCAAAATCAGGCAATCCCCTCTTGAAATTCAGCATATTTCAGTCCATATTACCGCAGAAAAACAACAGACCCAAAACGCCGCCGGAGGCGGCAAGGACCGGAACATGGATACGACACCTAAATCTCTGCGGCTTCAAATTGCATTGTTCGGACGCACCAATGCAGGAAAATCAAGTTTTCTCAATCTGGTCTCCGGACAGGATACCGCCATCACCTCCCCCGTTCCCGGAACCACAACCGACGTAGTGGAAAAAAGCATGGAACTGCTCCCACTCGGCCCGGTCGTCTTCCTCGATACCGCCGGAATCGACGACACCACCGAACTCGGCGCTCAACGCGTCAAACGGAGCAGGCAGGCATTCAACCGCGCGGACATCGCGGTCATCCTCTGTGAAGCGGATAACTGGGACGCGCCGGAAGAATCCATTCTCGCCGCGGCAAAAGAGAAAAACATCCCCGTCATCGCGGTCGTCAACAAATGCGATCTCCGCACTCCCGGCGACGCATTTCTGTCCAAACTCCGCAACGCGGGAATCCGGTCGGTCATCACCGCAAGCAGCATCCGCAGAGACAGCCGCGACACCTGTCTTGCCGCATTCAAACAGGCGCTGATCGAAAACGTGCCGGAAGATTTCATCTCCGCCCCCCCGCTGGTCGGCGACCTTCTGCGTCCGAACGGAACGGCGATACTCATCGTCCCCATCGACATTCAGGCGCCGAAAGGACGCCTCATTCTTCCGCAGGTCCAGACGATCCGCGATGCTCTTGATGCCGACGCCTCCATCATCACCGTCAAGGAAACCGGCTACAAACGGATGCTGGATCAGCTCCGTACCCCGCCGGACTTCGTGGTGTGCGACTCGCAAGTCGTGACAAAAATGGTCGCGGAGACTCCGCCGGAAGTCCCCTGCACCACGTTCTCGATCCTCTTTTCCAGACTGAAAGGCGATATGGAGCTCATGGCGCGCGGGACCGCCGCGATCGACACCCTCAAAGCTGGCGACAAGGTTCTGATCGCCGAAGCCTGTTCACACCACGCGACAAACGACGACATCGGGCGCGTCAAGATCCCGAACTGGCTCCGTCAATACGTCGGCGCGGACCTTGATGTGACCGTTTACGCGGGACGCGACTATCCGGACAACCTGTCCGAATACAAACTGGTCATTCACTGCGGCGGCTGTATGCTGAACCGCCGCGAGGTGCTTTCCCGGATTCAGGCTGCGGCAAAAGCGGGGGTTCCCGTCACCAATTACGGCATGTGCATCTCGCATGTGCGGGGAGTGCTGGAACGCGTTCTGTCCCCGTTCCCCGCCGCCCTTGAAGCGTTCCGGAAAGAACAGGAACGGCTCAAGGCGCAGTAAACGTCAGGAACGGAGTTTCCGCAGCGCGTATTGTACCACGCTTTCACGCTCATGTGCAGCATCCGCCCGGCTTTCGCACTCCTCTTTTGCGGCGAACAGGAGACGGCATGCGTCGGCATAGGGAATCTTTCCGAGTTCGGAAAGCAGACGGGTACCGCGATCCAGCAGTTTTTTGTTACTCAGATCCACCCAGCTCATCCAGTTGCCCGTGACACGTCCCATGCGGACCATCGTGCCGGTGGAAACGGTGTTCAGGACCAGCTTCACCGCCAGATGACGCATCAGCTCCAGAGGTTCCGTCCATTCCGGAAGCGCGACCGGGAAGTCTCCTTCCTCCGCTCCGATCGAAAGAAGCCGTTCCACGGGGAACGGCTCCCCGACCGGAAAATCAGCTTCTCCGCCGACACGGATCCGGACTGCGGCATCATCTCTCCGCAGACGCCGTTCGGGCGCGGGCTCATTGCCGATCTCAAACATCAGCAGATCATCCGCTCCGATTTCCGGCGGATTGTCCGCAATCGCCCCGCCAGCTCCCAGACAGCGGTAATCGTCCGGCGTCCATTCAAGACAGCGGAGCGGACGGCCCAATGCCTGCCGCCACGCCTCACGGGTCGGAAAACGCGGATTCTTCACAAACGCCCACGACTGCGGCAGTTCCGGCATATCCCTGCGACGGAACGGCGGCAGCATGAACGTCGGAACCCGTTCCGTGGTGTCGGTAAAAATATCCAGAAGAAAACGGTCCGAAAAATAGGTGATCTTTCCCCCGTTCCGGTACGTCTGTTCCTCAAACCCGATCATGGCGGCTGTTGCGGCGACATTCCGTTCCGACTCCAGGACCTCAAGCAGACGCAGAAACTCCGCGGCGTAATCCGGCGGAGTCATCCCCGCCAACCCGCAGGCGACGGTCTCAAGCGCCGCCCCGGCAATCAGCTGTTCCGAAGTCGTCGCCTGCATCCGGGTGGAACCCGCCAGCGCCATCGGACCGCAGAACAGGTCCAGCACCGTAACCCGCGGATCCTGAATCGCCCTGCGTGAACGTTCCAGACGGCCGCTCAGCAGATCCGCCGGATTGTTGAACAGAAGAAACACATCCATTTCCCGGCTCAGCGCTTCATCGACCGTTCCGAGAACGGACGAAGTTTCCCCTCCCTCGGTAATGGCAACCAGCATATCTCCTTTTCCGGGGTTCATTTCCTGCACCTGCCGGCGTCCGAATTCCGCAAAATCCTCAAAGAACTCCACAGAACGCACAAGCGCGAAATCTCCGCCCGTCATAATACTGCGAACCGAGCCGGACCAGCGGGCAAGACGCGGCTCCTCCGCACAAGCGCGCCGCCACATGGCTTCCAGAAGAATGCTCAGCCGCCCGGTGGCGCCGCAGCCGGAAAAGACGATGTTCCCGCCATTGATCAGAGTTTCATGCAGTTTCCGGCAGAACAGACGATATCCGGACGACTGCATTACCCGCTCCGCCATCGTCAAAACCGCACGGTCGCACCGCTGCAGGGTGTGGACTCCCTGCTCCGCCGACGCGCGGAAATCCTCTTCCAGTCCCGCCGAATCGGGATTGGATTGCTCCGTCGGCAGAAATCCCAGATGAAACTGTTGTTCGTTGGCCAGAAAATTCTCTGCCAAAGCATCCGATTGTGCACTCATCGACACGATTCCTTATTTTTATTGAATATGAAACAGCATCGTTTCCGCCCCGGAAAAACCGACGGTGAAACGATCCGTGTCACGGGCAATGCATCTGCCGCGGAACACCTCCGTCACAGTGTGCGCTTTCCGGGGCAGAACAACGGGAATCTCCGCCGCAGTTCCGCGGTGCAGCATCAGGAATTCCGCCGACTGCCAGACCGCGGTTCCCGGCGGACAGACGCAGTGTACACCGGCCTCTTCCGCCAGAGAACGCAAACGCTCATCCGTCAGCTCCTCCCCCTCCGCGGCATAGACCGACCGGAACGTTCCGTGGTCCCGGACCGCAAAATCGCTTTCCCCAAACGTATATCCGGTCAAACGTGTAACATTCGCCGGATCATAAACGCCGTTGCGGAGAATGCCGGGCGCATGGATCCAGACGATCAGGCGGGAATCCCCGCAGACCTTTGCAAAAACGGCATCGCGTTCCGCCGACTGGATCACTGCGTTCTGAAAAATAACCATGCGGTATTGTTTCAGGTCGATATGCGCAAGATCGTTCCACGCGGCGGTGTCAAACGGAAGCCCCGCACGGGAAAACACGTTCCGCAGTTCGTGCGCAAGGAAGTACTGCCGCGGATGATCATAAAAATTCACATGATAATCGCTTTCGGGATCGTGAACAAGCAGAATCTCCGCACTGGATCCAGTGGAGAGCGGAGCATAACGGTCCCAGACGCTTTTCAGAAGCGCCATCTCCAGTTTGACTTCCGGCGATGCGTAGGAGTGTCCCCAGATGTTGAACCACCAGAGATGGAAACGGTTGATAATGCTCAGGCACATCTCCCGCCGCAGTCCGGCAACATCTTCCTGCGGGTTCCGCCACGCATTCCAGATTGCGCCCTCCACGGTAATGAAATCGCTCAATTTGCGGTTCGTGGTACTGGTGATGCGGTCGCATTCATGCAGATAGCGGATCCCCCGGCGTTTCAGCATGTGCAGAGTAGCGATATACCCGCTGGTATTTCCCATATCCCGCGTACTGTTGCAGGAGGCCCCGATCATGAAATCCGGCGGAGCGGTGTCAAACACCCGCTCGCACTCATGCTGCGCATCCGCCATCATGTGGAACACGGATCCGTAAAAGAGCCCGATCTCCGCCTCCTGGCGCACTTTTTTCCGGGCGGCGGACACGAAATGAATCGCAAGGTCCGCAATCAGCGAGTTGGCATATCGCAGCCACTGAATCACATGCGCCTCCTGTCCGGGGTCACGGATAAAACCGTGCCGGGCCGACTTCAGTTCTCTGGAATCGGGGATCGGACGGTGCGGCAGTCCCTGTTTCCGGCACCACTCTGCGTAATACCCGCTTTTGAGTCCATCCGCCTCATAACAATTATGATTGATCCACTCCATTGTGCGCCCGCAGGCAAGCACATAACCAGCCATCCGGTCGCCGTACTTTGATTCGGTGTATTCCAGAAACGCATTCAGAAACTTCGTCGTCAGCTCCAGCCATTCCGGATGCAGGGCGCACGCGTTCAGGGAGTAAAAGGAATCCAGGGAAAAACGCCGCGCCAGCCACAGCGGGGAATTCAGATCGACCGCACAAATGAACCGGGCGTCCGGAATAACATCCAGCACATCGCCGATATGCCGGTCCAGCGAAGAGAAATCGTAACTTTCATCGTATTTCCAAATCGGCGGATAACAGCTGTACGGCTCTCCGAATGCATTGGAAGTGTGCATCGGCGAGATGGAAATCAGCCGGATCCCCGCCCGTTTCATGGTTTCCAACGCTTCGGTGTCCTCTTTCAGGAATTTTCCGTAGGGAAGGCGGTACAGCATGTGGTGAGTCGTATTGTTCATCTTGTTCGGTACTCCATCATTCTTTATTGTGCAAGGAAAATATCAATAAACTGTGCGGGTTCTTTCTTCGCGGAGCCAAGTCCGGGAGTCAGCTGAAGATAGCCGATCCGCTTTTTTCCGTCGTTCAGATTCGCAATCACGGAAATCCGCATGGACTCCCCGGCTTTCAGACGGAACGGACTCACGGCGAACGGCAGGAACGCCAGTTCGTAGGTAACGCTCCCCGGTCCCACACGGATCGCGGATCTTACATCGTCCACCACGCCGAGTTTCTTGCTCAGGCTGTCATGAAGCGCCAGCGAACCAAGAGTGCGGTTCACGATCGGACGCCCCTTATACATGGCGGCAGCGTACTCGAAATCGTCATCCTGATACCCGTTTGCTCCCGGCTGCGCATTTTTCAGAGTATCCATGCCGATCTGCAAACCGTCACCGCGCCATGTCCCGCCGGTTCCGTTTTCATCGACCGGATGAAAGCCGTTTTTATAAACCGTAACCGCCATGTAGAAGCCGTCGGTATTCCAGGCGAAGCGCAGCTCCGCTTTCGCCTTTTCATCTTCCGGGCTCCATTTGCAGTAGCGGAACGAATTGTCTTTCGCGGTAAGCGTAATTGCGGGGATCCCGTTCCAGTCGTGGAGATCGCCGTCGATCGACGGAGCAGTTTTCCGATACGTTGCGGTAATGCCTTTCAGCTGGAACGTGAACGGCTTGCCGTTGATCTCCGCTTTCAGAGGAACAGGCGTCAGACCGATCGGACGCACTGTTTCAAACGAAACCTCCGTTTTCCCTTCCGGCGTGACCGGCGGAACGGGAGCACTCTGCTGCTTCGTCACGCCCGCACTGAAAATGCGGACCGTTCCCGCCGGAAGCGTTTTTCCCGTAAGGTTCCGGATATCAAACGCAAATTCGCGGCTGTTTTTGATATTCAGGGTCGCGCGGACCGGATCACTATCGCCCCGGAGTTCCGCATTCGCGATCTCCCCGGCGAGCTCGTCTGTGGAGAGTTCCGACTCCACATAGCAGGGGTATTCCGAAAGAACAACGGAATCCGCCTGGTTCCGGGTCCCCATGAAATCATAAATATCGAACCGGCGCCTGAACGTGATCTTTTCCGGTGCTCCGCTCCATTTCCAAAGAACGGCGGTACGCTTGTGCCCATGATCGAAAATATAACAGCGGAACACGAGTCCCAGACGGACCTGTTTCACCATCGGCGCATTTTCGATCCGGTCGGCAAGCGCTTTTGCGGCATACATGGTATAACCGGGTTTCGGCAGATAATTGTTGTCCGGATTGCCGCTGAACACCATATTGTAAGTGATCGCATAATTTCCCGTATCGAAACTGAAATCGAAAAACTTTTCACCGCCTCCGGCATAGCAGAGAATCATGGTGCGGAGAAGATTCGCGGCGGCTTTCCGGAACCTGCTGTCGAACTTGTTGTCCGCCGGATTCGCCGGGACCATCGTACCGCGTTCCGTTGCAAATACCGGAAACCGTTTTCCGTACGATTCCGCGTCCTTCCGCATGGAAGCAAGAGTTTGCGCATAATCCGGAAGCTCCGGAAGAGTCAGGTACGGATGTTCGGTGATAATGTCCAGATACTTCCATGCTCCCTGCGCCAGAACGCTGGAGGTCCATGCGAGATCGGTATGACAGGTGGTCGGTCCGGCAAATTTCGCAGACGGATCAATGGGACGCATCGTTTCCACAACGGTACGGATAATCCTTGCGTTACTCTCCGGCGTAATATGCTCATAACGCTCCGGATCGGGATTTTTCGCCATCCCGGCGCGGGCGTTGGGTTCGTTGATGATCTCCCACGCATCCACCATGCCCTTGTATCGCGTCGCGAGACGGCGGAGCTTCCGTTTCCACGGTTCCGGATCTTTCGGGAACAGATGACGCTTTGTATGTTCCGGAACAGCGCGGCTCAGGCAGAACAGGACATAAAAGCCGTTTTTGTGGTAAGGTTCAATCAGGCTCTCTCCGGGAATCATCCCGTTGAACTCCCAGATACGGACCGAGGAATAGCGGAAGTCTTTCAGATAGCGTATTCCGAGTTCCGTATTGTGCTGTGACAGATTCACGCCGAGGCGCGGGTTCGCCGTTCCGGATTTGTCAATAATACCGAGATAATAGCCATGCTTCACCCCGTCCGTGACGAGTTCCCAATGCATGGCGCCGCGCAGATTCGCGGGAGGTGTGAGAACGACCGCCGTTTCCGCTTTTCCGTTTTTCAGCGGGATAACGGTCTCCGGCGACGTCTTCACTTTTTTGCCGAAGAAGTCATACAGGTTCCAATGCAGCTTCACCGACCGTTTCGCCGGATTCACACTGGTGATTGTCAGCGTTGTTGTGATCGCTTCGCCGGGAAAATAGTAAGTAGAATCCTTGTTCAGCGTACCGCTGACTGCCAGGGATTCTTCCTTGTATTCCCCTTTGTCCGCAATGAAAAATGAAGCATTGTCGATCCAGTAAGTCCCCGGCGTCCGGAATTCAATACGCGGAGTAAGCAGCTGATAAAGGAAGTTACTGAATTTCCCGCTCTGCCAGCCATATCCTTTCTCAGCAGGACCGCCCATTTTCGGAATCCGGAGCTGATATTTTTTCCACTCGGTCCCCACAGTCGCATTCAAACCGTAAAAACCCATTCCGGGCGCATGATGAAGACGGATCAGCACTTTCCGCCCCGGCTTGTCCGCTTTCATCCAAAGAGTCAGTACGCCCGGTTTGCCCATAACAACCGGGACCTGATTGAAGTGCATGATATAATGGGAATCGGAGTCAATTTTCTCCTTGTCGTGACGGACCGTGAATTTGAACGACGCATTCCCGGAAAGTTTTTCTGCAGTATCGGTCTCCGCGATCAGCGGATAGCGGTAGGTGTTGGAACCCCAGAACGGGGAATATTCCATTCCGGCGGTGCAGTTGATCATATTGCGGACTCCACTGGAATACCAGCCGCGTTCCGCCCCGCCGTTCACGATCAGGTTCCTGTCCGGATCAACCGGTATCTCTTTTTCCGGTGCATACTCAGCCTTCCCGAACGTATAGATACCGGGCTTTCTCATACGGGCGATCAGGTCCACGCGCCGGACCGTTTCCGGAATCAGCTTTTTATAATACTGCAAAGCGCCGTCTCCGGCAACGAGGAACGGTTTGTTGTTCCAGTAATGCTTTCCATCCTTATAAACGCCGTTGAGCCCGATATGACCGGAAAGTCCGGCGGTTCCGCCGATCTCCATAGAGAAACACGCGGGCCGTGTCCGGTCCACTTTGTCCAGCGGGATACGGAAACCGATGTCGATAAACCCCGTCTCTTTCAGAAACGCATTCCGGAGATCCACATGAATGCGCCCGTTTCCGATCCAGACTTTGACTTTGCCGGCATCGACATGACGTTTTCCCATGATACCGCCGTAAAACTTCTTTCTGTCTCCGGATTTCAACCAGTACGCCCCCTGCCGGCTGTCCTTTTCCAGAATTACGCTGTCATTCCATTCCGGGGTAAACGCCGGAAGAGTTGTTGCGGCAAACAATCCGCAAAGAATCGCCGATACGATCCGTTTCATGCTCTGTGCTCCTTGATAATCTTTAATATTTGAATTACAATCCGTTCGACGCCAGATGCAGTTTCCGCGCTTTCACTGTCAGCATATAAGGATGCTTCATACCGCCGGCATGACCATCCACGAACAGAAAATTGCTCATTGTAAACCGCTGATGAGGATATGAGATCAGGGTATAAGCGGTTGGAACAAACTTGCCCATTGTATCACTCACCGGGCTTTGAGTACACACCCAATCCATGCTCTCGCCCACCCGGATCCTCTGCGACGGTTGGGAAACTGCGGAAGATTTATAAGAAAGTGTCTTGCTGACGGCATAGTTCGATTCCGTAATCTTAAACACTTTTTGTGGAATCAAGGCATTGCAGCCGTAATTACGCGGATGATCCGGTCCCACCAGACGGAACGAAACATCGCACCGCAGAGTAAAACAGTTGACCGCACTCACACCGTCAGAAACCACCCTCCGGATGTTCGGTTTCAAAAAACCGCCCAGATAAAGTTGCCCGAACCACCCCCTCCCCGGTCCGCTGATGCCATTAACATAAATCTGCGGAGTAACCGTGAAAGCATCCTCGTACAACGCCCATGCGGTTCCAAGCTGTTTCATGTTCCCAATGCATTTGATTTCCTGCGCTTTCTCCCTCGCCGAATTCAGAGCAGGAAGCAGAAGCGTTGCAAGAATTGCAATTACCGATATAACGACCAGCAGTTCTACAATGGTAAATCTATTCAATGAGCGACCCGTTTTTATCATTTATCCTCTCCCTTGTTTTTATTCCGTTTTCCATAAAATACGGTTTCTTGCTATTAATTATATAAAAAAATGCGGCAAAGTCAAGAGGGAAAAACCAAGAAAACATCTGAAAAATCGTCAAAAATATAAAATCCGGAAAAAAACGGATCATTCGATCCGATAATTGCACCGGAAAACTTTCGGGGAAAGTCCGGTATAATGACGGAACGCGGAAGAAAAATAGAGAGGATTCTCGTAACCGGTCCGGACGGCAATCTCTTTAATGCTCAGGGCAGAAGTCCGCAGCAAATTTTTTGCCAGCTCCATGCGCATCATCGTCACATACGCCATCGGCGTTTTACCGCAGTACCGGGCGAACAACCGCCCAAGCGTCGCCGGACTGACACCGGTATGCTGTGCCAGTTCCGTCAACGAAACGGAACACCGGGTATAAACGCCATGCAGATAATCCAGCGCCCGGCGCAGTGCATCGGGATACCGCTGTTCACCTGCCAGCACTTCCCGCGACAGCATCAGAAGCATCCCCATTCCGAGCTCGGAAATCCGCTGTTCCATTCCCGGTTTCCGGTCATGAAGCAGCTGCTGTATCTCCCGGAAACGGCGTTCAAACGCCGCAGGCTCAAGCGGAGAGATCTTCATCACATCGTTCAGATGAAGCGCATTCAGCAAAAGATCCGGTGCGGAACCGCGGATCAGCAGAGTCAGTTTCTCATAACGGTCCGAATCGGTTGAATAAAAACCCGATGTTCCCCCCGGCAGGCAGAGGAACACCTCCCCCGGCCCGATCCGTACTTTCTCCTGCTCGCGGAAATAAGTCAGCTCCCCGCTCAGCACCATTTCAATCGAAAGATACGGATAATGAATATGCCGGACACTGGTCCTGCCGGTACGGACCGTGTCCAGTACGCAGTGCGGAAAAAACGCAGCATTTGCTCCGGGGGCATAATACCATTCCTCAATCCGGCACCGGAAGTTCTTTCCCGGATAAAGTTCATCATACGAGATTTTTTCATATTTTTTCGTCATTCCGCATACGGTTTCCCGTGAGACGGAACACCGCGGCAGGTGCGCCAGCCGTAGATCATGACAACGATAAAGCAGATCAGCGGCAGACTGAACGAGAGGTTCACCGCGGGAAAACCGGCAATGGTCTCCATATCGATAATCGCCGCCTGAAACGGCGGAAGAATGGAACCGCCGAGGATCGCCATAATCAATCCCGCCGCACCGAATTTCGCATCATCTCCCATACCGTCCAGCGCAATCCCGTAAATCGTCGGGAACATCAGCGACATACATCCCGAAACTGCCACCAGCGAATACATCCCCCAGATATTCCGGAATCCGATCACGCCGAGCGTGAAAATCCCGCCGAGCAGCGCAAGAATCATCAGCAGTTTTCCCGGTTTGAAATACCGCAGCAGGAACGTACAGACAAACCTGCTTGCACAGAACAGGATCATCGCCGCGATATTGTACTCTTGGGAAAGCACCTCCGCCGCCTTTTCCTCCATCCCCTGCGATACAAACAGCCGGGTTCCGTACTGGATAATGAAAGTCCAGCACATGATCTGCGCCCCGATATAGAAAAATTGCGCGATCACTCCTTCCCGATAGGCGGGAATGCGGAAAATGCGCTTCAGCGTCGGCAGGAAATCAATCCGGTGCGACTTGTCCTGATTATGCGGCATCCGCGCAAAAAAGATCACAAAGAACAGAACGAGGATGACGAGTCCGATCAGCAGATACGGAGCGATGAGCGTGGAGAGTTCCGAATTTTTCAGAGTCTCGAATTCCGCTTCGCTGAGCTGCGCCCGCTCAGCGGTACCCATCGGGTTCAGACGCGCCTGAATAAAGTGCATTGCCACATACATGCCGCAGAGCGAACCTATGGGATTGAATGCCTGGGCAAAATTAAGACGCCGCGTCGCACTCTCCTCCGGTCCCATCGAAAGAATATACGGATTCGCGCTCGTCTCAAGGAACGAAAGCCCGCAGGTGAGAACGAAATACGCCAACAGAAACGCATAGTAGCTGCCGGTCATCCTGGCGGGAAAAAATGCAAGAGCCCCGAACGCATAGAGTCCGAGCCCGAACAGAATCCCCGCTTTATACGAATATCTGCGGATAAACATTGCCGCGGGAAACGCCATCGCGAAATACCCGCCGTAAAACGCAACCTGCACTAGAGCCCCCTCGGTTACGCTCATACGGAAAATTTTGGAAAACGCCTTGACCATCGGATTGGTGATGTCGTTGGCAAATCCCCATAGAGCGAAGCACAAAGTGATCAGAATGAACGGAACGACGAAACTAGTCCCTTTGTCATGCAGCAGTGATTCTTTTTTCATAACCGGTCTCTCCCCTGTTTCTGTCTTTTTATTATGAAATACCGAAACTTCCGCATTCACGCAACGCGGAAACATCCAATACAATAATGCCGAATCGTTACAGCCTGGGGGGTTGGCTTTTCCGAATTCTGAATAATCTAACGTCCCCGGCAGAAAAGTCAACCAATGACAGAAAAATATTATGAAAAATCCGGTTGAAAAAGGAAAATCAGGATTTATACTATAAGTACTGAAAAGCAAGAACGGGAGCAAACATTGATGAGTTACAAACCGCCTTTTACCGTGACGGCAGACGCGATCTCTCTGGTTGCGGAAATATCCGCGCTCGCGGAACGCTACGCGATCCGCCTGGAACAGTCGGATTCTCTGCGTCTCCGCAAAACAAACCGGATCCGCACAATCCGTTCCACGCTCGCAATCGAAGGCAGTACTCTGTCAATCGGTCAAGTAACGGCAATCCTGAACGGAAAACACGTTATAGCTCCGCCCCGTGAAATCCGGGAGGTTCAAAATGCCGTTGCAGTCTATGACCTCTATTCCCGTTTTGATCCATTCTCTGTTGACGACCTTCTGAAAGCTCATGCCGGAATGACGGATTCTCTTGTAGAGCATCCCGGACGTTTCCGAACCCGCAGTGTCGGAGTTGCGGCGGGCGAGCAGGTTATTCACCTGGCTCCTCCGGCGGAGCGGGTCCCCGCACTGATAAACGATTTGTTCCGCTGGCTGAAACACTCAAAGGATCATTTGCTGATACGAAGCTGTGTTTTTCATTATGAATTTGAATATATTCATCCGTTTGAAGACGGCAACGGCCGCATGGGGCGTCTCTGGCAATCGCTGATCCTCGGCAAACTGCATCCGGTCTTCCGGTATCTTCCGGTCGAATCCATGATTCACGATAATCAATCCGGTTATTACTCCGCCATCAACCACAGTACGGAACAGACCGATTCCGGAATCTTTATCGAATTTATGTTGACGGAAATCCGGAATACGCTGAAAGCACATACCAATGGCGGAGTAAATGGCGGAGTAAATGGCGGAGTAAATGCTGTAATGAACTACGTCGCACGGCATCCCGGCTGCCGGGCAACCATGATTTCCGGTGAATTGGGAATTCCGCAACGGAGTGTGGAACGGTATCTGCACCGGTTGAAAACCGGACGAATCATCGAATTCCGCGGAGCTCCCCGGAACGGCGGGTACCATGTTCTCCGACCGGATACATTGCCGGATTGCAATTGATTTTTGCGTAAAAATTTTCATCAAAAAGTTGTTTTTTCCGGCTTTACGGTCTATTGTATATATATAACAAAATTTCTCAGAAAGGATGATGTCCGAACATGGCAAGATTATTTGGAACCGATGGAATCCGCGGTAAAGCAAATGAATATCCGATCACCCCGGAAATCGCTCTCAAAGTAGGAAAAGCGGTCGCGCAGATCTATGCGAAATCCAACGGCACGGCAAAAGCCGTTATCGGCAAAGATACCCGTATCTCCGGCTATATGCTCGAAACCGCACTCACCAGCGGTATGCTCAGTATGGGAATGGATGTACTTGAGATCGGTCCGCTGCCGACTCCTGCCGTTGCCCACCTTGTCCGGTCCATGGGTGCGGACTGCGGGATCATGATCACCGCTTCCCACAATCCCTCCGATGACAACGGAATCAAAATTTTCAGTTCGGACGGATTCAAACTGCCGGATGAAGTGGAGGATGAAATCGAAAAAATCATCCTCGGTGAAGTCCCGGAGATCAAACCCGCCCATGTCGGCAAAGCATACCGGATCGAAGACGCCCGCGGACGCTACATCGAATTCGCCAAAAGCTCCATCCGGAACCGCAGCCTCAAAGGCATCAAAGCCGTTCTCGACTGCGCCAACGGAGCCGCCTACTATATCGCTCCGCTGATCCTCAAGGAACTCGGCGTCGAAGTCGTTGCAATCTCCACCACGCCGAACGGAACCAATATTAACGAAAACTGCGGAGCCACGCACCCCGAAGAGATGTGCCGTCTTGTCCGCGAACACCATGCGGACGTGGGCATCTCGCTGGATGGGGACGCCGACCGCGTTATCTTCTCCGATGCAAACGGCAATGTCGTAAACGGCGACCGTATCATCGGGCTCTGCGCACTTGACTACAAAGCGGAAGGAAAACTCTCTTCCGACTCCATCGCCGTCACCAGCATGAGCAACATGGGGCTCATCGCCGCAATGAAGCAGGCAGGAATCAACGTGGAAATCACCGCCGTCGGCGACCGTTACGTCATTGAGCGGATGAAAGAGAAAAACATCAAGCTCGGCGGGGAACAGTCCGGTCACCTCATATTTTTGGATTACGCCACCACGGGAGACGGCATCATCTCCGCACTTCATGTGCTGAAACTCATGAAGGAAAAGAACATGACGCTCGCGGAAATGGCGTCGTTCATGGAAGAATATCCCCAGCATCTCGAAAGCATGAAAGTACGGGAAAAACGTCCCGTCGCCGAAATTACCGGCCTCCCGGAACTGATCGCACAGGCGGAGCAGGAATTCGGTGAAAACGGACGGGTCGTCATCCGCTACTCCGGTACGGAAAACAAAATCCGTGTCCTCGTCGAATGCAAATCCGCTGAACTCGCCGACCGCTGGATCAAAACGCTCTGCGATCATATTAAAAAGGAGCTCTGCTGATGCTGATTCAAGTTCTCCGCAATGAAAACCGGGACACGCTTGCCCCGCTCTGCTGCCACCGTTCCCTCGCCGAACTGGAAATGGCGGGAACCAATGTCAATGATGTCATTCTGACCCGCTGGGAGGGTGCGGTCGGCGATTTCGCCAGCACCGATATGCTCACGGCGACGATTGCGTTCTGGCCCTCGAAACAGCTGCTTTCCCAGCTCGCGGCACTTCCCGCGCCCTGGATCGTTGCCGATGCGGAAAACCAGCCGCTCGCATGGCGTTCCCCGACCGGAGCCCTGCCGGAAAATGCGGCACGGATCCCCGTGGATGAAGCCAGTTTCGCGATCCGCTATCCGTGGGATCTGCTGAAAGTACACGAAGAAGTGCTTTCGGAAATCAAGGAAAGCCGGATCGATGGGACTGTCCGCGAAGGCGCACACATCGACGGCATCCTGATTCTCGGTGAAGGCTCCGTTGTACTCCCCGGAGTCTACATGGAAGGTGTCACCGTAATCGGCAAAAACTGCAAGATCGGCCCGAACTGCTATTTCCGCGGCAATACGTCGCTCGGCGACAACTGCCATGTCGGTCAGGCGGTCGAAGTCAAAAACTCCATGCTGATGAACAAAGTTTCCGCCGGACATCTCAGCTACATCGGCGACAGCATTGTCGGTTCTTTTACAAATTTCGGAGCGGGAACAATCACCTCGAACTTCCGCCACGACGGCAAGAACCACACCAGCAAAGTCTGCGGCAAACTGCTGGACACCGGACGGCGCAAATTCGGTTCGATCATCGGCGAAAACGTCCACACGGGCATTCACACCTCAATCTATCCCGGACGTAAAATCTGGGCGGATCAGTGCACTCTTCCCGGCGACATCGTCAAGCACGACCTCACCGGACGCTGATCCGGCTGTCAAACGCCATAAAAAAGCGCGGCGGACTCGAAAATCCGTCGCGCTTTCTGTTTTTCCAACCGGACCGGCTTATGCGTTCCGGGAGAAGAAACGGATGGTCTGCTCCATGCCGTAGGCAAAATCGAACTTCGGACGGAAACCCGTCGATTTGAGTTTGTCGATTCCCGCCATGGAGTGTTTCACATCGCCGGGACGCTCCTCCAGATGCAGAACGCGGCTTCCGGAATGCGTCACCTCCATGATCTGCTTCACCAGATCATTGATCGTGATGCGGCCGCCGTAGGCAACGTTGTAAACGCCCGTGAAATCATGGGTCGCCATAAAGACATTCGCCTCGACAATATCCTTGACATAAATAAAGTCGCGCGTCTGCTCGCCGTCTCCGAAAATCGTAATATCCTCATCGGCAACGGCTTTCGCGGTGAAAATCGGAACTGCGGCGGCATAGGCGCTCTTCGGATCCTGACGGGGACCGAACACGTTGAAATAGCGCAGGCACGCGGTCTGGAGCTTTCCGGTCTGCGTGAAAATATTGCAGTAGTATTCCCCGTCCAGCTTCGTGATCGCGTAAGGGCTCTTCGGTTCAGGGATCATCGTTTCCACTTTCGGCACAACGGGGTTGTCGCCGTAAATCGCCGCACTGGTGCTGAAACAGAGCTTCTTCACACCGGCTTTCGCCGCCTCCTCAAGCACGATCAGCAGACCGTTGACATTGATGTCCACGCATTCCTGCATTTTGAACATGGATTCCGGAACGCTGATCATCGCTGCGAGATGGAACACATAATCGCATCCCTCCACGGCTTTCGCCACTGCGGCACGGTCGCGGATATCCCCCTCGATGAACTCCACGTCAAGCCCGTTCAGATTATGCCGGTATCCGGAACGCAGATTGTCCAGCACGCGGATCTCGGCTTTTCCGTTGAAATACTCTGCGATATGACTGCCGATAAAACCGGCACCGCCTGTAATCAGGATTCTCATAAGTTGCCAACCTCTTTGACAAGTGCATTCATGCGGTCCATCTGCTGTTCGATGGATTCCACCAATGCGATCTGGGTTCGTGCACGGTCCAGATTATGGCCCGCGCGGTGTGTTTTGAAATAAGTGTCGCCGGAAAGATAATCGGTCAGAAAACGCGTTCCGATTTCCAGCGTGATCAGTTTGCCGCTGAACGGCAGGTACTCAAACTCCACGGGATTCAGAAACGCTCCGGCGGACGAACAATACCCGCGCAGCAGCGCTTCGAACATCGGAAAACGCATTGTGACTTTGCTCAGATCGCGCTCATCTTCGGCGGCGGGGCTCGTCCCCGTCCGTACCATGTCGCCGAAATCGTAGTGCACAAGTCCGGGCATGACGGTATCAAGGTCGATCACGCACTTGCCGAGCCCGGTCACGGAATCAATCAGCACATTGTTGAGCTTGGTATCGTTGTGCGTGATGCGTTCGGGAATCGCCCCCTCGCGGTTCAGACGGATCAGCGTCTCCGCCTCCCCCTTGCGGGAAAGAACGAATTCGATCTCCGGCTCCGCCGTTTTGACGCGTCCGCAGACATCGGCACGGACCGCCTCTTCCAGATCGGCAATCCGTTTCGGCGTATTGTGAAAATCAGGGATCGTTTCGACAAGACGTCCCGGCAGATCGACCAGATCCGCCTGAAAACGTCCGAATGCACGCGCGGCTTCATACGCCTGTTCCCCGGCTCTGAGCACATCATAGCTTTTCGCGTGCTCAATGAACAGATAGACGCGCCAGTAACTGCCGTCTGCATCACGGAACCACGTTTTACCGTCAAGAGCGGACACAAGCGTCAGAGTACTGCGCGAATCCCCCGCCTTGGAACTCAGATGTTCGGTCACGCGCCGGATATTCTCCATCAGCTGGACCGGATCGCGGAATATGGAGGTGTTGATCCGCTGAAGAATATAGCGGATCCGGCTGCCCGCCTGGTCGAACGCCACGGCAAACGTATCGTTGATGTGCCCGCTGCCGTAAGGCTCCGCCGTAATGAAATCACCGGGAATCTGAAACGCGGAACACAGTTTCCGAATCTCATGCATCGTCTTCATCGTCACACCTGAAACAGTTTTTCGGGATATTTCCCGGCTTTTACCAGGGCATCCAGCCCGCTCTTCACCACCGGTTTGTCTTCCTGATAGGTAACGCCGAACCAGGAATCCTCCGACGTCAGCACCTGTACCGACGCCTTTCCCTGCCGGACGAGCGTATCCGCCACAAACGGAATATAGAACTCGCTCTTGAGTTCCGTTCCATGAGCTCCGAGAAACTCCGTAAACTGTGTTTCAAGCGCATCGAACAGGGATGCCTGAAATCCCCACATATTCATGGAAACGATCTCGTCACCGGTAAAAACAACCGTCTTTCCATCCTCAAGAGTGCTGACGATCTTTCCATCCTTCCGTTCGATCTTCGTATGTTCAACCACGGTCTTGAGCGTACCGTCCGGATTCCGTTCGCAGATCCCGCGGGAGACCGATCCGTTTTCCGAGAGCGTGTTTTTCAGGAAAAATCCACACATGCAGAACGCTTTCGGATCGCCGGATTCCAGCGCACCTGCCAGCTTGCGGAAACCGTCCGCACCATAAAAATCATCCGCATTGATGACCGCAAACGGCCCCTTGACCAGATTGCGCGCGGCATAAACCGCCTGCCCGGTCCCCCACGGCTTCACACGCCCTTCCGGAACCGTGAATCCCGCCGGAAGATCGTCCAGCGACTGAAACGCATACTGAACATCGGCAACCGCTTCATAACGCGAACCGATCACGCGCTTGAACTCCTCTTCAATATCGCGGCGGATAATAAAAACGATTTTCCGGAAACCCGCACGAACGGCGTCGAACACGGAATAATCCATCAGGGTTTCGCCGTGCGGACCGAGCGCATCAAGCTGTTTGAGTCCGCCGTAACGGCTGCCCATTCCGGCGGCAAGCAGAACCAGTGTTTTTTCCATCATTTGACTCTCTCCTTTTATGTTGATTGACGTAAGATCAGATCACAGGACACGACTTCCGGCGGAAGATTCGTTTTGCCGTTCAGCTGACGTTCCAGAAGTTCCGCAGCAACCTTGCCGATCGTTCCCAGATGAAGCGAAACCGACGAAAGTGCAGGCGTGAAAAAACGCGAAACGGCAATATCATCGAATCCGATCACCGCCAGATCAGCAGGAATCCGGACGCCGCGGCCTTCCGCTTCTTTCAGCAGCCCCATCGCCATAATGTCCGTTGCGCAAAGTACGCAGTCCGCCTCCGGATAGTGAGCACGGATATAGTTCAGCGCATTGACGCCGAACCGGAAACCCGCTCCGCCGGGGATAACGGGAATCCGCTCCGTTCCGCCGAAGCCGCGTTTGAAGCCGCGGCGCTTGGCGGAGTCCAGATGTCCCGAAAGATAAACCGGATGACGGCGTCCCGTTTCGCGAAAATATTTTCCCGCAAGGAAGGCTCCGTATTCATTATCATGCAGAACGGTATTATAATCAAAACCGGGAATTTTTCCGATCAGGACATAAGGCACGGAACAGCTTTCCGCCATTCCGGCAAGTTTCCCGGCACCCGGAGTTCCCGCGACCACAATGACACCGGCAACCGATCCGCTCAGCATCCGCGCCTTGGCGGAATCAATGATATGATCGTCGTTCTCATCGAACGGCGTCACGGTGAAAACATGCTCATTTCCAAGGTGACGTTTGATATTGACCGTGATCTCCGATATGAAATAATCCGGTTCGCCGGTATAGATCTCCGGATAGAAAAAAACCAGTTCCGGAATATCATTTTCCGATTTCAGCTTGCGCGATCCGGCAAAGTAACCGTACTTCTGCGCACTGTTCAAAATCCGCTTCCGGGTCTCCAGGCTGATACGCCCGTTTCCGGTGAACGCACGGGAAACCGTGGCGATCGACACCCCCGTTTTCTCTGCAAACTCCTGAATCGTGATCCTGTTTCTCACCTGTCTGATCCTTCTGTTTTCGCAAATAATGTACCGTTGTACAATAAAAAATCAAGCGCAACAGAGAAAATTTGTTGCGAAAATATTTACACAAAGAAAAAAGGAAAATTCCCGGTACAGAATAATAAAGGAGATTGAAACAACGCCTATTTCTTCAGGCCTTTTTGCTCCAAAAGATCCAAACCGATCAACAGATCGGACGCCCGGCTCAAGGCACGATCCCCCGTCCGGGAAAGATCGTCCGCCTTTTTCAGAGAATCAACCGGAATGCGCAACGATGAAGCTACGCGGATTTGCGGGACAAGACGCTCATAGCGCACCGCTTCCGCCCCATCCGGCGGCACCGGGACCAGCCACTTGCGATTCGAAACAGTTACAATTTTGCGCGGGAACGGACACCCCGCAGTCGACGCACCGATCCCGATCCCGCGATGGGAAGCGATCAATAAAGCGGCGAGAATCTCTCCCGCCCCGTGCGTACCGGGTCCCAGCAGAATCGCAGTATGCAGCACGGAAGGCGCAAGCAGAGTCCGGAGCGACTCCGGGCAGACCGTCCAATCTCCGGCGGAACAGCCACGCAAATCCAGGATCAGCCCCGGCGACTGCGCCGCTTTCCGCACTGTTTGGAGCAGCTCGCCAAACGTCTTTTCATTCAGCGTATTGATCCGCAGATACCAGAGTCCGTTTTTCAAGCGGAATGCCGGAACATCCGGCTCCGCTTTTGCGGGAACGGACGCCGGCTTCGCTTCCGCTTCCGGCACAACTCCGCTGCGGAGCGACCCCATCACGGCGGAAAGCGCCCGCCCGGAATCTGCGGGTGACAGAGATTGCAGGAATGCCGGATATTCCCGCTCCAGCATTTCGGTCAGCTCCTGAAACTCCCGCTGAAAAGAGTCTTTGAACAGGAGCGGTTTCGCCGTTTCCGGTGCGGACGGCTCCTCCCCGGAAAGCGGGATCAGAAGTCCGAGCGCAAGCAGAACGGAAAACGGCTTCATCGACTCAGCCCAGCTTTGCGAGTTCTTCCTGAAGAGACGCATCGGCCTCTTCGACCTTGCGGCTCTGTTCCTCTCGGAACGCCTTGAGTTTCTCGGCAAGTCCGGAATCGGAAAGCGCAAGCATGGAAATCGCAAGCAAAGCCGCGTTCTTCGCTCCGGCTTTTCCGGCGGTTACTGTCGCCACGGGAATCCCCGGCGGCATCTGAACCATTGCCAGAAGCGCATCGAAACCGTTAAACGGCTCGCAGGCCATCGGAATGCCGATGACGGGGAGCGTGGTATGCGCGGCAATCACTCCGGCCAGGTGCGCCGCCATTCCAGCCGCGCAGATGATGACCTTGTACCCTTCCGCCTCCGCGTTTTTCGCAAAATCAGCCGCGGCGTCCGGTGTGCGGTGCGCGGACATCACGCGCGCAGTGAAACCGACATTGAAACTGTTCAGCGTGTCAAAAGCGCCTTTCAGGGAAATCAGGTCGCTTTTACTGCCCATGATTATGGCAATTTCCGGCATGGGAACCTCCTCTTTGATAAAAAAGACGCGCCGCCGAAGCGGCGCGCCGTAATTGCTTCATCCGGAACGGATCAGTCGTTGGCCGGATGATTGTTTCTCATCTTGATCTCGCCGTTTTCGCGCCTTGCGGCTTCCTTGACGGCGTTGATCTCCTTCAGGAAATCGTCCGGAGAACCGTCGAAGTTGGCGGCGAGTTTTCCTTCCGCGATCTCCAGCAGAGCCACGTCGATGTGGTTCTCATCTTTGCAGCGCACCATCGGGCGCGCTCCGCAGGCAAGCTCGTTCGCTCTTCTGGAAGCCAGAAGAATCAGCGTTTTGGCATCCGGGACAACCTGCCGGGCCCGTTCCAGATAATCGTTGTTCATGGTATCAGTTTCTCCTGAAATCAGTAATCAATGACGTCACGGTGTCTGTCGATCGTCGACAGATCGCCGCTCATCACGATCTGATAGTTTCGTTCAAAGTCATGGACCGCATCAAGGATATAGCGTTCCGCCAGCGGAACACGTTTCGGATCCTTCTTCGCATCGCGGAGCATCAGCAGAGAGACGAACACGAACGTTTCATTCTCGACCAGATTTCTCGCGCGGAGGTCATGATAAGCGGAATCCTTTCTGTCCGCAACGAACTGGACAGCCGCTTTCTGTTTTTCAAACATCTCGTCGACCATCTTCAGCAGACGGCAGTCGAGTCCGTCACAGGACATGCCGAGCATTTTCGTGATAATCGGATCAAGGACGCGCTGCATCACGCCGCCGATCGCCGCGACGACCTGAAGCTGAGTGGTGCCTTCGTAGATGTTGGTGATGCGGGCGTCACGGTAGTAGCGTTCCGCATCGAAATCGTGCATATATCCCGTTCCGCCGTGAATCTGAATGCAGTCGTAGGCGACCTGGTTCGCGATTTCCGTGGCAAGAGCCTTGCACATCGGAGTCAGCACGGCGGCGACCTTCGAATAGAATTTCGCTTTCTCGGAACGCTCGTCAAGCGCGATATGCGAATACCGCAGATCGACCATCTTCGTGGTCTCGTAAAGCAGCGCGCGGGCGGCGGTGACTTTGATCTTCATCTTTGCGAGCATGTCGTAAATCGCGGGGAACTGGTCGATGCTCTGCTTGAACTGCACGCGTTCGGCGGCGTATTTTTTCGCTTCGCGGTAAGCGGCTTCGGCAATGCCGAGCGCCTGTCCGCTGATCGCCACGCGGGCGCCGTTCATCAGACTCATGACGTACTTCGTCAGACCGCGGCGTTCCTGTCCGCAGAGTTCCGCCGGAACGTTGTTGTACTGAAGTTCGGCGGTCGGCACGCCGTGAATACCGAGCTTGTGCTCGATACGGCGGACCTTGAGTTCCGGACAGGCTTCGCAGATGAACATGGAAAGTCCGCGTCCGTCAACCGTTCCCTCTTTGGAACGGGCAAGCACGAGATGAATCTTCGAGCAGCCGTTGGTGATGAAGCGCTTCATACCGTTGAGATACCACTTGCCGTCGGCACCCTGCGTCGCTTTGAGACGGACGGACTGGAGGTCGGAACCGGAATCCGGCTCGGTGAGGTCCATGGAACCGTCCGCTTCGCCGGAAGCGAAACGCGGAAGATATTTCTGACGCTGTTCCTCGGAACCGAACTCGCAGATCGTTTCCGCAATATCCTGAAGACCGATCAGGTTCTGCAGGGAAGCGTCGGCGCGGGCGACCATTTCCGTCATCATCGTATAGATGGTAGTCGGGAAATTGAGTCCGCCGTACTGACGCGGAAGCATGACGCCCATGACTCCGGCGTCCTTGAGATCCTTGAGATTCTTGTCGGTCAGCGGATGATACTTGACCACGCCGTCCTTGAAATACGGCCCCTCTTCGTCCACCTGCCGGGAACGGGGAGCGATGCGTTCGCCGGTGATCTCGCCGATCACTTCCATCACGCGTTTGTAGTTATCCATCGCATCTTCGTAATTCTCCGGTGCGAAATCGAACTGTTCCGCCTGCTTGTAATCGTTTTCACGAAGCGCGACGATCTCTTCCATTTCCAGATTCCGGAGCGTGAACATCAGATCCGGATTGTCGGTAAAAAAGTTGGACATTCTCTATTCTCCTCACGCTTTGGCTTTGTAGGCTTTGATCATCATCGGAATGACCTGATTGAGGTCTCCGACAATACCGTAGTGCGCAACCGAGAAAATCGGCGCGGCGGGATCGGTGTTGATCGCGATGATCTTTTTACTTTCGCTCATTCCGGCGCAGTGCTGGACAGAGCCGCTGATGCCGCAGGCGATGTACAGCTTCGGACGGACCGTCACACCGGTCTGACCGATCTGATGATCATGGTCAATCCAGCCGGCGTCAACCGCCGCACGGGATGCTCCGACTTCGCCGCCGAGCGCCTGTGCCAGTTCGTGAATCAGCTTGAAGTTTTCCTTGGAACCGACTCCGTAGCCGCCCGCCACAATGATCTGGGCGCCTTTCAGATTCACGGTTTTATCCTGACGGACACGCTCAATCACTTTGACGACCGTCTCTTCCTGCGTCAGAGCGACATCGACTTTGACGATCTCGCCGGTCGCATCCGCCTTGGGTTCCGCCATCTTCATGACGCCCTCGCGGACGGTCACCATCTGCGGATCGTCCCAGGTGTTGACAATGGTCGCAATGATGTTTCCGCCGAATGCCGGACGGATCTGCATCAGTTTGTTTTTATAGAATTTCTTGTTGACTTTGTCGTCGAAATCGTCGATCCGCAGGTCGGTGCAGTCGGCGGTGAGTCCGGCGAGCTTCTCGGAAGCGATGCGCGGAGCGAGTTCGCGCCCCTTCATGGTCGCGCCGAACAGCAGGATGTTCGGTTTGTGTTCGCGGATCAGGTCCATGATGACTTTGGCGAACGGCAGAACCGTAAACGGCTCCAGGCGCGGATCATCGGCGAGATAGACTTTTTTGCAGCCGTACTGGAACAGCGTGCCGCAGCAGCTTTCCACATTGGAGCCGAGCAGAACGGCTTCGACATCGACGCCGAGCGTGGAAGCCAGTTCCGCGCCCTTGCTGACGAGTTCTAGACTGACGTCCGCAATCTTGCCGCCTTCCTGCTCAATAAAAACCCAGACATTTCCAATTTGTTCAGACATGATAATCACCCTAATGTATGGTCTTCAATGAGTTCGTGAATGAGGTTTGAAACCCCGGCGTCGGTGGCTTCGACGGCTTTGTAGTCGCCCGCGGTCAGCACAACGCTCTGGATCTGTTTGACTTTGGTCGGAGAACCGGCAAAACCGATACGCTGTGTGTCGGCTTCCACATCGGCGGCGGTCCATTCCTGAATCAGCAGGCCCTTTGCCGACAACGTTTCAAGATCGGCGGCAACCGCTTCCGAACCGACGTAATTGCTGGTCTTGGAGGAAGCGAGTTCCGATTTGGTTTTCGCTTTTTTGTATTTCATGATGCGCATTGCGTTTTTCGGACGCGGCTCGTTGGCGTCGATCACGGTAAAGAGCGCGGGTGTGGGGGATTCGAGAATCTCATAACCGCCTTCGATCGCGCGGCGTGCCTTGACGGATTTTTCCGTGAGTTCGAGAACTTCTTCCACATAGGAAATCTGGGGAAGACGGAGCTTTTCAGCGATCTGCGGTCCGACCTGGGCGGTATCGCCGTCGATGGCCTGACGTCCGCAGAGGATCAGATCGAATTTGCCGATCTTTGCGGCGCACTTGCTGAGAGCGTAGCTGGTTGCGAGCGTATCGGCGCCGGCAAACGCGCGGTCGGTCAGCAGCACGGCGTCATCGGCGCCTCTGCAGAGAGCATCGCGCAGAACTTCCGCGGCGGCGGGAGGTCCCATGGTTGCAACAGTAACTTTTGCCTGATAACGGTCTTTCAGCTGAAGTGCCAGCTCCAAAGCATTCAGGTCTTCCGGATTGAAGATCGCGGGAAGCGCCTGCCGGTTGACAGTGCCGTCCGCCTTCATCGCGTCGCCGGTGATGTTTTGGGTGTCCGGAACCTGCTTCACAAACACAATGATTGTGTAGCTCACGGGATACTCCTTTTTGGTTAATTTTTGGTTTGAACAATCAAACTATAATTTGTCAACTAAAATTCTAACTTGATACTATAATCCGCTTTTTGCAAAAAACAAATCCGCCGTAAAAATATTTTCATGGAATCCGGTCGAATCCTGTTCAAACGGCGGGAGACACTGGCCGCAACGAAACAATACGGAATGAACGGAATTTGTAAAGTCAACCCGCAGAATTACATTTTTGTAAATCCGCCCTCCGGCAAACCGCCGTTTTTCAAGTGTAAAACAGAAACGCCCCCGGTTGGCACATGAAATGCTTATCAGAAAAATAACGCTGCGTTGAATATTTATTTTCAGAAACACGAACAAAACAACTACGGAAAGACACAAAAATGACAAACAATCGTTTCACTGTTTCGATCGGAGTTTTTCTTGTCGCCTGTACAACTTCTCTTTTCGGCGGGGAGGAGCCGGGAAAAGAAAAAGTAAAACGCATTGAATGGTTGCAGGACAATGCGCAGAAATACATGTCGACAAAAATCTATGAACTCAAGCATGTCAGGGCGGCGGACCTCACGCCGTTTGTCGAGGGAGCCGTCAAGCGTTACCGGACCGACTCCCGGATTCAACGGCTGAGTTACGCGGACGGCGGAAAGGAGTATCTGGTCGTTTCAACGGGAACCGCAATGCTGCCGTATGTCGACGAGATCATCCGGGCACTTGACCGCCCCTCCCCCAAAACCGACGCCATGGGCTCCAACATTGAGGGAACCGGAATCAGCAACTTCGTCTACTACACCAAATACCGCACAAGTCAGGAAATGAAGAACATCGTCAACAGGAACATTCTCGACGACAACGGCCGCGCCTATGCCGACGTCGCCTGTGCCATGATCTATTGGAAAAGCTCCGTTTCCAAAGGGAAACAGATAGAAAAATGGCTGGCGGCACTCGACCGTCCCGTTCCTCAGGTCGCCCTGACCCTGAAAGTCTATGAGGTGCGGAAAAGCGTGCTGCGCGACCTCGGTATTGATTATGTCGCATGGAAGAACGGTCCCGGACTTGATCTGTTCGGAGCCGGAGCCGACATGTTCAATTCATGGGGAATCGAAAAGCTCGTGGAAGTGCTCGGCACAAAGGGATTCGACTACCTGACCAGTTCGCAGTTCGCGTTCGGCGGCATCTTCTTTGCGCCGCAGTTCGATGCGAGTTTCGTCAAAATTCTGGAACAGGAAGGAATCGCCACGGTCGCCACCTCCGCCTCCGTCACGCTGGTGAACGGCGCGGACGCCACGATCACGTTCTCTCCCGATTTTCAGAATATCGTCAAGAGCGACAACGATAAAACAACCGTGGCGGAAGGCGGCACAACCACCTATACGCTGAACGTGGGCAGCTCCATCATCAATTTCAAGGGAGACAAGTACACGAAAGAGCAGAGCAAGGACGGCTATCTCTATTATGAAGAAGTCCCCGGAAACGTTTCCGGAACGATCATGTTCGGATACGATTTCACGGTGTCCTCCCCGGTGGAAAGCAACAATTTCGGAGTCCAGCTGGTGAACTCGACCGGAATGGCGTCCAGTCTCTGCCTTGACGTCGGAAAAGAGCAGCTGATCGGAACATGGGAACAGACTTATGACGTCAAGCAGAACATCGGCATTCCGTTCCTTTCCGACATTCCGATCCTGAAATATCTCTTCGGAACGGAAAAAATTTCAAAATCGACCTCGAAAGTTTTCGTGACGCTTCAGGCGGAGTGGATCACGCCCGACACCAAGCTCGCCTCATGGGCGGGAAAACTGCTGGCGGAGGATGAGATCATTCAGGCAGCCGCCCCCTCCCCCGTCGCCGCGGAGAAAGCCGCGGAGGACGCGAAGGAAGCCAAAGCGCTTGACAAGGCTTTCGACAAAGAACTCGGCAAGTAAAACATCAACATCGGGAGTTTCACAATGACAGACATGAACAAATTGATGGCAGCGGCGGCACTCGGAATCTTTTCCTTTGCCGGAGCCCACGCACAGTACGCACCGTATCCGGAGAGGGGACAGCAGCCGGAAAGCCAGGCCGCAACCGGACCGTATGACAAGACCGCTGTTCACGCACAACTCAGGCTGAACATCGACAAGGATGTGGGAAAGGTCCATTTCATCCGCAACAACAACGATCCGAACGTGGTGACGAAAGCCTATGTGCTCAAACACGCAGATCCGTATGAGATCCGCCCGTTTATCAGAAACGCGGTCTCCTCGCGCCGGGTCAAAACTTCTCCGACCACGGTGGAGTGCATCAAATACTCCGACGGCACGGGCGTTCTGCTGGTTTCCGCGGAAGATTACCGGTTTACGGATGAATCCAAACCCGGAATGAGCATCGACGCCATCGTCGCAATGCTGGACAAGCCGCGCCTGACTTCCTCCTCCGGCTCGCTCACCTATCTGTATTTCCCGAAATACTTTTCCGCGGAGGCTCTCTGTTCCCTGCTGGCACAGGTCGGCGCGAACGTGGAGGGCGACAATGTCGAACTCCAGTACGGACGTGACAGTCTCGGCTTTGACGAGGGGCTCAACGCCATGCTGATGTACGTTCCCCGTTACAGCGCAAAACATCTGGAACGCCTGATCAAAATCTACGACATTCCACCCTACGATGTCGATGTCAAGTACAAACTGTATGAGATCGACGCGGAGAACGACACGAAAATCGGACTCGATTTTCAGGCATGGAAAAACAACGGCGGAGCGGATATTTTCAGCGTCGGCGCACGTTTCCGCGACGGCTGGAGCGCCAACTGGGCGGACGGTCCGAACCGGACCGGAACCAGCAACACCCGTTTCCTGAACTTCAACCCGAAATGGAACACCCGCTATCTGGATTTTCTCGTTTCAAAGGGAAAGGCGAAAGTCGCGACAAAGGGAGTCATCCGGATCGACACGACCGCAACCGCGACCGTGACCGCCACGACGCAGCTGTTCAACATTGAAAACGGCGAACAGCTCGAAGCAGGTTCCGGCGTGGAAGGATACATCTTCGTCCCGGATGCCGGTTATGCCGTAACCGCCGTCAATTCCAAAGGCGTGACGGTCATCGACACGGCAAACGGAGTAGTCCCCTCCGGCGCCTCGTATCCGTGGATGATTACAAAGCTGAAAAACGGCAATTCCGAATTCTACACGATCAAATCCAAAGGCGGCACGTTCGACAACGGAAGAAGCGCCATCAAAATCGCCTACGTCTCCGTGACCGCGACGGAAACGGATGCCTCCGGAAACAGTGTAACGGTTGATGTTCCGTGGAACACCGGCGCGCAGTATCTCGCGCAGAAAGGCTTCAAGGTGGAAACGACCGCTTCCTCCTACGGCTTCACGCTCGCCCTGACGCCGGTCGTCGCGGAAAAAACAACCACGATGGACATCGACATCAGAAATGAAAGCCTGATCGGATGGAATTCCGACGGAACACCGCGCATCAGCAAGGACACCGGCCTGCGGACCAGAGTCATGATGAACAACGCCGGACAGACCTTCGTGGTCGGCGGGCTTTCCAAACGCTCTCTCGTCACGAGCGACGGCGGTGTGCCATGGTTGAAAAAACTTCCGCTTCTGGGCTATCTTTTCTCAACGGAATCGCAGGCGACGAAGCGTTCGCAGCTGGTTCTCGTTCTGGAATGCACCGTTGTCGATACTGTCGGTGCAAAACTGGACGGCAAAGCCGGGGAGGCAATCCGCGAAGCGAACGGCAGACTGACTGAAGCCGGAGTCAAAATTCCGTATGCAAACACGCAATGGGGATTCCGGAGATAATTCCCGTTCTTTTCAAAAAGGGTCTCCCGGTCCGGCGGGAGGTCCTTTTAATGCAGAGCCCGGAACGGACGGAACCGGCACGGCATTACCAGTTGTGGTACGCATCCACATCATAGAAATTCAGCTTATCGACATACGGCGACCAGGAATCCCGCACCTGCGGATCCTCCACAACGATTTTCAGCGGACCGGTCACGCCGCCGGCCCCCCAGCGGTCGTAAACACGGATCGTCAGCGTATTCTCCCCGCCGAACCGGATCAGTTCCGGCGGAATCCGGTAATTCCGCTTTACGGCATGGGCATTCGGAACCTTGTCGAGCGTCGTCTCGCCGATTTTGACGCCGTTGAAATAAGTCCAGTCCGCATCGTCGACCGGACCACCGGCAAGGCGGAGCGTGAACCGTTTCCACGCTTCGGGAATCGTGACTTTCACCCGGATCCACGCATAACCGTCGTACATTTTTTTCATATTCGCCGGAGTCTCCGAGGGATAACGGTAATACGGGTTATTCTGAGTGAATCCCTGCTTCTCCCAACAGACGCCGAGTTTATACGGCTTGAATCCGACGGTGTCGGAAACTTTGCCGCTGTTCCTCCCGTCCAGTTTCAGCATACCGTCTTTCAGCACGGTTTCCGCAAAAAGCGGAGTGACCGTGTTGTGTCTCATCCGCGGCGATGAAAAAAGTTTGAGATCCCTGCCAAGCGCAATATTCATATTATTGAAAATCGCGTTCCAGACCCGGCTGACTTTCTCGCGCATCCAGAACGACTCTTCCATCTGCGCCGGTGAGAGATTCATCACGATCACCGCGCCGGTCCGGAAATCATAGCGTCCGAACAGAGCCGGCAACGTCGTCACGGTCCATTCCGGCGGAGCGTCCAGAACGTCCATTTCCCGCGCTTCCCGGAAATAGAGGTCGGCATCCGGAATCCCCGCAAACAGCGGATCGTGTTTCGGAACGAGCGCACGGAATACCGGTCTCTTCGCCGTTTTCAGTTTCACGGGAAGCAAATCCAGCGGAGCACCCGGCAAAGCGACGTATGCGCGTTCGCGGTGAGCGGCGAAATCTTTGCGGAACGCCGCTTTCCGATTCTCCGGAACGGGATTCCTGCCGAGAATCACCACCTGGCGGTTCCCGATCTCCGCCGGATCCTCTCCGCTGAGCTTCTCATACACCATCCCCATGCGCCGGAGCTGTTTTTCATGCTCCGCATCGCCCAGATAAACAACGCTCTGCGCCAGAAGCGGCAGATTCGGACGGCTCATCTCCACAAGCATGTTATCCACCAGACGGGTCGCAACGGGATCAAGGCCGTAACGGGACGTCACGTCGAGCTGACAAAACAGAATCTGTCCGTGTTCTTTCCGCAGCTCCATCAGCGCGGCGAACATCAGGTTGAATCCGCAGTCGACAATCGTCGTGAAATTGCCGTAACTGGGTTTGCGGATCACGTTTCCGGCAACAATGCCGCCGTTGCCGCATTTCCATTTGGAACGCGGATAATGCGGTGTTTCCTCCGCGGAAAGAACAAACGCCGGAACGGAATCCGCAGAGCCGCGCCAGTCGCTGAAATCCCCGTCTTTCAGCCCGCGCACATAAAGACTGTCCGGACGGCGGATAAACGCGTTGCGGTAACTCGGCGACTCAAACACCAGATTGCCGAGATTGCACTGCTTCTGCTCGAAAATCAGGATTTTGAGTCCATGTTCCACCCGTTCTTCCCGTTCCAGCTGCTGCAGGAATTCCGGCACATGCTCTCCCAGCGCCTCCTGACCGATAATCAGCAGACGGCACTGTCCGGCGTCGTCCGGCGTTGCGACTTTGCGGAACGGGAAACCCGCTTTTCTCAGCATGGCTTCCGTCTTGCCGACTGGATCGTACAGTCCGGCGGAAACATTATGGAACTCCGGCGGAACGTGTTTCGGAAACACCTGAAGCGCCAATTCATCCGTACCGTATGCGGTGCCGTTCCGGTAAATCTCCAACAGCAGTTTGCCTTCGGAACGCTTTGCGACCTCCGGCGCGGAAAGCCGGATCGGATGCTTCAGGATCCCGCCCGGACTGACCGTCGCGCTCTCTTCCCCCTGCGAAACAGTCTTTCCCTCCAGGCGGAACTCCCAGCGGAAACGGAGTTTCTGGGGAGTCGTTCTGTCGTTGACCGCGACAATGCTTTTTTCAAATTTCTCGCCGGAGAAAAACGCGTGATCCTTGCTGGTAAAGTCATCCGTTCTGCCGCCGAGAAACACCAGAAGCGGACGGAACGCTTCGCGCATCACATGATAAAGTCCCTCCGGGCGGGAGAAATCGGTCATCTGATCCGTATACCCCGGACGGTCCGGCTTCGCTCCGGCGGTCTTGACCCGGTTATCCACTTTCGCCACCGCGCGGTGATTATACATGGAGCCATACGACCGGAACGCCTGATAAAGATCGTAACCATGCTGGAAATCTCCGAGCGCGGACATATCGTAGGCGCGCCATGCCCGGACCACATTCCGGTACATCAGTTCACAGACCGCGTTATAATTTGCGTTGCGTGCCGCATAGGCGGAAAAAATCCCGTCCGACAGATACGGAACCGGACGGTTTTCCCGTGCGAACACGGAATCGCCGAAAAACCGCGCGGCATGTTCCGCCGCCATGATCCTCCCGACCGGACCGTCAAAATATTCAAACTGACGCTGAAATGTAAAGTTCGACTCCACGACCATCAGCGGCTGTTTACGCTCCGACTCCGACCACTGCTTCGGCCAGTCCTCCTGTTCCTGAAGCGGTGTTCCCATCGACTGATAGTTCATGGAAGTGAAAATCTTTCCGGAATTGCCGCCCGCATGCTGAAACAGTTCCCTGCTCGGATCAAGCGACCGCATCAGCGTCTCCGCTACACGGGCGAAAGCACGAGCCCGGACCCGTTTCTGCGGAACATACGCGGTGTCGGTCAGTTTCGCCGGGTCCTGACACCACGGGTAATGGCAGGTGTTCATATCGGTGTACCACATCAGAATCGACGGGTAATTGCCGTAATGCTCCAGAAAACGCTCCACCCATTCCCGGTACAGCGCCATATCCTCGCCCTCATACGGCGGCATCGGAAACAGATTGTAAAGTCCCTGCCGATCCGATTCCCGCAGATAAGGAACGAATCCGCGCTCGCTGTTCCTCTCCAGTGGATTGAAGCGAACCGTATTGTAATTCATCTCTTTGGCATGGGCGACGTATGCCGCCATTCCACGTTCGCTACCGTAAAACACACTCGTCCGTTCCACGGCGGGATGCGCCCACATCCGCAGACGCGTCTTCCTGCCGTTCAGACGGAACTCCCCGTTCTCCACCCACATCTCGCGGAAACCGAAATCCGTATCCGGAAGCGCATCCGCTTTCTTTCCGTTGACGGTCAGTGAAACGGATTGCGTATACAGTTCCGGTTTCTCACAATCCCAAAGAACGGGATCGCGCCAGTTCTCCCGGAACACCACACGCTGATCCGCCTCTCCCGTCAACGGAAACTGCCGGATAAAAACTTTGTCTCGTTCTCCCGGACGGTGATAGCGGAATTCAACCGCCCCCTCACCCTTTATGCCCTGCGGATTCCGGATCCGGGTGCGCATCTCCAGATGTTTCTTCCGGAACGACGGAAACGCAACTGCGTTTTTCAACGACACCGGAGACGGCGACGACTCCAGCCAGACGTCATCCAGCGCCAGCGCATGATGATCCCCGCGGTCCGGATAGATCTGCCAGAGCGCCACGATGGAACGGTCCAGAAAAACCGTCACAACGTTCTCTTTCTCCAGCCAGTCGGTCACGTCGATCCGGCGGGCATTGGGAACAACTTGAAGCGCGCGGAAATCCTGACGGAACGAATCCAGAAGTCTGCCGTTCAGATAGACGCGTCCGTAGTTTCCGTGCAGATTGCTGAAGTTCAGCCAGATGCGCGTTCCTTTCCACTCATCCGGCACGGTGAACGAACGCTGATACCATCCCGCCGTGTCGATCCGGCGCGGAGTCTCCTGAGGCGTAAGTTTGCCGTCTTTCTCATAATAATGGTGAAAATGCCGGGAACGCGGACTTCCAGGAACGCGCGAATAGAGCTGCCGGACCTCACGCAGAGGCGCATAGGAGTAATTCTCCGCACGGAACATACGCCATACGCCATTCAGGGAGACACTGCAGCGAACGCCTCCGTGAGTCCGCCGTTCGGCATCTTCAAGGCTCCACAGCTTCCGTTCCAGCGGCGACGCCGTTTTCACATTCAGCAGCGCAAGGTCCTGCGCGGAAGGGATCTGCGCGGCGGGATCCAGCGTCACGCCGTCCGCCACTTCCACCGAGGTCAGCCTTTCCCATCCATCCGGCAGTTCAATGCGGCCCTGCGGTGCGTCGTCGAAACAGACCCGCATCCGTCCGCCTTCCGGTTCCAGCGTGAGCTTCAACGGTCGCGTCAAATCCAGAACATAGGGCGATTCCAGCACTTTCCCGCCCGCATTCAACGCGAGATTGCCGGAAGCCCCCATCGCGGTAACGGTCAGCGTCCGTTTTCCGCTTTTCAGCACAAGCAGCGGAGACGGTGCGGACAGACGTTTCGTCCGGAACCGGAGCACGGTCTCCATCCGTCCCCCATCCCGGCGGACGGAGTTCAGCGGCAGTTTCCGCAAACTCTGTTTTCTGCCGCCGATGGCTTCTGCAAGGACCTCGTCATCGGAGAGCTGACGGTCGTAAATCCGGAGGTCGTCATACGCGCCCCCGCCGACTTCAGCTTTGAAACGGTCCGATCCGGCTTTGCCGAGCCAGATGTTCAGAGCGGTTTTCAGACGGAAATCCGGCTTTTTCCATTTCTCCTCGGAACGCTTTCCGGCAGGACGCCCGTCAATGTAAACGGCGACTTCCCCTTTCGGAATGCTCCACGAAAACGCCAGATGAACCCATTTTCCCGCTTTCAGCGGATTTTTCACAATAACCTGCCGCTGATCCGGCGCGCAAACGCTCAGTTCCAGCCCTCCGGTATTCTTCGGCTTGATGAAATAAAACCGGAACTGTTCCGGCTTATATCCGTAAACAAGCCAGTGATCACCGGGCGCGGCGCCGTCCCATTCCGGCTTGAAAAAGAAAGAAACAGTCCCTTCCCGGCACTCCATTTCCGGAAGACGGTTCATATTCAGGGTTGTTGCCTGGTCATAAGCATACCGGCGGACTTCCAAAGCCCGTCCGTTCACGCCGTCCACATAACGCGGCTGACCGGAAATCTGCGCCGCATGATAGCGTTCCCCGCTCGGTCCGCTGATATCCGCCGTTCCATCCAGCGGAAGATACAACTGCGGAGCCGCCGAAGAAAGCAACGGCACACCGCAGGCCAGAACTATTTTCATGATACGATTCATCATAAATCTCCTCCTCCTTATATCTTTGATCAGTGAACAATAAATCAGCGTTTCTCTCTGCCGATCCAGAAACTGTTTGCACCCGGAGTATTGCTGACATAAGTGTCTGTCGGGCACTCCGCCAGAACCCGTTTTTCGCTGTAAGAGGCAACATGTCCGTCGCAGAACAGCATATTGCCGGTTCCGGAATGCGGAACATTGCCGTTAAACTTGTGCCAGTGCCAGCAACTGACGAATGGACTTGCCTGATAGATCTCCGCGACCAGAAGCGCTTTGCTCGGCGTATGAACCAGTTTCAGCGTTTTATAGCCAGCCTTTGCTTCTTCGGAATCCGCCGCGATTCCGTCTTTCAATCCGAACCCGGTATTGTTCAGTTCCTTGTTCATTCCGTACCGGAACCGGTCGCCTTGGCTTCCGCCGTAAGGAAAATCATTTTTCCGGAACTGGGTCGGAACAACAGGACTCTTACACCAGAAGAACGAACTGCGCATCATCCCCTTGGTCTTTCCCTCCGTATTGGGATTCCCCGGGTTATCCATATTCGGATAGGTATTGAGATAAGAACCGAGCTTGGTGAACCAGCCGATATTCGCGGGATCGTCGGTAACACCCGCACCCGCATCGTAACCGTTGTAACAAAGCGGCAGAAACTGATCGTTATCGTTGGCATACATGAAAAACGCGGTCCCGATCTGCTTCTCCCGGCTCCGGCAGTCTGCCGCACGCGCGGCTTCCCTCGCCTTGTTGAACGCCGGAAGAATCATTCCGGCAAGAATTGCAATGATTGCAATTACGATGAGAAGTTCTATAAGAGAGAACTTCAACACCCTTTTAATCCGTTTATTGCTCCGTTTCATACTCATTTTCCATTCCTTTCTCTTTTTCTGTTATATTTTTTTGAGACAATATGTTTCAGCAGTACCGCACAAACTCCGCCGGCGGCAGATAAATGACTTCCTCCCGCGGCAGGGTGGGCTGCTCCAGCCGGTCGACCAGCAGACGCACCCCGCGGCGCGCCTTCTCCGCGGTGCAGGTTCTGATCGCACCGATGATCTGCGGACTTTCCCGCAGAATGCGGAATTCATCCACGCCGATGATCAGTTCCGGAAAATATCCGGGGATCGTTTCCAGACGGTTCAGCACATCATACAGAGTCATACCGTTCAGCAGAATCGCGCTTGGCCGTTCCTCTTCAATATACCGGAGGATCTCCCCGCGTTCCTCCGCGGAATAATAAGTTTTATGAACGAGTTCGATTCCCGCCTGTTCCGCCGCAATGTCCAGTAAACGGTTCCACGGAAGCATGCGGTCAAAATAACCGAACATGCTCGTATGCCCGCGTTCCTTGAAACAGCGGCAGGCTTCCAGCAGAGCGGCGGAGATATCGCAGAGCAGGCTGACGGCATCCGGTTCCGGATAAGTGAAGCGGAGAACGGGAATCCCGTTTGCCCGCAAAAGCTCCCGTTGCGGCACATCGGCAATCGAAACGGCGGTCAACAGACCGTCGATCCGGTTCCGCATCAGGAAATCCAGCGCCTCCCCCTTCTCTTTGGACGAGTGTCTGGTAACGGCGATGATCGGAGAATAATCAAGCTGACGGGCGGCGTTCAGCACCTCCTCGGTCAGATGTCCGAAATAGCAGTCGGAAATGTTGCCGACCAGAAAACCGATGTTCCGACTCTTTCCGGTCCGCAGGGAACGCGCGAAACGGTTCGGGCGGTAATTCAACTTTTTGACCGCATCGCCGATCCGCTCCGCAGTCTCTCTGCTCATGCGTCCGGCTTTGCTTCCGCTCAGATAATAGGAAACCAGCGCTTTCGACACACCGGCTTCCCGTGCAATATCTTTCAAAGTTACCATTTTCACCCTTTGCTTAACCGTTTAACTAAATTATACTATATATTCGCAGAAAAGTCAAGAGGGGAATTTTATTTTTCTTTTCAAAAAATCGGAAAAAAATAATTTTTTTGAACTTTTTATCATTTTTCAAGAAAACAGGGATTGACATTTCCACAGGATTGTACTATAATTAAAATGATGTGGAAAAATGTTTGGCAGAAAGTATCGCCTTGACAGGAAAAATTCCGGACGGATTCCACACCTTTCCGGAAGTAAAGTCCCGTTGAGCCGATTTCAAAAGTATTGGCTCTACAAATAAAAAAACAGACTGTTAAAAGGATTTGAAACGATGAAAATGAAGGCTGAGAACGCAATATCCCATACACATTTTACCCTTGTAGAACTCCTGGTCGTAATTGCGGTGATTGCAATCCTTGCAAGCCTTCTTCTGCCGGCACTGAACTCGGCGAGAGAAAAAGCCCACTCCGTCTCCTGTACCAACAACCTGAAATCCCTGGGACTGGCTTCCATACAATATTCCGGCGATTCCGAAGACTGGCTGGTCCCGAACTGGAACGGCGACGGAACGGAATACTCTGTCCAAAACGGCAAGGAACGAACATGGATCGGTCTGTTGTGCGGATTCGATAAAGAGGCCGGCACCAACTGGAAACTCTGGAGCAGACCGGGGCCTTACGGCATCGCATGGAGCTGCAACCCAAGTCCCTCCGGCAACGGTTCACCGCCTCCGCGAAGAGCCGGACAGTTTTCCTGTCCGGCAGATCCGACACTGCTGACGTGGGGAAGTTATCTGACGAATTATCATATCAATCCTTACCTGCATGGAGGTGCCGTGAACAGCAATGACGACCGGCCCGGCAATACCAGAAAGATCACGCAGATTACCAGTCCGGCACAGGCGGTCAGCATGGCGGAGGGGCTGAGACCGTCGGCAATCTTCGTGTATGGCATGGACTACAACGGCAGCGGCTCCGGAAAGACGGTCAACTACACCCGTCACACCGGAACCGCCGGATATCTGCTCACAGACGGACACGTCGCCAGAATGAGCGAAGCCCGTGCTTTGAGTACGCACGGATACGATGGCACCGCCAACCGCATTTTGAGAGCCGGTTTCCGTCCGTAACACGGAAAAGAAAATTTTTCACCCCCCTTACAGGAGAAACAGATGAAAGAAACAGCAACATTCCTGCTGTGCTGCGGAGCCGCTCTGCTGGCGACGGGCGGAACGATCAACAACAATTCCACCGCAGAGCTCGGAACCCTGAACGGTCCGGTTCCCGGTGTAAAATTCGAACATATACAGATCGCAAGAGATGTCACAAGGGCAAATCCGGAGCGAATCTATTATCCGGTCACGGTCAATGGTGGCAATCCCGGAAAATGCATGATGCTCCCCGGTTACAGGGGACTCCGCTCCTACCGTTTCTCCCTGGAAGATTTTTACATCCGCGAAGCCTGCGAAGTGGAAATCTCTTTCGACGCCAAAGCCGGAGCGAACGAAGACGGCAAATACACGCCGAATCAGCTGTTCCGTGTGGATTTCCGCGCGAATACCGACGGAGACCGCGACAAATACTATCCGATGCTCAAGGGATTTACGTTCCGTCCCTCGGACAAATGGCAGAGATTTTCCAAACGCTTCAAAATCAAGGGATATACGAATTTTTACAGCATCTGGGTCATGCCGGGCGCCGGGAAAAACGTCAACACGCTTTATCTGGACAACTTCCGCTTTGCCCGCGTCGGAGCTCCGACAAAACCGCAGGAGGAGTACTCCGTGACATTCGATAAAATCGAATCGCTCTACCGCTCCGGAGAGCCGGTGAAAATGACTTTCCGCGCGCTTCTCGATACACAGGAGAAAGAGCTTCGGGGAACCATCGGCATCCGGTTCTTCCACGATGGAAAGCAAGTCGCCGAGCTCCCCGTTGCATTGACCCGTCAGACGGACGGCGTTTACGAGGGGACCGCTCTCTGGAAGCCGGATCTCCACGGAGCATTCGCCGTTTATTTGAATCTGAAAGGAAGAACGCCGGAACGGATCGGCGGAGATTTTGCGATCATTCATGATCCCGTCCAGCATCCGCGCTTCTCTCCCGGCTGGGCTTTGGGATCGAACACGGAGAACGGCATCCGGTTCTATGCCGTGGATGTTCTCGACACCACGTTCATCTGCCTCGCGGGAGGCGTTGAAAAGACGTTCCGCGACATGCGGCTCAGCGGGCAGTCGATCGGCAGGGTCTGGGGACACTGGCGCGCGACCGAACCGGAACCGGGAAAATTCAGCAAAAATCCTCTCGACGACACAATCCGGATGATGAAGAAACACCGCATCGAACCGGTCTTCTGCCTGGTCGGCAGCTTCAATACCAGGCCGGACATACAACAGGTGCTCAAAAAAGGACAACACGGATTCCCCGCGCATCTGGCAAAGTGGCACACGGTCACAAAGGACAACCGGGACGCGGTGCTCATGATCCCCGTCAAAGGCGTCTATGACCGCTATCTGGATTTTGTCCTGAACACCTGGAAAGACGATGTCAGAATATGGGAAATGAGCAACGAGCCGGGGCTCCTCATCCGTCCGCCGGACGGACATGCGAAATGGTTCATTGATCTCTGCAAATACACCTATGAGACGATCAAAAAGACACAGCCGGACTCCATCGTGCTCGGCAACGGCGTAACCGGAGACTTCGGCATGAACATCGTCGGCTGGTGCAATCAGCTGAACCGGGAAAATCCGGATTATGTGAACTGGCTCGACGGAGTTGCATTTCATCCCTATAACTGCGGGCTCGACTACATGAACGGCATGTACTTCCGCTACCGCGACGTCGTCCGTGACATTTCCAAAACACTGAAAGTCAAAAAGCCGCTCTGGAACACGGAAAACTATTATCTTGCAACCGCTTACGGCAAACAGATCAATTATTACCTGAACAAGGAACGTTTCGGAGCAAATGAGGTCGCGCGTCAGTTCCTCGACGGATTCCTGAACGGAGTCAAGGCGACGATGGCAAATACGACGACCGCTTTCTACCGCCAGGTGAACGTGAACGGACTTGCGGCGCCGAACGACGTATTCGCCGCAACGAACGCGCTCTCCGTTCTGTTGAAAGAGATGGATAACGTCCGGGAGCTGCCGCTTTCCCAATGGGTCCGCGCCGGAATGTTCCTGAGCCGGGACGGAAAGAAGGCGCTCGGATTCCTTTACGATATGCGTCCGTCGGGCAGCACATGGATTCCCGGAAAGGCGGCGGCACAGGTGTTGGACATCTACGGCAATCCGGTCAACCAAAAGGAATACACGCTCAAATTCGAACCGTATTACGTCACCGGAACTCCCGCCGGAGTCCGGGAACTGTTGGAAAAATCGCAATTCCGTCTGCAAAACCCGGTGGAGGTCCGCGCACGCCGGTTCGGGGAGACAGTCTTTTTCGAAGGGAAAAATCTGACCGGACTCCCGATTGAAATCGAAGCGGAAACCGGTTCACTGCCGGTAAGCTTCTCTTTCCGTCAGGATCCCCGGCTGAGCACGGTCGCGGTCGACGGCTTCAACGGTTCCCTGAAAAACATCCCCCTGATTCCGGATACGCCGCAGTATCGTCTTCCCGCGAAACTCAAACTGGAAAACGGAAGCGCGATGAACGTCTCGTTCGACGGAAAGATGCTGATCGTCGAAGCGGAGGTTAAAGACCCGCAGGTCCGTCCGGGAAAAGTCTTTCACGAAGGCAGTTGTGTTGAACTGTTCATCGACGACCAACCGTTCCGCAATCTTGCACGGAATGCGGTACACCCGCTTCAGTTTTATGGAACGCCCGACGGCGGAAGAGGCGTTTTGAAAGGAGGGAAACGCCGGGATGTTCCCTTTGAATTCAAACAGGAAAAAACGCAGTCCGGCTGGCGCGCGGAATTCCGCATTCCGGTTCAAAAAGAGTATATCGGAATGGACCTGATCGTCACCCGCGGCGACGGCGAAAAAGAACGGATCAGCGGAATTCAGAGGGGTACTTCATACAAAGACCGCTTCCATTATCCGCTGTTCAAGCTCGGCTGGAGGGAGTTTCTGAAAAACGGATCCTTTGAACAGAGCCGTTTTGGAGCACCCGACCACTGGTTTTACAGCGTCCGGAACGGAAGCTCTTTCCTGTGTGCGGAGAACTGCGGGCGCTCCGGAAAAGGGATGATGGTGGAAGTGGTCGGAGAACAGTCCGCACCGTCGGTGATCCATCAGCGTGCGGAATTCCCCGCAGGCAAATACCGGAAAGGGACTCTGAGCTTCACCGCAAAGCTGGAAAACGTAAAAACGAGTGCGGAAGGCAAAGGAAAACACGGGCTCTCCATCCGCTTCGTCATGAACCGTCACGGAGAAAATTACGCGGAAAAATATCTGAAAAAGGATATCACCGGAACCAGCGGCTGGAAGCTGTATCAGATCCCGGTCGAACTGAAAAACAACACGGATTTTCTGGATGTCGAGCTCGGACTGGAGGCAGCTTCGACCGGAAAAGTATTTTTTGACGACATCAAACTGGAACTGGAATAACAATCCGAACCCAAAAGGAGATGGTATCATGAAAAGACTGTTTTTCGCTCTCACACTGACCGCATCAACTCTTGCATTCGCCGCGGAGGACATCAGAATCGACCTCGCGGCAAAAACCGGACTCATCTGCAACTCCGTTTCCAAAGGAGTAACCGGTTCTCCCGCCCGCTGGATGAAAGAGCGGCAGGATCAGCGTCTCCTGATCACCGCAAAGTCCGGTCCCGAATGGAAAAAGCACACGTTCACTTTCACACCGAAAGCCGATGGTCAGGTCGAATTCATCATTATGGGCAATCAAAGAAACCGGGATGTCTGCTACGACAACGTGACAATCAAAGGCGCTGAACTGAAAAACGGCGATTTCGAAGAGATGAACTCAAAATCGCTCCCGCAGAACTGGCGCCTCCGGCAGGAAGAGCTCCGCTCCGGCGATGCGGCGTCCGGAAAATACTATGTACAGACCAATCACGACAAACGGGCAACACAGATCATTACAGTCAAAGGCGGACAGCCTGTCGAAATCAGTTTCATGGCAAAAGCCGCCCGATAAGAAATCGGCTTCCTGAGAGTGCGGAAATTTTCCGCACTCGCCTCCATGTACATGTCCGGCGGGAGAGTCGCCGGACGGTTGTTTTTTATTATACAGCAGAAAAATTCCAAAAGTATTTTATTCCGAAAGACGAAAATCGGCAGAAAGTTCACAAAAAACGGGAAAAAGTAAACAATCAGCCGAAACGATACGTTATATTGTAAAAAGAATTGGCTCGGCAAATTATTTTGAACTTTTTATTGTTTTTTCAGGAAAACGGGTATTGACATTTCTACAGGATTGTACTATAATTAAAATGACGTGGAAAATGTTTGGCAAAAAGAATCATCCTGGCAAGAAAAATCCGGCGGATTCCACTCCTTTCCGGAAATAAAGATTCTTTCTCAAAGCATATCTGCGACGAAGAGTTTAAGAACGATACAAATACAACCAAAGGAGCTGTAAAAATGCAATGCTATAAATGTAAAAAATGTCATCAATTCACTTTGATAGAACTTCTTATTATTATATCAATTATTGCTATTCTTGCATCTATTCTTCTACCTGCACTGAGCAAAGCTCTGGGAAAGGCTCAAGCAGTAAAATGCCTGTCCAATCAGAAACAGCTCGGCACCATCAATCAGATGTACGCCGATTCATTCAACGGCTATACGGTTCCGGTAGGGGGAATTTATGGAGAACCGTCACCGGACAATTGGTCCACAATTCTGTATCAACTGGGTTTTCTCACAGAAAAAAACAAGATCGTCGCCTGTCCCGCCCTTCCCTCGGTGAATGCAGCCCAAACATACGGCATCAACAATTATATCAAGGAAGATCCGAGAGGATGGGGGTGGAAACCATTTCTTAACTTGAAAAAACCGGGAAGCTACTTCAAATGGAAAGATTCCGAATTTCAGAATTTCTTTAAACCGTCTAATTTTCCCTTTCTGGCAGACTCTGTCAGATTTTATCCGGGAATGCTGCAGGTGAAAGAACAGCGTTGGTTTTTCTTCTATCCGTATCCGGCAACCGACACAGATGACGGCAAAGTTCACATGCGTCATCTGTGTCGCGCCAATATGCTCTTTCTGGATGGACATGCAGACTCACAGACATACAGCATGTTGAGAAGCAAGTGTAAATTCGAACGGGGGCCAAATTCTACAAACTCAAGCCTTGCCTATTGAAACAAGATCCCCATCAAAACCGGAGAATAAAACATGTTCCTCTACAGAAAAATCATTGCTCTGACTCTTTTGACAGCTCTTTGCAATGGATATGCCCATACCGTACTGAAAACAGGAAAGGATGCAGGCACGGTACGAACAGAAATCTTTGGCAACAACCAGCTCCATTACGGCGACGGATACGGAGTCGTAGATCGTCAGGGAGTACTCAACCCGGAAATGATCGCATTGCTGCAGGAAGCGGGAATGACGATCCAACGGTATCCGGGCGGATGTTCTACACATTTCTTTAACTGGAAACAGGCGGTCGGACCGAACCGCCGGAAATATACAGCATTTGCCCTTCCGGAATTCCTCGCCTTTTGTGAGCGAAGCGCAGTCAATGCAGTTATTACGGTATCAGCATTCACCGGGAAGGCAGAGGACGGAGCGGACCTTGTTGCATATCTGAATCTCCCCGCAAACGGCGGAAACTCCATGGCAGCTCTCCGCGCAGACGATGGACACCCCGCGCCTTATGGAATAAAATATTTTGAATACGGCAATGAGGTTTATCACGGCACGACCTGCCGCCGCAGCCTGAAACATCATCGTTTCATTACTCCGGAACAATATGCGGAAAATTATCTTGCATACCGTACAGCAATGAAGCATGTGGATCCGGAAATAAAACTTGGAGTCGTCATGTACAGCCCCCTCTCCAAATATAAGGATTCCGCTGACTGGAATAACCGTGTGCTCGCGAAACTGAAAGGCAACTATGATTTTCTAATCATTCATCTTTACTGTCACGATCCGTTAACGTCGGGAAAAACAATTGCGGCATGGGATTTCTTTCTGTCCGCCCGCTATATAACCTCCTCCGCGCTGAAAAACATTCTAAAACAGGCGGAACAGCATGGAAAAAAGAATCCGCCGCTCGCCGTAACAGAATTCAACAGCAATATTGCCATCCACTCCACGCTGCTGAGTGCGTTGGTCTGCGCACAAACGTATCATGCCATGCTGTATACACCGGAAGTATTCATGGCGAATTTCTGGCAATTTGCCAATGAAGGATGGGGAATGATCAGGAATTACAAAAAACCGTATCTCCGCCGTCCGTCATTTCTAATGCTGAAACTCTTCCGGAAATATCTTTACACCAGGTTGCTCGAACCGGAAATTACCACATCCTCTGTTACGATTCCTGCCTGCCCGGAGCATCCCGTTCCCGACAAGCAGGAACTGGAACGCGATCTGATTTCCGGCAGAGAACTGAAAATTGAACAGAACGGAGAATTCGCGGTCCTCAAACATCCCGGCGATGTGGTCGAAATCAAATTTCTGAATGATCGGGCATGGAATTTTTTCCATGTCAGCTACCGGCAGCCTATCGCAGCGGATCCTTTTTACGGCTATCGGCTTACAGCGGAAGTACGTTCTGAAGGGATGGAGGAAAGCTCCGGTCCACAGATTCAGCTTGGCGATACCAGGGGATGGACACAGACCAGATCGGCCGCCTCTACTCCTCCAGTCCGCCCGGCAGAATGGACGAAAGTGGAAGCGGAATATATTCCCCGTGCAGATACCGATTCTTTAACCATCACATTCCGACGAATCTCCGGCGGAGGCAAAGGTCGAATGTTTTTCCGTAATCTCCGTCTCAGTCGCTTCCTGCGCCAGAGAGAACAGCTTCCTCTGATCGAAGCGACCGTATCCCAGACAAATGACGGCAAAAAACACGCGTTTCTCCTGTTGAACCGTTCCAATCGACCGGAAAAAACCGTTATTGAATATACAGCTGCGCGGCGCGTCATTGCAGAAACCCTAACCGGTCCCTCCCCTCTGGCGGACAATGAATCCAATCCCGGAAATATCCGGATCATACAGCTTCCGGTAAGAAATGATGGCCGGAGCCTGACCATCGTTCTGCCGCCCTGGTCCCTGACCGGCATCCGCGCCGAACAATAGAACACAGTTACACTCCGTTATTGAAAATTTGAGTCGGACAAAACGTTATGAAGTGTGAGACTTCGGCAAGCAATACTCAGGAAACATCGAAATACCGACTTTTCTATCAAATAACGAGCTGCCGACTTTTCAACTTAAAGACAAACTTTTCAAATACGGGTGGTGTCCTTTCACAAAATGAGGAAGTCCTGAACCGGCTACCGGAACCCGATAGTAACCGTGAAGCAGTCCACAGAGAAGCGATGTTTCAATAATTTCTTTATCCAGAGGATGGAATTTGACCATTGCGTCACCAGTTCTCCACATTCTATTATACAACAGAGATAATTTCAAAAATACTTTTTATTCCGAGAGACGAAAATCGGCAGAAAGTTCATAAAAAACGGGAAAAAGTAAACAATCAGCCGAAACGATACGTTATATTGTAAAAAGAATTGGCTCGGCAAATTATTTTGAACTTTTTATTGTTTTTTCAGGAAAACGGGTATTGACATTTCTACAGGATTGTACTATAATTAAAATGACGTGGAAAATGTTTGGCAAAAAGAATCATCCTGGCAAGAAAAATCCGGCGGATTCCACTCCTTTCCGGAAATAAAGATTCTTTCTCAAAGCATATCTGCGACGAACAGTTTAAGAACGATACAAATACAACCAAAGGAGCTGTAAAAATGCAACGCTATAAAAGCCGGAAACGTTATCATTTTACCCTCATAGAACTCCTCATCGTCATATCAATTATAGCAATTCTTGCCGGAATGCTCCTCCCGGCGCTGAACAGCGCGCGAGCCAAAGCACGCACCATCAGCTGTATGAACACGATGAAAGGGCTCGGCACGGCAGCGGTTCAATACGCTTCCTCGTTTGACGAATTCTGGGTACCATACCGGAGCGATGCACCGGGGTCTTCCTCCTCCCGGAAATGGTTCGCTCATAACGAAGCATTCATGGAAATGCACGGATTGTCAAGACATCCCTCTTATCCGGAATTCGTCCGCAGAAACACGGTCTGCCCGGAACAGCTGAAGCCTTCCCCCGACACCAATTTCAAGCCGGAAATATGGATCCCGATAGGCAATGCCTACGGATTGCCGTGGGGCGCAGGCTCGGAATTTCATCCCGGCGGAGAAAGCGGCCCGGCGGAATGGCAGATCTTCCGTCTCAACAAGATCCGCACGCCGTCCGCCTCGTTCGGCTTTCTGGAATGCAGCACCAGCGGACGTGTCGGATTCTGGAACTGCACATTAACGGCATACGAAACGAATCCGTTTGGAGAGCATATTGCCCCATTCCGTCATCCGGGTCTGCGGCTCAACGCAGTTTTCTTCGACGGTCATGTGGAAAACCGCGGCTACCGCCAGGTGGAGGGCGGAATTCCGGCTAATACGAAAACACATCCGAACTGGCTGCTCTGGCATCCGTACTAAGAAAGACCATCCCCGGCCATTTTCCATATTTCCCGTCTTTCCGGCAAAATCATTGCAGTGCATCGAGTGCATGATTTTGCCAATTCCACAAAGAATATCTTTAAATTTTTCTTTTTTTTCAAAAAAAGGGGATTGACATTTTCCATGTTATGATGTATAATTAAAAACAGATGCTAAATAATGCTAACAAAAAGAGTGTTTCCGAATATGAAAAAGAAAAAACCTCCGGTTGCGGAATATATGAAGATCCGGCGTTATATGCTCCATTTTGTCGAGCAGGCGGGGGAACAGTCTGTGCTGGCGCCATCTATTCTGGAACTCTCACGGAAATTCGGAGTCAGCAGACCGACCGTCAGCAAAGCAATGAAAATGCTGACCGATGACGGTTATATCATCGGCCGTCCCGGCGTCGGGGCATTCACCAATCCTGCCAAGATTCACCGTTATCAGTTACGGAGCTACCGGAACATCAGTATCATTGTCGGCGACGGAATGCTGGTGCATCAGGCCCCCTACCAGACCGAGATGATGGCGCGTATTCTGCTGAATCTTGCCCGGCAAGGTTTTGAAACCAGTTTTCTCCAGCTGACCTCACATCAGGATGAACAGATTCTTGAAGAACTTTCCATGAACCAGTTCTCCGTTCTGTTGTGGATCCTGCCGCCCAGGGAAATGTACCCCGTCATCCGTGAACTGAGAAAAATGGGACGCAGTGTCATATCCAACGGGAAAAGCGATGACGACCACTGCGGAAACGTGTTCCTTGATTACGAAGGACTCGGCTATGAGGTCGGACGGAGACTTATTGCGGAGGGCCGGAGCAAAGTCGTCTATCTCCTCGACAATCCAGCCTGGGGGCGTCCGCTCGCCGGCATGAAACAGGCGTACCGGGAAGCCGGAATCGAACCGGATCCGGATCTCACATTCACTACCGCCGTGGACCTGTGGGACCGGCTGGCAGAACTCCTGAACACACCGGGAAAAGTCGATTCTGTCTTCAGCGCAGTCTGCTCCACCAGTTTGTTTCTGCCGTTCTACCGGCAGCTTTCGCCGGAGGTCCGGAAGCGGAACCGGTTTATTCTGGAAGAGGATTATTGCCCGCCGGACGAATTTTCCGGCTGGCTGTTCCAAACCCCGTTTCAGGAACTGGCAGACGAAACCATCCGTCTGATTTCGTTGGAAACAGAAGGAATTTCACAGGAAGAAGCCCATATAAAAATCAATCTCCCGCTGACGGAGACAAAAGGAGGAAAAACAGCATGAGAACCACCCGAAACACACATCAAATTCGCAGAAGGAAAAGCTATCATTTCACCCTCATAGAACTCCTGGTGGTCATATCAATTATAGCCATATTGGCAGCTCTTCTTTTGCCCGCGCTGAACAGTGCGCGTGCCAAGGCGCGAACCATCAGCTGTATAAACACGATGAAAGGACTCGGCACGGCGGCAGTTCAATACGCTTCCTCGTTTGATGAATTCTGGGTTCCCTACCGGTGCGATGCGCCGGGGTCTGCCTCCGCACGGAAATGGTACTCACATAATGAGGCATTTATGGAAATGCACGGATTGTCAAGGCATCCTACTAACCCGGAATACGTCCGCAGAAACACGGTCTGCCCGGAACAGCTGGCTCCTTCCACCGATACCAATTTCAAGCCGGAAGTATGGATTCAGATACAAAATGCCTACGGACTGCCATGGGGCGCAGGCTCGGAGGTTCAGCCCGGCGGAGAAGGTGGAGCGGAATGGCAGATCTTCCGTCTTAATAAGATCCGCACGCCGTCCGCCTCGTTCGGCTTTCTGGAATGCGGCGCTGGCGGACGAGTCGGATTCTGGGACAGTCTGCTTACGACTTATCAAAACAAACCATTCGCTGACAACACGCCCGCATTCCGTCATCCGGGCCTGCGGCTCAACGCCATTTTCTTTGACGGTCATGTGGAAAACCGCGGCTACCGTCAGGTGGAAGGCGGAACGCCTGCCCATTCAAAGACGCACCCGAACTGGCTGTCCTGGCATCCATACTGATTAAGGAAAAACCGATGAACCGAAATCGAAAAGCCGTTCTCCAGCCTTTTCTGGATAAACAGGACTACATGGAAAACCGGATCCGTCAGGGAATTGACTCCAGCCGGAAAGCGTGGTGCCGGATCCGGCTGGAAGACGCCGCGCACAATGCGATTCCGGGTGCGACGGTAAGAATTGCACAGAAAAGCAGTGATTTCAAATTCGGCGCCAATCTTTTCATGCTGGGCGAATTTCCCCGTGAAGAATTGAATGCCAAATACGAACGCCGCTTCTCCGGGCTGCTCAATATGGCGACTCTGCCGTTTTACTGGCGGGACACGGAACCGGAACAAGGGAAGCTCCGCTGCCGGAAAGGGGATGCGCACATTTACCGTCGTCCCCCGGTGGAACTGTGTCTGGAATTCTGCGAAACGCATGGGATCGAACCTAAAGCGCATTGTCTGAATTATGCCTGCCACGCACCGGACTGGCTCCCGGCGGATACGGCGACGGAAAAGCGGCTTCTGGAAAAACGTTTCCGGGAACTTTCGGAACGCTTCGCATGTCGGATTCCGGAGTGGGAAGTCACCAACGAAACATTTTACGAGTGGAACCGGTTCCGCGGCCGCTCCGAGTTTTTCCAGGACCCGGACTATGTGGAATGGAGTTTCAAAACGGCGGAGCGGTTCTTTCCGGCAAACAGGCTGTTCATCAACGAAATGCAGGAACGGATCTGGGACAATCGCAGTTTCTACGGCAACCGCAGCAGCTATTACATGCAGATCGAACGGGCATTGCGCAACGGCGCCCGGATCGACGGAATCGGGATGCAGTTCCACATGTTCCACCGGCGGGAACAGGAGGCGGAAAAAACTGCGGAATATTACGATCCGGAGCGTATCTACAACGTGCTCGACTGTTACGCCGGATTCGGAAAACCGCTTCAGATCACGGAATCAACCATTCCCGCATACAGCGAAAATGCGGAAGACGAAGAGATTCAGGCGGAAATCCTCCGTAATCTGTTCCGTATCTGGTTCAGTCATCCCGCCGTGGAGGGAGCGGTCTACTGGAATCTGGCGGATGGAACGGCTGCCGGTGCGGCAGGCGACATGACAAGCGGGGAAAATTATTATTACGGCGGACTCCTCCGGCGCGATCTCTCCCCGAAACCCGCTTACGATATGCTCCGGGAACTCATCACCGGAGAATGGCGGACCTCGCTGGAAGCGGAAACGGATGGAAACGGCGAACTCCGGTTCCACGGTTTTTCCGGCGGTTACGAACTGACGGTCAACGGCTGCCGCCGCGAATTCCGCGTGGAACGGATGCAAAGCAGTGCCGTTATACTCGTCATTGACAAATAAAAAATCTGACTGTATGGTATAATTATGATCAACGAAAGGAACAAACAATGAAACACCAGCTCAAATGGTATTCCCTCCTGCTTCCGCTCTGTCTGTGTGCGGCGGAGCCCGTACTCTACATGCCGCTGGATGACTCTGCGGATGTCATCGGCCCGAAAGGCGGAAAGATCGCCGCGGGAATCGTTCACGGACGCACCGGGTATCAGCCAGGCGTAATCGGCAAAGGGCTCGACGTGAAGCGCCACGCCTACGATCAGGCAACCGCGCTGACATTCACCAATATGCCCGCAATGGATTGCAGCAGCGGAACGGTGTCGTTCTGGTTCAAACCGCACTGGAAAGAGACCGATCCGGAGTCGCATACCATTTTCTCCGCACGCGATGCAAAATGGAAAGGCTTCCGCTGTTATCTGATCAAAGGGAAAAACGGTACGATCGAACTCAGCGTCTGCTCCCCGAAACAGGTGCAGATCCTGCGGAAGAATTTGTTCAAGCAGGGTGAATGGCACCATGTCGCATTCACCTGGGATCAGGCGAAAGGCGAAGCACGCCTGTACGTCAATGGAAAATCCGTCGGGGAACGGACCATTCCCGACGCCTATAAAAAATACGATGCTCCGATCAATCTCAATCTTTACTGCGGCTGGGAAAGTACCGACCGTTTCAAAGCAAACGTCGGCAACGGCGTTTATGATGAGCTCAAGGTATTTGACAAACCGCTGAACCCCTCTGAAATCTTCGTGCTCGCTTCCGGCGGAGCCGGCGACAAACTCTCCCCGCTCTCCCTCGCCCCGGCGGCCCGCAAGGGAAACAGTCTCGAATTCGCATTTCGCAACGAAGAGAGCCGTCTCCCCGGACCGAAAAAACTCCTGATTCTCAGCGGAAGCACGCCGGACCGGAAAATCAGCTTTACTGCGATGGGCGCATCGGGCAAACTCTCCATGATCGTGGAATGCGGAGGCAAAACCCGGACCATCGAAACCAGCTACACGCTGAAACTGGATCAGCCGCACCGGATCGCACTGGAACAGAACGGCAAAACGCTTCTCTTCAAACTGGATGACGCCGTACAGGGAAAAGTGGAACTAGCCGAGCCGTTCGGCAGGATCGTCAAGGCGGAAGGTGCGGAAGGCGTTTCCCTGACCGCCCCCGCCGCGCTCCCGTCTAAAGAACAAACGGCACGGCTCGCCGGAACGGAGGTCCGTCCGGTCGAGCAGCCTCTCTGGGATCTCTCCGATGCCGCCCGCTCTGCAGACGGCGTCCGCCGCGGTGTCTGTCTGAACGGTATTTGGCGCGTAATCCCCGTCAACGATTACACCTATGCGCCTCCCGCGGGCGACTGGGGCTATATGCGCGTCCCCGGCAGTTTCCGTTCCCCGCTTTATCAGATTTACCGCGACAAAGGCGGCAAACTCGTCTCAGCAAACTGGCAATGGAACAAGCGCGGACTGATCGACTACCGCGCGGGATGGTACCAGCGCGTTTTTGAAGTTCCCGCCGACTTGCGGAACAACGGGCGTCTCTGGCTGAATTTCACCAATCTCAACGGCGATGCCGGACGCGTTTATCTGAACGGCAGGCTGATTGATGAATTCCGGCAGGACTTTAAAACGTTCACCGTCGTCCCGAACGCCCGCCGGTTGGATGTTACCGGACTGCTGGCAAAAGACGGAAAAAATGTGCTGACGCTGTTCATCGACCGCCATTATGTCGGGCTCTGGCAGGGCAAACCGAGTATCGGCGACCACGGGGAAATCGCGCTGGATAACATCTGGCTTGAAAATGCGCCGTCGGAAATCGCCCTGAAAGCGGCTGTCGCCCTCCCCTCTTTCCGGAAAAAAGAGGTCCGGATGCGCGCCCGTCTGCAGAATACCGCCGGAAAAACCGGTAAAGCCGCAGTCCGTTTCGACTTTCAGCGGAACGGCAGGACAGAACGCTCTTTCCGGAAAGAAATCACTCTCAGCGGCTCACCGGAGCAGCTTGTCGTCTTCACGGAAAAATGGGCGAATCCCGTGCTTTGGGATGCGGAAAACCCGAATCTTTACCGTATGAGCGTGGCGCTTGAACAGAACGGTCGCGATGCCGATACTCTTCCGGCAAAAGATTTCGGTTTCCGCGAGGCATGGGTCGAAAACGGCGACTTCCGCATGAACGGTCAGAAACTGCGTCTGCGCATGTGGGCAAGCCCCGGTCTGAACCGGATGCGGTACTATTACGGCAACCCGAAAGCCATGGGACAGTACGTTGCCCATATCAAAGAAATGAACTATGACACGGTCCGCTTCGATCCGTTCAGAAAAACGCTTCAGGTCGCATGGCCGGAATATCTTGACGAATCGAACCGTCAGGGGCTCTACAATCTCTTCCAGATGATCCCGTATGAAGACGAGGAACTGACCGGTTACACCGCCGAAGTCGAACGTTTTCTGGAACATTACGGCAATCATCCGTCGATTCTGATGTGGTACACCGATTTCAACACCTGCGGTTATCCATGGGATCAGGACCCGGCGAAACTGACGGACACGGACTACATTCCCGTATCCAAGCGCCATGCCCGCGAGCGCGCACAGGTTGCGGAGAAAGTGATGCGGGCGCTGGATCCGGGACGCGAGCTTTTCCAGCACGCGGGCGGCAACTCCGGAAAAATTTTCACTTCCATGAACTATCAGTCGTTCGGCACTCCGCTCCAGGAACAGGAAGACTGGCCGAAACAGTGGTCGGAATCGGAACGCAAGCAGCCGCTGATGGTGGTGGAATCGGCGTTCCCGTACCCGATGCAGTACTGGCATTTCGACAATGCCAAACTCGGATCGCTCGGAGCGGAACACGCGGCGCGTTACTTCGGCGACTCCGTGTTTGCAAAAGAAGTCCGTCCAATCCCGCACGCCCATAACTGGCTCAACTCGCCGTATGCGAACTGGAATGCCAACATTCTCGATCTCTCCGCGATGCTCTACAGGCACGTCGTGAAAGCGTGGCGCGCCTACGACATGTCCGCTCTCGGCGATTTTCCGGGTGAACGCGACCTGATCCGCACCGCCCGCACCTACGATCAGCACAATATGGTCTATGAAGTGGACAACAACGTCAAAGCCCCCGGACTCAAGCCCGATATTCCCGTCGGCTGGAGCGAAACGCAGCGTCATCTGCTGACCGACTACTCGCAGCCGGAGGGGCTTCATTCCGTGGTCCGCGCCTCGTTTGAACCTCTGCTGATCTTCCTCGGCGGTATGCCGGAAGATTTCACCAACAAGGATCACGCATTCTTCTCCGGCGAAAAATTCCGGAAAAGCGTGGTCATCGTCAACGACCGAACCACGAAACAGACGGTTTCCTGCCGCTGGGAGCTTGTTTCGGACGGAAAAATCATTCAGCAGGGCGAAATCACCGGAAACGCCGATCCCGGCGCCATCCTCAAACTGCCGATCGAACTCACCGCTCCCCAAGTCTGCAAACGCACGGAAGCGGAACTGCGGCTGACGGCGCTGAAAGACGATGTGCTCGTCAAAGAGGACAGTTTTGCTCTCCAGTTCTTCCCGAAACGGGTCCGCCCGGACTTCCGCGATGTCGCGGCCGGATTGTATGATCCTGAAGGACGCACCGAAACGATGCTGAAACAGGCGGGCTTTCCGTTCCGCAAGGTCCGGACGCTTGACGATGTCAGACAATGCCGTCTGCTGATCATCGGCAGCAATGCGCTGAAAGAAGCAAACCCCGAATTGCTGAAACAGGTGGAACGCGCAGGGTTGATCGAAAGCGGGCTGAAAGTGCTGATCTTTGAACAGAAAGCGTGCAATCTCGCCAATTTCGTGTTTGAGTCGCCGAGCTATCGCAATGCCTTTATCCGGCGTCCGGAAAGTCCCTACATTGCGGGACTGAAAGAAGAGGATTTCAGCAACTGGCGCGGAGCGGCGGATTCGGTCCCCGCGTTTGTTCTCTCAGCGGAAAACAGTCCGCATTACCCGCGCTCCAAATGGAAATGCGGAAACGGCGGGATCGTTGCCGGAAACGTAATCCGCAAGCCCAGCTACGGAAATTTCAAAACGATTGTCGACTGCGGATTCAATCTGATGTTCGCCGCTCTGATGGAACTGCGGAAAGAACACGGACTCGTTCTGTTCTGTCAGCTGGATGTAACCAACCGTTATCTCAAAGACCCGGCCGCAACCCGGCTCGTGGACAATCTGCTTTCTGAGATGGGCAAACGGTTCGTTCCGGTCGGGCCTCAGCGTGCCGGCTTCCTCGGCGATGAAAAGAGCGAAGCGATTCTCAAACGCATGGGCGTGAAATACCGCAAGCTCAATCCCTCCAATCTCTGGACGATCGGCAATGAACAGGTTCTGCTGCTTGGCTCCGACCCGGTCCCGGCGAACCGCCGCGAAGCACTGAAAAAATATCTGTCGCGCGGCGTCACCGTGATCGCTCTTCCGGGCGCACCGCTGGATGTACTGCCGGGCGGGATGAAGCGCGGAACGCGTTCCCTGTTCCGCGCCTCGGTCCCGAAAAACGATCCGGTGTTTGCCGGAATCCCCGAAGCGGATCTGTATTTCCGTGAAGCCCGCGATCTGCCCGTGCTGACCGACGCTCCGGACTGGACGGTCGCAACCCGGCCCGCCCTGTTCGCCAAACTTGACGCCGTCACCACCGCAACCGTTGTCCTGAACCTCGCACCGGATGCAATCGACGGACTCTGGAACCCGGAGAAAGTTGCGCGCGTCTGGTCGGCGATCTTCAGCAATATGAACATCGGGCTCGGCAAGGACCTGAAACTCTTTACGGCGGCGAAATCGCGTCACAACACGCATCTCTTCCGCTACGGACAGGCGGAACCGCGGAACTGCGGCATCCGTTTTGATCCGCAGAACAACGGCAAACCGTCTGATACACAGGGCTTCACGCCCATTCGTTTCGGACTCGCATGGGAAAGTCAGGGACACCAGCAGCAGAATCCGCACTATCAATACCCGGCGAACGCTCCGGCAAACCTGAAAAAGATGTACGACGGCTACGCCTGGATGCGTGCCACGGTAACGGTTCCCGAATCCTGGAAAGGGCACACGCTCCGTCTCATCGGCGGTCCGATCGACGATTGCGACTGGACCTACTGGAACGGCGTCAAAATCGGAGAAACGACCTTTGACAACACCCCGGAGCCTTACAAGGCGAAACGGAATTACCGCATTCCCGAAAATCTCGTGAAATTCGGAGCGGAGAATACGCTGATGATCCGTGTATTCGACCGTTGGGGCGATGGCGGCGTCACCGGTCCGCTCCGCGTAATCGCCGAAGACGCAAAAGCCTCCGACTCCTGGTCACCCTACGTTGACAATCTGGATTTCTACGATGTCGACGCCTACCATAACTGGTAATATGCGTCTGCGATGGCTCTTCTCCGGCTTACAGCATGATTGAGCTTAAAATCCGGCGATTCAGTCAATAAATACGGGAAACGGCCGACATTGGCCCTGATGTTTTGGCAACCGGGCTAAAACATCAAGGGAATTCCAATGCCGGCCGCTTTGTTTCAAACCGATGGAAATTGAAAATTGCCCCCTGCCTGACCTCGCGCCTTCGAGGCGATTGCACCGGCAGCCCGACACGGACTCCGAACGATTCGCCTATTGCAGCAATTCTACAGGCAGTCGCTAAAGCGGCTTCCTTTCTATGAAAAAACGGTTGACAAACCTCTATTACGATAGCATGGAGTTTCTTTTTTATTTCAGATTGAAAAAAATCTTGCCTAGTGTATATTAAAGCAATATGGTTTTTCCATGAAACGGAAGTCCGGTGAAAATCCGGCGCAGACGCGCTACTGTAACCGATAAATACCGGTCTGAACCACTGTAAAAACGGGAAGATTCAGACATAAAACGGGTCGGAAGCCAGGAGACGCCATGGAAAGACCGAGCATAGCTGTCTCGCGATTAGACGGGTAATGCGGAGGATTCAGGCACTGCGTCTTTACGTGGGGCCGTCTTTTCGTGTGCTCAATTCCGGGCTGTTGTGCTCCATTTCATTCTTAACTTGAAAGGAGCAGCAGAATGAAGAAACATGTACTTGGATTCCCGAGATTCGGGGTCGAACGGGAGCTGAAAAAAGCTCTTGAAGCCTTTTGGAAAGGCGAAACATCCGTGGCGCAACTTGAAGAATGCGCTGGAAATATCCGGCAGTACAACTGGAATATCCAGAAAGATGCCGGGCTTTCCTTTGTCACAACCGGCGACTTCTCCTGTTATGACCACGTTCTTGACACCTGCGTCATGCTGGACGCAGTTCCTGAACGGTTCCGGCGAAGCATTGAAGCCTGAATACAAACGATATCAGCATCAGGTTCGCCTCAATGCCGCAAAGCTTGCGGAAGAATTGACGAAACGCGGTTTCCTGATTGTTTCCGGCGGTACGGACAACCATTTAATGCTGATTGACCTGCGTCCGAAGGAGACAACCGGGAAAGTCGTAGCAAATGCGCTGGATATTGCTGGAATCACGGTTAATAAGAATATGATTCCGTTTGATCCGGAGAAACCGTTTGTCTCCAGTGGAATCCGTGTCGGCACACCCGCCGTGACCACGCGCGGTATGAAGGAAGATGCGATGGTTGCCGTTGCCGATTTCATCGAACGCGGTGTCGCATCCCGTGGGAATGAAACAGCCTTGAAGCAGATTCATGAAGAAGTGCGGCAATTCATGAAGAATTATCCCATGCCGCAGGTAATCTGAAAAAAATCCCGGAGAATTTGCGCTCGCATATTTCTCCGGGAAAACAAAAGAGGAGATTGAAATGATTGCATCCATTAATTTTACCAAACCGACATATGATCGGAATATTTTTTCCAGTAAAGACTGCCCGGAATGGGCAAAATGCGCCGTCACCAACAGTGACGGAATCGTCTGTTTTATGGACACTATTCCGGACGGTATCAACGAACGGGAACAGGCATGGAGTTTTCCAAACTGGCATTTTGTTCGTTGTTTTTATTCCTCGCAAAAAGGAAACAGCGATTGGCGGAACAGTCTGCTCATTCGGGAGGCTGGTAAATGATTTCCCATGCCGACACGCTGCCGGACACCGTGCGGCGGCGGTTCCGGATTTTCGCATACGCCTCCACTTGGTTCGGCTGTTTCGCCGATGTCATGCTGGAAAGTTCCGCGATCATCATTCTGTATTTTGCCATGCTTGGAGCAAGCAATACACTGACCATGCTTTCGACCGGACTTTCCGGTATCGTGTCAATGTTCCTGCTGATCCCGGCATCCGGATTTGTTGACAAGCTAGGGCCGAAGAGAGTTGTCGGAATTTCCTGTTATCTGGCCTGCGCCTCCTATCTTCTGATGGCTTTTGCGCCATTTTTCGGAAAAGCGGCGGCACAATACATTGTACTGGCAGGATGTTTTGCATTCTGCGTTTCCAAGCCGCTTTGGACCGCCGCATGGTATCCGATTCTCGGAGACATTCTGCGTCCGTCCGAACGTGGCGATTTTTTCGGCTTCATGCGCTTCAGCTATTACATCCTGACCGGAGGAATTTTTTGCCTGATCGGAATTTTTATGGGCGCAAAACCTCCGGTATGGTTTCTTCAACTGGTAATCGGAGTAACCGGCATTCTGGCATTGGGACGGATTTTCTTCATTTCCAAAATTCGGCTCGGCGAACATGAACTGGGAAAATACGATTTGAAAAAAGCTTTTTCCACCTCAGTCCGCAATGCCCCGTTGGTCGGACTGTCCGTATATGTCGGTTTTTTAAGCCTTGCATTTGCCGCGATTCTGCCGTTGTCATTGATCTACCTCAAAAACGGTCTGCACTATGGCGACAACCTGGTGCAGATACTTTCCTCAGTCGGGATCGGCGGAAGTATTTTCGGCTTCTTTTTTTATGGAAAACTGGTGCGGAAAATCGGGATCCGCAATCTGCAGTTCGGGATTCACGCGGCTTATATTTTCATTCCGCTCTGCCTGTTTTTCTGCGGGGAAAACATTCCCTGCTTGGTCGTTCCTATCGGTTTTCTGCTTTTTGCAGGGAATTTTGCGTTTGCCTGTTTCGGCTGCGCCATGTCTCAGGAGATTCTGGCGCTTGCCCGCCCCGGAAACATCACAATGGCGAGTGCGTTTACGCAAACGTATCAGATGATTGGCACGGCCTGCGGACGAACTGTCGCCTCGCTGCTTTTAGGCAACGGTGTTTTGGCGACAACATGGAAATACTGGAATTTTTCCTGTTCCAAATTTCAGACGATTTTTCTGTTCTGTTCCGGACTGGCACTGTTCTGCCTGATTCTGCTGTTCTGCCTGCCGAGCGTTGTGCCGGAGCATGACGATTACTATCAGCCGTAATCGCCGGGAAATCCACTTCAAGGGGAAAATGAAAATAAACACCAATACTTCCAATTCCAATGCAGAGCGTCCGACCGCCGCCTGTCTTTTCCAGAGAAAAGTATTCGCCAACGCGGCAACCGAAAACATGGTGTTGCAATGAATTGACCGGGAGGGCAGTCCGGGAGCATTCCAGCGGACCCGTTGATTATGAGGGGAAAACACTGGTCGGAGCAGTGGGATTCGAACCCACGACTTTCTGGTCCCAAACCAGACGCGCTACCGGGCTGCGCTATGCTCCGATACAGAATGTGCTACAATATATCCGTTCAAATCCGAAAATCAAGCGGATTTTGTAAATTTCACGATTCTGAAAGAACTGTTCGTGAATGGTAAAACACTCCGTCTGCATATTCAATCACGGAATAAGCTCCGTGACGGGTCAGGGAGCCGCATGACGTTTCACCGCGGCCCGTTGCATCCAAATCAAAATACGGAGCATGGATATGACCGCATAGAACGAGGTCCAGCCGTCCGGCATTCAGCAGAGCCGCCGCCTCACCGGCACCGAACAACCGATGACGGAAACCGTTCACCAATCCCTTGCGGATCCGCCGGAACGGGAAATGGCACACCGCCACCAACGGGCTAGTCTTCTCCGAACACTCCGAACGGATCAAGTTCCGCGCCGTTTCGTCAAGAAAACCGCATGACAGCACCGGATTCGTCGGACGCGCCGCATTGAACACCAGAAAACGGAGCGGACCGAAATTCCGCGCATACGGATAAGAACCGGGGGACTGCAATCCGTTTGTCACTTCCCCGATGAATGCATAGTATGCTTCCCGGCAGGTCCGGCTGCGCACATAGGCATCATGATTGCCCGGACTGAATATCAACGGTATTCCGGAATCGGTCAGCGGCTTCAGATCGGCAAGCGCCAACTGGAATTCGGAGGGCTGGCCGCAAGTCACCGCGTCGCCGGAAAATACGATCAAATCGGGCGCATCGGCAAGAATCCGTTCCACGGCAAGGCGGATATACTCGCGGCGGTGCAACTTCCGCCGCGACAGAATGGAATTCATCGCGCCGACGATCCGTTTGTCAAAAAAACCACCCGACATCCGCATCGGAAGCGCTTCGTGAATATCGGAAAAATGGACGATCCGGAACGGTCTCATTGTTCCGCCCGCAATGCCGTCAAAACGTCCAGCAGAATGTCGTGAAGCTGAGTCAAAGCACCTTCGTGCTCGTGACATTTCCGCTCAACCACCGGAGAAAACGCGTGTAATTTGAACAGTTCGCCGATCAAGGCGTTGATGTCCGCAAGCAGACGTTTGCAGAGTGCGATTTTCAGCGGACGGGAACGCGGGGCATCCTCCGGGTCAAGCGCCATATCAATGATGTCTCCCGACCGTGCCATGAGTTTTCCGTAAAGACAGAGAATACGCATCGTCGGAACCAGAAGTTCTTTCTCTCCGCTGACCGCATAAAATGCGCTCCAGTCGCGGGTCAGCTGGGCGGCTCCGCGGAAAACCGGAGCACAGGGCGCTTTTTTCCAGTTGGCGTCCTGCGGGGCATCCTCTTCGTCGTCCTCCCCGTCATCGTCCCGGTCATAAGGAACCGGGCCGAGCTTGCTCCAGTCTCCCCCTGCCGGGGCGAGATCGGAACGCTTGCGCATCCGGTTCATAATAACACCGTCTTCATCCGGAAGGTCGATATACTTCGGCAGATCGGCGGCGTAAGCGTTGACGCGCGCATCGTCCTTGCGCAGTTCAAGTTCCCAGTCGAACTCGTTCCACTTCTCTTTATCGGGATTCTGCGGCATTTACTGTCTCAATCTGGAAGCAACGATTTTAGCTTCGAGCTTCTTGATGGCTTCAATCTTCGGAGCGTCTTTCCAAAGGTCCTCCAGCTGATAAAGTTCGCGGGATTCCTTTGTGAACACATGCACCATGACATTTCCAAAGTCAAGGATCATCCAATGGCTTTCCGGCGAACCGTCGATTTCTCCGCGCAGGCCGTATTTGGTACGGACGTCGCGACGGATGCGCTCGGTGATCGCGCGCAGATGCGGATCGGAAGTTCCCGTGCAGATCAGAAACTGTTCCGCAACGGCGGAATGTTCGGACATATCCAGACGGATAATGTCGGTTGCCTTCCGGTCATACGCGATTTCCGCGCAAACTTCGGCGAGTTCCGCCGCGTTCAGCTTCGGGAAGGATTTTTTTTCTTCCTGTTCAGTGCTCATACAAGCTCCTTGTTTTTATATATTCCATTACATTTCGGTCCAATACCTTGTCCGCGTTTCTGCCGGTGCGCAGCGCTTCACGGATCTCCGTTGAGGAAATATCATATACGGGGATGTCACGGATGATCCCCGCATAAAGCTTTCCCGCCCATTCCGGTCCCCAGTGCTCCAGCAGACTCTCCATGCTCACCTCAAAGCCGGGGCGCGGGTAAGTGAGCACATCGTATTCAAACACCAGTTCCCCGACGCGGAACCAACTGTAAAACTGTGCCAGGCTGTCCGAGCCGATCAGCAGAATAAACCGGTCATCCGGCGACTGTGCGGAAAGTAAATGCAGCGTGTCGATCGTATAAGAGATTCCCCCCCGCTCGGATTCGACACCGGACACCGCAAAATGTTCCGTTCCTTCCGTCGCCAGCCGGAGCATCTCCATCCGGTCTTCAAACGGGACGATCGACGTATCCTGTTTATGCGGCGGGATCCATGCAGGCGCGAAGATCACCTCGTCGGCAAGCCCGCGTTCCAGAACGGCATGTGCCAACCGGGTGTGTCCAAGATGTGGCGGATTGAACGTTCCGCCATAAAATATTTTTCTCATGAACCTTGCAAATCCCTTTTCTTAAAATATACCGCAGTATTTTACTATGAAAACGGTGGTTTAACAAGTCAAAAGATAAAATTATTTTCAAAAATCTCTTGATATTCCGGAAAAACATACTATTTTTCCCGGAAACCACAACAAAACCTCCGGGAGAACATTATGCCGCAACAATTCTGTGATCTGCCGTCCGGTCCGCTGTTTTCTGCGGCGGCGGAAGTTGCTGCCGAACTGAAACGGCACGGCAAAAAGGCATTCCTGATCGGAGGATGCGTCCGGGACATGCTGCTCGGAGTCACTCCGCACGATATTGACATTGCCACGACCGCGCGCCCGGAAGAGATTCAGGCAATTTTTGAAAAGACCCACGCATTCGGAGCGTCGTTCGGCGTCGTCACGGTTCATTGGGACGGTTTCTGTTTCGAGACCGCGACCTTGCGGGAAGAACGCGATTATCTGGATGGACGCCGTCCCGAAACGGTTCTCTATACGGACGACGAAGTGAAAGACGTTATCCGGCGCGACTTCACGGTCAACGGACTGATCTGCGATCCGCAGACCGGAGAGCTGTTTGACCATGTCGGAGGGATTGCCGACCTCAAACGCGGGATTCTCCGCACCATCGGCGATCCGGACCGGCGCTTTTCCGAAGACTATCTGCGTATTCTCCGCGCGGTCCGTTTCACCGCGCGCCTCGGCTTTGAACTCGACAGCGCGGCAAGGGACGCGGCAATGCGGCACGCGGAAAAGCTGCGTATTCTTTCCGCCGAACGAATTCGCGATGAACTCGAAAAAATACTGACGGGACCGCGCCCGTCCCTGGCATTCCGTCTGATGCTGGAACTCGGTATTCTGCAAGTGATCCTGCCGGAGATCGCCGCGCTGGATGGAGTGAAGCAACCGCCGAAATTTCATCCGGAAGGCGATGTATTCACCCACACCATGATTATGCTGGAACGCATGTGTCACCCGACACGGGAACTCGCGTGGAGCGTGTTGCTTCACGACGTCGGCAAACCTGCCGCCGCGGCGCCGGGCCCCGACGGGATCATCCATTTTTACGGACATGAGCATATCGGTTCCCAAATGGCGGAAAAGATCCTGACAAGGCTGAAATGTCCGTCCGCACTGATCCGGAATGTCGCGGCGGCGGTTGCAAACCACATGAAATTTGCCTCGGTAGACAAAATGAAACGTTCCACCTGGCTGAAAATGATCGCTGCGCCGACTTTCCCGACCGATATGGAACTGAACCGCGTGGACTGCGCGTCCTGCCACGGAAAAATGGAAGGCTATCTGCTGATGCTGGACCGCTGGCGGGAACTGGCGGACCGTCCCGCTCTTCCGCCGCTTCCCGTCAACGGCAGGGATCTGATCGCACTGGGGGTTCCGCCGGGCCCGCAGTTGGGCAGAATACTGCAAATTCTCAAGGAGGAATTCCTGGAAAACCGACTGAAAACGCGAGAAGAACTGCTTGTTTTCGCAGAGAATCGGATAAAAAGCAGAAAAAAACTTGCAAAATAAAAATGCAATGTTATATTAATAAGCTCTGTAACGGAACTTATTTTATTTTTTAAGGAGAATAGCATGTACGCAATCATCAGCACTGGTGGAAAACAGCTGAAAGTTACAAACGACGAAGTCGTGGCTGTCGAACGTCTTGCCGGAAATGCCGGCGACAAAGTAACATTTGACCAGGTCCTCGCCGTCGGCGAAGGCGCGAACGTGAACTTCGGCGCACCCACCGTTGCGGGCGCAAAAGTCGAAGCGGAAATCGTGGAGCACTTCCGCGGTCCGAAACTGATCGCGTTCAAAATGAAACGCCGCAAAGGCTATCGTCTGCGCAAAGGTCACAGACAGGAACTCACCAAAGTCAAAATCCTTTCCGTGGGGTAATCTGTCATGCGTTATGATGCGAACGGAGCATTGTTGGAGACCGGGATTCCCGGTCTGAAACCGGTTCATCGCGGAAAAGTACGCGATATTTACGACATGGGAGACAGTCTTCTCTTTGTGGCGACTGACCGCATCAGTGCATTCGATTGTGTTATGCCGAACGGTATTCCGGACAAGGGGCGTGTGCTTACCGCGATGTCCCTGTTCTGGTTTGACCTGTTCTCCTGGGCGCCCAATCATGTGCTCTGCTCCGACGCATCGGAATTTCCGGCGATTCTCAAACCTGTTGAAAAAGACCTCGCCGGACGTTCTATTCTCGTGAAAAAAGCCAAAACGATCCCGTTGGAGTGCATCGTCCGCGGCTATATCACCGGAAGCGGATGGAGTTCCTACAAAAAAGACGGCACCGTATGCGGGCAGAAACTCCGTCCCGGCTACCGTCAGGCGGAAAAACTTGACGAAGCCATCTTCACCCCCTCCACGAAAGCGGATGAGGGACATGATGAAAATATCAGTTTCGACGAAGCATGCAAATTGGTCGGCGTCGAAAAAGCAACCCGTGTCAAGGAACTTGCGCTCCGTCTTTACAACGAGGCCGCCGCTCACGCGGAAAAATGCGGAATCATTCTCGCCGATACAAAATTTGAATTCGGCGAATACAACGGCGAAGTCATCGTGATTGATGAAGTCCTTACGCCCGATTCCAGCAGATTCTGGCCGAAAGACCAGTACCGGATCGGCGGTTCGCCCGCAAGTCTCGACAAACAGTTTGTCCGGGATTATCTGGAAAGTCTCGACTGGGATAAAACCCCCCCGGCGCCGGCTCTTCCCGAAGAGATCGTCGTCAAGACGCGGGAAAAATATCTGGATGCGCTGAAAGCGCTTTCGGGGAAATCTCTTTCCTGATTGCTCCGCTCCGGTTTACGGGAAATCTGCACGATGAAACCTGAACAGTTACGGAACAGTGTCGGAGTCGTGTCTCCCAGGGATTTCACGTTTGAAGAGGGGCTGCGCCTTCAGTGCGGACAGCTCCTCGCCCCGATCAATCTCCGTTATGAAACTTACGGTCGGCTCTCGCCGGAATGCGACAATGCAATTCTGATCGAACACGCGCTTTCCGGTGACGCGCATGTTGCGGGCTACTACTCCGAAACCGATGAAAAGCCCGGCTGGTGGGACACAATGGTCGGTCCCGGCAAAACATTCGACACCAACAAATACTTCATCGTCTGTTCCAACGTCATTGGCGGCTGTTCCGGCTCCACGGGCCCCAGTTCACAGAACCCGGCGACCGGTAAACAGTACGGAATGGATTTTCCCGTTCTCACGATTGCCGATATGGTCCACGCGCAGAAAAAACTGATGGATCATCTCGGAATCCGGAAATGGCTTTGTGTGGCGGGCGGTTCCATGGGCGGCATGCAAGTGCTCCGCTGGGCACTCCTTTATCCCGACTGTCTGGAAAGTGCGATTCCCATTGCAACCTCGTCCCGTATTTCCGCCCAGTCGATCGCGTTCAACTGGGTCGGCAGGGAAGCCATCATGAGCGATCCGGCATGGAACGACGGCAATTACGCCGATCAGCCGGACCGCGGACTTGCCATCGCCCGTATGCTTGCCCATATCACCTATCTGAGCGAAGAATCCATGCGCCGCAAATTCGGACGCAAACTGCAGTCCGCCAAAGATTATTCCTTTGATTTCGACAAAGATTTCAGCGTGGAAAGTTACCTGGAGCATCAGGGAATGCGGTTTGTGGACCGGTTCGACGCAAACTCCTATCTTTACATCACCCGCGCCATCGACTATTTCGATGTTGCGGACAAAGTGGACGGCGATCTTGCGAAAGGTCTTGCCCCCATGACTTGTAAATGTCTGGTCGTCTCATTCTCCAGTGACTGGCTGTTCCCGCCCGAACAATCGCGGGAAATGGTGCGCGGAATGCTTAAAAACGGACTGGATGTCACCTACTGCAATATAAAATCCTCCTACGGACACGATGCATTCCTGCTGGAAGATGAAACTCTCGGCACGCTGATCTCAAACTTCCTCGCCAACCTCAGACCGGAGGCTGCATCATGACCGACATCCGGATCAATCACGACACCATTCTTTCCCGCGACGATCTGACGGCGATCGCGTCGATGATCCCCGCCGGGTCGCGAATTCTTGACCTCGGCTGCGGTTCCGGACGGCTTCTCAAAATTCTCTCCCAGCTCAAAGAAGCCAAGGTCATGGGCGTGGAATGCGATCAGGATAAAGTCATCGCCTGCGCCGGACGCGGAGTTCCCGTTATTCAGGCGGACCTCGATGACGGGCTCCCCGATTTTCCCGACCTCTGCTATGACTTCGTCATCCTCAGCCGAACCCTTCAGGCGGTGAAGCGTCCGGACCTGCTGCTGGATGAAATGTTCCGGGTCGGCAAAACGGGAATTGTCAGCTTCATCAATTTCGGTCATTGCTCCGCACGGCTCCAGCTTCTGTTCGGCGACATGCCGGAAACGAAAACCCTTCCATGGCGCTGGTTCGACACACCGAACATTCATCTTGCCACGATTGCGGATTTCCGGCGGCTGTGCCGGGAGAAGAATATCCGGATCCTGCGGGAAATCCCGCTCTCGATGAAATCCGATCCATTGGCGTGGCTTGCCGATCTCTGGCCGAATTTTTTTGCATCGACCTGCGTTTTCATTCTGGAAAAATGAACCGTGCACCGGCAATCATCTATTCCGCGGTGACGCTGAGCGCAATAATCGGGCTCTGCACGCTTTATTTCATTCCGCCGGAAAGTCTCGGTTATGACGTCTGTTTTTCCCGGCGCGTCCTGAACCTTTCCTGCGCAGGCTGCGGAGCGACGCGCGCCACGCGGGCGCTGCTGCACGGAGATGTTGCCGGAGCGTTCCATCTGAACCCGTTTTATGTGCTGTTACTCCCCGTTCTTCTTTATGTCTGGTTCGTTGCCGGGCAGCATGCATTCGGTGCCCGGAAACCGCTGCCGGTCTTCGGTATGCGCGGAGTTGCGGCGATTCTTATCCTGATGATCCTTTTTACGATTCTGCGCAACATTCTGCACTGGTGATTTGTAAATGAAAAACGCCTCCGGTCCGCAACAGAGGACCGGAGGCGCAAAATAAAAACGGATGAATTATTTCACTTTGGAATAATCATACGCGTCCGAACGGAACGGATAAGCGGGAAGCCCTTCCCCGTTCTGAAAATTGCAGTCCCCGCGATAACCCGCATAGGCATAGCGGACATACTTCGGCTCCTTGACTTTCGGGGAGCTGACGATCACATCCCTGCCGTCGATTTTTGCATCCGCCCAGACAAACTTTTTGTCTGCGCCGGCGATTGCAAAGGCTCCGGGCGCTTTACCGTCGGAAGTCTTGAGCCCGCTGTCGGCGTTGGTGAACTTGACCCGGACCGCGCCGTTTTCCGGAACAGCGGATGCAAAGAGCGGTCCCCGGCTGACGATTTTTTTCCCGTAGGCGATCCGTTCCGCCTCAAGAGCCAGGCGTTTGCCGACATCCTGCTTGTTCGCCGGGTGGATATTCGCCGCTTCCCCGATGTCGATTGTACAGGCAAGTCCGACGTTCGGGATATTCAACATCTGCTGCTGAATGTCGCGGGTCAGAGCGTATCCGGAAACATTGGTCGCATCGGCGGTCTGCCAGCTGTTGGCGCGCCGTGGTTCAAATCCGGCAAGCTGAACGATCAGGAACGGCATTCCTGGATTGTTCCATCTTGCGCGCCAATCGGCGATCAGAGCCTTGTGGAGCGGATAATAATGCGGATTCCCGGCGTTGGAGCATCCCTGATACCAGATCACGCCGCGAACCGGAAGTTTCGTCCAGCTTGCGACCATGCCGTTGTAGAGATTCGACTGGAACTGGTGGTTCTTGTAAGGAATCGAAATAAAGCCCGGCACACGCTTCCCGGCGGTCTCTTTTGCCGTGCAGACGAATTCGTCTTTCTGCTTCCATCCCTTGTTCAGAGCCATCCGGTTTTTCCCGGAGAACAGATTGCCGCGCTGGATCGTATTTGCCATGTGGCCGCGGCTGTCCCAGTAGAAATGTTCCGCACGGACGGCAAGAACGTTTGTTCCATCCTGATTGAGCTGATCCGGTTTCAGGGTGACGCGAACGCTTTTCCGGGATTCGGGATCATGCGCTTCCCAACCGGCAATGCGTTTACCGTTCAGATAAACATCCGCTTTTTCTCCGGTCTTATTCATCGCAAGGAGAACGTTCTTCCCTTTCATGTTTTCAGGAAGTTTGAATCCGGTCCGGTACCAGCGGGCATAATATTTCCCCTGATATTCCACTTTGGCGGGCTTCCATGAAGTTTCATCCAGATCAACGGCCTCCCATCCCTGCGCATTGGCTTTCGCCCCGGCTCCGGCTTTTTCAAAAAGCGGATGCCACGCGGCCATTGCGTCGGCAAACCGTTTCGTTTCTTTCGCCTCATACTGTTTCTTGGCGGCGTCATCCATCTTGAAGCGGTTGATCGTTTTCAGATCGCTTTCAATTCCTGCGGCGGTGTAGCCGCTGTCGGAGATCCAGGGTTCGATTCTGGTTCCGCCCCAGGAAGCGTTGATCAGCCCGACCGGAACGTCCAAATCCTGATTCAGCTTGCGGCCGAAGAAATAAGCGGTCGCACTGAAATAATGCGCGTTGGAAGGATCGCATTTGACCCATCCTTTCGCCTGGGAATACTGTGCGGGCAACGGCTTGTTGTGCGAAGAGACCAAACGCTGAAACGCGTACCGGATTTCCGGATGTTTCGCATCGGCGACCTCTTTTTCGCAGTTTTCCGCACTCCAGCCGCGCCGGAATACCTTGCCGATCGGCATCTGCATATTGGACTGTCCGGAGCAGAACCAGACTTCACCGATCAGGACATCGTTCAGTACGATGCTTTTACTGCCGTCGGAGATCCGGACCGTGTAATTGGTCTTTCCGGCTTTCATGGCGGGAAATTCCGCTTTCCATTCCCCGTTGTCTCCGGCTTTTGCCGTGACACTCCTGCCGTTGAATTCGACTTTGACCGTCGCGCCTTTGTCCGCCGTACCGAAAAACGTAATCGGTCTTTCCTGCTGAAGCACCATGTTCGAGGAGAACACGGGGTCCATCTTGAGATCCGCAACCGCCCCGGCGGCAAACAGTACCGCCGCGGCGAATGCCGTTAAAATTTTTCCCATTTTTCTCAGCCTTTCCAATTTGTTATTGTTATTACGGAGAATATGCAAGTATAGCCGGGAAATGCAGTATTGTCAAACCGGAATCCGGATTTTATCGAAAAAATTGTACCGGAACAGATAATTTTCCGCACATCCGGAGAAATCAGCGGTCAAATGGCTGATATTTTCCCGATTTATTTTGTTTCCCGATTTGCAGAATTCCGGTTTCTGTGGTACATTTCCAACTCAGAACGAACGTTTCAAATCAGGAGGCAGAACCATGCGCGTTTTTGTGACCGGAGGAGCAGGATATATCGGCAGCGCCTGCGCCGAATATCTGCTGGACAGAGGGTATGAAGTAACCGTTTTCGATGACCTGATCACGGGGCATATCGAAGCAGTCGATCCGAGAGCCAAATTCATCAAGGCGAACCTCGGCGACCGGGAAAATCTGATCAAAGTTGTCAAGGAAGGCAAATACGATGCCGTCATGCACTTTGCCGCCTTCTCGCTCGTCGGCGAATCCATGAAGAACCCAAGCAAATATTTCAACAACAATCTTGCCAATGCGATCAATCTTGCCGATGCCGCTGTCGAAGGCGGAGTCAAGACCTTTGTATTTTCCAGTACGGCTGCCACATTCGGTGAACCGAAAGAGATCCCGATCCGGGAGGACGCCCCCCAGCTTCCCATCAATCCCTATGGCGAATCCAAGCTCTGCTTTGAAAAAGTACTCAACTGGTACAGCCGGATTTACGGACTCAAATATGCCGCGCTCCGTTACTTCAACGCCGCCGGCGCAACCGGGAAATACGGCGAGGACCACAATCCGGAAACCCACCTGATTCCCATCCTGCTGCAGGTCGCTCAGGGGAAACGCGAAAAAGCCATGCTGTTCGGCGACGACTACGACACGCCGGACGGAACCTGCATCCGCGACTACATCCACATTCTTGACCTCGCCCAGGCCCATGAGAAAGCGCTTTATGCTCCGGAAAGCGGGCATTACAACCTCGGAACCGGCAGCGGACTCAGCGTCAGGGAGATTCTGGAAACGGCACGCAAAGTGACCGGTCATCCGATCCCGGCGGAAGTCGTTCCCCGCCGTCCCGGCGATCCCCCGCGCCTGATCGCGGACTCCACCCGCGCCCGTCGGGAACTCGGCTGGAAACCGGAGTACGAAGATGCCTCGGCGATCATCGAATCCGTCTGGAAGTGGCTTGCCACCCATCCGAACGGGTATTCAAAATAAATCAAATCCGGTGCGGCGGTTTTCCCGCCGCACATCGTTTCAGGAACAGGAAAATGGCGGAAAAATGGCATGAACTGGGACCGTATACGGTCTTCGATTTTGAAACAACCGGGATGAGCCCGGTGCGCGACCGTCCTGTTGAAATCGGAGCGGTCCGCATTGAAACCGATGGTTCCATGTCGCGCTACACCTCGCTTATCAATCCGCAAATGCCGATCCCGCGCCGCGCGGTATCGGTTCACGGCATTACGGACGAAATGGTTTCCGGTGCACCGCCGTTTGAAGAAGTCGGTGCGCAATTTCTCGAATTTGCCAAAGACAGCAAGCTCGTGGCGCACAATGCGCGGTTTGACCTGGCATTTCTTCAGGAGAGCCTTCACCGCTGCGGTCTGCTGATCTGGAATGCGGGAGCCTACGATTCCATTGCAATCGTCCGTAAAGCGTTTCCGGGAATGCCGAGTTACAGTCTGCAATCGCTGCGCCTTTCGCTCTCTCTGGGCAGGGAAATATCCGGCGACGCCCATCGCGCCATGTTCGACGCGGAACTGACCGCGGAACTGTTCGGACTCGCGATGAACCGTCTTTATCAGGTTTATTCAAACTAGCACTTCTCATGGCCCGCCCGGAATTCATCATTTTAGCCGGACTTCCCGGCACAGGGAAAACGACTCTTGCCCGCCGTCTCGCGCGGGAACTTGCTCTGGTATACCTGCGGGTTGATTCGATTGAAGCGCCGTTCCAGCCGGTCTGTCCGGCAATGGGCGGAGAGGGGTATCAGGCGCTGCTCAATCTTGCCAAAGAAAACCTGATGCTCGGGCAAAGCGTGATCGCCGACACGGTCAATCCTCTGCATCGGACCCGCGCGATGTTCCGTTCTTTAGCGGAAGAAACCGGAGCGGAAGCCGTTCAATTCGAGTTGAAACTCAAAGATCCCGTCCTGCATAGAAAAAGAGTCGAAGAGCGGACTCCGGATATTCCGTCGCTCCGGCTCCCCGCCTGGGACGATGTTGTAAACCGTCACTACGAACCGTGGGATGAAGCACTGGACGGTCCGGCTTTCACGCTTTGGATGGATGATGGCGATTCCGCATTCCGGCAGGCGCTGTCCATTCTGCATTCCCGCGGATCACGGCACAATCCGGACGCCTGATCCGTTATCCGCGGAAACCGAGCCGTTTCAAAACCGAGTGTTCCGGGCTGGAAAGCTCACTGCTCTCCACGATCGCAAACGCAGGGAACTCCCGGCGCAGCGGATAACTGCCACGCTGTTTCTCAAACGTCTCCGGCGATTCACGCAGCCTCCGGTCATCCCTCCGAATGTCATACGACATTGTCACAGCCTCCGTCACGGATTTTACGTTCAGGAGTGAATGCTCCGGCTCCGGAACCCGCGGATACCAGCCTTTTATCTCCTCCAACCCGAAAAACTCCGCGACAGCCGCCACACTCGCAGCCGTTCCGTTTGCCTTGCCGTCCGTGGAATAACCGGCGATATGCGGCGTGGCGAACTCCACCAGCTCCATCAGTCCGGCATCAATCCGCGGCTCATGCTCCCATACATCAAGCGCGGCTCCGCAGACCTCCGCATTCCGGATTGCCGCCTTCAACGCTTCTCCGCAAACGACTTCCCCGCGGGAGCTGTTGATGAGGAATGGTTTCCGTTTCAGACTGTGAAAAAACTCCGTCCCGGCAAGATGGAACGTCCGGTATTTTCCCTCACGCTGAAGCGGAACATGAAACGTGATGAAATCGGCTTCTTCACAAATTTGTTTCAAAGAAACAAAACCGTTTTCCCCGGAATCCTTGCGCGGCGGATCGTTGAGCAGAACCCGCATTCCGAGAATATCCGCAACCTTTGCGACTCTTGAACCCACATTTCCGACGCCGACGATCCCGACCGTCTTCCCGGCGAGTTGCTCCCCGCAGTTTTCCGCATGAACCAGCAGAAGCGACGTGATGTACTGCGCCACCGAATCCGCATTGCATCCGGGCGCATTCGTCCAGACAATGCCGTGTGATTCGCAATAACTGCGGTCGATATGGTCAAATCCGATCGTCGCCGTTGCGATCAGCCGCACAGCCGTGCCATCGAGCAGTTCCGCATTGCACGCCGTCCGGGTCCGGGTAATCAGCGCATCCGCATTCATCAGATCATTCCGGGTGATCGCGCCGCCCGGCAGCAGACGGAGATCCGTCAATTCCGCAAGCGGAGACTCCCGGAGAAACGGGATCTTGTCGTCCGCCACAATCCTGATTTTATTCATAAATCGTAATCCGTATTGTTGAAAATTAGCAGTTTTCATGTATTGTACAGCATGAAAACGAAATTCGCCACTCTGATTGCACTCTTTTTTCTGATTTTATCTTCGCAGGCCGAAGAGCAGGACGTTGTGCACCGTTATACCGCCGGTGCGGACAGCTTCTACCGCCGCACGTTGAGCCGTATTGCCGAAGGTTGGGTCGGAACACGGGAAAACTTCCGTTTTGCCCTCCAATCCCTGAAAGATAAAGCCGTGACGGCGGAGCGGGAGGCAAAGGCTCGCGCCAGACTCACCTATGATAATGTTCGCACGGAGACTGCGCGGAAGACGCGGCAAATTGCCGATGATACGCGGGAAAAGATCGCAGAAACCGGAGAAAAAGTCCGCAACGATGTTTCCGCACAGATCCGCAAAACCGGAAACAACGTAAAAGAACGTGCGAAACAGGGTGTCTGCGATGTCAAAAATTCTGATTGGTAATGCTTCCGTCATCGACGGTTCCGGCACGCCGCGATTCCCCGGCTGGGTACTGATTGAAAACGAGCGGATACGAACGGTCTCCCGTACTCCGTTGAACAGGGAAGACGCCCGGTTCGTCAATGCCGACGGACTGATTCTCGCCCCCGGATTTATTGACGCCCATGCGCATTCGGATCTTTCGCTGATTGCGGAACCGGAAGCGGAAGGCAAGATTTCCCAGGGGATCACCAGCGAAATTTCCGGCAACTGCGGGCTCTCCACCTTTCCGGTTCTGACACCGGAAGTCCGCTCGCATCTGGAAAAACTCTACCGCATTTATGAAGTCCCGCTGACATGGCATGACTTTTCCTCTTATACCGATGCGGTCGCCGCGGCACATCCTGCGGTCAACGCGGGTTTTCTCTGCGGACACAACACGTTGCGCGCGAACGTTTTCGGATACGCACCGGCAGGCGGCACTCCGGAAGAGTGGCACCGGGAACGGGAGCTTCTGCGGGAATCGCTGGAACAGGGCGCACTCGGTCTCTCCTCCGGACTGCTCTATACGCCCGGAAAATTTGCCCCGCCGGAAGAATTGCACATCATCGCCTCCGCACTCCGGGACTTCGACGCACCCTATGTCACTCATCTCCGGAGCGAGGGGGATCGTCTTCTGGAATCCGTGGAGGAAGCGATGAACATTGCCCGCGCAGGTTCCGGCAGACTGCACCTGAGCCATCTGAAAACAGCTCAGCCGCGCAACTGGCATAAAATCGACGGACTTCTGAACAAAATAGCCGCGGCACAAACCGGAGGTCTCCGGGTTACTGCCGACCGCTACCCTTACAGATACGGTCAGACGAGCCTGAGCGTGATTCTTCCGCCACCTTACGACAGCATGACGGACGCGGCGATCCAGCAGGCTCTTTCCGCCTCTCCGGCGGAATGCCGCCGTATCGCAAAGGTTCTCGCCGGAATGACGATCGACTGGCAGAAGATCATTCTCTGCTCAACCGCTCTTCCCGGCATGATGTGTTATGCCGGACGCACTCTTGCAGAGATTGCCGGTCTTCTTCAGCGCCCTGCCCCGGAACTCTGCACGGAATGGCTGAGCCGCGATGCGGTTGGGACCATGGCGGCGTTCGGCGGTCTTTCCCCGGAGAATCTCCGGCGGATCATCCTGCAGGATTACACCTGCTGCGGAACCGACGAAACAGCCCGTCCCTGTTCGGAGCGGATCGGCCGCAGCCACCCCCGCGGTTTCGGTTCGTTTCCCCGCTTCATCCGCTTATGCCGACAGGCGGGCCAGCCATTGGAAACGGTGATCGCGCGCCTGACGTCTCTTCCGGCGCGGATTTTCTCTCTTCCTGACCGGGGAATGATACGCGCCGGATTCTACGCGGATCTTATATTATTTTCCGAATCGGAATTGTCCGACCGTGCAGACTTCCGGACACCGCATGCCGTTTCGTCGGGCCTCCATTCGGTTTATGTAAACGGAACATTATCCTTTTCCGGCGGCCGGATTTGTGCCCGGCAAGGGAAAATCCTGAAAAAGTGCTGAAAAAACGCGATTTGCGACTTGACATTTAGCAAAAACGGCGTATATTTTGCTTCATACCTCAAGCGGGTGTAGTTCAATGGTAGAACATCAGCCTTCCAAGCTGATTGTGAGGGTTCGATTCCCTTCACCCGCTCCAATCGGTGGGATTCCCGAGCGGCCAAAGGGGGCAGACTGTAAATCTGCTGTCGCTGACTTCGATGGTTCGAATCCATCTCCCACCACCATCTCAGATTTTCGCCGTCCATTGGACGGCTTTTTTATTACTTTTGAGCGTAAAAACGCCTTTTTCAAATCTCGGACTTACACCAACAAAATGGTGGCGGGATTTTCATGATACCCATTTGATGCACAAAATCCTCTGCCGACAGAGGTGTAAAAATGGGAAAGAATTACGAAACGGAACGTTCTATTTCAGGATGAGAGTTCCGGCAGTTTTCAGGAAACAGCTCGGCATATCCGAAATCAGGCATGTTCTCAACATGTACATATAAGAATTTGATCCATCTTTTCATCGACAGCCAACTGATTGGAAATTAAACATACAATAAAATAAGTGAACTCTTCGTTCTATTGACAGGAACTGAAATCAATCAAAATTCACAAATAAACGGATGGAGGTAACAATGAGAACATTTATGCATCCAGCTCTTGCAGTGCTGTGTCTTGCCGCCACAGGCATAACCGTTTCCGCTGCTCCGAACAATGGAGCCCGGCAATTCCGCTACAGTACTACTGTTGAAAAAGAACGCCCCCAGTTGAATGAGGCTACAAAGCGTTTGATTCAAGCCTATCGCCGCAATCCGTCAGAAGAAAATGAAAAAGCCCTGCGTATACAGATCGGAAAAAATTATGATGCAGTACTGGCAAAAAAGAAAGCCAAGCTGGAAGAATTGAAACGCACCGCAAGACATGACTTCAAAATTAAGGAGATGGAAGATATCGTCAATGAGCTGATTCAAAACCGCGAACAGCGTATCACCCAAAGTTTGAAACGTTTTACCGATCCCCGTCTGCGTCCGGGGGCGCGTCAAACTGCCGATGGTTATCTGCCGGTGCTTGGAGCCGCACAAAACGTATCAATCGCCTATGCTCCCGTTACGAATGCCGAGTATGCAAAGTTTGTAAAAGCAACCGGGGCAAAAGCTCCCGGCGATTGGAAAAATAACAGCATGCCGGCAGATAAAGCCAATCATCCAGTCGTAAATGTTTCTTTCAGTGATGCCCAGGCATATTGCAACTGGTTGTCAAAAAATGACAAAAACGTCCGATACCGTCTTCCCACAGAGATCGAATGGGAGCTCGCTGCCGGACACATGCCCAAAGATGCGGATTTCAACTGTGGAGAAAATGATGGAACAACACCTGTCAACGCATATTCAAAAACGCTCTCTGCTTGTGGTGCGATTGACATGTGGGGCAATGTTTGGGAGTGGACTGCCACAAACAGACGAAACAACACCAAAGCGATCAAAGGTGGTTCGTGGAAATCCCCAAGAACCAGTTGCAGAACGGAGCAAAAGGACGAAGCACGCAAAGCGTCTGTCAGATATGCCGACGTCGGCTTTCGTGTGGTACGCGAAAAATAAATGACTTCAGGTTCTGAATAACTCCAAATGAGCTTCCGGAATAATTGATTCTTATCTTTTACAATATAACGCATATCGGCGACTGTTTCTCAACCGATAACAGGATTTGCAGCAAATGCTGTTACAGCGAAAATCATTCGAACGATATGCACAATTATCGAGGAAATGATTTCAATATTATAAAAGGCGGCACTGTCAAAGGACAGATTACTTCATTCCCGGCCGTCATGAATGAAAACGACGGTTGCTTGTATTTCGGAATTTCCGGTATATATTTTACCGGAATCGTCATTCAGGAAAAGTGAAGCAACCAATGAAAGCGGCGTTATGAATCTGAATGTGGCGTTATTGCAAATTCTGCCGATGGCAACGGTGGAAGATAATCTCCAAAAAGGAATTGCCTGTTGCCGACAGGCAAAAGTACAGGGAGCGGATATCGCTCTTTTTCCGGAGATGTGGAGCATCGGCTATCGCATTCATAACCGCTTTCCGGAGGAGTGGATCAAAAAAGCGCTTCCGCAAGACAGCAAATTCACTGCCGCTTTCGGGACTTTGGCCGGAGAGTTGGAAATGGCAATCGGCATTACTTTTCTGGAGGCCAGTCCGGTCGGTCCCAAAAATTCCCTGTTGCTGTTTGACCGCCACGGCAACAGAGCACTTTCTTATTCAAAAGTGCATACCTGCGATTTCGATGTGGAACGGCATCTGACTCCGGGCGATGATTTTTATGTAACGGAACTTGATACAGCCGCCGGTATGGTAAAAACCGGGGCTATGATCTGCTACGACCGTGAATTTCCGGAAAGCGCCAGAATCCTGATGCTGAAAGGAGCCGAACTCATTCTGGTTCCCAACGCCTGTCCGATGGAAATCAACCGGCTTTCGCAACTGCGGACCAGAGCCTTTGAAAATATGGTGGCTATTGCGACCTGCAATTATCCCGCCGGGCAGCCGGACTGCAACGGGCACTCTTCCGCTTTTGACGGAATTGTCTATCGGCCGGATACGGCAGGTTCCCGTGATACGCTGGTAATCGAAGCGGGAGAAGCGGAAGGCATTTATATGGCAGCCTTCCCGATTGACGAACTCAGGGCATACCGGAAAACCGAAATCCACGGCAATGCCTACCGGCATCCGGAAAAATACCGGAGTCTTACCGCGCAGCGAATTCAGGAGCCATTCATACGCCCGGATTATCGGAAATAATCCGACCCAAACCTCTGGCGAGGCTCGCTGTGAATCCTTACCAAAGAACCGGTTTTCTTTTGAAACAAAGCAGTCGGCATTGGAATCTCCTTGAAGTTTTAGTTTGGTTTCCGGGACATAAAACCAATATCAACCATTCTCCATACCGATTGGACAGACTTGCCGGATTTTAAGCGCAATCATACCGTAAACCGGTGAAGAATCAAATTTTCTGCAAATTTGAGCTTGCAGAATCATCTCTCCGGAACAGCAAAATGCCCGGGAAACGTACAGCAGAACAGTTGCCATCCGTTTTCCGGGCGGGGGGTGTTGAAAGTAAAATCGAAAGATTATACAGCGGCAAGTCCCAGATTCCGGCCGCCGTCATCTCCGAAATTCAGATTCAAGAGAGAAGAAGCGGAATAGCCCAATGCCATATCGCTTTTCACATTGATCTTCTTCACGGAACTGTACGAAACGTTCCCGCTGGTATCATAGGCGCACATCTGAACCAGATAGCCTCCGGCATTCTCCAGTGTCAGGGATACACTGTTCCCCACCGTTTTCCACGACTGAAGCGGATCGTTCAAGTCGCCGGGGGCAGCCGCATACCGGACTTCATACCCGGCGATGCCGACATTCTCCTTCGGCGTTTTCCAGCTTAACTCATAATGATTCTCGTCCGTTTTCCTTACCTGGAACGACGGTTTGGAGGGCGGCGTCACATCCTTCACGAAGAAACTGTAAACCGGACTGTCCGCGCTCACATTTTTCGCCTTGTCATAGGCGGTTACTTTGTAATAATACATGGTATTCGCCTGAAGTTTGGAAAGATTGAGCGAATTTTTCGTCGTTTTTTTCGTTACTGCGCCCGAAAAATCCGCCGCTGTCGCATAGGTCACATAATAGCCGGCAGCCTTCACGGTTCCTCCATTGTCCATTGCGACATCCCACGTCAGAGCCGCCTTGTACTTGGATTCCGTCTGAATGCATCCGAGGTTCTGCACGGCATCCGGGGCGACCACATCAGGAACGGTCACTTTTTTTCTGCTGACCTTGCTCCGGTTTCCGACAGCGTCATACGCATAGACCTGGAACGTCATCTTGCCCGCAACGTTCGAGATCCGCAGCGATGTCCCCGCCGTCTCCGTCTCAACCATATTCTTTCCGCTGCCGTAAGCGACAACATATTTCGTCACTCCCACATTGTCCTCCGCGGCATCCCAGTTCAGATCGACCGCCGGAACTCCGTTTTCATCGGTCTTGAAATCGGCATTGATCCTCATTTTTCCCTGCGGTGCCGTCACGTCCTGAACGGCAAAGGACTCCCCGTACCATTCTCCGGCTTCCCCCGCCTGATTGACCGCGCGTACTTTGAACGTATGAGTGCCAACAGAAAGCGGAGTCTTCGTGGAGTAATTGGCAGATTTGACAAATCCAAGCGCGTTTCCATCCAGAACGATCTCATATCCCTGGAGTTTCTCGCCCTTCTCCAACGCCGCCTTCCCCCATGAAAATTTTGCTTTGTACGATTTGTTGTTCAGGGAAACGCTCAAATTCCTTGTCAGCTCCGGACCGTTCGCTTCAGGTTCGGGCGTTGGTGTCGGATCGGGATCAGGTACCGGAACCGGCTCTTCAGCATCCCTGATATTCAGGGAAAGCGTTCCATCCACGACGGAAATATAGTAGAATTTATCGTTTGATGTCAATCCGGAATCCCGCGTCACCGTCCCAAGAGCGCGCCCCGACGCGTTTCTGACGGTAATCGCAGAACGGAAGGACGATGCTCCCGAAGCAAGCCGGTAACTGCCGTTTGCCGTTTCTTCCGGCAGCAGAACGGTATAGTTCCCGCCGGAAATCTCCGACAGATTGCGGATCAGGACATTCCGATCCCTCGCGGACACGGAAAACACAATCTCCGCCCCGGATGCATCAAGAGAAGCAGCGGAAAGAGAACCGTTCACCGTCATGGTTCCGGAAATGCTTCCGCCTGTTATGGAAACATTGTCGCCGACACGGAAAGTGCCGTTCAGTGAACTGCCTTTCACGCTGACGGCGGCGTTACAGAAAACCGTCCCGGAGAGTCGCGTTCCGGCAGAGGAATTGAAGTTCAGAGCCCCGGTCAAACTTCCGCCGGAAACCGTCACGGAATTCCCGAAATTGACGCAACTCCCCTCCCCGCCGGAAATGGTTCCGCTGTTTACCAGAGCGGTATTTATAAACGATACGGAAGAACGGGCATCGTCACCGCCGGAAATCAGCCCGCTGTTTTTCACGGTAAGACATTCCGCAGCGCTTTTTCCAGTAAAAGCAAGTCCGTAGATGCTCTGGGAAACGATCCGTCCGTTGTTGACAATGTCGCCATAAACAGAACCATATCCGAGCACATTCTGTCCCGCGCTGAACGTCAGCGTACCGGAATCGGACCAGTCGCTGCTGCCGAGTTTGCCTCCGGCAAGAGTCAGGGTCCCGGAACCGGAAATCACCGCATCTCCGTCCGCGGCGAAAGTCGAACTCAATGTGATGTTGCAATTCTTGACAATATTCCCCGAAAGATAAGTCTTTGAAACATAGGGACCTGTCTTGACGGAGGAGTTCGCCGAGAAAGTCACATTTTCCAGTTTAACCACGCTGCCGCTTGATTTGCTCAATTCAAAAGAGCCGTCCAGAGTTCCACCGGAAATCACGGTTCCGTCATACAGCTCAAAGGTGCCACCCGCACTTTTCAGCGCTCCTCCGGCGTTGTTAATATAAACATTGCTTGTTTCAAGAATGCTCGACGCCTGAATCGTATTATTGTTTACAATCACAGTTCTTTCGGAGGAGGATTTCCCGCGGAAATACATATGCGAACTCACTGCCGCATCAATCAGCCCGTTGTTGATGATATTGCTGTAAATATTCCCGCCGCCGGAAACCGCCATATTCGAACCGATTACAAAGGTTCCGGAATCGGACCAGTCGCTTTTTCCCAGATTTCCGAGGTTGTAAAGCTTTCCGCTACCGCCAAGAGCGACCATGCCGTCCGCATACAAAGTACCCTTGTTGGACAGCGTGCTGTTGAGCGTAATCGTCCCCGAAGCCCTCACAGCGGCAACGGAACCGGTCTCGGCAGATGCGGTTTCTGCAAACGTGAGGTTTGCAATGGATGCCTCACCGTCTCCGGTGCTGAACTGAACAGCGCCGTCCAAAGTTCCGCCGGTAACGGAAGAACCCTCATTCAGATATATAAGACCGCCGGACGTCTTCAGAATTCCCGTTTCCGAATTGACGATGGAAACATTGGTAAAATGGCTGTAACCGGCATAACCGTCAATCGTTCCGCGGTTCTCAATCTTTAACGGATCGTCCGCACTCTGCCCGATCCATTCTCCATTCGTTTTAACGGTTCCACTGTTTACGACATCGGCATACACGGCTCCGGTAACCTGAAGCGTCTGCTCGGAGGCTATGACAAAGGAGCCGCCGGACCAGTCGGAGGAACCGAGCGAACCTTTGATCTCCGTTGTGCCGGAACCGCCGATCTCCGTTGTGCCTCCGGATACCAGACTGCCGATGTTGTTGATCCGGAGCGTTCCATCGTTGGCAATGTTTCCCGCGACCGTCAGAACACTGTTGACCAGCAAAACCGTATTATACACCGTTCCGTCATCCGCCACAGTCAATATTGTGAGGTTGTTTACGACCGTATCATCCGACAAACGCGTAATTTTGCTGGACGGCTCCACTACCAGATCAGACGGCAGCGCTGCCGAAAATGCGTCCGTTCCTGTTACAGCAAAACTGTTTCCCATACTCAGATTTCCTCCGTCAATTTCAAAAAAATAATTTTTTCTGTTTACGACTTCTTTTCCGGCAAATTCCGCGGGCATTCCCTTCCGCAGACGATAACCGGACCCTTTTACTATATATATGAAACGAAAAATTTTTTTTCTAAAACAAACACGAAAAAAAAATATAATTCTGCTTTTTTATGAATCACCGCGACGCAGACATACGCGGTCCCGTCATCCTCCGCCGTCTGTATTGTAAAATTGTTTGCCGCCTCGTCCCCCCGCATCCTTGTTTCGTCAGATTTCCTCCATTGGTTTCAGCAAAATCAATTTTTCCTGTCAGAGACCGTCCACGCTATTGACTTTTTTTCGGATTGGTGCTATGTTTCCTCTGAATTTGTATTGCAGCACTTGAAACCATAATGCGGAAAGAAGAGAATCTCCGGATAGAAGTTCTATTCGGATTGCCGGAACGGTATTGTAAAACAGACGGGGACAAATGAAAATCCGAGTGGTCAGCCAGAACTGGTATCGCCAGTATTATTATAACAGCGGGCCCGTACCGGTCTATGAACAGCCGGATTCGCCTTTCTGGAAAATCAATAACTTTATAACGATCCGGAATTCTTTCGAAACGGACGACAAATGCGCTGTACCGGTCTCCGGGGAAAACGTGTTGAAATTGAGTTTCGACGATACGACCGTCGCGGATTCGGGCAGTCCCTTGATTTTATTCGATGAAGATATGGCACGCCGGATTGCCGAGTTCGTCAAACGGATTGATCCGGCGCACGGACTTTTCATCAACTGTGCCGCTGGAATCAGCCGTTCCGGAGCAGTCGGCGAAGTTCTGAACGATTACTTCAACCGCTATTCCGAGAATAACGAAGCGGACAGGGAATACTTCCGGAACCATAACCGTCAGATCTGCGGCAATCCGTTGGTGCGGCGCATATTGCGGAACGTACTCTTTGGTCCGACCTTTTATTGAAAACAGGGGATGAACGTGCGTAAGAAAGGAAAAGCCGGGAACAATACGACCTGTCACGGTTGACATTAAAAGAGTTCCGCCCCGAATCCGGAAACCGATTGTGATTTGATGGTTTTCAAGGATGTGCTATATTGCTGGCGAACTCCCGTGTTACCCTTGGTTAGTTGTGATTTGATGGTTTTCAAGGATGTGCTATATTTTGACCGTCGTCGAATCAACTCCGGCAAAGGTTGTGATTTGATGGTTTTCAAGGATGTGCTATATTCCTGCCGTCCAACTACGTCCGCAACATCTAGTTGTGATTTGATGTTTTTCAAGGATGTGCTATATTAATCATGAATCAGAGCTTCCTCCTCGTAGGTTGTGATTTGATGTTTTTCAAAGATGTGCTATATTCTCGTTCAGTTCCCGGATCGTGTAAGGCGGGTTGTGATTTGATGTTTTTCAAGGATGTGCTATATTATTGGAGTAACAACTCCTTTAATATAAGCACTTTAAGTCGGTTGTTGATGCGGAGAAATTCGCGTCGGATGATAAGAAATACCCGAAAACGAAGAAAAAGATAATCAAAATAATTCCAGTTGCAATGGAGCTTCCGGTGGAGGCGTACGCTTATGACCGACAAATGTACACGTATCTCCAAATTGACGATCCGCCACTTTAAGAATGGAAACAATCCCCTCTTCCGGAACTGCTTCCCGGATTCGCCTGATATGTACCTCCGCATTCTCAAACGAGGCACAATTCCGGATATATACCGAATACTGCATCATCGCAAATCCATCTTTCACTAAAAATTTCCGAAAATCCGCAGCACTTTCCCGCTGTTTTTTGGTATTGGTCGGTAAATCGAACATTGCGTAGATCCACATTGGCTTATACCTGCTGATCGCATTAAACCGTATACTCATGATTCATAAAATTCCGGATATGATATGCACTTTTCCTCTTTCTGAAAGCAACGCACCAACGAAGCGGTCGTATACGATAATGCATTCATAAGCGGACGACGTTCCCCATTTATCTTCACATCCGCAATCAGCAACTGAAGCAGTCTCGCTTTATGCTCCTTCTCCAAAGCCGGAACAGAGAAATATTGCCGGTTCGCAAAAACCAACTCATCCGCAAACGGTCGATACGGTTCCATAACATGTATCCGGCTTGCCGGATTCATAGACCAGCAAGCCATTTTTTTGGACAGTTTACCCGGAGATCCGAAAAACAAAGTCCGTTTCAACATGCCGATCACTCCCTGAAAATGATTTCTCCATCAGCAGTAAACTCAAAGTCAATACCATCAAACAACAAGTGATTCTGATAACTCTTTTGGGAAATCCGCAGCAAAAAAGCAGGGATGTCGTATGATACAACACTTGACTTCATTTGCATAATTTCCATTGCTTCCGTAGCCTTTCCCTTTTCTCTGGCTTCCCGATGCCAACGCAAGTGTAACCTCAACCGTTCTCCATCCTTTTCAAACTCTGTAATTTTATACAGTCGTTTCTGCAACTCGGACTTTGGCAACGCATGCAATTCTTCCGGAGATTTTTCATAAAACAGCGCCATCGTTCCGGGAGCTATGAAACCGATAAAATCCAAGTTTTTCTCTCTCCGCTCATAGGGAACAAAGCCGGACTGACGGTGTTCTTTCGCCCAATTCCAAAGAGAGATCAGCCGATATTCATACGTTTTTTCCGTTCCTGGAATCTCCGGTTTCCGGTAAAGAGCGACCATGAAATTACTGCCTTTTGCGGTTTCGGCATAATAGTAGTTTTTATATGTCTTCTCAGAGCAATAGGTCTGTTCCTTGATTTTCAACGGTTCCTGCATAGAACAGAATATCCGAACCCGCCGGATTACCGGACCATCAAACTTTCCCGTTTTGGTTTTCATGCGGAATTCCTGCTGCATCGCAGTTTTGAAGTCCATTCCGCTGTTGCGGATCTGTTCCAGCAATGCGTTTTTGACACCCGGATCGACGATCTTTTCCAGATCTTTCAACTGTTTGAATTCATTGGAATCAAACGGCTTTCTCACCACAAATTTTTCTGCACCATTCTGTCTGATGCAACCGTACCATGTCTGGTTATGCAAAGCCCCCCGAACAGTATCGCCGGCGGCGGGAACCCGTCGGATTACCCTGCCGTCGGGCAACTTTACCGGACTGGTAAGAAAGACTCCATTGCGTTTCGTCTGCTTCATCTCATTGCGCTGCACAATATGTCGGACCAGAATCTGATTCACCGCATTACGCACATCTTCCGGGAACGACTCCCACGGATAAGCGATTTTCAACGCCCCGCGCCCCTGCATGAGCTCTTCGCATTCATGATACGCCGCAGAAATCCGGGCAAGCGTCTTACGGTTCAGTGCTGCAACCACAATCGCATCTACCGCGTGATGAATATGATCCGAACGGTCTTTTGCCTCATCCTGATTCTGGACTCCCCAGCTCTCCCGGGCAAATTTTGTGATTTTGCCGCTGTTTGCAAAAACACGGGAATACACCGACTTCAGAAACTGCAGCGCATGACGGGTCATCACTCCTGTCGCCGACAACTGGCGTAACGTAAAATCCTCATTGATCTCATCCGCGGCAAGGTTAAAAGTTTTGACTTTTGTCCGCCAGTAATCAAGCGCAAAGCGCAGATACAGCATTTTCTTCCGTGCATTTGCCCGCTGGATTCCCGTTGCTTTTCGAGCTGCTGCCGATGCCTTGCTGTACGCAACCTCAGCTTCTTCCAGTTTCGGCTGGATACAGCTCTTCAAATTCTCCAGGATTCCATTCGGCTGATGGTAATTATCACATTCCGATGGCAGTTTTCCAACCTTTTCGTGTCGATTGAACTGTGAATCACACAACGTCAGATTTTCGCGACTGTTATCTCCGCCCCGTGAACGGGGAATCGTATGCTCGATATCAACCGAATCGGCAGTCGGAGAAAAAATTTCCCCAGCTTCTATTTTCCGCCCGGTATACAGGCAACGATGCCCCTGTTCTTCCCATAGACACCAACGCAGAATTTGAGTTTCAGTCGGATTACTGATTCCATATTCCTCAAAAGCCTTGACTGCCTGGGCTCGTTCACCCTCATTTTTCTTTTGCCAGTCCAGATAGGCCAGACGATGATTTTTATCATTCACCTCCCGTGTCAATTCGACATGAATCTCGGTATCTGCATCTATTTTCCCGCAACGCCGCAGGTGGTTGACCAGATGCCGCAAGACCGTAAGAGACCGATGAACGACCGGATTGTAGATCATTCCCAGTTCAATGCGCGGCAAAATCCCCTCTTTGGAACAATCCTGATAATTGGAATTCTCCTGATAACTGTACAGCTTTTCGAATTCCGGCGGCATGATCTTCCATTTCTCTTCCAACATATTCCGCAGGCGTTCCGTCAGAGACAGCAAACGTCCCTGAACGTGTTCCCTGCGTGAAAGATTCTCTTTTTCCCACACATAATCATTAACGCATTGCTGAAAATCATGGAGCAGCTCCTCTTTCCGGTTTTCAAAACATTCCCCCATAATATCCGGCAGTTTTGCAAGAAACACGGCATGACGTTCCACATATCCCATTTCAAGAAAAGGCATGATCTTGCGAATGGCACACAGACTGTATCTCGCATAACCATCCGGGATTTTTATTTTGATCAACGCGGCTGCCGCATCTTCACTCAATCCGACACGTTCCGAAGCAAATTTCAGAGCCGCTTTATCATCGTCATCTTCATCATAAATATGACTGAAATAATACAAGCCGTCGAAGAGCGCCTGTACATCCATCACCGCCTCTTTGCCATGCCGTGTGACATAAGAATGACGCCAGGCAAAAAGATCATTGCATTTCAGGATTTTGGACAACTGGTGAGTAACAGAAGCGGAAGCTACTGTATGGTCGGGACGATAATTTATTTCCGACCGAGGACCTTCGTAATTCTTTTTCCCGATCTCCGGAAACAGTTTGTGGAGAATTCTTTCGACCTTGAAACTGGGTGCGCTCACCATAAAAACAGTTTCAGCGAGCCTTCTTTCCGCATCCGTCAAAAAACGGAACTCCTTATCCCCGACGTTTTTTACTTTGATTGAGTTGATAAAAGAAAGCATCCGGTAACGCTCGAACAGCGGATGTGAAATCAGACAGCGGGAATGGCGTTTCTCCAGTGGACATTTACCGACCCGATGCTTTTGCGAGCGCAAGGGACGCTGCATAAAAATTGCAGTATGCAACGCCTTCCGAACTTCGGGATCAATCTCCTGTACGTCGCAAATCCGCTCGAATTCCGGCTCATAATGTTCTTTCCGTCCGCAGCGGATCTCTTTCCGGATCTTTTTTTCACATTGAAAACGCTCATAAAGATATTGTCCAAGAGTAATGCCGGAACTCTCTAGCTTGAGTTTCAACTCTCTGATTTTCCCTTTCATTTCGCTGGATTGCATCTCCGGGGAGTCCTCTTTTTCCTGATCCTTTTTGGAACTTTTGAATCCCCGTCTGAGAGCGATATGAAAAAACGCCCGTCCCAAATCCGGTAACGGAATCTTTTCCGTTGCGGCGTGGGCACGGAAATAATACGGATTTCTTTCTTTTGTACTATTCAGCCAATGAATAAAATTTTCATTTCCCCGAGGAAAAACTCCCTGCCGAATCCAACGGTTCAACTCTTCCAACGCAAGCGGGCACATTCCCTGCTCTATCAGGATCTTTAAGGTATGATATTTGCGTAAGCGGCGACGGAATTTCAATCGCCTTGCCGCACGGAAAGCCGTTCTTTCCGCCGCAGGAGACAATGCCGCTTCCCGCCCCTTCTCCTGAGGAATTCCCTGTTCAAAAACAAGCACACCGCAATCTTTAACAGTATTACTTTCAACGATTCCCCATCCCAAAGAATTCGTTCCCAAGTCAATTCCCAGTTCTTTTTGCATAAAATTTCCTTTTTTTCAGATTTTATTTGACTTTTCCATAAACTCTGCTAATTTAAAGGTTAAACATCAAATCACAACAAGGCTATATGCCGTAGGTGTTTCACCTGAACGTCCGGTTGCACAAGCCGGACGTCTTTTTATTCCAATATATTTCCTATTTTTATAGTACAGTTACAACATCAAGTTGTCAAATACAAATATGTAAAAAAATAAAAAAATCGGTTCATCGACACTCTTTGACGGGTTTGAGCATATAACAAAAATACCGCAATGAAACACCGTCATTGCATTCGCTACTCCACCTCAATTCAACCGCAAAAGAACCCCTGATTTATATGGTTCATACCGGGAAAGAGACCAAATTGTTGACATTTTCCCGAAAAGATGGGCAATAAAAAGCCGAACGGGATATTCGTTCGGAAGAAATACAAGAAATGGCAGGGGAGGATTATCTGGAAGGGGAAAAACGAGTCTGAAACCGTATCAGATCGCTGTTTTCAGACATTTCCACGCAGAAATCAGTAGCGAATGATTCATTTTTACAACAAATCTCCTGTTTCTCCTCTAAATTTATCTCTGAAGTATCTCAAGAGCAAATTTTTTTACCATAATCACCCTCACGCGATAGCCATGCGTTCGGTCATGCGACACAACCTCGCGGGCATTTTATAACGAAGTTTCCAGGTGATATTGACCGGCTTAGAGCCGCTGTGGGATACATAAGTGGCTGGTCCCAGGAAACAATAACTGGAACTGACTCCATCGGCATTTTTATTTTCCCGGACGAACAGCAAAACCGTACTTGTCCCATTCAAATAACGTTTGCCTGTCGCGGATTCGGTGCTGGTGGTGCTTTGCGACTGCCAGTGAAAGAGATCGTCGCTGATCGCATAATCCAGATACATGGTCGTGGGTGAATATTGTTTTTCCGACTTGTTCAGCGTTATCAGGAAGATGTCTGTATTGATTTCCGGCAGGTATTTCACGCCTTCCCGCATTTCCGGCGATTTTGCGAGCGCCCAGTTCCCCAGCGCAGCTAAAATTTCATCGCGCGTATAATTTGCGTGGAGTTCCAATGGACACGCAAAAGGCAGTTCCGGCTTGGCTGTTACCAAGTCTGCATGTTCAAAAAGGTAATTTAGAACAGCAATCAGTTCGGCAAAGAAAATGTCGCTAGCCTTGAGATTATCCACAAATTGGCGCAAGTCGGAAATTCCGCTGTTTCGACCGCCGAATGTAAAGAAAAGCATCGTTAAAATGCGTTCTTCATCGCTCGGCAGGTGATTCAGACGTTCGCTTGGCGCTTGCAACAACTCCAACAGCGTTTTCAACTGATACGCCGAGTTCAAGTGACAAATCCGCAACAGCCCTTTCCGCAACTCATCTTCGTTGGCAATGGTAAAATCTTCCCGGAGATGGGCTTTTTGACAAAAGCGGGCGAAAAGCGCCTTTTTATAGATCGTGGTCAGTGACAAGTGATGATAATCCACAAAATTTTCCAGCGTTAACGCCATGCCGGATTCATTCTCAAACGTGGCAATCCGGCTGATAAGCATGTTTTGACGCCCGCTGGTAATCGCGCCTTTGATGTTTTCCAGAATCCGCCGTTGCGCCTCTTTTTCCAACTGAATATGGCAACCGGCAGGAAGATGCGGAAATCCATGCTCCAATTCGTCCGCCACATTCTGACCGGAAGCTCCCAGCATTGCCCGGAAACGATACTCAAAATTGAAATTTTTATGTGCATTGCCTACAAAGTCCAGCACCGTCAGACACTCTTTATCTTCGTGAAGTCGCAATCCACGCCCCAACTGTTGCAAAAAGACGGTCAGACTTTCGGTCGGTCGCAGGAATAAAACGGTATCAATCTCTTTAATATCAACACCTTCGTTATAGAGATCCACCACGCAGATCACGTTGATTTCGCGGGAGATCAAACGTCCCTGTACACTGTTACGCTCTTGCGGAGTCGAATTTGCGGTCAGCACCGCAGATTTGACCCCATGCGTGTTGAAATAGTCATTCATAAACGCAGCGTGGTTTTGACTCACGCAGAAGCAAAGTGCCCGGCATTGTGCAATGTCCAAAAGAATTTCGTGCATCTTCTGCACAACGAGGCTTGCCCGTTGGGTGTTGCCATTAAAAATATTGTTGAGTTGCGCTTTATCGTATCCGCCATTGGTCCAGTGCAGATTGCTCAAATCGACACAGTCAGAAACGCCGAAGTACTGAAACGGCGATAATAACTTCCGATTGATGGCATCCGGCAAGCGGATCTCGGCGGCAATGTGGTAATCAAAATATTTCAACACGTCCAAGCCGTCGTGACGTTCCGGCGTCGCAGTCAACGCGAGAAGATTGCGCGGCGTAAAGTGTTCCAGAAGTTCCTGATAGCCATCCGCGGCAGCGTGATGAAACTCGTCAATCACAATATAATCGTAGAAATCCGCCGGGAGTTTCCGACACAGATCATTCGAGTTCAGACTTTGAATCGAGCAGAAAAGATGGTCCAGATTCGTCGGTTTATTCTGACCGACCAGCAATTCACCGAAGTTCTGATCCCGCAGAATATTCCGGAAGGTGAAACGGCTTTGTTTGAGAATCTCCTCCCGGTGAACTATAAATAAGAACTTGGCATTGGGCTGTTCTTTCCGAATTCGTTTGAAGTCGAACGCCGCGATGACCGTCTTGCCGGTTCCGGTGGCGGCAACGACAAGATTTTTGTGCCGCTGATGAATTTCGCGTTCTGCGCGGATTCGGTCTAAAATTTCTTCTTGATAGGGATATGGCGTAACATCCATAAACGCCATAAAGTCTTCTTTGTCCTGATCTTTCCCGCTTTCGTGGAGCAAAGCTTTCGCCAAACGCCCGCGGGAACTTTCATCATAACGGGTAAATTCCGTTGTGTTTTGATACGTTTCAAAGGTCGCGCAAACTTTATCCCACAGATAAGGGGATTCAAATTGACTGATTTTCAAATTCCATTCCAGCCCACTGGTCAACGCCGGAGCAGAGATGTTGGAGGAACCGATATACGCTGTTCCAAACCCATTGTCGCGGTGGAAAATATAACTTTTTGCATGAAGTCGGGTGCGTTCTGTATCGTAAGAGACCAGTAACTCCGTATTGGGGAGCTTTTGCAGTTCGTCAATCGCCTTTAAATCGGTGGCGCCGAGATAACTTGTCGTAATCAGACGGAGTTTTTTACCTTCGCGGGTTGCCTCTTGCAAATAAGGTAGAATTAAACGCAGACCACTCCACTTGATAAAGGAACACAAAATGTCGATGCGATCAGCGGTCTGAATCTCCTTTTTGAGTTCACTTTCGAGCGTAAGATCCGAAGCTGTACCTGTAAAAAGGGCGGCATTGGTCAGGGGCGTGTCGGGACGTGAAAGCGGCTTTTTGCGCATATCCTGAATTTGCAGAAGATACATCAGATCTTCCACGATCTTCTCCGATTCCACCGGAAACGAAGTATCATTCTTCCCGATCACATCCAATAACTGATTGCAAAATTGCGCCTGTTTCTGTTTGCGATCATCGCCTTTTATCCCGGCAAGCGAGTTTGCAATCAGTTTTGTCAAATGCAGCGCCAGAGTAAACGAGCTTTCCTCGGAATCAAGCTGTTCTTTGGTTACAGAGAAGTTCTCCGCCAAACGCGCCAAACGCTCTGCCAAAGCGTGATTAATTACACTCTCATAAATTCCATGAATCAGCTTAAAATCCGGCATTTTCCTCAACCTTCACAACATGGTAAAAAGACTGTGCAACAAATTCGCAGTAATTTCGCCGACATCCTTATTATAACCTTGCCAACAGGGAACTTTATGCCCATTCCAGACAGAGACCCTTATTGAGAAATAATCTACTGCATCTTGTTCGTTTTTCAACGCATTTTTTTGAAATTCAAGCATATTTGTAATTGGAGGTTACCATAAAATATGTGCCCTTCTCTGCCCAAAAGCTTCGAATCTCTGTCCAGCTATGGAAAATATCTTGCACTCAAGTTCAGCAAAGGTACAACGAAGGGGGAGCACCTCGCACCAAGCTTCAGAACGATACTCTGCAATGGAGAAAATTACTCTAGTCTGAAAAGAAACCTGAATGATAATCCATGTGTCCCGGACACGAGACAGACGGAGAATTTGCTGGAGAATCAGGGAATCTGCATCGGAAATGGTGGCAAACGGAGAATCTTCGTTTTTCTCTGATTTTGCAAATCGTTGAAAATCAACGCTCAAAACAGGGAAACAAAAAAGCCGAACGTGGTGTCCGTCCGGCAAAGAGACAAAAAAATGGTGGCAAGGACCGGTCTCGAACCGGTGACACACGGATTTTCAGTCCGTTGCTCTACCAACTGAGCTACCCCGCCACATCCAGTAATTGGAGTATGCAATTAATATATTACTCTTTCGGCAAAAATCAAGTCGAAAAAGCAAAAAAAATAATTTTTTCAATAAAATTCCGGAAATCTGAAAACAGGAATCAGAATAAATCACGACGGCTCAACTCTTCCAACTCAACAAGAAGATTCGGCGTACACTCCAAACGACAGGATGTCAGCTCCTCACGGGTAAAAAAACGAACCTCGTCAATCTCCGAACGCTGAAAAGTAAATGGACCCTCCGATACCAGAGAAAAAACACCGACATTCTCCGACTCCACGGAATTGCGAATCCGTGAATGAAACAGAAAACGGAGGGGGAGAGCACTATCAAGCCCCAACTCTTCCGTCATCTCACGACGGGCGGCAGTCACATAATCCTCCCCGCGATCAAGATGACCGCCAACCGCCGTATCCCATTTCCCCGGCTGAATATCCTTGCTCCAAGTCCGGCGCTGAAGCAGAATCCGCTTGCCGTCCGGATGAAACACAACCACATGCGCCGTCCGGTGGATCAGCGACGGATCCCCATGACAGCGGGAGCGGGGAGCACAGCCGATCACGCGGTCGGCTTCATCCACGATGTCAAAGATTTCCTCCTGTACAGGACTCATTTTTTACGTTTCTCCGAGCCATCGGTTCCGGGCTTTTTCTTCCGCAAACCGGTTCCGCGTTTCTTCGCGGTTTCCGACGACGGCCGTTTCGCCGTTTTACGGGTATGCACCATCTTGGAAGCGGGAGCGGACTCCGGTTCAGGACTTTCCGGAACAACCGGGAAAAACACCACTTTCCGGTTATCCAGACGCGCTTCTATACGAGGAGCCTCCGCAAGGAAACCACGCAGGATGCTGTCGGCAAGTTCATCTTCGATATAACGCTCGATCGCACGGCGGAGCGGACGCGCCCCGTATTCCGGCTGGAAACCTTTTTCGATGATGAAATCAATCACAGGCTGTTCAATTACAAGCTCCTTGCCGTTCTCTTTCAAACGGTCACAGACTTTTTTAAGCTCCAGATTGACAATCTTGAGAATATCTTCCCGTTCCAGACGCCGGAACACGATCACATCATCAATACGGTTGATGAACTCCGGTTTAAACCGCTTTTTCGCGGTTTCAATCAGACGGTCCGCAATCTTCCGGAACGACTCATCCTGCTTGAACGCCCCCTCAAATCCCATTCCGGAACCTTTCATCATCTGCTCCGCGCCGAGATTGCTTGTCATAATAACGATTGTATTGCGGAAATCCACACGACGTCCGAGACTGTCCGTCAATTTACCCTCTTCCAGAATCTGAAGCAGCAGGTGCATGACATCCGGATGCGCCTTTTCAATCTCGTCAAACAACACGACACTGTACGGATGGCGGCGCACGCGTTCCGTCAGTTCGCCACCCTCGCCGTGCCCGACATATCCCGGAGGCGAACCGACCAGACGGCTCACATTGAATTTCTCCATGTATTCGGACATATCCACCTGAATCAGCGAATCGGCATCCCCGAAAATAAACTCCGCCAGCGCTTTTGCAAGCAGAGTCTTGCCGACACCGGTCGGCCCCAGGAAAATAAAGGAACCGATCGGGCGGTTCGGATCTTTGAGATCCGCACGCGAACGGCGCAGAGCACGCGACACCGCACTGACGGCATCCGCCTGCCCAACAACGGTATTGGTCAACTCCTCTTCCATCCGCAGCAGGCGGGCGGTCTCCCCCTCCTGCATCTGAGAGACGGGAACGCCGGTGAGCTTGGAAATGATTACCGCAATTTCCGGGACGTCAATCACCGGACGGCGACTCCTGCACAGCTCGTTCCACTCCTCCAGCTTGCCCTCCAGTTCGGCGCGCAGAGCACGTTCCTTGTCCCGGCATTCGGCGGCAACTTCATAGTTCTGCTCGGAAATAGCGTTCTCCTTGTCCCGGCAAACCGAGCGGATCCGGTCTTCAAGCGCCGAAACATCGGGCTGCTGCGGAGTATCAATGATCCGGGCGCGCGCTCCGGCTTCGTCGATCACATCAATCGCCTTGTCCGGCAGAAAACGCCCCGTGATGTAACGGTCGGCAAGTTTCGCGGCGGCGGAAAGCGCGGCATCCGTATATACGACATTGTGGTGCGCCTCATACGGACCTTTGAGTCCGTGCAGAATCCGGATGGTGTCTTCCACAGAGGGCGGTTCAACCATCACGGACTGGAAACGACGTTCAAGAGCGGCATCCTTTTCGATCCCTTTGCGGTATTCGTCAAGGGTCGTTGCACCAACGCACTGCAGTTCTCCGCGGGACAGCGCGGGTTTGATGATGTTCGCGGCATCCATCGCCCCCTCCGCCCCGCCGGCGCCGACGATCGTATGCAGTTCGTCGATAAACAGAATCACAGCCTTGCTATTGCGCACTTCGTCGATCACCGCTTTAATGCGTTCTTCAAACTGACCGCGGTATTTGGTTCCGGCGATCATCAGGGGAAGATCAAGAGCAAACACATGTTTGGAGCGCAGAATCTCCGGAACGGTTCCGGCGGCAATCGCCTGGGCAAGCCCCTCAATGATCGCCGTTTTGCCGACGCCCGCCTCACCGATCAGCACGGGGTTGTTCTTGGTGCGGCGGCAGAGAATCTGAATCACACGCTCAATTTCATTCTTGCGGCCGATCACGGGATCCAGCTTGCCCTGACGCGCAATCTCGGTCAGATCCCGTCCGAATGTGTTCAGCGTCTGAAACTGCGGATCACCCGGAGCAGACGGTGTCTGCTGCGGAGCGGCGGAATCATCCGCCTCCTGCGGAGCGTCCTCACCCGGAATGAAGTTCGGATCAAGCGTCTTGATCACCTCATCGCGGACACGTTCCACATCGACCTTCAGACTACGCAGAATTTGCGCGGCGGCACTCTGCCCTTCGCGCAGAAGGGCAAGCAGCAGATGTTCCGTACCGATGTAGTTGTAATTCATGGATTTCGCTTCGTTGGCGGACATCACGATAATGTTTTTCAAACGCGCCGTCAACGGAGCCGGGCCGTCCAGTTTGGTCTGCCCTCCGGTTCCAAACTGACGTTCCACCTCGAACCGCAGGGTATTCAAATCAAGCCCCATGGAGCGGAGCACGGAAACCGCAACCCCCTCCCCGAGTGAAATCAAGCCAAGCAAAAGATGTTCCGTACCGACGTAATCATGATTGAGCCGCTCCGATTCTTTCTGAGCAAGCGCGAGAACGTGTTTTGCCCGGGGTGTAAAATTCTTGAGCCACGGAGTCAAATCATCCATATCTGCCATAAAAACCTCCAATATGTTCTGTTATCCACAGAGATTTTAACCCGATTCAGGAAAAAATCAAGTCAAAAGCCGAAAAATGCACAAGAAAAATTCGCAAACGACCTCCGCAAGGTGTATTTTACGGCAAAAAACAGAAGGAGGACTGCCATGAAATCCTATTCCGCCGCCCGGATGCGGGCACTCGACCGCCGCACGATCGAAGAATACGGGATCCCCGGAACCACGCTCATGGAAAATGCAGGGACCGCTCTCACACGCGCCGTCCTGCGCTTTTCCGCCGGATTCGATTCTCCGGAATTCGTAATTCTCGCAGGAAAAGGCAACAACGGCGGCGACGCTTTCGTCACAGCACGGCAGCTCCACCAGTCCGGGCGTCCCGTGCACCTCTTCATGACGGCGCGTCCCGACGAACTGACCGGAGACGCGGCGGAAATGTTCGAAGCCATGCCGCAGGCTCTCAAAAACGGCGCCCGCTTTGAGTTTTCCGCCGATGATATTCCCGAACAGGCGGTCATCATCGACGGACTTCTCGGAACCGGAATCCGCGGAGAAGTGCGGGAACCGTCCGCAAGCTGGATCCGCCTCGTCAATGCCTCCAACGCACCGGTTATCGCCATCGACATCCCGTCCGGGCTGAATGCGGACGACGGAACCGCCGCGCTCCATATCACGGCCGACCTCACGGTCACCATGGCTGGAGTCAAAACCGGAATGCTCGTGGAACAGGGACCCGCCGCTTCGGGACGGATCGAGATTGCCCGGATCGGCATACCTGACGACTATCTGGAAGAAGCCGGCGACGGATTCCCCGTCTTCTCCCTCTCCGACGCACGGAAAATGCTTCACCGCGAACCGTTTGACACGTTCAAAAACAGACGCGGACACCTTGCCGTGGTCGGCGGCTCACGCAACTACGCCCATGCTCCGTTCCTCTCTGCCGAAGCGGCTCTGCGAACCGGCAGCGGACTCGTCTCCCTGCTGCTGCCGGAAACCGCGGAAATCCACTGCATCGTCCGCAAAGCCCTGATCCTGCGCAGACTGCCGGTCAACGGAGCTCCGGCATTCAATGCGGTCTCTCTGCCGGAACTCGAACTGGAACTTGAAAACAAAACCGCGCTTGCGGTCGGCCCGGGCATGATGGACCGTCCGGAAAGCGTTCCGTTTCTCTATAAACTCATTCTGACGAACCTGCCGCTGGTCCTTGATGCGGACGCATTGAACCTGATCGCGCAAAATCCGGCGCTTCTGGAATCGCATGGAGAATCCGTGATTCTGACGCCGCATCCGGGAGAAATGCGCCGTCTGCAAACGGCATTTGGACTCGACGGACAGAAAACACGCATAGAACAGGCTCTCGACCTTGCCATCCGCACGGGCTGCACCGTGATCCTGAAAGGCTGTCGCTCGGTCGTAGCCTCGCCGGATGGCTCGTACAGTCTGAATCTGAGCGGCTGCCCTGCCCTCGCCACGGCGGGAAGCGGCGATACTCTGACAGGAATCTGCGGTTCGTTCCTCGCTCAGGGATATTCCGCATACGATGCGGCACGTCTCGGAGCCTATGTTCACGGACTCGCAGGCGAACTGCTTTCTCCATGCGGTTCCCGCGGCGTCATTGCGGACGATCTGGCATCCGCCGCCGCACGCGCAATTCACCGCATCCTGCCGACAGCATAGCGGAAGAAGAGATCAGAAGTACTCCACGGGACACGATGGAATGGAATCCAGAAAACGGGCGCCGTAGGCTTTCGTGACAATCCGGCGGTCAAGAACCACAATAATTCCCTGATCGGTCCTGCTGCGGATCAGGCGGCCGACTCCCTGACGGAATTTCAGAACGGCATCCGGAATCGAATAATCGCGGAACGGCTCCCCGCCGTTCTGCCGGATCCGCTCCAGACGCGCTTCGATCAGCGGATGAGACGGAACGGCGAACGGCAGTTTCGTGATCATCACATTGCTCAGAGCCTCTCCCGGCACGTCAACCCCGGTCCAGAAACTCGTTGCCCCGAACAGAACCGACGGCACATCGCTCGTTTTGAACTGCTGGAGCATTGCCGTCCGGGAAAGTTCCCCGCCGTGAACCAGCAGATTCAGTCCGAGCTCCCGGATCTCGTCTTTCAACTCCTCCGCGCAGGTACGGAGCATGCCGTAACTGGTGAACAGAACAAAGGCGCGGCCGTTTGAAAATTTCAGGAAACGGACAATCTCGTCGCACACGGCTCCGTAATAGCTCTCTTCGGAAGGCAGCGGCATCGAACGCGGCAGATACAGACGCACCTGTTTGGCGTAATCGAACGGGGAGTCCAGCACGATTCCCGTACCGTTGGCAAATCCGACGCGGTTGAAATAATAATCCAGCGAACCGTTGACCGCCAGCGTGGCGCTCGTCAGGATCACCGTTTTTTTCCGGGAGAACAGAATGTTGTGAAGCAGGGCGGCGATATTCAGCGGAGCGGCGTCGAGCTCCACCATCGGGGCGCGGGTCACGCTGGAAAGCCGTCCTTCCGCCCAGTACACATGTTCCTCCCACGCCATTTCGGTGAAACCGGCAATCTCCTCCTGAAACGCCAGACAGCGTTCGTGCAGAGACTGCAGTTCCGTCCGGAAATCCTGATCCTCCTGTTCGGCGATGTACTCCCGGAGCAGTTTTGCCACATTGCCCAGCTGGGCGGAAAGATGATCGGAAAAACGGCCCGGCTTCACAATCCGCAAAACGGAGTCCGTCCGCTTTGCGACGGCTTCCTGAAACTGGGCAAAATATTCTGTAGCGGCATCCTGCACCTTGGCGATCGTCGCCCGGAGCTGAAGCGAACTTTCCCCGGAACGCAGCAGCAGTCCTTTTCCCGTCGAAGGGTTGTAAAGACGGTTCAGAAAATAACGGAGCGCACCGGAGCGCAGGGACAGACCGAGATGCTGGGCGGCGGAATCTTCCAGCGTATGCGCTTCATCAAATACGACTGCGCCGTAATTCGGCAGCGGCGACGTCTCAAGCTGTTCCAGCGCGCGGATTTTCAAATCCACAAAAAACAGCGCATGGTTCGCCACCACAATATCGGCGTTCTCCCACTCCCGCCGCGCTTTCCAGTAGAAACAGGTCCGGAAAAACTTACACGACGGCCCCGAACAGTTGGACGCCTCACTGCAGACACACGCCCAGAGCTCGTTGTCAACGGAAAAATCCAGGTCGTATTTCGATCCGTCTTCCGTCCTGTCCGCCCAGTCGGCAAGACGCTCCACTTCGGTCAGCATTTCATGCGACGGCAGGAACTCATCGCGATGCCCTCCCCGCGCAAGAAGCAGACGCCGCTTGCAGATATAGTTGCCGCGCCCTTTTGCAAGAACAAACTTCAAGTCGATATTCAGCAGTTTTGCCAGCAGCGGCAGGTCTTTATAAACCAGCTGCTCCTGCAGGTTCAGCGTTTCGGTTGTGATCAGAACCGGCTTCTTCATCGAAAGCGCGGCATAAATGGCGGGAATCAGATAGGCGAAACTCTTCCCGACTCCGGTCGGAGCCTCCACACAAAGATTGCGTCCGTTTTCAAATGCGGCGGCGATCTCATTCGCCATGACGGTCTGCTGAGGACGCGGCTCATAGGGTCGCCCGCCAAATTCCGCGGAACGCTTCAACGGACCGTCTCCGGAGAAAAAAGCGATTGTCTCTTCCAGACACTCCGGACGGGGCGGTGTGAAATCCGCCTCCTGCAATTCGACATCAACCCGTGCGAACTCCAAAGAGTCCAGCCCGGTATAGTCTTCCTCCGTCTCTTTTCCGTCGGAAGGTGTGACAGGGGCAACCATGAAGTCTCTCTTTCTTTCAGTCAAAAAAGGACGGCAGTTTCCTGCCGTCCCGTATTCATTTTTTCACCGGCGCGGAAACGTGCTCAGATCTTGCGCCATTTCGGATCAATGCCGGAAACGTTCCAGTACGCCTCCGCCATGAAGATCGCATCAAGAATCGCACAGCGGGTCATCGCTTCAACAACCGGATAGATTCGCGGCAGCAGAGACGGATCCCGGCGCGTGATCGGAGAAAGAACAACATCCTCCATCTTCGCGACGTTGACAGTCGCCTGCGGAACGGAAACGGTCGGAGTCGGCTTCACGGCACAGCGGAAACGGATATCTTCCCAGGTGGTGATACCGCCGAGGATGCCGCCGGCATGATTGGTTTTGAAGCGGACCTTGCCGCTTTCCTTATCCACATACGCTTCGTCGTTGGATTCGGAACCGAGCATATCAGCGACCTGGAATCCGGCGCCGAACTCAATTCCCTTGATCGCCCCGATGGAGCAGACCGCGTGCGCGATCATTGCATTCATCTTGTCGAACACAGGCTCGCCGAGTCCGGCGGGAACGCCGCGGGCAATACACTCCAACACACCGCCGGCAGTCTCACCGTTCTCCTTGATCTTGAGAATATCACGTTTCATCTCTTCGGCAAGTGCAAGGTCCGGACAGTTGATTTCGTTCTTGCGGTAATTTTCTTTGGCGAACTCATAAGAAACGGGTTCTTTCACTTTGATGCCGTGGGAAGCGATCGTATATGCGATCACGTCAATCCCCATCTGCTCAAGAACCGCTTTTGCGACCGCACCGCCTGCCACGCGGCTGGCGGTTTCGCGTCCGCTGGCACGGCCTGCACCGACCCAGTCCGCGTATTCGCCGTATTTCTTGAAGAAACCGTATTCCGCATGTCCGGGACGGATTTCATCTTTATAGGAACGGTACTGATCAATATGCACGTCCTGAATATCGTTGTTCGGGATGATCATGCCGACCGGAGCGCCGGTGGTCAGATCGTTTTCCATCACGCCGGAGAAAATATAGACGAGGTCTTTCTCCAGACGGGGGGAATCCAGAGGAGTCTGTCCCGGCTTCCGCTTATTGAGTTCATCCTGAACCATTTTTCCGGTAATTTTAATTCCCGGCGGAACACCGTCCACAATAACCATCAGTCCACCGTAAAGTTCCGGCGGAACGGGGAGATTTTTTCTGAAGCCGCCAGCGTAGGATTCGCCGCAGCAGGTTATTTTAAAGAGTCTTCCAAAGGTGTTTCCGAACATGATCCTTCTCCCTGCATAAATTATCGGAGACGGCACCATGCCGCCTCCTGACTGAAAGGAGTAATATACTGCTGTTTTCCGGAAAATTCAAGAACCGTTTGCAAGTTTATCACCATCCGAGAGCCGGACGGACATCGCCCCGTTTGAGCTCATCCGTGTATTTCCAGACAACTTCCCCGGTCCGGTTGTCCGTCAGGATCAAACTGAAAAAATAGGAAAGCGTGCGTTTGCGCCCCACAGACGCCGTCTGCTTGATCACCGTGCCGGAAAGAGAAAGGTCGTAGGCTTTCAGCGTGCCGGGTTTGAGTACCGTTTTCCGGTCGAAATCGGAAGCGGAGGAAAGTTGACGCGCCTGGGAACTGGCGGGATCAAGAAGCTGTCCGGCTCCCGCCGCGGCGGAAGTCAGCCGGACTTTGCCGCTGTTGAGCAGCCGCTCGCTGATCCGCTCCGTCATCAACTGCGTATTGATATGCTCATCGGTATTGTTCCGGATCACGGAAAGCATCAGCAGAGGAGTCGCACGCCTGACGGAAGCGGGAACCGCCGCTCCGGGATGCGCTTTGATGTATGCGGACTCCGCATCTTCCCGGTACGCCTGCAGATAATTGTCAAACACCGGACTTGCCAGCAAAGCGTCGGATCCTTTCCGGGAGATCTCCACCCAGTCTTCCGAAACGATCTGCCGCATGGAACGCGGATTGGACGACGTATCATCCGCGTCCATGATCCGCGGACCGGAGCCGCATCCTGCCAGCAAAACAAGCACAGTCCCGGCGGTTGTACACAAAACAGTACGATTCATCATCTGTCCTCCTTATTCTTCTTCCGCTTCTTTCATGTTCAGAATAAAATCCCTGCACTGACGGGTCGGCGCGACCGACTGAAAATAGACCGTCTCACCCGGTTTGACAAGTTTCGTCATCCAGACGCCGTCCGAAACAGCCATTCCCCGGCTGTCCAGCCAGACGAATTTGTAACTGATCCGGTAAGGATCCCCGCCCGTGAGCGAACTCCAGAGTCCGGAGAAAAATCCGGTCCGGTTGTTCAGCGCGGAAACCTGAACCCGGAGAAGTCCGGCGCTCGTCTCGGAGGTGTTGACCTCTTTCAGCAGTAGCCGGTTCCGCAGAAACGGATCCGTGACAAACCGCTTGTCTTTCACGATATGCGTTTCCGCATACGCCTCTTCCTCCGAGATCGTATTAACCGAGTTCTGGCATCCGCTGCTCAGCACCGCGCCCAGAACGGCGAGCCCGCAGACCATCATTGTTCCTGTTTGTTTCATAAGAAAACCCCCTATGGTTGAAATTCAAAAATCTGATACTGAATCGCTTTTCCGCTCTGCGCCTGAATATAGAGCAGAGCAGCGGCACATCCGGGAGAAAAGGCTACCCGGAATCCGGTTCCCAGCACTCCGGCCGGCAGAAAGGGAACGATCCGGACCATCCGGTCTTCCGGCATCGGTATGCCTGCGAACTGGAACTCCTTCGGCAGAAACTCCCAATTCCGGGTATCCGCTGTATTAAACACCTGTTTATATAACGATGTTCCCGCCAAAGTCAACGCTCCGGCGAGCGGATCGGCATTCCAGGCAAGAGCGACCGCGGCGGCCGTCGCCGCTTCCTTGACGGCATAGCTGACCACGATCCGCGTAATACGGATCGGCAGAAGTTCCGCATGTTCCTGCGATAAAATCGCATCCATATCCGCCAGACGGAACGTCACGGTCTCCCGCCCGCCCCCGCTTATGCGGAGACCGGAAAACGGCGCCGGATAGTATTCGCAGACAGGAAACGCAAATCCCGTCACCAGCAGATTGATCTTGATCTGCCGGAACGCCGCGCCGCGTCCGTTGGCAAAAATCACATAAACCATTCCGCGCCCCATATCGGCGGACAGCGGCACAACATTTTTCAACGGTTCCGGAACGGCACGGCCGGTCCGGCGGAGCAGAGTTGCATAACACTGCTGAATAAACGGTTCCGACGGAAGCGCTTCGTACAGCCGTCTGAAATCCACGCAGGCGTTTTCCAGATCCCCGCGCCGCAGATAACCGATTGCAGAAAGGAACACCGCCACAGGGTTCAGATAATTTCCGTACGCTCTGCGGGCGGATTCGTACAACTCTTTTGTCGCGGCGCGGTAGTTCGGATCTGCGGCAATCCGGGATTCGGCAATGCCGGTTCTCCCCTTTTCCTGCTCCGCGGCAAGTTTCCGTCTTTCTTCCTCAATATTCTTCGCATGGCGGGAAGCTGCATTTTTCTGCGCTTCGCGCATCCGCTGAAGCTCTACATGAAATCCCTGCTCATTACGTTTGCCGAGATACGCCAGCGCACGGTAAAACGGGACCAGAATGCGGTCACGGGTATAGCCTTTATATGGCAGGACATTCGGATTCAGCAGCGCGGATCCCGTTTCCGCCCCCGCATCACGGACGCTGACCACCGCCCGTTCGTCATAATCCCTCATCAGCCGGTCCGCCGCATTGAAACAGCGGAGAGCGTCATCAAATTTACCGCGGCTGAATTGAAACAATCCGTTTTCAAGCTGCCACATAAGTTCATCGCCGCTGCCGCGCGTACTGTTCACCTTGCTCTCCAGCAGTTCCGCCGTGCGCGGATAATTCCCCGCCTGCCATGCGGCGACCGCCGGCGCTTTCTGCGCGTGGGAATCAATCACCGTGGAACAGCCGCAAAACAGCAATCCCGTCACGGGCAGGAACAAAACAGGAAAACGAAAAGCAAACGGCATACGGGGTCTCACTCAGCCGGACGGCTCCGCAGCCAGGCGCCGACGGATGCAGAAAGTTTGAGTGCGGCCTTTTTCATCATATAATCGTAATACCGGAGAATATTCCAATCCCCGGTATCTTCCGGGATTGCGGAAAAATCCACTTTTTCCGTAAACGGGATCACGACGGCACGTTTGCCGTCTTTCGCATCAATGATTGTCAGATTACCGGCAAAGATCCCTATCCGACGCAGCAGAGCCTTGCTTCCCGGCTCAATCAGAACGACCGCATTTTTCACGTCAAACTGATCAATCCTCGGCACCAGCAGATAATCCGCCTGCAGCGCTTCACCGATTCCGATATAGCGCTGCGGCTCCACGAAACCGTCCGGATACGAATGTTTCCGGAAAAACGCTTCCACGGAGTCAAGCCCCGTCATCCGGATATTCTGTTCGATCAGATGCCGCTGAATCAAAGCGTTGAAATCGGCGGAAACAGACCGGGTGGAGCTCCCGGAAGCAAGAACAGTCCGCAACACGGCGGCACGGCAAAACGTTTTTTTCCCGTCCGGCTCTTCCGCCCGAACCCAAACAGCAACAAGCAGAATCCCGCAAATCACCGACAGCAATTTTCTCATGACAACACCCCGCAGACTTTTTTATGGAAACTATAAACCATACCGCACGCAAAAACAAGCGGCAAAATGAAAAATCACCGCAGAAATACCGTGGCTTCTCAAAACAGTGCGGATATTCTTTCCATATTCTCCGAACGGAAACACGTTTTTTTTCAAAACCGAATTGCGAATTAAACATTCCGGGATTATATTATCTTTCAATAATAAAAAGGTTCATTCAATTAAAAACAAACACGAAACAATTTTTCGGAGAAAAAAATGTCAGCAAAAGTCGATCTGAACGGAAAAGTCGCAGTCGTTACCGGCGGGGGCGGAATCCTCTGCAGCACCATGGCAAAAGCGCTTGCGGAATGCGGAGCCAAAGTTGCAATCCTTGATCTCCGTCTTGAAAATGCGGAAAAAGTTGCCTCGGAAATCAATCAAAACGGCGGAACTGCCATCGGTATCGCAACAAACGTCCTTGAACTCGACAGTCTCAAAGCCGCGGAAAAACAGATCCGCGAAACGTTCGGGACCTGCGATATTCTGGTGAACGGCGCCGGCGGAAATCATCCGAAAGGAACCACCTCCGCGGAAAAACTCACACTGGAAGACATCACCAATCCCACTCCCGGAAAAATTTCGTTCTTCGATCTTGATCCGGCGGGAATCGGCTTCGTCTTCAATCTGAACTTTCTCGGAACCCTGCTTCCGTGTCAGGTTTTCTGCCGGGAAATGGCGCTCAAAGGCGGCGGAACCGTCATCAACATCTCGTCCATGAACGCATTCAAGCCGCTGACAAAGATCCCGGCATACAGCGCGGCGAAAGCGGCGATCAGCAACTTCACGCAGTGGCTCTGCACCCACATGTCGGGCGTCGGCATCCGGGTCAACGCCATTGCTCCGGGCTTCTTCCTGACCGATCAGAACCGCACGCTCCTCACCAATCCCGACGGCACCCTCACCGCCCGCGGCAACACGATCCTCGCACACACTCCGATGGGCAAATTCGGAACCCCCGAAGACCTCACCGGAACTCTGCTCTGGCTTGTGGACAACAACGCCTCCGGATTCGTCAACGGAACCGTTATCCCCGTCGACGGCGGATTCTCTGCATTCTCCGGGGTTTGATCATGGGATTTATCGCACTCATTGATTACGGAATGGGCAACCTGCGCAGCGTTTCCAAAGCGCTGGAAAAGGCGGGCGGCGTCATCCGGATCATTGACCGTCCGGAACAGGCGGAAGGCTGTTCCGGACTTGTTCTGCCCGGTGTCGGAAACTTCGGCGACGGTATGCGCAATCTGCGGGAACGCGGATTTGTGGAAACGGTCCGCCGTGCCGTCGATGCGGGGCTTCCGACCCTCGGCATCTGTCTCGGTATGCAGATGATGCTGGAAAGCAGTGAGGAAGCTCCGGGCGTGGAAGGTATCGGCATTTTCAAAGGCGCAGTCCGGCAATTCCCGAAAGACCGCGGAGAAAAGGTTCCGCACATGGGATGGAACCAGCTGACGCACAGCGGCGGCAATCCGTTTCTGGCGGGCGTTCCCTCCGGTTCCCACGTCTATTTCGTCCACTCTTACTACGCGGACCCGGTCGACCGCGCAGCGGTGGCGGCAGAGTGCGATTATATATTCCGGTTCGCGGCGGCTCTCGGAAAAGGAAACGTATTCGCCGCTCAATTCCATCCCGAAAAAAGCCAGAAATACGGCATGACCATTTTGAAAAATTTTGTAACAATGTGCAACAACGGAGAACAGTGATGCTCATCATCCCGGCTATTGATATTCGCGGCGGCAAATGCGTCCGCCTTTTTCAGGGCGACTACAACAAAGAAACCGTGTACGCCGAAGACCCGGCGGAACAGGCCGTCCGCTGGGAAAACGAGGGAGCACACATCATCCATCTTGTGGACCTTGACGGAGCCAAAGCCAAACACCCTGTCAATCTGGATGCAATCCGCAGAATCTGTTCCAGTGTCCGCATTCCCTGTGAACTCGGCGGCGGGATCCGCACCATCGAAGACGCACGGAAAGCGTTTGATGCGGGAGTCTACCGCATCATCCTCGGAACGGTCGCCTGCGAAAACCCGAAACTTGCCAAAGAATTCGTCTCGGCGTTCAGTGCGGAACGGGTTGTGGTCGGGGTTGACGCCCGCGCCGGAAGCGTCGCGGTGAACGGCTGGCTCGAAAACAGCGGCGTCGACGCCTACGAACTCATCCTGACTCTTCAGGACATGGGCGTCACCCGGTTCATTTATACGGACATCGCCACCGACGGAGCCCTCTCCGGCCCGAACTGCGACGCCATCGCGGCAGTCTGTTCCAGAATCCCGCGCAGCAGCGTGATCGCTTCCGGCGGCATCTCCTCCGCCCGTGACATCTCATCGCTCCGGGAACTCCGCAAGGACAATCTGGAAGGCGCGATCGTCGGCAAGGCGCTTTACGACGGCAAAACGACGTACAAAGAACTCGACGAGGCGGCAAATGACTGAAGAACCCGTTTACAATCCGTTTCCCGGCGACTCCTACGATACGCCGGAGCATGTGAAAGGAAGTCTGCTTGATCTGCTGCTCCTCCGGACCAGAGCGTCATTCTATCTGCGGAATTTTTACGTTTTCTACCGTTCCGGAAGCGCCTGCCGGAAAGGATGGTTTCCTCAGAATCAGCAGACCCGGAATTCGTATGACAACATCCTAATCACGGAAAGCTGCGGCGGCAGATTTCATCTGCGCGGACTCGACAACATCAGCAAGACCGAAGGACCTGTCCTGTTCATCAGCAACCACATGAGCCTGCTGGAAACGGCGGTGATGCACGCATTCATCCGTCCCCGCAAAAATTTCTGTTTTGTCATCAAGGAACAGCTTTTTCAGGTTCCTTACTTCGGCGACATCATGCGCACGCTCGGCTGCATCGGCGTCGGACGCAAGAATCCGCGCGACGACTTCCGTGCCGTGATCGACGAAGGCAAAAAAACTCTGGAAAGCGGCAAATCCATCGTGATCTTCCCGCAGGCTTCCCGCTCCGCCGTTTTTGACGTGAATCACTTTAATACGATCGGCGTCAAACTGGCGAAAGCCGCCGGAGTGCCGATCATTCCGACCGCGCTCAAAACCGATTTTCTCGGCAATGGAACCATGATCAAGGATCTCGGTCCCATTCACCGCGACCGGGAGATACATTTTGAATTCGGCGAACCGATCATGAACGTGGAAGGAACCGGAAAACAGGAACACCAGCAGATCATCGACTTCATCGAAAACCGTCTGCTCTCCTGGGGATGCGAGGTCCGGAAATGACGCAGGAAACCGTCACAGTCAATCTGTCCGACCGTTCCTATCCGATTTCCATCGGTTCCGGCATTATCGGGAACACGGCTCTGCTGGAACCGCACGTCAAAGGCAGACGCTGCTTTCTTGTGACGGACTCCGCGGTTGCCCCGCTGTTTGCGGACCGCGTGCGCGAATCTCTCGCCTCCGCCGGAGCAACGGAGGTGGCGACTCATATTTTCCCCGCCGGAGAAGAATCCAAAACGATCCGGACAATCGAAGCCATCTGCCGCGACGCAGCACAATCCGGGCTTGACCGCCGGTCCGTGATGATCGCCCTCGGCGGCGGCGTCACCGGAGACATGACCGGATTTTCCGCCGCGATCTACATGCGCGGCATTGATTTTATCCAGATTCCGACGACACTGCTCGCGATGGTAGACTCCTCCGTCGGCGGCAAAACCGGCGTCGACATTCCGGAAGGGAAAAACCTGATCGGAGCATTTCATCAGCCGAAAGCCGTCATCATTGACACCGCCTTTCTTGACTCGCTCCCGGATAACCAGTACCTCTGCGGTCTTGCGGAAATCATCAAGACAGCCGCAATCCTTGACGCGGAATTTTTTGCGGAACTGGAGACGGGAACCGATGCGATCCGTCGGCGCGACGCCCGGTTTTCCGCAAAAATGATCAAACGCTGCTGCGAACTCAAAGCATACGTTGTCAGCCGGGACGAGCGCGAAGGTTCCCTGCGCGCAATCCTTAATTACGGGCACACTTACGGACACGCAATCGAAAGTTCTTTTCATTATAAAATGCTGCATGGCGAAGCGGTTGCAATCGGCATGTGCATGGCGGCGGACCTCGCGGTCAGCCTCGGCGTCATGGAGCGGAGCGAAGCGGACCGGCAGCGCAGTCTGCTCTCCGCCGTCCGCCTGCCGACCGGGATCCGGTTCGATGCGGAAACCGTTTTTCAGACAATGTTCAAGGATAAAAAGACCCTCGACGGCGTTCTCCGGTTCGTATTCACGCCGGTGACCGGAAAAGCCGAGGTCCGCAAAGTGGACAGTGCGGCGGTGCGCGCAATTCTGGAGCGGCAGCGGAATGCTTGAAAACGAAGCCTACATCCTCCTGAATCTGATTCCGGGCATCGGTCCGTCGCGGGCTTCCGCGCTGATTCAGGCGTGCGGCTCCGCAACGGCAATCTTCGATCACGACTGGCAGGAACTTTCCACGATCCGGGGAATCAGCCAGGAACTGGCACATAAAATACTGGAAACCGCCGCTTCTCCCATACTTGACGAAGAGCTCGACCGGATCGCTCTCGGCGGAGTTCATGTTTACACCCGCGCCGATGCGGATTATCCGGAACAGCTCCGGGAACTTGAAGACGCTCCGCTTTGTCTCTACACCTGCGGAATCCTGCCGGAAAATCTCGGATCCGCCTCCATCGCAATCGTCGGTTCGCGCCGCGCTACGGTCTATGGCATGCGCATGGCACAGCATATTGCGGAATCCGCGGCGTACTCCGGCTGGACCGTTGTCTCCGGCCTTGCGCTCGGCATTGATGCGGCGGCGCATAAAGGCACAATGAACGCAAACGGGAAAACGGTCGCAGTCCTCGGCGGCGGTCTGATGAAGATACAGCCGCAGGAGCATGTCCCGCTGGCGCGCGACATCATCGCGAAAGGCGGCGCAGTCATTACCGAATTTCCCATGACTTTTCCGCCCACGCGCCATTCATTCCCGATGCGGAACCGGATCATCTCCGCGCTCTCGCTCGGCACGGTTGTGGTGGAAGCGGGCAAACACAGCGGTGCTCTGATCACGGCGGCAGCCGCACTGGAACAGGGAAAAGCGGTATTCGCCGTTCCCGGAAACGCCGACTCCGAACAGTCTTCCGGCTGCAACGAATTGATCCGCAACGGCGAAGCCCAGCTCGTCACCAGTTTTGAAGACGTTCTGGAAGCCATGGACTTTCTCCCCGGCCTTGCGGAACGCGATCTCCCGATGATGCGGGAAGAGAACTCCGAAGCCCATTCGTTCGACGAAGCGGTCGAAGCCTCGCTCCCGGAAAGCGACCGCAAAATCCTTGATTTTCTGAAAAGCGGCGAAGCGTCGTTCGATGCAATCTCCGCGGGAACCGGCATTGCCGCCGGGGAGCTCTCGCGGAAACTCGTTGCTCTGGAAATATCCCATAAACTCAAACGCACGCCCAACGGCTACGCAAGACTGCGCTGACAAAACAAGAGAGGTATCCTATGAAACTATCCATCATCATCCCGGTCTACAACGAGGAAAACTACATCGACGCGGTCATTGAACGTGTGCTCGCCGTCAAATTTCCCGAAGAAATCACGCTTGAACTCATCGCCGTTGACGACTGTTCCAAAGACAAAACCCCGGAAAAACTGAAAGTCTGGGAGGAAAAAGGAATCATCAAGACGTTCCGCCACGAAAAAAACGCGGGAAAAGGCGCCGCCCTTCATACCGGCTTTGCGCAGGCGACCGGCGACATCGTCGTCGTTCAGGACTCCGATTTTGAGTACAATCCCAACGAACTGCCGAAACTGCTGGTCCCGATCCTCGACGGGCGCGCGGACGTCGTGTTCGGCGCACGCGCCAGCTTTGTCGGCAGCGAATGTCACCGGGTGATGTATTTCTGGCACTCCGTCGTCAATAAATTCCTGACTCTTCTCTGCAATATGCTTGCCGACCTCACACTTCACGATATGGAGTGCTGCTACAAGATGTTCCGAAAAGAATACCTGGACAAAATCATGCTCCGGGAAAACCGGTTCGGCTTTGAACCGGAAGTTACGATCAAACTCGCCCGTCAGAGATGCCGCATGTACGAAGTCACGGTATCCTACTCCGGCCGCACCTATCAGGAAGGCAAGAAGATCAACTGGAAAGACGGCGTTTCCGCGCTCCGCTGCATTCTAAAATACGGTCTTTTCCGCATGAACTGATCCGTTGCGTTTTCCGCACCGATCCCCCGCCGTTCACTGTCCGGAGCGGCGGAATCCGTTCCGCCACTCTTCCGGACTGCTCTTGAAACGCTCCCGGAAAACACGGATGAAGTAATTCGGGTAACTGTAGCCGAGCCGGCGGGCGATCTCTCCGATTTTCAGGGTTCCGGAACTCAGCAGCTTCCGTGCATACTCCATCCGCAGTTCCGTAATATAAGCGCACAGGCTCGTTCCGCGGAATTCCCGGACAAGGCGCGAAACCTGCGCAGGATGAACTCCCGCCAGTCTGGCAATGTCTTCCCGCGAAATACCGGAACAGAAATTCACGTCCAGCACCTCCACGATCCGCCCCCACTCCGCCGCCCGGCGGGTCAGGAAACGGGTCTCCGTCTCCTCCACCGTTTCCCGAACCAGAGTCAGCAGAGCCCGCAAACACAGCCGCGATGAAGCCGAATCCCGGTTTGCGGAAAGCAGTGCGCGAATCATCGCCCTGCCCGCTTCCCCGATCGGTTCCCGCGTATGAAAAAAAACATCCGGGCCATTCTGCGGCGGCGGTTTGCCGTTATGGGCGATGTACAGAACCCGCAAAAAATCGTTCTGAAACACGATGGAAACCATCCGGTGCTCCCGGTCCCAGATCTCATTCGTCCAGCCGGAGGGATGAGTCATGACAGCATCGCCCGGTGTGAATATTTCATCATGGCAAACGCCGTTCGAGGCAAATCCAATCCGTTTTGTACCGCTGAGCGGAAGAATGATCCGCGGAACCGGGTGACAGTTCGGGCAAAACGCCGGAAGCGGAGCAGATTCCCCGAAACGAATCCGCTTCAATTCGATTTTCTCCGCTTCACGCAGATACTCCAGCATCTTTTCCCGGCTGACCAGCATATTTTTTCTCCCGTTTCCGACATCTTACAGCACTTTTCCGAGAAATCAAGCATTTTGTTAAAAAATTATCATCAAACCTCCGTTTTTTATCATTGCCGGACGGACGGTTTTGTGGTATAATGTAAAAAGAAAATCAGAAAGGAGCTGTACAAATGGCAATACAGAAATATACGGTCAGCAACGACCCGGCAATTTACGAAGCGTGGCCCGACGTTGTCCTGACCGGTTCCGGAACCATGCTCTGCGTGTTCAGCGAATGCACCCATCACGGAAACCGTTCCTATACACGGATCATGCTGACCGAATCCGGAGACCGCGGACGGACCTGGAGCCCCAAGCGTCCCCTCACCGAAGGAACCGCCGGACGGAACTATTACTACAACTGCGCACGGATCGCCAAACTCTCCGACGGACGGATCGTCATCTCGCTTGACCGGGTCCCGCTGGACTGCAAAGAAGATACGGGACGCTCGGAAATCCTGCTCTTCTTTTCGGACGACAACGGCAAAACGTGGAGCGCTCCGCTTACAACCCCCGTCAAGGGCATCGTTCCCGACAAGCTGACCGAGCTGGACAACGGCCGCTGGCTGCTCTCCGCGCACTACCGGCACAACGGGCGGCTCACCCAGTTCCTGCATTATTCCGATGACAAAGGCGCCTCATGGAGCCCGCGCATCACTGTCGCCGAATCCCCTGCGCTCAATCTCTGTGAAGTCTCCATGCTTCCGCTCGGCGGCGGAACCGTTGTCGGATTTCTGCGGGAAAATTCCGCACAGGGATGGGACTGCAAAAAAGTCATCTCGCACGACAGCGGCGAAACATGGGGGCCGATCGTCGATTTCCCGATCCCCGCCTGCCACCGTCCGACCGCCGGACTTCTGCAGGACGGGCGCATTCTCATCACCTGCCGTCTGATGCAGGGCGGCAAAGGCTGGCTCGGAGCATGGACGCAAAATCTGCTTGCCGTACTGACCGACCGGGAATCAGTCCTTGCCGATTCCCGGTCCGGCTCGCGGGTCCGGATTCTGCCCGTCGATTACGACCGCTCCCCGTTCGCGGACACCGGCTACTCCGGATGGGTCCAGTTCCCTGACGGCGGAATCTATATCGTCAACTACATCGTGGACGATGCGTACGACAAAGCGCAAATCCGCGGTTATTCCCTCTCCCTCAACGACTTCATTCTTCCCGAAAAGGAAAACTGAACATGACACACACAAAACTCACCGGCCTCCTCGCCGCCCCTTTCACCCCGTTTGATGAACACGGAGAAGTCCGTTACGACCTGATCCGCAAACAGGCGGACTCCCTTATTGCCGACGGCGTCAAAGGAGCCTATATCTGCGGAACGACGGGCGAAGGCATCTCCTGCTCCATCGAAGAACGCTTCCGCATTATGGAAACATGGAAAGAAGCGGCGACGGGGCGGCTGATCCTGATCGTCCACACCGGAGCGCTCTCCCTGAAAGACACCGAAGTTCTCGGACGCAAAGCGGCGGAACTGCGTTACGATGCGTTTTCCGTGATCCCGCCGACATTCTTCAAACCCGCAAACGAGGAAATGCTTGCGGATTACTGCGCCGCCGCGGCCTCTGCGGCACCGGAACTGCCGTTTTATTACTATCACACGATGAATTCCGGCGTCAATCTCTGCATGAGCCGTTTTCTGGAACTCGCGGACGGACGGATCCCGAATCTCGCAGGCATCAAGTTCAATCATCACAATCTCTACGACTACCAGAACGCCCGGCATGCCTGCGGCGGAAAATACGACATTATTTTCGGAGTCGATGAATTCTTCGCCGGAGCTCTGGCACTCGGAGCGGAATGTTTCATCGGCAGCACTTACAACTACTCGGCGGAACTCTATTTCCGGATCTGGGATGCGTTCCGCGCCGGAGACTGGAAAACGGTTGCGTTCAACATGCACAAAGTATGCCGCGGAGTCGATCTCCTGGTCCGGAACGGCGGCATTCCGGCGGGAAAGGCAATGATGCTTCTCAAAGGCATCGACTGCGGCGGAGTACGCCTCCCGCTGAAACAGCTCTCCAGAGAAAAACGCCGGGAAATCGCAGACGCCATGAATTCGATCATCCAGTCTTGAACCGGACAGAAAGGGGAATGAAGAGGGACTTCACAAAACAATCAAGTAAGCTGACACGCGAAAACGTGGATTTTTTCCACTCTCTGAATATGGACAACACGTTCCGGGTCAATTCTCCGGAAAACCTGGAACGGATTCTGCCGTTCGGACTTGACACGATTACCTCCGACGCTCCCGACATCATCATCCCCCTGCTTCGCAAACGCGATTCACGACCGTCCGTTCCTCAGGCGAATTCCGCATTGCCATCCTGACGGAATAGGAAAGTTCTTTCCGCAAAACCTTGTTCTCCGGACTTGAAAAAAACAGTTTCCAGCCTATATTTCCTACACCATTTTATTAAGGAGGAAAGGCTGTCTCATGTTGTATCTGCTTGCCGAGTTGAGAGACTCGTTCGGTCCGCTGCGTCTGTTTGAATACGTCACATTCCGGTCGGGATGTGCACTGCTTACCGCAATGTTCATCGTCATTCTGCTCGGACCGTGGACCATTCGCAAACTGAAACAGTTCTGTGTCCCGAAATCCGCGCGACTGGAAGGAGTCGTCGATGAAAAATTCGTCGATCACAGCAAGGACAAAACCCCGACGATGGGCGGACTCCTCATCGTGTTCGCGATCGCCGTTTCAACTGTGTTCTGGGGCAATCTCTCCAATCCGATGGTGCTGGTCTTTCTGCTTGTGCTCTTTCCGCTTACCGCCCTCGGATTCTATGACGACTACATCAAAGTCAAATATGAACGGAAAGTCCGCGACGGCATTTCCGGGAAAATGAAACTGCTTGTGCAGGGAATCGTCAGCCTCACTGCCATCGCCTGCATCTATAAAATGCCCGATACCATGACGACCAAAGTTCTGCTGCCGTTTTTCAAAGACCCGATCTGTCTCAAACCGGTCGGAGAAACCATTCAGCTTTGGCTTCCGCCGCAGCTTCTCGACCACCCGCTCCTCACGTTCGCCGCTTCGTGGGGACTTTTTGCGATCGGGCTGATCTTCCTCGGCAACATGATCTATGTGATGTTTTTCAGCAATGCGGTCAACCTCACGGACGGCAAGGACGGCCTTGCGGCGGGAACAACCGTTTTCTGCGTGCTTTCTCTCGCTGCGGTCGCCTACATGCACGGGCATTCCGTCTTTGCGAAATATCTTTCCATTCCGTACATTCCGGAACTGGGGGAAGTCAGCGTTTTCGCCTGTTCGATGGCGGGTGCGTGCATCGGTTTCCTGTGGTTCAACTGCAAGCCTGCCTCCGTGTTCATGGGCGATACCGGAAGCCTGCCGCTCGGCGGATGTCTCGGTCTCATCGCCGTACTGATGGGTCAGCAGCTTCTGCTGCCGGTCATCGGGTTCGTATTCCTGATGGAAGGCGGTTCCGTCATGCTCCAGGTCCCGTATTTCAAACTCACGGGAAAACGCATTTTCAAGTGTACGCCGATTCATCATCACTTTGAACAGTCCGGCTGGACCGAAACGCAGATCGTGACCCGTTTCTGGATCATCGCCGGAATCTGCGCTCTGATCGGACTGGCATCTCTGAAGTTGCGGTAACAGCGCCGCCCGTCCCGGAACAGACGGCGCTCCGGTTCACCGGTCCCGTCTGCGCAGGTGCAGAATCCGGCAATCGTAATCGCCGGTCAGCTCCACCTGAAGCCCGGATTGCGCGGCTCCGCGTCCGGAGATCGGACGGTACTCCGCCACACTCGCGGAGTATCCGTTCCCGTGAACGACATTCCCGTAACATTCCACTTCATAAACCGCTTCCGGATCCAGTCCCGGAACAAGAAACGGCGGAATCTTCTGCGTGAACTGGATAAACGTGCCCAGCACAAAAATCACCGCTTCCGAACGATCCTGCGATACATATTCATAAATCGCATAAGGATGCTCGAAAGCGCTTGCCAGACGGTACAGACAGCCGGAATGAACGACCGGACGCAGCTTCTTGTAAAGTTCCACATACGAGCGGATCTCCTCCAATTCCTGCTCCGGGCAAAGCATCAGGTTTTTGCCGCACGCCAGCGATCCCAGCATTCCGCAATACGCCTGAAACTTCAACGGCGTCACCCGGTTGTTGACGTACACCATCGAATCGCTGATATGGCACGCTCCGCCCGCCATGCGCGGCAGGTTCACATAGGTAAACCCCTCGTGCAGTTTGACCATGTCCAGCGCATCCTGATTGTCGCTCCGGTTCATGCGGCCGAACGAGCGGGTCATCTGCAGACTTGCCCGTGCGGCTCCGCTTGCACAGTTCTCCATCAGAAGATCCGGGAAATCAACGGAAAGCGTCTGGAAAATCCAGTCAAGATTCCGTGCATAGTCGATCCAGATCCGTTCCGCTCCGCCCGGCGAAGAGAAAAAGCAGTTCATATCCAGTTTCAGATAGGCGATCCCCGTCTCCTTTACAAGACGATGAATGGACCGGTAGAGATACTCCGCGACTTCCCGTTTTGCAAGGTTCAGCATCACGCTGGTGCGGTCCACATCCTCCCGGTAGCGGCTTTCCGGTTCACAGCCGGGATAGCACATCGCCCAGTCCGGATGTTCCCGGTACAGTTCGCTTTTAAGCTCGAACGACTCCGGCTCGATCCAAAGACCGAATTTCATGCCGAGTTCCGCCACCCGTTCCACAACCGGACGCAGCCCGTTCGGAAACTTCTTCCGGTCCGGATACCAGTCGCCGAGTGCGGACTGCCAGCCGTCGTCGATCACGAACAGCTCGGACCCGATCTTTGCCGCATTCTCCGCCGTTCGGATCACGGTCTCCTCGCTGACATTCACGTTCAGGCTTCCCCAGGTGTTCGTCAACATGGGCAGCGGTTTGTGCGCAATTCCCGGCGGCAGCAGAACATCATCCTGCCAACGGTGCAGAATACGGCTCATTCCGCTGAATCCTTCCATCGTCACTCCGGCGGCGGACGACGGAGCTTCAAACGTTTCACCCGGCTTCAGAACGATCCGGCTGTCAAACTCATTGATTCCGCCGAGAACGGCGGTATGCCCGAACCAGTCCCGGTCAAACGTGATCTTCCAGTTCCCGGACCAGAGCACCACACCGAAAAAAACGCGTCCGGCAAGCTCCGTCGCCGTTCCGTCGTCAAGTGCGAAAAACGGAACGTGGAACGGACCGGAAAGCCCTGTCCGGCTTTCGATTACGAACTTGCCCGGCGTCAGATTCTGACGGGACGGAACAGCCTCCATGTGTGCGTGGCCCCCAAGATGAGTCGCACGCCATTCCGTCACATCCGACGGCAGATGCCATGCGGCGGATGCAAAGTTCTCCAGTTCAACCGGCTCCGTACTTTCGTTCGACAACGTCCACGAACGTTCCAGGATACGGTCGTAAAGCGTATAGCGCAATCTCAACACAACGGCATGGCGGCTTTCGCGGAACGTCAGGAGCAGCGAATCCCCCTCCCGTTCTTCTCCCGAAAACCGGAATTCCGAACCGCGGATTCCGTCGGAATACGAGATTTTCAATGCGGATTCATCAAAAAATTTTCCGCCGAATACCGGAAGTTCCCGGAATTTCCGTCCGGTCAGATCGGCTGGCGTATGACGGTTGCTCTGCCGGAGCTCCGGAGACGGCAGATCCCCGATCGAATCCAGCGGAACGCCCCAGTACAGATTGACGGGAACATCCGTTTCCGTAACCTCAAACGCATAGCTCATTCCGGCATTGGAAAGCAGAAAGCGCTTTCCCTGTCTGTCGATTCTGCCGTTCATGTCATCTTCCTTTCAGGCACCAGTCGAGAATCTCGTCAAGATTTCCCATCGCCAGATTGATTGTAGTATCCGCACCGCCGTAGTAGATCCGCAATTCGCGCGTTTCCGGCTCCACGACGGCGCCGGTTGCAAAAACGACTTCGGGAATAACGCCGCTGTGCTCGTATTCCGTTTCCGGAGTAAGCAGATAGTCTTTCATGCAGCCGATGATCTTTTCCGGATTTTCAAGGTCAAGCAGAACCGCTCCGAGACTGTACCGGAATCCACTGAACGTATTCTGCACGCCGTGAATGATCTCCAGCCATCCTTTTTCCGTCCGGATGGGAACGGTCGGCCCGATCTTGAGGTTGTTCCACGGCGAGAAATCCCGTTTGAGCAGCGGACGGTGTTCGCCCCAGTGGATCAGGTCCGGAGAGCGGGAAATCCAGATATGCGCAAACGATTTTTCATACGGCGCGCCAAGGCTGTAAGGGCGTTCCAGCCGGACATATTCGCCGTTGATCTTCTCCGGGAACAGGCACGGAACCCGGTTATGCGGAAGCGCGGTAATCTCAATCGGCTCAACCGTCTTGAAATCGGTCGTGCGGTAAAGAAGCGCACAGCAGCCCCACTCCGAATTCGCAGGGCGGATAATGTAGTAGCAGTTGTCTTCGGGAAACCACGTCACCCGGCAGTCGATAGGGTGAAAATCCAGGTTGCCGAACCGGCGTTGTTCATCGACTTCAAAAATCGGCTCCTCCCGGATTGTGAAATGAATACCGTCCGTACTCTCCGCCACATGACACCGGGCATATTTCTCGTTGCGCGGCATGACGGCGACCAGCAGAATGGTCCGCCCGTCGGGCGTCATCACCTGTCCGGGATTGAATACCTGATCCGCCGAACACCAGGGAAATTCCTCCGGCGCGAAAACCGGATTGCGCTCATAACGGGTCAGTAACGACTTGAATGTTCTGTCTCTCATGCTTCCTGCTCCTGCTTAACGTTGATTATTCTTCACGGCATAACGCGGTTCTGTCAATCGCCCGCAAAGATAATCTGATTCCCAAACAGGAAAAAACAAGAGAACAAAGCGACCATCGAACGCAAAAGAAAGCAAAAGAAAAACAAATCAACGCAAACGCGATTATCTGCCGGCAGGCGGAACGGAGACCGAACCGCGTTCGTGCAGCAGACAGTCCACAAGAACATCCGCCGTAACGCTCTCTTTGCGGATCAGACGCTCCAGCATATTGAATGCCTCCTCCGCAAGCCGGGGAAAATTCTGCTGAACCGTCGTCAGCGGCGGCTCCAGAAACCTGCTGAACCGCGGCACCTCCCAGCAGATCAGCGATAAGTCCTGCGGAACGCGCAATCCGCAAAGCCGGAGCGCGGCAAGAGCCTCGACCGACTCGCTTTCGCCGCAGTTGATCACGGCGGTCACGCCGCGTTCCGTCAACGTCCGCATGGAGCCGTAAAGATAGGGGGAATTCTGCCCGGACTCTTCCGTCCGGAAACAGAGAGCCGATTCCGGCGCGAGCGCATAACGGATCCGGCACTCCTCAAATGCGGCGGCGCGTTCCCGGTTGCTTTCCGTCGCACTGTCGCCGTTGATCAGCATGCCGATCTTGCGATGACCGTAAGAAACCAGCAGGGAGACCGCGTTGCGCACGCCGTGCGCAATATTGGAGCAGACCGAATAAACATCCGCGATATGCCAGGAAAAATCATTGATGCAGACGACCGGCAGAGCGACGCTCAATTTCCGGACGATCTGCGAAGAATAGTCAAACGAAATAATCCCGGCGAGACATCGCTCCCGCAGAATTTCCGCATGATCGGAAAACACGATTTCAAGCAGGAATCCGCGTTCCATCGCCACCCGGCGCAGAGCGTCCAACATGTTCAGAGAGTACCACCCAAGCCCCTGTGACGTCTCCGGCAGCAGAACGGCATACACCGGCGTCTTGCCGCTCCGGTATCCGAACTCCAATGCGGTCCGGAGAATTTTTGCCGCGGACTCGGCAGATACGCCGGACCGGTTGTTCAGCGCACGGGAAACCGTTGAAATATTGAACCCCGTCGCCTCCGCGATCTCCCGAATTCCTTTTTCAGCAGTTTTCCTCACCGTGTTGTCCTTTCACTTTTCCATAATGTAGCCGCCCGATGAACAAATGTCAATACGGAATATCATCTTCCCGGCTATTGCAATTTCATATTTTCTATGATATATTATATAATTGTCCAAATAAAAAAAATGAAATCCGGAAACATCAAGAAAGAGTAACTCTCATGAAAATTGCATTTCTGGCCTTCTTCCTCTCCCTGCTCGCGTTCCTTACAGCGTGTTCCACTCCCTGGACAACAAACACTGCACGGAATGCCGTGGAACAGTATCTGATCTCCTCCACGGTCGAACGTGCAATCTCCGGCGTATCATTTCAGAAATACGCAAAGAAAAAAGTTTTTCTGGATTACGAATACTTCGCTCCGCAAGTGGATAAGGCATACGCTCAGGGCGTGCTGGAATTCCGCATGGCGCAGTTCGGAATGATCGTTGTCAAGAAAGTGGAAGATGCGGACATCATCATCCAGCCGATCTGCGGGGTTCTTGCAACGGACCACAGCAAAATCCTGATCGGTACCCCTTCCCTCCCCGTTCCGGTCCCGGATACCGGAATCAGCCTTGTGATTCCGGAGATCCCGCTGTTCCTGAAATTCACGCGCAATGCCTACGGCAAATTCTCATTCGTAGTCTTTGAAGCGTCAACGCGCCGCCCGATAGAGTCCATTCCGCAAATCCGCGCCAGTGCCCGTTACATCAACTGGGTCGTTCTGCTGATCCCGTTCAAAACTCACGATATGACGATGGACGACACCGTGGAAGGCGAACTCGAATACGACTTTATTCCCTGATTCCTTTTTCCAAACCGGATTTTATCCGCGGACCTGAAAAATCCGCGGTTTTTCATTTTAAACTTTATATTTCAGCTTGAAAAAACACAAAAGTATGCCATATTACAGGATCATATTAATCCGGAGAGATGGCTGAGTGGTCGAAGGCGGCGGTCTCGAAAACCGTTAACGGGTTTACCCGTTCAGGGGTTCGAATCCCCTTCTCTCCGCCATTCCCTTTTTGTCGAAAGTTATTCATCGGCACCGCTTCCGGTAATGCAATCCACGGGTGTTCAGAAAGACGGTCAGGGGTGCAGATCGCAACCCGGCATAAAAAACGCATATTGCCGTATTTTCCTTTTTATACCGTTTCCATAATCCGCCTGGCACACTCCTCCGGAGTAAATTTTCCCGTAAAAAGAGCATTCAGCTCATCTCCCGTCCGGGAGAGTGCGGTCCGGACGTTGTTGAAATCAAATTGCGGACGCGCCTGTTCCGCAGCGTTTTTCTGAACGGAAAAAATGTCCGGATAACGCTTTTTCAAAAGACACCCGCAATCCATCCGCGACGGCAGGGAGTAATCCATCGTCAATAAATACTGCTGTTTTTTACGGAACAGAAAACGAATCCATCGCCATACGGCCTCCAGCTCTCCGGACGATTTTATTCCCGCGCGGAAAATCCCGGTGCAGCGGCTTCCCTGCACCGGATAAAACACATCCATGCCGGGCAGAGGCGGCATCGGATATGCCTTGACCGGAATGGCGTTCGCCATCATCTCTCTTAAACTCAGAACCCAGCAGTTTCCGGCGGGCAGAATCCCGATTTTCCCCAATGCGAAAAGGTCAAAACCATTGTTGGGCGACGAACGGTATTTCCGGCGCAGTCCCTGCAGAAAACGAAGCCCGGCAATGCCTTCCGGGGAAGAAAACAACCGCAGAAAACATTCGCGATTCCCCGCTTCATAATCGCCGGGAGATATTCCCTGCCAGAAATACTGAATCAATCCAATCACATTATGCCATCCGGATGGCGTTTCACAGAAATAACCGAATTCGCCCTCCCCGCGCCCTTCCGCATAGCGTGAGGCTTTTTCGATCCATTCGCAAAGGAGTTCCGGTGTCATGGCGACATCGAAATCTTTCACGCCCGCTTTCGCCAGAAATTCGGTATTGACGAAAACGAGACGCACGTTCCTCCCCGAAACGAGTGCATGGTAATGCGCCTCTCCCTCCGCGTTAAACGTCTTGTACAGACATTTCGGATCAATGGTTGCGACGGTCTCCCGGAATCCCTCCAGAGAATCAAGAGGAATCAGCGCATTCATTGCCGCATAGGTCGAATGCATGAAGAACTCGCCCGCCGTCGGTACGGTTCCGCTTCCGAGGCGCAGAAGCAGGGGGTCTTCGGAGTGTTTTGAAGGCCATGGAATATTTTCTATTCTGACGCAGATATCCGGATTTTCAAGTTGAAAAATTCCGGCAAGAGTCTTCAACAGAAATTCATAATCGGGTTTGACTCCCGGCAATGCATAGGTAATGACGGTTTTCGGTTTTGAAACGATCTGGGAAAAAATATCGAAATCTTCCAGCTCCGGAAAATCCTCCCGGATGAACGATCCTTTTTTCCGGCGTTTGACGATAATCCCCTCCTCAACCAGTTCCCGCAATGCCCCTACAATGGTAATGCGTGAAACGCCGAACTGTTTTGCCAGTTCAAATTCCGTCGGAATCGGGTCGCCTTTTTTCAGAACTCCATCGGAAATTTTATTGAGAATGTCGTTTTTTACTCTGGTATATTTGGGTATATATTCTTTTTTCATCGTGTTTTTCTTCCTTATGCCATAAAGATAGCCTGAAATTAAAAAAAAACAAATTTTTATTTGTTTCACCTCTTGACTTTTTTATATTTTTATGTATAATTTAAAATATGACTTATTAATATGTCATAATAAAAAAACAAAACAGGAGGAGACATGAATTATTTTACGGCAAAGATCGGCTGCAACATCGTCCGGGATCCGGATACCGAAGATAGCTACACGGAAGCTCTTTATGAAGAAGAACTGCGGGAATATACCGCTCTCGGCTTTTCTCATGTGGAATTCTCCCATGTGATGAAACTCGACATTCCGGCGGCAAAACGTCTGCGCGCGCTCTCTCAAAAACTGGGAATTCAAATCTGGTCGCTCCATTCGGAGCATCTCAACGACTCTTCCCGGGAAGAGGAATATTACAATATCGAACGGCATTGCGCGGAAATCGGCGAAGCTCTCGGCATCAACGTCGCGGTTTGTCATCTTCCGAATATCGAGAACAGGGCAAACGACTTTGAACGGGACCTGCGGATCATCCGGAACGTTCTGGAAATTTTCCGCCCGCGCGGAATCCGGCTGGCGATTGAAACCTGTGAAAAAAACGACGTCGATTATATCATCCGCCTGATTGACACGATCAACGATCCGTTCCTCGGAGCCAATATTGACACGGGACATGTCTATTGCAATATCACCCATGATGTGGGATCGGTAATCCGCAAGTTCGGGGAACGCATCATTACGCTTCATCTGCAGGATAACTTCGGCGAAAACGACGACCATCAGATGCCCGGGATGGGATATATCGACTGGCACGACGTCATTGCCGCGCTGAAAGAAGCAAATTACTGCGGGCCGTTGATGATGGAAATGACGGGTATCGGTGTGAAAGCCCGCAGAACGGTGGAAAAACTGCGGGATTACAGCATAGAAAAAGAAAGAATTCAGGGGGCTGCCTATCTGGACTGGCTCTGGAAGTCAACAACCGGAAAGAAATGAAAATTTCAACTCAGGGAAAGGTATGAAAATGTATAAGAACAGAAAAAAGTTCACCCTTCTGGAATTACTGATTTGCGTTGCCATCATAGCGATCCTTGCATCTCTGCTTTTGCCATCATTAAACAAAGCAAGGCAAATGGCTCAGAAAGCGGTTTGTACCGGAAATCAGAAGCAGCTGCTTTTGGGATTGATACAGTATATGGGGGATTTCAATGGATACGGCTGTCCGGGAAAATTTAACAAGGGCTATTATCTGGGGGATAATTATTCCGCTTATTGGATCGAGATGCTGATAGGGAAAGAGTATCTCGGCAAAGTTCCATTTGAGGAAAAGGACTGGGGCCTGCAGTCCCCCAGCAAAGCCCTCCGAAGTTTGATCAGCTGTCCCGGCCTGAAGAAAAAGGATACAAATGTTATTAATCAGCATGGAGGCTATGGAATGTTTTATGCGAAGGCGGACTCTGATTTCGGGAAAACCTTATGTTACGATACCGGACAGCTTGGTGACGGAGGATGGGGAACAGCGACGAGCGGTGCATATTTTTCCTCTAAATTGAAATCACCTTCCGAATTGGGATACATCGGATGTTCTGCGAAAATGAGATCCGGCGACACGGGAGGCGATCAGTATTTTACCATTCCTCAAGGCAGCGTAACGAGCTGGGACAAGTGTGCCGCGGCAATGCCGGACGCAGCAATGTATGGAGCTTTCGCATTCGCTCATACGCAAACGGGAAACATGGGAATGGCGGATGGTTCCGTCCGGAGCTGGTCGTATGGAACCTATCTGACAAAGCTGAATAACAACGCCGGAATCGGCTATCGGAATCTTTTCAAGCTGTTTCCGTTCAACAGGAATTATTTCTAAGATTCAAGGAGACAGGAATGAATTATAAAAGAGCAGTTTTTTTGGGTTTGTCCGCACTGATTCCGGGAATTCTTTCCGCATTTGACGAACCGGGAAATATCCTCAAAGATTTTGAACTGAAGTCACCGGAAGTTTGGAATTGCAGAATTCCGGTCGAACGCAACGTGATCGAATCCTTTGAAGGACTGGCGGAACCCTTGTACTATCTGTCGGGAAAAAGCGGCGGAGTTTTGTCACAGACGGTAAGCGTCAAACCCGATACATGGTACACCATGCAGTTTCTGTTCCGCGCCCATGGGAAATATGCTTCAGACCCGACATACAAATACAACCTGCTCGCCGGATTCCTGCCGGAAGGAGAGAGCGACTTCTGGAAAGGAAAAGAGACCAGAACGTTCGGAGGATCTCCCGTCTGGAACCGCGGGCGGATTTTCTTCAACAGCGGCACCAATAAAACCGTTACTCCGTTTCTCTGTTTTATCGGACGCGGAGCATGGGATATCGGACGGATTTACCTGAGAGAGACGACTCCGGCGGATTTTCAGAATAATATCTGCCTGGATTCCGGATTTGAAACATGCAAACCCGGAATGATTCCGACGGAACTCCGGCAAACCGGACGGGGACAGGTTTCCGGTATCACGGTCAGCAGTCAAACCGCATATTCCGGGAAACAGGCTCTCGAAGCAGAATTCATTGACCGGGTTTCTTTAGTCGGAGGCCGTTTTCTGACAAAAGCCGGCGACAGGTTCAAAGCCGGCATTTACCTGAAAGCCTCTGCCCCCGTCGTGGCGGAACTCGTCGTTTCAGGAACGGGAGTAAAACCCGGAACAAGACGCACCCGGAAAATCGGGATCGGCAAAGAATGGAAACATCTTTCATTGGACGGAATCGTAAGAACGGCGGAAGGTTCCGTTTGTCCGCTCCACATTTATCTGAATTTTCAGGCGAAAGACAAGAAAAATAAAGTAACCGTATGGGCGGACGATGTCTCCTTTACGGTTCAGACGGAGGAAGAGGCAAAACGGTATGGAACCCGTTCCGGAATCTGGAATGATTCTTTTGAAACAGGTCCCTACGGCTGGAGAATGTTTTTCGATGAGGACCCGCGGTTCTCAAACGCACAGACACGCGGCATCTTCCTCGATGCGCTTACCGCGGGACACGGGAAGTATTCACTGCGCATTCAGAAACCTGAAATGCCTGCCGTTTTATGCAAAAAGAATCTGTTCAACATGCGATCCATGCCCCTGCATATCGACAATCAGGAGGAATATGTTTTCAGTTTTATGGCAAAGGCGGATAAACCGACAACTCTTTCCGTTGCTTTCCCTTACAAATCAATCGGAAATTTCAGGGTAACGGATTCCTGGCAGAGGTTTTACAGCACCCCTGTCAAACCCGGCCGGTGGTACCACAATCCCAATTACAATGAAATCCGCATCACATCCCCGCTTGACGGTGCGGTGATCTGGCTGGATGCGTTCATGCTGGAAAAAAGAAAAGGTTCCCCTTTCCAGCCATACTCCGAGTTTGAAGCGGGAATTTTTTTCCCGGATACCTACAAAATATTTCCTGAAAACGGAAAGCGGGACATTCAGCTGATGGCTGCCAGCCACCGGAAAGCGATGAAAGGAAATCTGGAGCTGAAAATAAGCGATCTGTTTGACAATACGGTTCTGAACGAAACGAAACCGGTTTCCTTGGCTCCGGGAAATCCTGTTCACATATCCCGGCAAATCGGAATGGACCGTCCGGGGTATTTCCGTGCGGAAATTACCCTGAAAGACCGGAACGGGAAGAAACTGGCGGAGAATATCACCACCTATGCCGTTCTTGCTCCGCCGCGCAAAATTCCGTACGGGAAATCCTGGTGCGGAATTTTGAGCGGTTTGGACGAGTCCGGGCGGAACGGCAGCAATTTTGCGGCAATCCGTCTGCACGGATCAAGCTCTTTGGACGATACGCTCGACATTTTGCAGCTGATCGGATACAAATGGATCCGTATCATGGGAATCGGCAACTGGCGCAATACCGAACCGGTCCGGGGAAGTTATGAGTGGAAGTGGGATTCATTCGTCGATACAATCAAAAAACATGACATGGGGATTCTTGCGGAGTTCCTTTCCCACGATGCCCAGCCGTGGAGCAATTCCGGAGTCTTCGTAAAAGAAAAACTTCAGGGAGGGTTCCATTATACGGCAAAAGCGGAGGACGTCGCCGGATTTTCCACGGACTTCGCGCGACGCTACCGTCACAGAATCGACTCCATCAATCTGATGAACGAAACCAATGGATATCCGCCGGAAGAATACCTCAAAATCATCAAAGCCGTTTACCGGACCTTTAAAAAAGAAGCGCCGGAAATCATCGTACAGGGACCGGGCTATCCGTCAAACACGCTTCCCCTTCTTGAAGACGAGGGAAAGGACAATACCTGGATCACAAAGGCTCTGAAACTCGGACTGAACGATTTCAACGACGTGATGGGGATTCATCCCTACGATACCGGACACGCTCATACGCTGGGTCACGTTTCCCAGGACTGTGCTGAACTCCGTCTGACAGGGAACAACAGGACATTCGCGGAACAGCGGCGTCTGCAGGTTCAGAAGTTCAGGAAGGAGTTTAAGAACAACCGCATCTGGGACAGCGAAAGCGGTGCGATCTTCAATACGCTTCCGAAATGGATGAACTCGCCTGCGGAAATCCGTTTTCCATGGTACAGCGAACGGGTCGCCGCTTCGCGCATGATCCGCTGGAACATTCTCAGAATGGCAATGGGAATCGAGCGCCATTTCCACTTTATGTTTCTATTTGAATCAGCCGGCTATCATACGCTTGACATTGTAAATATGGACGGAACACCCCGCGCTGGCGTCGCTCCTCTTTCCACCTTCTACCGGTTATTCGACGGAAGCCGTTTCATCGGCAGCCATAAAATTGACGGCTCCCATATTTATGTTTTTCAGGACTATGACGGTCATGCCGTTGCAGCATGCTGGAATCCGCTTTTGGAAAACAAAGATCCCGGCGCTCTCATAATTCCTGACGGATCCGCAATTACAGAAGTGTTGAACTTCACCGGGAATCCGGTCAAAGGGAAAAACGGAACCTGGCCGTTGAATGATACTCCGTTATATCTCAAATCGGCACTGCCGCCGGAAGCGTTCCTCGAAAAACTGACAAAAGCAAAATTCCTCACGGAAAGCTATCAGTCCGCTCTTGCGGTTGTCTCCGATGGGAACAGCATGTTCGCGGAGGCATCCGTCGTGAACAACGGAAATATGCCGATCCGGCAGATAGAGGTCGAAGTGGGAAAAAGCAGAGAAACCATAACAGACTTATCGCCCCGGAACCGCAAAACGATCCGTTTTCCTCTGAAACTCGTCTCTGAAAAAGAGTTGAATCTGGAAGCGACGTTCCGGCACGGGAAAGATAAGCAACGGCACCGTCTGCGGAAACGGGTCTTTTACATGGCGAAGTCGCAGGGAAACGAAATCCCGGACGGCAATATCGGGCTGAACGAATATCCCGCGAAATGGTCCGGTGAATTTCTGCGGTACGGAAAAAGCGCCGCCTATTCCATTTCAGCGGAGCTTTCCGCTTCATGGGCACCGGATAAACTGCGGTTTGCCGTTGAAGTCAAGGACCCGACTCCCCGTACCGCCTCCGGAAACGAACCGGTTCATCTGGGCGACGGAATCGAACTGTATCTGGATTTTGCGCCGGGTAGGAATCCCGGTTCCCCGCGGTATCCCGACGAAGCGGTCCGACTCTCCGTCAACCCCGCATTCCCGGAAAAGCCGGTATTTGAGCGGAATGGAATTCCGGCAAAGAACAACCATCCGTTTTTCGATTTTTCAAAGGTCGGAATCGCATCGAAACAGTTCCGCGGAGGTTATTCCGTCGAATTGGAAATTCCTTTGAAAAAACAGATCGCCGCGGGGCAGCTGTTGGGATTCAACTGCTGCATCATGGATCATGGGAATACACCGAACCCCAATCAGGGGCTTACGCTGTCACAATCCCCCTGCTGGAATAACGTCAACAATTTTGAGCTGCTCGTATTAAGATGAGCGCGGCGGAATTTCAGCAATATGCCGGCGAACATCTGACGCTCCGGCGGCGGGAAAATGACAGGAGCGTTCTGTTTAATTCATCCGCTGCGCCACATTCCATTTGCAAATCACACAAACCGCAGTATATTTGGAATTTGCAAACCGGCAAGAACAGCAAGGGAAAGTTTTTTCCGTTATTTGAAAAAGGCAGAATGAGCAATGAACTTGAACGATTCCTTTGAAATACGTTTTCCCGCATCGCGGGTGCATCTTGGAATTCCGACAGGCAATTCGGATGCGGGATTTATTATTTTCGGAGAAAAAAATAAACTGGAAATCTGTTTCAACCTTGCGTCGTGCTGGGATCGCCGGAATGACCAGATCATGGAAAAGCCCTGCCCTTATGATGATTTAGTCCGGCTGTTCAATCCTTATGACGCCGATCCAATCAGAAAAAGACTGCAGGAATCTGCGACGGAGTTTAAAATTCGTCATGATTTCTGGTGGCCGTCGACCCGAATTCCCGGCGGCCGCCTTGTCCTCGAATTGAAGGAGGAAATTTCCCGGCTCACTCTGGATTATTCCACCGGAATGATTACCGCGCACACGGCTTCCGATCCGATCCGGATTCTGGCGTCCTTGAACCGGAACTCGCTGCTCATCCGGGATTTCGGCGGATTGATCGTCCGGCGACGGTTTCATCCGGCGTTTGAATTTCTGAAATCCATTTATGAAAAGGCGGAGATTCCCGCGGCGGAGTATTTCGAAGACGGGTGTTTTCAGCCATTGCCCGACGATCCGGGAACGCTGGCATGGTTTTCCGGCAGTCAGTTGAACCTTGCATTAAGCAGGGATGCGGTCATTCCTTCCGCAGCAGCGCTTGAATTCGATCTCGTTCTGGAGGAGAACCGTAATTTCTGGCGGAACTATTGGGAAACGGTTCCTGTGCTGGAACTTCCGGATGAACTTCTTAACCGTTTCTTCCGTCTGGCGCTGTATAAGTTTGCACTTGCGACACTTCCCGGCGGTGTCCCGTGCGGTTTGCAGGGATGCTGGCTCGAAGATTACCAGAGAGCTCCGTGGAGCGCGGATTATCACTTTAACGTCAATGTCCAGCAGGTCTATACGCTGGCCCCCTCCATCGGGGCGGTTTCTCACATGATGCCGCTGTTTGACATGCTGGAAAGCTCCGGATTCCAGGACAGTATGAAAAAGAATGCAAAGTCTCTGTTTGGAATCGACGACGGACTTCTTCTTACCCATGCCGTTACGGATCTGGGAAGACAGTGCGGAGGAGTGGGAACCGGAGCGGTGCTCGATTTTGTATGCGGCGGATGGACCGCGCTTCTTTACTGGATGTACTATCGCCATACGGAAGACGCAACGTTTCTCCGCGATCGTGCTTTGCCGTTCATGCGCGGGGTCATGAACGTATTCAAAGCCGCACTCCGGGAAAAGGATGGAGCACTGGAACTGCCGCTCAGCATATCCGCGGAATACGGATGCACGTTCCCCGTCACGGTCAATGGGAAAGAGTGCAGACAGAATACGGGGAAAAATCCCTCCAATCAACTGACCTGCTGTCATCTGCTGGCAAATGCGCTGATGGAGGCGGAAAGAATTACGGGACAGACACCGGATCCGTTCCTCGAAAGAATCAAACGGGAACTGCCGCATTTTTCGGTTGTCAACGACAGGGTGGCAATCTGGGAAGGACAGGACCTTGATGTCTGCCACAGACACAACTCTCATCTTTCCATGATTTATCCGTTCGATATTACAGGAGAATTGAATGCGGATGAACGGAAAGCGGTGGACAATGCCGTGGAACACTGGATCTGGCGGGGCAGTGGACAGTGGAGCGAGTGGTCCTATCCGTGGGCTGCGATTCTGCAGGCCCGCTGGGGAATGTCAGAGTCGCCGTCCGTGCTTCTGGACGTGTGGAAACGACTGTTCCTGAACGAGAGTCTTGCAACAGTCTATCTGCCGCGGTTCCGTGGAATTTCCTCACACCGGCATCAGGATATGCTCAAGCCGAAAGAAAGCAGTGAAGTCATGCAGCTGGATGGAACGATGGCGGGAGCGACAGCTCTTCTTGAGATGATTGTCCATGAAAAAAACGGTGTCGTGACGCTGTTCCCCGCATTGCCCGAAACATGGAAAAACCTTACGTTCAAAAGGATACGCCTCCCCGGCGTATGTGTCAGCGGTTCCGTCAGGAACGGAAATGCGGAAGTTGTCTTTGAAAGCGGAAAGACCCGTACCATTCATTACCGTCCCGCATGGGAAAATGAAATCATCCCCCTGGAACTTACGGAAAATGTTCCATGCAGGATAACCTGCACCTTGAAGCAATAAAAAGGAAAGCGGATAAAGAGGGCGGCTCCGGCAGGTAATCATATTGGACTTCCTGCCGGACCTCACCTTTTCAGCCGGCTCAGACAAGCTGCGATGCGGCTCATGCAGATTTTTTCACCCCATATTCCAGCCTCCTTAAATTTTCCGCATCGGCGACATGATTGCATAAGCATGAATTTCTATAAATAAAATTATACGGAACAGGGCTGGTTTCAAAAAATAAAAATTTTCACTTTCTGCCGTTTCACCGTCTCTGAAAATATTTACCGATATATGCCTTCCGGGAAGATTCAGGATTTTTTGCCACAGACGTTTGATTTTTTCATCATTTGATGTATATTCAGCCATAATATTCTTCAAAACAATAATAGCAGAGACAGTTATGAGTTCATCAAACAGGCTTAACGGCAAGGCACAAGCGTTGCTGGATGCAGCTGGACGGCTGTTCGCAGTCCGGGGTATTGACGGAGTGACCACCCGCGATATTTCGATGGAGGCGGGAGGAGTCGATATTTCATTGATCAAATATTATTTTGGAAGCAAAGAAGGGCTGATCCAAGCGGTTGCGGAGTTTGCCGTTGCCCCGTTGCAGAAAGCATCCCTGGAGGATTATCACCGGGAAAACCGGGGGCTGCTCGCCACACGGGATGGACAGCGGGCATTTGTAACCGGCATGGTTGAAGTCATGTTCAACAGATTTAACGGTGCAATGCCGGAAAAATGGTGCCGGGGATTTCTGCTTCAGATATTGCAGAAGCACGGTAAAGATCCCATGCGGCGAACTCTGGTTGAACGGTATATGAAACCAATGGTGACTGTTTTCGCAAAAGTATACCGGGAAGTCACAGGAAATGACGATTTTGAAACAGCGTTCTGCTGGTATCTTTTCATTACCGCACAACTTTTCATTTGCTCCGGAGATACCGATCTGATCGAACTGCTCCATCCCGACGAAACGATGAAAAGCGGCTTCTCGCGCCGAATGCAGTACTTCTGCACGCAACAAGTATTAAACGGATTTGGCCTGTAATCAAAGGACTGTGGAACAATTATGAAAAAGAAGAAATTTCTGCTTATGGCCGGTTCTGCCGGACTTGCCGTCTGTGCAGCCGTTGGAATGACGTTTCGGAAACCGCAGGAACCGGACGTTCCGGTTCCGCTGAGCCGTACGGTAAAACTGCACCGCGTTGCCTCGGCACAGGCGGTGCCGCAAACCGTTTCCTATCCAGGCCGCATAAAAGCCCGGAATCATGCAGATCTGTTTTTCCGTGTTTCAGGTCCTGTCATGGAAAATGATCTTGAACTGGGAATGAACATTGAAAAAGGCAGAATGCTCATGCGGCTTGATCCACGCGACTATGAACGGGAAGTGGAACGGCTGACCCATCATATTGCAGTGTTGAATTCCCAATTCGTTTATAAAGAACAGGAATACCGGCGTATGAAACGCCTGTTCCAGAACAATGCCGTGAGTAAAGCCAACTACGAGCTCAGTCTCAGTGTCCGGGATGCCGCGGCGGCAGAAATCAGAGAACAGGAAACCGCTTTGAAAACAGCCAGAGACAAACTGGCTGACACCCGATTGGCCGCTCCCTTTTCGGGACGGATCACTGATTTGAAAATTGAAAAACACGAAATGGCGAAAGCCAACGAGGCAGTCCTTTCTCTGCAGAGTCTGGATGAACTGGAAATAACCGTCAATGTGCCGGAAGGCAATATTCCGCAGATGCCGCAGCTTGGAACCGGCAGGTTTCTGGGAAAAACGTTTCCCGTATACTTTCCGGGACGGAACTTCCGGCATCAGGCGGTCCTGGAAGAATTCCGCCCGGTAACATCAGAGGAAAACGGTACTTATGAACTGCGTTTTTCCATGAAACAGCCGGAGCACTGCATGGTGTTTCCCGGCATGACAGTTGAAGTTTTGAATCTGCCGACTCTGCAAAGCAGGGAATCCCGGAAAACCCGGATCCCGTTTTCCGCACTGTTCCGGAAAGACGGCGGGGTGTTCGTATGGGAATACCTGCCGGACACGAAACGGTTGATGCGCCGGGCGGTAAAGCCGGGACGCATTCAGGGCAAATCGGTGGAAGTGGAGTCGCTGCCGGACGGAACATTGATCGTGGCGGCCGGAGGCAGCTGGCTGTCGGAATCGCATCAGATCACGCTCCTCAATCCGGAGGTGCTCCATGCGGCTCATTGAATATGTACTGCCGCGGAAAAGTTTTTTTCTGCTGCTGATGATCCTGGTCACGGCAGGCGGCATTTTCTCCTACTTCCGTCTGGGACGGTTGGAATATCCGAACTTCATGATCAAGAAAGCTTTGGTTGTCACCTCTTATCCGGGAGCGACGGCACAGGAAGTCGAAGAGGAGGTCACGGACAAACTGGAGGAAGAGATCCAGAAAATGTCGCAGCTCGACAATATCACTTCCGTCAGCCGGGCCGGCCTGTCGGTGATCTATGTGGAAATCCGCCCGGAATTCCGCACGACGGAAATGCAGCAGATCTGGGATGAACTGCGACGCAAGGTCCACGACATCACGCCGAAACTCCCGGCAGGCACCGGAACTCCAAAAGTCCGCGATGACTTCGGCGACGTTTACGGCATTTATCTGGCGCTGACCGGCGATGGGTATTCCACGGATGAACTGAAAAATTATGCGGACCTGCTGAAAAAAGAACTGTTGCGGGTGCCGAATGTCGCCAAAGTGGATTTCTGGGGCGTTCAGGAAAAAGTCGTCTATGTTGAATTCAACCGCGCCAGACTTGCCACTCTCGGAATTCCGCACGAAAAACTGTTTGCCACCCTTGACCGGAACAACCGGATCGCAGAATCGGGTCAAATTGAAATCGACGGCGAATATCCTTTCTTCCGGGTAACCGGAGCCATTGACGGAGTAAAGGCGATCGAAGAACTTCAGATCGCGGATTCGCAAGGGAAGCTGATCCGGCTCGGCGATGTCGCCGCCGTAAGCCGCGGGCATAAGGAACCGCCGGAACGGATCATGCGGCGGAACGGTGTGGAAGCGATCGGAATCGGCGTATCAATCGTCGACGGCGGAAATGTCGTCGATCTTGGAAATGCCGTCAAACAACTGCTTAAAGACACCGAATCAAGCCGTCCGGCGGGAATGGAACTTTCCTCCATCAATTTTCAGGCGGATGACGTGAAAAACTCCCTGAACGAATTTCTGGTCAATCTGCTGGAATCCGTAGTGATCGTCATTGCAATCCTGCTGTTGACTATGGGATGGCGTTCCGGCGTGATCATCGGCATCACGCTTCTGCTGATCATCCTCGGCACTTTTATCGGTATGGACCTGATGAAAATAGACATGCAGCTGATCTCCCTCGGCGCTCTGATCATCGCTTTGGGAATGCTGGTCGACAACGCGATAGTCATCGTCGACAGCTTTCTGGTCAAAACCGCCCGTGGAACAGACCGCGAACAGGCGGCGGTTCAATCCGTGACTGAAACTCAATGGCCGCTGTTCGGAGCCACGGTTGTGGCGATCCTCGCTTTTTTGGCAATCGGCTTCAATCCGGGCAACATCGGAGATTTCTGCAGCTCTCTGTTCTTTGTAATCATGATCTCCCTGTTTCTCAGCTGGATCATGGCACTGGTGTTCACACCGCTGCTCTGCCTCTGGCTGCTGCCGGAGTCGTCCGTTCAACCGGAAGACGGCAGGGAAGTGTATTCAGGCCGCATTTACCGCTGCTACCGGAAATTACTGAACCTGACGCTCCGTTATCGGAAAACGACAGTCTTCCTGCTGCTTCTTGCCTTGGTCGGAGCGTTTTTCGGCAACCGCTTTGTGCCGAAAACGTTTTTCCCGTATTCCACCCGGAAACAGTTTTACATTGATTACTGGGGAAACCCCGCCAACCATATCAGCCGGACTCATCGCGATGTTGCAGCAATCGCCAAACACCTGCGGACACTGGAAGGAGTCGTTTCCACGACGGAACTGATCGGAGAAGGAACTCTGCGCTTCGTATTGACCTATGATTACAACAGCCAGTCTCCGGATTATGGTCAGATTCTGATCGAAGTCGACGACCACCGCCGGATCGGCACACTGGTTCCGCAGATAGAGCGGTATCTGGCAGAGACTTATCCGGATGCCGATTGCCTAGTTCAGCGATATGCGGAGGGGACGCCGATCCCGTTCAAAATCGAAGCACGTTTCCGCGGTCCCGATCCGCAAGTCCTGCGCGGGTTGGCGGAACAGGCCAAAGAGATCATGCGGCGGCATCCCAATACCCGTTATATCCGTGACGACTGGCGCGATCCGGTTAAAAATCTGCAATTACAATATTCCGATGTAAAAGCACGCCGGACCGGCATTTCCCGCGAGGATTTCGCCAACTCCGTTCAATGGAGCCTGAACGGTCTGAAAGTCGGCGTATTCCGCGAAAAAAACGAACTCATTCCGATCATCTCGCGCCCGGTCGAAGCGGAACGGCAGAACAGCCGCAATTTCGGCGACATTCAGGTCTACAGCTCGGTCACCGGTAAATATTATCCCATTGGGCAGATTTGCGACGATACCTCAATCAAGTGGGAGCCGATACAAATACGGCATCGGGACCGGATTCCGGCGATCACCGTGCAGTGCTCGCAAAAGAACGGAACCGCTGCCGAATTACAGAAAGAACTGGAGCAGGAACTGGCAAAAATCCAACTGCCTCCGCTGTATAAACTTGAGTGGGGAGGAGAAAAGTACCAGAGCCAGATCGCGCAAGCCGGTTTAAAGAAACTTTTCCCCGTCAGCCTGGTACTGATGTTCATTGTGGTCGCAATGCTGTTCCGGACGCTGCGCGAAAGCGGTATCGCATTTGCAGTCCTGCCGTTTGCACTGATCGGCGTTGTCGGAGGATTGCTGCTGCTCGGCCTGCCATTCGGCTTCATGGCGATCCTCGGTTTTCTCGGTCTGTCCGGAATGATGCTGAAAAACGCTATCGTATTACTGGATCAGATCAATCTGGAACTGGAACAGGAAACAAGCCGCTACGAAGCCGTCATCAATGCCTCCGTCAGCCGTCTGAGACCTGTCACAATGGCGGCGGGCACAACCATTCTCGGCGTGGCGCCGCTGCTGACGCATGTCTTTTTTGATTCGATGGCGGCAACCATCATGTTCGGATTGATCGGAGCAACACTGCTGACTCTGCTCGCGGTTCCGGTTCTGTACGCAATCCTCTTTCAGCTGCCGGTTTCTCCGGAAAACAGCGTAAAATAAAAAACAGAAACCGTCTTTCGGACACAAATTCCGGAAGACGGTTTCCCGTAAAAACAGAGCTGTTTATGCCGGATTGGGGACAAAATCTCCGCCACGGCAGCGTTTAAGGTAGTTGAGCCCTGCGACCTGACCGGTCATTTCAAGCTCGTTCCGGTAAACGGGATCATGCCAGCCCTCAATGTCGATATTACCCTGATAACCGTATTTGCGGAGCTCGGAAATAATGTCCGTCCAGTTGCTGTCGCCGAAACCGGGAGTGCGATGCCAGCACCACTGTTCCCAAAGACCGTTTTTCGCAAGCAGGTCTTTGCGGACGGTCGCATCCTTACCGTGGATATGGAACATGCGCGGCATCCAGTCCCGGATCTGCGGAAGCGGGTCAATCATCTGCACCATCTGATGACAGGGCTCCCATTCAAGGCCGATATTTTCCGCAGGGACCGCTTCAAACATCAGTTCCCAGCAGCGCGGATTCATCGCGAGATTGTATGTTGTGGAATTCCAGTTGCCGCCCATGTTGCAGTTTTCAAACGCGATCCGGACTCCTTTCGATGCGGCGAATTCCGCCAGCGGCATCCAAACCTCCTTGAACCGTTCCATGGATTCGGGAACTTTCTTACCGGTCAGAGAACCGGTGAAGCCGGTGACGAGGTTCGTATGAAACAGGTGCGCACACTCGATCGCATGTTTGAAACAATCACGGGTCAGCTGTGCCTCTTCGGTATCCATCAGAGGATTGCCGAATACGCTGATGCAGGAAATCTCGATGTCTTTTCCTTCCAGTTCCGGCATTACTTTTTCCGCAAGTTTCTCCGGCGGGAGTCCCTGGTAATTGCCGTTCGGATAGGTCAGCGCAAAACATTCAAAACCATGTGGAATGATCTGGCGGATATAGTCACCCGCAGCCGCTTCTGCACGCACCATTGTACCGATTCGGATATTCTTCATGCTCGTTCCATCCTTCTTTTGTTAAAAATACCGCACCGTCAGTGAGGTTCTGAAGAATAATATACCCGTACGGCCGGCACGGTTCAAGCATATTTCCATATACAAAATGTGATCGTTCCATACAGTTCGTGACGGAACGGATCATCAGGTCGATTTACGGATCACGAAGAAATAACTGTAGCACAGGAACGCAAGGGTCGGCCCGACGCCGCCGATAAACGGCGGAATATATCCCTGCTTGCCGAGAACCAGAAAAATTTCCGTCATCATCTGGAAGATCACGATCGCCGCAACCGCCGTTACAATGGAGAGGAAAATTCCGGCGCGTTCGTTCTTTGCGGCAAGCGGAAGACCGAGAAACACGCACAGGAAACAGACCCAGGGGAATGCCAGGCGGTAATAAAGAATCGTCATATACACGTTCTTCAACGAGGGAACCATTGTCGGATTATCCTTGAGAATCGCATAGATCGCATAGGAGGAAAGTTCATCCGGCGGACGGATCGCATTGCTGATGTTGTCCGTTGTTTCGGGGATCTCGTCCGGCGTGAAACGCAACTCGCTGTAACGCTCCTCCGCTCCGGGGACATGGATCAATTCGCTGTACGGGGTCCGCTTGGCTCCGCGGAAGACCCAGCCGGAAGGAGTATGCTCCGCCTCATCCGCCTGAAGATCCCATGCAAGAAAACGTTTGCCTTTTTCATCGACCTTATACTGTTTCAGGACGACCTGTTTCTGAACGCCGCCTTTGTCAAAATTCGTAAAAAGCCAGTCGCGGGTCTTGTCGGAACTGCGGTACTGAAGCATACTGTACATACGCTCCTCGTATTTCTCGTTGCCGAGCGTTTCGATCAGGATCTTCGCTTTCATGTCACAATCCGGAACCAGCTGTTCATTGAACCAGAAATTGACAAAAGTCACGCAAAGGGCGGCAACGTAAATCGCACCGCCGCAGCGGATCATGGAAAGCCCGGAGGCTCGCATCGCCGTGATCTCACGGGTTCTGCCGAGGTTGGCGATGCAGTACATGCAGGAGAGCAGTACGGAAATCGGCAGGACAAACCGGATATTGCCCGGCATTTTCAAAATAAAATATCTCGCAGCCAGCAACGGCGAAGCCTTGTATTCCAGAAATTCGGAGAGATCGTTGAAAATGTCACCGATCAGGAACAGCAGAGTGAATGTGAACGACAGAACGGAAAAAGGAATCAGAAACTCCCGCAGGACATAAAGATCAAGAATCGGAAGCCAACGGAACGTTCTGCCCCGGTTGATCGTTTTCAACAAAAACCGTTCATCTTGTGCCATATTCAAATCATTTCTCTGTTGCTGCCGTTCGGAGCAGATAACATAGTGCAGAAAAGTTAAAAAACAAGCCACAGGACAGACTTTTCAGAAAAAACCATCCTGCGGCATGCAAACACGCTTTCCCGTCAGCCTCTGCGGCGCTGGGTGCGGCGTTTCTTCTCACTCGGCTTTTCGAAGTGTCTTCTGTTGCGAAGTTCCTTGAGGGTGCCTTCTTTGTCGAGTTTCTTTTTCAGCTTGCGGAGAGCGCGATCAATCGGCTCGCCTTTTTTCAGTCTGACTTCCGTTGCTTCCATTGTATTCACCCCCCTTCATCTGTTCCGTAAGTATTTCATTGTTCATCAGTCGTTTGTAAAATCCGCTTCGTCGGCAAGCATGGATTTCAGCTTGCTCAAAGCCTGATTCTGTATCTGGCGCACGCGCTCACGGGTCCTGCCGATCTCCTGGCTGACCTCTTCCAATGTACGTGGACGGTGGTTGTCGAGTCCGAACCGCATTCTAAGAATCATGCGTTCACGCTCGTCCAGATCGCGCAGGAGTTCCACCAGACGCTTGATCGACTCCACATCACCGAGAATCCGGTCGGGAGTCATGGCACCGCGGTCCGGGATAATATCCTGAAACTCGCCGTCTTCGCCCTGCTGAATCGGGTCATGCAGCGAGAACGTCTTCAAATCCGCCAGCCGGAGCCCGGCAACGGTACGTTCGCTGAAATCAAGATTCGCGGCGATTTCCGCATCGGTCGGTTCGCGTCCGAGCTTCTCCGCAAGTTTCATGCGCACAGATTTAATTTTATTGATTTTCCCGGCGGACTGCACAGGAATCCGGATTGTCCGGCTCTGATTCGCAAGAGCACGGCGCATGGACTGTTTGATCCACCATGCAGCGTAGGAGCTGAATTTCGCACCCTTTGCAGGGTCGAATTTCTCCACGGCGCGCATCAGACCGATATTTCCTTCGGAGATCAGGTCGAGCAGCGGCAGACCGAGTCCTTTAAAGTCATGGGCGATTTTCACAACGAGACGCAGGTTCGCCTGAATCAGCGTGGCACGGGCTTCATCATGCTCACCGGTATCACGCCCGTGGATCTTGGCGGCAAGGTCCACCTCTTCCGCTTTTGAAACGAGAGAGATCTGACCGATGTCCTGCATATAGACTTTCATCGTATCGTTTTTGGAAGCGGAAACAGGAGCAAGTTTGGAGTTCTTTTTCTTATCCTCCTCACTTTCGCCCTCTTTCTTCTCCTCTTCCAGATCAAGCGACTCGTCCTCTTCGTTCTTGTACGCTTCCTGATCGTCAATATCCTCAGGGAGCGCATCATCCGCCGGCGGCTCCGGCTCCTCTTCATAAGGAGGGAGATTGGCGTCATCGTCCGGCTTCGGGGGAGGAATCACAAAATCATCGTCATCCTCGACCTTCTTTTTCGCCTTCCCGGACTTGACGGGCTCTTCCGCTTTCACGGGCTTCGTCTTTTTGACCGGTACGGCAACAACTTCCGGTTTTGCTTTCACCGTTTTTTTCGCAACGGCGGGTTTCACCGTTTTTTCCACAGTCTTCTTTTCCGGGACTTTTTTGGAAACAGTCTTTTCCGCTGTCTCTGTTTTCTTCACTGTTTTTTCCGAAACGGCAGCGGCAGGTTTGGTTTTCGTCAATTTTTTTTCCGTCGGTGACGATTTTTTTTCCGCACGATCCAAAATTTTGCTGTCCGTTTTTTTCGCGGAAACAGCTTTCGCGTCGGTTTTGACGCCCTTTTTTGCTGGGGAAACAGATTTTTCAGCAATTTTTACTGAAGACTTTTCAATTTTGCCCTTGACTTTTGGGCTTTTGTCTTTTCTATTTGTCCCTGACATAGCTTTGCTTTTGTTTTTGGTTGTTTGCCGGAGAAAAAAATCCGACGGTTACTACGAACATACGCAGTTGGAAAGTATATCATAAAATGAAAAAAAGTCAAGACAAAAAAGAGAATAAATTTAAAAATATTTTCTCGGCCTGGCTGTCAGCGCAGCAGAAGGAAGAAAATCGCAGTGTGCCCGTTGATGAAGATACCGCCGCACTGGAAGCGCTGCGGCTGTGTCTGTGCTGTCCGAACGGCAGGAAAGCGCTGCTCGCGGCCCCCTCCTACGGGATCGCGGAACAGATGGCGCATGAGCTGAAAATCTGGACGGCGGCAGCGGAAGTCTCCGTAACAACGGCGCTGCTTCCCGAAGGCTCCTGGCGGGACACCGTCACTTTGGACAGCGAATCCGCGCGGGCGGAACTGCTGGAGCGGATGACGGGAGACGATCCGCCGGATATCGTCATCGGTTCCGTTCTGGCGTTTCTCTCGCCGACCCCGGACCCGAAGGAATTCCAGGGATCGGGAATCATCCTCCATCGCGGCGGGAGCTTTCCGATGGCGAAACTGATCAAACATCTTGTGGCTCTCGGCTACGATGACGAACCGCAGGCGGTCGCTGTCGGCGAATTCTCGCGGCGCGGCGGAATTCTCGACATCTATTCTCCCGGAATGAAATTGCCCGTCCGGCTCGAATATTTCGGCGATGAAATCGAATCCCTGCGCGAATATTCCCCCGACAACGGACGTTCCGTCCGGGAGATCGAATCCTGCAAAATCATCGCCCGGTCCGGCTGTGAACAGGTCGACGGAACCGAAGAATATTTCGACTTTTCCGATTACGCCGGCGAACGCTTCCTGATCATTGATTCTCCGGATGCCTGCATGGAAGCCATTCAGAAATACGGCGGCACCAGAACCGAAACGCACTGGGAGGCATTCCGGCACAAGTTCGATCCGGTCCATGTCCTGTGGTCGGAACTGGAATGCATCGAACACGGGAAATCACCGGAACGGAGCTGCATCGGAGTCTCCCCGGCACTCCGTGCCAGCGCCGGAGACGAACGGGACACCGTCACGGAACTCTCCCGCAAACTGTCTGCCGACTTCGTCAACCGCGCTCTCAACGACGGCATGAACGTGATCCTCTCCACCAGCAAACCATCCGATGCGGAACACATTGCCGAATGGCTCCGGGAAAACAAGATCGCCGAATCGCCGAATCTGAACATCATGCCGCTCCATATCCCGTGCGGCGTAATGTTTCCCGCAGAAAAGACCCTGTTCCTGACGGAACGGGAACTCTTCCCCGCCTGTCTGCGCGGCAAAGACCGCGTCCGCAAAAGCGATGAACTGGAAGAGGATCTCATCAAAGCATCGCGAACGGAACTTGAAAATATGGCGGATATCGAAGTCGGCGACCTTACCGTTCATCTGAACTACGGACTCTGCCGCTACAAGGGAATTAAAACCATTAAGACCTCCGGCAGCTCCCTGGAATCGCTGGAACTGGAATTCGACGGAGAAAAGATCGTCTATGTTCCCGTCTGGCAGGCGCATCTGGTCTCCCGCTATGTGGGATCGCACCTGAAAGGGGCACAGCTCTCCAAGCTCGGTTCCTCGCGCTGGTCGAAAGCAAGGGAAGAGGCGGCAAGCTCCGCAAAAGGCCTTGCCTGTGAAATGCTGCGAATGCAGGCAATCCGGAAATCGTCGCCGGGAATGCCGTTCCCGCGGGACGGTTATGATCAGAAACTGTTTGAGGATTCATTCCCCTACGACGAAACGGAAGGACAGAAAAAGGCCGCTGCGGAGATCAAACACGATATGGAGTCCACGCGTCCGATGGACCGTCTGCTCTGCGGTGACGTCGGCTACGGAAAAACGGAAGTCGCAATGCGTGCCGCGTTCAAATGCGCCGTTTCCGGAAAACAGGTCGCGCTTCTCGTGCCGACCACCGTTCTCGCCCAACAGCATTTTCTCAGTTTCACCGAACGGTTCGCCGAATTCCCGATCGTGATCGAAACCCTGACCCGTCACAAGATGGGCAAGGAACGCAAACGCATTCTGGAACGGCTGGCGGACGGTTCCATCGACATCATCATCGGGACGCATTCTCTGGTCGGTTCCGATGTCCACTTCCATGAACTCGGCCTTGTGATCATTGACGAGGAACAGCGGTTCGGCGTCGAACACAAGGAAAAACTCAAGGCGGTACGTTCAACGGTCGATGTACTCACCATGACCGCGACGCCGATTCCGCGGACTCTGCACATGTCCATGTCCGGACTTCGCGATCTGAGCGCAATCACCACCGCTCCGACGCGGCGGCTCCCCGTTCACACAGTCGTTGCACAACAGGAAGACGCTCTGGTCTCCGCGGCTCTCGCCCGTGAACTCGGACGGGGCGGACAGGTCTTCTATATTCACAACCGCGTCAACACCATTGAGAAAACAGCGGAAAAAGTGCGCTCTCTCGCCCCGAATGCCAAGATCGCCGTCGCTCACGGGCAGATGCGCGGCAGCGAACTGGAAATGATCATGGGCAAATTCATCGACGGGGATATAGACGTTCTTGTCTGCACCACGATCATTGAATCCGGTATCGACATCCCGAACGCCAACACCATGATCATTGAACGCGCCGATATGTTCGGACTGGCGGAACTGCATCAGCTGCGCGGACGGGTAGGACGCTGGAACCGTCAGGCCTATGCGTATCTGCTCCTTCCGCCCTCCGGCGTGATGACGGGTGATGCGCGGCGGCGGATGCAGGCGATCCGGCGCTATACCCATCTCGGTTCCGGTTTCCAGCTGGCAATCCGCGACCTGGAAATACGCGGAGCGGGAAACATCATCGGCGCGGAACAGAGCGGCCATGTCGACGCCATCGGTTTTCACCTCTACTGTCAGCTCCTGCGGGAGGCGGCGAACAATCTGCGCGGAATCCGGAATCCGCATCAGATCACCTGCGATCTGAATCTGGATTTTCTGGAATATGCGCTCGTCACCGATAAAAAGCATATCGCCGCCAGCATTCCGCCGGATTACATCGAAGACGAACGGCTGCGGCTGGAAGCCTACCGCCGTCTTGCGATGTTCAACGACCTCGCGGCGCTTGATGACTATCATGAAGAATTGCGTGATAAATTCGGCAAGCTGCCGCAGAACGCGGAAACAATGCTGACAACGGTCCGCCTGCGGATTCTCGGTGCGGAATGCGGTTTTCACTCCGTCTCCTGCCGTGACGGCAAAATCTATCTGGAACAGGGCAACGGACTGTACCGTCCGGGCGGCATGATCCCGAAGATGAACGCCGACTGGAGCCCGAAAAAGAAACTGGCAAGCCTGCTCGGTCTGCTGGAATGCGTCGCCGCACAGCTCCGCTCGAAAAAAGCTCAGGCGATGGACGGATTCAAGAATCAGTTCGGAGGATGAAACACGGAACGGTTACGCCTTCCGGTTCCGTTCCGCGGATTTGCGCCATTCCAGCGGAGAGACTCCGTATGCGGATTTGAATTTCCGGGAAAAGAGTTCCACGCTCCCGACTCCGATCTTTTCCGCGATCTCGCACATCGAATATCCGGAGTTGACAAGATATTCCGCCGCTTTCGACAGTTTCCGCCGGGAAACATACTGGATCAGCGGAAGCCCCATCTGCGTTTTGAACAGATTGGTCAGATAAGTCGGGTTCAATCCACATACCGCGGCCAGCGACGGACAGTCCAGACGGGTATGCAGATTTTTTTCAATATGGTTCAGCAGCATGACAAGACGGTTCAGGTCTTTTGCCATCCGGTCCGGCTTCTCCTCCAGAAAAAACGCAAGCAGCAGATTCAGGGCGGCATGTGTTTTCAGCAGTTCGACCGGCGCAAGCAGCGCATCTTCCACGGAGCAGCGGGCGGTAATCATTCCGAACAGCCGGCTGTAAAACGGCAGATCGCCGATCTCTTTCTCCAGACAGCGTCCAAACATGGAAAAGTAGTCAAATTCCGTATCCATGCGGAACGCATTGAAATGACACCAGTATTTCGTCAGCGAGCGGGGACAGCTCACATTGATCCGGGAATAGGGCGGAACCAGCACAAGTTTACCCGGCGTCAGGCGGCAGCGGACATCATTCAGAAGAATCTCCCCTTCCCCCTCCACCGGCAGATAAAGCCGGGAATAGGGAATCACCCGGAACGGCGTATTGAACAACTCCGTATTCCAAGTTGTATCAAGCGTTTGAATTCTCGCGACATGTATGCGCAGAGTAAGCCGGTTGATATCGTTTTCCATAAATAACGCTGACAAGTTCCTGTTTTGGAAAAACATAGCATTTCCCGCTCTGAATGCAACCGCCCATCTGTAAAATCATCAAAAGAATATGTAATATAGACAATGAAAATTGAAAAGCAGCAGTTCTTTTTCCTGTAAAACAGAGTATAATAAAGTAGAAGCAACAGACCTGCGGCGAAAGCTGTCATGTCCGTCAACCGACAAAATAACAGAAAAGTATGGAGCCCGAACTTGTAAAACGGAAAGGAGACGGAATATTATTCATTAATTAATAAGGGAAAAGATTGATTGATCGAACAAACGGATCGTCAAAACAGGAGTATCATTATGCGAATCTGGATTTTAATCGGCTTTCTTTTAGCAGCAGTTCAGGGATTTGCCGCACCGGACAGGATCATCGCCGATATTGATTTCAACAAACATTCCGCCGTTCTGAATTTGAAAGACGTCGGGACATTCACAGGGCCGCTTCCGCGGGGAATGTCACAGGACTTTACCGGCTGGTCGCCGGGCGTCTGCCGGACGGAACCGCTCGTCGATAATTTCGGCGACGCATTTTTACGGTTTCATATTGAAAAATCCGGCGTACAGCTTAACTTCCGTCTGCCCGGACTCAAATCCAAAGAACTGTACAAAGTGACTTTCGTTGTCCGCAACCAGCTTTCCGGAGCGTTGAAACCCTACCTGCGCAAAGTGGAACCCCCTTACAATTCGCTCAAACTCTCGTTCAACATCCCGCGCAGTGAAACATTCCGGACGCTGACGTTCCCGTTTTCCCCGGAAAATGTGCCCGTAGAAGGCTCCGCCGGGCTGTTCATGCACTTCTCCCTGCCCGGCAGTGCTGACTTCAAGCGGATCCGCGTTGAAAAGATCTCCAGACAGGAATACGACATGCTGGAACAGGAAAAACTGAAACAGATCAAACGCAAACCGGTCGGGACTGTAAATTTCCTGCGCAACAGTACTCTGCCGAAAGGATTGCAGAGCGGTTGGAACCAGCTGGCGGAAAACCATCAATCCCGCTCGATCGTGGAACCGGATCCGTCCGTAACCGGTCCCTCCGGCGAAGCGGCACTGAAACTGGATTCCTCCACGGATGAATCAGTCGGCATCGCCTCGGAGCCATTCGTTGCAAGCGCTCCGGACCGGAAAGTCACCGTTTCGTTCGCCTACAAAGGAACCGGAGATTTTTCCGCCTCGGTTCAAACCCCGTGGAGCCGGAGCCGTCAGGTGCTGAAACCGCGCAAAGAGGAATGGCAGCGTGCCAGTATCACGCTTCTTCTGCCGCCGAAACGGTTGGCATGCGTGCTCCAGATTGCCGGCAGAGGAAAACTCCATGTCGATGCGTTCCGCGTTGCCGAACAGGGCGAAGCGGATTACAAACCTTCCGGTGAACATGAAATCTCCCTGTTCCTTCCGGAGTCCGACGCATCCATTTCCCGTATCCAGTTTGAAGACGAAGCGCCTGTGCTGAATTACTATGTCACCGGGAAAGCGGATGATGTAACCGTGAAAAGTTCTGTCACGGATCTGTACGGCAATACGACTGTTCTGCCGGAGTCCAAAGGCAAAAACGGAACAATCCGTTATCACAGGGGTTCACGTCCGTATGGACAGTTCCGCGTGGAAGTTCAGGCGTTCCGCAACGGAAAACCGGTCTCGGTGGTGAATGAAATGGTCGTAACGCGTCTGCCGCGTCCGGTTTACTGGGGCAAAGACGCCCCGGAGTCTCCGTTCGGCATTCACATGAATCAGCTGGAATCCTCCATCCGGGCGATGAAAGCGGGCGGATTCAACTGGATGCGCCTGCACGACGGAGCCCGTCACCTCTCCTGCTGGTATTTCGTGGAACCGGAACCCGGTAAATGGAAGTTTGCGGACAAAGAGATCAAGGCGTACCGGGACAATCATCTGATGCTTTACGGACAGCTCGGCGGCGCTCCCGCCTGGGCAACCGAACTGCGCAATCTGCCGGATTTCAGAAGCGAATACACCAAGGTCTATTTCACCCCGCTCCCGCAATATGAAAAAGATTTCGCCAATTACTGCAAAGTGATCACCGCACGCTACAAAGGCGTGATCGACGACTGGTTTATCTGGAATGAACCGTGGGGACGGCTCTTCTTCCATAAATCTTACGACTCGAAGAAAAAAGAGTACATCACTCACGGCTCCATCAAGGACAACGCCAAAGTCTACACGCGTTACTCCAAACTGGCATACACCGCCGCCAAGCAGGGAAATCCGCAGTGCCGGGTCACCGGAATCAACTCTTACAGCAACCGGCCGGACTGGAATTCCACCATCTACCACAACGGCGGATATGATTTCTGCGACGAGATCGACTGGCACGTTTATTATCAGGACATCCCGTCCGGTTATCCCGGCGACGGACTCAAAGACCGGATGGAATCCGCGTTTGACGAAATCATCCGCAGGGAGGGCGGCCTCACCAAGCCGTACATCATGTCGGAAGGTCAGGCGGGAAGCGCTTCCGTGGAAGAAACGGAACAACGGATCGGCCTTTACAAAAACACGATCACCTGGCACAGCATGGAAAACAGCCGCGAAATCGCGGAATCCAATATCCGCTATCTGCTCTCTCATCTTTCGTTCGGCGTAAAACGCGTTTTCCTGTACACGTCGCACAGCTACCGGAACATGGCACGCGGTTCGGGGCTTCAGATCATGCTCGGCGCGGACGGCTTCCCGCATCCGGGACTGGTCGCCATGTCGGCATTCGCCAAACGCATCGAGGACCGGAAATTCGTCCGCTGGCAGACACTGGCAGACGGCGTATATGCCGCGCTGTTTTCAAACGGAAAGCAGACAACCGCCGTCATCACCGGAGAGCTGCTGAAAAAGGCGGATATCGTCTGCCGCGGAAATTTCCCGTTCCAGCTGGCGGATCTGTACGGGAATCCGATTCCCGCGCTGAATTACAAAGAACAGATTCTGTATATCACCGCCGATTGCGCTCCCGAAACGCTTGCCGCCGCGCTCCGGGTAAAATAAGATGAAACAGGGGAACACCCATGAAACGGACAACTACAAATAATTTTTCTCTGATTGAACTTTTAATCACGATTTCCATTATCGCAATCCTGGCCGCGCTTCTGATGCCGGGGCTCAACGCCGCCCGCAGAAAAGCGCGCACGATAAGCTGTCTTTCCACACAGAGACAGTATGCGTATGCCGTCAATATGTACACGGACAGCAGCGACGGTTATTATTTTTTCGGGAAAGAGCCGCCGGTTACGGATGCCGCTTCCGCCTGTCAGATGATGTCCGGATGGCTGGATGTCATGCTGATGATGAAACTGCTGCCGTGCAGGGATTACGAAAAAAACAACAGACGGCTCCCGTCCGCAACCTGCCCGGAATATGTCAGTAATGCGAGCGGAGTCTATTACGGCTCCACTCCGTATGTAATCAACTCCTTCATGGGCTCCTGGCCGGACGGCCTTGTCACCACGCAGAGCGACGGTTCGTACGTCGGCTGCCGGTCCGTACAGGTCAAAAAGCCTTCCGCTCTCGCGATTTTCGGAGACCGCGGACTCACGCAGTCCCCGGCGGCTTCCATGCCGGTCATCTGGCAGGGCGAACAGCTGGCGCTGCAGTTCGACGACCAGTCCGGAGTATACGGCCGCCGCCTGCGCGCCAATGCACACGGAAACGGCTGTAATCTTGCCTATGCGGACGGACACGCCGGATTCATCCGTTACAGCGCGATCCGGGCCGGACTTTTCATGCGGGATCCTTCCCGCAGCAGCTGGCATGCGGGATATCCGGTCGGCGGTTATTGACGGACTCTGCCGCGGTCAGATCTCTTCCGACGTCTTTTTCGCGAGCTGTCTGCGCAGCTCGCGGGGACCGCACCCGCTGATCCGAGTTCCGCGGCAGTCAAGAATAACCCACCCGGGAAAAACACAGACTTTCTCCGCCGAACCGCGGAACAGCTCTCTGCGGTCTTGCGGCATTCTCGCTCCAGGTCTTCCGCCATGCGGTGAAATGTCTGCAATAACGGTCACCGGATAAGTTTTTACCGACTTTTCAAAACGATGTCTCGATATGAAGTTGAAAAGCTGCTGGAAGATGCTATTGTAATGCATTGTCGGGACTCTTCAGCTCAAATTAAAGACTTTCAATACCTTTAATGCAGAGCAAGTTCCTATTTTAACAAGCAAATCCGGAAACTTTTACCGGACAGTAGTGGAAAACACATGGAGCTTTAGGATGCTTTGGATTCATTCCTGTTATTCGCGCTTGCTCATAGACAATCACATTACCGACCAGAAACCGGAATTTATGCGGTATTTCAGCCCTGCCAACTATGCGGCGATGGTGCGGCTTTCCGGAGTGGAATCAGCCATGGTCTATGCATGCGACCATAATGGCAACTGTTATTATCCAACGCGGATCGGACATATGCACAGCGGACTGAACGGACGGGATGTTTTCGGAGAAACAATCCACCTTCTCAACAATGACGGCATTATCCCTGTGGCATACTATACGGTTATTTATCATAATCGCTCCGCTCTGGAACACCCCGAATGGCGCATGAGAAACATCAACGGAGCGGAATCCTCCGGACGGTATCATTTCTGCTGTCCGAACAACGCGGAATATCAGGAGTTTGCAAGACGGCAGATCGAAGAAGTGATCTCCTATCCGGTTAAAGGATTGTTTATTGATATGACATTCTGGCCACTGGTTTGCACCTGCAACGCTTGCCGCAAAGCCTTTCGCAGAGAATACGGGAAGGAAATCCCTGAACGTATCGACTGGCGCAATCCCGCCTGGGTTCGTTTTCAGCGATGGCGTGAAAAATCCATGGCATCGTTCGGAGCAATGCTAACCGGACATGTAAAAAGTCTGCGCCCGGAATTGACCGTTGCTCATCAGTTTTCTCCGGTCCTTCACGGATGGTTTCTCGGTCAGAGTTCCGCAATCGCGCAAGCCTCGGATTATTCATCCGGAGACTTTTACGGAGGGAAAAAACAGCAGCGGATCGGAACAAAGATTTTTGCGTCGTATTCAAAACATTTGCCTTACGAATTCATGACTTCCCGCTGTACAGATCTGCACGATCATACCTCGACAAAATCTGATGATGAACTTTTTCTTCACGCCGTTTCAACTCTGGCAAACGGTGGAGCATTTCTCTTTATTGATGCGATCAATCCTGACGGTACTTTGAATCGGCAATTCTACGAAAGGCTGCATCGGATCGTTGAAAAACTCAAGCCCTACCGCAGCTTGATAAAGCGGCATAGACCTGAGCTTTCGGGAAACGTGGGACTCTATTTTTCCATGACCAGCTGCATCAATGAAGCCCTTGATGGCGTTCTTCTGCAGGAAGATACGACACATGGGATGAATATGGACGAACGGGAAAACGCCGTTGTCAGCGAAACGGTGGAAACCGCATACCTTCTGAACACATTGCATGTTCCCTATCGCATTGTTACGGATTTGACAACGGATTATTCCTCAATAGACACTCTTATAATCAACAATGCCGCATATCTTTCCGGCTCGGAGTGTAAACAAATTCGCGCCTTTGTCCGCAACGGGGGAACACTTCTGGCAACCGGAAAAACTTCTCTCTATTCAGAAACCGGAGAAAGTTCTGGCAATTTTCAGTTAGCGGATGTTTTTGGTGTTTTCTTTACGGGGAAGGAGTGCGGACCAGTCAGTTATTTACATCTTGGAGCAGATGATCTTTCCGTTCGCGGCGTCTGCACTCCATTCGTGGAAGCAAAGGAGGAAACGACTGTTCGCGGAACGGTTTTTCTGCCAGATTTTCCCCCGCACGATCCGGAGCATTATGCTTCCATTCACTCCGATCCACCGGGTATAAATTCGGGGTTTGCAGGGTTAACCGTTCATTCTTTCGGGAAAGGACGGTGCGTATATCTGGCACCAGCTCTGTTCAAGCAGGCAGAGCACTCCCAGCAGAAATTCGGGAAAGAGCTGCTCAAGGAATTTGTGCGCCCCTTCGTCGTCGCTTCGGAAAACCTTCCGGATTGCGTGGAATTGACATTGTTGAGAAGTCGAACGCAGAAAGCCTTGCTTCTGGGAATCGTCAATGTTCAGGAAGAACTGCCGGTTATTCCGCTTCACGATCTTCGTTTATCCATTCGTCTGCCGGATGGATTTGAAGTGTCGGAAATACTTGATCAGAACGGAGAAGCGTACTCGTTTACGTCCTGTTGCGGGATTCTTACATTTACTTTAACCAGACTGCATGAAGCAGTTTTTTTAGAACTCAAGGAGAAAATGAACTCCCCGGTGTAGAACACGCGGGGTATCGGAGATAGCGACTCATGTTACAAATCAAGAGTAAGTTGTTGAACAAGAATTCTCCTGTATGCGCCTTGGTTTGTGATGTATTGCTGAATACCTTCCCGCAGCAGCTGGCATGCGGGATATCCGGTCGGCGGTTATTGACGGACTCTGCCGCGGTCAGATCTCTTCCGACGTCTTTTTCGCGAGCTGTCTGCGCAGCTCGCGGGGACCGCACCCGCTGATCCGGCGGATAAACCGGGCGAATGTGCGGGTCTGACTGAAACCGCACTGTCCGGCAATATCCGCAATGCGCTGATCCGTGTTCCGCAGCAGTTTCAAAGCCAGGGTCCGGCGGCGGTTAAGAATAAACCGTCCGGGAGAAACTCCGGTTGTCTCCGTAAAGATCCGGGACAGTGTGGAGCTTGAAATGTTCAGTTTGTCGGCAAGCATGGGAACGCTGAGCTGCGGATCGGAAATATTGGCGGTAATCAGTTCGATGCAATGCCGCACCGTATTTCCCGTACAGGAATTCTGATCCTCGGGCTCCCCCATCCGGGCAAACAGATCCAGCACCAGAGCACACGCACGCCGCTGCGCGGACAGTTCCCTCTGCACCATCAGCGTTTCCAATTCCCGGAACAGTTCCGCCGGATATTCCCGCGGATTCTGCCAGCGCGGATAGCGGAACGAATGCAGAAGCGTTTCAGCAAGCGCCCCGTAAAGGCAGATCCAGCGCAATCTCCATTGTCCCGAAAGCGCTTTGCGTTCATGGTCCTCGCCGGGCAGATAATAGAAAACGTCATTCTCATTCATCTGATATTGCTGCCCGAACAAAGTCACTTCGCCGGAACCGGAAATACACCAAAGTATTTCAAGATAAGGTCTTATTGCCCCCTTTTGATGCGAAAAGTTCCCTTTTTTTACCGTAGTGATACCGGTGCTCAGTATATGAAATGGAAGTGCCGGTACACTGTGATCCAACTGAAAGCCATTGCCGATGTATGTATCCTTTTCATATTTTCGCATAAAATTCAAGTTTCCCACTTTTTGCATAAAATTGTCTATTGACAAAAACCCTGTTTCATAGTATAATATAACCAGAGATAAAAGAAATGCAATAACAAAAACGGAATGAAAGGATTGATTTTATGAAAGAGAAACGGATTATTAAATTCACCCTTATAGAACTCCTCATCGTTATCTCGATTATTGCAATTCTTGCAGCTCTTCTTCTGCCGGCATTGAACTCCGCCAGAGGAAAAGCGCGGAGCACGGAGTGTCTCTCCAAACTGAAACAGCTCGGTACGGGGCTGATGATGTATTCATCGGACTGGGAGGGATGGATCGGCCGTTGGGACGCCAATCCCTCCTATCAGGCGAATATGTGGAATCTCCGGCTTTACCGGGACAACTATATTCCGAAATATTCCGTTTTCCGTGATCACGGGCGCGGACCTCTTCCGGAAAATCTCCTGAAAGACGGCAACTGGTATTCGAGTTACGGCATCAATTCCGGGCTTTCCGGCTGTTCCGAGACGCAGCACCTCAACTTCAAAATGATCGAACGCTCCAAATACAAAAACTTTTCCCGGCTTCCGATCCTTGCCGATTCCGTCTCATGGACCGGCAGCGTCATGAAAGACACGCAGGCCATGAGCTTCGCAACCTATTTGACAACCGCCATTGATCTCCGGCATCAGACCCGCGCAAACGTTGCCATGTTCGACGGCTCCGCCACAACGCTCGGATTTTACAATCTCCGTTACGAACTGGACCCCGAATTCGTGAAAAGCAAGGCGTGGGAAATTGATTCAAAAAACGGATTTCTTTGTCGCGAATGGCTGAATCCGCAATAAAAAAACAGCCCTGATCCATAAAAAAACAACCCTAATCTATAAAGGATATTGCAATGAAACACTTATTTTCCGCCTTCTGCTGTCTTGCGGCATTCTCTCTTCAAGCTCTGCCGCCGTGGCTCACAATTCAGTCCAAAGACGGTTCCCTGCAATTTGAACAGGTCCCCGCACGGCTTCTGCATTTCACGCCGAAATGGTATGGAAGAGAACAATCCGCAAAATTTGTAAAAGGCAAAGCGGAACAGACCGCTTCCGTTTTCCGCTTCTCCGGAACATGGACCATTGAAAAACAGAAATTCCAGCTGAATGAAACCATCCGGCAGACTGCTCCCGATCAAGTGGAATACACGGCGGAAGTCCAGTCCGGGACACCGATCCCGACCCAGGAACTCTCCTTGAACCTGCAGCTCCCGCTTGAGTTCCTCAACAAGAAGACGATCATCGCGAATGGGGAAACGATCCGTTATGCGGAAACCCCTTCCCGCAAAAACAACCGCTGGTTCAATGATCTGCGTTCTCTGATTGTCGAACTTCCCGAAGGAAAACTGGAAATCTCCGGCAAACCGTTCAAAGCTCTGCTCCAGGACAACCGCGTATTCGCCAAAAAAGGCTCAAAAGCGTCGCCCGGAACTTATTCCCTGCGCCTCTACCCGCAGTCCGGCGATCTGAAAACGGATACAAAAGTCTCTTTCCGGTATTGCTTCAAATTCCACGGCATCACCTCCGCGCCGCTGGATCTCGGCAAAGCGGCGAACCGGGCGTTCCGCGATGAGCGTTCCGGCGACGGCAAAGGCGGATGGAACGATCAGGGCCCCGAAAACGACCTGCGCATGTTCAAACCGGGCGGTCACCGGTATTTCGGCGTCAACTTCCAAGTCACGGATCCCGATCGGAATGACGGCAAAGGATGCATCGTTCTGAACGGAGCAGACCGGACCTGTTTTCTTGATTCCGCCACCATTCAATGTGACGGGCAGCGGGGACGCTGGCTCTATCTGCTCCACGCAAACGCGTTCACCGGGAAATATAAACACGCAGGCACGATCGAAATCCGGTTCCGCGACGGCTCCAGACAGAAAATTGATGTCCGGAACAACATTGACATCGGCAACTGGTGGGGCGGCATTGACCGGGAAAACGCTCCGGTCGTCTGGAAAAGCACCAATTCCAAATCCGTTGTGGGGCTCTATATGACCGGATTCCGTCTTGAGCGGGACGATCCCGCGGAGATCACGTTCCGCAAAGGCGAGTTCCCCGTGTGGATGATTGTCGCGGCGTCGCTGACCGACCGGAAAGCGGAACCATACCGGATCAGCAACGAGTATTACATTCTTCCAGGCGCGGAATGGGTCCGGGCAAGCGTGCAGGACGTCAAACCGGGAACCCCGCTCGACTTCTCCCGGTTTGCGGATGCTCCGGCGGGAAAATACGGACGCATCATTCTTTCCAAAGACGGCAAGTTTACATTTGAACAGGCGGAAAACAAGCGGATCCGTCTGCTCGGCGTCAATATCTGCGGCAGCGCGAATTTTCCCGACCGGACAACCGCGGAACAGTTCGCGGAGAAAATGGCGCAGGCCGGCTATAACACGGTCCGCATCCACCATTTTGAAAACGGACTCCATAACGGCAAAGGCTCACATTCCTATGAATTCGATCCCGCGCAGCTGGACCGGCTGGATTATCTGATCCATTGCCTGAAGCAGAAAGGGATTTATACCACGCTTGATCTCTATGCGAGCCGTACAATCAGGCCGGGCGAGCTGCCGGAATTCGGCAGCTTCAAGGTCGGAGTCTGCTTTGTCGATGCCTATCTGAAAAACTGGCAGGAATTCACCTCCCGGCTGCTGAATCATGTGAATCCGTATACAAAAATGCGCTGGGCGGACGACCCCGCGGTCTTCTGCCTGAATCTCGTCAATGAAAATCCGCTTATCAATATATGGCGTCGGGGCAATGAATCCGTCATTCTGGCAGAATACACTGCATGGCTGAAGCAGCAGGGCCTTGACTCCGCGGAAAACCGGGAAAAACGGACCGGTCCGTTCATGCAATTCCTTACGGAAAAACAGAGCGGAACCATCCGGCGCATGACGGATTATATCCGCAACACACTGAAATCCGACATTCTGATTACAGACATCAACTGCGACACCCGTCCCTATCTGGCGCATTCCCGCAATATGCTTGATCTCGTCGATATGCACTATTATCTGGATCATCCGACGCACCCGCACGGAGGCTGGAACCCGCCCTCGGTGTTTACGCAGCTCTCGTCAATCTGCCGTTATGCGGAAAATCCGCGCGAGATGATGCCTGCCCGGATCTTCGGAAAGCCGTTTCTGGTAACGGAATACCAGTTCTGCCATCCGAACAATTACATCGCCGAATCCGGCCCGCTGATGGGCGCGTATTCCGCCTTGCAGGACTGGGATGGACTGTGGCGCTTTCAGTACGCTCTCTCGGACCGCGGTCTGCTGAAAACCGCCGGATGGGTCTCCTATTTCACTTCCGCCGGAAATCCGACCATGCGCATGTCCGACTATATCATCTGGTTTCTGTTCATCCGCGGGGACGTCCGCCCGGCGGAAAAGGGAATCGCTCTGCCGTTGGACGCCTCGCTGTTCGACCGCGAATCCTCGCTCTCCGCCTATTCCCGGCTCGGCCTGATTCATCGGATCGGTATGCTTCCGCCGGGAGAGAAACAGAAAAATATCACCGTGTCCACGGACCCGGAGCCGAAACTCAAAACCGGAACCGTGATCAGCTCCACGAAAGAGATCGTTCTGAATCCCGCGCAGGAATTCAAGGTCATCACGCCGAAAAGCGAATGCATCACCACAGACAAACCGGAAGCGGCAGCCGGGCGACTCTCTTTCCGCAGGGGCAGTACGTTCCAGACTCTTTCCGTTCATTCGCTTGACGCGCTTCCGCTCGGCACCTCTTCATCGCTGCTGCTTTTCCACCTGACCGACGTCAAGAACAGTTCGGAAAAATTCGCGTCCCCCGATATGACGTATCTGCTCAGCTACGGCAGAGCGCCGGCTCTTCAGAGAGTCGGAACCGCCGATATCTCCCTGCGCCTCCCCGCAGGAAACTGGCGTGTCATGTCGCTGAATCCCGATGGAACCGTAAAGCGCACGGAAAACGCCGTCTGGCGAAACGGAACTCTTCAATTCAGGGCAAACACGGGAAACACCCTTGTTTACCATATCGTGAAACAGTAAAGCCGTTCTCCGGTCTAACCCGGAAAACGGCGGGAAATGCGGCGGAAGACTCGAATATCCGGTCTTCCGCCGCCGGATCGGGGGGGATTATTCCACGGTGATCCGGTGAACTTTGGCACTGTCGGCTTTCGGAAGCTCCAGCACAAGAACTCCATCCTGCGTCTTCGCGGAAATCTTTTCCACGTCGATCCCGTCGGAGAGCTGGAACTCGCGCTTGAAAACGATTGCCTGACCGTTCCGCCGGAGCGTACTGGCGGCTTTCATGGCCATGATCCGGTCTTTGACTTCAACTGTCACGGTTTTGCTGTTCGCGCCGGGAACTTCAAACCACATGGTCACGCCCTCGGATCCGTCAAGAATATCGACAAGCGGCATCAAAACCAACGCCTGGTTTTCGGCTTTCGGCTCAACTCTATTTTCCATTTCACTCATAATCGTACCTCCTGATTGGTGTTTTTGAACTTATTGTACGGCGACAACGTGCGAGACCGGTTTTACCGTGCTTTCGCGCGGCAGCGTGATCGTCAGAACACCGTCGGCACATTTGGCTTTTGCTTCCGTTCCACGGACTTTAACCGGAATCCGGACGGTTTCTTCATAGGACTCAAACGAACGTTCCCGGCGGATATAATGTCTGCCTTCTTCCGGAACGGATTCGCTGTTCCGGGCGATTTTCACGGTCAGATAATCGCCGAGGACTTCCACGCTGATGTCTTCCGGCTTGCTTCCGGGCGCCGCAAGACTGGCGGTCACATTCTCTTTCCCGACCTCCAGCTCAAGACGTCTCCTGTGCGGCGTATTGAGAAATTCCGGGGTGAAATCGTTCATCTGCCCGAACATCTCGTTCAGCAGATCGTCGATCCCGTAAAGAGTCGGCTGGTACTGATTGTTTTTCCGATGCCATTTCGCGATGTGATGCATACTGCACCTCCTTGTTTGATTGTTACATTGGCAAGACAGAAATTAGCAATTCCCATGCCAACTGTTTTCCGATGCGGAGCTTTCTTAAAAAGAGACAAATTGTCTCATATTTCAAATTTCAAAAAAGAGACATTGTGTCTCATCTGCATAAAACAACCCTCCCTGGCGGTCTGTAAACAGAAAAGAGAAAGCGCAAACCGTTATTTTTTCAAAAATTTTCCTGTTTTTCTTGATTACCGGGGTTGACTTCATAACAAAAACGTTGTATCTTGCCAATAAGCAGGAACAGTAAGAAAAGGAGTTTTCCGGCAATGAAAATCAGGCATTATACACTCGTGGAAATCATGATCGTCGTCGGCATCATCGCGATCCTCGCGGGACTCGCTCTCCCGGTGCTGAACAGTGTACAACGAACCGCCAAGCTGAACAAAGCCACCGCAGAGTGTAATGCGATTGCCCTTGCAATCAAGAATTTCGAGACGGAATACGGACAAATGCCGAATCCGGGCAATATCGGCACCGACAAAGCAAAAAGTGCTCCGACAGCAAATGTAAAAGATTTGGATAATAATAATGTCATCTTCTCTCCGAATGAAAACGATCATTCCGCCGGAGATCAGGGGAACTCTGACCAGGCAAAACAGTACCGGACATTTTTTTCCATGCTGACCGGTTATCAATACTCGGATCCCACGAAAAAAACCGAAAGCGGCACAGGCGAAGACGATTTTCACAACAATGCCAAAAAAATGACGTTCTTAGACCCGACTCCCGCATACGCCAATGGACAGGGCTTTCTGGACCCGTGGGGAAAACCGTACATGATTCTTTACAAAACAGACGGGGAATTGAAAAATACATTTAAATTGTATAATAAAACCGAACTGGAAGTAAAACTTTTAACTCCCATCGCGGTCTATACCGTTGAAGGAAAAATGAACGATGTGGATCTCTCCGAACCGAATCGTTACGCGACTTCCTGGAACGGTATCATCACAACCCCGGAAAACTGAAATCAAAAGGATAAAACAAATGAAAAAACAGAATTTCACCCTCACAGAACTCCTCGTGGTAATTTCCATTATCGCTATCCTCGCGGGCATCATGCTGCCGGCATTGAACCGTTCACGAGTCAGTGCTTTAGGAACCGCCTGCTCCAGCAATCTGAAACAGGTCGGCGGGGTCTTCACTCTGTTCGCCAACGACAACGATGACGCTCTTCCGCCCGCGGATTTCGTAGCCCTTGCCACACCGGGAGATAGTGCGACAGAATTGCTGAAAGACACAAAAAATATTCCGTGGTATGCGGGATTGGCAAAGCGAAAATATCTGGACAAGACCCCGTTTTCAAAAGAAAATCAGATGACGAAATCCTTTGTAAACTGCCCGCTGCTCTCCGGTGCCCCGGGAAAATACAATGCTTACGGCGTACCCGTAGGAACTAAAAATACCGGTACGGAAATTTCTGCAAACGCCGGCATTTTCAAACGGAAACGGATTGATATGGACGGTTCCCATGCTCTGGCAGCAGATTCCGCGTACAAGAAAGATGTCAAACAGGAAGCATATTTCCTGAGCGAAACAGATGGAACGAATTCCAAGGATGTAAATGGAGAAATTGCTTTCCGCCACATGGTTCGTGCCAATGTTCTTATGCTTGACGGAAGAGTGGAGAACTTTGACGTCAGCAAGGCTGAAAAGATTCTGACTTATAAAGATGGAAAACCCGAAGAAAAGCGCTACAATTTCCAGGAAGAGGATTAATACGTTTTACCCGGTATAAAGCATGAGCGCCGTCTTCATCGGATGGCGCTCTTTTTTTATCTATGCACAAAAAAATCAGCGCCGCTTCTGAATGACACGGAAGCGGCGCTGACCGTTACGGGAATCTGCGTCCGGCGGTTATTTCTGGAACGATTTTGAAAAGTCAACCGTTTCAGAAGGGGCAACAGCTTTCTTGACGTATCTGGACTTCGCAATCAGCTTATCCATGATCTTGGCGAACTCCTGCGCATCCATCGGGAGCTCAACCGGTTTCTTTTTCAGTCCGGAAAGAAGCATTGCATTGCCGAGCTCAAGCCCGCGGATACCTTCGGTCGCGGGAGCGATCAGGGCGTCGCCTTTGAGAATCGCATTGCAGAAGTTTTCAATAATATCGCGGTGCTGGTGAGACCCGTCATTGTTTACCGGAATATCCACATTCCAGATATCAGGACGGTTGAACTGCGTCTTCGTCTCCTTGCAGAACTTGGCGGTCGGGATCTCGTTTCGTTTGAAATTCAGTTTTCCGTCTTCATAAACGAGACGTCCGCGCTCGGCGGCGATCTCAAGCCGGTTCGTTCCCGGAGCTTCGCCGGTCGTTGCGATGAAAACCCCGGTCGCACCGTTGGGATACTCCAGAACGGCGGTCACATCGTCTTCCACTTCGATGTCGTGATATTTGCCGAGAGTCAGAGTCGCGGTGACTTTGTTCGGCATTCCGAAGAACCACTGCATCAGGTCGAGCTGGTGCGGACACTGATTCAGCAGAACGCCGCCGCCCTCTCCGCGCCAGCTTGCGCGCCAGTCGCCGGAATCGTAATAAGCCTGGGAACGGAACCAGTCGGTAATGATCCAGTTGACGCGGCGGATCTCTCCGAGCTCGCCGGAATCAATCAGTTCCTTGATTTTTTTGTGAGCGGGAAGAGTCCGCTGATTGAACATTGCGGCGAGTTTGAGTTTCGGATACTTCTTTGCCGCTTTTACCAGTTCTTCCGCAAGCGCCTTATGCACGGAGATCGGTTTTTCCGTGATGACATGTTTCTTGTTTTTCAGAGCTTCGATCGCCAACGGCACATGGAAATAATGCGGCGTAGCCACGATCACGGCATCGACATCCGCTTTTTTGAAAAACGTTTTCGTATCGGTGAAAAGCTGAATCTTTTCGGGATCGTAGCGCTTCAGTTTTTCCGGATTGATGTCGCACAGAGCTGTGAGTTTCGCATTGGCGAGCTGACCGATGCTGACCACATGAGCGCTGCCCATGTTGCCCACACCGATAATACCGATTTTCACCTGATCCATTTTTATTTCCTTTCCATTGTTGACCGGTCTGTGAAAAATAGCCTTTCAATAAAATAACAGCGGGAGCGGGGAATGCAATGTTTCTTCATGAAAAAACAGCAGAAAACTTGTATTCTTGTTATTCATTTTCCAATCGTTCCGGTTGAAAACGGAAAAACTTGTATTATCTTAGTAGACGAAACCATTATGGAGAACCTATGCTGAAAAAGACGGATTACATTCAGAACAAGATCCTTGCGGAACTGCTGGAGCATGGAGCGCAAAAAGGGGATCCGATTCCGTCACGGCATCAGCTCTGCCGGAAATATCACTGCTCCCGCACCACGGTGGAACGGGCGGTCCGCAATCTGGTGGACTCCGGCTACCTGTGCGCCCGCCAGGGAGCGCGCACTTATGTCCATGACATGCACCCGGACGACCGGATTCATACGCTGTATATCATTGCGGACTGGCAGCCGGGACAGGATATTTCCCAGAGCCTGCGTGAACTGCTGTTTCAAGGCGGAATGTCGGATATTCAGGTCATCGGCGTCAGTTCCTGCGAGCTGAGCGACCATTTTTCCCGGATCTGCCTTCCGGGCAACGCGGTCGCATGGCTGATGCCGTCGATGAGCAATATTCACGTCATGGATTTTTTTGCGGACAACAAAGTCCCGCAGCTGCTTCTGAACCGGAAATACAAACATTACAGCCACGTCATCACCGATTCCAAAGCCAGCATTCTGGAGGGGCTTTCCTGGCTGATCCGGGAAGGCGGACCGGAAGTGACCCTGATCGCACAGTCCGCCGGAACGATGCACCCTTACCAGTATGACCGAATTCTGGCATTTTTTGAATCCGCCGTGGAACTGGGCGCGAAATTGAGTCCCGATTCTCTGTTCATCCGGGAATTCGATGACATACCGGGCGAAATCTCCGAAATTGCCGGAACGGTATTCCGCCGCAGACCACTTCCGAAAGCGTTTTTCATCCTCGGTTCCAATCTGGTGATCCCGTTCATCACGGCGGCGCGGTCTCACAATCTGAATCCGGGAACGGATTTCAAACTGCTGTGCTTCGATTGTCTGGACTCCCTGCGCGGTTATCCGGGAATCTGCATGCTACGTCAGCGTTTCGACCGGATCTATCAGGAGATCCAGCGCTGGCTGCGGCTCTGCCTGACTCCCGCCGGACAATCCTTTCACTCGGAGATAAAAACTGAACTGTTGGAATTTTAATTTTTTTTCAGAATCCGGTTTGCATTTTTCCGGAAACGGTATATAGTATTGGCATACAAGCGATACACAATCGCATGCGCCCATAGCTCAGTCGGTAGAGCAAATGACTCTTAATCATTGGGTCCAAGGTTCGAGTCCTTGTGGGCGCACCATTTTTTCTCCTTTTTCCTGAATATTTCCTGTTTCCTTGTTTTTGTGTGTAAAAAATCATGCGTTCCGGATAAAAACAGCTTGAAAAATCCCGGTTTCATCATTATGTTTCCATTCTCAATCAATACAGGAATTTATCATGCGGGAACGGGTGAAAGTACAAATACTGGATGCGGTGCGGAACGATCATGGAGAATCGTCCAAAAAATCCATTCAGGCGGCAACAGGGCTGGCGTGGGGAACCGTTTGTAAAAATGTGGACGGAATGATCAGCGACGGGCTCCTCGTTTACCGGAAAGAGGAACCCAGCGGACGCGGGCGGCCGATCGGGCATGTCATGCTGAACCCGAACGGCGGATTTTTGATGGGAGTCGATCTCGGCGGAGCATTCTGGCGCGTTCTGTTCACCGATTTCATGTTCAAGCCGCTATTCAAAAAAACGATCCGGCGTCCCGACTATGCCGGAGCAGACGCATTCTGTCCGGAGCTGTTCCGTTTTCTGGAATGTGCGCTGAAAGAAAGCTCTCTCCCATGTGCCCGGCTCTGCGGGATCGGAATCGGAATATCGGGTAATATTGATTCCGAACACGGTATCCTGGTTTCCGCAGCCAATCTCGGACTGAAAAACGGAACAGATCTGGCACTCCGCAAGCGTGTGGAAGAACAGTTCGGGGTAAAGACCTATCTCTCCACCTCACAGGCCGCCGCGGCATGGGCGGAATATCATTTCGGCCGCTACGCCGGAACCGGCAACCTGATCACTGTCGGAATCGGCGTCGGCATCGGAGCGGCGATCATTGCCAATCATACGCTCCTGCCGAACCGTCCGGACCGTCCGACCGGTTACATCGGACACCTTTACCTGCCGGGGATCAACCGCCCCTGCGTCTGCGGAAACAGCGGATGCATCGAAGCATTTTCCGGCGGAAATTCCCTTGCGGCGATCGCACGGGAACTTTATGCGGGCACGGCTTCCCCGGATGCAGCCGGTCTGGACCGGCTTGCCGCTTCCGGCGATCCCGAAGCACGGGAATTGCTGTGCCGGGCGGCGGATTACGACGCCTTCGGGATCGCATTCCTGGTTCAGATGTATCATCCCGACGTACTGATCTTCACCGGAGCACAATGCCGGACGGACGGTTTTCTGTTCCGGGAACTTCTGCGCAGACTGGATCACCATGTTCCGCCGTTGCGCCGGGGCGGGATGTCCATCGCGCTCTCGGAGCTCGGAGCGGAACATACAGCCCTCGGAGCCGCGCGGCTTTATTTCGAGAATCTGTTCTGACCCGTTCCGCATCCCGCCGTCTCTCCGGATATGACGGAAAAATGCCGCGGATTGCCGGAAATCACCGGTTTTCTTCATCGAACAGAGCGGAAAACAGACTCAAAAACGGCTCTTTTTCAGGAATATTCGTTTTTTTTGAAAAAACAGATTGAAAATATCAAAAAATGATTTATTATTTCAACATAAAAACGAAAGGCTAAACGCGGAGGAAAAAGAACATGAAATACTACACAAAAGAACACCAGTGGGTCAAATTGGACGGCGATGATGCTATTGTCGGCATCACCGGTTTCGCCGCCCGTGAACTGGGAGACATCTCCTATGTGGAGCTGCCCCGGGAAGGCTCCGATGTCATTGTCGGCGACTCCCTCGGCATCGTGGAATCCGTCACCGATTCATCCAACGTCTATTCGCCCGTCAGCGGAACCGTGATCCTGATCAATCATAATCTGGACGACGACCCCGGCATCATCAATCGTTCCCCGGAAGAAAAAGGCTGGATCTGCAAACTGGAAAACATCGACCTTGCGGAATTCGACGACCTTCTCGAAGAGGAAGATTACAAAAAATATCTGAACACACTTTGATCCTTTTTCATTCGTTCCGGCATGCCTCCGCAGAGCCGGTTATGAGGCAGCAAAGTCCCTTTGCGGGACTTTGTCTGTTTTTTTAGAATCATGCTCAGCATCAGGAAAGCGCCGAATGCGTAAATCAGCCGAACAGGAACCGTCACAGGAACTCCCGGATATGGACCGGGCGCTCGCTGCGTTTCTCGCCTATCTGCAAAATGAGCGGAATGCATCGCAGCATACGATAGACAGTTACCGGCTCGACATCCGCCAGTTCGCGGAAATGCTTCTGGAAACCGATACCGATTGTGCGCAGGCGGATTGGAACGGCGTTGATGTCTATGCGGCACGCACCTATATCGTCAAACTTCAGAAAGAGGCGGAAGTCTCCAAAACGTCGATTCTGCGCAAACTTTCCGGTATGCGTTCCTTTTACCGCTATATGCAGCGGGAGGGATATGCGCAGGACAATCCGTTTTCCAGTCTCGTCGCCCCGAAACGGCAGAAACTGCTGCCCAAATATATGACGGTGGAAGAAGTGGGGCGTCTGCTTGACACTCCCGCGATATTCTGGAAGGACGCATACGAAAAAGATATCGCCAAAGATGAGGAAAGCGCTATTTTCTCCTCTGCCCGCGATGCGGCGATCCTAGAAGTGATTTACAGCGGCGGACTGCGTATCAGTGAAGCTCTCGGCCTTAATATGGAAGATCTGGATCTGCTGTCCGGCGTAATGCGCGTCCTTGGAAAAGGCAAAAAGCAGCGGCTGTGCGGACTCGGAAATCCGGCGATCCGCGCGATCCGGAAATATCTGCCGGTCCGCCGGACACGGACAGAAAACGAGCGACGGAGCGCACCGGTTTTCGTCAACCGTTTCGGGGAACGGCTGACAACCCGCTCCTTTCAACGCAATTTCAAGCTGTATCTCCGCACCGCCGGGCTTCCGATGGATATGACGCCGCACAAACTGCGCCATTCGTTCGCCACCCATCTGCTGGATGCCGGAGCCGATCTCCGCAGCGTTCAGGAACTGCTCGGTCATGCCAACCTCAGTACGACGCAGATCTATACACACATCAGCACCGAACGGATGAAAGCGGTCTATAACAAGGCGCATCCGCGCGCCTGACGGTTTCACCCGGCTTTATTGCATCTTCCAAAGAATCCTCCGGCGGAATACCGACAGCTTTTCAGCATCCAAAGAATTGTCAACGACATCAGTGGCATCCAACGGAACCAGCTGGATCAGCGTCCAGTTGGCATTGCTGATCCGCGCCCAGGAACCCCGTGTCGGCCGACCGTTGAATACCGTTGTAAATTGAGGCGATTGATTTTCCCGGATCTGCCGGAGCAGTTCCGGGTCCCGGAACTCCGGACGGAGCGTCATGGACGGAGACGACGCTTTGCCGTGCGACTGTTCAAAGCCATGATCTGCCGAAGAAAAGATCTGCCGGTCTTCCGAATCCAGCAGAATGTAGGTGGAACGGAACCGCTCCTTTTTTGCCTGTTCCCAAATCGGCCGCACCAATTCGTGGAAGCAGATCTCAAATCCGATAACTCCGATACTCTTGTCCTCGGCGTCAAGAATCGGACGCCAGCAGGAGATCACGACATGCCCCGCGGAATCCACATACGGCGGACTCCAGAGCAGACGGCGGGGATACTTCTTATAGGCGTTCCGGATCCAGTCACTCTGAAACTCTCCGGGTGACGAAACGGTCTCTTTCATACCGGGAAAACGCAGGGCAATCCCGTTATCCAGAATATAAGTGATCCGCCGGAGCAGAGTCCCCCGTTCCAGCAACAGGCGCATATTCTCCTTTTTGGAATGCGTATAAACATCCTGTCCGTGAATATTTTCAAAGATATGAGTCAGACGCAGACTGTGAAGCGACCGCAACCGACTCCCCCACTCCTTCAAAACTTCCGGAGAAATCGTTTCCGGCTTGAAATAAGCGGCATGTTCCCACGACACCTCTTTATCATAGAACGGCACCTTGACCAATCCCGGAACCGGTGTTCCGGATTTTGAATCAAACGCCGTTGCCGGATAAAAGCGGACTTTTTCCTTTACGGAATCCGGACGGATCATTTCAATCCCCAAACTGGTGCTGAGCGCTTTCAGTTGGTTCTGAAGAGACAGCAGGCGGCTGTTCAGCTCCGAAGCCAGCCGTTCCGTATTGCCCTGCAGTTTCAGACTCCGCACCATCTCCCTGCCGACCTGCCGGACCATCCGGTTCTCTCTCCATAACGCATAGATCGCAACCGCAGCAAACAGACAGAACAACCCCACAATCACACTTAAAGTGACATAGCGGTGACGGTACATAAGGCGCATCAGCTTCTGCAAAGGCGAATCCGGGCAGGCTTTCACTTCTTCATTGAAGAGGAAATGGCGGACGTCGCTTGCCAGATGTCTCACATCCGGATAACGGTCGCGGGGATCAAGCGCACGGGCTTTTTCAATGATCGCGCTGAGCGCCGGAGCGATCTGCCGCCGGGGATCAAGCGGAACCGACGGTTCAAATTCCCCGCGGCAAATCTTCTGCGCGATCTCCTCGGAACTGCTGCCGGAAACACATCGGCGCAGCGTGGCGATCTCGTTCAGGATCATTCCCAGCGCAAAAACATCGGTCTGCTGTGTCGTTGCGCCGTCACACAGCGCCTCCGGAGCCATATAAGAGGGAGTTCCCGTCACATTTCCCTTGCGGTCGGTCCCTTCCAGACAGGCAATCCCCCAATCCATGACATACACCTCTCCATAGCGCCCGATCATGATGTTGTCCGGTTTTAAATCGCAGTGAATGATACGGCGGCTGTGGCAGTATTCAATCGCATCGCAGACATGCAGAAACATTTCCAGCCGCTCCTGTAAAAGCTGTTTATACCGTTTCTGGGAATAATGCTGTTTTTCCTGCTGTTCACGGCTGCGCCGCAGATACTCTTTCAGAGTAATGCCGTTGATCAGCTGCATTGCAAGATGAAGCCCGCCCTCGTTATCGCTGTCCAAGCTGAACAGGGAGACAATGGCGGGATGATCCAACTGTGCGTTGAGTTTGGCTTCCGCAATGAATTTTTTCACAGTGTCCGGCCGGTGAAGCAAATCCTCCCGCAGCGACTTGATCACGGCTTTCCTGCCAAGCACGCGGTCCTGAGCTAAAAAGACGCGTCCGAATCCGCCCGCGGCAAGCAGTTTCAGAATACGGTAACGCTTGCCGCTTTTTTCCAGCTGAGCGAGAAAATTCCGGACATCCTCATCGACAGAGAACTGTATCGGCTCCTGATCCCAGTCTCCATTCTGAATGATTCCGCTGCCGTTGTCCGTTTGCATCTCCGGGTGATCCGGAGCAGGTTCCGGCTTTGCTATCACCTGAGTTACATCAATCGTATGTTCCGGCAATTCTTCAGACATTGGAGTTCTCCATTCGTTTCCCAGCAATACAGAGACAAACGGTTCCCGCATAATGTTTCATACGGAACCATCTGTCAATTCAACAAAATTCTGTAAATATACTGTATTTTTTTCCGTCTGTCAAGAACCCCGGTTCTCTTTTTTTCCGATGCGTCAAAAACATTCTTTGCATCGTTCCGTTTTTCCTGCCGGAAGCAGATGATGGTTATTCACAAATCAAACCGAAGAAATTATTGAGGGATAATCTCTAGATCTGGCGGTAATGTTCCCGGAATTGAGTCGGTGTCATTTTTGTATATTTTTTGAACATCCGGAAGAATAAAAAAAGATCTTCATAGCCGCAGGAGAGAGCGATTTCCTGCAATGTCATTTGAGACCGGATCAGCATACTGCATGCATTTGAAATGCGGCGCATACAGATATATTGCTTCGGCGGCAAACCGTAACGCAGACGGAACTTCGCAGAGAGTTCGGAACGGCGCATCGCAAATTTTTTGTGCAACTTGTCCAGTTCGATCACTCCATCCAGATTCTGTTCGATGTCATTCATGACTTGATACAGGGTGTCTTTCCGTTCCAGTTGATCCCCGTGAAGATCGTTCAACTGTTCCAGGAACGGAAGCAATATATGATGAATCTGGATTCTCCGTTTGATATTTTCCCGGAGCGATTCGGGTCGAGCAAAGGAATTCTTGACAAAATCAATAATCAGTTCCCGTATTTCCGAGCAGTCTTCGGAAGCAAGTTCCAGCGGATGGTTGAATATTCCTATGTGATCCAGAGAACGAGAAGAAAAATGAATAAAAAAATGCTTGCATTCCTCTTTGAAAATATACTGGAACGGGATGCTTGACGGGATCAGATAGATTCCGCCGGAACAGAGTTGATATATTTTCTGCGGAAACATCAGATCAAAACACCCTTTTTCCAAATAGTAAACCCGGATAAACGGGTGCGGTTCAAAACCGAATGGCCACGGACGAGCCCTGATTCCGATTCCGCTGCAGATCGGAATCAGGTCCAGAGATCGCAGGAGTTTATCAGGCTTAAAAACAACAGATTTTATATTTTCCATATTTCTTCCTCTATACTATTTTGAAAAAATAGACAAAAAATCCATAAGATTATAACATATATTCAATACACATAATGTCAAGGATATGTTATAATATAATAAGACAGAAAGAGTATCCATTAACGGAAACAGAAAAATGTTCGTGAAAGAGGTTGTGAAAATGTCGAATCAAGATTATGATGCTGCCACTGAAGGAATCAAAAATGATTCCGCGGAAGCCGATTCCATTCTTGCGGCAGGACGGATCATATCCTCCGGCAGACTGGCAAATTCAGCATTGCGTGTACAGGCTGCCTGTACGGCAACGGGTCAGGCAGCCGGGGTAATGGCGACTCTGAGTTGCATTACCGGAATTTCGCCAATGATTCGCATGAACCTAAAACAAACGGAGCAATCGTTCCGGAAAAACAATAACATCAGGAAGAGAATAAAATGAAATCTTCAACAATCATGCCGGGACTCTTACTCTGTCTGACTTCGCTCTTTGCGGACAATGTGATCCATGTTCATGTCGATGGAGAACTTGTGGATTCAGGAAACGACGGTATCTTTGAAGCGCTGAAAAAAGATTCTATGGAAATATGTGTTATAGCCTCTCACAAACAGAGAAGTTCCGCTGTTATGGAATTCAGAATGCCGGAAAAGACCGTGCCGGCAAAAAAAGCTGTGCTCCGTTTTTTTATGAACGGGAAATCCGGCACGACCGCATTACCGGAAAAAGAGGATTCATACGGGCCGAACTGCAATCTTTTTGGATATCTTTCACCCAATGCCGATGGCGAGCTGTCGCTGAGCGATGACGGTTCGGGCGAAAAGATTGCACAGGTTCTTGATTCAAAACCGGCAGATGTCAAAAAACCGGTCATGGTTGATGTCACAGCATTTTACAACCGTGCGATAAAAGAAAAATCCGCCTTTATCGGTTTCAGGATTGAAACAGCTGAATCTGCGGATTCTCAAAACGGATGGCGTTTCCGTACTTCAAAATTCGGCAAGACCTATTCTGCACGCTGGACACCTGCACTGATCGTGTCAGAATAACAGGGAAAGGAACAGGTCATGAAGCATATTTTTTCCAGTTTTGCACTCCTGATGACTCTCCCGCTCGGAGCATTGGAACTATACCCGGAGGGCGTACTCAATCCGCGTATTCCGATTGTCGCCCCGGCAAAAGGCGGAGCGGTCGGATGTTTTATGCCGCTGGCCAATATTGATTTTATTTATTCAGTATCCCCGCATCTGAAAGAAATGAGGTCCGGAAATGCTGATTTTTTTGTCCGGGATATTCCGCAGCGGAAGATGCGCAGAATTTTTGTCCTCTCTGAAAAGAAATCAGGACGCAGACTCGCTCTAACGATCCCGGACTCTGCTTCAGGCAACCGCCGTTTTTGTTTGGAGGGCACTGAAACAAAAACATCGTCCCTCATTTTGCCCGTTGGGAAGTGGCGGAAAATAAATCTGCAGTGGGGAAACGGAAGAGCTTATCTTTCCGGCGAAGCTCTTCCGGCGGAAGGACTGAGAGTTTCAATTCCCGCAGATTTTGCGCCGGATACAATTCTCGTGCGTTCGCCGTATCTGGATGAAGTTTCTCTGACAACTCCGGAAGGCTCCTTTATTCTGGATTGGGAAAATGGGTATCAGGCGCGGATTCAAACAAAAGGCAGCGGCGGAAAAACGGCACGCCTTTTCGGATTTGATACCCGTTTTGTTAATGCAGAAGAGGGGAAACGGGATAGTGCAACGGTCTGTTTTTCCAATTCGACCAAGCATGATGCTGTCATGCGGATGGAGTTTGAAGTTTATCGGGAACTTGCAAATTTGCGCAGCAGGTTTTCCATAACCGGGAATATCCCGGCCGGTTCTGTCAGAACGGTTCCGATCCGTTTCCCATTCCAGACAGAAAGCGATATTGTGCATCTGTATGCAAAATCAAACGATACAACGCATCCGTTTTCCTCGGAAAAACATTTCATCGTACTCAAACGCCGAGGCGAAAAAGCCGGGCCCGGCATGTTCGGAATCCACGACAGCAATATCAATTCATTCGGTTGGTGGCCGGACGCTCTGCCGATCCGTTACGCACATAAGTATCTCCGCTGGTCATTTGTGACCGGTCCCAACTTTACCGATGCGAAACAGCTTCCTCCTTCTCTCGATCCATCCGCACCGGTTGATGAATGGAACTGGAACGATGGACTGGATTGGCTGGTTTCTGCCGGAAACGACATCTATCTTTCCATCCAAAGCTATCCGACTTCGTCCTGGTATCGTTCGGAGGAATTCAAGCGCGGAATGCGCAATTATCCGCACGGGGTCCGCGGAGGCGGAATGCCGGATTTGGAAAAGTACTCCGTGTTTCTGAAAGCCGTAGCAGAACGGTATCGTAGGAAAATACATCTTTACGAGCTTGAAAACGAACCCATGGCATATGGCTTCCGCTATAATCCGGAAGCCTACGCCAAGGTTGTAAAAACAGCGATCCCGATTTTAAGAAAAGCGGATCCGAAAAACAAAATCTTCGGCATTTGCGGAACTTCCTATTTTGCCGTCTGGATGCGCAAAGTTTCCAACCTTGGCGCATCAGAAAAAATGGATGGCCTTTCGATTCATACCTACACAAGTCCTCACACCCCCGATCAGGCGGATCTCGACACGCGCATTCACGAACACCGCAAAGCGTTTCCGGATGGCATGAAAAAAAGACTGTTCAATTCCGAAACCGGTGTCAATGCGGTAAACCGGTATGATATTGAAAAACCGATTCCGCCTGAAATCGTTGCAAAAAACGCAAGAGCTGGAATGAAAGGTTTTTCATCTAAAGAAAGCTGGCCCGGCCCTGTTGCGGATGAATTTACGGCAGCCTCAAGTCTGGTCCAGAACGCCGTTCTGAATTTTCTGGAAGGCGCAGAGGCTTTTGTCTTTTTCTTCTGGGATGATCCAATGAATGAATGGAACAGGCAGAAAAAGAAATGGACGGAACGTCACGGTCAGTTTTTCAATCTTTTTGCATCAACACCGGATCTGCGGATGACGCCGTCGCGCCAGCTGCTTGCGGGAGCTGTAATGACCGCACAGCTGGAAAGCGCAATTCCGTTAAAAGGATTCAGCAAGGTTTCCGGCGGAACGTTACGCGGCGGAATCTTCCGTAAAGCAAACGGGGGCAAAGTCGGTGTCATATGGACAAGGAGTCAGAAAGAATCGTTTATACTCCGTTCTTCGGATAATTCTATGGAACAGGTCAATCTCTTCGGGAAAAGCAGACAGATTCTGCCGGTCTCGAAAAATCAGAACGGAGCGGTTTATGTATTGACTGCGACACAGGAGCCGATCTATATTCACTCCGCTTCACCGGATCTGCAGATACAGCCCTCCCCCGTTGCGTCGATACAAACAACGGATCTCATCAACGGAAAAGGAAGCATCCGGCTGGAACTTTTGAATTCAGAAGCCACCCCATGGTCTCCGCAGATCATCGTGGAAGCCGAGTCCGGCTTTACGGTCCGAAAACGGAACGGCAATCTGACGATTCCGTCAAAGCGTCATGGACGCATTGACTTCCTTTGTTCTGCAGGAGCGGACGGCAAAGAACGGAACGTCACATTCCGCATCCCACTGCCGCAAGGCGGAGAGTTTCTGCAAATGGCGACCCTCAAATCCAAACCTGTCATGTATGCCGGAAAAAGTGATGGAAATTTCAGAATCACGGATCAAAATTCCATGGATCATATTCCTGAACTCCGTATCAATACGGCGAAGCAGTGCCAGATCGGGCGTCCACCGGAAATGCTGTCGTTCCACGACCCGGATGTATGGGGCGGCGAAAAAGAACTTTCCGCCGAAGCGCGTCTTGCGGTATCCGGAACGAAACTGCATATTCTGTTGAAGGTCCGTGATTCCAATCCGCGTCTGCCGGAACGTTTCCCGGGGGTGCTTGGTTCTGCCGTGGAACTGTTTCTGGATTTCCGTCCACTTTCTGACGGTTTTGGAAGCCGCAATTACGGACCCGGAGTTTTCCAGATCATGATTCTGCCGAATCTGACCGATTCCGGCATACCGCGTTGGCACTCCGCACAGTTGAAACAGAATGAACAAATCAGGATTCTGGGAACCGGAATTCCAAATTACGGATACTGGATCGGTATGGAAATTCCGCTGAATCTGCTGCGGAAAGCGGATGGAATTCCGGAACAGTTCGGGGCTGATTTTGCAATCAACGGACCGCATCAGAGCAGTCCGGGACGTAAAACACAGCTCTTTGGTTTTGGTAAACCGGACAGCTGGCGCAATGCGGAAAATTTCGGAACAGTCATTTTACAAACAAAATAAAACAGGAGGCTCGAATGAAAAACAATTCAACCACAAAATCCGGATTCACGGATGAAAAGAGACCTTTGGAAAGCCGTGCGAAGGGAAACCGCAGGCAAGGTTCGGATAACGCTCTGAGACGCAACCGGATTAGTCTAAGAAATTTTACTCTTGTAGAACTCCTCATAACGATTGCCGTCATTGCAATCCTCGTAGCGACTCTTTTGCCATCGCTGAATCAGGTGCGGCAAAA